>Ga0183097_10006_pt1 | contig 1072845 bp, 1005 predicted proteins | sample BioMet8_FD_128883 | JGI IMG/M metagenome (GOLD analysis project Ga0183097, IMG submission 128883) | Microbial communities from bioreactor (seeded with sewage sludge) at Lawrence Berkeley National Lab, California, USA - Biofuel... | ecosystem: Engineered > Bioreactor > Anaerobic > Unclassified ... | reverse complement strand
TGATGATGAAAATCCATTACTGTTTGCTTTTCATGGTTTTCAGCATAACTATTAAGTATTTGCTGATATTTTAAACGATTAATTTGAAACAATTTTAATTTAGGAACAAGTATTTTAATCCAATGAAGTGAAAGAAAATATTTTTTTAACGTTACCTTTCGCACAGCTCCTTCTTTATAGACTTTTATCCATTTTTCAAAATACTCCGATATAAATTCTGTCTTTTTAGATTGCATTATTTTTCTCCTTTATGTGAAGACTTACGCTGATGAAGGGTGATAAGATTGTCCATATTTTTAATTACTGAAGCTATAAGCTTTTGTTCATTAATATTTTTAGATACAGTCAAATCAATAGTTTTTAAAGAATTGTTATTCAAATGTCTCACGGTTGTTCCTGTTATAAGTGGAATCAATTTGTTTTTGTTTCTATTTATACAAACAGATAAATATGAACCGTTAATTTCTTTTGGCCTTAAAACATTAATTCCGCCGCCAAGAATAACATTGTCAACTTCTAATGAAGTTGCTCTTGCCAATCCTGTTGGTGTAGTATCGTCACCAGGTATTAATACATCACCAAACTTGCTAAGAAAAGAATTTGATTTTTTATCGTCTGTTTTATAAACGATATTTTCTGCAATCATTCCATAATCTGTATATAAATTACCATAAAGAATACAATAATATGATCCTTCTGGATTAATATCATTCCAGGACAAACCATTGCCTTTATAGAAATCAACTAAATCAGGCAACTTATGCTGTTCCCAAGAAAAATATAGTTGCAAACCAAATAATGAGCATATAAAAATTCAAATTTGAATGATATGGATTAAAATCCAATAATGAGTATATATTGATAATTAGTTGTTTTATTTATACGTTGAAAAGTTAGTAGATAGGATTTTGTTATATTACAAAATAATTAGTTTTGTTACTATTGTATTATAATTTTCACTTTAAGGAGAACCAACATGGCAACCACATTAAGAGATCAAAACTATCGAATCATTGGTTATATTGATACTGATTTTAATGGTAATAAAATCATAAAAGATGAACACTTTGTAATTAGAGGTTATTATGATAAAGCTACTAATACCACTAAGAATCAATATTTTATGGTTGTAGGTCATGGTGATATATTAACTTCATTATTAGATAAGTCATAATTTAATATTTAAATTAATAAATGAACGTTTAAACCGTTTTTTATTTTAATAATTAATGATTTAAGCAGACCTTTTTAAGCCAAAAAGCAAAGACAAGAATGATACCAATACCAAGAATAATCTGAATAATTTTAGATAGAATACTAATAATTGTTGATTCAGTGGTGCTTATAACTCAGTGTTTTCTAATATAGAATTACACATTTTAATGAAAAAGGACCATAAAAAGCATAACTACAACTTAGCAATCAACAACTTAGCTAAAATAGTCTTTATATGGTTTACTAAATCAAGGTTTGAGTGATAAAATGATATTACAAATTAAAATATGTTTAGAATTTATGATGCTTTGATAATTTATAAAGCACAAACTATGTTGATAACTAATAAATATATTAATTCCATTAAGGAGAGTTTATGTCGGTAATGAAAAAATTCTTTAAAGATAAGGATTTAAAAGAATTAATTTTAGAATATGATGGCTTACGAGCGGATTTTAACAATAATACTATTGATTGTGTTTCATTCAATAAAGAAGCTTGTGATCTTAAAAAGAAATTTGAAGATGTTAATGGTAACTATAGTAATTCAAATAATAATTTAATTACCGGATATATCTTTAATATTAATGATTTTATTATCCGAAATAACCGTTTATTAGATGCTAAACAAAAAGCAGCTGTTGGAATGGATGATAAATCAATCAAAGCTAAAATTAATCCAAAATCGACGATTGTTTTTTCTAATGAACATTTGAATAATTCAGATAATGGTGAAGCTTAGTTTATTTGAATTTTAAAATTGCTTCTTAAAGTGTTACTCTTTTAATTTGAATTAAAAAATGCTAAAATAATATACGAAATCGATATATTTTTCATATTCATCAAAGATTTATGACAAAGAAGTCTTGAAAAAATGATTGAAATTTTTCGATTTGGAGGTAAGCAATGTTTTCAATTAATGACTATGTTATGCATCGAATTTATGGAGTTTTACAGATTATCGGAAATGAAGAAATGCAATTTGATGGGGTCATAAACACCTATTATGTTTGCAAAGCTGTATTTGGCAAAGAAAAGGGTATGACTTTAAAAATTCCTATGAATCGTAGCGAACATCTTAAGCCATTAATTACTAAAGAAGAAGCAGATAAGATTATTAAGAAAATTAATACCTTTGATATGAGTTGGATTCCTGATTCAAAACATCGAATTAATAAATACGATGAATTGTTACTTGCGGGAAACATCCAAGATTTATGTGCTGCTTTAAACGAATTATATGTTCATAAGAATTTAATTAAATATACCACAAAAGATAAAGAATTTATTGAAAAAGCCGAAAAAATAGTTCTTGGTCAGTTTGCTATAGCTTTAAATATTCCTTATGACTCAGTTAAAGATTATATTGCCTCTAATGCCGTTTAAAGTTTAAAAAAGTCTTGGAATTCTTTTATTTTTATCATTAAAAACTATGCTAAATTGAGGGAAATACACATTTTAAGTGATTTTTTTGTATTATTCCTTTAATAAAGCTATAATAATGAATATGCAAAAGAAATTAGTTATTTGTTTATTAGCGGGGGTTTTGCTAGCTGGCAACATTACAGCGGCTGTTTTTGCTAAGTATGAAACTACCATTGATCTTTCTTCTTCAGTTTCAGCAAAAACATTCATCATGAATACCCTTAATAACGTTAATCAAGGTACCACGAATTATAATGAAACCGAAAAAAATAATGATTTAAAGCTTGGTCCTGGTGAGTATTTTACTAAATATTTTAGTGTTCAAAATTGGGGAAATGGTTTAATAAGCGAATCTTCTTTTGGTGCCCAAATTAGTTTTAAATTTGGCACGAATATACCTCCAATTTATTGTAATATCTATAAAGTTACAAATACTGGAGATAATTTATTCTTAACCTTTGATTCAGAGACAGTTTATTCAGATTTTGATTCTGAGCAAGGCATCTATTGTTCAACAGTTTATGAAACACCAACTTTCTATGCTAATGAACCTAAAACTCTAAAATATAAAATTGTTGTTGGCTGGAATGACAGTCTTTCAAGTGATGATTATAAGTATGCTGATAATAGTATTTATAAATCTTTTTATGATATTAATGTAACTTCTACTCAAGTTAATCCAGCTTCATGATCTAACGATTATGAGCGAGTTGCTAATGTTTATTGAAACTAAGCAGTAGTGACACTTACACTTTATTTGATTACTTTTGGAAGAGTAGATATACAATTAATGGAGTTACCTATAATTCTAATCGTTTAAATGATTATTTTAATAAACCAAGTGAAGATGCAACTTTAAATTCTGCTGGTACTAACCATGCTGTTAAATATATTGATTCAGAACTTGAAAGTATTTTGGAACTTAATAAGGGTCTTTTACTAAATCAACTTTGCTACCAAGTCTATCGTTATAGTAAAAATGATATTGATGCTGGCAAGCTCATTAATTCAAAATTTAGATATGATATTTATTTCTCGTTTATTGATTCGGCAAATTCTCTAGGTCAAATGGTTCCTTGTTATAAAATTGATGGAAAAACGGGAAACCTTTATTATGGTCAATCATATGTTGGCTATAATCCAAGAGTTTCGGATAAAAAAGAAATTATTCTAAACGGTACCAAAAGAACTACAAATTGGCCTTATGGAACTGCTGAAGTTTTTGTTCCAGGTAATATAGTAATTAAGTCATTTATTGATGCAACAACTGAATTTGATGTTACTTATCCAACTAGAAAATAATTAGTTTAGAATAAGTTTTTGTTATTTTAATTTGAATCTCTATACATTAATGTGAAAATGTATAGAGATTTTTTTAGGAGAATTTATCTATGAATAAAAACATTTTAATAAGAAATATTAATTTAGTTGATGTTATAGGAGAAAAGATTATTCCTAATACTGATATATTAGTTGTCGAAGGGAAAATTACTAAAATCGAACGAAATATTCTAGCAAAAGATGCAAAAATTTATGATTTTAAAGGTAAATATATTTGTCCAGGACTCATTAATATGCATGCTCATCTTTTTGGTAGTGGAAAACCTAGTAAAAGTTTAACTGGTGGTAAAAAACAAGCTCGAATTTTAAAACTTATTCAAACAAAGTTTGGTGATAAAATTTTAAATAAATTAGTGAAAAAATCCCTATTAATGGAACTATATAGTGGTACTACAACTTTACGTTCAGTTGGAGATTTTTATTATAGTGATGTGAAGCAACGTGATGCGATTAATAGTGGTAAATATCTTGGACCAACTCTATATTGTAGTGGTTTTGCAATTACCGCTCCTACAGGTCATGGTGAAGGAACATTTGCAAAAGTTGGTGTTACAAAAGAAGATTATGAAAAAATAATAGATGAAAATATTAACCATGGGGTTGATTGGATTAAAATTTGTACGACAGGTGGCGTAATGGATGCCAAGAATGTTGGAGATTGTGGTTCTCAAAAAATGTCTTTTGAACAAACTAAATGGTGCATTGAATATGCCCATAAAAAAGGATATCGTGTTGCTTCTCATACTGAAGGAAGTGAAGGAATGGTGGAAGGAATTGTTAATGAACTAGATACCATTGAACATGGGGCATTAATTAAAGATGATGAACTATCAAATAAATATAAAGAAGAGTTAGCGAAAGGTTTTGGAAAAACTGTTTTAATTACTACAATTTCGCCTGCAATTCCTTTTGCCAAACTTGATCCTTCAATTACGATTTGTAATGAAATCCAAAAAGCTAATGCTGAGATTGTTTGTAAAGGAATAATCGAAGAAGCAAAGTATGCTTTAGCCCATAATGTAGAGGTTGGATTAGGAACCGATGCTTCATGTCCATTTGCTTTTCAATATGGCATGTGGCGTGAGGTCTGTTATTTTCATAAATATGTTGGAGTTTCAAAGATCTTTGCCTTAAAAACCGCAACTATTACAAACGCTAAAATCCTTGAGAAAGATAAAGAGATTGGTTCTTTAAACATCAATAAATATTTTGATGCAATTATTCTTAAAAATAATCCTTTTGATGATTTAAGAACCTTAAGTAATCCACTTTATGTTTTTAAACGTGGAGTTTTGATTACCAAAAAGAACCATAAAAATAAGAAATTTGAAGCAATTTTAGATACATTAATTTAATCTATTATTTTTCTCTATTTTGTATTAGTATATCTTATACAAAAGGGGATTTTTATGAAATATTGTATCTATTGTGGACAAGAGTTAAATGATGAAGCAGTTTATTGCACAAAATGTGGCAAAAAACAAACAGAAGAGAAGCCAAATATTGAGAAAGTTGTCACTAAAAAAGAAACCACAGGAGTTGGTTTTGGTGTTACAGCAATTTGTACTTTTTTTATTCCTGTTTTACCATTAATTTTCGGATCTATTGGAATATATTTTGGTATTAAAAATAAGAATACCGGTGCACTAGTTTGTAGCATTATTGGCATTGTTTTAGGTATTTTAACATTTATTGCTTCAATTATTGTTTCAATATTATTTTGGCCAGTCTATTTAGAATGGTTGCATAATATGGGCCAAGAATATATTGCACAAATGGTTAATTTATTTATATATAAATAGTTTAAATTATTTTTATTTACTTTGTGATATCATCATATTTAAAATTGATTACTTTATTTAAATCACTATTTTTGATTTCTAAAGAATAACCAACCTTGCCGGCACTAAAAATAATCGTATCAAAATTGAGAGCACTTTTATTGATTGTTATTTTAAAAGCTTTTTTCAATCCAATTGGCGAACAACCCCCATGAATATAGCCAGTAACATTTAATAAATCTTTAAAAGGAATCATTTCGACACTTTTTTCCTCAACAGATTTAGCGGCTTTTTTTAAATCTAACTCATGATTTCCAGGGACAACAAAAACATAATATTCTTTGGATTTTCCTTGCACAACAAGAGTCTTAAATTCTTGCTCTGGATTTAGTCCTAAAACTTTAGCAATATCATTAGCATTCGTAAAAGTTTTATCGTGATAGTCGAATACTTTATAATTTATATTGGCTTTGTCTAGTATTCGCATGACATTCGTTTTATTTTCCATAATTTTATTATATTCTTTTTAAATTAATTTTAAAAATAGCATTAAAAAAGCCTTCGTTTAGAAGGCTTTTTATTACTTAGTATCGGTTGATTTATTGAGGGATCTATAAGCTCTGGCACTCATTCTGACAGTATATGGTTTTCCATCAATTTCGATTTTATACTTTTGAAGATTAACATTCCATCTTCTACGAGTAGCAATCAAACTGTGTGATCTAGCATTGCCAGTCATTGGACCTTTACCTGTAATAGGACATACTCTTGACATATCGTTTTCCTCCTTAAATCAGCGTGATTTATAATAACACTAAAAAATAAGGATTTCAAGAGATAACTTTCATTTTTGCTTATTGGTTTTAATCAGGCTCAAATAATGAAATTTTAAGGAAAATTTTTTGACATTAATGCTTAATTTACACAGCTCATTTATTCAAGATTTTTTCTTTTTTATTATATCATAGTATGATATAATTTTTTTATGTTTAAGGATTTGTAACGTAATGAATCTATTTGATATTTTACCTTCCAATTATTTTTCGATTTTTTGTGGTAAAAATCGACCAATATATGCCGAAAGTTTATTGATTCTTTATGAACTTTTGCAAAACGATGAAGCTTTAATCAACAAAGATGATTATCTTAAAGCTTTAAAAGACCGTGGAGCTTCTTTAATTAATAATTTCGATTATAAAGAAGAAGATTTAAATGATTTAACTGATGATGATAGTGTAATAATGGCTGAAACTCTTAATAGCAAGGCTAGTTTTATTGTTCGTCGTCTTCAAGAAACTGGATGGATTGATATTTCAATGGATCCTGATACTTTTGAAGAAACGATTGTTTTACCTCAATACTCAATTGTTTATTTAAGAGCGATTAATGATGTTATTAGTGATGAAACAGCGCCATATTCTTCGCTTGTTCATTCCACCTATAGCGAATTGAAACTCGAAGATGAAAATCCCGATGAATTATTATATGCAACTGTTTTAAGGTGCTATGATAACACTAAAAAATTGAAAGTTGAATTAGTTACTCTGGTTCATTCAATTCGAATTTTTCAAAATAAATTAGGTAAAATATTTGATACAAACAATGTTTTGCATTCTTATTTCGATGTTTATAAAACAAAGATTAGTGATCGTTATTATCATCCACTTAAAACTTTTGATAGTGTTGCTAAATTTAAAAGACCAATCATCAAGATTCTTGAGTCTTGGATTTCTAATAAAGATATTCGTGAAAAACTTATTGGACAAGCGGCTATTTTTAATGGAATTAATGCTAATAATAAGCATGAGATTGAAAAAGATGTTATTACAAAAATTAACTATATAACCGATACCTACGAAACAATTAACGATTTAATTTCCGCTATCGACAAGGAAAACAGTAGTTACACTAAGAGTAGTGCTTCAAAGATTCTTTATCTCAACAATAGTGATCGAACAATTAAAGGACACTTAGAAAATATTTTTAAGTATTATGGAAAAAATTCTAATGATAGTCGCAAACTTGCTAGTGTTTTAAATAGCATGCAAGACGCTTCTTACTTTGATAATCAAGGTTATATTGATAGTAGTTCGGTCTCTTTGCCACTTTTAAGAAGAATGCGTTATGAAGGCAAACCTCTTGAAGTTTATGATTTTGATGTTGCTAATGAATTAATTATGCAAAGTTTCTTAGCCGAAACTAGCGATATCTATACGGACGAAAGAATTTATAAATTTATGGATAAAGCTTTTGGAGGAGATAAAGATTTGCCTATTGAAGAAATCCCTCTTCCAACCTTTGATGCTTTTATTTGTTTAATCTTAGCGACTGTTAAAAAAGATGATGAAGCTTGTTTCTATACCGTAGAAATTCTTGATGATAAAAAGATTCGAAATGGTGATTACATCGTGCCAAGTTTATTATTCCATAGAAAGGACAATACATAATATGTTTGAGGAAGAATTCATTAAAATACCTAATGCTGATCAACGCGAATTTTCTAGTGTAATAAATTGTTTATTATTAAAGAGTTTTATTGTTCGCGATGTTTTTGATCCTAAAGAAAAAATAATGCGTATAAATTCCGATTATCGTTTTATCGAAAGATATTTTCCTCTTATTGAAGATTATCTTAAATATAGTGGATGGCATATTGAAAAAGATGATTTAAGTGGTGTTATTAGCTTAACCAACGAATACGAAGATAATCGTACTCGTCTTGATCGAGAGACTTCTTTATTACTTTTTGCTCTTCGCTTAATCTATGAAGATGAGAAAAAAGGAGGCAGTCAAACTAACGCTGCAATTTATATTACGACTCCTGGTTTATTAAAGGCGCTTCTTGAACATGGTATTACAATTCCTGGCAAGAAACTTACTGGGAAACAAATTGCTCGAGCTTTAAGATTCTTTGCTAGTCACAACATTATTAGCAAAGTTAGTGGTAGTTATGATGAAGGAAACGTTAGTTTCTATATTTTACCATCGATTATTTATGCACTTGATAACAATAAAATTGTCGCTATGAGTGAAGCTTTAGATGCTTTAAATAGTGGCGATTTAAGTGACACAAAATTAGGAAATGCCTCGCAAGAAGGAGATAGTTATGAAGACACTAACGAAAATAAGGATAATTAATTGGCATTATTTTTGGAATGAATCTATTGATGTTAAACCAATTGTTTTCTTGACTGGTGTTAATGGTAGTGGAAAATCAACTTTAATTGATGCTTTAGAAGTAGTTTTATTAGGTGATACTACTGGCCGATATTTTAATAAAGCGGCTATGGATAAATCTAGTCGTACTCTTCGTGGTTATTTACGTGGAGAAATTGGCGATGATTTAGATAATAATGGCTTTAAGTATCTACGTAATGGACGTTTTACTAGTTATATTGTCCTCGAATTTTATGATGATATGGCTAAAGAAAATTTCTTAGTTGGAATTGTTTTTGATTCTTTTGAAGATGGAAGTGAGGAACACCATTTCTTTACTTTAAATGGAGCCATTCCTGAAAATGGCTTTGTTAACAATAAAATTCCACTTGATTACAAGCAACTAAATGACTTTTTTAATACCAATTATAATGGTAACTTTAAATTTTTCGATAGTAATCGTCAGTATCAAGAATATATTAAAAGTAAGTTTGGTGGTTTAAAAGATAAATACTTCTCTTTACTTAAGAAAGCGACTTCCTTTTCACCAATTACCGATATTACTCCTTTTATTACCGAGTATGTTTGTGATCCTCAACAAAATATTGAATTATCCCATCTTCAAGAAAATATTCTTAACTATAAAAAACTTCAAATCGAAGCAGAAAATATCAAAAAAAGAGTTATACATTTAGATGAGATTAAAAATCGTTATGAAATTTATCGTGCTCACCAAGAGAACTATAAAGTATCGCAATATATCATTGAAAAATGCGAAATTGAAGAAAGCAAAATTAAATTATTAGCCTATAAAGATCAAGTTGTAAAGTGTTCTGATCGAGTAAAAGAGATCGATGATTCACTTAATGAATTTAATGGGAATCTTTCGCAACTTGAAGATCGTCGAACTCATTTAATTCAAGATAAAGCTAATAATAATACTATTCGTTTGACTGATGAAATGATGAATGAAAAACGTGATACTTTAGCTAAAATTGAAGCGATTAAAACTGAAAGTAATAATGTTAAAAGTAACTTAACAAGATATTGTGATGAATATATTAATTCAACTAATTCGCTAGAAATCGAACTTAAAAATATTAATAAAGATTTCTTAGAGGAAGACCGAATTAAAGAACTTTTAGAACTTGAAGAAGCTGCCAAGAAAGTTAATGATTTAATGATTTCATTTAAGAAAAATGAATTGAATGATTTAACTACTTTAACTAAAGAAAAAATGGAGAATTTTAGAAGCACTCTTTCACAATTTAAATCTCGAGTAGCCTCTTTATCTGTTAGCCTTAGTCGCACAATGTTTAATATTGAAAAGAAGATTTCTAGTTTACGTGAAGAAGAAACCAACATCAAAAAAGGTAGTAAATCTTTTGATTCACGTTTAGTAATAATTAAAAAAGCTTTACAAGATAAGTTATATGCAAAATATCATAAGACGATTGAAGTTGAAATTTTTGCTGATTTGATTGATATCAAAGATTTAACTTGGTCTAATGCAATTGAAGGTTTTTTATATAACCAAAAATTTAATTTATTTGTCGATCCTAAATATTTCGTTGAAGCCTATGATATTTTAAAAGATCTTCTTTTAGAGAATCGTTTTTATGGTACGAGTCTTGTTGATCAAGAACGTATTATTGAAAAGAATTATGAAAGTGAAAATGGTAGTTTAGCGGATGAAATTATTACCGATCATGATGGCGCTAGAGCTTATGCAAATTTCTTAATCGGTAGATTATATAAAGCTAAATCAATTGATGAAGCTAGAAATTCTGGTAATGGTATTACCAAAGATTGCGATCTTTATCGAAATTTTGCTTTATCGCGTATTAATCCAAGACTTTATCAAGAATCCTTTATTGGACGAACTCTTGATCAAAGATTCCTTGAAGAAAAGAGCCATGAATTAGATATTAATGTCCGTAATTTAAGTGTTTACCGAAAATTAAGTGATGTAATTAATAAAGCGAATGAACTTGAATTAATTAATACCAATGAAATTAATAATTCTTTCGTTTTAATCGAACATACTTCACAAATTCCAGGTTATGAGAAAAATGTGGCCTTTATTGAAAACGAATTAAAACAACATGATACGACATTACTTGCTTCACTTGATAAACGTTTAAGTGATGTTGAACAAGATATTCGTGAATTAAATACCTCCAAAGAAAATTCTCTTCTAGAGAAAGGTAATTTAATTAAAGAAATAGGTATTTTGAACACTGAAAAGATTATTTCGGAAGAAAATATCATCAAAGAAAAAGAGAGTAATCTTAAAAAGAATTACGATCCATTCTTAATTGAAGAAAAAGCCGAACCTCTTTACAAAGAGAAAATCGATAGTGGAATGTCAAATTTAGCCATTCTTCAAGAAACAAACGTTAATCTTTCTCGTTTACAATATCTTGTAAATAACCTAAATACCCAAGTTATTCGTTTAAGAAGAGATTATGTGAATGATTATCATCTATCTTATGATCCAGCTTGTGAAGATAATAAACAATTTGAAGACGAATTAGTTGAATTTAGAGATGTTAAATTGCCAGAATACGAAGATAAGATTAAAGATAGTTATGATAAAGCAACCCATCAATTTAAAGATGACTTTATTTTCAAATTAAGAGGTTCAATTGAGGATGTTGAAGATCAAATTGAAAATCTTAATAAAGCTCTAAAAGAATCACAATTTGGCCGTGATTTATACAAATTTACTGTAAAACCAAGTCAAGTTTATCGTCGTTATTATGATATGCTTAAAGACGATTTAATTCTTGAATCAGGTGATGATGAATCCAAGTTTATTGAGAAGTATAAAGATGTCATGGAAGATCTCTTTAGACAAATTGTTGATGTTGGAGAACAGGGCGACAAAACTAGTGAATTAATGTCGAATATTGAGAAGTTTACCGATTATCGAAGTTATTTAGATTTTGATTTGATTGTGTATAATATAGATAGTGGTGAAGAGCAAAGACTTTCAAAGATGATTAAGAAAAAGTCTGGTGGAGAAACTCAGACCCCATTTTACATTAGTGTCTTGGCTTCGTTTGCTCAACTATATCACGTACATGATGAAGGAGAACTTTCGAATACAACGAGACTTATTATCTTTGATGAAGCTTTCTCAAAGATGGATCGTTCTCGTATTAAAGAGGCTGTTAAGTTACTTAGAAAATTCAACTTACAAGTTATCTTAAGTGCTCCAAGTGATAAAGTGGCGGATATTAGTGAGCTAGTTGATGAAACACTTGTTACTTTACATGACAAGAATAGTAGTTGCATCCGACTTTATGAAAAAGTCGAAGAGAAATAAATAGCTATAATATTATTAAGGAGGATTGGTTATGGCGAAAAAAGTAGTCGCGATGATTCTAGCAGGTGGAAAAGGAACTCGTCTTCAAGCTTTAACGAAAAAAATCGCTAAACCAGCAGTTTACTTTGGCGGCAAATATCGTATTATCGATTTTAGTTTATCGAATGTTGCAAATACCGGTATCTCCTTGTGTGGAGTCTTAACGCAATATGAATCAGTTGCTTTAAATAATTATATTGGTGATGGTGAGAAGTGGGGATTCAATGGTGTTAATTCACTTTGTATCGCTCTTCCTCCTCGTCAAACAGAAGAAGGATTATCTTGGTACTCTGGAACAGCTGATGCCATCTATCAAAATATTGATTTTCTTGATGGTCAACAACCTGATTATGTTTTAATTCTTTCAGGTGATCATATTTATAAAACAACCTATAACGAAATGCTTAATGTCCATGAAAAAAGTGGTGCCGCTTGTACCATTAGTGTAATTGAAGTTGATTGGAAAGAAGCTTCCCGTTTTGGAATTTTAGAAGTTGATGCTAATGATAAAATTACAAAGTTTGTTGAAAAACCAAAAGAGCCAAAATCTAATCTTGCCTCCATGGGTGTATACATTTTCAACTATAAAGAATTACGAAAAGCCTTAATCGCTGATCATAAAGATTCAACTAGTGAGCATGATTTTGGTAAGAATATTATTCCTTCCTTTTTAGCTCAAGATAAGCCGCTTTATGCTTATCGTTTTCGTGGTTATTGGCGTGATGTTGGAACTCTCGAGAGTTTACATTTAGCCAACATGGAATTATTGCCATCTAGAGTTAATAAAGAAACAATTAATTTTGATAATTATCCAACTATTTTTAGTGAAGATACCCATTCCACTCCAGAATTTATTGGAAAAGGTAGTGTCGTAAAAGATAGCCTTGTTAATCAAGGAGCGATTATTTATGGAAATGTTTATCAATGTGTCATAAGTAATGAAGTCGTGATTGAAAAAGGCGCAACGGTAAAGAATTGTGTTATTATGCCAAACGTCATTGTTCATGAAGGAGCTTTTGTTAATAACGCAATTATTTCACCAAATTCTGAAGTTAAAGAAAACGATGTTATTAATAAAGATAGCGATAGCATTGTTTTAATTGATACCGAAAGGAGTTTACAATAATATGAATAACGTAGTTGCCCTAATTGATTTACACAACAAAACACAATTAGGATTATTGACTAAAAATCGTCCAATTGCTTCAACAACTTTTTTAGGTCGTTATGCTTTTATTGATTTCACCTTATCTAACTTAAGTAATAGTGGAATTGATGAAGTTGGAATCTTAGTTCAAGATCATTCTCGTTCAATTATTAAACACCTTGGTGGTAAAAATACCTATTTAAGAAACCCAAAGACTGGTTTCCAAAATATTTTCATCAACGAACAAGGTTTAGTTAATGCCGAATTTAATACTGATGTGAATAACATTATTGAAAACGATTGGTTCTTATACGATAACAACGTGAAATATATCTTGGTGTGTCCAGTTAATTACTTGATGCACGTTGATTATAACGAAATAATGAAAGAACATATTGCTAGTAAACGTAAAGTATCTATATTAGTCAGCGATATTAATAATGCTGATGACTCAAGTTTTATGCATTGTGATAAAGTTACCGTAGATCCAATTGGTGATGTACAAAAGATTGAAGATAATGATGGAAAAGAAAAAATCGCTACTGTTTCGCTTGAAACATACATTTTTAATTGTGATTTCTTACGAGATTGTCTTGCTAAAGTTCGCGGTATTAGTTCCTTATTTTCTATCACCGATATGATTAAATATATTGGGTCATATGTTGAAAAAGTTAATGCCATTAAGTTTGCTGGATATGTTCGCCGTTTTGCCAGTTTAAAGAATTATTATGATACTTCAATGTCTTTTTTAGGCAATAATAATCAATACATTAATCTTTTATTCCCAGCTGGTAGTGCAGTTTATACTTTAACACATAACTCTCGTCCAGTAATTTATGGAGAAAAGTGCGAAGTTGATAATAGTTTGATTGCTAATGGATGCACGATTAATGGAACAGTACATCATTCAATTTTATCAAGAGACGTCGTAATTGATGAAGGAGCGATTGTTGAAGATTCAATTATATTTACCAATACTCATGTCAAAACTGGCGTTCATCTTAAAAATGTTGTAGTTGATAAGCACTGTGTTTTTGAATTTAAAAAAGATGTTGGTTATAGCGATGGAGAACCTTTATATATTCCTCAAGGAGCCCATATCTAGTGAATATTTTAATGGTAGCGAGCGAAGCTAATCCTTTTTATAAAACCGGTGGTTTAGCGGATGTAATTTATGCTTTAAGCAAACAATTTACTACTCTTGGCCATAATGTTTCAATTTGTGTACCTTATTATACAAAGATTGGTAAGCAAAAATTAATTGCTTGTGAACCACTTTATAAATTTAATATTAAAATGAATTGGCGTAATATTGAGACCGAAGTTTATACTCAAGATTATGAAGGTATTCATTATTTCTTTATCAAAAATGATAACTATTTTGGTCGTGATTCATTTTATAGTTATTATGATGATGGCGAACGTTTTGCTTTCTTTACTAATGCCGTAGTTGAATTAATAAAGAATTTACCTTTTAAAGTTGATATTCTTCATGTTCATGATTGGCAACCCGGAATGTTACCATGTCTTATTAAAGTTAAATGTCAAAGCGATCCTCTTTATAAAGATATTAAGTGTGTTTTAACGATTCATAATCCACTTTTTAAAGGATATTTTCAACCTTCCTCATTATATGATTTCTATGGTTTACCATATGAGATTTATGATAAAGGTCATGTGCAATTTGAAAATCAAGTTTCTACTTTAAAAGCCGCTATCTATTATTGTGATAAAATTACTACTGTTTCGCCAACTCATGCTTACGAATTAACGACTCCAGAAGGATCAAAAGGCTTATGGTATGAAATGACTTTAAGAAAAGCTGATTTTGTTGGAATTTTAAATGGTATGGATTATGGAGAATTTAATCCTGCAAAAGATTCTTTGATTTATAAAGAATATAGTGTAGCTAATTTTATTGAAGGCAAAAAAGAAAATAAAGAAGCTTTTTGCAAAGAACATAATTTAGATGCTAAGTTACCAATGTTTGCCGTGGTTTCTCGTCTTAGTGATCAAAAAGGTCTCGATTTAATGTTTGCCATGGCTAGTTTTGTAGCTAATAATGGTGGTATTTTCTGTGTTTTAGGAAGTGGAGAAAAATATGCTGAAGATTATTTCAATAATTTAATTCGTCAAAATCCAAAACATACTTATGTTTATATCGGTTATAACGATGAAATTGCGCATAAATTATATGCTGCCTGTGATTTTTTCATTATGCCAAGTGCCTTCGAACCATGCGGACTTGGACAAATGATTGCACAAAGATATGGTGGTTTACCAATTGTTAGAAGAACTGGTGGATTAAAAGATTCAGTCGAACCATATGACATTGATTTAGCAAACGATAATGTAGCTGATGGCTTTGGTTTTGATAATTATAATATTATTGATGCGATTGGTTCTTGTTCTAAAGCCATGATGATTTATAACGATAAAAAAGCTCTTAATCACATGATTATTAATGCGATGAAACGCGATAATACTTGGGAAAAGAGTGCTAATAAATATATTGAACTTTATCAAGAAGCAATCTCAAAGAAGTAGTTATGGTTAATTCTTTTATTTTGAGATTTTGAGTTTGAATAAAGTTAACTCTAAATTGAATAAATGGATTAGAGTATAAAATTAGAGTGCAACCACGAGTTGTGCTAAAATTATAAAAAGAGGAAAAAATTATGAAACCAATTGTTTATTTTACAAAAGAAATTTCTCCTGAAGCTCTTCTTAAATTATATAAAAAACTTGGAATAACTTTAAAAGGAAATGTAGCGGTTAAAGTACATAGTGGTGAAGAAGGAAATCAAAATTATCTTCATCCAGAATTTTTTGTTCCAATGGTGAAAGCGGTAAACGGAACAATTGTTGAGTGTAACACTGCTTACGATGGAGAAAGAAATACTAGCGAGAAACATCTTAAACTACTTGATAGTCATGGATGGACCAAATTCTTTAAAGTCGATTTACTCGATAAAACGGGACCAGATGTAGTCTTTGATATTCCAAATGGTCAAGTTATTAAAAAGAATTTTGTTGGTAAAGATTTATTAAATTACGACTCGCTTTTAGTTTTATCACACTTTAAAGGACATCCAATGGGTGGATATGGTGGAGCTTTGAAGCAACTTTCAATTGGCTGTGCTTCAAGTTATGGTAAAGCTTATATTCATGGTGCCGGAAATGTCAAAAAGATTTGGACTGCCAATCATGATAAATTCTTAGAATCAATGGCTGATGCTGCCAGTAGTGTTTATCTTCATTTTAAAGGAAACGAAGCTTTCATTAATGTTATGAAGAACATGTCTGTCGATTGTGATTGTTGTGCGGTTGCGGAAGATCCATGTCTTAAAGATATTGGTATTTTAGCTTCCTTAGATCCAGTTGCGATTGATGAAGCTTGTTTAGATTTTGTTTATAAATCAGATGATCCAGGGAAAGCCCATTTTATTGAACGTGTGGAATCCCGTAATGGAAAACATACCATTGATAGTGCAGTTAAATTAGGAATTGGTTCAAAAGATTACGAATTAGTTGAAGTTAAATAGAATTACTAGCTTTAAAGTTGCTAATATTTTGTAACAATAAAGTTTCTATTATTTATTCTTAATTTGTAGTAAAATACTTATATCTAAAGTGGATTAATTTATTAGTTATTTATAGAGACTTAGTGGTTGGTGGAAACTAAGATTAATTGATTAAAATCTCACCACAAAAAATTAGATATTAACGAGTGTACCTATTAAATTAATAGGTAAATTAAGGTGGTACCACGTATATTACGTCCTTAAATTATTTAAGGACGTTTTTTATTTCTAAAGGAGTATTTATGAGTTACGATTTTCAAAATGTCGAGAAGAAATGGTCAAGTTATTGGATTAGTCACAAGACTTATGCTTGTGATACAAGTGATTTTTCTAAACCTAAATATTATGTGTTAGATATGTTTCCTTATCCATCTGGCCAAGGACTTCATGTTGGCCATCCAGAAGGCTATACAGCTACTGATATAGTCGCAAGAATGAAAAGAATGCAAGGTTTCAACGTTCTTCATCCAATTGGCTGGGATGCTTTTGGTTTACCAGCTGAACAATATGCAATGAAAATGAATGAACATCCTTGGGGATTTACTGAGAAAAATATCAATAATTTTCGAAGACAAATTCAATCTTTAGGCTTTTCTTATGATTACGATAGAGAAGTTACGACTTGCGATCCATCTTACTATAAATGGACGCAATGGATATTTTTAAAAATGTTTGATAAAGGATTAGCTTATAGTGATTTTAAACCAGTTAATTTTTGTCCTGAACTTGGAACTGTATTAGCTAATGAAGAAGTAATTGATGGCAAGAGTGAACGTGGAGGATATCCCGTTATTCGTATGCCTATTCGTCAATGGGTTTTAAAAATTACCGCTTATGCTGATCGACTCGATGAAGATTTATCCTTACTTGATTGGCCACAATCAACTGTTGATATGCAACATAATTGGATTGGTAAATCAAAAGGAACCATTGTTAAATTTGCTATTAAAGATTCTAAAAAATCTTTTGATGTTTTTACAACTCGTGCCGATACTTTATTTGGTTGCAGTTATTGTTGTTTAGCGCCTGAACATCCTCTTGTTAAAGAAATAACTACTAAAGATAATGCAAAGAAAGTTGAAGAATACGTCGATATATCTAGTCACAAAAGTGATATGGATCGTACAGAACTCAACAAAGATAAGACCGGTGTTTTTACTGGAAGTTATGCAATTAATCCAATCAATAATAAAATTATTCCTATTTATGTTGCTGATTACGTGCTAGCTTCTTATGGAAGTGGAGCCGTTATGGCCGTCCCAGCTCATGATGAGAGAGATTTTGTTTTTGCCAAAAAATATAATTTACCAATTATAAAAGTTTTAGATTGTCCTGATAGTGCCTTACCTTATTGTGAGGATGGTAAACACATTAATAGCGATTTCATCAATGGATTAAATGTTACTGAAGGCAAAAAAGCCGTTACTGAAAAATTAATTGAGTTAAATAAAGGTGCTTATAAAATTAACTATAAATTAAGAGATTGGCTATTTTCACGTCAAAGATATTGGGGTGAACCAATTCCTATTTATCACTTTGATGATGGTTCATTAAAGCGTGCAAATGATTCTGAATTACCATTAGTTTTACCTGAAATGGATGAATATAAACCATCTGGTAATGGGGAATCTCCACTTACTAAACTTGATAGTTGGGTTAATGTCGTAGTTGATGGAAAGAATGCTAAACGTGAAACTAATACAATGCCTCAATGGGCTGGAAGTTGTTGGTACTATATCCGTTATATTGATCCACATAATAATAAAGAATTAGCTTCTAAAAAATTACTTGATCATTGGTTACCAGTCGATTTATATATTGGTGGTCAAGAGCATGCGGTCTTGCATCTTCTTTATGCTCGTTTCTGGCATAAATTCCTTTATGATGAAGGAGTAGTTAGTTGCAAAGAACCATTTAAAAAACTTTTCCATCAAGGAATGATTTTAGGTGAAAATGGCGAGAAGATGTCTAAATCTCGAGGAAACGTAATAAATCCTGATGAGATAGTTGAAAAGTATGGTGCTGATGCTTTAAGACTTTATGAAATGTTTATGGGTCCTTTAGAAGCGAGTTTGCCATGGAGTACAACCGGTCTTGAAGGTAGTAAACGATTTATTGACCGTGTTTATCGTATTTTTGAAGAAGAAGCTTTTACGAGCAAATTTAAAAATACTAATGATGGTGAGCTTGATTACTCATACAATGCTTTAGTTAAAAAAGTTACTGATGATTTTGAACATTTACAATTTAATACCGCTATTTCTCAGATGATGATTTTTATTAATGATGTTTATAAAGCGAAAGAAATCTATCAACCATATATTGAAAACTTTGTAAAAATGTTCAGTTGTATTTGTCCATTTGTTGGTGAAGAAATTTGGCATTTATTAGGTCATAAAGATTTAATAACCTATGAAAAATGGCCAACTTACGATGAAGCAAAATTAGTGCTTTCGACCGTTATGATGGCGATTCAAGTTAATGGTAAACTAAGAGACACGATTGAAGTTGATAAAGATCTTGATGATGAAAAAGTAAAAGAGATTGCTTTAAAGCAAGAAAATGTTAAGCGTTTCACAGAAGGGAAAGATATTAAAAAGATTATTGTTGTTAAGAATCGTATTGTTAATATCGTTGTAGGTTAATATGAATATAAATATCAATGAAAGAATTGCTTTAGAATTAAATCTAAATGTTACTAATGTAAATAGTGCTGTTAAACTTCTTGATGAAGGAAATACAGTTCCTTTTATTGCCCGATATCGAAAAGAAGCTACTAATAATTTAACGGATATCGATTTACGTAATATTGAAGAAAAATTACTATATCTTCGTAATCTTGATGATCGAATTGAAACTGTTTTAAAATCGATTAGTGAGCAAGGAAAATTAACTGATGAATTAAAAAGTAAAATTCTTGCAGTTAAAACTTTGAGCGAACTAGAAGATTTATATCGTCCATATAAGCCAAAGAAGAAAACACGTGGTTCGATTGCTAAAGAAAAAGGTCTTGCTCCATTAGCAAAAACTATAAAAGAAGGCACTATAGTACCTGATTTTGATAAATATGTGGCTTCTTTTATTAACGAAGAAAAGAAGGTAAATAGTAATGAAGAAGCTTTACAAGGAGCTTTAGATATCATTAGTGAAGATATCAGTGATGTTGCTGATTATCGCGCTTATATAAAATTATTTATTTATAATAATGCCGTGCTATGTACCAAAGAAATTGCTAAAGATGAAAAAGATACTTATCAAATGTATGCTGATTATAAAGAGACGATTAAAACGCTTCCTCCTCATAGAATTTTAGCGATTAATCGTGGCGAAAAAGAAAAATGTTTACGAGTTAAATTTGATTATCATGAGGATGTAATAAATCAACATCTCGCTGAGGATTTGATTAAACTTAATCACCCATATAAAGAATTAATGCACAAGGCAATTGATGATAGTTTATCTAGATTAATTTTACCATCAGTTGAAAACGAAATAAGAAGTGATTTATTTGATAAAGCCGAAGATAAATCAATTGAAGTATTTAAAAAGAATCTAGTGCAACTATTAATGTATCCACCAGTAAAAGGCAAAACAATTCTTGGCTTTGATCCAGGATTTAGAACTGGTTGCAAATATGCTTTAGTAGATAAAAATGGTACTCCATTATTCATTGGACACTCATTTATTACCGCAAATTCTCAAAGAGAAATTGACTCTTCTATTTTAGAATTAAAGGGTATTTTAACTAAGAATAAAATTGACTATATTGCTCTTGGAAACGGAACGGCTTCACGAGAATCAGAAGTTGTTTTAAGTAAATTAATTAAGGACAATAATTTTGCAACGAAGATTTTTATTGTTAATGAAAGCGGCGCCTCTGTTTATAGCGCTTCTAAACTTGGAGTTGAAGAATTTCCTAAGTTAAATGTTGAAGAACGTAGTGCTATTTCTCTTGCTCGACGTGTTCAAGATCCTCTTGCCGAACTAGTAAAAATTGATCCTAAAGCGATTGGAGTTGGTCAATATCAACACGATATGGATACAAAAAAATTAGATTTTAGTTTATCTTCAGTTGTAGAAGATTGTGTAAATAAAGTTGGAATTAATTTAAATACTGCTTCGGTTAGTTTATTAAATTACATCTCGGGAATTAGTAAAACTTTAGCTAAAAATATTTATGATTATCGTGTCAAAAATAAATTGATTACTAGTCGTAGTGATTTAAAAAATGTTAAAGGAATGGGCGATAAAGCCTTTGAACAATGCGCTGGTTTTTTACGAATTATTGATGGTAGTAATCCACTCGATAATACCAGTGTTCACCCAGAAAGTTATTTAATTGCGAATAAAGTTTTGAAGATTTTAGGGATTGATTTAACTAAAGATACAAACGAAGTAAGAATTGAAAAACTTAATAGTTTTAAGATCGATGATTTTCTTAAAGAAAACACCGTTGGTAAAGAAACCTTACTCGATATTATTGAAGAACTTAAAAAGCCAGGTCGTGATATCCGTGATGAAGTGAAACTTGTGGAATTAAATAACGAAGTTAAGGATATTAAAGATTTAAAAGTTGGAATGATTCTTAACGGAACAGTGCGTAATATCATGGATTTTGGTATCTTTGTTGATATTAATGTTCACCAAGATGGCCTTGTCCATATAAGTGAATTAGCTAACCGTTTTGTTAAAGATCCAGCGGAACTTTTCAATGTTAATGATATTGTAAAAGTTAAAGTCATTGGTGTTGATGTTTTGAAGAAAAGAATTAGTCTATCAATCAAGCAAGTTGAAAATAAATCCTAAAGTGTTAAGATAAGCATGTTAGAAATTCACGATACCCTTTTAGGGATTGTAGAAAGGAAATAAATATGGTTTTAACGTTAGATTGTGGGAATTCACTAATAAAGATTGGTGTTTTTGATGATGAAAAATTAATCAGTGTTTATAAGATTAATACCACTAGTAGTCGAAGTAGTGATGAATATGCAAAGATTTTTAAAGATTTAATCAAAGATGAGGGATCTTTTTCTGGAGCGATTATTTCGAGCGTTGTTCCTTTATTGACTCATGATTTGAGTGTAGCTATTAAAAAAGCTTTTAATGTTAAGCCTTTAATTGTTGATAAAACTCTTAAAACAAAATTACCACTTAAAATTGATAATCCAAATGAACTTGGATCGGATCTACTTTGTGGAGCAATTGGAGCGATTAATAAATACAAATATCCTTTAGTTGTAGCTGATCTTGGCACCGCTACCAAAATGTATATCATTGATAAAAATGGAAATTATATCGGTGGAATGATTAGTAGTGGGATGCGAATTAATCTCGAAGCTTTGGTTAATAATACTGCCCAACTTTTAGAAACTCCTATTGAAGCACCTAAACATGTTATTTGTAAGAATACTAAAGAATGTATTCAATCAGGTATTGTTTATGGACAAGCTTTTATGATTAGCGAATTTGCTCGTCGAATGGAAAAAGAACTTGGCTATACTCTTGATCGAGTACTTACTGGTGGATTCAGTGAGTTTATTAATGATCAAGTTGTTTGTTATCATTATGAACCAAATCTAGTACTTGACGGACTCTATCAAGTATATAAAAATAATATTTAGTTTTATGAAAAATCGAAAATTAATTAAAGAAATGGCGCTAAACGCTATTCTCATAGCTTTGATTGTTCTTTTTACATTCACTCCAAATATTGGTTTTATTACCTTAGGACCAATTTCCTTTACTGATATCCATATTTTTGTTTTATTAGGAGCTTTAATTGGTGGATGGAAGATGGGATTAATTACGGGACTTACTTTTGGTTTATCAAGTTTATTTAGATCAATTTCTTCTCCTTCTACGCTTGATTTTCTTTTTGTTAATCCTTTTGTCAGTGTTCTCCCAAGAGTCTTATTTGGTTTTTTAAGTGGAGTCATCTTTGATTTATTAAAGAAAAAATTATCACCTAAGAAATTTAAAATAATGATTTATCCAATGAGTGGTATACTGGCTTTTTTACATGGAGTTTTAACCTTACTTTGTCTTTATGTTTTTGGTATTTTAGATGTTTTTTCAATTTCAAAAAATCTTCTAGGCCTTGAAGAAATTATTAAAGCATTAAATGAGAGCTATCCTAATGTATGGATTTTCTTAAGTAGTTTTATTGCTTTAGGAAATCTTGGAGAAGTAGTTTTGGCAATTTTAGTTGTTCCAACGACCTACCTAATTATATATAATATAAGCAATCGCAATAAGGGTACTCAATCCTTAAATAATAAGGATATTAATACTCAAATTAAAAACGATAATCGGGAAATAAATGATATAAAGGAAAAAGGAGAATTATGTATGGATTACAAAAAAGAGAGTAAGAACTATTTTGAAATAGCGACCAAGACTTTACAAGGAATTATTCATATTGATAGTGTTTATGATAGTAAAACTATTACAAAAGAACATCCTTATGGAAAAGGTGTTGCTGAAGCTTTTGCTTTCATGAAAGATTTAGCGACTAAAGATGGTTTTAAAGTTGATATGTGTGAAGGTAGATGTATTGAAATTTCTTTTGGAGAAGGCAATCGCACAATTGGTGTTTTTGCTCACTTAGATGAAGTTCCAATTAGTGGCGAATGGACTTATCCTCCATTTAGTGGAGAGATTCATAATGATAAAATGTATGGTCGTGGAACAAGTGATGATAAAGGACCAGCCATTGCTGCTTATTATGCTTTAAAACTTTTAAAAGATCACAATTTAATTAATGGATATAAAGTCAAACTTGTTCTTGGCGGAGATGAAGAAAGAGGATCTAGTTGTCTAAAATATTATTTTGATGTTTTAAAGAAGCCTCAAGTAGATTACGGTTTTACTCCTGATGGAGATTTTCCATTAATCTTTGGTGAAAAAGGCATTCGTGATTTTACTTATAAAGGAAAACTTGATTTAGGTCCAGTCACTGAAATTGTGGCTGGTGTAGCTCCAAATGCGGTTATTGATGATGCTATAGTAACTTTAAATGATGGAAGTAAATTTTTAACTTATTTAAAAGCTAAAAAGAATCTCAAATACAAGGTTTTAGATGAAAATCCAAAGCACACGAAAGTAGAATTTATTGGTTTATCCGCTCATGGTAGCCTTCCAGAAAAAGGCATTAATGCCGGTTTAATCATGATTAATTGTCTTTTAGATTGCTACAAAATTAAGAATTTAGAACAATTTGTTAATGACTATAAAGATCCTTATGGACATGCTCTTGGAGAATATGCCGAGACTAAATATTTAGGTAATACTACTTTTAATGTTGGAATGATTAATTATCAAAATGGAATCTTTAGTTTCGTTGTTAATTTCCGTTTCCCAGAAACCGTTAATAGTGATGAAGTTTTTGATCGTATTGAAAGTAAATCAATTCTACCAATTGAAAGAGGTGAACTAGGACCAGTAGTCTATTTTGATCCAGATAAAACTAATTTCATTAAAGTTTTAAGTGAAGTCTATGTTCGTGGCACTGGTGATACAATTAATAAACCAATGGCAATTGGTGGAGGAACTTACGCTAAAGAAGCAAAGAATATAGTTGCTTTTGGTAGTCATTTCCCAGGTAAAGAAGACAATATTCATTCACCAAATGAAAAGATTGATATGGAAGATTTCTTAGGTAGTATTCATCTATATGCTGATGCAATGAATTCATTAGGTAAAATGAAATAATGCGTGTTAAATTTAAAAGATGGGCTGTTGATTATTTAGATAACTCTCCAATTAATCAATTTAATTTAGTTTTAGAAGACAATGAGAAATTGTCTTCTTTTATTAGCAAAAAAGATACCTATATTGAAATCGGGCCTGGTAAAGGTGATTTCATTATCTCTTTAGCAAGTAAAAATCCCAATCTAAATTTTATTGTGATTGAATTAAATAAAACAGTAGCGGGAATTTGTTTAAAAAAAATCGATGAATCTAAACTAGAAAATGTTCGCTTAGTTGCTGGTGATTACTATCGTTTTGCAAGTCAAATTAAACCACAATCAATCAAGGGAATCTTTTTGAATTTTAGTGATCCATGGCCAAAAAGAAAGCATGAAAATCGTCGACTTACATCTTCTAGATTTTTATTGTCTTATGCTAATATTCTTACCTCTAATGGTAAAATTTATCAAAAGACTGATAACATTGATCTTTTTAATTATTCACTTCAAAATTATCAACTATTCAAATGGAAGATTTTATCCATTGATAGAGAGTATAATGAATTAGATGCTTTTGATAGTGAGACTGAATTTGAAAAGAAATTTAAAAATTTAGGTCTCTCGATTAATCGTGTAGTTGTAGAAAAAACCAAAGAAACCATTGATAAGGAAGATACTAAAAATGAAATATGCAATGTACTATAATTTTGAAACAGTTGGTGATGTTCTCTTAATTGTTTTTGATTCATATCAAAAACCTGATCGAATAGTTAAAAAAGATGATGTTACTGTTCTTTATTATAATGATAAGATAATTGGAATAAATATTTTTAATATTAGTGAAATTATGAAAATTAAAGTTAATGGACTTATTCCTATCGTTAATCAAAAGATGTTAGATGTAATCAATAATATTTTAAAAAATCATGGTCTTGATTCTTTAGATTATCAAAAAGAATCAGGTTTTAAAGTTGCTAAAATTGTTGAATGTGAAGAACATCCAGATAGTGAACACTTACACATTTTAAAGGTTGATATTGGTGATAAAGATTTAGTTGATATTGTATGTGGAGCAAGTAATGCTAGAGTTGGTTTAATTTGTGTTTGCGCAACAGCTTACACCTTTATGCCAAATGGAGAACAGATTATTCCATCAAAATTACTTGGTGAACAATCAAATGGAATGCTTTGTAGTGGGCGTGAACTTAATCTTCCTGGTTACGAGAACATCCATGGTTTACTTGAGTTAGATAATAATCATGCGATTGGTAGTGATTTTTTTGCTGTAATGTAAAATTTTTGTAAATTCTTGAAAATTTTCGAAAAATTTTACATTGCTTACAATAATAATGTATAATATTTTTAGTTAGGGGGATACTAACTATGGATAACTTAAAAGAAAGAGTAACGATTTATGAAGTAGCTAAAGCAAGTGGTGTTTCCCTTGCTACGGTTTCTCGTGTAATAAATAATAGTGATACGGTTCGTGAAGATACTAAAAAGAAAGTTTTAGCAGTTATTAAAAAACTAGGTTATAAGCCAAGTGGACTGGCACAAGCTTTAGCAACTAATAAAACTACAAATATTGGAGTTATTATTCCAAGTGCCAATTATGTTTATATTTCTAATTTACTTAATGGTATTTGTGAAGTTTGCCGAGATAAGGGCTTTAGTGTAGCTCTTTATACTACCAGCCATTCTCGTGAAGATGCTTTAAATTGCCTTGAAAAAGTCATTAAATCTCATGTTGATGGTGTCATTGTTTTTGATGATGAACTCGGACCAGATGATTTAGAAGTTTTTAATTCATATAATGTTCCAGTTATTGCCATTAATAATAACTTTACCGCAAGTAAGATCGGTTCAATTAGTTTTGGTTATGAGCACTTAATTAAATCGATTATTAAAGATTATTTTAACCGTGGAGATAAGAAGATGACTTTCTTGCATGTTCATAATGCTGGTCGTTTATTAGCTCGAGTCGAAAATGCTTTTATTCAAACTCATATTGAAGCTGATCGTGAGTACGATATTATGAATTGTGATGATAGTTATACTCGAACCTATCGTGATTTTATGGAAAGATTCAAAACAACAAACAAAGAATATATTATTGCTTATCGTGATTCAATTGCGGCCGCTGTTTTAAATGCTGCTACTGATAGTGGATTAAGAGTACCTGACAATATTGAAGTCCTTTCAATTATTGGGACTAAATATAGTAATATCATTCGACCACAAATATCTAACATGTTTATTGATAATCAAGAAGTTGGTCGTCGAGCAATGTATATGTTAATTGATTTAATTAATGGTAATTTAGTTGAAAAACAATATAAGTTTGAATCGGTTTATATTAAAAAAGATTCAACAAGATTTTAATATTGAATAATTATTAGTTTTCATTTTTCTAATTCATCTATGAATATCTTTTATTATTAAGACAAAAGTAATACAACTTAAAATTTAATTTAGTATAATAGTAGTTGTGTTTTTAAGGAGATATGAAGATGGACATATATGATAGTTTCATAAGAACAATTAATGATTTTCCAATTCAAGGAATTAAATTCCGTGATATTACCCCTTTACTTGCGAATGGCGATGCCTTTCACCAAGTAATTATGGATTTAAATAAGGAACTTCCAAGTTATGATAAGTACGATAAGATAATTTGTGCTGAATCACGTGGATTCATTTTTGGAGCTCCGCTTGCAAGTTATAACAATAAAGGCTTAGTTCTAGCAAGAAAAGCCGGTAAATTACCACTTGTTGGTTATCGTGAGTCTTATAAACTTGAATATGGCGTTAATACTATTGAAATTCCTGAAGGTTCAATTAAACCTGGCGATAGAATTGTCGTAATGGATGATTTAATTGCTACTGGTGGTAGTGCTAAAGCGATGGTTGATTTAGTTCGCAAAGCGGGTGGGATACCTGTAATGGCTTTATTTTTAATTGAATTACGTAGTTTACAAGGCTATAAGCAACTTGGTATTCCAGTTAAAGCAATTGTCTCATATGGATTACATTCTGATGATTTATTGCTTATTGAAAAGAAAAATAGTGATGATAGTATCGTCACATTTAAAAGAAAAGTTAGTGAAGATGAATTATCTTGTGAAACTAAACAAGCTAAAGAAATTATAATCAACAAAAAACAAATTGTAAGTGTTGTTCAAGAAGATCATGATGGACGCTTAACTTACGTTAGATATCGAGATTAATTAGGAGATTAGTATGAATATTATTGATGATTTAAATTGGCGTGGTCTTATTAAAGACTATAGTGATGAAAAGAATATGCGAGAACTTTTATCAAGTCCACAAACGATTTATTGTGGTTTTGATCCAAGTGCGAGTAGTTTACACGTTGGTAACTTTGTTATGATTTCCATTTTGATGAGATTGCAACAAGCTGGACATCGTATTGTTGCGGTAGTCGGCGGAGCAACTGGAATGATTGGTGATCCAAGTGGCAAAAGTAAAGAAAGAAATTTACTTGATAAAGAGACTACTAAAAATAATACAGAAGCAATTCGTGCACAATTATCTCGTTTTTTAGATTTAAGTGATCCTAAAAAAGGTCTTCTTGTTAATAATTTTGAATGGTTATCTAAATTATCTTTGCTTGATTACCTTCGTGATTATGCAAAATATTTTAATGTCTCTTATATGATTCAAAAAGATATTGTTAAAAGTCGTCTTGAAGAAGGAATTAGTTTAGCAGAATTTTCTTACATGACTCTTCAATCGATTGATTTTTTACATTTACATGATGCAGAAAAATGTAATATTCAAATTGGTGGAAGTGATCAATGGGGTAATTTAACTGCTGGCCTTGAACTTATTCGTAAACTCGAACCAGAAGCTAAGTGCGAAATCATGACTGCAAACTTAATTACTCGTAGTGATGGTAAGAAATTTGGTAAGAGTGAAGATGGTGCTTTATTCTTAGATCCAAAAAAGACCGCACCTTATAAACTTTATCAATTCTTTATTAATCAAACCGACCAGGATAGTGTTAAGTATTTAAAAGTTTTCACTTTCTTAAGTCATGATGAAATAAATAGTATTGAAAAAGAACATTTAGCTAATCTTGGCATGAGAATTGCTCAAAAACGATTAGCTTATGAAGTAACAAAAGAAATTCATGGTAAAGAGGCCGCTGATGATGCAATTAAAATGAGTGAATGTCTATTTAAAAATGACTTCGCCACTTTAAAAGAAGATCAAATTGAGGATTTATTTCCACAATCATCAATTTTTCATTTAGAAAAAGAAACTTCCCTTGTTGATTTATTGCTCACTTCATTAGCTGCTAGTAGTAAACGTGAAGCACGTGAATTCATAAATAATGGAGCTATCTTGATTAATGGAACTATTGAAAAAGATGAAAATAAAATGTTTTCAACCAAAGAAGCTTTATTCAATAAGTATCTTATTTTACGAAGGGGTAAGAAGAATTATTATCTCTTAAAATTCTAAAATAAGGCCATTATATATACTTTATTTTGTATATTTAAAACAGTTGAGTATCTATTCAACTGTTTTTTTGTAAATAAAAAGGAGATGTTGCCATCTCCTAATTTTGCTATTTCGAAACTATAACATTCGGTTATAGTATTCAACGATTTGAGATTCTTGAATATCTTGTGGAAGTTCATTTCTCTCTGGTACTCTAACAAAGGTAGAGGCCATTTTTTCTTTATCGGTTGAAACGTAACCAACAGTAGTTGGATGTGCTTCAAGAGAAGATTTAATAATAGTTAACGATTTGCTGCTTTCTTTAATGGTAATTACATCATTAACTGAGCAAAGATAACTTGGGATATCAACTTTCTTACCATTAACACAAATGTGTCCGTGATTTACTAATTGACGAGCTCCTTGACGAGTAGCGGCAAAACCTGCACGATAAACTAAGTTATCAAGTCTTGATTCAAGAATTCTCATAAATGCAAGACCAGTGACTTCTTTACTGTGAGTAGCAATAATGAATAATCTACGGAATTGTCTTTCGTTAACTCCATACATTGCTCTTAATTTTTGCTTTTCGGTTAATTGCTTGCCATATTCGGAGACTTTCTTTTTATCTTGTCCGTGTTGACCAGGAGCATAAGCTCTCTTTTTTAATTCAGCACCAGTTTCAAGAATACTAAAATTAAGTCTACGAGATTGTTTCCAAGTAGGTTTAGTATTTCTCATGTCTATATTCTCCTTTCTTTATATTTGCATATAAAGATTGGTTTAGGTTCCTTTCTTCGCCTGAAGTGATTAGAGATTTCAGCGTATAGCTTTGCTTACTTTCAAACCATAAGGTCACTTCGTCAGACAAGAAGTACTTAAAAGCTTCTTTTACATGCTCAATTATTTTACATATTTTGACTATATATTGCAAACAAATATTACATTTTGGATTAAATACCGAAATAATCGGTGATTTTATTAGCAAAAAATATTGGTAATTTAATAGTAAACATTACTTTTTTAGTATAAAATACTAAATATAAGATCCTGAGGTGAATACATTATGAACACTGGTTTAATTATATTGATAGTTGTCCTATCAATCGTTGGAGCAATTCTTCTCGTTGTAGGATATTTGCTCTTAGATAAATACTTTTTTAGTAAAAAAAGATGTCGACGTAATCTTAAAGCACTTGAGAGAAAATTTGAATATTTACATGCTTTACTTACCGGTCAAGATTTTCAATATGTTCAACGTATAGAAATCATTAGTCGTACAAATTTGTTATATGCGGATATTTATAGCGTATATTTTAAAAGATATCGCGAGATTAGAGACAATCAAGAAGTTTCATTCCAAGATGTTTTAAATAAACTTGTACAAATGGTTGATAAATCTGATGTTAAGAATTTCAAAAAAATATATAAAGAATCTCAACCAATTTTCAAAAGTTACGAAGAGGCAGTAAATACTTTTAATAATGATTTGATGGGCGTTATTAAACCTGAAGAAGATGCTAGACAAAATAGTTTAGCTTTAAAAGATGAATTTAGATCAGTAAAATCAAAATATAATTCTCACGAAAGTGAACTATCTTTTGTAAGTGATACTTTTACAAAAGTTTTTAACGAAATTGATCAAAGATTTACCAAATTTGAAGGTTTTATTGAAACGGCTGATTATGATGAAGCTAATAATTTATTACCAGAAATTAAAGATGTTTTAGGTGCATGCAATGGATTAATTGATAAGGCTCCCGAATTAATTAAAAGAGTTACTGAGACTGTTCCGGGCGAACTTACTAGTACTAGTGAACATTATGATAATTTAATTAAGCAAGAATATCCTTTAAAACATATTGGCTTTGAAGAAATTAAAAATAATATTGAATTAACCCTCGATGAGATATCAGAGAGTGTTAAAGAGTTAAAGATTGCAAATTGTGGTGTTAAACTTGATGCTTTAGAGAAACAAATAAAGGATGTTGAGGATGCCTTTAAAGAGGAAGAAGATGCTTGCAACGAATTTAAAACTAATAGTGAAAGAATTTATGGTAGTTTCAATAATCTAGAGAAAGAATTTATCAAAGTTAGAAATAATCTTATTAAATATTCTAAATACTATATTGTCGATGAAATTCATTTAACTCAATTAAAAGATATTCAAAAAGAGTTAGATGATGTTTCTAAAGATAAACGACGATTAGATATGTATATTCATTCGCTTGAGAAAACTCCTTATTCAATTTTAATTCTAAAAATGCGTGATTTAGATAAAGGAACAAATGATATTTTTGATCGTTTTAATAAGTTTAAAGAATACTTAACTTCTTTAAAAACTGATACTGAAAAAGCGTTTACTACGATTAATGATCTTTACTTTAAACTAAAAGAAACTGAAGAAAACTTACGTGGTTTTTATAACGAAGACTTTAGCGATAAGTTTATTGATGATATAGATAAATCATATGCTTTAATCGATAATATCTATATTTTATTAAAAACGGTACCAATTAACGTGAATCAAGTTAATGCTTCTCTTTCAGAATTAAATGATCGTTCAAGTTTAATCTTTAAACGAGTTAACGATGCAAATAAATATCGAATGCTTGATGAAGAAGAAATTATGTTTGTTAATCGTGAAAGAGTTAAATTTAGTGATGTTAATGTGCAAGTTTCTCAAGCAGAAAATTTGTATCTTAATGGTGAATACACTCAATGTTATCAGATGACTGAAGACATTTTAAAGAATCTAGAAGCAAAGGATCAATTAGCTGAATAGTTTATGATATATTTTGATAATGCGTCGACAACCAAACCCGACAAAGATGTTTTAGCTGTTTTTAATGATACTTGTGAGAATTCTTTTGCTAATCCACATTCAATTCATGGTTTGGCAATGGAAATTGCTGCAAATATTGAGAGAAAATCCTCAGATATTATTAAATCTCTTGGTCTTCCTTTTAAAGATTTTGAAGTTGTTTATACGAGTGGTGCTACTGAAGCAAATAATTTAGCTATTTTAGGTTTCGTTCATCGTAATGCCAAAAGATTTAATCATTTAATGACCAGTACAATCGAACATAATAGTGTTTTAGAAGTCTTTAAACATCTTGAAAGCGAAGGCTTTAAAGTAGACTATATTAAAGTCGATTCAGAGGGTGTGTTAGATTTAGCTGATTTAAAAGCGCATCTTGATGGAAAGCCTATTTTTGCTTCTTTTATGGCGGTTAATAATGAATTAGGTAGTGTTAATGATTTAACAAAGATTAGACAATTAATTGGTGCCGATAGTGTTCTCCATAGCGATTTAGTTCAAGCCTTAGGAAAAACTAAAATTGACCTTAATTCGTTAGATATGATGACTTTTACTGGTCATAAAATTTATGGTTTAAAAGGTTGTGGTTGTTTAATTAAAAGAAAGAAAATAAATCTTAGTCCGCTTTTTTATGGAGGAGGACAAGAAAATGGTCTTCGAAGCGGGACAATGGATTATCCTTCTATTTGTGCTTTTGCTTATGCCACAAGTAAAATTATTAAAAATTATGACTCTGATTTAAAAAATGTTAGAAGTGTCCATGATTTTTTGTATAACGCTTTACAAGAAATTGATGGAGTAACTATGAATAGTACTTTACCTTCTTGTCCTTATATTCTTAATTTTAGTTTAGTAAATAAGAAAGCTTCAGTTGTTGTTGAAGCTTTATCTAATAAAGAGATTTATGTGAATAGTGTTAGTGCTTGTTATAGTAAAGAAGAAAGTATGAGTTATGTTATTAAAGCGATTGGAAAAAGTGACATCGAGGCCATGAACACCATTCGTTTATCTTTTGGAAAAGATAATACTCTTGAAGAAGCAAAGATTTTTGTTAAAGAACTAAAAGAGATTTTATCCTCAATACGAGGTTGATATGAATTATAATTCAATTATTATTCGCTTTGGCGAAATGTCTACTAAAGGAAAAAATAAGAAAGATTTTATTTTTTCTTTAGCAAGATCTATTAAAGAAAATCTCTTACCATATAAAGATAAATATGAATTAATTACTCGACACGATCATATTTATATTTATTTAAAAGAAGATAATCTTGATATCATTAAAGAACTACAAGATATACCTGGAATGTATAGTTTTTCTTTATGTCTTCGTGTTAATGACAATACGGAATTAGATAATATTGAGAAGATTGTTTTAAAAGAGATTAAAAATGAAGATGGCAAAACTTTTAAAATGAAAACCCATCGTATTGATAAATCTTATCCTTATACAAGTGATGATATTAATCGTGAAATCGCAGGTTATATTCTTAAGAATTCTTCTTTGACTGTTGATGTTCATAAACCTGATATCCTTTTTGGTATTGAAGTTCATAGTGATGGTTTTTATCTTTTTACCAAAACAATTAAGGGAATGGGCGGATATCCAAAAGGTTCAATTGGAAGAGGATTAATGATGATAAGTGGTGGAATAGATTCACCAGTTGCTTCTTTTTTACTTATGAAAAGAGGTGTTGAATTAAGCTTTATTCATTATGCATCTCCTCCATATACGAATAGTGGAGTTATTCAAAAATTAGTGGACCTATTAAGTGTTCTTAATGAATATCAAACTAAAATAAAACTATATATAATTCCATTTACTAAATTACAAGAAGAAATCTATAAATATAGTGATGAAGGTTATCCAATTACCATCATGCGTCGAATGATGTATCGTTTAGCGGTTCGCCTTGCCGAAAGTAAGCATATTCCAGTTATTTGTACTGGAGAATCAATTGGACAAGTGGCAAGTCAAACTTTAGAAAGCATGAATGTAATTAATAATGTTACTAATATGCCAGTTATTCGTCCGCTAGCAACTTATGATAAAGTTGATATTATAAAGATTTCTAAAGATATTGGAACTTATGATATTTCGATACGTCCATTTGAAGATTGTTGTACTATTTTCGCTCCTGTAAAACCAAAAACAGCCCCTCACATGGATGTAATTTTAGAGATTGAAAAGAAATTTGATTATGAGTCTTTAATTCAAGATTGTCTAGATAATCTAGAAGTGAAAGAAATTAAACGTGAATTTTAACAGCAAAAAAGGATTAGTTCGACTAATCCTTTTTTTGATTTTAATAAAAACTATTTAGCTTTTTTAGCGATATTAACTAAATCTTTAAATCCTTCTGGATCATTGATTGCAATTTCGCTAAGCATCTTACGGTTGATTTCAACTTTAGCAACTTTAAGGCCATTCATAAATCTACTATAAGAAATGTCATTCATTCTACAAGCAGCATTGATACGTTTAATCCAAAGTTTTCTAAATTGATTTTTTCTATCTTTTCTTGAAATATAAGCATATCTATTACTATGCATGACTTGCTCTTTAGCAGTCTTGAATAATAAGTGTTTGCTTCCGAAGTAACCTTTAGCTTGTTTTAAAACCTTTTTTCTTCTTAAATGTGTTTTACTTCCACCTTTTACACGCATATTTCGTTCCTCCTATTATTTCTGAATAAGATATTTAATTCTCTTAGCGTCGCTCTTATCAACGACTATTGTCTTCATTAAATGTCTCTTTTGTTTTGTTGACTTATGTCTCATTAAGTGACCGACATAAGCATGATGACGAACAAGTTTACCAGATTTGGTAACTTTAATTCGTTTTAAAAGTGCACGTTTAGATTTCATCTTTGGCATAATAATTTCCTCCCTTAACTGCTTTTTTTGACTTTACTTGCCACAACTACTGATAACCACTTTCCATCAAGAATTGCTTTTCCTTCTGGGGTACCATAGTCTTTTACGTAGTCTAAGAATTTATTTAGCACAGCTTCTCCGACATCAATATGCGCCATTTGACGTCCGCGGAAACGGACACCAACCTTAAGTTTATTTCCATCTTGTAAGAACTTACTTGCTGCTTTGACTTTTGTTAGTAAGTCATGCTCACCAATTTGTGGAGTGAGTTGAATTTCTTTAATCTCAATTTCATTCTTTTTAGAATTCTTTTTGTTTTCTCGATCTTGTTTTTGTTTTTCAAATCGATACTTACCATAATTAATTAATTTGCAAACAGGTGGATTAGCATTAGGTGCAACGCATAAAAGATCAAGTTCACATTCTTCTGCTTTTTTCATTGCATCATAACGACTTAAAGTACCTAATTGTTCTCCATTTGGTCCGATTAAACGAACTTCTAGGAAATGAATTCTCTCATTGACAATGTCGCCATTATACTTATCGAATTTTGGCTTACGATCCATTGAATTTGGATTTTGATTAAATGTAGCTATAAATTACTACCTCCTGAAAATAAAAACGCACTGACTAGAAGTAGTGCGCTCAAATAAATCAATAAATAATAATTTTACTTTGTAGCCTATGACCAATTTACGAGGTAAATCTGGTGAGAAGCGAGCGCAACTCTTTCTACGTACTTTGTTATTTTATATGTTTTATCTTTATAATGCAAGAATTATATATTTAATGTTCAGTTACTAAAATTTATAATATTAAATCAATTTTTGTATTAAAAGAAAGGTTATTTTTGTTCTAGTATTGAGGTTTAGTTACAAAGCAAAAACCTAATTCTTTATTGTATTTTTGTTTTGCTATTAATGTAAACGTTTGTTAATATTTTATAGAGGTATTTTTTATGCTAAAAGAAGTAAATTTAGATGATTTAAATTTTGATTTTAGAAAAAAGATTAGAGATGAATGGGTCTTAATTACCGCTAAGAAACCTGATAATTCAATTAATACATTAACGGCTTCTTGGGGAGAAGTTGGCAATTTATGGAATCTTCCTATCTATACTTGTTTTATAAGACCGGATAGATATACCCATGAGTTTATTAGTAGTAGTGGTTATTATTCAGTATGTTTCTTTGATAATAAATATAAAGAACAACTAAAGTATTGTGGATCGCACACCGGAAGAAATGAAAATAAAATCGCCAAAATGGGTTTTACAGTTATTAATGATGATGTTGCTCCGTTTTTTAAAGAAGCTAAACTCGTTTTGCTTTGCCGAATAATCTATAAGGATGATTTTGTTAAAGAAGGTTTTGTGGATGAAAACATCTATAAAAATGTTTATAATATTAAACATGTAAAACCTCATACTCGATATATTGGAGAGATTGTAAAAGTTTTAGAAAGTGAGTAATTATGAAGGTAGTTTGTTTTGATTTCGATGGGACCTTAGCTGATAGTTTTCCATTTATTTTTAAATCATTTGGCTATATGTTTGAAAAATATCTTGGTATCAAAATGGATCAAAGTCTTTTTGATAAAATCAGTGGTCCTGATGAAAAAGGAATTCTTATTAAGGTTTTAAAAGATAAATATAGTGAAGCTTGTTGGGATGAATATCTCAAATATTACGACACTTATTCTGGTGATTCTATTAAGTTATTTCCTGGTATTAAAGAAATGTTAATTTCATTAAAAAGTAAAGGTGTTCACCTGGTCTTTTTAACTGGAAGAAGTAAAGAAACTGCCACAATTTCGCTAAAAAAATTAGGTATTTATGACCTTTTTGAAGGATTTTATGCAGGATCTCGTACTGGATGTGTTAAAGATATTCTTTTAGCTGAAGTTGCTAAAGATTTTAAATTACCAATTACAAACGTTTTATATATAGGCGATAGTAGACAAGATGTATTAGATGCAAAAAAAGCTGGTTGTGATTTAATTTCGGTCTTATTTTCAAATCCACAATGGTGGGATGAGATAAAGAAAATGAATCCTATTTATGCAACTAACAATAAAGAGTTAGAAGATAAAATATTAAATTGGTATGCAAAATAAAACCCAACGGAGGATTAGTTGGGTTTTATTTCTCTATGAGAAATCACTTATCATCTTTTTTATTAATGAGAAATGGAATCCCATTCTCTTTAATGCATGCTTTTAGATAAATGTTGATGGCTGTCGACATATTTAAACCTAAATCGTTAAAGATTTTTGTGGCTTGTTCTTTGGTTTCTTTGTCAACATTTACAGTAATCATTGAGTTATTCATATATACAATATATAGGTACTTTATATTATTGTCAATATAAATAATTTATAATTAAACTAATTATCTATATAATACATATATAATATAATATGGGTTAAATTTGACAAGTGTTATTTAATTTTTTTAAAAAATATTGTTTAATATTAAATAAGAAAGGGAATTTATATGTCAAAATGGTTTAATGGCTTACCAAGATTATTACAAATTTTGTTGTTATTGATTCCTGGCGTTAACTGGATTATTGAAATCCTTGTTCGTTGGGACAACGCAATAAGCAAAAAGAGTGTTTTACGAATTGTTATCGCTATAATTTTCACGCTTTTTGGCCTAGTATTTGGTTATCTTGATATGATTTGGTGCTTATTTACCCATCATATGATTCTTGCTGGAAAATAATAAAAAAGAGCTTCGGCTCTTTTTTTAATAAATATTTATTCTAAATGATTAATTTTAAAGACTATAAGTCATCTAGTTGTTATAATAATAGTTGAGGTTATTTTATGAAGAAAAAGAATTTAATACTTCTTGCAACATCGATTTTTGTTCTTGGGACTAGTTTAGCAAGTTGTAATGCAAGTGGAGTTGCAATATACGCTGTTGATTTTGTTAATAGTTTAGTTAGTTTAAAAGGTCTTACTCCAGATAGTGGAAAATATATTTTTACTGAGACTTTTATTAATAAAGCTACTGAATATACCTATACTCTAACTTGTACTGAAGATTCTACCTTTGATTATGTTTTTGATTCTTTCATAGAAAAGAAAATTGTGAGTGGTAGCGTTGAAGGATATATAAGAAGTGATGTTAAGTTTCTTTGGGCTCGTTTTTCTACAAGTTTATTTGTTGGTTCCGCTGAACTAATTAGTGGCAGTGTAAAAACGACACCTAAATATCAATTTTACGGTTTAGTTTATCAAGATGACGGAACATTAAAAAATACTTGTTATTTTACAACTTTAGAAAGTAAAGCAACTGGCTTTGATAGTGTTGCAGTTGTTGATGATAGCTGGGAAATGACGATACTAAATGTTCAACATCTTAACGAATTAACTAAAGCTTGTGTTAATACATATGTTTGGTAGGAAAAATTATGGAAAACGAAAAAACAATCGCCTTATTAATTGATGGAGACAATATTAGTTATAAATATGTTCCAACTATTTTAAGTGAATTAAATAAACAAGGAAGAATTGTAATTAAAAGAGTCTATGGAGATTTTTCTAGTAAAATATTAGTTCCATGGAAAGATGCTGCCATGAAATATAGTTTAAATTGTGTACATAATTATGCTTTTACAACAAATAAATCTTCGACCGATAGCAATTTAATTATTGATTGTATGGATTTACTTTATCGTAACGATATTGATATTTATTGTGTTTGCTCTAGTGATAGTGATTTTATTCATCTTGTTCAAAGATTAAAAGAAAGTGGCAAGCAAGTTCTTGGTATGGGTGAAAGTAAAACTGTTGAAGCTTTTAAATCGGCAGTTGATCGTTTTTATCCTTTAGGTGTAATTAAAGATTATACTAAAAATTCCGTAATAAAAATCTCTAAAGTTGTAGATGATGTTTTAAAACATCAAGATGAAATCGAAGATATTAATCTTGATGGAAGTAATTTAGATGATCTATATAAAGTTTTGGTTCTCTATGTTTATGAACTTACGGAAAAGGAAGATATGGTTCACTTATCCAATCTCTCTACTTATTTATATAAGCAACATCCAGAATTTGATGTTCGTACTTATAAATTTAGTAAACCTTTAGATATTATTCGCCGTTATAATGATACTTTTGAAATCGTTCAAGTTCCTAGTGAAACAGATCCTAGTAAAGTCAGTATATACATTAAGTTAAAGTCTAATAAAAAATAATTACTATGAACCTTTTAAATCTAATAGATATTTGTCCTGAATATCCTGGATTTCTCCCTGATGGAGGAGAAGCTTGGAAGGCTTGGGATTGGCATGTCCTTGCTCTTTGCATTCCCGGATTTATTTTATGTATTTTTTTCTTTGGTCTTGGAATTAAATTAAGAAATAATAAAAAAGCAGCTGATGCAACAATGTTTTTATTAGGTTTAGTGCTTGCTTTAGCGGAATTGTATAAACAAATTTGTTTTAATAAAATGCGTGGATTTAGTTTTGGAGAAGGTTATGCCTGGCAGATTTTCCCATGGCAACTTTGTTCTGTGCCAATGTTTATTTCATTAGTTATGCCTTTCGTTAAAAATAAAAATCGTCGAGATGTTTTAATTGCTTTTATGGCGGTTTTTGGTATGATAGGTGGCTTTGCGGCTTTATTTATTAATCAACAAAATCTTTTTACTTGGAAGGATGTTGGTATTTATGTCCATACGATTTTATGGCATTTAATCCTCATGATGCTCGGTTTCTTTTCCATTGGTTATCTTTCAATCGGCAAAGGTTCCTATCGAAGAAATGTCAGAGTTTGGGCTTATACATATCTTATGCTTATTATTTTTAGTGGCATTGCCCAAGCAATTAATTTTATTATTCCTACGGTTTTAGGAGTTGATAGTTGCCAGGCTATTTATACTAATATGTGGTATATATCAATGTATTATGATTCTACCGTAATGATTTTAACTGGAATTTGGAATCTTTCTCCTGGAATAGGTGGATGGGGATGGATTTTGGCCTATGCTCTTTATCTAATAGCTTTAGGTCTTGCTGATTACATCGTTATTAACATCTATTTTGGTATTTATAAGCTCTTTGCGCGATTGAATTTTAAGTATCGTGTTAAATATCTCGAAATGGGGAAAAATATTTAGTTTGATTTTAAGACTCTTCAAGTAGACTAATTTTTATATGAATAATTTGGCACTCACTATTGACAAGTGCTAATAATGTTCTAATATTATGTTGCTAGGAGGTTTTACTTATGGGCGAACAACAAGGATATGAAGATTATTCTAAAGATGAGGATATTTTAAAGAAATTTGGTCGAAATATTACTGAAGAAGTAAAGAAAAATAATGTGGATCCCGTCATTGGGCGAGATGAAGAAATTCGTAAAATAATTACTATTTTAGCTCGAAAAACTAAGAATAATGTTATTTTACTTGGTGAACCAGGTGTTGGTAAAACCGCAATTATTGAAGGGTTAGCCCAACGAATTGTTAATAACGATGTACCTTTAACACTTAAAGATAAAGAGATTTTTGAACTTGATATGGGAGCTTTGATTGCTGGAGCAAAATATCAAGGCGAATTTGAAGATCGTTTAAAAGGTGTTTTAAATCGTATTAAAAGTAGTGATGGTAAGATAATAATGTTTATTGATGAAATTCACTTAATTGTTGGTGCTGGAAGAACTCAAGGAGCAATGGATGCTAGTAATATGCTTAAACCAATGCTTGCTCGAGGCGAAATTGATTGTATTGGCGCGACAACCCTAAGTGAATATCAACAATATATTGAAAAGGATCGTGCTTTAGAAAGACGTTTTCAAACAGTGCTTGTCGAAGAGCCTACTAAAGAAGATACTTTAAGTATTTTAAGAGGTCTTAAAGATCGTTTTGAGACTCACCATGGAGTGAAGATTACTGATAATGCCTTAGTTGCCGCAGTGAATTTTAGTGTGCGTTATGTAACTAATCGTTTTTTACCTGATAAAGCAATTGATTTAATTGATGAAGCATGTGCAGAAACACGTGTTGAAATTGAATCGATGCCAAGTGAACTTGATGAAGTTAGACGTAAAATTCGTCAACTTGAAATTGAAAAGTTCTCTCTTAGTAGTGAAGTTGATGAACAATCGAAACTTCGTTTAAATAAACTAGAAGATGAATTAGATAAATTACATGCCGATGATGATAAAATGACTAAAACTTGGGAAGAAGAGAAACGAGCAATATCAAAAAGTAAGCAGATTAAAAAGCAGATTGAAGATGCAAAATTTGAATTAACCCAAGCTTATAATGATGGCGATTATAAAAAGAGTAGCGAATTACAATATAAAGTGATTCCTGGTCTTGAAAAAGATTTAGCAAGTTTAGATCTTCTTTCAAATAAGAATGGTCATTCAATGCTAAGCGATGTAGTTACCGAAGATAATATTGCAAATATTGTAAGTAAAATGACTAATATTCCGGTTTCACGTATTGAAAAAGGCGATAAAGAAAGAGTTCTTGCCCTTGCTGATACTCTTAAAAAACGTGTTATTGGTCAAGATGAAGCAATTAATCTTGTAAGCGATGCTATTTTAAGACAACGTGCTGGAATTAAAGATCAAAATCGACCTATTGGTAGTTTTCTATTTTTAGGACCAACTGGAGTTGGTAAAACCGAAGTTGCTAAAGCATTAGCAGCGGCTTTATTTGATGATGAAAAACATATTATCCGTTTAGATATGTCAGAATATATGGAAAAATATAGTGTTTCAAGATTAATTGGAGCGGCTCCAGGATATATTGGATACGAAGAGGGTGGTCAATTGACCGAACCTGTTCGTCATAATCCTTATAGTATTGTTTTGTTTGATGAAATCGAAAAAGCTGATCCTGAAATATTCAACATTCTTCTTCAAATTATGGATGATGGAAGATTAACTGATGCTCAAGGAAGAGTTGTTGATTTTAAAAATACGATTATTATCATGACAAGTAATATTGGTTCTGAAGAAATTCTTGAAAACCATAAAGAACTTGTTGAACCTTTACTACATAAGACTTTTAAACCTGAATTCTTAAATAGAATTGATGAGATTGTTACTTTTAATAGCTTATCAAAAGATGTTCAACGAAAGATCGTTGATAAATTACTTAATGATTTAAAGTTACGCTTAGCTGAAGAATATTATAGTGTTAAATTTAGTGATTCTTTAAAAGATTATGTTTTAGAGATGGGTTATACTCCTCAATATGGTGCTAGACCAATTAAGCGTTTCATTCAACATGATATTGAAACGATTATTGCTAAAAAGATCATTGATGAAGAGATGCGACCAAATGTTTCTTATCTTGTTGATTATAAAAATAAGAATATTGTCATTGGGGAGATTAAAAACTAGTGCTGCTTATTCTTTTTAATGATGTAAAAAATGACCTAAAGCGTAATTTAATCGTGCTTTAGGTCATAATATGATTAGTAACTCAATAAAATTAATTTCTTCTATACAAATAAACTTAAAATACCTATAATAGTTCGAGTAAACAAGCGGAAGAAAAAACTATGGAAAAGATTGATAAAAAAGAACAAGAACAAACTCCTTATATTGAAGCTTTTAAAAATTATCTCAAAGAGAAGAATATTCCTTTTGATTTACCAGGTCATGAAGGTTCTATTCGTACTGAATTAGATAGTATCATCGGTCATAAAATATATGAAACAGATTTAAATAGTCCTTTAGGTATGGATAATATTATGCATCCAACCGGACCTATTAAAGACGCCGAGGATTTATTTGCTAAAGCATGCCACGCTAAAACCTGCAAATTTTTGGTTAATGGTAGTACAAGTGGTAATCTCATTATGTTAATGAGCGCTTTACAAGCTAATGATAAGATTTTACTTCCTAGAAATGTTCATAAATCAGTTATTAATGGACTTATTTTATCTGGCGCTGTGCCGGTATTTATTATGCCTGAAATCGATAAGAATACCGAAATTGCTCTTCAACCTACTTTCGAAACATGGAAAAAAGCAATTGACGATAATCCAGATGCAAAGGCAATTTTTATTATAAATCCAACCTACTTTGGTAGTTGTTGTGATATCAAAAGAGTGACCGCTTACGCTCACAAACACGGGATGATTGTTCTCGCTGATGAAGCACATGGCTGTCATTTTTATTTTAGCCGTTTTTTACCTTGCAGTGCCATGGATGCGGGAGCCGATATGGCCACAACTTCTGTACATAAAGGTGGCGGAAGTTTGACTCAATCTTCAATTTTACTAATCAATAGCGAATTAGTTAGTGATTATAACATTATGAAGGCTTATAACATGATAACAACTACGTCTCCATCAACTTTCTTGATTGCTTCCTTAGATGCCGCAAGAAAATTCTTGGTTTTTAGAGGCAGTAAACATATTTATCATGCTAAAAAATATGCTATTGAATGCGTTAATCGTATAAATAAAATTCCAGGTTTTAAAGCTCATGGAAAAGATTATTTTGCAAATTTTGGCGTCTATAATTTTGATGATACTAAACTAGTTGTCGAAATTGATAAACTTAAAATTAATGGTTTTGAAGTTTTTAGAATTCTTAAAGAAGAATATCATATTCAATCTGAATTAAGTGAGACTTATTCAATATTATTCTTATTTGCTTTAGGTAGTAAACATGAATATATTGATGCTTTAGTCAATGCTTTAACAGATATTAGTCGACGTTTTTATGATCCATCAATTACCTATGAAGATCATCATTATACTACCTCTTTTCCAAAACTTTCTATGCGTCCAAGAAGCGCTTTTCATGCTCCATTAAAACAAGTAAAACTTGAAGATGCTTTAGGTCAAATTAGCAAGGAAGCAGTAATGATTTATCCACCTGGAATTCCTTTAATTATTCCTGGAGAAGAATTTGATGAAGAAGTTATTAATATCATTAAATATTATAAGAAAACCTGTGCAACGATTATTTCCGAAAATCCTGGATGTGACATTGTAAATGTTGTTGATAAAGATAATATTGATATCAATCATTTCGAACCAGCAAACGAATAAAATAGAAAAACTCATTGAAATAAATGAGTTTTTTTCATAGATATATGAATTTTTACAATTTTTTTATTCTTAAATGTTAAGTTATTCTTTTTGAAAGAGAGTAGTTTATGTGTAGAGGCATTATATTTATGGATGAAGATAATCTACTTTCGCTTGTAAAAAAACTTATTAGTATTCCAAGTGTTTATTATCAAGAAAATGATATTATTGATTTTTGTAATCTTTGGCTTAGTAATAAGGATTTAAATCCAAAAGTAATGAATTATAACGAAACAAAAGTAATTGGTTATAGTGGAAAAAATATTATTTGTGTTGTTGATAGTGGAAAACCTGGAATTACTGTCATGTTAAATGGACATCTTGATACCGTGCCAATTTGTAATGGTTGGACAACTAATCCCTTTATTCCTACCGAAGTCGAAGATCGTCTTTATGGTTTAGGAGCAGTTGATATGAAGAGTGGCTCGGCCATTATCATGAATGTAACAAATTATTTAGATAAACATAAAGATTTATGGTCTGGAAAATTAATTTTAACCTTAGTTACTGATGAAGAAGGACCTTATGGATTGGGAGCTGATGCTTTAATTAATAAACATGTGCTTCCTCCAATTGATGTAGTAATTAGTTGTGAACCAAGTGCTGCATTTAGTAAGAAACCCTTTCCAGTTTTATGTCTTGGAGCCCGTGGATGCTTTGTATATAATATAGATTTTCATGGTAAGGCTGCCCATGCTTCAACGCCTGAAAAAGGAATCAATGCGATTTGCGAAGCAGCTAAATTTATTGATGAAACGAAAAACGTGGTTTTAAAAGAAGATCCAATTCTAGGAAAAGGTTCTTTCTGTGTTTTAAAAATGAATAGTGATGGTGGAGCTTGTAGTGTTCCTGATGAAGCACGAGTAACAATCCATCGTCATATTGTGACTTTTGAAGATGAAGATTATGTGATTAACGAAGCCAGAGCTTTAATTGAAAAAGCGAACATTAAAATTCCTTATGAGATTTCAGTAAGACCAGAACCTTCTAAAGGAGCCCGTTATTATAAGCCATATTATGTTAATAAAGATAACAAATATGTGAATCCATTTATTGAAACAATTAAAGAGAATAATAATGGTTTAATTAATATTGATTATTTTGCAAGCATTGGTGATTTTAATTATTTTGGTACGCGTTTATTTGATGAAAATGGAAATAATCCAGCAACTTTTATTTTTGGTCCTAAAGGCGATAATTTCCATGCTGCTAATGAATATGTTATAGTAGATACGATAATAAATACCCGTAATACGATAATTAAATATTTAGAAAAGATTATGAAATAAGGAGCTCATTATGAGTAATATTTGGAAAGATGTTGACCCAAGTCGAGTAACTCCACAAAAGTTTCTCGCAGTTGTTGAAATTAGCAAAGGAAGTAAAATGAAGTATGAACTTGATAAAGAAACTGGTGCTTTAATTTTAGACCGTGTTCTTTATACTTCTACTCACTATCCACATAATTATGGATTTATTCCTCGTACATATGCTGGTGATAACGACCCTCTTGATGTATTAGTTATGTGTCAAGAACCTATTGTTCCAATGACTTTAGTTCGTTGTTTTCCAATTGGAGTTGTTGAAATGATTGATCAAGGTTTGCCTGATGAAAAAATCATCAGTGTTTGCTATGATGATCCTGATCTAAATTGCTATACCGATGTTAGTGATTTACCTGTACATATGTTAAATGAAATTTGTCATTTCTTCAAAGTTTATAAACAACTTGAAGGAAAAACTACGAGTATCACGAATATATTAGGGAGAAAAGATGCTGAAAGAATCATTCAGGCTTCTATCGATCGCTACAAAGAAAAATTTGGTACGGATGAAAAGAAAACGAAGTAATAGTATATGGGTGCACTTATAAACTTTGTAACAATTATTGTTGGTGGGCTTTTAGGGACACTTTTAAAGAAAAAAGTGCACGAAGATTTAACTGATTTACTTTTAACTTCAATGGCGGTATCGCTAATTTTTGTTTCGATTATTGGTATTATTCCAACGATGATTACAATTGATACATCAACTGGTAAATTATCATCTCAAGGAATTTTATGTTTAATAATTTCAATGTTTCTTGGTTCTTTAATTGGTTATTTTCTCAAATTAAGTACTCACTTAGATCGTTTTGGTGGTTGGGTTGAGCGCAAATTAAAGATACCAGGATTCTCTCAAGGATTTGTTCCTGCATCCTTATTTTTTTGTGTTGGAGCCATGGCGATAGTTGGCTCGATTCAAGAAGGCGTTTACCAAAACTATAATGTATTAATTTGTAAATCGATTATCGACTTTGTTACTGCTTTAGCTCTTGGGGCATCTCTAGGATATGGTGTAATTTTTGGTTCTATTCCAATTCTTATTTATGAAGGAGGGTTGACTTTAGGTGCTCATTTAATTGAAAGTTCTATCAATACTCCAATGGGTAGTGCAATGCTAAATGGTGTTTGTATGGTAGGATATGTAATTATTTTTGCGATTGCTTTAAACATGATGAAGATTAAAAAAATTAATAGTGGAGATTTAATTCCAGCAATGTTAATTCCACTTTTATTCTATTGGATTACTTATTCTTTCAATATTACCAATTTTTAAAAAATAGAAGCCTTGATGGCTTCTATTTTATATTGTCTTCAATAATTTTTTGAATAATCTTTTCCATATCTGGAAAAGTTTTTCCGCCACCTTGGGCGATGAAATCATTTCCACCTCCACGATAACTATATAAAGAGGTAATGGTTTTAAAAACTTCTTTCGCACTAAAATTATTCACTTCTTTATTTTTAGCAATCATTAAATTTGCTGTACCATCATCCTTTTTTAAAATACCAATGACAATAGTATTTTTTATATTTGAATATTTACTTACTAAAAATTGTAAATCCTTTATTTCTAAATCATCATGCGATTCTAAAATTATATTGATTTTAGTAGAATCTATCGATTTAATTTTATTATCGCTATAAAGATCAAGATATTTAGTTTTATAGTTACTAAGACGATTATTTAACACTTTGATATTTTCATATAAAGAAGCGACGCCTTCGCTTGCATTAGCAATTTTACAAGCCATTAAATTAGAAAGTTTTGTTAATTCATTAAAATATTTATGGGAGTTTTCAATTAATAAATCTCCGCACATAATTTCAATTTTTGTTGAATCCTTAATTCGATGGACGCCAGTAATAATAATTCCTTTTAAATATTTTGTACTTGGCACATGAGGACAGCCACAAAGATTATGATCAAGATTGGGAATCGTAACAAGACGAAATTTTCCATATCCAAGATATTCAGAAATATCATCAGTATATTTTTTGGCTTCTTCTTCATCAATATAAGAAATGCTGATAGGAATATCTTCAGTAATAATTTGATTAGCTCTTTTTTCAACATCTTTAACAACTTCTTCACTAACTTCACTAGTATCTAAAATAATATCGACAGTGCCATCTGAAATATAGTGAGCACTAATGGTATTCATTTTATAGAAATCACAAAAAAGAGCCGAAACCAAATGTTGAGAACTGTGGTTTTGCATTCTTCTTAAACGATATTCTTTATCAAGTTTAAGCAAAACTTCTCCTTCAAGTTTAGTATCAACTAAATGAAGAATTGTTCCATCATCAAGTTTTTTAATATCTAAAACTTCATGATCATTGATGGTTCCTTTATCTTTTGGCATTCCGCCACTTTCATAGAAAAAAAGTGTTTCATCAAGTTCTAACCAATATAAGTTATTTTCTTCTTTTATTGAGATAACATGAGCCTTTAGCTCACTTAAAAGTGATTCATCGTAATGTGTTTTGGTTTTCATAAAGCTCGTCCTTTATAATAATAGTTTATAACATCCTAAACAAAACTTGTATTGATTTAGGAAAGATAACTTAAACCTAAAGCAAGTCCTAAAGTAATAAAATAGGTCAAGACCATTACAAGATCAAATTTAATTTTTCTTTTAGCAATAAAATAGAGGACAAAATAAACAATTGAAGAATAAGCAATAAAGATTGAAAGTGTTAATAAACTATCGATTGAGAAGTAATTACTGATATCTTGAACATAAAGTAAACATAAAAGAAATAGTGGAAGAATTAAGCGATATGAATAATTATATTCACTTAATTGACCAGCATTTTCGGCTTTAAACTTCATTGTTTGTAGATAGGCTAAAGGAGAAGCTATACAAATAGTTAATGTAGGAATTACGTAACTAAAAATTTCTTGATAACCAAATTTAGGTAAATATATATCTAGAGACATAAAATAATTATAGACATCTGTTGGATAAATAATGGCGGCCTTTTCAAAATAAGTTGTAAGGATATTTGCGGCTAATATTGGTGAACCATTGACATAAAAACTAATTTTAGAAGAATAAAATAGATTCATTATTGATTGATCAATAAATAAACTGATTAAAATTCCAAGAATGGTAATAAGCCAAGCATCTAATTCGTTATTAGCTAAGGAAACTAATAAACTAGAAGTCGCATAAGCCGCAAAAGAAAGTAAGTACATTGTTAAAGCATAAAATAGGTAATATAGGTAATTAACTGGTAAGCCTTTGGATAAAGAAATTACGATACCTATTAAAAAAGCTAGGCTCCAAGTAGAAATAATTGCTAAATAACCAAATAAACTAGTGGTGATATATAATTTACTTTTTTTAATTGGTAAAGATAAATAAACATCGCATTTAGCTTTTTTAAGGACTAAACCACGAACAAGAATCGGAATAAAATAGGCAAAAATAAGAATAACAATTGTCAATAAATATAAGCATGTATCGGAGTAATTTGTGTATTTAGAATATAGAGTATTATCATTTCCATAAAGTGTGGTTGAATTTACGATAATAGTCGCAAGAGGCAAGATATAAAAAATAAGCATGATGAAAAAAGAGATAATTATTCCTGGATAGGTTCTTTTAATTAAATATTTAAATAAGGTCTTATTCATTTAAATTCCCTCCTTATTTGTATTGATAAATAATTCTTCAAAAGTTAATTCTTGTTCATCAACAAGGACGGGATTTAGTTCTTTTAAAGATTTAGTGAAAGTCTCTAAATCAAGTTTAGTAATAATAGTGTAGACCTTACCTTGTCCATAAACACTGATAAAATCATTATAATTTAAATTTTCTTTACTTATTGCTTCTTTGAATCCAACAATGTATTTATGGAGTTTACTATCTTCCATATTAATTGCCCCAACACTGATAACCTTGCCATTTTTAAGTAAGACATATTCATCACAAATATCTTCAAGTTCTCTTAAAGAATGACTAGCAATTAAGACGATTAAATTCTTATCTTGATATGATTTGATTAATTCCTTTTTAAATAATTCTCTTCCTAATGGATCGATTCCATCGAAAGCTTCATCTAAAATAAGGATTTTTGGTAAAATACTTAAAGCAACTGCAATAAATACACGACGTCGCATTCCTTTACTAAATTTGTTTAGATTACCTTTTAGAGGTAAATCAAATAACTTCAGATTTTGATTGAATTTTTCTAAATTCATCTTATAAAAAGTATTGTAGTATTCTTCAATCGTTTTAATGGAAGAATTGGTTGAAGCAAAAGGGTTATCACTAATAAACAAAATATCTTTTTTAACTTCTTCGTTATCATAAATTTCTTTTCCATCAAATAAGATATTTCCAAGATCTTCCTTATAAACGCCACTAATTAAACGTAAAAGAGTGGATTTGCCACTTCCATTAACACCAATAATACCAATTATACGATTATCTTTTAATTCAAGATCTTTAATATTTACTGCTTCAATTTGTTTATCGTATGTTTTTACTAGATTAGTAATTTTAATCATTGTTTTTCTCTTTTCTCTTGATAGATTTCTTCGATTACATCATATATTTCTTTTTTGGTAAGATTATTTTTTTTAGCAATGAGAAGATAATCCTTAATGTTTTTTACTATCTCATCTTTTTCCATCTTTTTACAATCTTTTGCAACATAAAACCCTTTTTTGTTTAAAGAATAAATATAACCTAACGTCTCAAGTTCACTATAAGCTTTTTCGACCGTATTTGGATTAACATTTAAAGAATTAGCAAGTTCTCTAACGGAAGGTAAACGATCATTGGTTGCATAAATTCCTAGATCAATAAAATTGATGATTTGATTCTTTACTTGTTCGTAAATTGGAATTTTACTCATTAAATTGAAATTCATATTTTTCTTATTGTATTAACTGTATTAATTGTAACTTATCTACTAGCATTGTCAAGGAAGAGCAAAAGGTACTTGATTAGAATCTAAACTATAATAGTAGTGAAAATGGCTATTTATTGATAAACAAGTAGATAAAAAAAGAAGAATATTATAGAATTAATAGCGTATCTCAATGGAGGTTAATTTATGAGCAACATACAAGAAAACTTAAAAGAGCTTATTAAAGAAGCGGTTATAAAAGTTTATAAAAACGACGAATATACAAAAGAAATTATGGTAGAGATTCCTCGTGATCCAACGATTGCTGATTATTCTACCAATATTGCTATGCGTTTAGCCAAGATTTTAAAGAAAAATCCAATGGTTATTGCTGAAGAAATTGTTAAAGCACTTAAACCAATTTGTAAAGATGTCGAAAGTATTGAAGTTGCAAAACCTGGTTTTATTAATTTTAAAATGAAAAAGACGGCTTTAGCGAATACAATTAACACAGTTTTAGATGCTGGAAGTAATTATGGCCACAACAATGTTGGCAATGGTTTACGTATTCTAGTTGAATATGTTAGTGCTAATCCAACTGGTGATTTACATATTGGCCATGCTTTAGCTGCTGCTTGGGGTGATAGTATTACTCGTTTACTTAAAGTTTCGGGTTACGATTGTTTAAGAGAATTCTATATTAATGATGCCGGCCATCAAATTGATATGCTTGGTGAATCATTAATTTCAAGATATTTTGAATGTTTTAATAAAGTATATCCTCTTCCAGAAGAAGGATATCATGCTCAAGATATTATCGATATTGCCCATGAAATCGCTAAAACTGATGGCGACAAATGGCTTAATGCTGATCCAAAAGTACGCCTTGATTATTTTAAAGATAAAGGTATTGATTTAGAATTAGCAAAAATTGAAAGAGATTTAAAGAATTTCCGTGTGGAATTTGATTCCTGGGTTCATGAAAGATTTTTCTATTTAGATAATAATAAACGTATTGAAGATTGCCTTGCTAAAATGGACAAAATGGGACTCACATACTGGAAAGATGGAGCCTTATGGTTTAAAACTACTGATTATGGTGATGATAAAGATCGTGTCCTTAAAAAACATGATGGTTCCTTAACTTATATGACTCCTGATATTGCAAATCACGTCTATAAACTTGAAAGAGGTTATACCAAACTTGTTGATTTATGGGGTGCTGATCACCATGGTTACGTAGCCCGTATGTGTGCTGCTCTTGAAGCTCTTGGATATCCAAAAGGAACTCTTGAAGTTGATCTTGAGCAAATGGTTCGTTTAGTTGAAAATGGTAAAGAAGTTAAAATGAGTAAACGTACTGGTAATGCCGTTACTTTACGTGAACTTTGTGAAGATATTGGTGTTGATGCTGCTCGTTATATGCTTGTCAGTCATGAAGTTGGTGTCCACCGAGATTTTGATTTAAATTTAGCCCGTAAGAAAACAAGTGATAATCCAGTTTTCTACGCTCAATACGCCTATGCTCGTATGCATAGTGTATTGGCTTCAGCTCCTCAATTTACTAGATGTGAAAAATATGATTTATTAGTTGATCCAAAAGAAGTGGATATTCTTAAGACTTTAAATGAATTCCCACAAGTAGTTGGTGATGCTGCTAAAACTCGTATGCCTAATAAAGTTTGTAACTATATTCAAGAATTAGCCGGTTATTTCCATAGTTATTATGGAACTTGCAAAATTAATGATGAAACCAATAAAGAATTAACTAATCAACGTGTTGGTTTAGTTAATGCTACGATGATTACGCTTAAAAATGCATTAAACCTTGTTGGAGTTTCTGCTCCTGATAAGATGTAAATAGTTGATTAATTTGGTCCATAGTGTAAGCTATGGACCTTTTTATTATGTATACTAAAGAAATACTTATAAGTTTGTGGGAATTTACAATATAAAAGAGTGATATTTTCCATAAAGTCAAAAGCGGATATTCTATAATGAAGATGTTTGAAAGCGCTTTCAGCGTGAAATTAAACAAACCATGTACTATTTAATGGTTTCCCAACATGAGGAGGATAATGAAATGAAGGGTATTAATGTTAAAAGTGAAATTAAAACATTAAAGAAGGTTTTACTTCATCGTCCAGGAAAAGAATTATTAAATTTAACTCCTGACACTTTAGGTGAACTTTTATTTGATGATATTCCATTTTTAAAAGTTGCTCAAGAAGAGCACGATGCGTTCGCTAAAATTTTAAAAGATAACGGTGTAGAAGTCGTTTATCTTGAAGATTTAATGACTGAAGTTCTTAAATTACATCCAGAACTAGTTAAACCATTCTTATATCAATGGTTGGAAGAAGGAAATATCCATACACAAAAATGGCAAGATCTCTTATACAATTACTTGATTAAAAATTACAAAGGCAAAGAATTAGTTTTGAAAACCATGGAAGGAATTACTTTGAAAGAAGTAGGCGGGCCTTTCAATGATTCACTTGTTGATTTCTGCAGTGAACCAAGCAAACTAATTGTTGATCCAATGCCAAATTTATATTTTACTCGTGATCCATTTGGTTCGATTGGTAATGGTGTTAGTTTAAATAAGATGACTTTTCCAACTCGTAATCGAGAAACAATCTATGCTGATTACATTTTTAGATATCATCCTGATTTTGCTGGTTTAGTTACTCGTTATAGTGATCGAACTAGTCCATTCCATATTGAAGGTGGCGATATTCTTAATTTAAGTGATACCGTTTTAGGTGTTGGTATCTCTCAAAGAACTTGCCCAGATGCAATTGAGGAATTAGCTAAGAAAATCTTTGCCGATCCAAAAGCAACTATTCGTACAATTATTGCTTTCCAAATCCCAGTTTCAAGAGCCTTTATGCATCTTGATACCGTCTTTACACAAGTTGACTATGATAAATTCACCGTTCACCCAGGAATTTTAGGGCCATTAAAAGTCTTTGAAATTACTCCAGGGAAGAATAATGGAGAATTAGTCATTAAAGAAATTCGTTCCACTTTGGAAAAAGTTCTTGAGCATTATTTACACGAAGATCATGTTGAATTAATTCAATGTGGTGGCGATGATCGTATTGCTAGTGAACGTGAACAATGGAATGATGGCAGCAATACTTTATGTATTGCTCCTGGTAAGATTGTTGTTTATCAACGTAATGATGTGACTAATGCAATTTTACGTCAAAAAGGTTTAACTGTTCTTGAGATGCCAAGTGCTGAATTATCAAGAGGACGTGGTGGTCCAAGATGTATGTCTATGCCTTTAATTCGTGATGATAAGTAGTCAAAAATTGAATCAATTATTATTGAAAGGAAATTAATTATGGGAGTCAATTTAAGAGGTAGAAGTTTTTTAAAATTGTTAGATTTCACGCCAGAAGAAATTCGTTATTTGCTTGATCTTTCTAAGAACTTTAAGGTTATGAAACAAAATGGTGTTGATCACCGATTCTTAGTTGGAAAAAATATTGTTTTATTATTTGAAAAAACTTCAACAAGAACAAGATGTGCTTTTGAAGTAGCTGGTCGTGATCTTGGTATGGGAGTTACCTATCTTGATCCAGGTTCATCTCAAATGGGTAAAAAAGAATCCCTTGAAGATACCGCTAAAGTTTTAGGTCGTATGTTTGATGGTATTGAATACCGTGGATATGCCCAAAAGACTGTTGATGATTTAGCTAAATATAGTGGAGTACCAGTATGGAATGGATTAACTGATGATTTCCATCCTACTCAAATGCTCGCTGATGTTATGACAATTGAAGAAAAACTTGGACATATTAAAGATGTCAAGTTAACCTTCATGGGTGATGGTCGTAATAATGTTGCTAATAGTTTAATGGTTGTCAGTGCAAAACTTGGTATGCATTTTACCAACTGCGCACCAAAAGATTTATGGCCAAATCCAGAACTAGTTGAGCAATGCAAAGAAATTTGCAAAAAAACTGGCGGAAGTATTAATTTAACTGAAGATCCAAAAGTTGGTGGCAAAGATGCCGATGTTATTTATACCGATATTTGGTTATCAATGGGTGAAGATCCAGCTAAATGGCCACAAAGAATTGCTGATTTAAAGCCATATCAAGTTAATAAACAATTAATGAGTTATGCTAAACCAACCTGTATTTTTGAACACTGCTTACCATCATTCCACGATCTTAATACCACCGTTGGTCAAGATATTCATAACCAATATGGTTTATCTGAAATGGAAGTTACTGATGAAGTATTCACTTCTAAACAATCCGTGGTTTTTGATGAAGCAGAAAATCGTATGCATACAATTAAAGCCGTTATGTATGCTACATTAAAGTAGTTTTTCTAAAAGGTAGTAAGGACTTAGGTTCTTGCTACCTATATAAAAAGGATATATTATGAAGAAAAGAATTGTCGTTGCTCTTGGCGGAAATGCTTTAGGTAATCACGCTGAAGAACAACTCGAACTTGTTAAAAAAACTGCTAAGACTATTGTTGATTTAGCAGCGGCCGGAAATGAAATAATCATCGGCCATGGCAATGGACCACAAGTTGGAATGATCAACTTAGCAATGGAATATAGTTCCAATAATGGTGGCAAAACACCTGCTATGCCATTCCCAGAGTGTGGTGCAATGTCTCAAGGTTATATAGGCTACCATTTACAACAAGCTATTCAAAATGAATTACTTGCTCGTAAAATGAAAACTGAGTGTGCAACAGTTGTCACTCAAGTTGTGGTTAAGGAAGATGATCCAGGGTTCAAAAAACCTACTAAACCAGTTGGTAGTTTCTATTCTCAAGAAGAAGCTAATCGAATCGCAGCAGAAAAGGGCTACACATTCGTGGAAGATGCTGGACGTGGCTATCGTCGCGTCGTACCATCACCAATACCATGTCGTATTGTCGAACTCAACATCGTTAAACAACTTGTTGAAAAAGGCGATATTGTCATCACTGTTGGCGGTGGCGGAATTCCCGTTGTGGAAACTGCTAGTGGTTTGAAAGGTGTTGCGGCTGTCATTGATAAAGACAGAAGCAGTGCCAAGCTTGCTTTGGATATTGAGGCTGATATGCTCGTTATACTTACCGCAGTTGATAGAGTTTCAATCAACTACCATAAGCCAAATGAGAAAGAATTAGCTGAAATGACTGTCTCCGAAGCAGAAAAATATATAAGCGAAGGGCACTTCGCTCCAGGAAGTATGTTACCAAAAGTCCAATCATGTATTGATTTCGTTAAGAATAACAAACATGGTGGAGTTGCTTTGATAACATCACTTGAAAACGCTCGTCGAGCACTTGATGGTGAAACTGGTACCATCATCAAAAAATAATTGTTTTCTTTAATAGGAGGAAAAACAAATGGAAAAAGTCGATGATATGAATCGACAAGCACAACCAAAGAAGAAAAAACGATTCCATCTGGATACGTTCATTATTCTTTTGTTAGTGTTGCTTTTTGTCGCAATTTTAACTTGGTGCTTTAATGGTCAAGCTTTCGATTATTTCGATAGTAAGGCTGGTGAACAAGTTACTGGTAACGTTACTGGTGCAACTCTTGCTCAAATTATTATGGCTCCAATCAATGGTTTAGGCCATGGTCTTGATATTATCGGATTCGTCTTCGTTTTAGGTGCTTTCTTAGCTTTAACTAATGCTACTGGTGCACTTGAAACTGGTATTAAATCACTTGTTCGAAAAATGCATGGTAAGGAATTAATTTTAATTCCTATCTTAATGGGTATTTTCGCAATTTGTGGTAGTACTTATGGTATGTGTGAAGAAACCGTCGGTTTCTATATCTTACTTGCTTCAACTATGTATGCAGCTGGTATGGATCCAATGGTTGGTGTTGCTACTGTCTTACTTGGTGCTGGTGTTGGTTGTTTGGGTTCAACTGTTAACCCATTCGCCGTTGGTGCTGCTGTTGCTGGTACAACTGGTGCTGGTGTTGAAGTTAACCAAGCTCCTATCCTTATTGAAGGTTTAATTCTCTTAGTCGTTTCTTACGCAATTGCTACAACATTCGTTTGTATCTATGCCAAGAGAGTTCTTCATAATCAAGGTAAGAGTATTTTCACTGGTGAACAATTAACTGCTTATGGTGAGTACTATGGTTCAAATAAAGTTACTAACGATGCAAAATTAACCAAGAGACAAATTGCTGTTCTTATTCTCTTCGGTTTAACTTTCTTAGTTATGATTATCAGCTTCATTCCATGGCAAGATATTGCTTTTGGTGGAGATGAAGAAAAATTCTTTGCCGCCTTTGGATGGTCACAATATTTAACTGGTGTTCCATTAGGCTGGTGGTACTTCAATGAATCAGCTACTTGGTTCATGCTCATGGGTATCATTATTGGTCTTGTTGGTATGGAAGATAAATCAAATTTTGCTAAAGTCATCGTCAATGGCTTTGCAGATATGATTAGTGTCAACCTTGTTATTGCTTTATCACACGCTACTGCTTGGTTACTTGAAGAAACCCATTTAGGTGGATATCTCGTTCAAGCTAGTGTTACTGGATTAGCAAATAGTGGAATGCCACAATGGTTATTCATTTTCTTAGATTATATCTTACATATTGGATTATCATTCCTCGTTCCATCTTCTTCAGGTCTTGCTGGTATCAGCGCTCCAATTGTTTCACCAATTGTCTCTGGTTTACACGGATCGGTCGAAACTTCAATTATGGCTTATGTCGCTGCAAGTGGTGTCGTTAACCTCTTAACTCCAACTAATGGAGCTATCATGGGTGGCTTATCTTTAGCTAATGTTGAATATTCAACTTGGTTAAAATGGAGCTGGAAACCAATCCTTTGCATCGCTGGTGCATCTGCAATTGTTTTAATTGTTTCTGCATTAATTCTTGCTTAATTGAAACTCTAATAAAAACATTCTTGACTACACCCTTTTGGTCAGAATTGATTCAGAAAGCCAACCATATAAATGGTTGGTTTTTTGTTTGTTTTAGAGAAGATAAAGTTTATAATATGATAGTTATATGGACAAGTTAGCAACATTACAAGAAAGTCTCGTTTCAGAGACCGACCGATCAAAAATCTGTACTTTTGAGTACGAAATTATTGATAAACCTACTAAAGCGCTTATTCATCAAGCCGCTCGTTTTTGGTTTATCAAAAAAGGGAATGGCGTAATTGTGATTGATGGAAAAACTTATCGCGTTTTACCTAATACTCTTGTAGCGATTGTTCCTTGGGAAATAAGTGATGTGACTGAGATTGAACATACGATTCAATTTGAAAAGATTATTTATGATTATAGTTATATTAATACTACTTTAAAGAGTACATACAATAATGAGAGTGAATTAAGCGAATTAATGCGCTTAGTTTCGACTTGTCCAGTATTATTTTTAAGTGATAAACAAGCTGAGAAAATGACTTATTTATTTAATGAAATTAAAGAAGAAGTGGGTTTAGAAAGTAATTTAGAAGCGCAAAAACCAAAAGAGTTAAGTAATCTTTACGTTACTTGCAAAATGTTTGAAATTTTGACTCTATTTGAAAGATATGTTAACGAAAACAATAGTACTTCTAAAGCAGAAATATTAGATTTTAGTAATGCTCAAGGACAATCAATTTTAACTTATATTTATTCACATTCTAGTGAAAAACTTACTCTTGAAAAAGTAGCAAAAGTCTTTTTTATGTCTGAATCAAGTATTTCTAAACACATTATGGATATTACTGGTGTTTCCTTTATTAATGTTTTGAACGATATTCGTATTGAAAAAACACTCGATTATCTAATTCATACTGATTTAAGTCTAAATGATATCGCTTCGCTTTTAGGTTTTGTTGATGCTTCTCACATTTCGAAACACTTTCAAAGCAATGTTGGTATTACTCCGATGGAATACCGAAAATATTATCGAAATGCTAATTTCCCAACTTTTGCAAAAAGTAATAAAGATTTTGCCTATCTTGTAACTAATTATCTTTATAAAAATTATGCCATTGAGAAATTAAATGCTACACAAGTAGCCGAACGCTTTGGTATTTCGGTAATTGAACTTAATCGTAGTTTACTTTATTACACTGAAAAGAATTTTGATAATTTACTTAATTTTATCCGTATCAATAAAGCTTGTGAGTTATTAGCTACAACTGATAATCAAGTTTTATATGTCGCAATTGATGTTGGATATAGTAATGTAAAAACTTTTAATTTAAATTTTATTAAATATAAGAATATGACTCCAACCCAGTTTAGAAAGAATGTTACCTTACAATTTAAAGATGGTAGCGAGGTAAATAATGATTCAACAAAAGACAAAAACTAACATTTCAATGGCAGTTCTTTTATTAGTAGCTGCCGCGTGGGGTTTAGGATATACCTGTGTTGGCGATGCCTTAAATAATGGCTGGTCCAATATTGGCATTTTTTGTTTTCGTGGATTGATTGGTGGAACTCTTTGCATGCTTTTTGCTTTTAAAGAGAAATGGTGGAAGAAAAAAGCTCTTTTATGGCGTTTACTAATTATTGGTTTTATTACCTTTTTAGGTTATTATCTACAAACTGAAGGACAAATCCGTACTTCTATTCCTAATACTGCTTTTTTTACCGCTTTAAATGTTGTGATGGTTCCTTTTTTAGCGACAATCTTTTTTAAAGAAAAACTTTCAATTAAAAGTGTTGTTGCGGCGGTAGTTGCTTTAGCCGGAATTACTATTTTATCTTTTGATGGAACTGCAATCACTTTTCATCTTGGTGATTTATTAAACTTTTTATGTGCAGTTTGTTTTGCTATTCAAATTGCCTGGATTCCAAGTCTTGCTAAATATGATGCTCCTTTTTCAATTGGTGGTATTCAATTATTAATTATGGGAGTTTGTAATGCGATCCTAATTCCTTTTTTCCCAAATCAAACAAACTTTGCCAATAGTGCTTGGCTTAGTATGATTTATTTAACAGTAATTACAAGTTTTGGTGCTTTTGTCGCTCAAGCGATTTGCCAAAAATATGTTAAAAGTAGCATGGCTTCATTATTACTTGGACAAGAATCCTTTTTTGGAGCGATTTTTGCTGTTTTAATTACGAATTCTCCAGTTACCTGGCAATTATTAATTGGTGGTTTTTTAGTAGTAATAAGTATAGTAATCTCTTATGTTTCTTTTAATTTTCTTAAAAAAACGACTAAAAAACCGATTAACGAACACGAAAAAGATAAAGATGTTAAAATAAATATAGAAAATAATAAAGATGGAGATTCTAAAAAATGAATTATAAAGCCATATTTCTATTAGTAATTACTGCTATTTTTGTTTTTAATTTTATCCTTGTTGATCTTAAATATCGTGCTGGAAATAAACCAGTTAAAGAAGAAGTAAAAGATGTCTATGATAGTGAAACTTATATAAAATGGCAAAAATACTCTAAAGAAAAAACTGTTTTCACTTTAATTAAACTTTACGTTCATACGATTATTATTATTTTCTTGTTTGCTTTTAAATTTTTTCAATTTATTAGTCGCTCTCTTGATAGTAATTGGGCTATCCAAACCGCAGTTATCATTGCAATTTATTTAGTTATTGATTTAATTATTGATGTATCTTTTTCGCTTTATGAAGATTTTGTTATTGAAGCTAGATATGGTTTCAATAAGATTACTAAAAAGACTTTTATTAGTGATACAATCATTAGTTTTCTTTTAACAGCAATCATTAGTTATGCAGCAATCTATGGTTATGTTTTGATTTATCGTCAATTAGGAATTTATACGATTCCAACGTGTATTGCAATTTTAATTGTTATCTTTGCTTTATTTAGTTATTTATTCCCTTATTTTGCTAAAATCTTTAACAAATTTACTCCGCTTGCTGATGGGGAATTAAAAAATAAGTTAATCTCTTTAATGGATAAAGAAGGCTATAAAATTAAAGGTATTTATGTAATTGATGCGAGTAAGCGTAGTACTAAAAGCAATGCTTATTGCGCAGGAATTGGAAATACTAAAAAGATTGTGATTTATGATACTTTACTCGCTAATTTTACCGATGATGAAATCGTGGCTATCTTTGCTCATGAGTTAGGTCATGCTTTACATAAAGATATCTTAAAAAATATTCCTTTTACTATTTTAGAAGCAATCATAATGGTTTGTTATATGTATTTAATTACTTTTTCTAGCGATATCTATATTAGTTTCAAGTTTCAAGCGATTAATTATGGTTTCGCGTTCATTCTTTTTAGTGAAACTTTTGAAGCCTTCTCCATTTTATTATCGCTTCTTGGGAATTACTTCAGTCGTAAAGCAGAATACGCCGCCGACAATAATGCGGTTAAATTAGGTTATGGTGATTCTTTAATTTCGGCGCTTAAAAAAATTACTCGTGAAAATTTTGGGAACTTATCAACTTCAAAATTTTATCAAATTGTTCGTGGAAACCATCCAACGCTTGTTGAAAGAATAGAAAATATTAAGAAAAAAGAAAAAGAATTATCTTAAAACTTTGGATTTAGGGCCTTTTATTTGAATATTAGATTTTAATTTAGTTTTATCGTTATTTTGTGTTTGAAAATAAAATAAAAAATTATATAATAATAAAGCACAAACGGGGCGTAGCGTAGCTTGGTATCGCGTCTGCTTTGGGAGCAGAAGGTCACTGGTTCAAATCCAGCCGCCCCGACCATTATGTGCGCTAGTAGCTCAACTGGATAGAGTACTTGACTACGAATCAAGGGGTTGCGGATTCGACTTCTGCCTAGCGCACCAAACAAAAAATTAAGAGACACATCGAGTGTCTCTTTTTTTGTTAACATTCTTTTTCTCTATGCTAGAATTATTGAGGGGTATTAAATATGCCTGAAGATATTAAGAAAAAGAACGAAAATAATCCACATAAGGATCGATATATGACTGGTGAAGATATTGATATGTTAAATGAAAATAAACATCAAAGTGATGATGAATATTGTAATAGTGACTCTGTTTGTGATCGTCATGATGATGGTGCTTAGTATTTTTATTTAAGTAAAATAAGAGAAAAACCTCACTAGGAGCGTTTTAAATAAACTTGCTTATTTTATATATTTGTTATTAAATATCAATTATGATAAATTTTTTGCGAAAGTTATTCATAAAAGATTATAAAAACGTTTCAAATCCTCAAGTAAGAACTAAACATGGTATATTAGCCGCAATCGGTGGAATATTTGTTAATATTTTACTTTTTGCTTTTAAGCTTTTAATTGGTGTTATTTCAGGATCTATCTCGATAATTAGTGATGCTATTAATAACTTAACTGATTTACTTTCATGTTTCGTTAATTTATTTGGTTTTAAATTAGCTAATAAACCTGCGGATGATGAACATCCTTTTGGTCATGAACGTATCGAATATATCGCCGGAATGATTATTTCATTTATTATTATTTGTGTGGCGATTTTACTTTGTTATAGTTCAACCATGAAATTAATTAATCAAGAAGCCAATACTAATTATAGTATCTATGCTTTTATCATTCTTGGTGTTTCCATTTTATTTAAATTTTTCCTTGGATTATATTATTATAAAATCGGTAAAATTATTGATAGTATAGCTCTTAAAGCAAGTATGCAAGATTCAATTAATGATTGCATCACTACTTCGGTTGTTTTAATAAGCGCTCTTGTCCAATTCTTTAATCCTACTTTATGGTATTTAGATCCTGCAATGTCTATTTTAGTTGGTATCTTCATTTTCATTAATGGAATAAAGATGGTCAAAGATACGGCTTCGCCACTTATTGGAATTTCTCCAGATAGTTCTTTAATTAAAAGTGTTGTTAAAGATGTCAAAAGTCACAAGGGAATTCTTGGTGTTCATGATATTATTTGTCATAGTTATGGACCAAATAAGATTTATATAACTTTGCATGCTGAAGTTGATGGCTATAAAAATATGTTTCAAAGTCATGATCTCATAGATAATATTGAATACGAAATTGATCATAAATATAGTGCCATTTGTACTATTCACATGGATCCAATCGATACCCATAGTACAATTATCAAAGAATTAAAACCAATAATTGAAGATACCTTAGTCTCTTTTAGTACTTATTTAAGTTATCACGATTTACGACTTGTAAAAGGTGAAACCCATACTAATGTTATTTTTGATATTCTTGTTCCCGCTGATTTTAAAGATACGGAAGAGCTATTAAAAGCCCTTAAAAAAGCAATCAAAGAATATAATAGTAAATACAATTTAGTTGTGAATGTTGATCACGATTTTAATAATGGCGAAATTAAGCAGGATTAATTAGTTCTGTTTATTAAATTCATATAAAGCAATACTAACTGCATTAGTAATATTTAGTGAATCAATATTAGCTGAATGCTTAATGATGATTGCATTTTTATCTAGATAAGAATCAGCAAGCCCGGTGGCTTCATTACCAAAAGCTAAAGTAGCTAACTTTTTATTAAACTTAACTTCTTGTAAAGTAGTGGTCGCTTTTAGCATAAAAGCATAGATAGTGTGATCGGCATATTGTTTTTTATAGTCAGCAAATGTATTAAAAATAACAATATTTACGCTAAAGAAAGCACCCATTGAAGCTCGAATCACTTTTGGATCAAAAATATCGACTCCGGGAGCAATAATCGCAATATCTTGAATTTCAAAACCTAAAGAGGAGCGAATTATCGTACCTAAATTACCCATATTCGAAGGGTTATCTAGTAATAGATGATTTCGTTTACTATCTAGAATTTGCGGATATTTTTTAAATATACCAATAATATAACAATTTTCTTTTGGTGATAAACGAGCGAAAACCTTATCATTTGTTTGATAAGGATGCCCTAAATATTTAAGAATCAATTCCTTTACTTCTTTATTAACAAATGAAGAATGAACATAGACTTCTATTACATCTTTTTGGTGTTTTTTTAAAAGTTCAATAGTTGGGAAAGCACCAAGAGTATATGAGTAATCGTATTCTTTTTTGTAGTTTTTAATTTCCATATTTATATAATATTACTTTTTAATTCATTTTACTCGCGATTTGAGTATAATATAAATGCTGCCCCGATAGCGCAACTGGATAGAGTACATGACTTCGAATCATGGGGTTACAGGTTCGACTCCTGCTCGGGGCACCATTAGATAACAAAAGATCAATATAATTGGTCTTTTTTATTTTGCTTTGTTGCAAAAATACTTAAGACAATAATATTGAAAATTTTAAAATGCAAAACACACTTTGAAATTACACTTTTTAGAATTATAGATATGTTTTTTTGTTATAATCTTGATATGAAAAAGCTTATTTTAATTGGTGGTCCGATGGGTGTTGGAAAAACAACTATAGGTAAGATATTATCTACAAAGTTAGATTATTCAACATATATCGAAGGTGATTTAGGTTGGAAAAATATCCCTTTTATTTTAACTGAAGAAAATAAAAGGAAAGTCCTTACTAATATAATCAATTTGGTGGCAGAGGCATTTCTAGATTATGACACTGTTATTCTTGGATGGGTTATGGACAATCAACAAAGCATTGATACAATTACGAATACTTTTTCTAAAAAAGATGTAAAGATATTTAACTTTTCATTGATTGCCTCTCCTGAAGCAATTACTAGTCGTTTAAAAGCTGATTTTAAAAATAATATTAGAAAAGATGATGGTGTAATCGAAAGATCGATTAAACGATTACCACTATTTAATAATATTAATTCGATCAAGATAGATACCACTTTTCTAACAACAGAAAAAATAGTGGACATTATATGTGGATATATTAAATAAATGGAAGATGGGCAATATTTATTAGAAACTTTTATTACTCTTTTTATAGTATAATAATTTCAATTAATTATGATATCAACTGAAAAGAAACTGATGGTGCTTCTAAAAATTGCTAAAGTTTTAAATAAACAAAATTTTGTATGGGCGATAGGTGCATCTTGTATGCTTTATTTAAATAATATTACTAATGATTTTCATGATATTGATATTATGATTTCTATTGATCAAGCGACACAAGCTAAAGAATAGTTATTAAAACTTGGAGTTATGAAGGAGTCGCTACATGGAGAAGAATACGTAACAAAACACTTCTACGAATTTGTAATTGATGATGTTGAGATTGATCTTATTGGTGGTTTTGCTATTAGAAAAGATGGTGTTATTTATGATTGCAGTTTAAAAAAAGAAAACATTAATAAATATGTATTATTTCAAAAAGAAAGGATTCCTCTTGAATCCCTTAATGTTTGGAAAAAATATTATGAATTAATGAATCGAGTAGATAAAGTAAAAATGATTGAAGAATATTTAACTAAAAAAGCGAGCCTAAATGCGTTATAATTAGTAAAATATTTAAATAATGGTGATGAAATATGAAAATAGCTCTTATTTATTATACTGGTACATATAACACACGTTATGTGACTAATCGTCTCAAAGAGAGATTAATTAAAGAATCTTTTTTAGTAGATACTTATGAGATTAATGGCGATAGTAAACCCTTTGATTTATCTTTCTATGATGTTATTGGTTTAGGTTATCCAATTTATGCTTTTAATTCACCAGAATTATTTAATAAATTCCTTAAAAAACTAAAATTTAATCCTCAAGCTAAATATTTTATCTATAAGAATAGTGGTGAAACTCTTGATACAAATAATTCTTCAAGTAGAGTTATCTTTAAAATTTTGAAAAGAAACAAATGTCTTTGTCAAAATGAATATCATATTGTAATGCCTTATACTATTCACTTTCGTTTTGATGAACGATTTGTGAAAGAGATTTTATTATACTTAGATAAAGAAATTGAAATCATTGTTCATGATTTAAAAACAAATGATCGTGCTGTTATTAATTCTAATCATAAAATTAATTTAGTAAGCAAAATGTATACTATTCAACGAATTGGGGGCTTTTTCAATTCAATGTTTTATAAAATTGATTATACAAAATGTATTCATTGTTCCATCTGTTTAGATAATTGCCCAGTTCATAATATCAAATTAGTGAATAATAAATATAAATTTGGTCGAAAATGTCAGATGTGTATGCGTTGTTCTTTTATTTGCCCGGAAAACTGTATCAAAATTGGCTTATATGATAAGTGGCGTGTTAATGGCAAATATGAGTTTGAAAAATATCGTAATAATTCCTCTTTAGTTTTACCATACATCACCAAAGAATCTGATGGTTTTTATAAATGTTTCATTAATACTTTTAAAGAAATTGATAAGCGTTATAATGAGATTAAGGAAGTTAAGTAATGAAGATTTACACTAAATGGGTTAAAGCACATTGCGGGACTCTAGAAAATAAAACTATTGTGGTTACTGGTGGTGATGGCTCAATTGGCTATTACATTTGTTATTATGCCCTTTTTCTTGGTGCAAAAGTCATTATTGCTTCGCTTGATACAAATAAATGTGAAATAGTTAAAAAAGACTTATTAAAAGTTTTTCCAAAAGCTTCAATTGAAGTTAAATATATTGATCTTAATAAATTAGATATGATTAAACCTTTTGTCGATACGATTGCACAATATAAACCATATATCTTAGTTAATAATGCCGGTGTTTATCATTTACCTAAACAACAAAATGAATATAATATCGAACGAACTTTTGCCATAAACTATATTGGAACAAGTCTTTTAACGCAATATATGTTACCAATTTTAAAGAAAAATGGTGGTAAAGTCGTTTATCAATCAAGCATTAGTGTTAAATGGTTTAAAAAATTTGAACTTGATGATGTTTTTTCTAATAAAGAACCAAAACTTACTAGATGCTATGGGAAATCAAAAAAAGAAGCTCTTATGGATGCTTTAAGATTAAAGCGTGAGGGATATGTTATTGATTTCGCTCATCCAGGTGCCAGTGCAACTGGATTATTTGATTTTAAACGCGGTGGTTTTACTAAAGCATTTAATAAATTAATCGTGCCTTTAATGAAACTTGTTTTCAATTCACCAAGCAAAGCAAGTCTTGGGGTAGTTTATGCTTTGACTCATGATCTTCAATATGATGAATGGGCTGGTCCAGTACATTTATTTAATTTTATTGGTTATCCGAAAGTATGTAAGATACCTAAAGCATGTCTTGATGAAAAAGTACAAAACGAACTTCTAATTAAGACAAATAGTTTATTACCTAATGAATTTAAGTTAAAATAATCATATGGAATTTATTATAAACACCGAAATTGTTATTAATGATAATAGTGCATTTGGACTCTTTTTGTCGTATCTATACCTCTTTATTATTGGTAGTTTTCTCGGTTGGTTAATTGAAGTTTTCTTTCGTAGATTTTTTTCCATGCATCGATGGACTAATCCCGGATTTTTAAAAGGACCATGTCTTCCTTTATATGGATTTGGTTTATGTTTATTATTTACAATTTGTTACGTTTCTTTTGAGTATATTTGTAATGGAGAAGGCTTACCTAACTTTTATACGGTTGATGAAAAATTTGTATTTAATGGAAATCTAAACTTTCCACTTACCTCACTAATTGTTATTATTGCTATAGGAATAGGAATGACAGTTCTAGAATATCTTGCCGGCTTAATCTTTATTAAAGGGTTTAGAATTAAATTATGGGATTATAGTAATTTAAAAGGGAATATCCAAGGAATTATTTGTCCTTTATTTTCTTCAATCTGGCTAGTAGTTGGAGCTCTATATTGGTTTTTTATTCATCCATTTATTAATAAATTACTACAAATATTTGATAATAATATCTGGGTAAGTACTTTTTTCATCGGCTTATATGCTGGAATTTTAATTCTTGATGTTATTCGTTCTTGTGCTTTAGCTTCTAAATTAACAAGTGCCGCTAAAAAGAATCGTTTGGTCGTTGATTTATCCAAATTTCAACTTAATACTAAACTTGATTTATTAAAACAAAAGAAAGATAAAACTTGGATCGAAAAACAAACAGAATTGGCCGCTAGTAAAATTAAAAATCGCGCTGGCGAATTAATTTACGATATCAAACGTCATATGTATGTAAATAACACAATTCCAAAGACAAATGTCGCTGAAAGTGATGAGACTCCAAGAACCAAAGCCGAACGAATAAATAAAGAAAAGATAGATAAATAGATTATTTTGAAAATATTTAAAATAATTAGTGTTTTCTCTTTTCTAATGTGCTAGTATAAGTAGCCCTGAAAAGCCAAAAGGAAAAAAACATGAAAAATGAAAAAGTCGTAGAAAGTATTAAATCAACAATTAATACAAATGAATTAGCCGAGTATATTAACGATTATAAGGAAATGGTAACTGATCTTGCTAGTGAAGATGAAAAATTCACCAGTGATTATATAAATGCTGCTCTTCTTAAAATTGTAACTGATGCCAAGAATAAAGATCTTGAAAAGAAAGCTAAACAAGAGGCCAAAGACAAAGAAGATGCACTTAAAGCTGAAAAAGAAAATAGTGTCCAAAGATTCTTCATTAATATTGGTTTAATGGATAATTTAGACAAAGATTCTTTAAAGAAAATTATTATGGATAATGTCACAGGCATTAGCGATAGTGATTTTAGTGATGTTTATTTAAAGGATAGTTTCTCTTTCTTTGAATTACCAAAAGAACATAATGATGAAGTTTTAGAAAAAATTAATCAACTTAAAGTTGGTGAAAGAGATGTTCACGTTGAACTTTCAGAAAAACGTGATCGTTCATCAAGTCGTGGAGGTCGTCCTTCTCGACGTGATTCCTTCTCAAGAGGTGGTCGTGGTGGCGATCGTGGTGGATATCGTTCACATGATGATAATCGTGGTGGATATCGTTCACACGATGATAGTCGTGGATCCTATCGTCCTCATGATGATAATCGTGATAATGGCTATTCCTCTCGTGGAGATGATCAAAGACGTGGTGGATACTCCTCTCATAGTGATGATCGACGTCCAAGTTGTGATTATGATAATCGTGGCAGTTCTTATCGCTCTAATAATGATTATTCCCACGAAAATCCAAACTCTTATAGTGAAAGCAAAAAGAGCCGCTTCTCTGATTCTCGTAGACCATCTCGTAATTACAAAAGAGATAGATAATTAATATATTTAACCCTAGAAATTCTTCTAGGGTTTTTATAAATTTAAAATTAATTTTTAATCCATTTCTTTATTAAATATTGAAAAATTAAAATATTCTAGTAAAGTTATGATTAGTGAAAATTAATAGGAGGAAAATTTATGTTACATGTAGTGCATCATCCTTTAATCGATACGAAGTTAAATATCATGCGTGATATTAACACCGATTCAAGAGATTTTCGTCAAATTCTAGATGAGATTGCTAGTTTGATGACTTATGAAGTGTTTAAAGATTTGACTTATCATTCCGTTAGTAAGATTAAAACACCAACAGGCTGTGAAATTGATAAGATTAAACTTGATAAAGATTTAATTATTGTTCCTATTTTACGAGCTGGTATTGGTATGAGTAATGGCGTTGTTAATATGTTACCAACTGCCAAAATAGGTCACATTGGCATTTATCGTGATGAAAAAACTTTAAAACCTGTTGAATATTTTTGCAAAATGCCTAAAGTTGATAATCCACTTGTCTTGCTTTGTGATCCAATGCTAGCAACTGGTGGTAGTGCAAGTGATGCTATTTCTCAATTAGAGAAACGTGGATTTAAAGATATTCGTTTACTTTGCTTAGTTGGAGTTAAAGAAGGAATTGATAAAGTTTTAAAAGAACATCCTCAAATTGAAATATATATTTGTGCAGTCGATTCAAAACTTAATGAACATGGATATATTCTTCCAGGACTTGGCGATGCAGGCGATAGAATATTCGGAACTCTATAAAGAAAAAAGGCAATCAGTTGATTGCCTTTTATTTTGTAAAATCGATTTTCCTAGTCATATATTCAATGACTGATTTTCGAGTAATAATTCCTATAAAATGCTCCATGTCATCAATTACTGGTACAAAGTTTTGATTTTCAATTAAATCAATTAATTCAAAAATATTTTTATCAACTTTAATTGGTTTAATATTTCGAATTAAATCAACATCCTTGATCTTAATTTCCATTGATTTTTCCCAATTAAGCTTATTATCTTTAATAGTTTTGAGTAAGTCACTATCACTGATGGTTTCTAAGTATTTTCCATCACGAGTCAAAACAGGAATTGCCGTATAATGATGAAAATCCATTTTTTCCATTACTTGTCGAATAGTGTAATCTTCTAAGACAAATTCAACATTTGCTTTAGGGATTAAAAACAACAAAATATTTGTAAGTTCTTTCATTTTTCTCCTCCTAATTCAGCTAATTTTTTAAAAACAAGTCCTATACTATCGGTAATTTCAAGTTTAATTTTTCTTTCAATTAATAAAGGAGTTCTATTTATAACAACAATATTATCTCCAAAGAAGAAATTAATTAAACCAGCCGCTGGATAGACCGCTAAACTGGTCCCAGCAACAATTAATAAATCGGCACTTTGTAAGGCAATCATGGCTTTAGTCATAGTCATTTCATCTAGTCCTTCATTATATAGTACAACATCTGGTTTAATGATTCCTCCACATTTTGGGCAGCGTGGAACATTATCCATTTTTAGTATATCTTCAAGACTATATAATGTCATGCAATTAGTACAATAATTTCGGTGAATTGAACCATGAAGTTCTATTACATTTTTACTTCCAGCAAGTTGATGCAAACCATCGATATTTTGTGTGATAATTGTTACATTTTTTGATTTTTCTAATTTAGCAAGATATTCATGAGCAAAATTTGGTTTAGCTTCTTTATTAATCATGAATTCACGATAAAATTTATAGAAATTAGCGGTTTCTTGAACGAAATATTCATGTGATAACATAACTTCGTATGGTTTATCATATTTCGATTTTAATTTATATAGTCCATCTTTACTACGAAAATCAGGAATTCCAGATTCGGTTGAAACTCCCGCTCCACCGAAAAAAACAATCCTTTTAGCTTCATCTATCATTTTCTTTAACTGTTCGATTTTGTTTATCATGATTTAATCTACTTGTGTATAATTATAATATATCTTATGGATATTAATAAAGATTTATATAATCAAACATATTTCTCTAGAGTAGCAAAAGTTTGCTACATAAACGTTGCAGCAAATATTGTTTTATTTGTTATCAAATTAATTGGTGGAATTCTTGGTAATAGTAGTGCTTTAATCAACGATTCTTTCGGTAGTTTTGGTGATATAGCAACAACGATTACTTTTTCTTGCGGAGCACGTCTATCAAAGAAAGAAAAAGATAAAAATCATCCTTTAGGATATGAAAAAATTGAATCACTTTTATGTCTTATTATTTCGCTTGTAATTGTTTTTATTTCTAGTCTTCTTATTTATCGATCAGCGATGATTATTATTAATAAGACCTATGAATCAAAAACTATTGAATTAATTGCTATAACGATGATAGGAATTTCTATTTTCGTAAAAATATTTTTATCCATTTATAGTTTTAAAAGTTTTAAAGATATTAAATCGCATATTTTAGAAACAATTACTGAAGAAAACTTCTTTAATTTTATTGGAAGTGCCTTGTCTTTAATTGCTCTTCTAATTGCTTACTTACATGAATCCTACACGATTTTTGATCCAATTGCTTCTATTTGTGTTTCAGTAATTACAATTATTGGGGCTTTAAGATTATCAATAATAAATTCTTCCGTTCTTCTTGATCGAGCTTATGATGCTAACAAAATTGAATTGATTAAAAAAACTATTTTATCCCTCGATGAAGTAAATGAAATTGAAAATATCGAAGCGACTTATTATGGCTATCGAGTTTATTTACAAGTAGTCATTTCTTTAGATTCTAACCTGACTATTGGCGAGAGTAATAAGATAACAAATCAGATAGTGGAGATTGTAAAGAAGGAACATCCGGAGGTGAAATATTGTATGGTGAGTATTTTACCAAAGGACTATAATAAATAAGTCGCAGGAGTGGCGGAATTGGTATACGCCTTGGTCTCAGAAGCCAAGTTCGCAAGAATTGAGAGTTCAAGTCTCTCCTCCTGCACCACAAAGAATAAATTTTTGAGGTAAAAAAATGGATGATAATAATCTGTATGAAATGATTTTTAAAAGAAAATCTTTTCATCTTTTTATAAATACGGGTAAAACTCTTATTAGTGATTTAGAAATTAAAGATATTGAAGAAGAATTAAATAATCTAAAACCATTAGTAAGTGACATTAAAACTAAAATAATTATTAGTAAGAAATCGACTAATTGTAAAATTGGTCAAGAATATTGCCTTCTTTTTTATTCAGAAAAGAAAGATAAATATTTAGAGAATATTGGTTTTATTGGCGAACAACTTGATTTATTTTTGGTTTCTAAAAATATTGGCACTCTTTGGTGTGGTAATAGTAAGCCTAAGGAGAGTCAACTTGATGATTTAGATTTTGTGATTATGCTTGCGATTAAAAAAGTAGATCAAGCAAGCAAATTTCGTAGCGATATTTCTAAAATTAAAAGAAAAGATCCTAAGGAAATTTGGAAGGGAAATAAATATCTAGAAATAGCAAATATTGTTCGACTTGCTCCAAGTTCATTGAATTCACAACCTTGGTTTGTTGATGAAAAAGAAAATGAATTAGATATTTACCGTTATAGAAAAGAAAGTAAATTTAGCTTGATACCTATAAGTAAATCGATTTTCTATAATAAAATAGATTTAGGAATTTTCCTATTCTTCTTAGAATTGACGCTTAATAAAAATCATCTTGAATTTACACGTTGCTTATCTATTGATGAAGAAAATTCATCGTCAAAAATCTTAACAGCAATATATAAATTGAGTAGAATCTAGAAGGTATATTTATGAAAAATATTAAAAAACAAATTTTAAATGGGGCAACAATCTTTTTGATAGTCATGGCTATTGTATCTCTTTTATCAGATATGACTCATGAAGGTTTTGCTGGTATTAGTGGGGCTTATTTGACTTTATTAGGAGCTTCGCCAGCGGCCATTAGTTTTGTTTCTGGTTTAGGCACTTTAATTGGATATGGTTTAAGATTTCTAACTGGTTATCTTGCTGATAAAACAAAAAAATATTGGACTTTAACGATTACTGGTTATGCTATTGATTTACTTTTTATTCCGCTACTTGCTTTAGTTCCTGAAAATGGTTGGATGTTAGCCTGTGGTTTCTTGCTTATTGGAAAAATTGGTAATGCGATTAAAAAACCAGCCAAAAACACCATTGTTTCTTTTGCTGCTAAAGAAAAAGGAGTGGGTAAGTCCTTTGCTATTTTAGAATTTGTTGATCAGATTGGAGCTTTTTTAGGTCCTACATTACTTTTTTTAATTATGTTATTTACCTCAAATTTAAGTGAGTATTATAAATATGTTGTTTGTTTATGTTCTTTAGGAATTCCAGCCATTGCTTGCATGATTTTACTCTTCTATGCTAAACATAAATTTCCTAATCCTGAAAATTACGAAAAAGAGAATTTAGAGACCAAAGTAAATCCACTCAAAAAAACTTATATTACTTATATTATTGCTGCTTGTGTTTTTGCTTTTGGTTTCATCGATTTTCCTATTGTTACCGCTTTTGAAAGTACTGGAAGTTTAATTCCTACTGATTACCTTGCTTTACTTTATTCAGGGGCGATGCTTGTGGATGCTTTTGGGGCGCTTATTTTTGGTATTTTATATGATAAGATTGGTTTTATGACGCTTTTTATTTCGGCTCTATTAACTGCGCCATTTTCGATTATGATTTTCTATTTTAATAATATGGCTGGTTTAATTATAGGCATCGTAATGTGGGGAGTTGGTATGGGTGCTCAAGAATCCATTATGAAAGCGGCTATTGCTACTTTAACAAATAAAAATAATCGTTCAAAAGGGTATGGTCTTTTTGAATTAAGTTTTGGTGTGATGTGGTTTTTAGGTAGTTGGTTAACTGGAGTATTATATAGTTATAATTTAAATATCATGATTATAGTTTCATTTAGTGCTGAATTAATTGCTAGCTTATTATTTTTATTAACGACCTATTTTTACCATAAAGAAACGAAACTTAATTTACTTAATGATGAAAAGAATGTGTTAAAATAAGTTTATGAAAAATAAGAATAAAGATTATCGATTTTATTATATTAGTGGTGGTATTCTTTTAGTTATTTCTATTTTAACGGTGATTATGGGTTTTAGTTTAACTTTAATGTTTAAAGATAACCAAGTAGTTGGTTATGTTAGTGTTGGAATTTGTGCCTTAGGTTTGCTTTTAGTTTTCTTTTCGATTTATTTATTAAAGAAAGCAAATTTCTTAAAATTAAATACCAAATTAGCGGATATTAAAAAAGATCATAAAAATAAATAATATTATTTTTTAATCTTTTCTTTATTAGTAATAACATCAAGTGATTTAGTGAGTGAATATAGTAATAAACTTCCTATTGTGTTACCACATATAGCGATTAATAACATTAAAAGTAATGTTGGATTAAACTCTGCTTTCATGATGTAAACCATAAAATAGAAAGCATTAGCAATACAGTGATCAAAACCAGCTATAACAAATATTGTAACGCATAAAATAATGAATAAACTTTTAAGTAATGGGTGTTCAACTTTTTTAAATAAATAAACGCCTAAATAAATTAAGATTCCACAAAAAATACTACTAGCCAAAGTACTTAGTATACTAAAATTATCTATTTTATTATTTACAATATTGGTAGTAGTTGCGGATAAAGAGCCACTTAATAAAGCAAATAAAGAAGCAATTAATATTGCGCCAACTAAATTTCCAAGAAGACCAATAAAGGTTTCAATTGTATAATCTTTACAGTGTTCTTCAAAAATGAATCCAATTTTTCCAGTATAAAGATTGGCTTTTAAAAAACATACTCCCAAAAGACCTAAAGAGAAAAGAACGGCTCCAAAGACTTTTAAAACTCCATTTGTGTCATAGGCTAGGCACGCAATATTTGCAATGGATCCAATTGAAATTAATACTCCAGCTAAGACTCCATTTAGAAAATATTTAAAAGTTTTCATGATATTTTAACCTCTTAATCAATAAATATTATACCATAATACGTGTTTTTATGATAATATATTTGCATGCTCTCGTGGCGGAATGGTATACGCGATAGACTCAAAATCTATTGTATGTGAGTACGTACCGGTTCAAGTCCGGTCGAGAGCACCAATATTAAAATAACACCGATAAACTCGGTGTTTTTTTTGTACCTTTTTTATACCCAAATAAAAATAATTCTTATTACAACTTTAATCATTAAAGAATATTTATCGAAGAAGTTTATAGTTTACTTTTTATTTGATACAATAAAAAAGAGGTCGCTAAAATGAAAAAATTTGTGGAAATAAAACTTTTTCAAGTAAAACCTGAGAAAATTGTTGAATTTGAACACTATGTAGAAACATTAAAAATTGAACAACTTAAAAAGAAGGGTTGTCTTAGTATTAAATATATGAAACGTTTTTATACGATTGATGGAGTTGATTTAGGAATGCCTCCAAGAGAAATATCAAAAATTGTAAAGTGTGTAAAGTATTATTCTTATTGGGAATTTGATGATAAAGAAAATTATGGTGTAGCAAATGGATGGCTTTTTAAGACACACTTAAAAGAAATACAGAAATTGCTTATTGCTCCATTTGATATAATGCTAGGTTATGAACTTTAGATTATGTATAAATATTAAAAATGCTTCAAGATAATGCCTATATAATAAAAAGATTATTTAATAAATAATTCGATATTTATTTTTTTGTAAATAAAATATAATATTACATTATTTTTTGTACATGATTATTCAAAAAAATTACTATTTCAACTTAAAAATTTCGCGCTCTCATATATTAAATAAATTAGATAAGTACCCAATACATCAAATAAAATTATATTTTTTTTCATTTTTAAGATATATAAAATTAAAATAAGTAAATTCAAAATGTTAGCCTAAAAAATTTATTTATTACTAAGCGCAATAATTAACTATTAATCAATTATGTTTAAAAAGAAATTATTATGAAAATCGGCACCAAAATATTCACTACTATTTTTTGTTCTAGTTTCATATCTGCGGTTACGATTTTTGGTGTCAGCGCCTATGAAAGCACTAATAGAGCAATAGCTGATGCTAATTCAACTTTATTATGGGCAAGTCGTGATTATGCTGATAAATTTAATTCTAATTTCAAAGTTATTGAAGACCAACTTTCTGAATTAGAAATTTTAGTTGGAGATACACTTGATTATAATTCACTAAAAGCTGATAGTAATGCGTATTTAACAAATTATGAAAATATTTTAGCCCCAAAAGTTAAAGATTTTGCGGAAAGAAGAACTGATAGTATTTCGGGTTGGGTATATTTTGATCCAAAATTTTCAACTTCTCCTCACGATATATATTATGTGGATGGGGATGATGATGGGATTGCCGATAGACAAGAGTATATCCAATTTTCCTACTATAATAACATTCCAGAAGAAAATGATGATAAACAATGGTGGTATGGTCCAATTAGTACTCATAAAACATTTTGGACAAATCCTTATGAATGGAAACTAGCGAATGGAACATACATTAAGGTAGTATCTTGTGCAAAACCTGTTTATATCAAAGGTGAATTTATTTGTGTGGTTGGTACATACTATCATTTCGATGATATGTATAAAGAAATAAAATCAATCTCAATTTATAAAATGATTATGCTGCTCTTTATAATGAGAAGTTGGATGTAATTATCCCTCCAGAATATTTTAGTGGCACCCGCTTTACAAGTGATAATTTGTATACAGTAGATGATGGTAATTATAAATATCTAGCGGATGAAATCGCAGCAAATGAATATGGAGTAGCAAATTTAAAAGAAGATAATGTTGATCGAATTATTTCTTATGCAAAATTATCTAATGGTTGGACCTTTGCAATTTCTCCAACTTTAAGTGAAATCTATTCTCCAGTTTATAGTCTTTTCTATAAATTACTTATTTCAGTGCTAGCGTGTCTTGTTTTCTCTTTACTTGTTGCTTTGTTTATGGGTAAATATCTATCAAAACCAATTATAAAAATATGTGATGCTACTAGAATAATTGGGACGGGCGATTTAAGTTTTAAAATTGATGTAAAACTAAAGATGAAACTAAAATATTAGCTAATTCGATTAATGAAATGACTAATAACATTACTACCTTAGAAAGCGATCTATATAAACAAGCAAATTATGATGACCTTACTGGGGCAAGAAATTTAAGAAAGTTTAAAGTTGATGCTCAAGAAAAATTACACAATAATCCTAATGGAAAATTCATTATTGTCAAAATTGATATAGACGACTTTAAGTTGATAAATGATGTTTATGGTAGTGTAAAAGCCGATAAAATTCTTATTAAATTGTCTGATGTATTTAAAAAATATGAAAATCTTGATAATGATATTTTTGGACGTATAACTGCGGATTAGTTTGTGGTGCTCTTTAATTATATTAATGAAGAAGAAATGAACAATAAAATTGATAGAATTAGTAAGGAATTAGATGATTCATTTTTAAATATTATTCCTGAAAAGGTTCCATTAAGAGCAGGAAGATATCTTATTACTAATCCATAAGAAGATATTTATTCTATTTTCGAAAAAGTAAATTTTGCACATAGTTATGCTAAGCAAAATAACATCGTTTTATGTAACTACAATGATGATATAAAACAAATAGCAATTAGATCAAAAGATATTGAAAACAAAATGGATGCTGGCTCTCAAAAATGAAGAATTTAAGGTCTTCTTACAGCCTAAATATCTTTTAAAAGATGAAACAATTGGTGGAGCTGAAGCTCTTGTTCGTTGGATTAATAATGGCAAAACAGTTTCAACACCAAATATTTTTATCCCAATTTTTGAACAAACACGTTTCATCTTAAAATTTGATATGTATATGTTTGAAAATGTTTGCAAACTAATTAGAACTTGGATTGATGAGAATAAGAAGTTAGTTACTGTATCGGTTAATTTTTCAAGATTACATTTTGCTAATAAAAATTTTGTTAATGATTTGTGCTCAATCGCTGATAAATATTCTGTTCCACATAATTTATTAGAAATCGAAATAACTGAGTCGGCCGTTATCAGTAATATTTCAGCTCTTGAAGAGATTCTTAATGAATTACATAAGCAAAACTTTACTTTCTCTATTGATGATTTTGGAACGGGTTATTCTTCACTAGGAATGCTAAAAGATATTTCAGTAGATGTTATTAAAATTGATAAGAGTTTCTTTGATAAATGTGAAAGCGATGAAAGAGCAAGAATGGTTATTGATAGTGTTATGAAAATGACTAAACCTCTTAAGATATGTACCGTTGCTGAAGGCATTGAAGAAAAGGTCTATATTGATTTCTTAAAGAAAATTGGTTGTGATATGGTTCAAGGATTCTATTATTCAAAACCAATTCCAGCTGAGGAGTTTACGAAAACTAAAATATAAGCAGTTAAATATATCTAACTTGACTTTATTTTTAGATTGTGTGATATTTTAAGCATGATTGATATGCAAGAATCAAGTGAGGATTACTTAGAGAGAATTCTCATGCTTCAAAAAAAAGGAATGAAGGAAGTACACGCCGTTGATTTAGCGGCTTCTTTTAATTATTCGAAAGCTAGTATTTCAATTGCTCTTAAAAAACTAAAAGATCGTGGTTTAGTGGCTCTTGGGCCAAAACAACAATTATATTTGACGCCAGATGGTTTAGAAATTGCTAGTCGTATTTATGAACGACACGAAGTAATTGGCTCCATATTTACGTATTTAGGAGTTGAAGAAGAAGTGGCTTATAAAGATGCTTGCAAGATTGAACATGATATTTCTGAAGAAACCTATCAAGTCTTGAAAAAACGTTATAAAGAATTAAAAAAATAGTTAGATAAAATTTTAAGCATCCTTTTTGTATATTGACCTTTTTAGTTGTTTAATTAATGAGGGGGTTAGTTATTTATGAACTTTAAATATGAAAACGAAGTATTAACATTACTTGATGATGATAAAGTATTGGGAACAATAAATTATAAAATTGAAGGGGATATATATACTATTTTAAGGGTATATGTTTTACCAATCTATCAAGGAAAAGGATATGGGAAAACCTTGCTTGAAGAAGTTGTTCGTTATTCAAAAGCTAATAAACTAAAAATTAAACCTGTTTGCAGTTATGCAGTAGTTTATTTTGAAAAACATAGCGAATATAATGATTTGCTTGCTAAATAGTCTTTTCTTGATTGTTATTGATCAGTAAAAATAATATAATTTTGTAATGAAAAAATCGTTTGTTTTAATGGTTATTGCCGCAATTTTATATTCTATTTGTACTCCATTAAGCAAATATCTCTTTAGCGAATTACCATCCATTTTTGTTTCAAGTTTATTTTATCTTGGAGCGGGAGTGGGAGTTGGGATCATTTTTCTTATTGCTCGCTTAACTAAAAAAGATAAAGATGAATTGTTATCAAAAAAGGACTTTATATATGTAGGAATTATTAATATTTGTGATTCAATAAGTTCTTTCTTATTATTCTATGGTATAAGTTTAATTAGTAGCGAAGAAGCTAGTCTCTTACAATCTTTTGAAGTTGTTTCAACCTCTCTATTTGCCTATTTTATTTTCAAAGAAAAGATAAGTTGGCGCCTAATAATCGCAATATTATTTTTATTAACTGGTAGTATGCTTTTAGGATTTAGTTTTAATAGTGCGCTTGAATTTAATATTGGGACGTTTTATGTTTTGCTTGCGGTCTCTTTATTTGGTATTTCAAATAATGTTATTAAAAAGGTCTCTAATAAAAGTACTTTAGAATTTACTACTTTTAAATGTTTGATTCCTGGGATTATTTTATTAATTATTTCTTTAGCTACTGGTCAATATAATTTAAATATAGCCTTTATGGGTTATAGTTTGATTGGTGGTTTCTTTAGTTTTGGTGTTTCAGTTTTCTTCTATACTTTAGCTGTCAGAAAATTGAGTGCATCTTTAGGAACAACCATTTTTAGTATTAATCCTTTTTTTGCTGCAATATTATCTATCATCATTTTTAAAGATATTCCTGAATGGAATTTCTATGTCTCATTAACTCTATTAGTAATTGGAGAAGCTTTTGCCGCTTATGATAACTATATCAATTCTAAAAAAGAAGCCACTTTATATATAGATAATAAACAAAGTTAGAGGTTTTTATATAGTAATATATGTGGATAATTCTCTTCTAAAAAAATAGGTTTTTTAGCATTTAAATAATCATTTTTAAAATAGAATTCTCTTTTATCAAATTGTGAATCAACATAAAGAGTTTTAGCACCTAGTTTTCTTGCTTCTTCTTCAGTCTTATTTAGTAGATGTGATCCAAGTCCTTGACCACGATATAGTTTTCTAATAGCAACACGACTTAATTTAAAATTACTATTTCCTAAATCTTCTAAACGACTAGTAGCAATTGGATAACCATCTTTATAAATTACTAAGTGATAACACCAATCATCTTTTTCTTCTAATTCATCAATAAAACATTGCTCGTCTATAAAGACTTCAAAACGAATTACTTTGGCATCTTCCAATAATCCTCTTTGAAATTTATAAGTATATTTTTCCATAAGTGATTTCCTTACTATTATTAATATCTTAATGAAGATTATTTCTTTTGCAAGATATATTACTTAATCACCTTGTTTGAAAATAGTTTATATGTTATAGTTAGTTATACTTAACTCGGAGGTAGATTATTATTATGGATAAAAGAGAAAGACTTTCAATCGGTGAAGAAGGGCATCTTAGTGATTTAAGACGTGGACAAAAATGTGTAGTCCTTAATTTTCATAACGATAATGCTGCTTTGAGGAGAAGATTATTAGATATGGGAATTACTAAAGGAGTCGTAATTGAAATATGCAAAATTGCTCCTCTTGGTGATCCAGTTGATATTAAATTACGTGGTTATGAACTTTGTTTACGCCGTGCTGATATGCACGGAATAGATATTAAGGTGGTAGAATAATTATGATATGTGCACTTGTTGGAAATCAAAATAGTGGTAAAACAACCTTATTTAATGCTTTGACTGGAAGTAATCAAAAAGTTGGTAATTGGCCTGGAGTAACTATCGAAAAGAAAGTAGGGGTTATTAAAGGTACCAATCTTGATATTGTCGATTTACCTGGGATATATTCTCTTTCACCATATACTAGTGAAGAAGAAGTCTCTCGTAAGTTTTGTTTTGAAGAAAAACCTGATTTAATCATCAATATTATTGATGCTACCAGTTTAGAAAGATCTCTTTATTTAACAACCCAATTACTTGAATTAGATAGTGATGTAATTATTGCTTTAAATATGGAAGATATGCTAAATAAAGCTGGTATCAAAATTGATGTTAATAAATTAAGTGAAAAATTAGGTTGTACGATTGTTTCGATTAGCGCAAAAAAAGGCATTGGGATTAATAATTTAATCGAAACCATTAATACAAAAAAATATAAGAAAAATCCTCATTTAAAAATTTACCCAGAAGATATCGAGTGGGTTATTGAAGATAATATTAAATATTTTCCAAAAGATTTTGCTTTTAACAAAAGATTTAGTGCTGTAAAACTTATTGAACATGATAATGAATATCTTGTTTTAAGTAATTCACATAATAAAGAACATATTAGCGAACTTGAGAAAAAGTATGATATGGATGGCGAACAATTGATTGCTGATAAACGTTACAATTTTATTGGTGAATTAAAAAAAGAATGTGTTAAAGTTTCTCCTCGTCCTGAAACAATTACCGATAAATTAGATAAAGTTTTTCTTAATAAATGGTTAGCAATTCCTATTTTTGTTGTCGTAATGGCGCTTGTTTATATGCTAAGTGTTGGGATTATTGGTGGATTAACTGTCAATATTATCGATATGCTTTTTAATGGAACCGATGTTCTAGAGTTATCGATTTTTGCGACTTCTTGGGAAATTCCTGTTAATTTTCTTGGTTTAGGTCCATGGCTTGGTGGTTTGCTTTCAAATGCTGGAGCATCTTTATGGGCAGTAAATCTGGTGCAGAATGGCATTATAAGTGCAATTGGGGCTGTTTGTAATTTTGTTCCACAAATTATTATTCTATTTACCTGTCTTTCTATTTTAGAAACCACGGGTTATATGAATCGTATTAGTTTTTTCCTGGATCGTGTTTTTCATAACTTTGGTTTAAGTGGAAAAAGTTTAATTCCTTTCATTTTAGGAAGTGGTTGTAGTGTTCCAGGAATCATGGCTTGTCGTACAGTTGAAGATCCTGATGAAAGACATCTTTCAATTATCTTAACTCCATTTATTCCTTGTAACGCTAAACTTCCAATTATTGCATTATTTGCTTCGTACTTTTTTGGTCCATCTTCTTGGCTTGTGAGTTTTAGTTTATATCTTTTAGCAGTAGTTATTATTCTTGTTTGTGGTGTTGTTTTAAAGAAATTATTCTATAAGGGTCACTCTTCGACCTTTATTAGTGAATTACCTGCTTATCAAACTCCTTCTTTTAAATATGTCGTTCGTGATGTAGGAGACAAAACTTTAGCCTTCATTAAAAGAGCTGGTAGTGTCATCGTTGTTTGTTCAGTAGTCGTTTGGTTCCTTGGTAGTTTTACCTGGAATATGACTTATGTTGATAATGTTAATGTTACGATTGAATCATCAATTTTAGCTAGTATTGGTAACGCTTTTGCTTGGTTCTTCTATATTATGTTAGGTGGAAATTATAGTTGGGCTGCAACTGTTAGTGCTATTCAAGGTTTAGTCGCTAAAGAACAAGTCATTTCGAGCATGACAGTTATTGCTGGAATAAGTAATTCTGGAGCTACCGCAGCAAATATCTTTGAAAGTGCATCTTTCAGTTTCTTCACGCCTTGGAGTGCTTATGCTTTCCTGGTTTTTAATTTATTTAGTGCCCCATGCTTTGGCGCAATTGGTGCTATGCATCGTGAACTTGGAAGTTTTAAATATACCCTTAGAGCAATTGCCTTTCAAATAGGATTAGCCTGGGTCTTAGCAAGTTTAATAGGAGGGATTGGCTGGCTTATAGCCTAATTATTATGAATTATATTGATATTATTATTGTTTTAGTTGTTCTTCTATTTTTAGGACTTGTTATTTATTTTTCCTTTATTAGACCTCATGTTGGTAAACATAAAAAAGTTGGTAATTGTGGTTGTGGAACTTGTCCAATGGGACAAGATAAAAAAGCCAAACGCTTTTTAAAGGAATATCATAAACAAAATAAAAAAGATGAACAATAACTCTCAAAATCTTATAGTTATCTAACTTCTTAACTAGGATTTATTTTGTTATTAATTCATCTTTTTATTGATTATTTTTGCTGAAATTATTTAAGTAAACTATTCACACAGGTTCCTTTTTCAAAATATTCATCCATATTTTTAAGTGAAACTTCGATCATATCAATTAAAGCTTTATCAGTTGAAGAAGCAATATGTGGAGTGACTAAAACTTTTGGATATAGATCAATTAAATCTTGGTGAAGAGGAGTATCCATGTGTTTTGGATCATCGAAATTCTTAAAGAATAATGACTTTTCATCACTAATAACATCAAGCGCTAATCCAGCAAGTTTTCCTTCTTTTACAGCTTTAAGTGCTGCTTCAAGATCTAACACTTCGCCTCTTGCTACGTTAACAATGATGGCGTCTTTTTTCATCTTTGAAATTAAATCAGCACTAATGAAATTATCATTAACTCCTTTTATATAGGCCATATGTACACAAATAATATCGCTTTCTTTAAAGAAATCATCTAGTGATTTAAATTCAATAAGAGCTTTTGCTTTATCAGATATATAACTATCATAACCAATAACTTTAGCTCCTAAACCCTTAAATAAAGAGGCGGTTGTACAGCCAATTCTTCCACAACCTAAAATACCAATTGTGCATCCTCTTACTTCACGAGAAAACATCTGGTTAGTAACTTTATATTGTCCTTTACTTGTTAAATTAGTGGTATAAGCAAGATTTCTTAAGAGCATCATTGATAAACTAAGGGCTAGTTCACTAATAGCGTTAGGACTATATCCCGGAACAAAAGCTGCTTCAATTTTAAAGTCTTTACAAGCTTTTAAATCAACGTGATTATATCCAGCTGTACGAGTTAAATAGTATTTGAGACCATGCAAAGCTAAATCTTTCATTGAAGGATAATCAACGACACAATTTCCTCTAACCATTACAATTGGATAACCTAAAGCATCCTTATAATTTTCAGTATTCAAAAATTGTGATTTAAGTACGAGTTCATAATGATATTTCTTACCTAATTCTTCAAAATAAGGAATTTCATAATCACGAACACCAAAACAAATAATTTTTCTTTCCATAATAATTCCTCCTTTTTAAGCGATAGCTGAAAAGATATTCGCACTTTGAATTAAGGTTAATAAAATAATATAAACTGGAATAAAGACGACTGCTACAAAGGTTGAAATTAAAGAGCAACTGCTAGCAAAAGCTGCTTTTTTATTAGAATTAATGCAATAAGTAACGGCGACTGTGGCTGGAGGTACGGCCCACATTAAGGTTGTTGCAGCAAGTGTATTAAAGGTTACATCAATTCCAGGAATTAAGTTAATTAAAAATAAGAATAAGAAGTTAAGAACTGGTCCGGCAATAATCTTAATAAATGAATAAATCCAAACCATTTTATCGGTAGCGGCTTCTTTAAAAGAAACTTTTCCTAATGTACAGCCAATTGCTATCCACACAAGTGGAGAAGCTAAGCCACCAAGGGTATTAATTGTTTGATAGAGCCATGGTAAACTAACACTTAGATTCCAAAAAGCTCCAGTGCTTCCATCAACTGTTACTACCCACCAATTACTTACATCACTAGTATCACCAATTAATTGTAAACTCCAAAGAATAAACCCTAAAAAGGTTGCAATAATAATTGGATTAACAAAAATTTTCTTTAAAACTACGCTAACACTTGGTTTATTACTTGTTGTATTAGTCGTAACACTATTAGCAACTTCTTGTTCGTTACTCGATCCATTTTTATTTTGCTCTTTATTAGTATCGCCACAAATTAAAAAGTAAGCGTAACTATAAAGGAATACACGATAAGCCACGTTAAACATACTAGAATCATTAAAAGCACCTGGAAATACGGCTTTAATTAATGGTTGGCCAAAGAAAGTGGTGCTACCAAAAACAAAAAGAACTTCTAAGACTCTCTTTTGATCTTTATCTTTAACCCAAGCAAAAATTAATTTTGCTAAGAATATAAAGATAATATAAATGACGAACCCATAAATAAAGGAAAATAAAGCACTATTAAAGGTACTTTGCGAGATTGAAGTCATAAAGGAACCAAAAGCTAAGCAAGGCAAAGCAATAAGCATAACTACTTTCGTTAAGATTTTTCCAGTCCCATCAGGTAAAAGCTTAATTTTAGTAAACACAAAACCAATCAAGATAATTAGGACACTCTTTGCAACTGCGGTCCATAGACTCATAGATGAAATGGCTGCAATGACATTATCCCAAATACCATCCGTTAAAATAAATGTGAACATACGAGGTTCTCCTTTAAAAATATTTTATCTTAATAAAATATTGCTTGTTAATATATATTTTTCATAAATTAGGATTATATCAGTATTTTATACTAAATTAATACGCTTTTAATATTCTTTCCCGATTTTGAATATTTGAAATTTTATTATTGATTTATAATGCGTATTTAGATACAATAATAAGGCGCGTGGACCAGTGGTGTAGCGGTTAACATGTCACACTGTCACTGTGAAGATCACGGGTTCGATTCCCGTCTGGTCCGCCATTTTTTTATTTAATAACCTGGCCCGGTAGCTCATCTGGTAGAGCAAAGGACTGAAAATCCTTGTGTAGCGGGTTCGACCCCCGCTTGGGCCACCAATTATAAAATAACACTGATATTATCGGTGTTTTTTTATTTTATATTATTGATTAATATGCCTTTTAAGTAATCAAGGTTTCCTATATTTATTTCTTTATTTTTAATTCTTTCTTTGTTTATTTTTTATTTACATTAAAAATGTTTTTAAGACTAAAAATAAGACCATTCTATTTAGAGGTAGAATGGTCTTATTCAGGAGATGGTATTGAACAATAATCAATTACTATTTTTTAAGTAAAGAATTATCGTTAATAACTTTTTGTACTAAGGCTTGTGGGACTTCTTGATAGTTTACGAATTCTCTATTAAAGAAGCCAGATCCATGAGTTAAAACTCTTAATTTAGAGACATAATCTTGAATTTCTGCTTCAGGAACGAGAGCGGTAATTTCTTGTTGACCTTCTGGTTTCTCATCAATTGAGAGAACTTTTGCACGACGTTGATTTAAATCATTAAGGATATTTCCAGTAAATTCATTATCAACATTAATAGAGATTTTCATGATTGGTTCAAGAATAGTTGGTTTGCATTTCATATAAGCATCTTTGAAGGCAATTTGAGCAGCCATCTTGAAAGCTAAATCATTACTATCAACTGGATGGTATTTTCCATCAGTTAAAACACCATGGACTCCAAGTACTGGGAAACCAGCAAGTGGGCCACTTTGTAATGCTTCATAAAATCCTTTTTCAACAGCAGGAATATAATTCTTTGGTACGGAGCCACCAAAGATTTCTTCAGAGAAAGTTGATTCTTCACAAGGTTCAAAACGCATTGTTACGATACCATAGAAGCCTGATCCGCCTGATTGTTTGACATAACGTCCTTCAGCTTCAGCGGTTGCTCTAATAGTTTCACGATAAACAATCTTTGGTACGCTTAATTCAAGAGAAATACCAAATAAGTTATTAATTCGTTCCTTAATATAAGCTAAATAAGAATCACTCAATCCACCAATTAATAATTGTTTAGTTTCTGGATTTCGTTTAACTTCAAGAACTGGATTTTCAATTTGAATCTTTGCAATTCCTTGCATTGATTTTTCTTCTTCTTTAGTATCTTTAAAAGTAACTGCTCTAAAATAAACAGCAGTTGGGAATTTAGTTGGTTCTAATTTGAAATAATTATTCTTATCACAAATTGTATCAGTAGTTTTTAATTCTTCACATTTTGCAATCCCAACAATATCACCAGCATTAACTTCGCTAGTTGGAGTTTGAGTATTGCCACTTAAGTAAACTAAATTTCCGATTTTGATAGTTTCATTTAAACGAGGAATTAAGACCTCATCACCAGATTTTAATTTTCCACTAATGACCTTAATTAAATTAACGATACCTTTAAATGGATCGTAATAGGTCTTAAAAACATAAGCACTAAATGGATCATCAGTAGTGGTGTAACGTTGAACAACTTCATGTTTTTCATTAAAGCCACTATATGGTTTAAGATCGTTACTACTTGGTAAATAATCAATTAACATATCAAGCATCGTATTTAAACCAATATTTTTAGTAGCGCTTCCACAAATAACTGGAACTAATTGACCACTTAAAACGCCAAAGTGTAATCCTTTATGAATTTCTTCCATGGTTAAAGTTTTACCACTAAAATACTTATCAAGATATTTATCATCAGTTAGAGCGACTTGCTCTTCAATTTTAGTATGTAATTCGATGACTTTTGGTTTTTTATCATCATATATTTCTGAATCGACGCATTCAGATCCGTTATACTTACGAGCTTTCATTGAAACAACATTAATGAATCCATCAAAATTATTATCATGTCCCATTGGGTAAACAAATGAAATAGGACCATTTTTTTCAAGTTTATTTAAGATGTCATCAAGTATATCGTCATAAACAATGTTTTCTTTATCCATCTTATTAACATAGATTATTGTAGGAATACCATGTTTCCTAAGTAATCTAAAGTGTTTAATGGTTTCGATTTCTACTTTTTTAGTAGCATCAATACATAAAATAGCACCCTTAGCGATATCCATGACACCGAGTGCTTCATAAATAAAATCATCATTACCAGGAATATCAATTAAATTAAGTTTATAGTCCTTATAAAAAATAGGAACAATAGAAAGTTGACATGAACTCAATCTATTTTGTTCCTCTTTTGTGAAATCACTAATCGTATTTTTCTTCTCGACACTGCCTTTTTCCGTACCAGTGGTAATACTATGTAAAGACTCAACTAAAGTAGTCTTACCACTGCCTTGATGCCCGAGCACCAAGATGTTTCGGATGTTTTGTGAAGAATATTCCATATTATCCTCCTTCTATTATTTTGAAATAATTATGTATTCTTTCCAACACGACTTATACATATATTTTACCTTAGTCATAAAAAAAAGAAACATATTTTTTTATTGATTCCATGTTTTTTTCTTCTATTGAAATAATGCCGATAGAATCATATCTTTTTTTCACTTTTAACTTTTTTTAATATTTGGAGTATAATATTTATATGCTAATTGAGGGGACAATTATACAAGAGATTTTGCAAGCATATCTAGCACCATTTTTATCGCTATGTGTTTTTTATATTTTTCTTGTTAAATGTAGTTTAGTTAATAGACGAACAACTCGCTTATTTAAAGCAAGTTTTTTTATAATTGTTTTATTAATGATTGCAACTTCTTTAGATCATTATTTAAGTTTTCTTGATGGAGATGCTTATTTATATAGAAGAATAGCCGCTTGTGTTAATTTTATCCTTTGCCCAGTGCCTATTATATTGATGATTTATGTTTATACAAAATTTAGTAAACGCGAACAAATCTTAATGCTTATTCCTGTTTTTTTAAATGCTATTTTTTCAATAGTTTCAATCTTTACTAGTTGTGTTTTCTTTATTGATGAAACCAATACTTATACTCGTGGAACCTTTTTCTTTATTCCGTTTTTAGCGATTTGTATTTATTTAGCCATTTTATTAATCTATAGCGTTATTCATCGTAAACAAAATATTGCTTTTGAAAGTTATTTCATTTTAGCTTCTGTTATTATTGTTTTAATTACTGGTTTTGTGCAAGTCTATCTAAAGATTGATTTTATTATTTGGACAGTAGGGGCCTTTGTTACAATTTTATATTATCTCTTGATCATGATTAAAAATGTCTATCATGATACCTTAACTGGGGCTTATAGTCGTAGTGTCTATCAGTATACCTTAAATAATTTAGTAGCTAGAAATAAGCATTTTATTCTTGTAATGATTGATATGAATAAACTTAAGAATTTTAACGATTCTTGTGGACATAACGTTGGTGATGCTGCTTTAACTAGTTTAATAATGGAATTACAAAACAAACGTAATTCTTCTGAATCTATCTATCGAATTGGCGGAGATGAATTTGCCATAATTTCGAAAAATCTTGATGAAAACGCTCTTAGAGCAAAACTTAAAGAGATTCATGAACATTATATTTTAATTATGGATAAGGAAGTTTCTTTCGCTTATGGATTATGTGTTTATGATGGCTCTTTGCCAATTGAAAAAGTTATTAAAAAAGCCGATGAAAATATGTATTCTATGAAAAAAGATATGGAAGGAAAAGCCTTTAAAAATCTAAACTAATCAATTTCGAAATTTTTCTTCGAAGATTGTCAAATTTTGATGTTCTACATATTGACTAATTACATTAACTTTATTATTATTTAAGTGGCAAAATTAGAGTAATCTAATGACGCAAAACTAAAGGGTCTTAATTAATTTATTAATCGAGATAGCCAGCTGCAAAAACAAAAACGGTTCTGTAGTTGGCTTTTAATTTCTCATAATTACGGAATCAAACAATTGGAAAACCATTAATATCCCCATTAATGGTTTTCTTTTTCCTTTTTTTAAAATATAATTATGAAAAGGGAAAAATTTAAATATGAAAGTTTTTAAAATTATTTGGAGAATATTTTTTATTTTTTTAATTGTGCTTTTAGATTTAGCTTTTATTGCTACAATTGCTAATTGTGACATTAACCTAGCTTATTCAACTAATCAAGATGGTAATGCTATTGTGGCAAATGTTCTTGCTCAATTTTCGTTTTTCTTTATTAATCCTGGTAAAGTAGCTATGGATCTAGTTATCCAAGCTACAAATGCTACTGTCAATCCTGATGGTACTTATAATTTAGTTTATCAAGTGACAGGGCCAACTATTACCCCAAACATTCCTATTTCTTTTTTGCCACTTATTGGCTACTTCTTAGCTTGTAACGCGGTTTTTGCAGTAATTGGATCTGCCGGCAAGAAAAGTGCTTGTATAATTACTTCAATAATTGCCATTGCTGGACTTGGTTTTTATTTAACTGCAGCTAATGTTTTTAAAAATTTTAGTACACATATAGTGATTAATGAAGGCATAATAATAGATTTTTCCCTTCCAGTAAGTGCTGGACTTGTGGCTTGTATAATGATTGGACTAATTCTCTTTAATTTTGCAATTGTTTTAATTCCTACTAAAGGTGATGAAACCAAAACAAGCAGCAGTACCAAAACAGATGATAAAGTAAAGGAACAGAATTAAATTAGTGATAGATCTATTTTAATATCACTATTTTGTTTTAAATTTAAAATAGTATCATATCAATTAGGAGGCTTTTATGAATAAAGGAAAAATTAGAAACTTAAATATTATTTTAAGTGTTATTGTCTTATTCTTTGCCATTGCTGGTTTTTGTATGGTTTTTTTACCAATGCTTAAAGAAGTTACCGTCACATCAATTTTTGGAGTTACTTATACCACGAGCGTTGTTTATCCTGGTTTAGGTGTTATTTTTGGAGGAACACACGATGTTATTACTACGATTAGTAGTGGTTCAAACAATGTAAATACTTCTATTAGTACTGATTTTGTTTTTAATATTGTTGGATTCCTTGGTTTTTTATTACCACTTCTTGGAGCAATTTTAGTTGTTGCCAATAAATTTGTTACTAAAAAAGTACCAATCTTCTCCATCGTTGGCTTGATTCTCATGGTGGTTGGTATTGTCTTACTTTTCTTTGTTCCAAGTTACTTTAAAAACATTAATGGAATGGATAATAGTATCGAACTTCAACATGAAGTTGGTCTTTTAATGGCTATCGTTCTTTATGGATGTTTATGTATTACCAGTTTGATTAAAATTTTCTTTATCGATTTTAACAAAAACTAGAGAATAATTATCAATCAAAAAGAGCAATTTGAAATTGCTCTTTTTTTGTTACAAAAATTGATCTATTGTTCTTTAGCGTATTTATGTTTAGCAATTTTTTCTTTAGTGAAAGAAACCACATCTTCGTTAAGACGTTTACCAGCATAAATGAAGGTATAGATTTCAAGACGGCCAATAAACATTGCAATAGTTAATACATAGAGAATGACAATGTTTTGGGCAAAATAAGTGACTCCAACTGTAAGACCAGTGCCACTTAAAGCACTAGCTACCTCAAATAGACATTGTAAGAAAGTGAAACGTGAATCGGCAAAACACGTAACGATAAGAGTTAAAAAGAATAATAAAGAGAAATAAAGAAGGATATAAGTTGTAGCATCTTTAACTTCTTTATCGGTAACTTCTTTTGGTTCACCATATTTATAAACATAATGTGGGTAAATAATATTATTTAAAGAATATTTCTCTTTAATAGTCCAATAAATTGACTTAATTGCAATACCAATACGATACAATTTGATACCACCAGTACATGATCCTTGTTGCGCACCAAAGCACATAATTAAGATATAAATTAATAAAGTTGACCTTGAAAAAGTATCATAAGTACTTAAAGTATTATTCGCTCCACAAGTATTGGCAGCACTTAAATAGTAGAAAGAATTATAACGCAAACTTTCAAAGAAATTGTAACTTGTACCATTAAAAGATGGAACAAGGGAAGAAATTATTGTTAATAAAGGAATAAAAATCAAAGCAAAGATCAGAGTTAAACGCACATCTAAATCTTTTATAATTTTTTTATATTTTAAAGTGATAGCGGAGAAAATAATAATGAAATTAGTTCCACCAAAAATCATTAGTAAATCAAAAATAAGTTCAATTGTAAGGTTATTATAGGCATAGACTCCAGTTGTTCTAGTGGCAAAACCACCACCAGGAACATGGGTCATTGCCATGCATAATGCTTCAAAAAAACTAGAGTTAGTTGGATCGCCTTCCGCTCCAACAGGAGTTGAAATAGTCGTCCATTCATTTAAACCACCAAGATAAAGTGCTAAAGCTCCAAAAAGAACTAGGCCAGTATATAAGGTGAAAATGAGTTTGGCTGATTTATATAAATTAGGTAATAAACGATCATTATGACCTTCAGAATAATATAAAGAAATACCATAAGTATCACTAATAATGCAGGTTAAGACTAAAACAAATCCAATGCCACCAAAGAAAGTGGTTAGACTTCTAAAGAAAAGAATTGAATGACCATCTCCAGCTAATAAGACAGAAGGAGCATTATTCCCGCTTAAAATAGTTAAACCAACGGTAGCTAAACCAGAAACACTTTCAAAAATAGCATGAGTAAAATCAAGTCCTAAGCCACCAAATCTAAAGTTGCCTACATAATCTGGAAACATGTATGGCAGAGCACAAACAACACTTGCTGAAGCCCAAATCAAAACAAGTAAGATTAAATCTTGATATTTACCAAGACGGCCTTTATCTTTACCTTTTAAAAGTAGTAGTGAGAGAAGCGCTCCAAGGATAATTGTTCCAACACCTGGAATTAAAAAACACCAAACCCGACTAAATTCATTTGGATAAAAGATCATCGAAATTATTGGAATTAAATCCACGATTCCAAGAATAATTAAAAAGATTCCAAGGTAACCAAAAATAAGGGCAACCCCTTTAACTTCATGACGAGGTTTACTAATTTCTTCTTCTAAAGGCTGCACAAGAGTTTTGTTTTTATGAAAAATATCTCGCAGTCTTTTTTTAGGTTTTCGACTATACCGATTAGTTTTGTCTTTCATTTCTCTAAAAATTATATACGATAACGACATTTTTTTCATCTCTAATCTTTATTAAAGTAGTTAGTATCTTTTTTAATATAAAAATCTTAGAATATACATAAGTGAGGTAGTGTTATGGAATTTAATAATGTCATAAATAAGAGACAAAGCGTAAGAAGCTTTACAAAAGATGAAATAAGTGACGAAGATATTGATATTATTTTAGATGCTGCTAAAAAAGCTCCTGTTGGTAAAGGAAATTATAATGAATATAAGTTGATTGTTTATTCTAATAATGTTGTTCAAGAATTGAGTAAATTATCAATAAAGTCTTTAAATCGCGATATTTTATATGGTTGTAATAAAATAATTCTAGTTGCTCATAATGGTCCTAGTAACGAAGTAATTGAACAATCTATCGGATGTATTATGGAAAATATGGAGTTAGGCGCCACAAATATTGGTGTTGATAGTGTTTATGTTTATGGAATTCGACCACTTTATCTTAATAGTAAAGAAGTGCAAGAAATCCTCTCTCTTGGTGAATTTATTCCTGAAGCAGCTTTATGTCTTGGAAAAGCTCTAAATTATAAATACATTGATAAAAAGCACGAGATGACTATCGAAAAGAAATAATAATTATTTTTTATCGTAATAAATTTGTTTTTTAATCTTATTTTCGACTTCTTCTCCAGCAATCGTTTTAATAAGCAAAAAAGCAAAATCAATCACCGCTGAAGCACTTCTTCCAGTGATAATGTTTTTATCTTTAACACAATAAGTGTCAATATACTCTCCACCAAAATCTTCATTCATACTAGTAAAACAAGTATATTTAAGTCCTTTTAAATATCCTAAATGTCCTAAAATTGTTGGGCCAGCACAAATAGCGGCTATATATTTTTTCTTTTCATAAAAATGTTTAACAATATTGATAAAGTCTTTACTATTCTCTAATTCAACATATTGAGGTCCGCCAGCAATAAAAAGGCAGCCATAGTCTTCAAGATTCAAGGTTTTTAAATTTAGTAGATCAGCATAATGAACATTAAATCTTCCTAAAGCATCATTATTATGTAAAGCGTAAACATCAATTGTAATATTTGCTCTTCTTAGTAAAGCAATTGTTCCAATTGCCTCAATATCTTCAAAACCATTTGTTAAGACACACATAATTTTCATATTTATTTCCCTCATTTCTTTATATAATAATTATAGCAAAGAGGTAACCTTATGAATAAAGATTTGCAAAATAATAAAATAATTTTAGGTTTAATGCGTACTAGAGATTTATCAGTTGATGAAGAATACACCTTAATTAAAGGAGCAATTGATTTAGGAATTCATTTTTTTGATATTAGTGATATCTATGGAAGAGGATCTTGCGAATCACTTTTAGGTGAAGTAATTAAATTACATCCTGAATTACGTAAAGAAATGCTTATTCAATCTAAATGTGGAATTATCAAACGTGATCTTGATCATGTCGTATATTACGATCTATCTTATGAGCATATTAAACAAGCCTGCTATGATTCTTTAAAACGAATGAATCTTGAGTATCTCGATTATTATTTATTACATCGTCCAGATGTAACTTTTGATGCGAAAGAAGTCGCTCGAGCTTTTAAAGAATTATATGAAGAAGGAAAAGTTAAACATTTTGGTGTTTCTAATTTTCCAAGTGAAGCAATCGAATATTTAAAAACAGAAACCAGTATTCCTTTAGAGATTAATCAATTACAACTTGGTCTTGGTCAACTTTCAATGCTTGATGAAGTAATTAATATGAATGTTGTTAATAACGAAGGAATTTCTCGAACTAATGAAATCTTTTATTATTTAAAACATCACAAGATGACCTTACAAGTTTGGTCACCTTATCAAATTGGTTTCTTTAATGGAACCCTTTTCAATAATAGTAGTTATGCTAATACAAACGCTTTATTAGATACTTTAGCCAAAAAATACAACGTTTCTAGTTGTGCAATTGCTACAAGTTTTCTATTCACATTAGGCGATAATGTCGAAGTTATTACTGGTTCAACTAATCTTTCCCATATTAAAGAATCTTTTGATGGAGTAAAGATTAAGTTAACAAAAGAAGAGTGGTATTCACTCTATGTTTCTACTGGCCATAATTTACCTTAGTAACCGATTTTTTCTATTGATTAAAACTGAGGATTTATATTATAATGTTTAAGCGTTCTTTAAGAGCGTAATTTTTATTGGGGCTATAGTTAAATGGGATAACGCTAGCTTTGCAAGCTTGAGTTCGGAGTTCGATTCTCCGCAGCTCCACCAATAAATTATGCCAGTGTAGCTCAGTTGGTTAGAGCGATCGGCTCATACCCGGTACGTCGGGGGTTCGAATCCCTTCACTGGTACCAAATTGGACCATTAGCGCAATTGGTTAGAGCGGACCGCTCATAACGGTTAGGTTCTGGGTTCAAGTCCTAGATGGTCCACCAATTCGCTATATTTTATGGAGAAGTACCCAAGCGGTTGAAGGGGTCGGTCTTGAAAACCGATAGTAGGGTCATGCTCTAGCAAGGGTTCGAATCCCTTCTTCTCCGCCAAAAACGAAAAAAATTCCTCTTTGATTTTGTATTAATTTGCAAAATCAAAGAGGCTTTTTATTAAAAGTTATTTTGTCTTTTAAAAAATCCATAGATATCTATAATATATCTAAGAAAGTTTTTATAAGAAATGGAAGTTTCTTTAATAGTGAGATTTAAATTTAATAATCATGAAAATTTGTATTATCGGTTATGAAGGTTCGGGAAAATCACAATTAGCAATAAAACTTGGAAAAAAATATCAAGTTCCGGTTTTGCATCTTGATTTAGTCCGCTATATTACTTACGAAAAACAACGTAGTTATGAAGAAATGAAGAAGATTATTGATGAGTTTATTTCTGAAAATAAAAATGGTTATGTAATTGATGGAAACTACTTTTTAGCTGATGAAGATCGATTTAAAACTTGTGATTTATTAATCTTTTTATCTTATTCTAGATTATATTGTTATCGGAAAAGCCGTGCTCGATATAAAGAGAATAAAACAATTGATCGCTTAACTAATCCTTGTATTGAGCATTTTAATTTTTCTTTTCGAAAATGGATTCTTTTAACCGGACGCACAAGAGTAAAGCGTAAAGAATACAAAAAAATAATGAATTTATGTATAAATGATAAAAAAATCCTATATAATGAAAGAGACTTAAAAAGGTATCTTGATTTAAAAAATTAAGTATTAGGTGAATTTATGAATGATAACGTATTTGATTCAGTCTTAGCTGATGGTGAGGAAGTAATTCGAATTTTTAAGCCAAACAAAACTAAAACCTACTTTTCTACAATAACCGGAATTCTTTTCTTTTTACTTTTTATTGTTATTTTTGTTGGCAGTGCAGCTCTTCCATTATGGTTAGGTGCTACCGATGAAAACGGAAATACAATCGCTTTCTTGAATATCATGTTGATGACATTTATTCCTGTTACGGTCTTCGTTGTTTTTACAATTCTTTCAATTATTTTTACTGGTATTCGCTATAAACATACTTTTTATGCATATACTAATAAACGTGTCATTACTCGTTCTGGTCTTTTTGGAGTCGATTATCGTTCGCTTGATATTGATATGATTGGAGCAATTGATGTTGATGTCACTTTTGGTGATAAAATAATCAATAAAGATACCGGAAGTATTACCTTTGGTTCGATGTCTCTGCCAATGAGTAGCAATTCATCAAATGGTAATGGTCGTTTAGGCTATCGATTTGCTAATGTTGAACACCCATATGCAGTGTATAAAGAAATCAAAAAATACATTGATAATATAAAGACGGAAAAAAACATAAAATAAATATATTTATTGTTTTACATTTATCTTATTTTGTGGTATATTGATTTACGTTGTCGCGGGGTAGAGCAGCCTGGTAGCTCGTCGGGCTCATAACCCGGAGGTCGGAAGTCCAAATCTTCCCCCCGCAACCATACATTGATATCTAATGGACCTTAGTAGGGTCCTTTTTTATTTATTTTTTACAAGTTTAACCTTATACTATTAGTAGTATTAAATAATAGAACTAGAGGACAATATGAAGCAACCATGGAAGAAAAGCAAAGTTATTTATTATAGTGATATTTATAATGATGATTTTGATCAAACTTCTTTAAAAAGATTACCAATACCTACTAACTATAAATATAAAAGAGATAATTTCTTTTTAAATATTTTATATTGCTTCATTTATTATGGTTTAGCTAAGCCAATTCTATCGATTGGTTGCTTTTTTAATGGCGTAAGAGTTGGAAACAGAAAAAAACTAAAAGAATTAAGGAAATGTGGGTCGGGAGTTTTTCTATATGGCAACCATGTAGCTTTTATGGATGCTTTTAAGATGCAAGCATATATTATTCATCGACGAACAAATATAATTGGTTTTACTGATTCTTTAAATATCAATTGGTTTGTATCTTTTTTAGTTAAAGCAATTGGCTATCTTCCTCTTCCTCTTGAAGGCGATTATAGTCATTTACGCGATTTAGACGAAGCAATTAAATTTTATATAAATAAAAAACAACATATCCTTATTTATCCTGAAGCACATGTTTGGCCATATTATACGAAAATACGTGAATTTAAAAACGGTAGTTTTCATTATCCAGCAAAATTAAATAAGCCAATCATGCCTTTTGTCACTATTTGGAAGAAGGTTTGGTGGCGAAAAAAACCTGTTCAAGTGATTGTTTTTGGCGATCTCATTTATCCAAAAGAAGGGCTTAGTGTTCATGAAAATCGTGATTATTTACATGATGAATGTTTAAAAGCAATGCAAAAAATTTCTAGTAGTTATGAGCAAACGGAATATATAAAATATATTTATAAAGAAAAAGATGTTAAAATCAATAATATAAAATGAAAACTAAAGAGATCGATATAGGCACTAAAGAACCTATCGTTATTAATAAAAAAGAGAATTATTTATTAGAGATAATCGTTTTTATTTTGAGTGCTTTGAGTATTGTTGCCTTAACTTACTCATCTCAATACATTAATACTAATGAACTTGGAAGTATTTATCTTGTGCGTCTTTGTCAATTTTTGATTTATATTGGTTTTATGGCTGTTAGTCTTTTAGCTGCTTTAGTAACGAAACAAATTGCTATTTTTAAGATTTCGAAAAGCCACCTTCTAAAACAAATAATGTGGATTTTTATTCTCGCTATTTTATTTGCCTTAACTGTTGGGGTTTTACCTAATTTGATCAGCGAAGAAGTCAATACAGCAAGAGAATTTTCTTGGTCAGATCTAATTTTTAGTACGATATATTACATCTTATTTGTTGGAATTGGCGAAGAAATGTATTTTCGTGGTTATTTGCAAAATCAGTTCAAAATATGGTTTAAAAAATTTGATTATTTTGCTCCATTACTTACTGGATTAATGTTTGGCGCATTGCATTATATTAATGGATCGCTTGCTCAAGCAATTATTACTTCTTTACTTGGTGTAACTTTTGGTTATGCACACTTTTATCTTAAAAACTGCTCTTTGCTCTCAGTTTCTTTAGGACATGGAGTTTATGATTTACTTATTAGAATATTATCTTATTTTAGTTTTTAGTAAGGAGGAATTATGATTGATTATCAATTGATAATTATGTGGTGTGACTATGCAGTTCTTATTGGTTATGCCATTTTACTTCTTGCAATGTTCTATTATTTTTTATTTTTCACGCTTGGTTTTAAAAAGCCTAAAATTTATCCAAAAGGAAAAAATAAATATAAATATTGCGTCATAATTCCTGCTCGTAACGAAAGTCGTGTTATTAATAACATTTTAAACGCCTTAAAAGACCAAACTTATGATAAAGATAAGTTTGATGTTTATGTAATTATTGAATCAATTGATGATCCAACCTATAAAATCGTTCAAAATTACGGTTATAAGGTTTTTATTCGTAAAGATTTACAAAACAAGAATACTAAAGGTTATGCTATTCAAGAATTAATAGATTATCTTAATAATGAACACCTTAAAGAACAATATGATTCCTATATTATTTTTGATGCTGATAATGTAATGAACAAGGATTATATTGATAAATTAAATGATCTTAAAAATGCCGGTTTTCAAATTGGTTTTGGTTATCGTAATTTCACCAATGCTAATAAAAACTGGGTTACTGCTTGTAGTGCCATTCTTTTTAGTTTAATCAATCAAGTATTCTCTAAAGGAAGAAGTATTTTATTTAAAAAAATCATGATTAATGGAACAGGTTATTTTATCGATCGTAAAATTATTGATGATATTGGTAAATGGATTTTTACTGGCATGACTGAAGATGTGCAAGTTTCAACCTATGCCACGTAACATAATATAGCGATGGGTTATAATGAAACAACTCAATATTACGATGAAGAACCAACAAGAATGAATATAACTCACAAACAACATATACGTTGGATTTGGGGTTTCTTAGCTAGTAGAAAATTATATAAAAAGAAGAATCCAAATTATCATTCAAATAAAGAATACGTATCGCGTTTAACCCGTATTGAATTCAATCTATCAGTATGGCCAGTAGTGATGTATGTAGTCTTTATTTTGGTTGCTTATCTTGTGGAATTAGGTTTATTTTTCTCTTCTTTATATTTTGATATTACGCAAAGTGGTTGGCTATTTGCCCACTCTATTATTCCATTTGCTTCTTTATATTTTCTTTTCTTTATTATTGCGATCTTTGTATTGGCAATCGATAATAGACATTTAAAACTTAATTTTTGGATGAGTATTGGTTCTGTTTTAACTTTTGCTTTTTTCTTTTACGATTTTATTTTTGCTTTTTTAGATGGACTTTTTCATCCGAAGAAACGCAAGATTTGGTCACCAATTGTTCATAAAGGCGAAATAATCAATCATGATGCCTTAGAAAATAAGAAATAATGACGATTTAATTATTTTTGTATCATGATAAGATTAAGAAGTGAGTAATTTATGAAATTCTTAAAAAATTTTATTAGTGTAATATTTTTTATTTCATCGCTTATTATCTATACATTAGTAAGTATTATTGCATATATAGGTGTTTTTCAAATTGATAAAAACTATTTTATTTTAGCAATTGGTTTTACAATTTCGGCCGCGGAATCTCTATTAGGACTATTTATAAAAAACAAACTAGCAAATTATTCTAAAGTTCTTGAATATACGATTCTTATCATTGGTACTTCGACTGCTGGAGCGTTCTCTTTTACTTTATTAAATTTAGCAGATGTTATAGTATTTCAAGATTGGGTGCAAATTATTTTATCTCTTTTAGTGATTCTTTCAGCAATTATTGCGGAGTTTTATCGTGATCAACCAAATGCTAAACTTTTTGCGATTATTTTCTTTTCACTCGCAATTCTTAATGATTTAGCTTTAATATATTTTGCTATTCAAGAAAGTGGAAATTCTATCGATTTATTGATATCAAGTATTATTATTTTGTTTGTTCCAATTTTAGCATTATTAAATGCTTTAATCGGTCATGTCGAAAATCGAATTCCAAAAGATGAAGACTAGATTTATTTAAAAATAATGCGATTTATGTTATCATATTTCGAGGAGAAAATTATGAATAAAAGAAATTTTTTATTAAATGCATGTTTTTTTCTTTCTTTATTTGCTTTACTTTCATGTACAACTAATGTTGAGCAAAGTGGTGTAACTATTGATGAAGATTGCACTATGGAATATAAACGTATTTTTGTCGATAAAGATGATCCAGAAGTTCGTCGATATACTTATGTAACAATTACCTATACTTCTATGAGTAATACTTATGTTTATAACGCAAGTGACTTTAAAATTATTGAAGATGATCATGATTATACTGGAAGCAAATTTCGAGTTGGTTTTTCTTATGAAAATGTGAATGGAGTAGAAACTTATGTTCCAACATTTGAAACAAGTGTTACATATGCTCCAGGTTATTTAAGTGGTTATGTTGAAGTTTATTTTGAAGGTGCAAAACTTATAAGCGATCCTAAAATATCTTGTAAAGGAATTGCTTTAAATTAATTTTTTAATCTATTTTTTAAACGGATAATTTTTGATTAATTGATGTTTTCTTTTACTTTTTTCAGTATAATAATTCAAGTGCCGACTTAGCTTAGCTGGTAGAGCAACTCATTCGTAATGAGTAGGTCGTAGGTTCGACTCCTATAGTCGGCACCATTATTAAAATAACATCAATAAAGACAGTGTTAAAAAACTTAATCAAAAATAAAATAAAGTATAAATTCTTAAAAAGTAAAATCCCCGAATAAGTAAATTCGGGGATTTTCATTATGCTTTAAGTTTGTAGTCTTAAGAAAATTAGTTATTAAGCTGGTATAGTGACACCTTGAAAAGCCGTAATAGTAGTATCAAAAAGCGTTGTTGTCCAAGTAATAGTTTCTTCTCCTTCTCCTGAAACAGTTGCTTTTTTAAGGACAAAATTATTATAAGATTTCCAATATGTTACTGTTTCATTATAATCACTATTATAGTAAGTAAACTTATTGCATTCTATATTTGCAATTTTTTCAGTTCCAGCAAAGGTATAAGTTTCACTATCGAGCTCTGCATCGATATAAATAACATCTAAAAATTCTCCTAATAAAGTACTAATAGTGCTATGAGTATCAAGAGTTTCCCACCCTTCATTATCGGTTGTTTGATAGAATGTCCAATTATTTTTGTTTGAATTATATTTAGCAAAACTACGATAAATTATTCCTCAATCGGTATATTCTTTATAATAATCATTTCCAATTTTTGTAACACTAAAAGTAACTCCATTTATAGTATTCCACATTATTTTAAAGTTAGCTGGAAAACTATTCTTATCAATTAATACGATTAAAACTCATAATCGTCGAATTTTTGCCAAACTAAATGTGGAAAGCCGAAAAGAACTCATGGTTTATATTAATATGATGCGTGAAATGAATGGAGAATCAAAATGAATTCATTATTAAAAGATCGATTTAAACTAATCTTAAAAGAACAAGATTTATCCGTTTCTGAATTAGCTACTGTCTTAGGAGTTTCAACCAATTATATTTATAAGTTGTTAGGTGGACAAAAAACAGTTATTTCTCTTACGATGGCAAAACTTGTTGAAAAAACATATGGTTATGATGCAAATTGGCTTTTAAATGGCAAAACAACTGATAATAAATCTTTTTCCGTTACTGAAGAAATTCTTAAAAAACTAAGTTCGATGAGCACCGAAGATTTATACGTATTAAATGATTTTGTAAAAACGCTTGAAAAAAGAAGAAAAAAGCTGATGTTTCAACTAATTCTTCAAAACGAATTTCTTAAAACAAATATTAAAGTTACATATTTTTAAAACATAAAAATATCATTAATATGGTCAATAGTAGTTGGTTATCTACTGAAAAAAACAACAAAAAAAATATTGAAAACAGTTACGAATTACTTTCGATAGTATAAAGACAATTTTTATTTCTTATTTACAGAAGCATCATAAATCCCATCAATAGCTTTTTTTAACACTTCATTAAATTTAGTTTCGCTTTGATCAAATCTTAAATCTTGAAGAAGTGCTCTAGAGAAACTAGCAATCATGGTATGGTTCTTTTTTAATAAACTATTAGCTTCTTCTTGAGAGTATCCGCCACTTAAAGCAACAACTCTTACAACATGTGGATCTTTTGAAAATTCACTATAGAAATCAGGAATAGTAGGTAATGAAAGTTTTAAAATTATTAAATCTTTTGGACCTAATTTACTAATATTTTCTTTAAGTTCTTTTTTAAGTATAATTTCTGCTTCTTTTTTATCTTTAATAGAAATAGTTACTTCAGGCTCTACAATAGGAACTAATCCATAAGAAATAACTTTTTTAGCAATTTCAAATTGTTGAGCAACAACTTCTTTAATGCCAGTTTCATTAGCAGCATTAATTACAGATCTTTCTTTAGTACCAAAAATATGTCTTACTTGAGCTTTCTTTAATAATTCATCAAGTTGAGGCATTGGTTTCATTAAACGTACATTATTTTTTTCAAGATCTAAGCCAAGATCGATTTTTAAAAAAGGTACAACATGTTTAACATCCCAAAGATAATCAGCAGTATATTTGTTTTCGATTTTACTATCCATCGTTCTTTCAAACAAAATTGAACCCAAAATTTCTTTTTGAGTAAAACTTGGAGAAGTAATAACTCTTGTACGCATTTTGTGAATTAAATCGAACATTTCATCATCATTATGATACATTGAACCATCGATGCCATAGCCTAAAAGAGCTTTTGGAGTCGAACCGCCAGATTGATCAAGAGCAGCAATAAAACCTAGATTATTCTTCATTACATCTAATTCTTTTTGATTCATATTTTTAAACCTCTTCTAATATTATAGTTCTTCTATAGTTATAAGTTAAATAGAAGGCTTGAAGTTAATAGTTGATTGTGATTAAATAAACAAAGTAAAAGAACCGTCAAATTATTTGAAAGGCTTTTCATTAAAATTACTGAAAGGTAAATTATATGGAGCCCAATCAAATATCACTTCGGCTTGAAATTAAATATAATGATGCTAAAAAAATGATCACCTGGTTAGCGAATAAAGAAGTTAATCATTTTTTAAATGAAAACAAAGATGAAATCTATACTTTAGAGTATTTAATTAAAAATAATGAAACGGAATTACTTCAATATCGTCTTAATCAAGATGGTCGTTTCTTCTTAATTGATTTAAATCATGAATCAATCGGGTTTTTGAATCTTTTTACTATCCGTCAAAATAAAGAATATGAAGTTGTTATCGCAATAGGCGATCCTCTTAATTGGGGACATAAATATGGCAGTTCTGCTTTGATTAATTGCATGCGTGAAGTATTTTTTAAGTGGCGAATTGAAAAATTAAATGTAAAAATAGATCGAAATAATTTGCGTTCAATTAAGATGTTTGAGCATCTAAATTATGAAAAAGTTAGGGAAACTGAAAAATATTATGTTTATCAAATGACTTTTGAGAAGTTTTTGGCCAATTAAATTAATAACACAAAATTATTGAAATATGATAATATATTAAATAATATTTTTATGAGGATTGAAAATGAAGAAACTTGATAGTGAAGAAATAAAAATTAATGTAAATAATGCTCGTAAAGAAGCAAATAACAATAAATTAGTGCGTATTTGCTACTTAATTATGACTGTCGTTTATATAGCCTCTTTAGTGTTTTTCGGAATTAGTGCCCGTTATATTGATACTTTTTATGGCGGATTGATGAGTTGCTTTTTTATTGCTGGATATTGTCTTAGTGCTTATTTAATTATTCGAAGAAACCAAGAAACGACTTTTATTTCGTTATTATATCTTGTTTTAATTTATGCAATTCCAAGTGCTTGGATGGGTATTTCTTACTCATTTAAAAGCGAAGCAAATTATTATGATTATATTCAATTTGTAATTTGCATTGCCGCAATGGTTTTAGCTGTTTTTGGAATCATTTATTTCTATAAAAATAATTATAAATTTTCTTCAATTTTTGCTTTTATTTCAATGATTATTTCTATCATTGGTTTAATTCTTGGAGGAACAGCTGAAATGATTCGTGCTGTTCAAGATGAATATATTCCTCTTGTTGGTATTGGTTTCTATTTAGAAGCTGCTTGTGGTGTTCTACCATTAATCTACTTATTTAAAACCGTTTAATAATATTAAATCTTTCTTGAAACTAGAAAGGTTTTATAGTATATTAATAAAGCGTTAGTTGGGTGCTTAGCTCAGCTGGGAGAGCATCTGTTTGACGTACAGAAGGTCATAGGTTCGATCCCTATAACACCCACCAACTTAAAAAAATACCGAATTTTATATTCGGTTTTTTTATTTATATTTTTAATAGATAACGAGTCCAGCAAGAGCAGCAAGCAAGGTTGGAATAGCAATAATTGCTCCATATAACACGAAACGCACAAACGATAATTTAATATTATATTTTTTAAGTATTGACATCCACATAATACCAGCAAGGGCACCAAGAGGAGTAAAAAAAGCTCCTACATTACTTGCAATTACTGAGGCATAAAGAGCTTGAGTAGCAATAGTTCCACTTAAATTTGAAATTAAAGAACTATATAAAACACTCATTGGAATATTATTGATGACATTACATGTAAGAAAACCACTAATACCAAAAGACAAAATTGGGTAGTCGTTATTTAGTAGTTTTACAATGTTATTAATTATGTCGTAATTATTAAGCGACATCACAATAACAAACATCGATAATAAAAAAGGTACTAGGGAATATGGTAATCTTTTAATACTATTTTTAACTATTATGCGATTATCTTTTTTAATAAGGGCATAAATAAATAAAAATAATAATAAAATTAAGGCTCCAACAACACATACTATCCACATACTAATGCCAATAAATGAAGATACGGCCATTAAGATAGTGGTGGCGATTAATAAAGACAAAGAAATAATAAAAATAGGTTTATTTTTGATAGTTACATTAGGCACTTCTACTTCTAGTTTAGCTTTTAATCGCTTTCTAAAAAGCAAATACATAATTGAAAAAGAAATAACTCCTGCACAAATTGTTGGAGCAAACATATGGGTAAAATAGGTAAAGAAATCAACATTCATTGAACTAGCTAAATATACATTAGTAGGATTTCCGATAATAAAAATCATCGACCAAGTGTTAGCGGCAACAAATTCACTTATTAGATATGGTAATGGATCAATTTTAGCGCTTTTGCTAAAGAAAATTATGAATGGAGTAAAAGTAATTATTATAATATCGTTGCTGGTAAAAATCGTTAAAAATGAAGTCAAAAAATATAATAAAATAAATAAAATGTTTTGATTGGCTTTTGCTTTTTTAACCATCATTGAAGCAACCTTTTCAAAGAAACCAACCTCATCAAGTACCACACTAATAAAGGTCATTGAAAAAAATAATGCAAGTATTTCTAAAGGATTTATTGAACCATCTTTAACTAAACTCTTGAAGAAATCGTTAATATTAACCTCTTGAAAAATTAACAATAATAACGCTCCAATTAATGGAGGAATCCAAAAAGTAGATATACTAAATTTACCAATAGTAATCTTTGGGAAAAAGCATATTGCTAATAGCATTCCGATGATTGAAATCGCTACAATTGATATTAATAGAGCCATAGGTATTTGTCTAACCTGATAAAATCATATCCTTTATTATTATAAAAACAATATCAAGAAAACTTTTTGTTAAGTGACAAGGTTATCGCAGCACAAATTGATTATTTCGATGATTAGCAATAAATAAATAGATATCGTTGCGTTTAACTTGTCAAAGTTTGCTTTTTTTCAAATAATTTCATACAATTTAAGCATGCCGAAAACACTGTTGCAATAACTTTGACTACTTTATCGCAACAGCTATTTACTGATAGCAAAGATCAACAAATCGGATTTAAGTTGATCTTTTTCTTTTCTATTTTTGTAATTCCAATTGTATCTAAAAATTCCTTTCTATATACTCATTCAACCAACTAATATGGTATTACATTTTCTCTTACCATAGATTTGATTTAAGAAAACATTTAATTTGCTTTTTTATCAGTTACAGAAGTCTTGTGATTTAGTTTTACAAATTTCAATAAGCTATGATATTACAATACTAATGGCCGATTTATTCTTTTTAGGTTTATGAGCAATTTCATTTAGCAATCATTTTTACTTTAACATACCTGAATTAGCATTCGAACTTCTGCATTTAATTTTTTCATATTTACCTCCTTTCTTATCAATAGAATAGGAGTATTGATGCAAAAGAAAATGAATTGACTATGTGTTGCGATAACTTTGTCACTTAACACTTTTTTGCAATTTTGTTGTTTTTGGTAGTTATACAGGGTGATTTATGGTAAAATATTTGACTATGGGACATCCATTCAAGCATTTACATCTTGTATTACATCATCGCCATTTAGTAATTAAAAATGGTTTTCATCTTGGTATCGGATTTCATTGTTTAAAACATGATCTCTCTAAATTTGAACCAACCGAATTTCTTTTAAGCAGTAAATATTATCAAGGTAATATGTCGCCTGTTTTTGAAGAAAGAAAAACCCATAATTATTTTTCAGAAATTGTTAAACATCACGTTGGAAGAAATAAGCATCATTGGGAATATTGGTGTGATACTTTCATTGGCAATATGGTTATTAAAACCATGCCTTATAAATATGCCTTAGAATATGTTGCGGATGTTTTAAGTGCTTCTAAAACTTATAATCCAAAAACTTTTACTAGTGCAAGTCCTTACAATTATTTAATTGGAAAAATTGACCGTTATTATATGACGAAAGCCACCAAAGAATTTTTACTTTGGTGTTTTATGCAATATAGAGATTTTGGTTTTAAAGGTTTAAAGAAAAAAGATACTTATCAAAAGTATCTTGAAATTACTAAACGTTTACCAATGGTCGAAATCTATAAAATTAATTTAAGTGAAGCTAATATCGTTCCAGGAGAACATGATTAGCTAAAAGAGTAAAAATAGTGGAATAAGTAAGCCAGTAGAAATTAAAATTTGCGCGATTAAATAAGATGACATGATATAAAAGTCATCTTTTTTAAATTCCTTTACAAACAATTTAACTCCAAGAAGAGTATCGCTAATAATAAAGAGTAAGTAACCAGCCGAAAAGATTAAAAAGAAATAATTTTTAAGGGATATTGCTAATGCAATTGAGGTAATTAGATTAAGTAAAAGCATGAAGAAGTAAAAAGCTCCAGCCGTCCTAGTAACAAAGTCTAATTTTTTATGTAAAAATAAGGATACAAATAAAAATAAAGCAATAAAACCAATTAAACCAATTATGTAATGATACCAAAATAGGTTAACTTTTGATGCAAGAAGAATCGCAATAAGATAGAGAACATGTCCAACAAAAAATAAGAATCCCCCAACATATAGCATCTTTTGATTTTTTTCCCAGATTAATAAAAGATCTCCTAAAAATCCACAAAATACCGCTAGATATATTAGCGGTTGATCTGGAAAACATATTAAGATTACTAAATCTAAAATAGCAGTAGGAAAAACTTTAAATTTTTTCCTCATTATTTCATTTTCTTTAAAGCCATAATAGAGTTCGATTATAGTGGAAAGTAAAAATAATAAACCCCCCACAATAAGGACAATATATTGATAACGCATGTAAATATAATACCAAAAAGCCCCTATTTATTAAAGTTCATTTTTATTGAGACTATTTTTTATTCTATTTTTGTTTTAAAATAGAATATATGAAAAAATATAGATATCTGATTTTATTATCTTTGCCATTTTTTTTGGCAAGTTGCAGTGCAGTTACTGCAAAAACTTATGATGTTAATGACTATAGAGTTATGCTTGATTACAAAGAAGGTTTCAAAATAATGCAATTAACTGATTTGCATTTTGCTGTTCAAACAGACTATCAAGCAGTTACCAGTTATTTATCTAAAAATATCAAAAATTCGGCGCCTGATCTTATAGTTCTTACTGGTGATGTTTTCATGGATGCTGATAGTAGTATCGTGCGCAATGTCTTAAATTTTATTAATACTTTTAATATTCCATTTGCGTTTAATTATGGCAACCATGATCATCAAGGAAGTTATGGTTTCTATTTTATTAATGATTATCTAAAAACTTTAAACAATAGTTTATTAATAGATTTTAGTGATGATGATATCTTTGGATGCGCAAATTATTTTATTGATTTAATGGCTGGGACTAAAATTATGTATCGTTTATACATAGTTGATAGTGGAAGTTATCATTATAACGGAATTGATTTCGATTATGATGTGATTCATGATGATCAATTAACTCATATGGAAAAAATAAATAAAGAAGATGGAACTGCACCTTCTTTAGCTTTTTATCATATTCCTCTTTATGAAGAACGCGATGCTTTTGCTGCAGTTACTAGTGGTGAAAATACGAATTTTAAAGGAACTAACAACGAAAAAGTTTGCGTTGGATATAAACGTACTGATGCTTTTTCAAGAATGAAAAATATCGGTGTTGTTGGTCATTTCTTTGGTCACGATCATATTAATTACAGCGATATCTTATATAATGGCGTTACTTTAACTTATGGATTAAAATCGACCCCAGAAATTTATAATGATGATGATTTAATTGGCTATAAAGAGATTACTTTAAACAGTGCTCAAACTTGGGGTTTATCTAATATAGAAACAAAGGTGGTTAGTTATGGAAAATAATTATCAAACAAATACTAAATTAAATAGTACTTTAGTTGCTCTTTGTCTTTATATATTGGTTTCTTTTGGATTTTTCTATAGTGTTTATAATCTTATTGGATTAGTTACCGATGAATTTGTTAGTTTAGAAGTTCAATTACCAAAAATTATCCTATATATGTTGCCTCTAATTTATTTTGCGGCTCTTTTTAAGAACATGTTTTATACCCGTTCTCGAAAACTTTTTGTCATCATTTTTGTTGTTTTAACTACTTTATTAGTTGCTTTTTCTTTTGTTTTAATGGGACTTAATTTTGATTACTTTTTAAATAACTATTTTTCTAGTTATTTTAATTCTTATACTCCTGTTGATTTATTTTTGATTGGCGCTGGTTTATTGTTTGCTAATATTGTGATTATTGATTATGCCATTTCTGGGAGATACTCAAAAGAATATCGTGATCCTACCTATCCCGGAGTAATGAATATTTATCATGGCAAAAGAGCAGCTTTTGCCATTATTTTAGGCCTTATTTCTTCTTTCTTTTTAGCTGATTTTATTAAAGGATTATTCTTAGTAGATTATTTTGTTTATTTTACCTTAGAGTATATTATTAATCTTCTCTTGCTTGTTCTTCCATTTGTAAATTTAGTTTTCTATCTCGCACTTGATTTTAATAAATCAAAAAGTGTCTTTGCTTATGGTTTTATGGGCATCTTTGATTTGCTATTTATGATTACTTTTGTTTTATTCCTTCAATTTGATCCTGCTTTTATTAATGCTGAAGTGAATCAACCTCTCTTTGTAGTTACTTATTCTTGTTCAATTCCTATCGGTTATTGTGTTTGTTTGATAGCTCTTTTGGCCTTTGTTATTAATATAATTATTAACTTTGTTTCTTTTAAGAAAAAAGCGAAATAATATTGTATTTTTTTAAAATTTTATAGTATTCTATTACTATTATAAAGGAGAATTATTTATGGAAACATGGGCAATTGTTACGATTGTTATTGTGGCGTTAGTTCTTATCGTTGTTATTTCTCTTATTGCTTGGGTTATTAAGACTGGAAACTGGTTTAGACAAACTAAAGTTAAAATTGATGAATCAAAATCATCAATTGATGTTGCTTTAACAAAACGTTTCGATTTATTAACAAAATCATTAGCAACTGTTAAAGGTTATGCTAAACACGAATCTGAAACCTTAATTAAAGTTATTCAAATGCGTAACCCTCAAGGCGTTAGTGCAATGAATATGCAAGAAAAAAGTGAATTTGCTACTCAACTTGATAAAGTATCAAAGTCTATTAATATTGTTATGGAACAATATCCAGATTTAAAAGCAAATACCAACTTTAATAAACTTCAAGATCAAATTACTGACTCTGAAGAAAATTTACAAGCTGCTCGTCGTATCTTTAATAGTAATATTAGTATTTATAATCAACGTGTGGTTACTTGGCCAGCTTCAATTATTGCTAATCACCATGGTTATACAAAAGAAGATTTCTTTGTCGCTGAAGAAGAAAAAAGACAAGACGTTAAGATTGAATTTTAATTATTAATTTAGAAGTAATATGAATTTAGAAACAATTGAAATTAATCGTCATAAACGATTAAAAACATTTTATATCTTATTTTTTATAGGGCTTGCTTTACTCGCTCTAGCAATTGTTTTTATTTTGATTTATTTTTTAGGAAATGTGGAGACTTTTACTCTTCCAGGCTTTGCAATTTTGATTGTTGGAATCATCCTTATTGTTTTATCTTTTACTATTTCAAGTAATAGGTATGAGACTTTTGTTAAAGATACTTTAGAAAAATCTATTATGGAAGAAGTTTATAAAGATAATAAATTTACTTATGTGCAAAATAATGGAATTTCTTTTAAAGAAATGAATTATAGTGGCATGTTTAGAATGCCTGATGAATTTCAAACTAGTGATACGATTCGTTCAACTTATAAAGACGTTGAGTTTGTAGTTAGCGATTATATTTTCACGCGTATTACTACTACAACCGATAGTCATGGACATCATCAACAAAATCGCTACCCATATCCTGGAAGATATATGTCTTTTCATTTAGAGAGAAATTTTGGTGCAGGTTTAGCTATTGTTGAAAAACGAAATAATTGTGATGTTATAAATACAAACTTATATAAAGAAAAAGTTGATTTTGAATCAATAGATTTTGCTAAAAGATTCATTACTACTGCTAGCGATCGACAAAAAGCATTTTATCTTATTAGACCAAAAGAGATTATGGATCTCCTTGAAATTGATGATAAATATAAAGGTAATATTGTTAATATTTTAGTTAATAATATGGTTTATTTTTTACTAGCAGACACTCAAATTGTTTTTCATTATTCAATTTTTCATAAAATCGATGAGTCTCTTATTAATGATGTAAAAGCTTATTATGAGTTACCTTTAAGAATTATTGATATATTGAATCTGAGTAATAGTAAATTTAATAGCACCGATTTATAAACGCATCCGTAGTTCAATGGTAGAATATCTGCTTCCCAAGCAGACTACACGGGTTCGATTCCCGCCGGGTGCTCCAATATGCAAAAAACACCGATAAATTCGGTTTTTTATTTTTTTATACCTTTTTGTTACCCTAATACATAACAAAATATCTTTTTGAACTATTAATTCAAGGGACAAAAAAAATTTTAAAAATATTTAGCACTCAACTATTTACAGTGCTATTTTTTGTATTATAATATCAATGAAGACTGGGAGGTCTATATATGAAAGAAACTAAAGAATTCCAAACGGAATCGAAACAATTATTAAACTTGATGATTAATTCAATTTATACTAATAAAGAAATTTTTCTTCGTGAATTAATCAGTAATGCCAGTGATGCAATAGATAAGTACAAATATTTATCCCTTACTAGTGATGGAAAACTTCCACAAAAAGATTATAAGATTGTGATCGTTAATGATGAAAAAGAACGAACACTAGAGATTATTGATAATGGTATTGGCATGTCTAAAGATGAATTAATTAGTGATTTAGGCACAATTGCCAAATCTGGAAGCAAAGATTTCGTTTCAAAATTTAAAGAAGCTAAAGATAAGAATGCTGAACTCAATATTATTGGTCAATTTGGTGTTGGTTTTTATAGTGCCTTTATGGTAGCAAATAAAATTGAAGTTAAGACAAAAACGATTAATGATAATGGTTATTTATTCGTAAGTGATGGGGTAGAAACTTATACAATTGAAGACTGCCCTTTAACTGATACGGGAACTTCGATCAAATTATATTTAAAACCAAACACCGAGACCATCAATTATGATGAATACCTTGGTGAATATCAAATTGAAAATTTAGTCAAAAAATATAGTGATTACATTCGTTATCCAATAATGATTGATGTCACGCGAAAAGTAGCAAAAAAAGATCAAGATGGAAAAGAAATTAAAGATCAATTTGAAGATGTAAAAGAGACCAAAACTTTAAATACTATGGTTCCACTTTGGAAAAAGAATATTAAAGATATTAAAGAGGAAGAGCTTAATAGTTTTTATAAAGATAAATGTGAGGATTTTGAAGATCCATTAGTTTCAATTCCTTTACATGTTGATGGAGTAATTAGTTATGATGCACTCGTCTTTATTCCAAGTCACGCTCCATACAATCTATATAGTGAGAATTATGAAAAAGGTTTAGCTCTATATAGTAAAGGCATTTTTATTAAAGATAAATGCAAAGAACTGGTACCAGATTATTTAAAATTTATTAAAGGAATTGTTGATAGTGAAGATTTTGATTTAAATATTTCGCGTGAAATGTTACAAAATTCTCCAGTTTTAAGAAGAATTTCTGATAACATTGAAAATAAAGTTGTTGCCAAATTAAAGGATTTAGAATCTACTGATTTTGATAAATATGTGAAATTCTTTAATACTTTTGGTGACCATATTAAGTTTGGAATTTATTCAACTTATGGCTCAAAGAAAGATTTACTTCAAGATTTATTAATTTTTAATTCATTAAATAGTGGTGAGAAATTTGTCACAATTAAAGACTATAAAGATAAGATGCCTAAAGATCAAAAATATATTTATTATGTTAGTGGAAAATCACTTGATGCAATTCGACTATTACCACAACTTGAAAAATACCGAAAAGATGGCATTGATGTCTTATTCTTGCTTCAAAATATTGATGAATTTGCTTTGACTATGATGAAAGATTATGAAAAAGTTGAATTTAAAAATATTACCAATGAATCTATTGAAAGTATGAGTGAAGAAGATAAGAGTAATCTCTCAAATTTAGAAGCCGAAAACAAACGCATTTTCGATGATATAAAAGAATCATTAAAAGATAAAGTCGATAAAGTTACTTTTTCAACTAAACTTGTTGATTCTCCTGTTTGCATAACGACCGAAAATAATTATTCATTAAATATGGAAGAGACTTTAAAAGATGATCCAATGAATAAAGAAGGAGATGGTGCTCCAAAAGCGACGAAAATTCTTGAGATTAATCCAAATCACGAATTATATAAAGCAATTGCTTCTTTAACGGATGATGATTTAATTCAAAAATACGGTTCGCTACTTTACGAAGAAGCGATGCTACTTGAAGGATTTGATATTAAAGATAAGGCTAGTTTTGTAAAGAATTTGAATGATTTAATGCTTGGAAATATCAAGAAATAATTCGACACCCTGCAAAAAAATGCAGGGTGTTTTTTATATTATAAAAAGTTTATAATTAAAAAAGGAATTTAGCGAATATGAAAGATTTTAATTATCTTAAAGAGGGTGGCAAAATTGCTCTTATAGCTCCTAGTTTTGGATGTACGACCGAGCCTTATAAGACTCGTCTTGATGTTGCAATCAAAAATTTTAAAGAATTAGGATATTCAGTTTATGAAGGCGAAAATATTTATAAAAATATTGCTAATGCTCGAAGTAATAGTGCTAAAAAATGTGCTCATGAATTCATGTCCGCTTATTTAAGTGATAATGATGTGATTATTTCGGTTGGTGGAGGTGAGTTGATGTGTGAAATTCTTCCATACATCGATTTTGGGATGATTAAAATATCTGAACCAAAGATTTTTATGGGCTTTAGTGATAATACAAATTTAACTTATACATTAACAACTATTGCTGATATACCAACTATTTATGGACCTAATGCACCTTCTTTTGCCTTTAAACCTTTTAAATATAGTACTCTTGATGCTTTAAATTTGCTGACAAACAAAGTAAAAGAAACTAGAGGATATCCTTTCTGGCAAAGATATCCTGATAAAGAAGAAATAAAAATAAATCCACTTGCTGAAAGTAAATATAATGAACCAAAAATAATCAAAGTTTATCCTAGAAATTCAATTATCAATTTAAATGGTAGATTAATTGGAGGATGTCTTGATTGCCTTACTAATCTATGTGGTACTAAATTTGATAAAACAAAAGAATTTTTAGAAAAATATAAAAAAGATGGTTTTATTTGGTTTTTAGAGTCTTGTGATTTAAATTCAATAGGTATTGAAAGAGCTCTTTTTCAATTAAAAGAGGCTGGATGGTTCAAGTATGCTAAAGGATTTATTTTTGGTCGTCCATTTATCTTTAAGGAACGTCTTTTTGGAATTAATCATTATAAAGCAATTAAAAATGTAATTGAGGATTTAAAAATTCCTTATTGTGTTGATGCGGATTTAGGCCATTATGACCCTTCAATGCCAATTATTACTGGATTAATTGCCAATGTTATTGTTAAAGATAATAATATTACAATTAAATATCAATTTTAATAAATTATTTGCTTTTTTAATCTTAAAGAATGTTTAATATTATGTATAATATTAATGAGCGATATTTTTTATGGAAAAAAACTATGATGTAATTATTGTTGGTGCGGGACCTTGCGGATATTTTGCCTCGTACGAACTAGCTAAATTAGATAGTAATTTAAAGATCCTTTTAATTGATAAAGGATATGATATTTATCATCGTTCTTGTCCAGTTTTAAAAGGAAAAGTTAAACAATGTCCCCAAGATATTTATGGCAAATCTGGTTGTTTTCCAGCTTGTTCGATGACGAGTGGTTTTGGTGGATGTGGTGCTTATAGTGATGGAAAATTTAACATTACAAGTGAATTTGGTGGTTGGTTGACTGACTATCTTGATAGTGCAACGGTTCTTGATTTAATTCGTTATGTCGACAAAATTAATTATGATCATGGTGCTCCAAAAGAGTTGACTAATCCATATACAAAAGAAGTGGAAGATATTGAAAGAAAAGGAATTGCTGTCGGCTTAAAATTGCTTCGTAGTGAAGTGAGGCATTTAGGAACGGAAGTTAATTTACAGGTTTTAGAATCTATTTTTGAAGAACTAAAAACAAAAATTGATATGGTTTTTTCAACTGAAGTAGAAGATATTTTGGTTGATAAGAATAATCAAGTTAGTGGAATTATTACAAATAAAAAAGAAATTATTAACGCAAAATACGTATTACTTTCAGTTGGTCGACCTGGCGCTGAATGGTTATCTAAAATTATGAAAAAACACAAGATAAACGTGGCTAATAATCGCGTTGATATTGGTGTTCGTGTTGAAACTAATAATATTGTCATGGAAGATATTAACAAATATCTTTATGAAGGAAAATTCATTTACAATACCTCGGTTGGTACGACTGTTAGAACTTTTTGTTCTAATCCATCTGGTCACGTAGTTCTTGAAAATGATGGAAATGTGGTTACTGTTAATGGACATGCTTATAACGATAGTAGCCTTGGTAGCAATAATACTAATTTTGCTCTTTTAGTCAGTCATGAATTTAGTGAACCATTCAAGGATTCAAATGAATATGCTCGAGAAATCGCTGGATTAGCAAATAAACTTAGTGGCGGAAGTGTTATCGTACAAAAATTTGGTGACATTCTTCTTGGTCGTCGTTCGACTGACAAAAGAATTAAAGAAGGCTTTGTTACGCCAACTTTAAAAGAAGCTGTTCCTGGTGATTTATCATTAATTCTTCCATATAAAACTATGCAATCTTTAATCGAAATGGTTAAAGCATTAGACCATGTTACACCGGGAATTGCAAGCCCACATACATTGTTTTATGGTGTGGAAGCAAAATTTTATAGTGATAAAATTGAATGCAATAATCATTTTGAGACAAAAATTAAAAATCTATTTATAGGTGGTGATGGTGCAGGGATAACTCGTGGACTAGCTCAAGCTGGTGCCAATGGTGTTTATATCGCACGAACCATCGTCCAGAAAGAAGGAGAATAACGATGCAAACAATATTCACTTTAGGTGATGGAAGCTTTAATCTAAATGGTTTAATCGATTTCATTTTTACATTAATCTTATTGGGTGCTTTCAATGTTTTTGTTTTATATTTTGTCAAAAGAAAATTTGCAATGTATACAACAATTGGTTTAAGTGTTTTAATGCTTTTTGCTTGTATCTTTAGATTGAGTTATCTTGGTCTCACAATAACAATTTGCCTTGTTGCTAGTACTATTTTATTTCTTGTGGCAAATATGGCCGAGACACGAAGTTTAATTGCTAACCGTTTTGTTGCTCCTAAAAAAATTCGTAACGGAGGGACTACAAAAGAGAATATTGTTGAAAAATCTTATGATAAAGATTCTTTATACAAGACTATAAATGAGGCCGTTTTATATTTATCGAAACATAAAATTGGTGCAATTATTACATTCGAAAGAAAAGATAATCTCGATAATTTGCTTAAAAATGGCAGTATATTAAATGCTCCAGTCACATATGAATTATTAATTACTATTTTTTATCCAGGAACTAGATTACACGATGGTGCGGTTGTTATTCGTGATGATACAGTAATCGCTGCAAGTGTTTACTATACGCCAACTACAAAACCATTGATTGGCAAGTATGGTTCTAGACACCGCGCGGCTATTGGTATAAGTGAAATATGTGATGCGGTTACAGTTGTAGTTAGTGAAGAAACTGGTAGAATTTCAATTGCCTATAATGGTGAGTTAGAAAGTTATAATCCAGATAATTTCTATAAAGCTTTTGGAAATATCATGAGTGAAACCGAAAGTGATTTATCGAGTGATAATGGGCAAGGCAAGGAATAATATGAGTGAGAAAAAAACTAAGGAAGAATTAGAATCTCAAAAATTTAACGAATATTATGATTTTATAATCAAAGTTTTATCAATTGCTAAAATTGGGCTTGTTTTTAGTAAAGATCCATATGCGATTGATAATTATGAGCAACTCGAAAAACTTGCAATGGATGAGTTAAGTAATTTTGAACATTTGAAATTTGATAAACCCGATTTATTTAGTCGTGAAATTTATCCTACACCAAGTATTTCAGTTAGAACATGTGTTTTTAATAATAAAGGTCAAGTATTGTTGGTTCGTGAAGCACCTGAAGGAAGATATAGTTTGCCAGGTGGATGGTGCGATTTATATGATTCACCAAGCGAAGCAGCAAAAAACGAATGTATTCAAGAAGCTGGTGCCAAAATTGGCAACATGAAATTAATAGGCATTTTAAATCGTACTCCTTTTAAAATTTTTCCAGCAGGAACCCCCCTTAATAAATCTGTACCGGAGTATGTTGTAGTTTTTAGAGCAGATCTTGATGGGGATTTAGTTAGTCATCTTTATGAAACTGATGATGTTGGTTTCTTTGATATTAATAATTTACCACCTTTAAGTTGGAAGGTTAGTACCGAAGAAATGAAAAAGATGATTGAATCAGCATACGAAAATAAGATAATATTTGATTAATAAATTAGGAGGAATATTTATGTCAAATCATATTGATAACAATGCACATTTTGCGAAAACAGTTTTAATGCCTGGTGATCCTTTAAGAGCAAAATATATTGCAGAAAACTTTTTTAAAGATTATGAATTAGTTACAAGTGTTCGTGGGATATTAGGATATACTGGTCACACACAAAGCGGAAAAGAAATTAGTGTTATGGCTAGTGGTATGGGATGTCCATCGATTGGTATTTATAGTTATGAACTATATGCTTTTTATGGTGTTGAAAACATTATTCGAATAGGAACTGCCGGAAGTTATCAATCATATTGTCATGTTGGTGATGTTATTTTAGCTACAAGCGCATCAAGTAGTTCAAATTTTGGTAGTCAAATTAGTGTAAAAAATGCTCATATGGCTCCATGCAGTGATTTTAGTTTATTACTTAAAGCCTATAATCATGCAAATGAAATGCACTTAAAAGTACATGTTGGTCCTATTTTTAGTAGTGATATATTTTATGATGAAGATTCTGAAAGTAACAAAAAATTTAGCGACTTAGGTATTCTAGGTGTTGAAATGGAATCTTATGCGTTATTTATTAATGCAATGATTCTTCATAAAAAAGCTTTATGTATTTTGACAGTTAGTGATGCTTTAATGAGTAAAGAAGCCGATTTAACTAAGGAACAAAGACAAAGTGCCTTAACTAGTATGTTTAAACTTGCTTTAACGATGGTTGATTAATCTTGGGATAGTATTTATGGAGATAAAGGATTTACTAAGAATAATATTTATATGTGTTTGCTGTATTTTGGGCATTCTTTTAGTGATTCTTATTTTGTTTCCTTTTTTTAAACACCGATATGAGATTAAAAATTTTAAAAAAATCTATTACAACAAAATTAATCGCGTTGCTTTAGACAACGACTATTTATTGATTAACAATTTAGTTCTCAGAGACCATAGTGGAGTCATTTGTTCGATTGATCATATATTGTTTGCGAACAAGTACATCTATGTAATAAAAGATCGTTATTATCGTGGTGGAATTAGTGGTGATTATAGTGATAATGTTTGGTTTTTTTATGGTCAAAAAGGTGTTAAAGAAGAATTTGAAAATCCAATGCACATAAATGAAAAACGTATACAAAAACTATCAAATATAACTCATTTTGATAATGAATATTTTATTTCAATTATTTTGATTAATGATAATGCAATAGTTAAGAATTTAAAAGGCATGAATACAAAGAGTTCCTTTATTATTCCAAAATCAAAATTTAAAAAACTAATAAAAACAATTGAAAGTAAAGATGTGCCCGATATCGATCAAAAAGGATTAGAGAAAGCGGTCTTAGAGATTGCTGACTTAAAAGGGAAAATTGTAAATGATGAGGTAGAATAATTTTTTTGCCAAGTGGGTACGTGTGGTTCGATACTTTCTACCACAAAAAAAGAGCAAGTTTGAGATTGCTCTAGTATGCAGGTTTGGAGCAGGTGACGGGAATCGAACCCGCGTACCCACCTTGGCAAGGTGGTATTCTACCATTGAATCACACCTGCACGCTTAATTATTTTAATAGACTATGACCTAAAAATCAAGGAGAAAATATGAACGAATACCAACTTGCCAATTTAATTTTTCCAAATGTTAAAAAAACAATTTTGGATTTAGAAAAAATATACCCAGAACGTATTTTAAAAGAAGGTGCTAAAGTAACTAGATTTGCTCCATCACCAACTGGCTTTTTACACACTGGAAGTTTGTTTACTAGTTTAGTGGCCAGTAAAATTGCTAAAGACACTAACGGAATTTTTTATACTAGACTTGAAGATACAGATACCAAACGAGAAGTTCAAGGTAGTGGAGAAATATTGATTAAACAATTATCAAAATTTGATATTGTTCCTAATGAAGGCTATCTCGGAGATTGTGAAAAGGGCATTTATGGCCCATATAAACAATCAAATCGAAAAGAAATCTACGAAATTGTAATTAAAGAAATGATTTCTAAAGGTATTGCTTATCCTTGTTTTTTGAGTGAAGAGGAGATTAACAAGATAAGAGCTGAACAAGAAAAAAATAATGTCATTACTGGCATTTATGGAAAATATGCTATTTATCGTGATTTATCCATCGATGAAGCAATTGAAAAAATTAAACAAGGATTACCTTATGTTATTCGTTTTAAATCAAGTGGTTCATCAACAAATAAAATTAAAGTGCATGATGAAATTCGTGGTGATTTAGAACTTACTGAAAACGATCAAGATATTGTTATTCTTAAAAGCGATGGACTTCCAACATACCATTTTGCACATGTTTGTGACGACCATTTTATGCATACTAATCTAGTTACAAGAGGTGAGGAATGGCTTCCATCATTACCTATTCATATTGATTTATTTAAAGCATTAGGTTTTAAAATTCCAAAATATGCTCATCTACCTGTTATCATGAAAATGGATAATGGCATAAGACGTAAACTATCTAAACGAAAAGATCCTGAAGCAAGTGTAGATTATTTCTTTCGTGCTGGTTATGAGCCACATGCCTTGCTTGTTTATTTAATGACCATTGCCAATAGTAATTATGAAGATTATATTGTCAAAACACACGATTATAACCTTGATAATTTCAATTTTGACTTAAAAAAGATGTCCCTCGATGGAGCATTATTTGATAACGATAAACTTGATTATTATAGTAAAGAAATTTTAGGCCAAATGAATAAAGACGTAATTTCAAGTAAAGCAAAATCATGGGCTAGTGAATATTCACCTGAATTATTGGCTTTTATTAATAATAACGAGAAAAGATTTGTTGAGATTATGAATATTGAAAGAGAGAGAAAAAATCCTCGTAAGGATTATGCAAAATATAGCGATATTTACGATTTAATTAAATTCTTCGATGCAAATGAATTTAATAAATTAGTACCTGCAGCTATAAAAGAGTTTAATCAGAATATTAAACGAGAGATAATTATTTCCTTTTTAAATGATTATAAAGACAATTACGATATTTCAAGTGATGAACAAAATTGGTTTATTAAAGTTAAAGAAGTCGCTGGCAAATACAATTTTTGTACTGATAATAAAATTTTTAAAGAAAATCCATCACTATATGTAGGCAATATTAATGATGCTTGCGAATTAATTCGAATTGCTCTTACTACTAAAAAAGTGACTCCTAATTTATTTTCAATTATGAAAATATTAACAAGTGAAGAAATTTCTTATCGTATAGAAAAAATTATTTCATTATTATAAGAAGTTATTTAAATTTAGGTATTAATCTTATATAATACCTAAGCATGCCCCGGTGGAGAAGCGGCTTAACTCACTGCCCTCTCAAGGCAACATTCATGGGTTCGAATCCCATCCGGGGTACCAAAACGCTTATAACATCGATTCGTTCGATGTTTTTTTAACGAAATATTTAGTCCTTTTATACATTTTTCAATATATTTTGAAGTTTTATATAAATAACTTCTCATACACCACGATATATATGATGGAGGAATATATAAAATGGAAAAGAATGAAATTGATCGATCAGATTTTAGCCACTATCTTAAAATTACGAGGCCAAGAAGCGATCTATATATGACTGTGTCGCATAAAAAAGCATTTTCTGGTGAATATGTTTTGAAAATTCCAAATAATTTGAAAGACCGTAGTTTTGCTAGTGTTTTAGGGACAGCTTTTGATTATCTTGCAAGATTTTTGATTGCAAGAATGACAATTAATAATAAAGATGAGGCTCTAAAAAGACTAAAAGCTGAAGAGGGAATAGAGTTATTTAATGAGAAATATCAAAAAATTATCAATGACCGATATCTTAAATCTATCGAAGAAATCTACAAATATATTCATGGCGAAAATTTAACAATTAACGAAGTTATCATAATTTGCTGTTTTTTTGCAAGACTAGAACATAATGCGCGAACCCGCTGGATTCCAAATGAAAATCAATTGGAACATATCGAACAAGAAGACAAAGAAATAATCTTAGAATTAACCAAGATGAGTAAGTTATTTATTGATGAATTTATTAAAAAAGGGATGGTTAGAGCAAATAGTGTAGTAATCTATAATCCGCATTTTGGTATTTGTACAAAGAAATTAAAAGGCGCGGATGCAGACATTTTTATTGATGGTGTTTTATGGGATTTCAAAACAACAAAGCATTCTATAGCAAAACCACAAGATGAAACACAAATGTGGCAGTACTATATTTATGATAATGTATCAAAAATGAATAAAGATGAATCAAGCAGTCTTTTTAAATATGAAATAAAAGCCTTAGCTTTCTATAAAGCAAGATTTGGTGAAATAGAATTCTTAAAAGTTAACAATATTAAAAGAAATCTTGTTTATGCGGTTTCGAGAAATGTAATTGATACATTATTGAATCTATCAATTAAAGATATGACGATAAATGAAGCCTTTTTGCCTTGCAAAAATAAAATGCTTTTTACAAAGCGATAAGATAAAATATGTTTGATGTTTAGATATGAAAGAATAAATTACAAAATTTATATTTTATTATTGCTCTTATTTATAGCACTTTTTATTGTCGGTTCTTTCTTTGATTTGAATATTTCTAATGCGCTTTATAATAATGATTCAAGATTTGGATTAATGTTTACTGTCTATGGTTCTCTTCCATTATGGTTTTTATTAACGATTTGCGGAGTTGTATTATTTAAAGTCTCTATATTAGATCAAAGGTGGCATCGAAAAATATATGGTAGTATTTTAGGAATTATTGTTTTTCTTTTTAGTGTAACACTTAATGTTTATTGTGTGTTTTTTATGTGTCCTGAAATTGTAAAAATTTTTACTATGTCTTTTCGTATTGTGCTAATCGTTCTTTTTCAATCCATTTCAGTTATTTGCGTTTGGAAACTTACAGACAATAATGATCGACGTTATATTCGAAGAAATATTTTATTTATGTTGAGAGTCATTTTTTCTTCGATGTTATTAACATTAATTTTAAGTCTTATTTGGAAAAGACCAAGTTTTTATCTTATTTCAAATGGTTTAATGGTTAACGGTTATTATTTTCCTGTTGAGAGCATTTTTAGAGATTGGTATCGTATTGGGTCAGGAATCTCTAGGGAGATTTTTCCTGATGCCAAAACAATTGATTTTATGTCGTTTCCATCAATTGCAATGACAAACGCAGCTACTGGAATGACTCTTTTTTATATTCCAATTATAAATATGAAATGTAAAATTTATGCGAGATTTAGTAACACAATATTATTGATTGGATTTCTTTGGTCTTGTTTTGTTGGCTTTTCACAACTACTATATGGTCGTGCATATTTAACAGATATTGCAATGGGATTTTTAATTACAATCATCTTTATGATGCTTTATACTCGAATTTTTTTAGCAATGAAGAAGGTAAAAAACAACAATGCTACGATTAATGAAACTAAATCAATATAGTTACCATCTCTATAAAGATTTTATAATGGAATTGAAAGCAACAAATTTGCAATTGGATAATGTTGATTTCTTAAATATTGAAAATTTCGATAATAGAGAATTGATTGTAAATTATTTTGTCCATGAAGAAAAAAAGTTTAATTATGGTATATTTTCTTGCACATATTTCTTATATGATTCAAATGTAAACTCGTTTATTGGTGCTGCTAATATCAATTTTAAAAAAGAGGAATCCAATTTAAATGGTAGTGCGAATTTAAATACGATCCTTTTACCAAATTTTCAAAATTTAGAAATAACTATCAAATTTTATGATCTCATTTTTAAAATCCTTAAAGAGAAGAATATCAATTTTGGATATTTTTTATCTAAAAATGATATACAAGTCGAATATTTAAAATCCAAGTTTCAAGTTGAATTAATCAAAGTGGTAGATGAATTTACCAAATTATATAAAGTTTCTATAAATTAATTTGCTTTTTAGTTGATATCTAGTCGATATTTTATTTGATAGTTTTTCAATATTTTTTTGAAGTAGAAATTTATCAAAATATATAACAAATCATAAGATTATTTATCTCGCTAAATGATATAATAATTCTAGTTTAAGTGATGTGAAGGAGCTTCTTATGGAAGAAAAAGGAAATAATGTTGGTTGGATTGAGGTTATTACTGGACCAATGTTTGCTGGAAAAAGCGAAGAGCTTTTAAGACGAATTAATCGTCTTAAATATGCAAAAAAGAAGTATTTAGTTTTTAAACCTTTAATCGACGATCGTTATAGCGAAAATCAAGTAGTTAGCCACCAAAAACGTTCTGAAAAATCTATCAACATTTCTAAAGGTACTGATATTTTAAAATATATCACCCCAGATTTAGATTGCGTTTGCATTGATGAAATTCAATTTTGTGATGAGTCAATTGTTGATGTTATAGATGCTTTAGCTAATAGAGGTCTTCGAGTTATTTGCGCTGGACTTGATCAAGATTTTAGAGGTCGACCATTTGGATCAATGGGTCCAATTCTTTGCAAAGCTGAACAAGTGACTAAATTAACAGCTATTTGTCCAGTCTGTGGTCACGAAGCTACTATGACTCAAAGATTAATAAATAATGAACCTGCTTCGGAAGATGATCCAACTATTTTAGTAGGGGCTACCGAATCATATGAACCTCGTTGTCGTGCTTGTCACGTTATTAAACATAACTAATCTAATAAAAAGTTCACAACTTAATCTATTTAATATATAATCTAATCAACTTGGAGGAATTTTTAGCGATATGGATAGTATGCCGCGGTATTTATCAATTATTATAATTGTTATTTGTTTATTAGCATCATTCATTTTTACCGCCGCTGAAAATGCCTTCTCTAATTGCAATATTTATCACTATAAAGTTTTAGCCGAAGATGGAAATAGGCGTGCAAAAATAATATACAAAATGGCTAGCAAGTTTGATGATTCAATTGTTACTGTTTTAGTTGGAAATAATCTTGCACAAGCAATTTTAAGTAATATTGCCGCAATTTTCTTTTTAGCTATTGCTAATGAGCAAAATTGGCCAAATGGTGTTGAGTCAATTGTTTCAACTGCAATTGTTGCTTCAGTTTTATATTTATTTACAGATTTTTTACCAAAAGTTATAAGTAAAAAATATCCTGATAGAACTATCGAATTTTTTATCTATTTTATTTTCATTTTTTATTATTTATTTTATCCAATAATTTTATTTTTCAGACTTTTCCTTCTTTTATTTAAAAAGCTATTTAAGAGCAAAGGCGATCTTTCTTTGACAAAAGAAGAATTTATTGATAAAGCAGGAGAAGCTAAAGATGAAGTACTTGAAAGCGACGAAAAACAAATTTTAAACAAAGCCTTCAAGTTCGATAAGATAAGTGTAAATCAAGTATTAACCCCTCTTGAGAAAATATTTTCAATTAATATTCAAGGTTTGACAACCAGTAAATTAAATAAAATTCTCTTATCTACTAATTATTCGAGAATTCCTATTTATGATGGAGAAAAAGATAATATTATCGGAATTTTAATTATTAGATCCTATTTTAGAGAATATATGAGAGATAAACGTCTTTCTATTCGTAAGGTTTTGAATAAACCAATTTGTGTTAATGTTGATGATAAAGTTGATGATATTTTCAAAAGATTCAACGATGAAAAAACACATATTGCTTTAGTATATAATCGAAAAAAACAATTAGTCGGAATGATTACTATGGATGATGTTCTTGAAGAATTGGTTGGCGATATTAGTGAAAAACAAACAACGATTATTAATGTAATGGAGAAAAAATAAATGAATACTCAATTACAATTAATCATCACATATTTTATCGTTTTAGCAATTCTATTCTTTCTTAGTGCTTTTTTTAGTAGCGCTGATATGGCTTTTGGTAGTGTTAGTAAAACTAGGATTGATTCTTATCTTTTAACACATACTAAATCTAGAAAAGCGAAAAATGCTAAAAAATTTATCGAAAAATATGATTTTACGATTGCAATAATTCTCTTTTTAAATGATGTAGCAAATATTGCAATTGAAACTATTTCAGCTCTTTTAGGATATGCTCTTTTTCAATTTAACAACCTTAATAATCCAAGTCTTGGTTCTTTTTTAGGGACTTTAATTTCTATTATTGTTTTAATTATTTTTGGTGAGATTCTACCAAAACTTATTTCCAAAAAGTTTGCTTTTAAATTGACTTTATTCTATTCATCTTTTTTCAACATTCTTTATTATCCTTTTTATCCAATTGCTTTCTTAGTAACTAAATTTAGTGGTGTATTGATGAAAAAGTTTGGTAAAAAGAAAAATAAAATTGAAGTTACTGATGAAGAACTCGAAGAAATGGTCGATGCCATTGAAAAAGAGGGAGTTGTTGATAAAGAAAATGCTGATATTTTAAGAGGAACTATTGATTATGCATCAACTGAAGCCTACGAAATAATGACTCCTCGTGTCGATGTTTATGCAATTGATGTTGAAGACTCAATTGATTCGGTTTTATCGGATGATAGAGCATACGTTCATAGTCGTATTCCTGTTTATCGTGATACTATCGATAATATTATAGGTTTTGTAAGAATAAAAGATCTCATACGACTAAAACTCAACAAAAAGAATGTTTCAATTAATAGTGTAATCAAAGAGATATTAAGGTTTCCAAGATCAACAGAGATTAACGATATTTTACAAATTTTTAAGAAAACAAAAATCCATTTTGCTCTTGTACTTGATGAATATGGTGGTGTTGAGGGAATTGTAACTATGGAAGATATTCTCGAAGAAATTGTTGGAGAAATTTGGGATGAAGTTGATGATGTGAATGAACCATTTACCAAAATAAGTAATAGCACTTACATTGTTGAAGGATCGATGAATTTAAATGATTTCTTTGATCAATTTGATATTGATTCCGAAGATATTAGTACCGAATATGTTTCGATTGGTGGCTATTGTATCGAATTGCTTAATGATCGATTTGCTAAAAAAGGCGATACTATTTACTTTAAAAATATAGTTATCAAAGTCTTAGATGTCGATGAAACAAATACAATTAAACAAATAAAGGTTAGAAAACGTAAATCATAGTTATTTAGAAGAAGTTAATACATTGAGATATAAATTATAAATTTTATCGCCAATTGTTTTGATATCATCAGTGCTTGAATCAAGCGTAAAATTTACTTTTGTTTTTAGAAGATTAGTAAAAATCTTTTCATCACCAAGGATTCTTTCTTTAATTTCTCTTGAATCGTCTTTTCTTTCAATCATTCTTTTTTCTCGTATCTTTTTATCACATTCAATATAAAAAGTTACAATCGATTTATCATTCAAAGCTAAATAACTATTCAATCCATTTGGTTCAACAATAAGTATCTTATTAGCGCCAATTTCATTTTGTTCGCTTCCATAATTAAAACCATTATATGTTGTGTACTCAATAAATGAGTTATTTTTAATTTTATTTTCGAATTCTTCATTGGTCAAAAAATGATAATCAATATTTTGTTTTTCACCAATTCGCATTTTACGAGTTGTTGTTGTAACAAATTTTTTAAAATGAAATGTATCGATTAAATATCGAGCAATTGCTGTTTTTCCGCTGGCGGATGCGCCTACTAAGATAATCATAAATAAACTATATCAAAAAAAATATAAAAATAAATTAAAAAAGATAAATTCTCTACGATATTAATGGTGGAGGCAATAATAATGAAATTAGATTTAGTAGCAACGGTATTTAGTTTATTTTTTAATTGTTGTAATTTCAATATTTCAACAGTTGCAAAAAATGATTTCAATTCTTCTATTTCATATTTTTATCCTGTTGGTTATTTTCAAAGTGATAAAACACCCTATTTTGAAATTCTGGATTTTGAGGTCAAAAATATCGGTCAAGAAGTGGAAAATACTTTTGAATTAACATATCGAGCACTTAAGCTGAACTATACATACTATTTGATGTATGGTTATTCAATATCAGATGGCGATATTATTGTTGGAGGTGATAATTTTTATCAACCATTTAAAAAATATGAAGGAATCAACAGAACTGTAAGTTTCACTGTTAATAGAGAGTATTTTGAAACTCCTTTTGAAACATTTATGATAAATATTCAATGTTATACTACCAAAAATAATATTCCTACATTGTATTCAGATCAAACAATCGATTTTATTTTGACGAATCATGGAAATGTTCTTTCTACCAAGAATAAGATTGTGAAATTACCATATCATTTTAGTTACAATGCAAGTTCCTTTACTGGAACAATTGAATATGACACAATAATCTTCGAAAATTATAATCCGCATCTTATTGATCAATTATATTTTAGAATAAAACCATCTACTTTTTTATTTTCAACTGGAGGTTTGAATATTCTTAATGGCGGAAAGTTCATTATTAATAATAATAATGGTTCCTTTGATTCAACAATAATCAAACATAAAGATGGAGATTATTACGAATTATTTAGCAAAACAAAAGATAATTTTTCTATTTTAGAATTTAATTCAATTGAAAATGGTGGACCATATAATCTTTATTTGGATTCGATTTCTGGATTGATGGATAAAAATAAGAACGATACATTCAATATAAAAGTTGATAATTTTTATTTACCATTAGAAGCAGCATTACGATATGAAAAGCTTGATTGTTCTATAGCGATAAATTATTTTGGCCATACATTAACAACCATCATATGGGATTTTGACATCTCTTTTTCAAAAGGCATTGAAGATCTATATTATGTCGAAGAGGAGTTTGGAAAAGTTATCGATGATATCGAATCAGATGAGGTTTTAATACCATGAGTATAACTATTTTATATTTTATAAATGTTATTTTTTTAACTCTTATTTCAACTTTCTTTATCGGAACAAAAGGCACCCATATAAAGAAGATAATTAATGATATGCCTATATCTCTCATCGAAGATGCAATCATCAAGGTAAATGAGCAAGAAATAATTGATCCACATTTTGATATGAAGGCTATTAAGAAAAATATCAATAACTATCTAATTATTTCTTTAATTGGGGAGTGTGAAAAATATTACATAAGTTTCTGTCCATACCAAGAGATTATTGAAGATGACAAGAAAGAATATTTCTTTGATATGAGCGATAATATTAAACATTTTCAATTGCACTTTTCTTGCAAATATTATGGAGATCTAGTGCTGAATTCTTATCTTAGATATTCAATTGAAAATCAAGGAGTAATTAAAGATGAATATTAACTTAGTAAACTATATAGAAAACAGTTTCATTAAAGAATTATTGAGCAATGAGAATGTAACAGATATTTCTTATAATGGTAAAGAAATTTACTATCAAGATAATATCAAAGGAAGATTAAAAAGTGAAATTATTACAAGTGAAAAAGAAGTCTATGATTTTATTCGACAAATATGCAACTTAAGCGATTGTTTATTTAGCTATAGCAATCCAATATTGGATATAAGTTGTGGAAAATATCGTATTAATGCGACTCACTATGCAATAAGTAGAAAAGATCGCGATAAGGCAATTAATTTTGCCATTAGAATTGGTTATGAAAAACTAAGAATAAAAGATGATGATTCATTTATTAGCAAAAGATGCCTTAATTTAGTAGATGTCTTCTTAAATAAAAAGGAATCTATCGTCATTAGTGGTCTTACAGGTAGTGGAAAGACCGAACTTCAAAAATTTCTTATTTCAAAAATACGACCATTTTCAAAAATACTAATTATCGATAATGTTGATGAATTGGAGACTGATTTCTTTCTTAAAAATATGGATAGTGAAACATGGTTAGTAAATGATGTTCAAAATATTAATTTCGATACGCTAATCAAAAATGCTTTAAGAATTAATCCAGATTGGATAATAGTTGGTGAAGCAAGGGGTGGAGAAATGCTTAGTTTACTCAATAGTGCAATGACAGGTCACCCAACAATTTCTACCATCCATTCGAAAGATATTATGTTTGATTATTCGCGAATGGCCAGAATGTGTTTAATCAAGAATCCAAATCTTAAATATGATGAAACAATAATCGATGTTTTCTATCATTTTAAGTTATTAATACATGTTAGTAAGTTGATCGATGAAGGAGGAAAAATAACTAGATATGTCAGTAAACTTGGCACAAATATCAATAATCAATTCTACTTGCTTTATTCTTATCCTAACAATTATTACGATCTACCTGACGAACTCAAGGAGGAACTAGGGTTGAATCAATTAGAGTTTTCAAAGCTAAAAAAGGATTTTACAAATGGTTAAAAGAATATTTTTGTATATATTTTTGTCGCTTGGTTATTCTTGTCTATTTTTCTATATTTCAAATAATTTGCTAATGTCGATAATATTAGTTGTTATTACAGCTCTTTTTTTCATCGTTATCTATGAAAGAAAACGAAAATTATATTTCATTATTATTAACAAAACCCACGAATGTATCAATTTTATTAATAATTTTATTGTGACGATTAGTATTAATAATTCTTTGATTACCACTTTTAACTCTTTATCCAGTGGATTTAGCCATAGTTTAATAGAACAAATTAACTCAATTAATCACTTAAATGACGAAGAAAAAATAATGTATCTAGAGAACTATTTTGATAATAATCTTTATACAGCTTTTACTAAAATATTGAAACAATATTTAATTGAAGGAGGAAATATCATTGATAGTTCCCATCTATTAATTTTTGATACTCGTATTGTCGAAGAGAATCTTAATAATTATCTTAGTTTGTCTAAAAGAAAAGTCTTTCAGTTTTTATTGATGTGGGGTATTTGTTTTTTCATTATGATTATTATGCATATATTCCTAGGTAATTATTATACTATAATCCAAAAAATGACTTATTTCCCATACAGTGTTTTTGCTTTTTTTATCATCTTCTTAGTTTGTTTTTATTTACTGATGTCGCATTATTTTAATTTAGACTTTATTAATACGGAGAAAAAAATAAATGAAAAAAATAAAGCTTAAAATCGAGAGTTTGGGTTTAAATTATAATAAGGAACTTATTATTTTTGTTGTTATTTTCTTAGTGATAATTGGGTTATTTGCTACTTTATTATTTTTATTCAAAAGTAGTTTTATTTTGATTATTGGCTTGATCACTTTATTTGTTTTTGTGGTGTTTTATTTTTATCGTTATCTATTACTTGAAAGTAAAACAAAAGAAAAATCAATAGATGATTTTATTGAATATTTCTCTTATTTTAGAATCTATATCTTTAACGGAGAAGGAGTGTATTCATCACTAAATAAAACTATCGATTTTGCTAATAGAAAAATTAAGCCGTTAATTAATGGATTGTTAGCTGAAATCGATCAAGATAAATCAATCAATCCCTATCTTCATTTTTCAAATAATTTTAATAATAAATTGGTTGAAGAGATTATGATAAGCATTTTTGAAATGGTTGAAAATGGTTCTAATTTTAGTTATATAAATCAATTTACTACAATGTTTGAAAATTTTAAGCTTAGAAACAATAAAGCAAATGAAGAGAAAAGAATATCAATATTTGATAGATATATAACAACTAGTTTAATTGGTAGTGGTCTCATTATGATAATTTTGGTTTTTGGAATTGTTAACTTAATTGGTGAAGTTCTATGAGCAACAAATTGTCGACAATAATTGGGTTGTTTAATATATTTATTGCGTTTTTATTTGGAGTTGATTTAGTTTTGATGCAATACATTTACACTGATCTTGATTCGCTATCTTTGCAAACAAATTATGAGATAAGCAAAAAAGGCTATCTAACTGAAGAGCTAAAGGTTGATTTTCAAGAAAAGTATAGTGTTAAGTTATATCCAATCGAAGAGAATAATTTAGCGCAAAGCTATAAGGAGGGTTATATTTATGGCTATATCTTGGAAAGAGATTACTCACCAATCGCACTTTCTAAGAGCACAATCAATATTAAAGTCAAAAGATTTACCGTGATTAACATTTATAATTAAAAAGGAGAAAATATGTCTGAAATTAAAGGACAATTGTTGGGAATAGTTTTGGTTGTAGCAGTTTTTGGAGCAATTAGTGGAGTTTTAGTTGCTTCGTTCAAGGCAGCATCAGAAAATATTGCAGAAAAAATTGAAGATACTACCGAACCAGCAGTTACAGCAGTAACTTCTATTCAAGAAAACATCTATAGTATAGACAATTACAAACTATTAAAATATTAAATTGTTTTGGGCGATTTACATCGCCCTTTTATTTTTTTTGTATTAAAATTATAATATACAAAAGGATGGAATTAGAATGGAAGAAAATAAGAGCAAAATTGCTGAAGATTTGATTAAAGAAAAATTAAGAGTTGAAAAGGTTGATCACAAAGCTACATTAGAAACTTATGGTTTAGATAGTCTTGATGTTATGGAATTTTTACTAGACCTAGAAGATCGTTTAAATATTAAGTTTACTACCGACGATGTTAAAGATTTAAGGACTGTTGGTGAACTTCTTAATCTCATTAAGAGTAAATTAAAATAAGTAATTTTTATGTTGATTTAATCTCTTGTTTTGTGATATATTAATTAAGCGTTTAAAGATGTTTACGCATGCGCTGACTTAGCTCAATGGTAGAGCAATCGGCTGTTAACCGATTGGTTGTAGGTTCGAGCCCTATAGTCAGCGCCATTTTAAGGCCCGGTGGAGAAGTGGCTTAACTCATATGCCTTTCACGCATACATTCATGGGTTCGAATCCCGTCCGGGTCACCAATTTAGGCTATCAATGTTTGATACTCGATAAAGGAGTGTCAAACATTTTTTTATTTATGATTGTATGCTATGTAATAGGTTTTTGTAGATTACTATCGATTTAAAAATAATTGGATTTTGAGTATCTGATATATAAATTATCAAAATTATAAGTAGCAATATCATTCTTTTAATTCAAATAAATGAATTACTAGTACGATGACTAATATATTGATGAGACCTAAATTATTTTTTTGATTAGATTTAAAGGATAAATAGAAGTAATAAAAAAGATTTAAAAACGAAATGTCTTCCTCTATTAAAGTGTATAATTAATTCATGAGTCAAGAAGCAAAAATTGAAGTTAAAAAAGATACTAAAAAACGTATTTTTGAACTAGATTTTCTAAGGGGATTTTGTGTTCTTTTGATGGTCATTGATCATTTTATGTATGATTTTGCATATTTTATTTCAAATATTTTTAATTTTAATCCTGGTGGATTGAATAATCCTGATTGGTTAAATTCTCTTAATAAATTTAGTATTAATTGGTGGAATTGGGATGTAAGAATTATTGCTAGGTTTGCTGTCATTTTTTTATTTTTCTTAATTTCTGGAATATGCACTAGATTCAGCAAAAATAATCTAAAAAGAGGATTAATTATTTTTGGAGTAGGTGCTTTATTAAGCTTAGGTTTTTTTGCTTTTTCTAAGATTTTCGATGCTAATTTTTACGTTTTTTTTGGTACAATTTCCTGTTTTGGTTTTTGCATTCTTTTTTATTATCTAATTGATCTAGTATGTTTAAATTTATTTAAACTTAAAGAAAAATTTTTCGCCGTTCTTTGCCTTATTTTAGGAATTATTTTTACGGTGATTGGATGTACGGTTTTTAAATTTTATAATTTACAATTAGTGAATAGTGTTACCTGGGATAATTTGATTTATTTAATAATTGGAAAATATAGTTTTGGAGTTGATTATATGGGTCTTTTTCCATATATGGGCTTATTTTTTATCGGAGCTGGCTTATCAACTTTCATTTATGCAAACAAGAAAAGTGTTTTTAGTTGTTTAGATGGAAAAATGCATACTAAACCATCAATAAAAGATCATAACCATTTTGTGTATTTTCTTTTGTTAACACTTTACTATATTTATTCTCCTATTTATTATTTGTGTATTGGTATATCAAAGGCTGGAAAACATAGTCTTTGGATATATTTATTTCATCAAGTTGTTTTTTGCCTCATAATTTCAATAATCATGTTATCTCTAGGATATAAATTTGCAATTTAGGAGAATTATAATAAAAACTAAAATATCAATTTATGAAGTTTTATGTAACACAACTAAATCACATAGTAATGATGTTGCTTTGATTTATAAGAATAAAAAAATTACCTATAAAAAACTTTTACTTAATGTAAATAAAGTTGCTTATAAACTAAATGAGTTAGGTTTTAAAAAAGATGATGTAATAATAATTATTTTGCCAAATATTCCTTTTAGTGTTTATTTACTTTACGCAATAAATCAAATAGGTGCGATTGCTAATTTGATACATCCGCTGATGAAATATGATCAATTACATTCTATTATTGAAAAAAATAAATCAAAAATCATCTTTTGTTTAGATGCTAACTATCAAGAATTTGCCAATCTTGAAAAGGAAGGCGTTAGTGTTGTTATTTGTAGCCCTTGTGATGAACTCAATCCAATTATCAAGAAGGTTTATCACCTACAAAACAAAAAGGATTTGAAAAACATTAATAAATCTACGAAAACCTCTAAAGATTTTATTGGTGATGGTGTTCTTACAACCTTTGATAAAGATTACTTAAAGGATTCTTTTTATTTACATAGTGGTGGAACCACAGGTTCAAGTAAAACAATTGCCTTATCTAACTATAGTCTTAATGCTTTGGCTAGTAATGGTGGATGGATTATGGGAATTAATGATGGAATCAACACTTTTATTTTATCGGTCTTACCAATGTTTCATGGTTTTGGATTACCTATGGGAATTCATACTGAATTAATGTGGGGCGGAACCGATATGTTAATTCCTAAATTTTCAGCTAAAGAAACTATTAATTATATCAAGAAAAAGCAAATGACTTATTTACTTGGTGTTCCTATTTTATACGAAGCCTTGCTAAGAAATAAAAAGTTTAATGGTAAAAAACTTAGAACTCTTTATATAGCTTTTGTGGGTGGTGATTTTGTATCGAAATCTTTAATTGATCGTTTTAATAATCTCATGATTGCTAATAAATCTCAATGTCGATTATTTGAGGGATATGGTCTTACCGAAACGGTTACTGTTTGTTCGGTAAATACACATTTTTATAATAAAAATGGAACTGTTGGCAAGATGCTACCAAATACCAAAGCAAAAATAATGTCGCTTGATGGTAAGAGTGCATTAGGTTTTAATGAAAAAGGCGAGATTTATATTGGTGGAGAAACATTAATGAATGGATATCGCTTCGATGAAAACTTAGAGAATCCTATATGTATAGATAAAAATGGTGAGAAATGGATTAGAACTGGAGATTATGGTTCTCTTACGAGTGATAATTTTTTAATTTTTAAGCAAAGAATTAAGAGAATAATCAAAGTTAATGGAATCAATGTCTTTCCAAGTGATGTGGAAAATTCGTGTAAGAAATTACCTTGTATTTTTGAATGTGCAGCGGTATCTGTAGATGATGAAAAACATGGACATTTAGTCCTTCTTTATGTTGTTTTAGATAGGGCTTATAGTGGTGAAAAACCTAATAAAGAAATTAAAGAAATTATTGAAAAAGATTGTGGAATATATGCTGTTCCTAAGGAAATTATCTACCTTAGTAAGTTTGATAAAACACTAGTTGGAAAAATAGATGTAAAAAAACTTTAAATATAAAGACACATTATAATATTTAGTTGACATCACCTTGGAAAGATGGTCAAATGGAAACGAAATAAGATAATTTTGTTTCCATGATTAAAGAAAAGATTATCAATTGTACTATTAAGTGTCTGCAAAGAGATGGGTTACGTTTTTCTATCGATCTTATAGCTAAAGAACTAAAGATTTCAAAGAAAACAATCTATAAGAATTTTGCGACCAAAGAAGAACTTGCTCTTGCAGTTTATGAACAATTTTATTTGAAATGCAATAAGAGCATATCTCAAATAATAAAAGCTCATAATAAAGATGAAAAAGTGAGCTTGCTTTCAATATACTATGAGTCTTTTTTAATGATTAAGAAGGATATTTTTAATAAGTTTACTTTGAATGCTTCTATTGAATCATTCTCTTTGAACGAACATGAAAAATTATGGAATTCAATATCAACTATTTTAAATTTTAATAATAAGGAAATTTCTAAAATAATCATTGATGGTAGTTTTGAAAAATTGTCTTCTTCAAATCTCTCACCAAAAATGATAATCGAAGAATTGGTGAAAATTTTATGATTATAGTTGATATTTTACGTGTTTTTGGAATCATCTGCATTGCGATTATTGTAGGAAAACTAATTTCAAAAATTAAACTTCCAGCCATTCTTGGATGGCTTATTACTGGAATCGTTTTTGGTCCATATCTTGTTGGAATTGTAACACTAGATATTACAAGTTCTTTATGGTATGAAGTGTTTGTAAAAATATTTGAATGTTTTGCTGGTGTAATGATTGGTAGAGAAATATCTTTTAAGAAGATCAAAAGTTCAGGTAAGCAAATCATTGGAATTACTTTCGTACAATCAATCTTTACTTTCTTGTTTGTTTCTTTAGTTTTTTCAATTGTTTTTTGGATTGCAAATGTTCCAATATTTATGGCTTTTATATTTGGCGGAATAGCTTTAGCAACTGCTCCAGCTTTGTCAATGTAAACGAATATCATACAAATGGTCCAGTTACCAGGACACTTATTCCACTTGCAGCTATTGATGATATAATTGGTGTCGTAGTATTCTTTACGGTTATTTCAATAGTCAGTATTACTAACGGAAGCAGTGCATTTTCTCCTTGGCAAGTTATTGGCATGGTTCTCATTCCTTTTGCAATTGGAATTTCTATGGGAGCATTATCTTCTTTCATTATTAAAAAAATTAAGAATAAATATCTTTCATTTACGCTTTTATTATTCTTTTTATGTGCTTCAACAGGTATTGGAATTTTAATTGATTATTTTGTTTTTAATACCTTCTGCCTAAACTATTTGCTAATTGGCATGTCCTTTAGTGCAACGCTTGTTAATATCGTAGATGAAGAAAAGAGTGATAAGATTTTTAATTTATACGAACCATTACTAAGTTTATCTTTAGTAATTGTAATTGTTAACCTTGGATTACCTCTTGATTATCGATTAATTGCTGGAGCTGGTCTATTTACTGTTGTATATATCCTATCTAGAGCCGGAGGTAAGATTGGTGGAGCTTTTATTGGCAGTAAGATGACAAAAGCAGAACCTACAGTTACAAAATTTTTAGGCTTAACTTTATTACCTCACTCTGGTGTTTCTCTTGTATTTACTGGAATTGCAGTTAATACCCTTAATTCTATTAATCCAGATTTAGCTTCAATTATTTCAGGAACTATCGTAGCAGCCGCAATTATTAACGAAATAATTGCTGTCATTTTAGCAAAATTTGCTTTTAAGTGGGCTGGTGAATTAAATATTAGTAAAGAAACTACATAAAAGTCTTTTTAACATAGTTATTTTTATTTTTTAGATTTTGAACATCTTTTTGAATTAAATATATAATTCCCTTTTAAAATCGGTATATACTATAAATGCTAATACCGGTAGGTGAGATTACTGGTAGGACATAGACTACTGCCGCAAAAAGATGGAGACAGCTTTCGCAGGCTTGAATAGACAATATCGATATCAAGGTATTGTATAGTGTAGTTAGCGCCTACCGAAGTCAAAGCTCAAACGGACGATTAATTGTTCATTTCCTTTTTGGACCTGGTATTTACTTTATTTAAGAGGTGACTAACCATGAAAAAAGATGAACTAAAAAAGAAAAATAGTGAGATGACTTCTCGTTACTTGTCGATTTCAAAAATGAATTCACAAGATGCTTTAAAAAGTCTTGATAGTCAAATAAATGGTTTAAGTGAAGATCAAATTGAAGAACATATTAAAAATTATGGTGAAAACGTACTAAGTAAAAAGGCCAGTAAACCATGGTATATTCGCCTTCTTAAAGCTTACTTAGATCCTTTTACAATCATTCTACTTTTTTTGGCGGTAGTAAATTTAATTACTAATGTCATTTTACCAAAAGCTAATGAAAAAGATCCATCAACGGTCATCATTATTTCAATAATGGTCTTGATTAGTGGATTAATCCGGTTTTTTCAAGAAAGTAGATCGGACAAAGCAGCTTCACATCTTTATGATTTAGTCGAAAATACGGCTAGTGTTTTTCGTGAAGGAAAAAAGAAAGAAATTCCAATTTCTGATTTAGTAATTGGTGATATTGTTTATTTAGGAGTTGGAGATATTATTCCAGCGGATATTCGTTTAATTGAAACTAAAGATTTCTTCGTTGATGAATCTTCTTTAACAGGTGAAAGTTTATCGGTCGAAAAAAATTCTGATCCAATGGTTAAAGATACCTCTATTACCGAACTTTCAAATATGTCATATATGGGCTCAGCCGTTGTTAGCGGCTCAGCAAAAGGTTTAATTTGTGGAGTTGGAGATGCTACGCTTTTAGGAGGAATTAATTCTTCTTTAAAAGGAAAAGACAAGCCAACTAGTTTTGATAAAGGGATTAAAAAAGTAAGTTGGACACTAATTCGTTTTATGCTCGTGATGACACCAATTGTTTTTCTTTTAAATGGTTTTATTAAACATGATTGGCTTTCAGCAATGCTTTTTGCAATTTCAGTTGCCGTTGGATTAACTCCTGAGATGCTTCCAGTAATTGTTACTTCGTGTCTTGCTAAAGGAGCGGTTTCTTTATCTAAAAAAAGATGTATCGTTAAATCTTTGCCATCAATTCAAAATCTTGGGGCAATGGATATTCTTTGTACTGATAAGACTGGGACTTTGACTGAAAACCGTGTCATTCTTGAGCGACATTTAAATGTTGCAGGTGAGGAAGATACACGAATATTACGTCATGCATATTTAAATTCTTATTTTCAAACCGGTAATAAAAACTTAATGGATAAGGCGATTATTGATCGTAACGAACTTGAAGAAAAAATCGATTCTTCACTTGAAGATTTGAGTGAAAAATATACTAAGGTTGATGAGATTCCTTTCGATTTTGAAAGAAGAAGAGTCTCGGTTGTTGTTATGGATAAAGATGGGAAAACGCAATTAATTACCAAAGGAGCTCTAGAAGAAATTCTTAAGATTTCATCTTTCGTTGAAATTAATGGCACTGTTCAACCATTAGATGACAAGATAAGAGCTGAAGTTGTCGAAAGAGTTAATAAATTAAACAATTCTGGTATGAGAGTGCTGGCCTTAGCACAAAAAAATAATCCTGCCGTTGCTGGAAGATTTGCAGTTGCTGATGAATGTAACATGGTCCTGTTAGGTTATCTTGCCTTTTTAGATCCAGTAAAAAGTAGTGCAAGTAATGCAATAGCCTCTCTTAAACAACATGGTGTAAATGTAAAAGTTTTAACTGGAGACACTATTGGTGTTGCTCGTTCAGTTTGTGAAAAAGTAGGTATTGATGATAAAGAAGTCTTGATTGGAGAAGATCTTGAAAATTTGTCTGATGAAGAATTACGAATTCAAGTTGAGAAAGTTAATCTCTTTGCAAGATTATCACCAATGGAGAAAAAACGCGTAATTGAAGCATTACAAGCTAATGGTCATACTGTTGGTTATTTAGGGGATGGCGTTAATGATGCTCCATCGCTAAAAGTATCTGATGTTGGTCTTTCTGTTGAAGGAGCGGTTGATATTGCAAAAGAAGAAGCCAAAATCATTCTTTTAGAAAAAGATTTGATGGTTCTTTATGATGGAATTATTGAAGGACGTCGAATTTATGGAAACTTAATTAAGTATATTAAGATGACCTGTTCGAGTAATTTTGGTAATATGTTTTCAGTTCTCTTTGCCAGTGCCTTCTTACCATTTTTACCAATGTTCCCTGTTCAATTAGTCTTTTTAAATCTCCTATATGATATTTCTTGTATAGCAATTCCTTGGGATAATGTCGATGAATCATTCTTAATTAAACCTCAACAATGGGGCTCAACATCGCTATTAAAATTTATGCTATGGTTTGGTCCAACTTCAAGCATCTTTGATATTACAACTTTTTTACTTTTATTTTATTTCATCATTCCACAAGCTCTTGGTGGACAATATGGAACAAGTGGCGTTGATCAAGAACAATTTATTTCCTTATTTCAAAGTGGCTGGTTTATTGAATCGATTATTACTCAAGTGTTAGTTATGCAGATGATTAGAAGTGAAAAAATACCTTTCTTTGGTTCACATTCTTCGTGGCAAGTAATGTTAAGTGGTTGTCTTTGTATCACTCTTGGAATAATAATACCTTTTACTGTTTTTGGTAATTTACTAGGTTTTTCTTCTTTACCTTATATTTATTTTGCTTTCTTAGCTTTGATTATTGTGCTTTATATGTTATTAACTACCATAGTCAAGAAAATCTATATTCATCATTATGGGACATTATTATAAAAATATTCTTTATATAAATTAAAAGGAGAAATATATGCTAATTAAATTCAATGAATTAAAAGAAGAAACCATTAAAAATTTCCATGGTGGAGCAAAAGAAGTAAAGTGTAATTCTTATACCGATTCTTATAATCGTATTATGTATAGTAAGATTCTTCCTCAAGCTTCTAATGGAAAACACCAACATACTGATAGTAGCGAAATAATGTTTGTGATTAGTGGACATGGTTATGCAATTACTGATGGGGTAAAAGAGTTCTTAACTCCAGGAGTTTGTGATTATTGTCCAAAAGGTTCAACTCATGAAGTAGTTAACGATGGTGATGTCGATCTAATTTGTTATAACGTAATTTGCAAGCAATAAATTCACTAAAATTTACATTTAATGCTATTTGGACTAATATAGTATTATGGATTTTGCAGGATTACAAAAAATATCTTTAGTTGATTATGATAAAAAAATCTCTTGCACGTTATTCACGGCTGGATGTAATTTTTGTTGTCCTTTTTGTCATAATAGTGATCTAGTAATTTATGCAAAAAATGTCAATTATATTCCTTTTAGTGAAATATTAGATTATCTCAATAAACGAAAAGGAATGCTTGATGCCGTTGTGATTACCGGTGGCGAGCCAACTTTAATGCCTGATTTAAAAGAAAAATTAACTGCTATTAAACAACTTGGTTTTGCAATCAAACTCGATACAAATGGTTCTAATCCAGACATTTTAAAAGATTTAGTGGATTCACATTTAATTGATTATGTGGCGATGGACATTAAAAATTCACAAAATCGTTATCAAGAGACAACTGGTAAGAATAATTTAGATTTTGCCTCTATTTTTAAATCAATTAAATATTTATTATCAGGAAATATTGACTATGAATTCAGAACAACTTTAGTTAAAGAATTTCATAATGAAGAAGATATTATAAATATTGGAAAATTAATTCAGGGAGCAAAAAGATACTATTTACAGCATTTTATTGATAACCAAAATTGCATTGTTCATAATCTTCATGAAGTAAGTAAAGAAGAAGCACTTAGATTTAAAAGTATTTTATTACCATATATCAATAAAGTTGAACTCCGTGGATATGATTTAGAAGAAAAATAAAATGGATTTGTTTGAACAAATCCATTTTTTCTTTATTGTAAGTATTTATTAGCTATAACGGCAGCAATTGCGCCATCATTCAGAGCGGTAACCACTTGGCGAATATCTTTTTGTCGACAATCTCCTATGGCATAAAGACCTGGAGTTTTGGTTTCCATATTATCGTTTGTAATAATGAAACCGTTTTTATCTAAATCGACTAAATTTTCGAAGCGTTTATTATCAGGAATTTGGCCAATTGCAATAAAAACACCTTTGCAATTAAATTTTTTAATCTCATTAGTTTTTGTATTAACAAAAGTTAATCCAGTTAGTTCTTTTTCGCCATCAAAACTTTTTAAACTTAAATTATGTTCATAAGTAATATTTTTTTTGGATGATAGTTGATCAACTAAGAGTTTATCAGCAAACCATTTATCAAAAAGTGTGCAAATATGGATTGATTTACAATAATTACTAAGCATCAAGGCATATTGTAAGGCGGAATTAGCATCACCAATTACGACAACATCTTCATTTTTATAGAAAGCTCCATCACATGTTGCGCAATAAGAAACGCCGTGTCCAACAAGTTCTTCTTCTCTTGCGATACCCATATGACGATGTTTTACACCGGTAGCCAACATGACAATTTTACTCGAATAGGTGTTGTAATTTGTTTTAACTATAAAGGAATCATTTTCTTTTTTGATATCGAGTACATCCTCTAAATTAAATTCAGCTCCTAAAGAGGTAATTTGTTCAAACAAATTGTTAGAAAAATCCATTCCAGATATTTCTTTAATCGATGGAAAATTTTCTAATCTTGGTGAAATAGCAATTTGACCACCAAAATTTTCCTTTTCTAAAACTAAGACTTTGCGGTCATTTCTTAAACTATAAAGTGCCGCAGTCATTCCAGCGGGCCCTCCGCCGACAACAATAATATCGTAATTTTTCATAAACTAAGCATTTTTCTTTAATGAATCTTCAATATAACCTTTAATTAACGAGGCATTTTCATAAACATCAAAGTGATCACCATGAGGAACTAATAATGTTGGAGCTTTTTTAATTCCAAAGGATAAAGTTTTATCACGATTATCTTCGGCATCAACTATACAATACTTGATTCCAGCTTGATCAAGTAACATTTTTGCCATCTTGCAATTTGGACAAGTTTTAGTAGCAAAAAGAGTTATTTCATCTATTTTTTGGTTAATATTTGCTTCATGAGAATCTTCTTTTTTAACTTCACAATTGATGTTTCTTGAAGCATTAACATCATATTCTTTTCGATCAGCAAATTCCTGAGTTTTTCCAGCATTCCAATTTTTAATTGGACGATAATAACCAGTAATTCTCGAGTAAATTTCGGTTTCTTTACCACAAATTGGACATTTGCCAACTTCTCCAGCTAAGTAACCATGATCTTCACAAATTGAATAGGTAGGGGAAATTGTAAAGTAAGGAATATGATAATTCGAAGCAATCTTTTTAACAAGAGCCATACAAGATTGCCATGATGGTAATTTTTCACCTAAGAAGGTATGAAAAACAGTGCCACTTGTATAAAGAGTTTGTAAACCATCTTGAATATCTAGAGCGGAGAAAACATCTTCAGTATAACTAACTGGAAGATGACTACTATTGGTGTAATATGGAGTTTCTTCACTATTAGTTCCAGCTGTAATAATATCTGGGTATCTTTCTTTATCATGTTTAGCTAAACGATACGCAGTTGATTCAGCAGGTGTAGCTTCTAGATTATATAAATCACCATATAATTCTTGATAATCACTTAATTTATTACGCATAAAGTTTAAAACTTCTTTCGTAAATTCTTGTGATTCTTTATGAGTTAAATCGGCTTTCAGCCAACGGGCATTCAAACAACATTCATTCATTCCAACAAGACCAATAGTGGAGAAGTGGTTAGCAAATGAACCTAAATAACGTTTAGTATATGGATATAATCCAGCTTCAAGAAAAGCCGTAATGGCATTTCGTTTTGTCTTTAAAGAACGAGCGGAAATATCCATTAACTTTGATAAACGAGTGTAGAAATCAGCTTTATCGGTGGCTAAATAACCAATACGAGGCATATTAATAGTAACAACACCAATACTACCAGTTGATTCACCAGATCCAAAGAATCCACCAGCTTTTTTGCGTAATTCACGTAAATCAAGTCGTAATCGGCAGCACATACTACGAACATCACTTGGTTCCATATCACTATTAATGTAGTTTGAGAAATATGGTGTACCATACTTAGCAGTCATTTCAAAAAGTAATTTATTATTTTCTGTTTCATTCCAATCAAAATCTTTAGTAATAGAATATGTTGGAATTGGATATTGAAAACCACGTCCATTGGCATCGCCTTCAATCATACATTCAATGAAAGCTTTATTGATTAAATCCATTTCTTTTTGACAATCTTTATATTTAAAATTTTGTTCAACGCCACCAACTAAAGCATTTAAATTAGCTAAGTCGTTTGGACAAATCCAATCGAGAGTAATATTAGTGAATGGAGCTTGTGTTCCCCAACGAGATGGAGTATTAACACCAAAAATGAATGATTGTACGCATTGTTTAACTTCTTTATATGAAAGATTATCTTTTTTAACAAAAGGAGCAAGATAGGTATCAAAAGATGAAAAGGCTTGAGCACCGGCCCATTCATTTTGCATAATACCTAAGAAATTTACCATCTGATTACATAAAGTTGAAAGGTGACTTGCAGGAGTACTGGAAATCTTTCCTGGAACTCCACCAAGTCCATCCTTAATTAATTGTTTTAAACTCCAACCAGCACAATAACCAGTTAGCATACTTAAATCATGAATGTGAATATCCGCATTACGGTGGGCATCACCAATTTCTTGATCATATATTTCACTTAGCCAATAATTTGCGGTAATGGCTCCTGAATTACTTAAAATTAAACCACCAACACTATACGTGACTGTTGAGTTTTCTTTCACACGCCAATCGCTAACTTTTAAATAGTTATCGACTAATTTTTTATAATCAAGACTAGTAGTAGATATAGTTCTTAAGGTTTGATGTTGTTGTCGATAAATCATGTAAGATTTAGCAACTTTTACATAACCTGCTTGAATCAAAGCAATTTCAACTGAATCTTGAATATCTTCTACAGTAATAATTTCATTCTTTACCTTATCACCAAAATTACTAATAGCTTTCAAGGTGAGTAAATCAATAATATCTTTAGTGTAACTGACATGTTCAGCTACAAAAGCTTTTTCGATAGCATTACTAATCTTGGTTAAGTCAAAATCAACAATACTTTGGTCTCTTTTTTTAACGGTTAACATAAATAAATCCTTTCAATAGGGGTCTAAAAAAAGATGCGACAGCAAATTTTTTTATCCGTGTGTTTTTGCGTACTTAAATAATATCTAAATTTATTAAAAAAGTTATGAGAAAATTTTGTAATGGAAACTATTAAATTATTGACAAAATTAATTAGCAAAAAAATTTATTGTTTTAGTAGTTAATTAGTTATTTATTTATGACAATATAGTAAAGATAGTGACAAAAATATTCTTTGTCACTGTCAAAATTAAATGTGGATAACTCTATGTAATTCTAATTAGTTAGAACTAGAGAGAACAATTTAAGTTATAATTCATATTTTTACTATAAAATATGTCGATTTTATCACTATTTTTAATCTTTTTTTAAAAAATAAATAATCTTTAAAATTTCATGTTAAAATTAAAGAATGATAAAAGAAAAAAGCTGTGGGGCAGTAATTTATAAAATAGAAAACAGAAAAATATTTTATTTGCTATCTAAAATGAAGCATGGTCATATCAGTCTTTCTAAAGGCCATGTTGAAGCTAATGAGAATGAACAAGAAACGGCAAAAAGAGAGATTTTTGAAGAAACTTCTTTATCTCCTTTGATTGATGATATAAATTTTCGTAAGATAATAACTTATTCACCTGAAAAAAATGTTAGTAAAGATGTTATATTTTTTGTGGCAAAATGTGTTGAAGATCTTGCTCCAATTGATAAACACGATAATGAAGTTGTTGGATTTATTTGGAGTGAATTCATTGAAGCATATGATCTTTTAACCCACGAAAGTGATAAAGATGTTTTACGACAAGCAAATCTTTATATTTTAAATAAGGAAAAAAGTAATTTAGTATAGTTTTTCCTTAAAATTAATAAGTAAAAAATACTGATTAATTGAAAATATTTCTAACATTAAGTAATTTTAAGTATATTTTCACTTTTTAGTTTTTATTTCAGTATTATACATAGTATAATATTTATGTTTTAAGGAGGAAGTATATGGTTTTACGTAAAGAATCTATCGACTTAGTGAAGAGCATCTGCAACCGATATAAAGATGAACCTTCTCCATTGATGTTGATTTTAAGCGATGTCCAAAAAGAATATGGTTATATTCCAATGGAAGTTCAAGAAATTATTTCTCAAGAAATTAAATTACCAGTTAGTGAAATTTATGGTGTAGTTACTTTCTATAATTTCTTTAGTCTTACCCCAAAAGGAAGATTTGTTATTGGTGTTTGCATCGGTACTGCATGCTATGTTAAAGGTGGGCAAAACATAGAAGATAAGTTTGAAGAACTCCTTCATATTAAGGCTGGACAAACAACTCCAGATGGAAAATTTACTATCGATTCACTTCGTTGTATAGGTGCTTGTGCTCTTGCTCCAGCATTAACTATAAATGGTAAGGTATACCCAAAAATGACTGTCGATAAAGTCGCAGCTGTTATTAAAGAATACCAAGATAAGGAGTAAATATGGCAGAATTAATTAAAAGTGAAGCTTTACTTGATAAAAAAATTAAAAGCTGTGAACAATGTTTTAATGATAAATTAAAAGGAAATGATGGAAAACGTCATGTTTTGGTTTGCGGTGGAACTGGTTGTTTAAGTAGCGAATCAAAAGAAATTTTAGAAAAGTTTGAAGCTTTGATTAAAGAAAAAGGTTTAGAAGATAAAGTTACCGCTAATATTGTCGGTTGTTTTGGTTTTTGTTCCCAAGGACCATTCGTTAAAATTTATCCTGAAGATACCTTATATCATGCTGTTAAGGTTAGTGATGTTGATAAGATTTTTGAAGAAGATCTTATTAATAATCGTGTTGTAACTGAATTACTTTACGAGGATCCAAACACTCATCAAAAAATTCAAAAACAAAATGATATTAATTTCTATGCTAAACAAAAGCGTATTGTTCTTGAAGCTTCAGGTGTAATTGATCCTGAGAATCTTGATGAAGCTTTTGGTAATCATAGTTTTGAAGCCTTGAAAAAAGTTTTACATATGAGTCAACAAAATGTTGTTGATGAAATTTTAAATAGTGGATTACGTGGGCGTGGTGGTGCTGGTTTCCCAACTGGCAAAAAATGGCAATTTGCTTTAAACCAAGTCAGTGATCAAAAATATGTCGTTTGTAATGGTGATGAAGGTGATCCAGGTGCTTTTATGGATCGTAGTATTCTTGAAGGTAATCCAGTTAATGTTATTGAAGGTATGATGATTGCTGGATATGCTATTGGCGCTAAAGATGGATATTTTTATGTTCGTGCTGAATATCCAGTAGCGGTAGATCGATTAAAGAAAGCGATTAAAGAGTTAGAAGAAGTTGGTCTTCTTGGTGAACACATTTTAGGAACTGATTTTAGTTTCCACGTTCATTTAAGACTTGGAGCCGGAGCATTTGTTTGCGGTGAAGAAACTGCTTTACTTAATTCAGTCGAAGGAAAACGTGGTATGCCACGTCCTCGACCTCCATTCCCAGCCGTTAAAGGTTTATGGGGACAACCAACCATTATTAATAACGTTGAAACTTTAGCAAACGTTCCATACATTATTAATGTTGGAGCAAAAGAATATGCCAAAGTTGGTGATGAAGATAGTAAAGGTACCAAAATTTTTGCTCTCGGTGGCAAAGTTAAAAACGTTGGTCTTGTTGAAGTTCCAATGGGCACAACTTTACGTACACTTATTTTTGATATCGGCGGTGGAATTATTAATGATAAGAAATTCCAAGCTATTCAAACTGGTGGTCCATCGGGCGGATGTTTAACTGATGCTGATTTAGATACTCCTATTGATTATGGCAATTTAATTAAAGCCGGTTCAATGATGGGTAGTGGCGGTGCAATTGTTATGGATGAAGACAACTGTATGGTCGATGTTGCTAAATTCTATCTTGAATTTATTTGTGATGAATCATGTGGTAAATGTAGTCCTTGTCGAATAGGAACTAAGAGATTGCTTGAAGTTTTGACAAAAATAACTAATGGAAATGGTACTCTCGAAGATTTAGATACACTTAAAAATCTTTCATCTTCGATTAAAACTGGTTCTCTTTGCGGTCTTGGTCAAACAGCAGCAAACCCAGTCTTATCAACAATCAATAAATTTTATCCAGTTTATCTTGAACACGTGACTGAAAAGAAGTGTCCAAATGGTGTTTGTAAAAAATTGATTAGTTTCCATATCGATCCAAATAAATGTAAAAAATGTTCAATGTGTGCTAGAAATTGTCCTACCGGATGTATTTCTGGTGTCGTTGGAAAAGAAGTCTTTAAGATTGATACTACAAAATGTGTTAAATGCGGTACTTGTATAGCTGTTTGCAAATTCGGTGCCGTTTATAAGAAGTAAGGAGAAAACTATGGCTAAAATAATTAAGATTTTTATTGAAAATATACCTTACGAAGTTGAGGATGGACAAACCGTTTTAGAAGCAGCTAGAAAGTGTGGATATAACATTCCTACTCTATGTTCTTGGAAAGATGGAAAGTGTTCACTAGCTTCTTGTCGTGTGTGTCTTGTTGCTGTAGAAGGTGCTAGAGGACTTGTTCCTGCTTGTGCCTATCCAATTAATGATGGAATGCATATTTCAATTAGTAACCCTCAAGCTGTTATTGCTCGAAGAACTAGCGTTGAATTATTACTTTCTAATCACTATTTCGATTGCAAATCATGTGCTAAAGAAGGTCATTGTGAACTTCTCGAAGTTGCTCATGAAGTTGGCGCTGAAGCTGAGAAATATATTGGTGAAAAAACTCCAACCACCAAAGATGAAGTAGCTCCTGGAATTATTCGTGATACTTCAAAATGTATTCTTTGTGGAAGATGTATTGAAGCTTGTAAAGATGCTCAAGGAATTTCTATTCTTGGTTTTGAAAAACGTGGTTTTAAAACTATTGTTGGTCCTGCCGAGAATCGTTCTTTTGCTAATGTTCCTTGTATGCAATGTGGTCAATGTACACTTGTTTGTCCAACTGGTGCTTTAATGGAACACTCAAGCATTGATAAACTTGATAAAGCTTTTCAACAAGGAAAAATTGTTATTGTCCAAACTGCTCCTGCTGTTCGAGCAGCAATTGGTGAAGAATTTGGTGAAAAAATTGGTACAACTTCAACCGGAAAAATGGTTGCAGCTTTACACCGATTAGGATTTTATAAAGTTTTCGATGTTAATTTCGGTGCTGATGAGACAATTGTCGAAGAAGCAAGCGAACTTGTTGAACGTATTAAAGATAAAGTTCCTGGACCAATGCTAACAAGTTGTTCTCCAGGTTGGATTAATTATATTGAATACTATTATCCAGAATTAATTCCACATCTATCAACTTGTAAATCTCCTCATACAATGATGGGAGCAACAATTAAGAGTTATTATGCTCAAAAACATAATTTAGATCCAAAAAATATTTGTGTCGTAAGTATTATGCCATGTACTGCTAAAAAGTATGAAATTACTCGTGATGGAGAAGCAGTTGATGGAAATCCAGATGTCGATGTAGTTTTAACTACTCGTGAACTTGCTCGTTTAATTAAACGTAGTGGTATTAACTGGAAAATGCTTCCAGACGAAGAATTTGATAATGATTTAATTGGCGATTATAGTGGTGCTGGAGTCATCTTTGGTGTTACTGGTGGCGTTATGGAAGCGGCTATTAGAAGTGCTTACTATTTCATCACTGGAAAAGAACTTGAACCAGTTGATTTTATGCCATGTAGAGGTCTTGCTGGAGTTAAAGAAGCAACAGTAAATATTGCTGGTCATGATTATCATTTTGCAATGGCTAGTGGTATGGCAAATGCTAGTAGTTTATTAGAAGAAATTAAAGCTGGAAAATCTAAATATGATTTCATCGAGATCATGGGTTGTCCAGGTGGATGTATTAATGGTGGTGGTCAACCTTTCGTTAATCCAAAATTCTTACCAAATGAAGAAGCTAATATTTTAGATACATATCGTCAAAAAAGAGCTGAAGTTTTATATCGAGAAGATCGTGGCCGAAAAGTTCGTCGATCACATTTAAATCCTGATATTATTAAACTATATAGTGATTTCTTTGATAATAAGTTTGGTGGGGTGAAGGCACATCGTTATCTTCATACTCATTACAATACGAAACGAGAAAAATATCCTGAACAAAAATAGAAAATTAAGCATCGTTTTTTGAACGATGCTTTTTTCTAATTATTCAAAAAGTGATATTAAAATAAACATATGAAAAAAATATACGAAGAGAGAGTAGTTTATCAAATCTATCCAGCTTCTTTTAGCGATGCTAATAATGATGGCTTTGGTGATTTGAAAGGAATTACTAGTAAATTAGATTACTTAAAAGATTTAGGAGTTGGAATTATTTGGTTATCACCAATTTATGCCTCTCCACTTGCCGATATGGGTTATGATATAAGCGATTACAAGGCGATAAATCCAAAATTTGGAACAATGGAAGACTTTGATTGTTTAATGCATGAAGCAAATATTCATGACATTAAAATTGTGATGGATCTTGTTCTTAATCATACTTCTTCAGAACATTATTGGTTTAAAGAAGCGATTAATAATCCAACAACTAAATATCGTAACTATTATTATTTTGCTAAAGGCAAAGGTCGTAAAAATAACAAAGCTCCAAACAATTGGCAATCAGTCTTTGTTGGTAGTGCTTGGGAGCCTCTAGCAAACGATAAAACGACATATTGTATGCATTTGTTTTGCAAAGAGCAAATTGATTTAAATTATCATGATGAGAATTTGATTAAAGATGTCGAAGATATTATGCGTTTTTGGTTAGAAAAAGGCGTTTATGGGTTCCGTTGTGATACGATTAGTAATGCTTGGAAAACTTCGCTTGCTAATGGAAAACCTCACATTACTCAAACCGGTAAAGAATATTATGAAAACCAAGAAGGAAACCATAAATTACTTCAAAGATTTCAAAAAGATGTTTTAAGTAAATATGGTGCTTTTATGGTTGGGGAGATTCAAGGTTGCACAGTTGATATTGCAAATACTTATATTAAAAATAAAGAACTAAACATGTGTATTACTTTTGAACACCAAAACGTTGACCGTTTAGCAGCGATTCCAGTGATTAAAAAAATATATCGTCCAATTAATCTCATCAATGCTATGTTTAAGTATCAAGAAGGTTGTATTTCTAATTGTCTTTATCTAGAAAACCATGATCAATTACGTAGTGTTTCTCGTTTTGTGAAACCTGAATACTCCCAAGTAGGAGCTAAGGCATATGCGTTATTTCTTCTCACTTTAAGAGGAACTCCTTTTATTTATCAAGGTGAAGAAATTGGCATGACAAACATGAGTAATAATATTAAAACAATTGATGAAAGCCGTGATGTAGTCGTTCATAATTTGTATAATACTTTAAGAAAGTTTTTTGTACCAAAAAAGTTAGCTTTAAAATTAACAAAATTAGTAAATCGCGATAACGAACGAACCCCAATGCAATGGAATGATCGAGTTAATGCTGGATTTAATGCTGGTTGGGCTCCATGGTTAAAAGTTAATTCAAACTATCTTGATAAAAAGATAAATGTTGCTGATGAAACAAATGATAGTGATTCTGTTTTGAATTTCTATAAGAGTTTAATAAAATATCGTAATGATTCAGATGTTTTGAAATACGGCAGTTTTAAAAGACTTCCTTCTAATAAAAACGTTGCGAAATATATTCGTGAATATGAAGGACATCGTCTATTAATTATTGTTAATCTATCTAATCATAAAATAATTGATAAAGAAAACTGTGACCGCAGTGTTATTTTATCGAATTATCGACAAGATTTTCTTAAAATTATTCCACCTTATTTTGCGGCATTATATTTAATTCCTTAATTCAATTCATTTTTACCATTATAGAGATTGTAATAGTAACCTTTATGAGCGAGCAATTCATTATGACTTCCTCGCTCTTTTATTTTACCATTTTCAAGATACAAAATTGCGACACAATTTCTAACTGTTGATAGACGATGAGCGATAACAAGAACAGTTCTTTTTTCCATTATTTTATCCATAGCATTATTTACTAATTTTTCAGTATGTGTATCAATATTGCTGGTTGCTTCATCAAGAATTAATAGTGGTGGATTAGTAATAGCAACACGGGCTAAACTAATTAATTGTCGTTGTCCTTCGCTAAGATTATGTCCATCATCATAAAGAATGGTGTCATAACCATTTGGCAATCGCGAAATAAAACTATCGGCATTAGCAATTTTACTTGCAGTAATTACTTCTTCATCAGTAGAATGCATACGACCATAACGAATATTATCTTTAATCGCTCCACTAAATAAATGGGTATCTTGTGTAACGCAAGATATAGCTTGTCTTAATGATTTAAGTTTGATTTCTTTTATATTTATTTCATCATATAAAATATCACCTTGTTTAATGTTATAAAAACGCGAAACAAGTGAAATAATAGTGGTTTTTCCAGCACCAGTTGCCCCAACAAAACTGATTTTTTCTCCAGGTTTAGCATAAAAACTAATATTATGTAAAATCTCTTTATTTTTGATGTATGAAAAACTTACATTTTTAAACACGATAGCACCCTTTAAAGGTTTTCTTGAATAAGTGCCATCACTATGCGGAATATTCCATTCATAGTGATGAATGTCATTAACTGGATTATCAACAACTTTAATTAAAGTGACTGTTCCATTATCTTCTTCAAGTGGAAGATCTAAGAAATTAAAGATTCTTTCACTTCCTGAAATAGCCGTTAAGATGTTATTTAGATGTTGAGTAAAATCATTAAAAGGACCAGATGATTGACGGACATAAACAAGATAACTTGAAAGTCCACCAAAAGAAATGTGACCATTAACTAGCATGAAACAACCAACGACACATGAAATAGCAAAATTAAAATAAGATAATGAAGAAATCACTGGGGTGTTAATAGCGGTATGATAATATGATTTTATTGAAGCGTCTTTTAAGCGATCATTTGCATCTTTAAACTTATTGCAGGATTCATTTTGATGGTTAAAAGATTTTATCGTTTTCATCCCATTAATATCTTCTTCACTGATGGCGTTTAGATGGCCTAATTCTACTTGAGTAGTCATAAAATACTTTTGCGTCATTTTACTATTTATAAGAATGAAAATTGTTTCAGCAGCAATAAAAACACAAACTATTAATGATAAATAAGTATTAATTAAAAACATGCATATAATCGTACCAATTATATTAGAAAAACTAAAAATAATGTTAGCTAAACTAATATTTAAAGCATCATAAAGAGTCGAAACATCATTTGTAAAGAAGCTCATTATTTCTCCACGTTTATGATTATCAAAGAAACTGACTGGCATTTTTTGAACATGTTCAATTAATTCACTTCTTATTTGATAGATAACTTGTTGTGAAATACGGATTACTATTTGAGTATAGAGAACAATTGCAATAACTGCTGCGCCATATAGATAGATCATCTTTAGAATTAAATTTATAAACTCTTCATTATAAATTAGGTTTGTTGGGTCATTTTGGCTATTAGTAATGGCATTGATAACATCTTTTAACATAAAAGTCCCATAAATATTAGCAAAAGCCGAATATATAACTAAAATAATTACTAAAATAAGAAGAGGCAAACTTTTGCGATAATACTTTAAAAGTCGTCGATAAACTTTAGATTTTTTCATATTTATCTAACTCCCTCTTGTTGAGAATCGCACATGTCTTTATAGATTGGATCAATTTTATAAAGGGTCTCATGGTCGCCAATATTATTTATTTGACCATTATTCATGACAACGATATGTTTAGAATTTTTGATTGTGCTAATTTTTTGCGAAATAATTATCTTAGTAATTCCTTTCAATTCCTTATCAATATTCTTTTTAACTTCATTTTCTGTAATATGATCAAGAGCACTAAAAGAATCATCAAAAATGATGATTTTAGGTTCAGATATTATTGCTCTTGCTATGCATAAACGCGCTCTTTGTCCACCCGAAACATTGGTGCCATCTTCAGAAATTTCTGTATCAAAACCATTATTCAAATCGTGAATAATAAAATCATAACAACAAGCTATTTTACAAGCTTTTATGATTTTTTCTTGTGAAACATTTGAATTACCTAAAGTTAAATTATATAGAACAGTTCCTTTAAAAAGGATTGGTGATTGAAACACAAATGCTATTTTACTATGAATTTCTTTTTCACTATAAGATTTGATATCGTTCTTATCAATTAATAAAGAACCATCGTTAATATCGTAATATCTTCCAATTAAGTTTACTAAAGTGGTTTTTCCACTTCCAGTTGGACCTACAATCCCAAAAAACTCACCTTTTTTTATTTCAAGATTAATCCCTTTAAGAACTTCATTTTCTGCATTTTTCGAGTATTTAAAATTAATGTTATTAAATTGAATGGTACCATCAGTAATTTTTAGTTTAGATGCGTTATTAAATTTAAACTCAGGAACACAATTAAGTACTTCAAAGGTTCTTTCAAGAGAAGCATCTGCTCGATTAATTTGAGTAAACGCATTGTTTAGCATACGAAAAACTGCTAAAGCTTGTGAAAGATATGTTAAGAAAGAAGCAATATTAACTGTAGTAACTCCATATTGTCCATTGATAACAAATATCCCACCAAAATAAAGTAAAGTGATAGTGGTGCCATAAAGAATTAAGTTAGTTATTGGCATATTCAAAGAAGTTATCGAATAAGAACTAATTGAAGTTTTCTTTAAATCATTATTAATGGCGTTAAATTTAGAGATTTCATAATCTTCTTTAACATAAGATTTTATTGTTTTGACATTTGTAATAGCTTCTTTGGTATCTTGATTTAAAAAATCGGTTTCTTTTTGCATTGCACGATATCGTGGCTTTGAATAATGAATTACTAAAAAATACATGAAACCAATTAAAAGCATACTTATAAAAAGAATTATTGAAAGCATTGGGGAGATCATTATTGAAAAGACAATTGCAAAAATAAGTTGCATAGGTGCACGAATAATTGGTCTAAAAGAAGTACAAAAATTGTTTTGAATTATTTGATTATCATCAGTCAAACGGGTAATTAATGAAGATTGTCTAAAGTCATCCATATTTTTGAAACTAAATTCTTGGATTTTTTTATAAGTTGCTAAACGTAATTCAGCACCAAGTCCACGTCCAGCAATAGCAATATACTTAGAACTTAAAGTACCAAAAATAAAAGCAAGAATAGCACACAAAACCATGATTAAAGAAATAATTAATAAGCTTTTCGAATTGATTGTATATTTTTGTAAATCATTGTCGAAATAGATACCTTCTGACAAAAGTAAATTCATCAAAAATGGTACGAACATTTCAAGTATCGCTTCAAACATCGTAAAAAAGAAGCCTAATAATGCTTCTTTTTTGTATGGTTTCATATATTTTAATAGAGAAGTATATGAATTGACTTTATTCAAATTCGGCATATCAAAATTATATGAAAAATAAAGTATTATTTAAATACTATTATGATACCAATAATCTACTATTGAGAGAGTGGCTTTCCGGAACCATCGAATAGAACACTACCAGTAAGAATAAGAATTCCATCAATTAAACTCCAAAGTGCACCAAAACCACAAGTAAATATAGCAACTAATAGTTGAGCTACGCCAATACCTGTATAACCAAGATAAATACGACCAATTCCTGGAAGAAAGATATTTAATAAACCACCAGCAAGTCTACTTTTTTGATTGCCAACAGTTCCATCAGGGTTTGGTTTAACCTTTTCTTCTTCTTTAGGATCGACAGGGCAACCACAATTTGGACAATACTTAACATTTTCTGGGACTTCTTGTCCACATTTTCTACAAAACATATAAATTCTCCTTTAATGACATAAATATTTTACTATAAATCCTTTATTATTGTATGCTTTTTTTATAAAATATATGTGCATTATAAAGGAGAGTTAAATTATGGCAAAAAAGTATCAATTAGTTTTGATTAGACATGGTGAATCAGAGTGGAATAAATTAAATTTATTTACTGGTTGGACTGATGTTGATTTAAGCGAAAAAGGAATTCAAGAAGCAAAAGATGCAGGCATTCTTCTTAAAAAAGAAGGTTTTCATTTTGATGTTGCATATACTTCTTATTTAAAGAGAGCTATTCATACTCTTAATTATGTTCTTTTAGGAATGGATGAAGAATTTATCCCAGTTTATAAGTCTTGGAAATTAAATGAAAAGCATTATGGTGCTTTACAAGGATTAAATAAAGCTGACACAGCTGCTAAATATGGCGATGAACAAGTTAAAATTTGGCGTCGTAGCTATGATATTCCAGCTCCAGCAGTAGATGAAGATGATCCTCGTAATCCAGCTTTACAACCTGCTTATAAAGATGTTGATAAAAATTTACTTCCACGAACAGAATGTTTAAAAGATACAGTTGAAAGAGTTGTTCCATACTTTGAAGAAACAATTAAACCAATGATTAAAAGTGGTAAAAAAGTGGTTATTGCTGCTCATGGTAATAGTTTAAGAGCACTTGTAAAATATCTTGATCATATTAGTGATAACGATATCGTCGCCTTAAATATTCCAACTGGCGTCCCATTAGTTTATGAATTGGATGAGAACTTCAAAGTACTCTCAAAACGATATCTTGGTGACCAAAGTGCTATTGAAGCCGCTATGAATGCCGTTGCTAACCAAGGAAAAGCAAAAAAATAAACGATTAAACTGTAACTCATGTTACAGTTTTTTTGTGGTTGATATAGAATATAATTATGAACAAGAATGAGATCTATATAACTGGCTTTACCCCTTTTTTGAATAATAAATATAATCCAACTTGTGACATAATAATGTTTTTGAAAAATAAAGGTTATAGGGTAACTATCCTAGATGTTACTTATACAAATGCCGACGATTTTTTTAGAAGAATAACGAATGATTCGAGTATTAAGTTTGTTTTATCTCTTGGGCTAGCTGCGAAAAGAGAGCGTATTTCAATTGAAGAATTTGCCTATAATGAAATAAATCAAATTACTCCAGATAATAATGGTGTTATTCCTGAGGAATCAGTAATAAATAAGGATTTTCCTTATAAAGTTAAAACAAATATTGATGTTACTCATTTTTCTGATATCTTTAAAGCTAATAGTTTTCCATTTGAGATTTCAAGTGACCCAGGAAGATACTTATGTAATTATGTTTACTATAATTGCTTAATAATTGAACATCTTAATTCATTATTTATTCATTTTCCTAATATTAAAAGTCCTTTAGATCTTAAGAAATTTCAAAACATCACTTTAATGATAATTAATGAGGTTTTAAACCAAAAGAAGTAATAAATATGGAATCGAAAATTATCTTAACTAATATGTGTATGCTTTATGATAATACTGGAAAAATCTTAGTTCAAAATCGAGTTAAAAATGATTGGCCTGGAATTAATTTTCCTGGTGGACATGTAAAACCTAACGAATCAATCATTGATTCTGTTTATCGAGAAATGAAAGAAGAAACTGGTTTAGAAGTTTTTGATTTACAATTTGTTAATTTCTATGAATGGAATATTCCAAGTTCTTCAACAAGACATCTTGTGTTGTTATATAAATCAAATAATTTTAAAGGTGAATTAAAATCTTCTTCCGAAGGCACGATGATGTGGATTAAAAAAGAAGATTGTAGTAAATATAAGCAATCGACAGATTTCGAAAAATTATTAGCGGTTTATTTCAACTAAAAAATCCTCTTATTCAGAGGACTTTTTATATTTTAAGGAGAAATCCTAAAATATTAATTTTATAAAGCCGATTTACTTGGGTCAACAAGTAAGGCTTTGGTGTCGATTTCATTTTGAATTAATTTCAAGAATTCATCGACTGAAACAGTAATTTGTTTTTCGTTACCATATTTACGATATGTAACAGTGTTATCTTTAACTTCGTTATCACCAATAACAAGGGTATAAGGAATTTTCATAATTTGACTATTACGAATACGATAACCTAACTTCTCTTCGCTATCATCTAATTCTACTCTAAGTTTATTTGCTTTGAATTGATCAAATAATTTATGAGCATAATCTAAATGAAAATTATTATTTACAGGAAGAATTCTAACTTGAACAGGAGTGCACCAAGTTGGGAAAGCACCTGCAAAATTTTCAGTAATAACACCAATAAATCTTTCGATACTACCAAGCATTGCTCTATGGAGCATGACTGGTTGTTGTTTATTGCCATCCTTATCGATGTAATAACAATGGAATCTTTCAGGAAGATTCATATCTAATTGAATAGTTCCACATTGCCAAACACGACCCATACAATCTTTTAATTTGAAATCAAGTTTAGGACCATAGAAGGCTCCATCACCAGGATTGATTTTGAATTCTTTGCCACTTGCAATACAAGCTTCTTTAAGAATCTCTTCGCTCTTATTCCATAAAGCAATTTTTCCAATATAACCTTCAGTTGGTCTAGTAGAAAGTTCGATACGATAATCTAGTCCAAATAAAGTGTAGCAATAGTCATATAAACGAATTAAATTCTTAATTTCGCTTTCAAGTTGATCTTCTCGGCAATAAATGTGGGCATCATCTTGAGTAAAACAACGAACTCTAAATAAGCCATTTAAAGCGCCACTTGCTTCATGACGATGAACAAGACCCATTTCAGCAAGTCTAATTGGTAAATCACGATAAGAGTGAATGCTATTATTATAAACAAGAATGGAACCAGGGCAGTTCATTGGTTTGATGGCAAATTCTTTGTCATCAATTTTAGTTGTATACATATTTTCTTTATAGTGGTCCCAATGTCCGCTCGTAATCCAAAGCTCTTTACTTAAAATAATTGGAGTATTGATTACTTTATAACCTTCTTTATCTTGTAAATCATACCACCAACCTTCAATATTTCTTCTTAGAGTCCATCCATTTGGTAACCAAAATGGAAAACCAGGGCCAAATTCACTAATCATGAAAAGTCCTAAATCTTTACCAATCTTACGATGATCTCTCTTTTTAGCTTCTTCTTCGACGGCAATTCGATGATCTAAATCTTCTTTACTATAGCAAGATAAACCATAAATACGGGTTAATTGTTTATTTTTTGAATCTCCACGCCAATAAGCTCCAGCTAATGTTTTTAATTTAAAGAATTTAATATAACCAGTGGAAGGAACATGAACACCTAAACAAAGATCAAACCAATCACCTTGTTTATAAATTGAAATTTCACCTTCTAATTCTTTGATCATTTCAACTTTATATGGGTTATCTTTAAATAATTCTAAAGCTTTTTCCTTAGAAACGACCTCACGAACTATATATTCGTTCTTCTTTGAAAACTCTTTCATTTTGTTTTCAATTTTAACTAAATCTTCTTCTTTTAAGACATAATCTTTAAAATCAATATCATAATAGAATCCATCATCAATTGCTGGACCAATAGTGAATAAGGCATCAGGCCATAAAGCATGAATTGCTTGGGCCATGAGGTGACTTGTTGAATGATTTAAAATATGAAAAGCCTCTGGCGAATCATTTAAAATCAATTCAAAATTTCCTTTTTCTTTGATAGGAGCATATAAATCAAATTCTTTATCATTTAATTTATAAGCAATTGCTTTCTTCTTGTTTTCTGGATCTAAAAGTAGTGCAACATCCATTCCATTACTTGGATCTTTAACTTCAACATTCTTACCATTAATCATCAAATTCATAATTTTTCTCCTTCTCTAAGGAATAAAAAAATCCTTAGAAATAAATCTAAGGACGCTAAATACGTGGTACCACCTTAGTTATAGAAAAATACATTTTTTCTATCACTCTTAGTTATAATTTTTAATTAGGAAAACTTTAACCTTAGCTCGGAAGTGGTAACTATTAATTTGTTTTAAGAAGTTTTTCATCAAACTCAACTTCATTTCTTGTAAAACTCTTTAATAATCGTTTCTTCTTCAATGCTATTAATATTCTATACTTAAATTTAATTAAATCAACAATCATAATTCTTAAAATAACATCAACTTTAGATGATATTATATAAATTTAAAAAACATTTTGTTTCCAAAACGTTTTAATCGTTATAATAGATCTCTATTAGCTGGTAATTGAATAATTCGCATGAAATTGGTTTTCCCAGCACCGGTTGGAGTGCCTCCAGCGATAATTATTTGATCACCAACTTGTAAACCAAGTTGCTTTGCTTTTACAATTGCTAAGACTTCCATTTCTTCGATGAAATCAGGCATTTTGGTTGGAATTAAACTTGAATATATTCCCCAATATAAACCATTTTGAAGAGCAGTTTTTTCTTTATTTGTAATTGAAAGAATTGGACAGCATGGTCGTGCTTTACTAATTCGACGACTACTGCAACCAGTTTCTGTAAAACTTACAATCAGTTTGGCATTAATTAATTGAGCAGTGTTTGCAATTGAATTTGCAATTGCATCGTTATTATTTTTTTCACTTGAATCATAAGCATCTTTAGCAAGTTGCTCAAAATTAAGTTGTTTTTCCATAGTGGCTGCAATTCGTGCTTGCATTTGAACTGCTTCGTTTGGGTATTCGCCACTTGCTGACTCAGCACTTAACATTACACAATCACTAGATTCAGTAATAGCAGTGGCTACATCGCTAACTTCTGCACGTGTTGGAACAGGACTATGAGTCATTGAATCAAGCATTTGAGTTGCAGTAATAACTGGTTTTCCTTGTTTACGGCATATGTCGATTAATTCTTTTTGAATCACAGGTACTTCTTCTGGAGGAATTTCGACACCTAAGTCTCCTCTTGCTACCATGATACCATCGGATTCATCGACAATTTCATCAATATGTCCTAAAGCTTCAACGTTTTCAATCTTTGAAATAATTTTAATTTCTGGATGATTGTTATCGGTTAAAATTTTACGAATATCTTTGACATCTTGAGCATTACGAACAAAAGATGCACTAATGAAATCGATTGAATGTTCACAACCCCATAATAAATCTTGTCTATCTTTATCACTAATAAATGGCATTGATAAACGACTACCAACACAATTTACACCTTTTTTACTTCCTAATAGATGTGAATCTTGAGCTTCACAAATAATTTCTTGATGTGGTTTATCAATATCTTTTACGAGTAAATCAAGTTTTCCATCATCAAACTTAATATGATCACCAATCTTGACATCATTATATAGATTTGGAAAATTAACACTAATTTTTTCAGGAGTACCTAAAACTTCGGTCATTGCAATTCTAACAGTAGTGCCCTTATTAATCTGAATATTATCGTTTGTCATATTATGGCAGCGAATTTCAGGACCTTTAGTATCTAACATTACTGGAATATAAATATCTTCTTTTTCTAATTCACGAGCTTTTAGAAGTTTGGCTAAATGTTCATCATATGTTCCATGACTAAAATTTAGACGCATACAAGCCATTCCGCTTTCAACCATCTTTCTAAGCATTTCGGTTGTATCGCTAGCAGGACCGATTGTACAAACAATTTTTGTATTTTTATTTGTATTAATTTTTAACATAATTGTTTGTGTCCTATTTGATTAAATCAAAGGTATCATAAAGTTCTGGATGTTGATCACGAGGAGTGGATAAAGCTTCGTAAATATCTTGATAATGTAATTTATTATTAACAATTCCAATACAAACACCACCAATATTTTCATTTAATAATTGAACGGCATAAGCGCCCATTCTGGTAGAATTAAATCTTTCCATAGCACTTGGACGACCACCTCTTTGGATATAACCAAGGACTTGTAGTCGAGTTTCAAATCCAGTTTCTTTTTCAATTCTCTTAGCAAAAGAAGCAGTATCAAGTAATTTTTCACTCACCAAAATAGTGACATGATCTGGATTAGTTTTCTTTAACTCTTTTAATTGTTTAATGATATCATCTTCACTTGTTTGATGATCACCAGTTACAATAAAATCAGCATGAGTAGCAATGCCAGCGAACAATGTTAAGTCGCCACATTTATTACCCATTACTTCGATAACTCCACAACGACCAAGACTAGATAAGGTATCATTAATATCATCGATTGCATGTATAACATTATTTAAAGCGGTATCAAAGCCAATTGCATAGTCAGTGGAAGAAATATCATTATCAATTGTTCCAGGTAAACCAATACAATTTATACCTTGTTCAGATAATTTTTTAGCTCCCATATAACTTCCATCGCCACCAATGACGATTAAAGCATCGATACCAAGCTTTTTCAAATTATTGATAGCAATTTTTTGAACTTCAGGTTGTTTAAATTCAGGAAGTCGTGCAGTTTTAATAACTGTGCCACCTAAAGAAGCGCTATATTTAGCAAAATCTCGATCAACTTTTTCAATTTCGCCTTCTACTAAACCTTTATAACCATGTCTAATAACATACATTTCCATACCAAGTTTATAGCCAGCACGAATTGCTCCAATCATCGCACAATTCATTCCAGGTGCGTCGCCGCCACTTGCTAAAATACCAATTTTCTTTCCCATAAACGAAATCTCCCTTTATACACAAATATTATAAACCAACAATAAATGAAAATGTATAAATATAATTGAGATTTTATTATATAAAAGATGTAAAATCTTCAACCGATTAGCTTTATCATTTTAATTGTTCATTTTTTAGTAATTATTTAGTATTTTTTAAATTTTGAAACGATTAGATGACTTACTGAAAATTAGATTAGAATATTACAAAAATTTTTAATACCGAGAAGTTTTTGATATATCGTAAACTAATTTAGTTTATAATAGTCTTACTATGTTTACACTCGATTCCACGTATTCTTTAAAAAGAAGAGGTTTATTATCAAAAGATAATAACGATATTCTATATAATTTGTATTTACCTCTTGTAGGATACAAGGCACTTTTTATTTATATTTTTTTAGTTAATGAATATTTTTGCAACTTTAAAGAAGGAAAAATTTCAGATTTACTCAAAAAATCAGTTATGAGTGTAAGTGATTTTCTTCTTAATAAAAAAAGTCTTGAATCGATTGGTTTAATGCAAACATTGGAGAACGATAATAATTACGTATTAGTTCTTAAATCCGTTTTGAATCCTGGTGATTTTTTCGCTGATCCTGTTTTAAAAGGACTTTTTGTTAATAAAGTTGGACATGATATTGCCCTAAACATCATGAAAAACTATGAAATTGACGATGTTGATTTTAAAAATTATGTTGATATAAGTGCAGGAGTCAAAGATTCTTTTTCAATTGATTTTAATGAAGACGATGTGCAATTAAATGATAATTGCGAACTCGTTACTGTTAATAAAAACATCATGAAAGATAATTTTGATGATATTAAATTAGTTGAATTGATAACTACTAAATCAAATATTAATCCAAAGGAACTTTCTATCGAAGATATTAATGAAATTCATCGTTTAGGAACTTTATATAATTTAAGCGAAAACATTATGGCAAAGATTGTTATTGATGCTTACGATGCTTCCTCAAAAGGAACAAGTAAAATTAATTTTGGTTTTTGTGACAATCGTTGTAAAAAAGAGATTATTAAATATAAATCTTACAAAGCTATAAAAGAAAAATCTTATATAAATTCAAATAAGCCTATTGCTAATAAAATGAATTATTATGAATCTACTAGTCCAAGAGAATTTTTAAAAAATAAGCAAAATGGAGTTGAACCAATATCTTCAGATTTAGATATTATTTCATTTTTATCTGAAAACATGGGACTAAATAATGGAGCTATCAATGTAGTTTTAGAATATTGCTTACAACGACTTAATGATAATTTGAATAGATCCTATATAGAAAAAATTGCTTCAACGCTTAAAAGAAAAAATCTCAATGGTGCTCTTCAAGTTTACGATTATCTATTTTCAAAAGAAAAAAATAACAAAAATATCTCTGAAAATTCCAAAAAATCTAATACAATAAAGAGAGATGAAGTTAGTAAGGATATCGATATTGATGATGACGATATCGAAAAATTATTTTAATTATGAATAAGATAAATTTGTTACAAGTTGAACAAGACGATTTAGTATCTTACGAGAAAGATTGTTTTAAAGAAATAAAATTAGATACTGTTTTTTATGGTATTCTTTTAAATTCGGGTTTTGATGATGATAAAATCAAAGCAAATATTGGTACTGTTCATACATATTATGTTGATTTCTATAATTGGAAAAAGATCAAAACTTACGCTGATTGTATTGCAACAGGAGAAAAGTTTGATTACAAACTATATCATGATGGAAAATCAGTAATCCGTGAAAGAGGAATCCTTAAACCTTATCAAGATTATTTAGATTATAAATCAAGATTTATTATTAAAGATTTTTCGGATGATTTTAATAACGTGCTTTTTAAAGATGTTGATAATAAATCGGTAAAGAGTCAAAGTTCAATCGAAGTAAAAAATAATAATTGGATTTATTTAACTGGAGCACTAAGAAGTGGCCGAACTTATTGTGCTATTGCAATTATTAATAGTAGTGTGAAAAATGGTAATGATCATTTAGCTTTTTTAGATAGTGCTAAAGAAATAAAGATTCTATCGGATTTATTCTTTAATTCCCGTAATGAGTTTGAAAACAAAATGAACTTAATTAAGAATTCGCATTTATTAGTTTTTGATGGATTTGGTAATGAATATGTTAATGATATTGTTCGTGATAGTATAATCATTCCGATTCTTCAATATCGTGCAATGAATAATTTGATGACAGTTTTTACAAGTGATTTTTCACTTGAAGATTTGATTACACTTTATTCAAAAAAAGATAAAGAAGGAAACAATATTCGAGTTAAACAACTTGCAAATATTTTACATGCAAAAATTAGGACTGAAATTGTAACCAGTAAAACATCTCTTTATTAATTGATTATTTTATCGATTTTATTAAATAATTCTTTAATCGTTCCATCGTTATTAATAACGATTACATCTTTATTATCTTTATTATAAGAATAATCTTGATTAATCTTATGAGCTGTCTCAATATTATCATTTCGATTTAGAAGATTTTTTTCTTGTTTTTCTTTTGTTACTGAAAGAACAATTATTTTCTTAAACATATATTCAAAATGGGCTTTAAAAAGTAAAGGAACTTCAATTGCAATCTTATCATTTTCTTTTATGTATTTTAATAAAACTTCTTCGAGTTTTGGATAGATGTAATTCTCAACTTCTAATTTTTTAGATGGAAAATTAATCATTACCTTTTTGGCATTAGCGGTTAGATTTTTATTATCAATATCAAAAGGAATTTTTAAAATTTTGCTAATTTTACTTGAAATAGCGGGTTCGCGATATAATTTATGAATTTCTTCATCACATGAAATGACTAAATAATCCTTTTTTGCTAAATAATCTAAAACAAGTGATTTACCAGAAGCTATTGGACCTGTAATTCCAATGGCTTTTTTAAGTGAATAATCTATTTGACAATTTGGACAATAGGTGGTTCCACGTCCACCAATAAAGGTTTTATGAAATAAAGTGGTGCAGTTTGGACAATTTTCACCTTCATGACCATAACATTTTAGGTTGACTTGCATTTTTCCATCAACCCCTTCACTTGGATGAAAGGAATGAATAGTCGAACCTCCACATTCGATAGCTTCGTTAATAATTCGTTTAGCATTTTCGCAGATATTTTTAATGTCGTTATCAGTTAAATCTTTTCCTTTTGTGAATGGTGAAAGTTTAGCAGCAAAGGCAATTTCATCCGCATAAATGTTACCAATTCCACAAAAAATAGTTTGATCTAAAAGTAAATCCTTCAAACATTTATTTGAAGACATTTTTTCTTTAATAAATTGATAATCATTTGTTGTTATTTTTGTTGGTTCAATTCCTAATTTGGAAATCATTTCAAGATTTTTATATTCTTTTTCTGTTGATAAAAACATTATTCCAAATTTTCGCGTATCATCAAAAGCGAGCGAACTATCATCCTTAAAATAAAACATTGCAGTTGTATATTTATTACGTTTTGATCCGCTATTTTCGTAGCGCCATTTTCCTTCCATTCGTAAATGGTTAATCAAAACAAGGTTATTGGTTAATTTGAAAAAAAGATATTTTCCATATCGTTCAACTTTTAGAATAGTTTGATTTTTGAGTTTCTCTTTAAAATCTTCTAAATCGCTAATTACTAAGCGATCGAAAAAAACATCAACATGATCAATTGCTTTATTTATTATTAATGGTTCTATAATTCTTCTAACTGTTTCAACTTCTGGCATTTCTGGCATATTTTTATTTAGCATCGAACCAAGTCTTTGCATAACCTCCATCAACCTTTAAGCTTACTTTGAGTTTAACACAATTTTCCATAATATCCGAAACTAATGCTTTAACAGCATCTTTTTCATCATCATAGACTTTTAAGATTAATTCATCGTGAATTTGCGAAATAAGACAAGATTTAAAGTTATTTTTAACTAAAGCCTCATCTACTTTAACCATCGCAATTTTAATTAAATCCGCAGCACTTCCTTGAATAGGCGCGTTCATTGCTGCTCTTTTTGCAAATTCTCTTACTTGATATGAAGGATCATTTAATTCATCTAAATATCTTCTACGATTAAACATAGTAGTGGCATATCCATGAGTTTTGGCGAATTCAACAAGGCCATTAAGATATTCAAGAATTTCTGGAAATTCTTGATAGAAACTTGAAATAATCGCTTTAGCTTCAGGAACACTTGATGAAATTTGATCAGCTAAACCCCAATCACTAATGCCATATATTATTCCAAAATTTACAGCTTTAGCACGTCTTCTTTCTAATTTTGTTGGTTCACGATCTAGATGAAAAACTCTTTTCGCTGTTTCTGAATGAATATCGTTTCCTGAAGCAAAAATATTAATTAAAGAAATACTATTAGATAAATGAGCAAGAATTCTTAATTCAATTTGTGAATAATCTAGAGAAAGAATTTCTAAATTATTTTCTTTATAATAAAAAGCTTTTCGTATTTGTTTTGCTTCTTCATCACGAACACTAATATTTTGTAAATTTGGTTCACTTGAAGATAAACGACCAGTAGTGGTTGTAGCTTGATTAAAAGTTGCATGAATTTTTCCATCATTTTTAATAAAGCAAACAATTCCATCAACATATTGTGAAACCAGTTTTGAATACTTACGGTATTCTAAAATAATTTTAATTATTGGGTGAACATCGATTAATTCTTTAAGAAATTCGACTGAAGTAGAACTCTTTTTGTTACTATTTAACATGAGCTTTTCATAAAGGATATAACTTAATTGCTTTGGCGAAGAGATATTGAATTTTTCTCCTGCTAAATCATATATTTCTTTTTCAAGTTCAGCTAATTTTATTTTGTATTCTTTTTTGTAATCTAATAAAAGATTCTTATCAACAGGGAAGCCTTCATTTTCCATTTTGGCTAGGACCAAAGTTAAAGGTTGTTCAATTGTGTAGAGTAAATTTAATTGGTCTCTTTCTTTGAGTTTAAAAATAACGTCTTTTGTCAGGCTAATAGCGTAATAAGAGATACATGAAGAAAGTCGTGGATTGTTTGTAATAAATAAAGCATTATCATCTTTATAACAATATTGAACATCATATTGGTAATATTTCATCACATTTAAAAAATCACTGGTGGCGTTTGAATCTAATAAATAAGTTGCAAGTAATAAATCAAAGTATAACCCATCAATTTCAAGATTATTATGTTTAAAAACACAATAAATTTCCTTATAATCGAAGCAATATTTTTTAATATCTTTATTTTTTAATATTTCAAGAAATTTAATATCTTTAACTAAAGCTTCTTTGTCAATGTAATATGTTTTATTATCGATTGTTATCGATAAACCAAATAGGTTAGCATCATGATAATTAACGTTTTCAAAATCAATGGCAAGTCCAAAACCATCATTAAGATTTAATTCATCAAAAGAAGAAAGAGTCTTGAACTCAATTTCTTTGGTTTCGTTATCTTTAATCATTAGATTTTGTGGTAACCTAAGAAGTAGTTTTTTTAGCTCATAACGATTAGCAAAATCGGTAACATCTTTCAATTTATATCCATGATAGATTGTCTCAGAAACTGTAAAACTAATTGGGTCATTTATATGAATAGTGGCTAACTTTTTAGAAAGTCTACCAGTATCTTGATAAGTAACTATTGATTCTTCAATTTTACTTTTTCCATTAAGAGATGCTTTAATTATGTTTTCTAAGTCCCCATACTCTTTGATTAAATTTAAGGCAGTTTTTTCACCTATTTTTGGAATACCAGGAATATTATCGCTTGCATCACCAAGTAAACCTTTATAATCAGTTATTTGAATTGGTTCAATCCCATATTCGTTTTTAAAGGTTTCAAGATCCATTTTATGAATATCTTGTAAACCTTTTTTAATAATATTTATTGTGATGTTACTATCTATAAGTTGTAAATAATCGTGATCAGAAGTATAAATTTCTACTTTATATCCTCCACTAGAGGCTTCTTTTGCCATGATGCCAGCAATATCATCTGCTTCAATATTATCATCTTCATAATAGGCAATATTTAGAGCTTTTAATAATTCTCGAGCAATTGGCATTTGTAAATGTAATTCTTCAGGGGCTGGTTTACGATTGGCTTTGTATTCTTTATATTCTTGATGTCTAAAAGTATGACTTCCTTTATCAAAAGCAACAAAAATTCCATCATCAGTATTTAGTGTTTTTAATATGTTTGCTAACATATTTGAAAAAGCGACAATGGCATTAGTTGGAGTTCCATAGGAAGTTGAAAGTAGGGGACCTCCTGAAAAACTTGTTGCATAAAAGGCCCTAAAAAGAAGACTATTTCCATCAATAATTATAATTTTAGCCATTTTGAGTATTTCCTTCTTCTAATAATTTTATCTCATCCATAACAAAACCTAGCTCATTATTCTTTCGATTTCTTTCTAAACGACCAGTCACAAGAATAATATCTTTTTTCTTTAGTTTATTTATTAAATCAATATACTTTTCATATGTATCACTAAATAAAGTAATATCAAGATCATTAGCATCATCATAGGCTGTAATAAAAGCCATAGTTTTGTTATTTTTTGTTGTAATTTTTTTGACAGTTCTAAATAGACACACGATAGTAGATGTTTTATTTTCAACTAAATTTTGAATCTCTGTTAAATCGAGATTTTTAATTAAATTTTTAACATGATTTAATGGTGAATCACTTATCATTACGCCAAGAGCGTTATATTCATTTTCGATTCGTTCGTAAGGATCATCAATTGCTTCGTTATATTTAAAATTTAAGTTAAAATTATCATCTAATAATTTACCATCTTTATATAATTGTATCGTCGCATTTTGGATTGCAAGAAGAATAGATTGCTTAAGGGTTTTTCTATTAGAATATAATGAATCAAAAGCTCCAGCATCTATTAATTTAGACAATTGATTTACGCTAATTTTATCTTCTGTATTGTACATTCTAATTACAAAATCAAGAAAAGTTTTAAAAAGTCCATTTCGATTACGTTCATCAATAATATTATTTGTAAATTTTCCTGTTAAACCATTAATTGAAGATAAAGGCATAATAAGTTTTTTATTATCAACATCAAAATATAATGTTGATTTATTAACATCTGGAAGAGAAATATCTACGCCACTCTTTTTGATTTCACTAACATATTTAGAGAATTTAACATCATTTTTACTATATTGTGATTCTAAAATTGAAGCGTAAAATTCAGCAGGAAAATAGGCTTTTAAATAGCCCGTTTCAGCTGTAATCATTGCATATGCAATAGAGTGGGATTTATTAAAACCATATTCGGCAAATTTAGCAATATTATCAAACACCTTATTGATTATTTGAATTTTATGATTTCTTTTAAGAGCCCCTTCAATAAATTTATTTTTTAAAGCATCCATTTCTGATTTATGTTTTTTTGCACAAGCTCTTCTTAATAGATCAGCCTCTGCAAAAGTGAAACCAGCAAATGCTTGCGAAACAAGCATTATTTGTTCCTGATAAATCATAACTCCATAGGTTTCTTCTAGTGCTGGAATTAAAGATGGATCTTCATAAATAATTTTTTCTTGACCATTTAGTCTTGCAGCATAGGTAGGTAAATATTTGCGTGGACCTGGACGGTCGAGAGAAATAAAAGCGGATAGTTCATTAAAATTTCTAGGTTTAAACATCTTCATTGCGCTATTTGCAGCACCAGTATCAAGTTGAAATAAACCCATCGAAAGATTATTTTGAATTAAACTATAAATTTTTGGATCATTAAGGTTAATTTCTTTAATATTAATGTCAATATTTTGTTTAAGTTTTACAAGATTAATGCAATGTTCAATCATTGAAAGATTAATTAAACCTAAGATATCCATTTTGAGGAATCCTTCATCTTCTAGATAATCTTTTTCGTATTGAGTAATCAATCCTTCGCTATCATGAATTAAAGGGATTGTTCCATCAAGAGCGACATTATTTAAAACGATTCCGGCAGCATTTAAACCACGTTGTCGACCTAATCCTTCAATTAGTAGTGCCATGTCGTATAGTAATTTAAAATTAGAATCACCATCAATTTCTTTTTTAAAATTAGGAAACATTTCATAAGCTTGTGCTAAAGAAACTTGAAAATTATTCTTTTCAACAATAAGTTTTGTTAATAAATTAATATCGTTTGGTTGAATACTATAAATTCGACCAATATCTCTTAAAGCTTGTTTAGCACCAATTGTTTGAATTGTTACAATATTTGCCACTCGATCAACGCCATATTTATCTTTTAAATATTTAATAACTTGATCTCTTTTTTGGTCACTAAAATCCATATCAATATCCGGCATACTTTGTCGATCTGGATTTAAAAATCGTTCAAATAGTAAATTATATTTGAGTGGATCAACATCAGTAATATTTAGTAAATAAGAAACTAACGATCCAGCCGCTGATCCTCTTCCTGGACCAACCGGAATGTTGTTATTTTTTGCAAAATTAACATAATCTTGAACAATCAAAAAGTAATCACAATAACCCATTTTCTTAATTGTCAAAAACTCATAATTTAAACGATCACGATAGTTTTTATTTTTTGTAAGGTCGATATTTCTATATTTAAGACCAGCTACAATTTTATTTTTAAGTTCCGTTTCACTTGTTTCATTACTATCAAGTGGAAAGTGGAGCATCTCTCCACGCTTTTTATCAAATTTAAAATCAATTGCATTAACGATATCGTTGGTGGCCTCTAATTCACTATTTAAATAGAATTTAGTCATTTCTAGAGGAGTTTTAAAAAAATAATCTGTATTAGTTGTTACATAATCTCTTTCTAGTTTTGTTTGATCTTTAATAGCCTTTAAAATATCCATAACAATGGCATCTTTTTTATCCACGTATTTGATTAAAGGGAAAGCCACTAATTTATAGGAATATTGTTGAGCAAAATTTCTAATTAAATCGTAATGAGGAATTAATTTTGATGAATAGAATTCTAAGCCAATATAAAAATTATCGCCTATTCCTGAAGCAATCTTTGCGATTGTTTTTTTAAAGTTATCATCAATATTATTAAAGATTACGGAGGCAGTGGAAATAACTATTATCAAACCTTCTTTATAGGTTTTTAGTTCTTCAATTGAGATAGTTCTTTCGCTTAAAATACTGGAGACTTTCGATAAATTAATATATCCTTCTTCATTTTTAACAAATAGGGAATAGATGTTATCATCAATAACTACTTCTAAACCAAAAATAGGTTTGATGTTATTTTTGATTGCTAGTTTATTAAAAAGTGGATATGCCATTAAAACATTACGATCGGTAATACCAAGAGCCAAATACCCAGAGTCTTTTGCTTTTTTAAAAGCACTCGTTAAAAGAATTCCGCTTTCTAAAAATGAATACTCACTATATAGGTGAAGTGGAATAAACACGATTATCTCTCCTCATTGATAACAACGCTATCAAGAGCTTCAATAAGTTTTGGTAATTCAGTTAAATCTTTTATTTGACAGCCAGCAGCCTGTTCATGACCACCGCCTTGGAATTTTTTAGCGACATTATCAACACGATAATTTCTACTTCTTAAAGAAACTCTAAAACAAGGTTCAGTCACATCTTCAGAAATTGAGCACCAAATATTAATTCCCTCGTAATTGGCGAAGAAATTAACATTGATTTTTCCTTCATCACAAGTAATATCTAAATCTTTTTCTTGTTGATCTGTTAAAGTGTAATAACAAACACCATGATTAGAAATTTGATAATTACTAATAACATATTTGATGAAATCTAAATCTTTAATAGTTTTTGAATACATCTCTTCGTAAATTCTTGTAATATTAAGACCAGTATTTACTAACTCTGCGGCAACATCGAATGTAAATGGGGAAGTGGAGTTATATAAGAATCGTCCATTATCTCCAACCATTCCGATATATAAAAATCTTGCGGCATTACTAGATAAAGTATGTCCTTTTTTATTTGCATAAAGTAAGAAATTAGCAACAATTTCAGCACAACTAGATTTTTCTGTCTCGCAAATTTGAACTTTTGCAATATGTTCATCAGAAGGATGATGGTCGATTTTAATAATCTTTTTAGCCATCTTAAATCTTGGGTCAGCGATTCTTTTTTTATCACCAACATCAAGAATGATAGCCAAAAATGGTTCTTTTAAAAACTCTTCATCAACTTTATCAACCATTGGAAAAATCTTTCCTGAAAATTCTACATGATTATCGCCAATTGTTTTGATTACTTTATTAGGATAATTTTCTTTTAACCATGTCGATAAACCAAATTGGCAACCAAGTGCATCGAAGTCAGGCATTATGTGTCTAAAAACAATGATATGATCATACTTATCGAAATACTTTAAAAATTTGTTATAAGTCTTTTTATTCTTTTCTGTTTCTTCTTTTAAAAAATCCATATTTTCCACCTTATTTTAATAACATGTTATAAGCATCACGAGCAATCATAATCTCTTCATTTGTTGGAATAACAACAACTTTAACTTTGGAACCAGCAGTGGAAAGAATAGCTTCTTTACCATGTGTTTCTTGATTAATTTTTTCATCGTAAGTAATACCTAAAGCTTCTTTAATATTTTCGAGTACTAATTTTCGATATAAAGCACTATTTTCGCCAATTCCTGCACTAAAGATAATTAAGTCGCAACCACCTAAGCGGACATAATATTGACCAATAAAATCCGCAACCCTTCGAGCCCAAAGATTATTTGTTAATATGGCTTGTTTATCACCATTATTTGCAGCATTTTCTAAATCACGACTATCATCACTAATCATTGAAACGCCTTTTAAACCAGATTGTTTGCTAAATTCTTGGAAAACAGTTTCAGGATCTTTACCGGTGCATTTACAAACATAATAAAAAACTGAAGGATCAATATCACCGGTTCTAGTTCCCATCATGATTCCACCAGTAGGAGTTAGACCCATAGAGGTTGCTACGCATTTTCCATCTTTAACTGCAGTTATGCTTGCGCCACTTCCTAAGTGACAAATAATCATTTTTGAATGTATATCGTTATTTACGTATTTTAAGCCTTCCTGACTAAGGAATTTATGACTTGTTCCATGAGCACCAAAACGATAAATCATATACTTTTTAGTATATTCGTATGGAATTGGGAATATTTTGTCAACATCGCTTTGTGTTTGATGAAAAGCTGTATCAAATGTACAAATTCCAGGGGTGTGAGGTAAAACTTTCATAAATGCACGAATGCCGACTAATTCAGCAGCATTATGATTTGGTGATAATGGAATTAACGATTCAACTTTATTTAAAGTATCATCATTAATGATGGCGGAGGCGGAGAAATAAGGCCCACCTTGAACTATACGATGTCCAATTGCTTTAATTTCATCATAAGAAGAAATTATTTTATCTTTAATAAGAGCATCCATAACCAATTTAACGGCTTCATTATAATCTTTAACAGGTAAAACTTCTTTTTTTGATTCGCCGTTATATTTTATTCCAAAAATGCCATCATCATGTCCTATTCTTTCTACATTTCCAGAACAAATAACTTTTTCCTCTGGCATTTCGAATAATTTGAATTTTAAACTACTACTTCCGGCATTAATTGCCATAACCTTTGACATTTAAATATCCTCCAACAATCTATTTTGTATATTATAGTATTTTTAATTCCTAAATCACATTAAATACTTAAATAAAGTTTCTTAAATTTTTAAATAAATTGTAATAATTAATGATTTACTTTTTACTATTTATAATTAGTCGTTTGTAAGTATATTTATAGTATCATTCAAGTATTTATTTTTTCGTTTAAATTTTTGCAAATTAAAAGTATGATAATAATATGAATGAAAGTGGCGTATTATTACATATTTCTTCCTTACCAAACAAATATGGTATAGGAAGTATTGGCAAAGAAGCCTATAAGTTTGTTGATTGGCTTAGTGAATGTGGTTTTTCACGATGGGAAATACTCCCTTTGAATCCAGCTGGCCCTGCAAATTCACCATATCAAACAAATAGTGCATTTGCTTTTAATATGGCTTTTATTGATTTAGATTTATTGATTGATGATGGACTTTTAAAGAAAATTGATTTGCGAGGAATTGATTTTGGTAGAGATCCAGAACTTGTTGATTTTAAGGCAGTCTGGGACACAAGAAAAGATATCTTAACTAAAGCTTATAAACGATTTGATAAGACAAATTTTGAATTTAGTAAGTTCAAAGATATAGATATTTATAAAGAATATGCCCTATATATGACTATTAAAAGTCATAACGGAAATAAAGCGTGGTTCGATTGGTCTTTGGAATATCGAGTTTTTACTCCACTTGTTAAGGATTATGTATTAAAAAATTATTATAAAGAATATGAATTTTATCTATTTACTCAGTTTATTTTCCTAAAACAATGGCGAATTTTGAAAAAATACGCAAATAATAAAGGAATCAAAATTGTAGGTGATATTCCTTATTATTTGTCACTTGATAGTGTTGAATTTTATTTTCATCCAGAATTATTTTTAGTTGGTAAAAATAACCAAATTGATTATATTTCTGGTTACCCAAGTGATGCTTTTAATAAGCATGGACAACGATGGGGAAATCCACTATACGATTGGGCTTACATGAAAGTTAATAATTATAAGTGGTGGAACGAAAGAATAAGTCGCGCTCTTGAATTATATGATTATGTTTTAATGAACCACTTTAGAGGATTCTATCAATTCTATTCGATGCCTTATAGTTTTATGGATAATCATAAAGGTTTCTTTATGGAAGGCCCACGTTTAGACTTTTTTAAGGATAAACGAAACTTACCTTTAATTGCAGCTGGCGTTGGTCTAAAAGACGATCATGTTAACAAGTTTATTAAAGATTGTGGTTATCCAGATATTCGAATTTTGATTTTTGGTCTTGATGGTGATATTTTAAAAAACAATCATTCTCCTTATTACTATAATCAATCATGTATTGTTTATTCAACCAATCACGATAGTTTACCTTTAAAAGCTTTCTTAAAAGAAGAAAAGACTGATGAATTCTATAGTAATCTAAAAAAAGTTTGTGATGAATTAGCTATTTCTTATAATAGTGAAAATAAAACGATTAAATATCTATTTGGTATTCTTCTTAGCATATTATATAAATCTAACGCTCGTTGCATAGTTTTATCTATGCAAGATATTTTGATGCAAGACCGTGGATCAAGAATGAATACTCCAGGCACAATAAAAGAGACCAACTGGTGTTATCGTATTCTTTCTCGTGATCTAGAAGACAAGTTTATTATTAATAAATTCAAAAAACTTAATAAACAATATTATCACTCAACTTCGCAAGGTAAAGTGGCTGATTAATCTTTAAAGTATTATTTTTAACTATTATTTTTTCATTATTAATCAGATTAATATAGGTACCATCAATTAAATCCTTACTTTTAAAAGATTGTGGATTATCACTAAAATTGAAAATTCCATATATTGGAGCAGTATTTTTAAAGATATTTTTGAGATAGATAATTGGACCACTTGATTCTAAACAATTGGTTTGGATTAATTCTAAATTATCTTTATTCGCTTTTAAAGAAATCATTTTCTTAACAAAATTAAAGTAATTTGAATCAACAATATCTAAATTAATTGGATCTTTATTAAATAAATCAGGTAATTTAAAAGCTTTGCTTTCTTCACCATTAAAAATAAATCCAGTTCCTTTTAAGAAAAAGCTAAAAGCTATAATATTTTCTCGATATGGATCATAATTTGTAAATGAAGCAATACGTGGACAATCATGATTTTCAATCGTACCTATTTTCAAGGCATCATTAGGATATAAACTATTTTCCAAAGATAAGGTAGTTCGATAACTATCAAGATATTTTAAATTATTTGATAATAAATATTCTTTTAAGAAAGAATAATTTGAGTATCGATAAAGTAAATCAAAACCATCAAGATATAATTCACAATCACAATCAGCGTTTCCTTTATTTTCTCTAATATAACTAGAAAATTCTGGTTCAATTGCTTCGGCTAATAAAATAATATTTGGATTGATTTTTTTAATTCTTGGGAAAGCAAATTTATAAAATTCATTTGGTAATAAACTTGCAACATCAAATCGGTATCCATCAATACCAAGATTTGTATAATATTCTAAAACTTTCGTAATATATTCATGTAGGGCAATATTCGTATAATCAAGGTCATAAACATCACTCCAATTACCAAAATGGTTGGCATAATGGCCATCTTTATCTTTATAGTAAAATTCAGGATGTTCTTTTATTAATACACTATCTCTTGATGTGTGATTAAAAACAACATCCATCATTACAAGTAAATCTCTTTTATGGGCTTCAAAAATTAAGTTATCAAAATCTTCTTTATTTCCTAGTTCTGGATTGATCTTGTAATAATCCTTTATAGCATAAGGGGAGCCCAAAACTCCCTTGCGACCATCTAGTCCTATCTCATTAACTGGTAATAGTTGAATAATCTTAATACCTAAATTTTTAATATAATCTAATTGTTTAATTAAGGATTTAATAGTTCCTTCTTTATTAAAATTTCTAATATACACTTGATAAATAGTGTAGGTTTTTAGTTCGTTTTTCATTTAATTTCTCCTTTATTGGATTAATTTTATTTAATATTTTAACTAGGTCAAAAGCAAGCAAATTGTTAAAAATCATTCAAAAACACTATAATTACTATATAAAAATAACACAAAATTTAAATTATATTGATTATTACGATATAAATCGTATTAAAAATATTATCATTTAAAATATACGATAATCATCGATAAAATATAAATATGTGGTGTATTTATATATAAATAACTCAACAAAAATTATTTTTATTTAAATAGTATTCTTCCTATCGAGTTTTTTTAACAATTTTAATATTTGATATTGCGATTGCTATATTCATTATTTATAATGAAAGCGCTTACAGGTAGAATATATATTTTTATGAACAAAAGAAACGCGGGAATTTTATTACCAATCTCTTCCTTACCATCAAAATATGGTATTGGTACTTTTGGTGTTGAAGCTTTTAATTTTATTGATTTCCTCGAAGAAAGTAATATACATGTTTGGCAGATTCTTCCTTTAACTTTAACAAGTTATGGCGACTCGCCTTATCAATCTCCATCTAGTAAAGCTTTAAATCCTTATTTTATAGATTTAGATTTGCTAGCTGAAAATGGTTTACTTGAACCAGGTGATTATCAAAACATTAATTGGGGAAACGATCCATCTAGAATAAATTATGAATTATTGTTTAACTATAGATATAAGATTTTAAAGAAAGCTTTTGGACACTACGATCGTGAGGATGTAGATTTCCAAAAATTCTTAAAAAAGAAGGAATATCAAGATTTTGGTGTTTTCATGACACTTAAAGAATTACATCAATTTAGTGCTTGGTATACTTGGAAAGATAAATATCGAAATTATACTCCAGAAATTGAAGATGAAATCCTGATTAAAAATCAAGAACTTGTCGAATTTTATGAATGGACTCAATATATCTCCTTAAAGCAGTTTAGTTTCTTAAAGAATTATGCTCACAAGAAAAATGTTGAGATTATGGGCGATTTGCCTATCTATCTTGCTTACGATAGCTTGGAAGTTTGGAAATATCCAGATTTATTCCAACTTGATAAAAATCATGTTCCAACAAATGTTGCCGGATGTCCTCCAGATGCGTTCTCTGTAGATGGTCAGTTATGGGGAAACCCACTATATAATTGGTCATATATGAAAAATACAAATTATATGTGGTGGAAAGAACGGATTAATTATAATTTAAAACTTTATGATCTAGTTCGAATTGACCATTTCAGAGGATTTGCTGGTTACTATTCAATACCATTTGGTGAAAAAACAGCTAGAAATGGAAAATGGGTCAAAGGGCCCGGAAGTGAAGTCTTTGCTGGGATGCTAGACTTACCAATCGTTGCTGAAGACTTAGGTCAATTAGATGATGATTTCTATAAGATGATGAAAGAAGTAGGGTATCCTGGAATGAAAATTGTTATTCAAGGATTTGATGGAGACCCAAATAGTATCTGGAAACCATCAAATTATACCGAAAACTTCTATTCATATAGTGGAACACACGATAGTCAAACTACAAGACAATTTATTAATGAATTAAGTTTAGAAGGTCGTCGTGTATTCTTACAAGATTTAGAAAATGAGTGTAATAAATTTAATATAGATTTTGATGAAAAGGCAACCGATTCTGCCCTAACATTAAAAATCTGTGAATTAAATTTAATGAGTAAGACTAAATGTGCAATTTGTCCAATGCAAGATTATCTTGGTGTTGGCAAAGAGGGAAGAATGAATTTCCCTTCAACCATCTCCATTACAAACTGGAGTTGGCGACTTAATAAATTAGATATTACTAGCAAACTAGCTCGTTCGATTAGTAAATTAGTTAGTAATTCTAATAGATAAAATTGGTGTGAAGCGCTTTAGCGCAACAATATATTCATAAATGGAGGTAATTAAAATTTATGAGAAAAAATATGAGATTAATGACGATATCTTCAGCGATTGCAATGGCAATTGGAATGGCTGCATCACTCACGTCTTGTGGTGGTGGAAAGTTTGAAGGCGTAATGATTTGGGGACCAGAAGAACATCAACAACTTTATCTTGATGCTTGCGCAGAGTTCAAAAAAACTCATCCTGAATTCACTGCCGAAATTAAAGTTGGTTCACAAGGTGATGCTGGTGCTTATGCTAATCTTTCAATAGATCCAGAATCCGGTGGTTCGATTTTTACTTTTGCTAATGATCAACTTATTAACATTCGTAATATTGGTGCAATAAGTAAATTAAGTAGTGAAAATACTGCTTGGATTAAAGCCAATAACGTCGCCGTTTCATGTGAAGCCGGTAAAATTGGTGACAATTATTATGCTTATCCAATTAGTGCTGATAATGGTTTCGTCTTTGTATATAACAAGGATGCCTTTGTTGGTACTTCTGTTTGGGATTCTAATGCTGATTCATTAAAAGAAGGCTATACCTTTAGAGATTTATATAGTGCTCTTGATGAGAGAGGCAAATTATCTGGTCACGAGAAATGGGCTGATAGTTATTGTGTTTGGCCAGCTGGCTCTGCTTGGTATGAATCCGGTGCTTTCTTTGCAACTGGTGGCGATTATAGTGTTGAATACGATGAAAAAGGCAATCAACTTAGTGCTAGTTGCTCTTTCGGTTATCAAACTGTTGATGGCAAAGATGATTACACAATCGGTCTTGAAGCTGCTCGTTGTATGGTAAATACCTATACTAATGCTGATGGTTCAATTAACAAACATTTCATATATTCCGATGATACTAACCCAGCCTATAACGATGTCGTTAGTAAGTATAGTGCTGCTGATAGTGAAAAACCTTTAGCGGGTATTGTTACATGGAATAACTCTGTTTTAAGAACAAATTATGGTGATAACTATCGTGTTGCTGTTCTTCCAACTCTTGTTAGCGATACAAAGACTTTAGGTGGAACTGGAACAAAATACACCTGGAAATCATTCTCTGGTTATAAATTAATGGGCGTTAATCCATATACTCCATTTGCTACAAAGAGTGAAGATAATCTTAAAATGCTTCATGAGCTAGCTAAATACTTAAGTGATACTGAGGTGTCATTAAAGCGATATGAAAACTCTCAATTAGGGCCATCTAATCTTAAAGCACAAAAAGATCCAGCCGTTGCAAGTGATAAATTCTTAAAAGCTTTAAATGAACAATATGGCTTACTTGATGGAAAAGGCGCTCGTGTTCAAGAATCAGTTCCAAGTAACTATTGGTCACCAATTGGTACTTTTGGTAATGGTTTATTCCATGCTGTTGAAAGTGGAACAAAAGGCGCTTACGATACTGAAGCTAATTTAAAACGTACTTTAAAGAGCTTACAAGCTGATATTGAATCTGCTGCAAAATAATATATTTATCTTCCGACTTGGGATTAATTTCCCAAGTCGGGTTAAATAAATGGAGGCATATTATGAGGGATCTTGAATATTTAAGTTTAAATAAACCAATGAGGTTCTTTTTCCGTATCAAAACTTTCTTCAAGAATTTTGGTCATAATTTTTGCAATTTTTTTAAAACTCTTCCAAATAAAATCGTGAATGGTTTTAAAAAGATTATCAAACCATTTGGTCTTCTTGGCGATGCGTTTACTTTTGGCGATTGGAAAACAAAATTAACCTTTATTATTTTTGGTTTTGGAAATATTGCTAACGGACAAATTTTAAGAGGACTATTATATTTTGTTTTTGAAGCGGCATTCATATTTTATATGATTACCTTTGGTGGACCATATATTTCGAAACTAAATACTTTAGGTACTATTCCAACATATGAAAATCCAGATACTGGTTTCAAAACTGTTGGCGATAATTCCTTTAATATTTTACTTTATAGTGTTTTGACAATACTTATTATTCTATGTGTAATTTATGTTTGGTATCAAAGCATTAAACAAGCTTATCTTTGTAAGCAAATGAAAGATATTAATAAGCGATTAAGTACTGGTCGTAATGATTTAAAACAACTAGGCAATAAATATTATCATGCTACACTTTTAAGTTTACCAATGGTTGGTTTAGTAGTTTTTACGATTATTCCTTTAATTTTCATGATCTTTGTTTCTTTTACTAACTATAATACTCAACACTTACCTCCAGAAAAATTATTTACTTGGGTTGGTTTTGATAATTTCTCTACGATGATTAATGGTAATGGGATTAATGCTGGTAATAGTGCAAAATTCAGTTATTCATTTAGAACCGTTCTTGGTTGGACTTTACTATGGGCAGTTTTAGCTACTTTCACTAATTTCTTTATTGGAATGGTTGTTGCAATAGTGATTAATAAAAAAGGAATTAGATTAAAAAAATTATGGCGTACAATCCTAGTAACTACGATTGCTGTCCCACAATTTGTCTCTCTTTTATTAATGAACAAGATGCTACAAGGGGATGGAGTCTATAATAATTTGATTTCAATGATGGGCGGATCAACGCTTAATTTCTTAACCGATCCGCTTCTTGCAAAAGTTACCGTTGTAATTGTTAACCTATGGGTAGGAATTCCATATACTGTTTTATCTTGTACGGGAATCTTAATGAATATTCCAGATGATTTATATGAAGCGGCCAAAATTGATGGAGCTAATGCTTATAAAATGTACATGAACATTACTCTACCATATATGATGTTTGTTATGACGCCTTCACTTATTACGACTTTTATTGGTAACTTGAATAATTTTAATATTATTTATCTTTTAACTGGTGGTGGACCAAATCTTGATCCAAATATGACATCAACTGCTGGACAAACGGATTTATTAATTACTTGGTTATATAAACTAACTGTTAATGATCAATCTTATGATATGGCCTCGGTCATTGGTATTTTGGTTTTTGTGATTTGTGCAATTGTTTCCTTAATCTTCTATTCAACAAGTAATAGTTTTAAGAATGAGGAGGATTTCCAATAATGCAACGAATTAAAAATGGGGCAAAAACCCGAAAGACTATTTCCAATATTGTAATCTATATTATTCTTACGGTTTTTGGAATCTTTTGGTTATTTCCATTTCTTTATTTAATTATTCAATCTTTCAGAATTGATACAACAGGTATTTCCTTACATATTTTTCCAAGTTCTTGGGCTGGATTTGGAATTGATAATTATGTAAAACTTTTTACTGATGAAATTTATGTTTTTGGTCAATGGTATTTAAATACATTACTCATTGCTTTAATGACTGCTGCTGTTCAAACTATTTTAATTTTGATGACTGCTTATACTTTATCTCGATTAAGATTTAAAGCTCGTAAACCATTAATGAAAATGATGCTCATCATTGGTATGTTCCCAGGTTTCTTAGGGATGATTTGTATTTATAAAATTTTACAAGCTGTCGGTTTACAAACTAGTGTTTTTGGTTTATTCATCGTTTATATTTCTGGTTCAGCCACTGGTTATTATATTTCTAAAGGGTTCTTTGATACTATTTCTCGTTCTCTTGATGAAGCAGCTATGATTGATGGAGCTAGTCGAAACACAATTTTCTGGAAAATTATTTTGCCTTTAAGTAAACCAATTATTGTTTACACTATTTTGACTTCTTTCATTGCTCCTTGGGGAGATTTTATGATGGCGAGTTACCTTGTTGGTCGAGGTAGTATTTCTTCGTTTACTGTGGCAGTTGGTTTGCAACAATGGTTGACTGCAACGAAAACTGGTCTCTACTTTACTAGATTCTGTGCCGGTGCAGTCGTGGTTTCTATTCCTATTGTTGGTTTCTTCTTCTGGTTACAACGTTACTATGTTGAAGGTGTTACAGGCGGAGCTGTTAAAGGATAAATATGAAAAAGAAATTCTTAAATATTATCTTTATTCCACTTTTAGTTCTTTTATCATCTTGTGGTGCTCAAGATACTATTTTGGATACCGATCAAGAAATTAAATATCTTGATGATAATTATCGTAATATTTATGAAATTTTCCCATATTCATTTAGTGATAGTAATGCCGATGGAATTGGCGATCTTAATGGCATAATTGATAAATTCGATTATATCAAAGATTTAAATTATTCTGGTATATGGTTAACTCCAGTTCATCAATCAAATTCATATCATAAATATGATGTTGATGATTATAAATCTATCGATTCTTCTTTTGGTACACTTAGTGATTATGATAATTTGGTTAAAAAATGTCACGAAAACAACATGACGATTTTAATGGATTTAGTTATCAATCATTCTAGTGTTAATAATTTATGGTTTAAAAAATGTATCATTGCTCACTCTAGAAATCTAGTTAATGATCAATACTATAATTACTATAATGTTCAAAAATATACTAGTGGAATGACAATTCCAAGTGGATGGAACACTTATGGTGATTTAATTTATGAATCACAATTTTATAGTGGTATGCCCGATTTAAATCTTCAATATGTTTTAGATTATCCTAATGGTTATTTAGCAAACGATCTTAAAGATATATTTAAATTTTGGCTAATTTATCACGATATTGATGGTTTTAGACTTGATGCTGTTACTAGTTATTTTACTGGTTTTCCTGATAAAAATTTATTATTCCTTGAATGGCTTAATAAAGAGATTAAGAGTATTAAACCTACTGCTTATATAGTTGGTGAGGGCTCTTGGGGAAATGCTAACGAAAATAAAAAGTATTATACCTCTGGTTGTGATGGATTCTTCATGTTTGAAGATGCGCAATCTAGTGGTTATATTGCTCAAGCCATCTCAAAACAAGATGCGACCATGATTCCATATGCAATAAAAAAGAATTTAGATATTGCTGGAACAGGTATTCCAGCTCCATTCATTGCTAATCATGATACTGGAAGATTAACAGGAGCGGTGCGTGGTCGTAATAACGCTAGTAATGTTAAATTCGGTAATGGTTTATTACAAATGATGAATGGTTGCACATATTCCTATTATGGCGATGAAGTTGGAATGACAGTTTATACTGGAACTAGCGATATAAAAGATGAGGATAAACGATTGCCACTTCCTTGGGGAGATAAGTATCAATGCAAACCGGTTAAAGGTTCAACTGCTGTAGAAGATTCTGAAAAGTATCCATATGGCACAATTGCTACTCAACAAAAAGATTCTAATTCAATCTTAAATTACGTGAAAAAAGCAAATCGAATTCGTTTAGAAAATATCGAAATTGCTCGAGGAAGTTGTGAATTGGTCTATGAAAGTGATGATGAAAGCTTATGTGTTACAAGACGAACGTTTGATACCAAAAGCGTTTATGTCGCCATCAATTGTTCATCGACAAGCGAGAAGAAATATAATTTCTCAAACATTGGTGGAGATAAAGTTGTTGGACAATTAGTGACAAGTTCCTATATAAAGCAGGCTAATAAAGATATCAAAGAAATTACTATTCCCCCACAAGGAATTGCAATTATAAGATAAAAGGAGAATCATATGGCAAATCTAAGTTTAAGACATATTTATAAAGTCTATCCAAACGGAACAAAAGCCGTTAGTGACTTTAATATGGAGATCAAAGATAAAGAATTTATTGTTTTTGTTGGACCATCTGGTTGTGGAAAATCAACAACTTTACGTATGATTGCTGGTCTTGAAGATATTTCAGCTGGTGAACTTTATATTGGAAACGAATTAATGAATGATGTTGAACCAAAAGATAGAGATATAGCGATGGTTTTCCAAAACTATGCTTTATATCCTCATATGACGGTTTACGATAATATGGCTTTTGGACTTAAATTACGTCATGTCTCACGTGAAGAAATTCATAAAAAAGTTTTATGGGCCGCTGATGTTTTAAAAATTACAGAATATCTCGATCGTAAGCCAAGGGCAATGAGTGGTGGACAACGTCAACGTGTGGCATTAGGAAGAGCAATATTAAGAAATCCAAAAGTATTTTTACTTGATGAACCTTTAAGTAATCTCGATGCAAAATTACGAACGGAAATGCGTGCTGAAATTGCTAAATTACATCAACAATTAGAGACAACATTTATTTATGTCACCCACGATCAAACCGAAGCGATGACTCTAGGAACTCGTGTTGTTGTCATGAAACTTGGAAGAATTCAACAAATTGATACTCCTCAAAATCTATATGATTATCCAGAAAATAAGTTTGTTGCTGGTTTTATTGGAACACCTCAAATGAATTTCTTTGAAGCTACAATGAAACGTGAAGGTAATGATGTTAAGGTTAAATTTGATTATTGCGACAATGAACTTGTCGTTCCATTTAATGATTTACTTAAAGTTAGACCAAAGTATTTAAATGGTAAAGAACATCTCTGGGTTGGCTTAAGATGTGAAAATATTTCCATTAATGAAAATGATGTAAAGAACTCTCATAATCTTATGAAAGTTAAAGTTTCACACTTTGAAGAATTAGGAAACGAAACATTAGTATATGGCGATTTAAATATGAAAGGTGATGGTTTTGTCGAATCATCAACCCGTGTAATTATTAAATCCTATCATGGTGCACAAAAACTCAAAGCTGGAGATGTAATTAATGCTTGCTTTGATATGAAAAAAGCCCATTTCTTTGATCAAACTAGCGAACTTACTATTGTTCCACGTATTCCAAAAGAAAATGTTTTCGATTGTTCAATTAAAAATAATACAATCTCTCTATTAAATAAAACTATTAAATTACCACCTGCAATTAGATGTAGTAATGGTGATAATTATGAATTATTTATTCCAACTGATGCTATTAACTTTAATGGAGATATTGAAGCAACTGTTCTTAATACTGAAGTGATTAATGATACTAAAGTATGCTATTTGAAAATTGCTGAAAGAGTTTTCTTTGCTATTGTTAATAAAGATTATAAAGATGGTAGCACAGTCAAGATTGGTTTTGATTTTAAGAAGATTTCTATTAGAGCGAATAATAAAGAAGTCATCACTCCTTTATCTGAATTTGATGCCTATCTTGGTAGTTTTACAAATATCGAAAACAACAAGAAATCAATTCAATCTATTTTAGCTTTATCAAAAGATTTATTAAATAAACGTCTTGTCGATTTAGAGGATAAAGAGAGTATCGAATTAGCCAAATTTGGTTTTACTGATTCTTTACTTTTAGCTTATAAAAAAGATTACGAAGAAGAATTAGAAAAAAATAAGGAAGATAGATCCTATAAACTTGGTGAAGGCAAACTTGATAAAGAAGGAAAGAAGAAAGTTCAATTAGAATTTAAAGAAGCTAATATCAAAGCTAAGAAAAATTATGATACTAAAGTTAGTGAAGTAAGTAAAAATAAGAATTTAGTTTTGAGTAAAGAAAATGAAGAAAAAGCAAATGAGATTAAATCTTTATATAAAAACGAGAGAACTCATTTAGAAGATGTTTTCGCTAACTATAAACAAACCCTCGAAAACGGCTTTAAAGATATTGAAAAAGAATCTAAAAAGATTACTTTATCATTAAAAAATGATTACAAAACAAAGCATGATGCCTTAGTTTCAGATTATAAAAAGAATGTTGAACAAATTGAAAAAGATACTCCAATAACCAAACCAGAAGATAAGAATATTCTTAAAGAAAAATTATCGAAAGCTAAAAATTTATTTATGAAAGCTGAAGATCAAATTGGCTTAGAGAGTAAATTATTCTATACAAGTATTAATGGAGAATATGTTCCTTCCACTTTAAATATCAATAAAAAAATTATTCAAGCTTTAGGTGTTGCTGTCTTTAGAAGCAATTATCGTTATGAACTTAATCATTATGCTTATCGATTAGTTGAACGAAATGGTTTTATGGCTAAAGTACTTGATAATTTAGATTATGGAAATGAAATATTTGCAAAATGTGAAGTCTTTGATCAGATTATTTATGTTAATGTTCCAAAGGCTTTAGAAGTCGGGAAGATTGTTCGTTTATCTTATGATGTTTCGCAAATTGAAATTTACGAAAATAAATTTGATATTCGTTTATATTAGGTTTTATGAGTTTTTATCAAAACTCTTTTAATAGATTAAAAACGATATAGGAGGTTAAAAATATTAACTATGAAAAAAAATCGTTTATTAATGGTCGCTATCGCAGCCCTTACAGCCGGTGCTTTAGCTTCTTGTGGTGGAAATGAGACTCCAGACGAGCCAGATATTCCATCAACCGATGTGCCTACTGAAGCTGGTAAAGTAACATTCTACTTTGAATCTGCTTCAACAAGTGTCAAATTAGAGTCGTATGCTTCATATTGGTTAACTGGTGGCTTTATTAACTTTGCAACTGGTTCCGATGCTCTTGAGATGATAAAGTTAGGTGATACAAATACTTATTATGTAATCACTGATGCTCCAGATACTACATTATCACAAGGTAATGAGTATCAAATCGTTCAAGGATATAATACTTCTTCTAATATGGCAGCAACTAAAATTGGTTTACAATGGACTGATGCCTATAAGAGCGATGAGGAATTAGCCTACGAAGCCATGAAGAATCCAATTTTTACGTACGCTGGAACTGAGCAAACCATAAATTTAGGTACTCATACTTTCTCAACTGCCGTAAAAGCTCCTGCTGCTCCATTAACTAATTACAGTGTCTATGTTTCAACTGAAGCTTTACCAAGCTATGTCCACGTTTTCCTTCCAGGAAATTGGAATAATTGGGGAAATACTGAAGGTTTAAGTATTGAAATGACAGCTGCTAATGCTGAAAGAACTTTATGGAAGTATAATTTTGAATCAATTTATGCTGATACATATGAATATGCTGTTGCCTTAAGCAATACAACCACAGTCGATTGGTCATTCAAATGTCTTGAAGCTGCCGCTGGCAATATGAAGTACACAATTTATGAAACTGATGGTAGTAATTTTGATGATCCAAGTTTTGCTACTGCTGTTACCTTTGACGCAATTCCAGGTGATCCAAATTTACCATTCGCTTATAAATTTATCTTTAAGAATAGTGGTACAGCTGCTTTACAACCAGATGTTATTCCAGCAATTTGTGGTGGATTCACTGGTTGGATTTATACCGCAATGACTCTTACTGATGGTGTTTGGGTTCTAGATCTTCCTGCTGCCGCTGGTGCTACTGAATTTGGTATTGTCAATATGAACGATACTACAGGAAATTGGGTTGGTAAGATTGTTAGTGAAGATGGTTCTAATTTAAAAGTTACTTTACCTACTAAAGAAGCAACAATTACTATTACTGGTGATTATTCTAAATTAGGCAAAGAAGTTAGTGCTGGTGTTGTTACTGTTGAATAATTGATTATTTTATTTACTAGAGAGACCTTTTTGGTCTCTCTAGTTTATTTTATTAGGAGGGTTTATGATGAAATTATCTAAAATTTTATTGGTATTATCTAGTTTTACTCTTGCTTTTTCGTTGGCTGCTTGTGGAAATAATAATCCAGAGGAGCCTGATAATCCAACATATGATGATTTAATTACTCCTCCAACCTATACTGAAGATAGTGTTTCAATACATTATTATCGTGCAGATAGAGATTTTGAAAAATGGTCATTATGGTTATGGGATTATCCTTCTGGAACTGGTGAAGAGTATTCCTTTAATGGTGTGGATAATTATGGGGCAATTGCCGCTTATCCAATATCTACTTGGGGTTCTTCAATGTTAGAAAAAGGCCTTGGCTTTATCGTAAAAAGCAAAGGCGATTGGTCTAAAAAAGATCCTGATGGAGATCGAATAATAGATTTTTCAAAGTTTGAAAAAGATGCTAACAAAATTTATAACATCTATTTAAAAAGTGGTGATGCGAATATTTATGCTAATGATAAATTTGAACAGATTGAATCGATTGAATCTTGCCAATTTACTTCAAGTAGTACGATTGAAGTAAAAACAAATTTAAATATTAGTAGTTATAAGATTTACGAAGATGAAAAAGTTATTGCTAGCGAAACCTTATCTACTCCAGCTAAAGGATTTAGATATAGTTTAAGTGGTTCGACTGCTTCTTTTGATAAATCTTATAAAGTTTCAGTTGTTTTCGAATCATCTAAAAAAGAAGTTTTTTCCTCTATTTCAACAAGAAGTTTATATAAAACTGATGATTTTGCAAATAACTACACTTATGCTGGTGATGATTTAGGAGCAATTTATACTGCTTCAAAAACTACCTTTAAAGTTTGGTCACCAGTTTCATCAAAGATTAGTCTAAGAATTTATGATAGTGGGACTCCTACAAGTGTTAATCAAAATTTAGGTAATGATAGTTATAAAGAATACACCATGATTAAAGGTGAAAAAGGAATATACTCTTTTGAATTAAATGGTGATTATAATGAAAAATACTATACTTACGTGGTTACAAATTATCAATATGATGAAAAAGAGATTGTTGATCCATATGCAAAATCTTGTGGAATTAACGGATTAAGAGGTCAAATTCTTGATTTAAGTTCGACTAACCCTGTAGGTTGGGATTCAATTTCTCCACTACAAATTGATCGTAAATCATTAGTTGTTTATGAGAGTCATGTTAGTGATATTACGAGTAGTTCAACTTGGGGTGGTTACAAAGATAAATCAACTTTATTTAATGGTGCATATCAAAGCAACACTACCTATACAAGTAATGGAACAACTGTTTCTACGGGTTTTGATAATATTAAAGAATTAGGTGTTAATGCCTTACAATTACAACCTATATATGATCAAGCAAACGATGAAACAACGAGAAAATTTAACTGGGGTTATAATCCTTTAAACTATAATTGTCTTGAAGGACTTTACTCTTCTAATCCTTATGATGGAAAGACTCGTATTCAAGAATTTAAGGAATTAGTAAAAGCTTATAATGAAGCTGGTATCAACATTATTATGGATGTTGTTTATAATCATGTGGCTAGTGCAATTGGTTCTAACTTTGATGTTTTAATGCCTGGATATTATTTTAGATATACAAGTGATGGTAATCTTTCTAATGGTAGTGGTTGTGGAAACGAAACTGCTAGTGAAATGCCAATGTTTAGAAAATTTATGATTGATAGTGCTAAATTTTGGACAAAAGAGTACAAACTTGGAGGATTTAGATTCGATTTAATGGGTTTACATGATTTAAAAACGATGGATCAATTAGCCAAAGAATGCAAAAAAATTAACAAGAGTATTACAATTTATGGCGAACCTTGGACTGGTGGAACATCGACTTTAAGTGATGATTCTAGTGCTAAGCAAATTAATGGAAAATTTTATAATGGATATGGTCAATTCAATGATCAATTACGTGATTCTTTAATCAAAGGTGGTTTAAATTCTGCTTCTGCTTTAGGGTGGGTTGATAATCTTAATAATAAGATGTCCACCAGCGATTTGGAAAAATTACAAGGTGGTATTAAAGGTATCACAATTTTAGATAACAATTCAATTACTGATCCAGATAAAAATGTCAGCTATGTTACTTGTCATGATAACTATACTTTAGCCGATAGATTCTTAGCTACTCTTAATTTTGAACGTGCTGATGCTCGAGTTAAGAAAATGAATGTCCTTGCGAACTCAGTTGTTTTTACTTCACAAGGAACTTCTTTTATGCTTTCTGGAGAAGAATTTCTACGTACAAAAGGTGGCGACAGCAATTCATATGAATCAAGTTACCAAGTTAATGAACTCAATTATGCCTTAAAGCTTAAAAATATTGATATGTATGCAAGTTATCAAAAGTTAATCGCTTTAAAGAAAGAATTTGATGGTCTCCATCAAGATAGCAGCACAAATCGTGATATAGATTATGCTCAAAGTAGCGATGCTAACCAAATAAGTTATACGTTAAAAGGATCAAATAAAGAATATTTGATTATTCATAACAATGGTTATAGTGAGTCAACATTACCAAGTAGAGATTTGAGTGGATATGCTTTATATTTAGATACTATTGATAGTGCAAAAGTTTTATCCTCAAATACCAAATTTTCTGCATTTGAAACCTTAATAGCTTATAAATAAATAGAATTATTTTATATTTTTATTTAAAATCATAATATGAAGAAAAAATACTTCCTCTTTTTAACATCAACTTTCTTATTAGTGGCTTGTTCAACTAGTTCGATTCCAGCTAGACTTAAGACTGCTCTAGACCCAATTAATTTTAATTATGCTTTTTCGAATGATAAAAGTTGTAATTTAACTGCTGGATATGAAGAATATGATGCCGATAAAAATTTTGTTGGGAGTAATTCCGTTCAATTTTCTTTTGCTACAGATGAAGATAATAAAGATATTTATATCCATATTTTACGTAAGTTTGCTGGTAATAAAATTACGGGGGAAATTACTTCGGAAGAATATACGATTAATTATGATAATGAAAAATATTATAAAAAGACCTCAATTAATGAAGCCGATCCAAAAACTATAGAAATTGATTATCAAAGTGCTTATGGTTCACTTGTTAATATATTTTATAGTAAGGATACAACTTATAAATATGGTGGACTTTATTATGGAGATTATTTTGCGGCAAATGCCAATAAATATTATAGTTATTATACAGTAAATGATGATGGTACAATAACTTTTGAGGCAGAGGATAGTAATTTTTTTGAAGGGGCAAATTCCATTCAAAAATTAATTATTGATAAATATGGAATGCTTCTCTATTGTGATGAAAAAATGACTTCCAATAATAATGGAAGTTATGCTACTCAGGTTATTAATGCCGAATATAATGTTGAGACTAATTTTTAAAGATTGTTAAATCATCGTTTTTAAGCAAAATTGGGTACAAAAAAGTAAATAGTGCATCGATAAAGACTAGTGCACTAAGCATAATAAAAAAGTCTAGATCAACATTTGTGAAAGTTTTAAAAATATTAATTTCATCAAATATTCGACTTAAGCCAAAATAAGTGGTGCATAAAAAACCTAAAATTGCTAAAACTAAACTGACGATAATTACGGGTTTGTTATAGGTTTTATTTTTGTTCAAAGTTAATAGATTTAAGATTTGAGTTCCTCTTTTTCTTGAAGTAGAAATCCAAAATATTTGATAAATAGTAATTCCTAAACAAATAATGGTTCCAATTAATGTTAAAAAATAATCAAAACCATTTTCATCACTCGTTCCTAAAAAAACAAGCGAATCATAAATAAAATAGATACCTAATAAACACAATATTACTAAGGATAAAATATAACTAAAATGATACCAAAAAACTCTCATGTAATAATAATATAATATAAGTGTAGAAAATTAAACTTTTAAAATGATTATTGATGTTATTCTTGATATAATTATTAGAGAAAATCTGTGATAGGAGTTTATTATGAATATATATGCAATTCAACATCTTAGCGATTCAAATTATTGTTTTCCAATTTCTAAAAATGAATTGAAATTACGCTTAAGAGTGCAAAAAGATGATGATATTAAATCAATTAATTGTGTGTGGAATGTTTTGCAGGATTTTTATTGCGCACAAAAGCAACAAATGATGCATTTTGCCTATTCCGATGAATTATTTGATTATTATGAAGTAACACTATTTAGTCAAGATCCACGTTTTGCATATGTTTTCCTTATTACATTAAAAGATGGAAAAAATTATTACTATAGTGAATTCGGAGTCTCTGAATCATATGATTTTAGTTTATTTTATCTAACTAGTTTCCGTTTACCATATATTAATTCGCTTGATATAGTCGAAGATAATCCAACTTTTTCTGGAGATGTTTTTTATCAAATTTTTCCTGAAAGATTTAATTCTATGGATAAAAATATCGACAAAAGTTTTGTAAATATGAAGTGGGATTCAAAAGATATGAGAGGGAGCAACCAGAACAGGAAACAAGATTCCTTTTTGGGCGGAGATTTTGAAGGTATTATTCAAAAATTAGATTACTTATCAAATCTTGGGATTGATACGATTTATTTAACACCTATTTGCAAGTCAAATACTAATCATAAATATGATGTAATTGATTATCTTAAAATTGATGATTGTTTTGGTGGAGAAAGCAAATTTTTAGAGCTTTGTAATAAAATTCATGAAAAGAAAATGAAGATAGTTATTGATTTAGTTTTTAATCATTCTTCTAATTTAAATCCAATGTTTCAAGATATAGTTAAAAATGGTAAAAAATCAAAATATTATGATTATTACTACATTAATGGAGATAAACCTATTGAAAAACCATTAAACTATAGCACTTTTGGAATGGTTCCAAGTATGCCTAAACTTAATAGTAATTGTTATGATGAAATGGATTATTTTGTTAAAGTTGGCAAATATTATATTGAAAACTTTAAAGTTGATGGATATCGACTCGATGTTGCAAATGAAGTTTCACATGTTTTTTGGAATAATTTTAAATTTCAACTTCGAAAAATTAAACCTGACATCATTCTTATTGGCGAATGTTGGAATAATGCTTCAAGTTATTTGTCAACAAACGAATTTGAAAGTGTGATGAATTATCCATTTTTCTTATTAACTAAAGAGTTTTATGTTACTCATTTAATTGATGAAAAACAATATGCAGAAAAGTTAAATGGATTATTAGTCCGTTATACTGATGGAAATAATAAAATGATGCTTAATCTTTTAGATTCTCATGATACTGAGAGATTTTATAATTTTGTTAAACCAAATAAAGACTTATATTTATTAAGTATTTTATCTTTAATTTCATATATTGGGTGGCCAATGATTTATTATGGTGATGAAATTTTTATGGAAGGTGGAACTGATCCAGATAATCGAAGAGGGATGGAATGGAATAGTGCAAACTTTTCTAGTAAATATTTTGAATTATTTAAAGATATTGTTCAATTACGTAAAATTTCACAATTTAGAAATGGTGAAATAAAAATCTATTCTAAAGACAAGCTATTTATAATCGAAAGATTTGATAAAAAAGATATTTATAAAGTAATAATTAATAATTCAAAAAATGATGTTTTATATAAACTTGATGGCGAATTGATTCTAAAAAACAATTATACTAATAATATTTTAGGTAATTTTGGATTTTTAGTTGTTAAACTGTAAGCACTTTCATATCTTATAGGTCACATTTTATAATAGTAGATTCATTCCCTATTTTTTGAATGTAAGCGTTTTCTGTAAGCGTTTTTAATCTAGATGGTGTCGATATTTTTTTGTTGTATTCACTGATATTTAGTCTAGTATTTTAGTTGTAAGGAGGAAATATCAATGAGATATACAAACACTTATAAACAAGATGAAGATGTTAGTAACGAAAACTATTATGAAATAAAATGTGTTACAAATATTTCAAATCCAGTTTTTGGACAATTTACTCCTAACTTTTGGTTATTCAAAGTTAATGATGATGGCAACCAAAATTTAGAATAAGAAAAGGAGAATAGATATGTTAATCAATTTATTTAAAAACGCATTAGACATTTATGATAACGACAATGACAATATTACTAACGATGATAATGAAGAATTTAAACCATTTAATTTGAGCAGTGATGTTGTTAATGATAGTATCTTCTTAAATGATTAAACAAAAGAGGGAAAATTAATTCCCTCTTTTTTTTATGCTTAATTACTAAATCATTTATTTTTATGTTAATATTATTAACATGAAAGTAAATTACAATATGCACACACACACTTATAGATGCGGTCACGCCACCGGAACAGATGAAGAATATGTAAAAAGCGCCATAAAGGCAGGTTTTAAAACTCTTGGCTTTAGTGATCACGCCTTTTTTCCAAATATAACTCATGAACACATGCGTGGTAGTTATGCTGAATTAGATGGCTATATTGAAAGCATTACTAAATTACGAAAAAAATATAAGAAGAAGATTGATATCAAATTAGGATTTGAAATTGAATATCAAGAAAATTTTTATGGATTTTATCGTTTCTTATTACAAGAAAAAGGCTTTGATTATCTTATTCTTGGTCAGCATTTAATTTATGGAAAAAGTGGAAAACCTATTTATTATTATAAACATAATGATGATATTGAAGGTATCAAACATTATCGTGATGATTTACTAAAAGGCATGGAAACAGGTTTATTTTTATATGTTTGTCATCCAGATATCTTTATGTCATGTGTTACAAAAGTAACTCCTGAGATTAAAGCAATTTGCGAAGATATTTGCAAAGCTAGCGTAAAATTCGATATTCCATTAGAAATAAATTTAGGTGGTTTAAATTTTACTAATTTAAATTCAGAGATTAATGGGACTAACCCATATCCAAATCATTATTTTTGGGAGGTTGCTAGTCAATATAAATGTAAATGTGTAATTGGAATTGATGCTCATTGTCCTGGCGATCTTCAAAATAATAAACTAGACTTTGCTTACAAATTTATTGAAGCACATAAATTAACCTTAATTACTGATGTAACAATGATTAATAAAAATTGCAAAGATTAGCCTTTTTAAAACAAAAAAATGATAACAAAATGTAAATTTACAGAAAGTTTTTTTCATAGTTAAAAAAAGCGTACTTTTTTGTGTGAAATTACTATTATATTTGGTAAAATTAAATGAAGAAGGGTATATATATGGCACAAGAATTTTTAAACGATTATTTAAACGGGCAAAATATCGAAGCTTACAATTATTTTGGTGCACATTTTGTTAAACAAAATGTTGAAGTTATTGTAGATATTCCACTTAAAAAAGATCCAACAAAGACTAGAAAAATAACTACTACTAAATTAGTTGATGGTGTTGTTTTTAGACTTTATGCTCCACTTGCTAATGATGTTTCGGTTATTGGTGATTTTAATAATTGGGATGCAAACGCAAATAAGATGATAAAGATTGATAATAGTGGTGTTTTTGAAGTATTTATTCCAAATCTTCACAATTATGCTTTTTACAAATATCATTTTAAAAATTGTAATGGAGAATATGTTGATAAAGCAGATCCATTTGCATTTTTTAGCGAATATCGTCCAGGAAGTTGTTCAAGACTATTTAATATCAATGGTTTTATTTGGCACGATCGTCCATATTTGAAAGATCGTAACCGTAACTTTGATCGTCCAATGTCAATTTATGAATGCCATTTAGGAAGTTGGAAGGGAAAAGTTGATGGACGTTTTTTATCGTACGAAGAGATTGCTGATTATCTAATTCCATATTTAAAGGATTTAGGATTTACACATATTGAGATTATGCCTATTGTGCAATATCCTTTTGATGGAAGTTGGGGTTATCAAGCAACTGGTTTTTATAGTGTTGATTCTACTTATGGCAATCCAATGCAACTCATGTCTTTTATTGATCGAATGCACCAAGCTGGACTAGGAGTAATTTTAGATTTTGCTCCAGTTCATTTTGCTGTTGATTCATGGGCTTTAAATCATTTTGACGGAAGTTGCCAATATGAATATGCTAATGAACACACTTATTCGCCTTGGGGTAGTTTGCAATTTGATCTTGGTAAAGATTTTGTTAGAAGTTTTTTAATGTCAGCAATGAATTATTTTTTAGATTATTTCCATATTGATGGTATTCGTGTTGATGCTGTAAGCAATATTATTTATTGGGAAGGTAATAAATTTAATGGCGAAAATAGTGGTGGTATCGAATTTTTACATCGTCTTAATGGAAAAATTCATTATGCCCATCCAGATGTAATGATGATTGCTGAAGATAGCACAGATTATAGTGGAACTACACGTCCATTAGAATATGGCGGATTAGGATTTGATTATAAATGGGATTTAGGATGGATGAACGATACTTTAAAATACTATTCAAAAGATCCAATTTATAAAAAATGGGAACATAACAAACTTACTTTTTCTATGATGTATTTTTATAGCGATAATTTTTTATTACCTTTAAGTCATGATGAGGTAGTTCATGGAAAAGGAACTATTATAAATAAACTTTTTGGTGATTATGATACAAAATTTGCTTTAATAAGAAATTTATATACATATCAATTCGGGCACCCAGGAAAGAAACTTAATTTTATGGGAAATGAATTAGCAAGTTTTGATGAATGGAACGAGAAAAAATCTTTGCCATGGGAACTTAAAAGATTTCCAAAGCACGATTCTGTTTCACGTTTAATGCGAGATTTGAATCTTATATATATTCACGAAGATGCAATGCATGTTGAAGAATATAATCCAGTGCACTTTAATTGGTTGATGGTTAATAATTCTAATGATAGTGTTTTTGCTTTTGAACGTCGTGTTGGTGATAGTCACCTTGTATTTGTTTATAACATGACACCAAACTATTACGAATCATATGATATTGGTTTAACTCGTGAAGGAACTTATCAAGAAATCTTTAATAGTGATAAAGATGTTTATGGTGGAAGTAATTGTTACAATGGTCTTCCATTAATGAGCTATTATTATGGACCAGAAAATAAACCTCATAAAATTACAATTAAATTAGCTGCTTATGGAGCGATGATTTTCAAATATATTCATAAAAACGAAGATAACAAGAAAATTGATATCAATGTAGAGAAAAAATAAAAGGAGATTTATATGTTTAAGAATAAAGATGAATTTAAGAATGATTATGTTGAGAGACTAGCGGAAAAATATGGTAAAACTGTAGAAGAATCACACATTTTAGAACAATACGATATTTTAGGTGAAATGGTAAGAGATTATGCTGGAAGTGATTGGCGTAATACCCGTGAATATGTCTTACAAAATGATGAAAAGCAACTTATATATTTTTCAATGGAATTTTTAATTGGACGTTTAATGACTAGTAATTTAATGAATCTAGGCATTTATCCAATTTGTCGAGATGGCTTAAACGAATTAGGAATTGATATTGGTAAACTTGAAGATGTTGAAACTGATGCTGGATTAGGTAATGGTGGACTCGGTCGATTGGCAGCTTGCTTTATGGATAGCATTGCTTCTCTTGGCTATGTTGGTCATGGCAATTGTATTCGTTATGAATACGGTTTCTTTAAACAAAAGATTGTCGATGAAAAACAAGTTGAGTTACCTGATCAATGGTTAACAAATGGTTATGTTTGGGAAGTTCGTAAACCAAAACATGCTGTTGAAGTGAGTTTTTATGGTAATGCTGAAACTTACTTAAAACCAAATGGTGGTTATGGTATTCGAACTGTCGGAGCCACTAAAGTTTTGGCAATGCCTTATGATGTTTCGATTGTTGGATATCACAATAATTTGGCGAACTCTTTAAGACTTTGGAGTGCTCAACCAAGTGAATCTGATTTACCAAACGATGTTTCTTTTGAAGATTATCTAACTACCTTAAAAGAATTATGTCATGGTTTATACCCTGATGATTCAACTGAACACGGAAAATTATTACGTTTACGTCAACAATATTTTTTCGTTAGTGCTGGACTTCAATCCTTAATGCGTGGTTTTTTAAGAAGACATGGTTCACTCGATACTTTCTATTTAAAAACAGTTTTTCAATTAAATGATACACATCCAATTTTAGCAATTCCTGAGATGATGAGACTTTTAATGGATGAATATGGTTATGGTTGGGATGAAGCTTGGAATCAAGTTACACATTGTTTCGCTTATACTAATCACACGATTATGCCAGAAGCACTTGAAAAATGGCCTATTCAATATATTCAAAGATTAGTACCACGTTGTTATATGATTATTGAAGAAATCAATCGTCGTATGTTTATTTGGATGACCCAAAATAAATGTAGTGATGCTGAAAAAGAGAACATGATTATCATTAAAGATGGTTTTGTTAGAATGACCAATCTTGCCGTATTTTGTGTTTATTCTGTTAATGGTGTTGCTGAAATTCATACTAATATTTTAGAGCACCATACCTTTAAAGAATTTTATAAGTATTTTCCATATAAATTTCATAATGAAACAAATGGCGTTACTCATCGTCGTTGGTTAATTTATTCAAATCCTGATTTAGCTGATCTATTAACTAAAAAAATTGGTATTGAGTGGATTAAGAATCCTGAAGAAGGATTATTAAAGTTACTTGATTTCAAAGATGATGAAAAAACACTTGAAGAATTAATGGAAGTCAAAAAAATCAATAAACAAAAACTCGCAAAATATATACAAGATAATTATGGTCTTACCATTAATACAGATTATATCTTTGATGTACAAGTTAAGAGATTACATGCTTACAAACGTCAATTAATGAATGTTTTTAGAATCATTTATTTATATTATGAAATCAAAAATAATAAAGATTTTGTTATGGTTCCTCATGTTTTTATTTTCGGTGCAAAAGCAGCTCCTTCCTATGTTTTTGCTAAAGAAATTATTGAATTGATTAATGCTGTAGCAAAAGTTGTTAATGAAGATCCACAAGTTAATAAATTCATGCAAGTGGTTTTCATGAGCAATTATGGTGTTTCAATGGCTGAAAAGATCATTCCCGCTACAGATATTAGCGAACAAATTTCAACTGCTGGAAAAGAAGCTAGTGGTACCAGTAATATGAAACTAATGATGAATGGTGCTTTAACTATCGGAACTTTAGATGGAGCAAACGTTGAAATATTAGATAGAGTTAAATCTGATAATGCTTTCATCTTTGGTTTAAAAGTTAATGATATTGAAAAATTAAAACAAAGTGGTGAATATAATGCTTGGACTGAATATAACTCTAATACAAAACTTCGCAAGATTTTAGATAGTTTGTTTAATGGTCCATGGTGTGAAGATGTTCCAGATAGATTTAAGGGTATTTTCAATGAAATAATGAATCATAACGATGAATATTTCATTTTTAAAGATTTTGCTGCCTATCTCCAAGAATCTAAGAAAATAGAAGATTATTATCTAGATAAGAAAGCTTGGGCAAAGAGTTGTTTAATTAACATTGCTCAATCTGGATATTTCTCTAGCGATCGAACAATAGAAGGTTACAACAAAGATATCTGGCATTTAACCAAGATTGATTCGTCTAAATTGTAATTATTAAAAGCGAATGATAATCATTCGCTTTTTTTATTGAGATTAAAATTTGTTTTCTCAAAGGCTTTCAAAAGAAAGTAAGCAATAGTCGAGGAAACAAGTGCTTGAATCACATCAAATATAACTTGTGTTAAAGCATAGTTAATGTCGTATAGAATGATATATGATACAAAATAAGTTAAACACATGAATGCTGAGCCTATAAAAAGCGAGAGATATTTAAGATGTCGATGTTTTTTTAAGAGTTTATATATTATAAAAGCAATAATAGATTCAAGAGATTTAGCAACTATAGTAAATGGTATAAAATTGGCATAGCCACTTGTTAAATCGCCTAATACTGATCCACAAACTCCAGCAATTATTCCTTCGATTGGTCCAACAAAAATCGAAGTGAAGAGAATAAGAGAATCACCAAAATTAAAATAGCCACCTCCAGGATAGGGGATTGCTAAGAATCTTGTAACTAAAAATATAAGACCAATCATGATGGCGCAAATCGAAATTCGATAGATGATTTGTTTTTTGGTATTCATTATTTTTTTACATCATCTTTTTTTGTTACGATAATAGGTTTTGAGCTACGTCTATAATTACCTCTTGTGTTATAAGAAGAGTGGTAATTAGATGATTTATTGTTTCCATACTTTGAATATGTTCTTCTACGTTCATATCCAGTTTTTTCTTGAGAACTAGAATCCCCTCTATAAGAATGAGAGTAATTAGAATTACTATTTTCATCGCGTTTAGCATATGAAGAATGGTAATTACTTGGTCTTCGATAATTTTCGGATGAATAATCTGATCTTTTAGAATATGGTTTTCGATCTGAGCCATATCTTTTTCTTTCATCGTCAACAATTTTATTATCAATTTTTGAATATTCTGCGTTTTTAAGAGCTTTTTCTTTGTTTTCTTCTTCTCTTTTTAACTTTTCAGCTTCTTTTTCTTCGTAAATTTGTTTTTGAGTTTTTTCAATTAATTGTTCAACTTCGTCAATTGTATAACATTTAACGCCTAGATTATTTAAACCTAAGGTTGTAATTCCTTGTCCATCAATTAGAGTGCCATTAAAACGTCCATTATAAATTTGTTTAACTCCACAGGATGGCGATTTATCTGCTAAAACCGCTTTACGAATATGTAAATATTTAACAATATTTAGGACGTAATCTCGTCCTTTTTCAAAATTCTTGGTTACATCTTTTCCACTTTTAGAAAAAACTGAATCATTTTTCTGTTCACTAGGTTCACGTGGAGTTGATAATCCACCTAATTGTTCAGGACAAACCGGAACAATATTAAAATGTTCACGTAAAAATTTGATATTATCGTTATAATTACCTTTTCCATCATATCGACATTTATCACCTAATAAGCAAGCACTTACGATAATAGTTTCCATTTTTACCTCTTTGCTTTTAATATTATAAGGATTTCTTTATAATATTTCTATATGAAAAGAAAAACCATTTTACATATTAATGGGCAAGATTATAACACCGAGATTGAATATAAACATACAAGCTATATAAAATATCAAATGAAAGGCGATATTTTAATCATTAGATGCCCATATTTTGTAACTATTGGCTATCTTACTGATATTATTTCTAAAAAAGGTTTTAAGAAAGAAAATCACAAAAAACTTCCATTTGATATTAATTATTGTTATGTATATGGCGAAAAACAAAATTTAGAAAATAACTTTGTTAATATTGATGGACATTTTATTCTCTTCAATAAAACAACTTTTTATAAAGATATAAACAAGTATTTTTTAACTTACATTAAAAGTCGCGTTGAATTTTTCGAAAAAGAAATGGGAATTAGTGAACCATACTCGATAACAACCAGACTTGTTAGCTCAAGATATGGTAGTAATAGTAGAATGACGCATCATTTAACTTTTAATTCTTATCTTATTCATTTTTCAAAAGATATTATTGATGCTATAGTTATTCATGAATTAGCACATAATTTCTATTATGATCATTCAAAGAAATTTTACGATTATGTTTACAAGTATTGTCCAAATTATAAAGAATTGCATAAACAACTAAGATTAGGAAATTACGAAGGAGTTAATAATTAGTAATGATTCAGTATATAACAAGTAGAAAAAACAAAATTGTTGAACAAACTATTAATTTACGTGACAACAAGATTTCAAACGAAAAGAAACAATTTGTAATAGAAGGGGAACATTTATTTGAAATGGCTTTGAAAGCTAATAATATTTCCTATATTTTAACAACAAAACATATTAATAATATTCCAGACGAATATAATCAATATATCGTCACAAAAGATATATTAGAAAAAATTAGTCTTAATAAATCGGTACCTGAAGTAATTGCAGTTTGTAATTATGTTAATGAATCTATCGATTTAAGTAATCGAATTATTTATCTTGATGATATTCAAGATCCTGGTAATTTAGGCACAATATTACGAAGCGCTTTAGCTTTTTCTTATTTTGATATTCTTTTAAGTGAAAATACTGTTAATAAATACAACTATAAAGCTATCCAAAGCTCGCAAGGTGCTTTATTTAATTTAAATATTGAGCGTGCAAATGTTAATAAACTAATAGATTTGAAGTCAAAAGGTTATAAGATTATTGCTTCAGTGTTATCAAAAGATTCAATTAAATTGAGAGATTTTAAAAAAATTCACAATGAAAAAATAATCATCATTGTTGGAAATGAAGGACAAGGAATAAGTAAAGAGATTTTAGATATTGCCGATTATAAAGTTTTTATCGAAATGAACAATATTGATTCTTTAAATGCCGGTGTCGCCGCATCTATTCTCATGTATAATATCTAATCAAATTGTACGTTTAGTTGATGCTCAATATTTGATGTTTTTTATTATTTTTAATGATATTATATTATTGCGATGAAAAGGAGTAGTAATAAGTAATTTGGTTTTTATAGGGAAGAATGAATAGTGCAACCATTCTAACTAAATCTTATGAAATTCACCTTTGAGCAGGTTTGATGAACCCGTAGCTATACGTTAAATAGAAGAATTAAGAACATTTGAATTAGGATGGTACCGCGAAGTAATTCGCTCCTAACTAATTCTTTTTTTGTTCAAAAAGGAGATATTTATGAGTGAGAAGCTTGAATTTAAATTTGATACTCAATTGTTGATTAATGGTACTGGTCTTGATGAAGATAAGATTAATGAATATATCACAACACATTTTCAAGGCGATTGTTTAATTGCTGTTGGTGATGACACTTTAATTAAAATTCATTATCACACAAATGAACCATGGAAAGTTCTTGAATATGCTCAATCAATTGGAGATATTAGTGATGTAGTTGTTGAGAATATGCAAAGACAATCTGATGGACTGAAAGGTTAATATTGGAAAAAGATATGTTAGATGAGAAAAATATTAAAGATATAGTTAATAATGCAACAAAGGATATTGATGATTCTAATTCTTTAGATCAACTTAATGAATGTAAGAATAAATATCTATCAAAAAAAGGTTTGATTTCTAACCTTATGTTGAAGATGAAAGAATTATCAATAGAACAAAAGAAAGAATATGGTCAACTTGTTAATGAAGCAAAAAGCAAAATTGAACAGTTAATCAATTCAAAAATAGAAAATCAGAAAAATAAATTACTGGAAGAAACATTAAAAAAAGATTCGATTGATATTACTCTACCAGGTAACAATTATCATATTGGTAACGAAAATCCTTTTTATAAGGTACTTAACGATATTGAAGATATTTTTATCGGTATGGGATATCAAGTTAAAGAAGGTCCTGAAGTTGTTACAGATGAATATAATTTTGAATTAGTGAATATTCCTAAAGATCATCCAGCAAGAGATATGCAAGATAGTTTTTATATTACTGATAATCTTTTACTAAGAACGCAAACTTCTTCAATGCAACCAACTATTATGAGACTAGCTAAAGGCAAACCAATCAAAGTTATTTGCCCTGGTAAATGTTATCGACGTGACGACGATGATTTAACACATTCACATCAATTTGCTCAAATTGAGGGGTTGGTTATCGACAAGAATATTAATATGGGAAATTTAAAAGGAACACTTGAATTATTTGCTAAATCAATGTTTTCAAAAGATAGTAAAGTTCGATTTAGATCATCATATTTTCCTTTCACTGAACCATCTGTAGAAGTAGATATTTCTTGTTTTAAGTGTCATGGTAAAGGCTGTCCAACTTGCAAAAATAGTGGTTGGATTGAAATACTAGGAGCAGGAATGGTACATCCTAACGTACTTAAAATGAATGGATATGATCCAGAGATTTATTCTGGATTTGCCTTTGGTGTTGGAATTGACCGTGTCGCAATGCTCAGATATGGTATCGATGATGTTCGAAGGCTCTATCAAAACGATATTCGTTTTATTGATGAATTCAGTAAGAAAGCCGAGGATTAGTATGTTAGTATCTTTAAATGAAATTAAAAAATACGTAAATATTGATGGTTTAACTGCCGAAGAGATTGCTAATAAGTTGACTTCTTCTGGTATTGAAGTTGATTCTATTAAAAAGGTCGCTAGCGCAACAAATTTAGTAATTGGTCATATTATTCAATGTGATAAACATCCTGAATCTGATCACTTGCACGTTAATAAGGTTGATATTGGCAATGAGATATTGACTATTGTTTGTGGTGCACCAAATTGTCGAAATGGTTTAAAAGTTATTGTGGCTCGTGATGGAGCTGTTTTGCCTGATAAAATTATTAAGAATTCAGTAATTAGAGGTCAAGAAAGTCAAGGAATGCTTTGTGCTTTAAATGAACTTGGAGTTGATGCAAAGACCTTACGTCCTGAACAAATATCTGGAATTGAAGAACTTCCAATTGATGCTCCAATAGGCGAAACAAATGTTCTAGGTTATTTAGGATTAGATGATGTTATATTAGATCTTGATTTATTAGCAAATAGAAGCGATGCTTATTCATTATTCAATATAGCTAAAGAAATTGGTGCTCTATTTAATAGAAGTGTTAATATTAATTCTTATATTAGTAGTAATTTAGTAGATAATAAGTATAAAGTTACGAGTTCCACTAATAATTGCAAATCTTTTTATGTTCGAAGTATTACTGGCATTACTATATCTGAAAGTCCAAAATGGCTAAAGAATGTTTTAGCTAGTGAAGGAATTAGAAGTATTAATAACATAGTTGATATTGGAAATTATGTCATGTTATTAACAGGACAACCAATCAATATGTATGATGCTGATAAATTAGAAAATAACGAACTTATTGTAAAAGATGATTTTGCTGGTTCAATTTTTGCTTTTGACAATAAGGAATATAAAATTGAAAAAGGTGATTTGGTTATCACAAACAATGATAAAGTAGTGTGCCTTGCTGGAATTATGACTGCTAAGAATGCTGAAATAGAATCTAAAACTACAAATATTGTTATTGAATGTGCTAATTTCTATGGTGCGCAAATAAGAAAAACAAGCATCAGAATTGGATTATTGACTGATAGTGCTCAAAGATTTATTAAAGGAATTAATCCAAATCAAAATGAAGAAGTTCTCGATTTAATAACACATTTTATTAAAGAGATTTGTGGATATAAAAATTGTACGAAAACATCAAAATATGATGTTTTAGCTTATAAAGCAAAAGAAATATATTGTTCATATTCTTATATTAATAATCGTTTAGGAACAGATTTTTCTGATGAAATTATTATAGATACACTTAAAAAACTTTACTTTGGTATAAAAAATGTAACCAAAGAAGGCTTTATTGCAGTTGTTCCTGATTCTAGAATTGATGTAGAAGGAAAAGCTGATTTGAGCGAAGAAATATTAAGATATAATGGCTTTGATTCTATTAAATCAATACTTCCTATTATGGAAACTACAATCGGTGGTAGAAGTGAAATAAGTAAAAAAACCAAGATAATTTCAGATTATCTTTTAAATAATGGTTTAGATAGAATTAATGATTATACCTTGATTAATGAAGAAGATGTTCATTCTTTTAATTTATTAAATTCCAATGAGGCATTGCAGATTTTACATCCATTAACTGAAGATCATAAATTTTTAAGAACTAACTTATTATCAAGCATGTTGAGAACAATCGAATATAATGCAAACTATAGAAATAAAAATTTTGGTTTGTTTGAGATTTCTCAAATAAACGATAAGAAAGAAAGCTCACTTCATTTATCTATTGGGCTATTTGGCAAGAAATTCGAACAAGATCAATTAGGTGGCAAAGACTACAATTTTTACGATGCAAAGGGCTATTTTGAAAGTATTTGCAAAATGTTTGGTATCCAATTTAATAGACTAAGATACGAAAAGCTAACTGGTTCAACTGAATTGCATCCAAATAAATCATGTAAAGTTACACTTGATGGCAAGTTATTTGCTATCTTTGGAGAACTTTATCCAACTTTAAAAGAAAAATATAACTTTAAAAAAGAGAATATCGTTCTTTTTGAAATGAATTTAACGATTTTATTTAATTCAAAATCTACTTTTGAACATTTTGTTGAAGTTAACAAATATCCATCTATTTCAAGAGATTATGCATTTGTGATCAATAAAGATTTAAATTATGGCGAAATCAAATCACAGATTAAGAAACTTTCTTCCTTAATTAGTGATATTCATATTTTTGATATTTATAGTGGTGAACATCTTATCAATAATAAGGTATCAATCGCTATTAATGTTACTTTTGAATCTTTTGATCATACTTTGATAGATGAAGAAGTTAATGCTGTGAATGATGAAATCGTTGAATTACTTAAATCTAAATTCGATGCAACTATGAGGTCATAAAATGGAAATTATTTATTCTCAATCAAAAAGTCACGAAACACTTCCTTACAGCTCAAAATTAGAGAAGTATTTTAATGTAAACAATTCGATTATAAAAGAAATTAAAGATATTAATGGTACCATTATTTTAAACTTTGTAAGTGATACTTTAATCGTTAAACTTCGATTACTAGCAAAATTAACTGTTTTATCTAGTTATACCGGAAATCCTTTTAAACTTTCACTTAATATTAATGAGGATTTATTTTTTACTGATAAGAAAGAACTTGAAAGTGAAGATATCATTTTAGTAAAAGATTCTATCGATTTGGACTATTATATTTATTCTTTTCTCATTACTTCTCTTCCAATAGATCTACACAAGAAGGGTGAGGTTTTATCTTCGGGTGAAGGTTATAGGGTTTTAAAAGAGAGCGATTTAAAAAAGGAAAAGAAGAATTCTTCAAATAATCCATTTACTAAATTGGATGATATTAATTTAGACTAATTATTTCTTATTTATATTTAATTTTCTTGATTTTTAAGCCCTCCATCAAGGATTTTTTGTTTAATAATATTTATTAAATATCACTTGCAAAAAGTGATTTTTTTATTTAAAATAATAGTACAAGTGGAAGAAAGTGGGAGAAAGTGTAAATCTATGTTTCTCGGAAGCTATGAATATTCTATAGATGAAAAAGGCCGTTTAGTTATCCCAAGCAAATTCAGAAATGAAATAGGGGAAAAACTCTATTTAATGCACGGATTCGACGGTTGTTTATCAATTTATAAAGATTCAGATTTCCAAAAAGCTATTGAAAATTTAGAAAAATTCCAATACGAAAAAGAAAAAACAAGATTATATCAAAGACTTCTTCTAGAAACAGTTGTCGAATTAACAACTGATAAATTAGGAAGAATCCAAATTCCACAAAGAACCCTTCAAAAGTATTCTATTGGCAAAGACGTTAAAATCATTGGATTATTAAATCACTTCGAGATTTGGGATCTCAATATCTGGAACGAATATCAAGCCAAGCATATTAAAGATTTCGAAAAAGATGCAGAAGAATTATTGAATGATGAAAAGTAATGAACATAAGCCAGTATTACTTAAAGAAGTTATTGAAGGTCTAGCTATCAAGCCTAATGGAATATACTTAGATTTGACACTAGGACGAGCAGGACATAGTTGTGAAATTTTAAAAAAACTTAACAAAGATGGGTTGCTAGTTGGTCTAGATCAAGATGATGAAGCAATTGAAGCTTCAAAAATTAGATTAAATAAAATTGGTCATAATTACAAAATAATTAAAACTAATTTCGTTAATATAAAGACTGTATTAGATGAGTTGAATATTCGTGAAATTGATGGTGCTTTGTATGATCTTGGTGTTTCCTCTCCGATGTTTGATGAAGACTATAGGGGTTTCTCTTATAGGTTTGATGGACCGCTTGACATGCGAATGGACCTATCTCGTTCTTTGACAGCAAAAGAAATAGTAAATACATACTCTCTCAGTGATTTAACAAAAGTATTTCGAGACTATGGTGAAGATCGATATTCATATCAAGTCGCAAAAAAGATAATAAATGTTAGAAAAACGCATACCATCGAAACAACTTTAGAACTGGTCGATATAATTAAATCAGCGAAGCCAAAGAAAGAACTTGAAATAATAGGGCATCCTGCAAAGCAAATATTCCAAGCCTTAAGAATTGAAGTAAATGATGAACTTAATGTACTTCAAAAATCACTAGAAGAGGTGATCAAATCCCTCTCTATAGGTGGAAGAGTTTGTGTAATTACGTTTCAATCGTTAGAAGATAGAATTGTTAAAGATTTGTTTAAGAAGTATTCGGTTGTTGAAGGGAATCGTTTAAATGATTATGTTTCGCCTAGTGATGTTAAAACGCCTGATTATCGTGAAGTGAATAAAAAAGTAATTACTGCAAATAGTCAGGAATTACTTGATAATCACAGAGCAAAAAGTGCAAAACTTCGTATCTTAGAAAGAATTAAATAAGGAGATTCATATGAAAGACAAATTAATTAGATATCATCATAAAGCTGGTTTCTATGTGATGAAAAGGGTTTGTATAGGTACATCCATTGTTGTTGCTTCTTCAATTTTGATTGCTTTACCACTTAGTTTTGGTTTAAATATGATCAAATCAAATGAAGTTGCTAATTCAACGGATTATACAGACACAAATACTAATTCAGTTTTACTTAAATTTTAATTATTTATTTTCAAAATAAATTTCCTTTCTTAAGAAGCAGTTATAAAACTGCTTTTTATTTACTATTTTAATACTAAAAAAAGACTTTTTTACTACTAAAAGGTTTTGCAAAATGAAAATTTTTGAGATTGTATTTATACTTTGTTAATAATATAATTATTAATAGTTATGGAAAAAGATATTGCAGCATTAGAAATTAGAAGTAGAAATCTAACTTTAGTAATTGGAAATGTACTTGATGGTAAGGTTAATATCACTAACGAAATTGTTAGACCTTTATCTGTTTCTTTAAAAGATGGCGAAGTATTAGATAGTAGTAGTCTAACAAACGATATAAAAAATATTCTTACAATCGAAGATTCTAAACACAACTTAAAGATTAATATCAATGAAGTTTCTTTGGTATTACCTCCATATGGCTTAGAAGTTTATAATAGCCAAAAATCTACTACAGTTATTTCAAATGCCAGTAAGATTGATCGTATCGATATTACTAATGCTATCTCAATGCTTAAAAAAGAAAAAATTCCTAATCAAAATAATTCAATTATTGATATTATTCCTAATTATTTTTCAATTGATGGAGATAAAAAATTTACTGAACCACCAATTGGTGAAACAAGCAGTCAATTATTAATAGATGCCAACATTTATTCTTTACCAACTAATTTTGTTCAAGATATTATGGATGCTGTTCAAAATGCTGGCGTTAAAATAAGAAGAAATGTTATAGCTTCTATTGCTGCTTCACAATTATTTGAAAGTTATAAATATACGATAAATACATATGTTTTAGTTGATTGTGGTAGAAAGACTACTGGCCTTTCTTTTGTTGGAAATAATGTTGTTTATAGTGCTAGTTTCTTCTCCTTTGGGCTTGATGATTTAATTGATAATGTAGCAAATAGTTTTGGAATTTTACGTTCTGATGCTGAACAATTAATTAATCTTTATGGATTAGATACACGCAAATCGCAATTAAATCCAGCCATTATTCATGGTTCTATAAATAATAATCCAACAGTTTTTTATCAAAGCGATTTAAATTTAATTGTTAATAAATATTTCCAAACTTGGTTTAGCTATTTTGCTAATTGCTTAGATACTTTAATGAAAGATTATAAAGAGATGCTTCCTGGTTTAAATTTAGTATTTATTGGCGAAGCAACAAAAGTTAATTCATTTAAAGAATTTTTAACTAAATTTTTAACTAGTTATACTTGTAATTTTCCAATTTTACCAAGCATAGGAATTCTCGATTCAGTTTATATTAATTGTGCTGGTGCAATATTATTATCATCAATATATCGTGGATCACTTGAAGATGATATTAAAGGTCAGTTATCTGAGGTGAGTAGAACAAAAGATAGCAAAGAAAAATATAGTGAAACTAAGGATGAACTTTAGGAGGCAAGCAAAATGAACGAAGATTTAGAGAACTTTGAACCAGTAGCAAAAATTGTAGTTATTGGTGTCGGTGGAGCAGGAAATAATGCTGTTAATCGTATGATTGATGATAATATTTCTAGTGTAGAGTTTTATGTTGCAAATACTGATAAACAAGCTCTTTCATTAAGTAAAGCTCCTAATAGATTAATTTTAGGTGAAGAAATTACTAATGGTCTTGGTGCTGGTGGAGATCCTGAAACTGGTAAAAAGGCTGCTGAAGCTTCTATAGAAGATATTAAACAAATTGTTGCTGGAGCTAATATGGTTTTCGTTGCTGCTGGTATGGGTGGTGGAACTGGAACTGGTGCGGCTCCTGTTATTGCAAAAGCTGCAAAAGAAGCTGGTGCTCTTACTATTGGTATTGTTACTAGACCATTTACCTTTGAAGGAACTAAAAAGTTAGCTTTGAGTGTCGAAGGATTAAATAATTTAAAAGCTAATTGCGATGCATTAATTGTTGTTAGTAATGATAAATTATTGATGAATGCTGGAAATTTACCAGTTGGACAAGCTTTTAGTGAAAGTGATAAGGTTCTTGCTCAATCCGTTAAAACAGTTACTGATTTAATTTTAATGCCAGCAATTATTAATCTAGATTTTGCTGATGTTAAAGCTACTTTAAAAGAAAGTGGAATAGCTCTTATTGGTTTTGGAACCGGTGAAGGCGAAAGAAGAAGTGAAGATGCTGCTTTAAGTGCTTTGAATTCTCCTCTCATTGAGCAATCTATTAAGGGTGCTCGTAAAGCTATATGCCACATTACTTGTGGTCCACAAGTCAGTTTATTTGAATGCCAAGATTGTGTTGAACATATTATTGATCAATCTGGTGGAAAAATGGATTTGAAGTTTGGTGTAGCTATTAATGATCAATTAACCGACCAAATCATGGTTTCTATTATTGCAGGAGATTTTGATAGCGATATTGATTTTACTACTCCACCAAAAGAAACCTTTACACATAACACTTTATTAAGACAAGGTGTTGCAACTAAAGATGATACTGACATTACTTCTAGTGCTAATTTATCGCAAGATTCGACGATGAGTAATGACAATTCTAGTTTAGTTGATAATTCAACTAATAGTACTAAAGAAGATTCTGAAGAAGAGACTCTTGAAGACATTATTCCAAATTTCTTAAATGGAAAATAATTGCTAAAAATTCTAATATTTTATATTATATTTAAGTTAAGACACGTTTTATTAGGTGATAGTTAGAGAAAAATTGATGTGGTGAAAGATTTTCTATCAGATAATAAAAAATCACTTGACCATTGTGCTGATCAAAATTAAGTGATATAGATTTTTTCTATATAACTAAGGTGGTACCACGTATATTACGTCCTTAGATGATTCTAGGGACTTTTTTATTTAAAAAGGAGTAAGTTATGGAATTTAAAGATTCATTATTAATGGGGAAAAGCAATTTTGAAATGAGAGGAAATCTTAATCAAAAAGAACCTCTATTAATAAAAAAATGGGCTGATGATGATATTTATCATAAAATGCAAGAAGATCGTGATATGGGCGAATATATGCTTCATGATGGGCCTCCATATGCTAATGGACCTATGCATTGTGGACATATGCTTAACCGTGTATTAAAAGATTTTGTTGTTCGCTTTAAGAATATGCAAGGGTATAAAACTCCTTTTGTTTTTGGTTGGGATACACACGGATTACCAATTGAAAATCAATTAGCAAAAAATGGAATTAATCGAAAAACTACTCCAATTCCTGAATTTAGAAAAAAATGTGAAGAATATGCTTTAACTCAAGTTGAATTACAAAAAGCGTCAATACGTCGACTTGGTGTTCTAGGTGATTATGATCATCCATATTTAACATTAGACAAGAATTTTGAAGCAAGCGAAATTCATTGTTTTGCTAAGATGGCTCTTAATGGTTTAATATACAAAGGTTTAAAACCAGTTTATTGGTCTCCATCGAGTGAATCAGCTCTTGCTGAAGCAGAAATTGAATATCAAGATATTAAAGCTTACACAGTATATGTTGCTTTTTCTATTAAAGATTCTAAAGGTTTATTACCAAACGATGCTAAATTTATTATTTGGACAACAACTCCTTGGACTTTACCTGCAAATCTTGCAATTTGTACTCATCCAAAATTTGTTTATGGTCTATTTGATACTAATTTAGGGAAATTTGTTTTTCTAAGTGAATTAAAGGATAAATTAAGCGAAAAACTTGGGTTCACCAAGTGTGAATTGCTTAAAGAATATACTGGTAAAGAATTAGAAGGAATTGTTTGCAAACATCCTTTTTATGATCGAGATTCCGTCGTTATCAACGCTGAGTATGTAACTAACGTTGATGGTACGGGCATTGTTCACATTGCTCCAGGACATGGTGAAGATGATTACATGGCTTGTCTTAAATATGGAATTAAACCATATTGCCCAGTAGATGAACATGGAAAAATGACTGATGATTGTGGGCCAAGATTAGCTGGATTATTTTATGAAGATGCGAATAAAGTCGTTTTAGATATTTTAAAAGAAAATAATTGTTTATTGAAAGAAGAGGATATTGTTCATAGTTATCCTCATGATTGGCGTACACATAAACCAGTTATTTTTAGAGCAACTCCACAATGGTTTTGTTCTATTGATCCAATAAGAAATGATTTAATCGATGAAATTGACCATGTTAATTGGACTCCTGATTGGGGTAAACTTCGTATGGAAAACATGGTAAAAGATCGTAATGATTGGTGTATTTCTCGACAAAGAGTATGGGGTGTACCTCTTCCAATTATATATTGTGAAGATGGAACGCCAATTATCGAAAAAGAAGTTTTCCAACACATCGAAGATTTAATAAGACAATTTGGTAGTAATGTGTGGTTTGAAAAAGATGAAAAAGAATTATTACCAGCTGGTTATACAAATTCTCATTCCCCAAACGGAATATTCAAAAAAGAAAAAGATATTATGGATGTTTGGTTTGATAGTGGAAGTAGTTTTAATGGAGTTCTTAATGAGAGAGACCTTCGATATCCTGCCGATTTATATTTAGAGGGTAGTGATCAATATCGTGGTTGGTTTAATAGCTCTTTAATTATTTCGGTTGCAACAAATGGCTGTGCTCCTTATCGAAATGTAGTCAGTCATGGCTATGTTCTTGATGAAAAGTGGGAGAAAATGTCAAAATCAAAAGGTAATGGCATCGATCCAATTAAAATTTGCGATATGTATGGAGCGGATATTTTACGATTGTGGGTTGCTTTAACCGACTATCAACAAGATGTAAGAATTAGTGAAAGTATCATTAAACAAAGTGTCGAAGTTTATCGAAAAATTCGAAATACTTTTAAATTTTTACTTGCTAATTTAAGTAATGGTGGCGATGAATTCTTTAGCGAAAAAGATATTATTCCTTATGATGGTTTAAATCTTACTGATAAATATATTATTAATCGTTTAAAAGTAGTATCGAATAGTTTCTTTAGTAATTTCGATAAGTTTGATTTTTTAACGGCAATGACCGATGTTTTAAAATTTATTAGTGATGATCTATCTTCTTTTTACTTAGATATTACTAAGGATTCTCTTTATTGTGATAGCAAAACGAGTTTACGTCGAAAACAGATTCAAACTGTTTTTAATTCATGTGTTGATGTATTAATGCGTTGTTTGAATCCAGTTTTACCATTTACCATGGATGAAGTTAATGCTAATTATCCACTTAAAAAGAAAGACAATGTCCAATTATATGTTTATCCTGATTTTTATAACGACATTGATTATATTTTAATTAATGAATATCAACGTAATCTTTTAAAAGTCCGTGATGAAGTATTAAAAGCTATTGAAGAAAAACGTAATTTAAACGAAATACATAGCTCTCAAGAAGTTGCAATTGATATGCAATTTAAAGATATTAAAATCAAAAATTATATTCTAGATCATTTCACAAATGATGAATTAAAGGAATGTTTTATTGTAAGTTATGTAAAGATACAAGATTTACAACGCTCAGGATACAAAGGACAAACAGCTACTATTCATGTTCTTCATCATAATGGTGTAAAATGTGATAGATGCTGGAATTATTTTGCTGAAAACGATATTACCGAGGTAGAAGGAGCACATATATGTCCACGTTGCAAAACGACAATAAAGAAGTAATAAATACTGAAGAGACAAAAACTAAAGAAAAACCTAATTTTTTTAAATGGCTTTTTGAGTCATTTATTTGGTTGGCAGTAATTTTATTTATTATTGATGTCACAACAAAATTTATTGCCTATTACAATTTATCTACAACAACTTCAACAGTTGTTCCTGGTTTTACATGGCTTTTCCAATTAACTTTAACATTTAATACAGGAGCCGCATGGGGTTTTGGTGGCGATAGTTTAGTAGGGCAAATTTTATTATGTATTTTAAGTTATGCTGCGGCTGCAATAATTATTATTTATTTTGTTAAAAAGCAAAAAGTTTTAACCAAAACTTTAAAAGCAATATTAATGGTTTGTTTAGCTGGAGATATGGGAAATTTAATTGATAGAACGTTCGCTTTAATGCCAAATCTTCCAACAATCTATCAAAATGGTGTAGTTGATTTTATCGATGTTACCCCGTTAATTCCTGGTTTTGGTATCTTTAATTTTGCCGATAGTTGTTTATGTGTTGGTATTTTAATGTTAGTAATCTATGAAATTGTTGTTAGTATTCGAGATGATCGTAAAGAAAGTAAAAAAAGTTGATGAAAGAACAAATTATTGTAACAAATAACGAAGTTAGTTTAAGAATTGATAAATTGTTATCTATTAAATATAAAGATCGATCTCGAGTCTATTTTTCTAATCTAATAAAAAATAATGAGATTACTGTTAATAAGAAGAATATTTCTCCTTCATATAAAGTTAAATTAAATGATGTAATTGAGATAAATTTTGTCGAAAAATCTATTGATGAGAATATTTCTCCTTACAAATTTGATTTAGATATAGTCTACGAAGACAATGATGTTATTGTCGTTAATAAACCAAAAGGTTTGGTTGTTCATCCAGGAGATGGACATCATTCTGATACGTTAGTTAATGCGCTTATTTATGCAAATAAAGAGCTTTCAACAATTAATGGTCTTAATAGAGTTGGAATTGTTCATCGTATTGATAAAGATACATCTGGATTATTAGTCGTTTGTAAAAATGATTTCGCACACAATTTTATTGCTAAGCAATTAAAAGATCACACGATGCATCGAGAATATATTGCTTTAGTTTTAGGAACAATCAATGAAGATAATGGCAAAATTATTGCTCCAATTTCTCGTGATAAAAATAACCGTAAAAAGATGGCTGTTAATGTTGAAAATGGTCGTAGTGCTATCACTCATTTTAATGTTATTAAACGTTTTGAAAAATATACTTTAATTGAATGTAAATTAGAAACCGGAAGAACTCATCAAATTCGAGTGCACATGGATTATATTCACCATCCTGTTGTTGGTGATCCTTTATATGGAAAAAATAATTGCAATATATATAATAATGGGCAATTATTACATGCCTACAAAATAACATTTATTCATCCAACAACAAAAAAGGAGATGACTTTTACCTGTCCGCTCCCTGATTATTTTGCAAATATTGTTAATCATCTAAAGTAATTTTTCTTCGATTAATTCATCATAATTTTTGAAATTTTGTTTAGCTAACTTACTAAAAGAGGCAACTCCATATTTTTTAATGTATGTTTTGGAAAAATTATTAACTATATCTCCAGCACCAAAAGGAATCTTCATTCCAATTTTCTTTGATAAAAATTCCATTTCAATTAAGAAATAATAACGAGCAATACAGCTTGCAAGGGCAACACTTGGGAAAAAAGATTCGCCTTTTTCTCTAAAAACTACCCCATCAGTTATATGTTCAATTCCATTTAGATATAAATAATAGTTTTTTTCTGGTGTAAATTGATCTATATACACATTATGAACATAAGGACATCTTTCATGAAGCTTTGTTAAAACAAAATTATGAAGTACGCATTTTATTTTAACCATATTAAATCCGTTTTTAATGGCATCATTATAGCGTTCATTAGATAAAATTTTGTACTCATAATGAATTTTTTTAAGTAATAGTGGTACTACTTCTAAAATTTTCTCATCAGTAATCTTTTTTGAATCTTTAATATCATATTCGGTGATTAATTTCATTGTTTCATGATCGCAATATGCTGCACAAACAACGATTGGACCAAGGAAATCACCAGTACCTACTTCATCACTACCTATTTGAGAATCTACATCAATAAAATATGGAGATTCTTTAACTTTTTTCTCTTTTTTTGGTATTAGAAGGACATTTTTTGCATAATGCTTTGCAATTTCAATTGAATCATCACCTTGAATAGTTATTTTGAAACTTTGACCTTTTTTATTATCAAAAGCAGTGATAATATTTTTATTTGTTTTAATTACATACAAAATATATCCAATATTCCTATTAGTAATATTATCTTTGTAATCTTGCTCAATTTGTTTTAAAGTCTCTTCGTCGACTTTGACGGTAATCATTAGTAAAATTATATCATTAAAAGCCTATTTATGCTAATATACTTTTATGATTTCAGTAAGACAAATTCTTGAAGTTGATAAAATATTAGAAAAAATTCACCATTATATCAAAACACCACGTGGAAGTTTGATTCTATCAAAACTTGATGTTTTTGATGATGAAAACAGTTGTAGATTGGAACTTGATAGATTAAGTGAAATGCTTGATATTTTGAATAAATACAATGATTTACCTATTAATAATCATATTGATATTGAAGATGAAATTAAAAAAGCTAAAAAAGGCACAATTATTAGCGAACAAAAATTTAATGAAATTAAAGAAGTTTTACTCTCATCGAAAGATTTAATTAAATATTATAGTAAGTTTACCCAAAAACCAGTTCTACTATCTAAATATTTCGAACAAATTGTTTTTGATGAAAAATTATATATTGAGATTAATCGTGTAATTTCTCAAGATTGCCAAGTTGTTAATGGTGCCTCACCTCGACTAAATGGTCTTAGAAAAGATCTCGAAAGAAATGACCGTGAGATACATTCAACAATTGCTAAATTAATGATTTCTTATAAAGATCAACTTTCTGGCGATAATTATGTTTTACGTGATGGTGTCTATGTTTTACCAATTAACTCATCCTTAAAAGCCAACGTAGATGGTCTTGTTCATGATATTAGTGATAGTGGACAGACAACGTTTATTGAGCCATTAGAAATTGTTAATCTTGAAAATAATAAACACATTTTAGAGTTGCAAGAAAAAGAAGAAGTGGCAAGAATTCTTAAAGAATTAACAATTATTGTCATTAATGATGAACAAATTTTAAAAAATAATGATCAAGTTATTGGTTATCTAGATTTTCTTCAGTCAAAAGCCCATTATTTATTAGATGTTAATGGTATAGTACCTATTTTATCAAGCAAACAGGAAATTAAACTCTACATGGCTCGTCATCCATTATTGGATGAGAAGACTGTTGTTGCTAATGATTTTTTGTTGGGTGGCGATAAAACGTTAATGCTTATAAGTGGTCCAAATGCTGGCGGCAAAACAATCGCTTTAAAAACTGTTTCTCTTTTAGCTTACATGACAAAAATGGGTTTGCCTATTACTGCTGAGAAGAATAGTGTGATTGGTTTCTTTAGAAAAATCTATGTAGATATTGGCGATAGTCAGTCTCTCGAAAATAATTTGTCAACTTTTAGTGCTCATATTTCAATACTTTCAGTTTTATTAAAGTATATTTCTAGTAAAGATTTAGTAATCATTGATGAATTGGGCAATGGAACTGATCCAAAAGAAGGAGAAGCTTTAAGCATGGCCGTTGTTGAGTTTTTATTAGCGAGAAAATGTCTAACTTTAATAACTTCACATTATGCTTTATTGAAGCAATTTGGTTTATCTAATAAGAATATTCAGAGTGCTTCTTTTATCTTTGATGAGAAAAAAATTGAACCAACTTTTAAAATTCTTTATGATGTGACTGGAAAAAGTTATGGTTTCGCTATTGCTAAGAAATATGGATTAAATGATAGTGTTGTTGAAAGAGCTATTAAAATTTACAATGAAAATTATATTGACGATTCTGATAGAAAACTAGAAATTTTAGAAGATAAAGAGAGAATTATTCACGAAAAAAGTGATGATTTAAACAAAAAAAGGAAAGAACTTGACTTATATAACAGTGATTTAAAGAAAAGAAGTTCGCTTTTAGATGAAAAAGAATCAAAATTAAAAGATAAAAAGATTGATAATTTCGATGATTATATGGATTCTAAAATCGATGAAATTGATCAAATTGTTGAAGAATTTAAAAATTCCAATAAAGAAAATAGCAAAAAATATATTGATAAAATAAATAAGATTTCGCTTTCTAAAAAAGAGAAAATTAATCCAGTAATAGGCGATTACGTTAATATCAAAGGACTAGATGTAGTTGGCAAAATTGTAAGATTGGATGGTAATAAAGTGAATGTTGTTTCTAATGATGGTTTTAGTTTTAAAGTTTCAATTGATCAATGTGAAAAAATTAATAATAATTCTCAATCCACACGTAAAACTAACTATTCCAATGTTGATAAAGAGATATTAAACAAGAAATCCTTATCAAGTTCTTTAAATTTGGTTGGATTTCATATTGATGAAGGATTAGATACACTCGATAAATATCTAAGTGATTGTTATAGTCGTGGTTTACATGTTGTAAAAATAATCCATGGTTATGGTAGTGGTCAACTTAGAAATGCAATTCATAACCATCTAAGAACCCTTTCTTATGTAGAATCTTATCGATTAGGAAGTGATATTGATGGTGGTACTGGAGCAACAATTGTTACTTTAAAATGAACGAGAAATTACAAAACGAAATAAGTTTGTTACCAAACAAACCTGGTTGCTATCTAATGCATGATATAGATGGAAATATTATTTATATTGGAAAAGCAAAAAATCTAAAAAATCGTGTAACACAATATTTTTCTCGACCTCACGAAGGCAAGACAGCAGCGATGGTTTTTCATGTTGATTATTTCGAAATTATTATAACGAGAACTGAAAAAGAAGCCTTTATACTTGAAATGAATTTAATTCAAAAACATCTACCAAGATATAATATTTTACTTAAAGATGATAAACATTATCCATATATTGCCATTCATAAAGTTAAGGATCCTTATATTTCAATAGCACGTAATATTAAAGATAAGAAATGTGAATATTTTGGTCCATTTCCTTTATCTACTAATGCGTATGAAATGATTGATATTTTGAATAAATTTTTTCCATTAAGGAAATGCAATGTTGTTCCAAAAGAAACTTGTTTATATTATCATCTTGGTCAATGTTTAGCTCCATGTGTTAATCAAATACCTAAAGAAAAATATGATGAGATTATCACACAAATAAAAAGTTTTTTGAATGGAAATAACAGTGAGTTAATTTCTGAAGTTAAGAAGAAAATATCCGATTATAGCGCAAATTTAGATTATGAGAATGCGAATGAATATAAGAAAATTCTTGATAGTCTAAATCACATCAATGATAAGCAAGATGTCGAACTTCTTAAAAAATTTGATATTGATATATTTGCCTACAATTTGAGAGAAGGATATATTTCTTTAGCAGTCTTTTTGGTTCGAAAAGGTATCCTTATTGCTAAGAAAAATTATGTTTATGAATTGATTGGAGAAGTTGAGGATTTTGTTTTTGATATGATTTGCCAATACTATCAATTTAACTCTTTACCAGGAGAGATTATTGTAGGAAATGATGAAATTAAAGAGTCTTTATCAGATTTTTTCTCAATTCGTGTTTCTAATCCAAATCGTGGTAAATTAAAAGACTTAATTATTTTGGCGCAAGAAAACGCTAAAGAAGGATTAGATGAACATTTTATGAGTGCAAGACTTGAAGATGATAAGATTAATATACTAGATGAACTTGGTTCTGTGCTTAAAATAAAAACTCCCTATAGAATTGAACTTTTCGATAATTCTCATTTACAAGGCAGTAATGCAATAGGAGCGATGGTGTGCTTTATAAATGGCGTAGCAAACAAAAAGATGTATAGAAAATTTAATATAGAATCATTAAATAAACGAGATGATCTATCAAGTATGCGAGAAGTTATTTCTCGTAGATATAGTCGATTAAAAAATGATGGAGATTCTTATCCGGATCTGATTCTTATTGATGGTGGAACTGAACAAATAAGTGCAGCAAAAGAAGTCCTATCAAAATTGAATGTTGATATTCCAGTAGCTGGTTTGGCAAAAGACGATAAACACAGAACTAATATGCTTATTGATGAAAATAACAACGAGATTGATCTAAGCAATAATAAAAAACTATTCTTCTTCTTAACTAGAATGCAGGATGAAGTGCATAGATTTGCTATAAATTATCATACGGAAAAAAGAAATAAAGCCATGTTCAAAAGTTTTTATGATGGAATTAGTGGCCTCGGAGATAAGCGAATTGAATTATTAAACAAACTATATCCAACTATTGATAGTTTAAAAAATGCAAGCATAGAAGAACTCAAGCAAATTATTCCTGAAAAATCTGCGATAGAGTTATACAATAAAATTAGAGGAAAATGAAATGAGCGCTCAAATCAAAAATTTATTTGAAAAAGGGTTATTTGATGAAGTAATTTCTAATACAGAAAACTCTTTTGATTCCGAAGATCTTTTATTTAGAATTTTGAGTTTGGAAGCTCTTTATAGGTACGATGAAGCGTTGAATAATTATTATATTCATAGAGAAGCAGTAGAAAATTGGGACTTAATTAGTAGTTGTAAGGCTTTAATGTTTATTTTGATATATTTTAAAAAAGATGATGAGATTATTAAAGAAACAGAGCACTTTAAAAACATGCCTTACGTTAATCAGCAAACTGAAGAATTTATGCAAAAACTTAATGATTATATTAAAAGTATTAAAGAATATTTTTATAATTCCAAAGATAATAACGAATCTAATTTAGCTCAAATAAAAGAGGCTTTATTTAATGGCAATAATGAAGAACAACTTTATGCCATCAAGAAAATATTTGATTTAGAAGCTCAGGGTATTTCTTGTAAAGTTTTAGTAGTGGATTATTTAAAAACCAAAAGCGATTTTAATACCAATTATGCCTTACTCCTTGAATATGCTATTTTTGCAAAGGTTCAAGAACGATTAATTTTTAAAAAAGATGGTAAATATTTCTCTATTATTCCTATGGATTATTCAGCTTATCTTATTTCAATTAATGATCTTCTCCATAGTAAGTTAGAATATATGAAAATGACAGAGAAAAATGTGAGTATAATCAGATATATTTCAATTTTGGCTCGTCCTACTTTTATGTATCTATTACCTGAAAAAATTCAAGAAAATGATATTGATAATATGCTTGCTGCATTAGTTATAGAAGGTTCAAAAATGTATGGTGCAGATATAACAGAAGATGATTATTTAAAAAATTTGAATTTTTCTGATAAAAAAGTCAAAGAATTCCAAAAAATTATCTCTATTGTCCAAAACGAATTTTAATTATTTTCTTGAGTGTATTTTTATTGTATTAGATTTTAATCTAATATATAATCTTTACATATGCAATTTAAGGAGATTTTTAAATAAATTATGGCTACAAAATTAATTGATAAGGGCAATGCAGTTTACGAAGTTAGTACTTCCGTTAATGGAAAAATATGGAGCGATGCCCAAGAGAAAGCAGTAAAAAAATTAGCTGAAAATGTTGAAATTAAAGGCTTTAGAAAAGGTAAAGCACCTTTAGATTTAGCTAAAGAAAGAATTACTAAAGGACAAGTATACGAAGAAGCAATGAACATTGTTCTTCCAAAAATGTTCCAAGATGTTGTTGAAGAACATAAATTAAAACCTTTTTATCGTCCAAATGTTAATCCTACAAAAGTTAGTGATACTGAATTAGAAGTTCAATTCACAATTATTTGTGTTCCAGAAGTTACTCTTGGTAAATATACTGGCATCAAAATTCCTCTTGAAAAAGTTGCTGTTGATAAAAAAGAGATTGATGATGCAATCGAACATTTAAAAGAAGAAAATGCTGAATGGATAGTTAAAGAAAATGGTGTCGCTGAATTAGGTGATACAGTTATTATCGATTTCAAAGGCTATGTCGATGGAAAAGAATTTGATGGTGGAAGTAGTGAGAATTATTCTCTCGTTCTTGGTAGTAATCAATTTATCCCTGGTTTTGAGAGCCAATTAGTTGGTGCTAAATCTGAGAGCAAAGTTGATGTTGAAGTTACTTTCCCAGAACAATATGTTAAAGAATTAGCTGGTAAAAAGGCAAAATTTGCTTGTAAGATTCATGAAATTAAGACCAAGAAATTCCCAGAAATTAATGATGAATTCGCAAAGAATTTAAAATTAGAAGGTGTTACTGATCTTAAAACATTGAATACATATGAACAAAATGAAGTTGCTAATAGAAAACTTGCACAAGCTAAAGAAAATCAATTCAATAAAATTTTAGATGAAATCACCAAAAATGCTACTGTTGTAATTGCTAAAGAAGTTATTGATAGCGAAGCAGAAGCAGTTAAAAAAGATATGGTCAATCAAATCACTCAAAATGGATTAAGTTTTGATCAATATAAAGAGATTACTGGTATGTCTGATGCTCAATTAGATGATCAATTTCATCAAGAAGCAAAGAATAAGTTAACACAATATCTTGTTTTAAACAAAATTGCTGAAACTGAAAAATTAGTAATTTCTAATGATGAAATCAATAATTATTATGAGAATATTTCTAAACAATATTCTATGAAGATTGAAGATGTTAAGAAAGCTTTACAACCTCAAGAAAACCAATTAAGACAACAACTTGTTCAAGGCAAAATCGAACGCTTTATTGTCGCAAATAACTCTGAAGTTGAAGAAGATAAGAAGCCAGTAGTCGATACAAAAGTTGCTGATGCCAAAACTACAACTAAGAAAACTGCTGCAAAAAAAGAAGCTAAATAATTAACTTTAAGGAGGTTAATAATGAAGTTTGAAAAAAACATTCCATTTAATCTACCAGTTTTAATTACAAGAGGTCTTGTTTTATTTCCAGGACAAAGTGAAAATATCTTTGCTGAACGTGAATTTAGTCTCAATGCAATAAATGTTTCGCAAACAACTTACGATTCTTATATTTTACTTGTTTCACAGATTGATATTTCAAAAGATCAAATCGAAACCTATGAAGATTTTTACCATGTTGGTACTCTTTGTCGTGTAACTCAGATAAGCCAAATAAAGAATGGTTTTAAGATTAAAGTAAGTGCTTTAGAAAGAGTAAGTTTAGTCAATCTTTCAATTTTGAATGACACTCTTTATTGTGATGCTACTATTTTTGAAGATATTGATGGTGATGCACAAGAAGAAGAAGCGATAATTAAACAACTATTTAAAACTCTTGAAAATTTTGATTCATCAATTTTTGTTGAACAGAATTCTAAAGATATCACTTCACAATTTTCTAAAGGAATTAGTGCTAAAGAAATATCTTATCTTTTAAGTGCTAATATAAATTGCAAACTTGAAGAAAAGCAACATTTACTCGAAGCAAAAGATATCAATACAAGATTAGTTAACCTAATTGCGATTTGTAATGGTTTAGTAAAAAATGCCGAAATTGAACGTAAAATTCAAGCCGAAGTTAGAGATAGTGCCGAAAAGAATCAAAAAGAATATTTTTTACGTGAGAAGATGAAGGCAATTAAAAAAGAACTTGGTGAAGATGATACTGATAATGATCCTGATAAAATCGTTGAAAAGGTTGAAAAAGGTAATTATCCTGAAAATATTAAAAATAAAGTTAAGGATGAGATGAAGAAATTTGATATTCTTCCTCAGGGTTCCTTAGAGTCGAGTCTTATTAGAACATACATTGATTTATTATTAAGTTTGCCATGGAGTGAGAAGACTGTAGATAACGAAGATCTCTCTAATGTCGAAAAAATTCTTAATGATGATCATTATGGATTAGAAAAACCTAAAAAAAGAATTCTTGAATATCTTGCTGTTAAACAAATGACTGGTAATTTAAAAGCTCCTATCCTTTGTTTTTATGGACCTCCAGGAACTGGTAAAACTAGTTTAGCAAAATCTATTGCTAGAGCTTTAGGGCGTAATTTCGTTAAATCTTCTTTAGGCGGAATCAGCGATGAAGCTGAAATTCGTGGTTTTAAAAGAACATATGTTGGTAGTGCACCTGGACGAATTATTCAAGGTCTTAAACGTGCCAAAACCAATAATCCAGTCTTTTTGCTTGATGAAATTGATAAATTAGATAAATCTTATCATGGTAATCCTGCAAGTGCTCTTCTTGAAGTGTTAGATCCAGAACAAAATAATAATTTTACAGATAATTTTATTGAAGAACCTTTTGATTTATCCAATGTGTTATTTATTTGTACAGCAAACTATCTAGAAAATATTCCAGCTCCTTTACTTGATCGTTTAGAATTAATCGAGCTAAATAGTTATACTGCCATTGAAAAACTTCATATCGCTAAAGAACACTTAATTAATAAAGCGATTCAAGCGAATGGTTTGTCTAATGCACAAATTAGTTTTACCGATAATTCGATCGATTTTTTAATCGAAAGATATACACGTGAAGCTGGTGTTAGACAACTAGAACGTTTAATTAATAGCATTTGTCGAAAAGTTTGTGTTGAGATTATTAACAAAAAGATTACTTCTATAGAAATTAAACCTCATGATGTGAAGGTTTATCTTGGAACAGAGATTTTTGATAGTACTGAAAAAGAAAAAGGCGGCCAAATTGGTGTCGTAACTGGACTTGCTTATACTGAGTATGGTGGAGATATTTTACCAATCGAAGTTAATTATTTCCCTGGAAAGGGTAATTTGATTCTTACTGGTAAACTTGGCGATGTAATGAAAGAATCTTGTTCAATCGCACTCGATTATATTCGTAGTAATGCAAAGAAATATAATATTGACTCTACAATATTTGATAAAAATGATATTCATGTTCACGTTCCTGAGGGCGCTGTTCCTAAAGATGGACCATCTGCTGGAGTAGCAATAACAATTGCTATTATCTCAAGTTTAACAAATAAACCTGTAAGTGGTGATATTGCTATGACCGGAGAGGTTACATTAAGAGGCAATACCTTGCCAATTGGTGGTTTACGTGAGAAATCATTAGCTGCTTTACGTAGTGGGATCAAAACAATTATTGTTCCACTTAAAAACAAAAATAATGTTAATGAACTTCCACAAGAAGTAAAAGATAATTTAAAATTTGAATATATGACTTCAGTGGATGATGCAATTAAGGTTGTTTTTGGTGCATAAATATGGATTATGCATATGCAAACGCTGAGTTTGTCAAATCTTGTAATGATGTAAAATTACTTCCTGAAAGAAGACTTCAAGAAGTAATTTTTGTTGGAAAAAGTAATGTGGGGAAGTCATCATTAATCAACGCTTTACTAAATCGAAGAAATCTTGCTTTTACTTCTAGTAAACCTGGTCATACCCGTTTATTGAATTACTATCTTATCGAAAATCGTTTTTATTTTGTCGATTTTCCTGGTTATGGTTATAGTAGTAAAAAAGATGTTGATTATGAATTCTATGGAAAGATGATTGAAGACTATTTTAAAGACAATAAATACCTCAAATTAATTGTATTTTTACTTGATAGTAGACATATTCCAACTGATGATGATTTAGATTTTTATAAATTTATCAAGGAATATAATTATCGTTATGTTATTGTAATGACAAAAGCGGATAAACTTAATCAATCAGATCGAGCACAAATATTAAAGAATTTATCGGCAAAATTAGGACCTGATAGCATTAAATCAGTATTAATGGTTAGCGTTAAGGATAGCAAATCTCTTGTCGGTTTAAAAAATAAAATTGATTCTGAAATTAAATAAGGTGAGGACAAATAATATGGCACTTGATAAACGATACGATTTTAAAAAAGTCGAAGATGGAAAATACGAAAATTGGAAAAATAAAGGATATTTTACTGCTGGAGATACCACAAAACAGAAATTTTCTATGGTTATTCCTCCTCCAAATGTTACTGGAAAACTTCATATTGGCCATACATTAGATACAACGATTCAAGATATTACTTGTCGATACAAAAAAGCAAAAGGATTTGATGTTCTTTATCTTCCAGGATGTGATCATGCAGGAATTGCTACACAAGCGAAAGTAGATAAAAGATTACAAGAGAACGGTGTTTCTCGTTTTGATATTGGACGTGAAGAGTTTTTAAAACAAGCTTTTGCTTGGAAAGATGAATATTCAGAAATTATTCACCAACAATGGGCAAAAACTGGATTAATGTTAGATTATAGTCGAGAGAGATTTACTCTAGACGATGGCTTTTCTAAAGCAGTTTATGAAGTTTTTGTAAAACTTTATAATGAAGGATTGATTTATCGTGGCGAAAAAATTGTAAATTATGATCCAAAAATGAAGACTGCTCTTAGTAATATTGAAGTTATATATAAAGATGATAAGGGTAGTTTTTATTATTTTAAATATCGATTAGTCGATGATAATAAAAACTTTCTTATCGTAGCTACTACAAGACCTGAGACTATGTTTGGTGATGTATGTCTTTGTGTTAATCCAAAAGATAAACGTTATCTAAAATATATTGGAAAAATGGTTATTAATCCTGCAAACGGTGAAAAAATACCTGTTATTGCTGATGATTATGTAGATATTAGTTTTGGAACCGGGGTTATGAAATGTACTCCAGCTCATGATCCAAACGATTGGATCATTGGTCAAAAATATCATCTTAATCATCCAGTTATAATGAATGTTGATGGAACTATGGCAGATAATACCGGTTCCTATGCAAAAATGGATAGATTTGTTTGCCGTGAAAAGCTAGTTGAAGAGATTAAAAATAACGATAATTTACTTAAAATTGAAAATATTGTTCATTCAGTTGGACATTCTGAAAGAAGTGACGCAGTTGTCGAACCTATCTTATCTAAACAATGGTTTGTTAAAATGAAACCATTAGCTGAAGCTGTTCTCGAACAACAAAAAGGGAAAAATAAAGCGATTTTCTATCCTCATAGATTTGAGAAAGTATTAGAAAGATGGATGTCTAATTGTGATGATTGGTGTATTAGCCGTCAATTATGGTGGGGGCATAGAATACCTGTCTATTATGAAAAAGGTACTAATAAAGTACTAGTTTCTACCCAAAAGCCTCTTGATATTGAAAATTGGATTCAAGATGAGGATGTTCTTGATACATGGTTTTCAAGTGCCCTTTGGCCATTTGGAACAATGGGTTGGCCAGATAAAACAGCAGATTTAGATAGATATTATCCTTTAGATTGTATGTCTACTGGTTATGATATTATTTTCTTCTGGGTTGCAAGAATGTATTTTCAAGGATTGCATTTTACAAACCAAACTCCATTTAAAGCTATTGTTATCCATGGCTTAGTTAGAGATTCACAAGGCAGAAAAATGTCTAAATCACTTGGAAACGGAATTGATCCATTTGAAGTTGCTGATAAATATGGCATTGATAGTTTACGCTATTTTTTAGCCACTAGCAGTGGACCAGGTCTTGATATGAGATATAGTGATGAAAAAGTTAATTCTTGTTCTAATTATCTCAATAAAATTTGGAATAGTGCACGTTATATTTTAATGAATATTCCAGAAGATTATTCTAACAATAATGTTGATTTAAAAAAGTTAAATACAATCGATAAATACATACTTTCGAAACTTGAACATACCATTCAAAAAGTAACAAAGGCTATGGATAAATACGAATATGGTATTGCTTCAACTCTTTTATATAATTTTGTTTATGATGATTTCTGCTCATTCTACATTGAAATGACAAAAGTAAGCTTAAACGATGATAAATACTATAAAAATGGAGTCTATTTTACTTTGTTAAAAGTACTTAAATCAATAGTAATGATGATTTATCCTTTTTCGCCATTTATTACCGAAGAATTATATTTAAATTTACCAAGTCATTTAGATTCAATAATGCTCGAAAGTTACCCAGTTTTTGAAAAGACACTAGTTGATACTCAAAGTGAAAATAAGGGCGAATTATTAAATAAAATTATTGAATCTATAAGAACATATAAAGTTAATTCAAAATTAGCTCCTAATGCTAAAGTAGATATTAAAATTAAAAGTACTTTCAATATTGATGATTTAGTTGATTATATCGCTAGATTTACATTTGCCAATTCTATTGAAATGGTCGATACAGATATCGAAAATTCTACAAGTATTGTTTTAGCGAATTTAACTTTATTTATTGTAGATAATATTGATAAAAATGAATTAAAAAATAATCTTGAAAAAGAATTAGCCTCCCTCGATTCAGAAATATCAAGAAGTGAGGGACTTCTCAGTAATGAAAATTTCGTCGCAAAAGCTCCAAAAGCAAAACTAGATCTTGAAAGAAACAAATACGAAAAATTTAAATTACAAAAGGCTGTAATTATCGAAAAACTTAAAAAGTTATAAATATTTTACATTTCTCTACGATATATTTGTAAAGGAGGTAAATATGAACAGTGTAATGTTGACAGAACAAGAACTGGACACTATTTTTGTGGGTGAAGCAATTACGCTTGCAGCTATAATGTCCGTTTTAGTTATCTCAATTGTAGTCGTTATTGTATATCGATTGTTTACTAGTAAGTCTTCAACAGTCAAATTACCGGGTGGATGGCAATTTGTTTGGAAATAGTCGTTATTTTATCAATCTTTCTTACTAATTATTATTGTAAATTCTTGTTTGACACATATATAAAATATATGTATAATCTTTAATGTTGTAACTCTAATTTAGCTACAACCGCATGCAAAAGGTTCAAGTAAACGTTCGTTTCACCTTAGTAGCGAGTAATTTTTAAATAGGAGGAAATCACATGTACGCAATAATTTTAACAGGCGGAAAACAACTTAAAGTTGAAGTTGGCCAAAAAATTTATGTCGAAAAGTTAGATGTTGAAGTTGGTTCAAAATACACTTTCGATAAGGTTTTATTGGTCGGAGACAAAGCAATTAAAGCAGGCAATCCATATTTAAATGGTGCAACTGTTGTTGCTAAAGTTGAAAAACAAGGTTTAAGCAAAAAGATTAAAGTTTTCAAGTATAAGTCAAAATCTAATTATCATAGAACTATTGGCCACAGACAGCCATATACTTGCTTAACTATCGAAGCTATTAACGCATAATAATGATTAAAGTATATTTTAAAGAAATAGATGAAAATGTTGTTTTGCTAAAGGTGCTTGGGCATGCTGATTATTCAAAATTAGGGAATTTGGATTTAGTTTGTGCTTGTGTTTCAAGTATCGTAATTGGTGGTTTAAATCAAATAAACGATATTCAAAATTACAAGTCTAGCGTAAATTCAGGTGACGTTGAGGTTGTAGTCGATAAAGCAAATATTAAAGATGATGCTGTATTAAGAACTATAATCACTCAACTAAGTACTCTAAGTACAAAATATCAAAAAAACATTAAGATCGAAAAAGAATAAAGAAAGGTTGGTACAAATATGAAATTTAGATTTGAACTTAATATTCAACTCTTTGCATCCCATAAAGGTGTCGGTAGTACTAAGAACGGCCGTGATAGTGCTGGTCGTAGATTAGGTGCTAAGCTTGGTGATGGTCAAGTCTGCAAAGCAGGTGCTATTATTTATAGACAACGTGGAACTAAAGTTTTCCCTGGCATTAATACTAAAAAAGGTAGTGATGATACAATTTTTGCTACTAAAGCCGGTTATGTCAAATTCGAAAGAGTTGGGAAAAATAAGACTCGCGCTTCAGTTTACGAATTAAGAAAATAAATAAAGCCACCTTGTTTTATAGGTGGTTTTATTTTAAAGAAACAACAAAATATGAATTTATTTATTGATAAAGCTGTAGTTGAATTTAGAAGTGGCAGAGGCGGAAATGGAGCCATTGCTTTTATTCATGAAAAAAATCGTCCTTTAGGAGGACCAAGTGGTGGAAATGGTGGTCGTGGAGGAAGTATATATTTAAGATGCTCAAATACTACGACTACGTTAGTTAACTATAGACACTCAAAAACATTTATTGCTGATGATGGTGCAAAAGGTGATATTAAGAGTATGTATGGTCGAAATGCTAAAGACATATATGTTGATATCCCTCTTGGTACCGTTGTTTTTTTAGAAGAAAACCATCAATTCATCTGCGATATGGATGAAATTGGTAAAGAATTTTTAATTTGTAAAGGCGGTCGTGGTGGTCGTGGCAATGAAGCATTCAAAAACTCACGAAATAAAGCACCAAAAATTGCTGAAAATGGCCTTCCTGGCGAAACTAAACGTATTATTTTAGAACTTAAACTTTTAGCTGATGTTGGTATAATTGGTTTCCCAAGTGTTGGAAAATCAACTTTTATCAGTTGTGTAACTAATTGTAAGGCCGAAATTGGTGATTATGATTTCACTACTTTGGTTCCAAATCTTGGAGTAGCATCAACAAAAGATGGTCATTCGTTTGTTTTGGCTGATATGCCTGGATTAATCGAAGGAGCTCATCTTGGCAAAGGGTTAGGTTTAATGTTTTTAAGACATATTGAACGTTGCCGAGTTTTAATTCATATGGTTGATATGAGTGGAGTTCGAGATCCATTTGAATCATATAATATAATTAATAATGAACTTAAAGATTATGGCATGCACCTAATCGATAGACCACAAATTATTGTTGCCACAAAAATGGATGAAGATGGAGCTTTAGAAAGATTTAACAAATTTAAAGAACAAGTTAACTGCGATGTTATTCCAATTTCTTGTGCTACTGATGAAGGATTAGACAAAGTTCTTTATAAATGTTATGACTTACTTAAAGATGCTAAAACTTATCCTGTTTACGATGAAAAAGATCTTGAAAAAATCTATGATGCAAATAGTGAAGAGCCTATTTTTACTATTACCAAACAAGATGATCATACATTTATTATTAGTGGTACTCGAGTTGAAAGAACTTACGATTTAATTAATCTATCTACCGATGAAGGAACTATGAGATTAATCACTTATCTTAATAAAATAGGTGTTGATAAAGAACTTCATAAAATTGGCGCAAAAGATGGAGACACTGTAAAGCTTAAGGATTATAATTTCGAATACTTCGACTAAATTTGTTCATATGCTTATTAATGTTAAATTTTTTAATTGGCAAAATTAGACTAAAAAATAAAGATTATATTTCTCTAAATGTTAATAATATTGGTTTTGAAATACATACAAACCATATAGAAGATTTGATTCTTGATACAGAATATTTTTTCTATGTAATGGATTTCATTAAAGAAGATTGTGTGTCTTTTTATGGATTTTTGGATGAGAACGAACTTATTCTTTTTAAGAAACTTATAAGCGTAAATAATGTTGGCCCCAAAACAGCTTTATCAATTTTAAATTCATTAAGTTTTGATGAGATTATTTATATTATTAAAAATAGAAAAAAAGATGATTTAGCCAGTATTTCTTTAGTTGGTAGCAAAGCCGAACATATTATACTTGATTTAGCTAATAAACTTGATGAGTTTAATAGCGAATATAAGTTCGAATATGAAGACATATTCTATGCGTTAAAGAAAATAGGTTTTAAAAGCAAAGATATTAGTTATGTTCTGAGAAAAATTCCTCGAAATTTACCTTCAAACGAAGCATTAAAACTTGCTTTAAAGGAGATAAAGAATGTCAAATAATGATAATTATCTTCGACCGCAAAAACTTGATGATTTCTTTGGACAAAACGATATTATTAGAAAACTAAAAATCTATATAAATAGTGCAAAAATTAGAAAAACCGTTCTTGATCACTTGCTTTTTTATGGTCAACCAGGTTTAGGAAAGACAAGTCTTGCCTACGTTATCGCTAATGAAATGAATGTAAAAATTACTACTATAAGTGCTTCTGCAATTCAAGATTTGACAGATCTAGTTTCTATTTTGGGAGATTTGAATAGTGGGGAAATTCTTTTTATTGATGAAATCCATAATTTAAACAAGGAGTTTGAAGAAATACTATATAGTGCAATGGAAGATTTTAAGTTGAATATTACCTTTAAATCTGAAGAAAATAGTAAGGTACTATCAATTGATCTACCTCCATTTACATTAATTGGAGCAACAACACTTGCAGGAAATATATCAACTCCTTTAAGAGATCGATTTGGAATTGTTTTCAAATTCAATTATTATTCGCTTGATGAATTGAGTAAAATAATTTTTATAAATTCGAAAAAGCTTAAATTAAAATTACTAAAGGAAGGTGCTGAAGAAATAGCTAAAAGAAGTAGAAAGACTCCACGGGTAGCTAACAATATTTTAAAACGAATTTTGGATTATTCTTTATATAAACCAATTCCAAAAATTGATAAAACATATATTTTAGAAGCATTCAATTTTTTAGATATTAATGAATTTGGATTGGATGATAGTGACATTAATATTTTACGAGTCTTGCATATAAATTTAAAAGATAAACCCGTTTCATTAGAAACAATTGCAGCAGTCTTAAATGAGAATGTAGAAAATATTCGTGATCTTAATGAACCATACTTAGTAAATATGGGTTATATTGAGCGAACAAAACAAGGAAGAGTAATCTCAAAAATTGGACTTGAGATTTTATCAAAAATAATACGAAAATAACAATATTATAAGGTTGTTTTTTTATAAGAATTAAGGTATATTAAAAAGCGTATATAAATTGTAATATTTATAAATTTATTTATAAATAAGAGATGGAGGCTTTTTGTGAAACGTTTTCTTGCATATATCTTACTATGTTTAAGCGTTCTATTCGGCACATTTGCTAGTTTTGTGCCAACAATTGTTTCTATTAATGCCAGTGCAGATTATGATAACGGCCAGAATTTCGTTTATCGTATCTCAACTAAAGATAATTCTGATAAAAATGATGGTGATATTGAATCGGGCGATGCCATAGATAGTGTCGTAAGTATTTTCAAATCTAGATTAAATTCGGCGAATATTTCTACATATAAATTAGAGACCGAAGGCAATAACACAATTCGACTTTCTTTTAAAGCTCAATCTGAAATTAATACTGCTGTAGCAAAATATTTAAATTTTGATTGGAATTTAGAAGCAATGGATTATAGTGGAAAAATCTTACTTGAAAGTGATGATTTTTTCAAATCGGGCGATGCTTATATTGATTATTCTGATAGTTACCCAGTTATCGTAATGCCTTTAGCTAATGCTGAAGATTTTAAAACAAAACTTTACCAAAATGTTAAAGATGCAAGTTCTAGTGATGAAAAAACAACATCATCAATTGAAACTAATTCTTTTAAGTATCAAACAATGGATGATGCAGCCGAGACAACTAGCAATGCAAACTACATTTATATTGTTAATAATTGGGATACAACATCTTATTCAATGGAAAAAGTAATCACTAATAGTGATAGTGCTGATACAAAAGAACTAAATGCATATATTGATCGTATTGATGCAACAAAACCAGAAAATGTTTATTTTGATTATGATAGTACCAAAACAGATGCTACTTTCACCAAATTAAAATATACAGGATTTTTAACTAATGCTGGATCTGATCTTGCTTTAGCAAACAAATTAGCAAATATTGTTTGCGCAGAATTAAATTCTACAAAAATAGATTATAACTTGACGCTTATTAATAAAGATATTATCAATGATGCCACAAATAATACTTTACCTTTCATTGAAAAATTAATTTATCGTGGTGGTGAATATGGATCTTATCAATCAATTATTTTTTCTAGCTTACTGATTTCTTGTTTAGTAGCTTATGTTGTTGTAAGTTTATTTGTTATTCTTAATTATAATTTATCAGGTTTAACAACTATTTCATTAGTACCAGGAGCATTATTGCTAACACTATTTATATTAAATAGTTTTGGTGCTGAATTTAATATAGGTATGATTATAGCCTTGATTGCCATTGCAATTATTTTCTTATTTTCTCAATTATCTTATTTCAAGAGTGTTAAAGAAGAACTATATAAGGGTAGAAATCTCCGAAAAGCAAACGAAGAAGCAAGCAAAAAGACTCTTGCCTTACAAATTGATTTATCAATAATTTCTATTTTATTCGGTTTAGTTGGCTATTTGATTCCAAATAGTATCATGGTTTCTGTTGGTGCTACTTTGATCTTAGGTGGCTTACTTAATCTTGTAGTAAACGGATTATTATTACGAGGAATGTACTATTTTTTAACTAATTCTAGCTTTGTTGCAAGTCATTTGAATTTATTAATGATTGAACAAAAGAAGATTCCTAATTTAGCAAACGATGAAAAACCAACATATTTTGATGGTTTTAACAAAAAAGAAAATAAAAAAATTAGCAAGTTTTATGGAATTGGTGGAGCTATTCTATTAATTGCTAGTATAGTTGGAATTTTAAGTTTCCAATTAAGTACCGGAAATATTTATAACTCTAATTCTTCTAATGTAATTGGTTCACGTGTTTATTTACAATTTGACTATAATGAAAACAGCGATATTCAAAGTGTTTCCGATCTTGAAACCAAAGTTTTAGATCATTTATATGTTTATGATACAACAACAAATAATCGTTCAGAAAAAAATGTCGGTTATAGCGATGTTTTAATGTATACATATTCATATAAAGAGAATTATGCAAATAACAAAGAAACATTAAAAACTATTTATTATGTTATTGAATTAAGTTCTATTTACAGTGAAAATAGTAAAGTATCAGCCTATGTTAATTCAAGTTACTATTTAGATAATGTTTCAGTCGAAGATGCTCTTCAATACTTAATTTCTAATTATAATTCTGTTCCAAATTTTAAGGACGTTACCTTAAATGATGTTATAAATGTGAATGATGATACAAATAATTACTATGCAATGCTTTTTGCCGTTATTGGCTCTTTAATTGCTAGTTTATATCTAATTTTACGTTATGGAATTTCTAGAGGTTTAACAAGTTTATTAATTATTGGTGGATCTTTAACTATTACTATTGGAATTTTTGTTTTAACTAGGGGAGTATTTACAAGTCAAATTTCTTTAGGATTAATTATTCTTGCATTATTTGGCTATGCGCTTCTTTTAACGATTTTTTCAACCGAAAGAAATGCTTTTAAAGATGCAAAAATTGATAAAAATGATTTGGAATTACGTAAAAATAATAGCTTCTATTCAATGAATCTAGCTTTTTCAAATATTCTTATTATTGGCTCTTTATCAGAATTTATAATTATTAGTTTCTTATTTGCAACTACATTTACAACTTACTTTATAATTCTTGTGATTATTGGTATCTTAATTGTTACAGCTTCAACAAAATTATTAAATGTCGATGTTTCCTATGTTTTAGTTAAATTCTTCGGTAACATTAAAGTTAGAATTAACGCTAATTATCAAGCTAGAAAATCAAAACATGATAAAAAGAAGAATATTGTTGATAAAGGTGATGGTCCTGAAGAAGCAACATTTATTGGTATTAACGACTAAATTTAAAGGCTACCTTCGTAGCCTTTTATTTAATAAGATATGATGAACTTTAAACAAAAAATACTAAACTATTATTCATTATCTGAAGTTGACTATGAAAATTTAACTAAAGATGTGACAATTAGTGATTTACCAAATCCTTTCAAATATGAAAATATGGAAGGATGTGTTTCTTTTATTAAAAAACAAATTGAATTAAACAAAAAGATTCTCATTTATGGTGATTACGATTGCGATGGTGTAATGGCCACATCAATAGTTTTTTTAGCTTTAAAAACCGATACATTTACCCCAGGATTTTATATTCCTTTTCGAGAAACGGATGGATATGGTTTAACAAAAGAAAATATAAAGAAATTCTCAGAATTAGGTTATGAAGTTTTAATCTTGGTCGATAACGGCATTACTCTTAACGATGAAATAGATTATGCAAATAGTTTGGGCTTAACAGTAATCATATTTGATCATCATACGATGGAGGAAAAATTACCAAACGCTTTATTTATATTACATCCAATTTATTCAGGTTTTTCTGAATATAATATGTGTGCTGGAAGCCTTGCCTTTTTCTTTAGTATGGCTTATTTAGGCAAGGTTGATGAATATCTACTTACTTTGGCTATGATTTCGACTATTAGCGATCTAATGGAAATAAAAGGCTACAATAGACTCTTAATTAAACTTGGATTGAAATCTTTAAATACGAAAAAATATAGTAATATATTTCAACTTATTAATAAGGATTTAATCAAAATTACTGAAACCGATATTGCTATTCTTGTTGCTCCTAAAATCAATGCAATTGGTAGAATAATTAATGATAATAGTTTGTTTAATATTGTTAGATATTTTATAAAGACTGATGATGCAAATTTTACAAGAGATCTTGCTGAATGGATTACTGATGTGAATACGCATCGTAAACAGTTGATTAAGGAAAACAATGAAAATTTAAATTTTGATAATAATAAAAATTCAATTGTTTTTGAAGCTGATAATTTAAAAGAAGGTTTAACTGGTTTACTAGCAGCAAAAATACTCGATGAATACAACAAACCAGTTGTAGTTTTGACGAAATCTTCTAAAGATGAAAAAATACTTAAAGGTAGTATCAGAAGTAAATCTGGTTTTGATGTTAATATCATTTTAAATGATTTAAAAGATTTATTAATTGCATATGGTGGTCATCAGAATGCTGGTGGATTAACATTAGAAGATAAAAATTTTCAGGAATTTATGAAAAGATTCGATTTTGCCGCCTCAAAACATCATTTTGTTGATGAAAAAACTGATATGATTGAAATAAATATAACCGACATTAATAAAGAAAATTATGATTTTTTAATGACTTTATCACCTTTTGGACAAGGATTTAAAAAACCTGTATTTCTTATTAAAAATGTTAAAACTACTTTTTTAACCAAAAGCAAAGACAATAAACACATTATTTTTAAAGTAAATCCAACCTCCGCAATCGTATATTTCAATTTTGATAAGAAGATATTCGATAATAACTATGTCGATTTATATGGTAATTTGGATATTAATTATTTTAACAACTATACTACAACACAATTTCATGTTAGTGGTTTTTTAAAAAATATTTTAGAGTAAAATAATAATTATGGAAGAAAAAATTGAGCAGAAAGTAAAAATAGTTAAGCAAAATGGTGGATATCCTATGCATACTTTTGAGGATGTAAAAGAACTTTATTATCCTTATATACATAACGAAACCGATAGAGAAAGCATTTACAATGCTTATCTTTTTGCATTAAAAAAACATGAAGGCATCTTTAGAAAGAGTGGAGAGCCTTATGTTCAACATCTTATCGAAGTAGCATATATATGTGCTCAATTGCAGGCTGGTCCTGTTACTATTGAAGCTGCTTTTTTACATGATGTTGTCGAAGACACAGATACTACAGTTAAAGATATCGAAGATATGTTTGGCAGTGATTGTGCAAAAATAGTCGACTCTTTAACAAAAATCCAACGTTTAAAACTTTCTCATAGAACGCAAGAAGAGTTTGAAGCAGAAGATCATCGCAAAATCTTTCTTGGCATGGCTCGAGACGTTCGTGTAATTATTATTAAACTGGCAGATAGGCTTCATAATATGCGCACTATTGAATCTTTGTCACAAGATCGACAATTAGCATTAGCTAATGAAACCCTTGATGTATTCGCTCCTATTGCACATCGTTTAGGTATTTATAAACTTGAAAGTGAATTAGAAGACTTATCGTTAAAAATTCTTAAACCTTCAGTGTTTAGTGAAATTAGTAGTCTTCTTAATGCAAGGGTTCGAGAAAGAACAAAATCATTAAATACATTTAAAAAGAAATTAGGAGATATTGCTTTTAATGCCAATATTCCTTTTGAAATTGAATCGCGAGTTAAATCTATTTATTCGATATATAAAAAAATGTATTTAAAAGGTCGAACTTTTGATGAAATTTATGATGTTATGGCTTTAAGAATCATTACGGATACTACTTTACATTGTTATGAACTTCTTGGTTTAATTCATCAAGAATATAAGCCTATTCCTGGAAGATTCAAAGATTATATTGCTGTTCCTAAGACCAATATGTATCAATCATTGCATACATCAATTATTTCAGGGGACGGAAATATATTTGAGGTTCAAATTAGAACAAAAGAAATGGATGAAGTTGCTGAAACTGGTGTTGCTGCACACTGGAGATATAAGGAAAATGAGAATTACGATCCTAGAGCAGAACAAAGAGATATCGAAGAAAAATTGCACTGGTTTAGAGATTTTGTATCAATCTCAAATGAGAATACAGATTCTAACGCAAAAGAATATTTAGATAACCTTTCAAAAGATATTTTTGAAGCTAATATTTTCGTATTTACTCCAAAAGGACGTGTAATAGATTTACCAGCTGGTTCTACGCCATTAGATATGGCATATAAAATACATACCAAGATAGGTGATAGTGCCGTTGGTGCAACAGTTAATAGTATATTTGTTCCATTAAATACAGCGCTTAAAACTGGCGATGTAGTTGAAATTAAAACTAGTAAAACATCTCCAGGTCCAAATAAAGATTGGCTGGATATTGTAAAAACAAGCAGTGCAAAATCCCACATCCGAAAATTTCTACAACAGAAGAATAGTGAACTTATCAAGAATGATGATGTTCAAAAAGGTAAAGAACTTTGTAAGGCAGCTTTTGCTGAAAGAGACGTTTCTTTAGAAGAAATGGAATCACTATTAAATACTAATAATGTACTAAATAATTACCATTGTATTAATATTAGTGATTTGTACTATAATATCAGTAAGAAAAATCCAACAGGAGCTGCTGTTTGTGATTTTTTGAATATTAAGAAGAAAATAAAGAACGAAGTTACATTATCTAAAAAAATTGATTATGGTAATAATGATTGCCCGGTTTATGTTGAAAATGCAGATGGAGTGAAGATTACTTTAGGTAATTGTTGTACGCCTATTCCTGGTGATGATATTGTTGGATACATTACTAAAGGGATGGGAATTACTGTTCATAGAAAAGATTGCCCAAATGTAAAAGATTTAAAGCAAAGATTAATTGATGTGTATTGGAAAGAAAATTTAGGAGTTTCATCATATCCAGTTGATATTCTAATTGATTGTAATGATGATAATAGTTTGATTACTGATGTTATGAATGCATTAACTTCTTTTAAAGTTAAAATAACAGAATTTAATGCAAAAATGCACCCAGAAAACTCGACAACAACCATCTCTTGCCAACTTTATGTTACGAACGTAAACATGCTACAGCAAATATTTCAAGTTCTTAAAAATATTTCTAGTGTATATCAAGTTAAAAGAGTTATTCATTAGCTCATATCTTTCTTATAGCAATTTAGGCATTAATTATTTATAATAATTAAATTAGAGGTTTAATATGTTTAATATAGTAAAAGGCACGCATGATGTGATTGAAAAAGAAGCATCAAAATATAGTTATATTGAAAGTTTACTGCAAAGAGAAGCAGAAGTTTTTGGTTATCATGAATTTAGAACTCCAATCATGGAATATAGTGAGTTATTTTTAAGGTCAACAGGCGAAAGTAGCGATATTGTTCGAAAGGAAATGTATACTTTTAGCGATAAGAGCAATCGATCAATAACATTAAGACCTGAAATGACTGCAGGCGTAATTAGAAGCATGGTTAACGAGAAATTATTCGCACTACAAGATTTACCAATTAAGTCATATTATGTTGGTCCTAACTTCAGATATGAGAGGCCACAACAAGGTAGATATCGTCAATTCAATCAATTCGGAATTGAATGTGTTGGAGTGGATAGCATTTATAGAGATATTGAAGTAATAATGCTTGGATATAATTGCTTAAAAATGCTTGGTTTCAAAAATGTAAACTTAGAAATTAACTCTTTAGGTGACAACGAAACTAGAGATAATTATCAAAAAGCATTACGAGAATATTTTGGCAAACATATTGATTTTATGTGTGATGATTGCAAGGAAAGATTTAAAATAAACGTTTTACGTATTTTAGATTGTAAGATTGAAACTGATATTGAAATAAATAAGGGTGCACCTGTTATTTCTGATTATTATTCAAAAAAATCTAAGGATGACTTTAAGGCCATAACTGATTTTTTAAAAACAAACGAAATACCATTTCAAATAAATAATAACTTAGTTCGTGGATTAGATTATTATTCGGGAATAGTTTTTGAATATCATTGTACATCCTCTCAAGGCAAAGATTATGGTGCTTTAGGCGGTGGCGGACATTATGGAAATTTAGTTAAAGAAATTGGTGGTCCAGATATAGAAGGTGTAGGATTTGCTTTTGGAATTGAAAGATTAGCAAGTTTAATGGATGACGACAATTTATTTAATGATGAAGAAATAGGGTCTTCACTAGATTGCTATGTCATGCCTATTGGAGATCAAAATGAAGACATTTCCTTTACACTTACAAATTATTTAAGAACTAACGGATTTAAAGTTGATGTATGTTTAGAGCATAAATCAATCGGTCAGATGTTTAAAAAAGCCGAAAGAAGAAATGCTAAATATGGAATTATAATTGGTGATGATGAAGCCAAAGGGAAAATGGTGAATCTTAAAAATTTAAATACACAAGAACAAATTTCGGTTAAATTCGACGATTTACTTGATAAACTTGATGAACTATTAGAAGATGCAGATGAACACCATCACGAGGAATAAAATATGGACCAAATTAAAAGAACTAATCATTGTGGTGAATTAAGAATTACTGATGTTGGAAAAGAAGTGGATTTAGTAGGCTGGGTTGCAAAGAAAAGAAATCTTGGTAGCCTTGTTTTTATTGATCTTCGCGATAGATGGGGAATTGTTCAAATTACAATTCAAAGCGATAAAGTTAATTTAATAGATGTTCGCAATGAATATATTATTGGCGTTCATGGAGTTGTTTCAAAAAAGAATGATCCAAATAAAAATTTAGCCACTGGTGATATTGAAGTAATCGCCTCAAATGTATATTTGATCAATAGTGCTGAACAACCACCTTTCATTATTGCTGATGATACCGATGCTTTAGAAGATATTCGTTTAAAATATCGATATTTAGATTTACGTCGATTAGTAATGCAAAAAAGATTTCAAATAAGAGCCCAAATAGTCAAATCTTGTCATGAATATTTCGATGCAAATGACTTTATTGAAGTGGAGACTCCTTCATTAACACTATCTTCTCCTGAGGGAGCTAAAGAATATTTAATTCCATCAAGATTACATCATGGATGTTTTTATGCTTTGCCTCAATCTCCTCAACTTTATAAACAATTATTAATGGTTTCTGGTTTTGAAAGATACTATCAAATTGCAAAATGTTTTAGAGATGAAGATTTACGTGCAGATCGTCAACCTGATTTTACTCAAATTGATGTTGAAACATCATTTTTGAATGAAGATCAAATACTAGATTTATCTGAAGGATTATTAAAAAAGATTTTTAAAGATTCAATTAATGTTGATGTTAAATTACCTTTACGACGTATGGAATATGATGTGGCAGTATCTCGTTATGGTAGTGATAAACCAGATACACGTTTTGGTATGCTTCTTAATGATGTTAAATCAATCCTTTCTAATACAGAATTTGAAGCTTACAAAGAAGCTAAGTTTATTTCGGCAATAAAAGTTGATGGCGTTGCTGAAGAGACCTCAAGAAAAAAGATTGATGAATATTCATTATTAGCTAACAAATTCAATATGAAGACTTTTGGAGTATTCAAAATCGAAAATGATGTAATTGTTAGCAGTCTATCTAAATTCTTTTCTTTAGAAACTTTAAATCAATTAAAAGAAAAGATGGATGCAAAGAATAATGATGTTATTTTCGTTGCTGCTAGTAACAATAAGAAAAATGTCTTCTTTGGCTTAGGAGCTTTACGTTCACAATTTGCTAAAACTTTAGGTTTAATTAAACCTAATACATATGATTTATTATGGGTTACTAAATTCCCATTATTTGGTTTAAGTGATGATGGACATATTGTTGCTGAACACCATCCTTTTACAAGACCATGTGATGAAGATATACCTAAGTTAAAGACAAAACCAGAAGAGGTTTATTCTTATGCTTATGATATTGTAATTAATGGATATGAAGCTGGTGGGGGTACGTTAAGAATCTATAATCAAGAACTTCAAAAAGAAATTTTTGAAGTATTAGGTTTTACTGATGAAGATATTAAAAAGAAATTTGGATGGTTTGTCGATGCTCTAAAATATGGCACACCTCCACACGGTGGTTTAGCTTTTGGGTTAGATCGACTTACAATGATTCTTAGTGGAACTGATAACATCCGTGATGTTATTGCTTTCCCAAAGAATTTAAGTGGAGTTTGTCCAATGTCTAATGCTCCTCGTGAAGTAAGTGAAGAACAATTAAAAGAATTGGGATTGAGTTTAATTAAGGAGGAAAAATAATGAATATTAAAGAATTAAATAATCCAAAAAATATTGATGAACTTGCTGTTGCTGCTATTCGTAGTAACTGCATAGATTATATAAATAAAGCTAAATCAGGTCATCCTGGTATGGCTTTAAGTAGTGCACCAATTTTATATACTTTATATAAAGATTTTCTAGTTTCTAATCCAGAAGATCCTGAATGGATTAATAGAGATAGATTCGTACTTTCTAGTGGACACGCCTCAATTTTACAATATGTTATTTTACACCTTTGTGGTTTTAAAATTTCAAAAGATGATTTAGCAAATTTTAGACAACTTGGTAGTATTACTCCTGGTCATCCTGAAGTCGGAGTTACTCCAGGTATTGATGCTTCAAGTGGTCCTCTTGGACAAGGAATTGCTCAGGCAGTTGGTATGGCAATGGCCGAACAAATGCTTGCCGCACACTATGATCCAAAAATCTACAATCATTACACCTATTGCTTATGTGGTGATGGTTGCTTAGAAGAAGGAATAAGTGAAGAAGCTATTCAATATGCCGGTTTTCAAAAGCTTAATAAATTAATTCTTTTATATGATAAAAATAACGTTACACTCGATGGACCATTAGCACAATCTGAAGATGAAGATACAAAGGGCAGATTTTTGGCCGATGATTGGAACGTAATTGAATGTAAAGATGGAAATAATCTTAAACAAATTAAAAAAGCGATTCAACAAGCTAAAGATTCAATAAATAATCGTCCTACAGTCATTATTTTTACAACTATTATTGGCTTTGGTTCTAGTTCTCAAGGAACAAACAAAGTTCATGGAAACCCATTAGGAGAAGAAGATGGGAAACACGCAAAAGATGTTTATGGTTACGATTATCCTGCCTTTACAATACCTGATTCAATCTATAAATTAATGCAAGATAATTTCGTTTCTCGTGGAAAAAAGGCTTATGACAAATATCAAAAAGTAATGGATATTTTGAAAAAAGATGATCCACATACATTCAAAAAGATGATGGACTTATCTACTAATGATGTATCTGAATATCTAGATAAAAAATATCTTGAAATGAATGAAGTTAAGGAAGAATCTTCAAGAATAACTAGCGGAAAAGTACTAAATTACTACCATAATAAACTTTTTAATCTAGTTGGTGGTAGTGCCGATGTCGCTGCCAGTGTAATGACAAAAATAGATGGAGGAAGCAATTTTACTCCAGATGATCGTAAAGGAACTAATATAAATTGGGGCATTAGAGAATTCTTAATGTGCTCGGCAAGTAATGGTATTCTTTTACATGGAGGATTAAGAACTTATTGTGGATGTTTTCTTATTTTTAGTGATTATGCTAAAAATGCTATAAGAATGGCTTCACTAATGAAAATTCCTCAAATCTATCTTTTCTCTCATGATTCAATTGCTGTTGGAGAAGATGGCCCAAGTCATGAGCCAATCGAACAATTAGCTTCATTAAGAGCTACACCAAATTTAAATGTTTTTAGACCATGTGATGCTAAAGAGACTTACGCTTCGTGGCGTTTAGCTCTTGAATCAACATCTACACCTACTGCGATTATTATTTCTCGCCAAGGATTACCATTATTAAAAGATAGTTCTAATTACGAAAAAGTAAAATTGGGTGGATACATTATCAGTAATTCGATAAAATCTGAACCAGATGTTACATTGATTGCTACCGGAAGTGAAGTATCTCTAGCTTTAGGCGCTAAAGAACTATTAGCTCTCAAGAAAATTGATGTTCGAGTTGTTTCTATGCCATGTTTTGAATTATTTGATAAACAAAGTGATAGTTATAAGGAATCTGTATTGGGTAAGGATTATAATAAGCGTGTTTCAATCGAGATGTCTTCGACTTTTGGTTGGGGCAAATATGCTAAGTTTAATTATGGCCTTGATACATTCGGTGCCTCTGGAAAAGCACAAGATTTATTCAAATATTTTAAATTTACAAAGGAAGATGTTGCTTCTGCAGTCGAAAATTACTTAAAATAGTGTAGAATATAGAAGGAGTGAATTATGCCAAATTATGTTTATTTGCAACATTACACAAGTCAAGGTGATCTAGGTATTTCTAGAGATGTTTTTGTGACTCTTGGTCAACATGTTGTAAGTTATATCCGCGAAAAGAACGTTGGCAAAGGATTCACAATTAGTGATAATGTCGATGTTTCTATTCATTCTAATGAAGTAGTTTATAAATTTTTTGTTACAAAGAAAAATAAAGTTAATCCACATTATATTGAAAATTGTATTACTGACTACATTAATAGTAATTTATTAATGATTTGTGAGGTTGTACCTTTTGAAATTAGTGTCAAAGTGACGTCAGAAGCTGGAGAATGAAATGGAAAATAGTGAATCACGTAATAAAATTCAGGAAATTGCCATGCAAATTATGTATGGCTTTTTAATAATTCAACAAACAAATCAACCAATACATTTTGAAGATACAATCTCTGAGGTTTGCGAAAAACCATATGAAGATTGTGATATTTTTTTAAAAGATTTATTAATAAAATCTCTAAAAAATGAACAAGAAATTATTAATTTACTCTCAAAGTTTCTTAATAAATGGACTTTTGATCGTTTAAATACTTGTGTGCAGGCTATTTTAATAACGGCTGTTGCAAATTATAAGTATTGTTGCAATACTGACAAGGCAATTGTTATTAATGTGGCTATTAAGCTAGCAAAGAAATATTGCGAGAAAGATGACTATAAATTTGTTAATGGAATTCTTGATAATTGTTTAAAAGATGAACAGCCAAGCAAATGATAGAAAAATTTTATCGGTAACTGATCTTAATAATTATATTAAGATTCTTTTTGATAATACAATTACATTACAAAACATTTATATACATGGAGAAATAAGCAATTTTACCGGAATTAATAGAAGTGGACACTTATATTTTTCTCTTAATGATGAAACATGTTCAATTAAAGCAGTAATGTTTAGATTTGATGCTACGACGCTTACTTTCGTTCCTAAAAATGGTGATGAAGTAATCGTTTTTGGTACGATTTCTTCCTATCCTCCAAACGGTACTTATCAAATTATTGTTAAAAAGATCGAACTTTTTGGACTTGGAGATATTTTGCTTAAGAAACAGCAATTAAAAGAAAAATTATATAAGGAAGGATATTTTAATGAGAGTCATAAAAAGCAATTACCTAAATATCCCAAGAGAATTGGTATTATATCAGGAAAAAATAGTGCTGGTCTTGTCGATATAATTACAAATATTAATAGAAGATTTCCAATAGTTGAAATTTCTGTATATTATAGTTTAGTTCAAGGTGTGAATGCAGTTAACGATATAATTAAATCATTAAATAAGGCCGAAAATGATGATCTAGATGTGTTAATAATTGGTAGAGGTGGGGGAAGCTCTGAAGATTTATCATGTTTTGATGACGAAATGTTGGTAAAAGAATTATATAAATGCAAAATACCAATAATAAGCGCTATTGGTCATGAAATAAATCAATCTTTATGTGACTTAGTGGCTGATAAATATGCATCAACTCCTACAGGAGCTGCCGAGTTTGCTGTTCCAGATAAAAAAGATTTATTAGAAATGCTTTCGCAAGACAAACAATACTTGAATAGCAAAATTAGTCAATTTTTATCAAATTTTGATATGCAACTCTCATTGAGGTCTTCTAACAAATACTTATCAAACATTTCATTTAGGTATGATGAATATCAAAATTTGATAAAAAATAAAGAAAAAGATTTAAATACTTTAGTAAATGAATATATTTCTGATCTTCAACATATAGTTAATTCAAAAAGAGATTTTGTATTAAATATCAACCCTGAAAAAATTCTTGAGAAAGGATATTCCATTGTATTTAATACTAACGGAGTCGTTATATCATCTTCGTTAGAAGTTCAAAAAGATGATAAAATTAAAATAACAACAAAGAAAGGTGACTATTACGCTGTTGTGGAGGAAAAATAAATGGCAAACACGAAAGAAAACAAAAAAATTCCAACATTTGAGGAGAAAATGAATAGGCTTGATTCCATAATTCAAAAATTAGATCAAAAAGTTTTACCTTTAAATGAAACATTAGTGCTTTACGAAGAGGCACAAAAATTAATAACTGATTTGAATAAAGAATTAAAAGATGCAAAAGAAAAAGTGACTAAATATATCAATTAGCTACAATTTAGTATTTTTTTAGTTATTATATATTTTCCATATTCATATAATTCTTTTATAATAATTAAAAATAAATTAGAATATTTATATGAGTATAAAAATCATTTTACATATCGATCTCAATGCTTTTTTTGTTACATGCGAACAAATTAAAAACCCAGATTTAATTGGTAAAATAATTGTTGTTGGCGGTGATGGAAGATGTGGCATCGTTTCAACATCTTCTTATGAAGCAAGAAAATTAGGAATTCATAGTGGAATGCCTACTTTTCAAGCTAAAATGCTTTGTAAAAATTTGATCATATTACCTTGCGATTTTAAATATTATGAGTTAATGTCGAAAGAATTTATTCATTATATATCTTTATTTACTCCTTATATTGAACAAGTTTCAATTGATGAATGTTATGCTGATATAACTGAAAGTTATAGAAAATATGGAAATAATGATATAAATTCCTATCTAAAAAACATTCAAGATGGGCTTTTTGCTAAAACAAAACTAAAATGTTCTATTGGTCTAGCTTCCACGAAGTTTTTAGCTAAAATGGGAAGCGATATGAAAAAACCAATGGGTATCACGATTATTAGAAATAAAGACATTCGAAAATTAATTTTTCCTTTAGATATTAAGTCTTTTTATGGAATAGGTAAAAAAACATATCCAAAATTATACGCTGTAAATATTAAAACAATCGGCGATCTTTATTTTGCTTTAAAAAATGGTAATAACGATGTAATAGATATTATTGGATCGTTTTCTAACGATATAATCAATGAATTAGAAGGTAATTCATCATCAACATTAAATTTGATCTATTCTAATCCGAAATCTATCGGTGTAAGCCGAACATTAATGGAAGATTCAAATGATTCAGCTGATATCAAAAAATATTTAATTGAACTAGCTAATAAGGTAATTCTAGACATGAAATCAAAGAATTTTATGACTAAAACCATTACAATTCAATATAAAGATGCTAATTTTGATCAAAGTTTTAAAACAACCTCTTTTTCTAAAAGTTTTAGTGAACCAACCGATAGTATTGATTTACTACTAAATGCTACTAGTAAATTATTCGATGAATCATATAATCATAAAAAAATAAGACTTATCGGTTTTTCTGTTAAAAATCTTAAAGAAAAACACGATACAGTCACACAAATGACTTTTAATGATTTTGAAACTAATGAAAAGGAAAATGAAACTGTTTTATTGATAAATAAATTAAATAGAAAAATGGAAACAGATGTATTTATGAGATTATCTGATTTGAACAAGAAGAAATAATATGAAAATTCAAAATGCAATCGAAGAATTTTTACAACAAGCTTTTTTTGAAAAAGGGCTTCAAAAAACAACAATTGAAGACTATAAAGAAGACTTCAAATCATTTTTATCATATTTTCCAAATATCAAAGATACTTCTGATTTAACTAATTCCGACATAGCAAATTATGTCTATAAAATGGGTTTAGATGAACTCAAAGTTTCAACAATCAACAGAAGAATTTCTACTATAAAAAATTTTTATATTTATCTAGAAACAGAAGGATTTGCCAATGAAATAGTAAAAGATATTTATATACCAAAGAAAGAAAAACATATTCCAAACGTTTTAACTCTTGATGAAGTTGATAGATTACTTGATGCACCAGATCCAAATACTAAAACAGGAATTAGAGATAAAGCAATGTTAGAAATCATGTATGGATGTGGATTAAGAGTAAGTGAATTAATTAATCTCAAGATGAAATCGATAAATTATCAAGAAAAAATAATTACTTTAATTGGAAAAGGTGCAAAAGAAAGATTGATTCCAATAGATGATTTTGCTATTAATTGTCTACTTTATTATATGAAAGAAGTTCGTTCTAAAATTAATAACGCCAGTAACAATATCTATATTTTTCTAAATTTGAGAGGAACAAAAATTTCACGACAATATTTTTTTGAGCAAGTAAGAAATTATGCTTCTTCGGTTGGTATTACAAAAGTTATTTCTCCACATACATTAAGACATTCATTTGCAACTCACTTTTTAGAAAATGGTGCAAATTTAAGAACGGTTCAGCGAATTCTTGGCCATACAAATGCCGAAACTACGCAAATTTATACCCATTTATCTAATAACACCTTACATAATGCATATGATTTGTATTGGAAGAAAAAATAATTTATAATTCTCATGTTTAGAGGTATTAAAAATGAACAAGTTTAAAAGAATATTTGTAATAGTTATGGATAGCGCTGGAATTGGACATGCAAAAGATGCCATTAATTTTGGTGATGAAGGAACAAATACTTTTGCACATATTTCCAACAATATGCCTAATGGACTTAATATTCCAACTCTAAATAGTTTAGGAATTGGCGATCTTGATGAAATTAAAGGTTGTTCTATACTTAAACATCCATTTTCTTTCAGCTTAAAGCTTAATGAAGCAAGTAATGGTAAAGATACCATGACTGGGCACTGGGAGATGATGGGAATTAAAACTACAAAACCTTTCCAAACATTTACTGATACTGGTTTTCCAAAAGATCTAATTAATGAACTTGAAAAAGAAACCGGCCACAAAATTATTGGAAATTACGCCTCAAGTGGAACTGAAATTCTTAAGGTTTTAGGCGAAGAACAAATGAAGGAGAATTCCTTGATAGTTTATACATCAAGCGATAGTGTACTTCAAATTGCTGCTCACGAAAAAGTTACTGGTTTACAAGAACTATATCGATGTTGTGAGATTGCAAGAAAACTTTGCATGAAACCTGAATGGTTTGTTGGTCGAGTTATTGCAAGACCATATATTGGCAATAATCCCGATGACTTCAAGCGAACTGCTAATCGACACGATTACACAATTTCACCTAGTGGAATAACTGCGATGGATATCTTAAAAAACAACGGATTTACTGTAAGTTGCGTTGGTAAAATTAATGATATTTTTAATGGATGTGGTGTGACCGACACTGTTCACACTATTTCAAATGATGATGGAATGGATCAAACGATATCAATTTGCAAAAGCACTAAATTTAGACAAGGATTTTGTTTTGTTAATCTTGTTGAATTTGATAGTGAGTATGGGCATCGAAGAAATGTTCTTGGATATGGCAATGCTCTTGAACAATTTGATTGTAGATTAAAAGAATTCATTGAAAATATGCATGATGATGACTTACTAATGATTACAGCAGATCATGGTAATGATCCAACCTATAAAGGAACAGATCATACTAGAGAAAAAGTACCATTACTTTGTTATTCTAAATCAATTTCAAGTGGAAAGTATTTAGGTGATCGTGAAGGTTTTGCTGATATTGGTGATTCAATACTATTTAATTTTGGCTTAAAAAAAGAAAAAAATATGATTGGTCAGCCAATTCTTGAATTATTCAACAAGTAATTCTTCTTTATAAGGAGATTTTAAAATGAAATCTAAATTAAGATTGTTTTTATGTAATACGCTTTTAGTATTAAGTACAAGTTTTTTGGCAATTAACCTAGCAAGCTGTGGTGATTCAAACGAAGTCATCAAAGTAGAAAGTTTTACTCTATCATTAAAATCTAATAAAACTTCACTCATTGTTTTAGATAAAGATGCAATAGTTATTAGCAATGTTGAACCAAGTGGTGCGGCTGGAGGATATCAATTCTCTTCAAGTGATAATTCACTCGCTACTATCGATGAAAATGGCAATATAGTAGCACTTAAAAAAGGTACTGTTATTTTTACTGTAAAGGATATTAACGGAGCTAAAAATACATTAACTATTGAAATTACTGAAGGTATTGAAAATTTTAGCTTAATTTCACCAGCTGGAGCACCAACATTAGCTATTTATGATACAATTGCCAATAAAGAAGGTTCAGAAACGACTACTAATGTTTCTTATATTCCAGGATTTTTGCAAAATGGATCATATAAATATACTGTTTTTGATTCAATTTCTGCGCTTAAACTGACAAATAATAGCAAAGTCGCTAAATATACATATTTAACAATGCTAACCGGAGGAAATTTTCATTTAGCCGGTTTCAACAAGACTACAAGTCCAAAAATTGGTGATAAAATAGTTACTTTTGGAAAAGATTTGATTCCTGATTTAGCATTCAAGACATGCTATTCGGATTTATTTGTAGATACAAATTTAACAAATATCAATTATGTAAATAGTGTCACAGATGTCGCTCCAATACTTAAATCTGGAATGTATCAAGGAAATAAGATTGATTACTGTTTTATTGCGCAACCAGCTTTATTTTCTGTTATGAGTTCAAACAATTCAGATACTAATTCATCGAATGATATTACTGATATTAAAAACTTAAATGATAAAATATACGAAATAACGAATGGAGAATTTAATTATATTCCTCAGGCAGCTTTATTTGTTCAAGATGATTATTTTGCCTTAAAACCAAATTATGTTAATGAATTTCTCTTAAGCGTTAAAGAACAAATGAAAAATGCAAGGGGAGCTGATTTAAATTCAGTAAAATCTGCTATGGAGTCATTTTCAACTAATTTAACTGATCAAGCTGCAAAGTATGGTTTTAACGAAAATGTTGCTTATGAACTACAAAAAGATAATAAAAATCAATTTGGTATTATGGATCCAACCAAAGATGTTAATGTCTACGAAATAAATAGATTTTTGGATTTAATAAATGCTGGTTTCAATATTGAATATAAATAGTTAAAATATGTTTATATGAAAAAGAAGAATAAAAAACTTGATTTTCTCTTTATTGCCTTAGGTTTTTTTAGTCTACTTTTAATTTGGGAATTAACTAGTATATTAAACGATAATTTCAATGTTTATCCTGATGTTTTCATGACTTTTAGTCGTTTATTTAGTTTATTAACGCAGCCTAATGTATATAAAGCTTTATTTACGAGTTTTGGTATTTGTTTATTAACTTTGTTGTTTTCGTTCTTATTAGCCATTATTCTTGGTACAATCGCTGGTTTATTTAGACCAATAGAAAAATTTCTTTCACCTTTGATTGCTTTTATGAAGGTTATTCCTACCGCATGCATCGTTGTTTTACTATTAATCTTTGTAAAATCTTTTTATTCAACAATTATTGTAATTTTTCTTGTTGTTTTTCCCATCTTGTATGAATCAATTATCAACGGGATTAAAAATATTGATGAAAATATTATAAAATCTTTAAGAATTGAAGGTATTTATAAATGGAATTCAATTACTAAGGTGATAATTCCTCTAGTCTTACCATATATTTATATCGGATTTGTTTCTTCAATTGGTTTAGGCATGAAAGTAGAAATTATGTCCGAAATTCTGATTGGTTCTACTAGTTTGTATGGTCTAGGACACTTAATTTATCTATCATATGCAGTAAATTTTGATTATGTTGAATTATTTTCGCTTGCTCTTTTAACGCTAATTTCCTTCGGCATAGTCGATATTTTTCTTTTATTATTCAAAAATCTTGTAAATAAAAAATATGATTTATTAAAAAAATAAATAAATTCCTCACGATATTTACATAAAGAGGATTTATTATGCAAAAACAAAAGAACAAAAACATTTACAAACTATGTTTTGAGAGAGAAAACAGACTTGAAAAACAAATGAAATGGTCGAATAACTATTTAGAAAAGATGAATAAATCAGGAGATTGTTTCAAAATAATGCTAAATCAAGGAGATGTATTCGAATATAAGCAAAACAATAACTCTGAAGCAAAACTTTGCATTGTACTTGATTTATTCAGCTCTAATCAAAATCTTTTTTTAATGTGTCCAATAATTATAGAAAAAGATGATGAAACAATTGATGGACTAAATATTGGATTAATTCCAGAGATCTCTTTAAAATATGAATTTGTTGCTCAAATACATCAAATAAAATTTATTAACAAAAGAAGCTTATCTTTTAAAGAAAATAATCATAGACCAATTTCTTTAGCTAGAGTAATGGATTCTACATTGCTTAACATAGTTTCATTATATAAATCATTGATATCTAAGATTACTAGTTTGCCAAAAAAATATAAAAGAATTTACTTTTGTTAGGCATTAGTAAGTATTATATTAGCATACTATTAGTATATAATTAGTTAAAAAATATGTGGAAAAGTACCTTTTAAGTAATTATATATAAAGATAGATAATGACTAAATTTTATACAATTCAAAAATTTATAAAGCAACCATCGTATTAATTATACACTTTACTTAACATAATAGAGATTATGCGAAGTAGTATATTTAGAACAAACATGTTTAATAAGTAGAAATTTATATACATTATGATCAATAAATACTTTTAACTCATATTAAAAATGAATTCTGAAAACCACTTCATCAATAAGGCAGATTTATATTTTTAAAAGATCATTTTGATAAATAATAAGTTATACATCTATTGGTAAAAAGATTGTTTGATGAAAAACCATTCTTTTCTTTTATAAATTCTAAATTTGTTTTTAGTGTTAATAAGAATCCATCATTATAGTCTTTAAGACAAGCTGAAATCATTATGCTACTGTCATATCCTCTTGTTGGTTCTATTTTATCAGCTGCATAGATAACTTTTTGCATTGTAGACATATTCGAATCGCCTGTCGAATGAGTAAGTATCGCTTTATAGCAATCTTTGCTTATATAAGGAAACAATTTAATGGCGTATATAGCCCCCACAAATTGATGCCACGACCAATCTGGCATGTTTTCATATTCTCGGAAGTATTTTTGCATGATATTAATTGAAGTATCTTTATCAACTTGTTTTCCAATATCATGTAATAAACCAGCAATATAGTATTCATCGGGTCTTTCTAGATTATTTGAAATAGCTATATCGTATGCGGTATTAGCTACACTTATAGAATGTACTAAGCGTTTTCCGCTTAAATAATTGTTAATTACATTCATAAAATAAAGATTATTTGTAACAATATAATCAATTATTGATTTTGGAGTATCTAATTTTTGCAACATTCTAATGCATTTTGAATAATCATTTGCACCATTAATGCTTAATTTAGCCTTATATTCACGAATTTTTTGTTCATCTATTAAATATGACTTTTCATCATGAATTAATAAAAAAACATTTTCTTTAAATTTTGAATCAAGATTATTGAAAATTTCGATGAGATCAATCGAATTACTAGGTACATCTGAATATTTTCCTTGAATAAAATCATATTTAATATTTTTATCTTTAAGAGCAATATTTATCATAGCAATTCGAGTGTTAATATCACAATATTTAGAATGAATTACACAAAAATGATAGAATACATCACTACTATTATATTTTTGTAAATCATCAATAATTTGATTATTAATAGGATCAAAAGAAGAAACAAGAATAATGTTTTTCATATTAAAATTTAATACTGTTTTTTAATTTTGGATTAGCTTTATAAAGAACAACAGTATGGCCAATTTGTTGCACTACATCAGCCTTTAAATCACTACTCAAATCAAGAATTAACTCCTCGAGAGGTTTATTGCTTAGTGAACTTTTTAAAAAAGATATTTTAATTATTTCATGTTTAATAATGCCATTATTAAGAGATTCTAATACTTTAGTATCAATTTCACCCTTGCCAATATTAAATTTAACTATGCTATTTGCATTACCATTTACAATTTTCTTTAATTCACTTCTTTGTTTATTATCTAACATTTTTAATTTTACTACGTGTAGTATACACATAAACTCCTTTTGGAACAAAAACCCGATAAACTTGCTTGTTACCTATAAAATGTAACCAGCCTAAGCCAAGAACACCAAGATCACGATCGCCTTCTTCAGTAATCTCTAAATCATATACATCAAAATCAGCAAAACTCTTTAATTTATTAGAACAAGGCTTCAATGAATGTCTTACTAGAGCACTAGCAAAGTGACCTTCCCCATTCTTTGTACATTTAAGATCTACAGAATATTTTGCATAAACATCGACTTTAGTTTCTTCACCTTTGAGTAACTCAACCAATGCTAATCCGCCAAATAAGATTGAATAACCAACATTAAGTTTGAAAGATCTAGCTGCAACAACATTTGTTGGAATAATATCGTGACCAACAAGTAATTCTACTTGGCTCAACATGGAATTATTGATTGAAAGACCAGGAGTCTCGTAGATATAAATGTTTTTTCCTATTGGAATCTTAAATCCTCGTAAATCCGTATTTGGAAAGGTATAAGTAATTACTAATTCTTGTGTAGTATTTTTATATTTTTTCAAAAATTCTGCAATAAGAGCAGATTTTCCGCTTACTGTTGCGCCAACAAAATATACATCTTTGTTTTCTGACAATTTTTTAATTTTCTCATACATTAAATCAATATTGTAACCAGTTGTTGAGGAAGTTAGTACAACATCTTTTACAGCTAAATGGGCCACTCTTAATCTATGAGCAACATATTCAAGAAGCTCCTTATCATCTACATCTTTTGGTAATAAATCTCGTTTGTTACCAATAGCTAAAACATCACATCCCTGGAGCATTTCTGATACTTTTGTAATAAAAGATCCTTCAAATGAAAATAAATCAACAACATAAACAACGAGCGACTTTTTTTGCTTTATTTGTTCCAATATATGTACAAATTGATTATCAAATGTAGCTTCTTGTGGTTGTTTAAGTTTTTCACTAGCATAGCAATTGTTACATAATAATACACCATCTGGATATTTTTCTAGAGTTTCTTTATCAATAAATCCTGTAATATTAGAATCGGCTGTTTGCAAAATTGCCCCACAATGGTAGCATCTTTTAACTTTGTTGAAATTTGGCATAAATATCCTCCCAACTTTGACTTAAATTACCATTAATAATCTTCTTTCTATAATGAGAATCTAATTTTCGATTAATGAAAGTAATTACTTGATCGCTATTAGTCAAAGGTTCTGTTAATATAGACAAAACGCCAAGTTTATTTGCACAAATAATATCAGTCATCACTTGGTCACCTATTATTATAACTGAATTCAATGAAATATTCTCTTGTTTAGCATATTTTTTTAAATTGATTGAAAATGGTTTAAAGGCTCTATAAACATATTTAATATTTAATGTTTTTGCATAACGTTGAACTCTTTTTTTATTATTGTTGCTAATAATAATTGGAATAAGACCAGCTTTTATCAATTTTTGTATTAAATCAACGGTCCTCTTTGATGGATCGTAGATATGTGGCCCATCAAGAGTGTTATCTAAATCAATAAAAAGAAATTTCTTCTCTATTAAATGAAAGAAATCAGGATTTATTGAATAGATATCTTTTGCTAAATAGGTTGGAATATATTTCTTCATTCTTTAATTATAAATAAAGTTGTCTATTAAATCTATTTTTTATAAAATAATAACATGGAAAAAGATAGATTGAGAAATAACGTTTCAAGATTTCTAGGATTATTCGCCTTTTTTTGGTCCACTATCATACCTTTTTTAGGTTTTCCTTTTTTTGCTGTCTCAATCTTTGTAGTTTATAAATCTCGAAATACTAAAGATGGCTTTTTTAATATTGTATTTGATGTAGTTGGAATAGCTCTTTCTACTATTTACTGTATTTCTTATTTAGTATATTATTTAAACAAAATTTAATCGCCCATATCATCAAAAATTGATATTTGTTCATAGTTATCATCTTTTTTGTCATCTTTTGAGCTATCTTTTTTGTCAGAAGCGTTTTCCTCATTACTACTTTTTATATCGCTATTATTAGATTTGGTATTTTCATTTGCGATAGGTGCTTCTTCAACTACATTTTCATCGATTAAATCGGCATTAAATTGATAAATATCACATATTTTATTCTTAGATTCGATATTCATATTTTGTTTGCAATATTTATCGATTGGAGTTAGATAAAAATCATTTAAACTGTATTTAATGATAGAATTGTCTTCCATGTGACAAAATAAATCTATTGAATCCTTATTTTTAAGTTTTGTTGTGTAAATTAAATTATGTATATCAGATTTAAATGATTTGAAAGCAAATTGAGTTCGTCCTAATCTATCGGTTAAAACAGCATACGAAATATCATATATTCGATACATTTTATTATCAGTAATAAATAATAGCTTTGACTTTTCTGTTGAAGAAAAAGAAATAATAGATTTTACTTGTGAATTTTTTAGAGTAGAAATAACTTTGACCCCACTAGATTTTAAACCTGTTGAAGTAATTTGATTTTCATTGAAATATGTAATATTTCCTTTTTCAGTAACTACTAAAATATTACTATTTCCATTTAAAATAGTTACATCAACCGTTTCATCATCATTTCCAAGCCTCATGCAAGATATTGGTTTTGAATATCTTGAAGCGTAAAATTCTTTTAATAAAGTCTTTTTGATTTGCCCATTCTTAGAAACTAAACATATCGAAACATTCTTTTCAAAAGTTCTTACAATAATTGCTTTGATAAGAAACTCATCAAATGGCAAATTTGTTATATAATTGATATGTTTCCCTTGATCTTTATATTTACCTTCAACAATTTCGCAAACAGGAATAAACAAATAGTTTCCCTTATTTGTAAAAGCAAGCACGTAATCAAGTGTATTACAGATATCAGACATAATAAATCTATCATCATCCTTAATAGTAGGCAAACTAACACTTGCATCATGAGATTTTATTGAAGAACGGTTAATATAACCATCTTTTGTTAATGTTAAGTAGCAATCTTCTTTAATTATCAATGAACGTTTATCAATAATTGTATTTTTATTTTCAATATTATCGATAATTTCGGTTCTTCTAGCAATTCCAAATTTCTTACTAATAGCTTTTAAATCATCAATAATTATATGTTTTACTTTTAAATTGGAATTTAATGTTTCGGTTAAATCAGCAATTTGAGCTTCTAAAGCATTCTTTTCACTAATATAAGTATTAACATCCGTGTTACTCAATCTGTAAAGTCTCATCATAACAATAGCTTCCGCTTGTTCATCAGAAAAAGAGAATTTTTTCATCAAATTCTGTTTCGAATCATCCTTATCGTTACTAGATCTAATCACGGCAACCACTTCATTGACAATAGATACACATTTAATTAATCCTTCAACTATATGTAATCTTGCCTTTGCTTTATTAAGATCAAACTCACTTCTTCTACGAATAATTTCTACCTGAAAAGCAATAAAATCATCTAAGTAGTCGATTAATGGTAGTATTTTAGGAGAATTATTACTAATTGCAACTATATTCGCATTATAAGAAACCTTAAGTTGAGTCTTGTTCATTAGGTATTGCAAAACTATTTCAGGATTAATCTCTTTTTTAAGGGTAATAACAATTTTAATGTTATCGCCTGCAGTTTCATCAATTACATCAATTATTCCATCTATTTCTCTAGATTTTCTAATTTTATCAATAGAAAAAACCATGTCAATTTTAATTACTCCAAAAGGAATATGAGAGATGATTAGTTGATTAATATCGCTTGCACTTGTGTCAATTTTAACATCAGCAGAAACATCAATTCTTCCCCTGCCTGATTCATAAATTTGTCTCAAACCATCTGATTTATATATGACTCCACCAGTTGGAAAATCAGGTCCTTTTACTATCTCAAGTAAATCATCTAAAGAACAATTTGGATGATTTATTCGATATATACTAGCATCACACATTTCAATTAAATTATGAGGAGGTATTTCAGTTGCAATTGCAAAAGCTATACCACTTGCACCATTAACAAATAAGTTTGGAAATCTTGCTGGTAAAATTGTTGGTTCAAATAGTGTATCATCAAAATTTAAAGACATATCAACAGAATTTTTATCAATATCATTAATCAAAAACATTGAAAATTCATTCAATTTTGCTTCTGTATAACGATTTGCTGCAGGTGGATCATCATCAATTGAACCATTATTACCTTGGAATTTAATTAATGGCATAGACATCTTCCAATCTTGAGACATTCTAACTAAAGCATCATAGATTGAAAAATCTCCGTGTGGATGGTATTTTCCCATTACATCTCCAACAATTCCAGCACATTTCTTTGTTGGGTGATCAAAAGTATTGTTTGCACGATACATTGCATAAATTATTCTTCTTTGAACAGGTTTTAATCCATCACGAATATCAGGAATTGCTCTATCTTGTATTACATCTTTGGCATAAAGAGCACTTCGAGTATTCATTACAGAATCCATTGCTTCTGTAGAAATATTCTCTACATATGTAGGTTCAATATTGTTCTTTTTAGCCATTTTTCTTAACCTCTTTAATAAAAGTATCGACTTCATTAAAGTTAATATTATCAGCAATCCATTCTTTTCTTAAATCAGCATTAGAACCCATTAATATGTTAACTTTCTTTTCCACAAGTAAAGGATCATCAATTGATATTCTTAAAAGCATACGATGCTCAGGATTCATTGTTGTGTAGCTTAGTTGATCAGCATTCATCTCACCTAATCCCTTATATCTATTAATTTTATAATTAATGCCAATTTCTTTCTTTGCTTCTTCTAATTCTTTATCAAGCCAGACGTATTTTTGAATAATTTTATCCTTATTATCTGTTTTGTATACACGATATAAAGGTGGAACGGCAACATAAACCATTCCATGTGTAATTAAACTTCTCATATATAGATAGAAAAAAGTTAATAAAAGAGTTTGAATATGGGCCCCATCAGTATCAGCATCAGTCATAATAATGATCTTACCATAATGACTATCATCAACATCAAAAGATTGACCAAATCCAGCACCAATCGTGTTTATAATGGTTGATAATTCCTCGTTTTTAAGAATTTTATCTATAGAAAGTCCGTATGTATTTAATGGTTTTCCTCTTAATGGAAGTATTGCTTGAAATTTTGGAAATCTACCTTTTTTAGCACTTCCGCCTGCTGAATCACCTTCAACAATAAAAAGTTCATTCTTCTTGTAATCTTTCCCTTGAGCTGGAGTCAATTTATCACTAACAAGAACAGCTTCCTTAGTTTTTTTGGCTGAACGAGCATCATTTTTTGCTTTTCTAGCCGCAATTCTTGCATTTTGGCTACTAAAACATTTATCAATAAAAGTCATCGCAAAATTCTTGTTCTCATTTAAGAATGAAGTAAATCTTGAATAAACAAGATTGGATACTGCACTGAGAGCTTCTTGTGTACCAAGCTTTTCTTTTGTTTGTCCTTCAAACTCCAATATTGTCTCAGAAATTCTTAAAGAAATTATTGCTGTTAAACCTTCACGTATATCAGTTCCATCGAGTTTATCTTTGCTTTTTGCTAATTTATTATTATCAATATAATCATTAACGGCTTTTGTTAATCCACTACGAAAACCAACTTCATGAGTTCCACCATCTCTAGTTCTAACGTTATTTACATAGCTAAATATTGATTCATCATAGTCATCTTTACACCATTGCAGAGCAACTTCGATTTGAATGCCATTCTCTGATTTATCTTCAAAATCAAACGTGTCAGCAAGTTTGATTTTATTTTGATTTAAAACATCAATATATTCACGTAAACCATTTTCATAATAGAATTCTTCTTCTTTCTTAACTCTTTCATCGTTTAACACAAAATGAACTTTTTTAAGCAAGAAAGCTTCTTCTTGAAGATGATTTGCTATAGTATCCCATTTAAAATCAGTAGAAGAAAAAATTTTTGAATCTGGTTTAAAGGTTATAATTGTTCCATGTTTAAGGGTTTTACCAATTGTTTCTAATTTTACTGCGGTCTTTCCACCATTTTCAAATCTTATATGATGTATAAATCCATCGTTATAAACTGTAACGTCGCAAAATTCACTTAATGCATTTGTAACTGAAGAACCAACACCATGAAGTCCACCAGAAACTTTATATCCACTTGTCTCACTAAACTTTCCACCACTATGTAAAGTAGTAAAAATTAGTTCCACCGCTGGAATACCGGTTTGTTTATTAATTCCACAAGGAATCCCACGTCCTTCATCAGCAATTGTAATAGAACCATCTTTATGAATAGTAACATTTATTTTATCACCAAAACCATTTAATGCTTCATCTACGGCATTATCAACTATTTCCCATACTAAATGATGCAAACCAAAACTATTAGTGCTGCCAATATACATTGCAGGTCTTTTTCGTACGCCTTCCAAACCCGTTAAAAGTTCGATACTATTCGCATTATATTCACTAACGCTGCTCATTTATTTAACTCTTTTACCATTTTTAAATTATACAAGATTATGACATTAAATTCTAGATTTAATAAAGGATTTATAATAAAATAATTTTATGCAAATATTTAATATTGTTCTAATAATTTTATGTTCAGCTATTATCGGATATATATTTGGTTCCATACCTAATGCAATTATTATTGGTAAATTATTTTTTAAGAAAGATCCAAGAGAAATAGGCAGTAAAAATCCTGGTGCCACAAACATTGGAAGAAATTTTGGATTATTTCCAGGAATAGTTGTTATAATTCTTGATTCTTTAAAAATTACCTTGCCATTTATCGTTCTATTTCTATGCTACACAAAGATAGATTTTTTTCAAAATTTATTGACGTATTCGAGTGAACTTAATTATTTTGGTAGAGGAAACACCATATGCCAATTAGCTTATTGGATTTCACCACTATTTGGGGTCTTAGGCCATTGCTACAGCGTTTTCATTAAATTTTATGGTGGAAAAGCTGTTAGTTCGTTTTTAGGTTTTGGCATTGGTTCTTCTTGGGTAATAGGACCATTTTTTGCGATTATTTTTCTAATAACGGCACAAATTAATAAACATGTTAGTGTTGCTTCTATAATTTCAGCCGCTTCAGTTGTGATATTTTCTTGGATCGTTTATATTTTATATATAGTTCTTGGTTCATCAATTAGTAACTACTTAATGTATTTTGGCTATGGCCCAGAAATTTGTATATATTTTCCAATAGAAATAACCTTATGTTTCTTAATTGTCTTATTTCGACATAAGCAGAATATTAAGAATTTAAAAGAAGGAAAAGAGAGTATTGCTTTTTGGATTAATAAATAGAGTAAGTATATAATTAGTATATATTTAGTATTGTGCAAAAATGATTATTTCAATCCACAAATTAAAATTAATTCGGTAGTTATCGCATTTATGATTGACAAATACAATAGATAAAAAAGAATAAAAAAAATAAAAGCAGCTTCATGCTGCTTTTAAAATTTTTATTAAATATTAATCTTTATTATTTTTTACACTATTCATCACTGCTCTAATTTGTGCTTCACTTGCCTTACGGCCCATCTGCAAAAACATGGCACGAATCATTTTTTCGTTAATAGGAGGATTTTTATCTAATTGTCTCTTGAAGAAATATCTTGAGGCAAAGAAACCAATCACACCACCACCAACTAAGCATAGAATTAAATAGAGGACAAATTGCCAAATTTCAATTGTCATAATTAAATACCCGTAGATCTTCCGTCGTAATCACCATTATCGGTTCGAACTTGTACACTATCGCCTTCATTAATGAATAAAGGTACACGAACCTTCCATCCAGTTTCTAAAGTTGCATCTTTCATTGCTTTATTAACTGTATCACCACGAATAGCTGGTTCACAATGAGTAATAGTTAAATCTACCTTTGCAGGTAAATTAATTCCAAGAATTTCACCTTCATACATTACAATTTCAATTTCTTGATTAGCTTTTAAGAAATTAATTTCCCATTCTAATCGATGTTTTTCAACATTGACTTGTTCAAAAGAAACTTGATCCATGAAAACTAAAAAATTTCCATCATCATAAAGATAAGACATCTTTTTCTTATCAAGTCTAATTGGTTCAACATCATATCCGCTATTTGCAGACATTTCAGTAATAGCACCAGTTCTTACATTTTTAACTTTTACTTTAGCAACCATTTTTCTCATGGCAGTTTTATTAAGTAAAATATCAATAACTAATAATATTTGATCGTTATCAATAAAATAATTGCCTGGTCTTAGTTCTGTAACGTTCATTTTTTTCTCCTATCTTAAATAAATATTATTTTCTAGCTCTTTTGAAAGTACGCTATCATCTCCATGTCCTGGAAAAATATGTAATTTCGAATCAAGATTCTTAATCTTTGCTAGTGACTGAGCTTGCATTCTACTAGCACTATGAGGAAGATCACTTCGACCAATATCACCTTTAAACAAAGTGTCACCGGTAAATAAAGCGTTATCTTGTTTATCTAGTAAACAAACACTTCCTATAGTATGAAAAGGCGTTTCAATAACTTCAAAGACCAAATTATTTGAAAACTTCAATTCATCACCATCTTCAAAACGATATGGTTCGATATTTACTACACCTTCTTTTACATCCATACTTTTTGATCCGTTTAGATAAGAATTTATAAGTAATTCAGCATCATTTTCATCAATAAATATAGATGTATTAGGGAACGATTCAAGAAATGCGTTGATTCCTCTAATGTGATCCCAATGTCCATGGGTTAATAGAATCCCACTACAACTCATATGATTATCTTTTATATATTTAATGATTCGATTGCTTGTTGAACCCAAATCAATAACAACACATGGGCCATTAATTTCTCCTACAACATAACTATTGGCGGAGAATTCATCTACATCGTTTTCGTATCTAAAAGTTTTTATCATTTAAAGTCTATTTCTTTTCTTTATGAAGAGTCATCTTCTTACAATGTGGGCAGTATTTCATCTTTTCAATTTTATCAGGATCATTCTTCTTGTTCTTGCTATCAATATAATTTTCATTACCACAAACAGAACATTTTAATATAAAAGTATCTCTCGCCATATAAAAAATTCCTTTCTTATGCGTATGTTAATATATCATAATTCCTTTAAAAAATCTATAAAAAATTGCAATGTTATTATATAATCATGAATATGTATACAAGAGCACAAACACGTATCGTAAAAAATCATAATCTTTTATTTGGGAAATCAAATAATATTTTGATTCAATCAATGTGCGACATCAAAACTAGTAATGTCGAAAAAGTTATCAAACAGATTAATGCCTGTGCTCGTTGTGGAGCTAATCTCATGCGAGTAAGCGTTTTAGATGAAGATGATGCAAATGCAATAAAAATTATTAAGAAATCAATCAAAATACCACTTGTTGCTGATATTCACTTTGATTACAAACTAGCACTTCTTGCAATGGAAAATGGGGTTGATAAAATTAGAATTAATCCTGGTAATATTAAAAATGAAGATGAAATAGTTAAAATAATTGAATGTGCAAAAAAGAATGACGTAATTATTAGAATTGGCGTAAACTCTGGATCTTTAGAACACACAGAACATGCCAATGAAGCTGATGATCTTGTTAATGCAGCTCTCAAATATATTGATTTGTTCGAAAAAAATAACTTCTTTAATATAGTAGTTAGTTTAAAAAGTAGTAATCCAATTACAACTTATCAGGCATATAAATTATTTAGTGAAAAATCAGATTATCCATTACATATTGGTGTGACAGAATCTGGTTTTGATGATGTCGGAATTATAAGAAGTGTTGCTGGTTTATCACCACTTTTAATTGACGGAATTGGAAATACAATAAGGATCTCATTAACGCAAGATCCGCTTAAAGAAATTGATGTTTGCAAAAAACTTTTACACGATTTGGGTTTATATAAAAATTATCCAACAATTATTTCATGCCCAACTTGTGGTCGTTGTGAGGTTTCTAACATTAAAAAAATCGCGCAAAAAATATTGAAATATTGTATTAAAAACAAAAAAGATTTAACCATCTCAATTATGGGATGTATTGTTAATGGTGTTGGCGAAGGAAAAAATGCTGATTTAGGAATTGCAGGCGGAAAAAATTCCTATATAATTTTTAAAAAAGGTCAAATTCTTAAAACCGTTAATTCAATTAATGTTTTAGATGAATTATATAAAGAGATTGATAATTTCTGATTATATAGTCTTTAGATTTGGGTCAAATTTCTTCGATTTAATCATGATAATTTCTTTTTTATATGGTGGCAATTCATTAACATAAGGTGTTTCAAGAATCTTTGGTATCAACAATAATCTATCATCATAAACATATTTCATTAATGTATCAAAACCAATCGTACCAAAGCCGATATTTTCATGTCTATCTTTATGAGAACCAATAATATTTTTACTATCATTTAAATGAATTACTAATAGAAAATTGAGACCGATTTTTTTATCAAAATCGGTTAATATATAGTCGATATCATCGAGATTATACCCACTATCATTAACATGACATGTATCAAAACAAACACCTAATCTATTAGGATATTTACTATTTTTGATTATGTATCCGATTTCATCGAAAGTCTTTCCAATTTCCGTTCCTTTTCCAGCCATTGTTTCTATAGCAATTTTAATATCTGTTTTATCTATCGAAAAAATATTATCTAGGCCTTCAACAACTTTATTTAGTGCATCAATTGTTTTAGCACCAACAGCGGCACCAGGATGAAGCACAAGAATTTTTGCACCAAAACAAGAAGCTCTTTTAATTTCGTTTTCAAGTGTTTGAATCGAAAAAGAAAATTTTTCATTATCAATTGTGTTTGCTATATTAATAATATATGGGGCATGAACGATAATTTTAGCACTATCAATCGAAGATTTTTTTAATAATTCTAATCCTTCAGCAATCTTACAATCTTTAATTGGCACACGAACAGTATTTTGTGGAGCCCCAGTATAGATCATAAAAGTATTTTCACCGAAATTTATAGCATCCACTACTGATCCATAAAAATAATCAGGTGATGACATTCCAATATGAGAACCAAGTAGAATATTATTAGTTTTCATCGTTATATTTTTTGTTTAATTCTTTATATCTTTCGTCCATTTGGCGACGAATATCTTTTTTAATAATCTCTCGTCGATGCTTATTTTTAACTTTTTCAACAGCTAATCTAATCTTTCTTTTGTAACCAGGTTTAATTCCTTTACTACGTGCTTCAAAAGCAGCCTTTTTAATATCTCTATCTAATTCGGTATTTATTCTTTTTTTATGATTTGTTTTAGATCCAATTATTGGTTTATCTTCAATTAGACTATCATCACCAAATTTTAAATAACTAAAATTTAAACCGGAATCAATTAATTTTGAAACATTTTTTAAATGATCGAGATCATACAAAATATATGAGTTACCCGACTTATAATTTCTACCACTACGACCAGCACGATGAAAATAATATTCAATATTATTTGGTAAATCAATTGATAAAACATCGGTAACATTTTGAATATCTAAACCACGACTTGCCATATCTGTGCAAACAATGATTTGAAATTCGTCATTTTTAATTCGACGCAACATTGATTTTCTCTCACGAGGTTGTAATTCACCACTTAAAATTCCACATTTATATTTAAGACCACATAAAAATTTATATAAATCTTTTGTTTCTTCTTGCGAATTTGTAAATATCATTAATAAATATGGATTCTTAAATGTTATAAATTTATGGACACATTCTTTAATATTTGCATGTCTTGTATTAACTAAAAAATGTTTAACTGTTGACGATGTTGAATTTTTCTCATTCAAAGTTAATACATAATCAGCAGAAAAGTACTTTTTTAAAAAGAATTCTACTTGTTTATTTATTGTTGCACTATAAACTTCAAATTGAGGATTTTTTAGTTTTGAAATTATTTCATCAATATCGGATAAAAAATCAGGATCCATCAACATATCTGCTTCATCTAAAACAAGTGTTTTTACATCACTTAGATTATCACTGGAATATTTTTTAAGAAAATTTAATTTTCCTGGAGTTGCTACTATAATTTGACATCCATTTTTCATCGATTCGATGTCTCTTTTTTGATCACCACCACTAATAAATAGTTTGCAATTCAATTCGCTAATATATTTTTTGAAATCATTAATAAAATCGTAGGTTTGTTTAGCTAGTTCTCTTGTTGGAGAGATAATAATTGCTTGAACTCTATTATTGAAGACTAAATTATTAATAATAGGAACAATAAAAGCATGGGTTTTGCCGGTACCAGTTTCACTTTTTACAATAATATTCTCATTTTTAAGAGCTTTTGGAATAACAGTATCTTGAACTGGAGTAGCATCAAAATATCCAAGACCATTAAGTGCTTGAATAACGTTTGGTTTAAGATTAAATGAAGTAAATTTCATATTAATTATTCTACATTATTAAATTTTAAATTAATACTTAAATATTTTTATATTATAATGAATTGATGAACGTAGAAATTATAAAACCATATGGTTATTGCAATGGTGTTAATAACTCTATTGCAATTGCTCTAAAAGCTAAAAATGAAAATTCAAATAGTAAGATTTATATTTTAGGTGAATTGATACATAACAAACAAACAAACAATTTATTAGAAAAAAGTGGTTTTTCTTTTATTAATGGGTCTATATTGGAAATACTCCAACAATTAAAAAAATTAGATACCAGCGATATTATTGTTTTACCAGCACATGGAACAAGTATAGAAATCATTAATGAACTAGCAAATAGAAAGTTTCATTTTTATGATGCAGTTTGTCCAATCGTTAAAAGAATAAATAATTTCGTTTCAAATACAGACAATGAAATTATCTATGTTGGAATAAAAGATCATGCTGAAGCAATTGCTACCCTATCATGTTCTGACAAAATATTTTTATTCGATTTCAATGAACAAAACTTTGATTTTTCAAAAATTACAATTGATAATCCTTATATTATTTCTCAATCAACAATTCCATCCTCTCTATTTATGGATGTCGTTAAAAAAATAATGAAGATCAAACCAAATGTTGTAGTTAAGAATTTCCTTTGCCCATCAATAGAGCTTCGAGAAAAAAACATTATAACCGATACTTGTTCAAAAAATTGTTATTTAATAATTGGAAATAAAAATAGTAATAATGCTAATATGCTACTAATATTATACAAAAAAACTACTAATATTAATAATTGTTTCTTAGTAAGTACTGTTTCAGATTTGAAAAAAATAAAGCTAGAAACATATAAAAAAATATATCTAACTTCCGCAACTTCTACTTCTAAAGAGCAAGTTGAAGAAATTTATAATTACATTAAAAAATTATAAGGTCTCTTTAATCTCATCAATTTTTTCTTTAATTTCTTTTTTTATAGATTCATTAGTAATATTCGATAACATTTTTTCATAATTGATTATTTGGTTTTCATATTTTTTAATGAATAGATCACCTTTATTAATTCGAAGAATAGGACCAAATTCATAATCAGATTTTAAATATTCCTTATGTCCTTTTTCAAATTTAATAATTTCATAAAAAATTCCATCTTCAAAAATGATAATTTCACGAGATATATAGTATCCAAGTTTATCAAAAAACATCCTTAAATCAGGAATTTTTGTATGTGCATCAATAATAAAAGCCTTGATTGAATCAAGCTTTAGCGTATTCTTTTGTATTATTTTATTGATATTATCAAAACCCATTCCAGCCATTACAACAGTATCGTATTCATTTGTTATTTCATCTAGTCCATCACTAAAACTAAGTTTTATTGATTTTGAATATTTGCAATTACTAATATTTTTGCTCAAAGAAAGGAAAGGTCCTTTTTTATTTTCAATGCCTAAAAGTAACCCGCTGAAAAGTCTTTCTCTTAATAAAATCAAAAGATAGCCATGATCGCTACCAACATCAGCTAAATTACATTTTTCATCGACAAAATCAGCAAGAGCTTCAATTCTTTTGCTATACATTAGTTTACCCTTGATCCAAGTTTTTCTGTTTGCAGGGATTTTTAAGTTTTCTAATAGCTTTGGCTTCAATTTGACGGATACGTTCACGAGTAACACCAAATTCTTTGCCAACTTCTTCAAGAGTTCTTGGTTTGTTATCATCAAGACCATATCTAAGTCTTAAAACTCGTTCTTCACGATCATTTAAACCAGTCATAACATTTGATAATAATTCTTTAATCATCTCTCGCGAAGCATAGTCAGTTGGAGAAACCGAATCTTTATCTTCTACAAAATCTCCAAGATGGCTATCCTCTTCTTCTCCTATTGGAGATTCTAAAGATACTGGTTCAAGAGCAATTCGTTGAATTTCTCTGATTCTATCAGGTGAAAGAGCACCATCTAATTTAGCGCTGATTTCTTCAGCTGTAGGTTCCCTACCAATCTCTTGGACTAATTGTCTTTGTGCACGAGTAATCTTATTAATGGTTTCAACCATATGAACTGGAATACGAATAGTTCTTGCCTGATCAGCAATGGCACGCGTGATGGCTTGACGAATCCACCAAGTAGCATAGGTTGAAAATTTAAAGCCTTTAGTATAATCAAATTTATCAACTGCTTTCATTAAACCTAAATTACCTTCTTCAATTAAGTCTAATAGTTGCATACCACGGCCAATATAGTGCTTTGCAATAGAAACAACTAAACGTAAATTTGCACTAATTAATTGTTGTTTGGCTTTTTGATCACCATTAATTATACGGATGGCAAGAGCTTTTTCTTCATCAGGTTTTAAAAGTGGTACTTGTCCTATATCTTTTAAATATAATTTTACAGAATCGTTTACCTTTACATCACCGGTATAGTTATAGTTATCAGGATCAAAAGTGACAGCTTCTTTTTCACTTTCATCTAATTTATCAGGATCAACTTCCTCGTCAAGATCATCATCGATTTCTTCCATTTTTGATTCATCAAAATCTTCTTCTGTCTCATCTTCAGGAGAAGAAATTTCGAAACCATCTTTTTTGAATTGCTCCATGATTTGATCGCTATCGTCTTCAGATAAATCAAATTTTTGTATAGCATCCATGAATTCATCCATATCAATAGTTTTTGTATTTGAATTCTTTTTTTCAAAATCTTTGATAATTTGTTCAATGCTTTTTAAAAGAGCACTGTCACCTTCATCTTCTTCATCATCCAAATTCAATCTAATATTCAATTTTGAAGTCTTCTTTTCCTTTTTTTCATCTTCAATAATTACTTTTTTCTTTTTCTTATCCATATTATTTACTCCCTTTTTCTCTTTCTAAAATTAATTCTCGTCTTTTATCTAACAAGGCTTTAGCTTGTTTTGCTTTTTCATCATCAGTTTTTCCTTCTGATGCTTGAGTATAAGCATCATATGAACGATGCCATTCCTTCTTTTCATTTATCAGCTTTACACAATCATCAAATGATTCAACAGAATAAGGCGGACATTGATAATCACTAAATGAAATATTAGTAATAGTATTGATTATCTCGTTCTTTTGCTTATCATTCAAACCAACATTATAGTTATCTACAAAATTAATAATGTCGTTTACTGAATAGATGTTTTTGCTCTGGCTTTCAACATATTGCTCAATTAAATTTGCGATGTCTCGATAGCAATCATTAACAAAATATCCTAATTTAAGTTCATATTGCTTTAACGCATCTTGATTTTCGAGCATATATTTAACAACTTGTCTTTCACTTAACTCTAATCTAGTCAAATCTCGATCTTTTTTATAAAAATTAACTTCGCCATAATAAGAGTCAGTATTTTGCGTTTCGGAATTTTCTTGCTTCTTTGCTAAATTTTCAACAGTCAAATTAATAGCATTTAATGAAAAACCAGTCAAAGAAGATAGTCTTTTTGTATAATATTCATAATCAACTGGATTTTTTACTTTTGACAAATATATAGAAAATTCATTTAAAAGTCTCTTCTTACTATTTAAATCATTCAAATCTAATCGATTAGCATAATAATTTAAGATAAATTCGCCTTCACTAATCAAATTAATTAAATATTTCTTTAAGCCATCAGCACCATCTTTTTTAAGAATCTCATCACTATCTTTTCCATTTGGAGCTTGGGCATTAGAAACTAACCTATATTTCAAATCGCTTTGGTCAAGAATTTTGCAAATCTTAATCATTGAATTTTGACCAGGATCATCATTATCTAAACATAAACGTATTTCACAATTTAGATATCTCAATAATTGAATTTGTTCCTTCGTTAATGAGGTACCCATGATAGCCACGACATTATGCATTCCTATTCGGTCAATGGCAATCGCATCCATAAACCCTTCAACAACATATATAAAACCACTATGTCTACTTTCTTCACGAGCATTGAAGTAATTATATAAGATATTACCTTTATGGAAGACTCCTCCTTCAACTTCTGGAGAATTTATATATTTGCCAGATGTTTTGTCTTCTATAAGTTGTCTTGCACTAAATCCAATAACTTGGCCATTTTCATCACAAATTGTAAAAATAACTCTTCCACTATTGTTATCTTTGATCTTTTTATCGAAAATTGTACCAATTCCTGTTTTTTCAATAGTTTTTAATGAATAACCACTTTTTAGAAGTCGCGCAGGTAAAGATTCGTTATCTTTTAAAGAATAGCCAATTTTGAAACGCGTAATTACATCATCACTTAAACCTCTATCATATAGATATTTAAGTGCAGTATCTCTTCCTTCATCTGTTTGATATAAAAAAGCTGAATAAAAATTTGAAATATTAGATAAACAAGAATAAAGTGACTCCAAATCTTTATCAACATTATGAGTTTGAGTTCTACTTTCAAGTCTTTCATCATGAATTCCAGCGATTTGAGCAATTATCTTGATTGCTTCAACATAGGAGCAATTTTTATATTTCTTAACAAAAGAAATTGCATTGCCACCAGTTCCACAAACGAAACATTTGAAAATCTGCTTTTCTTTTGAGATTGATAAAGAAGGATTTGTATCATCATGAAAAGGACAAATAGCAACATAATTACGTCCTTTTTTGGAAACTTTAATAAAACTAGAAATGACATCAACTATGTCAACTTGTTTTAATATTTCGTTTCCAATTTCTATAATGTTATCACTCATTATTTACAAAAACATTTCTCCATTAAATATGTTCTTAAATCTTCAATTTTAATTCGATCCTGTTTCATAGTATCTCTATCTCTAACAGTAACGCAATTATCATTGATTGAATCAAAATCATATGTTACGCAATAAGGTGTTCCAATCTCATCATTACGTCTATATCTTTTACCGATTGAACCAGTAACATCAATACAAACATTAAGATATGGAATTAAAGAATTAAAAACTTCTTGAGCTTTCTCATTTAATTGCTTTGATAATGGTAAAATTGCTGCTTTATATGGAGCAATAAAAGGAGCTAAATGCATAACTTTTCTAATATCTCCATCTTCAAGTGTTTGTTCATCATATGCATCACTAACAACCATTAAAAACAAACGATCTAATCCTAATGATGGCTCAATACAATAAGGAACATATCTTTCATTAGTTTCTGGATCTAAATAACTCAAATCTTCTTTTGAAAACTCTTGATGACGTTTTAAATCATAATCAGTTCGGTCTGCAATTCCCCATATCTCTCCCCAACCAAATGGAAATAAATATTCAATATCCGTTGTACCTTTTGAATAAAAGGCTAACTCGGCTGGTTCATGATCTCTAAATCTAACTTTTTCGGCTTTAATACCTAAATTTTCTACAAAATTTAATGCAAACCCTTTCCAATACTTAAACCATTCAAGGTCAGTACCAGGTTTGCAAAAGAATTCAAGTTCCATTTGTTCAAATTCTCTCATACGGAAGGTGAAATTCCCCGGTGTAATCTCGTTTCTAAACGCTTTTCCAACGTTAGCGATACCTAAAGGAATTCTTTTTCTTGTTGCTCTTTGAACATTCTTAAAATTAACAAAAACACCTTGTGCGGTCTCTGGTCTTAAATAAACTTCACTAGAACTATCATCAGTTACACCAATATGAGTTTTAAACATCATATTAAATTGTCTAATATCGGTGAAATTCGATTTTCCACAAGTTGGACATTTAACCTTGTGATCTTTTATAAATTCATTCATTTCACTTGCATTCATACCATTTACGTCAGTGTCAGGATATTGTTGTTCGATAATTTGATCCGCTCTAAAACGTCCATGACATTCTTTGCAATCAATAAGTGGATCATTAAAAGTCGTGACGTGACCAGTTGCTTTCCAAACATTTGGATTCATTAATATTGCAGCATCAATTCCAACATTAGTTGGTGATTCGTGAACAAATTTTTTCCACCACAATTCTTTTAAATTATTTTTTAATTCGCTACCTAAAGGACCATAATCCCATGTATTACTTAAGCCACCATAAATTTGTGAACCTTGAAAAACGTATCCAACATTTTGTAAATGAGTCGTTATCGTTTCAAAATCAATTTTATTACTCATAAAATCCTCCAAACTTTGTTATTATATCAAATATAGTGTACGTGTCAAACTACTATGAGTGTTCTTTTTATATAGTAGTCAATAGATTTATACTTTTTAATTCGTTACCAAAAGATTTTGAATAAATATAGTTTAAGTTATTTAAAATATCGAGGAATTCTATCTTTGATAATGAAATTTCTTTTGCGTTATCAATATTTTTATCAAAGAAAGTCTTGTAGAAATCAAATTCTCTTTTTCCCATTATTTTACTCATTGGAGTTGCATGTTGTTTGCATACCACCCCTCCTTTATTGAAATCGATGCCAACAATTTGAGTTATATTATTACAATCTACACAAGCATCTAAATTAAGGCCTAATCCATTAATTTTCAATAATTGCGCAAAATAATAGCAAGTAATTGCAAATCTATTAATACCTATTTTGTAAGCTTTTAAAGTCTCTAAAAGTAATTGATAGTATCCATATAAATCTGAATTATCTATTGTTAATCTAAAAGTTAATTCAGATAAAAAATTAAGAATCATTAAATCTTTGTAATCACGAAAAATCGAATCAAATTGTTCAATGACTCTACATTCTCTTAATTTATATCCCCTCGTTGGGCCTTGATACAAATCGAATTCGCCATATAAAAATTGTTTCAAGTATTTGTTTGTTGGGTTTTTTAGCAAAAAAGATCCCCTACCATTAACAGTTAAAATACCATCTTTTGTTAGTATATTAATAATGGCATCATTATTCTTATAATGTGAAATAGATATTATTATTCCTTCAATTTTTATCATTATTCTTTATAACCAAAAGATACTAAATATTTACTAGAATTACGCCAATTTTCAACTACACGAACAACAATATCAAGTATAACGTGTTTCTTTGCCATTAATTCTAAATCTTCTCTAGCTGTAGAACCTATCTTCTTTATCATTCTACCAGAACTACCAATTATTATCCCTTTTTGAGATTCTTTTTCGCAAATAATTCTACAATCAGCGTGAATCTCTCTACCACTCACTTTTATATCATCGCAAATAACACAAACACCATGTGGAACCTCTTTTGATAAAAATTTTAAACATTTTTCACGAATAATCTCTTGGATTCTAAATTTCATATCTTTATCAGTAACAATATTCACATCGTAATATTGTGGTCCTTCTAAAAGTTTGCTCTTAATCAAAGCAACTAAATCATTCAAATTAAATTTTTCCATCGCTGAAATCTCAATAATATCAGCATTTTCAAAATGTTCCTTATATTTAGCTTTTAGCGAAGATATCAATGTAATATTCGTTAAATCAATTTTATTAAAACATATAATGATTGGAGCATCTATTTTCATATGATCAAACAAATATTGATCACCATCATCAAAAGGTTTTGAAGAATCAACCACAAAAACACAAACATCACAATCTCGAATAGATGAATAAGCTTTTTTATCCATTGCTATTCCAAGATCAGATTGAGGCTTATGAATTCCTGGAGTATCAACGAAGATAATTTGTGAATCGTTATCATTATAGATTCCTTGAATATTATCTCTTGTTGTTTGACTTTTTGAAGTAACAATCGATATTTTATCACCAATAATTGCATTCAATATTGTGGATTTACCAACATTAGGTCTCCCGACCAAACTTACAAATCCTGATTTCATATATTCATGTCTTCTTCTTGAAATGAATAAGGCAATAATTCATCAACGGTGGTAACTTTTATTTCATCTTTTAAATTTGCTAAATAAATAGGTTTGTCCTTTGGAAATAATTCACTCAAGACTTGTCTACATTGTCCACATGGAGAAACTGGACGATCACAATCAGCAACAATAGCTAAAGCTTCTATATCATCTTGTGTAACTCCATGCATATAAGCGTTATAAATTGCATTGCGTTCTCCACACATTGAACAACCATAAGCAGCATTTTCAATGTTTGCTCCTAAATAAACTTCCCCATCTTTTGTCAATAAAGCTGCCCCTACTCTAAATTTTGAATATGGAGAATAGGACAATTCCAATGCATCAATTGCTTTTCCAACTAATTCTTCTTTTGTCATAATTATTTCCTTTCTAATATTTTATCTTGAAGAGGAAACATAACATCTTCTTCCTCTTTTGTTAAATGGTTATAACCAAATAAATGTAATAAACCATGGACAAATAAAAACGACAATTCCCTATTTATGCTATTTCCATATAGTTTAGCGTTTTCTTTAGCAACATCATAACAAATATAAATTTCGCCTAAATCTATAGGAAGATTCTTACCATGAATTATTTCTTTCTTGTCATCAAGAAAAGCAAAAGAAATAACATCTGTTGGCTTATCAATCTTTCTATAATTGATATTCAAATCATGAATCTTCTCTATTCCGACAATTGTGACACTACAAACATAATTATCACCCTTATTTAATTCTAATAAGGTATTGTTAAAAATTTTGTTATAGATTTCATAATATGAATCTAAATCATTGGCAGTTTCATTAAAAAAATCAAGTTCCATTCCTAAATTATACATTAATATTTATCAAAATAATATAAATATAGGGCTTTATAATACTTGAAATCTTCGTAGTTTTTATCGAAATTAATAATCTTTTCAAGATCTTCGTTTATATATAAATAGAAAAAGAAATGAAATAAAAGAAAATTAATCGCAAAATTTCCAACTAAATTACAATAAAGCAAAGACATTGCAATAATTAAAAATACCATTAGATATTTTTTAAAATTAAAATAAGAAACACAATGATATGTTTCGTTATTTAACTGATCAATTTGTTTAATGAAAATATCATTTGGTTGATGTGATATATATTCAAAATTATTCTCGATATTATTTATTTTTTTATGAATAAACCCAAGTCTTCTTGCTTCATAATACTTAAAAAGTAACTGAAAAATGAAGATTATTGCTATTGATATCAAATTGAATGGACTGTTGATTCCAAGAACAACAATTCCTAATATACACATTAAGATAAGTGAAAAAAGCTGAATTGGATTAGAGATTGCCAATACTTTAAATTGAGTCATATTTACATAACGATTTTTAAAATCGTTTCTATGCAAAGAAAACTCTTCAACCATTGTATGTTTATCAAAATATTTCATCGATTGAATGAGCATCTTTCTATAAATAAACTCAAAAAGTATATAGCCTAGAAATAATCCAAGAGTAATATAAAACGAATCACTTCCATCAATAAAATATAAAGCTGTTATTAAAGAACAAAAGCTTAAAAAATTAAAGAAAAGCGTTAAAAAAGTAAAATAAAACGGTATTATTCTCTTTTTAGTTATCTTATAATCACTTCCAATTACATTAACTACCTCAAGATATTCACCATTCCATATTTCAAAAAGTTTCTTTTTATTTATATAATATATCCCAGATTCAGGATCATATATTTCAATTTTATTAATAAACGTTTTTCTAATCAAAACCATATGTAAAACATCGTTTTGTTTTATTGGTATTAAGATATTTCTCCTTTTTGCGATGAAAAAATTCATTTTATCGATGCAACGATATGCTGATAAACTCACACCTTCCTTTTTCGCAAAAATCATAAGATCTCTTAATGAAGAACTATTGGTTATTGATGGAACAGGATAATACAAAAAATCTTTTCTTTTATAAATGATAGACCAAAGCATTTTTACACAAGTATAACCACAATCCTTTTCACCTAATTGTCTAATATAATATTTCATAATTTCCTCCTATATTTAATATCGTGAGGAATTAGAATTTTTTTAACAAAAAAAGCTAATCTTATTACGATTAGCTTATTTTTTAGATATTATCTATATTTTCTACGAGCATTTTCACTCTTAACTTTACGAGCTAAATTCTTTTTTAAATAGAATTCTCTTTTACGACATTCTTGGATTGTGCCAGCTTTATTAACGTTACGTTTAAATCTACGAAGAGCTTCATCTAATGACTCGCCATCTCTAATTACTACTTTTAACATATTAATTCACCTCCAATCCGTTTTATTGCTTTATAAATATACAATATTTAATCTAGAAAATAAAGAATTATTTAATTATATTTTTCCCATGAGAAGCACCAATTCTGGTTGCTCCGGCATTTAACATCGCTTTTAAATCATCAAATGTTCTAATTCCACCAGCAGCTTTTACGCCCATTTGTGGTCCAACAGTTTTTCTCATTAATTCGACATCTTCAATTTTTGCACCAGAAATCGAAAAACCAGTCGATGTTTTAACAAAATCAGCACCGGCTTTTTTGGAAAGTTCTGCAGCTGTAACTATTTCATCTTTTGTTAAGAGGCAACATTCAAAAATAACTTTTAAAATGTGTTTTCCAATTGCTTTCTTGATTTCAGAGATTTCTTTTTCTACATAATCGTTATCATGATCTTTTAATTTAGAGATATTAATAACCATATCAACTTCGTCAGCACCTTTTTTAACAGCATCTTTAGCCTCAAAAACTTTACTTTCTGTAGTCATTGATCCTAAAGGAAAACCAATAACGGTGCATACTTTTACTTTGCTTCCAGCTAATTCTTTTTTGCAAAGTTCAATATAATCTGGATTAACGCAAACACTTGCAGCTTGAATCTCTTTTGCTTCATTACAAAGCGAAATAATATCATCCTTTTTTGCATCAGCATGTAAATTAGTATCATCAATAAAATTTCCGTAATTCATAAATTTCTCCTATTTTGAAAAATAAGGCAAAAATGCCTTATTTCTTAACTTCTGATTTTCCTTTTAAAACTTGTTTACCATCATAATAACCACATTTTGGACAAATGGTGTGTGATTTAATCATAGCACCACAATTAGGACAAGTTGTTACACCAGTTACATGAAGTTTGTAATGGGTTCTTCTCATTCTTTTTGTTGTTTTACTAGTTCTTCTAAATGGGACTGCCATATTAAAAATCTCCTTTGACTTTAGATATTATAAATAATTCAAACTATTAATTCATTATTTTTTTTACACGAAACAAATATTTAAATTAATCATCGATATTATCGAATAAATTATTTTTTACATTGTCAAAAACACTAACATATTCCACCTTTTTAACTTGCCCAGTTAAATTTTCTGTCGAGCTATAATATGTTTCTAAAAAATTTGAGGAATGCCCTCGATATGCTTTTCGTTTAGAATCATAATTCTCAAATAAGAATTCAATTTTCTTATTTGCAAAAATATTATCATATTTTTCGCTCATTTGATTAGATAAAGAAATAAGCTTTTCAACACGATCTTTCTTTTCAGCAGGAGAAACTTTTGGTGTCATATTAAAAGCAACAGTACCTTCACGATCACTAAATGGAAAAACATGAATTTTCGAAAAGTTCATTTCTTTACAAAAAGAATATGTTTCGATAAAATTCTCGTATGTTTCGCCAGGGAATCCAACAATAACATCAGTTGAAATAGCAATATCAGGTCGTAACAATCTAATCTTTTTTATTTTTTGACGATAATTTTCTAGATTATATTTTCGATGCATTCTTTCAAGGACTGAAACAGAACCCGATTGTAATGGAATATGTAAATGATTAGCAATATTTTTATATTTATCTAAAAGTTCTAGAAAATGATTGTCAATTTGACTTTCTTCTATTGAGGAGATTCTCAAACGATATAATGCTGGATTTTGAACAAGAATGTCTTCAAGTAAGTCACTAAAAGTTTTTTTAACTGCAAAATCGGCACCATAACTACACATATCAATCCCAGTTAAAACTATTTCTTTATATCCTTTTTCAATAAGGATTTTTATTTCATTTAAGATTTCATTTTCATCGCGGCTTCTAGAATGACCTCTAACATAAGGAATCAAACAATAAGTACAGTAATTATCGCATCCATCTTGTATTTTGACGTAAGCACGAGTATTAGAAAGAAAGTGTGTAACATTTATTTCTTCATATTTAGTCCTTTTTGTTAAATCATCATGGATAAGAATTGGTTCATGGTATAAAAGAAATTCTTCTATATAATCAATAATATGACTTCTTTCAGTTGTTCCTAAAACAATGTCAGCTTTTAAAACTGAAGAATATTCTTCAAAATCCTTTTGAGCATCACAACCCATGACGATAATTATTGCTTTACGGAATAACAAACGATAATGACGAAGCATTTTTCTTGATTTGGCTCCACTAGTAGCCGTTACACTACAAGTATTAATAATGATGATGTCAGGTTTTCCTTTGCCATCAAAAAGAGAATAACCATGTTTTATTAGATCATTGGCTATACATTCAACTTCATAGCTATTAACTTTACAACCTAAAAAATCAATTAAAAAGGTCATAAATTCTTATCCTTGCAAATCTTTCGAAAAACATAATATGAAATCAATTCATTTCTATATAAATAGTAAATAAAATCGTTTAGATTCCCATTAAAATAAGCTTTAATTACTGGTCTTATTCTTTCGACAATATGGCCATATTTTGGCTTTTTAATGTTTTTATCAAATAAATATATAATGTTGTCTAAGCCGCCTTGTCTATTAATAATAAATATTGCATTCATGTCGTAATGATAAAAGGCTACACTAGTCTCACATTCATCAATTCGAACCAATCTTGTAAACAACGAATCAAAAGCATCAACACCATAATTTGCGAATGGATCTGAGATAAACGCATCGTAATTATTTGCCAAATTTACATATGGTTCTTGAACCATTTTTTCACTATGAACAGCATAAATATTATTAGTATTTATGTTAAAAAATAATATATAAATTTTAGAATTATTCACTTTTAAATATGGAAATTCCAAAATTTTTCCTGCTATTTCATCTTTAATATTATCTAGTCGTCTTTCGGTTGAAGTAATATATTCTTCTTCAATAATTTTATCTAATTGTTCTTTATTCTTAATGGATTCAATAACCATATTTGCACAAATAATGTCGAATATATCGTTGCAATTATAATACTTCTGAAAAAAAGAATTTTTATCTAAAAGGTTTCTATTTTCAATATAAAATTTGTATTCATTACTCTTTTTAATGAATTTTTTGTTTGATTCCTTCTCTAAAATTTTGAATAATCTCATAACCCAGACTCCATAAAGAACGATATTAAAGATAAAGCATAAATACAACTGGTTTCACTTCTTAAAATCCTATTGCCAAGAGAAATAACCTCGTAGCCATTTTTTGCACAATATTCAACTTCATCTTCAGAAAATCCACCTTCAGATCCAATCAAAATATTTATTGTTTTACCATTAGAATTCTTTAAAAGTGAGCCAAAATTGGCTAAAGATGATTTGCAATTTTCATATGCAATAAAAGAAATATCAGCTTTATATTTTATAATATCTTTAAAATCGATTAAATCAACTAATTTAGCTAATTCTGAACGTCTCGACTGTTCACTTGCTTCCTTGATAATCTTATTAAAACGTACTAATTTATTACTAAAATTATCTTTTTCTATCTTTCTCACACATCTTGATGATTGAACTAGAACGATTTCAGAAACACCCAATTCAACAGCTTTTTGAATTACTAAATCGAGTTTTTCTCCTTTTGGTAAGCAATATAAAAGTCTAATCTTTCCATTAATTTCATGCGTTTCAACAATTTCGTTATTGATCTTAAAAGAAAATGGATTAGTTGACACAATAGTCGCAAGATAGGTTTTCTTATTGGCAACAATGTGAATCTTATCACCAGCACCATTTCTCATAACAGTTACAATATGAAAAATATCATCTTTCTTCAAGACGATATTATTATCAACAATGTCAGCAAAATATCTTTGCATTACTTTAAAAATACTCCGTTAGCATCTTTCTTATTTTTAATAAATATGAAAACTGCTCCAACAACAAACCAAACTACAAATACAACTAAAAGTGGAACAACAAAAATTAATATTGGAGATGAGCTTTTGTTCGTAAAATATAGAACTAAAACAATCACCACATAAGAGATCGCATTTATACATAAACGAATAAGAAATCTTTTTTTAAAACCCAAATATAATTCATCAAGACCTAAAAAACCTAAAAACATACATAGAATAGCATTTAAAATATGGTTTTTTGGTTTAAAATTAACTCTTGACTCATCAGTAGGATTAACAGTCTTTATTGATTCAGTAATATCAACAGTTTGTGAATTGTTTCCATTCAATGGATTTTTTCCACCACAATATGGGCAGATTTCTTTATCAAATTTAGTAATGCTTTGACCACAATATTTACATTTTGGCATAATTTTATTCCTATATAAATATTACTACAAACAATTTAATTAATGTAGAACTAATTAACTATTTTTTAAATGCCTTTTTAAACTTGTTAAACCACGATTCATTAGAATTGCTTGCTGCCTTGAATTTTTCAAGAGCATCTTTTTGATCTCTATTAAGATTAGTTGGAGTTTTTACATTGAGATGAACAAATTCATCACCATAATTAGAACCTCGAACATCTTTTACACCTTTATTTTTAATCTTAAAAACTTGATTTGGTTGAGTACCGGCAGGAATTTTCATTTCTACATCACCATATAAAGTTGGTATAGTAAGCGTTACTCCTAAGCAAATATCGATAAAATCGATAGGGACTGTCAAATGAATATCATTTCCTTCACGTTCAAAATTATCATGAGAAGAAACAATAATCTCTAAATATAAATCACCGTTATTACCACCATTGGATCCACGATTTCCTTTTCCAGCAACTCGTATTTGCTGACCATTATTTATACCAGCTGGAATTTTGACATCGATTGTTTTTTTAACTCGAGTATAACCATTACCATTGCAATATGGACAGGTTTCTCTGATTATTCTTCCGGTTCCATGGCATCTTGGACAAGCCATTTGTGATTGTATAATACCAAAAATAGATCTTTGTTGAGTTAAAACAACTCCTTGGCCTCCACAGTCTGGACATTTTTCATAAGCAGTACCATCTTTAGCACCAGTCCCATGGCAATGTTCACATTGTTCATCATAAGTGATTGGTAAACTAATGGTAGTTCCTAAGGCAGCATCGACAAAAGATATTTTAATACGCATCATGGTATCTTCGCCACGACTCGAACCATTTCGAGTTCGACTTCTAGAAGAGCTTCCTCCACCAAAGCCAAACATTGAATTTAAAATATCGTTCAAATCACCAAAATCGCCACCATTAAAATTAAAGCCTTCAAAACCACTACCACTAAATGGATTGCTTCCTCCAGCAGTTTGATCAAATGCGGCAGATCCAAATTGATCATAAGTCTTACGTTTCTCAGGGTCACTTAAAACTGAGTAGGCTTCCGTACACTCTTTAAATTTCTCTGCATCACCAGTTTCTTTATTATCTGGATGATATTTTTTAGCCAAAGTACGAAATGCACTTTTAATCTCGTCGTCAGTTGCAGTTTTATCTACCCCTAAAACATTATAATAATCCTTTTTTTCTGCCATAATTAACTTCTCCTATTAAATAACTAAAGGGAAGATTTAAACTTCCCTTTAATTATTTTACTTAATTTAACTATTTTTTATCAGTAAAGTCAGCATCAACTACATCGTCATCTTTCTTATCAGAACCTGTTGAATCCTGACTTGAACCATTACCTTCATTAGCATTGTTATTTGCATTAAAACCATCATTAGTTGGCCCTTGTTGTTGACCTTGATTTTGTTGAGCTTGTTGCATATATGCAGCGGCTTTTTCAAGATCACCAATTTTATTTCGTAAGGTATTCATATCATTATTATCAAGAGCAGTTTTTAATTCATCTCTTAATTTTTGAGTTTCTTCTTTTTGTTTTGGATCGATTGAATCGCCTTTTTCTCTTAAAGCTTCATCAATAGAATTGATATAACCTTCAGCCTTATTCTTTAATTCAACTTCCTCTTTACGTTTTAAATCGGCTTCTTTGTTTGCTTCAGCTTCACGGACCATTCGATCAATTTCTTCTTTACCTAAACCATTAGAACCACTAATTGTAATTTCTTGTTGTTTTTGAGTATCAAGATCTTTTGCACTAACTTTAACAATTCCGTTAACATCGATATTAAAAGTAACTTCAATACGTGGTTGACCACGTCTTGCAGGTTTAATACCAGTTAATTGGAAATGTCCAAGTAATTTATTATCATGAGCCATTTGACGTTCACCTTGATAAACCATAATATCAACAGCAGGTTGATTATCTTCAGCAGTAGAGAATATTTGTGATTTAGTTGTTGGAATCGTAGTATTTCTTGGAATTAATGGAGTCAAAACACCACCCATTGTTTCAATACCAAGAGTTAAAGGAGTAACATCAAGTAAAATAACATCCTTAACTTCACCACTTAAAATTCCACCTTGATAAGAAGCACCAATTGAAACAGCTTCATCAGGATTAACACTTAAATTTAAATTTTTACCAGTAATAGAAGCGACCAATTTTTGAACAGCTGGCATACGAATTGATCCACCAATCATTAAAATCTCATCAATCTTACTCCAAGTAAATTTTGCATCACTAATAGCCTTTTCAAGAGGAACTCTGCATCTATCCAATAAATGTTTAGTCATATCTTCGAATTTAGCACGAGTTAATTTACCTTCATAGCTAATAGGACCATTTTTGCCCATACCAATAAATGGTAAGGAAATTGTAGTTTCTAAGCTACTAGACAATTCAATTTTTGCCTTTTCAGCAGCATCTTTATATCTTTGTAAGGCCATCTTATCGTTAATATCTTGACCAAATTGTTGCTGAATTTCTGAACGAATCCAATCAGCAACGACAGCATCCCAATCATCTCCACCTAAACGGTTATCACCACTAGTAGAAATAACTTCAAATGTACCATCACCAATATCAAGAACACTAACATCAAGAGTACCACCACCTAAATCGAATACAACAATCTTTTCAGATTTCTCTTTTCCTAAACCGTAAGCTAAGGAAGCGGCTGTAGGTTCATTAATAATACGAACTACATCAAGACCAGCAATAGCTCCAGCATCTTTAGTGGCTTGTCTTTGTGCATCATTGAAATAAGCTGGACAAGTAATAACAGCTTTTTTAATTGGGTGTCCAACATTCTTTTCGGCATAATCTTTCATATACCCTAAAATTTTTGCACTGATCTCTTGTGGAGTGAAATCCTTATTAATACAATTAATATGAACTTTTTCTCCAGATCCCATCTTTCTTTTAATAGAACTAACAGTATCAGGATTGGTTAATGCTTGTCTTTTTGCAGCATTACCAACAATAATTTCACCATTTGCTTTAAAACCAACGACTGAAGGTGTAGTATTTGTTCCCTCAGGATTTGGAATTACTTTAACTTTACCATCTTCTTGTAAATAACTAACAACTGAATTTGTAGTACCTAAATCGATACCAATAATAACTTCTTTTCCCATAATTTATTCCTCCTTATACAAGTTTTATTTCTTTAAACTTGTTTCTTCTTCTTTCTTCTCGACATCCTTATTAATTGAAGGATGTTTTGAAACAACAACCATTGCTGGTCGAATTAAATGTTCATGAAGTTTGTAACCTTTCATAGATACAGTCTTCACAATATTTTCTTCACCAGGATCTTCCACAACATCAACGGCATGCATTGTATTAACATCAAATTTGTCTCCAATTTTTGGGCAAATTTGAATTATACCTTCATCAGTAAGCACCTGAACTAATTGATTATGAACGTATTGAAATCCAATAAGATAGTTTTTCAATTCGTCGTTTTTAGCTTCATTTTGGAAAGCTGCATCAAACGCATCAAGTACTCCAAGTAAATTTTGCACAAAACCTTCAATTCGATATTTATTATTTTCAGCTTGCTCCTTTTCCATAGATTTACGAAGGTTAGCCATATCAGCATACGCTCTATAATATTCGTTTTTCCAATGTTCGACATCATATTTAAGTTTTTCAATATCCTTATTTGGTGCTGAATCTTGTTTAACGTCATTCTTCACTTCTTTTTCATCACCAATATTAGGTTTTTTCTCACTGTTGTCCATTATTTTTTCTTCTCCTCCACAATTTCACTATTAGACAAATAAGTCATCAATTCTTTTACAACATAATCAAGAGCATTCATTACCTTCGCATAATCCATTCTTTTTGGACCTACAACAGCAATTTTGCCTAATTCTCTATCAGTATTTGGAATCTTAATATCTCTACTGATAATCGATAAATCATCAATATTACCTTCGGTTTGATTAATTGAAAGCTTGTTATCTTCACTTTTTGGATGTGCCAATAAATTTACTAAGTTTTCCGGGCTATTAAATAAATCAAAAATCTTTTTTAATTCTTCTGGATCATCTTTAAATTCTGGCTGGTTAATCAAATTCTCTTCGCCATAAAATTCATTTCGACCTTTAGCAAAATCGAAGAACGTCTTTGCTATCGAATTGAAAATATAACTATAATCTTTAACGTAATCTGAAAGTAAAGGCGTGATTGATTCTAATTTTTCTGGGACTTCTGAAATCAAAGTTCCTGTTAATCTATCATTTATTAACTTTATTGATTTTGTTAAATCGCCAATATTTATCGAACTATCGAAAATAAAAGTTTTATTTTCAACATATCCTCTATCAGTAACAAATATGGCCGTAGCACTTGTTTTACTAATAGGTATTAGTTGCACACTGACTAATCTTTCAGTATTTGTAGTAGGTCCTAAATATACACTAACCAAATCAGTCATGTTTGACAAAATTTTACACGACTCATCTAAAACTTCTTCGACCGATTTACTATTATCAAATACAACTTTAAGTTGATACTTTAATTTTGAATCTACTGAATCATTCTTCAAATATTTCACATAATACTTATAACCTAATACAGAAGGCACTCTTCCGCTACTAGTGTGTGTTTTTTCAATTAGACCATCATTTTCTAAATCGACCATTTCATTTCTAACTGTTGCGCTACTATAAGGTAATTTATATTTACTAATAAGATAGTTACTGCCAACAGGGACAGCGGTTTTGATAAAATCTTCCACAATTAGTTTAAAAATTCTATTCTTTCTATCTAGTTCCATTTTTTATTACCTTTCTAGCACTCATTTATCTTAAGCGCTAACATATATTATAAGAAAAAAATTAGCACTGTCAACTAAAAAGTGCTAATTTGTTAAATCATGTTAAAACAATTGATTAAATCTTGCTAATTCACATTAATTGAAGAAGAACTCTATCCAGTAACATAATGCCTTCATCGGTACAATAAAATCGATCATTTTTAATTTCACATAAATGTTCTGAAAGTAAATTTTGTATTACATCATTATATTTAATTACGAAATCTTCATTGAAGTTTTTTTTGTACTCAAAAAGTGAAAATCCATCACTTAATCTCAAGTTAGTAATAAAATAGTATTCTTTGAGTGATTTATTAGTTATATGTTCCATTTGTTTTTTATTACCTTTTAAATAGTCATCTAAATTTAAAGAGTTAGTATATCTAAAACCATTTTCATATCCACTAGCACCAAGTCCAATACCAACATATTCTTCGTTATGCCAATAAGTTAAATTATGCTTGCATTCAAAATTTTGTTTTGCAAAATTGCTTACTTCGTACCTTTTGAAACCATGGTTACGCATTTCGTTTAATATTAAGTCGTAGTATTCCCTACTTTTATCATCGTTTATTTCTTTAATGCCTTTATTAAAATAAATAGTTCCTGGAGAAACTATCAAACTATAAAATGATGCATGAGTAACATCTAAAGAAAATAAAGTGTTTAAATCTGATGAAAGTAACTCTTTAGTATAATTTGGCAAACCATAAATAAAATCAAGATTGATGTTTCTTATATATTTTTTAACTTGTTGTATCAAAAAAGTAAAATCAATATGATAATTTCTACCGATAGAATCAAGCATATTTGAATCAAATGTTTGAATCCCAATAGAGATCCTATTAACTCCATACTTACAAAAGAGTTTAAGTAATTCCTCTGAAATATCTTCTGGATTGCACTCAATACTAAATTCACAATCGGAAGATTTTAGCTTACTAACTATCTCTAATAAGTGATTCAAATTATCAATACTCAAACATGAAGGTGTACCACCACCAATATAAATAGTAGTAAACTTCGAATATTTACTTTTTAAGAAAGTTAATTCTTCTTCCAATTTTTTTGTATAAGAAATCTCAAAATCTTGATTTTTAATTAATTTGGTAAAATCACAATATGGACAGATGTGTCGGCAAAAAGGAATATGAATATAAAGACTATTTATCTTTCTTTTCCTCATTTTCTTTTCTATCTTCTTGTTTTTCTGAGTATTCATCGAATTGTTTTTGAGTTTCTGGATCATCTACATCCTCTAAAAAATGTGAGAGATTTTCTTTTGCTACTTCTTTTTCATCTTTTGGCTTTTCAGTCTTATTAAGTTTAAATCGTTTACGTAATAAGAAAACAACTAAAGCAATAACACCAAAAAAAGCGATTAATAAAACAAGGATTAACCAAGTTGGATTGCTTGATGCAAGAATTTGATACATATTTACAATTATCCTTTCTTAACAGGAGTATAAATAAATTTGTTTTTTAGAACTTCTTTTCGATAATAGCCTAAAAAAACCAATTGATCCATACTTGTACGGGCTGTTTCATAGGCACAGCCTAATGTTTTCTTATATTGAGAGATAGTATAATTCATACCAAGAGTACAATGTCTAGCATAAAAATATGCTTGACCATGACTTAAGTTTGGATTTAATTCCATTAAATGATTTTCAAGTCTAGAAGCTTCTTCTTCACTTAAGCCTGTTGGCAAATTAGAAATAGCAATTGATTGACTATAATCAACTGCACCTCTGAAAGGAACATTTTGTTGAACAAAATTAGGTTTGTTTTCGATTGCACCATTAATATTATTAAAGGACTTTTCATCACTGTTACTAACACTTGGAGTACTATTTAAAATATTTGTCTCTTCAGGTTGATTAATTTCTTTATTAATAACTGTTTTTTGTGCTTCAACAACACTATTTAAAACATTATCTAAATAAACTTCTGATTTTCTTAAAACATAGTCAATAATATAGGTCAAATCAAATGTTTTTTGCGATTCTAATATAAAACTTTCTAATTCATCTTTATTAGAAACTAAGTCTTCAAAATTTAAAAAAGCAGCAACACTACCAATATCATTAGAAGCTAAGACTTTTTTAAGAGTTAAAATGGCCATTTCTTCTGTATAAGATTCAAATGGTTTAACATAATATGTAAAATAGAAAGCACTAATTGCTTTTATAAACATTGAAACGTGAGAATTTTGGAGAAAGTTAAATAATTGATCCATATTGGCTTCAATCGTGTTAACTGGAACTCCAAGATATAATCTACCAATAACGACTTTGCTCAAGCTATTATCGACTTCTTGTGTTCTATAGTATTCAGTTAATTCGTTTGTACCCATTAATAATGAATAAAATCTAGATAAACTATCATCATCAATTTTGGTACTAGGATTATTTTCTATCTCTTTTAAACATTGAAAATATCTATTTAAAATCATTAAATCAGGTGAAAGAGTAGATACATTTCCATTTACAATATTTTCTATGACAGCATCCTCAAGATGCAAACCATAACGATTACCAATACATTTTAAAATTTTAACATAAGAACTAACTTTAAAAACATCGCGTTCAGCATAATTGCCCATTTTTACATAATCAGCCATTAATCGCATTAATTTACGTTCAACACTATTAACATGCTCGACCATTGTTGGAGTTAAGCAAACTGAATAAGAAGTATTATTTATATGTTTAAGAGAAAGAATAATTGAAAAATTACTTCGATATTCAAGTACAGAATTCCAAATACTATCAATCAAAGGTGTTTTCATAGTATCCACAACATCTTTTCTCGTACAATATTTTTCATTGCTAAACTTAATAGCAAGTTCTGTATTATTCATAAATCAATTCCTCTCAATCATTTATAATTATTATAATTTCTAAACAGTCTTTTTTCAATTGAATTTAACTAAATTTTTACTAAAAATCTACTAGGAAATTCTACTCATCATCATCGATAGAAAGTACAGACATAAATGCATCCTGTGGTATATCGACCGAACCTACTGATTTCATGCGCTTTTTTCCTTCTTTTTGCTTTTCAAGAAGTTTATGCTTTCTCGAGATATCACCGCCATAACATTTTGCCAAAACATCTTTTCTAACAGCTTTAATATTTGCTCTAGCAATAATTTTCCCACTAATTGCAGCTTGAATTGGAACTTCAAATTGCTGTCTTGGAATAACATCTTTAAGTTTGCTTACTAACTTTAAAGCTCGATTATATGCCTTATCTTTAAACACAATTGAAGATAAAGCATCTATTGGATCACCATTAAGCAAAATATCCATTTTAGTAAGATTGCTAATACGATAATCCTTAAATTCATAATCAAGAGATGCATAACCCTTTGTATAACTTTTCATTTTATCAAAAAAGTTAAATATTATTTCACTTAAAGGCATATCATAAATCAAAATACTTCTAGTTTCATCGAAGTATTTTAAATCTTTATAAACACCACGTCGATCTTGACATAATTGCATTAAAACACCAATAAATTCTTTTGGCGTCATGATTTGTGCTTCAACAAATGGTTCTTCAATACTTTCAACTTTAGTTAAATCTGGAAGCATAGAAGGATTTAATAAGTCGATTTGAGTTCCATCGGTTAAATTAACTTTGTAAATAACAGAAGGAGCAGTCAAAATCAAATCTAAATCATACTCTCTTTCAAGTCTTTCTTGGATAACATCCATATGTAATAAACCTAAAAAACCACATCGAAAACCAAAACCCAAAGCTTGGGAAGTTTCTGGTTCATATGTTAATGAAGCATCATTTAAACTCAATTTTTCTAAAGCCACTTTTAAATCTTCATATTTTCTTGAATCAGTCGGATAAATTCCACAGAAAACCATTGGTTGAACTTTTCGATATCCAGGTAGTTTATCTTTTGCTGGATTGTCAGTTAAAGTAATTGTGTCTCCAACCATTATTTCCTTAATATCTTTAATTTGTGCGCAAAGATAGCCAACTTCTCCACAATATAGTACATCGCTTTTTACTTCATCAGGTGTACGAATTCCTAATTCTGTTACTACATAATCAGTATTATTCATCATTAAATGTATCTTATCGCCAACTTTTACGCTTCCATCTTTAATACGAATTAAAACTACAACACCACGATATGAGTCATAAAAACTATCGAAAATTAAAGCTTTTAAAGGATTATCATTTAATCCAGATGGCGCTGGAATGTCTTTAACGATTTTTTCTAATACATCGTGCACTCCTTGACCAGTTTTAGCACTAATTAATACACTATCTTCACCATCTAAGCCTAATCGATCAGTGATTTCTTTTTTACACATGTCAACCATTGCAGATTTTAAATCAATTTTATTTATAATAGGTAAAATCCATAAATCATTATCGACTGCTAAATACATATTTGCCAAAGTTTGAGCTTGAACACCTTGAGTAGCGTCCACTAACAAAAGTGCCCCTTCACAAGCGGCTAGGCTTCTAGAAACTTCATAAGTAAAATCAACGTGCCCCGGAGTATCTATCAAATTGAAAATATATGTGTTACCATCGTCACTTTTATATTCGATTGTAACAGCATTCAATTTAATAGTTATTCCACGTTCACGTTCCAAATCCATAGAATCTAGAACTTGATTAACCATTTCTCTTTTAGTGATAGTATTTGTCATTTCAAGGATTCTATCAGCTAAAGTAGATTTGCCATGATCTATATGCGCAATAATTGAAAAATTTCTAATTTTACTTTGTTCGTATTTCATTGGAAAAATTATAACATTAACTCATTTATTATAAAAAGAATTTATTTCAAAAATTAACGAATTAATATCCACTACTTTTTTGTTATTTATCCATGTCGTTTTAAACAGATAAGAATAGTCTTTATACAAATATCGATTATCAATTAATAAAGCAATCCCTCTATCAGTTTCACTTCTAATCAATCTTCCAATCGCTTGCATTACTTTATTGATTCCAGGATTAGTATAAGCAAAATTATAGCCATCAAGGCCTAGTAAATCATAATATGTTTTTATCAAATTATTCTCAAAACTTATCGATGGTAACCCAACACCAATCACAATAATTCCAATAAGCCGATCATTTACTAAATCGATTCCTTCGCCAAAAGAACCACCAAGTACACAAATACCTAAAGTTGTTCTTTTTGGATTGCTAACAAAGTTTAATAAAAAATTATCCTTGTCAGCCTTTGACATTTGGTCATTTTGATATAAAAGATTAATGTCATCATTGATATAATTATTTTTAAGCATATGTAAGTAAGCAAAAGATGGCACATAAACGATATAATTTCCTATTTTTGAGCTTATAAATGAATTGATTAAAGTAATTACATTTTGAAGAGAATTTTCACGATCTTTATATCTAATGGATATTTTATTGTTATAAAGGACCAATAAATTATCTTTATCATATGGTGAGTCGACTATCAAATCTTGATATTCGTCATTTCCAAGAATGGCCTTTTTATAATAATTCATTGGAGTTAAGGTACCACTAAAAAATAATGAGCCTTTGGTTTTAGCTAGCAATGATCGAATAAAAGATGACGCGTCTATGCAAAAGAGATTTATTGAAAAGTTGTTTTCATCTTTTTTAATGAATATTCGATAATTAACATCATAATATCCATATATTGTCAAAAATTTGAATAAGTCTATATTAAATTCTTTATCATCTTTATTAACAAATTTTGGGTGTTTTTTGGAATAATCTCTAATTGCATTTTGGTAGGTATTAAGATGATTAATAAAATCTTGATCAAGTGTTTCTAATTGAATGTAGTTTTCATCACTTTCAAATTGACTAAAAAGATTGAAATCTTCAGCAAGATTTTTAATTGAAGATTTTATCGATTTACATTTTATTTTATTATAAGACTTACTGGCAATCTTAAATTCCTCATTATTAATTGAAGCACTATACATATCTCTACTTCTATCGATTAAATTATGGCTTTCATCAACAATAACAAAATTATTATAGGTATCTTCAGGAACATCAAAGAATCTTCTTAAATAACTTATTGGATTAAAAAAGTAATTGTAGTCCATTACAATAACATCAGAATATAAAGATAAATCCAAGGATAATTCGAAAGGACATACTATATTTTTAATTGCATAATTCATAATAGTATCACTTGATAAATTCGATTCAGTGCTTAAAATTTTAATGAGCAAAGAATTTAATTTATCATAGTAGTTACGAGCAAAAGGACAATCATCTGGGTTACAATTATGATTTTTATTACGGCACATTTTTTCTTTACCTAAAATTTCGCAACTTGTTATTTTTAATCCGTTTTCGCGAAAAATATCTAGACAATCATTTGCACTTTTAAAACCACTATTTTTAGCAGCTAAAAAGAAAATTTTATCAATCTTCTTTTTTAAACCACCCTTTAGAGCACCAAACATGATGCTTATTGTTTTGCCTAATCCTGTACTGGCTTCAATAAACCTAACATCCTCATTCTCAATACATTCTTGCGAAAATTTAATTATTTCGCTTTGTCCTTTTCTTAATGAAAAAGGGAAACATAATTTTTTAATGCTAATATTTTTTTCGATAATCTTTTTTCTTATTAGACTATAGAAATTAAAGAAATTATATATGTACTGAGAAATTCTATTTTCTAAAATCTCATAGGTGTAGTCGAAATATTTTACAAAAGTTTTACTATTTACTTGTGATAAATATGTGAGACTAATTCTTATATTTTTGAGATTATGCGTCTTACAATAAATATATGCATAGCACTCAGCTTGTCCTAAATGCCATTCTTCATTTGCTGAATTAAAATCATCTAAAGAACCATTTGTAGATTTGATTTCATCGATAGTGATAATATCATCAATAATTATTCCATCGGCTCGACCATGTAAATTAATTTCATAATTTTCAAAAACAATCGTTGTTTTTAAGTCAACTTCGCTAAAATAATTTGCTTTTTGCTTTTTTTGAAACTTTCGATGGATCTCACTACCCTCTTCCATCGTCTTATTATTAAAAAGACGATCATCAATATCGCCTTTTCTAAGTAAAAAATCAACTAACTGATGAACACTAAGATTTATTTTTTCCAACATATCATTTTATAAAAGTACCAACAACAAAAAGATCTCTATTCCCATTGTAGAAATTAGAAAAACTCATCATCTTCTTGCCTGGTTTTTGTATATTCAAAAAAGAAATGCATTTAGATGAAGTTCCGATAACTAAACCATTTTTATCAAAGCTAACAATTTCACCAATTTTAGCCTGTTTATCTACTATTTTACTACTAGATACTTTAAAATTTTCATTATTGTATACAAAGTATGTACCAGGTTCAGAATTTAATGCTCTTATTTTATTAACGATAGATTCAGCGGTATTTTCGAACAAAATACATTGATCCTCAGGTTTTATTTTAGCCGTAAAAGTAGCATGGCTTTCATCTTGTTCAATTCCTATATTAGAACCATTAAGATAATCTTTTAATCCATTTGAAACTACATTATAGGCAGCATTTGCCATTTTAATTGTTAATGAATCCATATTATCATCTTCAGTTAAAGGAAACTCTTCTTTTAGATACATTTTTCCAGCATCCATCTTATCAACCATTTGCATTAAAGTAACACCTGTTGAGCTGTCTCCATTTAGCAATGCATATTGCATAGGAGCTGCACCACGATATTTTGGTAATATTGATCCATGCAAATTTAAACATCCAAATTTTGGAATATCTAGCAAACCAGTTGGAATAAGTTGACCATAAGCCAAACATAAAATTAAATCTGGTTTAATCTCTTTAACAAATTCATAATCTAAACGTATTTTTAAAGGTTGATAAACAGGGATGTTGTATTTTAAAGCAATTTCTTTGGTTGGAACAGGCATCAGTATTTGTTTTCGCCCTACTGGTTTATCAATTTGAGCGATGACACCTACTATATTATATCCGTCTTTTATAAGACGTTCTAAAACGATTGCACTGATTTTTGGAGTCCCTAACCATAAAATTTTAATCTTTTTTGGGTCAATTTCATTTTTCATGTCCTAATTATACAATAAATATTCATTTGGTGCTTATATATTAAATATTGTGTTTGCATTTTATAACGTTTTTTGCTATTATTTTTAACGTATCGAAAGGATTAACGTATGGCAAATATTAAATCACAAAAGAAGAGAATCATTACCAGTGAAAAAGCTAGAGTTAGAAATGTTAATTATAAGTCACAAGTTAGAACTGCTATTAAAACTGTTCGATTAGATGTCGAAAAGAAAAATAAAGAAGCTGCTCTTAATGACTTAAAGTTAGCTGTTTCGTTAATTGATCGTTCGGTAGTTAAAGGAATTCAACATTCCAAAACTGCTGCTCGTCAAAAAGCCGAAATTCAAAACTTAGTTAATACATTAAAGTAAAAACAAATATAAAAAACCGATTAGTTAATTCTAATCGGTTTTTTAAAAGTTTAATAAGAATAATTCGAATCCATAAAATCTATTTATTTCGTTGTGTTTAATTTTCTTATCAAGTAAAAATAATGATTCTAAGGCATTTTTAATCAATATGACATCAATATTTTTAAAATCTTTTATTGATAACATAACTCTATAAGGATTGCTTTTAAGAACTGTACTGATTTGAGTATATGAATATCTTTTTTTATCAAGATAAATTACTCTATCTAAAAACAAAAGCGAAGATGAAATGATGGAAATTAAACCAACTGGTTCGGCACCTTCCAAGATTAGATCTCTATAAATGCTAATTGCACCTGCTTTATTTCCATGAAGTAAATTATCTAAAATTTCAAAAATATTATTTTCTAATGGTTTTGTAACAACCAATTCAACATCGTTTAAAGATATATTATTAATCTTATATAGCAAAAGTTTATTAGCTTCATTTATAAATATATTTAAGCTGCCATCACATCTTTTGCATAATTCGTTTATTGCTTTTTTTTCAATACCAACATTTCTCTTTTCAAAATACTTAGTAACATAAACATTCCAATCATCATCTTTTAAATCTTTGCATTCAAGAATCTTTCCATTTTCTGATAATAATTTATATATTTTGTTCCTTGAATCCAACTTTTTATCATAAATTACAGAAAAAATTAATTTTGTATTTGCATTCTCGTTTTTTAAATAATCAATTAACAAATCACTATATTTCATTTTGCCTTTATTTTTTTCGGCAGTCAAAAAGTCACAATTTTCAACTATAACGGCTTTATATAAACTATTTAATGAACATTGTTCACATTCATCAATTAAATTTCCTTCGGTAATCTTATGGCTATCTAAATAAACAACACTTTGATTTAGATCCTTATCAAAATAATCAGCAACAATTTTGCTGATTTGCTTTTTGACCATTAAAGGCTGTGCTCCAAAGACTATTGTTGCCATGTTTATATTTTACACTATTTATATAATAAATTTATACCTAATCGTTCCTTCAAGATCTGTTCGTCTTATTTTAACGTTGTAATAGTTTAAAATAGCTAATGTTTCTTTGTGGGGATGCCCATAATTATTATCTTTGCCACAACTTATTATTGCTTCTTTTGGAGATATTAAAGAGACAAGATTTTTAGAAGTCGAAGTGTTGCTTCCGTGATGCCCTACTTTTAGATAATCACATCTTAAATCATGATTGTCTCTAATAATTTTATTTTCTATTTCTGTAGGAGCATCACCCATGAATAGGAATGTTTTGTTTTTTATAGAAAGCGATAAGACTAGCGAATTATAATTGGAGTCATCGAGTGAACTTTTATAAATATTTAGATTTGAAATAATGAAATTTTCAAAATTTAAAGGAAAATCTTTTTTATTTCTATAAACATTTTTTATATAAAAAGAGCTTTTAAGTGATTCATAGGCTCCTATATGATCATAATCATCATGAGTAAGTATTAAAGAATCAATATAATAAATTCTATTTTTACGAAGAAAGGGAACTAATGAGTTTGTAGCTAAGTCATAATTTAAAATACCTCCTGTATCAATCATGACACAAGAATTCTTATATCTTATAAGTGTCGAATCGCCCTGCCCAACATTAATAAAATCAACTTCGAATGTAAAGAAATTGCTGATTGGAAAAATATATATAGCAAAAGAAGTTATTGCTACTCCTAATATAGTTTTGGAAATTTTCTTAAAATTAATTTCTAAGAAATAGAAAAGCATTATTAAAAATACATAATAAAAAATAATAAGAATTTGACTAAAAGATGGAATATTTATATTGAAATAGTAATAATTAAAATTACTAATTGTTGAAACAAAAAACTTGACCCATTCAACCAAAAATGGAATTCTTAAAATAAAAACGACTACAAAAAAGAAAATAAAAATTAGCTTCATAAGAGGCATAAATAAATAACTCATCGACATACCTACCAAATTAATTGAATTAGTTGAACTTATTTGAAAAGGAATAATCAATAGTATTAAAATAACATATCTAGTAAGTGAAAGCTTTATTCGTTTCATTCTCCGATAAAACAAGCCGAGATAATTATTAAAAATAAGAATAACAAAAGATATTTGAAATGGCTGACCCAATATAAAAAAAGGATTTAAGAAAATAATGAATAAACCAACAATTGATATTCGATCAATTCTTGAAATTTTGTTTTCAAAATAATGTTTATTTATTGATCTCATTAAGCATAAACATATTACTTTTATAGTTGAAAACTTATTAATATTCAAAATTATTAATGGTGAAACTAACAAAAAAGTTAAAATTGAAGATAATTTATCATTTAAAAATAGATTTAAGAATTTTTTAGTTATATAGATAAAATAATTTAAAAACAAGCCTGTATATGAAAACAACATAAATAAATTTAAAAATCTTAAATTATCCGATAAAGAGCTAGTATCATCGGAATAATCAAACAACAATAAACCAATGAAATTCCTTATCTCATTATTGGAAAAAATATTTAATAATTTAGTTTTTATTGAATAAAAATCAATTGGAAAATTGATTATTGTTTTTACTAAAGGCTGAGTAATTTGCTTTCTTACACCATCATTTTGCAAATAGTCATTAAAATTAAATGCTGATTCTAACGTATCAAAATCTAATTCTATTTGTTTACCATTTAACTCAAGGAAGTCAAATAAATCACAAGAACAATTCTTTTGGAAGACATAATATTTTTTGAATCCACTTTGAAGAATAAAGTAATTATCACTCTTTGAGACGACGATTCCATAAATCTTTTCGGTTTCATAGAATTCGAAGTAATTAATAAAATAGACACATATTAAAAATAGAAAAATTAGAGAAATAGTTATAAAAAACCGTTTATTCCTGATCTTTTTTCTAATTACTTGATATAAAAATAACAAAAATAATAAGACACCAAATAATAATGTTTTTAAATTTAATGAAAGAAAAAGAGAAATTGAAAAAATGAAATATAAGAAAAGATCACTCATGCAATATTACATAATCTTTTATTTGTGTAAATTTGCTATTGCCAATACCTGAAACATTAAGTAATCCTTCAAGTGTGTAAAATAAACCATTAGTTTCTCGATAGTCAATAATTGCATCAGCAATCACAGAGCCAATTCCACTTATCTCTTGTAACTTGCTAGAATTATCGCTATTAATATTAACTTTTTCTATTTCGTCACTACCGCACACATTTGTGACATCATATTTTGTTGGAATATAATAAGATTCGTTTTCGAGTATAGTTGCATCAAGATAATAACATCTATCATCAGCATTACTTGTTGCACCACCAGCAGAATTTATAAGATCTTCCATTGATGCACCTTCAATTGTTAAGTTATATTTCCCAGGATTTACAACATAACCAGTAATTGAAAAACTGCCAGTCCCATCAGTTGAAGTATCATCAGTATCAGTTGTCTCGCTTGTGTTAAAAATACTGCCAATAATATTTGGGTCAATTATTTGCATAATTATTAGACCAATTATTGTGGCAATAACAACACCTAAAATAATTTTTAATGACATTAAAATGCCTCCTTACTTATTTATAGTAAGGAATTTTTGTTTATTACAAAAAAATTGGTATTTCTACCAATTTATTTTACTTCAAGAATTTCGATATCGTATGGTTCAACAGCTTTTACAGTAACTTTATCGCCAGCTTTTTTGCCAATCAAGGCTTCGCCTAATTCACATTCATTCGATATCTTCATATGTTTTGTATCAGATAATGGATCTGATTCAATAGAAGAAACAATTTTAACTTCAATAATTTCACCAAGACTTAAATCCTTAAACTTAACTGTATTAGAAATATTAATTAATCGACCTTTTTTTTCTTCAACAATCTTTGCATTGTGTAATATTTCTTCAATTTCTTTAATTCTTGCTTCAACTTCAGCTTGTTTAGCACGTGCTGCATCATAATCAGCATTTTCGCTTAAATCACCCATTGCACGAGCATTATTTAAAGCTTCTAAAATCTCAGGACGTGAAACATCTATAAGACGTTTGTATTCCAATTCAAGTTTATCTTTGCCTTCTTTTGTTAATATTAAATCTTTTGCCATAACTTTTTTTCCTTTTACGATTAATCATTATATCTTAAATATAACTTAGATTCTATAAAGAATTAATTATTTGATATCTTGAATTTTTGGATCATTGTTAAAAGCATCAAAAACTTCTTGAGCTTCTTCCAATTCTTCTTCATCAGTAACTTCTAAAACTTCGTCATTATCACCATATTTCATGATATAAACACTATCTTCATCCGCTTGATCATATGCAAAAACATAATCCGTATTTCTTTCAGGATTATGATATGTAAAAAGTATTTTAAGTAAATATTCTTTACCTTCATCGTCTTTAATCACTAATTCATTCGTTTCCAAGTTTGACATTTATTTTATTCTCCAAATAATCTTCTAAAATAACAACAGCACTATACATATCAATAACTTCCTTAATCTTTTCTTCTTTGTAGCCAGATTCTTTTAAGCGTTCGTGTGCCTCTACAGTTGAATATGATTCATCAAAAGGATAAATCATGACGCCAGGGCAATCATTTCTTAAATCATCCATAAATCTACGGACTGATTCGCATCTTTCTCCTTCTTTACGATCGATTTGCAAAGGATAGCCTATAACAATACTATAGATATTAGTGGAAGCCATTAATTCACAAATATGTTTCCTAGCTTCGCGATAATTACCGCGAGGAAAACGATATTCTTCTTTTGGATGAGCAATCCCTAACATATCACTACTTGCAATGCCGATTGTAGTTGTTCCTATATCTAAGCAAAGATATTTTTTCATTAATACTATTTTAGAATAACTTTCTTAACTAAATCAATCTTTTCGACATTTAAAACATTTCCTTGCGATAAATCAGGTCTTCCACCGCCAGAACCACCAAGAATATCTGTAACTTGTTTCATGACATCTTTTGATTTTAAGCCTTTTAAAATTAAATCTTTTCCAAGGCCACAAATAATAGGATGTTTATCATTTTCATCGCCAATCAAAACAATACGATAATCATTATATTTAACCTTCAGACTATCATATATTTCCATCAAAGCTTCTTTATTACAACCATTTAGATATTCGCACAAAACATGCCCATTATCGAAGATTTTTTCTAAATCTTTTGCCTTCAAAATTGAAAGTTCTTTGAAGAGTTTATTATATTTTGCTTCGTAATCTTTTAAACTATTTTGTAAAACAACAACACGGTTTTCGGTTTCGCCATAATTATTAGCACTTACAAGAGTTTTAACTTCGTTAAGCATTTCTTCTCTTTGCTTAAGTATTTCGTAAGCGTTAAATGAAGTAGTAGCTTGAATTCTTCGAATACCATTAGCAATACTTCCTTCAGATTCAATAACAAAAACACCAATATCACTAGTATTTTTAACGTGATTTCCACCACAAAATTCGCTGGAAATATCGCCAAATGATACGACACGAACTACATCACCATATTTTTCATCAAATAGACAAAGTGCTTTGGTCTTCTTGGCTTCTTCAATAGGAAGAATTTCGGTATTATTTTTTAAACCTTGACTTATATATTCGTTAACTATTCTCTCAACCTTTTTCAAGTCAACATCGCTAATTTTTTCAAAATGAGAAAAATCAAAACGTAAGTATTCATCGTTAACAAAACTACCTTTTTGTTTAATATCGTTACCTAAAACTTTAATTAAAGCACTTTGTAATAAATGCGTTGCACTATGATTTTTGGTTATCGCAAAATGTTTATTTTGATCAACAAGAAGTTTCATCGAATCACCGACTTTGATTGTTCCATAAAGAAGCTTCACATGATGTAAATGTTGCTTATTTGGGGCTTTGGTTGTGTTAATAACTTCAGCTCTTGTATCTTTATTTTCAATAAAACCAGTATCAGCAACTTGGCCACCCATTTCAGCATAGAAATTCGTGTTATCAAAAATAACTTCGCCTTCATCTTCAATTAAATCTACCTTCATTCCATCTTTAAATAAACCAATTACATTAGCGCTAATTGTTTTTGGATCATAAGTATAAGAAGAAGCTTTTTTAAAATCCAATAAATCTTTTGATTGTTTATTAAAAGATTCAACATCTTTTCGACTGGCACGAGCAATTTCCTTTTGATGATTCAAACATTTATCAAATTCCTCTAGATTAACTGAAACACCTTTATCAGAACAAAGTTCAGTAGTCAATTCAATTGGAAAACCATAGGTATCGTATAGCATAAAAGCATCGGCACCTGAAAGTTCTTTCTTGTTTTCAATCATTGAATCAAGAATTTGTTCACCACTATTTAATGTTTTTATGAATTTCTCTTCTTCAGTCTTAATCATCTTTTTAACAAAATCTTTTTTCTCTTCTAAATATGGATAGAAACTTTTCATATTATCACAGACTACATCGACTAATTTATATAAAAATGGTTCATACAATCCTAGTTTTTGGCCATATCTCATTGCTCGACGTAATAATCTTCTTAAAACATATTCACGTCCTTCATTAGAAAAGAAAGCGCCATCGGCAAGAGCAAATGTACAACTACGAATATGATCAGCAATTACTCTATAAGCCATTAAATATTCGCCACTATATGGTTTCTTGCACATTTTTTGTGTAGCTAATATATAAGGATAGAATAAGTCAGTTTCAAAGTTGGTATCCGTTCCTTGCATAACACAAGTTAAACGTTCAAGACCTGCACCAGTATCAATGTTCTTGTGTGGTAATTCTTTATAATCTTCACGTTTTACCCCATTAACAGCGTTAAATTGCGAGAAAACAATGCCCCAAATCTCAATATATCGATCATTTTCCATATCTTTAGCTAATAAATCGATACCTATTTTCTTTAAATCGTATTTTTCTCCTCGATCAAAAAATACTTCAGTATTAGGACCGCATGGTCCTTCGCCGATTTGCCAATAGTTGCCTTCTAGAGGGATTAAATGATCTTCAGCACAACCTTGTTCAATCCAATATTTTCTAGTTTCTAAATCATTTGGATGATAAGTAAAATATAATTTTTCTTTTGGAAAATCGAAATATTTTGGGGAAGTTAAAATTTCCCAAGCAAAAGCAATAGCTTCTTTTCTAAAGTAATCGCCAATAGAAAAATTACCTAACATTTCAAAAAAGGTGTGATGTCGGGCGGTTCTTCCAACATTATCTATATCATTTGTTCTTATACATTTTTGGGCATTAGTTATTCTTTTCGATTCAGGGACTTCACTACCATCAAAATATTTTTTAAGAGCAGCTACTCCTGAATTAATCCATAAAAGTGTTGGATCATCATGAGGTATCAAACTAGCACCTGGTTCTACCATGTGACCTTTTGACTTAAAAAAGTCTAACCACATACTTCTAATTTCTTGCGATGACAATTTTTTCATAATTTTCTCCTAAGTACAAAAAAAGTTCCTAATAACATCTAGGAACGATTGATTTCGCGGTACCATCCTAATTCTTTATTAAAGCACTTAATTTATAACCTTAACGTGGTCAGCGGGTTATTGGCCGATATTTCAAGAAATGGCATATTACTATTTTATTAAGCGTTTTCACCAATAGCTCTCTCTGTAAATAAAATCTGTAACTTGATTTCTTTAAATATTATACAAAAACTACTTTAGATTGTAAACAAAATAAGAAAAAAGTGAAAAATGTTAGTACTTACTACTTTATTACTAATTATATACTAATACTATAAAAATACCGAATTATCTAATAAAATACCGAATTAGTAAAGGCAAAATAAAAGCACTTTCTTGTCGAAAATGCTCCTTTTTTACCCCACTACAACTAATAGTTTCTGACTAAATTTTTATAATAGACTTTATCAATAATTCCACCGCCTAAACAAACATCACCATCATAGAATACGCAACCTTGACCTGGAGTTACAGCTTTGTATGGTTTATCAAAAACAAGCTTTATTGAATTATCTTCTAGATTATAAACCGTTACACCAAGATCTTGTTGTCTATACCTAAATTTAGCAAAGATGTGTGTACCATCTTTTATAGGTTCGTTAAAAAGGTTAACCATTTTTATTATGGCTACATCACCAAGTAAATGTTCATCTTCATCGCCACTAGCAACATATAAAATGTTCTTTGATACATCTTTTTTGCAAACAAACCACCCTTTTGCTAACTCGCCAGATATCCCGCCAATCCCTAAGCCTTTTCTTTGACCGATTGTATAATATAGCACCCCATCGTGCTTTCCAATGAATCTATTCGTTTCAATATCGATAATATCACCCTTTTTAGCAGGTAAATAGTTTTCTAAAAACTCTTTAAAATTTCTTTCACCGATAAAACATACCCCGGTTGAGTCTTTTTTATTCATTACACTCTCTAAATCGAGTTTTTTAGCTATTTCACGCACTTCTTTTTTAGTAATATCTCCAAGAGGAAATAAACATGATTTAAGTTGATAAGGTGAGATTTGTGAAAGAAAATAAGTCTGATCTTTCGTTAAATCAGTCGCTTTATAAAGATAAGTTTTATCGCCTATATCGACTCTTTTTGCATAATGACCCATGGCAATCATATCGCAACCATTCTTTTTTGCAAAATCTAAAAAAGGACCAAATTTAATGTATTTATTACAAAAAATATCTGGATTTGGGGTTCGACCTTTTTTATATTCATCTAAAAAATAACTAAATACGTTATCCCAGTATTCTTTAATAAAATCTACTCTTAAGATGGGTAGATCAAGCTTTTTAGCTACAGCTACAGCATCTAAATAGTCCTGTTCTTGTGGGCAAATGTTATTATCTAATGTTGGATTCCCTAAAACATCGTTGTTTGCCATGCTATCCCAATTACGCATAAAACAGCAAATAACATCGTATCCTTGTTTTTTTAATAAATAAGCGCTAACAGCGCTATCTACTCCACCACTTAATCCTAACATTATTTTCATTTAAAAAGCTCCTTACTATCGAGCATAATAGTAAATGGGCCATCATTAATCAAATTAACCTTCATATCTGCTCCAAAAATGCCTGTTTTAACAACAAGTCCACTAGTTTTTGCTAATTCTTCATTAAAATAATCATATAATTTGGTCGCTTCTTGTGGATTTAGACAATTTTTAATGAAAGATGGTCTATTTCCACCGATACAATCAGCATATAAAGTGAATTGTGATACAGATAAAAAAGACCCACCTATATCTTGAATAGATAAGTTAGTTTTCATATTTTCGTCAGGAAAAACTCTTAAATTGATGAGTTTATGAATCATTTTATCAATAATTTCTTTATTATCACCATTAGTAAAAGAAACTAATAACAAAAATCCAGTAGCTATTTCTGAAAATAGTTTATTTTCAATCGTAACACTTGCTTTTGTAACATTTTGCGTAATAATTCTCATGGTGATTATTATATAAAATATTTATATATTTGTGTATAATTTTAATATTATGTTACAACCTTTAGCATTTAGAGTTAGACCAGAAAAAATTGAAGATATAATTGGACAAAAAGATCTTTTAGGTGACAATAAAATTTTAACTAATTCCATAAAAGAAAAGATTCCTTTGTCTTTTATTCTTTATGGTGTCCCAGGTTGTGGAAAAACAACTATTGCTGAAGCTTACGCAAAATCTCTTGATGTACATTATATAAAAATTAATGCGGTATCATCGAATAAAAGTGAAATTGAAGCCGCTATTAATTCCGCTAAATTATTTCATCCTACTATTTTGATAATTGATGAAGTTCATCGATTAAATAAAGATAAACAAGATATTCTTTTACCATATATTGAAGATGGCACTATTTACCTAATTGGTGCTACAACTGCTAACCCATATATTTCAATAAATAAAGCCATAAGGAGCCGTTGTCATCTTTTAGAAGTTAAAAGATTAAACGAAGATGAAATTATTTCTGGTTTAAAAAATGCTATTAAAAACCCAAAAGGACTGAATAACAATTTCAAAATAACCGATGAAGCCATATCTTTTATTGCTAAATCAAGCAATGGAGATTTTAGATTTGCACTAAATTATATCGAAATATTAGATTTATCATTCAAAAATCAAGAGATTAACCTTGATATGACTAAAAGTATCATCAAAGTACCTAATTTTTCAGGCGATAAGGACGAAGATGATCATTACAATGCTGTTAGTGCACTGCAAAAATCAATTAGAGGTAGTGATGCAAATGCCGCAATTTATTACCTTGCGAAACTTTGTGCAGTTAACGATTTAGATTCGATTGCTCGTAGATTATTAGTAACTGCCTATGAAGATGTAGGCTTAGCCAATCCTGCAGCATGTATGCGTTGTAAGATTGCAATTGATAGTGCATTAGAAGTTGGATTACCAGAAGCAATTATCCCATTAAGTGATACAGTAATTGAATTGGCCTTATCTCCAAAAAGTAAGGCAGCAGTCAAAGCTGCTGAAAGAGCAACCGAAATTGTCACAAATCAACCTTTAGAAGTACTTGATTATTTAAAATTAGTAAGGGTTAATGTTAATGAAGAAGATGGTTATCCTTATGAAATGCCAGAAATCTGGAACAAACTTCAATATTTACCAGAACCAATTAAAGATATGAAGTTTTATATTCCTGAAGATAGCTCACAATTTGAAAAAGTAATGAACGATAGTTATCGTAAATTAGAGCAAATAAAACGTTCATCAAATATGAGAGAAGTAAAAAAGAAAAAGTAGCATATCATGCTACTTTTTTTACTCAATTAACAATTTTGTTAGTTCGTTATCTATAGTAACTTTAGTACTTGAAATAACAAAAGCTTTTAATACTTCATCATAGACATCTTGGTATTCTTGATGATTTGTATATAAACGGCATAAAACTTCGTTCTTTTTTATTGGATCACCAATTTTTTTATTAAGTACAATTCCTGCGGACATATCGATAATATCATCCATTTTTTCACGACCACCACCAAGATGCATACTTGCAACACCTATGGTTAATGCATCAATTTTCTTGATATATCCATCACTATTCGATTTAACCTCGATTATATTTTTAGCAACAGGAAATTTTTCTGGATGATCTATATAAGATATATCTCCATGTTGAGCTTTAACAAATTCTTTAAATTTTGCAAAAGCTTTTCCATTTTTAATATTCTCTAAAATAGCCTTTCGTCCATCAGCACGGTTTGGAAATATTTTGGCCATTTCAAGTAAAATAGAACCACTTGAAAGACAAATTTCGGTTATATCCTTAGGACCATTTCCATGTAAAGTATCGATGACTTCTTTTATTTCTAGGTTATTTCCAACAGCACAACCTAATGGTTGATCCATATCTGTTACTTCTGCTCGAACATCTTTATTTAATGATTTTCCGATGTTGACCATTGTATTTGCTAAATCTTTAGCTGTTTCAAGAGTCTTCATAAAAGCACCACTACCATATTTAACATCAAGCAAGATGCAATCAGCTCCAGAAGCTAATTTTTTTGACATAATTGATGAAGCAATAAGAGGGATGCAACCGACTGTTCCGGTAACATCACGTAAAGCATATAACTTTTTATCAGCAGGATCTAAATGTTCATTTTGGCCAATAATTGCCATACCTACTTTATTAATTTGATCTTTAAATTGTTGTTCATTCTCATAAATATTCATACCTGGAATAGATTCCATTTTATCGAGTGTTCCACCAGTATGTCCAAGGCCACGACCACTCATTTTTGCTAATTTTGCACCACAACTAGCAATCATTGGTCCTAAAATTAATGATACTTTATCTCCAACGCCGCCTGTAGAGTGTTTATCTACCTTAAGCCCTGGAATATCACTTAAATCCCAAACATCGCCAGAAACACGCATTGCTTCAGTTAAATCAGCAATTTCTTGTTTATTCATTCCATTAAGATAAATTGCCATCAATAATGAACTAGCTTGGTAATCTTTAACATCTCCATTAACATATCCTTTAATAAAAAAAGCAATTTCATCACGTGATAAAACTTTTTTATCTCTTTTGTGTTCAATAACTTCTTCAATTGTCATATTAAAATCCTCTTTTAATATTATATATAAAAACAATTGAAGATTAAAGAATATAAAACTAATATAATTAAAGTATGACTTTTAAAGAAAATTTACTCGAATATCTTGATAAAGAATTTGTTGAAAAGTTACTAAATTCTATGACCAAAGAAAGGACAAATTCTTTGATTTTAAATACCAATAAAATGTCATGTGAAGAATTTGAAAAAATGTTTCCAAAAATACAAAAAAATTCAATCATAAATAATGCTTATTACTTTGATAAAAAAGACTATGATTTTGGTAAAACTTTTTACTTTGATAATGGGTTATTTTATATACAAGATTCCGCTTCAATGTTAGTATCTTTTTTACTGCCAATAAATGATGATGATTATGTCTTAGATATGTGTGCGGCGCCTGGTGGAAAATCGATTTTTTTGTCTTTAAAAAATAACAAGATTAATCTTCTTTCTAATGATCAAAATTACAATCGAGCATTGGTACTTTCATCAAATATTGAAAGAATGGGTTTAAAAAATGTAATTGTTTCTTCAATTACTACTAATATACTAGAAAAGCACTACAAAAATACTTTTGATAAAATTATTCTCGATGCTCCATGTTCAGGGAGTGCCATGTTTAGAAAGAATGAAGAGATGAAAAATGACTGGAATTACAATAAAATTATTAAATGTTCAGAAATCCAAAATGAACTACTAGAACAAGCGAGCATGATGCTAAAAGATGGCGGAATAATTTCTTATTCAACCTGTTCATTTAGTTATGAAGAAAACGAAAAAGTGATTATTAATTTTTTAGAAAAACATCACGAATTCTCGTTAATAAAACTACCTACTAATTCCTCTTTTTATAGAACAAAAGAACTTCCTGAAGCTATACATATTTTCCCTTGTCTTTTTGATGGAGAAGGACAATTTATTTGTCAGTTAAAAAAGGCTGGAAAATCAATCGTAAATAAACCTAAAAACGAAGTTAAAATTAATGAATATGGGTTTAAATATAAGCAACGAATTGATGACAGATTATATGTATACAATAGTGATCTAGATTTTAACAATATTCCAATTATTAGAAAGGGATTACACGTTGGCACTTATAAAGGCGATTTATTAATACCATCTTTCCATTATGCCCACTATCTTGATTCACTAGATTCGATTAAATTAGATTCAAACGAAGTTAAAAAATACATCCATGGAGATGAAATATCAAAAGATTTACCCAAAGAAACCGGATTTTATCCTGTTTCGTTTAATGGAATTAATCTTGGTTATGTGCATTATGTAAACGGAAAATTGAAAAATTTATACCCAAAAGGGATGAGGCATTAATCATTACAATGTTTTTTGTTATATTTGTGCATTAATTCATTATCAACTATTCTTTGTTCATTAACAGATTTAACAACCATATCGTGTGCCATAACTGATATTTGTGGTGTTTTTAAGTCCTTATAATCGTCAAAATCAAACTTTTTAATAAAATTTAATTCAACAGGATTAAATTTGTTTTTACAGTTTTTATTAAAAATACGCTGACTTCCAAATATTGAGCAAACAACAAATGAACAACCACTTTTGACTGCTGGTCTAAAAGTACCATGATGGAATTCAAGAGCATCATTTTTTGGAGTTCTATTTCTCGTTCCTTCTGGATAGATAATGAAGTCAAGATTTCGTTCGTTTTGCAATTTGTTTTGAACGCTCATCATCACACGTAATTCTTGTTTTAAATCATTTCTATCAAGAAATTCTCCACTCAAACTCTTAACAACACGTCCAACAAAAGGAAATTTCGCTGATTCTTTCTTTGCAACGAAAGTAACGGGCTTTTTTGCAACAGCCATCATCACAATTGGATCAGCATCAGATAAATGATTACAAACAATCAAACAATTTTCGTTTGGTTTTTTTGATGCATAATACTCATCAAGACCATGAATATCATATACTACATTAAGAGCAGTTAATACTTGTCGTGCTAGTTTTTGAACTTTTGCAAATCGTTCTTCTATTGGATATTTATTTGGATGTCTTGAATATTTAATCATCCATGCAAAATAAGCGACAATAATTCGCCAACCTGCAAGGAAAATAGCTTTAAAATACTTTTTCATTTTATGATTTAATTAACCCCTCAACTTGATAAGCAAATAATGTTCCGTTTTGAATAAAAACATCGCTATCTCTTAAAACCCCAGCAACAGCTAAAAAGACATTATAATAATCATCAAATGTAATTGTAACATCAAATTTATTTGGATTAAAAACAAATAGATAATCTTTTTTGTTATTACTGATTATTTTATTCACTTCAAACCCTAAAACATCATGATCATAATTAATAAATAAATTACGTGCACTAATATCTTTGCTTAAGTAAATATTTTTGAAACTACGTCTAAAATTTAAGATTGATTTAAAAAATAAATACATGTCTACACGTTTATCTAAAATAGACCAATCAAACTTATTGAATTTATCGCCTTTATTATAAGTATTGTCTTCACCAAATTTTGATAAACCGATTTCTTGACCAGCATGATAGAAAGGAACACCAAATGAAAGGCTAATTGCTGCATTAACACTATTTACAATTCGCAAAGCTTCAACTTCTTTAATATCACTATGACATAATTTAATCTTATCAAATAAAGTCTGATTATCGTGGCATTCAACGTAATTAATTGACTGATTGGCATTGTCAAAACGGGCAGAAAAACAATAATTAACTGAACTACCTAATAAAGCAAATTTGAAACCTTCTTTATAGCCAACGTTTCCAAGTAGATATCCAGCTTCTTTACTTTTATCAAAGCCATTTGGTCCCCGAACAATATCTCTAAAAGCATCGTTGAAGAAACCAATATTTATGGTCTTAAAAGCATTCATAATTGTGCAACGTTTCGTTTCATCTAAAGCTGAAGAAATATTCCAACCTTCACCATAAACCATAAAATCTTTTTTATATGATTTTCCTAATTTATAGATTTCTCTTATTGTTTCAATATCTATTAAGCCCATTAAATCAAATCTAAAGCCATCTACACCATATTCTTTGATCCAATGTCTACAACTATCAATAATCATTTTCTTGACCATAGGACGCTCTGTATCAAGTTCATTACCACACCCCGAACCAACCGAAAGAAGACCATTCTTTTGTTTTCTAAAATAGTAATTAGGAACGGCTCCTTCAAAAACAGAATTATCATATAAATAAACATGGTTATAGACAACATCCATATTAACTTTAATCTTATTTAGATGTAAATCGCTAATCATCTTTTTGCATTCTAAAATACGAACGTATGGATCATTAGGATCGGTCGAATAACTTCCTTCTGGAACAAAATATTGTTGAGGATCATAACCCCAATTATAAGAAAGGTCAGGATGTAATTCATCCACGGTTTTATAATCGAAAATAGGAAGCAATTGAACATGGGTAATATTTAATGATTTTAAATAATCTAGTCCACAAGGATTATTTTTTAAAGTTTTGCGATCAGTTTCAACAAGACCAAGAAATTTTCCTTTATTTTTTATTGTGGTATGTTCATCAATTGTAAAATCACGTATGTGTAATTCATAAATTATTGCATCAACATAATTTTCATAAGTTGGTAATAAATCATTATGTAAATCAATTTGTGTTTTATTAAAATCAATTACACAACTATCATGGCCATTAGCCGTTGAAGATTTTGCATATGGGTCAGTAATTAAAACTGATAAACCATTATTTGTAACTTGGTAGCGGTATTTATAAGAATCATAATCTCCATCAAGAGTCAAAGAATAGACGCCATTAGCACCGCGAATCATCTTATAAGTAACAAATAATTCGTCATCCGACTTTCTTAAAAATAAAACAACCTTGGAGGCTAAAGGAGCCCAAATTTTCCAAGTGGTAGATTTTTTTGTATAAGTAAATCCTAAATCATCACCATTATAGGTATATTTTGTATCAAAATCTTGAAAGCTCGTGGCATCACTTACGATTAATGGAGTAAAACCAAAGGATTCTATTGAAATATAGTAATCATTTCCTAATTCTATATCTTCATTTGTTTTGCATTCATATAACTCAAGTCCATTAATAAAAGATTCTTTAACAACAATCAAATTTGTTAAGACTGAATCGTTCTTAATTAATTTAATAAAAGTATTTTGTGGTTTTCTAATATCACTAAAAATAAATACCCGAATGGTATTATAGTTAATTAGTTTTGCTGAAAAATACGTATTAATCATTAATTACTATCCCCACACAATAATCTTCCTCATGAGATAAAGAACAATTATATTCTTTACCCATGTAGTCAATATAAACTGCACCATTTTCTTTTTTCATAACGTGAATCGTTGATAATTTAACTGATAAAATAGAAAGTTCTAAACACTTGATTAAAGCTTCTTTTAATGCAAAACGCGAGGCCAAATATTGCGCTTTATTAATTGATTTCTCATATTCAATTAATTCACTATCACACAAAATAGATTTGGCTAAAAAATCTTTGTTTTTAAAACGTTCAATATGTGTTAAATCGATTCCGACCTTCATAAACTATCCTTTTTTATCAGCGGTAAATGTTGATTGCTCAATACTTCCTTTTGGAGCATTAGATCCACTATTATTTCTTAAAATTACTTTTCGACCACGATTACTTCCCGCTTCATCACTTGGAGAAATAACTCCATCGGATACAAGTCTTTCAAAAATTTTGCCTGCACGTGGAAAACCTACGCCATAACTACGTTGAATAAAAGAAATTGAACAATATTCACGACTCATAATATCATCACGAATTTGTTGATACTTTTCTTCATCACTACTAGCTTTATCGTAACTGACAGTTTTCATTTCATCGGTACTAAGACGAGCTTTTTCTTTTAAATCGCAGAATCGTTCATCATAGTCACATTGGTTATTTGCTTTAATAAAATCAAGAACGTTACGAATTTCAGTATTATCCACGAATGCACCTTGCACACGGATATCACCATTTTTAGAAACAAAGGAACAACGCACTATCATATCTCCACGACCAAGCAATTTCTCCGCTCCAGCAGTTCCTAAAATAGTAATTGAATGTGTATAAGAAGAGCAAAGTAAAGCGACACGAACAGGAATATTAGCTTTAATGGTCCCAGTTATAATATTAACGGAAGGATTTTGTGTAGAAATTATTAAATGAATTCCCGCAGCTCGAGCTTTTTGAGCCAAACGAACAACTGAATCTGAAATTGTTTTATTAGAATTAACTAAATCAGCATATTCATCAATTACTACGACAATACGTGGAAAAATATCAATATTGTGATCTATAGCATATTTATTGTATTGCTTGACATTTTCAAGACCAGCAGCAAGAAGCATATCATAACGTTCTTCCATCACATCTACTAATGCTTGTAATACATAATTAGCTTCAATTTCATCGCTAATTGGTGGGCATAATAAAAATGGACATTTATCATATTTACCAAACTCAACACGCTTTGGATCAATTATAATAAAACGAATATCACTAAGTTTATTACGCATCATTAAAGTCATAAGAAGTGAATGCATAAAAATCGATTTGCCACTACCAGTTGTTCCACATACCAATAAGTGTGGAAAGTCAGTAAAATCTGCTTCAATATAATCGCCACTAATACTCTTGCCAAAAGGAATCATCATTCCATCAGCTTTTTCTTTTTCAAGATGCTCTAAGAGATCTTTAAAATTAACAATAGAGGCTTTTTTATTAGCAATTTCAATTCCTGAAGTAGTCTTGCCAGGAACAATTTGAACAAAACGACAAGGCACACCATTTAATCGACTTGAAATATCATCAACATATTTATCAACAACTTTACAAGATTCATTAGAATTCATCTTTAAATCGAAACGAGTTACTGCAGGACCAATAGTATAAGAAACTACTTGAGCACCAATTTTAAAATCATTAAGACAAGCATTAATAGTTTCCACACGAGCATCACAAACTTCTTTATTTTGTTTTTCATCTTTATCAATTGTACGATCGCTTAATAAATCAATAGGTGGATAAACATATTTTCCAGTCTTTGCTTTTGCTTTGACCGTATCGGCATTATTAATAACTTTCATTTCGTTAACATCAACGAATTCACTCTTTTCACTCGCTTTATTGATAATTGCAGGATCAAGACTTGGTTTATCTTGAAAAACAGCTTTATTAGCTAGTGGAATTATTTCAGCTGGAGCGGACGTAATAACAGGTTGAACGTTAGCAACCGTCGTTGGATTAATAGCAGCATTATTTGAAGTTTCTTTATTAGTTGCTAAACTCGTTGTTTGATTAGTCGTTTCGTAGAATTTATTAGGATTGAACTTAGCTTTTCCTAAGCCAGTTGGTTGAACATTAATGCTGGTTAAACCAACACCAACGCCACCATTTGGATTTTGAATAGCAATAGATTGAGTATGTTCTTTATTCGCAATAACTGAATCAGGAGTAATAACAGTAGTCGTTCTTGTTGAGCCAATAATATCGCTAGTATCAAAAGCTTTTTGATCATTAGCCATCTTAAAATCACTTTCGACCTTTTTAATTTTGCTATTTTTATAATCCTGAATGTTTTTAATTAATCGAATTATCGTTTTGATTAGTGCTAAAACAAAGCCAGCGCAAGTTAATATTGCGCCAACAACTTGTGTACCAATATAAGTTAATCCACTATTTAAGATAGCAACAAACAAATATCCAAAGAAACCACCGGAAATAATATTATAATTTATATAAGGAAAACCTTGAATAGATGCACTAAATTTCTCAAAAAAATTCTTAAAAGTTAAATATTCGGTTTCTGTATTGGTCATTGAATTAGTAGATAAAATTAGTACTCCTATTAAAAGAATAATGATTCCAAAAATCGTAATACTCCAATGTAATTTAAATTCTTTTCGAGCAAAAATAAGCTTTAAACCAATTAAAAACATTATTAGATAGAATGCATAAAAAAACCATCCAAAGAAAAAACTTATAATCCAAGTAAAAAAATTTGAAACAATCCCAGTGTTTAAAGCTCCAAAGATAGCAAGCAAACACAAGAAAACGCCTATAGTTCCTTTAAGGAAAAAAGAATCTTTTGTTAATTTATCAAATAATTTTCTCATTATTTTATTATATAAAATAATTTTATTATTTACTATATTAAAACTATTTTTTTAGAATACTAATTAATCACTATTTAAATGCTAGTTAATAACTTATGGGAGCACAATAATATTAGGTCTAATTACAGGTTCACGATTTAAAGTCTTTTTAATAAATTTTGTAATCAAATCACGAACTTTAAATTCTATTTGATTATTATCAAAATCTTTTGTTTTAGAGAGCCATTCGTTAATATTCGAAACATATATTTGTGTAACTTCTTTAATAATGTTATCGGCATCTTTATCTTTTAAGAACAAAAAACCTCTCATTTGTACATCTGGTCCACAAATAATCTTTCGTTCTTTTGTAGAAATAGCACAACCAAGGACCACAACACCATCATCACTTAATCTAGTACGATCACTTATAATTTCATTAACAACATCTCCAACACCAATTCCATCGATCATTACATCACCAACGACTGGATGCATATTATCGGTATTAAAATCTAGTGTTGCAGAGCCATTTTCATCAATTATTAAAGACTGACCATTATCAAGTAAAAAGATATTATTATGTGATAAACCGATTTGCATATCGTAAGCAATTTTCGCATTTTGAAGTAAATTTACATAATAACCTTCGATTGGAAAATAATATTTTGGTTTTAATAAACTGATAAGCATTTTTAAATCTTCTTCACAAGCATGCATTTTGTTTAAATCTTTTTTTCGAACATATTTAACGTTACAACCAGTCTTATATATTTCATCAATGGTTGAAGTTGCAATTACTTCATCGCTATCGGATGGAGCAACTCCAAGAATAAAGGTATCACTTTCATTAATACGAACTTGTTTAGCTTCATTTTCTCCATTAGCTAACAAAGAAATTTTATCATATAAATCATCATCAACATCATCCATCAAAATAACCAGTTCTTGTTCTTTTGTTCTTAAAATATCATCAATTGAAACGATATTGATTTTTTGGAAAAAATCATCACTATAGCCTTGTATATCGTAAACTTCTTTACTTTTGGCATCGTAAAAACAAACTTTTTTATGGCATTCATTGCAAGCCTTAAAAAATTCTTGAATATGATATAAATTATCATTTAATAAAGCAACAAAACAACGACCAGGAGCTTCATTAAAAGCTTTTAAGAAGAATGGATATAATTTATGAGCTGGTGAACAATAACCACTTTTACTTGCATTACAAGATTCACTTAATAAGACAAGTGTTGGGTCTTCAGCGATTTTTCCTAAGGTATTTAAATCTAAACGGAAATATTTTTCATTACTATATTCAACAATAAAATCACCACTATAAACAATGTTTCCTAAACTTGTTTTAAGAGCAAAACCAAACGAAAGAGGAACACTTGCACAAGTTGAGAAAAATGTAAAACTATAACCACCTATCATCATGGTAGATGGAAGATTAATTTCGTGAATATTAAAATCAGAAACTTGTTCATATTGAGTAGCAAATTTAGTTAAAGTTACTTTACTAAATCTAGTGCAATATATTGGAGCGGGACACTCTTTATAGATATAAGGAATTGCTCCTAAACTATTATTTTTTCCTTTTGGCAAAATATAAGCTTTAATTCTATTTTTGTTTTCTTTAAGATACGAAAAATCAGCAATTATGAAATCAATACCAGGAGTTAATTTTGTTGGATATTTAAATCCAGCTCCCACTACAAAAATTGATTGATTCACTTCAATAATATACAAATCTTTACCATCTTCATCGAGGCCACCTAAGGCAATAATTTTTACTTTATCCATATGTTTTCTTCTTCTTAATCAATTATAGTAAATATCAAACAAATATTAAATAGCAAAATAAAGGCACCCTATCGGATGCCTCATATTTTATTTATTCTTATGCCAGAAGGAAAATGGATGTTTTTCTTCTTTTTTGGAGTTATCTTCTTCAATTGGCTTAGTTTCTACAGGTTTTTCAGGTTTGTCAAAAGTTTTCTTTGAAAAATCTTTTTTAGAAAAATCATGTCTTTCAATTTCTTTTTCTTTGTAATCAGCAGGTTTTGTAATATATTCACGATGTGATAACTTTACTTTACCATGATCATCAATGCCAATGACTTTAACTTTTAATTTATCGCCAACACGGACAACATCATGAGCATTAGCTACATAATTCCAAGCTAATCGCGATACATGGCATAATCCATCAGTATCACCAAATAAATTAACAAAAGCACCATAATCTTCAACACGAGTTACATTGCCTTCATATTCTTGACCAACTTCAGCAACTTTGGCGATATCTTCAATCATACCTTTTGCTTTATTAATAATTGCACGGTTAGAATGATATAAAACAACGTGGCCATCATCTGAAATATTAATTTTTACATTATCACATTTTGCAATAATATCATTAATTACTTTACCGCCACTACCAATAACATCTTTAATCTTATCAACATCAATTTCTAATTGATCAAATTTTGGAGCAAATTCAGCTAATTCTTTACGAGGTTCGCTAATTGCTGAACTCATAACATCACGAATTTCAGCACGAGCCTTGTTCGCTTGAGCCAAAGCTTCTTTTAAAATCTCACGAGTAACACCTTTAATCTTGATATCCATTTGTAAAGCAGTAATACCTTTAGCAGTTCCACTAACCTTAAAGTCCATATCACCGAAGTGATCTTCAAGACCTTGAATATCAGTAAGAATAGTATATGGATGTTTTCCATCAAGAGGACCACTAGTAATTAAACCCATGGCGATACCACTAACCATTCCCTTAATTGGAACACCAGCAGCCATTAAAGCCATACAGGATGCACAAATTGAAGCTTGTGATGAAGAACCATTACTTTCTAAAACTTCTGCAACACAACGAATTGTATATGGGAATTCTTCTTCACTTGGAATTACATAGCTTAAACTTCTCTCACCTAAAGCACCATGGCCAATTTCACGACGGCCTGGAGTACCAACACGACCAATTTCACCAACTGAGAAAGGTGGGAAATTATATTGATGTAACCATCTCTTTGTCTCATCAGTAGTTAATGATTCTAAAATTTGTTCATCATCTTTGCTACCTAAAGTAACAACTGATAATACTTGTGTTTGTCCACGAGTAAATAAAGCACTACCATGAACACGTGGAAGAATATCAACCTTAGCGGAAAGAGGACGAATTTCATCAACTTTACGACCATCTGGCCTAATCTTTTCTTCAGTAATTAATCGACGAACTTCTTTAGCAACCATACCTTCAAGGATATCTTGAACCATTAACATTGTTAATGAATGTTCTTTTTCATTTTTATATGTTCGAGAATCATAATCATTTATAATTTCATTTTTTAAAGCATCAATTGCATCTTGTCTTTCGAGTTTATCAAAAATTGAAATGGCTTTAACCATTTTTTCACCAATTCGATCATTAATATCTTTTTCAATGAGAGGATTTGGTGTGTATAATTTGATTTCACGTTTTTCTTTGCCAACTTCTTTAATAATTTTTTCTTGAAATTCACAAAGTTCTTTTACAGCATTATGACCAAACATTAAAGCATCGAGCATATCTTCTTCACTTAATTCATTTGCTCCTGCTTCAACCATGTTAATAGCTTCTTTAGTTCCAGCAACCGCTAAATTTAAATCACTCTTTTCACGTTCAGCAACTGTTGGGTTAATAATAAGTTTTCCATCAACACGAGCGACATAAACACCAGCAATAGGACCATCAAATGGGATATTGCTAATACCTAAAGCTAATGAAGAACCAAACATAGCTGACATTTCAGGAGTGCAATCAAGATTAACACTTAAAACAGTGTTAGTGATTTGTATTTCATTACGAAAACCATCAGGGAACATTGGTCTAATTGGTCGATCAATTAATCTTGCTGTTAATGTTGAATGTTCATCACTTCTGCCTTCTCGACGTAAGAAACCGCCAGGAATTCTTCCTAAAGCATATTGTTTCTCAAGATAATCAATTGTAAGAGGGAAGAAATCTCCTTCTTTTGGATTATCACTGCAGCAAACTGTTGATAAAACAGTTGTATCATTTAACTTTACTAAAACGGCTCCATCAGCTTGCTTTGCAAGTTCACCAGTCTCAACTACGAGTTTTTTTCCATAAAACTCTAACTCAAATACTTTCTTTTCCATACTTTTTCCTTTTTTATTTATATTTTACTTGAATATAATACTACATTAAAAATTGTAATTCTACATGTATAATAAAGATAAGTTTTTGGATTTTTATTCGATAATATGCTTTTAAGATATTAATAAATCTATTTTTTTATGATAAAGTAATAAGGGCACATTAAATATGGCTAAAATAATACTTATCGGTGGTGGTTCGGCTAGTGGCAAAAGTTATGTAATTTCAGAAGTTACAAAAGCAATTGGAGCTAATAACATCACTCATATTTCGATTGATGATTACTATAAAAAAGTTGACAACGTCTCACTCGAAGATCGAAGAAAGATCAATTATGATCATCCTCGTGCCTTTGATCGGGTGCTTTTTAGAGAACAATTAGAAGATTTGAAAAATGACAAATCAATTGAAAAACCTCTTTATGATTATGTGGTTTTAAATCGAAAAGATGAAACGGAAAATATTGTTCCACAAAAGATTATTCTTGTGGAAGGAATAACTGCTCTAGTGGATAAAAAATGTCGTGATCTTGCGGATTTAAAGGTCTTTATTAACGCTAGTCGTGAACGTCGACTCGTTAGAAGAATAGAACGTGACCAAAAAGAAAGAGGAAGAACTTTTAATAATATTGTTGAACAATATTTTGATACTGTCCAACCAATGTATGAAGAAATAATTGGCCCATCGCAGGTTTATGCTGATGTAATTATCAATAACGATGGAGTTAAAAATGATTCCATTCGGGCCTTGACTGCAATTATAAGTGATTATTTAAAATAAGATTCAAAACAAACTCCAATCAATAATTGGAGTTTTTTATTATTCAAATTGGGAATTATAAAGTTTGTAATAGAAACCTTTGCGAGCGAGTAATTCTTTATGGGTTCCAATATCATCTATATGACCATCTTTCATCACAATAATTCTATTACTATTAACAATTGTCGATAAACGGTGAGCAATTACTATTGAAGTACGATTGGCCATTAGACGTAAAAAACCATCTATAATCTTAATTTCACTACGAGTATCAATATTACTCGTCATTTCATCAAGAATAACAATATCAGGTTTATAAAGCATAACACGAGTAATATTGATTAGTTGTTTTTCACCCATAGAAAGACCACTACTATCACTAATTTCTGTTTCAAAACCATTAGGTAGATGCATTATAAAATCGTAACTATTTGCTTCTTTGCAAGCATTAATAACTTTGTCTTTATCGACATTATTTAATCCATAAGTAATATTTTCATAAACAGTTCCTTTAAAAACCCAAGTTTCTTGTAAAACCATTTTAAAATTACTTCTTAAATCATTTTTTTGAATCTCAAGTGAATTTATTCCATCAAACAAAAACTCTCCTTTAATAGGATCATAAAATCTCAATAATAAGTTCACCATCGTAGTTTTTCCACAACCAGTCGGACCAACAATTGCGATTTTTTCTCCTCTTTTAATTGTGAAATTAAAATCTTGAATCAATTTTTGATCTTTAGAATAATCAAAATATACATGATTAAAAACTATTTCATTAATTGGTTTTTTAGAGACAATTGTTCCGTTATCAATATCATCTTGAGCATCTAAAATCTCATTAATTCTTCTTAAAGAATCATAGCCAAGTTGTAGTTCGCTGATACAACTTGAAATTTCATTAAGAGGTTTAGCAAAACGATTAGCGTATTGCAAAAACGCACTCACACCACCGATTGTTAAGCTTGCTCCGAAGGTATTGCTTCCAAAAACTACTAAAAGAGCTCCTACTACTCCAACAATGGCATAGGTTGAATTGTTGATCAGTCTAGTTGTTGGGTTAGTAAAAGTTGAAATAAATTGTGCTTTTTGACCAACTTTATAAAGTTCATTATTCACAGCAGCGAAATTAATATAAGCATCATCGCCATAATTTAAAGATTTAATCGATTCAATATTTGAAATATCTTCTAAGAATAAACTGCCAATACTTCCATTTAATAATCCTTGTTTTTTGAAATATTTATTAGAATTTTTAGCCACTAAATAACTCATTAAAAGCGCAAAAGGCGTCAAAATCATAACAACTAAAGCTAAAATATAGTTCATATAGAACATGATAATAATGGTGATTATAACCGTAATAACTCCATCAAAGAGTTGCTTAAACGAAGAGATAATCGCATTATAAATGTTATCAACATCATTAGTAACACGGCTAAGCAAATCTCCATGTCGATGATTATCAATAAATTTAATAGAAACGGAATTAATTTTAGAGTATAAATTATCTTTCAATCTTTTCATCACTCGTTCAGTAAATAAAGAAATGAAAAGTTCAAATAAATAATTAAAAACAACCGCTAAAACAACCAAAATAACTAATATATAAATATAATAAACAAAATCATTAAATGAAGAAAAATTGTCGATTGCATCAATAGCCTTTCCACTATAGAAAGGTATTAATAAAGTGGTCGTTACAAATAAAATTGAGAAAAATAAAGCCAAAATTATGATATATCTTGAACCTTTAAAACACTTTAATAATTTTCGAATCTCTTTCATTATTCGTTCCTCACTTGAGATTCAAAAATTTCTCGATAAATTTGCGATGTTTTTAATAGTTCACTATGTGTGCCAATATTTTCAATAGTTCCGTTATTTAGAACAATTATTTTGTCGCAATTCATCAAAGTTGTTGCACGTTGCGAAATATATAGTTTAGTTAAACCATTAATACTATTGATATTAGAGCGAACTTTCTTATCTGTAATAAAATCAAGAGCACTGGTTGAATCATCTAAAATAATTATTTCATCAGCTTTTAATATCGCTCTTGCAATACATAATCTTTGGCATTGACCACCTGAAAAATTATGACCGTTTTCTAAAACTTCACTATCTAGATTTTTTTCAAGTTTAAAAACAAAAGAATAGGCATCAGCTTTTTTTAAAGCATCAATCATTTCTTCATCAGTAGCATCTTTCTTCGCCATTAATAAATTAGATCGGATTGTTCCTTTAAAAAGCATATTTTTCTGATTAATTAAACTGATTTCAGAATGGAGAATATTTAAGTCATAATCTTTAATATTGTGACCTTTATAATAAATTGCTCCGTTTGTTGCATCAAATAAACGGTCAAGTAACTTTACAATAGTAGATTTACCACTACCAGTACCACCGATAAGACCAACATTTTCGCCTTTTTTAATAGAAAAATTAATATTTTTAATCGTTAAATTTCCACCTAGCTTATAGGCAAAATCAACATGTTCAAAATCAAATAAAACATCACCTTCATTTATAGAAGTTTTTCCAATTTTTGGATCATTAATAATTGTAGAATTCTTAGCAAGTAAAACATCAACTCTTTTTTTACTAGCGTAGGCTTTATTGAAAATCAAAATTAAATTACTGACGACAATTAAAGCCATCAAAATCTGATTTAGATAAGAAATTAAAGCAATAATACTACCACTTGTAAACTCGCTATTATTTAAATTAATCTCTCCACGTCCAAGATAAATAGTAAGAATAATAGCAATATTAATTACCAAAAATGTTAATGGATTAATACAAGAATTAATAAAAGAAACCTTTTTAGCATCTTTATAGTAATCGTTGGTTTCCTTTTTATATTTTTCAACTTCACTTTTTTCTGCATTAAATGAACGAATAACTCGACTACCATTTAATCCATCATCAACCGTTTGACTCATCTTATCGTTTTCATTTTGAAGCTTAATAAAACGATGATTAGTAGCATTAAAAACAAGATAAAGAATAACACTTACAAGCACAACTACTGCAAGGAAAATTAAGGCAATCTTCCAATCAATTAAAAAAGAACAAATTAAACTTCCAATAACTAAAGCGGGAGCACGAATAACTAATCGAATGAGCATAGCGACCGCTAGTTGAAGACGATTAACATCGTTATTCATTAAATTTAATAGGTTACCTTCACCAGTTTCTTCTAGTTCTCTTAAAGATAAAGAATTGATTTTCTTGAAAATTAAATTACGTAAATCTGTACCAAAACCTTGACTAGCAAGCGAGGCAAAATATTGACAAACAAGTGTTGAAAAAAATCCCAAAATACAAAAAACCAAAATTAAAACACCATTTAAAATAATCTTAGAGTAATCACCATTATTTTGTGCATATGGAATACCTATATCAATGATTGATTTCATTAAAAAAGGTGTTAATAATTCAAAAACAACTTCCAACATTTTAAATGTTGGACCAAGAATTAATTCTTTTTTATAATTCTTTAATAAAGAGGTAGTCTTTTGCATAAAAATATTATATATCAAATAACTTTATAATCATAAAAAAACTTCCATTGAATGGAAGCTTTAATTATTTTTGTTAAGTGACAAAGTTATCGCAACAGTGTTATAGCATGTTTAAATTATATAAAGATGTTTAAAAAAGCGCACCATTTAACAATTTCATATCAAAAAAAGTATAAGTATTAGATTAGAAATATCGTTAATTATTTAAACTTAATTACTGGTTTGATTTAATGCTTCTTTTGCAAATTTTATATCAGCATCACAATCCACACCAGTTCTTTGAGCATTTTTTTCCATACATTCAATTAATTTTATAGATTTAAATATTTCACTCAAATCATCATAAACTGAACTGATATAATATATTTCGTCTTTTGAAGCAGAATTTAAAAATTCAATCGTCTCATTAATATTTTCAGATAAAATAGAAATCATTTCATCCCATATTTTTTGTTGAGCATCGTCATCTTCTATGTGAATAATTTTATTTTTTTCTACTAGTTCTAGTAATCTTTTTTCGTTCATGTAATTCAACTCCTTTTTTGTTTTTTTGAACGTTCATTGGGAAAATTGTTCGTATTTTTCCATTGGTTCTAATAATTCCAACATTAACTTTATTATACTTACCATCTTTAACTTTCCCATCATCAAGTTTTGAACCTTTTGAAATTGTTTGAGCAGCTCTTTTAGCCATTTGTTTCACCGCCACGTTGCTTATTTCTTACCATGATTATATCCATACTTTGAATTATTTTTTCTCTTGTTTTCAATGATTTAACGATACTTAATAACTTATGCTAAATGACAAGTAAAACACAACGATATCTATTTATTTACCACTAATCATCGAAATAATCAATTTATGTTGTAATAACCTTGTCACTTAGCAAAAAAAGACATTTCGATTTAATTTGGGTCTTGAAAATGTAAGGGGGATGGTAAAATATTCTATCCCCCTTTGATTTTGCAGTTTTAGGTAAATAACATTCACAATAGAAACAATCATATTTCTAAGAATAAATATAAACTTTTTAATGCAACAGCTGAGTCAATAAATAATTTAGTCAGTAAATTAATCAGTATTAGTTATGGAATTAAAGATTTCTTGCTATTTAGAAAACAATTATTATACATTTCCTCCACAAAAAAAGGGGATTTTCATCCCCCTCAGATTTTCAAGAGCCTTATTTTCTTAAGCCAAGTTCACTAAGAAGTTTTATATAACTATCACGATTGTTTTTCTCAAGATAGCTAAGTAAAGATTTTCTTCGTCCAACTTTAACAAGCAATCCACGACGAGCGATTGAATCCTTATCGTTTTTGATTAAATGTTCAGTTAAGCTATGAATCTCCTCAGTAAGTAAGACGATTTGAAATTCGATACTACCAGTATCTTTTTCGTTTTTACCATACTTTTTGATGAGTTCAGTCTTTGATTTCTTATTTAACATAAGTTTAACCCCTTTCAATAATTCGCATTAAACTAGGATAGACGTCAGGGTGATCGTAAATCTTGGTTTAACGTACTCGAATACTATAAACTTTTTAACTCAATATTTCAAATAAATTTACAAGTTAATGAATTTTCTTAAAAAATTCTACAGAACTATCAACATCTTTTTTAATTTGTTCCTCTAATTGAGTTATATTTTCAAATTTAATCTCATCACGAAGTCGCTTATAGAAATAGACCTTCATCTTTTTTCCATAAATATTACGATTTAAACCAATAATGAAGGTTTCAATCGTTGGTTTTTTAACTATATTGATTGTTGGATGCACTCCAATATTAGTAACTGATTTATAAGTTCGATTATCAATCTTAGTTTTGGTAATATAAACGCCCTCTTTAGGTAATACATAATCGTCAACAAGTGAAATATTAGCGGTAGGAGAACCGATTTTTGTGCCTTCTTTAAAACCATGTTCAATCGTTCCTAAAATAGCATATGGTCTTCCAAGAAATAAATTGGCTTCCTTTATTTCACCATTTTTGATCAAATTTTTTATATTTGAACTACTAATTTTTTTATGATTATAGTCATTAACGAAATTAATCACTTTTACATCTGCAAAAGTCATTTTAAGATCATTAACGTCACCTTTAGCTTCATAACCAAAAGTAAAATCATTTCCGCAATAAAGGACTTCTGGATTAAGTTTCTTTAATACTTTATTTATAAAATCAATATAAGATAAATGTCTGAAAGCATCATCAACTTCAATAACATAAACATAATCAACTTTCATCTCCGATAATAATTCTAGTTTATCTTCTAGAGAAGTAAGGCATCCTTCGATAGATTTTAGTGAGCGATTAAAAGTCATGACCGCTACTGGTCCTTTACTATTAAATTTAGCGTAATTAATTAGTTGGACATGACCAACATGTAAACCATCGAAATAACCAAGTACTAAATTCAATTTCGCAATTGTTGAATCAATCGACTTATAGTTTTTAATATATATAACTTCCATTTTATTTTCCCTATTTTTTAATTATAATAATTAAGAAAATAAAAAGAAAGAATTATATGGATGCAATAAGAGTAATACTAGCTTGTATAAGAAAAGCCGATAATCAGTTTAATTTGATAAATAATGGTGACAAAATATGTCTTGGTATTTCAGGTGGAAAAGATAGTATGTCGATGTTTTATTCTTTGCATTTATTTAAAAAGTTTTCTAAAACTAAATTTGAAATCTATCCATGTATGATTGATTTAGGTTTTGATAATTTTAATCCAACAGTAACTAAAGAATTTGTGGAGAAATTTGGTTACTCTTTAAAAGTAGTTGAAGCAAAAAGTGTTTATCAAATTCTTAAAATTCAAGAAGAAAAACAGCATAAAACGAACCTTCCATGCTCTATTTGTAGCAAAATGAAGAAAGCAATTATAAATAAAACTGCTCATGAACTTGGATGCAATAAAGTAGCTTTTGCTCATCATCGTGATGACGCAATAGAGACACTCTTTTTAAATGAGATATATGGCGGTAGAATGGCTACTTTTTCTCCAAAGATGTATCTTAGTAGTGAAAAAATTACATTTATTCGTCCATTAGTTTTAGCTAAAGAAGCCGATATAAAAAGATTATGTGCTGAAGAAAATATTCCAATCAGTTCTTCACATTGCCCAAACGATAAGTTTACCGAACGTGAAGAAATAAAAACAATCTTACATAATCTTTATTTAAAGTATCCTTCTAGCAAAGAGAATTTTTTAAACATGCTATTAAACGATACTAAGGAAGATGTATTTTATTCGCATGTTGAACGAAAAATTGAAGGGAAAAATCTTTATTATAAAAAAGCAATAACAGTTGATGATTCTCTTAAAGAATTATCATTTCTTGGCTTAAATGATTTTCCTAATATTGAAGGATTAATCCACTATAATCTATTTAGCAAACAAGGAAAAATCATCTCATCAATCATTTTAAAAGAAGAAATTGAAAAGAGAGCATTTAAGATTATTCACTATAAATATGATAATAAAAAAGATTTCGTTTTGTTTTTAAACGCCATAATTAATGATTATTATGAAAAATATAATCCTTGTACTTTAAGAATTGTTTTTCATGAAAATGATGCCGATTTAGCTAAGAAATTCAATTTTAAAAAACAACATAATAACTACACTCTAAAAATAATTAATCGTACATAAAAAGCCACTTAATAAGTGGCCTTTATTTTTTCTTAGCGTTTTCAAGAATTTCTTCAAAATGTTTTTGTTTTTCAAAAGAATCATCGAGGACAAAACTAACTTCAGGAACTCTTCGAGTATCAAGTTTTTTAGCAAGCGATGAACGCACAAAACCTTTAGCTCGATTAAGTTTATCAAGGTTACTTTCAGCCTTATCGAAAAAGGAAACATAGACTTTAGCATAACTATGATCATCACTAACAACGACTTCGGTAATTGTAAAGAAACCAATTGTTTCGTGATCAAGCTCAAATTGGCAAATATCTTTAATATCTTTACCAATAATTGTTTTTAAACGTTCAGTTTTATTTGCCATCTTCCCTTACCACCATTTCATAACCTTCGATGATATCGCCTTCTTTAACATCGTTATAGTTTTCAATCTTAATTCCACATTCAAAACCAGTAGCGACTTCTTTAGCATCATCTTTAAATCTCTTAAGTGAATCGATATGACCTTCATAAATAATTACTCCATCACGTAAGACTCGGCAATTACTATCTCTTTTTATCGTTCCATCAGTTACATAACATCCAGCAATTGAACCAACTTTAGAAACTTTAAAGACACTTCTAACTTCGGCTTGACCAGTAACTGATTCAACTTTTTCTTTCTTAAGCATACCTTTAATAGCCGCTTCCATCTCTTCAATTAAAGCATAAATAATTCGTTGTAAACGGATTTCAACATTAACTTCTTCCGCTTTTTTTCTAATCATTGCTGAAGGACGAACGTTAAAACCATAAATAATGGCATTAGAAGCACTAGCTAATAAAACATCGCTTTCGGTTATTGCTCCTGGTGCCGCACGTAAAACATTAATTTTCACAGTATCACTATTTAATTTTTCAAGACTGGCTTTTACAGCTTCTGCACTACCAGTAGAATCGGCCTTTAAAACAATATTAATTGTTGTAAGATTACCTTCATTTATTTTCTTATAAACATCCTCTAAAGAGGTGATGTTTGCTACGTTTTTACGTTCTTCATCGACTTTTTTAAGACGACGTTTTTCAGCAATATCTTTCGCTTGTTTTTCAGTTGGGAAAGCCATAAAATGATCACCAGCTAAAGGAACATCACTTAGACCAATGACACTAACTGGAGTCGAAGGTCCTGCTGATTTGATGACTTGAGAAAACTCATTAGTCATTCGTCTGATTTTTCCATATATTGTTCCAACAACTACATAATCATTATTAGTTAAAGTTCCGTTTTGAAGAAGTAAAGTAGCCTTTGGGCCTTCTCCTTTATCAAGTTCAGCTTCAAGAACCGTACCAATAGCATATCGTTTTGGATTAGCTTTTAGTTCAAGCATATCAGCTTCAGCAAGCACACAATCTAGTAAATCATCAATACCAATTTTCTTTTTAGCACTAATTTCACAAGTCATGACTTCACCACCATATTTTTCAGCGATAACATCATGAGCCATTAATTGTTCAATAACTTTACTTGGATTAGCTCCTGGAGCATCCATCTTATTAATTGCCACAATAATAGGAACTTTAGCTGCTTTTGCGTGATCTATTGCTTCAAGAGTCTGAGGCATCACACCATCATCAGCTGCCACAACTAAAATAACTACATCTGTAACACTTGCTCCACGAGCTCTCATTGCAGAAAAAGCCGCATGCCCTGGAGTATCAATAAAAGTAATCTTGCGATTTTTGAAGGTTTTTTGATAAGCACCAATCTCTTGAGAGATTCCGCCATATTCTCCAGCCGCTAAATTACTATTACGAATTGCATCAATTAAAGTTGTTTTACCATGGTCAACGTGACCCATAACTGTTACAACACAAGGTCTTTCAACTAAATCTTTCTTTTCTTCTTCAAGATTTACTTTTTCGAAATCTTCTTCATTAATAATTTCTTCTTTTTTAAAATCAAAACCAAGTTCAAGACATAATTCACCAATTGTATCATCATCAAGATATTGATTGATGTTTACGAGTTTTTTCTTCATAAAAAGACGACGAATTAAATCACTTGGTTGCACATTTAACTTTTTAGCAAGTTCACCAACTGTTAAGGATGTTGTATAAACGAATACACCGTTATGAACCTTAGCATAGTCTCTATTTTTTTGTTCTTTTTGTGGGACGTTTATTGCACGTTCCGATTCATTTTTTTTCATTTAAATACCTCCTTAATTATTTAACATAAAAAAGCATCTTATCGTAGATTTTGTCAGGAATTTTAATTTCTAGTGCACGGTCTAAACATTTGGTTTTTTTAGCAATTTCGATTGCTTCTTTATCCATATGAATATAAGCACCACGGCCATTTACTTTCCCCGTCATATCTAATTCAACTTCGCCATTTAGAGAATTTTTAACAACACGAAATAATTCTTTTTTTGGAAAGACTTTATTGGTTGCTAAACATTTTCTAAGTGGAATATTCTTCATTATTACCTCAGTTACTTATTACTATAGTAATCATCACTATCATATTCATTATAGTCTTCAGAATCAGTATTTGATGTATCATTATTTTCTTTTTCTTCTTTTTCCATCTCGGCTAATTCGGCTTCAGTATAAATTGACATCTTATTCTTTTCATCAATAACAGGCTTAACAGTTTCAACTGGAGTTTCTTCTTGACTTACTGGTTTCTTATAAGGTTTCTTAAACTTTTTATCCTTACCATAACTATAACTTGAAGAATCAGTTTTCTTATACTTCTTTTCATTTTCAAGAGAAGCTTCGAGTTGATCAAGAGTAGTTGTTGTCTTAACTTCTTGGAATTCAACTGGTTTATTAATTACTTCAACAGGTTTAGCCACTGGAGCAACTGGAGTTTCTTCAGTAATTGGTTTAGCTTCTTCAACTGCTTTTTCAGGAGCAACAGCAACTTTTTCAGTGGTACTTAAAGATTCACCAAGATTAACTTCTTCTTCGGTTTCACTTTCATCTTTATCAAGGAATTCTTCATCGCCAGTAACAGGGAGTACTTCTTTAATAGGTTTAACTTTAGAAATATTATGTTCAGCTGCTTTAAGAGATTCTTCTCGGAATTTCTCTTTGAGTAATTCACGAGCTTGAATTTCAAATTCAGCCATTGAGGTATAATCAATACCTTTTTCTTTAGCGACACTTTCATCGAAAATTTTAATATCTTTTAAACCAGTGAGCATACGAGCAAGAATGACATTAGTTCCTCTAAAGCCAATTGCCGCACTACCAGTTTCATTTTGGCAAACAACGTAAGCATTTTGTCCACCTTCAAGTGCATCCTCAAATTTAACACCAAGGACCACACCTGGTTTTAAGCATTCTCTTAAGAAAATACCAAGATTAGGACTATATTCGACTACATCAATCTTTTCTTTAGCATTTCGATCATTGCCAAGTTGAGCGACAATGTTTTGAATACGACCACCATTTTGGCCAATACAAGCGCCACTGGCATCAATATTTGAATCTTCACTATAAACAGCAACTTTACTTCTCACTCCCGCGATACGAGCAACTTTATAAATCTTCACGGTACCATCATAAATTTCACGAATTTCATTAACAAATAATTTTTCAAGGAATTCAGGACAACTTCTAGAGCAATGAATTAAACTACCAATTTTGGTATCATCTTTAGAAATGCCGCAAACATAAACTTTAACTTGATCACCAGGTTTAAAAGTTTCACGACCAATTAAATCTTTTTGGAATAGTGTTACACTAATTCGACCAAGATTAACAATAATACTATGTTCATCGCTTTTTTCACAAACACCAGTGATTAGTTCACCGATTTTGCCTTTGAATGTTTCAAGTAAATTTTCTTTTTCACTTCGATTAATCTTTTGCTTATAAGCACTGATAAATCGATTTACATCACCTTTTGAAAGATCTTCAAAATTTAATGGTTCTCCGTAAAAATCTCCATCGTTTAATTTATTTGATTTTACACGATCATCTTCATCGCTAATTTCAACAAAATCATCGACTAAATCATCTTCTTTAACAACTTTCCATTGACGATAAATTTCGATTTTTCCTTTATCTAGATCAATATCAGTTCTAATTAAAGCATCTGCTAATTTATTAGCATTTGGATCAACTACTTCGCCACTATCTTCTGTAAGAGGGGCGGCAACTTTTTTAATTTTTCTAATCTTAATTGGTTTATTAACAATTAAAAGCTCATCACCTAACTTTTTATTGTAGGCAACCTTAAAAGCTTCACTAATTGCATCGATGACAACATCTTTGCTAACGCCTTTCTCACCGACCATTTCTTCCATGGCTTTTAAAAAAGCCTTTTGATGTTTTGCATCCATAAATTTTTCTCCTAAAATTTTATTGCTAAGCGGGCCTTGTCAATATATTTTCTCTCTAATTCCGCTGTAGTTTTCTTTCCTTTAATAAAATAAAATAATTTAATCGTTTCACTATTAATCTCAACTAAACTTCCTTCAAGGTAACTCTCACCTTTATATGGGTGGGTTAAATGAATATTTACGTATTGGTCTTTATATTTTTCAAGTTTAGTTAGATCTATTGGTTTTTCAATACCAAGAGATGAAACATCTAGAACATAAGAACCATTAATAAATTCATGGACATCAAGTAATTTTGAAATTACATCACTTACATTCGTAATGTCATCAATATTTATTGGTGCTTCACGATCAACAACAATTTCTAAATTACTGTTTTTGCCTTTAGTTAGTTTCAACGAATAAAGCGAATAGCCTAATTTAGTCAATTCTTGACTAATTAATTCTTTCACAGTGTCTAACGTTTCCACTAAAATACCCCCTTTTAAAAAAATAAGAATGCCCTCAGGCACCCATAACAGATAAATCGACTTTATTATTATATATAAATTAGTAATCGATTTCAAGTCCTATAAAAAGAAGATAATGCAAGTTTTTTAGCTTTGTGATTAAATATAAATGAAATGAGGCTTTATTTATGCCATCTCCATTGACACACTACGAATTTTTAAAAGAGTCTGATAAAAACGCAACTGATATTGCTTTTGTTGGCGCTCAAGGACCAGATCCATTCTTTTATTATGGTCACTCAGTCCGCTTTACTAAATATGCTAAAAGTATTAGACAATATGGAAGTTATTTACATGGAGTTGATCCATATATAACTTTTAAATTTCTTCTTGAATATGTTATTGGAGCAAATGATGAAGATAAGAAGACACTTTTTGCTTTTGTTAAAGGTTTGCTCGCTCACTATTTACTAGATAAAACTTGCCATCCATATATTTGGTATAAATCAGGTTTTGTAACAAAAAATGATAATAATAAAGTGAAATACTTTAATTCTCATACACGTATTGAAAGTGCAATTGATGTCTTAATTATGGAGCACTTTCACGATTCAACTAACACCGTTCAATCAATAAAATGTTCTAATAAAGATTTAAAACTAGTGTCAAAAATGATGTTCAGTCTCGCAAAGATTTGTTATAAAAATGAAGATGTTTCTTTAAATACCTACTATAAATGTATTAAACAGATGCGCTTTACTCAAAGAGTTTTAGCAAGCAAAAATGGTAAAAAGAAGGCTTTTATCGATAAGTTTTTCTACAATACTCCACTCAGCTCTATGTGCTTAGATCAAAGCAAAAATCTTAAATTAGATTTTTTAAATCTTAATAAAAAAGTTTGGCGCGATTGTGTTACTAATGAAAATCCACGAAAAACCACTTTCTATGAACTTTTCACAAGTGCACAAAAAGAATATGTCGCTGATATCAAAGTTTTTGAAAATGTAGTTAATGGCAAAACAAAAATTACTGAAATTGATTCATTATTTAATGAAATAAATCACGATGGATTTAAGTTAAATTCAATTAAAGTTTATAGTGACTATATTTTTAAATAGTTATTAATGTTTCGATAATTCATCAATTAAAGCAATAGCAGCCATTTTTGGTCCATTTTTTGGATCAATACTTAATTTAGAATATAAACGTCCAACATAAATATTGTTTTTAAATAAAGTTGAAAAATAGTTTCCAATATATTTTTCAACTTCTTCTTTCTTTTGAAGAGGACCAAATGGATTAGCAAAATAAGTAGAAACCAAACCTACTTCATCAGTCGTTCCTTTAGCATTGCGTTCGCCTTTTTTAAACTCACTAAGGGCATAATTCACATCAGTAAATCTTTCGAGCCCTACTTTAGAATCAGTAAAATTGTTCACTAAGAAAAAATAATCGACATGGTATTTATGACAAGTTGAACGATAATCAATAATTGGAATAATTGTACGACTATTAATTTCATCAATATTCATATAAATAGCACGGTCGACAGATTTTAATGGATAGCCTTTTTCTAAATCATCGACTCGCACAAAAGCTCCAATCTCACTACCACTCATTACAACATCATTATTAATAATAAAGAAGGTTCCCATATCATCAAATAATGTTTTAAGAGAACGAATTTTTGGACTATGTAAGTTTTTAATCGCTTCAAGAGTTTCGCTTTTTCCAGCGCCACTATCACCTAAAAAACAAATATTAAATGATTTACCATTAGTTAAATTAATTTCTACTGCTGAACCATGTATTGGTAGATTTTTAAGATTAATTTGATAGAGATTAAAAAGTGTTAAAATCATTTTCTTTAAGAAACCAAAATAATCTATCTGACTGATGGTTGGCAAAACACCAACATAAATTCCATCATCTAGATAGTAATATGGTTTTTCATTAATTCCATCAATTCCAAAAAGGACAACAAAATCGATATGTTCATTTTCTTTTGGCATTCCTAATTGAAAAAGATTGGCCATAGCTGGAAGATAATAGAGATATTTTTTGTTAAGAACAATTAGTCCACGTTTATGGTTAACTTTAATCATAGCCGTAACAAATTCATCATTATTTATTTCTTTATTAGTAATGCGTAAATCTTTATAAAAGAAAGTTCCTTTGCGAGTATTTTCTTCTGTATTAAACATGAATGGAGGTCTAGTAACTACTGCTTCAATCGTTTTGATTTCACTTAAGAAACTTAAATCTTTTGGTAAATCAAAATTCTTAAAATTAGTCATAATTCCACTATTAAATCCAGCAGGTAATTCACGATAATTTATTTGATAATGACCATAAATTGTCTCATAGATTAAACGATAAAAATTTTCATTAAAACTATTTATATAGTTAAATAAAAGAATTAATTTTTGTGGATTCTCACCATGATCAACATCATCAAGAATCAAAAAACGACGCTTATTACGCCAAAAATCGTAGATATCATCAATCAAAGCAAGATATTCAAGTCTTATTTCATCGTCAAACTCTTCTAATTCTTGTAAAACATCTTTTTCTCTAGTAATGATTGAACGAACAAATTTGATAAAATCCGCTGGGTTTTCCTTGAATTTATTGAAGATATCAATAGAATTCTCACTACGACCAAAATATTTATATTCGTTGAAAAATTCATTAATAAAATTAATAAAAAAATCTGAATCAACAACATCTAAATTATTGAGTTTAAGATCACTTCTTTTATATTCTAAAATTATATTGTCATTCATTTTTGAATTTGATTCCTGCTTTCGCTCTAATTGAATCGAGTATTTTCATTACTTCTAGAGTCTCATCAAGTGGCATCGAAGGATTTTCTTTTTTGCCATTTTTTAGTGAATCAATCGTTTCAATCCACTGGTATTCATAGCCTCCACCTTTTAATTTAAAACGTTTGGTCTTAATTACTTGAGGAGGACGATTATTATTATAAATCGAAATTTTAGTTGGATGATTAACATGATCAAATTTAATATAACCTTTATCTCCATAAATAAAGGCACTACAATCAATATTCGATTTCATTGAACAATAAATGATTGCTTTAGTATCATTTGTTAAATCAAGATTTATAAGATCAATTTCATCAACTTTTGAAGTAGATAAAGAGGTGCTGACGTTGAGATTAATGATTTTTTCTTCCGAAAACATCATAACGAAATTTAAAGGATAAACTCCACAATCTAATAAAACTCCTCCACCAATTGAATCTTGCATTCTTTCGTTTTTATCGATGGCATATCCAATAGAAGCAGCATAAAGATATGGCAAACCAATGTAACCATCAGCAATTATTTTTTTAATTTCATTTCGAATTGGCATATATCTTGTCCAAATAGCTTCTGACAAGAAAAGATTTTTCTTACGAGCTAAATCGACAACTTCTTTAGCTTCTTTATAATTAATGCAAAAAGGTTTTTCACACATAACATTTTGATTGTTATCAAGACATAGTTTAATCAAATCATGATGGGTTTTGGTGACAGTAGAAATATAGATTACATCAATATTTTTATCATTAACCAGCTCTTCATAACTACCATAAGCTTTTTCAAAATTATGCAAAACTTTAAAATTATTAGCGCGTTCAAAATCTCTTGCCGCACAGGCATATAATTCACAATCTTTCATTTTCGACATGAAAGAAGCCATTACATCAGCCATTTTTCCACAACCTAAATATCCAATTCGCATAATTTGTACCCTTACTATTATAAGATATTTTATAATTTCCATATAGAATAAAATCAAAAATTGGTCTAAAATAATGATTCATGAATATAAAAAATTTATCAAAAACAAACACACTTGTTAATTTAGCAAATTCAATACTTAAATTTTATGGTTGTGAAACATATCACGATTCTCTTAAAGAAATTGATGATTTGCTTGTTAAATCGGGTCGAAAAAAGATATGTTTATTTTTATTTGATGCTTTTGGAGCATGTATTTTAGAAAAATATAAAGAAGCTGCACCATATATGTATGATCATCGATTTATGGTGATTAATAGTGTATTTCCAACCACTACCGTAGCCGCAACAACCGCTATCACTACTGGTCGATATCCAATTGAAACAGGCTATATGGGTTGGTGCCAATATTTTTCTAAAGCAAATAAAACTTACGAAGTTTTTTCAAGTAAAAATTGGTGCAATCCTTTAGATAAATTTCCAGTAGGTATTACTAATTCCATACTAAAAATTAACTACATCACTGATGACATAAATAAAAAAGCTAATAAAACTATTTCTTCTATGGTCATGTCCTTCAATTATGAATCTAAGTTAGGACTATGTGCTTCTAATAGAAAATGGGAAAAATACGTTGAGGAATCTTTAAAAAATAATCTTTTTACTTATGCCTATAATATAAATCCTGATCATTTAATGCATGTACATGGAACTAAGTCAACTTCGGTTAAACATGTCATTAAAAACATTAATCATATTGTTAAACATCTAACTAAAAAATATCCAGATACACTTTTTCTTTGTATTAGTGATCATGGAATGGTCGATACAGAATTTATTCAAATTAATTCAATTCCTGGATTCGTGGATTGCTTAAAACGTGATTGCATAACTATTGAAACTAGAGCTTCTACATTCTTTGTAAAAGAAGATAAGAAGGAAGATTTCTTAAAAATATATCATAACACTCCAATTCTTAAAGATAATTTCTACATTCAAGATCGTGAAGAAGTGTTAGCAAATCATATTTTTGGCTATACTGACAAAGCTAATAGAATATCTCTTGATACAATTGGAGATTTTACCTTATTTGCTCATGAAAAATATTGCTTGACTGATAGATATCATGATGGAGATATGAAAGCAAGCCATGCTGGCATGACTGATGATGAAATAAATATTTATTTGCAAGCCTATAATTGTGACTAAATGCATAAAATTTGTCCCCCTAAATATAGATGATATAATCAATTTATAAAGGAGGTTTTTAATGAAACAAAAATATGATATCAATGGCATGACTTGTGCTTCTTGTCAAAATAATGTTAATAACGCCGTTAAGAAAATTAAAGGTGTTAATTCAGTTAATGTTTCATTATTAACTAATTCCATGATTGTTGACTATGACACTTCTCTTGTTAAGCCAGAAACAATAATTAAAATTGTAAATGATTCAGGATATGAAGCAAAAATTCATGAAAATTTATCCATTAAAAAACAAAACGAGCAAAAGATAAAAATTGCTAAAAGAAATTTGCTTGGTTTAATAATTTCACTCATTTCATGGTTCTTTTTAATGCTTGTTTCGATGGGACATATGTTACTAAAACATTTTGATCTTTATCGAATTACTGATGATCCTATTATATTAATCTCCATTGAAATAATTTTCTTATTACCAATTATCGTAATTAATTTCTTTTACTTTACTCGTGGTTTTAAAGCACTATTTAAATTAAAACCTAATATGGATTCGCTTATTGCTTTAGGTTCTACGGTCTCGATTCTTTATGCTTTATATTCTTTTATAATGATTATTATTTTAACCTTAAATAATCAAGATATTTCTTCATATACAGATAGAATATATTTTGAATCTGCTGGAACAATTCTTACTTTAGTATCTCTTGGAAAATATTTTGAAAATAGAGCCACTAATCGAACAACTGAAGTTATCTCAAAGCTTTTAAATCTTGCTCCAGATTTTGTAACCATCATAGAAAAAGATGTCGAAAAAACCATTGAAATTGAAGAACTAAAAATCAATGATGTTGTAATTATTAAACCAGGTGATTCAATTCCAGCAGATGGCATTATCATAAGTGGTTATATCAATGTTGATGAAGCTGCTATTACTGGTGAATCTTTACCAGTCTATAAGAAAGTTGGTGATGAAGTTGTAAGTGGTACTATTAATCGACTAGGATCAGCTACTTTTAGAGTTACAAAAGTTGGTGAAGATTCCACACTTAATAAATTAATTAATTTAGTTGAAGAAGCCAGTAATTCCAAAGCTCCAATTGCTAAATTAGCTGATAAAATATCAGGAATCTTCGTTCCTATCGTAATTTTATTAAGTATTATTACTTTTATAGTTTGGCTTTTTGTTTCGAATTACAACTATTCTCTAGCAATTAATTTTGCTATAAGTGTTCTAGTTATTTCTTGTCCATGTGCACTTGGATTAGCAACTCCGGTAGCTATTATGGTTGGTACGGGAAAAGGCGCCGAAAATGGTATCTTAATTAAATCGGCTGAAGCCTTTGAAAACCTTCATAAAGTTGATACCGTTGTACTCGATAAAACCGGCACTATTACAACAGGAGAGATGTCCATTAAAGAAATTTATGGTAATAATGATAACTTATCAAAAATTGTTCAAATTGAAAAATTAAGTGAACATCCAATCGCTAAAGCCTTTCTTAATTTAGATACTAATGAAAATAAATACGTAATTAAGGATTTTACATATATTCCCGGGCAAGGTATCTTAGCAAAGATTGAAAAAGATGATTTTTTAATTGGTAATATTGATTTAGTAAAAAATAATAACATTATTCTTAATCAAGAATTTCAAGATAAGTTTATTGAATATACTACTAAAGGCATGACCACCATAATTGCTGTTAAAAACAAAGTTGCTATCAATCTATTTGCGATATCTGATACGATTAAAGCAGATAGTAAATTAGCTATAATTGCTTTAAATAAACTAAAATTAAATATTGTCCTTTTAAGTGGCGATAATGAAATGGTAACTAAAAATGTTGCAAGTGAATTAGGTATTACTAATTATTACTTTGGCGTAAAACCAGCTCAAAAATTAGATAAGATTAAAGAATTAATCGGAAACGGTCATCGAGTCGCAATGGTTGGTGATGGGGTTAATGATGCTCCAAGTCTTAAATTAGCAACGGTTGGTATTGCAATTGGGGCTGGAACTGATGTGGCAATTGATTCAGCAGATATTGTTCTTGCTAAATCAAGTTTATTAGATTTAGTCACCGCTTTAGAATTAAGTAATAAAGTAGTCAAAAATATCAAAATGAATTTATTTTGGGCTTTTTTCTATAACGTTATCATGATTCCTTTAGCGGCTGGAGCTTTATATTTTGCTCCAATTTATATTGAATTAAATCCAATGATTGCGAGTCTTGCCATGAGTATAAGTAGTATTTGTGTGGTTTTAAATGCTTTAAGATTGAAATTCTTTAAAGCTAAAATAAAATAATTGAAAGGAAATTATTATGTCATTATTTAGTAAAAATAAAATCCAAACAGTCTATATCGAAGGAATGATGTGTGATCGTTGTTCGCATCATGTCGAAGTTGAACTCAAAAAAATTGAAGGTGTTAAGGGAGTAACTGTTTCTTTAAAAGATAAAAAAGCTATCATCAAATCAAAAGATGGTATCGACGAAAAAACTCTTAAAGATGCTATTATAGTTGCTGGGTATAAGGTAACTAAAATAGAATAATTACTGTAAATTATTTTTTATTTAAATATCAATATCTAGTTCAATTGGACAATGATCAGAACCCAAAATTTCATTATGAATTTTAACATCAACTATTTTTGGTGCAATTCGTTTTGAAACAAGAAAATAATCAATACGCCAACCAGCATTATTTTCTCGAGCATTAAAACGATAACTCCACCATGTATATTTAACTTCATTTGGATATAAATATCGGAATGCATCGATAAATCCATTAGCTAACAAGGTTGTCATTTTTTCACGTTCTTCACTTGTAAAACCAGCGTTATGAATATTGGCTTTTGGATTTTTAATATCGATTTCTTCGTGGGCAACATTAAGGTCACCAGTATAGATTACTGGTTTTAACTTATCTAATCTTACTAAATATTTTAAAAGATCATCTTCAAAAGTCATTCGATAACTTAATCTAACAAGTTCTTCTCCACTATTTGGAACGTAGGCGCAAACAAAATAGAATTTTTCAAATTCTAAAGTAATTACTCTACCTTCATCACTATATTTTTCATCATCTAATCCATATGTTACATTGAGAGCTTTAAGTTTAGAAAAAACACCAACTCCTGAATAACCTTTTTTAATTTTTGAATTCGACCAAAACATCTCGTAAGTAAGAGGATTAAATGGAAAAGAAATATGTAAATCTTCACTATATTTTGTTTCTTGAATCGCAAAAACATCTGCATTTAAAGAAGTAAAATCTTTTTCAAAATCTTTCTTTAAAATTGCTCTAATTCCATTAACATTAAATGATATAAATTTCATAGATAATAATATTTAATCCGCTTTTTCAAAAGCAAATTTATCATATAAAGCTTGAATTGATTTTTCAAAATCACTATTAGAGATTCCAACAATAATGTTGATTTCTTCACGACCTTGATCAATCAATTTAATATTGATTTTTTGTTGACCAAAAACATGAAGGATTCGTCCAGAAACTCCAACTTTCTTCACCATGTTTCTTCCAACAATTGCAATTAAAGCAATATCATCATCTTCGGATAAAGAAATAATATCAGGTATTTTTTTAATTTCAGCGATAATATCATAATATTTTTCTTCAATCTTATCTTTTTCTACTACAACAGAAAAACTATCGATTGAAGTTGGAATATGTTCGATAGTGACAAGATATTTATCAAAAATATTCAAAACAGCTAACATAACTTTTAATTTATCAGCTGATTTATTTTTAACAAAAGTAAAAGAAATAAAATTCTTTTTACCAGTAATACCTGTTAATAAATAAGTATTATCATTAGAATCTTTTTTAATTAAAGTACCTTTAGTCGATGGATCATTAGTATTTAAAATCTCTAAAGGAATATTATCCTCTTGTAAAGGAATAATTGTTTCGCCATGAATTACACTCGCTCCCATATAAGATAGTTCTCGTAATTCTTGATATGTTACTTCTGAAATTTTACGTGGTTCATTAATAATTTTTGGATCGGCAAAAAAGAAACCACTAACATCAGTCCAGTTTTCATATTTATCCGCCTTAATTCCTTTGGCTAGATAAGAACCAGTTAAATCACTACCACCTCTTGAAAATAAACATATTTTTTTATTTGGATAACTTCCATAGAAACCAGGTATGACCATTTTATGATATTTATCAAAAGCTTCTTTTATTGATTTACAAGTTTCTTCTTCTAATACTTTTCCATCATAGCTAAAATGAATTAAATCTTTGCTATCAACAAAAGTGAAACCAAGATATTTAGCCATTATTAAAGCATTAAAATATTCACCACGACTTACTAATTCTTCTTCGCTAATTGATTTATCTTGCATCATTTTTTCTAGTTTATTAAATTCACTATCTAAACTAAAATCTAACTTTAAATCTTTAATAATTGAAGAATATTTAATTTTAATTACGTTAAAAATATTAGAATAATCCACACCATATTTAATATGAGAATAAGTTAAATAAAGTAAATCAGTTATCTTATTATCTTTTTTATTTTCTTTTCCTGGTGCACTAACTACTACCACAACTCTTGAAGGATCACTAAAAACAATGTCTTTAGCTTTTTTAAATTCACTAGCATTGCATAAAGAAGATCCACCAAATTTAACTACTTTATTCATCTTCTTGCTCCTTTATAATATCTCTTACAATTTGAACTGCATTACTTGCAGCTCCTTTTCGAACATTATCCGCTACACAATAAAGCAATAAACCATTATCGCATGATAAATCTTTTCGAATTCGTCCAACATAAACGAAATCATTATCATTAGACATTGTAGATACTGGATAAAGATGATTCTTAGGATCATCTACTAATTTAATTCCAGGATAAGATTTAAGTACTTCTCTAACTAAAGCTAAATTAGAAACATCTTTTTCAAATTCAACCATCATCGAAACAGCATGTGATTTTTCTACTGGAACTCTTACACATGTTGCACTTATTTTAATATCATCATGATGCAATATTTTATGAGTTTCATTAACCATTTTCATCTCTTCTTTGGTATAACCATTATCGAGAAATTCATCAATTTCTGGAATACAAGTTTTAGCAATATTATATGGATAGAATTCATTCTTTTCGCCTTTTTCACATCTAGCTAAATCAAGAATTCCTTTTTCTCCAGATCCACTACAAGCTTGATAGGTTGTGTAAACAATTCGCTTAATATTAAAAACCTTATCGAGAGCTTTTAAAGGTAAAACAGATTGAATTGTTGAGCAATTTGGATTAGCAATAATTCTTCCATGATCTTTATAATCATCTAGATTAATTTCTGGAACGATTAAAGCACATGATTTGTCCATTCGCCAACAAGATGAATTATCGACAACTAAAGCACCTTCTTTTGCGGCAATAGGTGCCCAAATTTTGGAGACACTTGCACCAGCTGAAAATAAAGCAAAATCAATACCCTTAAATTCACCTTCTTTTAAGGCATGCACAGTATAAGGTTTCCCTTTGAAATTAAGGGTCTTGCCCTCACTTTTTTCACTCGCAAATAATTTTAATTCATTAATTGGAAGGTCATATTCTTCAAGTACCTTGAGAAAAGTTCTTCCAACAAGTCCAGTTGCACCAACAACTGCAAAATTATATTTTTTCATCTTACTAATCCTCGTTTATAAAAGCTACAAAGTCGTATTGATCCAAGATTTCTTTAGTTGGATCTTGAACAATGTTTGAATGATGGTTTTTGAAAACATAATATTTCCCCGGGTATTTATTTTCGATATCATAGTAAATTGCTTTGTCACGATTAATATTTTCTTGATAAACAATTAGGTGCATCAAATCTTGCATAATTGCTGAAGCGGTTGGAAATTTACCAGCGCCTTTGCCAATAAAAGTTAATAGAGAATTATTCTTACAATAAAGATTAACTCCATTAAATACATCATTAACATCAGTTAATGGATTACTCTTTTTGAGAATCACTGGCATCACATTTAAATAGACTTTATCATCAACTTTAGTGCCTCTAACTAAAAATTTTAATACTTGATTTTCAAGTCTTAATTCATCAATGATTTCATTATTTAGATGTTCAATTCCATAGTTTTTAATCATTTTATTATCTAATTTAGCATTAAAAGCAATTGAAGCTAAAATATGACCTTTACGTACAAGATCTAAACCATGTAAATCTGCTGTTGGATCTTTTTCAGCGTAACCACTATCCATCGCAAATCTTAAGGCCACATCAAAATCCATATTTTCATTAAACATTTTACTTAAAATAAAGTTAGTTGTTCCATTCAATATTCCTTCAAAAGAATTGATTGTATCGAATTTACTAATTTCAATAACATTATGTAGTAAAGGAATTCCGCCACCACATGATGCTTCAAATAATATTGCACAATTATTCGCTTTCGCTAAAGAAATATATTCATCAAAATGATTTGAAATAGTTTCTTTATTTGAAGAAATAACACTTTTTGAATGAGCTAAGGCTTGAGAAATAATTTTATAGGCTAAAGTATCTCCACCTAAACATTCAATAATAATATCGATACTTGGATCCGTGATGATCTTGTTGTAATCGGTTTCTAATAAATCTTTTAATTCATCTTTTTTATCTGGTAAATCAAAAACTTTGAGTAGTTTAACGTTGTAACTTTTATCTAATTCGTTAATTAAGGTATAAACTCCTTTACCAACCGTGCCATAGCCAAATAGTGCTACACCAATTTTTTTATTCATAACCAATTACCTCCACATTTCTAATGTTTTCTAAATTTTTTAAAGAGTTAATTACTTTATCAAGCGAGGAATTAAGATCTTTTGTTTCAATTGTAATCGTAATATAGGCAATCTTATGAAGAGGCAAATCCTGACTGATAGTTAAAATGTTTGCTGAAAATCTTAAGAATATTTGTAAAATACTAGATAAAACTCCAGGTACATCATCAACCTTAAACGCAAATATAGCTTTTCGTTGACCACTTTTATTTGGGTAAAAAATATAGTCTTTATATTTATAGTAAGTAGAACGCGAAATCTGATACTTTTTACATGCTTCAGTAATTGACATGTTCGTTGATTCAATTTCTTCACGAACTTTGATAATAGTCTCATAGTAGGCAGGTAAAATCGATTTATGTACAAGTAAGAAATCTTTATTCATAGAATATCTCCTTAATTGTTGCTCCTAAATGATCAACTTTTAAAGAAACAAAACGATAATTTGCACTATAAGATTCCTTATTTAAGTCATCGATAATGCGATCATCATAAGAAATAATTAATAAACTTGAGCCGGCTCCCGAAATAGCAAATGGTAAATCGTATTTATTTGCAATCTCTTTAATTTTTGAAGCGCTTGGAATCAAAACCATTCGATATGGGGTATGAAATTTATCATTCATTAAATCTTTAAGTAAAACTAAATCGCCACTTTGCATGGCAGAAGGAAGATTAATAATTCGTGAAAGATTATATTTAGCATCACTATATGAAATGCTTTGTGGTAAAACACTTCGTGCTTTAGAAGTTAATAATTCATAATCAGAGATACATAAAATAAAATGAAGTTTTTTACTAATTTCATATTGAATTGACGTATAAATTCCATTTTCAGAAAAAGAAGTTACAAGATTTCCAAGAAGACAAGCAGCAACATTATCAGGATGTCCTTCAATTTCACTAGCAATACTAATGAGTTCTTTTTTACTTAATAGATTACCCAAAAAATAATTAGCCGCTAAAATACCACTAATTATGCAAGTGGCACTACTTCCTAACCCACGAGCTTCAGGAACATTTGCTGAAATTAACTCAATCTTTATTGGCAAATATTTCTTTTTTACACGATTAAAAAGATATTGATAACTTTTCAATATTAAATTATCCTTACTGTCACTTTGATTAAAACCAATAACTTCATCTTCATTTGATAACATAAATGAAAAGGTATTATAAAGATTTAAAGCAATTCCAGCGACATCAAAGGCACATCCAATATTAGCGCTTGTAGCTGGGGTTTTAATTATTAACTTAACCTTTTTTAGAACAATGTCTTTATATTCCTTTTTACTAATTACTGAAATTGGAACCTTAGAATAAATTACATTTTCTAGCGATGAAGGAATTTCAACATGAGTGAATTCATTAACTTTCTTTAAAGCATCGATTTCATCCAGATATTTAATATCTAAAGCTTGAGCAATAGTCTCTGGAAATTTATAAGGAGAAGCCGTAGAAACAATTACTTTATAATTATTTGAATGAGCATTTTCATTATATTTTAAATAAGCTCCATAAGCGACACTAGTATGTGGATCAATTAAGTAATTATTTTGCTTAAAACAACTATTAATCAACGATAAAGTTTCTTTTGGATTAATTGAATAACCAACAAAGTCTTTAAGTTTATTAAAATATTTTTGATCTAAGGTAAATTTACCTTCTTCTTTTAATTTCGACATCAATTCACTAACCAGTTTAGAATCTTCAATTATTAGATATAGTAATCTTTCTAAATTTGAAGAAAGAAGAATATCCATTGATGGAGAATTTGTTTTGATGAATTTACGGTTTTCATCATAAATTCCTGTCTTAAAGAAATCAGTAAGAACACTATTTTCATTTGAAGCACAAATAAGTTTATCGATTGGTAAACCCATTTTTTTAGCTAAATAACAAGAAAAAATATTACCGAAATTTCCAGTTGGAACAATAACATCGATTTTTGCTCCTAAGGTTATTTTTTTCTCGTTAACAAGTGAAACATAAAGAGCGTAATAATAGACAATTTGTGGTAATAATCTACCAATATTAATCGAGTTAGCACTAGTTAAAACATAGTCAGAGTCTTTTGTATTTAGAGTTTTTTTGACTAAAGTTTGACAATCATCAAAATTACTATTTTTTAAGGCATAAGCACGACTATTAGAATTAGTAAAAGATAACATTTGTTTTTCTTGGATCTTACTAACTCCCTTATTTGGATATAAAACAATTACGTCAATTCCATTTGTATTTGAAAAATTAGATAAAACAGCACTTCCAGTGTCACCACTAGTAGCCGTTAGAACTTTAATTCTTTTTTTGATATTATTCTTTTCTTTCGCAATTTCCATTAAATATGGAAATAAAGATAAGGCCATATCTTTAAAGGTTAAAGTAGGTCCATAAGATAATTCTAAAAAAGAAAAATCAGTAAAACTTTTGAGACCATATATTTTATTTGCAAAATTGCTCTTAGAATAAGCTTTATTGATAGCTTCTTTGAGTTTAAAATCTTCAAAATCATCAAAGTATTGCTTTAAAATTTTATATGCTAAATCTTGGTATGATAAATTAAGGGTAGTTTCATCAACTAAAAAAGTTGGTATAGTGTAAGGTAAAAATAGTCCACCATCTTCACTAATTCCTTTTAATATTGCTTCGCTTGCACTAATCTTTAAGTCATCATTTCTCGTACTAAAATACATAAATTACCTCGACAGTAAAATTATAAATTGTATTCAAATATTATACAAGTGTATTTATTATAAGAACAAGAATGAACAAAGTAAAAGACTAAGTCCCTCTATTTTTATCCTTTTCAAGTTCAATTAAATTATTATCATAATCAACTGGATTATCTTTAAATAATTCGTAATAAGTATTCAATTTATCACGTCTTTTTTGACAAATTGCAACATAAATAATATCAATAATATTTGTTTGAACAACTCTTGATCTTGTCGAATAAGTTCTTAAACTTTTTCCAATTGAAGAATGTCGTATTGAAACATCAACAATTTGAGATAAACGATTAGTACCATAACGAGTAATTCCGATTGTTTTAGCACCACACTTTTTAACATAATTTGCCGATTCGACAATCGATGAAGTCTCACCTGTATAAGAAATCAAAATAGCAACATCATTTGATTTCATAATAGTTGCAGCTAAAATTTGTGAGTGGGAATCACTATAAACTTGGCAATCAATACCTAAACGTTCAAATTTAAATTGAGCATCTTCAGCAACAACTTTTGATCCACTTGAAGCAAATAACTTTACTTCACGTGCTTTATCAATCATATTAACTGCATTCTTAATGTCTTTTTCACTAATAACCTTAAGGGAATTAGTAATCGACTCAATATTTAGTTTAGAAACTAACTTAATGGTAGTGGCAATATCCATTTTACGATCACTTTTTAAGTCAATTTCGTAAATATTATTTTCTTTATTATCTGAATTAGTTTCAACATCATGAAAGAAATTTTTAATAAAATCACGATATCCAGAATATCCAAGCGTATTACAAAAACGAACAATAGTCGCTGTTGAAGAATTACTAGCGTTAGCAAGTTCAATAATTGTCATTTCACTAGCTACTTTTGGCGAAGCTAAAATAAATTTAGCTATTTTTAGCTCTTGTTTTGAAAAAGAATGCAACGATTCATTAATTTTAGTAATACAATTAGTCATTTATTATCCCTCCTTAATTATGTCACCTTTTTTAATTATTGCACTTAATTTAAACACTATTCCAAATATTTTTCTCTTAAAATATTACGTATTGATCTTGTTACACCGATAATATTCTCCATATATTTATCAAAAGAACCATAAACCTTTTTGATAGAATTAAAATATTCATCAAGATATTCTTTTTTAGCGATATAAAAAGCTGCGTAATAATCATTTTCGCTTTTTGTATAATTTCCAATTTCTTTTAATTTTGCTTCATATTGTGGGTAAGTAAACTCGTTGGTTTTAAAATGTTCTTTGTATATAGTATCCAAATCACATCCAAGAGAATATAAAACCATTACCGTTGCAATTCCTGTTCGATCTTTTCCAGATGTACAATGCCACAAAATTGCTCCGTTATGGCATTCTAAAAGATATTTAAAAAATTTTCGATAAGTCTCAATAGCTCCCTTATTTAAGGCAAGACTCTGATAAATATGAATAAAAAATTGATCTGGAGTAACTTTTATATCTTTATTATAACTATGAGTCTCTAATTCTTTTAAAACAAAATTGTGATGATAAATTATCGAATCATCAAGACGATCCTTTTTTTTAATAGATGAATTAGTTGAACGAAAATCAATAACTTCTTTTAAATTATACTCATTTTTTAAAAGTTCTAATTCTTCACAAGAAAGAAGATGTAAATCACCACTTCGATAAAGCAATTTATTTTTTATTGTGTGACCATCAGCAGTTTTAATTCCGCCAAGATCACGTATATTTTCTATTGTTTTAAAATTTAAGAACATATTTTTATAAATAAGGATTTTTATATTCATCCTCATCCTTTGGAAGAATTTTTGTCTCTTCAATTACGTTAATAATAGGAATATCGAGGTCCTTTTTATCAACAACATAGGTTTTTGAAACATAATCATGAGGACCACTATTTGATTTAGTAAAACAAACCATAGCTAGAGTAATTAGAACAGGTATTAACGTGAAGTAATTAAGTGTCGAATAAAAAAGAATCGGAATAACAAAATCCCAAATGAGCAAGACAACATAACGGATAATAACCTGTTTCTTTTTTACTTTTGTATCATCACGACCGTCACATAGAGCAATATGTAAAATAATTTGTGAAGGTGTCTCTCCATCTTTTCTAAGAAGTGGAATCAAAAGATATATTATTCCGGTTGATAGGATAGTAGAAAATAGCACTGTTCCGACAATAATATAAAAAGAATTTTTCGCATTATAGTAGTATTCAGGATTGTCTTCAAAATAATCAATCGCAGCATCATAACAATTCTTATAAAATTCTTTAGCTAACGATTCATCACTTCCGCTAATTCTAATTGGATTACCAAGTGCATCGCTAGTAAATAAAGTCTTATTCGCTAATTTTGTCGCCTTATATTCAGCTAATTTATTATCACTAATTGCTCTTTCATCATAAGTATAATACTCAGTAATTGGTCGATCATAATTTTCATCAGCAGTTTTATTTGAATCATAAATCTCAGTAATTGTTTGATATTTATTTTCATCGCTATATACATATAAATGAGAATCATCGTATAATTCATGAACTTTATCTACCATTGAAAAATAGCCCAATGGTTCAAAAATTGTATAATACATTGTCGCTTCAAGACCAGCAAAAATTGCGACAATAAAAAGAAAGTCAATTAAAGTTGAAAATACTCTTTTAAGCAGATATGGTCGAGGTAATTTATAATTCTTTTTTACTTCTTCCTGTTTATTAGTATCATCAACTACTTTTTTGCTTTTTGGCTTAATGACTTTCTTATTTTTCTTCATTTTATTTAATTGTTAAAGTTCCAACTGCTATATTTTGCTTTGTTTCTAGGTCGAAAACAATAATATTTTTTCCAACGATATCAAATTTAATCTTTTCATCGACTTTATAATCAATAAGGCCAAATTGAACAGCTGAAAGAATATCATTATGAAGATTAATTTTAATAATTGTCTCCATACCAGCTGGTAAAGTTGAGTAAGCTAAGCCCTCAATTTTTCCTTTATCACTAATTGAAATAAACTCTGGGCGGATTCCGATAATAACATCTTTATGATCTAATTTTATGGCTTTTTCACCTTTAAAACTCGCTTTGATACCAAAGAAATCTAATGATAAAGAATTATCATCACATAATTTAGCTTTTGCAGGAACAAAATTCATTGTTGGGTTGCCAACAAAATCTGCAACAAAGAGATTATTTGGACGACTATAAACTAAAAGTGGTTTATCATATTGTTGTAAAATACCACCATCAATTAAACAAATTCTTGTGGCTAAAGCCATTGCTTCTAATTGATCATGGGTAACATAAACAAAAGTAGAATTGGTATCTGAATGTAAACGTTTCAACTCGGTACGCATTTCGCCTCTTAATTTAGCATCAAGATTACTTAATGGTTCGTCCATGAAAAGGACTTTTGGTTTTGGCGCTAAAGTTCTCGCAATAGCGACACGTTGTTGTTGACCACCACTAAGTTCAGCAGGATAACGATCACGATATTTTTCAATACGTAATGTTTTCATAACTTCTTCAACACGATTTTTAATATCTTCTTTTTTCCATTTTAAATTTTCAAGTCCAAAAGAAATATTTTTATAAACAGTCATATGTGGCCATAAAGCGTAGTTTTGAAACAAGAATCCAACATCACGTTTAGCTGGTGAAATGTTAATTCCTTTATCTGAATCAAAGACAACTTTATCACCAATTATAATCTTACCTGAAGTTGGTGTTTCAAGACCAGCAATCATACGTAAAGTAGTTGTTTTACCACATCCAGAAGGGCCTAGTAAAGTGATGAATTCTCGATCTTCAATTACCATATTTAGATTATCTACAGCAACAAAATCTTTCCATCTTTTTGTAACATTAATTAATTCAATACGTGGCATAAATTATCCTCCAATTCCTTTATCAATAGATGCACCAGTTAACTTATTTACAAGTAAATTAATTCCAATAACAAATAGAACAATTAATAGGTTAATACCATTACTAATCTGCGTTAAACCATACATTTCGAAATATTGTAAAACGTTTGTTATTAAAGAGAAACTTGAAGTTAATAAAACAAACAAAGTTAATTCACGCATACAAGATATAAATGGCAATAAATAACAACTTATAAAACTAGATTTTTGGATTGGGAATAGTATACGAACCATTCTTTTCCACCATGGACAACCATTTATTATTGCTGCTTCTTCAATCTCACCAGACAATTGTAACATTGAATTAGTGCCACTACGAGAAGCAAATGGTAAAAATTTGATTGATCCAGCTAATACACAAAGAGCAACCGCTGACCATTCATTATTTGTTGTAGCAACATTAAGCCATTGGAATCCAGTTTTGTATGATAAAGCAAAGAAAATAGCACCAAAACTTAATCCTGGAATCAAGTATGGTAAAAAAGCGGAACTAGAAACAAATGAAGCTAATTTATTTCGTCTTTTTTTACTAACACCATAGCCAATTAAAATACCAAAGGTACCTGCAAGCAATGCAACAATTACCGCAACAATAAAACTACGTCCGAAAGCGGTCCAAATTGTCGAATTAAAGAAAATACCTTGAGCACTCTGACCTTGGTTTTCAATACGAACATCAAAACTTTCATTACTAAACCAATATTTGAAAGTTATGCTCGATATAACTCCACTATTTTCTTCAAGGCTCTCTAAAATAAAAGTAACAAGAGGAAGAACAGCAAAGAAACTAACAAATAAAATTAAAACAGCAGCTACAACCCATTTAATCCATTTTTTATTTCCAATTTTAACTTTACTAATTTGTCCAGATTTTCCCGAAACTGTTGTGAAACTTTTTCGAGATTTTGTAAACCAGTTATTCAAAGTTAAAATCAACACACTAAATAATAGAAGTATAACCGCGACAACATATCCTTGTCCTTTTTTACCTGCCATCATTAATAAACTACGCATTGTAACCGAGATGGCCGTAAAACTTCCGTTTTGATTTAAGAAAGCTGGAACAGTATAACTTGAAATTGAACTAGCAAAAACAAGTAAAATTGTCGAAATCAAAGCTGGCGTAACAATTGGAAGGGTAATTTTTCTTAAAATTCTTCCTCGAGTAGTCTTCAAAATTGTTGCGGCTTCTTCGAGATTTGCATCCATGTTTCTTAAAATTCCACCAATTAGAATATAAGCAAATGGAGCATAGTGAATTCCAAGAACAAATGCACAAGGTATCATTCCATAGATTATACTTTCTGGAACGCAAATACCAGTCACTGCTTGAAGCATACCAACTTGATAATTACAGGCAGCTATTTGACTATTTTTAAAGAAGTTTTCCCAGAACATTGCAATTGACCATGAAGGCATAATGTATGGGAAAATAAAGACAGTAGAAATATATTTCTTGCAAGGAATATCACTTCGAGTAATAAACCAAGCTAAAACTCCACCAAAAACAACAGCAATTAAACAAGCAACAACCGCCATTATTGTAGATTGATAAAGAGGCGTCCAAAAATAATTTAAAGAATAGCCCTCAGTTTGAGTATTAAAAAGCAAATTTGGCCATTGAGCCCATGTAAGATCACCTTTCTTAAGTGATAAACCCCAAAATTCATTAATATCTTTAGCTTCTGAAATGCTTTGAACAGTGAATGAATCTAAAACTAATGAAATTAAAGGATATATAACACCAAAGCATAGAATGACTGCAAAAACAGCAATGATTATATTTGCTGGATTACTAAAATACGATTTCAATGTATTCCATGTTTTAGTTGGACTTTTTAAATAAGATTTAGCGGTAGAAAAAACCCTTTTTATCGATGAATCGTTATTATTTTTCATCATAATCTCCCTTATATAAACATATAGGAGAGTCATTTACATGACTCTCCTATTTTATAGTCTTAAAACAAACTAACTAGTCTTATTATTTGCAGCAACAAGAGCAAGAACAGCATTGACTTGAGAAGTCTTAACTGAAGATAAATAAGTGTAGTCTTCAATAACGGATTTCTCCATCCAGGTTTCTTTACTCCAATCATTGTCGTTAAATCCGACTGTTGTTGAAGTACATGGATAATAGTAACCATACATGTTAGCGTCTTCACCAGCTTTATTTGGTGTGGTTGAATTGTAACACATTGCTTTATAGCAATCTGGAGTTAATAAAAATCTTGCATATAAACAAGCTGTATATGGGTGTTCAGCGTTTTTAACGATTTGGCTATACATTGTATACATAAAGCCATTGAAACCTTTAATACTTGCATCCCATTTAACGGTAGACATGGCATTAGTTTCGTTAGTGCCATCACCATCTAAATCGTAATTCTTTTCAGCAGCATCTTTCATCTTAGCGAAAGCGCCATAATAAACGAATGGATCTTTTCCTGCGACTAAAGTTTCTTTGCATTGAGTTTCTTTCATAGCGGTTCCATCAGAGGAATGCCATTTAGAAACATTTGCAATTAATTGAGTAACGAATTCAGAACCAATACTTGTATAATCTGCACTGGCAGCCCAATCTTTTCCATAATAATCTTTATAAGCAGCAGTTAACTTTGCTTGGTTATCTGCTGAATATAATGATAATAAGAAAGACATATTAATTTGTTCAGTAATAGGTGATTGGAATGAAAAATTATCTAAGTGATTAGCATCTGTTGAAGAACCAGCAAGTTGCCAAACATTATTCAAATTGACATTTAAATTCTTATTAGAGAAGAAAATCTTATTGAAGTGAATACCTTTTAATGGGAAAATATCTTTCTCAGCCATACCAAGAGCAACATAATCATTTGGAACATAATTAACACAAATACCAGCATCAATATAATCAGCAAGTGAACGAGCATCTTGAACTAAAGCAAAATCAGCAAAATAAGAACTGTCAGCTTGTTCAAGAGCAGTTAATAATTGATAATCTTTATAGGAATTATTGCAATAAACATTATCTTTTGTAATCCAGCTATAACTTTCTTGGAACTTAGTTAAAGCTTTTGATAAAGTTGAAGTTAATCCAACAACTTTAAAAGTAGAAGATGAATTTTCCATCTCAGTCTTGGAAGCTGCTTCAAGCTCTGTAAGAGTCATTTCCGACGCTTTCTTAACAATACTTGCAGTCGAGGTATCATCACCACCTTCATTGCCACCACAACTAACAAGAGACATCACACCTAAACACATAACAGAAGCACATAAAATTTTAAGTGCCTTTTTCATTAAATAGTCCTCCTATATTTTTAAACTAAATACATTTTAGCACAGTACATTTTCATAAACAATATTTTTTTGTAACCGCTTACATAATGAAAAATAATTTCATTTATTATTTTATTTGATAGTGATATTCTTAATAAAGGAAGGTGAAAAATCATTATGTCATTAGTCAATACAAAAGAAATGTTTCAAAAAGCTTATAAGGAAAAATATGCGATCGGTTGCTTCAATATTGATAGTTACGCAATGATTCAAGCCGTTTTAAAAGCAGCCCAAGATAATCATTCTCCAGTAATAATAAGTATTTCTAAAGGTTCAAGAGAATTTCTTCATCCGGGGAATATTAAAAATATTATTAATGAAATTGCAAAAGATATTTCTATTCCTTTTGCTATACATCTTGATCATGGAAAAAGTGTTGAATTATGTAAAGAATGTATTGATGAAGGTTTCACTAGTGTAATGATTGATGCTTCTGCTTATTCATATGAAGAAAATATCCGTCAAACAAAAGAAGTCGTTACTTATGCTCATCTACATAATTGTACAGTTGAAGGCGAATTAGGTGGACTTGAAGCAGGTAATGGAATTAATTCGAAATATAACAATTATACTGATCCATTGCTCGCAAAAGATTACATTTTACGCACAGGAATTGATAGTCTTGCTGTCTCGGTTGGAACTGGCCATGGAACACGAAAATTTAAAGAAGAAGAAACCCCAAATTTAAAATGGGAAATTTTAGGAAAAATTCAAGAAGAACTACCCGGTTTTCCTCTTGTTTTACATGGTTCAAGTAGTATTCCAAAAGAATTAATTGAAACTTTTAATCAATATGGTGGAAATATCTTAAATACCCAAGGAATTCCTGTTGAATTACTAAAAAAAGCCATTGCGATTAATGTATGCAAAATTAATATTGGTACTGATTTTAGAGTTGCTTATACGGGTGCTTTACGTAAATCCTTAAGCGAAATTAAAGACAAATATGAACCAAGAAATTTCTTAGTTCCTGCGAAAGAAGCTTGCTATAAATTAGTTGAACATAAGATTAGAGATGTTTTTTCAAGTGCTAACAAAGCACGATAAAATAAGCTGTAATAATAAATAAATATATACAAATAAAGAGGAGGAAAATATTTATGCCATTAGTTACTACAAAGAAGATGTTTGAAAATGCTTACAAAGGAAAATATGCAATTGGGGCTTTTAATGTCGATAACATGGACATTCTTAAAGCAACTTTAAAAGCAGCTGAAGAAACTAAATCTCCAGTAATTATTGCTATTTCTAGCGGTGCCTTAAGTTTTATTGGTAAAGAATATATTCGTGGTTTGCTTGATTTTGCAATGAAAACGATTACCGTTCCAGTTGCTCTTCATCTTGATCATGGTAAAAGTGTTGAATTATGTAAAGAATGTGTCGACCTTGGCTTTACAAGTGTCATGATTGATGCATCTGCATATGATTTTGAAACAAATATTAAAATGACTAAGGAAGTTGTTGAATATGCCCATGCTCATGGTGTTGTAGTTGAAAGTGAACTTGGAGCTATTGCTGGTATTGAAGATGATGTTAATGTTGATGATAAATATGGTCACTTCACTCATCCAAATGATGTAATTGAATTTGTTAAAAAAACCGGAATTGATAGTTTAGCAATTGCTATCGGAACCGCTCATGGTGCCTATAAATTTAAACCTGGTCAAAAACCTCAACTTCGTTTCGATATATTAGAAGAAATCGAAGCAAGATTACCAGGTTTCCCTCTTGTCTTACATGGTGCAAGTAGCGTTCCACATGCTTCACTCGAAGTCTTAAATAAATATGGCGGAAAGATGCCAGAAGCTATTGGTATTCCAGAAGCAATGCTTAATGAAGCTAGTAAACATGCTGTTTGTAAAATTAATGTTGGTACTGATCTTCGTGTTGCTTATGTTGGAGCATTAAGAAAAGCTTTATATGAAAATCCTGAAGATTTTGATGTAAGAAAATTTATTCTTCCAGCAATGGATGCCATCACCACTCTTGTGAAAAGTAAGATGGTTGATGTATTTGGTTCAGCTGGACACGCTGACGATAAGTAATTTATTTAATAACAAAATAAAAGATAGTTGGTTAACCAACTATCTTTTTTTCTAGTAACTCTTTTTCGTCTTTTTTAATCCATAATTTCGAATAATAGATAATTATTAATGCAATAGATTCGACCACCCACGATAAGCTTAATGCAAGATAAACTGCAAAGATATATTCGTTATTTGGCAATAAATAAGTGAAGGTAATTCGTGAAATACTATATAAAGTTGTGGAAATTAAAACACAATTCACTGCTTTTACCGCTTTGAAAAATGAATGCATTAAATTTACAAAACAAGTAAAAAACAAAAATGGCAAACATAAATAAATGAATTGTGTAGCATAAGGGAGACAATCACTATCTCGATTACGAAGAAATAACATACAAGCTTCGTTAGGAAAAACGAATAAAATAATAACTAAAGGAAGTGTGAAAATTAATTGAAGAATTAAACCAATTCGGATTCCTTTAGAGTAATTTTCATACTTTTGCTCACCCCTACTTTGGGATGCATAGGTGGCAATAGCCATGGAAACTCCATGATATATCGCATCACAAAATAAACTGATATTCATCCCAATTGAATAACCAGCAGTAACATCTTTTCCAAGTGCATTAATGTAAGGTTGAACCATTAAACTTGAAAAATACAATACAAGTTGTTGGAGAATACAAGGAATAGCAATTTTAAATACTGGTTTTAAAAATGAATTAGAGTAGAAAATTGTAATGTCACCGCCTAATTCTTTAATCGTTTGCATTATTTTGATCAAGCCAATAAGTAAAGTTATGAAACTTGAAATAACAGTTGCTAAAGCAATTCCTAAAATACCTAAATTTAAACCAAGAACAAAAAGTAAGTTTAAACCAATATTTAGAACTGAAGAAATAACAATCACAATCATTGGAAATCGTGAATTTCCAAGACTATTTAGTATAGAAGATATTTCATTATAGATTGCTTGAAATAATAGAGCTATCAAGAAAACTCTAAAATATAATAAAGCATTATCAAAAATTAGTTCATCAACATTCAATAAAATTAAGATCCATTCTGAAGCAATTTCAATTATAGAAATTAAGAAAAACATCGCCACAAAAACTAGGAGTAGAGAACTTTTTATTGTCTTAATAATTGTTTTATAATTTTTTCTTCCGTATTGCTCACCAATTATCGTAGCAAGAGCTACTCCAAAACCCCAAAATAAAGCTGAAATGAATTGAATCAAAGTTGAAGTCGCTCCAGTAGCTGAAAGCGCATCATCACCAATACATTTTCCAGCAATGATTAAATCAACTAAATTATAGGTTTGCGATAATAATGCTCCAAATATTAGTGGAAGAGAAAAAATTAATAGGACTTTAAAGGGTTTTCCTTTAGTTAGTAATTTCATTGAGATAAACCTTCATTTAAATATTTTTACAACATAGATATTGTAACAAAAAGAAAATAATTTTCATATAAGATATTGAAAAAAGAAAAAAATTAATATATTATTAAAAGGCAAAAGAGGAAAAAAACAATGGCATTAGTTAATACAAAGAAGATGTTTGATAGAGCCTATAAAGGAGGCTATTCGATTGGAGCTTTTAATGTTGATACATTAGATACATTTCAAGCAGTAATTGAAGCAGCTAGACTTGAGAATTCTCCTGTTATAATTCAAATTACAGAAAATGTTTTAAAATATATTGGTCCAACATATTTGATGGCAATAACAAAAGCAGCTGTTGAAGATACTGGGTGCGAAATCGCACTACATCTTGATCATGGTAAGAGTATCGAAATTTGCAAAAAATGTGTGGATCTTGGATTTACAAGTGTGATGATTGATGCGTCGGCATTTGATTTTCAAACAAATATTAATATGACTAAAGAGGTTGTTGAATATGCACATGCTCATAATGTTGTCGTTGAGAGTGAACTTGGAGCCATAACTGGTATCGAAGATGATTCAACTGTTCAAGATAAATATGGTCATTTTACACATCCTAACGATGTTATTGAGTTTGTTGATAAAACCGGAATTGATAGTCTTGCAATCGCTATTGGCACTGCTCATGGAGCATTTAAATATAAACCGGGACAAAAGCCAGCATTAAGATTTGATATCTTAGAAGAAATTGAAAAAAGATTACCAAACTTCCCTCTTGTTCTTCATGGATCAAGTAGCGTACCAAAAGCTCGTTTAGATTTAGTTAATAAATATGGTGGAAAAATGGAAGAAGCTATTGGTATTCCAGAGCCTATGTTAAGAGAAGCAAGTAAACATGCAGTTTGTAAAATAAATGTTGGCACTGATTTAAGAGTTTGTTGGACTGGAGAAGTTCGACGATTCTTTGCTGAACATCCAGAAGAATTTGAAATTAGAAAGTACACCGCTCCTGCTAAAAAAGCTGTAACTGAAATGGTTCAAGACAAAATGAAAAACGTCTTTGGATCAAGTGGCCATGCCGTTAAAGATTAATAATTCTTTTTAGAATGATTAATATATAAGTTAAGTAATTCATGAAACGTTTTTTCATAATTACCTCCACTAAAAATAACTTAACTTATATGAAAAATATCTCCTTAAATGGAGATATTTTTTATCTCCTGCCACCCTTTATTAATAAACATTTAAACTATTATTAAATAAGTTAAGTAAGTCTCTTTTTGAATTTCAAAATAAAATTTATCATAATTTTTGATAAATACTTTAATTACTTTACCATTGTCCAAAATTTTATACTTCTCTAAATCTACTTTTGAATGGTTTTTATAAATAGAATTTAGGCCATCTTCAATATGCAATTCTCTTTTTGGCAAACGATTATAATCATATAATCGATAAGTAATATCACAAGGTTCTTGTACTTCAAGAAAAAAAGAACTACCTAATACTGCATGAACGGTACCTGGAGTGCATTTAAGTAAATCATGTTCGTGAATATCTTTATATATAAGATAATTCAAAATATCATCATTTTTGAGAGCTTTTTCTAATTCGTTGCGAGATACGTTTTGAAGACCAAAAATTACTTTTTTACTATGATTTTCATCAAGGACATACCAGATTTCATATTTACCAACCGTATAGCCCTTCTTTTGAGCATATTCATTATCTGGATGAACTTGAATTGATAAATTTTCCTTAGCATCTAATAATTTTATTAAAACAGGAAATTCTTCGTTAATTTTTAGACCTAAACGTGAATAATTCACTTTAATAAAAGATGATAAGGGGGTTCCATCTATTAGTGTTGATTCTTTATTTTTAATTGCCGAAACTAACCATGCTTCCCCAGTATTTGGTTTAGTATTGAAAATTTCTTTAAGAAGATTGCCACCCCAAGGTTTGACATCAAAATAAGGATTTAATAATATTTTTTCCATATACATAAGTATATTAAATGTATAGAAAAATAACAAATAAATGAGATGAAATATTTTCCTATTTTTAAAAATGTTTATAATATAAAAGAGGTGTTAATATGCAAATAATTGAAAATAGTAATTTAAGAGTGTCGATTACCGAAGTTGGTAGTCTTCTTACAAGTGTCTATGATAAAAATCTTAAGCAAGAATTATTGTGGCAAAAAGATCCTGCAATATGGAATAGTCAAGATGTCTTAATCTTCCCTATTATTGGTCCTGCAACAACGTCTTTTAATAATAAAGAAGTTACAATGCGACAACATGGTTTTACTCGAGAATCACTTTTTACTGTAATTAGTAATGATGGAGAGAATTTAATTCTTTCTTTAAAATATAGCGATGATACTTTAAAAGTTTATCCTTATGAATTTGAATTAAGAGTCCACTATTCTTTACAGGACTATACCTTATCTTATTTCATTGAAGTAATTAACTTTTCTAGTACACCACTACCTTATATGCTTGGGATGCACTGTGCCTTTTTGATTAAAAATGGCGCTTACGTAGAAACTCATGCTAATAAGTATTTTGAACGAATTAATAATGTGGTTTTAGACAAAAAAGATTGGAAAGAAAGTGCTAATCTTTTATTAACTAAACCTCTTTTCCAAAAATACGATACCATTATTTTAGAAAATGATTTACCTTCTAATTGGATTTTACATACTAATAAAGGTTATAAACTAATTTATAAGATTAATTCCCCTTTAGTAGCAATCTGGTCAAACCCAACTAAAGGAGATTATGTTTGCATTGAACCTTGGTGGGGTCTTCCAGTTTATCAAGATATGCCTAAGAATTTTCTAGAAAGAAAATATGTGAATTTTGCTAAAACAATTGATACTTATAATTTTTCAATTACCTTTGAAAAGGAATAACCATTTATTAACTAATACATTTTTAGTATAATTAAATAAGGAAGTGAAATATATGAATGAATTCATGAAACTCGCTATTTTGGAAGCAAAAAAAGGGATTGATGCTGGTCATGGAGGTCCTTTTGGAGCAGTAATTGTTAAAGACAATAAAGTTATCGGCAAAGGTCATAATTGTGTCATCAAAAATAATGATCCAACTTGTCATGGTGAAATAATGGCAATTCATGATGCTTGCAAAAATGTCAAAGATTTTAATTTAAAAGGCTCCATTATTTATACTACTGGTTATCCATGCCCAATGTGCTTTGGTGCCATTCTTTGGGCAAAAATTGATAAAATTTATTATGGCTGCAATCTTGAAGATACAAACAAAATTGGTTTCAAAGATTTAGAATTCTATAATGACTATGATAGCGAAGATTTTAAAAAAGAAAAAATTATTGAATTAGACCATGAAGAGTGTTTAGAGCTTTACGCTGATTACCTTACAAAAACAAATAAAAAATCATATTAAAATTTTTATTTGCTAGTAGACTTTAAAAAGAAATAGAAAAAGAAAATTGTTACGGACATATCGTCAAAATTTTAGATTGCTAGCAATAAATTCAAATATTCGTTTGCTTTCAATTTAGTAGTGACTATTGAATTGGAACATGAAATATGCTAATATATCACCGTGGAAATGTTTGATTAGTTGATGTCATTCTTATACACCACTGAGTGTGGCTAACGCCACACAACACATCTCAGGAGTCATCCTTATAAAGATAGACTCTTTTTTTATTCCTATAAATTTAATAACTTAAAGAACAATAAAAGCTCAGAAACGTGTTCTGAGCTTATAAAGACTCAAATAACAATTACATCATCTTGCTAGTAACTTTATTAAGTTCATCGTTACTTAATTTAGCAAGCTTTTCAACTTTTTTAAAATCAAGTTTTAAAGCCTTAGTCATTAACTTACCATATTCTTCAGAAGCTTTTAAACAGTGAACGGCATGACGATATTTAATGTTTTCGGTAACACCCATCATATTATTAGCCGTATTCATAATGATAAGATTACGATGTTTACGATCTAATAGATCATATAATTTGCCACCTTGCTCAAAACAATTATCGGTTGGATCGTCTTTTGGATCAAAACGATATAAAGCCCCTTCTATTTTTAATGGAGGTTCCATAACATCAGGTTGAGCGGCCCAAACATCTTGACTATTTGGAGTATAAGCAACTTCACGACCATAATTGCCATCTACTCTCATAAAACCATCGCGATGGTATTCATTAACTTCACAATGAGCTTTATTAACCGGAATCTCATTATAATTCACACCTAATCTATAACGTTGCGCATCACCATAAGCAAACAAGCGACCTTGTAAAAATTTATCTGGTGAAAAACCAATGCCTGGAACAACGTGAGCTGGTGTAAAGGCACTTTGTTCAACTTCTGCAAAATAGTTTTCAGGATTTCTATTAAGGACAAGTTCACCAACTTCAATAAGTGGGAAATCCTTGTGATACCAAACTTTAGTAATATCAAATGGGTTATATGGCATCTTTTCGGCTTGTTCTTCAGTCATGATTTGCACATATAATTTCCATTTTGGGAAATTACCTTTTTCAATATTTTCAAATAAATCTCTACCGTGTGATTCACGATCTTTAGCAATTACATTCATCGCTTCTTCATCGCTTAAGCATTCAATACCTTGTTCAGTTTTAAAATGAAATTTACACCACACACGCTTATTATCTTTGTTATAAAAACTGTAGGTATGTTCACCAAACATATCCATATGACGGAAATCTTTTGGAATACCACGATCACTCATGGTAATGGTAACTTGGTGGAACGCTTCAGGAAGTAAAGTCCAGAAATCCCAATTGTTTTGAGCACTTCTTAATCCAGTTCGTGGATCACGTTTAACCGCACGATTAAGATCACTAAAGTGATGAACATCACGAATAAAGAAGACTGGAGTATTATTACCAACTAAATCCCAATTCCCTTCTTTTGTATAAAACTTAATTGCACATCCACGAATATCACGCTCAGCATCAGCAGCGCCTCTTTCACCAGCTACCGTTGAAAAACGAATGAAGACATCGGTTTTTTCACCTTTTTGTAGTACGGAAGCTTTCGTGTACTTTGAAATATCTTTCGTACATTCAAAATATCCATAAGCACCCCAACCTTTAGCATGCATACGTCTTTCTGGAATAACTTCACGATTAAAATGAGCCATCTTTTCAAGTAACCAAACATCACTTAAAGCAACCGGACCTCTTGGTCCACTAGTCAAACTATTATCATTATTACCGACTGGAGCCCCAACTTCATTAGTAAGTTTTCGCTTCATCATAAATATGTAATCCCCTTCTATAATTAAATTATAATATAAAAAGAATATTGATTAAAAGAATATGCATTTAGATTTAATTTGTTTTTTGATTAATTTGTATTTTTTAAATATTTTTCTATGAAATTCATACGATTGTTACGAGCAAATATTAAAAGTTGGGTTGCAAAAAGGGTTGCAAAAATAAAAAAACATCGATTTTATCGATGTTATTTTTAATTTGGTGGAGCAAGGCACGTGCGTGGTCGAACCGATATCCTCCAGTTTTATACGCCTTTGCCCGTTCTTGAAATTGAAGAAAATGTCGATATATGGCTGGTTATCATAGAGATACACGGAGTTAACGAAGGTATTGATTAAAACCTTCCTTTCCTCGATATCGTCAGGATCAAACTGAGAATATTCGTTGATTACGTACTCAATCTGGTCTTTTGATAGACTTGGATTTTTAATCCTTTCTACCTCTAAATTTCTCTCAATTTCAGTCTTGTCAGCTTTTAACTTGTTGTATCTTTCTTTTAATTCATCACTAGCAAATCCGTCCTCAATTGCCTTCATTATATTGTTCATTTTCTTTTGTGTTTCCGCTATGGTGCTTTCCATTTGCTGGATGAACGGACATTCCTGCTGAAGATAGTCGTATAACTCCTGAACCATAGTTGCCTTGTTCTCTTTCTCGCTTATGAATTTAAGGGTGGCTATAACCACGAGTTTTTCTATCGCTTCCTTTTCAACCGATTTCTTCGTGCACTTTCTTCCATGCTTTACCTTTGAACATGTATAGTAGCGATATATTTTTCCTGTTTTCTTTTTAAGGGTTGAATCGCCAACCATGAATGAGCCACAAGTCCCACAAATCAATTTTGTAGTGAGAATATATTCAACATCCGTTTTGTAAACTTGAGGAATTCTTTTGTTCTTCTCTTTTTTCTTTTGGACTCGATTGAAGAGGTCATCATCAATGATATGAGGCATGAAATCCTCATTAGTGGTTTCACCCCAGGAATATTCACCGATATACTTCTTGTTTCCAAGCATACAGCTAAGTGAGCCATGACTAAAAGGTTCGCCAGTTCTGGTTACAAATCCTTTTTGCTTCAATAAGACTGCAAGACCATTGATTGTAATTTTGCTTTCGGCATACTCTTTATAAATGTACCTGACTATCTCGGCTTCCTTCTCATTGATGAAATAATGAGAATCCTTAAGGTCATAGCCATACGGAGTCCTTCCTCCGTTACCTTTTCCGTTTATAACATTCTCTTTCTCTCCACGCCTTACCTTCTGGGCAAGATCAACGGAGTAGGCTTCGTTCACGCCGTCAAGGACTGAGGCAAGTATTATTCCGTCTGAACCTTCTGAGATATTCTCAGTGGCCGAAAGAAGCTTGCAGCCGTTTTTATCCAGAATGGCGTTGTATTTCATCATGTCGTATCTATTTCTGCCAAAGCGGTCTCTCTTCCATACGATGACGTTTTGAAACCCTTTGCTGTAGGATTCCTTAATCATCCTTTGAAATTCTGGGCGGTTATCCGTCCTTGCTGAAAGTGCTCGATCGATATACTGACCGACTACCTCAATCCCTTTTCTTTGGGCGTAGGCATTGCACTCCCTTATCTGACCTTCGATTGATTCTTCCCTTTGATTGTCGGAAGAATAACGAGCATATATAACTCCATTCATATCATGAAACCTCCATTCATCTACGAATATCTATTCATTAGAATTTTAACCCCTGATTTTTGCCTTTTTTTCCAATCCGATTGGATTTTTAGAACTCTTTTTCCACTACTGGAACACTACTTTTTTAGAACCATTAAAGGAATAGGTATGTGATTATTGAATCCGACAATAATCCTGTATTTTTTGTAACTCTCTATTTTTCCACTACCAAAACTTGCTATTGACAACTTTTTTAGTCCGTTATCGTCATGTGGGTTTCCCACTGCTGACGCCAGTCAGAGATAAGGAGTGCTGCAGAATGCAACACCCGCTTATCCTGTTCCCTTTTTTGGGCCCAAAAATGTGTTTTAGCATCTTGGCTGTGCCGCTGAGTCATCCATTAAAATCGGATTATAGATAGTTAATTCCTTTTTGTAATCCTCTAGTTTTGTTTTTCTTTTTCCAAAAGAAATGACACCGCCTCTCCTGTAAGATTTCTCTTCATCACAAAAAAGATTATCTCTTTCTCTTTTTGGTGTATTAAGTCTATTGATGACCTTAAGCACAGCCGGTGCTAAGATTCTAGCCAAGAGCTGATAATCCTCTTTAGTGAATTCTTTTTTCATCCCTTCTAATTCCTTCGCTGTTTTTTCTTCCGTCATTAAAACCTCCTGTCCTGATTTGAACTCTCTCTACTTAAAAGGCTGGAAAAAGACCAAAAGTTTACTTTTTCCTAAAATGTCCCTTCACTTAAAAGGCTGGAAAACCGCCAAAAGTTTCCATTGAAAACAAAAATTATTAAAATAAAGTAAAGAAACACTCACACTCCTCTCACTATTATCGAAACCAAAATCATTTACTTCGCACACAATAAATAAAAAAGCCTCCCCATTATTAATGGAAAGGTTTTCGAAAATGTGGCCCTATTTTGGATTATTAAAAGTCCCGATTATTTAGCGTAAAAACGAACTGAAGGATATTCTTTTCTCATAGACAAGATCTTATCGCAATCGAACTTCCGAACTTTTGGAAACTTATTTCTTACTTCTGTTACAAGAATTAAGGTGTAGTTGTCTTTGTATTTTTGCATGAACTTCATTTCTCCACTAGACATATTAAAAATTTCTTTTTCCCCAGAAGTTGCCTTGACTTCGAGGTATTTTTTAACACCATTTTCGGTATATTCAATATCATAAGGAGATGTAGGATAAAATTTACTTGTATGATATACATCTTCAACATATTGACTTATAAGTTTCTTTATATTTTCATAAACAAAATCTTCACCTAAGACTCCATTTTCAACTTTTGCTTGATTTAATTTATCAAAGTCTGGATTGGAATTAGATCCTTGTTCTTTGGTTGAAAACAACATACCTGAATCGGAATAGACATCTTGTGCTTCAAGATCAATTTCATCAACTAAGAGTTTCTTGCCAACACCTTTTTGAATCCTAAAAACACTCGAGAGCAAAATCCCCTTCATTCCAATTAATGAAGTAAGAAAATTAAGACTCTTTGTTTCAGTGTCACATTCAAAGCCTCTCACAACATAGGCAAATCCACCATTTTGAGTCAGAATACATTCAAGAACATCTTTATTATCAATATCAAACCCGTCAGTTTTATAAACTAGTGTTATTGGATAATGTAATTTTTGCCTTCCTAAATGGGTATTAACTCCCATTGTTCCGTCTGTTTTCTTTTTTATAAATTCATCCGTTTCTTCCTTAACATACATTCCAAAAGAAGAACTTGTATTTAATTTCACACCATCCAAATATAAATTGCAGAATTCAAAAAAATAATCTATTTTGCTATTTGCCTGGGAGGTAGTTTTGTTAAGACACTTATCAACTAAATGCTCTGGCAAATTATCAATACTTAAGCCACTAGTATATAAGTCAATAATATCTTTATGCCATTTTTCAGGATCCTTTGATTGATTGATTGGCGTGCTGACTGTGGCAGTTTGCCCTTTTGCATAGTCATTATAAACTCCAAAAAATAGAGACTTCTCATCAATCTTAAATCTAATTTTGCTCATACTTTATACACCTCCTAATACGACAATATATCGCTATCAATATCTTTTAATTGAGAAAAAATGTACTCCAAAAGAGTAGTAACCATATTTACATCCCATCCATTTCCGGCCCTTCTTGACAATTGAGTGTATGATTGACCAGCAAAATCTATGTCAACCTTTCTTCCGACCCCTTGAAGGCCTTCAAGTCCCATTAGTCTAAATTGTTCAGTAACAGACATTTTACGTATAACTTCATGATCTTTATTTGCTTCGATTACACGGATACTATTGTGCTCAGGCATTGTTAAAGTTATTGAATATCCGTCATATTTAATTTTCTTGTTATAAATATCTAAGCAAAGAGGAGTATCGACAAAAAACGATTTAATATGATGTTTAACTTTTAGATGTTCAATTTGTTTTTTTGATAAATAAAGTTCCTTAGGAACATAACCAGCAGGGTCAAGAAAATCAGCCATTTTTAAATTGTTTCTTTTTAAAGGTGGGACCATCGAAAAACCTTTTGGCAATCCACCCAAACGAGCAAACATCCACACTCTTTCTCTATTTTGAGGAATGCCATAATCTTTGCTATTTAAAACAGCCATAGCAAGAGGTGATTCATTTAAATCGTTCTTATCAGCCACATACCCCAATTCTCTTAACATTTTAATCATTAATTCACGTGTAGAATCGAATTTCTTAGATAATAATCCCTTCACATTTTCCATTAATATATATCTAGGCTTTTTAACTGCACAAATCCTAATAATATGTTCAAACAAGGTGCCTCGACCATATGGATCGTCAACACCTTTTTGCATTCCAGCTGTGGAAAATGGCTGGCAAGGAAATCCACCAGTGAAAATATCAAAATCCGGAAAATCCTTAGCATTAGGATCAATTTTTGTAATATCTGGATAATTCTTAATTGCTTTTCCATTTTTGCCCTTGTGATTTGCATCAAATAACTCACATGCGTATTTATCAATCTCAGAATAAGCAACTACTTCATATGAAAATTTTGGGTGCTCTTCTTTAATTCTTTTTAAAGCAAAACTGCCTCCACCATAACCAGCAAATCCTTCAAACACTCGTAAAGGTTTTTTTCTGCTTTTCTTTTCTTTTGTTGTAATAGTTGTATTATTCATTGTCATTAGTCTCCTGTTTTTCGCTTTCAATTTCTTCAGAAAAAGGATCAAAGAAATCATGTAAAGTAATAGAAAGACCATTGCAAATCAAATTTAGATTTTCAATAGTTATATTTTGTTTGCCAGACTCAACTCTTGACAGATAAGTTCTATCAATCCCGATTTTTTTAGCAAAATCGTCCTGGCTTAAATTAGTCTTAGTAACTCTTAAATCTCTAATTCTTTTACCAATATCTTCTTTTAGCATTTTTTGACCTCACATAATTATAATGGCGTGTGACTTAAAAAGCAATAATTGTGACTTTAAAAAATCAAAAAAAGCGGGCTATTAACCCGCTATCTTTATTTGGCTCTTCTCAAGCGACTATAGAAGTCTCTTGCATCAAGTCTAATACCGAAGCACCAGTTGATTAGCAAGTGTGCTATCACTGGAGTTCGACTGTCATCTAAGTTGGTGGACCTCGCCGGGATCGGACCGGTGACCTCCTCCATGCCATGGAGGCGCTCTCCCAGCTGAGCTAGAGGCCCACTTAACGTTTTTTTACGCTTTTATAATATAACTAATTATCATTAAAAAAGCAATCGCTTTTATTAAATTATGTAGGTAAAAACCATAAAATATTCTGAATGTTAATCTTTTTGATTTTCTTTATTAGAAATACTCTCTTTCTTATCGGCTACAAGAAGATATTTATCGATTAATTTAAGTTTATTTAAGATTATTATAATGAGTGGAATTAATACAATTTGAAGAACGATTCCTGGCCAAGCTGTAATAAAAGCTCCAGAAAGAAAGATTGCAAAAGTAAAACCATCACTTGATGCTAAACCAATAAAGGTTTTTACGAGTCCCCAAACAAGTCTTCCAAGAAGCATTGCAATGATTAAACTAAGATAAGTAGAAAATATTTGATTAAGTTTAAGTTTTCTAGCAAATAAATTATATAAAAATCCACTAACAAAACCATAAGTAGCAAGTTCAAAAGCCATCGCAAAAGAGGTTGGATAAATTGGTGGCATTCCAAAAAGCAACGAACGAGTTAAAGGAGTGACAAAACCTAATAATAATCCATAATATGGTCCAAGAACAAATCCAGCAATAATAACTGGAATGTGCATAGGCAAAAGCATACTGCCAATCTCTGGAATTTGTCCAGTAAGTAAAGGTAATAGCCAACCCAAAGCTAAAAACAACGCGAATAAAATAATCTTAGTCAGTTCAATTCTTCTTTTAGTCATAATAATTCCTTATTTTCTTTTATATTATAACAATGAAAACCATTTAAGACTAATATTATACAAATTAAATTTTTATACATAATCAGATAGATATTCTAATCAATAATAATCTATTTATTTTTAAGTGTTAGAACTACTACTATTATTAGTCTCTAAAGCACAAAGTTTTTTAAAAATAGAAGTAGACAAAATAACTTTAGCCACGATGCCTACAAATATTCCTGTGATAATTGAAGAAAGGAAAATTACTGGATAATAATAAATTATGGTCCAAGTATTCATATAAATCATCGCAACTACTATTTGTCCACTAACATGGAAGATCGAACCAATGACTGAAATTACAATAACGGTTAAATTCTTAGCGATTTTTTTAATAATGAACATCACGATTAAAGATAATATCGCTCCTGTTAAACTCATAAAAAAGCCCATCTGAAAAATATTACCCAAAATTAACGAGGACACAATTACTCTTAATAAAGTAACCCCTAAAGCATAGAAAAATCCATAGCCATATAAAACAAGAATAATTGCAATATTTGCTAACCCAAGTTTAACACCTTGTAAACCAATGCTTGGAATAAAGGATTCGACAATACTTAAAACGATTGCCATAGATGTAAGAATAGCAATAGTTGCAATTTTTTGAATAATTTTATGATTTTTCATCTTAAATTACGATATCCTCATTATCCGTATTATCAAAAAGAACTATATAAACTTTGTTATATAAACAAACAATTGGGGTATTTGTAGTACTAACACTACCTTGTTTAACACAATCTTGATGAGGGCAAGAAGAATAGATAACTCGAATGGCGTTATATTTAACACCAACAATTAAATCATCATAAAGTCCTGTTACAGTAATCTCTCGCTCTTCTTCTTTTTCTTTGGATAAGTTTATTTCGGTTATCTCGCTATTTGAATCAGTAATCTTGGCAATTAAACTATCACTACTGGTCTTAATTGAATTAATAATAATAAATGAAGCAGAGCCAATAAGTAGAAGGATTGTAATAATGATGATATCCCATTTATATTTTTTAAACATAAAGATTTATTCCTTCACTTTTATAAGTTACAGATTTATTATCAATCACCATTACTTCAAAATTATTTTTATTAGCTAAACTTATAATAAAATTTTGATCCATCAACATAAAAACTGTGGAATAAACATCACAAAGCGTGGCATTATCATTAATCACCACAACCATTTCATGATTAGCGAGTCCACTACCAGTAAATGGATTGACAATATGAGTATAAATATTGTTATTATAAGTAAAATATTGTTCATCGTAAGAAGAAACTCCAATAGCAGTTTTTTCGGCAGTAAAACCTAAATCAAGATTTTTAAGGCCAACTTTAAAAGGATCGCCACTTTCTTTTTCACCAAGGATTATCGAAGAATTTCCTCCATTAATTAAATAATATTTAATGTCTTCCTTGCTAAATTTTTCTTTTAATAAATTTAAAACATATCCTTTAGTTATGGCTCCTAAATCAAGTTTTGCTCCACCTTCAATCTTTACTTTATTCCCTTCAATTATAAGTTTAGAGTTTTGCATAATTTCAAGTTCTCTATTAATGTCAACTTCACTTGGAAGGGTTTCGTTTTCAATGGCTTCTTTCCATAATAAAGATAAGCCACCAATTAAGGGATTAAAATATCCTTCAGTGGTATTTTCAAGTTCAATACTTTGTTTTAATAAAGTTAGTAAATCATCGTCTACATCAATAAAATTAGTTGCATTATTTATAGTATAAAGATTATTAACTCCTTCATATCCACTATAAGGATCACAATACTTATCATATTTATAAATTGTGGCTTCTAAGTCATCAAGATTTACACTTGGTTCATTATAAAAATTTAAAGAAACAAAACTAGAATAAGCAAAGATTGTTTGACTAACGGTGGTATTACCACATGAAGTAAGTGCAAAAACAAAAAAAGAGGATAGTAAACGAAATAATATTTTTTTCATTTTTAATCCTCCTTAATGTTCTAATTATATTTTAAGATTTACTTTAGTTCCATCATCATTTGGATGTTCATCCATATACTTAATAATTGGATCAAAAGTGTTTTCTTTTTTACCAATCTTACATTTACTAACTTGCGTTTCTTTACCAGTAACTAAGGCTTCAGCAAGATTTTTACATCCGGCATATCCACAAGCACCACAATTATAATTTGGTAACATCTTGGTAACATCTTCAATTCGTTTATCTTCTTTCACATAAAAGAAAATGGAAGCAATTCCTAAACCTAAACCAAAAACTAGTCCTATTCCAGCAAGAATTAAAAAAGCATATAAAATGGTCATTAATTTTTTTTCTCCTTCTTTTTACTTTCTTCATCACTCTTCTTACCAATGAAGAATTCACATTCTTCATGGTTACAATGACTACAATTAAACTCACTTCGTTCTAATTCTCTAGCCCCTTTTGGTAAAGGAATCTTTTTATTAATTCGATAGAGAATAATAAATATTAAAGCCAAGACAACCACTAAAGCAATAGCTAAAATAACAATTACATAGGTTGGCATATTATAAACTCACTAAACCAATAAAACCTAAGAAAGCTAAACTCATTAAACAAGCGGTTATTAAAGCAATTGGAGTCCCTTTTAAACATTTAGGGGTATTCGCACTTTCTAAACGATTTCTGATACAAGCAAAGACAACAATTATTAATAAGAATCCGAGAGATGTACCTATGGCGTTAGCCATCGAAAGAGCAAAATTATATTGCATATCCGTATTTGCTTGTACAACACCTAAAACAGCACAATTGGTGGTAATTAATGGAAGATAAATACCAAGAGAATTATATAAACTTGGTACATATTTTTTAATTATAATAGCCACTAATTGAACAAGCGAAGCAATAACTAAAATATAGGTAATTGTATCCATGAATCCAATATCTAATGGAACTAATACATAGGTATAAATTGGCCAACAAATCGCCGAGGCAAAAACAATTACAAAGACGACTGCGATTCCCATTCCTAAAGAAGATTCAACTTTAGTAGAAACACCAATAAAGGAACAGCATCCATAGAATCGAGAAAGCAAAACGTTATCTATAAGCATTGCACTAATAATTGCTAAAACGAAAGTTACAATGGCATTGGTCATAATTATTTAACCTCCTTTTTAACATTTTTATTTGTATCACCAACAAGTTTAGCTGCTAAAGCTTCCGCAGCAGCTTTTTTAGCTAGTCTTTCTTTAACTTGTTTATGTTCATTTTTACGATTTTTACAGAAAGCAATTACCATTAAGATTAACCCAAGGACTAAGAAAGCTCCAGCAGGTAATTGGAAGAAACTCATCTTTAAAGCTGAAAGAGGTGTAAAAGAGAAATAAGGAATAAACGTCAAGATTGTTCCCATAGATATTCCACCCGTTCCTAAAATCTCTCGAATGAAAGCCATAATAACTAAAGCAAGAGTATAACCAACTCCCATTCCGATTGCATCAAGAAAGGAATCATAAACGGTATTCTTACTAGCAAAAGCTTCTGCTCGACCTAAAACAATACAATTTACAACGATTAAAGAAATGAAAACACCTAAAGTCGAATATAATTCTGGTAAGAATGATTCACAAAGCATCTTAATAATCGTTACAAAAGAAGCAATGATCACAATATAACAAGGAATTTTTATTTCTTCAGGAATAATTTTCTTAACCATTGAAATAACAAGATTTGAACCAATTAAGGTAATTAAAAAGAGAATTCCCATACCTAAAGCGGCTTCTACAGATTTAGTTACTGCTAAAGCAGGACAAGTTCCAAGCAAACCAATAAATAAAGGATTTTCAATGAAGATTCCTCGTGTAAGGTTTTTAATATGTTCTAATTTTTTACTATTTCCCATATATCCCCCTAAGCAATCCTACTCTTCGCATCACTATAAGCTTCTTTTAGCATATTGCGGATAAGTTTTGCCCCATAAGTTGCTCCACATTTCACATCAACATTATCAATATCACTTACTTTGTTACCACTATTATAAGTTGATTCAACATAACTATTGATTGTAGAGGCAAAGGATTCAGTATTTTCGGTAATTACAACACTTTCGACATTTAAAGATAAGTTAATACCCGTTAATAAAGTAATTCCTCCATAAGAGTTCTTTCCACTTAACTTATAAACATATCCTTGTGCTGTGGAGACAGCATCTATTGCTTCCCAAGCATTAATAATATAAGATTTTTCGCCACTTATTTCTAATTCAGTAAAAGTACTATTAGCAAAAATCTTTTCAAAAGCAGCATTTTCTTTTTTAGCGTTATTGTCAATAATAATAGGTGCAGTAAAATAATTAACAACCCCAATTAAAGCAGCACTAATTCCAGCAATGGCGCAAAGAATAAGAGAAGTTTTTAAATATAAATGTAAATTTTCTTTTTTCATATTTATTTTCTCCTATAATCCTAAAAAGATACAAAGACTGATAATTCCTAAGATCGCTAAAACAATGATTAAGTGTTTATAGTTATATTTATTAGTTGACCATTTATAGTAATCAATAACCGGAACAAAGGTATTAGCAATCAAAATTGCAAAACACATTCCTTCTGGATAAGCACCAAATAATCTAATTAAAATTGTAATTGAAGCAATCAAAGTTCCATAGATTATTCTACCTGGTCTAGTGATTGGAGAAGTTACTGGATCAGTTGCCATAAAGACCATTCCAAACATAAATCCACCACTTAAAAGATGATAAAGCATATATTCAAAAACATTTGAGGCATTAATTGCAATACCAGCAAATAAAGACATTAAAACAAAGGTAACAAGCATTGAAAGCATGATTCTAAAATCTGCACTACGTCTAATTAATAAATAGATACCACCAATTAAGATACATAAAGCACTGGTTTCACCAATTGCTCCAGGAACTGTTCCAATAAATAAATCTAATAATGAATAAGGCATATTTGCAAGACTACCAGCTACCGAAGAAGTGCCTCCCGTAATTACATCATATAATTGATTTAAAGGAGTTCCTCCCGCTACTACATCATAAAAAGCATTTCCACTATATGTCCAAGTTGATCCAAAACATAAGGCAGCAAAAATACGTCCAACTCCCGCAGGATTAAAGACATTTTGTCCTAAACCACCAAAGAGTAATTTTGCAAAAACAATGCCAAATAAAGCTCCAGCAAATACTTGATACCAAGTAGAGGAAGCAGGCATAATTAAAGCAAAAATAATCGCACTTACTAATGGGGATAAAATATTTGTAATACTAAAGTTCGAATATGATTTAATAAACTTCTCTTTGAAAGTTCGTTTAACTCCATCATATGGACCAATATTTCGTAAACCAACATAAACAAATTCAGCCAGAAGCATCGTGATGACACTTACTAAAATAACTTTTAATCCAGCAAGTCCATTCATGACTAAACCAAAAACAAGTGTTGGAAGAAGAGCAATTAAAACATCAATCATCATGCGCGAAACACTAGATTTTCTTCTTAGGTGGGGAGAAGTTTCACTAATAAATTCCATATTATTTTTTAACCACCTTTACTAATAATTTTGCCCTACGGACAAAATCGGTAACTCTAATTTTAGAGGTACAAGAATATGAACATAAACCACATTCAATACAAGCTTTAACATTAAGTTTATTTAATTTGTCTCTATCTAGTGTTTTCACCGCATTCATGATGGTGACTGGTTCAAGTCCTACAGGACATGAATAAACACAAGACGCACAACGAATGCAAGGTTCAACTTTATATTCTTTTTCATTTAAAATAATAATTGAGGTAACAGTTTTAGTTATAATAACATCATCAGTTACACTAGCAACACCCATCATTGGTCCACCCATAATGAAGACTTTTTTCTCTTCATTTGTATAACCACCAACCATTGGTAATAAATCTTTAAAAGAAGTACCAATTTTAACTCTAAAGTTTTGTGGTAAAACAATTCCATTACCATTAACAGTAATATTTCGTTCAATAACTGGCATATTCCATTTAATTGCTCGCCAAATTCCAAGACAAGTTGAAATATTAAAATTCATAATGCCATATTTTGCAGGTAAAACGCCAGTTGGTATTTTAATACCGGTGGCACTTTTAATCATGGCAATTTCCCATCCTTGTGGAAAGAAATTACCAACCTTACAAAAACTTATATGATCATTTGGATAAATTTTTAAAACGGAATCCCAAAGAGCAGCTAAATCAGTATATTTTTTCTTAATACAAATAATGGCTTTCTTAGCTCCAAAAGCTTGCATGGCATATTTAATACCTGCAACTACTTCATGAGTAAATTCGAGTTGAATACGATGATCACTAGTTAAGTATGGTTCACACTCAATACCATTAACAAGTATCGTATCAATTGGATCAGTTGTTTGAAATTTAATATAAGTAGGAAAGCTTGATCCTCCAAGACCAACTAGAGCTTGCTCTTTAATGATATTTGTCATATCTTCTCTAGTAAGTTTAGCAATCTCTTCATCACTTCTTTCATAGACACTATCAACATATTCTTCTTTAAAATCATTTTCAATTTTAATAAAGTTAACTTCTTTTCCAGAACGATGGAAATGTTTTTCATAACCAACAAAAGTGCCACTAACCGTAGCATGGATGTTTTGTTCAAAGAAGCCACCATTACGTTTACCAATTACTTCACAACACTTAACATGATCACCTACTTTGATATAAACTTCAGCCGATGAGCAACGAGCATTATCAGTAGCAATATATACATACTTTGGTTTAACAAAATTACGAGTTGGCAAATAAGTTGTTAATTTGTAAAGGTCTTTTATGACCGTTGTTTTAGCTATCATATGTAAAATTATAACACCTTATTAGATAAGGAGAGATAGGAAAATGACAAATTATGCAAAAGATTTAAAAAATAGAAAAGCAAAAATTATTGTTTAAAAGTTGCTTGAATATAGTTAGCTATATCGAGAGGTGGATTATTCTTTCGAGGAAAATCATTTGGTAATCTCTTACATATATCTATAAGTTCCTTTGCATCGCATGGAGAAAAAATATATAAATATGATTTAGCCCTTGATGATCCTGTATAAAAATCAACTCCATTTAAAATTGCATCTTTATCACAATCTATTAATATAATTACATCAGCCTCTAACCCCTTGAAAGTTCTTATTGTCAAAACTTCAATTTTCTTGTCGCCAGAGGTATAAAAATTATTATCTATGCTATCACTTAACGAACATTTATCAACAGTTGAAAATGTTAAAATTTTAATAATAGAATCATTTTTTCTTTCTTCTACAATTTTATCTATCTTCTTCATCAAATCGATTTTACTTTGGCCAAAATAAATAATTGGTTTTATCCCAGTATAGGCACCATCAAAGCAATTAGCTTTTTTGTTAAATACACTCAAGGAAGATGAGGCAATATTTTTTGTATTTCTACAATTCTTATGTAATGTTATTTTTGACTCTAACTGATTGACTAAATCAGGTAGTTTACTAGATTGGACTAATTGATTCTTATCATAAAAAAGATAAAAAATACCATCAGCCTTGCAAGAGCATTGATATAAAAATTCAATTATTCCACTATTTTCAATATCATCAATGCCAAAATCTTGTGCTTCATCAATAATAAAATTTTTATATTTAAAGATTCCTTTTTCAATCTCATTTTTTATTTCCTTATGAAGGTTAACAAAATCATTCACACCTTTATTTTTGTAAGACATTAAGAAACCATCAATTGTATAAACATCAATATAATTATCTTGGCCAGCTTTTATATTTGAAAGACTGCTTTGTAAATAATCTTTTAATCTAGAATTAAAACACAAAAATAAAGTATTCTCTTTTTGATCATTTAAAAGTCTCGCTTTTTCAAGCGCTATCATTGTTTTTCCGGTTCCTGCTGCGCCGCTTATAGCAACACTTTTTTGTTCTGATAAAAAATCCAAACAAATCATTTGTTCATTAAGTAGAATATTAAGCTTATAATTATTTAATTTACTATCAAAGGTTTCGATAACTCTAAAAGTTGGTTTAAGAAATAAATCAAAATATTTTCTTCCTTCGTCTTTAGTTAATTTATTTTCAATAACAACACCTTTATAATCCGAACTTTTGCTAGATAAAATATCATAACTCATAATTGTTTCAATTTCTTTTTCAGGATTAGAAAAAGCGGATTTGGACATTATAAATGTTGTATTGTAACCACCAATAAATTTCTTATCATCAAGCTCTTCTCTAGAAAACGAAGGAAACCAAACGCAATAAGAAATTTTACACTTATTATATAATTCAAAAGCTACACTATTACCAGCACAAATTGATTTAATTTTATCTATTAGATTAATTTGATTATTTTGTGCTTGTTCAAATGGAGAATAACTCATTTTATTATTATCACTATAATACCATTGCCCGTTATCATCACATCTAACACGTCCATTTTTTGCTTCTACACAAAGAATACCTAATTTATAATTAAAAATGATGAAATCACATTCATTATCCCTTACTAAATCATGTTGCCCTTCGGTTTGAATAATTCTTTTGAAATTATATGAATAAAAAACATAATAATCATCATCCAAATGATTTTTAAGTGCATTATACATTCCTTTTTCATTGCTTTTTTCATCAAAATACTTACATTCATCCGGTATCATGTGCGCTTTTCCCATAATCATTTCCCCACAAGTTCTTTAAAAGTCTCATCATCAAAATTTTCATCTATAATAAAAGTGTGCCACTTTGTATCATGTTTAAGTTCTATATAACTTTCTTTTTTAATTGAGTTGAATAAAACTATTTTTTTATTTTTCCAAATTAAATCAGGTATAATTTCACTTCCTTTATCACCTTTCAATTTAACATTCGTAAACAAATCGTCATTGTTTGCATTTTCAGAAATAATATTTGTTAATCTTTTAATAATGTCAGGATTGTCAGTTTCACCCAAATTATTCATTATGTTTTCTATTGAATCGCCAGACAAATCAACGGAATAATTGTTTGTATCGTCAATATTAAAATCACTTTCATCGGAATCGATCTTGGAAAGTATTTCGTTCAATAATACTTTTGCTTTTCCTCTTTTAAGAAATTCATGCACAGATTGATTATAATAATTTCTTAAGCAATTATAACAAGAGGTATCTTCAGAACAGCAGTTTTGACTAACCTTGGTAAGAGCAGCTTTTAAGCAATTAACAAAAATCGATTTATCAAGAATTTTAGATATATTTCCCGAACCACCAGAAGAAGTATCATAAAAAATGAAAGTTACATTACGATTGCTATCAAAATAATGAGTACCAGCTATTTCTCTTCTATCGATTTGTAGATAAGAACAAATCCCTTCTAAAATAGCATACAACAATGAATATACATATTCGTAAAGAGAAACTCTTTCTTCAGAATTATAACTAGTAATAAAATTAATATCGCAAATTTTCGTTATTTTAGAAAATTCTACACTAACTACATCAGTTTTAAATTTATATCCTAAAGAAATTCTATCAAGTTTTATATTTGAACAATCATTCCCTTTACGATCTTTATGAGGCCTATTAATAGTAGGGTAACCACCAACGTTTGTATTGTCAATCACTGTATAACCACAATTTTTACAATAGAAAAAATTTGACTCATTAATCGTAAGCAAACTATCATTTGATAATTGAGTAAGTTTAATAAAATTGCAAATATCAAGTTCTTTCTTTTTTTCACCTTCACCAATATAAGTTAGTTTTGAGGCATAGGTTTTTTTAGGCAATAAAGTATTTTCAATCTTTTTTGAATTATTTTTTTCAGCGTAGAAACCGAACTTTGGTTCAATATAATTTCTAATTGTAGAACCATACGGATTGTCAGATAATGGGCCAAATCCACAATAGTGACAGTTATCAATTTTTTCCTCTAAATTGTAGCAATTGATTCTATTACATTGAGGGCATGTTACATATTTTGTTATTGGTAGAACATTATCGTCAAATTTTGTAACAATATATCTAGATACATATTTTTTCTTATTAACAATTACCTCAGATTCGGGCGCATATTCAGAAATAGCAATAGATAGATCTCGTTCTAGTTTTATTTTTTCGTTAATTCCAGAATTGTCTTCTCTAAGCACATTAAGCTTAACATTCGCTATTGGAAACCCATAAGAAGGTATTATTTCATTTGAAGCTAATCTTGATATAATGTCGTTTGAGATAACTGCATGTAACATATTATTATAATAATTCATCTCGAATGAATTATTGGTTTGTCTAGCATTTTCAAGCCCTTTCTTATAATTTTCAATATCTTTATTTGTTTCGTTAATAAAATTTTCATATGGTTCATAAAATTTGTCATTATTCCATTTAAAATCATAAAACTCATCATTTGCGTTGTCATCTAATAAATATTTGTTTATTTCTTCGTTCAATTTAACTTGATTAGAACTAATATACTTTTTAAATAAATCTAATGTATTTTTATCTATTATTTTTTCAGTTTGAAAATATTCTTTATTATCAGTAAAGAAATGCCCTAAGCAAATATCCCGTATATGTCTTAACAAAATTTTTGTGTTATTTGATTTAAATGATGGTGGTCGTACAATTCCTCGAATCATAGTTCTAGGATCATCAAAATACGTAAAATCATGAGATGATAAACTACAAAAAGTAATTATAAAAGCTGGAGTATCAACGCTTCTACCTGCACGTCCTGCACGTTGAACATAATTTGATGGTTTAGGTGGCACGTTTCTCATAAAGACAGTTGTTAAACTACCTAAATCAATTCCCATTTCAAAAGTAGTTGAAGAATTAAGAATATTTATTTTTTTATTTTTAAAATCATCTTGATATTTTTTTGCTTGAGCTTTTTCAATTTGCGATGTATGTTCTTCGCAATCAATATATTCAAATTTTTTATTTTTATAGTTTTCTCGGTAATAATTATCTTTAAATATATCTTCGGGATTACATTCGGAAAGCACTCCATCACATCCATCGTGTGGGCAAACGTTATTGATGTTATATAAAGTTATTTTTTTACATTTATTGCAACGATAATATTTAAGATTTTTTTGAATATAAAGAGAATAGTTAGATTCATTAATTCTAAAGGTTTCAATAGCTGTATCCGTAGTATATGGACACAATAATTTTGTTCCTTTTGCAGCATCAAAGATAGCCTTCAATAGTTTAATAGTATCTAGATATGATATTTTAAACGCTTTACTTGTATAGGAAACAAGAAAATTTTTTCCTTCATGAACTTGATCAACGGGAAGAAATGATTTTACTTTTTTATCTTTAGAATCTTCGCTGAGCAATGAAACAGAATTGCCTACTGGATAGCGTACTCAAAATGAAGGCAGTAAAAAAGGGGACGGTAACAGATGGGGAGAACACCCTCTTCTATGATGTCGTCAGATTGGAGGATTCATTATGCTAAACGTCAAATCGCTCCATCCATACGACGGAATAAACAAGCTGAATGTCTGTGCCTACGCAAGGATATCGAGGGACAAGGAAGAACTCGAGACCAGCCTGAACGAGCAAATCGATTTCTACACCACCACCATACTCTCGGTCCATAAATGGAATTTCGCCGGAATGTACGCCGACGACGGAATATCCGGCTCATCTATCAAAGGAAGGGTCCAATTCCAAACGATGATTGAAAAAGCCAGAGCGGGCGAGATTGACATCATCTTGGTGAAATCGATATCGAGGTTCGCCAGAAATGTCATCGACCTGCTTTCGATAATCCAAGAGCTAAGGGTGAACGGAGTCGAGGTTCTCTTTGAAAGAGAAGGATTGTCTTCCCTGGACGTCAAATGCGACTCTTACCTAACGATGTACGCAAAATTCGCCGAAGAGGAAATAGTCTCGATGAGCAAGAACGTCAACTGGAGGAATCAAAAGGACTTCAGGGACGGAAGATATAAGATCAACGCCAGCCAAATGCTCGGCTTCCGTTACGACGAGAACAGAAAAGTAGTCATCGACGAGACCGGGGCCAAATGGATAAGGGAGATATTCAAGCGATACGCGGACGGGCAAACCCCTGCCGAAATCGCAGAATTCTTGGAGGAAAACCATGTTAAAACAGGGGTTGGGAACCCGAAGTGGTCCTCAAGCTCGGTCCACGCCATCCTCCGAAACGAGAAATACGTAGGCGATGCTGTGATGCAGAAATTCTACATCGAAGACAACCTTACCCATAGGCGAGTCACAAACAGCGGTCAGAAAGATAAATACTACGTAAAAGATGGCCATGAGGGAATTGTCGACAGGTCCACTTGGGATAAGGTCCAAGAAATAATTAGCGCGAACGCAAGGAAATACAAAATCTTCAAAGGAAACTCGCAGGACTTCGTGACCGAGTATACGCATTTCGGCTATTGCCCCTACTGCCACGGCAACTACAGCGCGAAATGGAACCGAGACGTCCGAATGCTCTATTGCGGTTCGAACAGGACTAGGAAGCTATGCAAGAACAGCGAATCAGTCTTCGTAGAAGACCTCGACAAGATAATCCCGATTCAAATTAAAAAGCTCAAGGACAACGAGCCTTTGTTTAAAGAGGCTTTGTTGAAGGTTTTTGAAGAGGATCGGTCGGAAACCCAACGCAACCAAATAAAAGCCCTAGAAGGCGAGTTGGAGGCCCTGCGCGCCAAGTCCATCAAGTTCTCTAGATACAAGGACCCAGCATTCGATGACTTAAAAGCAGAAATCAAAAGGAGCATCTCCTTGAAGGCGAAAGAAAAAATGGTTATAGAGAACGAGATAATCACAAAGATGAATCCTCAAGCCAGAGCGAAAAACATAATAACTGAACTGAGGAATTGTCCGAATGATGAATCGATCGGCGATTACGAGTTCAAAAAGCTCTTCAAAAGGGTCGTTATTTACAAAAGAGATAAGTTGGTCTTCATTATTGGAAACGAGAACATGTCAAAACTTCCAAGAAAGATAGAGCCTTCCTTCACTTGCTGTTACAAATACAAGATTAGGAAGACGACGTTCATCTGCAATTTCGGCATTTACATTAACCGTTAAAAGCAAGAAAAAAACACCTAGGTCCCGCGAGGAATCTAGGTGTTTTCTTTGTTAATTAATCAGGTGCGTATTAGTAGTTCGAATAACCATACCGGCATTGGTTATTCAAACTTTTTGTTTTTCTTCTTTTTCTCATTTTTAGTGAAAACATGCGTAAATCGCAGTGCTTTTTGGTTTTGCTTAAACCGGTTAATTGAGGTCTAATGAATGTTAAACCAAGTTAAACGGGTGCAACAAAAAAGCGACAACCTTACGTATTGTCGCTGTTTAAATTGAATGGCGCCCCCGGGCCGATTCGAACGGCTGACTTTCATCTTAGGAGGATGCTACTCTATCCGGGCTGAGTTACGGGGGCAAAGACTAAAACTTAAAATCAAAGAGAGAAATCTGCTCACTCTCTTTTAAGTTATCTAAAACATGCAAAGAAGTAAGCTTCTTTAAAATTGTACTACTAATTCCTCCACGTTTAAGTAAATCTTCTTTGGAAGAAAATTCTTTTTCTTTACGAGCGTTAATTAAAGAGACACCACCTGCTTCACCAAAACCATCTAAGACTTTAAAAGGAGGAATGAGGGCGTTATGTTCACGATCAATCACAAAATTAGCTGCATCACTTTTATTAATATCAATATTACTAAAAGTAAATCCACGTTCACAAAACTCTAAACAAAGTAATAAAGTATCTAATAAATCTTTATCTTTATTACTAAATTTATCTATTGGATTATTTGCTTTCTTCTTATTTTGTAATTCAACAATCTTATCGTGAATTTTATCAATTCCAGCGCTCATGGTCTCAATATCATAAGCGTTGCATCTTAAAGTAAAGAAAGTCGCATAGAATTCTAGAGGATAATAAACTTTATAGTATCCAACTCGACAAGCCATCGTCACATAAGCACATGCATGTCCTTTAGGGAACATGTATTCAATCTTTTTGCAAGCTTCAATATAGTAATCAGGAACTTTATGATCAATCATTAATTTAATTTGATCACTATTTAAATGCTTATCTTTCTTACGGACTGTTTCCATAATATTAAAAGCATCTTGAGGAGCGATATTATAACGCATTAAATCAACCATAATATCATCACGACAACCAATAGCATGGGCAAGGTCCATTACTCCACTAGAAAATAACTCTCGTTGATTACCATTCCAGACATTGGTTCCGTGAGTAAGACCACTAATAATCATTAAATCGGCAAAAGTTTTAGGTTTGGTTTCTCTTAAAGTTTCGCGTGTTAATTCAGTACCAAATTCAGGAAGACCAAGTGCTCCATTATCTTTTGGCATATATTTATGAGCAAGATTTAAGGCATCATCGGTTGTAAAAAGTGAAAGAACTTTTGGATCATTCATTGGAATTTTTGCAAAACTAAACCCTGATAATTCAGACATCATTTTGACCGCTTGAGGATCCACGTGTCCTAACATATCAAATTTTAATAAAGTATCGTGAATTGATGAAAATTCAAAGTGGGTTGTTTTCCAAGTAGCATCAGTATCACCAGCAGGATATTGAACTGGACAAAAATCATAGATATCATATCCACGAGGAATCACAACAATTCCTCCTGGATGTTGACCAGTAGTTCGTTTAACTTCACAACATCCTTTAGCCGTTGATGCAATAAAAGCATCACTTGGATTCTTACTTAATTCTTTATAATAATTTTTTACGTATCCAAAAGCTGTTTTATCTTGAACAGTACCAATAGTTCCGGCTCTAAAAACATAGTTTTCACCTAATAGTTCTTTAGTGAATAAATGAGCTTTTGGTTGGAAATCAGCTGGAAAGTTTAAATCAATATCTGGGACTTTATCAGCATGGAAACCTAGGAATGTTTCAAAAGGAATATCTTGACCATCACCAATCATTATCTCTCCACATATTGGACACTTCTTTAAAGGTAAATCAAAACCAGAACGAATATCATCGCCTTCATAAATTTCAAAGTGTTTGCATTTTGGACAACGATAATGAGGTTTTAAAGGATTAACTTCAGTAATTCCAGCCATCGTAGCGGCAAAAGAGGAGCCAACACTACCACGGCTACCGATTAAGTATCCTTGATCATTACTCATTTTCACCATACGGTGAGAAATGTAATAAGTCACGGCATAACCGTTATTAATAATACCATCAAGTTCTTTTTTTAAACGTTCTTCAATATAGGTAGGGAGAGGATCGCCATACCAATCGTGTGCTTTCTTATAACAAATATCACGAAGCATTTTGTCGCAATTATCAATGCTAGGAGCAAAAAGTTTATCGGGAATTGGTTTAACATCATCAATTAAATCATTTATTTTATTAGTATTTGTAATGACGTATTCCTTCGCTTTTTCTTCTCCAAGCCACTTAAAACAATCTAACATCTCATTAGTTGTTCTAAAATGTTGATCAGGATTTGGATAATAATAAAAACTATCATTACGAGATTCATTTTTTCTTAAACGTTGAAGGTGACGCAAATCATGTCGTGTTCCGCCTACCCCATCGGACTCAATTAAAACATCACGATATTTTTTATCTTCTGGATTTAAATAATGGCAATCACCAGTAGCAACAATTATTTTATTTTTGCTATCAGCAGCTTCAATAATATCTTTTAGATTCTTTTTTAATTCATCAAGATCATTAATATCACCTTTATTAATTAAAAAAGAGTAATTTTCTAATGGTTGAATTTCCACATAATCATAAAAATCTAAAGCTTTTAAAAGAGCAGGTTTATTCTTTCTTAAAGCGCAATCCATCAACTCCCCATTTGCACAAGCTGAACCCACTAATAAATTCTTTCGATATTTAATTAAATTAGAACGAGTTACATAAGGATGTACTCCTAAATAATTAATATGGGCTTCGGAAATCATCATATATAAATCTCTTAAAGCCTCATGATTTTTGGCAAGTACGGTAACATGATATCCTTGACGGCCAAAATGTTTAAGAATTTCAATGTTTAGTGGTAATTTCTCTAAATCAAGTAAATTATTTTTACCTTTTAATTTCTCAGCTAGTAAAGGCTTAATGCATAACCAACATTTAGCTAAAACATCAGCATCATAATCTGCTCTATGTGCTTTATGATTGGTGTTTTCACTAAATGAAACATCTTCATCATCATCTTCATCATTTTCATAGTTTACTTCATAACGTTTACACATCGAACCAAGAGTATGTTTAGAATTTGATTCATTTAAAAAACGATCAATAGGCAAGGTATCAATACATGGTAAAGTAAGCGGACCAAATCCATTATTAATCATTTCTTCATTAATTATCCAATAATCGAATTGTGCATTATGGGCAATTAAAATAGAGCCTTTAGCAAATTCTAAAAATTTAGTGATTATATCTTTAAATTTAGGGGCATCTTTGACCATTTCATTACTAATATGAGTAATTTTTTGTAATTTCTCAGGAATTTCAATCTCTGGATTCACTAGTGATTCAAAGTTCTCCGTAACAAAACCATTTACAATTTTCACCGCACCAATTTCAATAATACGGTCATACTTAACACTTAAGCCAGTTGACTCGGTATCAACTACCACATAACTTGCTTTATCTAGATTCATATCTAAAGGATTAATAGCTCCCGTAAGATAATCCTCAATCATATATAATTCACAACCATATAAGATTTTTATTCCATACTTCTTGCCAGCATCTTGAGCCATTGGAAAAGATTGCACTACTCCATGATCAGTTACAGCTAAAGCTTTATGTCCCCAATGCTTGGCTAAAACACAATATTTATCAATAGTAGGAATTCCATCCATTTCACTCATATTAGTATGAAGATGAAGTTCAATTCTTTTTTCTATTGAGGTATCTTCTCGTAAAGGAGTTGGTGGCAAAATAAAGAAATAGTGGCCCATAACAATGGTATTTCTTTTAAATTTATCAATACTAACACGCCCTTCAACTCTTAAATTATCATCAACTTTAATAGTTAATAAATCTTCTTTTTTGAGACTTTTATCATTAGAAATAAAGGTAACATAGATGGCTTCTGAGCCATCATCAAGACCAACTTTAACTAATAATTTACCAGTTTTTGTTTCACGTGCATCAAGTTCGAAAACTCGTCCATTAAGATCAACTGCTCCACTATTAGAATCAATTTGAGCAATCTTATATTCTTGGTAATCGCCTTTTTTAAAAAGTTCTCTTTGACGACGTTCTTCTTTCATTTTTTCAAAATTATCTTTTTGTTCATTAATTATTTCGATTTCAGTTTTTTTCTTTTCTTCTTCAAAAAGAAAATCTTTAGTCTCTTTTATTTCTTTATCTTTATTCGTCTCTTCTTCTTTAGGGCTATCACTATCATCTAAAGAATTATCTTCTTCAGTAATAGTTAAGTTGTTTTTTAGACTTAAATCCTCTACTTCCTCACTAATAGATTCTTCTTTAACATCCGTGGAAGTTGTTTTAATAACAAATCCATAATTAATCATTTTAAAAAAATCGTTAAGTTCATTTGCGTAGAGAGTATCAAATTTTGCTTTTTCTTCTTTGGTATCAAAAATTAAAGTCAAAAAAGTATCGAGACGATCTAAACTATAACTGACTTTAAATTTAGCAATTGTATGAGCTTTATTAAAAAACCAATCATTAATTAAAGCGATTAAACGGTCACTTTTTAAATTTGTATTATAAGAATAAGTAATCTGATATTTATATGTAGTAATCGAGGATAAACCATTTAAAAAACGTTCTAAAGTTCCATAGTCCCAACCAGTCTCTTTTATAAAAGAAAAAATAAATAAATCTTTATCATATTTTGATTTAATGCAAGAAGCTAAGACAAGATCAAAAGAATCAGAATCATGAATTCCAATTGAGTTTAAAAATCTTAGTGTTTTTGCATCATTACTCATTTTAGAATAGACCAAAAATATCCTTAATAAAGATAACAATCATTAAACCAAAGAGTAAGAATAATCCAACATAAGAAATGATATTTTTAATCTTTGGAGGAAATTTCCATCGATCATCATTACTAGTTTTTTTATCACCAATATTAATTTCTTTTGGGTTATTAGAATCTTCAATAACGACAGGAGCACTCTTTTTCTTCTTCGCTTTTTTAAAGGCATTAACTGTTAATTCAATTAAAGTAACAAGAATTTGCCATCCGTCAAGTCCAGGGAATGGTAAAAGATTAAAGATTGCTAAATTAACACTAATTACCGCCCAAGTATTTAAATAGACATAGAAAGGATAAGAAGCAAGAATCGTTGTTGTTTGATTAAAAATAGCTACTGGACCACCAACTTGAGCCCAGGCATTTGAATCATAGAATAAACTAAATAAAGCACGACCAATTAAACTGGTAGAATTAGCAAAAGTTTCCCCAGTCACTTTTAAACTATTGAGACCATTCCAATAACGATAGACAAAAGTACCAAATCCTAAACGATTAATCGTATTTGAATCTGATAAAGAAAGATGTAAATATCCACTAACTGCTTCTTTTGTAACATTATTTATTACACTAACACTAATAGGTTTAATTTCTTCGCCTTTTGAGAAAGTATAATAACTATAAGCTTTGCTATCATTTAATTTTGGATAATATTCATTAACGCCATTATTTGTGATAACTTCTGCTAAAACAAGTTTAAAAGAAAGTGAGAAATCAGTATCATTATATCCGACACTTGAAGTATCAATAATTAAAGAATAGTAATTAGTATTATTTAAAATAACTACAGGTTGAGTAGGATCATTAATTGAGTAAATTAAAGAATTTGTTTCGTCTTTTGGCGCATTTGTTTTTAAGAAATAATAATTTTGATCATCATTACCATAATCGACTGGCGAAGAAACCTCAATTGGTTCATTTCCTTCGATGTCGTAGGTTAAATACTTATTCATGGTTGATGAATCAGTAACACTAATAACATTGATATAATCGACTTTACTTTGTTCAAAACAAGAAGCAGCAATAAAGAAAATAACAAAAGCTAAAACAAAATTCATCGCAATACCAGCAAACATAATAATCAATTTTTTCCAGTATGAGATATCTTCAAGACTTCTGCCTTTTAATTCTGGTTTTTCTTTTAATAAATCATTATCATCTTCCCCAAGCATCGCAACATATCCACCAAGTGGAACAATACCAATTGAAAAAGTGGTTTCTCTTTTTTCATTTTTACTATTAATAAAAAAGAGGGAGTCTTTCTTTTCATCTTTTGGCTTACGACCAATCTTTAAAATCTTATAACCAAAGCCAATTGAAAAATCACTGCAATAAACTTTAAAAGCTTTTGCGGTCAAAAAGTGTCCTAATTCATGAATAGTAATTAAGACGCCTAGCGCAATAATGAATAAAATTAACGAAAGAAATTGTTGCATTATTTAATCCTCACTTTATCAAAATAGTCTTGAACCATTAATCGAGTATCGAAATCAATTTTTTTAAGTTCTTTAATATCATAAACTTTTCTATACTTACTTTCACGAGCAAAGTGTATTATTGTTTCATCAATTTCTTTAAAAGTAATTTTATTAGCTAAATAATTTTTTATTACTTCTTCATCGAGGGCATTTATAATACATCCAGCATCACCTAAATTATCTAAAATTACTTTCGCTAAACTTAATGAAGGAAAACGATTTTCATCAACTTTATAGAATTTATATTGGTTTTGTGTGTTTACTTCTAAATCAGTAAAATGGTCTTCTTTATTGTTTGGTATAGCAAGATTTAAAGCATAAATAATTGGGTCAATCATGGTTGGTTTTCCAACACATAAAATAGTTTTATCTTTAAAAACCACAAAACTATGTACATAACTATCTTTATTAACTAAAACTTTAATTTTATCTAGTGGTAAATCAAAAAGATAATGGGCTTCAACTATTTCAAACATTTTATTCATCATCGTATTGCTATCAAGAGTAATTCTTTTTCCCATCTGCCAATTAGGATTACTAAGGGCAACTTTAGTTGAAACTTCACTCAATTTTTCTCGAGAATAATCGAAAAATTGTCCTCCACTAGCAGTTAATACGATATGATCAATATCTTTTACATCGTTTTTATATAGACACTTACTAATAGCAACATGTTCACTATCAATTGGAATCAAGCGACCATGACCACTATTTAATAGTTCTTTAATAAATTCGCCGCCAACTACTAAAGATTCTTTATTAGCTAAAAGAAGAATCTTGTTTAATTTTAATATTTCAATACTTGGAAAGAGACCTGAAAAACCCGAAATAGAATTTTCATAAACGTCACTATTTGCTTCCTTAATCATTAAAATTAAACCATCATCACCTGAAAAAAAGTTAATATCTTTATAAGTTTTTTTTAAATCTATTACTTTTTTACTATCATAAATATAGCAATATTTAATTGTTGAAAAATTTCCTAAAATCTTTTTTAAAACTTCAATATTGTTATAACAAGAGATCCCTACTAACTTATAATCGGTTCGCGATTTTAAGGTATCAAGTACTTGTAAACCAATTGATCCACTTGCCCCTAAAACCGTAATCGTTTTTATCATAAAAATATTCCCCAATTATGATTCATTAAAACAATTAAAAGACTTGAACTAATAAAGGTAAAAATAATAGAGTCGATACGATCTAAGATTCCACCATGCGACTTTAAAATAGTTCCAAAATCTTTAATACCAAAATTACGTTTGATAGCACTAAACATTAAGTCACCTAAAGTTGCTGTTAAAGGAATAATTAAAGATAAAATAAGAACGTTATACCAATGTGTAATATCTAAAAAAGAAGTCATAGGAAAACCACAAGCATCAAAAATTAGCGCAAAAGAAAGACTAGATATAAGCGAAATTACGACGCCTCCCGCAAATCCTTCCCAAGTCTTTTTTGGTGAAACAATTGGCGTCATATGGTGACGACCAAAAAGTACCCCAACAAAATAAGCTCCAGCATCATTCATACAATCTCCCAGCAAGACATAAATCAATAATTCAGTCGATTGCCAATATTTAAATTCGTTTGTGGCGATTAAAGCCGTATCTTTAGCGCTATCAGTAAATGGGAAATAACGTAAAAATAAAGCACATTGGAAACCAACCGAAACAATAAATAGCATCGTAATAAAATAGAAAGCATCGTTAATCTTAAAGTTTTGATCAATAATAACCATCAAGAAAAAGAAACCAATTGAAACGGTAAAAGCTGACAAACTAATTTGAGGTACATTAAAAGCATTATGAAGACTAAAAACAAATTCATCTTGTCTCCCTAATGATTTTAAATACTGATATTCAATAACGTTATTTTTAATAAAGACCCAATAAATCATTAAAATCATAAAAGCGTAAGCAAAAAAATAAATTATCCCTTTATATTTATGAGTTAAAGATTGGGGAGCCGAAATAAGTTCATGACAAGCAATTAGAGCAGCAATTGAAATAAAGGTAAAATAAAGATAATCACCAACAATAATACATGGTACTGTAACCAATATTAAAACAAGGGCCACCATGATTCGACTAAACATGCTTTGTTTAGTATTTTCACTTAAGGGGTTAATATAAGCCGCAGGTGATGGCTTTTTACCATCATTTTTTTCTTGATTATCGTTCATATTAAATCGACATAATCTCAGTTTCTTTATTCTTAACTAATGTATCGATTTTAGTAATCATTTCATTAGTAGCTTTTTGCACATCTTCTTCACTACGTTTAATAAAATCTTCAGAAGTAGTATCATCTTTTTTAAGTTCATCTAAAAGATCTCGACGAACATTACGAATAGCAACCTTGGTAGCTTCTCCATATCCTTTAGCTTTCTTAGCAAGTTCCATACGACGTTCTTCGGTTGGAGCAGGCATTACTAAACGAATATTAATTCCATCAACGGTAGGTGTAATACCAATTTGCGAAGCGTTAATTGCACTAACAATCGCTTTAACATCATTTTTATCATAAGGAATAATCATTAATTGTCGTGGATCTGGAATTTTAAAAGAAGCGATTTGGCTTACTAAAATTTTATCTCCATAATAATCACATTCTAAATTATCAAGTAATGAAGGATTTGCTCTTCCGGTTCTTAAAGTATTTAAATTAGTTTCAAGAGATGGAATTGCCTTTTCCATTTCAGCAATTGCTTTAGCATAAATATCTGGCATATTATTTCTCCTTTATTGTGCTACCAATGTCTTCACCTTCTACAACTCGAAGGAAGTTAAGAGGATCAGCCATTGAGAATATACGCACTTCAATATTATGATCTTTTAACATAGCTACTGAAGTTTGGTCCATAACTTTTAAATTCTTTTGAATAATATCATTATAAGTCAAAGACTTAATAAATTTAGCATTTTTATTAATTTTTGGATCAGAATCATAAACTCCATCAATACCATTTTTACCCATTAAAATTGCATCACACTTCATTTCAAGAGCTCTTAAAGAAGCGCAACTATCAGTAGTAAAATATGGGTTTCCCGTTCCACCAGCAAATAAAACTACTCTTTTATTTTCTAAATGTGAACGAGCTTTCTTGTAAATATATGGTTCTGAAACTTGATTAATTTGAATTGCGGACATAACACGAGTTTCGACTCCAAGTTTTTCAATCGCACTAGATAAGGCTAAACAATTGATTACTGTACCAAGCATTCCCATATAATCACCATCAGTTTCATCGATATTTAGTGACTCAGCTAAACGACCTCTAAAAATATTACCCGCCCCAATGACAATGCCGATTTCAACACCATTATCATGTAAAAGCTTGACCGTATCAGCGATTTGTTTTATTTTAACTCCATCTAAAATTTCTAAATCATTATGATCAGAAAGAGCTTCACCGCTAATTTTAAGAATAATTCTTTTATATTTCATTTTCATATGAGATAACCTCTTTTCTATTATAACAAAAAAGGCACACTTATGTGTGCCTAATTTATTTTTTTAATTATTTAGCTTGTTTCATTACTTCTGAAGCAAAATCATCGACACGTTTTTCAATACCTTCACCAACAGTATAGTGAACAAAACTAAGAACCTTATTACCTTTTTCAGTTAATACTTGACCAACAGTCTTGGTTGGATCAAGTAAATATTCTTGATCAACAAGAGTAATTTCAGCATAAGTTTTATGAACTTTACCTTCAATAATACGAACTAAGGCTTGTTCTGGTTTGTCTTTTAATTTTGGATCATTCTTGGCAGCTTCCATTTGAATCTTGGTTTCGCTTTCAATAAATGATTTAGAAACATCGCTTTCAACGATGTACTTTGGAGCATTTGCGGCGATATGCATAGCAATGCCTTTAGCAAGTTCCGCATCTTCTTTTTCAAGCAAAACAATAACTGAATGAGTACCACCCATATGAATGTAGGTACCAATTCCATTAGTTTTGTTTAATTTTTTAACAAGTTCAAATCTTCTAAAATCAAGTTTTTCACCAAGCTTAACAGTGGCATTGGTAAATAATTCTTTGCTTAATTCTTTGGCTTCTTCGATAGTTTTGCAATTATTGCTTAAAACTAGTTTTGCGCAATTAGCAACTAATTCTTTAAATGGGTCAGCTTTACTAACGAAATCAGTTTCACAATTGACTTCTACAATTGAAGCATTGCCACATTTTTCGCAAACATAAATCGAAGTTAAACCTTCAGCGGCAATACGATCAGCCTTTTTAGCAGCTTTCGCAATACCTTTTTCACGTAACCAATCGGTGGATTTATCAAGATCATCATTACAAGCGGCTAAGGCATTCTTACAATCCATAATGCCAGCACCCGTTCTTTCACGTAAAGCTTTGATTAATTCAATATTGGCCATTATTATTTCTCCTCTTTTTTAGCAACTGGAGCAGCTTCTTTAGCAGGAGCTTCTACATTGCTCTCAACCTTAACATCTGGTTTTCTACTGAAACGAGATTCATATTGATCTCTACGAGCCTTTTCTTTTTCCATTCTTTCACGTTGCATTTCTCTACGAGCAGCAAGACGTAAAGCGTTTTCTCTATCAGCTTGACGAATAGCATCTTTCATTGAAACTTCATCGCCTTCATCTTTGGTATAAGCGATATTGGTTAAGCCACCTTTAGCTTCACAAACAGCATCACTTAAAACACCAATAATAAGTTGAATTGATTTAGTGGCATCATCGTTTCCTGGGATAACATCAGAAATATTATCTGGATCACAATTAGTATCACAAATTGCAAAAACTGGAATATTTAATTTAAAAGCTTCTTTAACGGCGTTGTGTTCAATTGTTGGATCGACAACAACAAGAGCATTAGGAACTTTACGCATTTCTTTAATACCTTCAAGGTTCTTGCTTAATTTTTCTTTTTCTTTCTTTAGTAAAATAACTTCCTTCTTAGGTAATTTTTCCCAACTACCATCGAGTTCAGCATCTTCTAAATCTTTTAATTTTCTAATTCGAGTTTGAATAGTTTTGAAATTAGTTAAAACACCACCTAACCAACGGTTAGTGATATAGAAACTGCCACTTCTTAAAGCTTCAGCTTCAACAATTGGTTTAGCTTGAAGTTTAGTACCGACAAATAAAATCTTGCCGCCTTCAGCAACAATTGTCTTTAACTTTTCATAAGCACTCACGATTGCATCACGTGATTTATTTAAATCGATAATGTAAATACCATTACGTGGGCAATAAATATATTTACCCATTTTTGGATTCCATTTACGAGTTTGATGACCATAATGTACACCAGCTTCCAATAACTTTTTTAAAGTAATAATTGGAGCATTTGGATCATGAACAACAGCTGCCATGACATTATTTTCGACGACAGCAGCTTGTTCGGCAGCAACACTAGCTACATTTTCTTTAACAGCTTCGACAACTTCCTTTTTAACTTCTACGCTCATTTTATGAGACCTCCTATTTGTTAAAACCTCCACTACTTCGAACGTTTTCCCTCAATTAAATTTAATTGAGACTAGGACCACGAATCCATAGTGTGTGTATTCTTTTGAATTAAATCAAAAGTATTAATATTTTACAACTATTATGATAGAAAATTCAATAAAGAAATTAAGGAAGCATCTACTTCTTTTTGGCCCGAGGAAAATATTCCTCATATTCTTTCTTCATTGTTTCTTTAGTGATGTTTGTATAGACTTGAGTCGTATTTATCGACTCATGTCCTAATAGCATTTGAATTGAACGTAAATCAGCGCCATTTTCTAAAAGATGGGTAGCAAAAGAATGACGTAAAATGTGTGGGTGTAAACCAATACTCATCCCGTTTTTCTTTTCAATTTGATGCAAAATATACTCAACTCCTCGATTAGTAAGTTTTTTACCTTTAGAGTTAAGAAAGAAATAATCACTTTTTTCATCCTTTGGTAAATCTTTAATCAAAGATTCTCGAAGATTTTTCGCATAGATAATCATTTCGCTTTTGCAAGTTTCGCTGAAAGGAACCAATCTTTCTTTTCGTCCTTTACCAAAAACCCGAATAGATCTTTGAGGAAAATCAATATCAGTTGTTTTTAAGTTCACTGCTTCATTACAACGAATTCCACTAGAATAAAGTAATTCAAGTAAAGCCTGATCTCGACTAGCAAGTTCATCAGTGCGCGTTAGATTGCGGTTAAATAATTCGACAATTTGTGAATAGTAAAGCGCTTCTGGATATTTGATTTCCTTTTTTAAGGAATTGAGACCTAAAAAAGGATTCATGACAATATAATTCTTCGAAAGCATGTATTTATAATAGTGTCTTAAGGCACTTATTCGTCTAGATAAACTACGTTTCGTATCCCCAATAGTTAATCTTTGTGTTTCAAAATCACGAATATCATGACGATTAATTTTTAGATAATCTAAACCAACTTTAAAAACAAAATCATTAAAGCAATCAATATCTTGCTTATAACTTGCAATCGTATTGTTACTATAATTTCGTTCGTACCTTAAATAATTTAAGAAATCTTGTTCGGTTTTATTCATGAATTTGCTTTATGAAGTCATCAATTCCTTTGAGGGCATTTTTAGCAACTACTTCTTTAGAGACTACATTTGCTCTATAAATTATACCAAAATTAGCATTCATTGGTTGAAAATTATTAGCTCCAGTATGTGAAATATAACGTACTAAAGCGCCAAGAACAGAATTGTATGATAACGTTTTATGAGGAAAATTCATCGTATTTAAATAACAATAGTAAGCAGCGAGTAAACCAGTGGCTGCACTTTCAACATAGCCTTCAACTCCAGACAATTGACCACCAATATAAATACTCTTATTCGCTCGTAATCGTAACTCTTCATCTAATACCTTTGGTGCATATAGATAACTATTACGGTGCATTAATCCATAACGTACAAAAGAGGCTTTTTCAAGACCAGGAATTGTTGAAAAGATTCGCTTTTGTTCACTATATTTTAAGTTAGTTTGAAAACCAACCATGTTGTATAGATTGCCAATTAAGTTATCTTGTCTTAATTGAACAACCGCATATGGTAAATAACCATCATGTTCTAAACCTACTGGTTTCATTGGACCAAATCTTAAAGTATCAATACCCCTTGAAGCAATTACTTCTATTGGGAGACATCCTTCAAAATAGTTTGTATCAAACTCATGAAGAAGAGCTTTTTCGCCATTAAGTAATTCTTTAACAAAATTATCATATTCAACTTTATTTAAAGGACAATTAATATAACTTCCATCATCTTGATCATAGCGAGATTTAAAATAAACTTTACTTAAATCAATAGAATCTTTTTCAATTATTGGAGCTGAAGCATCAAAAAAAGAAAAGGCTTTTTCGCCACTAATAAGCGAAATCTCTTCAAGCATTTCTTTTCCAGTTAAAGGTCCAGTACATATAATTGTGGTCCCTTGAGGAATTTTTAAAACATCTTCTCGATGAATAATAATATTTTTATTATTAATTATTTTATCAGTAATGTATTGCGCAAATTTTTCACGATCAACACAAAGTGAATCGCCACCCGGAACTTCAAATTTCAGGGCACTTTCCATAACTAGACTGCCCATCTCTTTTATTTCTTCTTTAAGTAATCCACAAGCATTATCAAGTTTACGATTTTTTAAAGAGTTTGAACAAACAAGTTCAGCAAATAAACTAGAAACATGGGCCTCACTTTTGACTTTAGGACGTTTCTCATATAGATGAACAATAAAACCTTTATTTGCCAAAAAATTGCTAGCTTCACAACCGGCTAAACCTGCGCCAATAACATTAACTTCGTGTTTCATTTTTTCTCAATTGGTTCAACATAACGGCATTTTGGATAACTACTACAGCCATAGAAATATCCACGTTTACTTTTACGTTTAACCATTAAAGCTCCACATTTTGGACAATATCGTGGTTCTTCTTTAATAGCATTTTCATTATTTTGTGGTTCTTTACTTTCAACATATCGGCATTTTGGAAAGTTTGAGCAACCAATAAATTCTTCGCCGCTTTTAGATTTACGGTAAACAAGAGGATGACCACAATTTGGACAATTTCTACCAAGGGCTACTGGTGGTTCCTTATTTTCTTTTTTAATATAATGGCAGGTTGGATAATTAGAACAGCCGACAAAATCACCATTTCTTCCATGTCGAACAACGAGAGGAGCTCCACATTGTGGACAATTTTCTCCGGTTAATTCTAAAGGATCTTTATAAATTTGTGGTTTAATCGTTTCAAAATGATCAATAAATGGATCATAGAAATCTTTAATGACTTTAATTTCTTCTTCCGAACCATCACTAATCTTATCTAAATTAGTTTCCATTTGAGCAGTATATTCGGTATTCATTAAATCTGGAAAATATTTATTGAGAACTGTAGCGGTTTTAATGCCTTGTTCAGTTGCGGTTAAACCATCTTTACCACTGAGAACATATTTTCTTGAGATCAAAGTTTGGATAGTAGAAGCGTATGTTGAAGGACGACCAATCCCTTTTTCTTCCATCAAACGAACGATCTTTCCTTCACTATAATGAGCAGGAGCTTTGGTAAAATGTTGTTCTTTCTTGGTGGAACTTAATTTATATTCTTCACCAATATTAAATGTTGGTAAAACATCAACTTCATCATCATCAACTTTTAAAACATCATAACCATTAAAGGTAGTTACACTACCACTAATCGTAAAAGTAACATTATTTGTAGTAAAAGAAACAATTGTTGATTCAACTTCCTTATTGGTCATTAAACTAGCAATAGCTCTTTCAAAAATCAATTTATAAAGTTTATATTCATGATCTGAAAGATATTCTTTCATCTTTTCAGGAGTACGTTCAATGCTTGTTGGACGAATAGCTTCGTGGGCATCTTGCATTAAAGCAGATTTTTTTAAAGCATGTCTACCTTTATAGTAGTTTTGTCCATAAGTTGCGACAATATACTTTTTGGCACCATCAATAAAAGTATCCGAAAGACGCGTACTATCGGTACGAATATAGGTAATCAAACCAGTTAAACCTTCATTAGTTTCGACACCTTCATATAATTTTTGTGCTAAAAAAGTCGTTTCTTTAGTCTTAAAATGATATTTATTAAAAGCTTCTTGTTGAAGAGTAGAAGTAATGAGAGCATCTTTACTTGCTAAACTCTTTTTAGTCTTTTTAACATCTTTAACAACCACACTATCGCCAATTGAAGAAAGAACTTTATTTGCTTCTTCTTCGTTACTAATCTTTAGTGTTTCATCATTTAATTTTGAAAATTCAAGAGTATATGTTTGATCATCTTTTTTAATCTTTGTTTCAATTGTCCAATATTCTTCGGGTTTAAATTCATTAATTTCTTTATCGTGATCAACAATTAACTTTAAAGTAACTGATTGAACTCTACCAGCACTCTTAGATTTAATTCTACTATACATTAAATTAGATAATTTAAAACCAATAATACGATCGATTATTCGACGGGCTTCTTGTGAATGCACAAGATTCATATCAATAGTTCGAGGAGTATCAATGGCTTTAGTAATAGAATCATGAGTAATTTCATGAAATTCAAGTCTTTTAGTAGTATTAACATCTAATCCCAAAACTGACGCTAAATGCCAAGCAATGGCTTCACCTTCCCTATCAGGATCGGTTGCCAGGATTACTTCATCACATTTCTTTTTCAATTTTGTTAAATTACTAACAACATCTTTTTTATCCTTACTAATAATATAAGTAGGAGCGAAATCATGATCTACATCAACTCCTAAGCCACCTTTCCCGGAAGTTGCTAAATCTCGGATATGGCCAACCGAAGCTTCAACTATATATTCATTCCCTAAATATCGACTTATTGTTTTACTTTTTGCAGGCGATTCAACTATAACTAATTTCATAATTTTTCCTTCGCGTTTTAAAATATAGAGGTCATTTTGCTATTTGTCAAATGAAAAGAGTAAAAAAATGTTCCTTAAATATATATATCTATATATTATTTAAAATAAATTTAACGAATAACGCGAATTATGTCTTGAGCACTTTCAACTAAGTAGGCACCTTCTTTAATAAGGGCATTACAAATGCTCTTTTTTTCAATCTCATAAGGAATACAACCAACGTCTTTCCCAAGAGTTAACGCGTAATTAACCGTGATACTTGTTCCACTATGTTCGTAAGCCTCAGTTACTAATAAGAAATTACATAATGCAGCAATAATGCGATTTCGATTAATGAAATTGATTGGAAGTGGTTCGGTATCATCAGGATATTCACTAAGAATTAAACCACCACTTTCTATAATCTTTTTACTTAGATCAATATTTTCTTGAGGATAAAATTTATCAAGACCACTACCAAGTACCGCAATTGTTTTAAGATTATTATTTAAAGCCGCTTCGTGACTTACTTTATCAATTCCTTTTGCAATTCCACTTACAATTAAGAAATCTTTATCTAGACCATCAATAATTGTTTTGGTTGCCTTAACGCCATACTCCGAGCAAGCGCGACTTCCAACCACCGATAAACGATGTGATGTTTCTTTTTTCAATAATTCAATATCACCTTTATAGAATAGTACAAATGGTGGCTTTCCAATTTTCTTTAAAGCATCTGGATAATCATCATCCACCAAAGTAATAAACATACTTTTAGTTTCTTTTCTTGTCGTTTCGACAAGATTAGAATCTAAATCTTCTTTCTTACGAATTGCCTCCATAATATCGTCCCAATTAGCTTTATATTTATTTGTTAAATATAAAAGAATATCTCTTCCTGTTAACATTAAATTAACCTCCTCAACATTAATATCGTGAGGAATATTTCATATTTAAAATAATTTTAATTGTTTAACGTAAGAAACTTTAACCGGACCATAAGAATAACGATAAAAACCCTTGATTGGACCATATTTTTTTAAAGCTTCAATATGTTCTTTGGTAGGATAACCTTTATTTTTATCTAAGTGATACATTGGATACTTTTTAGCCATTTCATTCATATAATGATCTCGACAAACTTTAGCGATTATACTTCCTGCCGCGATACATTCACATTTTGCATCACCTTTAATAAGCGGAATCACTTTCATATTTGGAAGATTCATAGGCATTGCATCTGTCAAAATTAAATCATAGTTAACCCTTAAATTTCGTATGGCTTTAATCATTGCTACTCGACTAGCTTCATAGATGTTAATTTCATCAATTGTTTTAGCATCAACATAACCAACTCCATAAGCAATGGCATTTTTAATAATTTCTTTAAAAACTCGTTCGCGAACTTTTGCACTGAGTTTTTTAGAATCATTTATATCTTCATTATGATAATTTCTTGGTAAAATGCAGGCCCCCGCCACCACTGGTCCACAAAGTGGGCCTCGTCCGGCCTCATCTACTCCCACAATAATTTTTATATTTTCGTTATAATATTGTTCTTCAAAATCAAGCATATTTAAATTCTTTCTAGAGTGAATTTAGTAATTAATCCGTTTCTAAATTCACTTAAAATTATTAATTCAGCTTTTTCAATAATTGGTTCATTTCCCTTGCCTAGATAACCTCTATTCATCGCAACTGAAGTAGCAATTTCGCTATTATCTAATTTTGCCGCATCGATATTATATCGTTCATTTAATGCAGTTAAATAAAATTTTCTTAAGAAATTAATAGCATCATTATATAAATCGTGAATTGGTAAAATTGATTCTTTCATAGAACCAATCAAAGCTAGATTAATTGCCTTATTTTTATCCTTATAATTAGGCTCGAGAATTCCAGGAACATCGAGTAACTCAAAACCACCAACTTTGACCCATTGAAGATTTTTGGTCACGCCTGGAATGTTGCCAGTTTGCGCGATTTTTTTAGAAGCAAACATATTAATAAAAGTAGATTTTCCAACATTAGGAATTCCGATAACCATCGCCCGAACAGGGATATTCTTGACCCCTCTTTTTAAATATTTATCTTTCTTAAGATTTACAAATTCTTCGCAAGCTTTTATTGCGGCATTTTTTGAATTATTATCTTTTAAATTGAGAGCGATTGCTCGATCATTATCATTATTTAATTTTGAAATCCATTTGGCAGTCATTTCTTCATCACTAAGATCAATTTTTGTTAAAACATAGAGTTTTTTCTTATCTTTAACAATTTTTTCAAGCAGATCACTTTTACTCGATAAAGGAATTCTTGAATCAAGTAAAATAATGACAAAATCAACAAGTTTTGTTTGTTCTTCAATCTTGAAAGTGGCTTTCTTCATATGGCCTGGAAACCAATGAACATTTTTTACGCTTTGTTCCATATGAGTATTATAAACTTTTTAAATAAAAAATAGATGGGAAATTTCCCATCTATTTTAGTCACTTTTTTATTTATTTTTTTATAAGAATTAAAGTACTTGTTTAATACGAGCGGCTTTACCACTTCTCTTACGAAGATAATGGATTTTATTACGTCTAACTTTACCTTTTTTAATAAGTTCAATATTTACAACGTTTGGTGAGTGTAAAGGGAAAATTCTCTCAACACCGACTCCGCTGGACATTTTTCGAACTGTAAATGTTTCTCCGATTCCACCACCACGACGGCACATGACAACACCTTCATAAGCTTGAAGACGAGTCTTACCGTTTTCGGTAATACGAACTGAAACACGAACAGTATCACCAGAATTAAAATCTGGAATATTGGTTCTTAATTGGGTAGCTGTAACTTCTTTAGCTAAATTTCTATTCATATGTTACCCCTTTCTAATTTCGTTCTTCTTGGCGTTCATATAATAGTGACAAATTAAAGCGGAACGTCCGTAGCATCCTAAAAGAATGCTCAATAAATATATCATATTAATTGATGAATGTAAAAACATTTTTGTGTGTTAAGTAAAACTACTTGACATCATTATTATATTTAAATAGAATATATTAGTCAAAAGGAGAATTATTATGTCAGTAAAAATCAGATTAGCTAGAGCTGGTCGTCATGAAACTGCATTTTATCGTATTGTCGCTGCTGATAGCCGTTATTCTAAAGATGGAAGATATCTTGAACAAATCGGTTATTATGATCCACAAAAAGATAAAAAAGGTGCCGTTATCAATGAGGAAATTGCTCTTAAATGGTTAAATAATGGAGCTCAATATAGCGATACAGTTAAAGCTATATTAACCGCCAAAGGTTTATTAGTTAAAGCTAAAGAACTTAAAGAGAAAAACAAACAACCTGCCAAGGTTAAAGTTGTTAAAACCAAAACTGCGAAACCTGAAAAAAAAGCAGTCAAGAAGAGTAAGTAAATATGGATTATCAGTCATTAGTTCATACTGTAATTGATCCAATCATTTCAAAACCTGAAGCCGTATTAATTCGTGAACAACCAAATGTAAGTGATAAAGATGTTACCTTACTAATTGTTGCCGAAAGCGAAGATACAGCTCGTTTAATTGGTAAACGAGGTGTTGTTGCTAATGCGATTAGAGATATTATCTCGATCTCAGGCAAACTTGAAAATATTCATGTCCATTTAAAATTTGAATCATTTGATCAAGATCAACGAGAAAGTAATAAAAAGGAGTAGTCACTACTCCTTTCTTTTTTTATAATAGTTATATGTATTTAAAAATTGGTACCATCACAAAACAAGTTGGATTAAAAGGTGAATTAAGAATTTACTCTACAACTGATTTTTCGAAAGAAAGATATAAAGTTGGCGGAATAATTTATCTTAAAACGAATAACGATTATCAAAAGCTTACGGTAAAAACTTATCGCAAACTCAATCGTGATTTTGATGTGGTTTCTTTTAATGAATATCCTGATACAAATTCAACTGAAAAATTACTAAAACATGATTTATTTGCTATTAAAGATAATTCAATATTAAAAGAAAACGAATATTTCTTTAGTGATCTATTAGAATGCAAAGTATATTCCATGGAGAATAAAGAAATTGGAAAAGTCGTTGAAATAATGGAATTTCCAGCACAATTAACTTTAAAATGTCTTACTCTTGAAAATAAAGAATTCTTTCTACCTTTTATCGAAGAATTCATCAAAAAAATTGACATAAATAATAAAAAAATCACTATTGAGGTGATCGAAGGCCTATTATGAAATTTATTATCCTAACAATTTTTCCTGAAATGTATGCTTCTTTTTTAAGCACTTCAATTATTAAACGAGCAATTGCGGAAAAGTTAATTGAGGTTAAATTGATTAATATTCGTGATTATACAAAAGATAAATATGGAAGAATTGATACGCCTCCTATTGGCGGGGGTGCTGGATTAATAATGAAATGTCAGCCAATTATTGATGCCTTAAAAGCTAATTCAACTTCTTCTACATATAAGATTGCATTATCTCCCCGTGGGAAATGTTTCAACCAAGCAAAAGCTGAAGAGCTATCCAAAAAAGAAGAAATTATAATTTTATGTGGACATTACGAAGGATTTGATGAACGAATATATAGTTATTTCGATGAGGAAATATCAATTGGAGATTATATTCTTACTGGCGGAGAAACCGCATCATTTTGCTTAATTGATGCAATTTCACGCTTAATTAAAGGCGTAATTAGTGATGAATCAATTGTTGAAGAAAGCTTTTCAAACGGTTTGCTTGAATATCCTCAATACACTGAACCTTATAATTTCGATGGTAAAGTAGTTCCAGAAATTCTCTATTCTGGAAACCATAATGCTATTAATAAATTTCACAAAAAACAAGCGTTATTAATTACAAATAAATATCGACCTGATTTACTTGCCGTTTATAAGTTAAGTAAAGATGAGCAAAAATTACTTGAAGAAGGCAAAACTAATCAACAAAATAAATGGGAACTAGATGCAATTGAAAAAGGCAAAAAATTCACTAAAAACCATTAAAACCTGGAGGTAATTTACCTCCTTTTTTATAGTTTTTCATTTGTTTCATCATAATTTTAGACTGTTCATATTTCTTTAAAACACGATTAACGTCTGCGGTAGTTTTGCCACTTCCTTTGGCAATACGAATTTTACGAGTATTTTTTAAAATTTCTGGATTATCACGTTCATAAGGAGTCATTGAATTAATAATTATTTCAAAATTGTGCATTTCTTTTTCCGCAACAGATAGTTGTGAATCAGTAATTTTTGGCATTCCAGGAATTAATTTCATTAGTCCACCCAAACTACCAAGTTTTTGCATTTGCTTCATTTGTGAAAGCATGTCGTTTAATGTGAAACGACCTTCTTCCATTTTTCTTACAGTTTTAGCAGCTTCTTTTTCATCGATATTTTGACTGACTTTATCAATAAGAGTTAAAACATCTCCCATCCCAAGGATTCTTTCGGCCATACGTTCAGGATAAAATATATCGATATCATCAACTTTTTCGCCAATACCAATATATTTAATTGGTACTCCAGTAACTTTAGCAATTGAAAGCGCAGCACCACCACGGGAATCACCATCCATTTTGGACATGATTACACCAGTTAAACCTAATTTTTCATTAAAAGCTTCAGCAACATTAACACTATCTTGACCAGCCATTGCGTCAGTCAAAAGTAAAATTTCATCTGGTTGAATATCTTTTTTAAGATCGCCTAATTCATTCATTAGAGTTTCATCAATTTGTAAACGACCAGCGGTATCTAAAATAAGCACGTCATAATGTTCATTAAAAGCTTTTTCTTTAGCTTTTTTAGCTATATCAAGAGTATTTTTATTATTACGATCAAGATAGATATCAACGTCAATTTGTTTAGCAAGTTGTTCTAATTGATCAATAGCCGCTGGACGATAAATGTCGCAGGCGGCTAGCAAAACCTTCTTGTTTTGCTTACTTTTCATTAATTTTGATAATTTAGCGGCTGTCGTTGTTTTACCACTACCTTGCAAACCAACGAGCATAATTATCGTAGGTTTATGATTATTAAAATGCAGTTCGCTTTTATCACTCCCAAGCAGATTGACTAATTCATCACGAACAATCTTGATAACCATTTCGCTTGGATTCAATTCATTAAAAACTTTGGCACCAAGAGCCTTTTCTTTTACCTCACTAACAAAATCTTTAACAACTTTATAGTTAACATCAGCTTCTAAAAGAGCAATTTTGACCTCTTTTAAAACATCATCCATATTGGATTCAGTTAAGCGACTTTGTCCTTTAATTTTCTTAATTATTGAAGAAAATTTTTCGGTTAATGTTTCAAATGCCATTATATAACTCCTCTAAAATCAACTTCTTAATTTTATCATCTATTTCACTAGTTTCTAAAATATTTTTGATTTTGTTATTATGTTCTAGTAAATTCAATTTCTTCTCATAATCAATAAGGCGAATTTTAACATGATTAATCGTGTCCGAAACCGCACTGCGACTAATTTTAAGATTATGAGCAATTTCTGATAGAGAGAGATTAAATTTAAAGTAATTATCCATAACCAAAATTTGCTTTTCAGTAAAAAGCACACGATAGATATCGTATAAAGAATTAATGTAATTAAATTCCTCAAGTTCAGTCATTTTCGATTAACCCATTGCAAAGACCATAAAGATATTGATCTAAATCAAATTCTTCTAAATCTTCCATTTTTTCTCCAAGTCCAATAAAACGAACAGGAATCTTTAATTCTTCTCTAATAGCAAGAATAATTCCACCTTTACTGGTTCCATCCATTTTAGTAATAACAATACCCGTAATATCGATCAATTCTTTAAAAGCTTTAGCTTGTAAAACTCCGTTTTGACCAGTTGTTGCATCAATTACTAAGAAACATTCAATTTGATAAGAAATTTCTTTAGTAATAACACGTTTTATTTTAGAAAGTTCGTTCATTAAATTTTGTTTATTTTGTAAACGACCAGCGGTATCAATTATAATTAAATCATAACCTTCATCAATGCCTTTTTTGACACCTTTATAGGTGACGCTTGCTGGATCTTCATCAGCTTCACCAATAACGATTTTTGTCCCAAGTCTATCAGCCCAAATAGTTAATTGTTCTGTAGCACCAGCTCTAAAAGTATCGGCGGCAACGAGCAAAACTTTCTTGCCTCTTTTAAGATAACGATAGGCAATTTTAGCAATAGAAGTTGTTTTACCAACACCATTAACACCGACTACTAATAAAATTTCAGGTTTATTCTTAAATTGAATATCATTATGAATATCTTCGCCTTCTTTTAAATAATTATAAAACATCTTATCAACGAGAAGTTCGTTAATTTCTTTTGGTGATTTGATATTCTTTTCCCTAGATTCTTCTAAAATTTCATCAATAATTTTAATTGAATAAGAAACACCACAATCCGCACCAATTAAGATCTCTTCTAATTCTTTAAAATATTCTTCGTTGACATCTTTATATTTCTTCGTTAAATTCTCAAGTTTATTCGAAAAATTTTGGCGTGATTTTTCTAATCCGCGATTATAATTCTCAATTGAATTTTCTTTGGTGTTATTTCCCTTTTTAGAAAATTTCTCTTTTAAAAATTTAAATAATCCCATATTATTTTGCTACCTTACTAAGAGCATCTTTAGCAGCATTTTGCTCGGCTTCTTTTTTAGATTTTCCACTACCAACACCTAAACTTTGGTCACTAAAAATAACTTCAACAACAAAGGTACGATCATGAGGAGGGCCTTTTTCGCTAATTAATTTATAGACGACGGATTCACGATATTCCGCCTGCATCGCTTCTTGCAAAATTGATTTATAGTCGGTGAGTTCATTAGTTTTAAAAGCAACTACATCATTTTCAAACATTTTAGTAATGAATTTTGTAGCAAATTCAATGCCTTGATCTAAATAAATTGCGCCGATTACTGCTTCAAAAACATCTTCAAGAATATGTTGATTGTTTTTAGCTTCATTTTGCGACAATGAATGACCAGCTCGAATATAATTTTCGTAGCCGCACTCTTTTGCTTTGTTAGCAAGAGAAATAGATTGAACAAGATAGGAACGTGTTTTAGTCATGATTCCTTCATTCATCTCGGGATGATGCTTGTAAATTAAACTTGCAACGACAAATCCTAAAACACTATCGCCCATGAATTCTAGTCTTTCGTAATCATGGTGAGAAGTTTTTGCATCACTATTAAAACTTGAATGGGTGAAGGCCATCACATAAAGTTCTCGATTTCGAGGAATAATATTAAAATCTTTAAAAAAAGCATCTAAATTATCCATTTTATTTAAAAAATTCCTTAAATTTATCCACAATTTTTTGATTAGCTAATTGATAGGAGATATTTAAAGCTGACAAAAAAGATTTTTCATCACTATTGCCATGAGCTTTAATAACGATCCCGTCGATGCCAACAAGCATCGCACCACCAACGTTTTTATAGTCCATCTTGTCGCGCATCTCTTTAACGCCTTTTTTAGTCAATAAATAACCGATTTTACTAAAAATATTACGTTTGAAAGCATCTTTAAGCATCAAAGACATTGCTTTTGAAGTTCCTTCAACCGCTTTAAGAAAAACGTTTCCACTGAAACCATCGCAAACCAAAACATCAATATCTCCAAATAAGGCATCTCTACCTTCAGTATTGCCTTTGAAATTAATTGATTTATCTTCTTTGAGCAACTTAAAAGCTTCTTTAGTTAATGGACTGCCTTTTTCATCTTCAGTACCATTCGACAAGAGAAAAACTCTAGGATTATCATCTTGATATAAGAATTTATAATAAAGTGTTCCCATCCTTGCAAATTGGGCTAATTCTTCTTTGGTATTAGCATTATTTGCTCCTAGATCGCAAACAACAAATTTCTTACCTTTTTTAATGGTTGGAAAGGAAGTAATGAAAGCGGGACGGATAACACCATTAATACGTTTAATTTTAAAAATAGAGGCAGTCATTAAAGCACCGCTGCTACCAGCAGAAACTAAGATATCACATTTATTTTCTAGATAAGTATCTGTCGCCACCATTAAACTGCTATTAGGAGTTCGATAGGCGGTCATTGGATCTACATCCATTGGCAAAACACTAGTTGAATGAACTACTTTTACATTAGAAAAATTTTTAAATTCTTCATCAAGTAAATTACTACCAACAGCAAAAATCTCTATTTCAGAATGTGCTTTTGCAAAAACTTTTAATGCAGGAATTGTGGCTAAAAGACCATTATCGCCACCCATCATATCAATAACTATTTTCATAATATATGTCCTCATTGATATTATATAGAAAATAGTATAATTTAACATACTAAATTAGTCAAAGAGTCGCAAGAAACAAAGAGGCTGTAATTTCAAGGATAGCTTATGTATCCGTACTATGAAAATACGAAGGTATTTTTCTTCCCACTCAATAATATTGTCATATTAAGTATCAATGGGCTAACCCCCTATAATCTAAGGTTTTATCTTACATTGTTTTAATTAATTTAGTTTTTTTAAATTTCTCCTCAAGCATTTCTAGTGCTTTCTCTTTAATGTTTATTGCAGCATTTAAATCACGATCAATTTGAAGCCCACAATCGCACTTATAGACTCTTTCGGATAATTCTAATTTTTCTTTAATTAGACCACAATGCGAACATAAACGCGATGAAGGAAAATATTTTGGCACTTTAATAAAATATTTTCCTTTTTCAAAAGCTTTGTATTCTAAGTATTTCAAAAAACGTGAATAAGAATTCAAATAAGTATTTTTGCCAAGATGATAATGACTAGCAATCTCAGTCATATCAAGTGTTTCAACTCCGACGACATCATATTTTGCTAAACATTCATTAGCGGCTCTTTGGAGACTTAAACATCTTTTGCGTGTTACGTGATCATATAGTTTTTCTTCTTTATCCTTAAGTTTAGTGTAATTCGCACTATTAAGGATGCACTTTGACATCATTCGTTTAATGCGGTTAATTTTATTTTGGTGAAAATTAACAACTTTATATGAATCACCAACTTCGGATTCACTAGAGTAAAATAAGCGGGGAGAGGAATAGTCAAGACCAACAGCTCTTTTTGGAAATACTTTTTTAATCATTACATCCCTTTCAACTAATAAATTAATATAGAATTCATTGTGATTATGTTCTTCAATTATGGCACTTAAAATCTCTGAATTCTGAGGTATTTCACGATGAATTCTTGCATGAAAATTACCAAGACGAGGAATAAATAAGTGATTTTTATCCCATTTAATATTATTCAAATGTATATCAAAATGAATCTTTCTAGGTAGCTTGTTTGGATTTTTATGAGCCATATCCAATTCAGTTTCTTTAAATTTGCTGAATAGACGATTCACTTGCTTATAAGTTGAAATATAAGAAACAAGATTACCATTATTTAATTCCTCGAATCTTGCGACAAAATCTTTAACATAAATAGCTTCATCTTCGTGATTAACTATACGTTTTTTCTTTTCATCAACAAGTTCATTAAATAGAAATACATTTTTGGCATAAAGTTCACCGAATTTCTTTTTTTGAATACTGGTCAAATAAATACGATAAAGGTAACTCTTTAATAATTTCACTTATCTATCCCTCCTCAACATTAATATCGTAGGGAATAGAAAAATATTTTTATATTTTTTTAAAAAAAGAGGAATTTTATGTATTGAAGCTTTAAAGTTTCAATACTTTTTAATTCCTCTTTAATTTATTAATTAATTATTCAACGCCAACAATGAAACTATATACAGGTTGATCTCCGCGACGAATATCAACATCATAGTCTCGATAGGAGGAGGTTAAGAAGTTTCTTACTTCAACTTCCTCATTAACATCAACATCTTTTCCAATCAAGCAAGTAATAATTGCACTATTTTCATCAATCATTTCAGTAAGTAAAGCTTTTAAAGCATCAAGCTTATTCTTGTGAGTGCTAATAATTGTTTTTGATTCACGAATAGCCATAAATTCATCTTTATTAACGTGCATTCCGTTAATATCGGTATCTTTAATAGAGAAAGTAACGCTACCAGTTTTAACACTTTTAATCGCTTCGTTCATACTCTTAACATTTTCTTCTTTAGAAACATCCGGAGTGAACATCATACTACTTACAACGCCTTGCATAATTGTTTTTGTTGGAATAACTTCGACATCAACTTGACCTTTACAAACATCCTTAGCTTGGTTAGCCGCAAGAATGATATTGCTATTATTAGGATATATAAAACAAACTTTAGCGTTGGTTTGTTTAATTGCTTTTACAAAATCTTCGGTTGATGGGTTCATTGTCTGACCACCACTTACAATATAATTTACACCAACTTCATTAAATAATTTATCAATTCCTGGACCACTACTTGTAGCAATTAGAGCGTATTCTTTAGCTTCATGAGAATTCTTCGCTTGATCAATTAAATCATTTGGCATGCTCTCAAGCAATTCTTGAGATTCAGCTTTCATATTTCTAGTTGCAGCAATATTTGAAATTTTTAGATTAATAAATTCTCCATAATTTTGTGCGTATGAGAGAATATTTCCTGGATTATTAGTAATCATTTTAATAGTTACTACGCCATTATCATCACTAATATCAATATTTTTACCATGGCTTGCTAAAACGCCAGCAAAACGATTTTTCTGATACTGTTTTTTAGTATCTTCTGGTCCAAGTTTTAATTCCATTTCAAGTTTATAAGCATTACCGACAAGACCATCGAAATCATCAATATCAACTTGAGTAGTACCTTTGGTTGCTACAGCAGTAACAGCATTTTTCTCGATGAATTCCCCATTAATAGCGCTATCCATTCCTTCGAAAATTCTAACTAAACCAGCTCCGCCACTATCAACAACACCAACTTCTTTCAAAACTGGAAGTAAATTTGGAGTACGGGCCAAGGATTCTTCAGCTTCTTTTAAAATCAAAGAAAAAGCTTCTTCGATTGTGGTTCTTGAATCAACTCGATTAAGTAAATAACTGCTTGATTCACGAATAACGGTTAAAATTGTTCCTTCGACAGGTTTAATAACTGCTTTATAAGCAATTTTACGGCCATTATCAAAGGCTTCTGCTAATTCAACGGCGTTAATTTCGCTTTTATCAACTAAACTATCGGCAAAACCTCTAAATATTTGACTAGTGATTACGCCTGAATTACCACGTGCGCCCATTAGAAGGCCTTTAGAGAACGCTTTTGCCATATCGTAGATATTTGTATCGTTACGATTCATAACTTCTTTAGCACCGCTAGAGAGAGTTAAATTCATGTTCATTCCAGTATCGCCATCAGGGACAGGAAAGACATTTAAAGCATCTATCTCGGGATAGTGATTATATAAGTTATTCGCTGCTGAGATGACCAGCATTTTGAATTTTTGTCCATTAAGTACTTTCATTGTCATTTACTCCAATAAAACATTAAAGATCACGCAATTCTTCAACATAAACATTAACTTTGTTAAAAAGTCCAAAATATTGTTTATTTAAAAAATATAAAATACGATTGCTAACTTCGCTAGCAACTTCAGTAATCTTAACACCATATGCTACCGCAAGATGAATATCAACATTGTATCTACTGCCAATCTTATAGATACCAATACCTTCACTATATCGTTCACGTTTTAAAATAATATCAATTGGATTCTTTGATGATACCAAGCCTAAAACACCATATGTTTCACAACATATGTCACCGATGTATCCACTAACATCTTTTAGTTTAGTATCTTGAGCAACTTTCTTTTTGTTACTATCTTTTTCGTTTTCCATTATTCACCCTTAACGATTATAGCATTATACCATATTTACACATTTATAAAAAGATTTTAAATTGATCATTTGAACACAAAAAAAGCCCGGCGACGTGCTATTCTTGCCTTTCGGCTACCTTCACCACTGCAGTGCTTAACTTCTCTGTTCGGGATGGGAAGAGGTGTGTCCACTGCGTTATCGTCACCAGACTTAATAGAGAATACTTGTTCTCTGAAAACTAGATACTTTATTTTAACATGTTCTATACCGAAAAATTTTATGATTTATTTTTTACTTTTGGTAAAAATCTTGAAATTAAGTCCTCGAGCTATTAGTATTAGTCGACTTAATGCCTCACAGCACTTACATCTCTAACCTATCAACCTCCTAACTTTGGAGGGCTCTTACTTCTTACGAATGAGAAGTCTAATCTTATGGTCTGCTTCGCGCTTATATGCTTTCAGCGTTTATCAATTCCATGGGCAGCTACTCAGCCATGCCTCTGGCGAGACAACTGATATACCGTTGCCATGTTCATCCCGGTCCTCTCGTACTAGGGACGAGTCCATTCAAACTTCTTTCGCCCACAACAGATAGGGACCAAACTGTCTCACGACGTTTTGAACCCAGCTCGCGTACCACTTTAATTGGCGAACGGCCAAACCCTTGGAAGGTACTTCCCCTCCAGGATGTGATGAGCCGACATCGAGGTGCCAAACCGCCTCGTCGATGTGAACTCTTGGAAGCGATCAGCCTGTTATCCCCAGGGTAGCTTTTATCCGTTGAGTGATGTCTCTTCCACACAAAGACACCAGATCATTATGCCCGACTTTCGTCCCAGCTCGACATGTACGTCTCGCTGTCAAGCACCCTTATGCCATTGCACTCGATATACGATTTCCAACCGTATTGAGGGTACCTTGGGGCGCCTCCGTTATCATTTGGGAGGCGACCGCCCCAGTCAAACTGCCCGCCTAACACTGTCCTGTCGATTGTAAATCGATCAGTTAGAATGATTGAATTCCAAAAGTTGTATTTCACTGACGACTCCATCGAGGCTAGCGCCCCGACTTCAAAGTCTCCAACCTATGCTACATATGAAATTCAAGCATTCAATATTAAGTTACAGTAAAGCTCCATGGGGTCTTTCCGTCTAGTTGCGGGTAACCTGCATCTTCACAGGTATTAAGATTTCACCGAGTCTGCTGTCGAGACAGCGCCCAAATTATTATACCATTCATGCGCGTCAGAACTTACCTGACAAGGAATTTCGCTACCTTAGGACCGTTATAGTTACGGCCGCCGTTCACTAGGGCTTCGATTCAAAGCTTTGCTTGCGCTAACTCATCCTCTTAACCTTCCAGCACTGGGCAGGCATCACCTCATATACATCGCCTTGCGGCTTAGCATAAAGCTGTGTTTTTGATAAACAGTTACTTGGGCCTCTTCACTGCGACCATCTTGCGATGGCACTTCTTCTTGCGAACTTACGAAGTAATTTTGCAGAGTTCCTTAACAACAGTTAAACTCGCTCACCTTAGGATATTCTCCTTGACTACGTGTGTCCGTTCTTGGTACGGGCCATATATACTTAAACTAGCAACTTTTCTCGAGAATTGGCATCATTGACTTCACTACTAGGCGAACCGTTCGTTCCTCATCACACTTTCCCCTTACGCTAAAGAGATTTGCTACTCTAGCAGGTACTTTGCTTGATCCGGAATCCATAACCGGTACAATTAGCCATTTCTGTCATTACATCGAATATATACGGGTGCAGGAATATCAACCTGCTATCCATCGGCTACGCCTTTCGGCCTCGTCTTAGGACCCGACTAACCCAGGGAGGACGACCCTTCCCCTGGAAACCTTAGTCTATTAGTGTGCATGATTCTCACATGCAATCGTTACTTACACCGGCATACTCACTTCTTATCAGTCCACCACTCCTTACGGTATGGCTTCATCCCAATAAGAACGCTCCTCTACCACTTTAGAAATAAATCTAAAATCCATAACTTCGGTATTACGCTTAGCCCCGGTAAATCTTCGGCGCGAAGGCACTCGACTAGTGAGCTGTTACGCACTCTTTAAATGATGACGGCTTCTGGGCCAACATCCTAGTTGTTTATGCATCTTCACATCCTTTAACACTTAGCGTAAATTTAGGGACCTTAATTGATGGTCTGGGCTGTTTCCCTTTTGAGCATGGAGCTTATCCCCCACACTCTGACTGCTTGTATCACCTCTATGGGATTCGGAGTTTGATTGAAATTGGTAACGCTAGGTGCGTCCCGCGATCATTCAGTGCTCTACCCCCACAGATTATTACAAACGCTAGCCCTAAAGCTATTTCGAGGAGAACCAGCTATCTCCCAACTCGATTGGAATTTCTCCCCTATCCACAATTCATCCGCGGGCGTTTCAACGAACGTCGGTTCGGACCTCCAGTAGGTTTTACCCCACCTTCATCCTGATCATGGATAGATCGTCGGGTTTCGGGTCTATATCGTCATACTTGGGCGCCCTATTCGGACTCGCTTTCGCTACGGCTCCCCTTCTTCAGGTTAACCTCGCATGACAATAAAACTCGCCGGCTCATTCTTCAATAGGCACGTTATCACCCTTTAACGGGCTCTAACTTTTTGTAAGCATACAGTTTCAGAATCTTTTCACTCCCCTCCCGGGGTTCTTTTCACCTTTCCTTCACAGTACTGGTTCACTATCGGTCACTAGTTAGTATTTAGCCTTATGGAGTGGTCTCCACATATTCCAACAGGATTACACGTGTCCCGCTGTACTTTGGAACTCACTAGGGGGTTATATAAGTTTATCTACAGGACTATCACCTTCTCTGGTTGACTTTCCCAAGTCATTTGACTGTTATATAACACATCCCACATTGTGGTCCGAACCCTATAATAAATTATAGTTTAGGCTGTTCCGCTTTCGCTCGCCGCTACTGACGGAATCGATTAAATCTTTCTTTTCCTCTAGGTACTAAGATGTTTCAATTCCCTAGGTGTGTCCTCGTCTTTGATAAATCAAAGATCGATAATATTCTTATGAATATTGGGTTTCCCCATTCGGAAATCGACGGATCATAGCTTACACCAGCTCCCCATCGCTTATCGCAGGTAGTCGCGTCCTTCATCGTCTACTAGTGCCAAGGCATCCACTGTACGCCCTTATTAACTTAACTTCGTAAAATTTTTGGTTTTAATGTTTGTCTTAACAAATAATTATTTTGTTAAAATTGCAATAAAGTTTCGATTTGATCACTCAAATGAATCTCTCGCATTTTAACAGAAAGAACATGTTTTAAAATATCTAGTTTTCAAAGAACAAATTTTGAGAAAATCCTATTCTCTCAAAACTATATAGATGCTTTTACAAGCTAACGTCAACTTTAGAATAAAATACCTAGAAATTAGGTTTTTTAATTTAACACACCGACTTATTTAAGTCAGTTTCTTTCTCCATAGAAAGGAGGTGATCCATCCCCACGTTCCCGTAGGGATACCTTGTTACGACTTAACCCCAATCATTAGTCCTACCTTAGACGTCTCCCTCCTTACGGTTAGGATAACGGCTTCAAGTATTACCAACTCTCATGGTTTGACGGGCAGTGTGTACAAGCCCCGAGAACGTATTCACCGCAGCATGTCTGATCTGCGATTACTAGCAATTCCAGCTTCACGAAGTCGAGTTGCAGACTTCGATCCGAACTGAGGCTACCTTTATGAGATTTGCTTAACCTCGCGGTCTTGCGTCTCTTTGTAGTAGTCATTGTAGCACGTGTGTCGCCCAGGACATAAAGGGCATGATGATTTGACGTCATCCCCACCTTCCTCCGGTTTAACACCGGCAGTCTCCCTAGAGTTCTCAACTTAATGTTAGTAACTAAGGACAAGGGTTGCGCTCGTTGCGGGACTTAACCCAACATCTCACGACACGAGCTGACGACAACCATGCACCACCTGTATGAGCTATAACTATGATTCTATTTCTAGAACTTTTACCTCTATGTCAAGTCCTGGTAAGGTTCTTCGCGTAGCGTCGAATTAAACCACATGCTCCACTGCTTGTGCGGGACCCCGTCAATTCCTTTAAGTTTCAATCTTGCGATCGTACTTCCCAGGCGGATTACTTAATGCGTTAGCTTCATTGCCCCAAAAGGAACATTTAGTAATCATCGTTTACGGCGTAGACTACTAGGGTATCTAATCCTATTTGCTACCTACGCTTTCGTGACTAAGCGTCAGTATTGTGCTGGTTGGCCGCCTTCGCCACCGGTATTCTTCCATATATCTACGCATTTCACCGCTACACATGGAGTTCTACCAACCTCTCACATACTCTAGACTATCAGTTTTCGAAGCGAGAATAGGTTGAGCCTATCCATTTGACTTCAAACTTAATAATCAGCCTGCTCACTCTTTACGCCCAATAATTCCGGATAACGCTTGCAACCTACGTATTACCGCGACTGCTGGCACGTAGTTAGTCGTTGCTTTCTGGCAAGGTACTATCAAACAGATGTCATTACCTACACCTATCGTTTATCCCCTGTAACAGAATTTTACAATCCGAAGACCTTCGTCATTCACGCGGCGTTGCTCGATCAGGGTTTCCCCCATTGTCGAAAACTCCCTACTGCTGCCTCCCGTAGGAGTATGGACCGTTCTCAGTTCCATTGTGGCCGTTCACCCTCTCAGGTCGGCTACTGATCCTCGCCTTGGTGGGCTTTTATCTCACCAACTAGCTAATCAGACGCAGGCTCATCAATCAGCGGAGCCGAAGCTCCTTTCATAATAAAGACTTTCACTCTATTACGTATTTCGGTATTAGCCAAAGTTTCCTCTGGGTATCCCCAACTGAAAGGTAGATTACCAACGTGTTACTCACCCGTTCGCCTCTAATGTATTGCTACATTCGATCGACTTGCATGTATTAGGCACGCCGCCAGCGTTCATCCTGAGCCAGGATCAAACTCTCTAAAAGTTTGTATCTAAGTTCATTATTATTCTGGTTTTAAAATATTTCTTATTCAGAAATTATTGTTTAATCATTATCTAAATCTTAAAGATTTAATAACTTAATAAATTGACGTTATTTTCTTGTACATCATCTATATAGTTTTCAAAGATCTCATGCACATAATCGGAAATCTCTTTCCGCGTGCTTTATTAATATACCATTAAGATAGTGCATAGTCAAGATAAAATTTAATTAAATTTATGTAGATTTTATCTTGCTAATATATCTAATAATATATTATGTTTTGTTGCTCACTTTCGTGTCGCAACGTTGTTAATTATGCCTTAAAGCCTTTTAGTAATCAAGTGATTTTTTTATTTTTTTTAATATTTTTGTAAACTATAAAAATTAGTAGAAAAATAGTAGTTAAATTTATTCTTTTTCCCTTATTTTAAAGGAAGTTTCAACCACTTCTTTAAAATAAGTCAAATTTTGATAAGGGGAATTGTTTGATCTTTAACATCATAATTATCGATAACTTTGTTAAAAGCTATAATAATTTGCAAAAGAAGAAGCTTAACTTTTTGAGTATCATTAACATTTGCCTCTCTATTCTCTCCAGGATGAAAGACATTATCTCGAAAACCATCTCTTGCAAAAAAAATATTTAAAACATCAAAATCATCTTGCCCAATATATTTCTTTAGGAAATCCTTTTCATGTTCGTGATTTTCATTATATAAAATAGAAAACAATTCTTTATAGCGCAACTCACCATAGGCTTCAATACTAGTCGTGTCATCATAAGAAAGCATTTCAAGACACAATCTTTCTATTAATGGAAAAATATACAATAAGGAAAAGAAGCAGTCTTCTGATAAGACTTTTGGATCAATATCACCAAAAATAAAATTAAGTCCCCTTTTGTGATATTCATTAAGTAAATTTTTAATATATTTGTTTTTCATTAATAAGCCCCTCTATGATTTCTTTAATTTCTTTTTTCAATTCTTGGTTTTTTTCAAAAATAAGTTGATTCCCACTTAAATTGTTTTGAAAATTATATCTAAAAGCTGATACCGAGCATTTTCCCTCATAATCTTTACTATTATAAAGGCTTTCAAATGTTTCAAGGTAATAATCAAAATCTGATCTATACATTTCTAACTTATCTGTAAAATAAGTTTTATATTTTTCAACATTAATATCGCAATGTATTTTAAAAATATATTTTTTAAGTAGTTCTTCATCTTCTCTTTTAATAGGATCAAAAGAATAATACAAAATATAAAGAAGTTTTTTAATATTAAATTCACAAATAATGCATCCATAAAAAACTATAAAAGAAGTGTTAATTGATTCTCTACTAAGCAAAAATTTTTCAATATCAATAATAGTTATGAGCTGATTGCTTAAAGTAGAACAAAAAACATTCTCCTCAGGCTCAATATTTTGATTTTTTGGCACACTCAATTTTTTAAGTGACTTTATTTTTAAAGTGTTATTCATTTTTTGTTTCTTTAAAATAAATTTCATTTATAACTGTGTATGATGCAAAACATATTGTTAATATATAGAAAACATCATTTTTTCCAAAAAAAGATCCATGAGCAACGCCATTTCTTATATTAGGACCATATGGTGAATAAAGCATATAATAAACGAAAAATAGTTTATCTTTTATTTCTGAATCACTATGTTTTATAAATAAAGAAGCTAAAACTTCTATTGCATTTGGACTACTATCTTGTTTATCTTCAATTCTACATAACATAGATTCAGAATAAACTAAAATAGTAGATATTAAAGTATAAGTAGAGTTTTCTAAAAGCTCTTTTTCTTGAAAATCTAAATCTATTGTTGTACAAAATAAATCAATAATTTTTTTCTTAGCCTCGCATTCTTTATTAGAAACAAGTGAACAAAGTGTTCTAATATAGGTCATAAAGTTTGTATTCAAAAACTTATTAAGCATTTCATATTTGCCACTTTTTACATAATCTGGTTTAGATAAGATCTCCATATTATTAATATAATCAGAAAATGCGTCATGATGTTCTTTATCTTCACTCATTTTTGAAAATCCAATATCAAATGTATCATATTCTATCTCTGTACAAAGTTTACCCCAAAACAAGCTCTTGTAAAAATTCAAAGCTTTATTTAGCATTTCTTTAATGCTAAAACGATACAAAATGTATAACAAAATAGGCTTATTTAAGTAAATATTAATTATATTAGCAACATCTTTTGAATTATAATTAAAATAACTTGAATACGAGTAAAGACCAACACTGTTTTGACTGCTATCCCTTAGCAAATTTCTCTTTTTCGAAAGAATAATATTAACAGCTGAAGATGACTTTTCTTTAATGGTTTTATAACTTACTGTTTTCAAATAATTGAAAATATTTAGATATTGTTCCAAAACAAATAATTTATCCAAGATAGTTATATTGTTGTTGTTTATTTGTGAATTATATTCATTAAAGAAAGTGGCACATTTATTAAAAATATATTTATTGAGTTCATAAGATGATATAAACTTATCAAGTTTCTTGCTTAATGACTTGATAAAATCTATATTAGATGAAAAAGCAACTATACTGTCATATTTTTTCACTGTATCTAAATAGATCGTTTCAATTCTTTTGCTGTCGGTGTCATAATCGATTAAATAATATAAATTTTGGTTTTTCAGCTTTTCATTTTTATATATAGAGTTTAAATAATCATTTTTGTCATCTTTCTTTAAACTAAAAAAAATTCGTTTATATATATCTCTTAAAATTGATTTCGGATTATCAGTTCCTAGAATATTACAATAAAGAGACTTTGCGTCTTTATAAATATTTGATGAATATATATCATTATAGTTTTTTTTATCCAGATAATCAGAAAAAATACTTTTTAATTCTTTTAAACGATTTTCAAAATCAGTAACCTTATAGTACCTACTAAAAAGGCTTTTATAATATGTTAGTAAAAATTCAGCCATTAAGCATTTTAAATTGGAACCATTAGTTTCGGATTCCAATTTACCATAAGTTGCAAAGAGACTTTCTAGAAAGTCAGTTTTTAAATAGAATGGATACGAATTTAACAAAGTAACAAGTGCTTTATCTTTTTCAACAAAAAAACAAGATCCATCAATTTGTCGAAAATCTTCAATATCTTTAATTAAATCTTTATTTAAATCTTTTTGTAAACTACAAACACTATCAATATATTCTATGAATATCATGTTTCCCCACTATTTATTTTAATTATCTTAATTATAAACATTAATAAGCAATAAAAATACAATAATTATTTTTATTAAATTATTAAAATTAGAGAGCTAATATATGATTTCTCTTATTTTAAAGGAAGATTCAACCACTTCTTTAAAATAAGTCAATTTTTGTAATCTATATAAAAAGATAAATAAGAAGATAAATAATATAAATATTTATAGATTGATGAATCAAAAGAGTTATTTTTTACGTTTAATAAGGGCAAAAATTAAAATAATAACACCCGCTACTAAAGCAACACCAACTACTCTTAAAATAATAAAGAAAGCTTCTGAAGTAAAGAAATTAGTATCTTCCGCTTTGTAGAAATATAAAATAGCTTCACTATTTGATAGGGTAGATTTACTTGTGTTAAAAGTATAAGCAGATAAATCAGTGTGTGATCCAGTAACTAAAGTTACTAAATCATTAATCGTCGCACCATCACTTAAAGAGTAAGTTTCGTTATAAATAAGATAATAACTAGAGTTAATTCCCCCATCGGAAAGAAAAATATTCGCTAAAACATTATGAGCTGGAACTATTGATTCCGTATAAAAATATAGATTAGCCACTAAATCACTATAAGTAGATTTAGTCGTATTAAAGGAATAACTAGCAAAATCACTATAAGAAGCTAAGATTTTCGTTTTAATTTCGTCAATAGTTATATTTGATTTAGCATTAAGACTGGTCGTAAGAGTATGAGTATAAGACCCATTTTCGCCATTACTCGATAGATATAGATTAACTTCGAGTTTGACATCGGTAATAACTGGTTCCGTATAAAAATATAAAGTAGCTTTATTGTCAATATATGTAGATTTAGCAGCATTATAACTATATTCACTATAACTTGCGTTATCTTTAAGCACTAAAGCTTTAATATTATCAAGAGTAGCATCACCACTAACGTTATAAACTTTAGAAGTAAGTAATGAATAAGCGCCATCAATTCCGTTTGATGAATAATAAACATCGGTGTTGACATCCTTACTAGGGGTATTATCTTGAGATCCTTTTCCAACTTGAGAAGGCAATTTAGTTAAATCGATACCACTACTAGATGAGCCATAAGCAATATTGGCCCAACTTGGATAATCAATAAAAGGATTACGATTTTTCTGAATGGCATTATAAACAAGGTTGTTACGATGAATTTCGTGGTCATCTACTGGATCACTATTGTTCCAAGATAATAAATCACTAAGCATTCCATAGTAACATGGCGTGGTTTTAGTATCTTCAGCGGTTTTAGAACCACTAAAACTATCTGGGGTATCACTTAATCCAAGTGAAGGACTAGCAATACTCGTACTACCATAATTAACATAAGTATGATATCTTGCTGCCATATAGAAAATCGAACGAGCAATATCGCCTTTATCTTTGTCTAATGGTTCATAAACTTGTGTTCCACTACCATTGTCACCAAGATAACCAGTTACTGCACTAGTAATCGTTGAAGTAATCTTAGTAGCACTTGATTTATTTGCTACATTTCCATAAGGATAATTATTGTGTCCATTTTGATTGTTTTTTGCTTCGCCCATATGAAGATTATGTAAGTCACTTCCTGCATATGGTGCATAAGATCCCGAAACCTGAAATCCATAAGATTTTGGAAAGACGTGTTCACGATTAATTTGATTGCCAGGTGAATTTGCTTTTACAAATGTAAAAGAACCATCTTCATCATAAAGAATTGAACATTTAACATTATCTATTTTCCAACTTTGAGAACTTTCTTCACTAGCTGTTAAAGGATCTAGATTCCAATCACGATCGGCAACCAAAAAATATTTCCAATCCCCATTTTGAATGGTACTAGCGCTAATTTGTGCCTGACCATTAGTTAATATAGGTTGAAGAGAAGATAATAAATCATCTCCCTTTAAGCCATTTGATAAACTAGAATAATAACTTTTAACCTCCGCTTCACTTTCATCTCTAAAGATACTAGTAGATGAAGGGGTGACTGAATTAATTTCAGGTGCCTTTTGCACGGAGACACAAAGCAATGCAGTAAAGACTGCAATTGGTAATAAAATAATTTTATTTATCATATTTTGATATTATATAGTATTTAAAAGGAGTTTTTAACAACTTAATTGAAATATTTTCAAAATAAATTGAAATAAAACTACGTATAAGTAAGTGCCAATCTTTGATATTTGATATAAATCGTTATTTAGAGACAAAACTCATATTGATATTACCAAAATAGCAAGCATGTTTACCACCGTTAAATGATAAAACTCCAGTTGCGTTATCAGGAATGGTGTATGTAAAAGTATATTTATAAATATCATAGGTTTTACCACTCATTGTGGTGGTTACACCAGTTTTGGTGCCTTCACTACTATTTTCTTCATCTAATAAAGTTGTACCAATCTTTAAAACTAAGTTAATCTCACTTGCAACATCATATGAACTGTAATAATCACATGTAAATGATTTTAAAGTAATTTCTGATGTTGTAAGAGCATTAGAAGAACCTGCTTTAATTTGAAAAATATTAAAAGTAGTATAGTCGTATTTAGCAACACCAAAAATTCCATCTCCACTATAGTTAAAAGTAACTCCATTAATAGTATCGCTAATACCAGCGGTTTTTATATAAGTACCACCAGATGCAATATTAGCAGTCAAATTAGTTGCACCACTTGGTGTATAAGTTATAGTTGTCACACCAGTCTCACTTGCTTTAGTAACTTTAATAGTATAACTTCCAGTATTATAACCATCTTTACTAGCCGTAATAGTTGTACTACCTTCAGCAACACCAGTTACGACTCCTATACTACTAACGGTAGCAATCTTTGTATCACTTGAACTCCAGTTAACATCAGTAACATTACTAGTTAAAGTAATGGTACTACCAACATTAACTGAAGTTGATCCGGTAATAGTAATGCTTTCAAGAGCTTTTTCATTAATAGTAATGTTATAAGTTGCGGTATTATATCCATCTTTACTAGCAGAAATCTTAACACTGCCTTTTTTAAGTAAAGAGACTACTCCATCATTAACGGTTGCTAAACTGGTATCTGAAGAAGACCAAGTAACACCTGTTACATCACTTGTTAAAGTGATGGAATCACCAACATAGCCAGATGTTAATCCACTTAAGTGAATATCACTTAAGGTTGTATCAGTATCACCACTATCTTTATTACCACAAGATACTAATTGAGTAGTAAGACAAACACTTAAGCACATAAAAGGTATAAGCAAATTTCGTAAGTTTTTCTTTTTCATATTAATAAACCTCATGTGCTAAATTATAAATAAAAAATAATTACATTAGAAGATGTATTTTTTAAATAAAAGAAAATTAATAAAGGAATAATAAATAGATTAAGATTAAAAATATCTATAAAAGAAAAAGTCACACTCTTCAATTAGTGGTATTCGGAAAAATATATTAAAGAAGTAAGCTTTAAAAAATAATATTGAGTTTTATTGTTAATAAACTGTTTTTTATATAAAACGCTATCTTAATTTAATAATTTAAAAGTTTTTAGTTTCTTTTAAAAATAAATTAATCATTATGGATTAGTAGTTTGAAGAACTGACTTTTATTTTAAAACTTTTGGTCGTAGAAAGAGCAACTGATGTTATCGATACCGTAATCACCGTATCATTAATAGCATTCGTTTGTATTGTTAGGTTATTATCTGCAAGAGTGATACCTGTATCAGAACCAGAAGAAATGCTAATTGCATACTTCCACGTAGTAGTACAAATATTTCCCGAACCCTTAAATTCAAGGAGAGTAAATAAATTTAAAAATGCCTTTTCACTACGAACATTAGCTACAATATTAGTGCTTTCATCAAATATAAAACCAAAATCAGCTACATCTCTTCAGCTATAATTATATCGTAATATATACTACATAAAGGATATGTATTCTTAGTAACTGCAGTAACACCTATATAAGGGTTACTATCGTAACTATCTAAATCAATATCTGATGGTATAAGTATCGTATTACCATTGATAGTCGGCATTTTATCACCAAGATTACCACTTAAATCATAACTATAAATAGGAGAAATTAGTCCATCATATCCACAATTAATATTGCTTGTTAAATCATATGAACTTCCAGGAGCTAAAAAAACATGCTTAAATTCGCCGACAAAGTTATTAACTTTTACTGCATTGCTTAAAGAAATAGATGAACCTGTAACATACGTAGCAATAAGTCCAAATTCATCAAAATGAACAAATAATCCAGTAATTTCTAAATGATTATCATCATAAATGATAATTGGATGTTGTAAACCATTTAAATCTGTATAATTTTCAAAATCAATATCTAACTCATTAGATGAAAAAGAAGTGCCTTGAGCTAAAGTATAATCTGCAACTAGAGCCAATACATTATTTACCTCAAAACTATATCTAGCAGTAATTGTGATTGGCTTATATATCTCGGAAACATCGTATTTTCGTTTTGCATAATCATAAGTTAAATCAATAAGAGTATAATTAAAATCATTATCGTAATCTGAATCACTAATTGTACATTTTTGCATTTTACTTAATTGCAACATACAATGAAAATCGATACGACCTGGGACACCAGTTACAATAACTCCATCACCGATAGATAATTTGCTTCGATCAATTAAAGTATTTTGAACAAGCATTCTAGAATTGGCATCCTGAAAAAAGAAATCATTTCCTTCTAAGGAAGCAAAACCAAATATTCTCCCTTTAACACTAAAGGTAGTATCTGCATAGTCTTCGTTTAATATAAAACTAATCTCATCATCTTCATCGGAAATAGTAAATGCTTGATTATTAAAGGCTGTAACACCAATTGTTCCTTCAGGTTATACCTCTTGAATAACTTCTTTTGCTATATAAACTTTCATACTAACCGTATTAAAGTTTTCTTTAGAACCTTCTACTACTACACTACCTAATTGTGTTCCAATTAATAAACCATTTACTAAAGTACAGTTTTCAGCGCCACTTATAACTTTCCAAGTAACATCTGGAACTACACAAGCATTAATAAAAGCTTGGAGTCTTAAATGATGTCCCATTACTAACTTATAGTAATGTGCACAAATCATATTAGTTGTTTCAACTGAAGAGATTCGTGGTCCATAAAAATCTTCTTTATCTTCTGTTGGCATAGGAGCAACTTCTTCATTGAAGCAATCATCATCTTGACGATTGATGATTGCACTATTATTAGAAGTTCCTTCTTAAGTTGAAACATTATTATTTTTATTAAGTGATAATGAAAATAACATAGACAAAGCACAACAAAACATTAAAAATTTAGTTTTAATCATTTTTAGTACCTCTATTAGATAAATTCATGCTTTTATTATGCTCCACTAATCGAAACAAGAAACCCCAAAATACCCAAAAATTTGTTAAAGACTTAATCTATAATATATTTGAATATGCTAATTTAGCGTGCTATAAAAAACAGGAAGCACTTAAGTGCTTCCTGTTTTGTTTTTCTAAAATTTTAATCGAGTTTTGATATATTAACTGATTAATTAAAGTCTTGAGACAATATCTAAAGTCTTAATTATTAAGTTATTAGTTTTTATATAAACTATATAATTAATTCTTATAAACTATAACGATACTTGCTAAATAATGCGAAGTACCAGTTGTAAGATGTTGAATCTTAAAGTAATTGAAATCGTTAGCGCCAAATAAATATTCAAAAGACATTCCTGTACTAGATGTGGTTATATTACCAGCAGTTGTTATCGCTGTTGAACTATAAGCAGTTGTTCCACCATAAACACCTATTTTATTAGTATCTAATGTTTTACCTGTCCAAACATTCAAGGTAATGCTGTAAATATAGTATGGTGAAACCTCCGTATTAAAAATTGATGATTGCATAGAATCTTTATATCTAAACTGTAGACCAGACCCATAATTACCGACTTGATAGAAACCAACTTTATAAGTTAATGCTGAGTCGGTTATGGTTTGATCGGTACCTGTTGTGTTATTATCATATGAACTGCCAACAGCCAATGAAGTAACAGTTAAAGTAGTTTGTTTAAGATTATCAATAATATTAATTGTTAAAGTAGCAGATTTAGTATTATCTTGAACAGAAGTGCCTGTAACAGTAATAGCAGCAGCACCAATATTAGCTTTGACATTATTAACTGTGAGAATACTACCTTTTATTGAACCTTTATCGTTCCCGCTAGTTATTGTATATACAGCATTTTTATTATAATCACCAGTTCCACTAACTGTTACTAATGTTGATAAATCAAGAGTCTTTGATATCGCAACATCTTCAGAAGATAAACTAAAGGCAACTCCTGAAACAGTACCAGTATAAGTATGATTAGATCTACTAATCTCAGAGCCTGAAACATATTCAAAGATTGGTGCTTTAGAAGAATCTACAGTAAAGGCAGCAGTGAGAACAACATCATCTCCATAAACATAGTTATCGAATGATTCTTCGTGAATAAAGCTGGTAATATAGTTTACTGTTATTAAACTACTCTCAGCATCACTAAAGAAAATCTTTAAAGTTGTTCCACTTAAACTTGCGAATCTTGCATTTACGGTATAGAAAGTAAATGAATTTTCATAGACAAGTTGAGTATTACTTGAAATTCCAGTGAAATCAGCTTTCGATGAAATAGTATTGCCAAATAACTCGCCATAATCAACACGATCATAATATTGCTTAACTGATGTAGGAACAATTTCCATTTTATTTTTATAATCACCAGCTTTTCCAGTTATAACAACGTTTTCATCCATAAAAAGTGCTTTTCGAGCAACTGCTTTATTATAGACATACATAGTTGTTGTACCATCAGTAGCATAGAAATATGAACTTGTTGGTCCATCAAATCCGCAAATTTTCGCTTTGATTACAAAAATTGTGCTCGCATAATTTGTTTTAACTTTAATGTTTGATGGTGTTACATTAAACACTTCTTTTTTAAAATCAGTAACAGTAGTATAGACTGAGGAATCTGGAAGAGGATTACCAATAGTAACTTTCATAGTAACCGAATCAGATCCTTCTAAACTTCCTTCAACATAAACTACTCCTGCTGAGGTACCAACTAATTTATTTCCAACTAATGTGCAATATTCTTCGCCACTAACAATATTCCACTCTACTTCATTAACAACTGCGGCTTTATTGAAAGCTTGAAGACGAAGAGTTTTTCCAATGGCTAAGCGATAGGTTTTAGCACAAGAGAGAACAATCTTTTCAACTGGAGCTTCACCTTCTGATCCTTCATTTAATTCAACTTCAATTTTTAAAATCCAAGCACGATATAAAGCATAACCATCAACCTTTTCGGTAGTAGTAGCAATCTTTAATTCTTTTGTTTCACTACTAGGAGTATAAGTTAAAACAGATGGCTCTTCACCTTGAGCAGCATCAATCATTTGAATAGCTCCATCATTAATAATTAATCCAGAAGTATAAGTCTTATATTTAGTAGCATAAATCTTTACTGATTTAATTGAGGTCTTATATTTGATATTTGCAAAACCAGAAGCACTACTTTTGCCAAGTTTGAGGCCTGGTACACCAGCTTGTGAAGAATCACCATAATATAAATTAGTAGCTTCTACTTCACTAATGTATCCATAGGTATCCTTACCAATTGTGTTAAAAGTAGTCGCATCAAAAGTCTTGTAAGAAGTACTACTATCAATAGCACTAAAATCATAAGTTAAGCTAGCAGCTGGTATTAAATCACCAACAGAATTAACCGAATGCTTAGCACCTAATAATCCATTTGTCTTAGAAACATTGCTATCTTCTGAATAACTAGTAAGATCAGCAGTTGAATTATTTAAGGAGGTTGATTCCTTTCCAACAATAAAACTCAATGCTAAAAATGAGCAACACAACAAAATTATATTTTTCTTTTTCACTTTCATTTCCTCCAAGTGAGATTTAAAACATATAGTATTATTGTATAGAAAAATATCTCTAATCTCAATTAAAATGATATTAATATATATGTTTCTGTATATAAACGAATAAAATAATGGATGAATAAACTAAAAATATATGAGATTTCTTGATTTAATATAGATTAATTAGAAGCAATTATTAGATTAAAAAATAATTACTTAGTTTTAATTTAGTCGAGTATAAACACTAGCAAGATAATGAATAAAAAGGGTGAGATTTAATCTCACCCTATTGTGGTCCATACAAGGGAATTTCGTAAAACCCTAAAACACCCTAGAATTTGTTAAAGACCCATCATTTATAGATCGTACCCGTTTCCCCCACTAAAAAAGAGGAGGATTTTCATCCCCCTCAGATTTTCAAGAGCTTTTACTAAAGGCTCTTATAATTGTTAATCAAAACTAAAACTAAGCAGCAGTATAAGTACCAAAGACAACAGTTCCACCTAAAGCGACAGAATTAAGTAATTCGTAAGATAATTTGTACCAAGTATTAATTGAAACAAATGAATCACCAACTGTAGCAATGTTCTTAGCAGCTCCCGAAGTTAAACCAGTAACTGTTTCAGAACCACTAGTAGATTGAGTCCATGTAACGTTAACACCAGTTCCAATAGCAGCAACTAAAGCCTTATAAACAACATTTAATTGATTTGCTTTATCAGGATAAGCAGCGATCTTACCAGCATAGTATAAACTTAAATAATCTTTGTTGGCATTTAATCTTTCAAGAACACTTGCACTATAGTTTGAAGTTAAAGATGAATTAAATGCAGCAACATCAGCATCAGTATTAGTACCAGCAATTAAACCTTTAACAAGTTTAACATAATTTTCATGGATACTATCAGTATAGAAACCATCAGTCACAAGTGGTTCAGCAGTAGTAATATATCCAGAATCAGCAGCAATTGCAGTGCTAGCTAACCATGTAGAATATTTCTTATCAAGACCTTTTACAGAAGCAACCATAGCATCATAACCATCATTGTAACTCTTATATTCAGTGAATGTTTTTGCACCTAATGGGTTACTCGTCTTATTATAAACTCCTGAATGTGCAAGAACATCGGCATTAATTAAAGCTGAACTACCGGAAATTAATCCACTTGTATCACCAATTTTAGCAATTGTTTCACTATTATCTTCAGCAATAGCGGCTTTTTGTGTTCCACCGATTTCATTTGTAGATAGTCCTTTATATGCGGCTAAAGCAGCAGCATAAGCATCTTCAACAGCTGTAACACTAGTAGCCTTATAAGCAGCAATATCAGTTACAGTCTTTAAAGTATTAGCAACATCTGCAGTAACCTTAGCTTTTTCAGCTTTAGCAGTTAAATTAACATTTCGTTCAAGGTTAGTATATACAGGCTCAGCGGCAGTACCAGTATAAACTGCATTGAAATGATTATCATCAGGTGTAGCAACAGCCATTAAACTAGCATACAAAGTATCGCCAGCAACAATTTCGGCAACCTTACTATCAATAGCAGCAGAGACTTCGGCAGAAGCCCAACCTTTTCTTTCAATATTAAATGCTGAATATTGTTCAGTCTTTAAAGCAGATTCCACATATCCAACACAGCCAGAAGTAGTAAGTTCTAAACCTACGGTTCCAGCACCATTACTGATGAAATTAGAAACTGTTAATCTATCAGTATTGCTAATAGCCCAGTTTGTAACACGAGTTTGTACTAATGATTTAGCAGTAACTTTAGCATCAGTTCCTAAGACTGTAGATTTTTCAATTTCAGTATAATAGGATTTGATAATAGCTTCTTGTAAAGAATCAATAATATTTTTATAAGAGGCAGCGATTGCATCACTTGCTTCTTTAGCTAAAGCGATTGTTGAATCGGTTTTGCTAACGACTGGTAAAGAAGTAGCAGCACTAATCTTAACAATATAACTTGAAGCAACATCGTATGGAAGAGTTGAAATTCCGAATCCAGCTAATGTTGTTTTTAATGCTTTATATGCAGCAAGAGTTTCTTCGGTTGCTTCATCATCACCATTGATAATAAAAGCAGGATCGCTAGCATGAACAGCGGTTAATGCACCAGAAACACTTGTAAAGCAAGCAATTCTTGCAGTTTCAAGAACGTTACTAGTACCTTTGCCAGTAGTCATAGTTTCATTAGCAGCAACAGTGGTATTTTTTGCAACGATTGAACCAATAGCATTTAAAGTTTTGCAAGCTTCGACTTTGGTTAATGTAGAGGTAAGAATAGCTTCACGATCAGCATTGGTCATGTTTGTACGGCCAGTTAATGGATCAGCAACACCAGTCTCTTTAGATTCATAAAGTGCTTTTAAGCCAGTACTAGCATTTGTTTTAGCAGCAGTAATTAATTTACCATATTCGGTATCAATTTTTGCATTAGCTGCAACAGCAGCAGCTTCGACTAAAGCTAAACGTTCAGTAATAGTTTTTGTATTATCATCAGCTGCTAAAATATTAGGTAATTGAGCAAGATAAACAGCTTGTAAGGATGAATCAACAAAAGTAGTAGCTTTATCTTGAGCAGTACCATCAACTTTAGCAAGATCCTTATCAGCATCAGCTAATTCTGTATAGTGATCTGTAACCATAGCTTGAGCATAACTAACTAATGTACCAAACTTAGCACTTTGAATTTGGAAACCACGATCACCAGTTTGGGCAGTATAGGTATAACTCATTTGACCTGCTGGAACAGCAATGTCTTCACCATTGATAACAAGTTCTGTTACCATTTCAATAGTATCATCATCAACATCATTTTTAGTGAAAGTTAAAGTGAAAGATTCACCAACTTCAACAAAGTATTGATCTTGGGTAATTGTAACACCAGTTGGATTAGCAAGAACAATGATTGGTAAATAGGTCTTACCATCAGCACCGGTATCACCCTTATCACCCTTTTCACCTTGATCGCCTTGATCGCCTTTAGCACCAGTATCGCCTTTTGGACCAGTTGCACCGGCGGAACCAGTATCACCCTTATCACCCTTTTCACCTTGGGTGCCACAACTAGTTACTGCACCTACAGTAAGAGCGAGCATGCTAGTAAGGGCTAAACATTTTAATAAATTCTTCTTTTTCATAATTTTTAAAATTTCTCCTTATATAATGGGGTATACCCATCTTATGAAATAATAGATCGCATTAATTGTTTATTTGTGAATAGATATTCGAAATTATCATCATGTCTATACCCAAAAATCGCCTTTTTGCGCTCTATATGACTTAATTATAGATATTTATTTTTACAAGTAAAGAATATTTTGGTGCACTATTTTTTTAATTATACGAGTAGTTCTACATATCTTGTTAATGGTGCATTAAGTGGATAACTCAAAAAAGCTTAAAACTTGTTTTGACACTTATATTATATATAAATAAGGATAGAACACCAATTAGTTTATTAAATTTAATACACCATAAAGATTAAAAGAAAGAGGAAGATAGTAGCAAACGAAGTATTAAATATTATCTAAACTAGAATAGGAATTATTCAAGATCATCTTTTTTATCAGTAGTGAATTTATGCCATCCAGTCTCAATTCTTTTAAAAGTAAGTTGTAAATCTAACGCTCTAGCAATAAGAATAATAGTATCTAAACGAGGGATTATTTTAAGTTGCTCCATTCTAGCAATAGCTGATTGCTTAACATTAGTAATGGTTGCAAGATCTCTTTGGCTATAACCTTTTTCTATTCTTCTAAATTTCATTGTTCTTATAAGGTTCTTAGCATCTGATTTAATACCAAAGAACATAAACTCATTATAGTTTAAAGACTCTTTTTTCATATTTTTTGCTCCTTTTATAATATTAAGATAGTATTAATTTTTGCAAAATTAGATATTATTTCAAAAAATCATAGTTATTAAAGTATAAAACGATAACATTAATGTTATCACATTCATTATATAGCATTAAAAAGTGTTGTAAATAGGCTATTTTTAATGATTTTTGTAGAAAACTTAATAAAACAATGTTTTTCTATAATAAACATTTATACTTCTAACATATCACGTAAATTTTTCTTAATCATATCAAAAATGGATGAATCATTAGAATCTAACATACTTTGTAAATGCTTGTCACTAAAATAATTAATCAATGTCAAACCATCTAAACAACATTTAAATATAGTTTTATCATTAATTGATTCAATAAGATCCGTTTCGGACATCTTTTGCGTTCTATTATAAAAATGGCATGATTCATTTAGCGTATTTCTTAATAAAGAATTATTATAATAAGTCTTTATTTTTCTATCATCGTCGTTAGAATTTAATTTTTCCATTATCAAATCGCTAAAACTACAATCATAATTAAAAGAAGCAAAAGCTTCGAGAACTTTTCTTAGTTTACTACCGAAACGTTCTGTATCAAACTGGATTTTATCGTTTGAAGAATAGTTCTCAACAAAGTTAGTTATTTCTACAATGTATTTCTTGTAGATATTAAAATCATCATCAAATTCTTGTATTGTTTTTTTAGATAAAATTAAGCTTTTAGCTTGGTTTTTATCTTTGTTTTTGTTTTTCTTTTTTATGAAAAAGCGATTCATTTCAATGAATGTTCCCATTTGATGCGTTAATAATAAAATAATAGATTGCTTATTTAAGGTAATGTCTTTTAGCACACCTTCTAGAAAGCAACATATACCTTCAGTGTTATCATTATCAAAACTTGAAAGTGGATCATCAAGAACAACTAATACAGTTTTCGTATAAAGTTTGTTGCTATAAGCATCTTCATTAATTGAAAGGAAAAAATATGATAATGCAATAGCATTCTTTTCTCCTGAGGATAAATGCTCAGTAGAAACTGTCTTATCAAATACCTTTACAACATAATTATCTCCATCCAAAACAATTTTCAATCTGCTATCACTCAAAAAAATTTTTTTAAGATAAGCATTTATTATGTTTAAGCCATCTCCTAAATTTTTCTTGTTTTCATTAATTTGTTTTATTTTAAGTTTTTTTTCTTCGTTATTTTTTTTATATGCCTCTTTTTGAATTGAATCATTGTTATAATTTATGGTGCATCTCTCATATTGCTCAAATAATTGATTGTTATCAAATCGAGCCTTTAAATCAACTAAAAGAAGTACTTTTTCTCGAAAATTGTCTTTATTATCGATTTGTGTATTAAAATCATCTCTTAGTTTCAAAAGTTGATTAATATTTCTTTGTAATTCATTTATAGTATCATCGATAGAAATATTATCAGTTTTTATAGCATCATAAGGATTATTGATTTTTTCTTGAATTAGCGAATTTGTAAGTTTTATTTTTTCATTAAGCTTTTTTTGAAGACCATCAATATTAGAACACGAAGAAATATCTAATTCTTTAAATTCTTGTGTATTAATATCGCAATCCTGTAAAATCAAATTTTTCAGTTCTTTTATATGATTATCAATAGTTTTATCTTGTGCTATGTTTATTGCCTTAATGATTTTAGTAACTTGTTCTTTTGATATATCTCTAAAACAATATGGACAATATCCACTAGAAAATGAATGCTTAATTTCATCAAGTATGCCATAACTTTGTTTAGCAACTGTATTTGAAATTCTTTCTATAATCTCTTCACCAACAGGGCGATCAAACCTCATCGATAATAAGCATTTAATACGATTCATATTAACAATCAAATTTTGAGGAATTTTCAAATCATTAACAATTTTGGACAAGGAATTATTCGATTTTACAAATAAATTAATCTGCTTTTCATATTCTTTTTCATCAAATTCATCTTTTTTTACAGTATTTAAAATCTTTTTAAAAACATCATCAGTAACATATGGCTTACTTAATTTAATTTTATTTACATCATTAGCCCATTTATCCTTTAAATAATTTATTATTTTCTCTTTATAATATTTGGGTGATTCAAACGAATTATTTGATTCATATTTTTGAATATTAATATTGCTAATAGATAAATCGTTATTTTTAATTTGCTTCTCTAAAGAAATTAAATCTTCTTGTTGTTTGATACTTTCACCTATAAGCACAACAGCTCTCAACTTAGAATCATTTTCAAATTTTAGTTTCTTGTTAACAAATTCGTCATTAAAAACAAAAATATTCTTTTTGTCCTCTTCTGTCAAAACTATATCTTTGTTCGCAGAATTTTTAAAAGATGCGATTCTAAAATCATTTCCACCATTTGCTATTTGATTAATTGCTTTCCCAATAGTTGTTTTTCCAGAACCATTTCCTCCATATAAAAGCATTATATTTTTGTTATTCTTATCTCTTTCAAATAATTTTAATGTAGATTTATTAAAAAATCATTATCTAAATAAAGACTTACAATATCATTTATCATAAAACCTCCATTCAATCTACCAAATAGAAACTCCACATCTCTTTATTATTATACATTCTAATATATTTGCTCACATAATAACAAAGCAATGTTAAACTATTCAATTGAGAGATTAAATATTTAATAAATACAACTTTTATCAAATTATCTAATTCTTTAATAGAAATAAAAAATCAAATAAATATATCAATCTTTTTTTCAAAGAAGATTCATAAATTATTTAACCTTGATAGTTTATCATGAATATTTTCAATTTCTCTCCAGGATTCAATATATTCACTATTCGTAGTTTTGAATTCTTTTAATTCGCTTAAAAATTGTTCTGGATTTTGCTTATATGCATCAGCTTTACGTAATGATAAATCCTCTTTTTCACTATCTTCGCAGTTTAATTTATTATAAAAATAATGTTCTAAATTGGTAGCAAAGAAATAAATCTCATAAGGTAATCCATCATAAACATTTTTTGTATGAACAAGTTTATCTATATTATCTCTTTTTATTTTATTTCTTCTTACAAAAAACTCTTTATTATTAACTTCAATCTTATCTTCGTAGTAAACACAATGATCTAGATTACTATGTTCTTCTATAAGGCTATCATTAATATAAACTCCATCAATATCTATAATCTCTACTACATTAATTATATCTGCTTTTCTAAATTTATATTTATTACAAGCTTGTTTAATAACTTCAGTTACTTTATTTAATACAAAATTATCTGTAATATTAGAAGACTTATTAGGAAAGGTGATATCAAATCTCAATGGATAAACTCTAACGTTAATAAACTTATCTTGATAATAATTAGTGAATCCATTAATTACTGTTGATACATCACTCGGACCATCAACTAATACCAAAACAACTTTTTTACTGTTTATTTGCACTATTATTAGCTCCACATTTCATGAATGAAACAGCAATATTATTTTCATCAGTTTCATTATACATTTCTTCTTTTTGTCCACCGAGCTGAATAGCACGAATATATTTATCTCTAAAATTATTACTTTTCTTTAATGGCGAAAAATGAACATATCGATCAGAAGGATTAGTTGTAGTAAAAAGAATATTCTTTTGATCAAGAACTTCAAGACATCTTAAATTATGTGATGTAAATAATAATTGACCTTTACCATAATCGCTTATCACTTCTAAAAGTTGACCGAGTAAATATTCGAAAATCCCCGAATCTAATTCATCAACAGCTAAAAAGACTCCATTATTATTAAATACTGCTGATAAAAAGCCAATGAGTGAAATCAATTTTTTAATTCCATCAGATTCATTTCTAAGTGGCACACTATTTCCATTCAAAATACTACTAAAGTCAACAGTATATATTTTTTCATTATTTTCTCCAGTAGAAATACTTATTAAATTCATTCTTATACAAAAATCTTTAATAAAGTTTGGCATAATAGTATTAATAATTTCGATTGAATCATTTAGGCTATCGTATTCTTCTTGATCGATGCTATTAGTAGAAAATAAATAAGCAACATCAAAACCACCTGACATTTGTGTTCCATCATTACTTCTTTTAGCAAAAGAAACAGGTAGAACACCATTCATAACTGCTGAGTAATCATCTTGTGTAAACACATAAAAATTATTATCAATATAATTTTTAAGGGAACTTATCATAACAAAATCATTATTAGGAATAATTTTATTATCTAAATTATTTTGATGAATATGTGAGATAAAACTTTCATTTAAAATTGTTGAGTTACCATAATTAAATGCCAATTGCTTGATAACAAAAAGATCTGTAAGTATTTTTTTATAAGTTTTGTTTTCAATTGCAACACTGTTAAGTGTTTCGTTTATTTTAGTATTTTGATAGTCAATATTGAAAGCAGTACCATATTTTTGCCATTTATGATACTTGTTTTGCTCATTATATTGTCTAAATGCTAGTTTTTCATTACTAACAAATACATTCTTCTCATCTTTTCTAATATTTATTTCATATATAATCAAGAATATATCATCATTTCTTTTATAAGAAAAATTATAAACAATACTGCCATTATCTGACGAATTATTTAAAAATTCAGCAGTAATTTTCTTTAAATTTATATTTCTAGATTTAAGCGAATCAGCATCTAAAAGATAAAGTCTCAAAAATAAAATAGAGTCAATAATTGCAGTCTTTCCACTTCCGTTTGGTCCATATATACCTAAAATTCCAGATTTTAAAGAATCTTTGTAAATTCCTTTTAAAAAATTCTTCTCTTCGCTAAAATTTGCAATACCATGTTTAACATTTTTAATGTTAGTTAATTCAATCGATAATAATCTAAAATAGTTGTTTTCCATAATTAATTCTCCAACTTTATTTTACAACATTATCATATTAAGTCAAGTAAAAAGAATAAAATATTCCAAAATTGGCAATTGCATTGAAATTTTCAACTACAAATTACCATAATTATATATATAAAATTCTTTAAATTAACATCAAATAATGCCTCTATTGAATTTGAAAACAGGTAAAAAAGCAGAAATACAATTTCTGCCTTTTAGTTCTTGTTTAACAACCAAGTATAATTCTTTCAAATGTTTCACATACTATGCTTCTTAAACATATGTATAGAATAATAACTAAAGCTTATTTATATTCTTCAGGACTTGATCCGGCTACGCTTTTAATACCAACTGTGGAGCAAATTAAATTTGCCTGTTTCATAATCTCTGGTAATAGAATTTGAACTCCGTCGTTTGTTAATAATTTCATACCTTTTTCCTCATCGGCATTCTCAATATCGAATACTCCGATTAAATCGAAAGATAAATCAAAAGGCTTATAAGCATCAGTGGCACTTAAAACAGTAAAAGTTGCATTAATAATATATTTTCCATCATTACTTTTACCAAATTTATAAACAATATTGCTTTTTAATTGAAAAGTAATGCCTTTAGAATCAAGGCCATTTAATCTAAAAAAGAGAAAATTAAGTTCTGTTTTTGCTAGTTTAATATTATTTTCCATAATTACTCCTTGCTGTAAGCAAATTTTGTCGTTAGTTTTTTACAAGCACCAGCCCCACAATAATCATTCTCGGTTTCTTTAGCAGTACAAACAACACTATCATTAACTTTGATAGTACAAAAATCAAAATCAACAGCTTTTACAATCTTTAAAAGCGTATCCATTCTAGGCATTGTGCTGAAATTTTCAAATCTTGCAATTGCCGACTGTTTTAGTCCTGTTTTTTTAGCAACATCTTCTTGTGTTAAACCTTCATTAATTCTTTTAGCAATAATTCCACCTAAAATCTCCGCAATCATTAAATCAATCTCGTGTTCAAAAGATTCAATATAAATTTGATCGTTGCTTGAGGTCTTCTTTTTACTTTTGTTCATTTTTTTCACTTCCTAATTCTTTAGGTCCTTAACTCTCTTTATCAATAAATCCATTTCTTTAGAATGAATTTTTTGGCTATCTTTTCTGCATGAATGAATAATTACTATGCAATCGTCTTTAAATATATAAAACAAACGTTCTTTAGATATTTTTAATTCATAAATACCATATTGACCATTAATCTTTTTGCTTTGAAGAAAGCATAATGTCTCTTTAATCCTTTCTTTATTGGAATTTCTAATTGCCACTAGAGCAATATTAATTTTTACGCACAGATTCTTATTTTTGTGTTCTAATTCTTTTTTGTATTTATTAAATTCATCTTCATCATAATAGCTTAGTCTCATACACCTCCTTAATATTACATATATGTTATATATTACATAACTTTATTATATATGCAACTAATATTTATATCAATAAGGGAATAATAAAATCAATATTTCGGCACTTTGACATGATTTAAGGTACATTTAACTAAAATGCTAAAAGAAACAAAAATGAGATTTGAAAATAAACTATTAAAGTTTAAAAAATCTAGATTTTGATGCTTTAAATGATAGTAAATAAGACACAAAAAAGGCGAGAATTAATCTCTCGCCATATTGTGGTCCTACAAGGAAATTACGTAAAACCCTAAAAACTGTTAAGAACAATATATTTAATATATAAGTTTAATCTTTTCTATTTCCACCAGCTAATATAACGAAATAAAGAATTCTAATAAAGAGAATAATGAAATCACTATATAAGTTAAGGGCACAATACATAGCAACGTTATTTGATCCAGCTCCTGATTGACTAATCTTACGGATATTCCACATATCGATCGCTGTAGAAATTAAGATTATGACAATATAGATGGCTTCAATAATCCAATAGATGGTGCAATAAGCATCAAAAGCTGATTCAACATGGAAAGCAAATGGAAAGAGGAAGAGATTAACAACAAATAAAACGCCAATTGAAACTAATCCACCAACCATCATTCCAACAACCCAAGTACCTTTACCTTTATATAAGTAACCAAATAGACACATAATTAAAAACATTAAACTAGTAATACCAAGAGTCATAGCTAATAGATTAGGATCACCAACAAAGACCACTAAGCCTGAAAGCATAATTCCCATTAATAAGGCATATAGGATATAAGGAACAGTAATATTTTTCATACTCATACGACGGAAGCTAATAAATAAGCTAAGAATTAAAAGTAAAACACCACTCACCATTAAGATGATTAAATAAGTCATCATTTGTGATTCCATGATTTCTGTACTACCATTACTTAAACCATAGAAAAGAGCGTACGAGGCGCCAAGACACGACACGGCACTAATTAAAAGACCAAAAAACATATAAAGAAATACTTTACCAATGAAGCCAGCTGATTGTACAAACGTACTACCTTGCTTGTCATCACCATTATTAAAAACTTGAGATTTTTCTGACATAAGATTTCCTCCTTTTGCAAATAAAGAATATATCAAATGGAATAAAAAATAAAGACTTAATTATTGTGAATAATTAAAAATATTTTAGCCTTTAAAATAAATATCATTTTATCAATTATTTTATATTTTTTATCACAAGAAATTGCATTAAAAAACATCTAGTTTGAGACTAGATGTTTTCATTTTTATGTACTTAATTAAAGAATAATATTTTTTAATAATTCTTTATAAGACTCAATTGTCAGAGATGCTCCACCAACTAAGGCTCCATCAACATTTCTCATATCAAGATATTCACGGATATTGTTTGGTTTAACACTTCCACCATAGATAATACGAATTTTATTAGCCACTTTAACACCAAATAGATCATGAATGGTAAAGCGAATATAGTTACAAATATCTTCCGCAATATCGCTTGAAGCATTTTTACCAGTTCCAATAGACCAAATTGGTTCATAAGCAATAACTACTTTAGCCATTGATTCTTTTTTAACATCTTTAAAACCAGCAACAATTTGTTCTTTGATCCATTCTTTAGTTTTACCAGCTTCAAAGGTTTCAAGTGATTCTCCACAGCAATAAATTGGAATCATATCATTTGCTAATAAAGCGATAATCTTTTTATTGCAGGTTTCATTGGTTTCGTTATTATAAGCTCTTCTTTCCGAGTGACCAACAATAGCCCATTGAATACCAATTGACTTAAGCATTGGAATTGAAACTTCACCAGTATAGGCACCACTATTTTCATAGTGTACATTTTCACTAGCGACAATTAGACGATTTCTAACAATTCGCTTAACAGCAAGTAAGTCAATATATGGACAAGCAATACCAACATCAATCTTATTAGATTTAGCAAGAGAAGTTATGGGTCTTGTTTGTTTAGCAAATTCAATAGCTTCTGGAAGAGTCTTGTTCATCTTCCAGTTGCCCATTAATAATTTTCTTCGTTTGAACATATAATAATTATCCTATGATATCAATTCCTGGAAGATGACCATCATTTTCAATCATTTCAAGAGAGGCTCCACCACCCGTTGAAACATGTGAGAATTTTGTATCATAACCTAATTGTTTAGCAGCAGCGGCACTATCACCTCCACCAATTACGGAGAAAGCGGATTTATTATCGGTAATTGCTTTACAAATAGCTTCAGTACCTTTAATAAAATCAGGATTTTCAAAAACACCCATTGGACCATTCCAGAAAATAGTTTTTGCGGTAGCAATAACTTTCTTATAGTTCTCAATAGTTTTTGGACCAACATCTAATCCTTCAAAACCATCATCGATATCACCCTCAACTGTTTTTACAGTAGTATAGGTATCAAATCCATTAGCTTCAATAGTATCAACTGGAAGTAAGATCTTACCAGAATCAAAACACTTTTTAGCATATTCTAATTGATCATCTTCACATGGAGAATTACCAATCTTTTTGCCAAGCGCTTTTAAGAAGGTATAAGTCATGGCCCCACCAATTAAAATCTTATCGCATTTTTTGAGTAAACTATCAATAACCTTAATCTTATCACTGACTTTAAAACCACCAAGAATAGCAATATATGGATGATTCTTACCAGTTACACAAATATTAAGATTTTTAACTTCTTTTTCCATTAAGAATCCTAAAGCAACAGGTTTACCCTCTTTCTTTAAGATTTCAGGAACACCATATGTAGAAGCATGGGCACGGTGAGCGCTACCAAAAGCATCCATGACAAAGCCATCAAAATTCTTAGCCCAATCTAAACTTAATTCAGGTTTATTCTTAGCTTCACCTTTTTCATAACGAGTATTTTGAACAAGTAATACTTCGCCATCTTTTAAAGCATTAATAGCATTAGTTAATTCTTCACCATGAGTAGCTTTAGTGAAATAAACATGAGTAGGAGCTAATAATTTCTTAACTTCTGGATAAACAAGTTCCATATCATTCTTTTTCATTTGATCAGCAATCGTCGCATCATCGACTTTACCCCAATCCACTTTTCCAAGATGGGACATTAAAGTAACCTTTGCTCCAGCTTTAACAAGATAGTTAATGGTTGGTAAAGCAGAAACAATACGGTTATTATCACGAACAACATTTCCTTTTAGAGGAACATTGAAATCAACACGAACAAGATATTTTTTACCTTTAAGATCTTTTAAATTTTCAATAGTATTCATAAAATTTCCTTTCTTTGAATAAAAAGCACCCTTGTTCTAGCAAGAGTGCTTAATTAATTTAAGTTAATTATTTGCAACCAAGTACTTTTGCCATAACTTCAGCTAATCTAATATATTGGCAAGTATAGGAGTACTCATTATCGTACCAAGAAATAATTTTAACAAGTTCGGTTCCATCTGGACTCTTTAAAATCTTAGTACCAGTAGCATCAAAATAGCTACCTTCAGTAATACCGACAATATCGCTTGAAACGATTTCATCTTCAGTATAACCTAAAACACCTTTAAGTTCTTTTTCAGAAGCTTCTTTCATTGCAGCATTAATATCAGCAGCTGTGACACCTTTAGTCTTTAAGACAAGAGATAAATCAACAAGTGATCCATCTGGGACTGGTACACGAATAGCTCCACCATTCATTCTTCCGGCTAAGGAAGGAATGACTAAACCAATAGCTTTAGCAGCACCGGTGGAAGTTGGAACAACGTTAGCAGCTCCAGCTCGACCACGACGTAAATCACCTTTAGCAAGATCAAGAATTGTTTGATCATTAGTGTAAGCGTGAACAGTAGTCATATAACCAGCATCAACACCCCATTTATCTTCAATAATCTTTAAAACAGGAGCTAAGCAGTTAGTAGTACAAGAAGCACCACTAATAACTTTCATATCTTTAGTAAGTTTATCGGTATTAACACCATAAACGAAGGTTGGAGTTTCATTATCGCTTGGAGCGCTAATTACAACACCTTTGGCACCATTAGTAATATGGATTTGAGCATCTGCTTTACCTTTAAAACGACCAGTACATTCAAGAACGATATCAACACCTAATTCACCCCACTTTAATTCAGCAGGATCTTTTTTATTTAAAATTGGAATAGTTTTGCCATCAAAAATAATGACATTCTTTTCTTCATTATAGCTAATCTTATCAGGCATGAATTGACCATGAGTGGTATCATATTTCAAAAGATAAGCTAATGTTTTAGCACCGACTAAATCATTAATAGCAACGACTTCAAATTTTCCGCTCTCGACACATCTACGGAAGGCGAGTCTTCCAATACGACCGAATCCATTAATTGCAACTTTAATTGCCATATTTCTTCCTCCATTTAGATTCACAAAGATTTATTAATCTTTTGCATTAGTATTATATTAGATTTAAAGATATAAATAAAGTTAAACGATTAACTTTTGTCGTTTTTTTTAGACTAAATAGTTGAAAATTCTAAAATTATAAAAAAACTATAGATTATTATCCTTAATTACTTTTAAAGCATAATCGAGAATTGGGACTTCACGAGCATAAAGTAAACTACCTAATTTAGTATCTTTATTTTTATTATAGAAATTGATTGCTTCTTGATAGGTTAGTTTTAAAGTTTTTAAATGATAGATGTTTTTTTCGTCTAGAGTAAGATGCTTTTCACCTTTAGAGAGAACTTTACAAAGAAAATAGTTATTTAAGTTTGTACGATAAATAAGGTTATATTGATCTTTTACTAAACCAAGATAAGCAAGTATGGTGACTTCAAAACCTAACTCTTCTTTAAGTTCTCGGCGAATAGCTACTTCTAAACTTTCATCTTTTTCAACTCCCCCACCAGAAGTTTCAATGAAATTAAGTTTACCAAATTCATCATCACGAGAAGGATTCTCAAAATAAAAGTTATGTTCACTATCAAAAACAATTGCTCTTACAATATTTCTTTCGTGAGTTGTTTTTATATATGGCCAACTAGTATCTTTTAATTCAAGATTTAAAGGATTAATATCAAGCATATTATCTAAAGATTCTTATACATGATGATTAGAATTTCTTTACAAATATCACGACATTTATCAGTTATATTTTCAAAATAACCATAAATTCTTTCATCAAAACGAGTTTTATCATAACGGTCACCTGATACATAAAGAGTATGTACTTCATTTTCATATAGATGATCCATATTAGTTTCATCAGCTTTTACTTGATCAATTAAAGGATAAATAACGTTTTTATCCGTAATATGATTAAAGTTCTTTAAAACAAGTAAAAGATGTTCCATACATTTATGGGCACTATCAATAAAATCACTAGTTTTTGGTGGTAAAGCTTTATAGTTACGTAAATACATTTTGTAACTTATTTCATCAATAGCATCAGTTAAGTCATCAATAGCATCAAGCAAAAGAAAGATATCTTCTCGGTCAATAGGCGTAATAAATTCTTTAGCAAGATTTTCTTCAATTATCTCTTTTTCATCATCAGCATGATGTTCAATTGCATGAACATCATTTTTAAGTTTGAGTAAATCCATATCAGGCTTAAAATTTTTCATTCCAACACTTAAAGTCTCGAAACAATTCATTGAAAGACATCCAAGTTGATAGAAACTTTCGTAAAAATAATTTGATTTTTTGTTTTTTCCAAACATATATTGTGCTCCTTTACTATGTTAATCCTGGAATACTTAAAAATATTAAAGTAAATATATAACCAATTAGACCGGCACCGGGAAAAGTGCAAATCCACGTTAAAACCATTTCGCCAGCAATATTCCAATTCACCTTATTTAATCCTTTAGTCGCCCCTACTCCTAAAATAGAAAAACTCTTAACTTGGGTAGTACTTACTGGAATTCCAAAGAAGGTTGCTAAGAAAATGCCTATCGCACTAGTTGCATCAGTGGCAAAACCTTCATATGGTTCAAGATGGGCCATTCCCATACCAACTTTCTTAATGATTTTATATCCTCCAATTGAGGTTCCTATACCCATAACTAAAGAAACAATTAAAGCAAGATACCAAAAACTTGGATCATTAGAAATGGTAATTATTGTATCTGGATTATCGATTTGACTTGCAAGTTTAACCGCTAAAAAGAAAACACCAACAAACTTTAAGCCATCTTGCGCACCATGCACAAAAGCCATTGCGGCTCCACTACCAATTTCTGCATATTTAAAGAAAGGTCTTGTATGATTACGATTCATTTTATGACAAATTAAAACAATCAATTTATCCACACACCAACCAACAACAAAACCAAAAATACATCCAAGAATTAAACCATAGATAACAAAAGCCCATGAACTATCATAACCAAATTTAATTTCGACCCCTTGATAACCAAGAGTCATCGCCGCTAAACCAGCACCAGTAATTCCCGCAATTAAAGCATGTGATTCACTACTTGGAATACCAAACATCCAAGCAATAACTCCCCAGGCAATAACTCCTATCATTCCTGCACATAAAGCATTTAAAGCGACCGAATAGTTATCACCAAAGTCCACCATGTTAGCAATCGTTTCGGCAACAGCGCTACTAGCAAAAAACATCACCAGAACGCCAAGAAAATTAAAGATAGCCGCCATTATAATAGCTTTTTTTGGGCGAATCACTTTTGTTGATATACAAGTTGCAATAGCATTAGGAGCATCAGTCCATCCGTTAATAAAAACAACTCCAAGAATCATTAACGTTGTGAAAATGAGACTTGGATGTTTTGCCATTAAAGAGAATAATTCAATAATGTTCATCTTCACTATTATAATTTCTTAGGGTTTTTACTTAAAGCATTTTCTAATTCTTATATTAATTATTTGGTGTTTTACTTTTCTTTTTTAGGAAAAAGGTATTTAATTTTTATTAGATAACTGAGGTAAAAATATGAAATACGAAAACATTAAAAAAGAAGACGTTGAAGTTTATAATGCAATTGAAAACGAATTACATCGTCAAGAAGATAATATTGAGTTAATTGCTAGTGAAAATTTTGTAAGTAATGCTGTTCTTGAAGCTTGTGGAAGCATTATGACTAATAAATATGCTGAAGGTTATCCTGCTAAAAGATATTATGGCGGATGTGAATATATCGATGTGGTCGAAAATTTAGCTATTGAAAGAGTCACAAAACTTTTTAATGTTAAATATGCTAATGTCCAACCTCATAGTGGCAGCCAAGCCAATATGGCCGTTTACCGTGCCTTATTAAATAAAGGTGATCGTGTTCTTGGAATGGGATTAGACGCTGGAGGTCACTTGACTCATGGTTATAAATTATCTTTTAGTGGCCAAGATTATGAGTGCTTTAGTTATGGAGTTGATAGAGAAAAAGAAACCCTCAATTACGATGAAATTGAAAAACAAGCCTTAGAAATTAAACCAAGAATGATTATTGCTGGAGCTAGTGCCTATCCTCGTGCAATTGATTTTAAACGTTTTAAAGAAATCGCCGATAAAGTTGGAGCATATCTTTTTGTTGATATGGCTCATATTGCTGGTCTAGTAGCCGCAGGATATCACCAAAATCCTTGTGATTATGCTGATGTAGTAAGTTCAACTACTCATAAAACTTTAAGAGGACCAAGAGGTGGAATTATCCTTACTAATAATGAAGAAATTATTAAGAAAATTAATAAAACAATCTTCCCAGGTACACAAGGTGGTCCATTAATGCATATTATTGCGGCTAAAGCTGTCGCTTTTAAAGAAGATTTAGAACCAAGTTTTAAAGAATATGCTAAACAAGTTATTTTAAATGCTAAAGCCTTATCGGAAGAATTAAAAAATCTTGGTTATCATATAGTAAGCGGCGGTACCGATAATCACTTATTATTAGTGGATGTTTATAATGGTTCTGGAATTACTGGAAAAGAAGCAGAAACTATGCTTCATAATGTAAATATTACTTGTAATAAGAACACGATTCCAAATGAAAAGTTATCACCAACAATCGCTAGTGGGATTCGTCTTGGAACACCTGCGATGACTTCTAGAGGTCTTAAAGAAGAAGATTTTAAAAAGATTGCACACTTAATTGATGGATGTCTTAAAAAGACTCTAGATGATGAAGAAATAAAAGCGGAAGTTAAAAAGATTACTAGTAAATATCCATTATGGTATTAATAAAAATCCGTTGAGAACATCAACGGATTTTATTATAAAATAAATTAGCTTTATTATCTTTAGCAAAGCCTGTTTTCGGATCTAGTTTAATTGCGACTTTAACTTTTTTCCCGGCCATCTTAAAGATGTCTTCGTTTTCTTTTCCATTTAAAATATCTTCACAAATCTTTTTCATATCAATAAATAGATTATTTGAAGAAGTTTTAGGAAGATGAGAGAATAAAATATTATTATATTTTCCTTCAACTCTAGGAATATACCTTAATAATTCATCATAATACTCTTTAACAGTTGAAGAATCACCAAGAAAGATAAAAGTCGAAGAATTACAAGCATCTCCGGTAAATAAAATTTTATCTTCTCTAATTAAAAATGTCATACTTCCTTGCGTATGGCCTTTAAAAGGAATCGCTTCAACATGCAAATCACCAAGATCAAAAACTTTGCCATCTACTAAATCAATATAGTGATTATACTTATTAGTTTTAATATCTTTAAAGCGTAATTTAATTGGGGTGACTTTAAGTTGTTTAACACCCATATTATCAAAGAGTTTAATAAAGAGTTTCTTAGTTTGAAGTTTAGCAATTTTAAAATCGTTTTTATTAAGATAAATTTCCTTATCAGTAAAGTGTCCAGCTCCACTTGCATGATCAACGTGTCCATGAGAAAGAGCAACAGAATATGGTAAAGAAGTGAGTGAATCAACGACTTCTCTAATATTGCCTTCTCCAGCACAAGTATCAATTAATAGCGCACTATTCTTACCAATTACTAAATAAGCAAATTCTTTGGTTATTCCTAAAATTCGATATAGATGATCATTTACTTTTTCAACTTGATAGAATTTATTTTCCATAGTTTCTTATTCCTATCTAATATTATAATACTATTACTACTTTATCTTTTTTAAAATAAGAGAATTCATCTTGAGTTTAAATTTAGTTACAAAAAAATAAAAACACCGATTTTATCGGTGTTATTTTACTAATGGAGCTTCCAGACGGATTTGAACCGCCGGTCGTTGAGTTGCAGTCAACTGCCTTACCAGCTTGGCTATGGAAGCACTTAAATCGCTTTATTAATATATCATAAAGGCACCTTTATATCAATAAAAATAAACCTACGAAATGAAGTTCGTAGGTTTATTATTTAATCTTCTTCTCGTAATTTTTTACGATGTTTAATTCGGGCTTTTTTAATGAGTTGATAACTACCAAGATAACCAACAAATAAAACGATAGCTAGAATTACGATAATTGTAACCCAAATTGGTAATGGATTGACTTTAACATTTTCCCACATGGAGACAATATTATCATTAGCAGAACCAAAATCTTTCATTATACATAAGTGATTGATTTCACTTTCTTCTGGATATTGCGCATGTAATTGACGTTTGACTTGTTCTTCATCGCAATGAATAATTGGATCACTTTCAGGATCAGTTAAAGTTCCTTCAAAGAAATAAGTTAAATCATAATCAACCGCATTTGCTTCATCTTCGGAGTCATACCAATCATGAACTTGACTAAGAACTTCATCTCCTGCTACAAAGGGCGTATAGCCAATATAGTCCATATTAGCAGCCGCATTTTTTGGAATGGAAAGAAAATCTAGTAAAGCATAAACCGCACTTAAATTTTCACCAGTACAAGATTCAGGAATACACCAACCATCAAACCAAATATTTGCCCCATAACTTGGTAAAGAGTAATAGAAATATTGATCATATTCTTCGGCTTGATACATTGAATAAACTGCATCACCACTCCAAGCTAAGTTAATACCAACTTTACCAGTAACAATATCGGTTTTACCAGTATCAACTTCAAAACCATAAATACGCGATTTAAGTTCAATAAGAGCTTCTTGAACTTTCTTAATGGTAGCATCATCACTACGATTAAAAATTTCATTAATATCTTTTTTATAAGTCTCTAGAGAAATATCACCAGCCTCATACTCTTCTTGTAAGGCTTTAAACTCATCATTATAAACATGCATAATACCCATGGAATAAGTATCACGAATACTATCTTTTATTGAAGCAATACGGGCATAGTCATCATTTTCCCAAAGTAAGTTCCAAGCATCTGGACGAGAAAAATCATTGATAACTGTTTCTTCATCATACCCAGCATTAACAAGGGTTTTAGCGCCAGGATTATAAACAAGACCAAGCGTTCCCCACATATAACCACATCCATAATCATAAAGAGTTCCTTTTGATAAATCATTATTATCAATGTTTACGGCTTTAAGATTATCGAGTAAGAAAGGAGAAGCATATTTTGAATATTGAATTAAACGACTATAATCAATCTTTTGAATACGAGTAGACTCTAAACCATCAAGATTAAGGGCCAATTTTTGAATCATGTAATCACTTGGACACATCATATCATAACTTGATTTATTGAGTTTTAACTCGTTATACATTGTTTCAGGAGTATCAAAAGTATCATAGATAACTTTGACATTCTTGGTTAAACCATAAAGCTTCTTATTTTCATCGGTATTAATATATTCCTCAAATTGATCAATCATATCTGGTTCTTCATAACCATTTTCAGGATCATTTTGATAGATATAGTCTGCCCAATTATAAACATGAAGATAAACTGTATCGCTATTTTCTCCACTGGTAGCACAACTTGAAAGAGAGCCACAAATTATTAATATAGTTGCTAATTTAAAAGCTATTTTTTTAATATTCATATTAATACTCCCTCCCTTTTCTTCTTTTAATCTTATGAGATTGTTTATTGTTATAAATCGTAATTAAGATTGCCGCCACAATAACACAAATAAAGATAATTGTTGTTAAGGCACGTAACTCAATTGGAATTGATTTTTTCTTAATGACCGATTGAATATAAGTAGATAAGGTTTGAATAGATTCGTTTCCATTAAGTAGTCCAGGACCACGAGTAAAGATGCTAACAATAAAGTCATCAAGAGAGAGCGAAATTGAAAGCATAAAACCACTTAAAATACCTGGCCATAATTGCGGAACTAGTACTTTAGTTAATGCACGACGAGGAGAAGCTCCAAGATCGAGCGCAGCTTCATAAAGAGATGGATCAAGTTGTTGCAACTTTGGTTTAACATTGAGGTAGACAAATGGCGCACATAAAACAGTGTGACCAATAAGTAAAGTCCAAAAACTAAAAATTTGCGCTCTAAAAATATATTGACCAACAAGCACAAAAACAAAAGTTAATGAAAGCGCAATAACAATTTCCGCATTAACAACTGGAATTTGATTGATATTTTCAATAGCTGCACGAGTTTTCTTATTTGCATAAAATGTACCAATGGCTCCAATTGTACCAAGTAAAGTAGAAAGAGCAGCGGCGACAAGGGCTAAAATAAGTGTATTACCACAAGCAATCATAATATCTTCATTAGCAAAGAGATTTTTATATAACTCAAGAGTAAATACGCCATTCCATTGGCCTATTTGACTAGTAGTTGTAAAAGAATAAGCAATCAAAACAAGGATTGGTACATACATCAAGAAGAGCATGAAATAAATGAAAAAGTTTGCTAAAAATTTCTTTACCATTTGGAGCCCCTCCCTTCGTCTTTTTCGGTGAAGTTACGAGTAAGTAACATGGAAACACCGACTAAAATAAGCATTAACATGGCCATGAAACTACCTTCTGACCATTGAGAATTGGTAAATGAAAGGTAAATTGAGTTACCAAATAAAGTAATTTTTCCTTCACTTAAAACATCACTAATAACATAACTTGACATTGTTGGCATAAAGACCATCATTGCGGCACTTACAATTCCTGGAATTGATTGAGGAATAATCGATTTGGTAAAGACTTGATAACGATTACAACCAAGATTGATTGAAGCTTCAATTTGCGATTTATCTAGTTTTAACATTGCACTATAAAGTGGCAAGATAACAAAAGGTAAATAGTTATAAACAAGACCAATCATGGTGGCAAGATAAGGATCATTTCCACCACTAATTCCCATCCAAGTTAAAACATCACGTGTCGCCCATGTTCTTAAAACAAAGTTAATCCACATTGGCGTAACAAAAAGCATAACAATAACACCATTAGAATTATATTTCTTGTTTGCAAGTAAATAAGCAATTGGGTAACCAATAATTAAACAAATAATTGTATTCAAAATAGAAAACATTAACGAATTAACTAAAACATTTAATTTGCTTGTTGATGAAAAGAAACTAAGGAAAGCGGATATCGTAAGGTTGCCACTTACATCCGTGAACGCATAGTAAACTATCATCAAGATTGGCAGAATAACAAATAGTATTAAAAATAATGCGTAAGGGATGCAAAGAAATCTTCTTTGAAACCTAAATTTCATATTCGGCTACCTCTTTTTTAAGACGCAAACGGATATCACCTTTTTTAACGCTAATACCAACTTTATCATGTAAATTGTAAGTATATGGAGTATCTAAAACAAAATCTTCTTCGGTTTCGGTACGAACAATAACTCGATAGTGATCACCAATATAAACAAGATCAACAATTTGACCTACGGCTTCACAATCTTCACTATTAATATCATCAACAATATTAATTCGATCAATATCAATCTCAGCGACAACATCAGCATTCTTTAAATCATATTTCTTTTTAGTTTTAGCCACATATAAATAGCCATCTTCTTCAAGTTTGCTATTTGGAATTAATTGAGTAACATCACAAGTGAATGGACGTTCATCAATCATCACTTGATTATTATTATTAATATAGGCATCGGTATAAATATTGGTTTGGAATGATTTCTTCATAATATGAATTCCATTAGGCTCAATTTTTACACCAAATTCGGTATTTAAAGGATAATCAATTGAAGATTTAACCATTAATTCATTTTTGCCAATCATCATTGTATATTGATAGTTCACACCTTTAAAAACTTTAGTAGTAATAATTCCAGTTAATTGTCCTTTGAGTGGTTTAGTAATAATAACGTCTTCAGGACGAACGACCACATCAACCTTTTCATTTAATGGATAGTCATCTAAACATTTAAAGTCGTGATTAAGAAAACGAACAAGTTTCTTGCCAATCATTGTGGCATTATAGATATTTGATTCACCAATAAAATCAGCGACAAAAGCGTTCTTTGGTTCATTATAGATATCCATTGGTTTACCAATTTGTTGAATTTGACCATCTTTCATGACCACAATGGTATCAGACATCGTTAAGGCTTCTTCTTGATCATGAGTAACATAAATAAAAGTAATACCTAATTTATTATGCATTTCCTTTAATTCAAGTTGCATATCTTTACGCATTTTTAAATCAAGGGCGCCAAGAGGTTCATCTAAAAGAAGAATTTCAGGTTCCATAATAATAGCTCGGGCAATGGCCACACGTTGTTGTTGACCACCACTAAGAGTGGATATATCACGATCTTCAAGCGAATCAAGATCAACAATCTTTAAAGCTTTAGCGACTTTCGTATCAATTTCTTTATCAGTTAATTTCTTGTAGCGATAGAACTGCTCAGGAGTTTCTTTTGCTACTTTAATTTTTTCTTTAATTTCCGCTAAAGTTTTTGTTTTTTCTTCAAGAGGCATATCTTTATCGCTTTTAACGTAATGATAGTCACTCTTTAAATCTTTAATCTTTAAATGATTTATTTTTAATACTGGTTTACCATCTTCGCCATTCACTGGGATTGGAATTTTTTTAAGACGTAAACCAAAAGCTACATTATCATAGACATCGAGATGAGGAAATAAGGCATAGCGTTGAAAGACCATATTAATTGGTCTTTTATTTGGTGGCATACGAGTAATTTCTCGTCCTTTAAGATAAACTTCACCAGTTGTTGGAAAATCAAATCCAGCAATCATTCTTAGGGTAGTTGATTTTCCACAACCACTAGGTCCTAATAGAGTAACAAATTCACCCTTATTCACATAAAAATTAAAATCATCAACGACAGTCACACCATCGAAGACCTTAGAAATGTGTCTAAGGTCAATAATGTAATCATTATCGGCCATGGTAGCGCCCTCCAAAAATTTAATTTTTTGGCCCAAATTAGGTGCCTGAAATATGTATAAAATATAATCTCAATTTTTATTTAATGCAATACCCTTTTTATAATATTTTTTACACACTTTTTTGATATTTTTTTTCGTTAAAATTAAAAAGAAAGATTTAATCAATTGAATTAAAATTTTTAGAGCATTTTTCACCCTTTTTATTATTAAGTTGCTATTAGCAAACTAGAAGATTTCTTCCCTAATAATGGTTTCTTCTTTACTTGGCCCGACACTAATTAAAGTCGCCTTCACTCCTAAAAAATTTTCAATGAAAGAAATATAGTCTTTAGCGTTTTTTGGTAAGTCATCATAATTTCTAATTTTAGAAAGATCTTCACTCCAACTTGGGAAAGTTTTATAAATTGGTTCAACACGAGATAAAACATCTAAATCAGCAGGATAGTAATCAATTTCTTTATTATCTAATTTATAAGCCACACAAACCTTAATCTCTTTAAGCTTTGTTAAGATATCAAGTAACATCAAAGCAATATATTTAAAACCATTTACATTTTTACTATATTCAAGTTCAACAAGATCTAACCAACCAACACGACGAGGACGATGAGTAACTACGCCATATTCATGAGCTTTCTCACGAATAAGATTACCTAGTTCATTATTTTGTTCGGTTACAAAAGGACCTTCACCAACTCTCGTGGTATAACTTTTAACAATACCAATAACGCCATCAATATAACCAAAACCAATTCCACTACCAGTAAGCGCTCCTCCAGCAATGGTATTACTACTTGTTACATAAGGATAAGTCCCAAAATCAACATCTAACATGGTCCCTTGCGCTCCTTCAAAAAGAATCTTTTTCTTTTCTTTTCTAGCTTTTGCTAAAAGAGAAATAGTATCTTTAACTAAAGGTTTAATAACTTCCATGACTTGATGATACTTTTTAATCGATTCATCATAATTTATTGGTGTTCCACCATAACTTACAATTTCTTTATTCTTTTCACTTAAATGAGCTTTATAGATACTATCAAAATCACTTCGCACAAAATCAGAAAAACGTATTGCATCACGAGAAGTTTTATCAGTATAGCAAGGACCAATTCCTTTTTTAGTCGTACCGATTTTTTTATCAGCTAAATAGTTTTCTTTAAGACCATCTAAGGCAAGATGATATTCAAGATCAACACTTGCTCTTGAAGAGATAACTAAGTTAGTACAATCAAATCCCGCTTGCTTAAGATTTACGATTTCTTCATATAAAGCTAAGGGATTAACAACCATTCCATTAGCAATAATATTTAAAGTTTTGCTATTAAAAATTCCACTAGGAATCGTTTGAAGATGAAAAGTTTCTCCATCAAAAACTACACTATGTCCAGCGTTATTGCCACCTTGATAACGAACAACTATATCAGCATGATTACTTAAATAATTAGTAATCTTACCTTTTCCTTCATCTCCCCATTGAGCCCCAACGATTACAACACTTTTATTCATAATTAGATTCCTGCTTTCTTATAAATCTTCTCAATATTTTTAAAAACATAATCGTAATTAAAAAGTGCTTCAATTTCTTCTTTTTGTATTAAAGACATTATATATTTATCATTTAAAATTAAATCTTTTAAATTAGTCTTGCTTTCCATCGCTTTAAAAGAAAGTTTTTGAATATAATCATAGATATCTTCACGACTATTATTACTATTTTCAATTAAGAAATTTAAAACTCTTCCACTATAGATAACTCCATAAGTAGAATTAATATTTTCAAGCATCTTATCTTCATGAACGATTAAAGTAGAAATAATTTTATTCATTCTTCTTGTCATATAACTAACAAGATTAAGGTCATCTGGAAGATATAATCTTTCAGTTGAAGAGTGCGAGATATCTCTTTCGTGCCATAAAGCATTATTATCAAGGGCTACTAAATAGCTTGTTTTAACAATGCGAGCTAATCCAGAAATATTTTCACAACCAATTGGGTTACGCTTATGAGGCATTGCACTACTACCTTTTTGTTTAGTATCAAAATATTCATTTACTTCGTTAATTTCCGTTTGGGAAAGTAATCTAATTTCAGTTGCCATCTTTTCATATAAACTAGCAATAAGCGATAAAGTAGCTACATAACCCGCTAAACGGTCACGAGATAAGACCTGCGTGGAAACATATGAACGATGAAGATCAAGTTGATTGGCAACAATCTCTTCAACTTCATATGGTAAATTAGCATAATTTCCTACGGTTCCACTAATTTTTGCCACTTCGACATTTATTCTTTCATTATTAAAACGTTCGATATCACGATCTAATTCATCGATATATTGAATCCACTTTAATCCAAAACTAGTAACTTCAGCGTGGATACCATGAGTTCTACCAATGATTGGGGTAAATTTATATTGAATCGCTTTTTTAACTAAAGTTTTACGTAATTGAATTAAATCATTATAAATAATTTCGTTTGCGGCTTTTAAATCGATACCTAAAGCCGTATCCACAACATCAGTGGAGGTTAAATTATAATGAATCCACTTCTTTTCTTTACCTAATTTTTCACTTAAAGAACGAGTAAAAGCAATTACATCGTGTTTTGTTTCAACTTCTAGATAATTAATTCTTGTAAGATCAACTTTCGCACTATCTTTAATTTTTAAATAGTCAGTTTCAGGAACAACCCCAAGTTGAACATAGGCTTTTAAAACGGCAAGTTCAACTTTTAAGAATGATTCATAACGATTTTCTAAAGAAAAGATATTAGATATTTCTTTAATTTCATAGCGTTCTATCATGATTATTCTCCTTTAAATCAACAAGTATTTAAACTGCTTTTATTGCTTTTAAGACTAATCAAACAAAACAAAAACAACACAAAAAAATATAGCACTATTTATCTTATTTATCAATTGTTTAAATATTGCTTATTCATTTTCCTTATGCTACAATAATTTGCGCTGGTCCTATAGCTCAGCTGGATAGAGCAACAGCCTTCTAAGCTGTGGGTCAGGCGTTCGAATCGCCTTAGGATCACCAAATTAATTAAAAGATGCTTGATACCCAAAGTATCAAGCTTTTTTTATACATAAAATAAGACGAAAAACATTTATTCTAATAAGTAATTTTTTGAATTATTTTCAAAAAGAGCATATAAAACCCGTTATTTTTATAAAAAAAATAAAAATGCTTAAAAATTGTGCTAAAATTATAAGAAATTGGAGGAAGTTTTCATATATGAAACTTTTCAAAAAGGCGATAGCTGAATTAATAGGCACTTTCGTCTTGGTAGTTCTTGCATGTGGTACAGCTTGTGCCCTTAATGCTTGGAACGCAACAAGTACCTTAGATTTAGCCGCCAAAGATGCCGTTATAGCTCTAGCATTTGGTCTTAGTTTAGCTGTCATGGCCTATAGTGTTGGAAATATCTCTGGTTGTCATATTAATCCTGCCGTATCTTTTGGTGTTTATATTTTCAACTTATTGAAACCAAAAGAGAAACGAAATTTCAGTTTTGTTGATCTTCTCGTTTATGTTTTAGCACAAATAATCGGTGCTTTCATTGCTTGCTATTGTCTTTTATTAATCTTTGGTGATTCATCAGGCTTTGGTGCTAACCAAGCTAGTTCCATTCTTATTAGTCAATCTAAATACTATTTAACTAATGCTTTAGGAATTGAAACCTTATTAACGGGAATTTTTGTTTTCACCATTCTTGGTGTTACAAGTACTCCTAAATATGAAAAATGTGCTGGTTTAATTATTGGTTTAACCTTAACTCTCGTTCACTTAATTGGTATTCCATTAACTGGAACTAGTGTTAATCCTGCTAGATCAATTGCTCCAGCAGTATTTGCTTATTTATTTGGTGGGGACTCTACCCCACTTAATCAACTTTGGATTTTCATTGTTGGTCCATTACTTGGTGCTTTAATTGCCGCCTTACTTTATTGGTTTATCTCTTATGAAGAAGTTAAAGAAGAACCTGTTAAAGAAGTAGCTGTCGCTACTGCTCCTAAAGAAGAAGTTAAAGAAACTCCTAAAAAGGAAAAGAAAGTAGTTCTTCCAGTCGTTCAAGAAAAAGAAGTTAAAAAGACTACTGATTTAACGAAACTTAAAATTGAACGTGTCGCTTTTGAAATAAAATTACGTAAAGCCGATAAAGATATCAAAGTTAAATATAAAGCTCTTCAAGAAGAACTTGAGAGTTATGGTTTAAAGAGTCGAATTAGTTTTGAAGGAGATACCTACCGCTTACATCGTATCGCTTATGTCTTTATCACTATTCGTGGTAAAACCCTTAAAGTTTATTATCGTTTAGATCCTAAGAAATATCTTGATTCACCAATTCCTGTTAAAGATGAAGGTGATAAGAAAAAATATGCGGAGATTCCTGCTGTCTTAAAAGTTAGAAGTGATCTTAGTGGAAGAAGAGCAATTGATCTTGTTAAAGAGACAATGGATAATGCTAAAATTGTTAAATTGAATAGTAAAGACGATAATAAAAACGAAGACGATAAAAAATAATTAGTTGTAAAAATTTATTAATACCTTCTAGAAAAACTCTAGAAGGTATTTTTAATCTTTATAAATTGATTATTATTCCTTAATTAAGAAGGCAATTAGTTCTTTTAACTTTCGTTATTTAAAAAACATCTAAAAGCAATTATAATAATTCTATGAGAAACAAATACATTATTGTTGGAGCTGGTAAACTAGGTAGTTATATTGCCAATTCTTTATCACTTAAAGGTGAAGAAGTAATCATTATTGATTCGAATAAAGAGCGAATCAATTATCTACCTATCACTTATAGTGGTTTAACAGTCGTTGGAGATGCTACACTACTTGATACTTTAGAAAATAATCATATTAATAGTTGTAAGTGTTTGATGTGTTTTACAAGCGATGACAATACAAATATCTTTATTTCACATTTAGCAAAAGTATTTTTTGAAATACCAAATATTATTATTCGTTTAAATGATCCAATAAAGAATATACTAGTTGAACAACTTGGTATTAAAACCATTTCACCATTTTTTATGTCAATTAATGAAATAGATAAAATAATTAAGGGGCTTAAATAGTATGAAAATTGTCATTTGCGGAGGCGCAAACCAAGCTGCTTATATTATTAATATGTTTCAGAAAGATAATCGACATCACAATAAACTAATCGTAATTAATGATGATGAAGAAACAAGCGAAACTATTTCTAACCGCTTTAAGATTCCAGTGATTGTTGGAGATTATACAAAAGCCTATATTCTTGATGATGCAAATATTGTTGGTAGTGATATATTTATTACTTTAGGTCATGAAGATTGTGATAACTATGTTGCTTGTCTTCTTGCTAAAAATGTCTATCGTTGCAAGAAAGTTATTAGCGCCGTAAGTAACCCTAGTAACGTTTCAATTTTTAAAAGATTAGGAATTGATAGTGCTATTTCTTCTTCATTTTTAATTGGTCAATCGATTAGAAACGAAAGTAATATTGAAGATGTCTTTAAAACTTTGTCGATTGAAGATGATAAGATTAAAATTATCGAAGTAGATGTTAAATCAAGTTACGATATTTGTAATAAAGAATTAAAAGATATTGAGTTCCCTGAATACGGAACCATTAGTGCGATTTTTAGAAATCCACATATTATCATTCCAAAAGGTAAAACAGATATTCGAAAAGATGATAAATTGATTGTCGTCGTATCAACAAAAGATGAAGAAAATTTAGTCAATTTTGTTACGTTGCCTAAGAAAACTACTACTACAAAAAAATAAGTTCCGAGAGGAACTTATTTTCATAATTTTTATAATGAATTTTTGATTCGCTTAATTTCATCTTTTAAGTGAGCAATCGCGTTACGGTATTCAATCTTTAGATCAAGAGTTAAATTACCATCATTATCTAGATTATCAATTTCATCTTCTAAATCATCAATTTCATCATTAATGTCATCTGCTTCATCTTTAAGGTCAGTCTTATAGCCTTCGTATTGCACAGAAGGATTATCTTTGAATTTTTGTTGGTGATCTTTTAATTTAGCAATACGACTGTTTAGATTTCTAACCACTTCATCAATATTACTTAAACTATCAGTATCGGTATCATGAACTTTGAAATCAGTTCCATTAATGGTTACTATACTATCTTCATCTTGTTTATCTAAACGATTAGCAACAATTACACGATCAATTGGAGCAGCAATCATATAGAAAATAGGAATTGCTAGAAATTCGACCCAATAAGGATGCCATAAACCCATGTACATTCCAAAGAATAAATAGGTGAAAGTTGCAACAAAAGCAATCGGAAATCTAGAAACTCTCGCTTCTAAGAAACAAGAGATTATTTCACCAGGTACTGGAATCAAAATGAATAAAGTCCAGTAAATTGTCCAACCATCTTTGACAAAAAATCCAAGTAACATATAGGCAATAAAAACTAGTAAAGCCATTAAACCAGTAGAAAGACCTTCAATTTTGTGAGCTAATTTACGACGTTTATAATATTTAGAAGTTTTAGCAGCATTATTATTGCAATTAAATTCAAAACTATTTCTCACAAGGTCGCTTACCTTGTCATCATTAATATGGATCCCATTAAAATCTATATCGACATTATCACCATCTTTGCTATGAACATGAATTCCTTTTGGTGAAATATGTACTTGATCGTCTTTTCTTGAAGATTGTTCAGTTTTTTCTTTATTATCTTTATCAGTATTATTTTTCTGATTTGTTGCACCACTCTTATCATGGGCTTTTAAAGTATCCTCAACCGATTTCTCGTTGGAGATTAATTCATCCATTGTTACACCATAAATTTTTGCTAATTCTTTTAAATAATCTATTGATGGAGTCACTTCTCCACTTTCCCAATTAGAAATAGATTGTCTAGAGACATTAAGCATATTAGCTAATTCCTCTTGAGAATAACCAAACTTTTTTCTAAACTCAATTAGTCTATTTGCGATTTCAATTGTCATAACCATTTCCCTCCGTTTGACTAGATAAATTAAACGATTAAAGGACCGTATTCAACACCAAAAATCATTTACTTTAATGTAAACTTTGCTTTACATTTGCCTTAATTCTAAGTCTTTTTACGTAATTTTAATATAGATATTCTTAAAATCACAAAAAAACCATCAATTTCTGATGGTTTTGAATTATTAACTAATTTAGAAGAAAATAACAATAATTAACGGAATAAAACTCAAGGCATAGATCAATAAATTGCCCCATTCAAGAATGGTCAGATAACAATATTTAGGTCTACTATAAACTTCCGCTTCAATCTTAACCATTTTATACCAGTTCTTATAACTAGGATTAAGCATCAAGAAAAATTCAAAAATAATTAAAACTAAAAGAATAATAATCTCCGCTACTTTAACTCCGGTTGTAAAAACGTAACCATAGTCAGCGTTAGTAAAGAAGAAATAATATAATAAAAGAAGTAAAAGATTAATAACAACATAGATTGAAGTTGTTAATAAATGACCTCGATAATTCGTAAGCTTAACAAATCTTAAAATAAAGAAAGTTATACAAGAAGCTAAATTAACAGCAAACATTATATAAGCACTGGTTGGATTAGTATTTTGATAATACATTGCAAAAGCAAGACTTGAAAAAGCTAAAGAAATAAAACCAATTAATTCCGTAATTAATAAAAGATAAGATTTTTTATTATCAACTTTAAATGAATTTAATTCATAAGGAAAATTATGTAGAAAATTAAAACGTTTACTACCAGTTTGAGAATATAAAACACTCTCGATAGCAAAAGAAAAACCTATAATAATAATTCCTACGGCATAAGCCACAATAAATAATGTTCTCATATCATTTATTTTAAACTACTTATTGCAGACTTTCTATCTTTACTTTTAAAGATATAGCTTCCTGCCACAAGAAGATTTGCTCCCGCTTTTATACAATCTTTGCTGGTGAATTCATTAATTCCCCCATCAACTTCGATTATATAGTCATAACTATGGGTTTTTTTGTATTCTGCAAGGTAAGAAATTTTCCCTAAAGATTGATTCATAAAACTTTGACCACCAAAACCTGGTTCCACAGACATGACTAGAACTAAATCAAGATCTTTCAAAAATGGCTCTAAAACTTCAATTTTAGTATTTGGTTTTACACTGATACCAACTTTGCAATTATGGTTATGAATAAAATCAATTAAGGGTTTAATATCTTTTTTAATCAAAGCTTCATAATGGAAAGTTAAAATATCGGCGCCAGCGTTAATAAAATCTAGAGCAAATTTACGAGGATCACTAATCATTAAATGGACATCAAAAATTAAAGGGTATTTACCATCTTTTAAAGATTTAAGAACAGGAATACCAAAAGAAATGTTATTAACAAAATGTCCATCCATAACATCAAAATGAAGATATTTAATATTACACTTAATAATATCTTTAATTTCGTTATCTAAAAAACGAAAATCAGCTGATAAGATTGATGGAGCAATTTCAATTTTTTCCATAAATTATCTCCTTAATCTAATGAAAAACCAAAGATTCTTGAGAGCCAAGAAATCCCTTTTTTCATTGCTTTCTTATTATTATAAAGTTTTAAGATATCATCTTTGAATTCTTGAACGTTTTTATATCTAATATTTAAATCTTTATTTGTTGCTTTAAAAATGATTGGTTCAACTTCTTGAGGAATTTCTGGAATAATCTTTAATGGAGAAGGAATCTCGGAACTAATTTGTAATTGAGCAATTTCCGTTGGATTATTTCCATCAAAAGGCACATTACCAGTAAGCAATTCAAAAAAAGTAATTCCCATTGCATAAATATCACTTTGGAAGGAAGGAGTTTTTCCTTTAATTATTTCAGGGGCTAAATATTGTGCAGTACCCATAACTCGTTTATTTTCGTTAACATTAAAAGTTGAATTAAGTAAGAAAGAAATACCAAAATCACCAAGTTTAACTTCGCCATTTGCATCATAATAGATATTTTGTGGTTTAATATCACGATGAATAATATTCTTAGAATGAATATAAATTACCGCATCACATAATTGAAGCATAATCGCGCATGATTCACGTGTAGAAAATCGTCTTTTAAAATCTAGTGCATCACGTAAAGTTTGTCCTTTAACGTATTCATTTACAATGTATGGTAAATCATCATAATAATTGTAATCATAAATTTTAATAATATTTGGATGGTTTAAGGCACTACTAAAACGGGCTTCGTTTTCAAAACGAATCACATTTTCGGCTTTACCCACAAATTCATTTTTAATAATCTTGATGGCTACAGGACGGCGAAATATAATATCACGCGCCTCATATACATCACTCATGCCACCATGACCTAAAATATTTGTGACCTTATATCTTCCATTTATTAAATCATTAATTTTTATCATCTAAAGACTCCCATAAAGCTATTGAAATATTATCGCTACCACCATTAAGGTTTGCTACGTTAATTAAACTAGTAACCTTTTGTTCACAGGATTGATCAGTACGTAAAATATTCTCAATATCAACTTCGCTAACATTGTTATATAATCCATCACTACAAAGGAAAATTGTTTCACCATTATATTCACTGACTTTAATTTCAATTGATAAGGATGGGAATAATCCAACGGCATTAGTTAAGACATGACGTTTTGGATGAACAATCGCTTCTTCTTTAGTGATTTGGCCACTCTTTACTAAGTAATTTACATATGTTTGATCTTCAGTAACTTGCTTTAAATTACGATCTTTAAAAATATAGCATCGACTATCACCAATATTAACAATTATCTTAATATGTTTATAAATGAATACTAAAACAAGTGTCGTACCCATTCCTTTATATTGTGGATCGGTATCGCCTATTTCAAAAATATGTTTATTTACATTATGAATAACTTTATTTAACCAATAATAAACATCTAATCGAGATAAAAATCTATTCTTTAAAGTAAATTCATCTTTTAAATAATTAATGGTCTCTTGGGAAGCATAATCACCTTTTTTATGTCCACCCATTCCATCAGCAACCATCATTAAAACATCGCCTTGTGCATTAACCACTACTGCACATTCATCTTCATTAGCGACTCGTACTTTTCCTATATCTTTTTGATAGGAATATGTTCCGTTAAATCTTTTGCTCATTTTTTGCTCTCAATTGTCCACAAGCTGCATCAATATCGGTTCCAAACTCTTTTCTAATAGTAGCATTAATTCCGCAAGATAGTAACATATTCATGAAATCATGAATTGTCTTATCAGAGCTACGCTTATATTTTAATTCTTTTATTGGATTATATGGAATTAAATTTACATAAGCTTTCGTTCCGTGAATTAAATGCGCTAAAGCTTTTGCATCTTCAGTAGAATCATTAATACCACTTAAGAGGATATATTCAAACGTGACACGACGATCAGCTGTTAACTCATAATATTTTACTGCATCCATTAATTCAGAGAGAGGATATTTTAAAGATATTGGCATTATTTTATTACGAATCTCATCATTTGGAGCATGTAAAGAAATTGCTAAATTAATTTGAATTCCTTCGTTAGCATAAACACGAATTTTATCAACAAGACCACAAGTTGATACAGTAATATGTCTTGCTCCAATCGCTAAAGAATGTGGGTTATTAATAATGCGAATAAAATCCATTACATTATCGTAATTATCAAAAGGTTCACCAGTTCCCATAACAACAACATGCGTAATATGTTCGCCATTCCCTTCTAAATCGAGTAAATCATTTAAGACTAAAACTTGCCCAACTAATTCAGCAGGTTCTAGTACTCTTTTCTTTTTTAAAAGACCTGAAGCACAAAAAGCACAGCCCATATCACAGCCAACTTCACTTGTAACACATGCTACATCACCATAGTTATAACGCATTAAAACGGTTTCAATTTTATTACCATCTTCTAATTCTAAGAGTAATTTAATAGTCCCATCGCTTGATTCTTGTTTTTGAAAAATTGTTGGTTTAGTTAGAGAATATTTGCTTTTTAAAACTTCTCTAAAAGATAATGAAACATCACTCATTTCATCAAAAGTTTTTGCTTTTTTTTCATAAATCCACTTAAAAAGTTGAGTAGCTCGATATTTCTTTTGGCCCTCTAAATCCATCTGTTTTTCTAGTTTTTCTTGCGTGTAATTATATAAATTAAGCATGGATTACCCTCTTAATAATAGCATAATAAACAAATGTTTTATTAATCTTATTTGGAATGATTTCTTCTTCTTTAATTAAAGAAAATTCATTATTATTCGCTAAAAAATCTTGAACTAAACGAGTTCCTTCCTTCTTATCAATCGTATTAATTAGATATACTAAATAGCCTTTATTTGCGACATGAGTAGAAATCTCTTGAAGACCATTTGCTTCATCACCAATAAATTTATCAATAGAGTTTTGATCAAAATTTACACGATATTCTCTTTGCAAGAAAAACTTAGTCATATTGGTTGAATCTGGTAGATAAAAAATTAAATCTTGTTGATAGGTTAAGTGAGCAACTAATTCACCAACTGTCGATTCAAAAACAAAAGCATCTTTAATTTTACGTAAAGTAACTTCATTAATTGCATCTTTATTCTCGTTTAAATTTGAGAAGGCTAAATTAATGACATTATTTTTGTAAAGATATTCATTTAAAAATCTTACATAAAAACGATCTTTTATTTCTGAATATAGAGAAACATATTTATTATTAAGAGATGGTAAATTCTTAAAAATCTTTTCATAAAAAGGATTATATTCAACAAAAGTTAAATCTTGAATTAAAGGATTTTGTGGTTCATCACACTCATAAATCGAATTATTTTTTGTTTTGAACTTAGCAAATTCGTTTTTATCTTTTTCGTCGATATTTTCAAGGGAATTTAGAATATAATATTTCTTTTTTGAAGTAGTCATGTTTGTTAAAATATTTTTAGTAATTTCTTTGCCGTTTTGATTTAAAATCATGCTAATAAACCAAACAGGTACATTAAAAACAATTGAAAGATATTCTTTGCTTCCACTAATCACATTTTTAAAAACATATTCATTTCCGTTTTTATAATTGATGAGTGAATCTTTCAATTCTGGAGAAAGAATTTCCTTATTTTTATTAAAAGTATCATTAACAAAATCGAACACTTCTTCATTATTCATTTTTAGATTTCTTAAGGAAACAAAAGCAATTCCAATGGTAGCAATTAATAAATTAGTCACTTTGGTTAAATTCTCTTTAGTTATTTCCTGAAAATAATAAAATTTATCAAAAAAGCCATCATATATGTCTTTAATTTTTTCTAATTCATCAGTTGAGCGAACGTTCAACTGTAAAAAATTATTTAAAGAAACATCATATGGCTCTTTATTTGTTAACACGTTTGTTAATATTTCACGAGAATCTACATATATACTCATCTTTATTTCTTCTTTTCTTCTTGTTCTTTAACTTTTTCATCAAAACCTTCAAAAATATCTCCAAGATAAGGCTCTTCGCCTTCTTCTTGTTCAAAAACTTCTTCATCTTCAGTAACACTATTTTCTTCAGTCATAAATCGTGGGTGATTTGGCGAAATATATTGATGAAAATTATCTTGGCTAAAATAATAGAACTCAATAGTCATATTGACACAAGCATCTTTAAGATACTTATAGATGATTTCACTGGCTTCATTTTCTAAAACTTTAACTTTTAAAGGAGCATAAACACGAACAATAAAATTCCATGTATTTTGTTCGACACCATCATGAACAACAAGTCCTTCAGGTGCAAAAAAATCAATTTGATCAGCATCACACTCATAAAGATTAGCTAATTTTTTGGTAACATTTTTGCTAACTTGTCTTACTAAATATGGATCTATTCCTAAAATTGTTATTGTAATCATAAAAAAACTCCTTTTTCATATATTAATCATAGATTAATATAGAGCGATTTTCTACAAAAAGGAATTATTTATTTTTAGATTGTTCAGTTTTAATAATATCAGCTATTTCTTTAGCAGCACGTTCACGGTCATCATTTAAGACGACATATTGATAATTTGCTTTTAATTCAAGTTCACGTTTTGCTTTTTCAATACGTTTATGAATTGAATCTTCATCTTCAGTCTTGCGACCTCGAATTCTCTTCTCTAGTTCGACTAAATCCTGACAAATTAAAAATATCGAAACATAGTCTTCGTTAACTGAATTATAGAAATTCATAACCTGTTCGGCACCACTTGTTTCAATTTCAAGAAGAACATTATGTCCTTGCATTATAAGATTATCAACATAAGCTTTTGGAGTTCCATAACTATGGTCTACAAAATCAGCATGTTCAAGTAATTCATTATTTCTTAAAGCTTCATCAAATCGTTCTCTTGTTACAAAGAAATAATCTTTACCATTTATTTCACCAGGACGAGGATCACGAGTGGTCATCGAAACACTATAATGAAGATCAAGACTTGAATCTTCCATCAAAATTTTTCTAACGGAACCTTTACCAACTCCGCTAGGACCACTTAAGATTACAACTAATCCTTTTTTCATAGAAACATTATAGACAAAAATAATAGTCAATATCAAGGCTTTAAGCGCTTTAATCTTCTTCATAGAGAAAGTTAAAGATAGTAAACGATTACTTTTGTATATATAATAAACGCATGAATATAAAAGAACATCTAGAACAAATTAAAGATGAAATAAATGACAGTTTTAAAGATTCTTTTTTAAGCAAAATGCAACAACTTTCAGCATATGATTTTCTCTTTAGTTTCTCAAAAGGAAAGAATAAGAATTTACTTATTTCCTTAAATTTACTTTCTCCTTTTGTTATGTTAAATAAAGAAAAATTCTTACAGAATCAGAACGAAGTTTTTTTCCAACATTTAAAGGCACGTATTTTAAATAGTTATTTTAAAGAAGCAACTTTAGTTAATGAAGACAATATTCTTTCTCTTCGATTTATAAAAACTACTGATACTTACGACAAAATTGTTTATGATTTAGTTATTGAATTATTTAAAAGTAATACCAATATGATCTTGCTTGCTGATAATAAAATCATTGAAGCCTATAAATATAAAGGCTTAGATACACATCATCCAATTCTAAACAATATGACTTATGTTTATCCAGATAAGACAATTGTTTTTAAAGAATACTCACAAGAAGAGAAAACAAAAATTCAAAATTATTTATCAAATATTAATACTTTATATTTAGAAGAAAAGTATAAAGATCTTATTGTGCTTTTAAAACGAAAAAGAAAATCTTTAAATAAAAAATTAGATAATCTAGTTATCGAACATGATGAAGCCATAAAACATGAAATATATAAAGAATATGGTGATGCTTTAAAAATGAACTTTTATGAAGTCAAAAAAGGTGATAAAGAATTGACTATTGATAACACCACTATTCCTTTAAGAGAAGAGTTTTCTCCAAGTCAAAATTTACAATATTTCTTTAAAATTTATAAAAAAAGTAAAGCAACAATTGATTCAACAAATAAATATATTCTAGAGACACAAAATCAAATTCAATATATCGATAATATCCTTACTTTACTTGATACTTATACTGATGATGAATACCAAGCAATTCTTAACGAACTTAAAAATAATGGACTTATAAAGTTAAACTCATTTAATAATATCAAAGTAAGCGAATCCGCTAAAAAACCATACTATATCCTCTTTAATAATGTTCGTTTTGGATATGGTAAAAATAGTGTACAAAATAATGAATTAACGTTTTCACTTGCTCAGAAAAATGATAGTTTCTTACACATCGACAAAAATCATGGACCACATATTATTATTTTTAAAGAAGATCCTACAGACGAAGAAATCCAGTTTGCTTGTGAATTAGCTCTTTATCTTGCAAAACAAAAAGATGGAAATGTTATCTATTCAAAAGTAATGTTTATTAAGAAAACGCCAATTTTAGGTAAAGTCCGTATGACAAAATACGAAACCTATCATATTAATAAAGTCCGTGAAGAAATGAATGAGTTCGTTAAAAATTCTATTCGTTTTTAGTTGTTTTTTCTGTAAGCAAAAAATCTTCGCCTTTAATCTCTTCTTTAGTGGCTAAAGAAGGAAATTTTTGTTCTCTTAAAGCTTCAAAAAGTACTATTGCTACACTATTAGAAAGATTTAAACTTCTTGCAGAAGGAGCCATTGGAATTCGAATGGTTTTAGAAAGATTATCACGTAATATATCATGAGGAATTCCAGTAGATTCTCTTCCAAACATGAAATAGATATTTTTAACAGGATCCGAAAAATCCATATTACTATAAGTATTACTTGAATAACGTGTTACATAGTAGATTTCTTTATTTTTAAATTCTTTATTAAAAGACTCATAGTCTGAATAATATTTATAATCAAGATCATTAAGATAATCCATTCCAGCACGCTTAAGTGAAGAATCATCTAAATCAAAAGAAAGTGGCCCAATTATATAGAGTTTAACGTTAGTTGCTACGCAGGTACGCATTATATTGCCTAGGTTAGCAGGCTTTTCTGGTCTAAATAAAATAATTCCAATCATTTTCTTCCTTAACATCCCCCAAAAATTTTAGTAATATATATAATATTAAAGTTATGGATAACGAAATTAAAGTTCTTTTTGAAAATACCATGAAGAAGGCAGTCAGAACTTCATCTTTTTTAGATTGCGGATTTAGTAACAATAATTATTTAATTAATGATGCTTTTGTTATTAGAATTCCTCGAGAAAATGGTGATCCAACGCTCGATTTTAAAAAAGAACATCAAGTTTATACTTTGCTTGAACCTTTACATATCTGTGAAAAAATCTTAACTTTTGATGAAACAAATGGCGTTAAGATTTCCAAATTTTGTCATGGCAGTAGAAAATATATTACTACTCCAACAAATGAACAAATTCTTTATGTTGCCAAGAAATTAAAAAAATTACATAGCAGCAAAATTACTTTGCCTTTTGGATATATGATGTTTCATAAACTCGATGTCTATAAAAAAGGTGTTGATGAAACACTATATATTGATAAGAATTATGAAAATCGAATCAATAAAGAAGTTCGTAAAATTTTCAGCAAAACTCCACTAACAATTTGCCATAACGATTTAGTTAAAGATAATCTTTTATTTAAATTTAATGATGTTATTTTGATTGATTGGGAATATGGTTCAATGAATAATCCATTATTTGATTTAGCTAGTTTTGTTAGTGAGAACAACTTATCTAGTGAACAAGAAGAATTTTTCTTGAAGAAATATTTTGGTTATAAATATAATTTAATCAAAAAGAAAAGAGTTGATTTATTCGCAAAATATCAAGATATTCTTTTCTATTATTGGGGTATGTTTTTATATAACTTACGTCACGATGAGATTTATTTAACTATCGCTAACATTAAGAAAAATCGTATTGAAAACGAAATTCAAAATTTAAAGAATGGTAATTAATTACCATCTATTTCTTCATTCTTACAAATTCATCAAATTCATTAACTTCAGAAAGAGTTGAGAATTTAGCAAAATAATATCGATCGCCTAAATCATCTCGCAAAACTTTTGGATAATCTCCATACATACATATGAAATTTCGATATTTTAGAAGAATTTCTTCTTCGGTATGAAAATAGTTAAAAGCATATCTTCTAGAAGGTGCACAAGCATAGAATTTTTCTTGATTCAAATCTTCACGATTTTCATCATAGGCACAACTATCAGCGTAAATGTTATAACACGAAACACTATTAGCAAAATTAATAAGATCACTACTATAACCACCAGGGCATCGCATATTAGCTTCAAGAGCAACGAGGGTTCCTTTTGGTCCAAAATGGGTATCTTTAAAAGTTCTAAAAAATTCTATATGAAAGAAACGATTTTTTACATTAAAAGATTTAACAACTTTACGACCAAGATCTTCTAAGTCTTTTTCAACATTTGGTCGGCAATAATACATATCATCTAAACCTTTTTCAACAATAAAGGCAACCGAAGGCATAAAAACATGTTCATCACAGAAAATTACATCAGCCTTACTGTTGGTTATGCCATCAAAACTGACAATTTGTCCATCAATGAATTCTTCACAAATATAATCACAATTATGTTTCTTTAAGAAAAATGTTTCGATATCTTCAATTTTTTCAATTTTAAAAGTGAATTGACTACCAACGCCAACGTTTGGTTTACAAAAAACTGGTAAACCAACCTTATTAATAAAAGCTTTGATTTTATCAGTATCTTCTTTATCCTTGACTAAGATCCAATCAGCCACATTAGCATTGGCTGCTTGAAAATATTTCTTCTCATCACTTTTTAATTTATATTTTTTAATCTCATTCGCTCTGATACCAAACTTGACATCGAAATCAGTACGCAATTGAGCATCTTTTTCAAGCCAATATTCATTCATACTTTCAAGCCACTCAATCTCGCCATACTTATCCTTAAAATATTTAATGGCTCGACTTTCGTTCTCATAGTTATCCATATTTGAACAACAATAGTATTCAGTTAAAGCAAATTTGCATTCATTTGGAATCTGATCATAAGGTGCATCACCAACCCCTAGCACATTGAAGCCTTTGTTCTTTAAAGCTAAACAGAATTTCCAATAAGTATCAGGAAAATGTGGTGAGATAAAGATAAAATTTCGCATAAATAAAACTCCTATTAATATTTTACTTTATTAAACGTAATCGGTTAATAGCTTTCTTTAAACTAAATTCGGCCTCACGAAAAGCTTCTTCATCTTTCTTTGAAAGTTGAGTAAGTTCTTCTTCGGCCTCTTTTTTAGCTCGAATAATACGTTCTTTATCAAGTTCAATAGACTCTTCAAAAGTATCCGCTAAAATATAAACGGTAGATCTTTCAACATTTAAGATCCCGCCCGATATAGCAAAATATTTAGTTTGATCATCTTTTTTAATCTTAAAAATACTAATATCTATTTTAGAAATTAGTGGATAGTGTCCATATAAAATACCAACTATACGATCTCCATTATTAATATAAAGCTCGTTAATAGAGTCACTATAGACTTTACCATCTGCACTGATTATTCTAAAAAGAAATTTATTTGTCATCTTCGGTTTTTTCCATATTCTTTACTTCATCAATTGAACCAACATATAAGAAAGCTGATTCTGGGTAATTATCATAAGCCCCACTTAAAATCGCTTTAAAACTACGAACTGTATCTTCAATCTTTACATATTTTCCAACATAACCACTATATGTTTCAGCTACATGGAATGGTTGAGATAAGAAATTACGAATACGACGAGCACGATTTACAATCTTTTTATCGTCTTCACTTAATTCTTCAATACCTAAAATAGCAATAATATCTTGTAATTCCTTATAACGTTGAAGGATTGATTGAACGCCTCTTGCAACATCATAATGTTCTTGTCCAACAATATTTGGATCAAGAATGGTTGAAGAAGATTCAAGCGGATCGACAGCAGGATATAATCCTAAAGAGGCGATACTACGCTCAAGAACTGTCTTACTATCAAGATGTGAGAAAGTTGTTGCTGGAGCAGGATCGGTAAAATCATCGGCTGGAACATAGACAGCTTGAATCGAAGTAATACTTCCATTAACGGTCGAAGTAATACGCTCTTGAAGTTGACCCATTTCGGTCGCTAGGGTTGGTTGATAGCCAACGGCACTAGGCATACGGCCAATAAGTGCGCTAACTTCACTACCAGCTTGAGTAAATCTGAAAATATTATCAATAAAGAAAAGGACATCCATGTTCATGGAATCTCTAAAATTTTCGGCAATTGTTAACGCCGTTAAGCCAACTCGCATTCTCGCTCCTGGTGGTTCATTCATTTGGCCAAAGACCAATGCGGATTTAGCAAGAACACCAGTAGATTTCATTTCATTATATAAATCATTACCTTCACGGGAACGTTCACCAACACCAGCAAAAACACTAATACCATGTTGTTCGGTAGCAATATTATGAATTAATTCTTGAATTAAAACGGTCTTACCAACACCAGCCCCACCAAAAAGTCCAACCTTACCACCCTTAACATATGGGCAAAGTAAATCAATAACTTTAATACCAGTTTCAAGCATCTCAGCTTTTGTTTGCTGATCTTTAAAAGCTGGTGGTTCACGATGTATTGGTAATCTTTTAGCAGCTTTAAGTTCAGGAGTAACCCCTAAATTATCAATCGGATTACCTAAAACATTAAACATTCTACCAAGCGTTACATTACCAACTGGAACCATTATTGGATTATGAGTATTGATAACTTTCATGTGACGAACAAGTCCTTCAGTAGGACCCATAGCCACACTACGAACAGTATCATCACCAATATGTTGTTCAATTTCAGTAACTAATTCTTTTCCGTCATTTAAAGGAATTCTTAAAGCCGTTAAGACTTCAGGAAGATTACCATTAGGAAAACAAACATCAACAATTGGTCCAACTACTGCGGTAATAAAACCAAAATCGTTGTTATTATTTACAACTTCAATTTCTTTTTTATTTTTCATAATTTCTCCTTTACTTAACTGCATTACTGCCATTAACAACTTCAGTAATTTCTTGGGTAATAGCTCCTTGACGAGCCTTATTATATTCTAGTTTTAAATCATCTACTAAATCTTGAGCGTTTTTATCAGCGGCATCCATCGTATTTCTTCTGGATGATTCTTCACTTTGAATTGCATTATAGATAAGGTTATAAAGTAAACTCTTTAGATATTGCTTAATAACTTCATCAACTACCGCATCTTTAGAAGGTTCATAAATTGGTGAATAAGCGGCATTTTTATTTTCATGCACTTCGATAGGCAAAATCTTTTTAACCTCTGGTATAAAAGCAATGGAGTTTTTATAGCGAGTATAAACTAAATCAATTTCTTTATATTCTTTAGTTAAATAGCGCTTCATAACGTGATTGGTTAATCCACTAACTTTAGTTAAGGAATATCCACTTAATATATGTAAGAAACTAGTATCAAGTTTAATATCTTCCTCTTTAGTAAGAGCAAGATATCCTTTCTCGCCAATTACCATAATCTCATCTCCGGCCACATAAATATTTTTCAATAAGCGAATAATATTATTGTTATAACCACCACATAAACCCATATTTGAAGTAACTAAAATATAAAGTTTCTTTTTGGCTTCCGGATAAGATTTTATAAATTCGGTTTTATAATTGTTATCTACATTTTCTTTATTATAAAATATTGCATCGCTTAAAATACGCTTCATGGCTGAGAAATAAAAACCTTCTAGTTCGACAATTTTGTTAATTTTTCGCAACTTAACACTCGAAATTAACTTCATCGAATTAGTAATCTTTCTTGTCGATTGAACCGTATTAATACGGCGTTTGATTCTAGCCAAACTTTGGCCCATTGATTAAACTACGCTCCTTTTTAAATTTTGTAATCGTTTCACGGAAATGATCACGTTCAGGTTTCTTAAAATCTTTTGTTTCAATAATTTTTTGTGAAATTTCTGGATTAAACTTTGATAAATAATCATATAAATCATTTAAGAAAGGTCTAACTTCTTTAACAGTTAAATCATCAAGAAATTCTTCTTTAGCAGCAAAAATTTCAATGACTTGTCGATCAACTTGATATGGAGAATATTGATCTTGCTTAAGAACTTCTTGGAGTATTTCACCATGATGAATAATCTTTTTAGTTGATTCATCAAGGTCACTACCAAATTGAGAGAAAGATTGCAATTCTCTAAAACTTGCTAAATTCATTTTTAAACTAGCTGAAACTTTCTTTACGGCTTTATATTGAGCGGCACTACCAACACGAGAGACACTTAATCCAGTATCAACAGCTGGGCGTTGACCAATATTAAATAAATCGCCACTTAAGAAAATTTGTCCATCCGTAATTGAAATAACATTAGTTGGAATATAAGCACTGATATCACCAGCTTGGGTTTCAATAATTGGTAAAGCAGTAATTGATCCACCAATACTTGGATCAAGACGACAGCATCTTTCTAGTAATCTTGAATGTAGATAGAAAATATCACCAGGGTAAGCTTCTCTTCCTGGACTACGTTTTAATAATAATGATAAGGCACGATAAGCCACAGCATGTTTACTTAAATCATCAAAAACGATAAGCACATCTTGCTTATTTTGACACCACTCTTCGGCCATGGTAATTCCAGCGTAAGGAGAAATATATAGTAAAGGAGCAATTTCACTAGCACTTGCATTAATGATGGTAGTATATGGCAAAGCTTTTTCTTGATTAAGTTTTTCAACAATACGTGCCACGCTACTATTCTTTTGTCCAATAGCCACATAGACACATTTAACATTTTTACCTTTTTGATTAATAATTGCATCGATTGCAATAGCAGTTTTACCAGTTTGACGATCACCAATTAAAAGTTCACGTTGACCTTTACCAATTGGAATTAATCCATCAATAACTTTAATTCCAGTCTCTAAAGGTTCGCTAACTGATTTACGTTCCATAATGGTTGGAGCAAGTCGCTCAATTGGCATTGTCTTCTTGTAATTAATTGGGCCTTTTCCATCAATTGGTTGGCCTAAAGCATTAACAACACGTCCAAGTAAACAATCTCCAACTGGTACTTCAACTACCTTTCCAGTACGACTAACACTATCGCCTTCAACAACGCCATTATTATCACTTAATAAAACTACACCAACTGATTCTGGTTCTAGTGACATAATCATTCCATAAACTTCATTTGGGAAAAGCAAAAGTTCACCAAGCATGGCATTATCTAATCCATAGACGATAGCAATACCATCGCCAATGGTTACAACAGTCCCTACATCATTACTGTATTCAATTTTCTTTTCAAATTGTTTAATTTGTTCTTTAATCAATGTAGAAATTTCATTTGTTTTAATATCCATACTAATCATTGCCTCCCTTTAATAATGCTTTCTTTAATCCATTAACTTTAGATAAAATCGAAGCATCATAGATATCGTTTTTAAGAACGATTTTTATGCCACCAATCAAATCTTTATCAATGATATTATTCAATTCGATACGTTTACTTGTATTTTTTTCAATAACATCTTTTATTCGATAAAGATCCTTTGAATCGAGCGGATAGGTCGAATAGATTGTTCCACGTTCGATTCCAAGAAAATCATCAAATCTCATTAAGGTCTCGTTAAAAATCTTATATAACAAATTTGCACGACCATTGCGAACAATAATTTTAATATAAGCAATTAATTCATCGTCGTAAGTTTTACTAAGATTTTTATCAATAAAACTATATTTTTCATCTAATTCAAAATTAAAATTAGCTAAGAAATGAACAAATTCAGGATTTCCTTTAAAAACCAAACGTAAAGAAGCGACTTCATCACGATAGTCCTCTACTTTCTTTTCTTCTTTAGCTATTTCAAGTAACGCTAAAGCATATCGGTTATAAAGTTCATTCATAACTATTTAATTTCACTCTCAGTATTTTTAGCATCATGCATAGTATCTACAAAATTATCAATAATCTTTTCGTTATCATCCTTATTTACTTCACGTTCAAGAACATGCTTTGAAGCATCTAGCGCAACAGAAATAATTGCATTTTTAATTTCTTTTTGTGCTTCGACTTTCTCCGCTGCAATATCCTTTTCGGCTTTTTCTTTCATTTTGGTAACTTCAATATTTGCATCATTAAGAATTTTGTTTTTTTCAACGTTGGCACTATTTTTGGCCTCTTCAACAATATTAACCGCTTGCTTTTTAACGTTAGCGATATGAAGTTCAGATTCCTCAAGATGTGCTTTTGCTTCGGCATTATTACGATTGGCACTCTTAACTTCGTTGTCTAAGTAATCGGCACGCTTATCAAGATATTTACGAATTGGTTTATAAGCAAAAACCGAAACTAAAACAATAAGAACAATAAAAGCTAAAAATTGAGTTAAGAAAGCCCAAAAATTAGGAATTAAAGCATCAATGATTCCATCAGAAATCTCATCACCAATTGCGGCAGAATCGCAAGATGTCAATGAAACTAATCCTAAAAAGGTTAATCCGCATAAATATAATTTCTTTTTCATATATCCTCCTTTTTAGGTGCTTCGTTTACGATAAGAACATTAAAAGAATTGAAACAAGTAAGCAATAAATTGCGGTAGTTTCAACAAGCGAACAACCTAAAATCATTGCAGTACGTAACTTACCATACATTTCAGGATTACGACCCATGTTATCAATGGTATGACAACAAATCATCGCTTCTCCAATGGCGTTACAACCAGCAGATGCCATCATGATTCCAATGGCAATAAACTTTAAAGCAGTTAAATCCATAAATTTCTCCTTTCAATTAATGTAATAACTACTAAGAAACAACTTCTTCTATAACTTGATTTTCGTCTTCTTGAGATTGCTCTTGGCAAACGTAAATCAATGTTAACATAGTAAAGACAAGCGTCTGAATAAATGCACTAAATAGATCAAAATATAAATGTAAAAATGGCGTAATTAATGGAGCAACCCAAATGCTTTGAATGCCTACCGCACCAGCGGCAGCAATTCCAGTAAAAATAACATCACTTAAAGTCTCAAGACCAAAGTAAGCGAGAGTCATAATACAATAACCACTAATCGCGTTACCAAATAAACGGAAGGTCAAAGATAAAAGCGGAGCCCACATACTAATTAAATTAATAGGAAGAAAAACTGGGATAGGTTCAACATAACGTTTGAAATATCCCCAATGATTCTCTTTCATCGCGGTTATATGAATTAAACCAAAGGTAAAAAGTCCTAAGGTTAATGGAGTAGCAAGATAAGTCATTGGTGAAGGAAGTCCAGTGAGACCAATAACAAAGCAAATAAAGACAAATGGACAAATTACTAAGAGATATTTAGTAAATGAACGATATTTTGGCGACATAATCGATAAGGTAAGATTATCTAGCATATTAAATAAAAGAATACCTAGTAAAGCGAGACCTTTAGGTCGATCCGTGACTTTCATGCGTTTAATTTGTCCAGCAATAACAAGAGCAAAAATCAAGATAAGGAAAATAACAAGAAGGCAAATAAAAGTTTGAGGAACGAACTTAAAAGTAAACATTTCTTCAAATCTTTCTTGAGTTGTAATCCTTTCTAAGACAAACATTAATTGCCCTCCTCACACTTACTATTAAGATAAAATAACAAGATTGCACTAAAATATGGAACTAAACCTGCTAATATAAATAGATATTTCAATTTTTGATAAGTATCACCACTATTTAAACTTGGAATTAAAAATACTCCCAAAGCACAAATAGCTAATGATGCGACTTCAATAATAGACCTTAAAATTGTAAAAACAACCAAATTTTTGCCACTGTCCAAAGCTTTATTATCGGCAGTTTTATGCTTACCAAAACTAATAATAACGAACAAATAAAAAAAATCAAATATTGTCGAAACAAATAAGACAAAACTAACTTCAAAAATCTTGAAAAATAGTAAAAATAAACTTAATAAGCAAAGTAAAAGATTTAAAACACTATAAGTGATTAAGGTATTTTTTCTATTTTGAACTAATTTAGTCATTATTTAGTTCTTCTTTCTTAACAAAATCGGTATGTAAAAGTTCAACTTTATTTGGTTGCACTTTGAGTTTACTTTCTTGAAGTTTATGAACAATTTTTTCATTAATATCAAAATAAACACCCCAATAATTTGCTGTAGCAATCATACAACGAACATTATATGTCACACCATTTTGGTTAAGTTGAGTAATAACTACTTGTGGAGTAGGATTTTTGAGAATGAGTTTTTCACCTTTTATGATATCTAATAAAATTTTCTTGATAGAATCAACATCCTCAGAATAAGCAAAGGTTAGAGCTATATCCATCTTACGAGCTGGATTCTTTGAATAATTTATAATAACACTATTGACTATTTCACTATTAGAAACAAAAACCTTTTGACCGGTAAAAGTCTCGATTTCAGTGGATAAAAACTTAACATTTTTGACTGTGCCATCAGCTTGATCTTTAATAGATACAAAATCTCCAATTTCAAAAAACTTGCTACTTAAAATTATTAGTCCGCTCGCAAAATTACCAATGACACTTTGTAGAGATAAACCAATAGCAATAATTGCACTAGAGAATACAGTTGTTAAGCCACTCATTTCCGCACGTAAAATTATTAAAAGTACAATAAATGCTGCAAGATAAAGCACCACTTTTAAAACATCATACATAAAGTGTTTTGCAGTTTTCTCTTTTTCTTGATTCTTGCTATATTTCATTGCTTTGCGAATAGCAAGCAAAATAACTTTAATTAATAAATATGAAACAACAATCCAAATAAGTGCGGCACCTACATTATAAATATAAGGTGTATTGGTCCCATCACCAAACCAAAAAGAAACAATACTTTGCCATAATTGTTGGAAAAAATTTGTTGCATCATCGAGTACTAAAAAATTTGTGTTAATCATTATTGCAATGCCAATCTTTATAACGACATAAGAAAATTATTCTTATAAGAATAATATATTATTTAAACACTTTAGTATCAATAGAAAGATGGTAGAATTTACACAAAATAAAACCCAGATTTTCTTCTGGGTTAAAATTGTATTAATCTTTTGAATAGGCAATGATTTTAAAGAAATTCAAAGTACTAAATTTTTTGCAGTTTTCGAGCAATTTGAATGGTTTAATATTCTTTTTATCAACAATACCAACAAGATAGTTATTTTCACTAGTTAATTCCGAAGCAATTGCGGTTAAAGCTTCACTAGCATAACCACAATTTTCATAGGCAGCATTCATTAAATAGCCAACTTCATATTTACCTTTACTCACCTCTTCAACATAAATATAACCAATAGCGTGAGTAGTAGCTTTTAAACAAATGGCAAAATAATTATCCGAATGTTCAAGCTCAATAAAATTTTCATAAGCTTTATCAAAATCAACAATTAAAGAACTATTATCTTGTAAAATTGTGTAGTAATCGTGCAAATTTATATCTTCAAACTTTTTTAAAACTAATCGACATGTATCAAAACTTTTATTCATATTATAAATCCCCTTTTAGCGATAGATCGCAGATTTTGTAGTTTTTTAATCAAAAAACTAATTAAAAAATCATTATTGTTGTTTTATAGAAAGGCAAAAAGCCTTTATGTTAAAGTTAATATTCGCGGTTAACCGCGACGTCTATCACTAAAAGAGTTTCTTAAAAAAAAGACGACATCTAAGTATCGAGATAAGTTAATTTGTAATTCAACTGAATAACTTTTCATAACTTGCTCCTAAATCAAAACTCCTTGATTTAATAAAATCATAACATGAGGAAGGTTTTTGTAAAGGACTTATTAACACTTTCTGAAAATTTACATTTCTAACGAGAATTGTTTCTTTTAAAATGTTCTTGATAATATAAAAAAAAAATATAATAATAATCTACTAACTAGTTTGTTGTAGGAGAAAAACAATATGTCATTTAAAGTAAAGATTAAGGACGAAACTCTCGTCTTTGAAAAGAAGGTTAGATTAGTTGATTTAAGTAAGGGTGATAAACAATATATTTGTGCAAAAGTTAATAACACTGTTCGTGAACTTGATTACGAAGTTTATTATGATGCAACAATTGAATTTTTAACATTGAATGATAGCCAAGCAATTGGTCAATATCGTCGAAGTTTACTATTTATCTTTTTACACGCGGCACACTTAGTTGTCCCAAAAATTCGTTTTAAATTAAGTTACTCCATATCTAGAGCAATTTTCGCTCGTGATGTTAGTGGCGAACCAATTAGCCCAGTTACAGTTAAGAAGATTGAAGAAAAAATGGACGAATTAATTACGAAAGATTATCCATTTGAAAAAATCATTGTTTCAAATAAAGAAGCTGAAGATCTTTATGCTTCTTACGATTTAACTGATAAGATTGATATTTTACAATATCGTCCAGAGAAAACCGTACATTTCTATGTTTGCAATGGATATAAAAACTATTTATTTGGTCACATGGTACCTTCAACTGGATATATCCAAAAATTTCAATTAAGACCATATAATCCAGGTTTATTAATCTCTTATCCACGAAGTGAATGCAAGGGAGAGATTCCACCATTCACGGAGGAACCAAACTTTGCAAAAAGTTTAACTGAAAGTGGAAAATGGGTCAAAAAAGTTAATTTAGATTTAGTAAGTAAAATTAACGCTCAAGTCAAAACTCCCGAAGCTCAAGATTTAATTAATATTTGTGAAGATAAACAATATCGTATGTTAGTTCATCTTGGCGATATAATCGAAGAACAAGTAGATACCACTCGTTTAATTTGTATTGCTGGTCCATCTTCAAGTGGCAAAACTACCTTTGCAAATAGATTATGTGATGAATTAAAATCTCGTGGTTTTAAACCAATTAGAATTTCTCTTGATGATTACTATCTTAAAAGAGAACAAGTACCAACTGATGAAAATGGCGATCCAGATTATGAACATATTGATGCACTTGATAAGGCTTTATTTAATCAAAATATGTTAGATTTACTTAATGGTAAAGAAGTCGAGATTCCAAAATTTGATTTTAAAAAGAATTCTCGTGTTGAAGGAAGAAAACTTAAAGTTGCTTCAACTGATCCAATTATTGTTGAAGGTATTCATGCTTTAAATGAAGAAATGACTAATCTTATTCCTAAAAATAATAAGTTCAAGATCTTTATTTCTCCTCAAGTTCAAATTAATTTAGATTATGAAAACCCAATTTCTCTAACAGATGTTCGTTTAATTAGAAGAATGGTTCGAGACTATAAGTTCCGTGCCTCTTCTGCTGAAGAAACATTTTCAATGTGGCCAAGTGTAAGAAAAGGCGAATTTAAATGGATTTACAAAACTCAAGAAGACGCTGATTATGTTTTTGATAGTTTCTTACCATATGAATTATGTGTCATGAAACGTTATGCAATTCCTTTACTTAAAGGTGTTGAAAAAGATAGTGTTTACTATCCAGATGCCGAAAGATTAATGCGTATGATTAAATATTTTAAAGATATTGATCCTACCTATGTTCCATGTAATTCATTAATTTGCGAATTTATTGGTGGAAGCAGTTATAATTCCTAATCATCACTACTATTTTCAGTATCATTACTCTCAGATTCATTTTCTTTAGAAGGATCCTTTGAAGCGTAAGTTTCATAGAATCTTTTTTTTGTTTTATTATAAATAACTGAAAGTTGACTCATATAGAGATTTTTAAGACTCTTATAACGTTCAAAATTTTCTTTTGTTGAATAAGCTTCAAAATATCCAGCAAAAATTTTCTCTAGTCTAAAGAAGGATTCGTATAAATTAATCAAGGTTAAACTCATAAAATAACTTTGACGACTTAAAAGTAATAAAGGTGAAGAGTGAGCAATCTCACTACTCATCTCGTAAAATTTTGCATACATTGATAAGCCGGCAGTCTTTTCAACTCCATCTCTAAAATTTAATTTCATCCCTTTTGCTTCAAAATCAGGAACAACATAAAGATAGCCATATTCGATAAACTTCTTCATATCTTTACTTTTTAGATTATGAGCTCTCATTTCGGTTTTGATTTGCTCAAAAACGGCATTTTGGTCATCTTCTTTAATTTGGTGTCGATAGGCTAAAGCATAGGTTATATGCTTGAAATATTCTTTAAACATTGGTTCTTTATATATCATTAGACATGCTAATATCGATTCATTTTCATGTAAGGTTCGCCAAGTTGAAAAGGCTTCAGTTTCAAAGCCATTAATTAATAAATCTAAGATACACTTACTTAAAGAGAAAGCTTTAAGGAGCATTCTTTTGATTAAATCACTAATTTGATCATTTTTATTTACTTGAATACGTTCAAGAGTGGTTAAGGTGAAATTTAGATATAAACTTAAAGTTGAAATTTGTGGATTAAACTTATTTAAAAAAATCTGCGAGCGATAATTGAGTTGCTCATTAGTTAAATATTTATCACAGCAAATAGAAGCGAGCATACTCGATAAATCTCCACTATTATGTAAATCTTTTTTACCTTCAGTAGTTAAAGTATCAAGTGTATAAAAATATTCATTTAAAATGTAAAGAATTACTACAACATGATTGACAGGAATAAAATTATAATTAGAAGCTGAATTCATCACTAAATTAATGCCACCAATAACCGCAACATAAATATCATAAAGATAATCAACATTTATGTCTTTTGGAGCATTTAAATCCGCAAGAACATCAGTAAAAGTCTTCTTGGAAATTGGTTCAGTTTTCATTAATTACCTCAATTTCTAAATGATTTTTTAAAGCAATTTCTTTCAAAGATGCAAGCAAATCATTTGGGCAATTAGCTTTATAAAATATTTTTTTAATTACAGGACAATAATAACACATATTAATTAATTTATCTTGGCTAATAATTAAAACTGATTCACCACTTTTTCCAATTATTAACGACTTCATTAAGTCAACGCCTTTATCAGCAATATGTGTTTTATTAATATTCAAAGTCTTATAAGGAAGTCGATGATATAAATTAGCTACTAAGTCATGATACATAGAAAGATCCATTAAACTAAAGTCATATTGAACCCAAAAATATGTATCAAGGTGTAAATCAATATCATCAAAAACATTAAAGACAGCTAAATCACTTGAGGTTTTATCAACAAGTTCACATTCTTCGGCAGTAAAATTAGGATCACTAAAATCAACTTTTGAGAAAAGAAAAGTTCCATTATATAACGCTTCTATAAATGGATAATGTTCTAATCCATCATCACCAATTACCAAATCGATGTTTCCTGGAACATAAAAAATATTTTCAATCCATAAACGTTTTTCATTTATTGCTTCAATTACTTCTTCACGAGTACCACTATAAATGGTCTCGAGCATTTTTACTTCATCCATTTAGTACACCTCTTTTACTTCATCATCGATTAAAGATAATAAATAACATTTTGCAGTTAATTTAAAAGTATCTTCAACAAAATCTTTATACACTTTTAATTGGGTCTTATAAGCTTCATCATCAATATGTTTTAATTTGTAATCAATAATTACTGCTTTATCTTTATATATAAATAATAAATCGATGGTTCCAGAATGGTTATTTTTTGTATCAATGAATTGATATTCTTTATAGATATCCACCCCTTCTAAATTATCAAATAGGGCATTATGTAGTACTTTATTGATACGTTTTGCTTCTAATTCATCTTTAATGAATGATGTATCTTTATTCAAAAGATCAACCTCTTCCATTAATAAATGCATATGAGTACCATAATTTAATTTAGCAATATCTACATCAAGATCTAAGGCTTTAGAAGCATTATGTTTGCTATTGGATTTAGTTAAATCAACTTTCAACTCTTTAAAAGTAAATTTATCATTAGATTCTTTAATTGCATTTGGTAAGGAATAATCTTTACTTTCTAAATCACAATATTCATTAATGTCAAAATGCACTTCACTAGCATCAATAAAACCACCAATCGTAGTGCAAAGTTCGACATTAGGAGCGAGAGGATTATCATTCTTTTTTCTAACTAGAATACAAGTATCTTCCGCCCGAGTTAGAGCAACATAAAGTTTACGCATAGTCTCTTCTTTAAATTTAGAATCATTCGCATCATGCAATAATAATTCAATTGGTTTACAATCATCAAAAGCAAAACATGGTAACCACGCACCTTCGTTTTTATCAACTAGATAATTTCTTGAATCATTTTTAGTGCCAGCATCCATGCCAATAAGATAAACTATTTTATATTCAAGACCTTTAGATTTATGAATTGTTGTTAAAGTAATCGTGTTTGTTGATTCATCGTTATGTCTTGATTCCATATTAATTTTATTATCACTTAAATCCGCTAAATAATTAATAAAATCATCAAGGGTATAATTTAAATCATCCATCACTTTAATTCGATCATAGAATAATTTAGTTTTGTCATTCAAAGACATTGGGTTTATGTTTCTAATAGATTTATAAATTAAATCAAAATCTTTAACTGCATCAAAATAAATATCATATAAAGAACTAGTTTTATGATTTTCACTAAAGACTTTTACTTTTAAATAAACTTTATCATTTTGATAGTTATTATTCTTAAAAAGATTATAAATTTCTTCATCACTATATTCGCATAGATAACTACGTAAAACTGAAATATATGAACTCCTAAAAGTAGTCATTGCTTCATTTGAATTATCACCTTTAATAAAGAAGGATATTAATTTCAAAATTGAACTAAGAACCATAATCGAGTTATCTTCTAATAATGGCTCATCATAAACTGCGTTAACTGGAAGTCGCGCATCTTCAATAATCTTTTCGTAGTCAATAAAGTTATTACCCTTTGGTGATAAAATTGCAAAATCTTTATAGGTTACTTCACGAACCTGTTTTGTTTCTCGATCATAGATTTTTTCACCATAAGCAAGACGTTTTTTAATATCATCAATAACTCTCAGAATCGGATCTTCATTATCTTCATAGTACATTGAAACAATACCATGTTGGCCATCAACTTTACCTTCATTTTCATATTCAAGATTGCCACTTGTTAAAATGTGCGAAATACTATAATCGGCTCCACCAAATTTTTCGGTCATTATTCGATCAAAAATCTCATTAACTTTGGCCACTACTTCTTCACGACTACGATAGTTAACGTTCATATCGATTGCTTGCTTTTTGGTTTTATATTCTCCATAAATCTTCATAAAATTATATGGATTAGCTCCTCTAAATAAGTAGATTGATTGTTTAACATCACCAACAGCAAAAACATTATTATTGCTAATTAAATTTATAAATTCATTTTGTAGATTACTTGTGTCTTGATATTCATCAATAAGAATTAATTTTACTGTTGATTTAATATCTTCACGAACGGCACTATAATTACGCACTAATTCTGAAGCAAAATTAGCAACATCAGCAAAAGTAAAATAACCACAAGATACTTCAAATTCAAAAAGTTCTTTATCAATAGTTTTTAAAATATCAAGAATGAAAGGAATAAATTTTTGCGCATTAGGAATATCAACATTTTCATAGGTCTCAAGACTAAAAGTACAATAATAATCAAGTCTTTTAAGTAAAGTGTCAATAGAGCCCTTAATGCCTTTATCATCAATACTAGCCCCTTTAAGTTGTGGAGTTTTTTTATTATCTAAGTCACTATAAGCGTTATAAAAAGATTGAAAATCACTAGCTTCATAAAGTTCATGAAAGTAATCATTAAAAGCATCAACGAATTTACTCATGGAATAACGTCCAACAAAATCTTTAATTAAATCAATATTCATCTTAATTTCAATAAACATTTTATCAACCTTTGATAACATCTCGCTTGTTAATAAAAACTTCTCTTTATAGGTATCAATAAACTCTTCTTTATTGTTTAAATTTTTATACATTACATATAAATCGATAATAAAAGAAATCAATAAAGAATCGTTATTAAAAGAATAGGTTTCAATTAAATTAGAAAATGTCTCGTTCTTTTCCTCGTAAAATTTAGCAAATATCTCATCGACAATGTTGTGAATTTTTATCTTAATAACATCTTCTGGAACGTTATTAATTTCATGAGGTAAATTTAAATAATACCCATATTTTTTCACAATAAATAAAGCATATGCATCAAAAGTTTCAATATGAGCGCTATCTACTAAATTAACTAGATTATCAAGTTTGTTTTTGAGTAAAGCTTTCTTAATTCTTTCTTTCATTTCTTTTGCAGCAGCATTTGTAAAAGTAACAATAAGAAAATCATTGATACTATATTTATCTTCAATAATTTGTTTAATAACTCTTTGTGTTAAAATACTGGTTTTACCACTACCAGCACCAGCTGAAACAAGAACATTTCCAGTACTGTTAATGGCTTTACTTTGACTTTCATTCCATGCCATTTGTACTATCTCCTTGTTCTTTATTTTCTTCTTCTATTTCAAGAATTCGATAATCACTTGCTTTACGATAACAAATATTTATATATGGACAATATTGGCAACCATCTTGCTTTTTAAGTTTATAAGGAGCAATCGCAAAATCACCATTAGAAATACTTAATGCAGTCTTTTTATATAATTCTTCAGTGGCTTTAATTATTTCCTTAAATTGATCTGAACTATAAATACATTTTGCTCTTGTACTCATGGTTCCATCATTTTTAAAAGAAGCTTTATCGACATATAAACTTTTTTTATTGAGTGGATAGGAAGGATCAAATTTTGAAAAAATACTCATGTCACCATTTATCAACCCTTGCATCTTTTTACTATCAAAATATGTTTGAGTTTTTTTAACATAATTATATAAAGTACTTTTTTTAGTTTTAATTGGTTGATAAAAAGTTCCAATAATTTTTTTATCTTTCAATTTATCATCAAGAGAAATTAAATATAGGTAAGTTGGAAATTGAGCATCTAACCCAAAATTAATATATTGCTCATAATTGAAACCAAAATTACTACCGGTTTTATAATCAATAATCGCAATAGAATCATCATAAACATTAATTCGGTCGATACGCCCATTAATTTTATAAGTTGGAAGCTCTTTTTCGATTGAATATTCAGCAAAAGTATTAGTAATTGGTTTTGCCTCATTTTGTTCAACTATTTTATTACAAACTGGAGCCATTTCTCTTAAAAATGGTATAAGAAGATATTCTTCTTTAACAGTAAAAACATATTCTTTTTTAATAGCCTCGACAGCAAGATTAAAATCAAAATTAGGCTCATAAACATGCTCGAAAATTTCATGAGCAAAATGTCCAAATTTAATAGAAGTAGTTTCTTCAAAGTTTCCAATTCGCAAAACATGATTGAGATAGTATTTAAAAGGACACGTAACATAATCGTTAATCGATGAATAAGAGATATTTGGTTTTTCTATTTTAGTATCAAAAGCTTTAAATTTGTTATCGTAATATGGAACCAATTTAAAACTATTTTTAAATAATGGGTATTTATCATTAACTTCAGCATATTTTGAGAAACGATATTCATAATGATTAAAGAATAATTCAGAAATCTTTTTAGAATAGTTATCTAAAATTAGCTTTCTTTCGGTAGCACGAAATCCATTATTACTTAAAATAAAGGCTATATTATTGCTTCCATTATTAAAAGGATAAGAGATATAGAGCAAATTATTAAATTTTAAAAATGCTAAAGTAATAGAAAAACTATATTCATTATTGATTACACTTGTGGTTAAATTTGTTTTTTCTTTAACAAGATCACTAATCAAATCATTATCTGAATAAACCTTTGGCAAGAAAGAATCGATGGCTCCAAGTAAGTAAAAATATTTATCTTCATTAAAAGATAAATTGCTAGAGACCCTAATTCCATTAGTATATTCGTCTTTTTTAGTTGCGTAACTTTTTAGAATCTGAATAAAATCAATTTCAATATTTTTATCATTTTTAAGATCATAAAAATCATAAAGATATTTAATCAATTTATAATTTTCACTATCATTACTAAATTGACTTTCATCTTCGATAAGTTCAGAGATATTGCTTAAATTATTAATAAGGATTTTTGCTGAAATACTACTATATAACGACGTGGTTTCAGAAAAATTGAGTGGAAGATTAAAATATTTACTATAGGTTTCTAAAGAAAATTGATAAGTATCAGTTGCACAAATAATGTTAATTTTATTAGGGTTGATTTTTTCTTCGTCAATCTTCTTTGCAATTAAATTCAATACATAAAAAACTTCTTCATTAATATTGGAAAAAGATATATATTCCTTGCTATTTTCTTCAATTTCTAAATCTTTAATTGAGAGAAACTCATAATCTTTTAAATCAAACTCTTTAATAATATTAACTATTTCTGGATCACTATCTTTATATAAAAAGAAATAAACTTTTTTATTTTTAAAAAGGCTTTTTGCATAAGGATCAATGTAAATGAGTTTATCATTAATTAAGTAATCAAAATTCTTATTTCCACTATAACCTGTAGTAAAGTATTCAAGATATTTCTTGCTATTAAAATAAGACATCTTCTCTTTTTTCATTAGAGAACGTATAGCTAAATCGTTATAAACACCAAAGATACTATGTAAAACATCTTCTTTCGTGGTGTATTTATAGTTGAGTTTATTTCGCGTTTTTTCAATTAAAAAATAATCTCTAAATTCATTAGGTCCAATGATGATAGAATTATTTATTTTTAAGAGAAGACTTGCTTTCATTTATTTAAAAACCCTAACTGCTTCAATTGCTTTATGCCACTTATAATCAATTTCATCTCGAACGGCTTTTTTCATTTTTGGAGTATATTCTTTTTGATATTTATGAATTTTTTTAATCTCATCAATTGATTTCCAATATTTGTTTTGTAAACCCGCTAAGTAAGCGACTCCTAAAGCGGTTGTTTCAAGACATACTGGAAGTAATACTTCTGAATTTAAAATATCAGCTTGATATTGCATCAAATATCCGTTTGATGTAGCTCCTCCATCAACCTTTAAAACTTTAACTTTATTATGGCATTCCTTTTCCATTGCCACTTCTAAATCTTTAGATTGAAGAGCAATTGAATTTAAAACAGCACGAATAAAATGTTCCTTAGAGGTAGCTCTTGTTAAACCAAAAACTGCTCCACGAACATCATTATCCCAATATGGTGCTCCTAAGCCAACAAAAGCTGGAACCACATAAACTCCTAAGTCTGTTTTAGCATCCTTAGCATATTGCTCAGTGTCGCTAGCTTCTTTAATCATTCTCATTGAATCACGAAGCCATTGAACAACTGCTCCACCAATAAAAACGGAACCTTCTAGCGCATAAACTACATCATCACCAATTTTCCAAGCGATAGTTGTAACAAGACCATTTTTACTAAAAATAGGTTTATTGCCAGTATTCATTAACATAAAACAACCAGTACCATAGGTATTTTTTAAATCACCAGGTTCGAAACAATTTTGACCAAATAAAGCCGCTTGTTGATCTCCCGCTACTCCACAAATTTTAAGTTTTTTTCTAAGAGCAATCGCTTCACCAAAATAGTTACTTGAAGGAGCTACTTCACTTAGCATACATTTAGGAATATTAAATAATTTTAATAATTCTTCATCCCATTCTAGAGTAGTTATATTAAAAAGCATTGTTCTTGATGCGTTTGTAACATCAGTCTTAAAAATTTTACCATTAGATAATTTATACATTATCCAAGTATCAATAGTCCCACACATTAATTCACCTTTTTCTGCTCTTTCTTGACCATCTTTTAAAGTATCTAGAATAAATCTTATTTTACTTGCAGAGAAATATGGATTCAAAATTAATCCGGTTTTTTGATGAATTAAGTCAGTATATTTGCTCCATTTATCACATATTTTTTGCGATTGACGAGACTGCCAAACGATTGCATTATAAACAGGCATACCAGTCTTTTTATCCCATACCACCGTTGTTTCTCGTTGATTAGTCAATCCAATACAATCAATATCATCATAAGATAAATTAGTTTTAGCTAAACAATCATTAATAACATCAAGAACACTAAGCCATACATCAAGGGCGTTTTGTTCAACCCAACCATCGTTAGGATAATAACAAGTAAGTTCTTGCTGAGATTTATAAACAATAACTCCAGCTTTATTAAATAAAAGTGCTCGAGTAGATGTTGTTCCTTGATCAATTGCTAAGATATATTTAATTGCCATATTGTTTGGCCTCCTTCGATTTAGCATCACTATCATCTTTCTTTTCAATAAGTGGTAACGTCAAATAAGCATGTGTAAAATCTTTTAGGAAATTTAAGCACATCGCTTTTATTCTTTTCTTTTTTTCAGCAGGATATTTATTTAAAGTTTTAAAATAAACAAGTGAATTAACTTTAAAACTATGTGAAATATCATCAAGAGTTTTAGGATTTCCAAGATCAACTAGACTAAAAATAAAATCAATGAAATCACCTAAATCTTCTTCACTTAAATGTTGAACCCAATAATTAATTGAAACTTGATAAGCCTTAGTAAACCTCGTCAGTTCACTAGCATGAACAAAAGTATTCTTGGTTTTTGGATTAATTTTCCAACTTAACATATCATGAGCAAAAATGGATTTAGCATCACTTTCGACAATATGCTTAAAACTAAAAGTATCAAAAATACATCCTACTACGTCTTCGTTTGGGACAATTTTTGAAATCTTCTTTTTGTATTTTTTATAATCAAAAGTATCGTTTTTAAAACCATTGCCATCCATATTGTAGCAATAAATTATGCGATTACGATTTTCATCACTAGTATTAAAAAAGGCATAATAAGCAAGATTACCACCCTTAGAATGGCCTAAGATATAGTAATCATGTTCTTTATCATCTTGCAAAACATCATCTAGATATTGAAGAGCGTATTGTTGACTTGGAATTTTGTCGTGAATTGCTGTTAAAAAATCTTCTTTCCAACCAGTAATAGTATTATCGGTTCCTCGATAAATAATGATTTTACGATCGTTGAATTCGAAAACCATTCCACAAAATTGGCCATAATTTACATCATCCATTACATTACGAAATTTAGTAATTCGTAACTCTTCATAGCGCTTTGAATTAACTAAAGCTTTAAAGAAATTATAGAAAACAAGCGGACCTGAAAGATAGCGACGGGATAATAATTTTATCGTTTCATGTTTATTAAAAACACTTAATGGAACTCTATCTTCCCAATGATTAAAAGTAGAATAAATACTCGTGGCAACAAAATCGGCATAACTTAAAGACCCACAAATAGCAAAATCTATTTCATTAAAAGGAACTTCAGCAAAAGTTTTTTTTCCAACCGTTTCTAAATAGTCTTTAATCAAGAATTTTAGCACTATGATAAATCCTTTGTTGCAATTACATCAACACCTGTATTACAGACATTTTTAATCAAAACATCTTTAATATGAACTGGAAGAGAAACATTAACCTTATTGATTTCTTTCATAACATCAAAAATCAATTCTTTTGGAACAGCAGTAGCTGTTTTACAAGGAACAACACGATATTCTTTGCTATTAATTACTCGGCAAGTTGAAGTAACACTTCGTAAAGGATGGGTAGATTCTTGTTTAACATAAGCTAATCCACGTGGGCAACTATATCCTTTAATTTCGCCATGATCATCAATTGTAATATGACATCCATTAGGACAAATAATACATGTAAATTCTTTCATAGATTAAATTGCCTCCTCAACACTAATTGCAATATCTTTAATGGTTTTAAAATCAACATCTTTTAAAGTAACATGTTCCATTTCAGAAGGTATCATAACTGGTTTTAATTGTTTCTTTAATATTGTTTCACCATCTTTAATAATAATGGTTCCTTTTTTAATTGGTTTACGAACTCTAAAACTAAAAGTTACTTCTTTTAAATCCTCATTAACACGGATTTTATTTGGTAATAAATATCCAAGATTATTACCAGGATTTGTATTAATAATTGAAAGAATTACTCTTGCTGGATTTTTAATATAAGTGGCAGCATTTTTACCAGCTAAAGTTCCTTCCTGACTAACAAAATCTACTAAGTCATGAACATGGAGAACATTTCCACAACTAAAGATTCCATCAATTGAAGTCTCTAAATTTTGATCAACAGCAGCACCTTTAGTTCGATTATTCACTTCGGCACCAGCTTGATTTAAAAGAACATTAAATGGATAAAGACCAACACTTAAAAGCAAACAATCACATTTAATAATTTCTTCGTGACCTTTAATTGGCACTAATTTATCATCTACATCACAAATTTCAATTGCTTCAAGATTATCTTTTCCAATAATCTTTGTAACCGTATTATGAAGTTTTAGAGGAATGTTATAGTCATTAAGACATTGTACAATATTTCGATTTAAACCATTACTATATGGCATTAATTCACTAACACCAATAACTTTGCAGCCTTCAAGTGTCATACGACGAGCCATAATTAAACCAATATCGCCACTTCCCAAAATATAAACATTCTTTCCAACAAGATATCCTTCAATATTTAAATATTTTTGCGCAAGACCAGCAGTAAAAACACCTTTTGGTCGATCGCCAGGTATTAAAATTTGACCTCTTGTTCTTTCGTTACAACCAGCAGCAAAAATAATGGCTTGTGCTTTTACTTGGGTAATTCCTTCTATGCCATTTGAATAAGTAATAACTTTATCTTTAGAAATTGAAAGTACAAGGGTATTAATTTTAGCTACTAACTTTCGTTTATTAAATTCATCAATAAATCTTTGGGCATATTCCGGACCAGTTAATTCTTCGTTAAAAGTATGTAAACCAAATCCATTATGAATACATTGATTTAAGATACCACCTAAACGATCTTCACGCTCGAAAATCACAATATTTCGAGCACCATTATCATAAGCACCAACTGCCGCGGCCAAACCAGCGCTACCACCACCGATGATAGCAAGTTCAATATTTTCCATGATTAATCATCCTCCTTGCTACTTTTAACTAGGATATTCGTACCTAATTCACCATAATTAATTTCTTTTTCTGAACAATGTAATTCTTGAGCTAAGATCTTAACAACTTCTAGTTGGCAAAAAGATCCTTGGCATTTTCCAAAACCTGCACGAGTTCGTTTTCTAACTCCACGAATGGTATGAGCACCACAATTACGATTAATTATATCTTTAATTTCGCCTTCACTAACTTTTTCACAGCGGCAAACAAAACGTCCAAAAGAAGGTTCTTTCTTAATTAAATCATTATAAGTAGATAAATTCATTTCCGCTAAACTTAAATGTGGACGAATACATGGATTGAATTTTTGGTTAATTTCTAATTTTAGTTTATCTTTAATCAACTCACTAACATATTTTCCAATTGCTGGAGAGGAAGCAAGACCCGGAGACATAATTCCACATACCAAGAAGAATCCGGGATTTTTCTTACTTTCTTCAATGATAAAATCATTTTTATCATTATTGGCACGTACGCCAGCAAATCCTTTAATAGTTTCAAAATAAGGGATATTATCCACTAAATTCTTTGCCTTATCTCTTAAAAAAGCATAGGTGTCGCTATCACAAGCGGTATCACCAATTTTAGTTAATTGAGCACTTGGACCAACTATATAATTATATGAGGTGGTAGGAGAAACTAGAACTCCCTTACCAAGTTTACTAGGACACATAAATAAAGTATGCTTCACAAATTGGGTATTAAAATGATCAAGAAGAATATATTCACCTTTCGTTGGTTCAATATGGAAAGATGGTTCCTCAAGATATTTACTAACAATTTCACTATTAACACCAGTGGCATTAACAAGTGTTTTAGCGTAATAATAGCAACCATTTTGATCTTTAACTTTGAAAAGATTCTTATCTTTTTTAATTTCAACAATTTCAGTATTTAATTTTAAAGATGCCCCATTATCCATTGCATTTTCCATTAACGAAACCGTCAATTCAAAAGGAGAAATAATGCCAGCATTTTTACAATATAAGGAGCCTAAAATATTTTTATTAATATTTGGTTCAATATTAATCGTTTCTTCTTTCGTTAAAAGTTCGGCGGAAACGCCATTAATTTTTGCACGTTCTAAAAGTTCATGAAGTGTATTCATATCCTCTTCATTTAAAGCCACTGTTAAAGAACCGATTTTTTTATAAGGAACATCTAACTCTTTAGTTAAATTTTCCATCATCTTATTTCCTTCAACATTAAAACGAGCCTTTAAGGTACCTGGTTTTGGATCGTAGCCACTATGAACAATTGCACTATTGGCACTACTTGTTTCATCGCCAACATCGTTATGGCGCTCGATGACTAAATAATTTCCTTTAAAACGTGATAAATAACGAGCAATAGATGTTCCAATCACTCCGCCACCAATAATAATGGCATCATAAATCATATCTTTATTCATATTATTTATTGTCCTTACGATTTATCGATTTCTCTTTACTAAAACCTTGAGGATATCTAGCGTGTAATTTATCGAGATTATATTTTGCACAATCTTCAAGTGTAATTCCTAATCCAGAACAAGTTTCAGCAATATACCAAAGAACATCGCCAAGTTCATCTTCTAGATGTTCTTTATCAAGAGGATGTCCTTGAAAGCGATTCTTTTTTACGATATCACTACATTCTCCTACTTCTCCAGCAAGACCAAGCACTCCATTTAAAATCATATCCTTGCGACCATCTTCTGAAATTAATTCATAGGCCTCTTTTTGATATTCGTTAAAGGAGATTTTTTCGTTACTCATATAAAATTACCATCCTATCTTTTCAAAATCACTAGCTGGGTGCTTACATATTGGGCAAATAAAATCTTTTGGAAGATCTTTGCCTTCATAAATATACCCGCATATTTTGCAACGCCAACCAATAACTTTCTTTTCATCACGAGCTGGTTTTGGTTTAATGTTATCTAAATAATAAGTGTAAGTTACACTCGCTTCTTTGCTAAGTTCAACGCCATCAACAACTTTGCAAACAAAACCATAATGGCTACCAAGATCAATTACCTCAACACATTCAAGTGATAGATAGGAATTAGAGTTTTTTGTAATGAATGGAAGACCATTCTTTGCAAGTCGATAATCAGGATAATCCTTAAATTTATCAACAGTTTTTCCGCTTTGATAACCAAAGCGTTTAAATAGATCAAATGTGGCATGATTTGTCAAAACTGAAATATTCGCGATTTTATTTTTCAAAAATAATTCCGCACTATAATTAGCTTTATTTACACTTACAAGGACTTTATCAGTGGCTACTTGTGAAACGGTATTTACAATGCAACCATTAAATTTATCATTATCTTTTGTCATCAAAACAAATAAACCATAATTAATTTTAAATAATGGATTTGCATCAAGAATGGTTTTAGGGAAATCTTTAGCAATTTCTTTAATAATCCCTTTTAAATCATTCATTTGATTTTCTTTAAGAGCACTCTTAATGGTTAAAGAGGATTGAATAATTTTAATATTTTTCATTGAAGAAAAGAGTTCTTTAATTAAAAGACCAGATTGAGGAGCCCAACTACCATTTTCAATGACTGCAACAGTACGATTTTGTAAATTATGGTGTTTTAGATCCATCAAAAATTCTTCCATTTTAGTAAAGATTTGTGCGTTATAAGTCGTGCTTAAAATAAAGATATGTGAGTATTTAAAAGCTTCGGCTACAAGGTAAGATTTATCAGTTTTACTAACATCATAACAATGAATATCCCTTATTCCTTCACTAGCAAGTTCATCGCAAACTAAATTTGCAACCTCTTCTGTATGACCATAAACACTTGCATAGCAAACTAAAACACCTTTTTTCTCCGCTTCATAAGCACTCCATTTATCGTATTTATCTAAGATATAGTTGATATCTTGACGCCAAATTGGTCCATGAAGTGGGCATATTGTATTAATTTCCACCGTAGAAACTTTCTTTAAAACGGCTTGAACTTGTGGACCATATTTTCCGACAATATTTGTATAGTATCGACGAGCTTCATCTAAATAATCGTGATCAAAATCGATCTCATGAGCAAATAAATTTCCACTTAAAGCCCCAAAAGTACCAAAGACATCAGCACTAAAGAGAGTTTTAGTAGTTTTATCATAAGTCATCATAACTTCTGGCCAATGAACCATTGGAGCAAAAATAAAGGTCAGTTTGTGTTCACCTAAATCTAATTCTTCCATTTCTTTAATAACTTTTACATGACTTAAATCTAAAGCTTCAAAATAATTTTGAAGCATGGTGAGGATTTTATCATTGCAAACAATTGTAATTCCTTTATATTTTTCTAAAGTTGCTTTGATTGTCGCTGAATGATCAGGTTCCATGTGATCAATAATTAAATAAGTTGGAATTAAATCTCCTAAGGTGTCATCTAATTTCTTGAAAAAAGTGGCGCTAATACTAGCATCAACCGTATCAAGAATTACAATTTTCTTATCTAAAATAACGTATGAATTATAAGAAACTCCGTTTGTTAGTGGATAAATATTTTCAAATAAAGCGAGACGACGATCACTACTACCAACGTAATAAGTATCTTTTGTAACTAATCTTTTATCAAACATATGTGTACTCCTTTTATAATTTCTAGCGATTTATTTAGAAATTCTTAACATTTTAATTTTGTTTTTATTTTCGTCACTAACACGATAAGAATCATGAATTTTCGAAATCGCTTTGTTTATAATTATTCTATCAATTTTAGCATTTTTTATAAACATAAATATCTCATCAGGATAAAGAATATATAAAATAGAAAGTAGCCACGATTCCATCATTTGAACATAATATGCATCATCATTATGGATATAGCCTAAAATTTCATTAAGAACACTTTTATCTTTCGAATAATAAATCATTAAATGATAAGCTAAACGTCTACAATATTGGTTTTCTTCTTTAAAAAGTTTTGTTAAATCTTCTTTTAAGTCACTAAATTTTGCTGGATAAGTAAACATATCCCCTAAACTATCAACGACACTCCACCCTAAAAAAAATTTTTCATTAGCAATAATAAAATTAATTTGCTGATGAATATCTTTTATTTGAGCTAAATTAATATAGAAAAATAGAAACATCAATTCATAGGTATAGTTAACTTTAAAGGTCTTCATATCTAGATTTTGATATTCTTTAGCAATCTTTCTTAAAATAGGCATTCTTACGCCAATAAACTTTACTTCCGTTCCAGATAAACCATCACAAAAAGCAGCATATTTCTCATCTTGATTTTTGATGAGTTCATTAATTAAGGTATCGTAATTTTTCATACTTTTATTATAATACAAAGCAAATTATTTTTTCTTTTAGAAAACTATTATATAATGTTTAAAAGGAGATTATATTTATGACAAACGAATTAAAGTTTTATAAGTGTGAAATATGTGGAAAAGTTATCGAAGTTTTAACTGAGCCAACATATGCTACTATGTGCTGTGCTAAAGAAATGACTCGCCTTGTTGCTAATCATAGCGATGGCGCTAAAGAAAAACATCTTCCAGTAGTTAAAGTTGATGGTGATAAAGTTCATGTTGAGGTTGGTAGTGTTTTACATCCAATGACTATCGAACATTCTATTGAATGGATTCTTCTTCAAACCAATAAAGGAAGCTATCGAAAAGATCTTACTCCAAGTGATAAACCAATTGCAGATTTTGTTCTTCCAAAAGGTGAACACGTTGTAAGAGTTTATGATTATTGCAACCTTCATGGACTTTGGGAAACTGAACTTGAATAATTAAAAAAGTGTGATTTTATCACACTTTTTTTAGTTTTAATTCCGAGTATTTGAATAAAAATTAACAATTAATAGATCTTTATTTGCTTTAGTCAGGAAGTTCAATAGTAGCTTGATTATTATTAAAAATAAATGAGCTAGTTTCTTTATTGTTTTCTAATGTTATATAGCTAGCAACAAAGTAATCTTTAATTGTATATTTTACTGTTGATTTATCACCATCATTACTTATACTTATCTCAGCATTTAAGCTTCCATCTCCAGAAGTAGAATAGAATTCTTCAACAGTACTTTCATTCATCTCCAAATTGTCAAACATTTGCATACAATAACTACTAAAATAATTACTCATCAAAGTAGAAATTTTAGTATAATCCAAACTTCCAGCATTAGTTTTAAAGGCTTCATCGAACGATGTGCCAACTTTTAAATCAGTCTTAAAACCACCAATATCTCCATAAAGATGCATGTTACCATCAGTTTTATATAAAATAACTGAGCCAAGAGATGAAGAAGAATAATAATAAGAATCATTGTAAGAATATCTTATTTCAATAGTGGCTGTCTCGTCTTTACTGCCATCATCGTTATAAGATGTAGTAGTTACTTTGTAGGTATATTTAGTAGGTTCGGTTGTTTCGTGGGCCGCAATAGTTGAAAGTTGAGTCTTTGCTTAAGCACGAGTCAAAGTTTTCTCACCATAACTTACAAGTCCAACAATAGATAAACCAACAACAAAAGTTTTTAATAAATTTTTAGTTTTCATAATATATATGACTCCTTAAGTTTTTCAAACTTTATGCCATTAATAATACATATCATAAGTCAATAATTCAAGATTGTAACAAAATTTATAATGGCATTTAGAGTTAATAAATAATAGAAAAATTACTATTATCACTTTTTGAAATTTAGTGGAAATAAAGTTGTTAATAATTCAACAATTCGAAAAGTTTTACAAAATTATTATTCTTCATTTATTTTGAGAGTTATCAAGATTCATGAGTTTAGACATTCATGTGCTACGTATTTAGTTAAAAAGATATAGTTGCTTGCTTGATCATGCTAACGCTTATACTACTTTGTGATTTTACGCTCATTTATTACCTGTTAGAAAAGAGAGAATTAAGAATTTATTTGATTCCAAAAAGTGCTAATTTTGACACTTTTTACATAGGTTGATACAGTAAATCTGTATCATGGAAATTAAAAAAGCACCGATTGGGTCGGTGTTTTTTTCATTTTGGGGCGAAATATCGGGTTTCCTTTGTTTCACTTTTTAAACATATATGTTTAACTTTTGTAGTTTGTGTAACGGTTTTATACCTTAAAAATATATTATTTTTAAAAACTGTATCAAAACTGTATCAGAGTTTTTTAAATAAAATTTGATTTGCTGTTTTAATTATCTGATATTCTTCATCATTTACTTGAATTGCTCTATTTTCTATTCCTAGTATTTTATCAGTTGTAACTTTAAATACTTTTGCTAGTGAGTCCAGCTTATTTGATGGAATAGGTGAAAGCTCGTTTTCATATCTGTAATAACTCGTTCTTGTAATGTTGGTTAAAGATATGATCGTTGTGATTTTTAAATTTGATTCTTTTCTAATTTGTTTTAAATTCATTTTTTTATTTACACATTAAGTCTTTTGTATATTCTTCTTCCATATCTTTTAAATCATCTATTGATTTCTTTATATTTTCTAAAAAATCTTTTATTGTAAATTTATCTGTGTTTAAATCATTTATTGTTGTGTAATATCTATAAATTGCTTTTATAAGATGATATGTTGGCAATTGTCCATCCGTCATACTATCTTTAGAATATGCTGTTTCGTATGATCCATAATTATTTCTAATTAATTCATCCGAAAAATCTTCTATGCTTTCATATTCAACTGTCATTTCTATAGACATGCTTTCTTTTTTGTGATTATGAATATCCATTTTAGTTATCTCCTTTTATTTTTTCTAAAATTTTTATTGCTTGTTTTAATGTTTGTAAATCATATTCATTTACTTTTGATTCTTTTATATTTAAAAGTTCATTTGGTGTTATGTTATATAATTTACACAATTCTATTATTGTTATTAATTTCATTGGTTCAGGCGTTATTTCATAGTTAGAATATGTGTTTCTATCTATTTTTAATTTCTTTGAAACTTGTTTAATACTTAAATTATTCTTTTCACGATAAGTTGAAAGATTTGTTTTAATTGCACTTTTTTCATCATATTGTTTTTTATTCATACTTAATTATTGTAGCAACGCTGTTATTTTTACTATTGCTTGCTTGTTTAATACAGCATATAATGTAATTAATGTTTAAATAATTATGCACTATTTTATAGTTTGCATAAATGAAGGAGAAAAATGTTTAAAAATAAGCAACCTCAAATTTCTCGTTGGGATAAGAAGATTAGGAAACATAATCTTGTTAGAGATGGGCGTGTAATCGGGCAAAATATTTTTAAAGGTAATCGAATTATCGAGTCATCAGGTAATTTATTTCTTGCAAAAGTCGATAGTCGGGGTCGTATAAAATCTTGTCAACAAGTTAACATGCCTCATACTAATAATTTTTATAACAATGGTAACAAGTGGGATAAATAATTAAGGAGTTTAATATGAAATATTATAAAAGGTCAGTTACTAAGCGTGGTTCTATTAATAGTTCTGGTAAATTAGGTTATTTTACTTCTAACGAATTTGTTAAGACTAATAACATTGATTCATTTAATAAGGGTAAAAGAATTCCTTTTTGTGAATCTATTGAAGCAAAAAGAAGACTTTTGCATGAACCTAAAGATCTTGTAGTTGCTGATGATGTTAAGCCTTCTTCTAGTGAAGCTCATTTTAGAAAATCTGTTAGTAAATATCGCTGGTAGATAATTTAAGTTTTAAATAGTCAGCTAACTGACTAGTTAAATAAAACAGTTACGGCTGTATATCCGTTAATTAAGGGGGTTACTATATGAGTAACTTAAATAATGTTGTTGATCTAGATGAGAATTATGTTCGTGTTAATGAATTGACTGATGAAGAAATAAAAAAACTACCTGTTATTGGTTTTAAACTTTCGCGAGTAGAATACCAAAAATCGGGTAGCATTAAGTATTGTATCACCTTTAGACTTCCTGGTGTTGAAGTAATGGATAGTATTAAGAATGGTAAATACTCAGCTATTAAATGCGCTTATGGTGATTTTACTGATGGCTTATTAAGTCGTAAGGCTTACTATCGTATCATTACTGGTACGGATAAGAATAATCATCCATATAATCAAGTTCAGTTAATTTTCAAGCATGGACTTTCTTACACACACATGTTAAGCGATTTAGATCTAAAAAACTTAATTGGTTTTTCAAGTGCTGCAAAGCAGGTTATTAATCGTGTTGTTAATCCTGGTACGGCTGAATTTGAAGATAGTGCCAGTGATATTCTCATTTAAAAGGGGGTACTAATGTAAATTCACATGAAATATCAAACAAAAGTATTCTTAAAACGAAGTGTTGTTGAAAACGCCGAATCTATTACCATCGTTGGCTACTTTAAATATTCCACTATATTTGTGGTTTGTGGTCGTGGTACTCGTTCCTGTTATCCTGGCACTTATTATAATATCGCTCAATTAAGATATTTTAAGAATGTTTTAGACAATAGAAAGATAGATCTATGTTAAAAGGAGTTTTACTTTTATGGAAAAAACTACAAAAATTGCATTAATTACTGTTGCTGCTTGTTTACTTGCTGGTGGTGTCGCTGCTGGTGTTGGTGCAAAACTTACTAATAATTATCAAGAACCATTAACGGTTGCTTATAAGTTTATTGGTGTTAAATTTGAAGATGCAACCTATACTGCTGATACTTTAACTCATAACTTAAAAGTTACTGGTTTAGATGAAGATGATGCTAAATCTAGCTATAAGATTTATAAGGTTAATTCAATAACTGAATTTACAGGTACTGCTGATGTTGGTGAGTATGCCTTAAAAGCTGTTGTTACTATTGATGATGTTTCGCGTGATTATTTAGCTACTTTAACTATTAAAGCTGCTGCTTAATTTTGGTTTATATGGGAATAGATGTTTCTATGTCTATTCCCATTTTTAAAAGGATATATTTATGTATAAAAAAACAAAAATAATTATTGTTTCATTGGCTAGCTTATTGTGTGTTGGTGCTTTGACTGGTGGTATTGCTGCCATTGCTAATAATATTGATAATAATACGGTTGATACAACAAAAGATAATATTGATTTAACTGCTATTGTTTTAAATAAAAACTCTTATAATTTTACTTCTTTTAATGAAGAAACTACTTTTATAGCTAATCTTTCTCCTAGTAATACTACTTATAAAAAATTAAATTGGACTACCACATGTCCTTATTTATATTTGTCTATTTCATCTGATACATTGACATGTAATGTAACTAATGTCGGTGAAATAAACGGAACTGCTATTTTAAAATGTTCTAGTGCTGATTCTAAATTTTCTAGTTTTAGTAAAGATATTTCTTTAACTACTAGCTATACAATACCAACTACTACTTATACTATTACATCACATTTTATAGATCTTGACGGTAAAAAGATTCATGATGATGTAATTACTACTGTTGATAAAGGTACTGAAGTAGAAGGCTCTAGTTATGGGCTTACTATTAGTGGTTATACATATCAAAGTAGTATGCCTAGTGGAATGATTACTGTTACAGGTAATATTGAAATAACTCATACTTATAAAGGTGAAGCATTACATTATACTCTTACTATTCAATATATTGATAAAACTGATAATAATTCACTTTATAAAACTGAAACTTATGTTGTTGAGGAAGGTGACGGTGAATTTTGGTTTGATTTAAATGATTTCGCTTGTGACGCTAAAGGTCTTGAATTTTTCCCTGATACTGGTTGGTGTCAGGTCGAAGTAAAATATGAGGACGGCCATGAAATTGAAGATCTAGGTAATTTTTATTTAGACGATGACACAACTATTCAAATTTTGTTTCATGAGAATTAATTATGAAAAAATCTAAAACATTACTTATATCATTAATATCTATATTTCCTTTACTGTCTAGTTTTACTTCTTTTTCACAACCTAAAATTAATACAAGTGGTGTTTTAGATGACTTGACTTCTGCTAATGTAGATTTAAACAACCTATATAATAAAATGTCACTTATATCTTTTCAGGAATATGGATATTCTAATTTTGAATCTAAAGATGATAACTTCGGTTTATATGCTTATATCTATAATCCTGATATTATTGACATTGATATCAATTCAAAACTTAATAAAATTTCTATTAATAATGGAAAATACAATTTGACTTATTTAGATTCAGCTCTAGATAAAAAATATCTAAAGTTTCGTGTTTATGATTATTCTATTTCTAATGCTAAAACTTTTAATCGTTCATATTGCGTTAGTGGTTTTGAATTAGTTAATAATTCTATAGTAACTGAATATCAAGTTGGTGGAAAATATGTTTTTACAGGTGAATACACTACTAATAACTTAAATTGTGATGTTACTGATTTAGAAACTATTAGTTCTGATGTTAATAGTGCTTTTTATCGTAAGAAGAACTCTGACTACCACTTCGATCAGGTTGAAAGCGTTTATTTTAAAATACCTAATGACTTTTTAAATCGTTACGGTAATTTATACGGTGTTGATTTTGAATACTATCGTTATCGTACAGGTAATATTTATGTAATGAATAATGCCGACTATGCTTTATTCTCTCCTTATGTTGGTAAGTCTAGTCTTACAAACAATCCAGGATACAAGATTTGTTCTTCAACATTTTTAAATGTTCCTAGCTGGTATCATTACGACTATGACGCTAGTGATAGTACACAAACCAATCTTTCCTATTTATTTAATGGTGGTGATGATTTTGGTAATTATGTTGTTACAGGTAAAACTTTAATAGATTATATGAAATCATTTAGTGATACTTTCGGTGGTTCTACTCACTTCTGTAATTACTCTGAAAAATTATTTAGAACTAAAGAAAATTTAATAAATGACGGCTATACAGCGACACAATATAACTCAATTTATGGATACAAAAATATTTCAGTTGATATTAATTCTAAAGTTGTTTTTAATAGCACTACTTTCGATAGTAATGTTGTTTGCAATTATTTTAGTAATATTTTTAAGTCTAATAATTTAACTTATGATTATAATTCTTTAGTTCAATTGAATAGTGATGTTAATGATTCTACTAAATATACTTCTGATAATTATTTACTTGATTCTACTTATTTAAATGATGTTAAAACTTTTTATACTAATAATTCGGCCGATAATGGTGTCTATCTTTTAAGAGTCGGCCATAGTGATTACTATAATCAAACAGTTTGCGATATTAAAGCTGGTGATTCTCTTGCTGAAGGCGATGATGGTTATGTCGCTGTCGAAGATGTTTATCTAAATTTTGATATTATTAATTTTACACTTGGTAAAGATGGATCATATATAAAGATTCCTGTTGTGATGTCTCCAACGAATGTTGTCGCTGATATTGTTAATTATCAAGATGTTACTTCAGGTTGGTTATCTTCTTTGTTATCAATTTTAAAAATTATTTTACTTATTATACTTTCTTTACTTTGTGTTTTCTTGATTTTTAAGATAGTTAAATTCTTCGTTCATTTATTTAAAAAGTGATGGAATAACTTATGAAAAAGTCAAAAAAGATAGTGGCTGTACTTGTTTTACTCGGTGTTCTATATTTAGTTTCTTATCTATTTAAGCCTTTAATTTTATTTGGTCTTGGTGCTAATTCTAATATTAATTTAGTTGATTCTACTTTTGTTTCTAGCGATGGATCTAAATCTTTAACTTTTTACTTTGATAATAAAGTTGATTATGTTTATTTAAATGATACATCACTTTTAACTGATAATTGTACCTATCTCCTTACTGCTGGTTTAATTGAAGTTAGTAATAAAGAGAATCAATACAATTTTTTAGTTTTAAGTGAAGATAGTTTATTTAGTTCTAGCTTTAAAACTTATTTTGAGAGGTTTATAGCATGAAAGAGTTTTTAAAAAAATATAAATATGATGTTATAATTGTTTCATTTTTAATTACTCTTTTTGTCGTTCTTAGCTTTTGTTTTCCTTATTGTTTTCGCCGTCTATGGTTTTCTATCATTAACTTATTTGAAAGTTTTAAATTTTATTTTCTTTCTATCTTTAAAGTTGAAAGTGATATTCCTCAGAACTTTTATGATTTAGTTAATAATCAAAATGGTTTATCGGCTGTTTACGATTTAAAGTATGAATTTTATCTTTTACCTAAAGATTTCTATACTTTTCAAGAGTGGTTTAAAACTCAGTTTATTATGCTGATTAATTTTGATTATTTTAAATCTTCTATTAGTTTCTTAAGTTGGTTAGTTGATAACTTAAATATTATTGCTTTGTTTTTTATGTTGCTAGTATGTTTTTTCATGATTATAGATCTAGTCTATTTTAGTCAAAAAAATTCAAAGTCTTTAGGAGATACCAAAGGACTTATAAAATTAGATGATTTTTTTGAGAAACATTTAAAAAAATATAAAATGTTTTTTCAAAATCTTCATAACTCTTGGGCTGGAAAAGTAATCTATAAGAAAGTTTTTTTGATTACTTTTTTATTCTATACACTTGCTCTATCTTTATGTATAGAGACTTTTTCTTTCTTGTTAGTTATTTTTTCAGCTTTTAGGTTTGATTTAATATATCCATGTGTTTATTCTATTTTTTATACTTTATTTCCTGCATTAACTTATATTCCTGGTTTTGTATGGTTTAGTGCTTTTATTTTAGTTTTTGATTATTACCGTAAGAAAATAGCTTTAAATAAGTTAACTCATTTAGAACATTTAAATGAAAATTTCGTTGATGGTTTAGGTGTTATGACTTTAATCTCTGGTGAACCTGGAACAGGTAAAACTACTCTGATGGTTGATATGGGTTTAACTTCAGAAAAGTTATATCGTTTTAGATTATTTGATATTCTTAAAAAATTTGAGTCATACTTTCCTAGATTTGATTTTCCTAAATTTCGTGCTTATATAGATTCTCTAAATACCTCTTGTAATCTTAATCGTGTTCAAGTTTTGAATTTAATTGATAAATCTTTACTCGATAATACCTTTCCGATTAAGTATGATGGTAATCGTTTTGGGTTATATCATTATGATAATTTAAAAGATTATAGCTTTGATGAAGTACTTAAAATTTATGCTAGTGCTTATATTTTTTACACTTCTACCAAGCCTTTAATGTTTTCTAATTTGCCTATTCGTTGTTCCTATGCTGTTTTATCTTCTTCTTATTTAAAATCTTTTACTTATAGATTTTTTAGTGAAGATTTGTCTAATTATTATCATTATTCATTTATGGATCATATTATTGATTACAATAACATGCGACTTGGATCTAAAACTTACACTCCAGATTTTTATATGGAATGTTGCACTGTTTTAATTACTGAATTAGGTAAAGAGCGTGGTAATCAATTTGATACTCGTGGTTTGCGTAAAGATGATGATTCAGCCAATTTGCTTAACGATTTCTTTAACCAATATTGTAAGTTGACTAGACATTTTTCTACTATCGACCATTATCCATTTTTTCGTTTAATAGCTGACGAACAAAGGGTTAATTCTTTAAATTTAGATTTAGTTGATTTATGTGAAAATCTTGTGACTATTAAAAAAGATTATAAAGATGGTTATGTTATTCCCTTATTTATTTTTGATTCTATTATTTGTGATTTCGTTATTTCTCTCCGCAATCGTTTTTATGAAAAGTATTTTTCTACTCGTAATTATTTATCGGTCTTTTATCAATTTATGAATTATCTTACTTTGCCTTTTGTTCGTTATTATGAAAAGTGGAAGAATTTTTCTCATTTCAAGCAGCTTGATTTGGTGCTTGGTAATTCTACTTCCCTAGATTCTAAAGATGTTCCTGTTGTTAAATATTACTTGTCTGATAAGAAAGTTTATTCTAATCGTTTTGCTACTGACTGTTATTCTTCTTATTTCTTTAGTGCTTTAGAGAAGGCCAAAGTAAATCAAGAAAATTCTCGTGTTTATCATGATGTTACTATGTCTCATGAAGAATTGGAGTCCCAACACTCCTACATGATTAGCAATTTAGATAGGTATGATTCGTTCGTAGATCATCGGAACGATGATAAGTAGGGTTGTTAAGGGCTGATAGTCCTTAAATGCTTTATCACTTTGTAAACTCTCCGTTAGGAGTCATACGAAGTGGATAGTGTCGTTTTTTAAGAAAGGCGGTTTTCTTTTATGAAAAACAATAAGTTAGTTAATTTAGTTAATGCTGAAAATTCTTTCAGTTTGGGGGGGTTGAGTAACACCCCCCCAAACTCGTATTTTTCCTTAACTAATTCTTCTTGTATAGATTACTTAAAAGTTAGATTTGATGAACCTTTTTGTTCTACTGAAGATATCTTCAAAGAGTTCTTAACACTTTTACGAGTTATACCTAGTGAATATACTGAAGGTTTTGGTCGTATTGGCTATGTTCATTCAGTTGTTTATGGCGAGAATATTTATGTTCTTTGGGGTGGCGAGACTACTAAACTTATTGATGGTACTGAAACTACTATTATTGAATTAACAGGTTCGGCCTGTCGTGAGTTTGAAGAAAACGGTGGTGACTGGTTAAAATTGTTTCAATATATTTTGGAAAAAAATTTAGTTGTTAAGCGTATTGATATTGCTCTTGATGACTATGAAAATCATGTTTCACAAGAAACTTTACTTAGAAAAGTTCGGGCTGAAGAATTTACTTCTCGTTTTAGATCTAAGCCTGTAATTACTATTTCAAACGGTCTTACTATTACCTTTGGTAAACAGTCTAGTAATTTTCAACTTTGTATTTACGATAAAAAAGCTGAAAGAAACTCTAAAGGTTATGAATTGCTTTGTGATTTAAAATCTTGGACTCGTTACGAATCTCGTTTTATGGGTGATGGTACTAAAGAAGTTGTTACACAAGTTTATCAGGCTTTATTAGAACATAGTGAAACTTGTAACTTGTCTTTGCTTTCTAAAGTTCTGTTAAATGGTTTGTTCAAACTTGTTGTTGATGGTTCGGTTCATGATGTTAATATTAATCACTGTAAGACTTATCAAGCATGGCTTGATCTGATAGGCTCGGAAAATAATTTAGTTCCTAAAATTGAATATTTAACCGAAACTACTATTTGTGAAAAAACTATATGGTTTGCTCGTTCAGTTATACCTTCTTTAGTTCAAATATATTTAGCTGATTCTGAAAACTTTGATAATTTAATTGGTTATTTGATTTGTTGTTTCGTTAATGATAAAAAACTTACTCATAAAAAAGTCGCTGCCGTAAATCGCTCTCGCGATAGGTTTGGTTACAAAAGATTTACAGATACGGAGGCAACTGTTCTTTTAAAAAATAAATTTGGTAAATTTGAGATTCCTAGCGAAAAAACAAAAATTGAAGCTGGTAAGTTTACTTTTAATGATGATGGTGAAATTGAGTATTATATTCCAACTCGTAGAAGTAAAGAAAGGAAGTAATAATATGACTCTTGGAGAATTTGTTTCTGAGAATGTAAAATTGTTTTGTTTTATGTCTCAAGGCGTAAATGCTGGTAATTTAGTTTTTTGTTCGGTTGATGATGTTATTGTTAAAGATTATTCTAAATTTTCTAATTGTTCCCAACATAATGAAAGACAAAGACATCAAAAAGATTTTTATAATTTTGGTTCTTACTTAGATCTTGTTCCATTTTATAGTTGTCAAGTAATAGATTCTATTGTTACAACTTCGACTAAATATCCTTTAAGAGCAGGCGAAGTTGAGAAGAAAGAGATTGCTATTACTATTCGTGTTTATGGTGATAAGCTGGAGTGTTTACAAAAAGACTTTCTCGGTAACTGTGTTGCGGAAGAATAATATGCCAATTTATAAAAAAAATGGTTTTTATAAAGTTAAAATTTCAGTAAAGAATAAGCAAGTTTTAAGGCGTACATATTTAGGTCTTCCTATTCTTGATTTGAAAACTGCTCAGCTTTGTGAGAAAGATTTATTTTTAGAATATGGTGAAACTCAACTTGATTATCATATTAATGATTTGTTTAATTTATTTGAAGATTATTTTTATAAGACTCATAAAGTTACATCTGCTAAAAGATGTATGTACGATTTTAATAAAAACATTAAGAGTTTTTTTGTTGATAAAAATATTTCAGATATTAAAAGTGGATATTTAGAGCTTGTTAATGATCGTTTAAATATGTTACCTAAAATAAGTACACATTGTGATATTTATCTTTGTAAAACTTTTTTAGCCTTTCTTGGTTCTTATGGTTATAAAGGTGGAACAAACAAAATTTATAATTTTAAAAAGAGTCGTAAAGTTAAAAAGAATTTTGCTTATTATACTTTAGATGAATTTAAAGTTTTGTTTGATGTTATAGATTCAAACTTTTATAAGCTGTTATTTTCTTTATTATTTTATTATGGTCTTCGAGTTGGTGAACTTAAGGCTTTGACCTATGGCGATTTTAAACAAGATAGAGTTTCTATAAATAAACAACTTACTTCAAAAGCTCGTTTTTCAGGCCAGTATGTTTTGGACTGTAAGACTACTTCTAGTAATAGAGATTATCCGTATGTTGCTAATATTCGAGACTTATATAATATTTTTCTTTTAGATCATAAGAAACATAAGTCTTCAGAGTTTATTTTTAAACTATGCGAAGATAAAGTTGTTGGTGATTCTACTATTAGAAGGGCTTTAGCTCGTTATTGTTCTTTATGTAATTTGAAAGTTATTAAGATTCATGAGTTTAGACATTCATGTGCTACCTATTTAATTAATGAAGATATAGATATAAAAGATATAGCTGCATGGTTGGGTCACGGTAGCATTAATACTACTTTATGCTTTTACGCTCATTTATTGCCAGTACGAAAAGAAAGAATCAAGAATTTATTCGACTCAAAAAAGTATTGATTTTTTGAGTTTTGATACAGTTTGATACAGTTTTTTTGTATCATGGAAATTAAAAAAGCACCGATTGGGTCGGTGTTTTTTCATTTTTGGGGCGAAATATCGGGCTCGAACCGATGCATGCTTGGTTCACAGCCAAGTGAGTTAACCGCTTCTCCAATTTCGCCATATCTTGCCTTAATATCTTATTATAAAAGTATATTAAAAGCAAGAAAAAAATCCTACTAAGTTACAAAGTTATTGTAGTAACATTTTAAGGTAGTTAACTTATATAAAATTGTCCGATAAAATGCTAATTTATCAGGTTAACCATAACAATGAAATCGGTTTGATTTTTGAATCTAAAGAACTTATTTTTGCTACAACAACTTGATCATCTAAAACAAGAATTATTTTAAAAGATTACGAATATTATCAAACATTTCTTTATTCGCATTTATTTGCTTTTCCCCACCAATAACACAAAGAGAAGAAGTATTTAATAATTCCTTAATTTTAGGAGCAAAATCAACTAAATCTTTATTTGTTGTGCTGAGTAAATCTCGATAATTATTAACTGCATCTTCATGAGTATAGCCACGTAAATAAAGCATTAATCCACGTTTACCAGCATCAGAAGCATGTAAAACAAGTTGACCATTACTAATAGCACCAATCTTAAACTTTAAGATTTCTTCATCAGTATAGTTAAGTTTAGAAATAAATTCTGGGGTCTTTAAATAGACATCGTTTGTTTCTTTAACATGTGGATCGCGATAGGAATATAAACCAAATGGAAGAAGGAAATTCATCACAATACCTCCGCCATATGCCCCACCTTTAACACGAAGAAGTTGCCAATAATAATCCATCGATAAGGCGTTAATTAAGACTTCGTTTTTCCCACCAACTTTAATTGCATTATTTAAACAAGCACGAGCAACATAATTAACATCAAATGGAGCTATAAAAGCTTCTTTTTTAACTGATGGAGTAAAGACAAACTCATCACAAGGAAGAGCTTCTTTGTCTTTTAATGAAGCATAGAAACTTTCTGCTTCAGTTAAATATTTCTTTTCTTCACCCGTTTCACAGGTTGCAAAAGCAAAGAAATTCTCTTTCGTAAAGATATATTTAGTTAATAATTCTAAATCAATAATTAAAGCATCGGCTTTATCTTTAAAATTACTACTTAAATCAGAAACAAAATCAAGATAAGCAATACCATTAATGCAATCATTTATGTAATTTGCCTTACTAGAAAAACTCATCGCTCTTTGCATAGCAAAGACATGACCACCACGAACGGAAGTAGATTCTAAACGACTCTTTTCCGAATTAATAACTTCTAATAATTTATCTTTATTACTAAAAATAGTATTCACCATTAATTCTTTAATTAAAGCTACATTCTTAGCTAGATTCTCTTCAAAAGTAGAAAATTCAAACCCAAAGAAGAAAGTATAATCACTATCTTTATAATCACGATTAATATAGCCAACAGCATCAACATTTCCACTATATAAATTAATGATTTGATCAAGTTTTGTTTCATTATAATTTTTAGTCGCTAATCTTGTATAAAGCGCAGCTAAAAGAGAAATTTTAGAAGCGTATTTAAGTGGAATCTTCTTAACATCAAAATATAAACCACCATATACTATCTTATTTGTAAAATAATTATTGTAGTAAAAATTAAACTTATCTTTAGTTTTAAGAAGTGGATAATCATCAACTGGAGCATCTAAATCTTTAAGTGAAAGATGAGGAATAGTGGCTAATTGTTCTTTAGTGTCACCTTCCGATTGATATTTTCTTAAATCTTCATTCATCTTAATTAAATCATCGAGTTCTTTATCACTTAAAGAAGCTTTATAATCGGCAAGTTTCTTATTTAAAGCATTATCCTTTTCTGCTTGAATAGTTGTGCTTGGAATTTGCGTAACAAAACAAACATGTTTATTATCAATAAAGTATTCTTTAATTAAATTCTCAAAATATCCTTTAGTTAAATCTTTTTTAAGTTCTTCATAGTATGGTAAAACATTGAGATTTAAACTTGGTAAATTGAGATCATAGAGCCAACTATCAAGAGACTTTAAAATAACTGATAATCCTTGAGGATAACTTTGGAATTTATTTTCACGAGTAGCAAATTCCATATTACTAATCGTGGCATTAATACTTTCATGATCAAGTTTTCCACTTACCAAATCTTTAAAACAATCATTTAAAATCTTTAAGAATTCTTCTTTCTTACTGTTATTGACATCCTTTGCTACAATTGCAAAAGAATTTTCAAGAATACCAGAATTAAAACCACCACTAATATCACTACCAAGATGAGCTTTTAATAAACGTTCTTTAATTAAAGCACTTGTAGAAGACAAAATAACTTTATCTAAAATAGTAAAAGCAATGCCTTTTTTAATATCCGTATTAAGTGATAAATTATAGTTAATACCAAAATTAGTTTTATTTTCTAAATCTTTTTCTTCAGCATTTACAGGATAGTAAATGACTTTTTCATGCATCTTATCGAAATCTTTGGATTTCTTAATCTCTGGATGAATATCAATCTTATCAAATTTAGATAAATATTCTCTATCTAAATAATCTAATCTTTCTTTCATATCCATCTTGCCATATAGATATATATAGGCATTACTTGGACTATAATATTTATGATGGAAATCTTTAAAGAAATCATACGTTAAAGTTGGAATATATTCTGGGTTGCCACCACTATCATATTGATAGGTATTATCTGGATAAAGGCCATTACTTAATGCATCATAGAGACAGGAATCTTTATCACTATAGGCGCCTTTCATTTCATTATAAACTACGCCATTAATCTTAATTGGATCGGCTTTATTAAATAATTCATAATGCCAACCTTCTTGTAAAAAAATATTTTTATAACTATAAATTCGAGGATATAAAACCGCATTTAAATAAATATCCATCAAGTTTTTAAAATCTTTATCGTTTTTAGAAGCACATGGATAAACGGTCTTATCAGGATAAGTAAAAGCATTTAAAAAGGTATTTAAAGAACCTTTTATAAGTTCGACAAAAGGATCTTTAACTGGATACTTTTTACTACCACAAAGAACACTATGTTCAATAATATGCGTAACACCTGTATTATTTAGCGCAGGAGTTTTAAAAGCAATCGCGAAGACTTTATTATTATCTTCACTATCTAAAGTACAAACATGAGCACCAGTTTTAATATGTTCATAAATCGTCATTTTTGCATTAACTTCTTGCAGAAATTGTTCGCTTATTTTCTTATATTTTTCCATAAATTATTTCCTTATGTTTAATATTATATACTTCTTTTTAAATATACAAAAATTATATAAATTACGACACCCATGCTATAATTATGAAATGAAAATTGTAGTAATTAGCGATACACATAGTGATACATCTTTAATGAATAAAGTTCTCGAAAAAGAAAACGATGCTGACCTATATATTCATTGTGGAGATTATTGTGTACCAGAATATTTTATGAATATTTGGCGTCACGTAATGGGTAATTGTGATTGGGATGTTTCGGTTCCTAAAGTTCTCGATATTGATTCACCATTTGGTTTAATTCATGTTGAACATGGTAATAGTTTTTTAGTGCAAGATCCTGATGAATTAGTGAATTACCTAAAAAGACTTAATGCCTTTATTTTTCTTTATGGTCACACCCACGTTAAAAATGCCATAAAAATTAACAATACCTATGTTTTTAATCCCGGAAGTTTATCTTCTCCTAGTGATAGTGAATTTGGTAGTTATCTTGTAATTAATATTGATGAAAAAACTAAAGAATTAAAACATACTTTTTATAAAGTAGATTTACAAACTGGTGATATTGAAAAAGATACTCATTTTAAGAGATAATCTTTTAATTTATTAGCTTCAGCAAAGATAAGCATTAAGTTATAGCCACCACATAAACCATCTAGATCTAAAACTTCACCTAAAAGAAAAACGTTCTTTTCGTTAACGGAAGCAAAATTATCATTAACCATTTTTATATCAACTCCACCAACGGTAACTTGTGAATCATCAAAACCATAACTTTCTTTATAGGTAAATGGCATTGCTTTAGTAAATTTAACTATACGTTTTAAATCACTGTTATCAAAGTTCATTAAATTCTTACAACCGCTCATTTTTCGTATATATTCCGCCATGTTTTTATTAAAATACCCTTCCAGAAAATTATATTTAGAGACTTTATTATTACTGATAAATTGGCTCAATAAAGTATCTTCTGGTAAATCACTAAATAGATCTAAATATATTTTGGCATTTTTAAAACCAGGGTCACGAGCAATCATGCTTGAAATATCAAAAATACAAATCCCACTTAGTCCATCTTTTTTAAAGAGAACTTCACCTTCTTCTTTATAGGCCACTTGTCCATCAAGCACTAAAGAAGCAGAGCATTTAAGTCTTTCGTTTTCAACTGGTTTAACGTTTTCTAAAACCTTAATTGGTACTAAACCTGGCTTAAGGGTATTAATTTTATATTTATGTTTTCTAAGTATTTCAAAAATCACTCCATCACTACCCAAAACTTTATGTGACTTCCCACCAGTTGCAATAACTAATTTATCAAAGTTTAGAGTTTTATCAATAAATTTTAGAGTTACCTCTTTATCGGTAGTAACATAATCGATTAAATTAGCTTTATTAATGAATCTCACCTTGTTATCTTTAAGAATTTTGATTATGTAATCAGTAAAAGCAGCTGCACTTAAACTATAAGGATAAACTAGATTATCTATATTTCGAGTCATAATTCCTAATTCTCTAAAAAATTTTATTTCACTAATATAATTTGTTTCTTTGGTTAATTTAAAGGCAGGTTCTTGATTATAGGAAAAGTGATCTACAACTTGATTAGCAAGATTACATCGCCCATTTCCAGTCACGTATAATTTTCTTCCAATATTAATATTTTTATCAATTAATGTGAGGTCAATATTATGTTTTTTATTATTAGCAACCAATAATAAAGCTAAAAATAATCCAGCAGCACCTTGGCCAACAATTGCAACTTTCATAAAAAAATCCTCTTTTTAATATTTTAACAATAAATAAACAAAAAAGGCATCAATTTATGAAGGCTAACTTTAGTCTTCATATGATGCCTTGATAATATTATTTATTTTTACTTCTTGCTTTTTCTTTTGCTTCGACATCAAGATGTTTAATTTCTTCTTTATATTTAGCAACTTCAACACTATTAGCAAGAATAAAGTGTCCTGGAAGAATTTCGACTAGTTTTGGTTTTTCTACACTATAATCATGACATTCTTGAGGATTATAAGTAATACGTTTACGTGTTTTCTCAGTTAATGGATTTGGTTTTGGAATTGCGCTAAGTAAGCTCTTAGTGTATGGGTGAAGTGGATGCTTAAATAGTTCATCACTAGTTGCAAGTTCTACTAATTCACCAAAGTACATAACCGCGATACGATCACAGAAATATTTAACAACTGACAAATCGTGTGCGATAAAAATTAACGATAAATCCATGTCTTCTCGTAATTCGTTAAGTAAATTTAAAATTTGCGCACGAATAGAAACGTCAAGCGCACTAATAGGTTCATCACAAATTAAGAACTTAGGATTCATAACAAGCGCACGAGCAATACCAATTCTTTGTCTTTGACCACCACTAAATTCATGTGGATAACGAGAACAATAATCAGCAATTAGACCAACCTTTTCGAGAGCAGCTACAACCTTACGGTGATTTTCTTCTTTATTATGAAAACCTTGAATTTGAAGACCTTCACTAATAATCGTTTCAACGGTCATTCGAGGATCAAGAGAATCAATTGGATCTTGGAAAATCATTTGAATTTCACGCATAAGCTTTTTATCAACATGCTTTTGATCATACTTAATTTGTTTAATCTTTGCTTTTTGAACCTTAACTACATTGTTTTTAAGTTCTTCAGCTTGATGGAGTTTATTTTCGTAATCTTCTTTAGTTATTTTTCCATCACTTAATGATTTCTTTAAATCATTTTTTGTCTTTTTAAAACGAATTAAAGTATATTTAATTTCTTTTTCATTCCAACGGCTGCCAGCACCAATACGATAGCCTTTATAATAAACAGAACCACTAGTAATATCATATAAACGAATTATGGATCGACCAGTAGTAGTTTTTCCACAACCAGATTCACCAACTAAACCAAAGCATTCGCCTTTATGGACTTGAAAAGAAACATCATGGACAGCTTTCAATTTAAAACGATTAGCACCATGACCAAAATAGAAATATTGCTTTAAATGGTTAACACTCAAAATAACATCATTTTCAGTATACTCTTTGCGATATTTACATTTATGTTTAATGCTTTCAAGAGCTTTAGCTTCATCTTTAGCGTTTTCAAGTTCGTTAACTGGAGGAAATTTGTGTTCGCTAATATCACTATCATCAGCTAAATTTTCATTACCCTCTTTTTTATATTGTTCAACTTGACCAACCATCTTTATTTTTTCATTTTCATCATGGAGGTTATTTTCATCGATTGAATCATTCGAAGTTTGAATAAAATCTTTTTCGTAACTATTTTTCTTCTTCATCGGATTTTCCCTCCTTCTTATTTAATGCCGCAAGTCGTAATTTTTCTGCTTCTAAAGCATTTTTGATACGAACTTCAATAATCTTTGGCATCTCAACCTTTGGAGCACCTGGATAAAGTAACCATGTTGCTGCATAGTGAGTTGGAGATACTTTGAAATATGGTGGTTCATACTTAAAATCAATCGCCATTGCATATTTACTTCTTAAAGCAAAAGCATCACCGACTGGAGGATGAATCATATCTGGAGGAGTTCCAGGAATTGCATCCAATTTTTCTTTAGTATCTATATCAGGAATTGAAGATAAAAGAGCCCAAGTATATGGATGTTTTGGCTCAAAGAATACTTCATTTGCTAAACCATATTCAACAATTTTTCCAGCATACATTACTGCTACACGATCAGCCATATTTGCCACAACACCTAAATCGTGAGTAATGAAAATACAGCTTAAATTTCTTTCTCTCTTAAGTTTATTAATAAGTTCAAGAATTTGTGCTTGAATAGTAACATCAAGAGCGGTTGTAGGTTCATCACAAATAAGAATTTCTGGATTTGCAGTTAAAGCAATAGCAATAACGATTCTTTGACGCATACCACCAGAGAATTCAAATGGATATTGTTTAAATCGACGTTCTGGAAGAGGAATACCAACTTCCTTCATGACTTCAAGAGCTTTACGTTTTGCTTCTTTTTTAGTAACTTTTGTTTTATTAATAAAATCTTCGTTTAAATCAAAAATTTCTTTATCAACCGCATCAATATCTTTCAAGAATTTAGCATAATTTGCATCATCTATTGTTCTTAAATTTAAAGTGGTTTTCTTAGTACTAGAAATAGAAGTCTCTTTAAAACCAGCATCGATTTTCTTATTCTTCTTTTTAATCTTTTGATTGTAACTAATATCGAGATGAATTTTATTACGCGCTTCTTCAGAAAGTGTCGCATCATAGGCTTCAAGTTTATTAGTTAAATCTGCTTTTTTATTATTTAATATATTGAGTTTATCATCGTGCTCTTTAGTTAAATTTTCTTTATAAAGCTCAACTTCCGCTTTGGCTTTATTTTTATTTAATTTGAGTAAAGATTTTAAAACAGGTTTCTCTAATTTAACATTATCAAAAACTATTTTTTTCTTTGCACTCAAATATTCATTAATAAATTGCAATTTAGCTATATGATCATCGCCTTTTAAAATCTCATTATCTTTATAAGAATTAACTAAACTAATCAAATTATTATAACCAGTAATTTTATTAGAGAATTTAGCAATTTTTAATTCAAAGGTAGTATTGTTTTCCTTCTCTTCTTTTGATTTGAGTAAATCTTCTTTAAACTGATTATTCTTATCGATTTCATTATTATAAATTTCTAAATCATTATTAAAAGAGTGAATGACTGATTCAATATAAGAATCGATTTTATGTGTAAGTTTATCTAATGCGTTTTGATATTCGGCTTTCTTTTTTTCGTCACTTACTTTTTTACTTAACGAAATATATTGTTTGATATCACGCTTATTTTCATTAATCTGATTGTAAATCAAAGTACTTTCGTAGGTCTGATTCGCAAAAACATTGCGTAAAGCGGTTAAATCTCCACCTATGATATCCTGATATCTTTTCTTTAAAATATTACTATTAATAAGACTTGTTTCAATAATTTGCTTGCCAACTTTAACAAGTGGGTTTAATGCACTAAGTGGATCTTGGAAAATCATGCCAATTTTATTGCCACGAATTCTATGAAAATCCTCTTCTGAAACTCGAACTAAATCTTCACCTTCATATAAAATTTGACCACTAGAAATAATGGCATTATTTGGAAGAATGCCCATGATAGTTTTACTTGTAACACTCTTTCCACTACCAGACTCTCCAACAATACAAAGAGTCTCACCTTTAAATAAATCGAAAGAAACACCACGTACAGCATGAACAATTCCATTATCACTTTTGAAATTAACCTGTAAATTTTTTACACTTAGAATTTTATTATCTTCACGATATATATTTTTCATATTTTGTGCCATAAATCTACTCACTTCCCTTTAGTGATGGGTTAAAAGCGTCTCTTAAACCATTACCAAATAAATTAAAGGAAATCATCATAAATGCCATCACAAGTGATGGAATAAAAATCAAATAGGAGTTACTAGAAATATATTGTTGATTTTCACTTAAAATAATACCAAAGCTATCCATTCCTTGTAAGCCTAAATTTAAATAGGATAAAGTTGCTTCAGTATAAATTACTCCTGGAATCATAAAGACTGAAGAAGTAACGAGTGTACCAAGAGAATTTGGAAGGATGTGTCTAAAAATCAAACGAGTATCAGTGGCCCCTAAGGTTCTACTAGCAAGAACATATTCTCGACCTTTAAAACGATAGAATTGTGCACGAGTAGTTCCGGCAGCCCCCATCCAACCCGTAAGACATAGCGCCAAGGCAAAGGTTCCAAAATTTTGACCAAGATAAAGAATACATAAAGTCATAATAACAATCCAAGGAATACGTCCTAAAATATCGGTGAAACGTTCCATAAGTAAATCAGTCCAGCCACCGAAGTAACCAGAAATACTACCCCAAATAACACCAATTATAATGTTAATTGCACTAGTAATTAAACCAAGTAATAAAGAGGTTCTTAAGCCACTAAACATTAATTTGAGTAAATCTTTACCTAAAGAATCAGTACCAAATAGATATGTTGGGATCTTACTAAATCCTAGATATTTATAGTAAGAAACACTGCAATCTAAAGAGTAGGTTGTGATAACACCACTATTGGTAGTTTGAGAATAAACTTCATTGATTGGACATTTATCCGCATCAAGAATTTTAAAGGAGGATGTACCAACTTTAAAATCATAGGTTATATAACCAGCTTTTACATATTGCTTAATGATATCACTAGCTAAAGTCATATCTCTATTGCCATAAATAGCTTCATATGTATCATAAGTAAAGTGACAATAAGTTATGCTTGCTTTAAATAAATACTTAAAGCCATTACAACCCCAATAACCAATATTATCAACTTTAGTTTCATCATCAGTTTTAACCATCGCTACTTGCGCGTTAGCATCACTAAATGATACTAATGAGAAAACATTTGCTTCTTCATCAGCATTACTAGAAGTAGTTGTAACACTTTTAATTAATATTTGTTGTTTGGCAGTATAACTTGGATAGATATTAAAACCATAAACAGCAGAAGCAATGTGACCAGTTACACCTTTAGCTTTTAAAACGGCAGAAATATCAAAATCATAAGTTTTATAAGTATTAACATAATTATCGAATAAATAAACATAAGTATAATCAGTATCAGTGGCATTAACTTTATACTTAACATAAGTATTAAATTTACCAAATTCAAAGGCATCGTTTGTATTTTCATTGCTTAATTCAAAACTTAATTTATAAGTATTATCTAAATTAAGAGTAAATGGATAAGATTCGAGATACTTAATATTACTATCAAGCGTTTGATCAGGATTAGTGACTGTATCAACAGCGAATCTTAAATAACCACCATAGGCATATTTATTAGAGTTATTAGTAGTACTCTCCCAAGTAGAAAGTTTTGTAACCGCACTTTGGACATAACCAGCAGGAGTTTCCTCTTTGGTATCATAAACAACATCTTCATTATAAGTTATAGTTCCATCCCACCAACCAGTTCCAGTAGAAAATAGTTTAGGTGCTAAGAATCTTTGATCAAGGTGAGCAACAGAAATATCACTTGGTAAAACTATTGGTAAAACAAAAGCAAAAAGAACGATAAAACCAAGAATAACTCCACCAACAACAGACGATTTATTTTTAACAAAACGTCGCATTGCATCTTTCATGAATGTAGTAGGTTTTGTTTCGAATTTTACATCGTGAATTTTTTTATCAGCATTAACTTGTTTAAAATCACCATCAGTAATAATTATCGAATGTTCTTTTTCTTCGCTATCAAAATATACGAATTTTTCATCTTTTTTATTCATAATTATTTCTTAGCCCCCATTCTGATACGAGGATCGATAAAACCATAGGATAAATCAACAAGTAAACTTGCGAAAAGGCCAATCATGGTAACAAGAGCCATATCGACCATTAAAACATTATAGTCAGTAGTTTTTCCGGGAGTTCCTAAAGCGGTAATATAAAGAGTACCAATACCTGGTATACCATATAATTGTTCAAGAACCATTGAACCACTTAAAGCCCCGATAATTTCACCAATCAACATTGGAAAAATAGGAACAAGTGAATTACGTAAAGCGTGTCGAACAATAGCTTGACTTCTTGTTAAACCTTTTGTACGAGCCAAAAGAAGAAATTCACTTTCCATAACATCAGTTAATTCTGCTCTAACCCATCTTGCATACGCACAAATGGTCCCAGCACTTAAAGCAAAGACTGGAATAACAAAACCAGCCGCTCTTAATTGTGAACTAGCTTGAACACTTGGCCATTGCGATGGTAGCCATTTAAGCTGGTATGCCAAAATCATAATTGAAAAAGTAATAATAATGAAAGATGGAACCGAAATAAAGACAACAATAACTGTTGAAATAATATTATCAGTCATTTTATTTTTCTTTAAAGCAGCCCATATTCCTAATAAGAAACCAACTGGAACGGCAATTGCCGAAGTAATTAAATTAATTTCAATTGTAACTGGTAATCTTTCAAGAATAATTACCATTGCACTTTGTCCGATACTCACATTAGTTGAAGTACCCCAATCCCATTTTGTAAAGATGTTGGTTAACCAACTAAAATATTGATCCATGACTGGTCGTACATAAATATAGTGACTAACACTTGCACTATCAACCCATGAATATAATTGATTTCCTAGACCAGTTTGTGGTTCTGAGAAATCAAGCATATAACCCAGTCCAACTTGTTTTAAGTAAAATGCTTGAATCGCTGCAGGGAATCCAGATGGAGTTCCTGGAGGAAGCAACTTAATTAAAATAAATGTTAAAGACAATATTATGAATGCTGTGAATAATATTAAAGCAATACGTTGTAAGACATATTTCCACATATAAATATCTCCGCCTTTCGACTCTTTTTATTCTAACACATTATAAACGTTTTAAAAACATTAAACACGAAATAAAATCTCCTAACATGAAACAAAGATTGGGAATCCCCAATCTTTGTTTTTTTGTTATTTTTTATTTAACAATTAGACACAACTATTTAACAAAATAACTATAGCAATAAACAGCGCCAGCGTTATATGTTAAATCGAATGATACTCCATCAGCGCTAACTTCAAACGTGACATAAACATCAAACTTATAATCATATTGAGCCCAGCTTGATGGCATACCATAATCTCCAGTATAAGTGAAATTACATTCACTTGGTAAGGTGAAACTAAATGATCCATCGCTATTTAAAACTAAGGAATCAGTAATATCAAGTGATAATGCTTGGCCAGTGCCCTTACCACTATTAGTGGCATAGTCTTCTACATCAACACCTTTTAGTTTATAAGTGACACCTTGAGCAGCAATTGCAGTATAGAACATTGTATAAGTAACAGATTTCGCAGATTCATTTAAAACTTTAGTTGCATTATTTGTTGCATAAGCGAAACCAACTTCACCTTTAACAGCAGCAACACCAGATGTTCCGGCTTCCCATAATGCGTTGAAAGACCAAGTTTTACCATCATAGAAAATCTTGCCATCGTCGACACTAGTATCTGGTCCCCAGTTTAGACAGAAACCACTACGGTTATCGCTACAAAGGACTTGGAAGAAATCAAGTGGCCAAGCTTGCATACCAGTAATGGCACCCATGCCTAAGTCAAATTGACCATATTCAAGAGCATCATACATATCATCACTACTTGCTCCAGCAACAGTATTATCAATATTTAATTGAATTCTTGGATCAACACTATTGAATGCGTCCACCATATATTTTGTAATTGGTTGACCCATTGTTTTAAGAGTGTTTTGACTCATCCATTTTGCACTAACAGAAATTACTGTTGGATTAGCAGTTGTACCATAAGCATAGTGACCAGCTTCAACTTCTTCTTGAATTGCTAACTTGAACATTAATTTTGCAGCATCTAAGTTATAACCAAAGCTCGATGGATAACGATCAATAAGTGCATTGTTATGAGCGTTAGTTTCATAATAATAGTGTTTTCCACCATTATCATCAGTGAAGTAATAAGCTTTGCTAAGATAATTTTGTGAAGGAGTCATATTTTGTGAATCAGCAAATTCACTTCGGTTGATAGAATAATATAAACCATCAAGGAAGTGAGTATTACTCATAATTGGTTTTGTTTTCCAATATTTATCTTTTGGTGTTTTGGTAATTGTACCATTTTCACCAAATAACTCTTCCCAAAGTTCATCGTTTGTTGCGTTAACATTTACTTTCCAAGTAGTTGTTTCTGGAATAGCAGCTGTACGTGGATCGTTTTGATATTGTTTAAGATATGTTCCAGGAATTGAACAAGAATCAAGTTTATTGGCTAAGAATTCCTTGAAAGCAGCTTCGGTATCAGTCTTAGCGGCAGTAAGAATATCAGTATGAATACCACTAATATTATACATACCAGTATCAGAAGATTTTTCAATCCAATCTGGATTACGCTTATAAGTAACTAATTTATCTTTTTCCCAATACTCAAGAGTATATGGAGAAAGCGATAAAGTTGTATCAACTGGTGTTAAAGTACCGTCTTCACTAAATGCACCATATTTATTAACGCCACCAATAGCATCAACGAATTCCATTGGGATTGGTTGGAATAATGATCCACCAATATTTTCTCTTGCATCACTAACAGTTAATTTAGTAGCAAAAGTAAATTCAATAAAATCGCCTTTTTCATCAGTACCGGTTTTAACACCAACTTTTTCAAAAGCAGCATCATTAATTCCGTTAGCTGAAGCATTCCAATAATCAGCAGCACCAACAATTGGACGAGCATAAGTTGAAGAAATTTGTTCAGCACCACGATATAAATTGAATTTTTGTGTATAAAGAAGTTTTATTGGAGTAAGGTAATCTTCAAGTTTAACTTCACGGCCATTATAAGCAGCATATTTTGTTGAACAAGTTGAATATTTTAATCCATCAGCACCAGTTTTGACGTGAAGTTTAAACTTGGTTGCTTTTGGTGAAGCATCACTTGAAGCATCAAGAGCAGTCCAATCATCATCTTTTGATAATACTGGATAAGTCTCTGTTTCAGTTTTTGCAGCATTTAATCTAGTACCAAAATATGAACTCTTAATGTTATCAGACATATCCGTAATTGTCGAACTATTAGCATCATATTCATTAATAGTATGTGGATCTTCAGATTGATAGTTATGTAAATATCGTTTGTAAGCACTATTGGTTTCACCACTTAAATCAGCAGTTAATGAACCGTATTGAAGAATACCGAAACCATAACCTTTAATATAATTTTCGACACCTTTTTGAACACGATCATTATACATAATATATTGGCCATCACCTGCGAGAGGAATACCAGTTAAATATGTATCTTGAGCATATTTTTCAAGAACACCAAGAATTTCGTTCTTAGTATCCCATGTTTCACCAGCATAGTTATAATAACCATTGGCAGCAGTTCCACTGACAGTAAATTCAATACTGCTTACAGCGCCACTTTCTGAATCAATAACAATAACGTTGGCAATACCAGGTTTGAGTGCGGTAACAAGACCACCAGCGCTTACAGCTAATACACTAGAATCAGATGAGGAATATGCTAAATCTAATGCACTCTCTTCGGCACCTTTTAAATTAACGATAGTAACTTGTTCAGTGCCATCAACGGCTAAAGTCTTCTTTCCACTTGCAGTTCCTAATGAGAACGACACTTCTGTTTCAACAGGAGTGACAGGACTATCAGATCCGCAGCTAGAAAGGGTAACAATCATTGTTCCTAAGCAAGCAGCACTTAAGAGCAAAGCTAAAGCTTTCTTTCTTTGTTTCATAAATATCTCCTTTAATATATTTATTTGATTCCATTAGAACATCAAAATATTCCAATAGATTTTATGATTATATTGTAAAATTTAATTTTAAATGAAACGACAGCAATATTTTAATACGAATTTAATATCGCTATTTAATAAAGTTCAAATAAGCAACTTCTAAGATGATTGCTACTACTAAAAAAATAGCACTAGCAATATACCAGTCAACAAATTTAAAACGACGAGTTTTTCGCTCTGCTTTATGTAATTCAGTATAAGTATATAAGTCAGTATATTTTTTCTTGCCTTCTTTATGCCAAGTAGAAATCATGTTAGCAAAAGCATAATTTAAAGCATCAAAAGTTCCAAAGTTTACAATAATAGTCCAGGAACCTATGCCAAATAAAATGGCAAAGATTCCAAAAGATCCATTACACGCGTCCACAATGGAACGAGTATTTATAAAGTATATAACGAGAATAAAGGCTACACCAAAAACACAAATAATTAAGATTTTTATTAAATGTTTTAAAATTGGATGACTATCAAATAAACTAGACATTTTTCTTCGCTTTCTTTTTCTTAATAATAATTATGGTTGTAATCACGGCGCCAATAACAACAACGGCACCAACAGAAATACCAATAATCAAACCAAGATTAATATCAGATCCTTGATTTTGATCTTGAGTATAAGTAACCGCCACATTTCCACTACTTGTTTCATAAGTAATATATCCATCATGAAGAGTGTATGAAATATCATTTATTGTACCATCATAACCAGTTTCTTTAACACTAATTAAATCGGCTAAGGTAATTTCGGCTGTAGGAGTAATATTAGCATTACTTGGTAACTTTACGTTAACGAGATATTTGGTAATAGCATTAATTGGATTACCACGAGCATCAGTGATTTTTGTTTGATAAGTTACGGTATATCTATGATTTTCATCAACTTCAGAAGTCGTAGTTTCAAGGCTTGGGGTATAAGTTGATTTTAAGAGAGAATTTTCAACTGAAAAACCTGTAGTATCAATTTCATTTAGATTAAATAGTTGGGTAGTTTGCATAGTAAATTCATTAGTAGCAACTAATAAAACTTTCCCTTTTGAAGCATAAGTGGCTTTAGAAAATTCAACATATTTGCCATTACTATCTTCTTTAACATCATACAAATCACCATTTAAGGTAACACTACTAACATTGCTTTCAAGATCAATACGGACATTGGTACCAGCTTCATCAACAACTTTTTTACCAATAACAGGAATTTGAGCTTCGCCACCTTTAATAGCTAAAGGATAAGATTTAATAATCGTTGAACCATAAGCAAGATTATATGTAAACTTAAGGGTATAATCGCCGACTGGATAAACAAGACTACCATCACTTTTAACAAATTGAATTTCAAGCATTGCTTTACTACAAGTAATAGTTCCTTTATCATTTAATAAAATTAATGATTTTAATAGCGTACCATCATTAAAAGTATAATTTTTATCTTCATTAAGATTGCTAAGAGTATAGGTGTCAACAACATTATTTGAACTATCAATGATTTCTACTTTGTTATTATCGATATTACGATAAATTACTTGTTGAATTGAGATGTAATTCGATAAGTTTTTAATGCCAACATTTAATTTATCATCAGTTCGTAAAATTGGTTTACCAAAAAGTTTTAAATTAGTATCGCCAGAAACAACACTTGAAAAATTACCAAGAATTGAATCTTTAGATGAAACAATTGTAGATTCAAAATCAACGTTGGCTTTGCTCAAATTAGTTTTGTAAGCACTATTAAGAATATCTGAACCAGTTAGCGCACTACTATCAGTTGCTTCAAAATCAAATCTTCCGACACACTCAGCTTGACTATAATCGCCATAGAATCCCATATATGGAATTGAAAGAGTATTATCAGTACTATCAGTTGGAGTTAAAACAACATAACCTTCAAGGTAGGTACCATTAGTAAACTTATTTAAGATCGCTTTAGAAGCACTATCAACAGTGTAATCAATATCAAATGAACCTTCTCCACTTGGAATCGTAACTTCTTGTTCTTTATCTCCAATTAAAGTATTGAATAAAGAAACTTCGGTATCATCTTTAGCAGTGGCTGGACATTCGACACTTAACTTAGCAGTATATTTTTTACTATTAGCAGTTTCATTATGTGTTTTAACGGTAAACTTAATATGCCCAGTTGAAATGTTTTCATCGTTTTTAAGTTCGATCTTAGCTTTATTATTGACACCTTCTAAATAGGTATCACATTTAACTGCTTTAGCAATATTTGGTTGACCAGCTCCTTGTTTTCTAGGAGTATAGTAAGCTCCATTAGATTGAACGATTAATTCAGCAGTCGATTGAATTCTTTCAGTAAGTGTTTTTTGATATGCTACACGTTCTTCGGCAGTAGTAGCACTAGTATCACTTAAAATAGAAGCAACTACGCCAGTATAATTTGGTGCTGCCATACTGGTACCACTCATTAATTCATATTTTTTTGCAGTACTATCTGAATTACTATAATAGACACCACCATAAATATTTTCCCCTGGAGTAATAATATCTGGATTCAAACCTAAATCAAAAGTTGGACCTTCACTAGAGAAGCCAGAAACTTTTTGAGTATAAAGAGAAGATTTTTGCACTGTGCTATCGTATTTAGCACTTAATCTACTACTAGCAACAACGGTACCATATTTAGTATCTGCAAAAGAGCCAATAATACCAGTATCAACCATATCAAATGTGTTATTTGAATAATCACCAAAATCATTAGTTTGAACATTATCTTTAATATAAGAACCTTTACCTTCGTTACCAGCTGAAATTGACATAATAATACCTTTTTCAGTTAAGTTTTTGACGGCATGCTCAAAACCAGTACTAGTTTCATCTTCTTCTTTTTCACGAATTTTTGAATCTTCGATTATGGGTGAACCAAAAGAAAGATTAATTACATCAGCGCCAATTTTAACTGCATCATTAAGGGCTGTTAAAATAGTCTCATCAGAGGCTGAACCAGTTTTATCATCACTAGAAATTTTCATCAAAGCGACTTGCGCATTTGGAGCAATTCCAGTATATGTACCATTAGCTGCCGCAATACTTGCCACATGAATTCCATGGGTATTATCAGCAGTAGCCGTAGATGGAGTCAATGTATTATCTTTATCGGCATAATCATAATAAAATGGAATCTTATTATTATAATAAGTTGTTCCTTTTGCTGATAAAGACTTTTCAGTTGATACATTTACGATTTCTGATTTCTTATATTTCACACTAGCATCAGGAAGGTCAGTAAAACATTCATGATTAAGTTGGAAATAGTTATCTAAAATAGCAATTAAAGTGCCTTTACCTTGATTTGTAGAACCATCCGCACTCATATCCAGACGAGAATAGTTTTCTGGTATATCACTTGTTGTAGCAAAAGTTTCATTATCTTCTTTAACACTTTGAGTGACATAAGTATTATTTTTAGTGACACTTCTAACGGTGTCGAGGCCTTTTAAAGTTTCTAAAGCATCGTGATTAACTTTAACAAAAACAAAATTTCCAATTTCAGTTAAATTATTTTCAATATTAAAATTATAACCAACACTACTAGTTAATTCTGCTTTGAATTTTTGAAGAACTACTTTACGAGATTCTTCACTTTCACCAAGCTCATCCTTCAATTCAACTATTGCAAGCGTATCCTTTGTTGGCAATGGATTATTAGAAAATAACCCGCTACCAATGAAACTAATTCCTAAACAAGATACAATTAAAGACATATATACTACTTTTTTCATAAAAAACCTCACATTCAATTATCATAAAGAAGAAAAGATTTTTGTAAAGGAAAATCAAGTGACATTAATCGATTGCTTATATCTTCATGACTACTTACATCTTCTTCTTTATTTTTTTAATGACAATAATAGCAACAATACTGCCTAGTGCTATTGCTCCAACTCCAACCACTAAACCAATAATAGTTCCGGTTGAAAAAGGAGAATCATCACTAGAAGAATTAGATGTTGTATAAACAACCATTAATTGACCATTACTTGTAGAGGTCGAGATAACTCCATCGTATAAACTAAAATTAACTAGACTTAAGGAACCATTATCCCTCACATTATAAACTTGAATCATTTTACTATCCGCTGTGTATTTACTTGGAACTTTAAAAGTAACATTATAACTATTTGAAAAAACAATATTTGATTCATTACTATTTTTAATAACAAAATCTATATAGTAAGCATCACCACTATCCGTAGTTGTTTTACTCGATAAACCGACAGTAAGTGTATCACCAAGCGATAATTCTTCGCTATATACTCCATAACCTTCATCTAAGATCGTAGACATCTTTAAAAGATAGAAATTAGAATTTCCATAGATATCAATAAAAGTCAAAACTAAATTATCGATAGAAGAATAATCACTATATTTAAGATCAACATAATAGTTACTATTTTTTGTACCAAAAGTAACTTCTTTTTCGTTTGCTAAAACTTTATTCATCGAGTTACCATTAAAATTAACGCGAATATATTTTTCATTATTATCGCTAATAATTTCACGATTTAAAATTACTGGTGGATTTTCTTTATCAACATTAACAATATTTAAGTGATAAGTTTTACTTTGAGTAGCGCCACTTGCTAAAGAAAAATTAAAGACTAAATCATAAAGACCTTCTTCATAAAGTAATTGATTACCCGAAGAAACAAGATTTAATTTGAAAAAGCCCCTGTTTGCTATATAACCACTGCTAATTAAACTTGAAGTTGCTAGTGATTTTACTAATTCATGTTTAGAAGATTTAGAGGTATCATCAAGTAAATTATTTATAAAACTATTATAAACTACTTTATTTGTACTTTTATTAATTAATTGAACATTATTATCAATACAATTTCGATTAATATAGGCTTGTAAGACAAGGTATGTTGAGGTATTTGCCACCCCAACTTTATAAAAATCATTTGTTGTATCGTAAGTAAGCTCTTTTCCATAAGCAGTAAGATAAGTTGTATTGGCCTTTAATCCATTAATCATGGAAGTAGTAATTTCGGAATTACTACCAACAAAATGGGAACCAAAATCTAAAGATGATTTTTTATTATCTGCGCACAAAGAATTTAAAACATCAGAACCATAAACTTTAGAAGGATCTTTTTCAAAATTAAAAGGTTCTAAGACGGTTTCACTATTATAATCACCATAAAATCCCATATATGGAATTGATAAATCTTCATCACCATCTAAAGATGTCAAAATCGCATATCCTTCTAGATAGGTACCATTTTCAAAATTAGTTAGATATTCTTTATTTTCTTCAGTAATAGCTAAATTAAAATCTAAAGAAGAAGTACCACTTGGAATACTTATCGTACTTGTTGAATCATTAAGTAAAACGTCTTTATCGGTTTGAAAATAGTGATCTTTTAAAGTGGTATAAACATCATCAGTTTTAGTTAACTCTGGGGCTTCAATTACAAGTTTTACTTGATACTTTTTAGTCGCATTTGCATCGTTATGAGTTCTAACATTAAAACTTACTTTTCCGTTTTTAATATTATCATTATTTTTTAATTCAACTTTGCTTGTTCCATCTACATTTCCTTCAAGATAAACTTGACTATTAATTGCCCCACTTACATCAACTTTTCCAGCTCCAACTTTTCTTGGACTATAGTAAGCACCATTTGCTTCTAAAAGTGGATCACTTGTCGACATGATACGCATCATTAAAGATTTGCGATAAGCACTTCTTTCATTTTCGTTTGTAAAAGTTTTATTGCTTAAAACATTAACCATTGCTCCACCTAAATTTGGTGAAGCCATACTAGTTCCACTATAATAGGCATATTTATTTGTTTCACTACCTATTCCACTATATATATTAGTTCCTGGAGCGGCGACATCTGGATTTAAACTTAAATCACTAGTCGAACCATCACTTGAATAAGAAGCAGCATACTCTTTAGAAATATTAATTTCCTTATCAGTTTCACTAGCTAACAATGCACCATCACTAGATTTAATATATCCAGTAGGAACATAAAATTTTTTATCAAGACTTTTAAGATCCATATAACCTACTTGTGCGGTACCTTTGCTATTATAAATTAAAACTGCAATGGCCCCATTATTGACAGCATTGGTAACTTTATCGACAAAACTAAGAGTTCCACGTTCGATAACCGCAATTTTATTATTTACATCGATATTTTCATAATCACTAACATCACCAAGATTTGGAATCATTACATATGGTAAGGTGATTGAAGATTCATCTTTTTTAATAAGACTATAAAAAGGTAATGGAGTATCATAGACTTGCGTTTGTGTAGTTCCGTTTTCATCACTATAAGTATGATTAATAATCTGATCACGAACACGAATAGAAACACCACTTTTAGTTGAAATACTACTAGGAATATTTGCATTTTCTATAACATTAAGAGAAGCAATGCTATTAACTGAATTTGATGCTGAAAAACTTCCAAGAAAACCATTTTCAACACTAGCAGTTGTAGAATTTTGATAACTCGTCAATTCAAAACTTTCTTTACCATCATTACCAGCAGCAACATTAGTCATAATTCCTTGATTTTTTAGTTTATTAAAAATAGAAGCATATGTACTATCAAAATCAAAATCATAAAGAGCATTACCAAAAGACATATTGATGGTATCAACATTCATAATGGCACAATCATTTAACGCCTTGATAATCGCTGAATCCACAAAACCACCAGCAGAATTCGTAACTCTCATTAAAGCAAGTTGGGTATTTGGCGCAGCACCAATTATCGTATTATTGGCTCCTAAAATACCTGAAACATGGGCTCCATGATACTCAATATTTTGACTAAAAGTCATCTTCACATCATTAGTAACGTAACTATAATAAAATGGAATTTTAGAATCTTTATAGCCAGCATTTTTTCCACTAAAACCACTACTATTTTTAAAACTATTAATTTGCGTTTTACTATATCGAACATCTCCACTCAAATCTTTAAACATCTCGTGATCTATATTGAAACTATCATCTAATATTGCTGAGATTGTTCCACTTCCATCGTTTGTGGTAGAAGGAATATTCATATCAATTCTTGAATAGTTTTGGTCTGGACCATTTTTGTCTACAAAAGTATCATAAGAATAGGCATCATAATCAGCTTCATAAGTTTTATTTTTTCGAATATTATCAACTAAGTTTAAAGAAGAAACTGTTTCATAAACGCTTGAAGGAATATTTAACATTAAAATATTACTACAGCCGGTAAGAGTTGAGGTAACTCGATAATTAAAGCCAATTGTATTATTTAACTCAGAAATAAAACTTTTTTGAACTAAATTTCGCTCTTCACTACTTGTTCCATTAATATCTTTTAATTCAACAATTATTTCTTTGTCACATGGCGAAAGTTTAGAAGTTGATCTTCCATTAAAGAGAGAGAATCCAACGATTCCAATAAAAGGAATGATTAATAAATAAGTTTTTTTCATAAAATTTTCTAATTAAAAAGGCTATTTCTAGCCTTTTGATTATAACATTAAATTATTTATATATTTATAATTTATTTTTATCTTGAAGTTCTTTTAGTAAACAATATAAAGCAACTAATAAACCAAGTGCTAAGAAACTTGCCGTAAAAATTGTTCCAAGGCCAATTACGGCATCACTTGTATTACCAATTATTGGAGCGGCACAAAAATATAAAATGCTTGCTACACCATAAAAAGCACTGATTGTACTGAATAAAATTATTGAAGTCATCTTGGATAATTCTGTATGACAGAAATAAAGAATAACTAAGATAACACTTAAAATAAGGCCAAAAAGTGATAAGCACCAAGCTAAAGTGAGTGGACCACAATTTTTAACCTGATTTGAGGTAGAATATCCACCACCAAAAATTCTGGTGTATAAACTATATTTCCAAACAACCGAACTAGCATTACTGCTTAAAGCTTCTCCAATAGGAGAAATCATCGTAGCTCCACCAAATGTGGCAAGCAATATTAATAGAGCGATTTTCATGTATTTCTTCATAATATAGACTCCTATATATACGTATTTATTTTAAATAAATATATGAATTTTACAATAACATTTTTTATAAAAATGAGAGAATATAAGATATTAATCACAAAAGAACGAACTAAAAGTTGTAAACTGAAAAATTTAAATTGCAACAATTAAACTTTACGAATAATTAAGTAAATAATATCTAAAAAAATCAAAGGAAAATTATAAATCTATTTCCTTGTCTTCTTTAATAAAATTAATTTTTGCATCATCAATGGTATCGAGAAATTCAAAATTCACCACTTTAACATGTTTAGAAATAAAGTAAGTATCAACTGATTCCCACATAAAAACCCAGCTAGCAATCTCAAAAAAGAAATTTACAATATTTGGAGCGCTTGTCCATAAAGTTGATATTAAGTGAGCAATAATTAGCATGGAAAAACCCATCAAAAAGAAAATAACACCGATCTTTCGGGCTTTACGAATTTCCCGAAAAGCTAAAATTTTCTTTGCTTCATAAGATTTACGATAATTAGCAATAAACTTTTCTTGATCTTTTTCTTTGATAACATTTGAAGAATAAATATTAATCTCAAAATTTGTGAATCCAGGATGCCATTCATGTTTAGCACTATCTTCTATATAATCAACAAAATCAGGATTAAGCATGTAGTTAGATTCATAACTAAATGGACTATATGCTTCTTTAATTGAATCAAGATGAAGGCCAATTGTTTTAACTTCAACGACTCGCTTTACCTTTTTTTCTTTTTTCTTGCTCATAAATTATTTTCCTTGTTCTGCATTAATGATAATATATTTCTATGGAAAATAAAGACACTATTTATAATGAAATATTCAAAAACTTTCAAAGTTTACTTACTTCTAAACACCCTCTTAAACCGATAACTATTTATAGTAATCTCGTCATTATTATTAAAAAAGTTTTAACAAAAGCAAGTTGGGTTGGTTTTTATTTTATTAATGAAACTAAAGATGGCGTGGATTTAGGGCCTTATTCTGGAGACCTTGCTTGTAATTATATTGATATTAATCGGGGTGTTTGTGGGCAAGCAGCAAGACTTAAGAAAACAATTATCGTCGAAAATGTTAAAGATGTTCCTTTTCATATCGCTTGTGACGCTCTTTCGCAAAGTGAAATTGTGGTTCCTTTAATAATTAATAAAGAGGTTATAGCTCTTTTAGATATTGATAGTCACGAAGCCTCTGCCTTTGACAAGCAAGATCAAAATTATCTTGAAAAGATTCTTTTAGAATTTGAAAAGTATTTAACTAAATAATTATTTTTTAAAAATAAATATTCGATCAGCTGGAAGATGAATATTTCTTTTATATAAATCTTTTTTAATAAGAAGAAGGCCATTTTTTTCAAATGATTTTATCCAATAATCATCCTCATAAAATGCAATTCTAAACTTACCATTTTGCGCATAATTATGTTCGTCAAGTTTTTCTAATTTAAAGTCTTTAGCTTCTTTTTCGTTTAAAAAGAAATTAACCTTGAAAAAAAGAATTCCATCTTTTTTAAGAACTCGATTAAATTCAGTAAAAATATCATCACGAGTTGTTTCGAGTATACAATCAAGAACATTCATACAAATTACAAAATCTAGTGAGGAACTTTTAAGCTTTTTTAGTTCCTCTAAATCTCCATTAATAAAATCAATATGATTATCGATTTTAGTTGCAATAGCCGAAGATTTCAAAAAATCTATCGCATTACTAGATGGATCAATTCCAATTGCTTTAACTAAGTTTTGATTATTATAGTAAAGCAAAAAGAGGTTATAGGTTATGCCACATCCATAATCTAAAATATATTTAGCATCTTTAGAATACTCAAGTAATAACTTATCTAAATTATCACTTGCTAAACAATCTTCTCTTTTAATGATAACAGGATCATTATGGCCATAAGCCTCATCCCAAAAAATTTTAATCTCTTTTTCATCCATATTTTTACCCTAACTATGCACATTAAACATAACATTCTCATTATTAAACATTTTAAACATTAAATAAACAAAGAATGAACTATAAACGATATTTGATAAGATTGATAAACCTAAAAATAGAATATCAATATTTCCATTAATAATTTGCGAAATAGAAGCTGCACCATTTAAAAGAGGAATAAAACTAAAATAAATTGGTGAAGTATCTACTAAAGCAGGAACAATTGAAACAAAAATTATTAAAGCTGAAAATGGTCCAAGATAACTAGATGCTTCTTTGATTGACTTTGCAAAACTAGAAATAAAGGAAGCAAAAGAGATAATCAAAAATAAAATTGATAAAATTAAAAATAGTAACAAAATTATTTCACTAAAACTGAAACTAAAAGTTGACCCATTCATGCCCGCGAAAAGTTTTGGTAAAGAAAGAATTAGTCCTGCAAATGAAGTTAAACCACTAGCTAAACAAACAATTGTTAAACTAAGTATTTTGGCAATTGCTAATTCGCTTCGCTTTATTGGAGTAATCAAAACTAAACCTAATGTACCCCGCTCTTTTTCTCCAGCAATAGACTCAGGAGCAAGTGAAATACAAGTTGAAACAAGTAAAGACATCAAGACCATAGGGATAATAAAAGAAAATACTTTGAGCATTGCGACATTTTTGGTTGATAAATTCGCATCAATTATTTCACCATTTGGACCAATATTAATTGTATAGGTACTATAAATTGGTTGTATTGCACTAGTTGCTAACTCATAAATAAAGTTCGATGCGTCAGTTGCTCCATTATAATAAAAAGAAACATTAGCTTTATTATCTAAAGAAATATTCTCTTCAAACATATCATCAAACTCAATAATTAAATCGTATTTTTCATTAAGCAATTCAACTTTATAATTTGCAATTTCATCTTTATTAACATAAGTAACATTATAAGAATCATTTAAATATTTTAAGGTTGAATTCAAATAATTATCTAATTTAGAAGTCTTAGAATCACTACTAAAGTTATTAGTCTCCACTATTTGATAGTCATAATCTCTAATGGCACTAGTGGTACTAACTTCACCAATAAAATTACCCATTAATGAATAGACAATAAAAATTAGAATGCCTGGAAAAAATAAAGCAGCCAGCATTCGCTTATCAGTGAAAAATCTTCTCAATTCTTTTTTAAGAATTAACCATATATTCTTCATTGTTTTTGCTCCGCATTATATAAATCAAAAAAGACAGCCTCTAAATTTTTATCTTTTGTTACGATATCTTTCAAGTAGCCTTCCTTAACAAGTCTTCCATTAAAAATGATTCCAACACGATCACATAATTTTTCAACGAGTGAAAAGATATGTGTCGAAATAATTATGGTTTTACCTTCGTTTTTTAAATCAATTAAAAAATCTTCCACTTCCTTTGCAGTAATTACATCTAGGCCATTTGTAGGTTCATCAAAAATAATAATATCTGGATTATGAGATAAGGTTATTGCAAGGGAAGCTTTTTGCTTTTGGCCAGTAGAAAGACTACCAATCTTTTGACTCTTAAAATCATTAATCCCAAATTTTTTGAATAATTTATCTTTATTGGTTTCAATATCTTCTTTTGATAGACCGTAAAGTAAGGCCATATAATTAAAGGTATAATCGGTAGTAAAAAACTCATCAAGTTTTAATTCGCTAGTACAAAAACCAATTTTTCCTCGAGCTTTATATAAATCATTATATATATTTTCGCCATCAAAAAGGATTTCTCCACTTGTTGGTTTAATCATTGTAGATATCATTCTTAAGGCTGTTGTTTTACCAGCACCATTAGGACCTAATAAACCATATATTTCGCCATTATTTAAACTAAAAGAAAGATCATTAACAGCAATGATAGACTTTTTGTTTTGGTGTTCTTTACTTGCTTTTGAACTTAATTTGAATTCTTTAACAAGGTGTCTTGCTTCTAATCGAATTTTCATATAAGAATATTACCATAATACTCTTATGGTTTCATTAAAAATTGATAATTATTGAATGGACTTTTCCATCCTCGAATTTTGGTATTTGATTATTATTTACTTTACCATCAAGAGTAATTACCATCTTATTATAAGAAGGATAGTATCCTTTATTCTTATTAATAACAATATTTAGGGTAGTTTTTTCAAGATTTATCTTCGCTTCAAAATGACCCATTTCTTTATTTAAAACAGGAGTAAAAGAAATATAATCTTTATTAAATTTAATTCCCACAATTTCATAAATAGCGAGCGTTAACCATGTAGCAGTTCCACTTAAAATAGGTCCGATATTTTCGTTGGTTATCGAGTTATTATATTGTGTACAGAATCGTGGATTTCCTTTTAAAACATAAGGGTTTTCTAAAGTCTTATATGGCAAGACTCTATCAATCATATAGAAGGAATCATCAATCAATTTTTCTTTAAGGCTTTGATCTTGAATTGTTTTCGCTTTTCTTAACATTGCTACAGCCATCATCATTGTAGCATGTTTAAAGACTCCACCATTTTCACGATCTCCTAAAAAATAATGGTCGGTACTGGCTCCTTTTGAACCCGCACGACTCAAATCATGTTTACTGCAAAGCATATATCCGGCTTCAGTTTTTAAAACTTTATCAACAGTTTCAAGCATATCTTTTATTTGCTTTTCCGAAGCAACATCACTTAATAAACTCCAAGAAAAAGAATTTAAATAATAGGAACCATCAACTTGAGGATCAATTGATAATCCATCGCCTTTACTACCTATATATTTATTGTTATTTTCGGTTTTCTTATTAATTAAAACCCGAACAAAATAATCATTAATATAGGCATAATTATTTAAAGATGTTACCTTTTCATCAATTAATGAATCTAATTCACTAGAATAAGCATTATCTGAAACTAATTCTTTCATGTCTTTTAAAGCAATAATAAGTAAAAAAGCATTCATAATTGATTCACTATAAGTGCTATCTAAAGGAGAACCATATAGTTTATGAGTCGTTTTTAAATATTTTTTATAGACTTTTTCTTTACGAGGGCCATCAAGATAATCGGCATCAATTTTTAAACAATCATTCCAATCAGCTGAATCAAGTAATGGCAATTTATGTTTGCCAATTGATATTTTTGCACTATAAGTAATAATAGATTTTAAAGTATCAATCAATTTTCGTTTTTTATGTGAACCAGCAATGATGAATTTCTCATTAAGAAACTCCTTATCGCCCGTTAAAGTAATAAAGCGATAAACTGCTTCAATAAGCCATATTTGATCATCACTACACATTCCTGGTTCTTTTCCTACATAATAAAAGTTATGGTTTGCATAACCCATTAGATAAACATTTTCAATCCATTTAGTAAGCAAACTTTTAACTAATTTACTTTCGCCAATAGACACAAAATAATACATTGAAGCGTAAATATCTTGAATCTCTCTAAAACCAATTTCTCGATAACCTTTTTGTGTTTGAGCAAAAGAACGTGAAACAAAAGTTTGATAAAGTACTTGGAATGGTAAGGTATTATTTACATAATTATCAAAAAAATTATCACCAGTTTTTATTGAAAGATATTTTTTATAATTACTATAATCACTATCAATTCTATTAAGTTCATCTATCACTTTTGTGTGCTTACTAAATTTAGTTAATAATTTATTGAATTCATCATTTAATTTTTGATAGATATCTAATTTCTTTTCGATATTTGTTGCTCCAACAAATTCATCAAAGTTCTTTGCTTCATTTTTATTTAAAATAAAATCTTTTTTGAGAGCCAAAAAGCTTGATCCGCTATACCTTAAACTGTTAGAAAAATTGTTAAAACCGGTAGGATGAGAAATATCACCACCACCAATAAACTCGATAGCATCTTGTGTAAATGAATCAAAGAAACCTTTATCATCTTTTAAAGTCATAAAACGAATATTATCTTTAAAGTATTTTGGATAGTAATTAGGTACAACCGCACAAACTTTATTGTTCTCATTTTTAAGAATGCGAGTTTCAGTAATAACTGTTTGATAAATGATATCAACTTTTGCACAATCTGGATTAGAAAGTCCAAACATATTGGTTACAACAAGAGATAAATTTCTTTTTTTAGAACTTAAATTTTTAATTTCAATTGTCTGACATTCACAAGCACTTGGTAAACCTTTCTCTTGTGGCAAAATAAAAATATTACGAATAATTTCTAACTCATGAGAAAGATATTTAATTGTCGTTTTATTTGGTGAATGAATACATTTTGCTTCACTTGTGTTTTCATCAACTAAAGCACTATAAAAAATTTCTTTTCCATCCTCTAAAATATAAAATTGTCGATTAAATGGATTACCATTTTCACTTGGCAATATGTCCCATCTTGTAGCAAGAATCTGATAAGCTGCTTCGCCTCTAAAACTACCATGACCAAATTCATCAACAACACTTTTTGGAGTAGTTAAAAGTGGATTAGCATATTTCTTTCGGTTACCTAACAATAAATTAACTCCATAATGTGGTCCGATTTTTGGCGATTTTAAATCAATAATTTGATTACCATTTTCATCTAATTCTCCACCATATAACGAAAATGATTTTAATATAGAAACAATTTTGTCTTCAAGCTCTTTATTAAAAGTAATAGATTTTTTCTCGCTAGTTAAAATCTTAATTTTTTCATTTTCAAAAATAACTAAAATTGAATCGTTTAGCATTAAGAAAAATTCACGAAGATTACTATCCTCTAATAATGAACTTGTATATGGAAGTCGTTTTTTAGTATAAGAAACGGCTAATAAAAATGGACAATTAATATTTAAATATCTTGCATCACTAATTAAATATTCTTTAAATAAATCTTGAGCTTTTTTAAAGGCACCATCTTGATAGTCTCTTGCATTATTTCCGTTGATTTTCATATATATAACCTCATATTTTAATAAAAAATCATCCTAAACTTTAAGGAGGTTCAAAGTGTTTAGGATGATAGTAATAAGAAAATTAACCTTTAACAGCACCACTAGTTAAACCTTTAATGATACTTCTTGAGAAAATAAAATAGACAGCAATTAAAGGCATAACAGCAATTGTCATTAAACAATAGACCTGACCAAAATCAAAGGTTGAAGGATCGCTTGCCTTTAATTGTGCAATAAGAATAGGAAGGGTGTAATTTCCATGACTTGTCAAAATCATTGCAGGAAGGAAATAGTTATTCCAAGAAGAAACAAATGCAAAGATAAATTGAACTGCAATTGCTGGCTTGATCATTGGAAGAACCATACGATGGAAAATCCCAATCTCACTTGCTCCATCAACACGACTTGCTTCAATTACTTCAGTAGGTAAAACACTTTCCATATATTGTTTTAAATAGAAATAACAAACTGGTGAACAAATTGATGGAAGAATAATAGGCCAGAATGTATCCATTAATTTAAGTCCTGGAACCGCACTTTGAATGCTATATAGCATTAAGATCAATCCAAGAGTTGCCACTTGAGTAGGAATCATCATGATGGCAATAATAAATGTAGTAATTGCTTTTTTGCCTTTAAATGAATAGATGTGTGTAGCATAAGCCGTTAAAGCACTAAAATAAGTAGTAAAAATGGCGCAAATCAAGGCCACCCAAGCTGAATTGAATAAAGCTGAACCAATAGGTAAGTTCTTATTGTTAAATAGATTAGTTAAATTAGTAACTAAGTAGGTACTGAACCATAAAGAAAAATCACGTTGAATATCAACATTACTTCTCGTGCAGTTAACAAGCATAATATAGAATGGGAATAAGCAAACAAAGGCCATAATGATCAAAACAATATAAGCAACACCACGATGGAGATATAGACCAACTCGACCGTTTTTATGCTTTTTACTTTGAACTGCAATTTGAATTGAACTTTGAGTCATAAAGCATTCCCTCCCCATAATTTTTATTATTTAATCTGATCCAATTATTACGTTTATTTCTAGCATGCTTTTCAGCTTTTAAAGCATTATATGTAGGAGTTAAGGTTCTAAAGACAACAATAGATAAAATGCCGGTAATAATGAATAAAACGACACTTAAAGCACCAGCAATACCATAGTTATGTGAAAAGTTAATTAAATTATATAAATACATCATAATGGTGTTACTAGTTAAATCTGGTCCACCAGTAGTTTGTGTATAAATTTGTGCAGCATCAAATAATTGAATACCACCAATCATTGAAGTGATTAAAACATAAACAAAAATAGGCATTAAAAGTGGAATGGTAACTTTTGTAAAAGTTCTCCAACTTCCAGCTCCATCAAGACGAGCTGATTCAAAAATGGATTCATCAATACCCATAATACCTGACATTAAGAGGATACAAGTATTTCCAGTCCACATTAAGACATTAATTAAAGCGATTACTAAACGAACAAGCCATACGCTTTCTCTAAAATTAACTGTCCAGCCAAGCGAAGCACAAAGCATCGTAATTGGACCATTAGTATCAAGAAGCATAAAGAAGAGATAACCAAAAGCCGCTGCCATAATTAGGTTTGGCATATAAACTACTGCTTTAAAGAAACTAGTTCCTTTAAGTTTTAAACGTTGATCAGTAAACCAAACAGCGAATAATAAAGCAAAAGAAAATTGAGGAATTGCACCCATGATCCATAGAATCATTGTGTTTCCTAAATATTTCCAGAAAGTAACATTTTGTAATAAAATGACATAGTTTTGTATATTGTTCCAAGTTGGACCAACTGGAAAAAGACCTAATTTATAATAATATTCAAAGAATGAATAATATATTGTTTGAAATAATGGTATTAATTGAAAAATAAGAAAGATTACAAAAAAAGGCACTAGGAAGAAATATCCCCACTTATCGTAAGAAATGTTTTTTCTTACTTTACGAGTTGTTCCATCAGGAAGGACAACCATTAAATTTTCTTTTTGCTTTCCCATGTTAATGCTCCTCTTTTTTTGTCATCTTTTTTAATAAATTATGCTCCAAGAGGCTTGGCCTCTTGGAGTAAATTTAATTAATTGAATAAATTAGAAACTATAAGTTAATTCTGGATACTTTTCACTAAGTTTAGCCTTAAAGTTAGTTAAAGCTTTTGCATAATCAACTGTACCAGCGAAATAGTCGTGCATAGCGTTTTGATATGTTTCGTTGCAACCTTGATCATAAGCAGTCATATTCTTCATTGAAATTGCAGCAGCAGACTTTTCAAATAAGGCAATATGGTTTTGTCCACCAAGGAAGGTAGAACCAAAGCTTGTATCAGTAGCAATAGCATGCATAGCTGGAACGTTATTGGTGTAATCTTGTTCAATACGAGTAATTGCGTTAGCAACTGTTCTTGTGCAAGTTAATGATTGCATAATATCTTTGATTTGACTAAGGTTATCGGTACCTTTGCAAGCATGCATCCAAGTTCCACCCCAATACCATGAAGCTGGACCTTTGCAAACAGCATATTGTCCAAATAAGCCATTACCTGCAACAGCTGGTTTAGTAGAATCGGCAAGGGAGTTTCCAGCAAGAGTGAAGTTAATTCCCCAAGTTGAATAGAAGAAACCTAAGACCTTACCAGTTGGGCCTTGATCTTTTGCCCAATCACCAGACCATAAGATTGTATTTCCAGCATAGCCATTATCAACATATGATTTAGTATCATCAACCCATTTTTTAATATTAGCATCGATACTAACTTTTCCATTGCTATCAACCCATGGGGTAGTAGTGTTGTTACTATAAACACGATAAGAATCATCATAACCAGATAACATCTTATAGCCTTTATCTTTGACAGTCTTAGCTGCACTATTGAAGTTATCCCAAGTGCTTAATTTGTTTTGAACAGCATCTGGATCATCAGTTCCAAAGACTTCTTTAGCGATATCTCTACGATAAGCATAAAGACCTGGAGCAGCTTGCCATGTAACACCTTTAAGGACGCCATCAGCAGTAGCGATATCTTTAGTGTATTGATATTGATCAGCAACATCAGCTTCACTTAAACCAACATCTTTTTGAACATCAAGAGTATAAGGACTATTTGAATATTTTAAAATGTAATCAGCTTCACTTAAGAACATATCAATCTTATCATCAGCAGCAGCACTATCTTGATTCTTTAAAGCTTCATCAAGAGCTAATTGATAACCGTTATTATCATTTGCGGTTTTATTCCATTTAACGATAGTACCATCTTTTAAATTATCGGTATTATCAGCATTTGTTGAAACATAACCAGCGTAATAACTTCTAAAACGACTAATAAATTCATCATTCCAAACACGAATATTTAAAACTTTACCTTTGCTTGCAGTATCACCATTATCTGGGCAAGTATCGCCACCACTTGATGTACCACAACCAACAAGACCACCAATCAACAACGCAGTAACAGCTAGAGACATTAATTTAACTGATTTCTTCATAATTATTTTTCCCTCCGAAAATCAAGTTTTATATTATAATGCTTTACGCATTTATAACCTATTTAAGATTTTTAACCGTTTGACCTTCTTGAACATTTCCTTGAACATAAATTACTTTTGGTAAGAATGTGTTTGGATTTTCAATTCGATCAATAAGATTAATAACAGCTAATCGACCAAGTTCTTCGCTATTTTGCACATAAGTACTAACAACTGGTCTAAGAATTCTTGAAATGTTAATTCCATCGTAGCCCATTACGCTGATATCATCAGGAATTCGATATCCTGATTGTTGAATTGCTGTTTCTCCACCAATTAAACTCACATCATCTGGGTAAATAATACATGTTGGAATTTCGGCATTTGCTAACAACTTTTTAGTAGCTTGACCACAACTTTTTGGATCGTGATAAGTGCTTGTTAAGACATAATCTTGATTAACTTTAAGTCCTAACTCTTTCATCGCTTTATAGTAACCAGCAAGACGTTTATTTGTAACATCAGTTAATTCACCATGAATGAAGGCAATCTTCTTATGCCCTAAACTAGCAGCATATTTTACAAGAGCTTCAAGACCATTAGAATTATCTGACATAATCGCCGTCGAGTTATTATAAACATAATCGATTGTAACGGTTGGAATCTCACTATTCACAAGTTCAATTACTTGTGGATCATGGAAATCTACCGAAGCAATAACCACTCCATCAACATTTCGATACCTTGCATGTTCTAGATAACTCATGCTACCACTAATAACATTTGATGAAATAAATGTAACATCGTAGCCTCTTTTTTCTGCTTCAACCTTTAAACTATCTAAAATTGCTGAAAAGTATTCATGACGTAATCCACTACTTGTCGCATCAACGAAGAGAATACCAATACTATAAGTTTTCTTTAATTTGAGCGATCGAGCACTTGCATTTGGAATGTAACCCATTTCTTTAGCTGTTTTGCAAATAAAAGAAATTGTTTCAGGTCTTAATTCCTTTGAATTGTGTAGAGCTTTAGAAACAGTAGCTGTTGAAACTCCACATTTAGATGCAACATCTTTTACTTTGATCATGAGAACCTCTTAAAATGTAAGCGCTTTTGTAATCGATTTCGTAAACATTATAGAATTATCTTTTTTGTCTTGTCAACATTTAAAAATATTTTAAGTACTTTCCGAAGAATAAATATCATATTTATATGATATTTGCCTTTAAAAAATATTTTTTAATGCCAATAATCCTTTAATTTTTATGTTGCTTTTTGAAGTTAAATGTATAAAATAAAAGTTGGAATACGAAATCGTTTAAGTAAACAAAAAACACTAATGTAAGCGATTTCATCGAAGGAAACGGAACAATTTACTATGAAATATGGATATTTTGATGATAAAAACAAAGAATATGTAATTACTACCCCCAAAACTCCACTTCCATGGATCAATTATTTAGGTCGAAATAATTTCTTTTCACTAATTTCTAACACCTGTGGCGGATATTCCTTTTATAAAGATGCAAAATTAAGAAGATTAACGCGTTTTAGATATAATAATCTTCCTAGTGATATTAGTGGCCGTTTCATTTATATCAAAGATAATGATGTTACTTGGAATCCAGGATATTTACCAACCAAAACTGAATTAGATCACTATGAATGTCATCATGGACTAAATTATTCTCGATTTATAAGTAAGAAAAATAATCTTGAAACAAATCTTTTGTGTTTTGTTCCAAATGGTGATGATTGTGAAATTAATGAGTTAACTATTACAAATTCTTCAGATAAAGAAAAAACTTTTGATTTATTTGCGGCAATTGAATTTTGTTTATATAACACTATTGATGATTCAACTAACTTTCAACGTAATTTAAATATCGCTGAAGTTGAAGTTGATGCAAATACGATTTATCACAAAACCGAATATCGTGAAAGAAGAAATCATTTTGCCTTCTATTATTGCAATATAAAACATGATGATTTTGATAGTGATCGAAATACTTTTTTAGGACTTCAAAATGGCTTTGATACACCTACTGCAATTGAAAATGGAAAATGTGCCAATTCAATCTGCACTGGCAATGAACCAATAGCTTCCCACCACTTTAAAGTTACTTTAAAACCAAAAAGTTCTACGACATTTATTTTCGTTTTGGGTTATATTGAAAATGAAGAAGATAAAAAATTTATTGCTCCTAATGTCATTAATAAAGAAAAAGCTTATATTTTAATGGAAAAATATAATGATGTTAATAAAGTTGAAAAAGCCTTTAAAGAAGTTAACAGTTATTGGAATAATTTATTAGATAAATTTAAAGTTGAAACTCCAAACGAACCATTTAATAGAATGGTTAATATTTGGAATCAATATCAATGTATGACTACCTATTGCATGTCTCGAAGTGCTTCTTATTTTGAAAGTGGCACTGGAAGAGGAATGGGTTTTAGAGACTCATGTCAAGATCTCCTTGGCTTTGTTCATCTTGTACCAGAAAAAGCTAAAGAAAGAATTTTTGATATTGCTTCAATTCAATTTAAAGATGGCTCCACTTATCACCAATATCAACCATTAACAAAACATGGTAATAGCGATATAGGTGGCGGGTTTAATGATGATTCTCTTTGGCTTATTGCTGCTACTGAAGCATATATTAAAGAAACTGGCGATTATTCTATTTTAGATATATTAACTCCTTACAATAATGAAAAAGGCAGTGAAGAACCTTTATATAATCACTTATTAGCAAGTATAACTTTCACCATGACCCACTTAGGTCCACATGGTTTACCATTAATAGGAAGAGCTGATTGGAACGATTGCTTGAATCTTAATTGTTTTAGTAAAAATCCTGGAGAATCTTTCCAATGCACTGAAAATATTGAATCTCATAAAGCCGAATCAGTTTTCATTGCTGGAATGTTTGTTAAATATGGAAATGCCTTTAGTGAAATTGCAAGTCGCTATCATAAAGAAAATGATAGTAAACTTGTTTTAGCAAAAGTTAAAGAAGTTACTGAGGCGACAATCAAATATGGTTGGGATGGAAAGTGGTTCATTCGTGCTTATGATGCCTTTGAACATAAAATTGGCAGTAACGAATGCAAAGAAGGAAAAATCTTTATTGAATCTAATGGATTTTGCACAATGGCTAAAATTGGCAAAGATAAAGGATATGGTAAAATGGCTTTAGATTCTGTTAAAAAATATCTCTTATCTGATTATGGAATTGAAGTACTTTATCCTCCTTATTCTACTTATCATCTTGAACTTGGAGAAATCTCTTCCTATCCACCTGGAAACAAAGAGAACGGCTCAGTCTTCTGCCACAATAACCCTTGGATTACCTTAGGATATTGTGAAGAAAACGAACCTGAAGAAGCTTTTGATTTATATAAACGCAATGCTCCAGCTTTTATTGAAAATATTAGTGAAATTCATAAAACCGAACCTTATGTCTATAGTCAAACAATCGCGGGGAGAGCAAGTAACCACTATGGTGAAGCTAAAAACTCCTGGTTAACTGGAACAGCAAGTTGGTCATTTATTACCGTTTCACAAGGGATACTAGGTATTATTCCAGATTATGATGGCTTAAGAATAAAACCATGTCTCGCTAAAGAATTTAAAGATATTAAAGTTACAAGAATCTTTAGAGGAGCGACATATAATATTCATATAATTAATAGTAATACCAAAAAGATTATGCTTAATGTAGATGGAAAAGATCTCAATGGAAATCTAATTCCATTTACTAAAAATAAAAAAGTCTATGATGTAATTGTCCATATTTAGGAGGAAATCAAAATGGAAAAAAATAAAGAAAATACTAATAATCGTATTATCTTATCGTGCCCAAAAGATGCTTATGTTTCAATGCAACATATTGATAAAATCTATGATAATGGTGTTCAAGCCGTATTTGATTTCAATCTAGATATTAAAAAACATGAATTTATTGTTTTTGTTGGCCCTTCTGGATGTGGAAAATCCACTACTTTAAGAATGATTGCTGGTCTTGAAGATATTAGTAAAGGTCATTTATTTATTGATGGAGAATACGTGAACGATGTAACTCCAAAAGATCGTAATATCGCCATGGTTTTCCAAAGTTATGCTCTTTACCCACATATGACAGTTTTTGATAATATGGCTTTCTCACTTAAAATTAATAAAGTTCCTCAAAAAATATTAACACCAGAATCAAAAGCCCAAATTGATGCGGTCGAAAAAGAACTTAATGATGCTTATAAAAAGTATCGTAAAATTAGCAAAGATAATTCTCAAATTGATAGATTAGCTAGTGAAAAAGAAAATCTCGAACGTGATTTATCTACTATTTCAGATGAAAGTAAAAAAGTTAAGTTTGAAAAGAAATTGGTTAGCCTTAATGCAAAGTTAGTTAATTATGATTCCATTAAAAGTGAAATTAAAAAATATGATGAAGAGATTTCATTAATCAGTAAAAAGTTAAAAGTTGTTCAAGATAAAGCCACTTATGTCTATGGAATTGATAAAGCGAAAGTAAATGATTTAACAAAACAAGTTGAAGAAGCAAAGAAAAATAATCTTTCTAAAGAAGATATTGCTCATCTTGAAGAACAACTTGCGAAAGTCAGTTCAACACAAGTACCTTTAATTAAAATGGGGAAGATTTCTAAAAACGAAATCATTCGTCGTGTTCATGAAGCCGCTCATATTCTTCAAATTGAAGACTATCTTGATCGTAAACCAAAAGCTTTATCTGGAGGTCAACGTCAACGTGTAGCTTTAGGTCGAGCCATTGTTCGTAATGCAAAGGTCTTCTTAATGGATGAACCATTAAGTAATCTTGATGCTAAACTTCGTGTCCAAATGCGTAGCGAAATTGTTCGTTTACACAACCAATTAAATGCCACTACCATTTATGTTACCCACGATCAAACTGAAGCAATGACCATGGCAACTAGAATTGTTATTATGAAACTTGGTCACATTCAACAAATTGGTACTCCAAGCGAAATCTATAGTAATCCATCTAACTTATTTGTTGCTGGATTCATTGGTTCACCTGCGATGAATTTCTTTAATACAGATTTTGAAAATAATACCTTGTTATTTAGTGATGGGACCAAGATTAAAGTAGATAAAAAATACCTTGTTGGTAAGAATATCCCTGCAAAAGTTGTCGTTGGAATTCGCCCAGAAGATATTTACACAGTTACAAGTGAACAAGCGAAAGACTTTAAAGAAAATACTATTACTTTAGAAGTTAAAGTAAGCGAATTACTTGGAAGTGAATACTTTATTCATAGTGATTTTGCTGGTAAAGAAATAATTCTTAAAACGGATGCCTCAGTACCAATTAATATTGGTGATAAGATTAAAGTTTGTTTCAATCTTAAAAAATTACACTACTTTGATCCAAATACTGAAAAAGCTTTATAAAAAAATAAAATCACAAGCAAATAAGCTTGTGATTTTTCTATTTAAAAACCACTCTTGTGAGTGGCTTGATTTCGGAGGGAATCCGAAGATCACTATTTTTAACGAAGATATTATACGAAATAATTACTTATAAATCAAATTAAAAGCATTATAAACGAGGAAGTTATTTATTCAAATTATTAACGATATTAATAATCTCATAAATATTTTTAATCTTATACTCAGCTTTTGCATAAGTACTTGCAAGACCAATTCCAACCGATGTAAATCCGCCGGCATTCGCTGCGTCAATTCCAGCATAAGCATCTTCAATTACTAAACAATCACTTGGATTTAGATTAAGTTTTTTAGAAGCACAAAGAAAAACTTCAGGATTTGGTTTACTTTTAGTGATATCATTTCCATCAGCAATTTCATCAAATACATTATATATATCGACTTGCTTTAAGATTAACTTAGTGTTTTTGCTGGAACTCCCTATAGCAATTTTAATACCACTTTGCTTTAGAGTTTTTAAAGTATATAAAACTTCGGGAGAAATATTTTGTGGGGTCATTTGCATGAGATAACTTTTATATATTTCATTCTTTTCATTTGCTAATTGATTTTTCTCATCTTGTGTATAAGTTTTTTTAGCTTTCTCAAGAATTATATTTAAAGAATCCATTCGACTAATTCCTCTTAAGCGATTATTAATTGTGCGATCAAAAGGAATGCCTTCTTTATCAGCAATAGCTTTCCATGATAAATAATGAAATTCATCAGTGAAACAAATAACGCCATCAAGGTCGAAAATAACACCTTTAATCATATTAATTTTCAAAATAGCTCTTTATTGATGATACAACAGTTGTTAAGTTTTCACTAGTATAAAAACCACTATCCATATGTTTGAGACCATTTTTTAATTCTAATGTTGCTTTACTAGTACCAAATTTATCGACAATTGCATTATAAAAATGAATTGATTCTTCGCTACTCACAGTTGTATCGGCTTTACCATGTTGAATAATAAATTCAGGACAAGTTGTTGCATCAAAATTTCCTAAATGATTAGCGGGATCAGAATATGCAATTAAAAAACTTAATCACTAAGATTTAGTTTTTGTATGCAATGTAACTATTTTTTGAATGAACATGACCACATGAAGGACAAATAATTTCACCTTTATTTGATATTTTAGTAATGTTTCTAAAATACATTAAAGACTCAACTCTTTTGTTATAAAGCCATCGACTATCTTCGTTATATAAAGAAGGATCGATTCTTGTTACTTTTAAATTAGAAATAGTCGTATAAAAATATTTTTCACCATTCTCAGGACAAGTATCTTCATTAATAATTGTCCAGCAATTATCACATTTATATGAATTAGTTTTCTGATTAAATGTTAGTTTTTCACTACAGAATGGACAATCTTTATGTTCGGTATCCGAATAAATCATTCCCTTTAATATTAATTGCTGAATTCTTCTAAATGAATCAATATTCTCAATTGAAATATATAAGGTTTCTCGTGTTACATAATCGTTATAAAATGGATCACAAACAACTACTTCATTAGCTCCATAAGTTTTACCAAGTTCACTAATATTATTAAGAGGTGAAAAAGAAATTGAAGGAACTAACAATATGCTATATGTCGTGTCTTTTGACACCGACAATAAGAAACAAGTTTCATTAACTTTACGAATAAATAAATTCCATTTTTTAAATTTGAAATTAACATCAAGTTGCCTTAAATTAAATTTATCATTATTAAGAGGTTGAAATTCAAAATTTGCTGCTGAGAAAATGGTTAACAATAAAACATAATCAGCATAATTCTTAAGCAAACTATCTTTATCAATTTCTTCTTTTGGGATACTTTCAATTAATTGATTAGTTATAAAGAATTTATAAGTTTTGTAGACATTATGATAATCTTTTTGCATCAAGAAAACGTTAGTCTTTTTAAGTGGAAGTTCTTTATGGAATTTTCTATTTCTTTCGTAAACTGGTTTTTGTAATCGTGGACGAATAGAATTAAGAATATACATTATATCTTTATAAAGCTGCTTAGAAATCTCGTAATATTTATCGAAATCACGAATGTAGCCAGTATGAAGTTTTCCAAGTGCTAAAAAATAATCAATGTGATTCACTCTTTCAAGTAAATTCACATCCATTTGATCACTTTGATAAAGTAAGTTTCTTAAAACTTTGATATTTCTACGACAATAACTTAAGGTTTGATTAATAAAATTACAAAAGACAAGATTTTCATAGAGACTATAATCATCTTCATAAATCTGAGTGAATAATTTACGAGGTTTGACTCCTCGTGAAGTTATATCTTCAACATCATTAGAATGATTACCAAGATAGGTCATTGTTTTTTGATTGATTCGCGAAACAACCTCTACTGGTAAAACATCAGTTGCATTTCTTAACGCCACAATAGGTTTAGCAAAAATTCGCTTAATTGATGGCAAAGTAAGCGTTACCTTATTAATACTTTCTTTAAGAAGCTCAAAATTAAATGTTGGCTCCACATAAAACAAGGTTATTCCGTGAGTTGTATAATAATCAAATTCCATGTAGTTAATAGATTGATGTTGATCAATAAAACCACCAATTGATTTTAATACAGATTTAAGGTGAGCATATTCCTCAAGTTGCTTTAAATCTTGATTATTACCCATTATTAATCCTCATTTAATTTAGAAATAAATTCACAACATTTAGTTAGATGTAATTCTTCAAAGCCTTTTATCAATCCTTCTTTATCTTCAATTGTTTTAACTTCTAATTTACTAACAACCTTACTTAAAAGAATAGTTTCCACAGCTTCGTCAGTAACATTTTCATTTGGGAAGCATGCTTGATAGACATCAACAAAGTCTTCAATTTGCTTCAAAATTCTGTTACCAAAAGAAATATTATAAGGTCTTAATAATTCTTCAACTTCACTAATAGTTTCACTCTTTTCAGCATCAAAACTGCCTGAAGCTATAGCTTGTTTAAGCAAATCAGCAAAAGCTCTATAGGAATAGAATTTGGCTGGTAATTGATTCCCAAAATCTCTAACTTTTAGAGCACGTTTATTAAAGTTCATCGTGTTAGCTCTATCATAAACCTTATCAGAAATCACAAAGGTAGATTCATCTCTATTTGCAGTTCCAATAAACCAAACATTTGAAGGAATTTGTAAAGTATTGCCATTAATTAATGACTTATAAGGAATCTTTTTACCATCAGCTTTCTTCATAAGTTCAACATTTAATAATTTAATTGAACGTTTATCTTCCTCATTTTCCATAAGTGATAAGAAATCAGAGAAATAATACTCAATACGCGAAAGGTTCATTTCATCAAGAACAATTAAAGTTACGATGTCTTTATTTAATGAAGCTTTATAAAGAGCTTGGGTGAATTTTCTTGGAGTATACATTGAAGAGAATTCATTATAATAACCCATTAATTCGTTCTTATCTTTCCAACTTGATTCGACTTCCACGATATTACAATTTCCATCAATTGCTTCGGCAAAGATCTTTGGTAAACTTGTTTTACCTGTACCAGACATACCTTGAAGAATTGTGAGTTTAGAAGCACCAAGACCCGAAACGAAGGTTGCGATATCTTTATCAGTATATGATAAATGTAAACGACTATTTTTAGCATAATTAACTACATATTGAACTAAAGTTTGAAGCGAAGGATTAAATGCAGCAACTTGTTGTCTTGTTTCCAAATCTTTATTGTATAAATCAACGTTTTGATCCAATTCAGTGAAAGCAGGACATGGATCAAAATAATCTGGAAGTCCATCACCTACTTCACCACTAGCACTACTTCCAGAAGCTTCTTCAGAACCATTAGAAGATCCTTGCGCGATACTGCTCACTGAACTACCATTTGCTCCACTAGTTAAAGGTGCAAGTTGTGTATTACTACTCTCAAATGCATGTCTAATAATGACGAGGCTTAATAATATTGCATCAGCAATAAAGGCATAAATAGCATCGGTTGAGATTACATATTTAGCGTTTCCATCATAGGTATAACCATAGAAAGCGAGTAAAGACTTAATACTATCAATGTTCATCTCTTGAGCAATTGAGAAATAAAATCCAGAAATACCGATTAAGAACATTAAAACAACGTTTGTGTAACCAACAATTTTGGCAATTTTACCAAAATACTGGCTCTTTGATAAAAAACTAACAAGAGTGATTAATAAACCAAAACCACTAATGGTTAACATAATAATTAGATAGAAAGCCACAACTTGGAATCCACCACCTAAGGTTTGATAATCAGCTAATAAATCAAAACCACTTAAGATAACTTCTTTTGAGAAAGTTCCTAATGATTCTGAAACTTTAATAATATTTAGAAATAGCGATAAGGCTGTAATACTCGTAAAGAGAATTATATAAATTAAAGTTTCAACTCTTGGATATTTTTTGCTATTACGAACATAGGTTTTTTTAGGAGTACTAAAATCATATTTACCTGCAATAATAGAAAAGAAAATACAGGTAATTGAAACTAAAATCATTGGAATAAATGCATAGCTGTATGAGACGGTTCCATCTAATTCATAAACAATACTAGTGATTGTTCCTGCTAAGAAATAAACAATTGAAAGAGCAAAATTATAATAAATAATCGTTCGCGATTTCTTAATGAATAATTTTTTATCATAAAAATAACTCGAAATTGAATAAATAAATAGATAGAAACCAACCAAATAGAAAACGATGAAAGAAAATAAATAGATTGTGTCTAAAATATCATCAGCGTTTGTGGATAAAGTACTAATTAAAGTGTGGTAATTAATCACTTCTTTTGTAGTCGTTGTATATAAGGGTAAAAAGAAAATGGAAACCAATAATAGTAAGCTAACAATACATAAAATAAGTGTCTTTAAAACCACTGGAGTTGTATCATCTGCCAATGCTTTTTGTTTTGCAATGACATTACTATCACTATTTTTAATAGTTATATTTCTTATAACGCATAAAACAATAACCAAAATAGATAAAACAATATTCAAAATTATAAAAGCCAGGGATGTAGCATCAAAGACATTGCCAAATGAAATATGATATAAAATCGCAAATATTTGAATAGTTAGATTAAAGAATGCATTAAAAAAAGAAAAGGCAATTTTATTTTTGAATATTTCAATAACAGTGAATAATGAAAGAAGTCCACCAATAAAAACAGCTATTAAATAAATACATGAAAAGATACCAAACTTCATAGGTACATCATTTGATGGAATAATTTCAAAGATATTCAAATTAACGATAGCTGTTGGTCTAAAAAGGACGATTAATCCAAGACAGAATACAATTACCATAAAACCAAAAGCTGCTAAACCAATTTTTTTCTCTTTACTTATAGAATTTTTCATAAATTAAAAATCTCCAATTTCGATTTTTTTATATTTTACGTAATTATTCTATCACGATAAAACATGGATTAATAAGACTTTTTATAATGTATATTAAGACAATGTAAAATGAGTTAAATCGTAAAAGTTAAATATCTGAGTTTCCATTGAAAAATAAGTTCCAAAAAATTATAAAATAGTATTTCTTTTCGACATTCAATTGCTCTAAAAACATAAAGGAATAATTCCTTAATGTTTATGATTTTGGGGAATCTTCATTTTTTGTAGTTGTTTTATTATTTTTAATTTCTTTTGTAAAAAGAACGATAGAAGAAATTACGATAAAACTATAAATAACTAAACTGGAAATCATTGATAAAAGGGCCATATTCTTATCATTATTACCACCATTCACCATAATTAAAGCATTTTCTAAAGTCAGAATAGAAACAAGAGCATCATATAGATTAATTTGTCTTTTTTCTCTTTCAATCAATCCATAATATTTGCGTGCTCTAGAATAATTGATGATGGCCATTGTGATTTTATAAGTAGAATAAGTTGCCATAGCAATTGCTGGAATCATCCCAAATTTAACTTCCTTTTGATAAGAGGCTAAAAGTGAAATTGGCGCAATTAAAGAAATATTAGTAATAAATAAAACTATTTGAGAAATAATGTAGATTTTTTTAATTTGTACTTTATTATCTTTTTTAGTATAACGATTTCCAACATATAAAATGGCTCGAATAATTAACAAAAGAAAATAATAAACTGAAATGCAGGTATTCCAAATAGAAGAATGAATTAAACCTAAAACAAGGTTGAAAATAGCAAATCCAAGAGGCATCAAAATTGAGATCCAAGTTGAGATATAAGAAAAAAGTGTTTCTTTATTTTCAATAAATTCTTTCTTTAGCATAATTATTTTTACTTTATCCAAAAATATATTAATACTATTTCACAAAATTAGCATAATATTTTTTAATTTAGTATTTAAGACCTAAAAAAGATAGTTTATTTACTATTAAAAAATAATTAGGTATTATTACTATAATGAAAATTACCTTAAGCAAACTCGTTTATAACTTACTTATTAATATTCCAATTTGTTTTGCATTATGTTTTACTGCAGTTTTAATTAGTGGTAAAGGTATAAATTGGCCTAATTTTTGGATCAATATTTCGGTCTCATATGTTTTAGCAATGTTAATTGGATTATTTGTTCCCTTAATGCTCATTGGCAAAAGATTCACTGCTCTATTCAAAGTAGACACAACAACTTACACCCATAATATTAGATATCGTTTATTAGCTACTTTTATTGGCTCAGTTATTTTCTTTTCAATTATTAGTCCAAGTCTAACTATCTTGAATTATTTCATTTTAAAAAATCAAACGATCGAAGAATGTTTACTTTCATGGCTTGCAAATATTCCATTGATGTTTTTAGTCGCTTTTTTATCAACATTAGTTAGTGATTTACCAGCCTATAAAATAGCTCACAAAATTGATGATAAATTCTAAATAAAATAGTGCATAATGTCCTATAAATGGTAATATCCTATTTTTTAACGATATCTTTTAAGAATTTTGAAGATTATTTACAAGTGACATTTGCAATTACATTAAAGCCACTAACTACGCCATGAACTATATTTTTTTCTACTTGTTTTAATTGTGTTAAATCTTTTTCGTTCCAAATCACTGCATAATTACGTAATGCATCGAAATTTGTCTCCACTTGAAAGACCGTTGGTAAAGATTGATTTAAAGCTAGATTTAAAACCACATCAATTTCACTTCGACTAACTTTCGTGGCTACTTCTTCTTCATCGTTTGTTTTATTTTGAATATGTTTATAAGTAGCTAATGAAGGTAAGGCTTTACCAGTATAAGAGAATAGGCCTTGGTTTGACCAACTAGCTTTTCCATCACTATAATTACTAGCATATTGATCGTTACCATAAGCATTGTAAGATTGACCAGCAGCAGTTGCCCATCCGGCTCCACTAACTGGTAACCAAGCAGGTTCCCAATAAAATACACCTAAACCCAAATTATTAGGAACTTTACTAAGAACATTACAAATATCCGCAAGCGAAGTTGCTTGTGCTTGAACACTGGTAAGATATCCTCCAGTTGCTTCTAAAGTAGAATCATAGATATTGCTTGCATTAGCATTTTCTTCTGTAGTAAATCCCCAAGCTGTTTCCATAATCATAACTGGTTTTTTGGTTATCGAAGTAATGTTATCTAAATTTGTTTGTAGATTATCTAAAGTTCCATGCCAATAAGGATAATAAGAGGCGCCTATAATATCATAATCGACTTCATTTTCTTCAAGTTTAGTAAAGAATTTTTCAAATGTTTCTTTTTGTCCGCCTTCGGCCAAATGAATAATACTATAGCAATGTGGAAACACTGCTTTAGCTGCGGTTATTCCTGTTTGTAGAATTGTACTTATTTTTTCCAAACTAGCATCACTAGAAGTATTTAATTTTCCAAAAGGAAACATTAAACCATTATTAATTTCGTTCCCAATTTGTACAGCATCAACAGTAACTCCATTATCTTTAAACTTCTGCATAGTCTCTTTGGTAAATGTAGTTATAGCATTATATAATTCATCGGTTCCGTATTCCTTCCATTCTTTAGGAAGAAATTGCTTACTTGGATCAGCCCAAAAATCACTATAATGAAAATCTAACATTACATTAAGATTGGCTGCTTTCGCTCTTTTTGCCATTTCTAAATCAACATCACAAGTATTATTCCCGCCTCCATAAGCAGCGCCTGTCGTACTAGAAGGATTATTCCAAACTCTAAAACGAACAAAATTAACTCCATCATTACGCATGATTTGAAATACATCTTGTTCTTTTCCATCTTCGTTATAATAAACTCCACCATGCTTTTCGACTTCATAGACCATTGAAGCATCAACGCCATAAGCAAAATCATCTCTTAAAGTATTTGTTGTATTATGAACTTTCAAAGAATCATAATCATAGGTTTCAACATTATTCTTTTCGCCATATGTTGGCGTGATTTCTTTATTTTCGTAAAAAAACTTCACACTACCATCAGTTGGCCAATCATTTTCACTAGCGTTCCCACAAGATGCTAAAACTAAAGTAATTAATGTTCCCATTAAAACAAAAATATTTTTCTTTAAAATGGTCATCTTAATTATCTCCTTTTTTATTTATCTCTTGTTCTTTTGCTTCGATTTTAAAATGAACTTATAAATGGAATAGAAACTCAATTAGATATTTATATAATAAAACAAACTAGTTAAAAAACATTAAAAAGTTTCTTAGATATATTAGATTTTTATATATCATTAACGTTCGTGTTTGAACTATTTATCAGTTTTGTTACCAACTTTAATTCCTAACAAAACTTTGATATCTTTTAGATTATTTATGTCTATCATGCGGTAATGGATCCATTCACCATCACCACAAGGATATTTATTATCAATATATTCTTTTGTATATTTACTAAGCTCATTACGTTTATTGGGAAATTAATTATTAGCTAATCTTAACATTATAGTAAATGTGTCTTTTTCAGCAAAAACATTACAAATATGTTTAGTCTTAATTGAATATTTATATCCTCAACAATATTTATTATCATAAGGAAATCGAAGAATTTTCTCTGCTCCAAACGATTTACACAAAAAATCATCTATCTGTTCAAATAAATCTTTAGCTTTTCCTATGTGATTAATAAATTCCTCAAAAGTAGGTTGTTAAGTTTTATCTAATAATCGTTCATGCGTATATCATTCACTCATTTCACTATTAGAATAGTAATCTCTTAATTTTAACTTGATTAATATGCTTAAATTTGGTGGGGGCGAAGGGACTCGAACCCTTACGCACAAGGCACAGGCTTCTAAGACCTGAGTGTCTACCAATTCCGCCACGCCCCCAAGCAAAAGATATTATAGATAATTTTATTCTTATTTCCTATTATTATTTACTATAATTTAAAAAGCAAATCTTTTAGAAAATCAAAAGCAATCTTTCCACTGCTCTCCACGTTTTGGGCAAAATCTTTCCCATCACCATCATATACGTCACTAATACATTTAATCGATAAAGCCTTAATGTTGCTTTTAAAACATGTTCGATAAATTCCAGCAACTTCCATATCGCATATATCCGCTTTAAACTTTGTGTGCAATTCTTTTTTAAACTTCTTGTCATCAATAAACTTATCACCACTTGCACAAATAACGCTCTTAAGTTTTGGATTAGTCTTTATAGCTAACTCATAAAGTTCGATGGATGAAGGAATATATTCATCGATTAAATCACTATATTGTCCGGGCTTTACTTGATCAATTGAAGAGGTATCAAGATCATAATGAACAACTTTTTTTACTACCAAAAGTTCGTTAACTTTTAAATCACGAGTCAAAGCCCCAACCACTCCATAATTAAGAATATAATCACAATCAAACTTAGCAATCAAAAGTTCAGTTGCACTACTAGCATCAATTTCTCCCCAACCAGATTGAATAAAAAATATCTCATTAGAATTAATAGAAGTTTTATAGACTTCATGATTTTTAATTTGTAAAACCTCAACCTTAAAAGAAGAATCTTCAAGAAAAGATTTAAATTCACGACTGACCGCTACAACAATACCAATATGTTTCATGATTATTTATTTTTATTCTCTATATAAGCAGTATATTTAAGAGATTTCCCTTTGCATTTATCGATAGGATATTTCTTCTCGGTTTCTTTTAATTTTCTTTCCACGATAGTTTTCACGTCAACATTCAAATAGTAGGCCATTTGAATACAATAATTGATTACATCGGCTAATTCGTCTTCTACATGCTTTTGATCAGTAATCTCACTAGTCCATTGAAAACATTCAAGAAGTTCGTTTGCTTCGATGCTAATTGATTTGGCTAAATTCTCTGGAGAGTGAAATTGGTCCCAATCACGATCTTTTACAAATTTGACAATTTCATTTTCTAATTCTTTTAAACTATCCATGTGTATATTTTATATCATGTAAAATGAATTTTAAACAATTTAAAAAATGTAAAAGAAATTTTCTTTTCAATTTTTCTTCTTATAGTAAAATACTTCTATGTTAACAATTGTTTTTTCAGGAATTACTATTATGTTCGCACTCACCCTGTTAGTGCTTGTTTTGAAATTTTTAAAAACAATTTTAAGAATTATATTTTCACTTTTATTAATTATAGTTTTAATAGTCGGAATCCTTTTTTTATTCGGGATTATAATAATTTAGTTATAGATGAAGTTATATATTAATTTGCATTAAAAATGACATATTGATTTCCGCCATTATTTTTTGCTTTGTACATAGACGTATCAGCTTCTTCAATTAAAGTATTGACCTCTTCTTTGCTATCTTTAGAAACATAAACACAACCGATACTAAAAGTAACTTTGAGTGTTCTTCCTTCATGAAAATATTCATGACTCAAATCATGGAGTAAATTTTCTAACAATTTATCAAGATTTGAAAAATCAGTATTTTTTAAGAATATTAAAAATTCATCTCCACCAAATCGTCCTACAAAACCATCTTTACCCACGATATTTTTCAATTTGTTTGCTGCATCTTTTAAAACATCGTCTCCAACCAAATGGCCTAAGATATCATTAACACTTTTAAACTTATCAACATCGATAAAAATAAGGATTGAATCATTTCGATTTTTAAAAGATAATTCCTCACTAAAGCGATTTAAGAAAATATCTTTATAAAATACATCAGTTAAACCATCTTTATTGCTTTTATCTAGAAAAACCTGACGAATAGCAATATTTTCTTTTATAGTAACTTCGTAACTATTTATTTGAAAATAAATGTAATAAATTGCAGTCGATAAAACTGTAGCAATTGGATCAAGCCCAATGGTAAATTGAAAATAGTTTAGAAGAATAACAAATACATCAAGAATCACAATCGATATAACAACCGTTGATTCTTTCCAGGCTTTTCTAGTATAACCAACAATGGAATAAATAAGTAACACAATAAAATAAAAAATTGCCACATAATAAACAAAAAAGCCTAAAGGTCCGCGAATAAAATGATTATTTTCGTTGTAAGAAAAGGCAATTGGAGAAAATAATGCTGTTAAATAAACGGCAAAGTTTAAATAGGCAAGGGATTGAAAGCAACCACAATACTAATTTATTATGAGCATTTCTTGCTAGTAAGAGTAAAAATAAATATAAGAAAATAGGCCGTATAGTATAGCAGATGATTGAAAATACAATTCTTGCATAATTAAAATACTCTAGTTCTGCGGTATATAACTCAAGAGAATAAGCAATCATTTCGATTATCTCTAAGCAAAGTAAAATTACAAAAACATTTTTTGATCTTTTTGATATATTTTTGTTAAAAACAAGAAATATCATCAAAATAATAATCAAAATTCCCGGTGCAAAATTTATTAACCAATATGTTTCAGAACTCATAATTTCTCAATATAAACAAATTAACTTTCTACTATTTTATATTCTAAAGACAATAGTTAAACGATAGTAACACTTCCATCCTTTTTAATCTCTAAGATATCCCCAGTTTTAACCGTCTTTAAGAATTCATCCCCAAGTGAATCAATACATATTACATTACTATTTTGCCAAACACTTGCTAAGATTATTCCACTTAAACCAATCGAATCAGCTGGTTGACTAAAGAGGAAAGCACGAGGGTTACTATGCATATTACAAACAGCTTGAATAACCATTCCGCCAGTTGTAGAACCAATTGTTAATGGCAAACAAAGAATCTTGTTCGTGATATTTTTATTAAAGATATCTGGATTATTTTGATCACTCGCAATAACTTTTTTAGAACGCAAAATAGTACTCTTTTCAAAAGTAGCTAAGGTATTAACACCACTATGAGAAACTATTGCTTCACCCTTAAAATCTCCACCAGTAATTACACGGCCTTTAAATGTTTTCTTTTCCATACTAGAATTTACCTCCAGTAATTAAATCCAAAACTTTTTCATCATACTCATAACGAGCACTAGAATAAGTACGTAATTTATTAGAATTAGTCAAAATATTTTTACTGTGAGTCAAAGGATTTGAAGTATACATTAATGGACAAATACTTGAAATCTTTACACCCATTGAATAGTAATCTTGATATAAATCTAAATGATCTTTTTTAAAATGTTCAATTACTTTAGGAGCACTATTAACAACGACTTCACAAGTAACTTTCTTTAAACCTTTTTTAGCTAACTCGGCTTTAATTCGATTATGCCAATCAATTAATTGATAATAAGTTAAGTGTGGACAGCCAATGAAACAAACTTTAGGTTTAGCAAACTTATTTTTCCACATAATAGGATAAGAAGCAAAAACCCTATCAAGTTCGGCATCATCAATTACATATTTCTTGGCATTCTTTAAAATTAATTCATCTTTTAATTCTTTTGCTTCAGGAGTTACGTTATCAATATGATAGAGACCTACTGCACCATTTGAAGCGGTAGCTGCACCAAAATCTTTAAGATAGGATATAGTTTTTTCATCAAGTTTATTGCCAATGAATTTATCAAGACCCTTCACATAAGGAACTCCGTCTTGAACTTTAATTCCGATGGCGCTTCCTAAAACTTGTGCTTCAGGAATCTTCGAAGTTTTAACTTCAATAATCCAATTGGCTTTACGATTTTCATCAAGCAAGAATCCAAATTCAGGTACATAACCGAGAATACTACCAAAAACATCAATCATTCCGGAATTACGATTACATCTTGCACCTATTACACTATTAGCAAAATTTACAGCACTTGATTCACTCCAAGATAAAATATCACCTTTAACAGGAGTATTTCCACATTCTGGAAGATATGAAGTACAACTAAAACTATCAGAATCTTTTAATCCGACTTTCTTCAATTGTTCTTCGTAATCTTTTTGTTTTCCAAAAACAAGTGTTCCGTTAACAATTCGATCGAGTAAACTATATTTTACATTACCATGATGATCTAATGGACGTGGATCCATGGTGAATCCTTCTTTAACTTTAAGTCCATCTTTAATCATTTCATCAAAACAATCATAAACTGGTTTAATCATTGGTGTTCCAAATGAAGTAACAAGATGGCCTTCACCATGAGTAATTTTAACCATGCGTTTAGCCCCAAAAGCTTCACCATAAATAATCAATGTCTCCAGCATTTTACGCTTTGTGTCACCTTCCTTGCCGTTAATTATATTGACAAGTTCTGGAGGTAACTTCATTTTGTAATCGATCATTACTAATCCTCCTTTGAATTAGGACTCTATTAACATCTTTCTTCTTTCATTATAACCGAATTAAATGAAAAGTCATGAAAACTTATTTTTTATTTAAATAAATCAACTAAACTCATAAAAAATAGAATAAATATACTATTTAGAAACTAAATCTTTGCAGTGACAGTTTTTAAATATGTGAGTAAATCGTTATTTTCTTTAAAATATGGGGCTAATTTCTCATAACACCAAAGATGATAATTATTTAACCAGTTTATCTCTTCAGGAGTCAAAAGTTTTAAATCAAGAGCTCGGGTATCAATTGGTACACAAGTGATGGTTTCAAACTTATAAAATTCACCCATTTCCGTTTTGAAAGCCGGAACACAAAGCAAATTATTTTCTATTCTGATACCATATTTATTTTCTTTATAAACTCCTGGTTCAATAGTTGTAATCATTCCCGGAACAATTTCGCTTCCATCATCACGCTCTAAAACTTTTTTATATCTAAATCCATTAGGACCTTCATGAACATTTAAAATATAACCCACTCCATGACCAGTTCCGCACTTATAATCAAGTCCTTCTTTCCACATAATTTCACGAGCTTTAATATCAATAGTTTGACCAGTAGAACGATCAAGGAAAATAGTTGTTGTTAAGGCAATAACACTTTTTAAGGTTAAAGTATAATCGTGGAGATATTCCTCACTTAATTTCTTACCAATCGCATAAGTACGGGTAGTATCTGTCGTTCCACCAAAATATTGTCCTCCACTATCAACTAATAATTCATAATTTTTACTATTAACAACTGTGTTAACTGCTTTTGTTGGACCATAATGCATTTCAGCCGCATTAGCACCAACCGCGGCAATCGTTGCAAAAGAAAGTTCAAAAAGACGCGAAGATTCTCTTCTAAATTTCTCTAGTTTCTCACTATAATCAAATTCAGTTAAATTATTTTCTAAATTATTCTTTAAAAAATAACCAAATTTTACCATGGCGACTCCATCAAGAATTTGAATTTCTTTAGTGTTCTTAATTTCTTTTTCGCCTTTAATCGCTTTCATTAAATAAGCAGGATTATGACCATAAATTTTATTCTTAAGGACATTATAAAGTTTGGCGTTTACTCTTCCTTTATCAATAAGAGTCAAAACATTAGCATGCTCATTAATAAACTTTGTAATATCGTTATAAGGATGAATAACGACTCCATCGAGATTAAAATCAATCTTTTTAAGTTCAATAAATAAATGAGTTCCTAACTCTTTTGAAATATAAAGATAACTATAAAATACAGGGTTACAAGCAATATCGTTTCCTCTTAAATTGAGGGTCCAAGCGATATCATCAAGGGTAGTAATCAAATTGGCCTTGGCTCCAAGTTTATCGAGCTCTTTTAAAGTTAGATTTATCTTTTCCTTATAATTAAAGGTATTTAAATCATCGGATAATTTAAAGACTTTTTCGACTGGCATTGCAGGTCGATTTTTAACTAGGTTACTATAATCTTTATCAATAATAATCGAATCGGCGTTAATTAACGAACTATAGAGATTAGCGTTAGTATTCCATAAATTAAGTCCAAGTGGATAAAGTTTATTACTTTTAATGAATTCTTGAAGGGTTGGAACATCTTTCTCACCAATTTTCATCAAAGTAATTCCACTATCTTTAAGTTGTTTTTCAGCTTGAATAAAAAACCTTCCATCAGTAAAAAGAAAGGCTTTATCAACAGTTACTAAAAGTTGACCAGCATCTCCAGTAAATGGAGAAAAATATAATCTTTCCGCAAAATAATAATCACTTATATATTCATTATCGTGTGGATCACTTGTTAAAATTAAATATGCTTTAAGATGATCTTTTTTAAGGTTTCCTTGTAATTCAATAAGATTTTCTTTTTTAAACATAAACGACTCCTTTTTCTTTTATTTAATTATAGCGTTTATCGTATAAAAAAGATAAAAAAAGAGTTTCTACTAATAGGAATAGAAACTCTTAATATATTGAGAAAGTTTATTGACTACTTAACAGAAATATAAGTATTATCATCTTTCTCTTTAACTTTTGGAACAATGATATTTAAAACACCATTTTCATAACTTGCATCAACCTTACTAGCATCAACTTCACCAAGGTAGAAACTTCTTTCCATCTCACCAAAGTATCTTTCTTTTCTAAGATAATGATGCTTAATATCTTTGTTCTCGCTTGTAGTCTCTTGTTTGTAGCCAACATTTAGATAGCCATTTTTAACACTTACTTTAATCGAATCTTTATTGATCCCTGGCATATCTACCTTAACAACATAATCATCGTCTTTTTCTTCAATATCCGTCTTCATCAAACGATTCACTTTACGACTTTCCATAGGCATTGAAATAAACGCGTCAACTAATGGATTAAAGAAATCCTCTACGGTATTAACCTGATTGTTGTTATTCTTAAATTCTTCACTCATATATAAATCCTCCTGATTTCTTTTAGCACTCATATTTCTCAAGTGCTAACTATATAGTATCACACATTTTAGCACTGTCAATAGCAAACTGCTAAATTTTTTCAATTTAATAAAAGTATTAAATATCTTTGATTACATCGAACAAATATTACATATGAAAATTGAAATATTAAAAAATATTAAAAAAAGATAGACTTTTAAGTCTATCTATTAGTAATTAAATAACTTCTAATTTATTTAACGGCTGGCATTCCTTCAACTGGTTTTCTAAAAATTGAAAATCCGTTGCCAAGAGAGAATAAACTTGAAAGAATAAGTAAACTTCCACAAACCATGCTTCCGGCATGAACACTAATCACCCAACTAGATGGACTAATTGATAAACCAGCAGTAATTAATGGGATAATACAGAACATCAAAACAGCGGTTCCACATTGGAAAATGAAATTAATGAAACTTAAACCTCTAAATTTATAGGCTAATAAATCAAGAAGAACTGCTACACCATTAAAAATTAACATACAAAGAACAGGAATTGACATTCCTTCAAATCTTGATCCACCAAAGATAGCCTCAAAACCGGTAACATAAACAATGTCGGTAGAAGTAATACTTCCTTTGCACATCACAAATGGAGCAAAGAAAACAAAAATACTAGCAATATCAAGAATTAAACTATATGAAACAGCTCTTGAAAAGAATTTTTTAAACATAATAAACGTCTCCTTATTTAGCGTCTTAATTATTATATATAAATAAGAAGAAAAAAACACTAAAAGTTTATTTTAGAATATAACAAATTAATATTTTTAATTCATAATATATGCATATTTTATAGATTATCTTCTTAATAAAAATAAAATAGTCTCATTTATAACTAATAAAATAAATACATCCACAAAAAATCAGAAATCTTTAAGAATGTTGTTTTCCAAATCTGCGATATTAAATATGGTATCTAAAACATCAAAAGTTTCGTTCAGATTTTTTTGTGCTGATTTCCATCCATATCCATCAGTAAACCAAACAAATTTAAATCCAGAGATATCTTTTGATTCCAATGCAAGTGCCTTATAACTTCTTGCGGTTTCGTTTAGTTTCGATCCACTAGATTGATAAAAATTGCATTCACAAGCATAAACACAGTTGTTAATAGTAAAAATTATTCTTTGTTATTGCTTTTGCTCAATTGTTATTGCATTCATTGTTATCGCAAGTTGTTATTTTTTCTTAAATTAAATGTTGATTTTCACATTAACTCTTAAATTCTTAGTGTAAATTTTTACCTATTAAAAATACCGATATAATTGATAAGTTTTCAAGACAATAATTTTTTATTTGGGTAACAAAAAGGTAACAAAAAGGTATACAAAAAAATAAAAACACCGAATTAATCGGTGTTATTTTAATAATGGTGCCAGCTGCCGGACTCGAACCAGCCACCTACTGATTACAAATCAGTTGCTCTACCAGATGAGCTAAGCCGGCATTGATTTTATTTTTGGTGGGCGCTATTAGGATCGGACTAATGACCTCTTCCGTGTGAAGGAAGCGCTCTCCCGCTGAGCTAAGCGCCCAATAGTAGAAACCAATAATGAAATAAAACTTGGTGGGCCTTAATGGACTTGAACCATCGACCTTGCCCTTATCAGGGGCACGCTCTAACCAACTGAGCTAAAGGCCCATCTACGAACTCAACGCTTGATTATTATATATAATAATAGAATAAAAATCAAATAGAAATATTCGATTAAAAATTTAAAATTAGTTTGATATAAATGCCTATTTGTATGGAATTCCTTTATTTAGATTTTTGCATAAAATATCAATTCAATTAAAAAGAAACTACAATATATAAGTATTAATAAATCTAAATTGTCCCATGCATTGCTTTTTAAAGAGTATAATTAATAAAAGTTGGAGGTTTTTATGGATATATTTTCAATTTTTACAAGCGATGTATCAGGAACAACTACAAATAGTGAACCATACACTTTGCTTTTGCCTATTGCGTTAATTCTAATTTTTGCCAAAATCCTCGCAATAATTTGCCAAAAATTAAAATTACCACAAGTTGTTGGCTTTTTATTAGCAGGACTTCTTCTTGGATTAATTAAATTAATACCTAATCAAGAGATTTTTACCGCTTTTACCGAGGAAGGAATCTCTTTTCTTGCTAAAATTGGTGTTGTTTTAATTATGTTTAGTGCAGGACTTGAAACCGATTTAAAACAAATTAAAGCGGTAGGAGTTCCAGCCGTTGTAATTACTTCTCTTGGAGTAATATTCCCTTTAGGACTAGGTTTTTTACTAGCTTGGTTATTTTTCCCTTCTAATCCACTACTCACTAATTTATTCTATGGAATTATTTTAAGTGCTACTAGCGTTAGTGTTACGGTAGCTACTTTAAAAGAATTACATAAACTTGATAGTAAAGTTGGAATGTCTATTGTTAGTGCTGCAATTATAGATGATATCATTGGAATTGTTTTACTTTCTCTTGTTATATCACTAGATGGTCAATCAACTGGAACCCAATATGTAAGTGATTCAACCTTAAATATTTTGATCATGGTTGGTTTAATGATTGCCTTCTTCGTCGTGGCTTTTGTTGTTGGAATATTTGTTAAAAAATTATTTAAGTGGCTTGATGAAAAATGGCCAAATCATCGTCGTATTCCAATTTTTTCATTAGCAATTTGCTTTCTTTATGCTTATTGTGCAGAAAAGTTCTTTGGAATTGCCGATATTACTGGTGCCTATTGTGCTGGTTTAATTATTAGTGGCACTAAACCAAGTCAATATGTTGATTCGAGGACCGAAAGTAGCGCTCAATTACTTTTTGCCCCAATCTTTTTTGCTTCGATCTCTTTAAAACTTTTTGATCTAGATTTCTCAACTGTTAGTTTAAACTTCATTTGGTTTGGATTAGCATTTGTGCTTGTTGGAATGATTGGAAAATTCCTTGGTGCGGGTCTTGGAGGGATTATTACTAAATTTAATAAAAGAGATAGTTGTGCAATTGGCATTGGAATGATGGCGCGAGCTGAAGTAGTTATTGTTACAGCCCAAAAAGGAGTTGATACAAAATTAATTCCACTTACCCAACCAATTATGCCATTTGTTTTACTTTTAATTGTTATTAGTAGTCTTTTAACACCAATTCTTCTTAAACTAGTTTATCGTAATGATAAAGATAGTAACACGCCTACACATTATGTTAAATTAAACGAAAATAACGAATAATTATTATAAAGAAAATAAAAGCTGTTCGACGTCCATGGCTATCGAACAGTTTTTTTGTTTAACTAAATTTAGAAGAATCTTTCAACTAATTCACGACTATATTCACAAGTTTCTTCCATATCACCAAAGGACATAACTTCGCCAGCATAGTAAGTGTTTTTCTTACCTTGCATAGCTTCAACTTTTTCATACCAACCATTTTTATAATCTTCAGAGAAGACATGTGGGAAATAATACCATTTAAATTCTCTAATAACTTTATCAACTGGAGTATCAATTGTTGCCATATCTTTAATAACATTATTTTTAGCAGTCTCGAATGGAATTTCTTTCATATCTTTATGTTTTCTTAAAGAATAAGTGGTAATAATTTGATTTGGTTCGTTAGCCCAACGATGATAGAAAACCATTAATCTACCCATATTTTCAAGTTTCATATTATCGAAAAGATAACAAGAAATATCTGGATAATGTCCTTCTTTAATCGTTGTTGCTAAAACATCATATCTTTCATAATCAATCTTGGAGAATAAATCTTTCTCTTCTTTAGTAGCATCAAAATAATCTGGTAAGAATTGTAATGGAGCAGTGACAATAATTTTATCATACTCTTCAACTTTGCCATTAACCGTAACACTTACTTTATCTTTAGTACGAGTAACTTTACTAATATTGCAATTTAAACGAGCTTGATGTTTTAATTTAGCATTAACTCCTTCAAAAATAGATTGTGTTCCTTGTTTCCAGGTCCATAAACGAATAGCGACAAATTCCAAAATAGTATGCATATCTAAGTATTTAAGAACATAGGCTGCAGGAATTTCATCAAAATATCCATAACCGAAAGAAGTGTAAGGTCCAACAAAGACTTCTTTAACAAGTGGGACATTATTAATTTCACAGAATTTATCAAATGGAAGAACAAGATCCTTTAAATTTGGATTAACTCCACTTACATGAACACGATCAGCATTAGCTGGAGAATAACCATCATATTTTCCTTCAGAAACACCTCTATGACCATTAACATCATAACCAACATATTTTGTTTTTAAGAGTTCAGCTAATCTCTTCATTTGTTTTTTGAGTTTTAAAAGATGTGGAATTTGCCAAAATCTTTTTGGATCAAAAGGATCATATTTCTTACCATTAGCACGTTTATAAATACGATCTAATGTTGGTCCATCATGAGTCGTTCCACCAAATAACTCCATATCATGAATGGCATAATAAGAATCACATCCCATGATTGCACCAGATTCATAACGTTTTCCCATATAAGTTGGCGAATAACATTTACCACCAATATGATCTTCTTTTTCTAATACGACATAATCAGTATAACCTTTTTTCTCAAGATACATGGCTGCAGCAATACCAGCTGGACCACCACCAACAATACAAATCTTTAGATTCTTCTTATCCATATTTACCCCTTTTGAATGTTTTCCATTCGATTATTTATCTTTATTTTAAAGTTGTTTAAGACTTAATTCAACCGAATTATACTTACATTTAGAAATACTGATATAAAATGTTCTTTAAGAAATAAAAAAAGTTCTGCTTTGGAGCAGAACTTGATTTTTGTAGATTGAATAAAAACTAACGCTTTGAGAATTGTGGAGCTCTACGGGCTTTCTTAAGACCGTATTTCTTACGCTCTTTGCTACGGCTGTTACGAGTTAACATACCATTAGCTTTTAAAGCAGCACGATCTTCACCGGCTTCAAGTAAAGCACGAGCAATACCTAAACGAACGGCACCACTTTGTCCTTCAAATCCACCACCCTTGACAACTACATTGATGTCGTATTTTTCGGCAACACCTAAAATAGTAAGAGGTTGTTTTAAATCAATAACTAAAGTTTGGAATGGGAAATACTTGTTAACATCTTGATCATTAACAGTTATTGTTCCTTTACCAGCTTTGATATAGACTCTGGCGATTGAAGATTTTCTTCGACCAGTTCCATAGAATGTATCTAATTTCTTAGCCATTACTTGTTACCTCCAAGGTTTTTAAATTCGAGAACTTCTGGTTTTTGGGCAGTTTGTTCATGCTCTGCACCTTTATAAACAAATAATTTCTTAATCATTTGTCGACCAAGTCTTCCTTTTGGAAGCATACCCCAGACTACTCTTTTAATAAGCTCATCACTATAATCTTTTTGCATCTCTTCTAAAGTACGAGTTCTTAAACCACCAGTATACTCACTGACGTTATAATATTTCTTGTCGATTGGTTTGTGGACCGTACCTTTACAAGAAACCTTATCACTGTTGATAACGATGATATAATCACCACAATCAACATTTGGTGTGTAGGATGGTTTTTCTTTACCCATTAAATAGACCGCGATTTCACTACAAAGTCTACCAAGTGATTTCTCACTGGCATCAACAATATACCATTTATAGGTAACTTGTTCCTTTTTTAAATTTGTTGTTTGTTTGAACATTACACTTTCCTCCTAATAAATTAAATCTTACCGGGACATAATTTCTAGATTAGTGTCGAAAATAATTTTATACTTAAAAAGTATAGAATGCAATTCAATATTAAAAGAAAAGTGAGATTTTGCTCTTATAACTGATTTTTGATGTAAATATAGTATTCGCCAAAGACAAATTTTTCTAAGCCAACGCAAATATAATTTAATTTTTGATATAGCTTTTGAGCAGCTTTATTATCTTTATGAGCTAAAAAGATAATCACACTACCATTATATTTTTTATCCATTAAAGTCATCAATTTACTACCAAAACCTTGATAACGATAGTCAGGATCAACCATTAATCTTGAAAAACCTATAAAGCGATTTCGATAATCAGTTAACTTATATTTTTCAAGAAAGTCATTAATACGTTTTTCGTCACCATCAAAAATATTATTAAAGAAATCACTTTCCTTTTCGCTAGTTAGAAAGCCAATTACTTTATCATTATCAACAACAAGAAAAGTACAATCGGAATTAGATAAATCAGTTAAAAAAATACTTTTATTTGGATAACTAATATCTTGATATATATTAAGATGTTCTTTCTTAAATTCATTTCGAATTTTCTGACATAAATTTAAAACGCCAGGAAGATAACTTGGGTTGCCCTTGATAATTTTAATCATTGATGATAAACCCTCTTTATTTAATTTTAAGACTTTTAATATGATTTACAACACCATCATGCAAATCTGTGCGAGATAATGCAACATCAATTATTGCTTCAATAAATCCTAATTTATCACCACAATCGTATCTTTTACCAATAAAATCATAATAATAAACTGGTTCTTCTTTCATTAATAAACCAATCGCATCAGTTAATTGAACCTCGCCGCCTCTTCCTTTTGGAGTTCGTTCAATTGTCTCAAATATGCGATAATTAAAGACCCACTTTCCAAGAGAAGCTAAATCACTAGGAGCTTCAGATAAGGTTGGTTTTTCAATAATTCCTTTAAGTTCATAAGTTCTTTCATCGACTTTTGCTTTAACATTCATACAACCATATTTAACAATTTGATCATGATTGACCGTTTGACCACCAACTACCGTATGATGATTAAATTTAAGGAATGCATCAATCATTTGCTTGGCAGGAGCAACGTCTTTATAAGTACAAATATCATCGCCACAACAAACAATAAAATCATTTTTGCCAATAATATCTTTAGCTTGTAAAACGGCATGACCAAGACCTAATAATTCTTTTTGCTCAACATAATAAAATTTTGCTTTAGTTGAGGCATCATGAATCATTTTGGCATAAGCTTCTTTGCCACTATTTATTAATTCATCTTCATAAGCCTTGTCAATGTCATAGTATTTTTTGATTTCATCTTTATCTTTTGAAACGATGAAAACGATATTTTCAATTCCACTATCCACTAATTCTTGGACTATATAATCAAGCGTTGGTCGATCAACTATTGGTAACATTTCTTTAGGAAGCCCTTTGGTGATAGGCAAAAATCGTGTCCCTTTTCCGGCACAAGGGATAACCGCCCAGTTAACTTTATTATTCATCTTTATAACCTCTATTATCTATTATAATAAAAATCCGTGCTTTTGTAGCACGGATTTCTAATATTTTTTTGTAAATTCTCTTAAACTAGAGGTTTACGTTATGATAAACAGCTTGAACATCTTCTAATTCATCAAATTCTGAAAGTAAATCGTTAAATTTTTTCTTGTCTTCTTCATCTAAATCAACTTTTTCATTTGCTAATAAGGTATTTTCGCAGTTTTCATAGTCGGTTACACCAATTCCTTTTAAAGCTTCTTTTGCTTTATCTAAGTCATTTGGAGCAACGACAACTTCAGCGATACCATCTTCAAGTGAAATTTCTCTAACATCAACATCACCAAGAACCAAAGTTTCTTCAAGCGATTCCTCAGTACCAGCATAATTAAAATCCATAATACCAGCTTGAGAGAAATTGTATAAAACGCTACCAAGATGTCCACCTTTTCTAGTTAAAGCGGTACGGACATTGATTAATGCACGGTTTGTATTATCAGTGAGGGTGTCAACAACTAATAAACTACCACCAGGACCAAAAGCTTCATATCTGCCTTCTAAGTAGTTAGTAGCATCTCCACCTTGAGCCTTTTTAATAGCTCTTTCAATAACATCTTTTGGACAAGTTTTTCGGAATTTATCGACTGCTGCACGGAGTGCAAGATTACTATCAGGATCTGGGATACCTCTCTTAGCGGCCATGTAAATTTCTTTAGAGGCACGCATGTAGATAGCACTTTTTGCTTTTGCTGTTTTGGCCATAGAGGCGGCTCTTACTTCAAAATGTCTTCCCATAAATATATCCTTTCGTACTGAAATATTTTACTACTCTATACTGCTAAATACTATTATTTTTTTATGAATATAGATAAAAAATAGGCGGAAAAATTCAAATATCCTTATTTTATAAATAACGTCTATTGATATATTATTTTTACTTGTTCCTATTTAATCGATGTTTTTATTGATTTATAGTTAACCTTTTTTAAGAATAAACCATTGGCTTGCGCAGTATATGTAATAATATCTCGTTTTTGATTATTTAAAAAATCACTTATGTCTTCAAGAGTTAAATTATCATTAGCAACTTCAAGCATTGCTCCAACTAATTTTCTTATCATATATGTCATAAATCCATCACCTTTAAAAGTAATAAATAAGTGATTTGCTTTATCTTGAAATTTAATTGAGAAAATTGTACGAACAAAATTTCCCTCGTCACTTGGTTTAGAAGTAAAGTTTTTAAAACAATGCTCTCCAATAAAAAGTTTAGCACATTGTTTCATTTTTTTAATATTAACATCTTTTATACATGCTTCATAACTTCGAAAGAAAGGTAAGTATTCAGCATAATTAATAACATAAATATATTCTTTAGAGACTGCTGAAAAACGGGCATCAAAAGTATCAGGAACAAGAGAAATACTTTTAAAATAAATATCATGAGGAACAAGTTTATTTAAACTATGTAAAACCTTTGCTTTATTGATTTTACTTTCGACATCAAAAGTAGCCACTTGCGCTAAAGCATGAACGCCTTTATCAGTTCGACCAGAGGCCGAAATTTTGATAGATTTAGAAAAAATTATGCTTAAAGCTTTTTCAATGGTCGCTTGAATAGTTTTACTTTCGTTTTTTTGAATAGCATAACCATAGTAATTGCTACCATCATAACTAAAAACTAATTTGTATCGCATATTAGAAAGTTTCTCCAATATGGAATAAGAAATCTAAGAAACTAACGTTATAATTACTCGCTAAAACACAAAGATAAATAAAGAAGCCTAAAAAAGCTAAGAGGAAAATCAAAGTAAATAAATCTTTTAAAGAGAATTTTAATGATCGATATCTACTGCGAACTCCATAAGGATCATACCCTCTTGCATCCATCGCTAAAGCTAACTCATCACTTCTTGAAAAACAAGAAACTAATAAAGGAATGATTAAAGTTGTAATTGATTTAACTTTTTTAGAAATAAAACCACGATTATAATCAACACCTCTTGAAGTTTGTGCTCGCATTATTCGTTGCGCTTCTTCAAGTAAAGTTGGAATAAATCTTAAAGCTAGTGAAATAGTCATTGAAATAACTTGTGTTGGAAACTTAAAAATCTTTAAAGGAGTTAAATACCATTCAAAAGCATAAGTAATATCTAAAGGTGAAGTTGAACTAGTTAAAATCATCGTTAAAACAATCATTAAAATAATTCGTAATCCAACCCTCAAAGCATTAAAAAGCGATTCGTAATAGATACAAAAACCATTTGGAAATTGAATCATTATATGAGTTGTTTCGCCATATGGAATAAGACAATTAATAATAATTAAAAATAACATCATAAACCATAGAGCACTTAAACTTTTGATAAAACTTTTAAAACTAATTCGAGTAATAATGGCCACTATCGCAATAAAAACTGTAATGATTCCTAGAATAAAGAACGAATTTGCAAAATCACCATAATTTAAGAAAACGACCACCATTAAAGCAATCAAAAGAAAAACTTTTAATCGACTATCAAGTTTATGGACAAAAGTTCCACGATTATTGAATTTACCAAATACTCGACTATCCATTGTTTTTCTCTTTTACAATTGCATCAATTAGCGCATCAAAATCATTAATTGACTTTAAATCTTTTTTAAAGCCATTATTTTCTAACAAATGTTTAAATTTATATAAAGTTGGGATCTCTAAACTATATTTATCGACTCCTTTTTCATTGAAAAGTTTTTGCGGAGTTGTTACCTTAAGTAATTTTGAATCATTTAAAACAATTACTTTTGTCGCGTACTTCATAACTACATCCATATCATGAGTTACCACTACAATAGTCTTACCATTGTTATGTAATTCACCTATTAAATTTAAAATATCGAGTTTAGCAATTGGATCTAAACCAACAGTAGGTTCATCAAGAATCATTATTTCGGGATTAGAAGCAAGAATACCCGCGATAGCTACTTTTCTTTTTTCTCCTCCGGATAATTCAAAAGGCGAACGAGAAAAATTACTTTCAGGAATGTGAACATTATTGAGAGCCTCTAGAGCAACTTTTTTAGCTTCTTCTTCATTAAGACCGAAATTCTTAGGGCCAAACATTACATCTTTTAAAACGGTTTCTTCAAAAAGTTGATACTCAGGAAATTGAAAAACAATACCAACCTTTTTTCGTAACAAAAATAATTTTTTCGAACGTTTTTTCTTATCTTTTGTCACGATAAAATCATCAACAATAATTTCTCCTTCATCTGGAATAATTAATCCGTTGAACATTTGAATCAGAGTAGATTTTCCAGCTCCAGTTTTACCAACAATCGCCACAAAATCCTTTTTTTCGATGCCAAAAGAAACATTATCTAAGGCTTTTAAATGCACCTTATCACTATAATCATAGGTATAGGAAACGTTTTTTACTTCAATTTGCATATTTCCCTCGCTAAATCTTCTAAGGTGTTTGCTTTATCGTCTATTATGATTCCTTTATCTTTCAAAGCATTTCTTACTTTAAAAATAAATGGAACATCTAAGCCAATACTATTAATTTCTTTTACATCTTTAAAAACTTCATTTGGATTTCCATCCTTATAAATTTTTCCTTGATTTAAAATAATTACCCGATCACTCATATAAGCTTCTTCGATATCGTGGGTAATTGAAATAAAAGTTAATTCAGGATCTTCTTTACGCATGTTATTAATTAAGCGCTTAATATCCTCGACGCCTTCTGGATCAAGCATGGAAGTTGCTTCATCAAAAATAATTACCTTTAGTCCTAAAGCTAAAATTCCAGCAATAGCAACACGTTGTTTTTGTCCACCAGATAGTTCACTTGGTTCTTTATTGATTTTCGACCCCATACCAACACGATTAGCGTATTCATGAACTAGAGTTTTCATTTTTTCAAAAGGAATATTTCGATTTTCTAAACCAAAAGCGATATCATCTTCAACTGTCGAACCAATAAATTGATTGTCAGGATTTTGAAAAACAATCCCGACGGTTTTTCTTATTTCATGAACAGTTTTTTCTTCTTCTTTTACCCCATTTAAAAAAACTTCACCACTTAATGGTTCAAGTAAATAGCAAAGTATTTTAGCTAAAGTGGATTTTCCACTACCATTATGGCCAATTAAAGTTACATATTCACCTTTTTCCACTGAAAAAGAAACGTCGTTTAAGGCGCCAAGTTTGTCTTCATAATTATATGAAACATGTTTAACTTCAATTACTGGTGTGCTCATTATTTTAATATAAATTCCTTATAACGTCCTTTGTATTCTTCGTATTGAATTCCTGCTAAATCAAGTAATTTTTTACTTGCTCGAACATCAAGATGTTCAGCATATTTATCACTTAAATATACTACCTTTTTGATTCCGGTTTGAATCATCGCTTTAGCACATTCATTGCAAGGGAAAAGCGTAACATAAATTGTACAATCTTTAACACTACTACCATTTCTAACATTCAAAATGGCATTAAATTCGGCATGGCAGACATAAAGAAATTTATTATCTAGATCATCATTTTTATTCCAAGATAAATCTTTATCGTCTATATGTCGAGGCATTCCATTGTAACCAATTGAAACAACTTTGTTGTCATTATCAACGATAACTGCCCCAACCTGGGTAGAAGGATCTTTGCTTCTTTTGGAAGCGATGATCGCCATACCCATAAAACATTCGTCCCATGAAATTCTATCCATAAATTACTCCTTAAGTAGATTTTTAAGAACTAATAACATGGTCTCCATCTGATTAATTGATAAATATTCATATCTACCATGATAATTATATCCACCAGTACCAAGATTTGGACATGGCAAACCCATGTAGGTAATCATCGCTCCATCAGTTCCACCTCTAATAGGTTCATAACTTAATTTAAGTTGGCTTGCTAAATAAGCTTTGTTAATCATCTCAATAGCTTCAGGATGAACTATAAAATAATCACCCATATTGCGATAAGAATCTTGTATTTTAACAGTTATTTTAGCCGTTGGATGGAGTTTTTGAATCTTTTCTCCAGCTTCTTTCATTAAAGCAATTTTTTCATTAAGTAATTCTTTACTAAAATCACGAATAATATAATTTAAAGTTGCCTTATCAATATTACTTTTAACATTTTCAAGCATTATAAATCCCTGATAACCATCGGTCTTTTCAGGAACTTCATCTTTTGGTAATAAATTCTGATATTCACAAGCGATTGTACTAGCATTTTGCATAATACTTTTTGCACTACCTGGATGAATTGAAACACCTTCAATTTCAACAAGGCCAGCAGCGGCATTAAAGTTTTCATGGTTAGCATAAAAACATGGACCACCATCAATCGTAAAACCAATATCAGCTTTCATTTTATTAACATCAAAATGCTTCCAACCTCCACCAACTTCTTCATCAGGAGTAAAACATATTGCTAAGTTATTATTAAATTCTTCTTTATGTTCAAGAACATATTTAGTGATTTCAAAAATCAAACAAACGCCAGCTTTATCATCGGCACCGAGTAAATGGTCACCATCAGTTACAATTAAATCATCTCCCTTTAAAGTAGCTAATTCCGGAAATTGCACTGGAGACATCGAATAATGATCATTTAAAACGATCATTCCTCCATCATAATTTTTAATTATGCGAGCATTTTTACAACCTCCAGCTAAAGCAGGAGAGGTATCCATGTGGGAAATCAAACCAATAGTTTTTGCTTTACCTAAATTAATATGGCCGTATACTAAGCCAAATTCATCTTTATAAGCATCACTAACTCCAATTTCTTTTAGATCATTTACAAGCATATCAGCGAAAAAAAGTTGACTAACCGTTGATGGGTAAGTCGAACTATCTTCACTAGATATCGTATCGTAAGCGATATATTTTAAGAACCTTTCAATCATTGTCATACTATTTGACTCCATAGACATAAAGTTTTATGTCTTTAAATAACATTTTATAATCACTATCAAGACAGGATGAAGAAGCTAAATTTCCCCAAGAAGAAATACTTAAGGTCATCTTTGAACTATTTGTTATGACGATTTCTTTAAAAGTATAAGTCGCATAAGTTAAACTATATCCTGTAAGAGAAGAAACACTTTTATCATCTAGATTTAGTTTATAACTTTGATATGTAGATAGTGTTGAACTACAAGTTGTAGCATCTTGATAAGAAGAAAAAGAAAAATAGACCATCACTTTAGAATAACTACTATTTGCCTTTTTTAGTGCGACTAAATCGACCGAGATCAAATCATCTCTAGAGGTAGCTACATAAGCTCCATCTTCACTAGGTAAAATGGTTGTTAAATAATTATACTTATCACCTAAAGTATAATATCCCGTTGTTGTCGTTTCGTTTTCAAAAATATTTTCATAATCTGGAGTTATCGAACAAAAAGTTACGATAAGAGCCATACCAATAAAAATTGGTAAACTAAAAAGAACAAATTTCCACCATTTATTCTTTTTTTCTTTTTGATATTTAGGGTCGTTTTCTAATTTATCCATCTTCTCTTTATCTTCGTAATTATATTCCATTTCCTAATTATACTTTAAAGTATAATTAATTAAAACATACTTTACTTTTAAAGTGTGCTAAAATTATTTATATGAAAATATCTTACATAATTGATGCACATGCACATACTGGATATTGGCCAAATTTAAAAGAATGTGAGACTTTTTTGCTTGATAGTAATAGAAAACATCATATAAATTTTTGTCTTTTTAGTTTTGATGGAAGCGAATTTGTTGGTGAAAGTGATAAAAGAACTCGTATAGTTAATCAAATAATTGGATTTTCAAAAGCTTACGATTTTGCTCTCAAAAATAAAAATAATTTTGGCATGCTTTGTTGGATTAGACCACATACTGAAAATAATTTTAAAGAAGTTGAAAGTTTTATTGCTTCTCATCGTAACATGATATATGGTTTAAAAATTCATCCATATTTAAGTCGACTTAAAATTAATAGTCCTAAATTAATCCCTTATTTTAGAATGGCTGAAAAATTCAATTTACCAATTTGTGTTCATACCGCAATTGATAAATATTCCAAATTATCTTATCTTGAAAAAGTAGCAAAAGATTGGCCTCACCTAACCTTTATTGCGGCACATGCTGGTTTATTATCTAATCATAAAGAAGCCCTAAAAGCCGTGCAAAACATTCAAAATCTCTATATTGATACAGCTTGGGTAGATATGAATTCACTTATTATGTTTAAAGAAAAAAACCTTCTTGATCGAGTCATTTTTGGGACTGATAATCCAATTGATGGAGAAGGAACGCTTGATAAAGAAATATATAAAAATTATTTCGACAACAAAATAAATTTAAATGATAAAGAATATGCAAACGTAATGTATAAAAACGCTATTCGTGTCTACAATATTAGTGAAAAGGTTTTAAAAGAGAAATAACTAAGCCTAGTGGGCAAGTTCCACTTCCACCAGTGCAATTTCCGCTTGATGATCCGCCGTTTTGCGCCAAAACTATAACAACTATTAAAACAATCACAACTGAAATAATTAAAATAATTGAAGTTATAAGAGCTTTTGAATTCCAAACTATTTTCTTAAGTTCACTACCCTTTTGTTCTTCTTTATTTTCTTCTTTAGTTACTTCGTTATTTGTTTCTTTAATATCTTTTTTATCTTTATTTTCCATCTTTATTTTTCTCCTCTTCGTTAATGTCGACTTTTTGCATCGTATCTAAATCAATTACTTTATCATCGACTTTTACTTCTTTAATTAATGCACCTTTAACATTGAAAAATGTAGTTACATTAAGTGCTATTGTAATCAAAATAATGTGCACAAAGCAAGCAATAAATCCAACGAGTGATTGAATAACAAAAACGAACCAAAAATTATAGCTCAATAAAAAAGATTTAATGATACTAGAAATTGGAATTTTAAAAACAAAATATGTCAGAAAAACTGATGTAGCAATCGTATAAATATTATAATATTTATTAATCTTTGCATTCTTAAATTTGCTTCTTATAAGCATAACCCCCACCACAAATAGAATTGAAACAGCGAAACTACCAACTCCAATGGTCCATTTTAACCAATTTTCAATAATATATATTTTGTTTCCAGATTCACTTGGAAAAGAATCATTTAGTGTAAAGAATAAGGTTAAAAATAATGAAAGTAAAAAGAGAATAATACTCAATGAAATAGGAGCTTTTTTATCACTTTTATGATCAAAAATACGGTATATAAAATATGGAACTAAACCAGTTAAAGTAGCTGGAATTGTATAAAGTGGATTAAATGCTCCGCCTTGTGGAACCAAAATTGCTCCAAAAATATCAGCAAATGTTCCAACAATTGCTCCCCAAAGTGGTCCTAAATATAGGGAACTAAACATAACTAACGAAGGAGTTAAACCAACCTTTAAAAAAGGTAAACCAAATAGTGATGGCAAACTAACAAAGCGCGATAAAATAATACCTAATGCAATAAAAAGTGCACTATAACTAATTTTTAACATTAATGTCATTTTTCTCATAATTAATTACGCTTTATTGCTTTCCTAAGAGATCTGTCAACATCTCTTTTTTTGATTACTTCACGTTTATCATAAAGCTTTTTGCCTTTTCCTAATGCAATTTCAATCTTACAAAAACCTTTTTTTAAATATACTTTAGTTGGAATTATTGTATAACCATCTAAAGTGCTTTTATCACATAATTTTTTAATTTCTTTTTTATGAAGCAATAATTTTCTTGTTCTCAAAGGATCATGCCCAAAACTAACAGCTTTATCATATGGAGCAATATTCATATTCAAAATATATGCTTCATTATTTTTAATAACAATATAACTATCATTAATAGAACAACCACCTAATCGAATTGATTTAATCTCGCTTCCTTGTAGTTCAATTCCACACTCCAAAAAATCACTTAAATAGTAATTAAATGAGGCTTTTTTGTTTTGAACTAATATTTTTCTACTAACTGAGATATCTTTCACGAGTAAAATTATAAAATATTTTTGAATTTTTTAATATAGTAATCGATTGTATAATCAAGCGATGTATAGAAATTATTTTTAGAATTGAAACCTAATTCATTTACAATTTTATCAGCATTTATCGCATATCTTCTATCATGATTTTTACGATCAGCAATGTTAACCATTAACGATTCAGGTTTAGAAAGTTTATTAAGAATGTATCGCACAATTTCTAGATTTGATTTTATATTATTTGTGGAAACATTATAGATATTACCTAAAGTACCAAAACGCAATACTAAATCTATTGCCTTACAATGGTCATCGACAAAAATCCAATCACGATAATAATTACCATCACCATAAATAGGAATTGATTTATTATTTAAAGCATTATAAATAACTAATGGTATTAATTTATCAATGTATTGATTAGGACCAAAATTATTCGATGAACGCGTAATAGTCATTGGAAAACTATTTTGTTTAAATTCATTTATTAATTTCACATCTCCGATTGCCTTACTATTTGAATAGGGATTTGTAGGCTGTAAAGGAGTGTTTTCAAGAAATGGTTGACCCAAATTAGGGCCATAAACCTCATCCGTCGAAACCTGATGAAATCTTTTAACATGATATTTTTTCGCAAGATCAATAAGACAAATAAGACCACCAACGTTTGTATTATATGTAATATCAGGATGAGCAATTGAAAAATCTACACTACTTTCAGCAGCAAAATTTACAACATAATCAAAAGAATTTTCTTTAAAAATTTTTTCCATCGCTAAAGAATTGCAAATATCTTCTTTAATAAATTTAAAATTTTTGTTATTAGAAAATGGTCGAATATTATCGATACTTCCAGCATAAGTAATTTTATCAACGCAAACTACAACATCATTTTTATAATTGCCTAAAATATATTCAATGAAATTAGAACCGATAAATCCACAACCACCAGTTACTAATATTTTCATTTTAATAAGTCCTATTTATTTTATAGTAAACATTGACCATTGTATCAAGATTTTTTCCATCAACAAAATTTAGATTTCGATCTTGAATCATACCTAATTCTGGTCGAGATTTACTAGCAATCTTTAAAATTCGTTTAATAAAAACTTGTTTAAATTTACTATATCTTGCAATATCAAATCCACCCGGAATTAAATAAAGTCTTACATGATAATCTTGTAAACAGTTTGCCATAATGACACAGTCTTTTTTATCCTCAGAATAAGGCTCCATTCCTACAGCAAAAATGAAGATATTTTTATCTTTCATATATTTATATTTTTTAAGAAATTTACTTAAACCTAAAATAACATTGTTTCTTAATGGCCCCATAAAAATAATATTCTTGTTGTCTTGAATATCTTTCTTCTTAAATTTATTAATCTTTACATCTTTTTCACATTCAATACGTGGTTTAAGTAATTCCACATAATCATATGTGAAACCTGTATTAGTTTTATAAATAATTACTGTTTTCATCTTTACAATTATAACAAAATAAAACATTAAAGAAAGTGCATTTAATAATTGACAGTTGAATAATTGCTCAACTATAATACTATAGGTTAAGGAGAAGATTATGAAAGAAGATATCAAACTTGATGTACCATTTAATAATAAAAACTCTAAATTTCAGAAAAATTTCGAACGTATTGACCAACAAACTTATTATTATATGGCAAATTTTTTACAAGTATTTAGTGATGAAAGTCGCTTAAAAATTATTGTCCTTTTAGATCTAAAAGAATATACCGTTTCTGAATTATGTTTAAAATTATCAATGAGTAAATCAGCGATTTCTCACCAATTAAAAACTTTACGTGATGCTAAAATAATTAAATATAGACGCGTTGGTAAGAATCTATTCTACTCACTTTCAGATAATCATGTTTCTGAAATATTAGAAACTACTTTGGAACACATAAGTGAGGATTAGATATGAATTTTATTAAAAAACATCTTTTTGCTTTTCGTTTTTTCATTTCGCTAGCTTTATTGATTTCTGCAATAATAATAGATAAAACAGTTGAAAACAGTTATACGCTTGTCTTAATTCTTTGTTTAGTTGGATATGTAATTATGTCTATAGATTTATATATTGAATCCGTTAAATCTATCATTCATAAAGAATTTTTCAACGAAGTAACATTAACAATCATTGCCTCTGTTGCTGCAATTGCCATTGCTGAACCAACAGATGGTCTCGCCGTTATTATGTTTTTCCAATTAGGTGAATTCTTCGAAGAATTTGCTTTAGCAAGTTCTAAAAAATCAATTAAAGCAATCTTAGCTTTGAGACCTGAATTCGTAAGGCTTATCATTAAAGGAAAAGAAATAAAATCTGCTCCTGAAAAAGCACAAATTGGTGATTTATTTGTTGTTAAACCAGGTGAAATTGTTCCAATAGATGGCATTGTTGTTGAAGGTTTTTCTCAATTAAATACGTCATCAATCACGGGAGAATCACTTCCTTCTGATGTATCTAAAAATGATAAAATTATATCAGGAGTAATTAATCTAAATTCACCATTAACAATAAAAGCCACTAGAATTTATAAAGAATCGACAGTCGCTAAGATCTTAGATATTGTCGAAAATGAAGCTAGTAAAAAGACTAAATCCGAAAAATTCATTACAAAATTTGCCAAAATATATACGCCTATTGTCATTGCTATCGCTTTTATCATTTCAATTGTTCCACCTTTATATTTTGGATTTGCAAATAATGATTGGGCTACCTGGAATGATTGGATTTTTAGAGGTGCTTCAATGCTTGTTATAGCATGTCCTTGTGCGATTGTAATCTCAATACCAATGTCATATGTTGTTTCAATAGGTGTTGCAAGCAAGCACAAAATCCTAATTAAAGGTTCCACTTATCTTGAACTTCTAAATAAAGTAGATAATATTTTTCTAGATAAGACAGGCACAATAACTGCAGGGAAATTTGATATTTTCTCAATTAATCCTGTTAAAGGTATTTCTAGTGATGAATTATTATTAATTGCTAGAATTGGTGATTCTCGCTCCAATCATCCTATTGCTAAGGCAATTGTAGGAAATACTGACTTAAGTAATTATTATAAAAAAATAAAGAATTATAAAGAAATAAATGGGAAAGGTGTTTCATTATTATACGAAGATAAATTGTTGCTAGTTGGGAATGATAAACTACTAAACGATAATAATATTGATTTCAAAAAAACATCCGAAATAGGTACTATTATTTATGTTTCGTTAGCAGAAAAATTTCTTGGTTATTTAGTAATACGTGATGTCATCAAACCTGAAACTATTGAAGCAATAGAATTATTAAAAAAGCAAAAGATCAAAAATATTACAATGCTTACTGGAGATAATTTAGATATAGCCAAAAATATTGCAAAAGAAACTGGTATAAATAACTATCAAGCCAACTTACTTCCAATCGACAAAACCAAAGTATTAGAAGATGCAAAAAAGCGAAACGAAATTTCAATTTTTGTTGGAGATGGAGTCAATGATGCACCTTCTCTTGTCTTAAGTGATATTGGAATTTCAATGGGGAATATAGGCAGTGATTCAGCAATTGAAGCTAGCGATATTGTAATCATGGATGATGATTTAAGAAGAATATCGTTTTTAAAATCTTTAGCAAAACTTAATCGTTTTGTTGTTTACTACAACCTTATATTTGCTATAGCTATTAAAGTAGCAACTATCTTTTTAGAAATGTTTGGTCTTTTAAAAGAATATTCAATTATTGTCGCCATATTTGCCGATGTTGGTGTTACTATTATTTGTTGTATTAATAGCTTACTAATTAATTTAAAGAAAAAATAATTATTTAACGACTTTTGCAAGTCCGCCAACACTTGTTTCCTTATAATCTTGATTTAATGATTCTCCAGTCATTTTCATCGCAGAAACAACTTCATCAAAACTGACTTTGTTTTTGCGATATGGAGAAATGTTTTTTGCATATAGATAACTCTCATAACTACGTAAAACAGCAATTCCATTGCGTTCTATACATGGAATTTGTACATATCCATCAACTGGATCACAAGTTAATCCTAAAAAATGTTCAAGGGAAACTTCACTAGCATATTCTATTTGATATAAAGATAAATCCTTAATATAACAAAGAGCCGCACTAGCCATACTAGAAGCGACACCAACTTCGGCTTGGCAACCAAGTACAGCTCCACTAATTGACGCGTTTGCTTTACATATGTTGCCAATAACACCCGCAACTTTTAAAGCATTGATAAGTTTTTCTTTAGTGACATTATTAAATTTATATTCGTAATAAAGAATGGCAGGAATAATTCCAGAAGAGCCGCAAGTAGGAGCGGTAACAATTGTGTCTCCACAAGCATTTCCTTCAACAACCGCATAAGCAAAAGATGTAATAAGCATCATATATCTTTCATTTGCTTGATCTATTTTTAATGCGTTCTCATATATTATTTTTGCGACTCGTTGAAGACCAAGTTTTCCAGGAATCAAACCTTGTTTATTTAAATTTAGTTCAACCGAATCAAGCATTTTATTTAAAACATTCTCAAGATAGTTATTGATATTTTTATCATCAAAACGATCAACAAAATTGCTTAAAGAAATTTTATTAACTTCACAATAATTTTTAATTTCTAAAAAATCTTTAAATTTATATTGGTCAATTATTTGGTTATCAGCTAGATTAGTAACAATCTTTCCACCACCAACTGAATAGTAAGTCGTTTTTTTAACACACGAATTATCAACGTAAGCTTCGAAAGTTAAAGTATTTGGGTGTTGAAGATTTTTAAAAGAATAATCAAAAATAACTTTATGATTAAAATCTTTTAAAACTAAATCTATTGTTTGATCAGTTAAATGACCTTTGCCAGTTAAAGCTAAAGAACCAAATAAAGTAGCAACAATCTGTGAGATTTTTTTAGAGTCTAAGTCTTTAATAAAATCTTTAGCGGCATGATTTGGTCCAATTGTATGTGAAGAAGAAGGACCAGGCCCAATTATATATAGATTTTCAATAGATTCCATATTAGTTTTCTCCTGAAATACCCATTAGCAACTCGCTTAAAGATATTTTTAAACCTATCGCAATTTTATTAATAACTTTTAAGGTTGGATTCCGATTACCTCTTTCTAAATCGGAAAGATAATTCGTATTGATATTCGATTCGAAAGCTAATTCCTCAATAGTTTTTTTCGCTTTGATACGTAAATAACGTACTCTTTGACCCAATTGATAATTAACATCAATACTTTTTTCAATCTTCATGACGATATCCTTTCGCCATCTCTTTAATTTTAATAAAAAGATGATTTATATTTGATTTAGACACCACTACTTTAATTCTATTTGTTAATAATTTAGCTAATTCCGCATATGTAGCTTCAGGATTTTCTTTTCTTAGATAACACAATTCTTTTATTTTATCATTGGCAATATTTTCTAAACCAAGCCACTTTTCTATTTCATCAATATCGCGAATTTGTTCACTTGCTTTATCAATAGTTTTTTTATAATTATAAGAATCCATATTCATTAAACGATTTGATACATTAGCAAAATCTCTATCAACACGTATATTTTCAAAATTAAGGCAAGAATTATTAGCATCAATGTAAGCTAAAAAATCACTTATTTGATCAGATTTTTTAAGATAGACAACATAGTTATTTCTACGTTTAATAACTTTAAAATCAAAGACTAAGTCTTTTACTTTTTTAATTAATTTTAGTATAGCATTACTAAAATCTTCATCGCTTGTATAAAATTCTAAATGATAATTACTACTTTTTGGGTCGCTACAACTACCAGTAGATAAAAATAAGCCTTCAAGATATCCACGGATTTTTAGGTCTTTATCAGTTAAATTATAAGAAATTTTGCTATCTAAAAAATTAATCTCAAGATCTTTTAATAGTAAATCTCCCCCTTTATTTATATTAATTAAATATTCGGTATTCTTATAAAATTTCATAACACGACGAAAAGTAAAATTGATATCAAGAGCGGGATAGATTTTTTTTAATAAACTATATATATACTTGGCTACTTTATTGTTTTCGGTTTTAAGAACAAGCTTAATTTCTGCACTATTAAAAACAATACTACCACTAACACGAATGAAGGAACTTAAAAGAGATTTGTCTTTAGTTTCATCAAAAGGCAACTCGCATAATTCTTCTTTAATTTGTTGTGTAAAACTTGTCTGAACTTCCATAGATAAAGTATACACTTTTAAGTGTTATTTATTAAGTGAGTTTAAATATCTGATTGCACTTGTAGCAGCAATTGCGCCATCACTTGAAGCCGTAACAATTTGCTTTAAGGATTTTTGAACGATATCTCCTGCAGCATAGATTCCTTTAGTCGAAGTTTCACAGTTATTATTAACTTCGATATAACCATTAACATTTTTTAATTCGAGTGAAGTTAAGAAATAACTACCAGGAATATCTCCTACAAAAGGAAAAGCTCCTACACAAGATATTTCTTTATCTTCGTTAGTTTTCATGTCATGAATTTTTACTTTGGTAAGACCAAAATCATCACCAATAAATTCTTTGATCATACAAGGATACAAAAATTCAACTTTACTTGATGCTTTTAGATGCTTTAAATTTGTTTCGTCATCATCTAAATTATTATCGTTAACTAAGTATAATTTACCAACCAATTTTTCAAGATAAAGAGCTTCTTTATAGCCTTTAGTTGAATTTGCAAAAACAACCACATCTTTGCCTTTAAAAAAGAAACCATCACATATTGCACAATATGAAATACCCTTGCCTTGAAATTCTCTTTCGCCAGGTACACCAGTTTTTTTATTACTAGAACCAGTTGCAATGATAATAGCTTTCACAAGATAAATATTATTTTCACCAACTACTTGGAAAAAACTATTCACTTTAGTAATACCTTTAATACCATCAGTCAATGTTTCAACATTATGTTCTTTTAATTGTTTTCGGTAGAGTTCAATCATTTCAATTCCAGAAGTTTTAGAAAGTCCAGGATAATTATCAATCTCAGTAATTATATTTAATTTTCCACCAAACATATCCTTTTCTACTATACAAAAAGAATATTTAGAACGTGATAAATAAATAGCTGCCGCAACTCCAGCTGGTCCACTACCGATGATTAAAATGTCTTTATTGATGGTCATAGTTAATTATTTCCTTATATAATTCATTATACGAATCTATAAATTTAAATGGAAATATTTTGCTTGAAAACTTTCTTTTCTTCATTGTCATAATAATCGTTTTGACTTTCGCATTTTTCCCACAAAAATAATCAAATTCAGTGTCTCCAACGCTGATTATCTCATTATTAGAAACTTTAAAATGATCCATAATCATTAATAGTCCCTCAGGATCAGGTTTAAAATGTTTTAAGTCATCGCTCGTGACAATGTAATCAAATAAAGATAAAGTATTCATCTTTTTTAGTGAATATTCGGTCATTTTACGATTTTTACTCGTTAAGATTGCTAATTTATAATTAGCCTTTTTAAACTTCTCAAGTACGCTATTGCAATTATCAAAAAAGACAAGCGAATCATCATAGTATTTTTTAGTTCTAGTATCATATTCTTTATAAATAAAATTTGGATCTTGTTCAGGAAAAACTTTTTTAATCGTTTCTAATAATGGTGGTCCACTAAAAGTACGAATGGTTTCTAAATCTAAAGAAAAATCCTTTGGTTTATAAACTCTAAAAAGTTCTAGCCAAGTATTAATAATGACATTATCTGTATCAATCAAAGTCCCATCAAGATCAAAAACAATGACTTTTATCATGTTAAACTTTCTTTTCTTCTTTGATGCGTGGTATTAATTTTCCGTTATCTCGCATAAATTGCCAAATGGCAAGAAGGATTACAATTAATAAACCAATACCAATCATAAAATATGCACTATAAACGCTCCACATGTCATCATTTCCCATATTAAAACTAGAATCTCTTAGTGGTTCTAAAATTGCTCTAGTTGTTCCATACCATGCAAGATAATACCCAAGATTACAACCTTCTGGAGTAATAGCCTCAACAATCTTGTTATACCATTTTTTCGAACCATCTTTTTTGACCCAAAGTTTTCGTAAACCACGGCACACACCAAATTCTAAAACAGCAAAACCAGCATAGTTTATAAATGACTCAATATAAAAAAGAGGAGGATATATAGTGTTATTTAATAAAAGAGCAAGGGCTGCACTTTGATTAAATACCCTATGCGCACTACTAAAATGCATGTTATTTCTGATAACAGTTGGAAGCCACATCCAATTAGAAATATTATCAGTAATGGCCACACCATGTACTTCATTATTAAAGAAATTTCCCCATCTACCAAGGCCTTGTGCTAGTAAAATGGTTGGAATTACTAAATCTAAAAGTAAAAGATAATTAATTCGTGTATAAGGTGTTTTATGATTGATATATTTAATTACTAAAAGATAAATTAAACAAACAATTACAGCTAAGGAAGCTCCCATAATTGCTAGTCCACCATCCGTAATTCTAAATATCTTCCAAAAATCTTTATCAAAACCATCACGAGTCCAATTGCCAATCACATACCATAATCGGCAGCCAACAATACCAGTAGGTAAACCAATTAAAAAGACGGTGGATAATAGTCCTCTTTCGCCATATTTAACTCTTAATAAATAATCGGAAATAGCATAAGCACAAATTGCCCCAAAAAGAATACATAAAGCATAGAAAGCAATCTCAAAACCCCATGCATCAGTACTAGGAATAGGTGCCCAATCAAAACCAGTATAGGCGGTAACTAATCTAATTCCACTGCTACCAATATATAATCTATTTAATAAAGGATAGCGTAAATAAGGAGCATTACCTTCACTAAAAATTAAGAAAGCAACGATAAATAAGACAAAAATACCAGCCATTTGCCAAAAAACTTTTTTACGTAATTTTGCATCTTCTTGAAATGAAAAGAAAAAGTAATAGCAGAAATATAAAATTAAAGAAAATAACGTAATCGCAGTTAAAATGCTGCCACCAAATATTAGAAGATAATGCAAGGAATCTACACTTGTTAATAAAGTGACACTAATATATTCAGCATTTTCAGGATTCATGTAAAATTGAATATCGAATAAAATAAAAGAAACTAATAAACTTAAAAAAGAAGAAAGAAAATAGTATTTATATTTTTTAAGAAAATCAAAACCGACTTTCTTGCCTTTAAAAGCTTTATAAGTTGGATAAATAAATAATCCAATTGCTGCAACTAAAAGAACAAAGGCAAACGCTAAACAAACCGCATAAATGACATAATTTCCATATTCATTATTCATTTTTCTTTTTTTCCTTTCGCTTTAAGTCTTCTTCAAGAGATCTTTTTAGATAAAAAGCCGTGTAACTATTAGGGTTAGTAATTATTTCTTCTGGGGTTCCAGTTGCCACAATTTCTCCACCCTTATCGCCACCATCAGGTCCAATATCTATTATATAATCCGCCATCTTTATAACATCTAAATTATGTTCGATGCAAATTATTGTATCACCACCATTAACAATCTTCTCCAAAACATTAAGAAGTTTACTAACATCATCTACATGAAGTCCTGTAGTAGGTTCATCAAGAATATAAACAGTCTTACCAGTTGGTTTTTTGGCAAGATAATAAGCTAGTTTAACTCTTTGAGCTTCTCCTCCACTTATTGTTGTTGATTGTTGGCCAACTTTCATATAGCCAAGACCAACATCACATAAAGTTTTTAATTTTGAAGCCACTTTATGGTAGTTTTTAAACAATTCATAAGCATCTTCAATTGTCATATCTAAAACATCAGCAATTGAATAACCTTTAAAAGTGCATTGTAAGGTTTCTTCATTATATCTTTTACCACCACATTCATCACACTTTACATAAACATCAGGTAAAAAATTCATTGCAATACGGACAACACCATCTCCATAACAATGTTCGCATCTTCCTCCAGGAACATTAAAACTAAAACGTGATTTTGTATAACCACGAGCTTTCGCTTCAATAGTATTTGCAAAAATTTCACGAATATCATCAAAAGCTTTAACATAAGTTGCTGGATTACTACGAGGAGTTCTACCAATTGGCTCTTGAGTAATATCAATAACTGAATCAATATAATTTAAACCAGTAATTTTTGAATATATTCCTGTTTCAATATCTTTACCAAATAATTCTTTTTGCACTGCTTTAAAAAGTGTTTCATTAATCAAAGAAGATTTTCCACTTCCTGAGACTCCACTAACACAAATAAAAGTCCCTAAAGGAAATTTAGCAGTGATATTTTTTAAATTATTGGTTTTACAACCACTGATTGTCAAAAATTTTCCGTTACCTTTATTTCGAGAAAGTGGTACAGGAATATATTTTTCACCCGATAAATATTGACCAGTTATACTTCGTTTTTCTTTTTCTATATCTTCAAGAGTTCCGGTTGCAACGATCTCTCCACCATGGTGTCCAGCACCTGGACCAACATCCACAATATAATCGGCACTACGAATCATTTCTTCATCATGTTCTACAACAATAATTGTGTTACCAAGATCACGCATCTCTTTTAATGTGGCAATTAATTTTTCAGAATCTCTTTGATGTAAACCAATTGAAGGTTCATCTAATACATAAAGTACTCCGCTAAGTTTACTACCAATTTGTGTAGCCAAACGAATACGTTGTGATTCTCCTCCCGATAGGGTCATTGCATAACGATTAAGGGTTAAATAATCAAGACCAACATCAATCAAAAATTTACTTCTATTTTTAATTTCATTAACAATTTGCTCAGCAATTTTCCAATCATAATCACTAAGATGATTATGTAAATCACTCATGAAAGCATAAAATTTATCAAGTGAAAGACAAGTCAATTCATAGATATTAAGGCTATTAATTCTAACGCTTAAAACCGCTTCGTTTAAACGAGCACCATGACAAGTTGTACAAATTTTATCTTTTAAAAATTTTGCATAATAATCACGAAGAAATTCGCTACTAGTTTCGTGATATAATCTTTCAATTTTAGTTTTGATTCCTTCAATCAGACGAAAATGTTTATTAACGTTACCACTCGAAGATTTAATATCATACTTAATCATTTCTTTCGATCCGTTCATGATGATGTCAATTTGTTCACTCGTGTAATTTTTAAACGGAATATTTGTTGGGATTTTATAATAATTTAAAAGAGTTTTAAAATCTTGCCAATCGAGATTTTGTGAATTAACTGTCGATTTATAATATAAAATAGCCCCTTTATCAATAGATAAACTTTTATCTGGAACAATTAAGTCAAGATCAGCCTCTTGATTTATTCCAAGTCCATTGCAACTAGGACAAGCGCCAAGTGGGGAATTAAATGAAAAAAGACGTGGTTCAAGTTTTGGAACAGTGAAACCACATTTTGGACAAGCAAAATGTTCACTATAGAGTTTTTCATTATCGTTTACAGACACTAAAACGAAACCATTAGCCCAATCACTTGCTAATTCACATGCTTCAAATACTCGTGATCGACTATCGTTTTTTAAAGCTATACGATCAATTACGATATCAATATCATGTCTTTCAGTTTTAACTAATTCAGGAACTTCATTTATTTGATAATTTTTACCATCAACTCTAAGACGCATAAATCCATTCTTTTTAATTTTTTCTAGAACATCTTTTTGCGTTCCTTTTTCTTCACGAACAACCGGAGCCATAATAATAATCTTACTGTTTTCTAAATTAGCACATATAATATCAGTTATTTTTTGAATACTAAAAGCAATGATTGGTTCATGATGATTTGGACAATAAGGAACACCAATTCGTGCATATAATAAACGAAGATAATCATAAATTTCGGTTACAGTCGCTACAGTACTTCTAGGATTGTGTGATTGCGATTTTTGATCAATAGCAATAGCAGGTGATAATCCTTCAATTGATTCAACATCTGGTTTTTCGATTCCACCCAAAAATTGACGAGCATAACTAGATAATGATTCAATATATCGCCTTTGACCTTCAGCAAAAATAGTATCAAAAGCTAAAGTCGATTTCCCACTACCTGATACACCAGTGAAGACTACGAGCTTTTCTTTAGGAAAAGAAACACTAATATTTTTTAGGTTATTTTCTTTAGCACCAATAACCTTAATTTCATTGCTTGACATACTTAAAGATTATACCAAAAATTTATATATATTCCTATAAGACACTTTTTGTTTTGTTAGCAAATAAAAAGTCTTAGAAAAATAAAAAAACTTAGCGATTAAAAGCTAAGTTTTTTTATGAAAGGAGACATTATATCTTTAAAGCAAGTTTAATTAAGTACATAACACCAAATCGAAATGAATTGAAGAATTGTCCCAAGAAGAATAAAACAATGGAATACGACATGCCACCATAAAGATTTCTTCGCACCAATTCCATAAAGTACGGAGCCAATTGTATAAGCGAGACCTCCTCCAAGTAAGAAGAGATAACCACTTAAAGTTAAAGAAGTTATTAGTTCTTTAGAGGCTAAAATTATTGTCCAACCAATAATGATATAGAGAGAAAAACTTAAGATTTTGAATTTATTCATATCTATCGAATTAAAAACAATTCCAACAATAACTCCAAGCCAACAAATACCAAAAATAATCCAACCAATATATGGAATAGAACCCCACATTGTTACATTTCGTAAAGTTACTAAACAATAAATTGAATAAGTTCCAGCAATAAGGCAATAAACCGTATCATGATCAATTACTCTCAATACTTTTTTGCCATTATTCATAAATAATCCATGGTAAACAGTACTAATCGTATAGCAAAGTAACATTCCAGCCCCATATAAACAAATTCCAACAATACGATAAACTTGTTCGATATGATTAGCGCCACTATAACCCCAAAAAGTAACTTTTAAGAGCATTAAAACTGTTACCACAATAGCAAAAAGAACACCAATTCCATGTGTAATGGAATTCCATACATCTTGTTTTACCGAGTACTCCGGTAACTTAATTTTGTTAATACTCATTGTTTTTACTACCTTATCTAGTATTTAAAACTAGCATAACATCTAATGCTTATTTTTACAACTAAATATTATTAAGTTTTTTTAGCGACGACGTTTAAAATAATCCGTAACAAAAAGTAAGATTGCAACAATGATAGCTAGAATTGCTGAAACCGCAATAATAATCCAGAAAGCTTCTTCGTTTTCACCAAAAGGCATATTTTCAATTCCCACGTTCATTCCATAAAATGATGCTACTAAAGTTGGTACTGAAATAACAATTGTTAAAATCGCAAGAGTCTTCATAACAATATTTAAATTATTGGAAACTATCGAAGCAAAAGCATCCATCATACCAGCTAAAATATCACGATATATCGAACACATTTCGTTTGCTTGATTTAATTCAACTTGTACATCTTCAATTAGATCAAAATCATCTTCATATTTACTATATTCTTTGGATCTTTTAAGTTTTTCAATGACGTTTTTGTCACTATTAAGAGCGGTAGAAAAATAAACTAACATTTTATTAAGTTCCATTAATTCAAATAATTCTTTATTTTTTTGTGAAGAATAAAGTTTAGTTTCAATCTCTTTTGATTCACGATCAATTCGTTTTAAGCAAGTAATAAATTGTTGTGCAAGCGTCATTAAAAAATGGAGGGTTAAGCGAACATGCTTATGTGGTTCAATAACTTTGTTACGTGAAAGAAGAAGATCTTTTAATAAAATTCCTTCTTTATGAATCGTGATAAAGATTTTTTGGTTATAAACAATTATAAAAGGCATAGTTTCAAAAAAGGTTTTACTATCCTTTTTATTTTGTATTTCAAAAGGGGCATCTAAAACAATAAGGGTATTATTACCTTCATTGTCCACACGACCACTTTCTTCTGGATCTAGTGAGGCCATTAAAAAAGTAAGAGGGATTTTAGTTCGTTTAGCCAAGACTTCTAATAATTCAGGAGTAGGCGAAGATATATCGAGCCACGTCCCCTCTTTAAGAATTGGTAAAGTATCACCTTTTAAAACAGAAATAAGTTTATTTCGTTCTTCTTTATATACGGTTATCATAATTATTCCTCAACTATTTCTATTATTAATATACTCGATTATTAAAGAAAAGGCGAACCATTTTGGTTCGCCTTTAATTCGTTTATAAGCCTAATTTTTTAACAGCATTCCATCTTTCTTTAGCGGCTTCTTCAGCTTTAGTGAAGAGAGCTTCATATTCCGCAGGATTAACTTTTGGTAACATATTGAAGCGGGTTTCACTTAATAAGAAATTTCTAAATTTGGTGAAATCTGGTTCGGCACAATCAAGTTGTAAACCTGGTTTACCAGCTTTAACAAGACGTGGATCATATCGCCAAGTGGAGAAGAAACCACATTCAACAGCTTTTCTTTCTTCTTCAATTGAATTAACAAGACCACCTTTAAGACCTTGGTTAATACATGGAGCATAAGCAATAATTAAACTTGGACCATTATAACTTTCAGCTTCTTTGAAAGCTTGAATAGCCTTCATTGGATTACTACCTAAAGCAATTTGAGTTACATATACATCGCCATAAGCCATGGCAATTAAAGCAAGATTCTTCTTCTTGGTTTTCTTACCACTAGCAGCAAATTGAGCAATACAACCGCTTTGAGTAGCTTTACTAGCTTGACCGCCAGTATTAGCATATTGTTCATTATCTAAGACCATAATATTGATATCATCTTCACTTGCTAAAACATGATCAAGTCCACCATAACCAATATCATAAGCAAATCCATCACCACCAATAATCCAAACTGATTTATCAAGTAAATCATTTTTAAATTGTAAGACATCTTTAACGCTAACATCTTTACTAGCTTCAACTTCTTTTAAAAGTTCAGGAATAATTTTACGAACTTCTTCTTTATTCTTTATATTATCAAGATAGGATTTAATGGTTGCTTTTAAATTTTCTTCAACAGTATCACGAGTCATTGCTGGAGTTAAAATTTCAGCAATTTGTTGTAACTTATAATTAGTTGCAAGTCGCATACCATAGCCATATTCGGCATTATCTTCAAATAAAGAGTTTGCCCAAGCAATACCTTCGCCATTCTTATCTTTTACAAATGGAGTCATTGGAGTTGAACCATTATAAATTGAAGAACAACCAGTAGCATTTGCGATAAGTAAATCTTTACCAAATAATTGGCTAAGTAAACGATAGTATGGAGTTTCACCACAGCCTTGGCAAGCACCACTAATCTCTTGATATGGCATTAAGAAACCAACACCTTTAACCGTATTAGTTGGGAATAAAGACTTATAATCAACATGTTTATAGAGATATTCGGCATATTTTTCTTTACCAAATTGACTCTTGGCTTCAACCATCTTTAAAGCAAAATGATCATTGCCTAATTTAGTAGCAGTCTTATTAGCTAAACATTCATTAGCACAAAGTCCACAACCAACACAGTTAGTTGGTGAAACTTGAATAATGAATTTTAATCCTTTAACTTGTGGTCCACCAATAGCATCCTTGACCATCTCTTTTAATCCCTCTGGACCCTTACTAATCTCATCTTCATTAAGTAAGAATGGACGAATTGTTGCATGAGGGCAAACGAACGCACATTGATTACATTGAATACAATAATCTTTATTCCATTCTGGAACGACATCAGCAATTGAACGATCTTCTTTGAAAGTAACATTTGGTTGCATAGTGCCATCTTCAAGTTCGTGTTTCATAAAGGCACTAACTGGAAGATCATATCCATCAAGAGTATTGATTGGAGTAACAAAATTATCAAAATAATCATCACCGGTAATGGTTCTAATTCGTTTATAATCAAGTTTTAACCAAGCTGGATTAAGTGCAACTAAACGTAAACCTTCAGTTCCACTATCAATAGCTTTATAGTTTAATTTAACAACTTCATCGCCTTTTTTAGCATAGGTTTTTTCAGCAAGTTTCTTCATCCAAACGTTAGCCTCGGTATATGGCATAATTGCAGGATTTAAATAGAAGAAAGCCGATTGTAAAATAGTATTTGTGTGACGTCCCATACCTATTTCTAAAGCGATCTTATTTGCATCGATAACGTAGAATTTTGCTTTCTTAGCAGCAAGTTGATATTTAACACGATTTGGAAGTAATTTTTCAAGTTGTTCATTACTCATATCAGTATTAAGTAAGAAAGTTCCGCCTTCTTTAAGATCTTTTAAAATATCAAATCTAAACATATATGTATCAAGAGAAACACTGATAAAATCAGCGTGTTGAATATAGTATGTTGAGTGAATTGGTTCTTTACCAAATCGTAAGTGGGAACGAGTAACACCACCTGATTTACGACTATCATAGGCAAAATAAGCTTGAGCATATTGATGGGTCGCATCACCAATAATCTTAATTGATGATTTATTAGCACCAACTGTACCATCACTGCCTAAACCATAGAATAAGCAAGAAGTATAGTTATGTTTAATTTCGTATTTTTCATCTTTAATAGGGACACTTAATCTAGTGACATCATCATCAATTCCTAAAGTGAAATCATGATGAGCAACACTACTATCCATCCAATCAAATAAACCTTTGATGTGTTTTGGTTGAGTATCATGACTGCCAAGGCCATAACGACCACCAATAACTTTAATATTGCCTTTGCCTTCTAAATCTAAAGCGGCAACAACATCTTCATATAAAGGTTCACCAATAGCACCTTTTTCTTTAGTACGATCCATTACCGCAATTACTTTGCAAGTTGATGGAATAACACTAACTAAATCGCTAGCACTAAATGGACGATAAAGTATAACTTTAATTAAGCCAACTTTTTCACCTTTTTTATTTAAATCAGTAACAACTTCAAGAGCAGTTTCAGTAACACTACCCATGGCAATAATTACTTTAGTGGCATCTTTTGCACCAACATAAATAAATGGAGCATATTCACGTCCAGTAAGTCTTGTTGCTTCTTTAAAATATTTTTTAGCAACATCTAAAACTTTAGCAGCGTGAGTATTTTGGGCTTCTAAACCAGTGAAATAGATATCATCATTTTCCGCACCACCTCTAGTAACAGGATGTGAATGAGGATTAAGGGCATTCTTACGGAAAGCTTCAACCTTATCCCAAGGCATCAATTTCTTATATTCTTCATCATCAACGAATTCAACATTTTGATATTCGTGAGATGTTCTAAAACCATCGAAGAAATGGCAAACAGGGTAAGAAGCATCAATTGCAATCAAGTGTGAAATTGGAGTTAAATCAGCAACTTCTTGAACACTATGTGAGCAAATCATTGCAATACCAGTTTGTCTTAAAGCATAAACATCTTGATGATCACCAAAAATACAAAGTGATCTACTCGCTAATGAACGAGCACTAACTTCCATAACGGCTGGTAATTCTTCGCCAACCCATTTATAAACATTTGGAATCATTAAAAGTAAGCCTTGTGAAGCAGTGAAAGTTGTACCATAAGTTCCAGCTTGAATTGCTCCGTGAAGGGCACCAGAAGCACCACCTTCTGATTGCATTTCGCAAACTTTTACTGTACTTCCAAAGAAATTTTTCTTCCCTTGTGAAGCATAAACATCAACATGATCAGCCATTGGTGAAGATGGAGTAATAGGATAAATTGCAGCAACTTCAGTGAAACAATATGAACCTAAAGCCGCAGCAGTATTACCATCAACACTAAGCATCGTCTTTTTAATTTCTGCCATTTAAATCTGTTCTCCTTTTTGTATACAAAATTATTATATAATTTTATCAACTTATTTCAATGATTAGTGCTCTTAGAATTAATTTAAAAACCAATAAACTAATTGAATAAAGAAAAGAAAAACTCACTAGTCGAAAACTAGTAAGTTTAATTAGCTCAAAAATCTCTATTTCTTTTGTAAAAAATGTTTAATTATTTTTTTATCTTCGCTAGTCAATTGATAACCCATATCTAAAATACCACCACTAGTCATCTTTTTATTAACAAAATCCAAAAAAGATTTATATTGGGCGTATTCTTTATGAGATATTTTCTTAAGTGGTTTTTTCTTTGTATTATTTTCAAGACTAGCAAGATAGGCTTCAAGCTCAGGAACTAAATCTTTTAAATTATATTGATCATCTAAATTAATCATTCCATAAAAGTTAGAAATATAGTCTTTAATAACATCGATCTTAAAACCACTAACCTTTGACAAATTATCACATGTAAAAACTTTCTTTTTAGAAGAATTGATTATACTTAAAAATTTTTTAACGTTTGTTTTGCTAGGCTTCATAAGAATAGTATATATCAATTTTTTATTATGAAGCACATTTTAATAAAAAAATAGTAAAAATCTATCGATTATTTTCTAAAATAGCTAAAATTTCATAGTAACGAGTTTCAAGACGAGTCTTTTCTTCGTTCAAATCATTAAACTCATCATACTTTGTATTTGGATCATTAAATTTATCACTTATCATATCTAAAGATATTTCAATATCATTTGCTTCATCTTGAAGTTTTTGCAATGCATTATTGGAAAGTTTTTCTTTTTTAGGCACTACTTCTTTTGGAGAAATAAGTGATTGTTCAAGTTCTTTATAGTTAACTTTTTCTTCATGTTCACTTTGAGCTAATTTATTTAAATATTCTTTTAAATCATCATAATTTCCTTCGCGATATAGGGCAAGATTTGGCGTCAAATAAAGAATTTTTGTCGCTAATTCGTTAATAAAATAACGATCGTGAGAAACAAATATAATTGATCCTTTATAACTTTTAAGCGAATCTATTAAGCATTCTTTTGTAATCATATCAAGATGGTTAGTAGGTTCATCTAGTACTAAAACATCGTAATTAGACATACTAAAAGCGCATAAAGTTAAACGCATTTTTTCGCCATTACTCATTAAGCCAGTAGACTTAAAAATATCTTCACCTTTAAAAAGAAATCTTCCAAGATAGGAACGTAATTCACTATCAAGCTTGCTAGGATATCTATCTCTTAAATAGCCTATTGCATCCGTATTTTTATCAAAAACATAATCATTTTGTTTAATATAACCAATTTTAATATCTCTAAGATGTTTAATTGACCCACTATATAGAGGAATTTCTTCAATAATTGATTTAACAAGTGTTGTTTTACCAATTCCATTATCACCAACAATTGCTAAACGATCTTGTCCATAAAGAATAAAACTAAAAGCAGGAATTAATGGTTTATCATACCCAACAACACAATTATAAAAACGAATAAGCTGCTTACTTGCAAGATTACTTCCTTCAATATTAAATTTGATTTTACGATTTTCACTTTTAGGAACTACCACTCGATTAGCTTCTAGTTTAGCGAGTTTTTTCTCACGATCATGAGCTCTTGAAGCAAAGCGAGGTTTTGGCATATAAAACTCAATAAAGCGTTTATATTTTTCAATTTGTTCTTCTTCTTTAGCACTTTGTTTTAATAACGTTTCATAGTTTTTTTGCTTGGCTAAAAGATAGTTATCATAAGTCATGTTATAACTTGTTAATTGATGGTTTTCTATTTCAATAATCTTCGTAGCTAAATTTTCAAGAAAATATCTATCGTGCGAAATAAAGAAGATTGTTCCAGGATAGGTTTTCAAGAAATTTTCTAACCATTCAATTGTTGAAACGTCGATATGATTTGTAGGTTCATCAAGAAGTAATACATCATAGTTGAATAAAAGTAATTTAATAAAAGCGACCTTCATACGCTCTCCACCACTCAAAGAGGAGATCTTTCTTTCGTAATAAGAATCATCAAAATTGAAACGCGAAAGATATTCTTTTATTTCGTTTTTATAGGTATATCCCCTCTCCTTTTCAAATTTTAAGAGTAAATTATTATATTTTTCACTTAATTCTTCATTCATTGAATTAACGGCGATTTCTTTGGCTAATATTTCAATTTCTTTTTCCATTCGAATTTGGTTTTCAAAAACGAGCAATAATTCTGCGTAAACTGTATTTTCAATATTTGTAATACAATTTTGGTCAAGATAACCAATTGTTGTACCGTTGGTAATTAAAATATCTCCAACTTTATCTTCTTTTGGAACAAGAGTTGCTTCTTCTTGATGCAAAATCATCTTAAATAAAGTAGTTTTCCCTGCTCCATTATTTCCAATTAAGGCAACCTTTTCTCCAAGATTCACTGCAAAAGAAACGTGGTCTAAAATCAGGGTGGTTGAATAATATTTGCTAACGTTATTAAAAGTAATAATGGACATAATTAAAAGAATAACTAAATTGAGTATTAAAAACAAGAATTAACTAGAGATTATTGATTAATTCTTGAAGGCGATTAAAGAACAATCCAACATGATAACCATCAACTAAACGATGATTCACAAGTACTTCATAATGAAGAACATATTTACCATTCGTTTGAACATATTTTCCCCAACAAAGATGAGGAATAGAATCGTCAACATTAAATTTTCTTTCTTCGGTAACGGATGTAATATCCATCCAAGGAAGACAAGTAATATAAACTAATTCTTGTGGGTCAAAATTACTATCATCAATAAATTTGGTTTGACTAGCAGAAACAATTTTGGTTTGTTTTGCAAAATCAACTAACGAGATATCTTCTTGAATTTTAGTAGTCACAATATAATACTTTGTTTCCCCTTTTCGTAAATCAGTAAAAGAAGGCACTAAGTGGTCATAGTAAAAGACTTCATCTTTATTAATTTTATAATGAAATTCGTCAATACTTTCTAAGGCAGAAATTGATAGATAGATCAAAGAATAATAAAAAGAAATCCGATGCATTTGGGTAAATTGATAAAGCTTAGTGATATCAATTGGGGACACAACACTAAAACATGGATCATTAAAATCCTTATAAAAATCTGCCATCTCTTTTCTTGACCAACTATCAATATTTATTTTTTTCATAATTTTTATATTATATGGTGTCTTGCTTTTACGCAAGATTTTTTTGCTCTCCCCTTTTTACATATTTTAACGCTTTCTTTTGTTTTTTCCGAGTAGAACGTGATTCAACGACATTATTAGATATATTTTTGGCGGCAATTTTTAAATAAATTTTTATTAACGATAAGGCTAATTCTTTTGAGGTTTCATCCATTTTTTTAATTGAATCCATAATTGGAATAATCTCTTTGCCTAATTTTCTTGAACTTTCAATATTATTACTACTAAATAAATTAAAAACATCATTAATAGCCTTTTCAGCTACTTCTTTTCCACATTCATTTAAAACATCATCGAATGACTTACTAATTGAAAGAGCTAAAGAATTCGCTTTTTTGATTTTAATAAATTGATTGTCTTTTATATACCACTTAAATGGATTATGTTGCCAAAAAGCAAAACCAGTACTTTCAATAATTGAAAAATCATTAATATTTGGTTCAAGAAGACTACCAATAAAAGAAAAAGTAGGTGAAACTTTAAAGATTTTAGATTTTCTTAATTCATAAAGTCGACTATTTCTAAAAGCATTTAAAAATCCTGGGCCATCAAAAGAATAGATAGTTTTAATATTCGTAAATATTTCTTCTTTAGCGGTAATTGCTGAATAAATTGCTAAATTTCCACCTTTAGAATGTCCGCCAATATAAATTACTTTATTAAAAGAAGTAAAGTATTTCTCTAAATAAGAACTTGCAGCAATTTGACCACGAACCGGAAAAGAAACCCCCATCATAACGTCTTCTTTCCATCCAACCATTGTCGCATCCGTTCCACGATACGAAATAAAAGAGAATAAATCTTTATAGTTTATTGTCATAGCATAGAATTGCTCAGTATCTTTTTCGTTCCATTTCTCAACTATATTACTAATTGTAATATTAGAAAAACGAGGATTCTTACCTAATTCAATTAATAATTTAGAAGTCATTTCGGGATCATAAGTCTTTAATGATTCTTTATTAATTCTTTTAGAATCTAAAATATAGTTTAAAGGAGCACCTTGATTATGGGTAAACCTAATAAAAGTTTTATCTAATCTTAAATAAGAAAGCCAAGAAAAAATAAGAGCATCAATTTCGTTTAAAGGCCTTTCCGCAAATGAAAAATAATAACTTTTGGCATAATCAACCATATTTCTAAATCTATTACGCATACTTAAATAATACTCTAAAATAAATATTCTTATATAATATATGTAGAACTTAATCAAACCTTTATTGGAGGATTATTTATGTGGACAAAAGAAAATGTACATCAAGCTGTCATAGAACAACGTGAATTTTTTTTAACAAACAAAACCTTGGATATTAATTTTCGAAAAGAACAACTAAAGAAACTAAAAAGAATGGTCATTTCACATGAAAAAGAGATGGAAGAAGCTCTTTATCTTGATTTAGGACGTCATGAAAGTGAAGCTTATTTTTGCGATATTGGTACAGTTATTTCAGAAATCAATGAAGCGATTAAAAATCTTAAACATTGGGCTAAACCCGAAAGACATTTTGCAGGTTTAGTCGCTTTTCCAAGTCTTTTTGCAAAAGTATATAAAATGCCATATGGGGTAACTTTAATTATTAGCCCTTTCAATTTTCCTTTCCTTCTTTCGCTTGGTGTTTTATCAGCAGCCATTGCAGGAGGTAATACGGCAATTCTCAAAGCAAGTTCAAAATCGGAAAATTGCACTCTACTACTTCAAAAGATGATTAGTGAAACCTTTCCAAGTGAATATATTAGAGTTATTGATGGTGGACATGATGTGGCAGATTTTTGCCTTGAAGAAAGATTTGATAAAATTTTCTATACTGGGTCGCCAAATGTTGCAAAACATGTACTAGAAGAAGCAAGCAAAAATCTCACTCCTGTAGCGTTAGAACTTGGTGGAGAAACTGGCAATTGGTGCGTGATTCGTAAAGATGCAAATCTCAAAGATGCGGCAAGAAAAATTGCTTTCTTTAAAATTTGTAATAGCGGACAAATTTGCATAAATATAAATCAAGTTGCTGTTGCAGAAGAAGTTGCTCCACAATTTGTTGAAGAACTAAAGAAAGCTATTATTGCTCAAATTGGAGAAGATCAAATTAATAATAAAGAATATCCTCATCTAATAGGCGAAAAAGCTTACGATTTATGTGAAAAAGAAGCTTTAGAATATAAAAATCGTATTGTCTTTGGGGGTAAAGGTGACAGAAACACTTTAAAATATTCGACTACCATCATTTATCCTGTTAACATCAATGAACCAATTGTGAATCATGAATTATTCTCGCCACTTCTTCCAATAGTTACTTTTAAAGATCATGAAATCAATCAATTAATTGATATCATTCAAAGAAGAGAGCATGGTTTAGCTTTTTATGTGTTTACTAAAAATACTCGTTGGGCTAAGAAAATTATGTCTACACTTCAATATGGTGGTGGATGTATTAATGAAGTTTGCAATCATCTTATTGTAAAGGGTGTTCCTTTTAATGGTACTGGACATTCAGGTATGGGTTCTTATCATGGTGTCTGGGGTTTTCGTGAATTTACTCATCCTTCAACCGTTCTCTTTGGCAAAACTCATATGAATTTATCGATGCGAGAACATCCTTATTCCAAGAAGCATTTTAAATTAATGAAGAGATTTGAAAAATAAATAATTAAATCATTTTTTTAGAATTTTATTAAAAGATTTTTGGTCAAGAAATGGATTTTAAATTGACCATAAAAAAAGCACTTGAGAGCTAAGCTTCAAGTGTATTTTTTAATTTGGCGGAGAAGGAGGGGATTGAACCCTCGCGCCGTTGCCGACCTAACAGTTTAGCAAACTGTCCCCTTCACCACTTGGGTACTTCTCCGTATTGCTTTAATAATATATCAAAAAAAATCATTTTATACAATAATTTTATCGCTATTTAAAAGATGAAGTTTTTCTTCAAAAATGGCTCCTTTTTTAAAAAAGAAGCCATTATATAGGCTTCTTTTGAATTAGTAGGCCTTTGCAAAATAAATAACGTATTTTGCTGGCTTACCACAAATTGCACATTTTTTATCAAATGGGGTTTGATCAAAAGGCATACATCTGGAAGTGGCATTAGTTACTTCTTTAATCTTGTCTTCACAAGCTTGATCTCCATCCCACATCATTTTGGCGTATCCACCTTTATCAACGACTGCTTTTAATTCTTCAAGTGAATGAACTTCCGTAATACTATTTAATAAGGTACGATAAGCTTTTTGATACATCGCTTCTTGAATATCATTTAATTCTAAATTAACATCGTTTGCTAAATTTTTAAAATCAATTGTTTTCTTTGAGCGATCAAGACGTCTAACAGTCATAACATGACCATTTTCAATATCTTTAGGACCTATTTCAATTCTTAATGGGACACCTTTGACTTCGTAATTTGCAAATTTCCAGCCAGGAGTATGGTCTGAATCATCTAATTTCACTCGTAAACCTAAATCATCAAGAGCTTTTTTAACTTCTTTACATTTAGCAATTACACCTTCTTTAGCCATTTGAATGGGAACAATAACTACTTGAATAGGCGCTACAAGAGGAGGTAAAACTAAACCATTATCATCTCCATGGACCATAATGACAGCACCAATTAATCTCGTAGAAACACCCCAACTTGTTTGATAAGGAGTTTTAATTTTTCCATCTTTATCTAAATATTGAATATCAAAAGCTTTAGCAAAATCTTGTCCAAAATAGTGGCTAGTTCCACATTGTAAAGCTTTACCATCATGCATCAAAGCTTCGATTGAATAAGTCTCTTTAGCTCCAGCAAATTTCTCTTTCTCAGTTTTGCGGCCTTTAACAAAAGGAATTGCTAATAAATCTCTACCAACATGATCATAAACTTCGAGCATTTTAAGAGTTAATTCACGAGCCTCAACTTCACTAGAATGCATGGTGTGCCCTTCTTGCCATAAAAATTCACTGCCTCTTAAGAATGGACGAGTAGTTTTTTCCCAGCGAACAACACTGCACCATTGGTTATAAATTTTTGGTAAATCACGATAAGATTGAATAATATTTTTAAAGTGATTACAAAATAGAACTTCACTAGTTGGACGAACAATTAAAGGATCATCTAATTTGACTCCTCCAGCCATTGTGCAAACCAAGGTTTCAGGAGCAAATCCCGAAATATGGTCTTTTTCTTTTTGAAATTGACTCGAAGCAATTACTAAAGGTAAATAAACATTTTCCGCACCATTTTTCTTAAATTCATTATCGATGAATTTTTGTATTTGTTCCCAAATTGCATAGCCATATGGACGATAAATTATGAAGCCTTTAACATCGCTATAATCCATTAATTCTGCTTTTTTACAAACATCTGTATACCATTGGGCAAAGTCTTGATCACGTGGAGTAATATCCTTATTTTTAATCTCATTATTTTCCATAAAATTTCCTCTTTTATTTATTTAAATCAAGTATCTTCTTATTAACTTTTGAATCAACCGGCAAGACCATTCGATCTTTTTTAGCAACAATGTCACCACTATAATTTTTAATTCCTGATTGAGAAATTAATTCAAATGCTTGGATAGACGGCACATTAATGACAATAATTTCTTTTCCGAATTTACCAAGATTATCAATTATGCTTTTTGCTTTAATATAATTTCGCGAATCAATTTTTACGTTATTTTCAATTTCTGCATCAAACAAAATATAATCAAATAAATAGTATAAAGCAGCTTTCAAAACATAATCTTTCGATTGTACAGCAACAGCAATTTCAAAACCCTTATCACGCACTTCTTTAAATTTTGTATCAATAGTTGGATTATTTTCGATATCAATAAAATCGATTGAACGGATAACTAAAACAATTTTAACTAGATTGCTTTTAGAAATATGGCTAATAACATTAACTACACTATTGATGTCACTATAACATATTTGTACGAATAATTTTTGCGTGCCAATATCACTACATTGACTAACATAGGTAGAAATTGTTTTTCGACAAATTAAGGAAATAACTTCATTAATCAAATTAAACTCACGAGCATATTTATAAACTTCAAAAGGATTATCGATTAAATTAGAATTAAAATTAACAAAACTAATGTAACCGGAAGTTGTTATGTGAGTATTTGTTACATGAACATATGGAGCAAACTCAATCACAAAATCTTTAGATTTAATAAGACGATTTAGTTCAATTTTATAAGTAGATTCGATAATTGATGATTCATTCGTATCGGTTTTATAAGTAGAGAATTTACGATTAATTGCCTTAGCCGTTTTGAATAATTTATCTAAGGTTTCGTAAGCATCATCATAATAAAGAGGCAAGTCACTAACTTGTGAACCGCAAACATTATAATCATAAAAATCAGATAACCCGCGAATATTTAGGAACTTATCAATTTGATGAATCATATCAAAAGCAAAACGGGATAATTGATAATCATTAACTTGACGATTATCTAATAAAGCAAATTCTAATCGATCACCACTAAAGAAAAATGATGTAACGTTATTATTGGTTATACTATAAATGGCATTTATCAAAAAATACCTTAGAGCATATTCATTATAATAAGCTACTGTATTAGGTTTTAAATAGAAACGAAAAACAAACATTGAACCTCTATTAAATCGACCATCATCATACATTTTCTTCACGACACCAAGTTCATAAATATCATGTTTAGCATTCTTTTTAGGAGAATGGTGTTCGACAGGAATATGAATTAGACGAGTAGTCTCTAAATAAACAATTTGTTTTTCAATATCTACTTCCTTACATTTAATGATTGCACGGTAAGGAATTCTTTTTTTATTATAAGAAATATTAATGTTTGTTACACAAATCGCATCTTCATTACGCTCATCAAAAGAAAGATTTAACAATTCAGTAATATAATTTCGTACATTACTTTGTTCGCTATCTGGAAAGAAATTCAAAAAATCTATAAAAGAAATTGTTTGAATTTTTCTTAAATTATTAAAATCAAAAAAATCGACTATTTGATCTTTAAAATTAACAATAAAAATACGGTCACTTTGAAATAAACGCACTCGACTATATTCGCTACGATTTTTTTGAATATTCATAATTACAAAAACCGTAATAATCAAAAGGATCGCTAAAAGCAAGAAAACAACTATAAAAATAATGGTCCCTTGTGTATCATGCATTAAATTGTCATCAAATACTAAAAAATTACCTAATATCATACTTAATAATTTTAAACTTTTTTCCCACTTTTAGAAAGGCATTAATAATTGTATAATTTAAAAACTGGAGAAATACCCAAGCGGCTGAAGGGGTCAGTTTCGAAAACTGATAGAGGCGCATAACCTGCGAGGGTTCAAATCCCTCTTTCTCCGCCATAATTAAAGCCCAAAAAAGATGTCCTGCGGTGAAAAGCGCAGGACATCGGGATTTTTCGGGGGTTTTTACCCCTAAAACGCCCATCAAAACGAAGCTCGATTTTGAGGATGTCATTTCAGTGATTTTTAGCTCTCTTGGTATTCGAACTCACACAGAATGGTCTTTTACATGGAATAGCACAAGCCACATATATCTCATAAATCGAAAAATGAATTGATGAACACAGGTAGCGCCCTTTTTATCATTCCAAAACCAAAATAAATATGTGAACACCAAGAGCGGTCGAATATGAGGAATACTTCCTCGATTTGACTGCTCTTTTTTGTTTACGGAAAGGATTAAAAAATGACTGTACGCTATAAACGGAACCGCTCACCAGCTTGCTACTATGATATGGATACAAACCATCCCGAAAAGCCAGAACCAGTCGAGCATCCTCGTGGCCCTCATGGCAACCATGCTGTTTTCCACCACGGCTTTTGCCGCAGGCGGCGATGTGGCGGACGCTATTGAGGGGACATGGAATGATGCTTCCGGGCAGATTAAGACCGTGGTCAACAAGGTGGTTTTTCCCGCAATCGACCTGATTTTAGCGGTATTTTTCTTCGCCAAATTGGGGACGGCGTACTTCGACTATAGAAAACACGGCCAATTTGAGTGGAGTGCGCCGGCGATTTTGTTCGCCTGCTTGGTGTTCACGCTGACGGCTCCAACCTATATTTGGACTATTTTGGGTCTATAAGAAATTGAGCCGACAGCATCTGAATTAAAATGCTGTCGGCTCAATTTCTTAATTAGGTAGATTCGCTTTATTTAGTAGAGTCAATTTGGGGTGAACAAGGTGTTTTCTCATCATCCACGCACTTACTTTATCGGGAAATAAATATCAATTTCAGAATGGGGATTATTCGGGCCTAAAAAGCGTTCTGTATAACACTCAAAATCATCTTGTTCTGCAAGCTCATACCCGCTTTTGGGAAACCACACGCTCCAAATATATTGGTAAGTCATCAAGAGCGTATCCACGGTTCCAACATGAATAAACTTGGCGTATTTGCCTTCGCTCAGTTCCTTTGCCTGCAATCCATAATCAGTTTGGGCTCCCGCTGGGTATTCAATTCCGATAAAGGCCTTGATGCTGCAATCAGCACCGAAAGATTGAGCGCAGCAAGAATCAGCCACCTCATAAATCTCAAATCTACGGCAAAAAGAAAGTTGTGGGTCATTGAATGTAATGATTTGCTGATTAAATTGTTCCCACATAAATACGCTATTATTTTCGTCAATACTGGTTTCAAAGCGCATCCCCAAAATATGTGTGGGAGGAATCATCGTAATTTCCGGTTTTAAGTCAGTGTATCTAATCGAATCAATCTCATTTGTCGGTATGGGTTTTCGAGAGTAGATTAAAGTATCAACGCCGTTTTTTCGATATGCAGTCGGAGTTATACCGTATCTACTCTTGAATGCTCTCGTAAAACTTTCCGCCGATTCAAAGTAGAAGGAAAGCCCAATATCCAATACTCTTTTTTCTGTGTGTACTAATTCCCACGCCGCCTGAGTTAGCCGCCTGCTTCGAATATAGCTTCCAATGCTTTCTCCTATAACAGCGCTGAAATACCGGTGAAAATGATAGTAGGAATAGGGAACTGCACCTGCAACATCAGAAGCCTTGATTGGCTCATTTAAATGGTTCTCGATAAATACAATGGCTTTGCCAATGGCTTGATGACATTCCATCTACAGTTCCTCCTTCCTTTATCCGTTGATTTTATAAAAGTCTGCGCTTGCTTTTTCTTGCGGTAGCAACACACTGAGTTCTTTCTCCTCTAAGGGTTTTACAGAAAATGTATGCCACTTATTTGTTTGTGGAGAACCAAAGGTCATTTCAATGGTTTGCTCTGTCACATCAAAAATCATAGAACGCAAAGTTCCGAAAAACTCCTCATAATAATGACAGCACAAGCCATTTGGGTAAGATGAAGACAATAATTGCTTCAGTGATTTTTTTGACACCTTGTCATTGTTTTGAAAAAGTTCGGTAATGCTGTTGTTGCGGACTACGGAACTGTCAATTACCATTTTTTCATAAGGCTTTATTTCCTCCAAAACAGTATGATTCGTAGCACTCAAATAGGTTGCTGCACTTTCTTGATCTAAAATCCGGTAGGCTTTATGTCCGTCCATACATTGCAAAAGTGCAATGTGATTGTCTTTATCGGCAACCATTAAGCTGATATTATAGCCGATGGGAGCATTCATTGTCCAATCAATTGCTTCTTTTACATTCTTGCAATTTTCCAAAATGCTTCGAATGACAATCCAAAAGCTGAAACCGGTTACCCCTGCTTTCTGGCCACCTTCAAAATTACCCACGGGTAGACCGTTGCTGGCTTTACAAGCGGCGAGTCCGTGTTCATTCATTCCATCACAACGCCCAAAAAGATTCAACGTAGAGCCGATGTGGCGATATTTTCCTTTGATTTCCGTGTATGCAAAACACATCTCTTCCATGCTATCATTAAAATCATAATTTCTTGCAAGGAGTGTGTGCCCATTTTCCGTTTTGCCCGGCAAAGCGGCCATTAAGCTACAGCCACGTTCCAAATAAGTCATAGCATAGAAAAATACCTGTTCGACTGAAACACCTACTGTGTCTGCAAAACCTTGGATTTCTTCATTAATGCCACTGCAATATTCATCCAGCAGCTTTTTGATTTCCGTCATTTTGTTCTTCGGATAAGCGTTTGGTGGTAGCAACATCGTTTGAAGCAAGTTAGGCTTGGTCAGAGCCCAATTTCCAATTTGAGTTCCCACTTCATAGCTTGAACCGCATAAATTTTTTAAAGTTTCTTTTATTTCTTTCAAAATAATCACCCTGCCTTTCTCTTTTATCATAAGGCAAAGTGCAATGTAATTCTTGATATTTTTTGCGGACTATATAAATCTGATTGCAAAACGTTAAATATTTCCTGTTACCGTTTCAAAAGCATTTTATCCAGTAGGTTATTCAAGAAGTTTACCATAGTAAAGCAGGATTTTCAACGAATTAGGTGTGGACGATTGAAACTGCAGCACTACAAAAACCAAAATCAGATCACTGTCTATTTGCAAGGATACTCTGGCAGATACTTGGGGTATAGCAAGCAAAGGCACTGTACTAAATCAAACAGTACAGTGCCTTTTTTTGCATAATTAGATAGATTTTATTGGGTGGGTAAAATTAGTCACTGATGGAGGGTGTACTCATTAGCTTGGTTATTGCTTTTCTATATCTTTTAAGCATTTTTGAATGTCTTTTGCCACCAAAGATTGCATACTTTCCTTGTATCTTGTTGGATTAGCACGATGCAATGCATTCAAGATGTCCTGTCTTAAATCTGGCTTATGCTTCGCTATTACAGGTAGGACCTTAATACATTGCCGTGCAGTAATCGGCTTATCGTCTGTAATATGCTCTAAATATTTATCGATAATTTCATCTATTTTATAGTCGCTATCCCACTGTGCGTTAATAGCAATCAGAATAATCCCTCTCGTTCTAATATAAGAATTATCGTTATCGAGCATATCTGCAAACACATCAAAGAAGGGGTACACGGCAGCGGATTTGTAACTTTCATTTTCCAATTGTGTTAAACATTGATAAGCCTTTTTGTCATCCATATCCAATAAACCGTCAACCAAATTTTGAACATCGTCCATCTCATTGCCTCCAAGCTAATATAAATTCGCTACCTGTGCGTTCAAAAAAGTTTTGTTCGGTAGCTATATAGAATATGTTTACCATATTAAAGTAAAAGCTTCAACGCACAAATTACGTACAATAGAAACGGTAGGTAATATAAACACTGAAAATCACTCACAGTCCTTATGCAAGCATTGACTGGACTATTCTCGGTATGTAATTCATCCAAGCAAAATACTATCTTCACCCAGCAGGCGCACTGTGATTCCCACGGTGTGTCTTTTCTATTTTAGTCCCAGCGAAAGGAGGTGATTATAATGTTTATATGGGATTTTTTACTTGGTACAGTCATGGATCAATTCATTGACTGGATATACGGTCAGGTCATCGGTTTTCTCGGCGACTTCTTTGGGCAGATGGGCAATATGGGGTGGAGCTGTTTGAGATGGATTGGATGGCATCCATCGTCCTGTTTTTCTCTTATCTGGCATGGGCGCTATATGGCACCGGGCTTGTGGTAGCGGCCTTTGAAACCGGCATCGAATATCAGCACGGCCGTGGCAGCATCAGAGACACCGCACTCTATGCCATCAAAGGCTTTATGGCGGTGTCCTTGTTCACCATTGTGCCGGTGGAGCTGTTCAAGCTGTCGGTCAATCTGCAAAGCAGCCTAACAGTAGGCATCACCGGCTATGGGCAGAGCTTGGGTGATTTGGCAAACAGCATCATCGCTGGGCTTGGAAGCACCCCCGACGTCACAAACGGTATGATCTCCGGCGTGTTCGGCGGCCTTTCCGCCATTACAAGCCCCATCATGCTGCTCTTTATGATTATCATGATGGAGAACACCGATGATGACAAAGTGTTTGGCAATGCCGTTAATTCTACGAATATGGCGTCGCTACAATACATCAAGTCTCTTATCTGGACAGTTCAAAAAGTCATAGAGCAAATGCGAAAAATGAGTATATATTTCTACCAATCCAAACGATGGGGACGATTATTAGAGCGACCATCCAAGTGGCAAACACCACCGCTCGTAACATCACCTTGAATTTGCATAGGCGGCAAATGACCATTTCGCATAATACCTTTATGGATATAGCCTGTTAATTAACAAATTCCGATTATGGAATGCATACGATTTTGCGGTTTGACAATAGTCGTTCGTGCTGATATATTAATTGCAATAGGCGAGCTTGTACTGCTGACGGAAACGGTATTCTTAAATGGACGTGAAGGTTCAAATCCCAACTTAAAAATTGAGGATATCTTAATACAGCGGGGCTCGCAAAAATGTTTATACATTTTAAAAGAAGACCGCGAGGTCTTCTTTTATTTAATTTTTTTACGGTAGAATTTACCATACACATTATCAAGCGGAATTACATTTACAAAGGCTTTAGAGTCTTCTTTTTTACAAATTTTTATAAGTTTCTCGACTTCTTTTTTTCTAATACTCATTAGTAAAACATACTTCCCTTGTAAACTATAACCGCCATAACCATTTAAAATGGTACATCCGTGTGGTAAAGCAGCAATAATACTATTTTGTAAATTCTTTTCTCCAGTAATGATTTGAACTTCGACTTTTGCATTTTGAATGTTAATTTTATCAACCGTAAATGTAGCAACCACCATATAAATCATTGTGAATAAAAATATCGTGAAAGCCGTAGCAAATGGAATGCTTCCAGAACCATAAATACTATCAAGTGGAACCATTGAGAGTAAAGTAAAAATAACAACGATGAATAGATTAATTATTAAACTATATTTGCCGACTAAAATTCCCTTTTTCTCACTAATATAATAACTTAAAATATCAGCACCACCAGCCGAAGTTTCGACCATGTAAGCTAGTCCACTACTGATACCTGTAAATATGCCTGCAAAAAGAACTCTTGCTAATGGTTGTGTAACGAATAAAGCACTAATTTGATTAATGAAGAAATTAGGATCCGAACTCTTTAATAAAACACCAAATACGGAAGCCATACCAACGTTTAAAGCGGTAAAGAAAGCAAATCTTTTGCCAACACGAAACCAAGCTAATAAAAGCAAAGGAACATTAACAGCAAAATATAAAATCCAATACATAATATTGGCATTTGTTTCTTCAGCTAACCATGAGAAACTTAAATATTTCATTATTATTAATATAGATTGAGAAAGGCCACTGGCCCCACAACTTGCTAATTGATGAATAGGAATAGTACTAACATCGAGACCACCAGCAGCTAAAGCGGTAAAATTAGGGTTAGTAAAAGAGTTAAAACCAAAAGTAAATAAAAATGATGATAAAATGGTGATAATTGATACCCAAGATATCTCTACAATATCTTTTCTAATCGGATGATCATAGAGGTCATTTGTAATTTTTCTCTTTAAACGATCAAAATAGTACATAAGTAGATTTATGATACAATAATTGATTTTAAAATACCACTAGCAAAGAAAGAAAAAGAATATAAAAATTCACTTAGTTAATTTCACATTTAAATTAAAAATTTAAAGTTGAAAAAATACTAGTAAAATGGTATATTTTTAAAGCGTATATAGTTGTGGAGGATGTTAAATGAATATTTTGAAAAAAATTGCCACTCCATTTATTGCCATTTGGAGATGGATTAAAGAAACTGCGTGGGTTCAACCACTATTGATTGTTGGAATTATTTTTGGTGTTATTTTCTCGATTCCATCGATTACTAAAGCTATTCAAGATGCTAGCAGTAGCTCAAGCGATGGACTTGATTATTATGAAACTATTCAATTAAGTCTCGATAATGCCAATAAAGGAACAAGTGATGCTGATAAATTTTTCACTGAATACGAAAAGGCTCAAGGCTACAAAAACGGAAATAGTAAATACACTATTGATGATTATAATGATTTTAAAAATCAATACGGCGAGAAATTTTTCTTAGTATTTGCTCAAAGCAATTGCGAATATTGCGAAAACATTAGTGATGCTCTTGAACAACTTAAAAACAATTGGTCAACTTTATATAATTTAGATGAAAGTGTTGATCAAACCTATAAGGCTTGGTCAATAGTATGTGATCAAGATATGGGTGATAATGCTGATTATTATACCGAAAAGAAAGCCTTTGAATACATTTTAGATGATCACTCTACTCTCTTTGAAGATATGCAAACTTTTGGTACTCGTAATACTTATTATACCAATCTTTCAACCGATTCTAAAACTACTGTTAAGGGTTACATTGAAAATTTCATGAAAGATATTAATAGTATCCATGTTCCATGTGTCGTTTTATTTGATTTAACCGATAATCCTTCTACCAATAATGGTGCTAATTGGAATTATCTTGCAAATACTGTTTTCTTCGAAATTGGTAGCGAATATAATACAACTGAAGTTACAAGAGCTCAATTCTTAGCGCAAGCTTGGTATGGCTTAGGCGATTTCAAGATTAAGAAATAATCAATCTCTAATAAAAAATATCCGGTTGAACCGGATATTTTTATTTGTGCTTCTTCTTATAAAATTCAATCACCACTTGCGGAACAAGAGATGAAACATCAACGCCATTATCATACATTTCATTTATTGTTGAAGAAGAAATAAAGGAAGTACGATTGCGGGCCATGAGAAATATCGTTTCAATTGAAGGATCAATAAATTCATTCGCACTGGCAAGTTGCCATTCATATTCAAAATCAGAAACAACTCGAAGACCACGAATAAGAAACTTAGCACCAACCTTTTTAGCATATTCTAAAGTCAAGCCATCAAAACTATCAACTTCAATATTTTTAAAGCCTTTAACAGATTCTTTACACATTTCAAGTCTTTCAGATGTAGAATTATGATATTTTTTACTAGGATTGGTGGCTACTAAAACAATTACTTTATCAAAGAGTTTACTAGCTCGTTCAATTATATCGATATGTCCGATCGTAATTGGATCAAAACTTCCTGGATAAACTGCAAGTTTCATATTATTTTCTCCTTAATAGATTCATCAAAGTCTTACCATATTTTAATACTTTAATATTATAATCTTTAAATTCAAGTGTGTCTAAAGGTTCATCGCTCTCAATAATTACTAAGGTTTTATTATTAAGAACACCACAGTTTTCCATATTAAGTAAGTAATCATTTGTTAACTTAAAAGCATATGGAGGATCAAGAAAAATAATATCAAAAGATGGGCTCTTTGCTTTAGCTAATTCACGTAAACAATCTTGGTCATTTAAGCCATATACTTCAATTTCATTAATTCCAAGCGCTAACAAGTTTCGCATGATAGTTCTTTTTGCTTCTTTATTAGCATCATTAAGGGCGACGCGTTTAGCTCCTCTAGAATAGGCTTCAATTCCAATGGCGCCTGACCCACTAAATAAATCTAAAAAAGAAAGATCACTAATATCACCTAGTGAGTTAAAAAGCCCTTCTTTAGCGATATCTTTTGTAGGACGAGTTATCTCTAATGGAGGTTGATCCATTAAACGATGTTTATAGTATCCACCAATTATTCTTAACATTTTATTTATTAGTAAAGAATGAAAATAATTCTTTATTAATCTCCTTATAGATTAAATTTAATTCCTTATAAGCTAGATTATACTCGATAACTAGCGGATGATTATTTAAATTATAAATTGCTTTACTCATCTTGCTCTCACAATCTAAAACTTCTTTAGAGTTTTTATTATAGTGTTTAAGAGCATCTTCATACTCCATAATTGCCATATCTTTTTTATAAGATAAAACCTTTACTTCATCACTATTCTCTATGGCTTGATTCTTTTCTTGAAGGTTTTTATATTCATCACTATTAATGATTGAATTCTTTAAATTTGTAATATCGTTATTTAATTTTTCATTCATAAATATATTTTAGCATATCTATACGCTTTTTGATGTTTTTTGATATAATATCTAATATGAAATTATTTAATATCGTTAAAGATAACAAAAGAGGACTTCGTGAACGTTCAACTCCAGTAATTGATATAACTAGCAAAGAAAAAGAGGAGCTTCTTTTATCAATGATTGAATATCTAAAATCTTCTCAAGATCCAGAATGGGCTGAAAAAAATAAAGTTCGAGCTGGTGTTGGTCTTGCTGCTCCTCAAATTGGACTTAATGAAGATATGATGGCCATATATTTTAAGGATGAAGAGGAAAAAATTCATCAATATGGTTTTATTAATCCACAAGTTATTAGTGAATCAGTAAAAATGGCTTATCTTGAAGGAGGCGAAGGTTGTCTATCCGTTGATAAAGAACATCCGGGTTATGTCTATCGAAACTATAAAGTTACGATGAAAGGCTATAATGTTGTTACAAAACGAAATGAAACGCACACTTTTACTGGGTATGAAGCAATTGTTTTTGAACATGAGTATGATCATTTAAAAGGAATCCTTTTTTATGATCGAATCGATAAAAAAGATCCATTTAAAAAACTACCTGATGCTATATCAATTTAATAGAGTCGTTATTGACTCTATTTTTTTGCACAAAAAAAGCACACATTCGTGTGCTTCATTGAGTAACTCCTACAAAATTTAAATGGCTGCTAATAATAATTTAATAACAACTCATAGTCTTTATCGAGTCTCATTTCGTTTAAGACAACTAGTCAAAGTCGTCGATTTGAACCTGTCTAGAGTGTTTCACTAGCGACACAAGTTTACAAATGTCATCATCCAAGCATTAGCACCTTGGCAAAGTATAGATTGCTTAGGTTGCTGAGGGACTTATGAGCTTGTCTCTAATCCCTACTCCATATGACACCCATATAATAAAGGTAAAGAACAAAGTTGTCAAATAAAATTAATAAAAATTTACAAATATTTTATATAGAAAATTTCATTAAAAAAATCGGTAAGTTGAAAATAGCAAAAAATTAATCATTCATCATTTTTTTTAAAAGTATAATTATTGCCAAATTATCTTAATTTATTTATGTTTATACTTAAGATTTGAAACTTCTTCGCTATTTGCTTTGATTGATTTCAAGGTTAAAGCACTCAAAGTTTCACCAAACTCAATCGACGCTTTTAAACTATATCCATTTAAATAATGATCAACGATTCCAGCAAATAAAGCATCGCCACATCCAGTAGTATTTCCACTTATTTCTATATTTTTTATAGTAGGAAGATGATCAATTACATCCTCATAGCCATAATAAATATCATCTTTCCCTTGAGAAATAATCACTATCTTCGTACCTTTTAAAAGAATAGATTTAATAATCGATGGAGCATCTCCATCGACTATTTTAGAAATCGCTCGCGCTTCATTAATGTTGCACTTTAATAAATGTATTTGATTTAAGTAAGGGGCAAATTTCATTATTTTTGTTGCACTAATTCCTTCAACAATAAACTTCTTATCTTTATAAGTATCAAAAAGATATTTAAGCGTTTCCTTGCTTAAATTAGAGTCAATAACGATAAAATCATGAGTAGAAATTATTGGTTTAAGAGTAGCTAAATAAGATGGGGTTACTTCATTAATAACTCGCATATCGTTAATTGCCACGTCCATATCGTGATTTGCATTGTTTATTGCTAAGTAAGCTGATGTTGGTAAGCAAGTTTTTGGACAATACATTTCGACCTTCAATTTTTTCATGTAAGATAAAATCTCTTTACCAAAAAGATCATCACCAATTGCACTAATAAAAACACATTTTGCCCCAAGTCTGGCAACATTTTCCACCACATTACGCATGACACCACCAAAAGAAATCTCTAGATGACCAATATTTGATGAATGTGGTATCAATTCGTTTTCACTCGTGGCTAAATAATCAACATTACTTCCACCAATAAATAAAATTGATTTAGACATAGTGTTATTTACTTTCGTAATAAGCTTTCGCAATCAAACTACCAACTTTAGCGTTATTTAAAACTAAATGAATATTTGCTTCTAAACTTTTACCTTTAGTTAATTCAAGAATTTTTCCTAATAAATATGGAGTCTCTTCTTTGCCTTTAATTCCAGCTTCATTCATTTCTTTTAAAGCTTCTTCAATCGCGTTATTAATTAGCGTTGAATCCATCGCAAATTCGACTGGAATTGGATTAGCAACTAAAACACCACCTACTAAACCATTAGACCATTTTTCTTTACAAATGTCGGCAACAATTTTTGGATCTTTAGCATTAAAATCAACTTTACATTCACTCTCGCGAGTAAAGAAAGCAGGGAGTGTATCGACGCCATAACCAATAACTGGAACTCCTTTGGTTTCAAGAATTTCCATTGTTTTTGGTAAATCTAATATCGCTTTTGGTCCAGCACAGATTACACATACACTTGTATTACCAAGTTCATTTAAATCACTACTAATATCAAAAGTTTTTTCGGCTCCTCTTTGAACACCACCAATACCACCAGTCACAAAAAATTTAATTCCTGCTTGAGCAGCTAAAAGCATGGTAGTCGTAACAGTTGTTCCGCCCCATCCTTTAGTCGCATAAACGATAGGAAGATCTCTTCGACTAGTTTTCCTAACATCTTTATGCTTCGCAAGTTCATCAATTTCAAGTGGACTTAATCCAATAATTGCTTCACCATTAATTAAACCAATAGTGGCTGGAACACAACCATTATCACGAATAACTTTTTCTACACTAAATGCACATTCAATATTTTTAGGATAAGGCATTCCGTGGGTTATAATCGTTGATTCAAGAGCAATAACTGGTTTATTAGCCTTTAAAGCTTCTTGTACTTCTTTAGAAATTTTCATATGTTTCTCCTTAAATTAATTTTAGCCATTCATCTATCTCACTAAATTCATCAACCCAAATAGTAATTAAATCATAAGTAAAAAAATAATTGGTAACATCACGATAAACTTTTTGATCAAAGTCTTTTTCTCTTCGCATAAAAATAAAGTTGAACTTAAGATAATTATTAGCAAGTTCCAGTAATCTCTTCATATTAGGATCCGTTAAACTTATACCAATAAATAAACAGCAATTAAAATTAAAATCATGAAGTTGTTTTTCAATATTCCAAGAATAAGGATTGTTATAAAGATAAAAATATTCTGATTCATTAAAAATTAAGGAATTAGTATATTTTGTTTCAGTAGATTTATCATAAGGTAATAGACCATGAACATGGAAAATATCCGCTTTAGAATCTTTAACGATAAAGGAAGTATTATCATAGACAGTATTATATGGAAGATTTCGTTTACGGAAGAGATACTCTAAATTAGTATCGTAGTTATAAGTTATGATATTAACCTTTTCTTTTCTTCCTTCAATAAAATTCACAATATGATAAAGGTTAGTATTTGGATCATTAAAAGTCTTTGCTTCTTTAAATAAATATAGTTCTTTATTTAGAGAATCATAGATATTAAAGCCATTGGTTTTGATTAGTTTAGAAGAAACAAATAATTCGTTTCCAACATACTTTTGAACTTCGGTCACTAAATCTTTATTATCTTTATAGAAATCTAAGTTTAAAGCTTCGACTAAAGAATTCCAATCTTTTGCCCCGTAATCAATATTAACTCCAGCTCCTAAAACAATATCAAGAGGAAGCGCTAAAGAATAAAAACGTAAAAGCCAAAGAATGAAATTATCCGCGCTGGTGTTAACACCATTACAAGATTTATCGTTACTTAAATTATAAAGTAATTCTTCTTTAAAGACGCTTTTAGAATTTTTAAGTAATTCGTACTCGATTAATTTACCTTCAATAAAACCATAAGCTAAAAAATTCGCTTCATCAAAATAAATATTCAAACTATTGGCTGGTCGATAAAAATTAATATTAAGACAACTATCAACATGAACAATATTAACGTTACCCATAATATCGAGTTCTTTTAATTTATCTTCGCTAATCGTTTCGCAAAGAATATGCACAATATATTTATGAATATGCTCTTTTTTACTTGTAACAATCGCTTTGAAATCACAAGTCGCATCAAAGTGGAAACCAAAATTTCTAAAAATTATTGAATCATAGGAAACGTCGCTTATGTAATATAAATATAATAAAATTAATAAACATTTCTTTTTAAAAATGTAATTCTCTCTAAGTATTTTTTCCATATAAGTATTCTATACTAACTAGACTTAAAATACACTACACTACAATAAATTGTTCGTTATAGCAAAGTTAATAAATCACTAAATTCTTTAAATTTATAATCAGGATTCCATTGATCAATAAGTGAATAGTCTCCATAACCATAAGTTAAAATAACACTTTTTAGTTTCGCATTTCTAGCTGTTTCACAATCTACAACTGAGTCTCCAACATAAAAACCATCTTGGGGATTAAGATTCAATTCGTGCATAATTTTATTCAATAAAGTAACATCTGGTTTCACTGGAAAATTAATAACATTTCCTTGGATAGCACTCCACTTAATTTCGCCTAGTTTCTCTTTAATTAAAAATTGGAGAGCTCCGTTTGGTTTATTGGAAAAAATAATAAGAGGGATACCAAGAATTGCTAATTTATTTAAAACATCTTTAACGTTAGGAAATACCTCAGAGATGTTTTGGGTTTTAACATACTCAATTTGAAATTCAGCAAATTCATTTTCATTAATTACATTCTTTTTAGTGGCTTTACTATATAAATAACGGGCTCCATGTCCTAAGAATTTAATAACTTCCGCTTCAGTATACTTAAAACCATAATTAAATTTCTTTAAAGTATTATTAACAGCTTCCGTGATACCTTTAGAGGTATCAATTAAAGTGCCATCTAAATCAAAAACAAAAAATTTCTTCATAAAACTATTCTACCTTATTTTCTTTACGCTTTAAACCCTTAATGTAAAGGAAATTTGCTAAGGTTATAAATCAATTTGGCAGTAAACAGCTCTTGAATAATTTAATATTAATCCAAAGAGAGGAGACTATTATGGATGAATCAATTATTATGTTAGAAAATATCATTTCGCAGGATGAATGCTTAAGTAAAAAAGAAAAAATCATTCAGAAAATAAAGAAGTTTTATTATCAATATATCTATGGAGAAAAATTATGGAATCATTAAAAAAATTACTACCTTTCTTAACTGAGAAAGAATTAAACGAATTATTAGAGAAAATCTTACAAAGCCCAAATCAAGAATTTAAGGATGTAAAATTGAAAGATATATTAGTCTTTTTAAAACCTGAAAGCATCGATAATCTTTTTCTAGATCAATTAAAAAAGGGTCAAGATGTAACCTATATCTTGCCCTTTGTAAGTCATGAAACTCTTAAAAACATTGTTGAACTATATTGTAATAGTAAACTTGATTATGAAATTGATATTAATAAACTCGCGATGTTTTTAACGCCTGAAGATATCTCGCTTCTTTATCAATATATGACTAAGTAAGTTTTAATTCCTGAAAGGAATCTTTAAGTTTCTTGGCTGATTCAATCAATTTAACGCCTTCATCAAGTGAATAACTGACTTGAAGGCGTTTTTCAATGCCTTTTCGTCCAACAACACATGGCAAACTAATATAAACATCTTCAATCTGCCCACTAAATTCACTATCAATATAACTCGAAACAGTTAAAACACTATGTTGATTATTTAAAATCGTATCAGCAATTTTTTCAACTGATAAGCCAATTGCATAAAAAGTTGCACCTTTTTTAGCAATAATTTCATAAGCAGCTTCTTTAACTTTTTTGGTAATTTCTTCAAGATTTTCTAAACGTTTTAAATTGCATTTTCCACAAAGTTTACAATAATCTTTAACTGGAATCCCGGCAATTGAAGAAGCACTATAAGCCATGACTTCAGAGTCACCATGTTCACCAATTACATAAGCATGGATGTTTCTTGCATCAATTGAAGTATCTTCACTTAATAGAACTTTGAGTCTCGAAGAATCAAGAACAGTTCCACTACCAATTACTCGGCAAGCATCAATACCTAAATATTTATAAGTAAAGTAACTAAGAATATCGACTGGATTAGTCACAATAAGAATAATCGTAGAATCATTAAGATTTGGTTTAACATTATCTAAAATAGATTTAAAAATGCCAATATTCTTGTTTAATAAATCAATTCTTGTTTCACCAGGTTTTTGAGCAGCTCCAGCGGTAATAATTAATAAATCGGTATCTTTTATATCATTATAATCAGCGACTTTTATATTTTTATTAGCCACAAAAGAGATTCCTTGATTCATATCAAGAACATCGCCCATGACCTTATCTTTATTCACATCAATGATACCTATTTCATTAATATAACTCTTCATCATTAAAGTATAAGCAATTGTTGATCCAACCATTCCATCACCAATAATTACAACTTTTTCATTATCCATAATCTTATTCCTCCCTTACTATATATTAAGCTTAAAAATCAATTATTACGAAAAATATGCACTCGAATTATCGTCTTAAATGTTCTTTATTGATGTTTAAAACTTTAGTCGCATCATTTAGTTTAATTCTTAAATCATCGTTATTATGAAAAATTGCACTACCATAAGCAAATTGTGGTTTTATTTCTTTAGTAACAGAGATTTTTTCCTTCGCTTTATCAAGCATTCTACCAACATCTTCAATATTTGCATCGCGAGAAATCAAAACAAATTTATCTTCTTTAATACGATATAAATGCATTTTTTTACTTTTACATCGATTAATTGCACTTACAATCGAAATAAGAACATTATCACCAAAATCTTTACCAAATCCACTATTAATTTCATTCATATCTATAACATCAATGACACTAATAGTTCCTTCATGTCCTTTATTTATATTAATAAAATACTCAAAAGCAATTGCACTTAAGGCTCCAGTTAAACGATCTTGAAGAATATTTTGTAGACAAAGAACAAGATAATATAATAGTAAAGAAGCTGTAATCGTCGCTGGAATTATTAAACGTGTTCCAAAATAATATTCAAAAAAGACCGCAACAAAAATTCCTAAGGTAATAAGTAATAAGAAAACTATTTCATATTTTTTATTATGATTTTCTTTTTCCTTGGTTGCAAAATAGATAAGATAAACCATGTAAATTAAAGAAACAACAAAAGGAACAAAGAATAATGGGCCATAGGACAAGGTATTTGTATTATCAATCTTATAAACTACCCCATTAAAGATACCTAAAATTAAAATAGCAATATTAGCAATATAGGCAATAGGGAAAGTATATAAACCAATTGATTGATCATTTTTCACATAAAGGAGCACGAAGCCAATACAGGCAAGCGGACATAAAACATAATAAAGGAAAGTCGTAATTCGACGATATATATAACTAAAACCATCATCGCCATTAGTTTCTAAGATAAAATCAATATAAGTAACCACAATCAAAATTAAGATTAAAACTGTTTGAACAACAAAAAGTATTCGACTTCTTTTTGGCATTACCCGATTAATAAGAGCAATAATCAAAAAGAGAATTAAGGCAAAAGTTGATGCGTAATACGCTTCAAGACCTTGAATCCACATATTAATTACCTTTCTATAATTATATATTAAACAAGAAAGATATTCTTTATAAATAAAAAAAAGTCTATCGTGTGATAGACTTTTTGAAGCATTATTTGATTATTTACTATAGACAAGAACACAGCATGGACTATTGTCGCCTTTACGTGGGGCAACATGTAAGACTCTTAAATAACCACCTTTACGATCTTTAAAATCTTTCGCTAAGGTATTAAATAACTTGTCCATTGCACTAGTTTTTTCATCAACCATATACTCTTTAACAACGGCTGCGGCTAAACGACGACTATGTTGATCGCCTTTTTTAGCAAGAGTTACAAGATGGTCAAATTCTTTAACAACATCTTTAACCATTCCTTTAGTAATGGTAACTTTTTCGTAAACAATAAGTTCTGTAACTAAATTACGAACTTGAGCTTTTTTCTTACTCGCGGTATAAGGAGTCTTAAAACGAACACCACCTTTACCATGAACATTTTTTCTTCCGATTTGCATAACTATTCCTCTTTACTATCTTTGAAAGCTAAACCCATACTGCTAAGTTTTTCTTTAACTTCTTTTAAAGATTTCTTACCTAAGTTTCTAACTTTCATCATTTCACCTTCGGTTCTTTCAGTGAGTTCGGCAACAGTTGTAATACCAGCACGCTTTAAACAATTGTTACTACGGACACTGAAATCTAAATCTTCAATGGAGACATTTTCAAAGGTTTGTTCTTTCTTAATTTCTGGATCTTTAGTTAAATTTAATTCATCAAATTTCTTATTTAAATCTAAGAAATTAGCAAAGTAATTAATTAAGATCTTTGTGGCAAGAGCAATCGCATCGACTGGAGTAATTGCTCCATTAGTCCAAACTTCAAGCGTTAACTTATCATAACGAGAATCATGTCCAACACGAGTTCCCTCTACTTTATAATTAACACGATTGATTGGCGAATAGTTACTATCAGTCGCGATTGAATGAACTGGTAAAGGATAAATTTTATTCTCTTCACTAGTAGCAAATCCACGACCATTACGGATATGGAGAGTCATCTTTAAATGACCACCATCAGCAATATTACAAATAACTAAATCTTTATTAATAATTTCTACTCCAGTTGGAGCAGCAAGATCGCCAGCTTTAAAACACTTTGGACCTTTTTCATCAACATTAATCGTATATTCAGATTCACTAATTGTGTCTGATTTTAAGACTAAGTCTTTTAAATTTAAAATAATTTGAGTTAAATCTTCTTCAATTCCATTGAGAGCGGTAAATTCATGAACCGCACCTTCAACTTCTACTGCATAGACCGAAGTTCCTGGTAAAGCACTTAATAAGACTCGACGAAGAGCATTACCTAAAGTGATACCAAATCCTTTTTCTAAAGGCTCAGCGACAATTTTAGCATAATTCTCACTTTGATCTTCGAAAGCAAGTTTAAAATTGCATTTCTCAAATGGGTGAGCTATTTTCATTTCGTTCTCTGCCATATAATCCTCCTAACCTCTTGGTCTCTTTGGTGGACGGCAACCATTATGTGGAATTGGAGTCGAATCACTAATAGAAGTGATAACAAGACCAGAAGTAGTTAAAGCACGAATAGCACTTTCTCTTCCAGCGCCTGGACCCTTAACATCAACATCAACAGTTTTAATACCTTGTTCAACAGCAAGTTTTCCAGCAGCTTCTGCTGCACTTTGTGCCGCAAATGGAGTAGATTTTTTTGCACCCTTGAAGCCTAAAACACCAGTACTACTCCAAGCGATGACGTTTCCTTTTTCATCGGTAATAGTAATAATAGTATTATTGAAGGTTGCGTGAATATGCGCGACACCCTTCGAGAAGCTTCTCTTAATTTTCTTTTTACGGGTAGTTTGTTTTTTTGCCATAATTTTTATTTACCCCCTATTACTTAATAGCTTCCTTTTTATTTGCAATTGTCTTACGTGGACCTTTGCGAGTACGAGCATTAGTCTTCGTTCTTTGTCCTCTTACTGGAAGACCTTTTCGATGACGAATGCCACGATAACAACCAATTTCTTCTAAACGCTTAATATTAAGCATTTGTTCACGACGTAAATCGCCTTCAACCTTATGATGACCAAGTTCTGCACGAATTGCAGCGGTTTCATCATCGGTTAAATCTTTAACTCTCTTTAAAGGATTGACTTTAGCTGCTGCACAAATCTCGTGAGCTAAAGTATTTCCAATACCATAAATATAGGTTAAAGAGACAACAACAACTTTCTCGTTTGGTATATCAACACCAACTATACGTGCCATATTTTTCTTTATCCTTTCACTTAACAACTAACCTTGTCTTTGTTTGTGCTTTGGATTGCTACAGATTACCATAACAACACCATGTCTTTTAATGACTTTGCACTTATCGCAAATAGGTTTAACTGATGGTCTAACTTTCATAAATATTTCTCCTATTTTAGACTAATTATTTGTGTCTAAACACAATTCTGCCATTGTTTAAATCATAAGGCGATAATTCGATAGTAACTCGATCACCTGGTAAAATGCGAATGTAATGCATGCGGATTTTACCAGAAACAGTGGCGTGAATTACTACATCATTTTCAAGTTTTACCTTAAAATTACAATTAGGTAAACTTTCGACGACAACCGCCTCGACGGTAATAACATCTTGTTTAGCCATTTAATTCTCCTTTTTTAAAGTGATAATCTCATAACCGTTATCGGTGACTACAACCGTATTTTCGTAGTGACATGATAACTTTCCATCTCTGGTCTTCACTGTCCATCCATCATCTAAAGTCACAAGTTGGACTTTACCCTCATTAACCATTGGTTCAATGGCAATAGTCATTCCTTTTTCAAGAATTGGACCATCACTTTCTTTACCAACGTTTGGGACATATGGATCTTCATGTACTTCGCGACCAACACCATGACCGGTATAAAGAGCAGTTAATGTGTAGCCCGCTTCTTTTCCTGTTTTTTCAATAGTGTGGGAAATAACCCCTAGACGAATTCCAGGTTTAATTAATTTAACCGCATTAAAGAAGCACGACTTAGTAACTTCTATTAAACGGGTAGCATTTTCACTTATCTTACCAACTGGAAAAGTTCGACAAGCGTCTGCAACATAACCATGCTTTGTACACATGCAATCATAACTGACGATATCCCCTTCTTTTAAAATAATCTTGTTACTAGGAATACCATGAATTAAAGTATCATTTACCGAGATGCAGATATTACCAGGGAAACCTTCATAATGATAACTAGATGGTTCTCCGCCATGTGAGCGGATATACCTTCTAGCTAACTCATCAAGTTCTTTAGTAGTTTTGCCAGGAAGAGTGTTGGCTTCGAGTACATCGAATAAACCAATTAAAACTTCACCAGCTTCTTTCATTAAAGCTATCTCACGGGGAGATTTAATAATAATCAAGGTACACTATTCTCCTACAATCGCTTTAATGTCGTTAAGTAATAAATCTAAATCCTTCGTTCCATCAACGGTATGAAGGATACTCTTATAATACTTAACTAAAGGTTCGGTTTGGTTATGATACTCTTCTAAACGAACCTTAAGAGCTTCCGCTGTATCATCTTTTCTTTGGATAAGCTCTCCTCCACATAAGTCGCAGATACCCTCGACTTTTGGTTTCATATTAGTTATATGGTATGGAGCACCACAAACTTTACAAACTCGACGTCCACAAATTCGATCTTTAAGAATCGACTCTGGGACGTTGATGTCTATAACATATTTAACTGCACGATTAAGTTCTTTACCAATTTCCTTTAAAGCTTCAGCTTGCGCTATAGTTCGAGGGAAACCATCAAGAAGATAACCATTTTTGCAATCAGGATTAGCAAGACGTTCCTTGACTAAACCAATTGTGACACTATCAGGGACTAATAAGCCTTTTTCCATATAGGAATGAGCTTCTTCGCCAAGTTGAGTGTGATTTTTAATTGCCTCTCTAAACATATCTCCGGTAGAGATATGGGGAATCTTATAGTAACTTGTAATGCGTTTAGCATTAGTTCCTTTACCAGCGCCTGGAGCGCCAAGTAAAATTATTGACTTAAACATATTCTTTACATTCCTCCTATAATTTCATCATAACTCTTACCAGCGATTAAGCCTTGAATTTGTGAATTGATTTCAAGTGCAACACCGACAACAATTATGAGACCAGTACCACCAATGGCTAAGGTAGAATCACTACCAAATGCTCCGGTTAAGGTTAGCACAACTGGTAAGGCACTAATAAAGACAAGAGCTAGTGCACCAATAAAGGTAACACGATTTAAAACTTTACGAACATATCTCTCAGTTTCAACACCTGGGCGAATTCCAGGAATATAACTGCCATTCTTCTTAAAATCATCGGCCATACGTTCAGGATTAATCTGAAGGTTAGCGTAGAAAAAAGTAAAGGCAAAAACTAAGACAAGATAAATTATTAAACCCCATGGCATTTTGACACCATTTCCCATATCCGTTAATTTGGTATACGAGAAGATATCAAGCCAACTAGCATTTGAAGCATCCGTTGAAATAAAGGAAGCAATAACACTAGGGGCGGTTAAAATACTTGAAGCAAAAATTACTGGAATAACACCCGCACTATTTACCTTAATAGGTAAGAAACTAGCACGAGACATCTTTTCACTACCACCACTTCGAGTTGCATGTTGAACTGGTATTTTTCGTTTACTTAATTCAATAAAGGTAACAAATGCGATAATAGCTAAAAGAGCCAAAATATAAAGAATAAATCTAAAGACTCCTAAACTGGCTTCGTTACTACCAAGACTCCACGATGCTAAGATCCATTTTTGGAAAGCAGTTGTGATTTGATTTGGTAAACTAACAACGATACCAGCAAAGATAATTACCGAAACACCATTTCCAATACCTTTGGAAGTGATTTGGTCGCCAAGCCACATGACAAGCATGCTGCCTCCGACCAAAATGGTAACAATATAGGCATAACTTAGAAAGTTCTCTGGAAGTGTTAAAGTAATCCAGCTAACATTCTTTGCGATTTGAATAATACCATAGGCTTGAACGGCACCAAGCATCAAAGTTAGATATCTAGTGGCCATTTCGATTTTTTTACGACCATATTCACCTTGCTTATTAAGTTCAGTTAAGGCTGGAAGAACATCCATACTTAATAATTGAATAATAATTTGCGCAGTAATATATGGCGAAACACCTAAGGCGAAAACACTGAAATTAGAAAGAGCGCCACCACCAAGTAAGTTCATCATACTTAAGACAGTGTTATTGTCTTTAATTTGTTCACTTAACTTAGAGATATCGACACCAGGAACTGGTATCGCGGCTCCAATTCTAAAGACAAGCAAAATCATAATCGTAAAAAAGATACGATTAACGACTTCTTTGTTTTTAAAAACATCAATAAATTTCCTCATTCAAAATTACCTATAAATAAAATAATAATTGATTTTAGGAAATTACTCAACAACTTCACTAGTACTTCCACTATTCTTAATAGTTTCAAGGGCACTAGCACTGAATTTGTTGGCTTTGATTGTTAATTTCTTCTCTAATTTTCCGTTGAGAACTTTAGTTCCATAGAGTTCTTTTTTAATTAAACCTTTAGAGATAAGTTTAGTTGTATCAACAACCTCACCATCCTTGAAAGCTTTATTAATATCATCTAAGGAAACACAAGCATATTCGACATGGCAATGACTCTTAAAGCCACTTCCACGTTTTGGTAAACGACGAAGTAATGGTAATTGTCCGCCTTCGAAGCCAAGTTTTCCACCGGCACCGCTACGGGAATTTTGTCCTTTATTACCACTTCCACCGTTTTTGCCAAGACCCGAGCCGAGTCCTCTACAACGACGAACTCTCTCTTTACGACTACCTGAAGCAGGTTTTAAGTTATTTAACATTTTCTTTTCCTCCTTCACTAGTTACTAAACCACGTAATTCTTGAACGACTTTATAATCTTTAAGTTGATCAAGAGCAGCAACAGTTGCACGAACGACGTTAATGGAAGTACGTGAACCATAGACTTTACTATAAACGTTTTTAATACCAGCGAGTTCTAAAATTGCACGAACTGGACCGCCAGCAATAATACCAGTACCTTCTGGGGCTGGTTTTAAGAAAACTTCGGTTGCACCAAATTTGCCAATAACATCATGAGCAATACTATTTGCTTTAGCGAATTTAATGAAATGAATATTTCTCTTAGCTTTATCAACCGATTTCTTAATAGCATCTGGGACTTCAGCAGATTTTCCCATTGCGAAGCCATATTTGCCTTTATAATTACCAACGACGACAAGAGCGGAGAATTTCATTCTCTTACCACCCTTAACAACTTTGGTAACACGGTTAATGTAAACTACACGTTCTTCATATTCTTTTTGTTCATGGAAATCTTTACGTGGACCTCTACCAAAGGAACGTTTTCCATTTCCACGATTGTTTCGATCGAATTTTTTATTCTTTTGATCACTGTTTTGAGAAGCGTTATCTCCTTGAGGAGCATCATTTTTAATTTGCTCAACTGGAGCGACTTCAATATTCTTATTTTCGTTTTCCATAAGTGATCTCCTTAGAATTTTAAGCCGGCTTTACGGGCGGCTTCAGCTAATGCTTTGATTCTGCCATGATAGATGTAACCACCACGATCAAATACAACAGTTTCAATCTTTTTTGCTAAACATTTTTTAGCAATATCTTCACCAACCATTGAAGCTCCATCAACATTATTGCCATTTTTAATCTTAAGTTGTTCGCTTGAGCTACTAGCAATAGTAACTCGCTTAACATCATCAATTACTTGGACACTAATGTTTTTATTACTTCGATAGACGGCTAATCTTGGTTTTTCACTTGTACCGGAGATTTTTTCTCGGACACGTTCGTGTTTACGAATACGAACTACATCTTTACTAATATTTTTGATCATATTTTATCTCCTTACTTAGCACCAGTTGCAGAACCGCCAGCGGCAGCTCCAGCTCTCTTACCTTCCTTACGAACAATGTATTCGCCTTTATACTTGATACCTTTACCTTGATATGGTTCTGGACGTCTTGTATCACGAATTAATGCACTGATTTGACCAACTTTGAATTTATCACTACCACTAACAGCAATGTGGGTTGAATCTTTTAAAGTAATCTTAACACCAGGAAGGGTCTTAATTGTAATTGGATGGCTATAGCCAACATGAAGAACAATATCTTGTCCTTGAAGTTCAGCGTGATAACCAATACCAACAATTTCAAGCTCTTTTGTAAATCCATCATTGCAACCTTTAACAGCGTTAGCAATTAAAGCACGAGTTGTACCATGAATTTGTTTTGTATGTTTTTCTTCATTCTTACGAGTAATTTTGATAATTCCATCTTTAAATTCAACGCCAATTAGATTTGGATCAAATTTAATGACATCATCACCAGTTTTACCTTTGATTTCAACTGAATCATTAGTAAGAGTGACATTTAAACCAGCAGGAACACTAATTAATTTATTACCAATACGTGACATATTAATTCCTCCTACCAGATGTAGCAAATGACTTCACCACCAACATTTTGTGCTCGACAAACTTTATCGGTTAAAAGTCCTTTACTAGTTGAAATAATAGCAATACCTAAACCACGAATAACACTTGGAATATTCTTGCTATCGGCAGTGACACGAAGACCAGGTTTAGAAATTCTTCTTAAACCACTGATGACTCTTTCACCATTTGGGCCATACTTCAAAACGACATTAAGATCTTTAAGACCTGCTTCGTTTTTGACTTCTTTATATTCTTTAATAAAACCTTCACTAAGAAGAATCTTAGCGATTCCGACTTTCATTTTACTAGAAGGCATAGAAACGCTATCTTTGTGAATAGCATTCGCATTTCTAATTCTTGTTAGCATATCGGCTATTGGATCTTGATGCATAGTTTTCTCTTCCTCCTAATTTACCATGAAGCTTTTTTCATGCCAGGGATCTCGCCTTTATAAGCAAGCTCTCTTAAGCAAATACGGCATAAACCAAATTTGGAGTAAACGCCATGAGGACGTCCACATCTCTTGCATCTTGAATAAGCACGAGTGCTAAATTTTGGTTTACGTTGTTGTTTAACAACTAAACTCTTTTTTGCCATGTTTTTTTCCTCCTAACTATTTACTGAAAGGCATACCAAGTTCTTTAAGTAAGGCATAAGCTTCTTCATCACTCTTTGCAGTAGTAACGACGACGATATCCATACCTCGAACTTTAGCAACCTTATCATAATTGATTTCTGGGAAAATTAATTGTTCCTTAATTCCTAAGGTATAATTTCCTCTACCATCAAATGAATTTTTACTGACACCTCTGAAATCACGAACACGTGGTAAAGAGATGCTCACTAATTTATCAAAGAATTCATACATTCTGATTCCACGTAAGGTAACTTTACAACCAATTGATTGTCCTTCACGTAATTTGAATGGAGCAATTGATTTCTTAGCTTTAGTAACGATACATTTTTGACCGGTAATAACGGCTATTTCTTCAACGGCTTCATCTAATCGTTTGGAATCTTGAGTAGCATCACCACAACCAATGTTAACAACAATCTTGCTTAACTTTGGAACTTGCATACTGCTCTTGTATTCAAACTTCTTCATTAAATTTGCTTTAACTTCTTTATTGTAACGATCGAAAAGACGATTGTGCGCTTTGCCTTCGACAAATCCTTTTTGACGAACTTGAGCATTTTTCTTTGTCTCTTTCGCTGGAGCAGCTACTTTACTTGCAACTTTTTCAGTTGGAGCTTTAGCGGTAGTTGTCTCTTTTGCTGGAGCTGACTTGACTTGAGCTTTTGGAGCTTCGACTTTATTTTCTTCTGCCATAATTTTCTCCTTTACTTAATTTCTTGTCCGCTCTTTTTAGCGACTCGAACTTTACCTTCTTTAGTAACCTTATAACCTAATCTGGTTCCTTTTTTAGTTTTAGCATCGTAATACATCACTTTGCTAGCATTAATTGGAGAATAGATCTCTTGGATACTACCTTCAGGATTTTGTTGAGTTGGTTTCATATGTTTTTTATGAAATCCAACACCTTCAACAACAACTTTATTTAATTTAGGATAAACTCTTTGAACATTACCAGTTTTTCCTTTGTCTTTGCCACTAATGACAATGACTTTATCGCCAGTTTTAATTTTCATAATTTATCCTTTCTATAAGACCTCGGTAGCAAGGGAAACAATTTTCATAAAACCATCTCCACCTTTTTCACGAATTTCACGAGCGATAGGCCCGAAAACACGTGTGCCAACTGGTGTCTTATCTTCATTAATAATAACGCAAGCATTATCATCGAATTTAATAACGCTGCCATCTTTTCTTTCGATTGGGTAGGCAGTACGAACGATGACCGCTTTAACAACAGCACTCTTTTTAACCTTGCCATCTGGAATAGCATCTTTAACAGCACATAAGACAATATCACCAACGGAGCAAGATTTACGGTGGCTGCCACCATATACTCTGAATACTCGAACAATACGAGCGCCAGAATTATCAGCAACTACTAAATTGGTTTCGTTTTGAATCATAATTACTTCTCCTCCTTAGCAGCTTTCGTGGTTTCAGTCTTTTTTGCCACAGTTTTTTTCACAGGAGCTTTTTTAACTTCAGCCTTAACTTCGACTTTAGTTTCTTCAGTGACTTCCACTGGTTCTTCCTCATGTAAAGCCTTTACTAATTGAGTATCTTCAGCAATCTCCACCTTCTCAAAAGCCTTCTTATCAATAGAAATTAATTTAAATCTTTTGGTTTTGGAAATTGGACGGCACTCTTCGATGGTTACAACATCACCAATCTTGGCTTCATTTTTTGGATCATCAGCATAATATTTGCTTCTGAATTGAACACGCTTTAAGTATTTGGAGTGTTTTTTGTATCCGCTTAACATAACGCCAATGGTTTTATCGTTCTTATTTGAAAAAACGACACCTTGAATTCTTCTACGTTTATCCATAACTTTCTCCTTTACTTAATTCCGAGTTCACGCTCTTTTAAGATAGTATAGATACGAGCAATGTCTTTTCTAACTTCCTTAACTTGTTTTGCGTTCTCGAGTTGTCCAACAGCTTTTTTTCTACGAAGTTCGTAGTATTCTTCTTTGAGAGAATATACTTTGCTATTTAAATCTTCAGTAGACATTTTTTTGATTTCTTCGATTTTCATAGTTATCTTGTACTCTCCTTCTTTTGTGATTTATCAGCAGCAGCACCTTCATTTACTTCGTTACCACCATGGATAACTTCTGGTTGAGTTGGTGCAACTGGCGCTGCAGCAGCAGCGGCCACTGGTGTTTCCACAACTGTATCCGTATGAATATAGTGGGCAACATTTCTTTTAGTTTTAACAATTCGGCACTTAAGTGGAAGTTTATAAGCTGCCATCTTTAAGGCTTCTTTTTCTTGATCCTCTGGAATACCAGCGATTTCGAATAAAATACGATTTTGTCTAACGACAGCGACCCAATATTCTGGATTACCTTTACCACTACCCATACGAACTTCGGCTGGTTTCTTAGTTTTAGCTAAGTGTGGGAAAATACGAATCCATGATTTTCCACTACGTGCAGTGTATCTTGAAAGAATAACACGGCAAGCTTCGATTTGACGATCGCTAACCCAAGCACCTTCAACTGCTTGGAGACCATACTCACCAAAAGCGACATCATTGCCACCTTTGCTGAGACCTTCATATTTAATAATATGTGGTCTTCTATATTTAACACGTTTTGGTTGTAACATAGTTATTCTCCTTTCGCAGTATCATTTGATTCGACCGCAGCAGTTTGAGCTTTTGGAGCATCATTACGTTGAGGGCGATCATTACGTGGACCATGTCTGAAATTACGATGGTCGTTACTATTACTATTATCACGAGCTTTTGGATTGGCGGCTTCTTCAAGAGTCTTAGAAGTATCTTCTTCAAATTTGAAGAATGGTTTTTCACCACGAGAAATCCAAACTTTAACACCTAATTTACCATAGGTGGTATGTGCTTCGCTGATTGCATAATCAATATCAGTTTTTAAGGTATTAATAGCCATAGTACCTTCACTATAACCTTCTTCACGAGCAATTTCGGCTCCACCTAAACGACCAGTGACTCGAGTTTTAACACCACGAGCTCCAGCCTTTCTGACTTGAGTGATTGCTTTCTTTTGAGCAATACGGAAGGAAGCACGTTGTTCAAGTTGTTGAGCAATTTGTTGGCTAACAATCTTAGCATCTAAGCTAGGATTTTTAACTTCAATTACATCAATTTTGACATTACTCTTATGAGCAATTTTAACGAGTGCTTTACGTAAAGCTTCGATATTAGCACCTTTTTCACCAATAACCATTCCTGGACGAGCAACGAAGATTTGAACATTGACATTATTGCCAACATCACTCTTCTTACGTTCAATATCGATATGGCTTAATAAGGCACCACGATCAAGATGATTAACAATGTATTTACGAATATTAACATCTTCCATTAAGAAGGTTGAATAATCTTTATTTGAGGCATACCAGCGGCTTGACCAATCTTTATTAAGACCAATACGCATTCCAACTGGATTTACTTTTTGACCCATAGTTTAATTATTTCCTTTCTTAAATCTTTTCTTTTAAAGTGCAATAGATATTAGCATATCTCTTAACCATGCCACTGCTTGAACCTTTAGCACGAGGTAAGAAACGAGCCATCTTAATGCTATCACTACACATAATTTCAGCGACAAATAACTTATCTTCATTCATGTTGTAATTATTAACAGCATTTGCTTTACAACTGTTAATTAATTTAGAAATGATACGAGATACTTTATCGTGTCCAGTATTTGCTAAGATTCCAAGGGCAACATCAACATTTTTTCCTCTAATAGTATCAATAACAAATCTTGCTTTACGAGGAGTGACTTTAACATTTAAAGCCTTAGCATGAGCTTCGGTAACAAGAGGTTTCTTAACTTCTTCAGCTTTAGCAACCTTCTTTGTTTCCTTACTAGCCTTGACTTCTTTAACTTCTTTTTTAGGAGATTCGACAACTTCGGCTTTTACTTCTTCTACTTTTTTAGTAGCAGTTTTCTTAGCTGGAGTTTTAGGAGTCGCTACCTTAGTAGTAACTTTCTTTTCTTTTGTTTCTGCCATAATTTATCTCCTATTTCTTATTTGATGAAGCAGCAGGAGCAGTTGGTTTAACACCAGCGGCTGACATAGCGGCGGCTTTATCATCAGCATTATTTCCAAAGTGACCTTTGAAAGTTCTTGTTGGGGCGAATTCACCTAATTTGTGTCCAACCATATCTTGCGTTACAAATACTGTAATGAAGGTATGACCATTGTAAACAGCAAAGGTTTGTTCAACAAATTCAGGGAAAATTGTACTTCGACGACTCCAAGTTTTAATAACAGCTTTTTTATTATCTTTTGCTAAAGCTTGGACTTTTTTCATAAGGCTTTTATCAACGAATGGGCCTTTTTTAAGACTTCTTGACATAATTTAATTCTCCTTTCCTTTGACTATTTACCATTCACTCTATGAATGATTAACTTTGATGAAGCTTTCTTGTGTTTTCTAGTCTTAACACCAAGAGCACGTTTGCCCCATGGAGTACGTGGTGCATCGTGTCCAACTGGACATTTACCTTCACCACCACCGTGTGGGTGATCTGGTGGGTTCATCGCGCTACCACGAACGGTTGGGCGTGTACCGTACCATCTATTTTTACCAGCTTTACCTAAGTTGATTAAACTGAAATCTTCATTTCCGACTAAACCAATTGTGGCCTTGCAAGTACCGAGAAGCTTACGCATTTCTCCACTTTGAAGACGAACAATAACATATTTACCTTCTTTACCAAGGACTTGAGCGCTACAACCAGCCGCACGGCATAATTGTCCACCCTTGCCAGGTTTTAACTCAACACAGTTAACGAAAGTACCTTCTGGAATGTTTTGAAGTTGTAAGCAGTTACCATTGACAATATCACAGTTATCATCACTAACAACTGGATCACCAACCTTTAATCCTTTAGGTTGAATGATGTAACGCTTTTCTCCATCAACATAATTAATTAAAGCAATATAAGCATTTCGATTTGGATCGTACTCAATTGCACTAACTTTTCCTGGAACACCTTTTTTATCTCTTCGGAAATCGATAATACGGTATTTCTTCTTGTTTCCACCACCGATATGACGAGTTGTAATAACGCCTTGGTTATTTCTACCACCAGTCTTCTTAAGGGTAACAAGTAAGGATTTCTCAGGAGTTGATTTAGTAATCTCCTCAAAAGTCGCATTTGACATTGCTCTTCTTGAAGGAGTATATGGTTTGTAATTTCTAATTGACATATTTTTCTCCTATATTATATAAGGTTAATGGATCTACTCTTTAAAAAGGTCGATTGCGCTGCCAGATGCAAGTCTGACAATGGCCTTTTTATATCCACTAATCGTTCCATGGTATCGACTACCACGGCTAGTAGCTTTAGCAAGAACGTTAACGGTCTTGATACTTACTACTTTAACGCCATAAATTCTTTGAATGGCGTTTTTAATCTCAAGCTTATTTGCACTCTTTAAAACTTTAAAGGTGGCTTTATTTTCAGTTTGTGAGGCACTCATTGACTTTTCAGTAATGATTGGCTCAAGAACTACTTGATAGTCTTTTAAAGTTGGCTTGACTCCACTTTTAGCAGGAGCAACTTTTTCAACTTTGACAGCTTTTGTTTCTTTAACTTCAACTTTTGGTTCTGCAACTTTTCCACTAGCAACTTTCTTAGCAGCTGGTTTCTTAGTTTTTACTTCTTTAGTTTCAGTAGCAGCAACTTTCTTTTCAGTAGCCATTATGCAAGTTCCTCCTCTAATTTCTTAACATCATCAACTGAGATGATAAGTTTTTCACAATTTAATAAATCATAGACACTTAAATTGTTATAAACACGAGTGATTACATTAGTAATATTTTTGCTTCCTAAGAGAACTTTAATATCTTCACTAACAATAATTACTTTGTTTTCATTGACTTTTAAGGCATTTAAGACAGTAATAATCTCTTTTGTCTTGCCATCAACTTTTAATCCATCAACAACAACTAAACCTTTTTTAGTAAGAAGAGATAAAGCACTCTTCATTGCTAATAAATGTTCCTTCTTGTTTTGTTTAATCTTATAGTTTTGTTCACCAGTTGGACCAAAGACAATACCACCATGAACCCAAAGTGGACTTCGGGTACTACCAGCTCTTGCACGGCCAGTACCTTTTTGTCTCCATGGTTTTTTACCACCACCACTAACTTCTTTTCGTTTTTTGGTTTTTGCAGTTGCTTGACGAGAATTACTTCTTTCAACTAAAACTGCATCATACATCGTTGGTTCGTTGGATTTAAAATCAAAGACACTCTTTTTTAAAGCGATAGTAGAAACTTCGGAACCATCTTGCTTATAAACTTTTACACTAATTGTATCTGCCATAATAAATGTTTCTCCTTTCTACTATTTCTTATCGCTATCGTCAGCTTTTGGAGCTTCAGTAACTGGAGTTTCAGTAGCCTTGGCAGCTTCTTGAGCCTTGGCTTCTTCAGCTTTCTTTGCTTCTTCAGCAGCACGTTGTTCAGCAGCTTTCTTTTCTTCGAGAGCTTTCTTATCTGCATCAGCCTTTGCTTTTTCTTCAGCCTTTTTAGCTTCTTTAAGGGCTTCTTGAGCAGCTAATTTTTCAGCCATTTCATCTTCATATTTAGCACGATCAAGTAAAGGTTTAATTAATACTGGATGCTTAAGTGGTTTAATTGCACTTCGAAGCATAACAATACTTAATTTGCTTCCTGGGATTCCACCACTAACTAAGATATAGTTCTTGGCTGCATCAACTGCAATGACACGAGCATTTAAGACGGTTGCTTGATCATTTCCCATATGACCTGACATGTGTTTGCCAGGAATAACACGGTTGTTATCACGACCATTATTAGCGAAGGAACCTTGTTGTCTGTGGTATCCGCTACCATGGGCTTTTGGACCAATAATTTGATGCCATCTTTTAATAACACCACTGAATCCTCGACCTTTACTATGGCCAACAACATCAATAACATCTCCGACCTTGAATAAATCTGCTTTAATTTCTTGGCCAACTTCATAACTTGCTAATTCATCACCTTTAAGTTCATATAAATGAGCTTTTGGAGCGACGTTAGCTTTCTTGTATACGCCAAGAGTTGGCTTATTGACATTCTTTTCTTTTTTATCTTCGTAACCGACTTGAAGAGCAACATAGCCATCTTTTTCAACACTCTTCTTTTGGGTAACGATATTTGGTAAGACTTCAACGACAGTGACAGCATACATCGTGCCATCCTCTGCGTAGACTTCGGTCATACCGATTTTTCTACCGATGATACTTTTCATTGTGTCCTACCTCCTATAACTTGATATCAATATCGACACCACTTGGAAGATCTAACTTCTTAAGGGCCTCAATAGTTGAATTGTTTGGATTAGTGATATCAATAATTCTCTTATGTGTTCTAATCTCAAATTGTTCACGAGTATCTTTATATCTAAAGACTGCTCGTAAAATTGTGTAGACTTGTTTTTCCGTTGGAAGTGGAATTGGTCCGACTACACCTGCACCAGATTTTTGAATTGCTGTAACAATCTTGTTAACCGCTAAGTCTAATACTTTGTGGTCATAAGCTTGTAAGCGAACTCGAATCTTTTTGACTTTTGCCATGAATATTCTCCTTTCAAATGACAGGCTTTACTAAATGTTCATTACGAGTTACCTGATTACCATCCATGACAACGCCTGTTGGTGTATCAGCAATCTCGCAAATCAATACATTTGTCAGCTTCTAGGATTATATTCTTATCTAGCATGCAATGTCAACAATTCTTCCATCAAATATTGAAAATTTTACATAAAAAATCCTAGATTAATTGGTCTAGGAAGTTTAAAAGAATTAAAAAAATCACTATTTAAAAGAAAATTTCTACTTATTTATTTAGTTATTTTGATCAAAAATTTATCTTAATTATCAAAATTTCGAATCGCATTACTAATGATCCTAAATTCCGAAACTGAAAGAGAACAAATTGCAATACGAATCAGTCCACTGCTAATTGGAGCAAGATAGATGTGCATGGCTTCTAGTTTAAGCGCTAAAGCATAGGCATCGGTTTTAGTAATAATTGTAATGAAAAAACCATCATTATAAGGGAGATAATCGATTTTATCATCACGTAAAATACTTAAGGCTTTAATGGCACGATTTTTTAAGAAACGTTTTTCATCGATTAGACGACTGCGCATTTCCGCAACCGCTTTAGAATCAGAGAACAATTTAGCTAAAGTGCTGGTGGCATCGTTGTTTGGTGAGGAAATTGTCCCTCGAGAAATTGATTTAATTTCATCTTTTACAACATCTAGTCTTTCTTTTGTTGGCGCTAAATAAATGAGGGCTCCACATCTTAATCCATAAATCCCAAAAGATTTAGAAGCACTAAAAGCAATATAAATATTGAAATCTGATTTACTTTTTAAATACTCAAGTAAAATTGGTTTCTTTTCACTATAGTCAAAATAGGCAATATCAAAAAGTAAATCGACATGTTTATTAAAAGTATTATATTTTTTCACTAAACTAAATAAAGTACGATATTCTTCTTCCGTTAATGATAAACCAGTTGGATTTTGACAAGGATCATTAATTAAAATTATGAGTTTATCTTTAGTCTTTAAACCTTCTTTAATAGCCTCTTCTAAACCAGTCATATTGAAAGTTTTATTTAGAAATAGTGGATAAACAAAAGTTTTTAAATTACATTCTTTAGAAATAGTAAAATAATTTGGCCAACAAATATTCGAAATTACTAATCCACCATTTTCTTCTGCATACTCTTTAAAGATTGAAAAAATGGCGCCCGTACCGCCAATTGTAGCCGCCACAAAAATATCATTATTCTTGCTTATTTCTTCATAATCTTCATTAAATACCCATTTTAAAACACTGTTGCGGTATTCGAGTGAACCAAAAATAGGAGCATAATCGAGAAAATTTAAGGCGTTTTCTGTTAAATATTTATTAACAGAAGGAAAAGTAATTAAATTATGTAAATCATCTTTAAAGGTTCCAACACAACCATTAATTACAATATTTCCTTTTTTAGCATCATCTTTAGCTCTTGAACCAATATCTAAAATATCAAAGCTTATTTTCATATTTGCTACTCCTCTTTTTTAGAAAATTCACATCCGCAATAATCTTGTCTGTATATATTATACTTCTTTGATAAAGCGACACCGATGTCTTGACCATTATTCTTTTTAAAATCATTAACGAAGTAAACAATTCCTGGATAATTCTTGCTTAATGCAAGACCAGTTTTATTTAAAAAATCGACATCTTTATTGCGAGAAATAGACATCACTGTCGTAACAAGATGAAAGTCATGAGAGGAAGCATATTCAAAGAGACTTGTTAAACGTTTTTTAATACAAATATGACAACGAGTTTGATTTTCTTCTTCATCTTTATAAGGCAATAGATCGATTTTAAAATCCTCATAATTATATTTATCTTCAATAATCTTTACATTTTCATTAAATTCTTTATTAAAGATCTCCACGTATTTTTTTAGATTTTCTAATCTTAAATCATATTCGGCTTTTGGGTAAATATTTGAATTAGAGAAGAAAATAGTAACATTAAATAAATCATGTAAAAAAATTAAAGGATAGCAAGTGCAAGGACCACAGCAAACATGAAAAAGTAAGTCAGGTTTTTCATTATTATTCGCCTTCCTTAATAAGCGATATTCTTTCGTTGATTCTTGAAAATAATTAATCCTTTTCATCTAAAAGATTTTAGCATATTAATCGTTTTTATGTTAAAAAAGAAAGAAAAATTAACTAATCTTTATCTAAATAATCATAGTTTCCATAGATAAACATCGCATCGCCAAAACTAAAAAAGCGATATTTATTTTCGACGGCATGTTTATAGCATTCTAAAGTAAATTTACGACCCATAAAAGCACTAACTAGCATAATGAGAGTAGATTTTGGTAAATGAAAATTAGTAATTAAAGCGTCAACTGCTTTATATTTATAACCAGGTTCAATAAAAATAGAGGTGTTTTCTTTAGTTGCTCTAAATTCGCCATATTTATCGTAAACTGCTTCAATAGTACGAACACTAGTAGTTCCTATAGCAATAATTCTTCTTTTTTCTTTTTTAGCAAGATTAAGGATTTTAGCACTTTCTTCATTCATTTCAAAATACTCACTATGCATGATGTGATCTTTGGTATCTTTAACTTTCACAGGACGAAAAGTACCAAGACCAACATTTAAAGTTATATCAACGATAGTAACGCCCTTATCTTTTAATTTTGCTAGTAGTTCGTTGGTAAAATGAAAACCCGCTGTAGGAGCGGCGGCACTACCTTCGACTTTAGCGTAAACCGTTTGATAATCATTATTATTACTACATTGTTTATGAATATATGGAGGGAGAGGCATTAAACCAATCTTATCTAATTCTTCAAGAAAAATACCTTTATATTTAAAGTGAATATGACGAATTCCTTCATCTAAAACTTCGACACAATCACCAATTAAAATATCGTCTTTAAAATGTAAAACTGTACCAACCTTTATAGTTTTCGCATTACCACATAGACATTCATAAATATCGTTACCTAAATCTTTAAGAAGTAACACTTCAACTTGAGCGTTGGTTTTTTCTTTAGTGGCAAATAAACGAGCAGGAATTACTTTAGTATTATTTCTAACTAAAACATCCCCTTTATTTAGATAATCATAAATATCATAAAAATGTTTATCTTCATAAGTCTTCTTTTCGCGATTAACAACTAATAAACGGCATTCATCACGAACTTTTGATGGCTCTTGAGCGATAAGTTCTTCTGGTAAATCATAATTAAATAATTCAATATCCATAATTAAAAGCCTCTTTTATCTCCATATTTTTTAAGCACTTCATCTTTATATTCTAAAAATCGATCTTCTTTAATAGCTGTTCTTGCTCCCTCCATAATTGAGATTAAAAATCTTAAATTATGAATGCTTAATAAACGGGCTCCAAAAGCTTCTTCACTCACATAAAGATGTCTTAAATAAGCTTTAGTATAATTTTTACAGGTATAGCAATCGCACTCTGAATCAAGAGGAGTAAAATCCTCTTTATATTCTTCGCGTTTTATATTTACTCTTCCATTATGTGTCATTAAAGTTCCGTGTCTTGCAATACGAGTTGGTAAAACACAATCCATCATATCGACCCCTTTAGCCACTCCTTCAAGCATATAATCAAGCGAACCAACACCCATTAAATAACGTGGTTTATCACTTGGAAGATACTTAATAGCATAATCAATCATCTCAAAACATTTATCTTTAGGCTCGCCAATTGAAGTTCCCCCAATTGAATAGCCATCAAAATCCATTTTAACTAATTCTTCAGCACACATTTTTCTTAAATCTTCATAATCGCCACCTTGGACGATTCCAAATAAAGCTTGATCGCTTCTTTTATGAACGGCTTTTCCTCTTGCTGCCCATCTAAGTGTTCTTAAAGTAGATTCTTTAGCATATTTATAATCTGCAGGATAAGGAATGCATTCATCAAAAGACATAATGATATCCGCACCAATTTTCTCCTCAATCCCAATTACAATTTCAGGAGAAAAAAATATCGTATCACCATTTAAATGTGATTTAAAGGTTACTCCTTCTTCTTTAATATGACGAGAATCCGCCAGCGAAAAGACTTGAAAACCACCACTATCAGTAAGCATTGGTCCTTTATAATTCATGAATTTTTGAATTCCACCAGCTTTAGACACAATTTCTTCACCTGGTCGAAGATGTAAATGATAAGTATTAGCTAAAACAACGCCTGCATGCATATCAGTTAACTCTTCGGGCGAAATTGTTTTAACACTTCCAACAGTTCCTACTGGCATAAACATTGGCACTTCAACATCACCATGAGGAGTATGTAAAATACCATATCTTGCCCCACAATTTTTATCGATGTGCAATATCTCTAAATAGAATTCTTTTTTCATAGGTTTTTATTTTATCATTATTAAAACTCAAAATGAATTATATCTTATTTCAAAATTTAAATGATTCATTTTGCGTGGCATTGATTAGCTTATAAAATCCTTTATATTTTTTAGCCAAAATCAATATAAGCGGATAACCAAAAAGAACAACAACGATTATTTCTCCTAAAGCAACCCACATAAAACTCATCCAATAAAAAGTCATTATTGCTACGGATGTGTCATATAAATAAATCAGAACTGGAACAAGCGATGCATTAATAATTACTGGAATGAAACTAGCAAAAAAAAGATTTTTTAGTGTTTTAGAAACAAGAATAATTAAAAGACAAGATAATAAGGTAGCAAAAGTACCTATAACAATATCTGGCCAACCATATAAAGAAAGAATATTAGTTAATAAACATCCAATGGTTACGCCAATTGTATAACTTGGATTAAAAAAGACTAATAAGTTCAATATTTCACTAATTCGTAATTGTAAAGATCCGCCAACAAAAGCTAAAGGACCACTAATAAGTGAAAGAACAACATATAAGGCCGCAATTAAAGAATTAATGGCAATACCTTGAAGAATTAAATGTTTTTTCATTAAAAACACCCCCTGTTATATTTTACGAGTGGTTAGTCATGGGAAGACACTCGAGCGACAACTTAATAAATATAGACTAGATAAAAAGAAAAAGATAGTTAGTTATTTTAGAGGTTCAATTTTTTCAAAATTAACCGCTTTAGCACTAATGGCTACTTTGAATACACGACTTGGCGGATAATTTTTGGCTAAAAATTTATCAAAATGTTCAACAAAACTATTCTTAATGAAACACAAACAGGTTCCTTTAAAACCACCACCATGAATACGAATTGCTCCATTACTACCTATATAATCGCTTACTTTATCAACTATCTCTTGCATTGAGCCCTCATATTCACCTTTAACAAAAGTGTTTTCAAGATTATTTTTACTACTATGTTGACTACTTCGAATAGCACCAAAGAAATCTTCTAAATTATTTTCTTCAATAGCGTGTTTGGCCATTCTTACATTATTATTTTCGTAGAAAAAATGTTTAGCTTTTCTTTTTTCGCTATCGGTAATTCCTTCTAATTTATCAATACGTTCATAAACATCAAGAACATTAACATCTCTTAAATAATGTTTATGATCAAGAGCTTCAGCTACTTTATACATCGCATTTGGAATCGAAGCGTATAAATCAGTTAAATTACTATGGTTTCCAGTCGATTTAATTAGATATAAACTAACTGGTAGATTAAATGGTAAAGTAGTAACAATTGGATTAGCAATATCTTTAAAATCAATGAAATTGCTACTATCAAAACTCGTACCAATTTGATCTAATAAACCACAAGGTTTGTGAAAATAATTATTTTCACTATATTGACCATTTTTAGCAATTACAATTGGAGCAATTTTACCATCGTTATAAAGATAACTAATGATATAACCAAATAATGATTCAACAGCCGCACTACTCGATACACCACTGCCATCTGGAATCTCACTATCCATAAAGCAATTAAAACCACCTATTGAATAGCCTTCTTCTTTCATTTTGAAAAGAATACCTTTGCATAAAGCAAGTGTTGTTCCATATTCTGCTTCTTTCAAAGATAAATCTTTTAAGGAAAAAGTAATGGTAGCATATCCACGAGATTGGATGTTAACCGTTTCACTATTTTTACTAATTATCGCTCTTACACGTAAACTACAATTGGCGACAAGACAAAGTCCATGATTGTGATCAGTATGATTACCACAAATTTCAAAACGACCGCCAGTATCTATATAGTACTCGCCCTCTTTTTGATATTTCTTTAAAAATCCAGTCTTTAATTCTTCAACATTAATCATAAATTTAAACTCCCAATAAATTTATCAAGGCCGATTTGACCAATAATAGTATTTTTAAAAACGGCAGTATTAATTAGAATATTTTTACAAACATCATTTATATATTCACGAACATCATGATCAATAGTATCTTCATTATATTTACGTTCTAATTCATGAATCATTGGAATAAAATCTTCTAAATCGCTATAGGCAGTAACAATTTCAACATCATTTAAATTACGTTTTAAAACATCCTTAATTTCGTTTGTTTGGCGAACAAGTCTTGCAGGAAGAATAAATAATCCCATCGCTTCAATAATTCCAATTCCTTCTTTTTTAATCATATGATATTGCTTATGTGCATGGAAAATTCCATCTGGATATTGAGGGGTGCATTTATTATTTCGTAAGATTAAATATAAATAATAAGTATCATTAACTTTTCGAATTGAAGGAGTAATAGTATTGTGTCGTCCTTCAGCATCAACTCCATATATTTCGTTTAGTGAATCCTTATAGTTTCGCCATCCATTAAGAATAAGTGTGGCGATTTCTACAAGTTCATTCTTATTTTTGCTTTCAAGCATTAAACAAGAGTTATACCAATCTAATTTATATAAACGTGTCGAAGAATACTTATTTAACTTATATTCTTTTTCTGGTTTAGCTTTCATTACTGGTAAAAGATGCTCACCACCCTGGAAATGTTCATGATTTAATATTGAACCACCAACGATAGGCAAATCAGCATTACTACCAATAAAAAAGCATGGAAAACGATCAACAAAATCAATAAGTTTAACAAAAGTATCGTGCTCAATTACCATGTTATAATGCGTTTTAGCAAAGCATATGCAATGCATATTATAATAACCATATGGAGAATATTGTAAGTACCAATCTTCACCCCCAAGTTTAACAGGAATTATACGAATGTTTTCTCTTGCAGGTTGTTTATTATTGCCATAGAAACCAAGATTTTCTAAACAAAGAACACATTTAGGATATGTCTCGACACTGTCATTAGTTTTGATGGCAAGTTTAGCAATATCTTTATTATTTTTTTCAGGTTTTGAAAGATTGATACTGATTTCAAGATTCTTATCTGGATAATCAGTGTCCCAAATCATATTCTTATCAATTTGCGTCTTTTGTACATAATTATTCTTAATTGAAAGATCATAAAGATAATCTAGGGCTTTGCGTGGAGATTCTGCTTCTAGTTCAGAAAAGTGATCAACAACACTAGCAGGACTAGGAGTAATAAAACCCATTAATTTAGTAACGAATAAATCAGCGGCACCTTCATCCATTTTTCTTTCTTGAATTAAATAATTTTTGATAGGTAGAATTAAAGAATCTGGAACTTGCAAATTTTCAATTTTTTTATTATCAATAGGCGTTTCGCTTGGTTTAGAAAGTCCTAATTCTCCTAAAAGAATATTTCGATAATAAATCGCATCAAAACTCTTCATATATAAATGTGAAGAAGCATATTGTATTAATTCGTTAATTGTATCTTCAATCATAAAATCACCTCATATCCTTAAGTTTAATCATCCAGAAATGGTTATATTTTTGTCCTTTTCTTAAAATTAAAGAGTTAACATCAAAATCATAAAGCTGAGGTTCTAGAGCTAATGCACGTCGAGAAGTATCCATTTCTTTAAATTGAGTAAACTTAATAGGTGTTTTAAAATTATCACAAAAAATATTTAAAGTTGGATAAGAGGTGTACATTGATAATTTCATTTGATCATTTTTTAAAACTACTTGTGGTTTGTGTGGATTCACTTCATTAAAAATAAAAGTATTATCAATAGTTTTTACCCAAATATGCTTCTCAAGATAATCTAAACGACTATTAAGTTTTGTTGCACGGGCAAAATCTAAATACCATGGCAAGCGATCAGTTCCACGAATAAAAGTTGTTTGATCAATTAGACCATAATTTGTTGCATTAACTTTTAAGGTATAATCACTAACATCTGGTGAATTAAAGAAATTATAATAGGCATGATTTGAAATATTTAATAAAGTTGCTGTAGGCGTTGAAGCTTTGTAATTAACTTTTAAATTATTATTTTTGCTATAAATCTCGTATATTACTTTTATTTTAACAAGTCCTGGAAAACCACAATCTTTTGCGCGACTAGTAATCGTAAAAATAACATCAATTTTATTCTTAAATTCTTTTATTTCATATTTCCATGGTTTAAATGATAAACTTTCTAATTTGCCTCCATGTAAAGAATAACCTGCCATCGTTTCATCAAGATTATATGGCACGCCATCAATTTCGCCCTTGCACATTATACGACCAGCTACACGAGCCAAAGTTTTACCATAAAAGTTTGGCTCGTTGAGCCAAATATTTTTATCTTCAATCTCTAGAATTAGCGGATTATTATCATAGCGAAGAGAATAAATACCAGCACCAAAATTTGAAAGTACAACCTTCAATTTATCGCCATTATTTAATTCAATAAAAACAATATCTTCTTTAAATTTCTCAATTTTGTACTCCATACTTATCTCCTTAATATAATTTTAGTCTAATTAGTATAAATAATTAATAATCAATAACGAAATAAAGCGTTTTTTTTAGTCTTTACTAGACAAAACTACTAAAAAAGTTGCTACGCATAGCATAGCAACTAAATTTAATCGGCTAAAGTTCCCATTGGATCCCATGGATCAAGAACAATTGGTTTTGAATTATAAGCTGCAAGTTCTTCTTCCGATAAATATTTCTTTAGAATAACTGCTTGATAAACATAAGAATCAAACCAGCTCGAGGACATAATGAAATATCCTTTATTGCCTAATGCATCTCCCCAACTATTTTCAACTTTCCACTTATTTGGAGTATCACCCTTTAAGTTAACTCCAGTTAAACACATTGCATGATTCATAGCGGATTCATGATAATCAAGCATTCCGGCTTTATCAAACTTGATATCCATATTAAATGCTGACATATAATCAAAACTTAAATCATCCCAAACACCAAGTGTGCGATCTCCATAAGCTGCAACATCACTACCAAACCAAACAATATTTCCATCTTTAAGTTGTTTGACAATTAATTCCTTAATTCTTTCCATTGGAAGATTTAAGTGAGTTACAACTTTACCTTCGATAACATTTCCAAGATAATCAATTGTATAACTCTTCATAAATGGCTTATCTTTCGTTGGTGAATTAATTAATGAAACATATTCATCAATTTCACTACCAACATATTTATCGAAAAATGAATTTGGAGTATAACCAGTTTCAACATGGCAAACACCAGATTTATCGGTATATTCAAAATCGAATTTTGAAGGTGGAACGCCAAAGGAATTAACAAGAAGAGCATAAATCTTTGTTAAGACTTCTTCTTTTAAAATAGCCATCTCTTTTTTATCTTTTCCTTCATGAGATAATTTTTGTACACTAAGAGCAAATTGGCGAATATATGAATTCAATAATTGATCACTAAATTTAGTATTACTTGATTGAAAAGTTTCTTCATAAGCACTTTGTGGGCAAATGCCATATTTAACAACAAGATTTCTAAACATATCCCATTGACCACCATCTCCAATGCCATTCACTAAAAGATGCATAAGGACACGATCATCAGGTTTTTCATCAATTAAATCAAGAATACTTGCCAATAAATAATTACTTTTTTCTAATTTATCGTAAAAGGCAACAAAGTTTTGACTTAATTCAAAACTAGTTAAGTCACATTTTTTTGCGATGATTTCACGTAAAAGATTTAAACCAGCAAAAATCCAGCAACGTCCGCTAGCTTTTTGATTAGCAACTGGCAAGGTTTTAATTTCAACTGAGAAATTTGGTTGAATTTCAACACGGTTTTTTGAATCATAAACTACGGTTGGAATATCGCTCTTAATTAAAGAGTGTCTTAAGATAACATTTTGTGGTTTTGAAGCATAATCTCGAATTAATTCGCTATATTCCTCCGAGTTTAACATTTGTTCGTTTATATCGATTTTTTTCATAAAATCTCCTAACGACTGATATTCTAACATTAAAGAAACTTTTAAACTAGATAGTCTCTATATTTATCTTTAAAGGCTTGTGATATTGATTGAAAACAAAGATATTTAATGATTTAATTTCTTTATGAAATTTAAATTGACTGAAATTGATCGTTTTGAATTCAATAAATTAGTTGATGTTAAAGAAACAAATATTTCCTTAGCTGACTTATTTTTGGATTATGTGAACGGCTGCAATGCTGATTATAATGAAGAAACAATAAAATCTTTACCTGGAAACACTCTTAAAGATAAATTCTTTAATGGTTTCCTTGATTCAATGGAAATAGATTTAACAAATAAAGAAAATTCATCAATTGCAAAAAACTATATATATCCTGGCCTATCTTTTTTAGACATCGATAAATATTTATCTAATGAATATTTAAAAAACATTAAAATTGAACCATTTAAAGAAAAAAACTTTGAGCTCACTAGCCTCTATTATGAACCATATGAAGGCTTTATTTTTGATGATATAACAGTTGAGCAATCGTTCAACTATAAAGAAATTACTAATGTTGGCTTTTTTAATAAACAATATGTCTTTCCTGCTTTATTAGAAGATAATAAAATTTGGATGTCTATTAATCCAAACGAAATAAATACCATGAAAAAAGCAATCGATGAAGCAAATGGAAAAGTATTAGTTTTAGGGCTTGGTTTAGGATATTTTGCCTATATGGTTTCACTCAAAGAAAACGTAAATAAGGTTGTTATTATTGAAAATAACGCACTTGTTATTGATATATTCAAAAAGAATATTTTTAATCAATTTAAAAACAAAGAAAAAATTGAATTAATTCAAGATGATGCTTTTGCTTATTTAGAGAAAAACAAGAATTCTGATTTTAATTATGTTTATGTAGATCTTTGGCACAATCCAAATGATGGATTAGAGTCTTATCTAAAAGTAAAAAAGTATGAAAAAGAACTAAATAATATTCATTTTGAATATTGGCTAGAAACAGGATTGATTGCTCTTTTACGTCGTTGCTTAATTTCTCTTATTGAAGAAGAAATTGAGGGTTCAAAAGATGATAATTATCTTAATTCAGAAATCTTTACTGATACCGTAATTAATAAATTGCATTTTCTATTGAAAGATTTTGAGATTAATTCTTTTAGCGACATTAAAAAACTCTTAAGTGATTCTTCGCTTAAGAGTCTAGCTTCTAAAATATAAATTAGTTCTTACTTAATTCTTGAACAATAAGTTTGTTAGCAATTTGAGGCTCAACTTTTCCTTGAGTCTTTTTCATTATTTGCCCCATAACAAACCCTTGTGCACGAGTTTTACCAGCCTTAAAATCTTGAGGCAAGGTTGGGTTATCTTTAATTACTTCATCAATCATCGATAAAATTAATTTTTCATCATTAATTAAGGTTGCTCCCATTTGCTCTTTAAAAATTAAAGGAGATTTGTTTTCTTTAACAACCTTCTCGAAAATCTGCTTTCCTTGAGAAGAATTAATAGATTTATTATCTAATAAATCAACAAGCTCAACAATGTATTTTGGATTAACTTTAAAATCCTTAATGCTCTTGTTTTCTTTATTTAAAATGGATAAAACATTAGAGATAATGAAGTTAGCTACACTTTGATAAGAAGTTGAATATTTAGCACATTCATCATAATAATCAGCCAAATCACGATCACTTAATAGAATCTTTGCATCAACTAAATTAATTTTATAGTTATTAGTAAAGCGAGCCAATTTTTGATCATAAAGTTCTGGGCAAGTTGCAATAGCATCATTAATAAATTCTTTTGATAATTTAATTGGAGGAATATTTGGTTCGGTGAAATATTTGTAGTCCACTGCATCTGTTTTTACACGCATTGTAATGGTTTCTTTTTTAATCTCATCAAAACGACGAGTTTCTTGAATCACAGGTTTTCCTAAAAGTAATAAATTACTTTGTCTTTTAACTTCATAATCAAGTGCTTTTTCAATATCAGCAATTGAATTAAGATTTTTAACTTCAACTTTGGTTCCAAGTTGATTGCTACCATAAGGACGAATAGAAACGTTAGTATCACAACGCATACTTCCGTTTTCCATCTTTCCATCTGATACATCCGCAAATGTTACGATTTCTCGTAGTTTTTCGACATATTTACGTGCTTCTTCGCCACTTCTAATTTCAGGTTTAGTGACAATTTCAATTAAAGGTACTCCAGCACGATTATAGTCTAATAAAGTGTAACTACTAAAGTGCAATTGCTTACAGGTATCTTCTTCCATATGGATACGTTCAATACCAATTCGTTTAAGCTTTCCATCAACTTCAATTTCTAAATAGCCATCACGACCAATTGGTCTAAATTGTTGAGTAATCTGATAGCCTTTTGGTAAATCACTATAAAAATAGTTTTTACGATCAAAAAGAATTAGATCATCAATAGTCATATGTAATGCATTAGCAATACGAATTGCTTTTCTTACTGCTTCCTTATTTACTCGAGGCATGGTGCCTGGAAAAGCCATATCTAAAAGAGTTACTTCCGTATTTGGTTCTTGTTCTGCAAGATTAGGAGCGGTCGAAAACATTTTTGATTTTGTATTTGTTTCAATATGGGTTTCTAAACCAATAACTGCTTCAAAATTCATATTATTTAGCTCCTTTATAATTTAAAACGGAAACATCACTTAATTTTGTGAATCCTTCAAGAGAATAAGCAATATCAAAAACACTCATTTCATCGAAAGGTTTTGAGGTAATATTTGCTCCATAAGGTAAATCATTTTTAAAACCTAATGGGATTGTAATTGAAGGAAAACCACCAAAATTTCCATAGGCTAGATAATTATCAGCAATCAAATATTCGCTTGATAAACGATCATTTTTTGAATCAAATTTTGGTGCCACACCTGGAGCAGCAAGTAGATATATAGCATCATATTTCTTAAATACTTCGTTAAAAGCATCGACTATTAAATGACGAGCTTTTTGCGCTCGTAAAAATAAATCGTGTTGGTTTTCACTCATTAGAGCATAACTACCAATAACAAAACGACGTTTAATTAAACCACTAAAACCCTTGGTTCTAGCATTATGCATCACCTCTTGATAAGTATTTCCACCATAATTAGGACCAAATTTAATACCATCTAAATTAGCATTATTACTTGTGGCTTCCGCACAACTAATAATGAAATAAGTTGGAAAAATTGAAGTTAAAAGGTCTTTATTAATTGAAACTTCTTCTATTAAAGCCCCTTCTTTTTTAAGATATTCTAAAGAATTATTAAATTTAATAATCATTTCAGGATCCGTAATTGAATCACGAATCTCTTTAACGATAGCAATTTTCTTGCCTTTTATATTATTAGTAATTTCTTTAAAATAATCTTCACGAACTTTATAAGAATTTGTTTCATCGTTATCATCGTGTTTGCTTAGTAAATTGAGTAAAAGCGCACTATCTTTTACATTTCTTGTAAAATAAGCTACATGATCAAGACTTGGCGCAAAAGGAAATAAACCAAAACGAGAAATTAAACCCCAAGTTGGTTTCATGCCAACAAGTGCACTAAAACTTGCAGGTTTTCTGACGGAATCTCCTGTATCACTTCCTAAAGCAAAAGGAACAATTGAAGAAGCAACAGCGGCGGCACTTCCACAGCTTGAACCACCAATCATATGAGTATGCGTTTTATCATAAGGATTAAAGGTTAAACCTTTATGTCCACTAGTTCCACTACCACCCATCGCTAATTCATCAAGAGTGGTTTTGCCAATCAAAATTGCTTTTGCATCTTTTAAATATTTGATTACAGTAGCATCAAAAAGGGGTATATAACCCTTTAAAATATTACTTCCACCGGTAGATTCAATATCTTTAGTCGAAAAATTATCTTTAGCCACAAAAGGAATTCCATAAAAATAATTATCTTTAGGAACTTCATGTTTATCAAGTTCGACGGCTTCTTTAATTGCTTCTTCTTCAAGAATAATTTCAAAAACATTATTTGTATCTTTCTTGGCACGCGAAATCGCTTCTTTTACAAGGTCTAAAATAGTAACTTTTTTATTAAGTAATGCTTCATGCATTTCAATAATTGATAAATCTAAATAATTCATATTATACGACCTTTGGCAATTTAATTTGCCCATCTTGCACACTACCAGCATTCTTTAATACATCTTTTTTATCTAATGGTTTGCTTTGTTCATCTTCACGCAAATAGGTTACAGTACACTCAAAAGGAAAAGTCATTGGTTTTGACTCATCAACCCCAGAAATTTTTCCAATTAATTCAAATTGTTTTTGAATAATATTAAACTCATCAAGTAAAGTATCGTATTCTTGATCGGACATATCAAAAAGCAAACGATTTGCCGCATCTTTAAGTACTGCTTTATTTACTGCTTTCATTATTTTTCTCCTCCTCTAAAATTTTAACAAATTCTTCTTCGGTTATTGTTTTAACTCCAAGGTTTTGGGCTTTAGTTAATTTGCTACCAGCTGCCTCGCCATAAATTACAAAATCGGTCGCTTTTGAAACACTTCCACTAACGTGTGCTCCTAAACTTTCAAGTAAATCCGTCGCTTCACGACGTCCATAATTAGTAAGGGAACCAGTTAAAACAATAGTTTTATTATAGAAGAAACCATTTTCATTTACACTAGTCTCTCCTAAATAAGACATGTTCAAATTATAAGACTTTAAGGTTGCAAGCAAAGTAATATTACGTTCATCTCTAAAATAGTTATAAATTGATTTGGCAACAACCTCGCCTACATCACTCATTTTTAGTAAATCGTCAATTGATGCCGACATTAAACTATCAATATTCTTGTAATACTTAGCTAAAACTTTAGCCATTTTAGAGCCTATTTCTTTAATACCTAAACCAAAAAGTAATCTTTCTAAACTATTTTTCTTACTTATTTCAATTGAATCTAAAAGATTATTAACGGATTTATTGCTCCAACCATCCTGATTCATTAATTCATCACGATGGGTATTAAGTAAATAAATATCTTTGATATCTTTGATAAATCCTTGAGCAAAAAATTCTTCGCAAGTTTTTTCACCTAATCCTTCAATATCCATTGCATCTTTGCTCGCAAAATGAATAAGACTTTCAATATTACGAGATGGGCAAGCCTCATTTGGACAAAAATGCATATTTTCTATCTTAACAAGTGGGGTACCACATTCTGGACAAAGATCAATCATCTTGTAAGGCAATTCTGAACCATTTCTTCTTTCTTTAATTGGTCCAACTACTTCTGGAATGACGTCTCCTGCTTTTCTTAAAATAACATAATCACCAATCATTAAGCCTTTTTCCTTAACAAAATCTTCATTATGTAAGGTTGCTCTTTGCACAGTAGAACCAGCCACACGAATAGGTTCTAATACCGCATTAGGGGTAATTTTACCTGTTCTACCAACAGTATAAATTATATTTAATAAACGAGTACAAACCTCTTCTGGAGGGAATTTATAGGCAATAGCCCATTTTGGTGTTTTTGCTGTTACTCCAAGTTCATCATAAAGTTTAAAATCATTAACTTTAAGAACAATTCCATCAATATCATATGGTAAAGAAGGTCTTTTTTTAGTATATGTTTCGATATAATTCAAAATTTCTTTTTCCCCAGTTACAAGAGAACGATCTTTATTAGTTTTAAAACCTAATTCATCTAATTTAGCAAGAGCTTCATAATGGGTTTTAATTCCATAATCACTTGCGTTAGTAAAATAGTACCACCATGCATCGAGTTTTCTAGATCTAGCAATTGAACTATCTAAATTTCTAATAGAACCTGCAGCGGCGTTTCTAGCATTAGCAAAAAGAGGTTCGCCATGTTCAGCACGATCTTTATTTAACTCATCAAGTGACTTCTTTGGCATATAGACTTCACCACGAACTTCAACATGTCCAGTTAAATTTATGTGAGTAGGAATTGAAGGGATTGTTAAAACATTGCTCGTGACATCTTCACCAACCATTCCATCTCCACGTGTTGCACAATATTGGAGGACTCCATCTTCATAAACAAGAGACATCGCTAAACCATCAATTTTAAGTTCAGCACAATAAGTGACTTCTTTATGATTAATTGAATCACAAAGTTTCTTGTTCCAATCGAGTAATTCATCTTCATTAAAAACGTCTCCTAAAGACATCATTTGTTTTTTATGAACTATTTTTTTGAAACCATCAAGAATCGTTCCACCAATTCTTTGAGTAGGACTATTACGAGTAATTAGAGAAGGAAAAAGACGTTCTAATTCGACAAGTTCTTCATATTTACTATCGTACTCTTGATCAGTAACTAAAGGTTTATCTTCAACATAATAAGCATGAGAATATTTTTCAATAATCTCTACAAGTTCATCATGTCTTGCTCGAGCTTCAAATATATCCATACTATATGCCTTCCTTTTTCTTTTTCGATAATTTTGGGTGAGTTCCTAATAGAGATTTTTTACCAAAATCATTAAAATTCACTTCAATAATATCATCTTCTACTTTAGTTACAATTCCTTCACCAAAAACTTGGTGAATTGCAATATCGCCGACATGCCATGTTATATCGTTATGATGAGACAAATCTATTATATTGTCTGTTTTAATATCATGATGCGTAGTATATGGATCAAAATCATAACGATATAATTTGCTATCGTTATTTTCACTACTTCCATAGCGAGGAGCAAAACTTGAAGTGAGAGGTTTTAAACCCATTTCTTTAATAAATCTAGAAGCGTTTAAATAAGAACCTACAGAATGACTAAATTCCGTATTATATGACAAAAATAATTGTTTTTTAGCGCGGGTACAAGCAACATAAGCTAAACGACGTTCTTCTTCGATAGAATTAGGATTTTCTAATAAACTACGATTATTTGGAAAAATACCATCGGATAAACCCATCAAGAAAACATAATCGAATTCAAGGCCTTTAGCCGTATGAACGGTCATTAAAGAAACATTATCATCATCGGTAATATCATCTTGGGCACTTAATAAACTGACGTTTTGTAAATATTCAATAAAATTACTTTCAGGATTATTCTTTAAATAACTCCTTACATCATCAATTAATGCTTGAACGTTTTCTATTCGATCTTTAGTTTCGTCATCACTTTCAAGATATTCATAATAGCCAACATCTTTTAAAAACTCATTTAAAACTTCACTGTAAGCTTCATAGTTTTGTAATAATCTACTCTTAGTTTTTTCCATTAGAGTAAAGAGTTTTTCAAGAGAAATTACTAAAGAAGATTTAAGTTGACTATCATGTTTATGAATTTCTTTTAAATAAGCAATCATTGATAAATGAGCTTCATTAGCTTCAACTTTAAGTAAAGAAACCGATTTATCACCTATTTTTCGGCGAGGAACATTGATTATTCTTTCAAAAGAAATATCATCATTTTCATCCATAAGAATTTTGAAATAAGCTAAAGAGTCTTTTACTTCCGCACGTGAATAGAACTTCAGAGCTCCATAAACTTTATATGGAATATGTTTAGCAACAAGAACACTTTCAAGTTTTTGGGTTAAGTATGATGAACGAAAAAGAATCGCAAAATTTTTATATTTAGCCGTCTTATCTTGAAAACGTAATTCTTCAATCTTATTCGCTATATAACTAGATTCTTCTAAAGAGCGAGAAAAACATTTTAATTCCACCTCTGCTCCTGAAGATTTTTCAGTGTAAAGATTCTTTTCATAGCGATCACGATTATGTGAAATTAAAGCGTTTGAGATTTTTAAGATGTTTGGAGTTGAACGATAATTTTCATCTAAAGTAATAGTTGTAGTTGGTCTATATACTTTATCAAAATTCATAATTATTTTTTGATTTGCCCCACGCCAAGTATAGATAGTTTGATCTGGATCACCAACAACATATACATGACTATTTGAATCAGTAATCAAAGTAAGTAATTTAAATTGTAAGTCGTTTGTATCTTGAAATTCATCGACAAGAATATGTTGAAAACGCTCGGTCCATTTTTCTTTAATATCTTCGTTTGTTTCAAGAATTTTAATAGTATAAATTAATAAATCATCAAAATCTAATTGGAACATTGAATTTTTCATCTCTTCATATTTTACAAAAAACTTCATTTCGTCGGCGTGACCCTTAATAATCTTTTCTGAATCACTTGGCAAACGACCATAACATTTTTGATTTTTAATAAACTCAAAGGCTTTTTTGCATCGATCATCACTTCTTCTCAAACCAAATAATTCACCAACAGATTTTACAAGCGAGAGAGAGTCATCTTCATCCATAATTATGAAACTACGAGGAAAACCAAGTACACTAATTTCTTCTCTTAAAAATCTTGCGCACCAGGCGTGATAAGTCATAATTGTTAAACCATTTAAGTTATACGAAGGTAAAAGATTCATCGTTCGTAATTTCATTTCTTTGGCTACTTTATTAGTAAAAGTAATCGCTAAAATGTTATAAGGATTTACCTGCATTTTTTCAACTAAATAGGCGATTCTATAGGTTAGAACTCTTGTTTTTCCACTGCCAGCTCCAGCAATAATTCTTAAAAATTGAGCATCAGAGGTGACGGCTTTATATTGGTTTTTATTTAATTCATTTTCATAATTCATAGTAGAAAAATTATAACATTTTGGCCAATATTTATATATCAAAAAACTAAAAATATGTATAATAAAAAGTATGAAGGTTTTTGTTCAAAGAAATAACTTAAAAGAGACCATACCACTTATGGCTTTAATGGTTGCGATGAATGTTATATTGAATGCGGCAAGTACATATATTCCTTTTGTTGGAATTTTTGCATCCCTTTTTTTACCACTCGTGTCAATAATTTTTGCTATAAATACTAAAGTAAAATTTTATCCAATTTATTTTGTTTGTTCTTTAGGTTTAGCTCTTGCCACTACGCCGCTAGATTTTACTTATACTTTAATGTACCTTTTACCAAGTTTGCTTGCTGCTTTATTATTTTCTTTTTGTATTAAAAAGAGAGTTGATTCTTCTTTAGCTTTCTATTTTGGAACAATAATTTTGTTTGTTTGCGAAATGGGAGCTATTCCATTATTAAATTTTATTTACTCCATGGATATTTTAGAAAATATTCTTACAATCTTTTCAATTCAAAATATTGAACATATTAATGATATAAAATATTCCATTATTTTTATAGTTTGTGCTTTAAAAGCAGTTATTGTGTACTTAATTACTAAAGATGAGCTTGAACGATTATCTTATAATATGGTTAATGATAAGGTTGCTAATATTTCTATTTTAATTACTACCTTCATTCTTTGTTTTGGAGCACTACATTTTTGGTTTAATAAGATTTATGATTGGACTTCCTTGTGCTTGGTAGCCTCTTTCTTAAGTGCAATAATATTGTCAATTAATATCTTTAAACATAAAAATGTTCTTTTAGATGTCTTTGCTGTTTTGTGTTTACTTGGAGCATGGATTTTATATGTTGCCTTTATTCCAACATTCGGTGCTTTCTATGCTTTAATGACGTTGGCAGCATTTCCATTTAGTATTGCTTTATTGCTGATTATCGAGTATATAATAAATGTCATTAAAAAACAAAAGCTTATCAAAAATAGTGGCTTGAAGATAGAGGATTTACACCATGATTAGTTTATTAAAATTATTAGGAAAAGGACTCTTATATATTATTTTACTACCTGTGGGTATTGTTGTTTTTGCGCTCTATGGTATTGGATTATTTTTCATGTGGATTTGTTATTTTTTCAAAACAATCTTCAATTACTTTCGAGGCAAGAAAAGTGGTCTTATCCTACCTGAAGATATAAAAGCAATTGAAATACTTAATGCTTCTCGTGACTTCAGTACACCGGTAGCTCCACCTGCACAAGCCCCAGGTGTTACTTTTAATTTTAATGTTAATGGTCAACATGTTGGTCAACAAAACGGCAGAATTATTCATGACTCTGCAACTGATCAAGATGTTATCGATATTTCTCACGATAGCGATGTCAAAAAAATTGAAGGAGACAAATAAATATGTTAACTAATTTACTTGTTTTCAGTCAAAGAACCCAAGACATCATTAAAGCTATTTTGATTATTTTCCTTGTAGTCATTCTTGTTTTTGCTTTATTTGGTTTCATTGGAAGCTTAATTGAAAAAACCATGAAAGCACAAGGCAAAAAAGTTGATTTTTATATGACAAATGTCGTTATTTCAAGAATTTGCGATAAACCAAAAGAATTTGTTCGCATAGCTCGCAAAAAGAATAATATTTGTTTCTTTAAAGCTTCGATTACGCCAATAATTTTTATGCTGATTTCTTTTATTATTTGGTTAAGTTATCACCTTTCAATAGGTGCTTGGGATCAATCAATTTTTGATACAAAAACGGGGATCTTATCTTTATTTTATGTGTGGGATTTTTCAGCAGTAAAATATGTTCCTCCTCTTGGATTTGATAATATTACTATCGCAAACTACCCTCATTTTTTAACTGATGAAACAATGACGAATTATTTCATTTTCCTTTTCCTCTTTAGTGGATTAATTTGGTATCTTATTAATGTTCAAGCTTATTGTTCAAGACTTTATCGAATTAATTATTTAAAGAAAACAATTTACTCAAAAGACTTATCACAAATTGATATCACTCATTTTTATAATTTAGATAAGGTTAACCCATATGCTGATGAACTTGATCAAAATAAAAAGACTACCGATGTGAGTAATCAAACTACATCAAATAGTCCTAATAATCAAAATTCTAATTCAAATAATCCCTACGATCCTAAGCATTAGTTCCGCTAGCCGCACTACCAATTTGCATAAAGATTGTCACAACTTGATAGATAACAACTGCAAATAATAATAAATCAAGAATCGCAAAGACAACAATCATGCGCGATCTTGATTTTTTTAATTGTAAAACTTTTTCAGGATCTTCAATCGCATCAACCTTTTCAACCTCAATTGTACTTCTCTTTAAGGCTTTGGTTCCTGTCGAATCGGCTTTAGGAGTTAAAACCTCTTTATTGCGTTCAAGTTTTGCCATATTAATATTTTAATCCTCCCGGAACACGTGGGTATGGTTCAGTATCACGAATGTTCTTCATACCTGTAATATACATTAATAAACGATCAAAACCAATACCAAAACCACTATGAGGACAACCACCATATTTTCTTAAATTCAAATACCATTCAAGTTCCTTATCATTACCTTTTTGAGTCATAACTTCTTTAAGGACTTCATAATCATCTTCACGTTGGCTAGCACCAACAATTTCGCCTTCTTGTGGAACTAATAAATCGGTTGCAGCAACTGTTTTGCCATCTTTATTACGTTTCATATAGAATGCTTTAATATCTTTTGGAAAATCAGTTAAGAAAACTGGTCCCTTAACAATCTCTTCAGTTAAATAACGTTCATGTTCACTTTGTAAATCCATTCCCCACTCAATTTTTGAATATTCAAATTGATGACCATTTTTTACAGCTTCTTGGAGATATTTGATTCCGTCGGTATAAGATAGTTTTTTAAATGGTTTACTGATTACTTTAGTTAATTTTTCAATAGTTCCTTTTTCAATAAAGTTATCAAAGAAACTCATTTCATCAGGACAATTTTCTAAAACATATTTAATAACATACTTAAGACAAGATTCAATACAATCCATATCATCGTTTAAATCAGCAAAAGCTAATTCTGGTTCAATCATCCAAAATTCATTTGCGTGTCGAGGAGTATTACTGTTCTCGGCTCTAAAAGTAGGTCCAAAAGTATAAACATCTCTGAAAGCTAAAGCGAAAGGTTCAACATGTAATTGACCACTGACAGTTAAAACAGCATTAGCTTTAAAGAAATCAGTTGGATTTTTTGGATCAACGATAACTCTAAAAACTTCTCCTGCCCCTTCAGCATCATTTCCAGTAATAATTGGAGTATGAACATAGATAAAACCATGCTCTTGAAAATATTTATGTACCGCAAAAGCAAGGGTATTACGGACACGATAAAGGGCTTGGAAAGTATTCGCACGAGGTCTTAAATATGCGATATCACGTAAAAATTCAAAAGAATGTTTCTTCTTTTGTAAAGGATAATCTTCAGCACAATCTCCAACTAAATTTACATCATCAAGTTGAATTTCAAATGGTTGTTTAGCTTCAGGAGTTAATTTTATTTCACCAAAAACTTCGATTGCACTTCCATATTTGATTTTAGAAGCCTTTTCAAAACATTTACTCTCTTTAATAAAGACAAGTTGAATGCTTTTGAAATAACTTCCATCGTTAAACTCAATAAAACCGACACTACCATTATCTCGAATGGATTTAACCCAGCCATAAATATGAACTTTCTCAAGATTGTTCAATTTTTTGTCGATTAAATCTAAATATAATTTTCTTACAGTTAATTCGCGTTCCATAATTATCTCCGTTACTAAAATATTATAACACTTAAAATTTTCTATAGTCTTCTATTTTCCACGAAGGATCAACACCTAAACTTAATGGAGCAAATAGTTTCTCTTTATAGAGATAGCTACCAACTTTTGCAATCATGGCGGCATTATCGGTCGTGCACCAAATTGGAGGAATAATTACTTCAATATTACTATTTTTATAATCTTCAACAATTTGACTACGTAAATAGCTATTAGCACTGACTCCACCAGCTAAAACAATCTGTTTGAAGTCATATTTATTTGTCGCAATCTTGACACGATCTAAAATTTCACCAACAGCCACATCTTGGAAAGACTTGGCCATATCGTTCACACGAATTTCTTCTTTATTTTGTTCACAAGTATGAACTATATTAATTACCGCCGTTTTAAGACCACTATAACTAAAATCTAAACTACCATCATGCATTGGCTTAGGAAGTTTATAGGTATGTTCGCCAAGTTTAGAAAGTCGATCAATAACAATTCCACCTGGATAAGTAAGACCTAATACACGGGCAACTTTATCAAAAGATTCTCCTATGGCATCATCTTTGGTTTCGCCAATAATTTTGAATTTTAAATGATCTTCCATATAAACTAATTCGGTATTTCCACCACTTACAACAACTGCTAATAAAGGAAACTTTAATGGAGTAATATATTCGTTAGCGTAAATATGCCCACATAAATGATGAACAGGAATTAAAGGAATTCCTAAGACATAAGCTAGTGTTTTAGCAGCTTGTAGACCAACATGAAGAGCCCCAATTAATCCAGGTCCTCTAGTTACCGCTATCGCATCAAGTTCCTCTAATGTAACATTTGCTTTAACTAAAGCCTCATTAATTACAACAAGAATATTTTCAAGATGCAATCTTGAAGCAATTTCTGGCATAACTCCACCATACTTTTGATGTACTTCTATTTGAGTAGAAACAACATTACTTAATAATTTATTTCCTCGAATGATTGCACATCCAGTTTCATCGCAACTTGATTCAATTGCTAAAATCGTTATTTCTTTTTCTACCATATTAATCAATTAATCCTTTCATCATATAAATAGCGTTGTCTCCATTAGAGTAATAATGTGGTTTTGTAACAACATAGACAAAACCTAATTTCTTGTATAGATTAAGTGCTTTGATATTTTGTTCACGAACTTCAAGCGTATACCATAAGATTTCTTCTTTATTATTTTTTAAAATCTTTATTGATTCTTCAACTAGCTTAGTAGCAAGTCCCAAATGCTGATACTTTTCATCAACCGCAAGTTGACAAATGGTCGCTGAATCGAAAGTAATCCAGAAATCAATAAATCCTAAAATTTTATTTTTATCTTCAATAACTAGAAAAACGCTTGTTTCATTTTCCGTTAATTCATAAATAATTTGTTGCTTTGTATAAGGAGCAAGAAATAATTTTTCAAGTTCGTGCAGACGATCTAAATCGTCTATTGTTGCTTTCCTTATATTCATAATTAATCCTTTAAATAAATTGCTTTTAAAGTATAAATATCATCAACTAGATTTGTCGTATTTTTAAGAAAAGCCATATTCTCTAATAAATCGCCTTTAAAACCTTTGATATTAAGATAATCAGTATCTCCGCAAACCAGGTAATCTGGATGATTTTTGATGTATTCTAGTATTTCAGCATTTGTCATAATTTGATCAGCAAGAAGACAAGTATTATTATGATAAACTCCAATATAGCTACGCTCACTACGAGCATTTAAAAGGCAAATACAATTAGAGTCTTTTTTAATTAAGACATTTAAACTAGATAAAGCGTAACATTTAGCCTTAACAATATAGCTATAAACTTTAGCAATCGTTAAAGCAATACGTAATCCGGTATAACTACCAGGTCCATAGGTAACTACAATTTCATTAATTTCTTTTGGAGCAACATTATTCTTGGAGAGTAGTTTATCAATTTCAGGAATCATTAATTCCGATTGTTTTTGAAAAGCTTCATAACTAGTTTTATAAAGTGTTTTATCTTTGAGTAAACCAACATTAAGATCTTTATATGTTGAATCAAGTAGTAAACTATTCATTTTTGTAACCCTTCAAAGAAAGAAATAATTCTTTATAATTTGTATTGTTTGTGGAAATTGTTATTTGGCGCTTATCATCATTAATAATTCTAATATCGATATTTAAAGTTTTATTTAAATCGATAAATTCATTAATGTACATTGGCCATTCTATTAAGCAAACTCCATCACCTTCAATAACTTCTTCAAGACCAATATTTTTATTTTCTTTAGCCACACCTTCAAGACGATAAGCATCAATATGATAAAGATTCATTGGACTAGAGAAATAACATTTTAAAATATTAAATGTTGGTGAATTAATTTCTTCTTTAATCCCTAAACCTTTTCCAACGCCTTTAACAAAAGTGGTTTTTCCAGCGCCCAAATCACCAACTAACGTGACAACATCGCCAACTTTAAGAAATTTAGCAATAAAAACACCTAAAGCGATTGTTTTTTCTTTATTGCTTGAAATAAGTTTAAATTCCATATTTGCCTTCTTTATTTATTTTTGAAAGAAATTCATCGTAGTATTCCCTAATTTTTTTATCATTAAAAGGGAAAACACGACTTATCATAATACTCTTTATTTCTTTTAAATTAAACCTTAATATCGAATCAATATCATCACTATATTGATATTTTTTACGGTGAAAACCATATTCTTTTACATCAATTATCTTGATTTGATTACTAGGATATAACTTCATATCTAAATCATAATCAATATATTTAATGGTTCCACGATCGTTAATATATGGCGAAGCTAAATTAACATAATAAGTAATACCTTGCTCTTTTAACATCGCGATTACGTTATACCAACTATTTTTGAAGTAAATCATGATAGCTGGTTCTTTTGTATGCCAAATTCTATAGTCGTGTTCAATAACTTTTGTTCGATTACTAGCGACAACAACATAATCATCGGTTTCATCAACCACAAAAACAGCATCCCAGATTCGATGCATTCCACCATCATGCTTGTAGCCCTGGACTTCAATCCATTTTCCTTTTAGAGATTCCATAAAATACCCTAAAAAGAACTACTTAGCTTTGCTGTCTTTTTGTTTGTTTGAATTATTATCTAAAAGAACACTGATTACTTTAAGAACTTTTTCATAATCTTCTTTAGATTTGCGTAGATTTTTAATTGAAAAATCACTATCAACAGGAATATTTAAAAACTCATCTTCATAATCAATTCCTAAAGATATGAGATTATCTTTAATACTAAAAATAACATCGATTAAAGGTGCCTTAATTTCAAAATCAGATAAGGCTTTAATCATGCGATCATTAAATAATTTTTTATAGTTTTCATCATCACTATAAATAGCATAAACATCATTGCCTTCAACAAGTTTTAAATTTTCAATATCATCAAGAGGATTAGAATATTTTCCACCTTTGAGTTGAAATAATGTTACTTTTTCTTTGGTGTCTATTGGTGCTTTAATTGAATAAAATCTACCCAAAAACTTTGGTGATAATTTACCTTTAATAACGGTATTGGCTGCTAAATCACAAGAATCATAATCAACTCCATTAAGAGTAAAGTGAACAAAATTACGACTCTTAGTTCCTTTAAGCATTGAATAAAAATGGGCGTTTAAAAAATATTTATCTTCTAACGTTCCTTTAGGGGTTGCTACAAAATTTTTAGTATCTTTTGAAGCATAAAGATATTCGCTTGTTTTCTTATAAAGAAAATCGATATAAACTTCGGCAGAAGCTAATAATTTTTTACGCATCATCTTGCTTGAAATATAAGTAGCCGCCAAGACTAGTGCCATGACACCAATTCCAACATATAAAACCCATTCGGTGCTGGAAAAGACCATCATTACAGCAAATATAGCCACTAAACAAACACAAACTATACCAGTAATAATATAGTTTATTTTCTTTTGTTTATCTGCGTAGGCCTTGTATTCTAATCTTTTAGCATTAATTTCTTCAGCAAGAGTTTTTTCATCAACAGTTTCAATAATTGGTGCTTCAACAACTTCTTCAACTTTCTTACTCTCTTCGGTTTCTTTTACTTCTTCAACCTTTTCTTCAACCTTATTAGGGTCATATTTCCTTAAACTCATAATAAATACTCCTATCAATATTATTAATATTGTATTTTATTTAGAGATAAAATAATAGTCATTATTATTTGAAATCAATTGCGTTAAATTTGATCATCCATTTCAATTCGTTTTCGTTCTGGATACTTATGATTAATAAATAATATTGGTTTAGCAATAAGTAAACTAATAACAAAAGTAGTAAGAACGGAAAAAGATACATAAACGATGTTATAAATAAGAGCACTCTTTAAATCATATCCATAATAAATCATTGATGAAAGAGAATGCCCAACCATACGGGTAATAAAACTCATAATACTACCTAAAAATAATGAAAGACAAAGATTAATAAATTCTTTTTTATTCTTTTCTTTAGGTTCGTGAATAAGATCAATATTTTTATTAAATATCGAGAAAAATAATCCAACAAAAGCATAACCACTAAAAGCAATTAAATAATCGAAAGGAAAATATTGAATCCCATAGCCATCAATAATACAACTCATGAAACCAAAAATTACTGAAGAAGCCACGATTCCTTTTAAAAAGCCATAACGTATAGCAATAATAAATAATGGAACTGCACTAGCATTAATGGAACCACCAGTAGCTCCAATTTGAATTTTTGCTCGATCAAGAACTAAGGCAAAAGCACATAAAATAGCAATTTCAGCGATATCATGAGTAGAATATTTCACATAATTAAAAATATTACTAATCGATAAAATGGCCATCACAACAACTGGAAATAGGTACATTGCATATCCCGAAGTTATAGGTTCAATTTCTTTGAAACCAATAATCGCACTCAATCCTTCACTAGTATAACTAGCATATAATTCAAAAAATACCACTCCAATAATATTAATTAATAAGCAAATAAATGTAACAGAGTTGAATAATATATATAACTTTTTCTTATCAGTTTTTCTTCTAAACTGAATACCAACATAAAAACTAACAACTCCAATAAGAAGAAGGATAAAAACCGAAAGCAAAACATAATTAGGTCCAAAATTTAATGCACCATTTGTTCCATTTAACATCTCTAAAATAGAATAACTATAATAGGTTTTTTCTCCATTTATTTTTAAGACAACATTAAAGGCCGGAACAAAAGCAAAAACAATAGCCACAATTAAAAACAATGAAAAAGCAATCTCTATAACATTATTTTTGATAAATTTTTTTAATTTTTCCATAAATTCTCCTTTTAAATTAAAAAATCTACCAGATAATGGTAGAAAACAATTTAAAAGTGTTCCTACGCTAGCATTATCTAGATCAGGTAAAGTTTAAGCGAGTATCACGCTATTCTCAGCCAAGTTCTCTTAGCTCCTTGTTTATATTTTAAACAAATAATAAATAAATTCAATAAAATTAGGTCCCGAAGGACCTAATTTTAAATAAGTTTCTTTCTTAAAAGTGACGAAACAACATCAACACATATAATTAAAATCACTACCCCATAGAGCAAAGGAGTAAGCATACTCCAAGTTCCAAATTGTGAATAAACCCAAATATCATAACCGATTCCTCCAGCACCAACTAATCCTAGAAGTGAAGCGGTGCGAACATTAAGATCAAATCGATATAGAATAACGCTTAGAAAATTTGGGGCAATTTGTGGAACAACACCAAGTTTAATTCGAGACATTGTTGAAGCACCACAAGCATCAAGAGCTTCTAATGGTTGATCTTTAATTACATCAAGTTGTTCACTATACATCTTACCAATCATTCCTATTGAATGAATCGAAAGAACGGTGATACCGGCAAAAGATCCAAATCCAACAACTTTAACCATAATCAAACCAAAAAGAATTTCAGGGAATGTCCTAATAACAATTAATACAAATTCACTAATCGTTGAATATCTCCCAATAATCTTTCTAGAGGCCAAAAATCCAAATGGAATTGAAAGAATTGAACTGATTGTCGTGCCAATAAAAGCAATCGCAAACGTTTCAATTATTTTATAAATAACCGATTCATTAAAATGGAAATTTCCATATCCAAAAAAGAAGGACCAATTTGGATTAATAAATCCATTCCAAAGTTCACCAAGGCGCGTCTCATTAAAAGTGATATTACCCATAAAATCAACATCTACAGCAAAATAAACAAGAATTCCAACAAAAATCAAGACTAAGATAATATCATAAATCCAGAGTCGAGGGCGTTTTTTATAAGCGTCATCAGGGCTTTCAAATTCATTATAACTTTTAAAATGCATAACGGACAAAAATTTGTCCCACCAAGACTTCTTTTTCTCATTACTATTTTCGCTTGTAGTTATGTTTTCATTATTTTTCTTTTTCATAATTACAAACTCTTTCTTCTTACGTAACTACTAATAAGTTGTAGGCATACAACAAGTATAAAAAGAGGAATTAATATTGCTCCCACTTTATCATATGTTTGTGCTTCCATGGCATTTGAAAGCATTTGTCCAATACCACCAGCACCAACAAAACCTAAGATAACCGAAGCACGAATATTTAATTCAAAAGTATAAATAAAATTTGAGAAAAACATTGGCTTTACTTCTGGCATTAAAGCAACATTAAAAGCTTTCATTCTTGTTGCTCCAGTTGAAATACTTGCTTCAAAAGGATTCATATCACAGGTATCAATATATTCATACATTAATTTAAACATAATTCCTAAAGTGAATATCGCCATTGCCCAAATACCAGCGGTTTCACCAAGTCCAAAAAAGACAGTACATAAAATTGCCAAAATATACGTTGGAATCGTACGAATAAAATCAACTAAAAATCTAACTGGTTGATAAATATATGGATGAACTACAACGTTTCTTGAAGCAATTAAAAATAAAGGGAAGGCAATAATGGTTCCTAAAACAGTTGCAATAAAGACCATTTCAACCGTATCCCAAATTGAAGGAATTGCCTTATTGAATAAATAAGCCCAATATCCATCCCATGTTTTTAAACTCCATTTTGAAGGAGTAAACATTTGACCAAAAATAACACCAATTTGATCAATACGAATCTTGGTTGGCATAGTTATAAATAAAAATGAACAACTAAAAATAAGAACAATTGCTAAAAGCCAAAGAAAAACTTTGCTTCGCTTTTTTTCAATTGTCTTTATTGGTTTATTATCTTTATCAACATCAACCACTACCAAACGATAATTAATTGTGTGCCAAAAAGCCTTTGCATGTGAAGTTATTGAGTTAAACATTTTCAATATCCCCGAGCTTTTCGTTATGTTTGAGGGCTCGTCCATAAATCTTCATTGTAATATCATCAGTAACATCTTCTGGATGACCATCAAAAACAATTTCACCATTTTTAATGCCAATAATTCTATTAGCATATTTAAGAGCTAAGTCTACATGGTGCATATTGGCCACAATTGTAATCTTATAATCCTTATTGATTCGCTTAAAATCATCCATAACGCTTAATGTTGTTACTGGATCAAGAGAAGCAACAGGTTCATCTGCTAAAATTAACTTTGGTTCTTGAGTCAAGGCACGAGCTAAAGCAACACGTTGTTGTTGACCGCCACTAAGTTGGTCAGCACGAACGAAAGCTTTATCTAAAATCCCTAATTTATCTAGAGACTGTAAAGCGAGCATCTTTTCACTTTTTGAATATATATTGAAAAAAGTGTCAAAGGTAGAGTGGTAACCCACTCTACCTGCTAAAACATTTTTGTAAACACTCGAACGATTTACTAAGTTAAAGGATTGAAAAATCATGCCAATATTACGACGTAATAATCGTAATTTTTTACCATTAACTTTAGAAATATCCGTACCATTAACAATTAGGGAACCAGAAGTTATGTTGTGCATTTTATTTATTGTTCTAAGAAGAGTTGATTTACCAGCGCCACTTAAACCAATAATGCATACAAAATCACCATCGTTTACAGTAAGATTTACATTCTTAAGAGCTTGATAGCCATTAGGGTAAGTCTTACAAACATTTTTAAATTCAATCATAACATTCTTCTTTTCCTATTTAGACAAAATTATCTAGACTAAATTAAGTTATGATCAACACAATATTGATAAAATTCTCTTTCGCCATCAAAATCACTATCTTTTGCATCAGTATAACCAGTGTGTGAATATACTTTGTAAAGAATTTCAGAAGGAGTCATTGCGGAATCGCCTTCACCAGTAATTGTTGTTGTATCTTTAACAGCGGTTTTGAATGCGTTTTTAACTGCTTCTTTTTTAGCATCGCTTAAATTTGCACGAGCGGAGAAAGTATCGTTATAAATACCATCAGTAATTGCCACACACTTACTCTTTGTGAATGCTTCGGCTTTTTGATAGTAAGCACTATCGGTTTTAATATAACCTTGGGCATAACGAACATCGGTGAATCCCCAGAACCCATCAATAGCACCGCTTTGCATATCGTTATAAGCCTTGCCATAATCAGATTCTTGAAGACCTTTAATTTGTTTAGTAGCATCAGTAATAGTATCGACCATTTCCATTCCATAATCATTTAAATACTTTAATGGACGAAGGTAACCAGCACCACTTGTAGTACCCATACGACCAATGGTTAAACCAGCCATATCTTTAATATCAATTTTTCCATCTTTATTAACATCTTTATAAACTTCATTTCTAACACAAAGTTGAGAAGTATACCAGTTAACATCCTTATCGCTTTGTTCACCAAGATAAGTGTAACCACTAATCTCACCATTCATAGCGGCCATTTGTTTTGTAAAATCATTTTCATAATCATCAACTTGGACTTTATAACCTTTACGAACACTAGTGCATAAAACTTCTACTTTTCCTGGATTTTGTAAAGTTACTTGTGCATAACCACTAGCAGTTAAAAAACCAATATCAACTTGATCAGAAAGCATCGCTTCAGTACATGCAGCATAACTTGTGCCTGTTGTAATACTGAATTCATAATTTGGTTCAATATTATGTAAAATTGGTTCAAGTCTTTTGGCAAGGGCACCAAGGGTAGCAGGATCATTACTTGGAACGAATTGAATATTAATTACGTTACTTTCAGTTTCTCCACCACACGAAGACAAACCAGCAGCACCAACAATTGCTAGGGCAGCAACCATTGTGAAAACAAATTTTCTAGATTTCATAATAATTATTTTCCTCCTATTATTTACGATCTAAGTAAGTAAATTAGTAAAAGACTACCATATTACCTATTCCTACGATGAGGTATACACAGTCTACAATTATTAATTTAAACAATAAGCATCTTGCACCTAGTCTAGACCGTCAAACAACATATAAATTAGACTTATATGGTTTTACTTACATTTATTATATTGCTCTTTTTGCTATTGATTTTTCAATTCGATTTTAATTAAAAATAGTATATTTAATGCGGTCTTAATAAAAATAGTATTTTATACAATTTAAAAGTAATTATTGTTCTAGAATAATTTAATAATTAATCCAATTAATTTTTTCTAAATTATGTTTAATAAGATATTCATTACATTTAATAAAGTTGTTGGTATTAAACCAACCACCACGATTTGCACTTAAAGGAGATGGGTGGCAAGCTTCTAAAATGAGGTGGTTTGGATTAGAAAGTAGATTTTTATAAACCTTAGCATTATTTCCCCATAGCATAAAAACAATAGGTTGGTTTTGACTATTTAATACCTGCAAAACTTCTTTAAAGAATAAGTCATATTCAAGACATTTATGACTTAGAGGAAGATGTTCACGAACCGTTAAAATAGGGTTAACTAATAGAACTCCTTGTGAAGAAAGATATCGTAAATCACCATTTTGATGATTCATTTTATTTTTAAACTCAATCTCTATTTCTTTATAAATATTTTCTAGTGAAGGAGGCAATATTACACCTTTTGGAACACTAAATGCTAAGCCCATCGCTTGTCCTTTTTCGTGATAAGGATCTTGACCAATAATTACAACTTTAACTTTATCTAATGGAGTTAATTTATAGGCATCAAAAATTTTATCTCGAGCAGGATAAACGACATAATTTTGATATTCATTATCTAAAAAAGTATTCAAAGTTTTTGAATACTTTTCAGTTTTTATTTTTTCGAATAAATCATTCCATTCCATGATTATTTTTTATTAATACTAGAAAAAACTTCGTATAGTAATTTTAAAGCTAATAAGGAAGTGATGTTATTAATATCATAATTTGGTGCAACTTCTACTAAATCTAATACATCAACATTAAGACCAGAAGTAAGACCCGAAAGTAATGCAGCGACTTCATAATTTGTTAATCCAAAAGGAACTGGATTTTCAACTCCAGGAGCAAATGAAGGGTCAACAACATCCATATCAAGTGATAAATAAACTAAATTATTATCACTAGAATATTTATTAATTAAATACTTAAGCAAATCTTCGACACCAAGTTTTTTAACATCAACTGCTTTAAAGACATCAATACTTTTATGTTTTTTTAATAATTCAATTTCTTCTTTTTCAAAAGAACGAACCCCAATTAAAGCAATATTATGGTCATCATAACCATATTCATTTGCACGATAAACATTGCAAGCGCTACTAAAAACATTGTCTTTATAGACCTCAAAGAAATTTAAATGAGAATTTAAATGAATAATTACTGGTTCACGATTCATTTTGAGACACTTACAATAAAAAGCTCTTTCAGCGGCGATCGTAGTAGAGTGATCACCACCAAAAATAACATGAAAACCATCTTTACTTAAAAAATTGAATTGAAGTTCAGTGGTTAATTTATTAAAGTCTTCAGCAGCATAATCGCCGCAATCATAAACTTTAATTTTATCAAGAAAAATTCCACCTACGTCAGTTGGCGCTAAATTATAGGAAAGAGTTCTTAATGTATGAGGAGCATTCACGCTTCCACGATTTAAAATTACGTTACGATCGGTTGGAATGCCACAAACAAAAACATTGGCCTCTTTTTGATCATAAGTAAGTAAGTTTTTAAATTCGTTCATAAGTTACCTCTTTTTTATTATGCGACAATTTCGCACACTTTTCCATATTATTAAAAATAAAAATTAAGTAATTATTTTCTTTTTTCTCTTTCTAAATATAATTGGTGGCTGATAACTGCTAAGTTCGCTGCCATATTCATGTTCGAAACAATAATATCTTTATTACTTAAAGTGATATTACAATTTGTAAAATTCCATATTGCTAGAATACCTAATTTTTCAAGCGAATTTGCAATTGCTTCAACACCATTATCATTTATGGCAATTATTGCAATTTTTGCATTATAGTCATTAAAAGAACTACTCAATAATTTTATATCAAAAACCCTAATATTATTAATCTTTTCACCAATTTTATTAGGATCATTATCAAAAGCCCCAACTATTTTTAAACCATAATTTTTAAAACCTTCGTATTGTAATAATGACCTACCAAGATTGCCTACTCCAATAAGAATTGCATTATGAATGTCATCATAACCGAGAATAGTTTCAAGATCACGAATAAGAGAGTTGATTTCTCTTCCTTTATTTGGAACGCCACTATTACTAGCAATAGCCGCTAAATCTTTTTTAACTTGCTCTTCATTTAAATTAAGATCAGTCGCTACTAAAGATGTTTTAATATACAAAAGCCCTTGCCCTTTAAACTTCTTGATGGAAGCTAGATAAGAAGGCATTCTATTCATTTGATTTTTAGTTAAAATTTTATCCATTTAGTTCCTCAATTATTCTAACAAGAAAAAAGACTAAACAAAATAAATAAAACAAAAAATTATAAAAGAAGAAATTTTATACAACGTTAAGCTTAATGTTTGTAAAACTTGAACCTAAACCAGTAATCTTTAAATTGAAGGCACTAGCGTTCGTTGAATCAAGATTAATTATTGTACTATCATAAACAATATTCGTTTGACTGCTCATTCCGCTTTGAGTTACTTTGAAAGCATATTTTGCACTTTCTTTAGTTAATAAATTCTTGTTAACGTTAATTGTAAGCGTAGAATCAGAAATCCATCCATTAACCTTGACTTCAAAAGCTTTAACAGAATCGATGTTTACACTAGAGGTTCCATAAGTCATAGTTGGGAGACTTAAATAACTACCACTACTATATAAGTCAAAACCAGTCAAAAATTTATCAGTAAGAGTGACATTGCCAGTCGCATATAAAGTAGCAAGTTTAGCAATATCTTGATTACTATTAAAAGTAATATTCTTGGCAGTTACTTTTATTGTGTCATTGAATTTAAAATTGGTAGTAAAATCGCCATTTGGACAATAAAATTCTGCCGCTTTAGAAACATATTTTGATGATCCCTCAAATGTAATCGAACCAGAAGTGGTATTCATATAAACTGTACCATCAATATTTGGTCCAGTAGAAACTAAAATATCATTAGCACATTCAAGATGTAAATTTCCATTAATAGAATTATTGTTCTTTAAAGAAATTGTTCCACTATTAATAATAATTAAATTGCCATCGAAAGAAGCGGTACCTGATATTTCAGCATTAGTACCACCACTAATATTTACGTTGCCATTAATATAAGAAGTACCTGCAATAATTGAATTAGCAGTACTAGCAATATTAACATTACCAGTAATATGTGTGTTTCCAATAAGATTCGTATCGGTTCCACTAGTAATATTTACATCGCCATTAATAACAGGGTTGCTAGTTAAATTTGTCGCTTTAGTGCTAGTAATATTAACTTCACCAGTAATCTTTGTGTTACCAGTTAATGTTGTATTAGTACTTTCAATCGTCAATCCTTCTTTAATAGTAGTTTCATTATTTAAAGTGGCATCTCCTTTAGCATAAATACTTACAGCTTTATCGAAAATTCCACCATTATTTGAAGAAATAAAGTCTTTATCTGTTTCAAAAGTAGCATTACCAGTAAAATGTATATCCTTATCAATCGAGATACTAGAATTAGATTTATAAGTAACATCTCCATAAACCTTTTGGCCCCATTGACCTCCAGAAACTACATAATCGTTATTTCCCGAAATATTTTGGTTAACAATAACTTTATTATAATAATTATCAGCGTTAGTAATTGAATATTTCCAATTAGTACTTGTTAAATCGGTCGTAGCAAAACTTTTATAATCAAATTTAGAATTAGTATCATAATCTATATATAGAATCTTATAATATTGACTAGTTTTTACTTTGCTTGGTAGAGCTAACTTCAAATAATAGTTACCTCCAGCATCAAAAGTCTTGCCAGTTGCAACAACTTTAATATCCTTAATGTAAGCCGCGGTGACATTTCCATAGACTGTTTCACCCTTGCCATTTAAATAGTTTGTAATAATTTCGCGTGTATCAAAAACGATTTGATAAGTATTACTATTGTATGATCTACCTGTTTGATCATAAATGTAAGCTGTTGTTGTATCAGACGAAGTACTATATTCCCAATCAATATTTTTAAAATTAAAAGCCTTATACGTCCCATCAATAGCATTATTTGTAGCATTATAGTAAAAAGAATAAAGTTTTTCGGTTGGTTCTTCTTCTCCGGTGGTCGTAATTGAAACTTTAATACCACTTGTATTAAGAGAACTTCCAGAAGTGTTAGTATATTTAAGCTGAACAAAATGAGTCAAAATTGATTCATAATCAAAAACACCAGTGATGAGATAGGTATAAATACCATTAGTATTAGTTACTGTAACATTACTTGAGCTTCCAACATAATCAAGAAGTAAAGTTGGAGTAACACCATTTGGCAAATCCCAGGTCTTGACAATTAAGTTATATTTGTAATTGGTTGTTTGTTTCGTAACAAAAAAACCATAATTAAAACTTTCGCTATTATTTAAAGAATGGGTAGTTAAAGTATTTGAGGTAACATTAACTGTTTCGACTTGATAAGTTCTTGTAGTAACAGTTCCACTCATCACGTTTACTGAAGCTTGGTACAATGAAAAAGTAGTGGCTACTACACCAACTAGTAAACATGTAACCGCAGAAGCTATAGCTAACGCTTTCTTCATATATCGCCTTTCGTTAAGAAAATAAGTAGAGATTTCTACTCATATATATTATACATTTTTTTATTGTAAAGTATATATTTACGATTTTTTGCTATTTTTTAACGATTTTTACTAAATAAAACGTAATTAATTGCATTAAACACTGCTGACTTGTTTGGCATTCATGATGGTGCCAAGAAATATCATTAGACTAAAGAAAATGATAAGTCCACCACACCACGAAAGAATATAAATATTGATTCCACTAGAATTTTCTATATCTTGATATAGGATTCTAAAATATAAAACAACTATAAAACTAGCTATATGGTATATAAGAAGAAAGATCGAGTTAAATAAAGAAAATCGTCCTTTATTATTATGAATTAAGCAAACAATTGAATAAATAATCACGTAAGAACTGATGATAAGACCAATAACAAAAAGTAATAATGGAATCAAGTTTTCGATTTTGGTTGGATTTTCAAGCGAATCAATAACATTCCCAATAACTGAGTTCTTGAAAATACAAGCAAGAACAAAAAAGATAACACTTAAAACGGTCATGATACTTAGGCCAATAATGCCTAATAAACTATTAATTTTTCCAATAAAATTTTTCAAAATATATACCAATTAACGCCATTAAAGCAACTTAATCAATAAATTAACCACCTTTTAAACAAAATTAGCTAAATTCAAAATTTACTTTAGCCATTATAGATATTTAGTTAAATTAAAACACATTTTTAACAGCTTTTAATATCTACATTTTTAGCATACTACTTTTAAAAATAAATACAAACCACTAAAAGCCAATTTATTTTTTTATTGAAAACGGCTTTATTTATCCATGAAAAACTGTATCAAGTAAAGACAAAATTATTTATACTATATATATGAAAATTGCGTTAGTTTTACAAGGTGGCGGAGCAAGAGGAATCTTTACCTCTGGAATTTTAGATGCTTTACTAGATAGTAAAATAGAAATTGATCATATTTATGCTGTTTCGGCTGGAGCTTTAAATGCGATGAATTATATTAGTAAGCAAAAAAATCGCAATCGAATCGCTACAAGTCTCACTTTTAAATCAAAAGAATTTAAATCAGTTAAGAATGTTCTTCGTAAGCATACCTTTGTAGATTTTGATTATTATTTTCATGGTCTTAATGAAGTTTTGCCTTTTGATCTAAAAACTTTTAATGAGAGTAATATTAAATTTAGTGTTGTAGCAACTAGTTTATCTACTGGACAAGCGAAATATTTTAGTAAAGATGACAAAACTATAATTGATTTCTTTGATTGTATAAAAGCAAGCGCTTCTATCCCTCTTGTTGCAAAAAGCACCATGATTAATGATGAACTTTATCTTGATGGGGGCGATAGTGATCCTCTTCCTTATAAGAAAGCTATTGATGATGGATATGATAAAGTTATCTTAGTGACCACCAGGCCATTAGATTTTCGCAAAGCAAATAATCTTAATAAACGTATGAATAGATTATATAATCTAGCCTATAAACAATATCCTAATTATCTTAAAAGTCTTGAAAATTCTCATAAAAACTATAATCAAAAATTCGATGATTTAACTTTATATAAAGATAAAATATTTATTTTTGCACCAAAGGAAAATATTCTTCTAAAACATCTTGAAACTAACGAAAAGAAACTTGATTACTATTATAATCTTGGCTTTGATACTTTTAATGACAATTTAAAAAGGTTACTAAGTTTCCTTAAATAACCTTATTCATTCGATATCCGACACCTATATCTGTTCTAATTAATTTAGAACTGCGACTATCTTTTTCAATTTTTCGTCTGATTCCAGCCATAAATACTCTTAAACCATTTTGATCATTACCATCTTTGCCCCAAACATGGCTAATAATATAATCATATGAAAGTGTTTTACCAAGATTCATTGCAAGTAAAACTACAATTTTATATTCAAAATTGGTAAAGTGAACTTCCACTCCGTTAATAAAAATTGTTTTGGCATCAAAATCAATAGTTAAATTTCCATTGATAAATAAATGTTGTTTATCTTCTTTAATATAACGAAATTGATTTCGAATTCGCGCAAGTAATTCATAAATATTAAAAGGTTTTGTTAAATAATCATTAGCGCCAGTATCTAAAGCCATTACTTTACTTTCAACATTACTACGATTACTAACAACAATAATTGGTAAGGTGTTAGTAAAACTACGTATTGTATCAATAACAACCATTCCATCTTTATCTTCAAGATTTAATTCAAGAATAATTAAATCAATTATTTTCTTAATACATGTATCAATTGCTTCTTGAGCACTTTCAACATAAAAAGCATTGTATCCTTCGCCTTTAAGACTTTTTATAATGTTTTGTGCGTTTGTCTTGTCGCCATCAACTACAAGTATTGTCTTATCTTTCATTTTCCTACCATACTTCTCATTAATAAAACTGATAGTAGATAACTATCTTTTTTATTATAACGCAAATTTTTAGATTTAGACCCAAAAATTTATATAATTTCAATTTATTAAGAGAAAATAGGCAATTAAAATGAAATATTTAATTTATTTTCCACAACCACAATCACATTTTTCATCACTATCAGAGCAAGAACAAGAATCTTCGTCGTGATGACCACAGCAACATTGAGAGTTCTTTTCTAATTCTTCATCAAGTTTTCCTTTTGAATAATCATCCGCTAAAGTATCACAATTACCTTCATATCCGGCATAAATATCAATCCCAAGAGCACTGATTGATTCGATTGCTGGATCACCAATATGTCCGCAAATTAAAGTATTTACTTTATATTTTTTAAGTAATTTTGTAACAGCCAAGTGGCCTTCACCTTCACCAGCTACTAAAGTCTTATTAATAATCTTTCCTTCATTAATTGTATATAAAACAAAACTCTTACTCTTCCCAAGATGTTCAAATAAAACTCCATCAAGACATGGCATTGCAATAATCATAAAAAATCTCCTTATCAATTAAAAAATATAATTGAAATAGAGATTAATTGCAAGTGATATGCATTATTTAAAAAATATAAATTATCCAGTTTTACTTTCATCATATTTATCAATAATTTTTTCACCTTTATAACCATAATTAATTCTTAATCTAAATAAGATAAATTTTCAAAATTAAAACACATAAAAAAACTAAAACGAATAATTATTATAGGTTAGACAAAAATTAATTAATAATGCGCAAGAGTTCCGTTATCAATTTCACAAAATATTAAAATCCATAAGAGTTATTTTATAAAAACATTATGGAATAAAAAGGCTTTTTGGTGGAGACGAAGAGGATTGAACTCTCGACCTTACGGTTGCGAACCGTATGCTCTCCCAACTGAGCTACGTCCCCAAGCTTTAAGAATCCATGACACTCGTTATTATTTATCGTAATTGGCATTCTCTAAATTTATTAAGAATGCACCACACTATCAATAAAATAACTGCGTCACGCAAGATATAATTTACTCTAATTCTTGAGGTTTGTCTTCTGTTTTTTCATCTTCACTAGGAGCTATCGTATTAATTCTTTCAAGACGGCTTCCAATTTTTGTAACGCTGGTATCAAACTTGCTTGTCTTATCGCTTAACGAAGCAACTTCTCCACTAAGTTTATCCCAAGCTTCAGTAAACTTTACGTACTCTTTTCTTAATGAATCGAGTTCTTTAATGATCTTATCAATGTTTTTACGGGTGTTGATGTTGAATTTTAAGATGTTGAGATTGGCTAAAATTGGTTGCAAGGTTGAAGGAGAAGAAATAACTACTTTCTTACTTCGAGCATAAGTAACAACTGAAGTATATAATTCATCATCACTTTGGATATAGCCATAAATTGCATCGCTTGGAACATAAAGAATAGCGTATTCAGCGGTTTTTCCACGAATAATATAATCACTAGAAATTTTTGTAATTTCACCTTTTAAAGCATCTCGCAAAGCTCTTTTAGACTCCACTTCTTTTTCGGTATTTAAATTATCATAGAGATCTTTATAAGTTTGAAAATTAAATTTACTATCAATACAAAGAATCTTTATTGGGTCTGGCATAAAAACAACTGCATCTGGACGAGAATTAATATCAGTTTCTTTATCTTTAATTTGATATTGAAAAGCATAACATCCTTGAGTATCACCAAAGGTATCATGCAGTAAATTTTCTAAAGATAGTTCACCAAAACGACCTAAGGATTTGTTATTACTCAAAACTCCATTTAAAGAAGTAACTTGTTCTTGCAAGGCATCTAAATTCTTTTTTGCTTCTTCAAGTTTACCTAGACTCTGATTAACTTTAGTAATCGTGTCGCTATTTTGAGCAAAACCTTCACTTAAATTTTTGTTTACACGATCGTTAATCGATTTAAAATTCTCTACTAGTTTTTCTTGTACATCTTGCTTTAAATCATTAATAGCCTTAATACTTTTTTCGTTTTGCTCACCTTGAGCTTTATATAATTCAGTAATCTTGTTAGAAATAATTTCACTTTGATTTTTTTCAGCGATAATGATTTCATTCATTTGAGTAGTAACATTATCCTTAATTTCACCTTTAAGAGTTTCTTTTAAGTTGTCCATTTTTGTGTCAATAGCCCCAAAAGATTTATAGGCATCCCCATTCATTTCGTTTGGATGGTTATTTTTCTTAAGGAGCAATAAAATCAAGACAAGAAGTCCGACTAGAATAAGTGTGCTAATTATAATTAAAACAATATCAATTGTGTCCATAAATTTTATTCCTTTTTCTGATTCTTATCGTTAGTTTTTTTGGCTTTCTTCTTTTTAGCTCTACTTGAAAAGAAGCTAATCAAAAAAGCAATTAAAACGAGTCCACCAATAATTACATATACATAGTATTTTGAATTGAAAAAATCTTCAAAGAAATTTCCGCTCCCTTCATCGCTATCATCAGGTGTTTCTTCACTTCCACTTGATACTCCTACTTGTGAAGGAGTTAAGGATAAATCAATCCCACTTGTTGAATCTTTAAAAGCAATGTCAGCCCAACTTGGATAATCAATAAAAGGATTGCGGTTTTTCTGAACGGCATTATAGCATAGATTATTACGATGAATTTCATGATCGTCTACTGGATCAAGTATGTTCCATTTTAATAAATCAGTAAGCATTCCATATTCACAAGGATTATCTTTAGTTTCGCTAGCGATAATCGTTGTTTTATTTTCATAAATTTTTGCGGGACTATCACTCAATTTTAAAGCTGGAGAATTATCTTGGTCCGCTTCATAAGTATGATATCTTGCTGCCATATAAAAGATTGTTCTAGCAATATCACCTTTATCTTCATCACGAGGTTCATAAACTGGGATGCCATTTAAACCAGTTCCTAAATAACCAGTAACTTCTTTGCTAATGCTGCTTGTAATTGCTTTACTACTACTTTTTGATTGAACATTACCAAAAGCATAATTATTGTGTCCGCTTTGATTATTTGTTGCTTCTCCCATATGAAGGTTTTGCATATCGGTTCCAGCATAAGGTAGAAAAGTAGAAGAACTATCATTTCCAAATCCATAAGATTTAGGGAAAACATGCTCTCTATTTACGTAGTTTCCTGGAGAATTTGCTTTAATAAAAGTAAAAGTTGATTCATATAAAGGCTTACAAATTACGTTATCTTCTTTCCATTTTTGATTTTGGGATTCTTCGCTTGTTAAAGGATCGTTTACCCAATCACGATCAAGCAATAAATAATTAGTCCAAGTAGTCGAGGTTGATTTAGCAAGTTTTGTTTGCGAAGTTTCAAGAACACTTTGCAAAGAACTAAGCAAATCGTCACCCTTAAGTCCACTAGTTAGATTACTATAATAGCTTTTAATATCAGCAACACTTGTATCAGAAAAAATATCGACTTTATCCGCATAAAAACTCTTTTGATTTAAAGGTAAATTAATAAAAGAAGTTGAAAGCGCAAGAAGCGAAATATTTGCTATGAGAATAAGATTTTTCATTATTCTATTATCTAATATTTTAGATAAAAATCCTATCCCCTAATTTCTAATTTGTTTAATAAATAATAATAACGGTAAATAATAATTAAAAAATATTATAAAATAAAGATATGAAAAATGATGTCATTTTTGTAATTGATATGAAGGCTTTCTATGCCTCAATAGAATGTGTTGAACGTGGGCTTGATCCGATGAAGGCTAAATTAGTCGTCACGGATACTACCCGTAAAGAATCGACAATTGTTTTGAGTGTTTCTAGTGCTTTAAAAGCCTTAGGTGTTCCTTCAAGATGTCGAAGAAAAGAATTACCGAATGATCCTGAAATTATCTATCCCATTCCTCAAATGGAAAAATATGTTAAAAAAAGCGCGGAAATTGTCTCTATTTTTCTAGATTTTGTTGGACAAGATGATTTACATATTTATTCGATTGATGAATCATTTTTAAATATTGGACCTTACTTAAGACTATATAAATGTAGTCCTCATGAGTTAGCAAAAAAAATCCTTACTCGCATTCAAGATAAAACAGGCCTTATTGCCACATGTGGAATTGGACCAAATATGTTTTTAGCTAAAGTTGCTGATGATGTAGAAGCGAAACATAATGAAGATTTTATTGCGGAATGGAGTTATGAGGATGTTCCTACAAAATTATGGCCACTAAGACCAATTGATGAAATGTGGGGAGTCTCAAATGGCTACACAGCAAAATTAAATACTTTAGGAATTTATAGCGTTTATGATTTAGCCCATTTTGATAAAGAATTATTAATTGATAAATTTGGTATTATTGGCGAAGAACTTTATAATCACGCAAATGGAATTGATGAAGCAAATATTCGTGAAAAATATCTTCCATTAAATAAAGGCTTATCTCTTGGTCAAGTCTTGATGCGTGATTTTAGTAAAAAAGAACTTCCTATCGTCTTAAAAGAAATGAACGATGAATTAACAATTCGCTTAAGAAAAATTCATAAAAATTGTAGTTGTGTTCATTTAGCAGTTGGCTATTCTAATGCCATTGACGGAGGTTTTTCTCATCAAGTAGAGACTCTTTCCCCTACTTCGATTAATAGTGTGTTATTTAAAAGTGTTCTTTATATTTTTAATACTTATTGTGAAGATAAACCTATTCGAAGAATTTGTATTTCTTACTCAAATTTGACTGATAAAGTTACGGAGCAGCTTTCACTCTTTAGTGATATAAAATCCGAAGAAGACGAAGAAGAAATGTATCGAACACTTGATGAAGTAATGAATAAGTTTGGAAAAAATAGTGTTTTGCGAACTAGTGCCTTAACGAAATCTTCAACGATTAAAGAAAGACACAATCAAATTGGAGGTCACCGAAAATGAGCGATCGTGGAATGAAAAAATGGCTTCCTTTTAATGCTCTTATTGAGCAAAATGAATATCTAGAAAAAATGATTTATGAAAAGAACAAAATTAAGAAACCGCAAGTTTCGATTGAGCAAGCAAGAAAAATTGATCGTATACTTAAAGAACACCAAGATATTCCATTACATTTTAAAATTTATCTTGATGGATATTTATATAGTTTTACTGGAGTAATTGAAGAGATCAATCTAAATACTTCAAAAATTTACTTCAAAGATTTCTTTGTACCAATTAAAAATGTAATTGATATTGATGATCCAGAAGCTTTTGATGATATTAGTTAAAAATCTCTAACCGAAGTTAGAGATTTTTTTAGAAGATTCTTGTTTTAGATAGCCCAATTGCCATCTTTAAAAATTTGATGTTCATTATTATTTCGATCAATACCTACTATTGATAAATCTTTCGTGCCAATCATGAAATCAACATGACTTCCGGAATGATTAATGCCTTTTTTAGTAATTTCTTCAAGAGTCATGGTCTCATTACCTTTCATCAAGGTTGGGAAACCAGTTCCTAAAGCAAGGTGACAGGAAGCATTTTCATCATATAGGGTCGAAAAGAATAAGAGACCAGTATTATTAATTGGCGAATCGAAAGGAATCAAAGCACATTCTCCAAGATAAGAAGCAAATTCATCAACTTCCAGCATTTGCTTTAATAATTCTTTGCCAACTTTTGCATCGTAATCAATAACTTTTCCTTCATGAAATTTAAACCAAAATTTATCAATAATTTGGCCACGATAACTGAGTGGTTTAGAGGCATAAACAATGCCTTCTGCTTCTCCTTTCATTGGAGAAGTAAAGCACTCTTCACTTGGGATATTTGGCTGATAGAAAATACGACTAAGTTGTCCTTCTTCACCTCCACCAAGCCAAATAACATCTTTAATTAAACCAACTTTAAAATCAGTCCCGTTTTTTGCAGTATAATGCAATTCTTTTAAATCTAAATCATTAAGTTTTTGGCACTTTTCTTTTAAGGCAATATCATGTTCTTTCCAATTTTCGATTGGATCACCATCGTAAGCTCGACTAACTTTTAAAATAGCTTCCCAAAGTGCTTTAACTGCTTGAGATTTTGATAAAGTAGGAAATACCTTTTTAGCCCAACCAATACTTGGAACACCCGCAATACACCATTGGTATTTACCATCCATATCATCACGATAACGTCGAATTAATGGTAATTTAGCCTTAGTTGCTTTTCCATATTTTTCCATGTTTATTTTTAATAAAGCATCAGGAGAATCTGATTCAATATAAATGCGGCATGGAAGGGTATTATGCCAATGTTGCCAGCGAACGTCTTCCCAATCAACCATGGTCGATAAATCTGCTATCTTTTTATGTTTAAAATTAGAAATAGCAATACTTGGATCACTCCATAAAACTAAGACATCACTAGCCCCACACTTATAACATTCTTCAACGAGAATTCGAATAAACTCAGGTTGATCAAGAGAAGCTTGAATAACAACTTCTTGACCTTTTTGAATATTAACTCCGGCGGCAGCTATTAGATGTGCATAACTTTTTAAAACACTTTTTTTCATAATTATTTTTCTTCTTTCTTACAACCAGTAAAATCACTGAAACGAGGTAAACTTAGACACCAATCACAGAAAATATGCCATTCAATCAATTTATGATCTTTTCTTTGATTATAAATTGTTTTTAGTTGTTGATAGTTTGTAGTCATGGTAGCTCCTAAACAAAAGCCACAAGGTGTTGAAGCAACTAATTCACGCCATTTCGCTTTTCTTTCGTCAACTTTATCTTCACTAATAGCGTTATATTCATCTTTTATTCTTTCAACAATTTTTAAAACTTCTTTATTAGTTTCTGGTACACATTGATCAACACAATTAAACTTTAAAAGACAATGCATAGTCGATTGACTACTAATAAAATCTAACCAATGATATCTTTGAGCTTCTTTCCACCAATATAAAGGAGCAGTTAAATCCATTTGCACAATAATTCCTTTTAAGAAATTATCATGGGCCGCTCCTTGAGGAGTTGCACCTAATTTTTCAGCTCTTAAGTAGTCTTTTTCGGTCATTGGGCCACGATCAAACTCCGTACGCATTGGATTTCCACTCGCTTTTACAGCATAATCTAATCCATATACTTGAGTATTTTTAATATTAAATTCCATGTTCAACAATCTCCTTTAAATTTAGTAATAAAGCTAACCTGGTAAGTAAGCCAACTCCTCCAGGAACTGGTGATTGAAAAGCAACATTTAATAATGGAGCACAATCGCCATAAAGATGCCCATCTTCACGATTAATACCAACATCAATCACTGAGCAAGTTGGTTTAAAATTGAAACGATTATCTAAATAATATTTCTTACCAATCGCACAAACAATTAAATCGGCATGTTCAAGATAGAATTTTCTATCTTCATCGGTCGTTTTTGAATGAAGATTAATAACATTCATATCAAGATCTAGTAAAGCTTTTTGCATTGGCTTTCCAACAATATTACTTCTACCAAGAATTACAGCATTTTTACCTTTAAAAATGAAACCATTATCTTTTAAATATTCAATAATTCCTCTTGGTGTCGCTGGAATGAGTTTATTTAATGGATTAAAACCATCAACATCTTTCTCCTTAATAACGTTCTCTTTTATCACTTCTTCATCAATCGCATCAGGCAAAGGCATTTGCACGATATAAGCGGTAATTTCTTGATCATTATTAAGTTTTTTCATCACTTCTAACAATTCTTCTTGAGATGTAGTTTCCGATAACTTAATTAATCTTGCTTCCACACCAACTTCCATACAATCTTTAAGTTTTCCACGAATATAGGCTGAGCTTGCTTCATCATCATTTACTTGAACTATTCCTAAAACTGGTTTAGTTTTTTGTGCAATAAAAAAATCTTTTAAAAGGTCTTTTTGTCTTGCAACATATTCTTTTATATTTTCCATATAATAATTCTAGCAAATATAGAAATTTTTACATATATAGAATCACAAAAATTAATATTAAAAAGAATAAAAACGGAACCGAAGTTCCGTTATAATTTTAAGCAGCTGTACTTACAACAGTAAGTGCGTTACAAAGAAGGGCTAAGAATAGAAAGATAATTCCGAAACCAAGTGTTAGGTAAGAAACGATTAATTCGCTTCCTCTTTCTTTTGTCTTAACGAATACATTAAGGCCACCACCAGTGATTGCACCAGAAGCACCTTGTGATTTACCACCTTGAAGTAAACTTAAAACAATAATTATTACACTAATAATCCAAAATACCCAATCGTACCATTGCATAAGTTTCCTCCTCTATTTGCTTTAATATTTTAATATTAACTAATCTGTTTGTCTATAAAATTCTTAAACTTAATTCTACTAGTGATAATTATTTGAAAAGTTGACACATTATTTATTAACAATCTTATTTCTTTTAATTTCTTTCCATTTTGGCCTTGTAATGACTCCAAAGAAAATTGTTATACAATCAAAAATCATGAAAAACGGAAAAATGAACCACGATAAAATATAATCTTTAACTTTAAAGTTCTTTATTACCTTTTTATTTAATAAAGTAACCATAAAAGCCTGTAAAACAAAAGCTAAATAGAATAAGAAGAGTAAGGCTTTCCACATGATATCTAATAAAAGATTTATATATTCCATATTAGGAGCAATTGGCGAAAGCCAAAAAGCGTAACAAAAATCAAAAATATAAAATAAAGGAATCCAAGTACAACATAAAAAAGCCATTGGAACAAAGAATAATTGTAAAAATAAATCTAAATATGAAAATCTAAAAGTAGTAAAAAATTTAAATAGCATTTTAAAACCTAAATGCCAAAAAAGATAATTGACTCCATGTCCAATTCGAACATAACGATTCCAAGTATCTTTCAAAGTCGAAGCTTGTTCTTCATAAACAATCGCATCTTCAACGTAATGAACTTTAATTCCTTCAAACATTCTTAGGATACCAAACTCCGCATCTTCAGCGGTCGACATTGCATCCCATCCGTCAATATTTTTAGCTATTTTTGCACTAAACATCATTCCACTACCATTAATTTGACAATCAAGATGCGCTCTTTCACGCACACGACAAGCTAATCTGCAGTCTCTTAAATAATATAAAGCACTACATTTTGTCGTCATATTTTGCGTAATATTACTAGTATTTTCTAAACATCTTCCACATTCAACTCCGCTTTCAAAAGCATCATTCATCACATTAATAAAATTATCATTAGCTAAACTATCGGCGTCAAAACGAATAAAACATTCATAATCTTTATTAAGAAGTAAAATTTTTTGAATACCATATTGAAGTGCATAACTAACTCTTTTATGTGAAGGTTCGTTATCATTATGAATAATTACGTTCACTCCAGCTTTTTTAGCAATAGAAGCGGTTTTATCGGTGCAATTATCAGCAATTACATAGATATCATATTTATCTTTTGGATAATTTTGTTTATTTAATAATTCAGTTACCGTTCTTTCAATAACGGATTCTTCATTTCTAGCTGGAATAACAATAGCAAATTTATGAAAAGCTTTGGCTTTAGGATAGGTCTTCTTTTTAACAAAGAAAAAAATTATAAAGAATAGTTGCGCCATAAAAGCAATGCCTATCAATACTAATAAAACATTATTAATTTGACTGAAGACCTCATGAAGATAGTCATACCATACAAGCGCACGTTCTAATATCATTTTTCAGTTCTTTTTCTAATTATAGCAAAATAAATAATTAATAATTATTTTTCGGCTTTTAATTCAAAAAGGATATCACGTAATTGAATGGCCTTTTCAAAATCAAAATCTTTAGCCGCTTTTCTCATTTCACTTTCAACTTCTTTTATCTTTTTAGCTAATTCACTCTTAGTTAATTTACCATTCTTTTCAATAGCTAAATCATCAGCTTCTTTCATATTTGAAAGAGGTGGCTTAATCTCTTTAATAATAGTTTCTGGAATAATTCCATTATCTGCATTATATTTTGCTTGGATTTCACGACGTCGATTTGTTTCTTCAATACAAAATTTCATCGAATCCGTCATCTGATCCGCATACATTATTGCTAAGCCGTTTTTGTTTCTTGCACAACGACCAACAACTTGAATAAGAGAGCGTGAACTACGTAAGAAACCTTCTTTATCGGCATCTAAAATCGCTATCAAAGAAACTTCTGGAATATCTAGTCCTTCACGAAGTAAATTAATACCAACTAAAACATCGTATTTTCCTTTTCTTAATTGATAAATAATCTCACTTCTTTCAAGAGTCATACATTCACTATGCATGTAGATGGTTTTTATTCCTTTATCTTTTAGATATTTAGTTAAATCTTCCGCCATTTTAATCGTAAGAGTAACAATCATAACTCTTTCATGCTTTTCAATACGTTTATTAATTTCATTGATTATATCGTTTATTTGTCCAATACTGCTTCGTACTTCAATTTGTGGATCAAGTAATCCAGTAGGACGAATAATTTGTTGCGCAACTTTGCCATTTGCCTTTTCTAATTCATAATCTCCAGGAGTTGCACTTGTACAAATCACTTGGGTAATTTCGTTTTCAAATTCATTAAAATTTAAAGGACGATTATCAAGAGCGCTAGGTAATCTAAAACCATATTCGACTAAAGTAGTTTTACGAGAATGATCGCCATTATACATTCCTCTTACTTGTGGCAAAGAAACATGTGATTCATCAATAATAACAAGATAATCACGTGGAAAATAATCGAAAAGACAAAAAGGTTTATCGCCTTCTTTTCTACCATCGATATATCTAGCGTAATTTTCAATTCCAGGGCAAATACCAAATTCTTGTAAACTCTCGACATCTTGTTTAGTACGCATTTCAATTCGTTCAGCTTCTAATAGTTTTCCTTCACTTTTAAAATAATTAACTCGGTCTTTAAGGTCCTTTAAGATTTGTTCACAAACACTTTTGACTGTTTCGAAACTAGAAGCATGGTCATAGGCTGGAAAAATTGGAAAAGTCTTGTAACTTTCAATGACTTCTCCAGTAATAAAATTAACTTTAGAAATTGATTCAATCGTTTCATCAAAAAGAGAGATTCGGATATAGTTTTCTTTATCGTTAATTGGAAAAAGATCAATAATATCTCCATTAATTCTAAAAGAACCAGGAGCAAAATCGATATTGTTCTTTTTGTATTGCCCTTCAATTAGTTTACTTAAAAATTTTTTTCTATTTAACTCTTCATCAACCCGAATGTCGAAAATTAATTTTTTATATTCGTTTGGATCAGTTAACCCATAAATTGAGGCAACTGAAGCCACAACTATTGTGTCGCGTCGAGAAAGCACACTATTAATTGCACTTGTTCTCATCATTTCAATTTCTTCATTAATCATCGCACTTTTTTCAATATAAGTATCACTTGAAGGAATATAGGCTTCTGGTTGATAGAAATCAAAATTACTAACGAAGTACTCTACCCGATTGTTTGGAAATAAATCCTTCATTTCTGAATAGATTTGACCAGCAAGGGTCTTATTTGGCTCTAAAATAATTGTTGGCTTTTGAGTTCTTTCAATTACGTTAGCCATCGTAAAAGTCTTTCCAGTTCCAGTCGCTCCTAAAAGCACTTGAACACGAGTATTATTATTAAGCCCTTCAACCAATTCTTGAATAGCAGTTGGTTGATCACCAGTAGGCTTAAAATTACTAACAATTTCAAAAGGTGTTTTATTTTCCATCTTTATCTATCTTATCATTATTATCAGGTTTTGAAACTAAAGCACAATTTTCTTTACTAATTTTCTTCATTTGTTTTTTGGTACGACTCATATGTATTTGTTTTTGAAATTCGGTAATAGTATTATCGGAAGATGCTTCAAGTTTAGAAAAACCAAGACCTTCAATCGTTTCACAATTATAAAACATAATAAAAGCATTTGGATCAATCTTGGCAATTCCATCCTTAACTTTCATATATTCACGACGATTAAAGCAAATTCTTAACATTTGATGTTCATTATTTTTAAAACCACCATTTACTTTAAAAGAAGTTGTTGTTCGATCAAGATTATTAATAACAAATTTATTAATATCTGCATATTTTTCAGAAATTACATCAGCAATATAGACCTCACTGCGTCCTGAATAACATATTTCAATAAGCATTGAACAAGCGAAAGCTGCACATATGCCAACTAACCCACTCATAAATTGGAAACGATAAGCAACGCCATTAAATACCGCAATTACCAGTCCGGCTAAAACAATCAAGCCATCGGTAACTAAACTGGAAGTTGCAGTCGAAATATTAAAATACTTATTCATAATGAAACAAAGGATATCGACTCCACCTGTTGATCCGCCACTTCGATATGTAATTCCACATCCAAGCCCACAAATGGCGCCACCAATCAAACCAATTAAAAGCAAACGTCCGATATCTAAAGCTTCTAACCCCGTAACCAAAATTGTCGAACTAGTGGTAACTAAACTCATACCATCTGTGATAAGCATTTCAAGAATTCCGGTTGCAATATTAGTTCTTAATAATATCGTTAAAAACAATGGGAAGAAAATTGTTGAAATTAAAGTATTCAAACAAAATTTAAACCCTAGAAAAATAATACCTACTATAAAGAAGCCCCACATAAAAATGTAAGACCAGGTATCAACATCTAATAAACCACCCGAAGAAGAAAGGATTGAGAGTCCACTAATTCCACCGGATACAATATTAAATGGAATTAGAAAAATTCCATCTCCTATTGCCAAAATAAAAGTTCCAAGTAACGTTATTAACGTTGACTTAATGTTTTTTTTAATGTTCTTTTTACTAAAGAAACTTTTTAATTCATTAATCATGATTTCTTGCCTCCTGTTCGAGGTATTGATAAATGAACTCGTTTATGTTCCCATCCATCACTTCGGCGACATTACTATCTTCATAGTTTGTGCGATTATCTTTTACTAAAGTATATGGACAGAATACATAACTACGGATTTGACTTCCCCATTCAATGTTTTTCTTTTGGCCAATAATTGAATTTAGTCTCTTTTCATTCTTTTCAATCTGTAATTCATACAATCGAGATTTTAGCATGTTCATTGCCAACTCTTTGTTCTTTATTTGAAATCGTTCAATTTGACAACTGACGACAATTCCGGTTGGAATATGGGTAATTCTAACGGCCGTTTCAACTTTATTAACGTTTTGGCCACCAGCACCACCTGATCTAAAAGTATCAACCTTTAAATCATCATCTTTAATCTCAACATTAATTGAATTATCAAATTTAGGAACAACATTTACACTAGCAAAGGAAGTATGTCTTCGCTTATTAGCATCAAATGGACTGATTCGCACTAGTCGATGAACGCCTTTTTCACCTTTAAGTAAACCATAAGCATTTTTACCTGAAATAAGTAAAGTAACTGATTTAATCCCAGCTTCTTCACCGTTTTCCATATCAACAACTTGATAGACTAAACCACTTCTTTCAGCAAAACGTGTATACATTCTAAGAAGCATATTTGCCCAATCGCATGCTTCCGTTCCTCCAGCACCTGGATGAATATCAAGCATACAATCAAGAGCGTCATACTGATTATTAAATAGTATAGTCTTTTTTAAATCGTTAATGCTAGGCAATAAACTACTATATTCACTGTTTGCCAAAGCAATCATTTCTAAATCATTAACATCTAATGGTTTTACTAATTCAATAAGGTCATTAATATTCTTAACTAATTTTTGGTAAAGATCGCGTTTATAAATTAGATCGTTTCTCTCGCCTATTATCTTGCTAGCTTCTCTTTGGTTATCCCAAAATCCGCTTTTTAAACTTAAATTATCAATATCTTGTATTTTTTGATTTATTTTAGGTATGTCAAAGAGAATTACCGAGCTTTTCTAAATCGGCAAAAGCCTCATTTAATCCTTCTTTTAATGCATAGAGTTCCATAAATAAATCCTTTATAATCAACTGTTAATTTGTGTGAATATCTTTAGGATCAACATCCATTGCTGCTGTTTTGTCCTTATCAATATCACTAATATTTAATTTTGCTTTAACATGTTGGTCAGGTGGTTCAGTTTTAGTCGTATCAATTGCGGCTTTTTGAATTTCTTCACTCTGCGCCTTAGAGGTTTCGACTACTCCATTATTAAGAGATGTATCGACACCTTTTGCTTCTTCCACGACAACTTTAGTACTAGCATCATTTGAACTAATTGTTGGTTGTTGCGTACTAACAACATTCGTTGGAGCTGTTGGAGCAGTTGGCGCAATATAAGTTGCATTCTCTTTTGGTTGAACTTGAATATTAAGTAAATTAAGAACGACTTCAAGAGCTATTGTTTCAAGCATTTCTCTAAACATTGCCCAGCCTTCATTAACATAATCTTGTAATGGGTTAGTTTGAGCGTAACTTCTTAAAGAAACTGATTCTCTAAATCGAGTCATATTATCAATTTGTTGGGTCCAGTTACGATCAATAACGTGTAAAGTTAATTCACGTTCAATTTTTTCGGCTTCATCTTTATCCCAACTCTTCTTTCGTCTTAGATAAGCATCTAAAAGAACTTCTCCTAAATCTTCTCCAGCATCGGTAGCATTAGCTTCATCATAAAGATGACCATTAAAGGTACCTTCTGGTAAGAAACGAGGAGAAACAAGTGTTTCAAGAGTTGAACCAGTAATAATATTTTTTGATTTATTTTCATCAGAAACCGCTCGTTTGCCTAAAGCAATTCCACAATCATTGAAGATTTCTAATAACAAATCATTAATGTCTTTAGCATAAAGAATTTTGTCACGTTTTGCGTACATTATTCCTCTTTGCTTACTTAAAACATCATCATAATCAAGTAAGTTTTTACGAACATCAAAGTTTTGGCCTTCAATACGTTTTTGTGCACTAGTAATAGCATTTGTTAAAACACGTGATTCAATTGGATCATCGCCATTATTAGCAAAAAGAGTCTTGAGATTATCATTTGCAAAACGAACCATTAATTCATCATCGAGTGAAACGTAGAATCTTGAAAAACCCGGATCACCTTGACGTCCACTACGTCCACGAAGTTGATTATCAACACGACGAGATTCGTGTCTTTCAAGACCAAAAACACAAAGGCCACCAAGAGCCTTAGTTTCATCAGTTAATTTAATATCAGTACCACGACCTGCCATATTAGTAGCAAGAGTAATATGATCTTTTTCACCAGCGTGAGTAATAATTTCGGCCTCTCGTTCGTGATTTTTAGCGTTTAACATCTCATAATGTAAGCCGGCTTTATCAAGGTATTTAGCTACCCATTCGGAAGCTTCGACACTTGGAGTACCAATAAGAATTGGTTGCCCGCGAGTATGTCTTTCAGTAATTTCTTTAACCATCGCTTTAATTTTTTGTTCTTTAGTACCAAAAACGTAATCGGTAGCATCAACACGAATAACAGGACGATTAGTTGGAATAACTACAACGTTCATGTTATAGATTTTTCTAAATTCCTCTTCCTCGGTTTTGGCTGTACCAGTCATACCACCAATTTTCTTAAAAATTCTAAAGAAGTTTTGATATGTAATAGTAGCTAAAGTAGATGTCTCTTCTTTAATAGTGACATTTTCTTTGGCTTGAATTGCTTGTTGTAAACCATCACTATATTCACGGCCTTTAAGAATACGACCAGTAAAAGTATCAATAAGTTGAATTTCATTATTTTGATCAACAAGATATTCAACATCACGAGTCATAATATAGTTTGCTTTTAAGGCTTGAGTAATTCTATGAACTAATTCTTGATATTGTGGATCATAGATATTTCGTAAACCAAACATCTTATTTGCTTTATCAATTCCAGCATCAGTTAAAGAAACGGTCTTATCTTTAACATCAATCGCAAAATCAACATCTTTATCAAGATATTTTGCAAATCTATCAGCAACTGTATATTGAGAAGCGGTCGCTTTTTTACCACCACTAATAATAAGTGGTGTACGAGATTCATCAATTAAAATACTATCAGCTTCATCAACAACCGCAAAATTTAAACCACGTAAAACTCGTTGACTAGCTTGTGGAGCCATATTATCACGAAGATAATCAAAACCAAGTTCACTATTAATTGTGTATGTAATATCGCAAGCATGAGCAGCTCTTTTTTCTTCATTAGATAAACTATGTAAATTACAACCAACAGTTAATCCAAGAAAACGATAAATTTGGCCCATCCAATTAGCATCACGACTAGCAAGATATTCGTTAACTGTAACGACATGAACACCTTTGCCACTTAACGCATTTAAATAAACAGCCATTGTACAAGTTAAAGTTTTACCTTCACCGGTACGCATTTCGGCAATTTCACCATCGTTTAAAACGAGTGAACCAATAATTTGAACTTCAAAAGGATATTGTTGTAAAGTACGTCTAGCAGCTTCACGACAAACTGCAAAAGCTTCAAATTTAATATCTTCAAGAGTTTTTCCATGAGCTAATAAATCACGAAAATAAGGAGTTTTAGCTCTTAATTCTTCGTCAGAAAGTTTAGCCATAGCTTCACTATATGATTCAACTTTTTTAGCTTGTCTTTTATATTTAGTTAAGACTCTTTGATCTACTCTAAATAATTTTTCAATAAAATTTCCCATATAAACAAATCCTTTAACTTGCTAATTTTACCATTATACATAATGGTATTCAAACTTAAACTACAAAATAACTTTATTTTTCAGGTTATTTTTTTCTTCTTCAGTTAATTCCCTTTTAGAAATAACTAAAATTTTAAGAATTTTTGGCTGACATTTTTGAATCAAATTTATCGCCGCTTTCATTGAAGCTCCAGTCGTTATTACATCATCAACTAGAAGAACTTTTTTATTAAATAAATCATTTGGTCTTATCTCGATTATTTCCGAAATTTTTTGTCTTTCATCATAATTTAGTAATTTTTGTTTAATGTCTTTGGTTTTAATTAAGCACGGCACAATCTCAAGATTTAGACATTTAAATATTTCTATTACATGGTTATATCCTCTCGCTTTATCATTTTCAATATAGGATGGAATTGGCACTATTTTATAGCCATTAAAAAGAAGTTTTAACTCTAAAGAATAAGGTTTTAGAAAATAATCTTTGAGTTCATAATCCTCACAAATTTTATATAAGAAAAACTTAGTTCTAATGAAAGGAGAATAATCATATATAGCAAGTCCTTTGATTCCATTAATTTTAAAAGATTTAAAAACAGGTTTACTCTCAAAAATACAATTATCACAAATCACTTTTTCATCAAAAGAAAAGATCTTATGAAAACTAGTGTAATTAATCGACTCAAAACAACTTTTACAAGCAGGTGTTTGCGCGATTGATTGTTGCAATTGCTTCAACCATTTCATCTGTTTTTTTATCACAAAGAAAATAGATATCTCCTTTAGGGGCATCCTTTAATCTTCCAACTCTTCCACTAATTTGAATAAGACATGCGGCATTATAAATTGCATGATCTGCATGAAAAATAATTACTTGAAGATTTTTAAGAGTTACCCCACGTTCTAATACCGCAGTCGTTACTAAAAAACTATATTTATGTTCACGAAAATCCGCAATTATTTTTGCTCTATCAACTATCTCACTATGAACATGATTTCCTCCTTTTACAAATTTAGCAAGTATCGAAAAAAGATAGTCACATTCATTAATTGTTGGTACAAAGATAAACAAAGGTTTTTTATCTTTTTGGTATTCTTTTATTTTGTTTATTAGAAAAATGTATTTATAAAATGACAAGCAAATTTTAATTTGTGGAACGGGTAAGGGGAAACCATGATATCTCGTAAATAATGTTAAAATATCGTGATCTTTTTTAGAAAATTCTTCAAGAACACTTCTACTAGGGGTGGCAGACATTAAGATATAATTTCCATTCACTGATCTTTTAAACATCTCAATAAGTAAAGGATTATCTTTATATGGAAAAGCATCGATTTCATCCATGATTAATAGATCAAAATAATGAGGATATCGATATAATTGATGAGTTGTTAAAACAATTATATCTCCACTAATTTCCGCGCTTGATCCCCCATATACACTAACAACTTTGTTATTTTTAAATGTATTTTTTAAGCGGATTGCTAATTCAATTACTACATCCCTTCTTGGAATAGCGAAACCAACCGTCTTATTTTCTTGTAATGCATATTCAATAACCTTAAAAACCAATTCTGTTTTCCCCGCTCCACAGACCGCATATATTAAGGTATTCTTTTTATTCTTATAATTTTCACGTACTGAATCAGCAATCCTATTTTGATTTTTGGATAATTGATAACCAAGACAAGCTATCGAATCCTTGGTGATGATGTTTGAAGCTATCTTTGATATTTCTTCACCCTTAAAAGATATACATCTTCGACAATATGGTATTCCATTTTTGTAGCCGATATATCTTGGGTCGCTATTTTTACATATTGGGCAAATGTAGCTAATCTTATACCTCCTTACTTATATATCGTGAGGTATTTAAATTATTTATAAAAAAAGAATCTTTTTTTGGAAGATTCTTTAACATTTATTTTCGTAATCGGAAATGGTGTCAACTCGTGCACAATGTCGGCCACCTTCAAATTCGGTTGCTAGAAAAATATCAATTCTTTTAATAATATCCTTAGTTTCCATAAATTTGGCACCAAAGGCAATCATATTACAATTATTATGTTGTTTGATTAGACGAGAAACTTCATCATTATAACCAATTCCACAACGAATCCCTTTAACCTTATTCGCCGCAATTGAAATTCCTTCTCCACTAGCGCAAATAAGAATACCATAATCACATTCTTTATTAGCTACTAAAGTTGCGGCTTTCAAACCAAAAGAAGCATAGTTAGTTGATTCAAGAGAAAAAGTCCCAACATCTTTAACATCATATCCTTTACTTATTAGATATTTTTTAACTTCTTCTTTTGCTAAAAAACCAGCATGATCAGACCCTATCGATAATTTCATTTTTCAATCCTCTTTTTTATTTCTTCAAGAGTGATATTCCCTTGTCTAATTAAGGTAATTTCACCATTATCTTCTTTAATAATAGTCGAAGGAACTCCTCCAAAACAAGACCCATCAATACAAGCATCAATTTCACTATCAAAAACTTTCTTCACTTCTTCCGTATTCTTACATGGAACTTCATCAGCTTTGTTACATGATGGAACAAAAAGAGGTTCATTAACTAAATCAATTAAAGATAAGACAAGTTTATTGTCTGGCATACGAATACCAACAAAACCAGTCCCATGATCTATATATTCTGGAATATTCTTCTTTGCTTTTAGAATTAAAGTAATAGCCCCAGGCATACAATTTTTGATAATTCGACGAGATACTTCATCAACATCTAAATATTTTTCGACTTGCGAAACTTTACTTATCATTAAAGTGAATGGTTTATCAGGATGACGATTTTTAACTTTCACTAACTTTAAATAATTTTCATAGGAAGTGGCTTTAATTCCTAAACCGAAAACTGTTTCGGTAGGAAAAGCTAATATGCCATTTTTATTGAGGATTTTTGCAGCTTCCTTAACTTCTTTTTCATTCAAAATTTTCAAGATTATATCCTCCAGCAATTAATAGGTATCGATCTTTACCATAAATATCTTTTTTAAAAACATATTTAACTGAATCTTTATCAAAATAACGTTCAATTAATTTAGTTAAATTTTCTTTTTGATCATAATTAATCTCAAAAGCCATAAAGAATTTTTTATTCATTACATCTTTATAATGTCTAAAATAAGAGTCATAAAAATGTAATCCATCAAGAGAATAAATAGCGGTTAAAGGTTCATAACGAAGAACGTTTTCATCAATCTCATCCATCTTACTAACATAAGGTGGATTGGAAACCAAAACATCAAGATGAATATTATTATTTTCAAAAGGTTGCATACGACTACCTTTTAATAAACGAATATCTAAACCAAGTAAATCTTTATTTCTAGCGGCAATATTTAATGGATCTTCATATTTATCACTAGCATAGATGGTTGAGTTCTTAAATTGTTCTTTTAAATAGAAAGCAATACAACCACTACCAGTACAAATATCTCCGATTGTATCGCAAATTAGATGATATCTATTAATATACTCTTTTACTAAAAGTGCTAAACCTTCTGTCTCAGGACGAGGAATTAAAACATTGTGATCAATCGATAAATCTAGATCAATAAAACTGGCTTTTTCTAAAACATATTTAAGTGGTTCACCATTATATATACGATTCAAATTTCGCTCAAACGAATCAAAATTTTTAATCTCTTCATCAAAATTTCTAACAAGTTCGGTATAGTCTTTAAAATTATTAGCGGCGATAAGAAGTGCATAAATTTCCGTATCATTAAGATGAACGCTTCTTCTTTTAGCATCGTTTTTTTTAGTTTTAATAAATAATTCTCTATTCGTTGACATTATTTACTTTCTCCTGCGATTTTTTGTTGTTGATCATAATTAATTAAAGCATCAATTAATTCATCTAAATCTCCTTCAATAATTCGATCAAGTTTTTGTAAAGTAAGACCTATACGATGGTCAGTAACACGGTTTTGTGGATAATTATAAGTTCGAATTTTTTCATTACGGTCGCCACTGCCAACTTTACTACGATATGATGCTTCAGTAGCTAATTTCTTTTCTTCCTCTAATTGAGCAAGTTTACTTGTTAACATTTGCATACATATTTCGTGATTAGTAATTTGATCTTTTGCGGTTTGACAACTGACAACAATTCCACTTGGAATGTGTGTTACACGAACAGCTGACTCCGTTTTATTGACGTTTTGGCCACCAGCCCCTTGCGAACGATAAGTATCAACACGTAAATCTTCATTACGAATTTCAACTTTTCCTAATTCGACTTTTGGCATAACCACAACGGTAGCAGTTGAAGTATGAATTCGGCCATTGGCTTCGGTTTTTGGAACTCTTTGAACACGGTGAACGCCACCTTCATATTTAAGTCTTGAGTAGGCATTACTACCGCTAATAACAAATTGAATATAACTGAAACCACCACTCGATCCGACGCTCTCATCAATAACAGTTAATTTCCAACCTTCTTGGTCACAATAGTGACTATACATTCTAAAGAGATCGCCAGCAAAAATATTTGCTTCATCTCCACCAACAGCGCCTTTAATTTCAAAAATAACATCTTTTCCATCATATGGATCTTTTGGAAGCAAAAGAACTTTTAACTCTTCCATTACTTTCTCACAAATTTCAGCGTTCTTTTTTAATTCTTCCTTACCCATAGCACTAATTTCTGGGTCTTTATCATTAGACATAATAAGTGCATCATCATGATTTTTCTGTGCATAATTAAATTCTTTAAATTTTTCAACTATAGGTTCAAGTTCACTATGTTCAATTGATAAATCTCGATAACGATTAGAATCATTAAGCACTTCGTCTTTTAAAAGAAGCGCATCGATTTCGTTTAATCTATTTTCAGTAGTAACTAGCCTCTCATACATGTTTTTATCCATCATAATCTCCAATATTCGCAAAAGAATTATAACATATTAGAGGCCCAAAATAAAACCAAACTTATGTTTTAAATGGGTCCCCCTTATGATATAATCATAAAAGGTAAAAAATATGTCATATAAAGCTTTATACAATAAATATCGCAGTCAAACATTTGATGAAATAGTCGGCCAAAAAGCCGTTGTTACTATTCTAAAAAATTCTTTAAGTACAAATAAGATTAGTCATGCTTATCTTTTTAGTGGCCCACGCGGAACTGGAAAAACAAGTATTGCTAGACTTTTTGCTAAAGCTTTAAATTGTGATGAGGGTATTGGTCACCAATGCAATAAATGTGAAAACTGTACTTTAATAACAAATGGTAATCATCCAGATGTAATTGAAATTGATGCTGCTAGTAATTCGGGCGTTGATGAAGTCCGTGCTTTAATTGATCAAGTAAAATATTCTCCTATAAAAGGAAGATATAAAATCTATATTATTGATGAAGTTCATATGATGACAAATAATGCTTTTAATGCTTTACTCAAAACTCTTGAGGAACCTCCAGAGTATGTAATTTTCATCTTATGCACTACTGAACCATATGAATTGCTTCCAACAATTCTTTCAAGATGTCAAAGATTTGAGTTCACAAAAATAAGCAATCAAGAATTAAAAAATTTAGTCCTTAAAGTTTTAACAAACGAAAATGTTAAAGCGGAAGAAGAAGCTATAAATTTAATTGTTGAACTGGCAAATGGTGGCGCCCGTGATGCCTTATCAATTCTTGATCAACTAATTGCTTATAGTGGTGATTTAATTAAAGTTAAAGATATTGAAAGCGTTTTTGGACTTACAAGTCTTGAAGAAAAACTTGAATTATTAAGTTATATCTCTTCTAAAGACAGTTTATCTTTATTAAATTTCTATGAGCGAATAATTTCCCGTAATGTTGATATTGAACGTCTTAATAGTGAACTACTTTTAATGCTTAAAGATGCTTTAATTTATAGTAAAGTTAAAAGCACTGCATTACTTGAAATGACCAAAGAAGAAGATGTGAAAAAAATCATCTCCCTATTTAGTAGTGAAAAGTTAGTTAATATGATTGAAGCACTTCTTAAATGCCAAAATGATTTTAAGACAACTAATAACCCTAATTTCCTTTTTGAAATCTATTTACTTAAACTTTTAGGTGAAGATAAACCAAAAGAAGTAATTTATGTCAAATCTGAAGGGGTCGAATTAAATCACGAAAAAATCGTTCAACCTGATGCAAAGAAAATAAATGATGTCCCAATTACTAATGAAGTAAAAACTGTTACGGCAAAAGTAATGGAAAAGAAAGAAGAACCTCTTGATTTAGATTCAGTTAAAGATTTGAATTCTTTGCCTCCAATCTTTGATCGATCAAAAAAGATTAAAGAAGGCGAAGAAAAGTCTCCTCTTGTGACTGATGGAGAAGCCTATTCAATTAATAACGAAACACTTATTAAATTAATGGTCTCCGGAAGCAAGAGTGCTCGTGAACAATTAATTAAAAGATGGCAATATTTAGATTTATTTAAAAACGATAAAGATTTAGGGCCATTTGCGATGTTACTAAAAGATTCTCAACCATATGTTATGACGGAGAATGTATTAATTGTCAGTTTCAATTTTGAAAAACAAGCCTTCAAATGTGACATAAAAGCAAATCAAAGTGGTTTCCAAAAAGTATTATATAAAATTGTTGGTAAAAATATTTTTGTTTATGGTATTAACCGTAAGGTTCTTAATGATATTACTCATGAATTTCTTAATCTAAAACAGGTTAATAAATTACCTAAGATTGAAGAAATTGGTGATATAAAAATTGATGAATAAATTTTAAGGAGAAAAATTATATGAATATGCAACAAATGGTTCAAGCAATGCAAAAAGCTCAAAGAGAATTTAATAAAGAATATGTCAAACTTGAAGCTAAAGAATTTAGTGCTAACGCAAATGGCGCAGTAGAAGTAAAAGTTATGGGCGATTTAAGTTTAAAATCAGTTAATGTTTTAGATAACGACCTTTTAAAAGTAGAAAATAAAGAGGAACTTAGTGATATGATCTGCCTCGCTTTTAAAAAATGCCAAGAACAAATTCAAAAAGAGAGTGATGAATTAACAGCTAAATGTCAAAAAGGGGCTGGGGGAATGATGTTCTAATGAAGGAGTTAAATTCTCTTAACAATCTTGTTGAAGCTTTTAAATCTTTCCCTTCAATTGGTTCAAAGACTGCCGAACGAATGGGATATAGTGTTTTAGATATGTCTGATGCGCAAGTAGAAGAACTTATTGAAGCAATTGAAAAAGCCAAAAAAGAGATACATAGTTGCCCTATTTGTGGTTTATTAACCGAAGATGATGAATGTTCTATTTGCAAAGATCCTAATCGAAATCATGAGCAATGTATCGTTTTAAGCAATGCTAAAGATGTCTACAAATTTGAAAATATTGAATCATATCGTGGGGTATATCATGTTCTAGGTGGTTTAATTTCTAGTATTCATGGTGTTGGACCAGATGATTTAAAAATTAATGAGCTTTTAGCAAGAGTAGCAAAAGAAAATATCAAAGAAGTTATTATTGCAACTAATCACACTTTAGAAGGAGAAACCACTGCTTTATATTTAGCTAAACTATTAAGTCAGTTAAATGTTAAAGTAACCCGTTTAGCTTATGGTCTACCTGCAGGTGGAGAAGTTGATTATGCTGATGATTTAACAATTAAAACGGCACTCGATAATCGCACTGATTTAAAATAAAGGAGGGATAATATATGTTTATTACATTTGAAGGAGTTGAAGGTTGTGGGAAATCATCTGTTTTAAGCAATGTCTTTCTTCGTTTAAAAAATGAAAACTATCAAGTTATCGAAACTCGAGAACCTGGTGGAGTAAAAATTAGTGAAGCGATTAGAGCGATTGTTCTTGGAAAAGAATACGATACGATGGATAAACGAACGGAAGCTCTACTTTTTGCCGCTTCTCGTCGTCAACATCTAGTCGAAAAAGTTTGGCCTGCTTTAAAAGAGAATAAAATTGTTTTGTGTGATCGTTTTCTAGATTCTAGCCTTGCTTACCAGGGAGCTGGAGATGAAATAGGTATTGATGAAGTCCTTAAAATCAATCTATTTGCAACCGAAAATACTTATCCTGATTACACAATTCTTTTTGATTTAGCTCCAGAAGTTGGTCTTTCAAGAATTAATAAAAATAAGAACCGAGAAGTAAACCGTTTAGATTTAAAAGAATTAAATTTTTATAAAACCGTTCGCGAAGCCTATCTTGCTTTAGCGAAACGCTATCCAAATCGCTATATTATAATTGATGCTAGTAAAAATTTTGATACAGTTACTAATCTTGTATATAAAATCATTAAAGAGAAATTAGATGGTTTACATTAATTACTTAAAAAATGAACAACCAATCGCTTATAAAATTTTTTATAATGCTTTAGTTAATAATAAATTTTTTCACGCTTATCTTTTATGCGGAGAAATTGGCACTCCTTTACTTGATATTGCAAAATTCCTGGCTGCCTCAATTTTGTGTGATAATCCTAATCCTTTTGCTTGTTTAGAATGTAACAATTGTCATCGAGTAATGGAAGGAACTTATGGTGATCTCATTATTCTTGATGGAAAAAAAGAAACAATTAAAAAAGAAAATATCGAAAATATTGAAATTGAATTCAATAAAACTAGTTTAGAAATAAAGGGTAAAAAAGTTTATATTATTAACCTTGCTGAAAATATGAATGTTGATAGTACAAACACTTTATTAAAATTTTTAGAAGAACCTAGCGACGATACTTATGCCATTATTACAACCGAAAATGAATATCGTTTATTACCTACTATTGTTTCGCGTTGTCAATCAATTCACTTTAATTTGATTGATAAAACAACCTTAATTAATGAAGCAAAATTACTCAATGTCAAAGAAGATGATGCTGAATTATTATCAAATTTTTATAATGATTCAAAAGCCATTAGTGAAAATGTTAATGATAAAGATTATCAAGAAGCTAAGAAATTAGTTTTAATTTTACTTAATAGATTGAATGATAAAAAAGAGTTACGTTTCTTTGTTGAAAATGAAATATGTCCTGTACTTAATACGAAGCCTAGTGTCCGTTATTTATTTGATTTTCTTATTTTCTTCTTTAAAGAGGCCTATATCTTTTCTTTAGAAAAGAACACTATTTTCACAAGTTATGTTAAACTATTAGAAGCCATTAAAAATAATGTGCAAAATCTTGATGAAGGAATTTTAGAATTAATGGATGCCCGTAATGAATTAAATTATAATATCAATACGTCGCTATTAATTCTTCACACGTTAACGAAAGTATTTGAGGTTTAATTATGGATAAAATATTTATAAGTGTTGCTTTTAAAAGCACTAAAAAGACTTACTTCTTCTACACAACAGATCCAAGCATTAAAGTAAATGATGTTGTTATTGTCGAAACTGTTGTTGGAAAAGAAATTGGCACAGTATGTGCCACCAATATCAAAATCAATGAAAACGATTTTGCTAATGAAATAAAACCAATTATTTGTCGTGCAACTGCTGCCGATATTAAAATTGCTAGTGATAATGAAAACTTAGCCCTTAGAGCAAACGAAATTTTTAATGAAACTGTTGAAGATCTCAAATTTGATATGCGCTTAGTTAGTAGCGAATATACCTATGATCGTTCTAAAATATTATTTGTTTATGCAAGTGATGAGCGTATTGATTTTAGAGAGTTACTTAAAATACTTGCCAGTTCACTTCGTTGTCGTATTGAACTTCGTCAAATAAATTCGAGAGAAAGAGCTCAAGCAATTGGTGGAATTGGAATTTGTGGATTAGAAATTTGCTGCACTACTTTTTTCAAAACTTTTGATGGAATTAGTTTAAATAGAGCTAAAAATCAAATGTTAGCAATTAATATTCCAAAATTAAGTGGTCAATGTGGAAAATTAATGTGTTGTCTAAAATATGAAGACGATTTATATACTGAAGCTAAAAAAGAATTTCCAAAAATTGGTTCCCATGTCCGTTATGATAACCAAGATTTCAAAATTACTGGATATAATGTCTTAACTAAAGTTTGTAAAATCGAAAATGATGATAATGTTGAATTTGTAAATTTGGATATTTTAAATCATCACGAAATTAAAGCTGAGGTTATGCCTGAAGTTAAAATGAAATAGTTATGATTGGTGAACTTTATCTAGTACCTTCGCCTATTGGCAATTTAAAAGATGTCTCGCCTCGAGTAATGGAGACCCTTTTAAAAGTGGATTTTATTGCTTGCGAAGATACAAGAAATACTTCTAAATTACTAAATCTACTAGGAATAAAAGACAAGAAATGTTTTTCTTGTCATGAGCATAATGAAAAAACAAGTAGCAACTTTATTGTTAAAGAAATTTTGAATGGGAAAAATGTAGCTTATTTAAGTGATGCCGGATATCCATGTATTAGTGATCCAGGAGCAATTCTTACTATAGAAGCAATTAAAAACGACATTAAAGTTGTTCCTTTAAATGGAGCAAGTGCCTTTTTAAGTGCCTTGATTGCCAGTGGTTTAGATAGTGAACATTTCTTTTTCTATGGTTTTCTTAAAAGTAAGGAATCAGAAAGAGTTAATGAGCTAAAATCTTTAAAAAATCTACCATATACCCTCCTCTTTTATGAATCTCCTCACCGAATAAAAGAAACTCTTAAAGATATTTATGAAGTTTTTGGCGATCGAAAAATAGTTGTTGCTCGTGAATTATCTAAACTTCACGAAGAATTTATTCGCACTACTTTAAAAGAAATTAATGCTTCAACAACAGAACTAATTGGTGAACTTGTTTTGGTCGTTGAAAAAGCATCAATAAGCGATAATAGATATAGTGATAACGAACTCATTGAAAAAGTTAATCTTTTAATGAAAAATGGTTTATCAAAAAAAGATGCTATTACCAGCATCTCCTTATTATTAAATGTCCCTAAAAATGAAATCAAGAAAATAACTATTAATTAATTATTTAATTGGATCTTCGTTTTCACCATTCAAACCAACTGTATCAGAAACTGGAAGTGCAAAAGCAATTCCTTGTCCTTTAGTTGCAAGACCAGCGGCTTTTCCAATCGCTTCAAGAGTCTTATCTTTAATCTCTTCAGCTACAACAATTAAAACAATTTCTTTATCAGGCTTTATTGCCACTCCATAATATTTTTCAATTTCTTGGTTGCCAGTTCCTCGAGCACCTAAAACCGTTCCGCCTCGAGCGCCACTTTCTCTAGCCGCTTCCATAACCAAATCGTTATATCCTTTATTTACAATAACAACAATTAGTACATTACTCATATTATTTTCTCCTATTTTGTCTAGTATCCGTTAAGAATTTATAAGCTAACACACTCACAATTGAATCAACTTTTATCGTAAAAGCGATACCTTTTGCATCTTTAGATACACTAAATCGTTCACGACAAATATTAAGACATTTTTCAAGATTATCATCAGTAACAAGTGAAAAAACAATATCTTTTTTATCTTCACCAATTCCTAAAATATGACGTAAATCGCTGGTAGCAGTTCCTTCACCATATGATAAAAATGATGCACTAACGCCTATCTCTTTAAAAGCATCCATAAAATAATCACCTTGATAACGATTAATAATTACTACAAGTTGTTTTAAAGGGCGTAAAACAAAAGAATCTTCATATGGAAGAGCTTTATTTTTTATGCCATTTTTATTTTCGGCTTTTAATTCTTTATCCTTTTTCATTTTTTACCTCAACATTATTAAAATGAATTACTTGTAAATCATCTGCACTAAGAGATTTACGTAAAGCTTTTCGATAAACAAGATAGGTTTTACTTTCAGCATAAAGACCCATAACTTCAACCGCTAACATTGGCATGGCGGTAATCATTCCAATTACGCCAAAACCACTCGAAGAATTATCAAGAGCAGTACTAATACCTAAAATAAATGGTAGAACAAAATTACTAGCCACTAGACCACTAGCAACTTCACCAGCATCAAAAGCTATAGCGGTAAAAATATCTGGAACAATTAAAGCAAGTAAGAAAATCACAATATAAATTGGAACTAAGAAATATACTACACTTAAAGTTGGTGTATAAATGACACGTACAACCGATAAAAAAATAGCAACTGAAACACCAAACAGAATTGTTAAAAACATTTTCTTTTTTCCAATAACACCATTAGAAACTTCTTCAACTTGGGTTGCTAAAATTGTAACGCCTGGTTCCACAAAGACAATTAAAGCTCCAAAAAGAATCGTAATAGCAAAAAGAATTGGATAGTATGATTCGTTATAAGCCAAACCTTTTCCAAGAGCGTTTCCAACTGGAATAAAACCAAAATTAGCTGCCGTTAAGAAAATTACTAATCCAACAAAAGTTAATAAATAACCAAAAAGAATCTTTAAAATTTCGTTCTTTGGTAATTTTAAAACTAAGAAATTATAAATTAAGAAAAAGAGAATAATTGGTAATAAAGCAATTGCAATTCCACTAAGGGCACTTAAAAAACAAGATAGCAAGTGTTCACCAGTAATTTCGGTCGAAATAACTTGTGTTTGAATGACTGGCTTGATAATTAAACCAAGAATCATCATCGTAATGATCGGACCAATAGAGCACATTGCAGCAATACCAAAGCTATCACTTGTCGAATCTTTGCCACCTCGTGTACCAGCTATTCCAACACCAAAAGCAATGAAAAAAGGAACAGTAATTGGGCCGGTAGTAACGGCTCCACTATCAAAACTTAAATCAATAATTGGACCATTTTCATCGCCCAAAATAGTTGCTAAACCAAAGATAATTAAGAAAAAGAACATGTACCAAAGTTTTAACGATTTTTGGAACATGATTCGAATAAAACCTAGAACAAAGAAAATTCCAGCACCAATTGCAATAACTAATTTAATGATATTTGTATCTAAAATAGTATCTGGAACATAAGTTGCTAAAGCACTAACATCAGGTTCAGCAATAACAATAAGAATTCCAAGTAATAAGATCAAAATAACTACCATAAATAAGCTTTTTTGTTTGGCAAAACTACTACCTAAATATTTGCCACTCGCCTCTAAGGCGGTATCAGCCCCAATAGAAAATAAAGTCATTCCAATAACCAAACAAAAAGACGAAATTAAAAAGACGATTAGTAATTCTTGTGAGATTATAGTTTGTGAGAAGAAATCAGTATATTTTTCGAACAAAAATAAAACAAGTACAATTAAAGCAATTGGTAAAACTGATATAAAAGAATTTAAAAATTTTTTAAAAACTTGCTTAAACACATTTTAATTTTACACTATAAAGAAATAATAAACTATATCAAAAAAATAATTATTTCATTAAACTAAGAAATTCTTTTGGAGTAGGAGCATCAAACTTATATATCTTTCCCGTTTCTGGATGTTTAAAAGATAGTTCATAGGCATGAAGACATAATCTATTTAGCGGATTTGCTGGTTCACCATATTTATCATCACCAAGAACAAAATGTCCAAGATCACCTAAAGTAACACGAATTTGATTCTTTCTTCCGGTTTCGATTGTAACATCGAGTAAAGAATATAATTTATTTTCTTTTAAAACTTTATAGTTAGTTACGGCACGATAGTTACCTTTACCATTAAATCTTGCAATATGCATCATATCAGTCTTATCTTTATAAAGATAATTAACTATATGGTCTTCTTTCTTTTCCATATTACCTTCGACAATTGCAAAATAACCTCTTTTAATTACGAGATCATTCCAAGCATCTTGCAATTCATCACGAATCTTTTCATTTTTACAAAACATTAAAACTCCACTTGTTTCCTTATCTAAACGATGAACTAAATAGATTCGATTATGGCGATCTAAACTTTGAACATAATCCATAACCATTCGATAAGCGGTACTATTTTTTTCAGTATCACTTGCATTGCTTAATAAGCCATATGGTTTATTAATAACAATAAATTCATCATCTTCATAGATTATTGGAATATCTTTACGAGCTTTAGCACGAATTGGATTTTTTGAAATAATTAAAACATCGCCCTTAACTAATTCAAAATCAAATTGAGAAATTGGGGCGCCATCTAAAGATATAACATGACGTGATAATAAACCTTTAGCATTGTTTCTTGAAAAATGTAAATCGTTCATTAAATACTCTAGTAAAAGAGCATCATGAGCAACTGTATATTCTTTAAAATCTATACGTCGATGGGTATTAGGTTTTTTACTATCAGCTTTTTTTGTTTTACTTTTAAAATTATAAAAATTCTCAGCTCTTTTATTTTTAGAAGAACTAGTTTTTTTATATCTAGATTGAACGTTTTGCTTATAGTTTTTATTCATAATTATTGCTTGCTTTAATGAAACCGATAAATAATGGATGTCCTTCTAAAGGTCGTGATTGAAATTCAGGATGGAATTGACAACCAACAAAGAATGGATGGTTCTTCAATTCAATTACTTCACATAACCCAGTTTGTGGATTAATTCCACTGAAAACTATACCACTTTTTTCAAACTCTTCCTTAAATTTATTATTAAATTCATAGCGGTGTCGATGTCTTTCTTGAATGTTTTCATTTTTATATAAGGAATAAACAAGTGTATTTTTAACTAAACGACAATCATACTCACCAAGTCGCATTGTTCCACCGAGGTTGATACCTTCATATTGATTTGGTAAATAATCAATTACATTATAAGAAGTCTTTGGATTAATTTCGGTTGAATCAGCATCAGGATGCCCTAAAACATCTCGTGCATAGTCAATTAAAGCAATTTGCATACCTAAACAGATACCAAGATAAGGAATATTATTTTTTCTAGCATAACAAGCAGCAATCATCATTCCTTCAATTCCTCTTTTACCAAATCCACCAGGAACAATAATTCCTTTAGAACCATTTAATAGGGTCTTAAAATTTTCTTCGGTGATCTTATTGCTATCAATCCAATTAATTTTTACATTTTTATTAATTGTATATCCCGCATGTCTTAAAGCTTCACAAACTGATAAATAAGCATCATGAAGTTGGGTATATTTACCAACTAAAGCAATATTAAGTTCTTCTTTAATACCTTGAACACGCTTAACAAATTTACGCCAATCGTCCATTTCAGCAACTGGTTTACAAGATAAACCAAGATGATTAACAATTAAGTCATCAAGATGCTGTTTTTCTAAATTTAAGGCCACTTCATATATGATTTTCACATCTTTGACCGTAATAACAGCATCATCATTAACGTTACAAAAAAGACCCACTTTACTAATCGTATCTTTATCTAAATCAATTTCAGTTCTAAGTAAGATAGCATCTGGTTGAATTCCTAAAGCAGTTAATTCTTTTACACTATGTTGAGTAGGTTTAGTCTTTGGTTCTTCAGAAGCACTTAAATATGGAACTAAAGTGTTATGCATGAAAAAAGTATTATTATAACCTAATTCACGTTTGACTTGTCGAATAGCCTCTAAGAATGGAAGTGATTCAATATCGCCAACAGTTCCACCTATTTCGCATATTACAACATCAGTATCGCTTTTAGCATCAAAAGCATCATAGAGTCTTTTTTTGATTTCATTAGTAACGTGAGGAATAATTTGAACAGTTTTACCAAGATAAACGCCTTTTCTTTCGTTTTCAAGAACTGCTTGATAGATCTTGCCACTAGTAACACTACTTTCTTTACTTAAAGATGAATTAATTATTCTTTCATAGTGGCCTAAATCTAAATCGGTTTCTGCTCCATCTTTGGTCACATAAACTTCTCCGTGTTGTAAAGGAGACATTGTGCCAGAATCAACATTAAGATATGGATCACATTTCATTGAAAAGACATGTAAACCACGTCTCTTTAACAAACGTCCAATGCTTGCAGCACTAACGCCTTTTCCTAAACCCGAAACAACACCACCGGTGACAAAGATAAATTTCTTTTGTTTTTGATTATTTTGTTTTTCCATAATTTTATTAATATTTAAAAATACTTTTTTAAGATTTTCATTATAAGTATTTTATGGGGTGCCCTAATAATACTAATATATATCAAGAAATAATTCATCAACAAAATGATTATTCTAAATAGCAAATTAATATTTAAAAAGCCAACATTTATCGTGTTGGCTTTTTTTGAATTATTAAGCTTCTTTACTCTTTTTTTCTTCAATAACTTTGATCATATTTTGATAATATTTTTCATCAATGAAATATTTCTTTTTAATCAAAACATATGAAACCGCGAAGAGAATTAAAGGTAAGGCACACATAAATACTTTGAGCCAAATAAGTTGAGCATTAGTGATTCCTTCAATTACACCATCAGCTCCATTAATAACATCACTTTCAGTAATAGAACCTAATCCTTTTTTAACTTCGAGATCACCAATCGCTCCACTAACTGCATAAAGTCCCGTGGTTGATAATCCAATTGCAATAACTGCTTGTTGAAGCGCACTACTTAATTTGGCGGTTAATGGTCTTAAAGCAAAGATAAGTGATTCACGACGCTCACCAAATTTGAATTCATTATATTCAATAGTATTCGTCATCATTACAAGAAGTACGAGATAAAAAGTACCTTCTCCTGTAAAAATTACGATACCAAGTAAGGCTAACATTGCAACATCAAGAATTGAAGTTGATGCTTCTAGGTAAGCTGGTTTAAAGCCAAGAATTAGATCACCAATTTTTAAATCATAAACAAAGAAGGCAATATAACCAACACAGATTAATATAAATGAGATAGTAAATAATTGACCACGGCTAAATTTCTTAATAAGTAAAGGGAAGATGCATTGAGCAATAATCGTTCCCGCAGCATAAGCAACAGTGAAATAGAATTGTATACTACCACCAATTGAATAACCATAATTGAAATAGAAGTAGTTCATTCCAAATCCATTTAAGATAGCACTACCTAAGTAATAAATTAAAATAACAATTGTTGCTACACGAGTTTGACTGTTCCTTTTTAAAATTCTAAACATATCCGAAAACTTCGTGTCTTCACTAATCTTCTCTTGGGCAGCATCACGTTTATGTTCTTTACAAAAAAAGAAAAGCATTACTTGGCTTGCCGCAAATAAAGTAGCAATAACTAGAGCAACTATTGCATACATATTAACTGCATTACCAGCAACCAACATTGGAATAACTCCACCGGCAGCAAAAGCACCAATTGAAGCACAGACAGCGACTAAAGTAGTTAAGGTATTACGCTCTTTTTCTTCGCTTGATAAGCTAGGAAGCATACTCCAATAACCAATATCGTTCATTGTAAAAGTAAAATCCCATAATAAATAGAAAATACCAAAACAAATAACATAACTCCAGCCAACTGGTCTTAAGAAAAACATAAAGAAGAGAACAACAGCGTTAGTTAAACCACCGATTAAAATCCATGGTTTATATTTTCCAGTTTTAAAATGACACTTTTCAATAATCCACCCCATGATTGGATCATTAAATCCATCCCAGATTCTTAAAACAATAATGATAGCTGAGATAACTAACATTTGGGTAGTGTATAAAGAAGTATCCATTGTTCCGGTATTAACCCACGAATAACCAAGCGGAGCACAATATTGAACAAACATCATAAAGAAAAGCGAGACTAAAGTGTAAGCAGAATCACGAAAAATAGTTCCAGCAGGATAAAGAATCTTTGTCGCTTTAGGAACTTTACTTCCAGAAAAAGTATCAGTGACTTTCATATAGAAACCTCGATATAATCATTTTATTCTATACTTAAAGACTATACAAGAAAAGAAATTCGATAATTGAAAAAAATCGAAAATTAGAAATTCAAGGGGTTATATATACTTTATTTTGAAATTTTAAGAAAATTATTCACAAGAATAAATTTTCATTTACGTCTTAAAATAATGTAATAAAAATTACTATCAAGATATTTCTCAATAATAAAGAGACTAGCAAAATCAAGATACTCTTCTATAGGACTTAGTAAGTTAGTAGACATATCACTATCTAAATTATTGTGACAGTTATTTATTACTTCTTTCGAAGCACCATGGATGATGTATAAATGTCCGTCTTTATTTAATAAATCATAACATTTTCTAGCAAATCTTGTTTTATCAACAAAATGAGGATAGGCATCAAAAACAATGATTTTATCGAATTTATTAGCATTAAAATCATAGAAATCTTTTACAATAAAAGTAGAATTAGGATATTTTTCTTTCGCTATTTCAATCATTTTTGGCGATAAATCTAAACCAACAAAATCAACTTTGCAATCAAGAAGATAGCCATCAATAATTCCCGTTCCACAACCTAAATCTAAAACCTTCTCATTTGGTTTTAAATTGCATATTGAAAGTAATTGAGCAATTTCTTCTTTACTATAACGGTCACTTCGACAATTTGAAGAATATTCATCAAAAAAATTCTTTAATTTATCGTTCATTATTTTCTACCAATAAAAGCTAAAGTGGCGGCCCCAATAATACCAGCATCATTTTTGAGAGTAGCAATCAATACTTCAGTTCGTGGAGTCTCATGATATCCATAATAATGATCTTCGAGATATTTTTGAACTTTGTTTTTTAAGTAATCTTTTTGATTACTAATACCACCACCAAGAACAATGGCTTGTGGTCTAAAAATGTTACAAACATTTAATAAACCTTCTCCAAGATATTTTATATAAAGATCAACTACTTCGTTTGCTGCTACATCACCTTTTTTTGCGCACTCAAAACTAGTAGTTCCATCAACTTTATTTAAATCATGTCCACACATTTCCCACATTAAAGAATCTTTATGCTTTTCCATAATTTCTTTTGTTTCATTTACTAACGCACTAGCACTTGCATACTTTTCAAAGCAACCATGTCTTCCACAATTGCATTCAAGACCATCAACAACAATCACCATATGGCCAAGTTCTGCACCTTTTCCTTGATTGCCTTCGAAAAGTTTATTATCAATAACAATTCCACTACCAACTCCAGTTCCAAGGGTAATCATTACAACATCACTATAACCACTAGCGGCTCCCCAACGTTGTTCAGCAAGAGCAGCTACATTTGCATCATTACTGACAAAAATTGGTAAATTAAATTCTTTTAAATAATCAGCAATTGGAACATTATATAATTTTAAATTGGTTGCATAATCAATTGTTCCAAGTTTATTATTAACAACACCTGGAGCCCCAATCCCAATTCCTTTAACATCATAATTTAGTTTACTAGCACTCGCCAATAAACTTTGAATTAACATTTTAATATCACGCATAAAGGGTTCACTACCTTTACTTGTGTCTGTTAAACATTTTTCTTTACTAATTATTTTACCATTTAGATCAACAATTCCAGCTTTAATGGTCATTCCACCAATATCAACACCAATATATGCTTGTTCCATAAATAAGGTCCTTAAGTTATTAAAATTATAGCTAATTTAATAGAATATTTAAAGCAATTAGATATAAAAAAACGAGGACTTGAATCCTCGTTTTTGTTTGCTTTAAGCTTTTTTACCTTTATGGTAATAAATACCACCAACTGAATAGAAGAGTGGAATAATGATTGTTACGCATAATTCAATAATTTTATATGGTAAACCCTCAACAGAAACTGATGGTAGAGCATAAACAAATTGTATAACGTTTAAGACAACACTAATTAAGAAGAAAATAGCATAAATGAATACAATATTTGCTACGCCTTTAGAACTTGTGGCAAAAGCAATAATTGCTAAAGCCCCACCGATAATTTGAAGGCAGTTAAAAACCAAATTCCAAACGGTATTGATTATGGCTTCAGTATCAGCAAAAACTGTTGAATCGGTAACAAAAATCATTTCAAGAACATTAAATAATCCAACTACTCCCCAAGCAACAACAAAGATTCCAGCAATCAGTAATAAAATTTTTCCAATTGTGCTCTTCATAAATTAATACTTCTTTCTGCTTGAATTATAACATTATCAAAAATAAAATAATCAAGGATTAGTTTTTTTCTCGTTACGAATAGCAATTTCAGTCACTATGCGAGTAAATTCTTTTTCATCAAGCTTATAAAACTTAAGATAAATAAATAACAAAATCCAGAAAAGGAACATTGGTACTAAATAAACAAATATTTTAAAGATCATTAATTTTGCATCATAATCGCTACCAGTAATAGTTGCCATAATAGCTTTATTTACTTCACCAACCACATCAAAACTAGAATTAGCAATTCCTTGAGCTTCTAGATTTCCGATTTGATTATTAAGTCCCGTTAATCCAGAAAGCGTAAGGAATAAATAAAATAAACCAGTTTGTAAAGCGCCACTACTACGTCCAAATGCTGCACGAATAGCCATAATTTCTTTATCGCGTCTTTCACCCGTTAAATAATCATTATATTCAATCGTTAAATTATTAATCATGATAATGATTGAGTTAATTTGTCCTTGAAAGAAAGCAAGAATAAATATCGCTACAAAAAATAGATAAACATTAGCTCGATTTGATAAGAAAAAATAAATCAAAAGATAGAGAACAGTAATTGCAAAAACACTAAATGTTAAAATCTGTTTTCGACTAAATTTTCGATTAATATATGGATATAAAAATTGTGAGATCGTTATGGCTACTCCATAAACTAGTGAAAAAATAAAGGAAACTCCAGTAAAGCCCCCACTACTTAAAGGGCTACCATAAATGGCTTCGTTTCCATAGCCATAGGTGTAATAAAAAAGATTCACGCTATTACCAAGTAAGATAAAAACAGCAGCAAAGAATAAGAAAAGAATAAATAAGGCAGGTAATTCATACTTATTGTTCTTCAATATTTTGAAGGTATCTTTATAACTACTTTTAAAAACTACATCCCCTTTTCGCTCTTTAATAACAATAGTATTAAGTAAGCTCGATAAAATAAATAAAATTGCAATAATTAAAGCAATTAGTTTTAAAGCAAAAGCCGCATGTCCACCAGTAATTGCTGGGACAATTGAAACAAGGGTATAAGTTCCAAAAGCAATAAATAGCGAACTATATCCCCCAAATTTTGCTTTGAGTTTCTCGTTACTCGACATCGTTGTGAAGTAACCCCAATAAGCAATATCATTAAAACAAAAGAAAAATTCAAAAAGAAAATAATAAAGTAAAAAAGTAATAACAAATAGCCACCCATCTAGTGGGTTAAAAAACATTAAAAGAAAAAAGACCATTGAAAGAATACTACCTATTGAGATCCAAGGTCGAAAATTTCCTAATTTTTTAAATTTAATCACGTTAGCAAGATGAGCAACGAGAGGTGATGCGAAAAAAAGACCTACTGTTTTAATAAGAATTAAACCAATTGTAATAACAAGAAAATAAGTACCATAATCTTTATCTAATGGTAGATTAGTACCATAATTTATAAATAATAATAAAAATAACGAAATAAATTGGAAGATGGTGTCTTTAAAGGCCCCTGTTGCACATAATGTAAGCCAACTTGATTTTGGAGCAGCATCTCCTTCAAAAGTTCGTTCTACTTGATATCTCATGATAAGTATTATAGCCCCTATTGTTATTGATTAAATTAAATAATGATCTTATTTTATTAGTCTTGATTAAGAAAAGCTTTTTTAAGTGTCACATCAAAATTTTTACGAGCTTCGTTTAAAATATGAGAGACATTTTGTTTATTATTCATTTCAGCCATATTAATCAATATACCATCGATATAGACTTTACAATCTTTCTCATTGGCATAAATGGTAAGTTTATGGTGCATTGCTTCAATTTCAAAAACATCATATATATTTTGATAAGTGTATGACTTAATTTCGTTTTGGTAAGTTGATAAACAACTTATAATCTCTTCTTTGATGACATTTGGCACTTTATTTAACATATTAATTTCCTTCAAATGTTTATAAATAAGTTTACTATTATCCGCACTGTTTGTCTTATAGATTGTTGGACAATATACAAAATTTTATTTAATAGAATTTAAAATTCTTTACACCTAAAAGATTAGCAAATTAACACTTAATAAGATAGGTATTTTTAGTAAATGAGAAAGATTATTTTAAAAGTTTTTAAAATCACTAAAAAATGATTAAAAACGAATGAAATTATTGAATATTTAAAACGAGTAAGTAAAAATATTTAAAAGAAAAAATTAATTATTGGTTGGATAATTAATTTTGTAATAAGTATATAAAATACTATTTAGATATCTTGAATATAATATCTATCTTCTCTACGATTATAAACTAGTTCCTTGGCGGTAGAAAAATTACATAGGTAAGCACGGATTTCTTGGAGATAACGCATAAAACGCAAATCAGTTAATCCGAGTTCTTTTTTTATTTCATCTTTGGTAATTGATCCTTCGTCATGCAACTTAGCATAAATGTATAAAGTGCAATAGGTTTTATTCTTCTTAACTTCGTTTGACATAGTTTTATTTTAATCACAGTTTAAATAATTAGAAAGCGAAAATATTTTAAAAATAATACTTTATCGTACTTTTTTATACTTGAATGACAAATATTGTCACTCTAAAAACTTAAAAGCTTTTTTAAGTTCGACAAGAAGTTAATTTTTGAGTTCCTAATCAGGCCTTTTGAGACAAACTTATTTCCAAATAACTTTAAAATACTTTTATTACCTATCTATCTTATAAATAACCAAAATGATAAAATACTTAAGTATGTTTCAATTGCTCTTAATAATTATTTATCTATCATTTATTAGTCTTGGTCTTCCAGATTCCTTACTTGGATCAGCTTGGCCTACAATGTATATTGATTTTAATGTTCCGCTTTCTTATGCCGGAATTGTTTCGATGATTATTGCTGGATGCACAATTATTTCAAGTTTATTAAGTGATCGTTTAACCACGAAAATGGGAACCGGACTTGTAACCGCTATTTCTGTTTTACTTACTGCTCTTGCTCTATTTGGTTTTTCCTTTTCCACTAATTTTATTATGCTTTGTCTTTTTGCTATTCCTTATGGTTTAGGAGCCGGAAGTGTTGATGCTGCTTTAAATAATTATGTTGCTCTACATTATAAAAGTCGTCATATGAGTTGGCTCCATTGTATGTGGGGTGTTGGGGCCTCTATTGGCCCATATATAATGGGGCTTGCTTTAACAAATGGACAAGGTTGGGACTCTGGATATCGTTATATTGGAATAATCCAAATTGCCTTAACAGCAATCTTATTTTTTAGTATTCCTTTATGGAATAAGAATAAAAAATTAGAAAACACTAATAATACAAGTAGTGAAAAACATGTCGTTTTATCTTTAAAAAATATCATCAAGATAAAAGGGGCTAAAGAAGTGATGATATGCTTTTTTGCATATTGTGCTCTAGAAACTACAACTGGTTTATGGGCCGCAAGTTACCTAACTATTTATAAAGGGGTAACAAGCGAAACCGCCGCTTTCTACGCAAGCATGTTTTATATTGGTATTACGGTTGGTCGAGCAATTAATGGTTTCTTAACTTTTAAAATTAATGATGTTAATTTAATTCGTATTGGCGAAGGAATTATTCTTGCTGGAGTTATTACACTTTTCCTTCCTTTTAATGCCACAGTTTCTTTTATAGGTTTATTACTAATTGGTTTAGGTTGTGCACCAATTTATCCTTCAATAATTCACTCAACTCCCGAACATTTTGGTGCCGATAAATCTCAAGCTATTGTTGGTGTTCAAATGGCTAGTGCCTATGTTGGATCGTGCTTAATGCCTCCACTATTTGGTTTAATCGCTGATAACATAAATGTAAACTTACTACCACTCTTTTTATTAATCGTTCTTCTATCAATGATTCTTGTTCATGAAGTTCTTGTTCACAAAACAAAAAATAATAATTTAACCACAGAAAAACCCTAGAACCAAAGTTCTAGGGTTTCCTTTTAAGATAGATTAATTTACGCTATAAATTAAGTCTTACTTAACGTCAACAGCTCGGTCTTTACCGGTCTTTGCGTCAGCTTCGACTTCAAATGTAACTTTTTGACCTTCTTTTAAGGATTTGTGATATCCCTCTCCAGCAATTCCAGTGGCGTGGACAAAGTAGTCCTTATGATCTTCTTCACAAGTGATGAAGCCATATCCTTTTGAATTGTTAAAAAATTTAACTGTACCTGTCATAAATAAATTAGGTACCTCCATATTCTGCTTCTTTTTGAAGCAACTAAATATAACATTTTCAATTTAAGAAATAAAGCAAAAAATGAATATTATATTAAAAATCTCAAAAAGATTGACTGCTTCAAAGATATTTGGGGTAAATATTTTTAAAAAAATCTATAATAATAACGATTTTTTACCTAAATTTCATACTTAAAATCGCCACTAGTATAAGAATATTTATTTTTGGTAACGATTTTCTTATTAGCTTCTTCACGATTTTTATTTAAGAGAACTAAATAATAATCAATTAATCGATTTCTAAAATCAACGAAAGTAATCACGTTTGTTAAGTAATCATCGACTAAAAGAATAAATTTATATCCATTAATTGTTGAAGAATGATATGGACAATAATAGTCACTATCATAATGCTTAAGTAAGAGAGAATATCCCTCATCATTTCTAAAGGTTTTATAATTAAAATACGTAAAGATTAATTTTAATAGAGAAATTAAACTATCAAAATTAACTCCTAAACTATAAAACTCATTAAGTAAAATAAACAGAAAATGATCAAAAGATAAGTCCTCAAAAGATAAATCAAAAACAACATTGAAACGATAATTATCATCTTCTATCATTAAAAGATTTTGGATAATTAAAACATATTTATTTACATTATCTATTTCATTATAAACATGGACTAAATTATCATGATAATCATTAAGGAGATTATTATCATCATTGAATCCAGCAATTTTTAATAAAGTGAAATAAGTTAAACCTTGGTAAAATCCTTTACTAGCTAGATAAGTTGTTTTAATAAAACTTAAAGCGTTAAAGAAATGTTTATAGATTTCTTCATCATTTAAAGTAAGAAAAACATTATAATCTGTACTCAAAATATATATGTGATCGTTATTACTTTTTTCAAATTCACTAACTTTAATATATTCATCTTCTAAATAAATATTTTCTTTATTATTTTTTGTATTTAGTAAAATATCGTTCTTTAAAAAAACCTCATTTTTATCGAGGTTAGCATATTCAAGAGTTTTGTTAAATATTCTTAGAACTTCTTTTTCTTTCATACTAGTAGTATTTTACTATAGATAGAGAAAAAGAAGATAGTTTATTAGTAATTATTTTACTATTTTAAGTAGAGGGTCATCTTGTGCCAAGTTAATCCACCCATTGTCGAAGAAGAGAGTCCTTCATATTTAAAACCAAACTGTTCATAATAAGAAACTAGATGTTTACGGCAAGTTAAAATAATTCCACTTCGCTTTTCTTCTTTAGCTACACTAATTAAGTGATTCATTAATAATTTTCCATAGCCTTGGCTTTTATATTTAGGAAGAATCATTAAACCAATAATACAAAGATTAATTCCTTCAGCATCATAAAGACTATTATCAAAATACATTATATCTTTTAATTCAGTTTCATTAGTTGGTAAGGCATTAATAAGACCAACTAAAATATCATTACTATATAAGAGAAAGAAATGATCACTATATAACTTTAAAGCATCTTTATAATATTCATAATCAATTTGCTCATCTTTAGGAAAACATTTAGTTTCTAATTCATTATAAATTAGATCTAAATCAGCATAAGTAGCCACTCTAAAAATGATCTTGCTCATGCTTTAATAGTAGCGAAAATTGAAAAAATGAACAAGTCGAAAAGAAATTTTGTAGATAATTTTCGTGTTTTTCAGTATTTAAACAACAAAATTGTAAATTTGTTGTTAATCAATTCAATCTATTTGCTTATATGCGAAAATAAAACAACTAAACTATGTTCTTCTATTTATCTTAATGGAAAAACGCTTATCTCAAGGCCATAAAATAAGCTTTTTGCCAAACTGGATAAATAGTCAGAAAACAAACCTTTCGAGTTACCTTTAAACTAGTAATATAATCGCCTTTTAGTAAGGCATTATCTTTATAACCAACTAATTTATAATTTTTTTGCCTAAGATCAAAATCAAAATTAATAACTTCGTTTAAACCACAAATTTTCTTTATATCTAATTCTAAATAGTTATTAATATGTAAGTTTATATATGCTTCATTTTCTTTTAAATCATTTTTAATATAGCTAGCGTAAAAAGCTAAATCCCCCATTGCAAGATACGATAATTCTTTTATTGGGCCTTGACGATCAAGTCTTTCATCTAAATACCAACCTGTAAAAAGATAACCATCTTTACTCACATCAATTGGTAATATTACTTCATCTCCCGTTTTATATTTAGTAACAATTTCTTCATCATTAATGGTTCCTTCATTAGTATCGTAGGTAATATGGTATGTAGGATGAGGATAGACAATTGGAACAGTAATTTTTATCCATTTAGCATAGAGCGTTAATTCACTATATACTGATTCATCAAAGTCATATAAAGTGGTTAAAGAGGCGTCGCTATACCATCCAAGAAAATTATATCCTTTAGCCGTTGGATTGGTTGGAGCAATAACTGAATAAGAATCATAAACTATTTGAGAAGAAATCACTTCTCCGTGACCATTCATATCAAAGCTAACAGTGTACTTATCATTTTCGGTCCACTTAGCCCAAAAAGTTAAATCGCCAGTTGCCATGTTTGAAATGCTCATGGCTTTTGTTCCGCTTAAATTTACGTTATCAAACCAGCCATTAAATGTGTAATATTTTTTATGAATATCTGCGCTTGTTGGTAAAAGGGTATTTGCTCCAGCAATATATTCTGTGAGGTTTTTTCCTTCAACAAATGTTCCACCATTAGGGTTTAAAGTGACATTGTATTTATTTACAAAAGAAAAATTTTCTCCTGTTAGTTTTTCTAAATGATTATCTTCTTCCACCATCTTAACGATACCAGTTCCGTTTGATACTTTAAAAAAAGTGCATGAAAGAGCAATTAATGCAAAAAATGTATACATTCTTTTATAATACATATATGTCTCCTCAAATCATTTTAACTATTTGATTATTTGCTCATTATAACATGAAAATCAAAAGTGCCAAAAAATCAATAATTTTGAAGTACATTTATTAAGCTTCCAGGGCTTGTTATTATTTCTTTTAGAACTCGAAACTAATATAGTTAATTTTCATATATAAGATTCTTAATTGTGTAGCTTCTAAATTCAAAATGTTACAATGATAAACATGAAGTTGAAGAAAAAAATTAAACATCTCAAAAAGTATTTTGGTTTTAAAGACGAAGAGTTAACCGAAATAGTAAAAATGTATTCTTTTGAATTCTTTAATCCTCATGATTTAAATTATTTAAGATTACTTAAGATTTCTAGTGATCTATCTTCAAAGTATAATGAACTCTCTTGTGCTTTTGGTTGTACTCATAATATTGCTAAAAAAATAAAAATATATTTTGAGAAGAAACGAATTTTAAAACTACTCTTCATTAAAAATATTGATCCTCCTTTTATTCGCTTTGATATTAAGGCCGTTATTGGCCTAGTAGAAATAAAAGGAAATGTTTTTATTAATATTAATACCACCTTTAATCCCACAAGTATGATTTATATTTCAAACAATGTTGCTTTTGCTAATCGTATTACAGTTGGGGAAAAAGACTTTACTATTAAAAAAGGAAAATTAGTTAAATTATCAAAAATATATATAAATAAGTATTCCTGGATTTGCACAGGCACTAATATATTTAATGATGTTAAAATAGGTAAACACTCTGTCATTGCTGCTGGAACTTGTGTAGATAAAAATATAAATGATAACTATCTTGCTGTTGGTATCCCTTGTATTAATAAATCGCTAATTACAAAAGAACTAGATAAAAATGAAAATAAGCCATTATATATACTAAATAATGCTGATTTACTCATTTTAGAAAGAAACATTAAAAGGAATATTAAATTTATTCATTTTAATAGTTATCTTCGAGTATTACGTGGAGAAAAATTTAATGCGCTAAACTTTTCTTTAGCTAGACTTTTCACTTACACACATGTTTTGTGTGATGAATATAATGCAAAGGTTACTACTCTAGAAAGAAAAAAAGAAATCCTAAATATTCTTTTCCCTCTTCATGGAGAAAATTTTCAAGTCGGTAATAAAGTTTTTATTGATCTTTTAGGAACAGTAATAGTTAAAGATAATGTCACACTTAAAGATAATGTATCCATTTCAGGAAATGTCTTAATTAATAGTAATGTTACAATTGAAAATAATGTTTCATTATTTGCTACTGATCACGAATTATATTACAAAAAAAGAAGAGTAAATTTTAATCTAGCTCACGGAATGCATGAATATTCTTGTTCAAAATTTATTATCATTAAAGAAGGAATTGAAATTAAAAAGAATTCAATTATTGTGGCTCCTAATGAAATAAACAAAAACATTATAGAAAATAGTCTTGTTACTAAGAAGAAAATTCTTAATCTCAATTATAAAAAACCTAAGCAATAGAAGTTGCTTAGGTTTTCTTTTAGATTTTAACTTCTTTAACTTTACGGCCTTCTTTAAATTTAATTTCTCCAGCAGTAATTGCTTTTACTGGACATACAAGTAAACATAAGTGGCAACCGACACATTTTTCTTTATTAACATGTGGTTTTCTTGTTACTTGATCAAATTCCATGGCTTGATGTGCTCCATCATAACAAGAAATTACACATCTTCCACAACCAACACATTTATCTTCATCAATGTGAGGATATACTTTATAATCTCGATTTAAATTTTCAGCTGGAATAATATTTGTTAAAGCTTTACCAACTAAATCAGATAAATGTTCAACACCCATTCGTTCCATATATCTTAATAAACCATCATTTAAATCTTCAACAATGCGATATCCATATTGCATAACACTAGTGGTCATTTGTAAGTTGCTGGCACCAAGAAGAATATATTCGGCGGCATCTTCCCAAGTTTCAATTCCACCCATTCCACTAATCTCAACACCTTTTATGCCTTGAGCAAGTTGAGCGACATAACGTAGACCAATTGGTTTAACCGCTGCTCCAGAATATCCAGAAATACTACTCTTTCCATCAATAATTGGTAGACCAATTAAAGAATCTAGATCAATATGTGTAATAGATTTAATAGTATTAATGGCTGAAATTCCATCAGCTCCACCTTCAAGACAAGCTTTGGCAACTGGCACCATATCAGTAATATTAGGAGTCATTTTAGCCATCATTGGTAACTTACTTCCGCGTTTAACTGCTTTGCAATAAGTTTTACAAAGTTCTGGATTTGTTCCAACATCACTTCCCATGGCGTGACTTGTCATTTGTGGGCAAGATAAATTCATTTCAATCATATCGGCGCCCGCTTCTTCAACCATACGAGCTAAATCTTCCCAAGTTTTCTCATCGTTTCCCATAATCGAAGCAATAAGGACCTTGTTTGGAAAATCGTGTTTTAATCTTTTGACATCTCTTAAATTTTCTTCAAGAGTATGCTCAGCAATTTGTTCCATATTCTTAAAACCTACAAATGGTGTGGCTTCTTTTGAAGTGGTATCAAAACGAGGAGAGACCTCATCAATAAAGTAGGACTTTGGTCCAATTGTTTTAAATACAACGCCACCAAATCCAACCTTATAAGCTTTTGCACACATATCATAATCATTACCAACTGGAGAAGCACTTAAACAAAATGGATTAGGAAAAGTAACTCCTAAAAATTTAATAGATAAATCTTTCTTCATACTATTTTCCTCCCAATTTTTCATTAACAACTTTAGCGACTTCTTTGCCAGTTTTTACGGCATATACTACTGTCTTTTCCGTTACTGGAGTGATATCTCCGGCATAGAAAACTTTTGAATTACCTGTACAATAAACACTAACTTCTTTACTGCATTTTGCTAAATTAAATGGCAAGATGGTTTCATCAAGAGTTTGACCAACGGCTAAAATAATTAAATCCGCTTTTAAGGTTAAAGTAGATTCGAGATAACGATGTTTGAAAGTAACTACATTCTCTTTAACACTAGTAGGAACATAGCCACATATTAATGAATCGACATATTTTAAAGCAAAGTCACGTTCTTTATTACTTGCTTTGAATTCTTGCATTTCTTCATAAACAACATCAATTACTTTATCGGCTCCAAGCATCTTTAAACTACTAATAGTATCCATCGCGACATCTCCACCACCAATAATTAAAACACTAGAAGGAACAACAATTGTTTTTGCTTCTTCTTTCATTTTTTTAAGATAATCAATTGCTGTTACCACATAGCGATTATTTTCAAATTCTTTTAAAGTTTTAGCAAATGGAAAACCAGTTGTATAAATAATAGAATCATAGTCTTTAATGATGTCTTTCACGTCAGTAATTTCTTTACCTAAAACCACTTTAATTCCTAAAGCTAAAATACGGTTAATTTCTTTATCAAGAATAGTAGTTGGAAGACGATATTCTGGAATACCATATCTTAGATATCCTCCCAGTTTATTTTCTTTCTCGTAAATTGTTACTTCATAACCTAAATTAGCAAGTTCGGTAGCACTGACTAGTCCGCTAGGACCACCACCAATTATGGCAATTTTCTTACCATTACTTGGCACTTTTTCATAAAAAGATAAATTTAAACTATCTTCATAATCGGTTAAGAAACGTTGTAAACCACCAATATTAATTGGTTTATCAAGACCGGATCTTAAACAACCTTTTTCGCAATAACGTTCAGTTGGACAAACCCTTGCGCAAATACTACCAAGGGGATTATTAATTCTAATCGTATAAGCGCCACCTTCTAAATTTTTAAATCTTAGTGAACGAATAAACTTGGCTGGATCAGTACCAGCTGGGCAGGCCTTTGAGCAAGGAGCATCAAGACAAAGTAAGCAACGTGATGCCTCTTCAATTGCGGCAATAGGGGTCAAAGGTTTAATAGCCTCAAGACTATATTTCTTATCCATATTTTTCTCCATCTATATATTATTTATTATGTCTTTATTTGGTTTAAATATCAATATGATAGATTAGATATTTTATGAGTTTTTTACATTATCAATAAAAATCAAATTTTATCTTTCTTTTGTTTTTTCTTTACTTTACTTTTTAGTCTATACTATTAGTATAATAGTTATGGAAGAAGAAAAATTTATTAAAAAAGAAACCCCCATTATTGAGGTTAGTCACTTAACTAAAGATTATGGTTTTGGTCGAGGTGTTTTTGATGTTTCTTTCAAGATCTATAAAGGTGAATGTTTTGGTTTCCTTGGTCCAAATGGTTCTGGAAAATCAACCACTATTCGTCATATTATGGGTTTTAGTAAACCAGGAAGTGGCGAAACTAAAATCTATGACAAGGATAGTTTTAAAAAATACTATAAGGTTTTAAACCATGTTGGTTATATTCCTGGAGAAATTGCTCTCCCTCGTGGATTAAATGGTTATGAAGTCATAAAAATGATACAAGATCTTCAACATATTCATAATAAAGAGATGCTTTCTTTTCTTTTAGATTATTTCAAACTGAGTGATGCGGAACTTAAGTGTGAAACAAAGCGTATGTCACTTGGTGTTAAAAGAAAATTAGCTATTGTATTAGCTTTTATGTCAGATCCTGATCTTTTAATTCTTGATGAACCAACTAGCGGACTCGATATCGTGATGCAAGAAAAGTTTATTGATTTTATTATTAAAGAAAAAAATGCAGGTAAAACAATTCTATTAAGTAGTCATATTTTTAGTGAAGTTGATGCTACTTGTGATCGAATTGCAATCATCAAAGATGGCCATATTGTTAGTGAGTTTAAAGCTAACGATCTTAAGCATACCACCTTAAAATATTATGAGATTACTTTTAACACTAAAGGTTTCTATGATAAGTTTATTTTAAATGCTAAAGAGACCAAGATTTTTAAAATACTTAATAGTGATGCTAAAGAATGCAAAGTTTTAATTTCTTCTGATGATAAAGATATTAATGAAGTAATTAAATTTTTAGATAATTATCGTATTAAGTATTTCACTAATATAAAAGAGACTCTCAAAGATTACTTTATGAAATACTATAAAGAAGACCTTGATTTTAAGACGGGGGCTTTATAACCATGAATAGTGTTATTGAACTTAAAAAAGTAACTAAAGACTATGGCGATAAAAAAGGTATTTTTGATATATCTTTTACTATCAAGAAAGGCGAAATGCTTGGATTTGTTGGCACCAATGGTAGTGGAAAAACCACCACAATCCGTACTATTTTAGGTTTTATTAAACCAGATAGTGGTTTTGCTTCGGTTAATGGTCTCAATTCTTGGAAGCATCCAAGTGAAATTGCTAAACATATAGGTTATGTTCCTGGGGAAATTAGTTTTCCTGATTTAAAAACCGGAACTGCTTTTTTAAAATCTCAAGCGGAATTCTTAAATATAAAAGATATGTCATACGCTAACTATTTAATAGAGAAATTACAACTTGATCCACGAGCAAATTTAAAAAGAATGAGTAAGGGTATGAAACAAAAAACTGCCCTTGTCGCGGCTTTGATGGGCAATCCAGATATTATTATTCTTGATGAACCAACAACTGGTCTTGATCCATTAATGCGTGTAGCTTTTATGTCTATTATTGAAGAAGAACATGCCAAAGGAAAAACCATTTTAATGAGCAGTCATATGTTTGAAGAAGTTGAAGAATCTTGCGATTCTGTTGCTCTCATTAATAACGGACATATTATTGATAAAGTAAAAATAGATGATATTAAGTATCGTACCTCCAAAGACTATAAAATTGAATTTAATAATAAAGAAGATTACGATAAATTTTTAAATAAGAAATTTAAAATTATTCGAAAACAAGATCAATACAATCAAGTTACCATAAATATTAAAAATAATGATGTAAATATTTTGTTTGATAGTCTTAAAAATTTGGATGTGAAATTCATTAGTGAAGTTAAATATACTCTTGATCGTTACTTTAAAGAAGTAATTGAGAAAAAATTAAAATAGGAGGTTATGTATATGTTATTTAGTAAAGCTCTTTTCAAACAATCCTGTAAAAGCAATGCGGTAATGTGGATTTTAATCACAGTATTAAATTGTTTTATTTTGGCTTGTGTCATGATGATTAGTGGTTCAGGAAGTATTAGCACAACTAAGAATGCTTTTGAAAACACTATTATTGAAGGTGAGATTGATAGTTATCTTAAAAAGACCGCCATCAATTACTATGTAAATGCCGTAGATGGTGAACAAGAATTTGATAAAGAATATGTCTATTATTTTAAAGAAGATACGACTATTTGTTTAACCTATAAAGCAAAGTGCGAAACTTGGCTTGGAGCAGCTCCTGTTGAATCTAACTATGAAACTAATGATGAATATTTAGCAGCGATGGCTTCTTGGCAGGCAAGTTTTCCTGCTTATACCGAACAAGTTGAAGAATATTTTGCTTACTATTTCTCTGAATGGGTAAAATTGATGCCAAAACAAACTGATTATTCTTCCTTAGAAGCATATATGCAAGCTCTTGCTACATGGAAAAGTCAAGAACCAGGAACAACTTATGCGGGAGCCACTGCTTTCACTAAAGCAATTACTGGAACCAAAGAATATATTGTTAAAAAGGCTCAAAGTATTGATCCTTCTTATACTGAAGATAGTTTAGCTACTAAAGAAATGCTCGCTTGTGTCATGGTTTCAATTAATCCAGGTAATCAATTTGATTCATATTACACTAGCAAAAATGAAACAATTCCTGATGCCTACGATGTGGAAAGCATTATTAAATCAATTAGTGAAGGAACAAGTGATAGTTATTTATCAAGCAGCGATCGATTCCAATACATACATGATCGTTCAGCTAATAGTTCTTCTATTTTACTTGGAACAATTATGACCGATGAAAATAGTATCAAAACTCTCCTTGAAAGTTTATCTAAATATGGTGTTTCGAAAGAAAAGTATGATGAATTTGGATATGATTATGACACAATTAAACATATGAGTAATTCTTCTATCGTTACTTATCAAGCTCGTTACCAATATGAGATGACAATTATCGAAAAGAATAAAGCCGATGGTAAATATGCGACAGATGAAGAATACACTAAAGCTATTACTGATATGAATACCGCACTTACTAAAGATATTTCTAATTCCTTATTTAATAGTTTACCAACTGAAGTCAGCGAAGCCTTATCTGAAGTTGGCCAGATGGATATTTATAGTTTAATTGTTGGTTCGATTTTCTTTAAGATGGCTGGTCTCTTATTACCTATCATCTTTATGATTATGGCAAGCAATAACTTAATTGCAGGTCAAGTTGAAACTGGCAGTATGGCTTATATCTTATCAACTGGAACTAAACGTAATTCAGTGGTCTTTACTCAAGGTATCTATCTTGTATTTAGTATGTTATTAATGTTTATTTGCACCACTATTACGAGTTGTATTTGTTTAAGTCAAGTAACTCTTGAAAGTTCAACTATTACTTATGGAAAACTTTGTTTAATGAATCTAGGAGCTTTCCTCTCACTATTCGCCATGTCAGGAATTTGCTTCTTTACTTCATGTATCTTTGATCGAAGCCGTAAGGCAATGGCAATTGGTGGAGGTCTATCAATTTTCTTCCTTGTCGCAACGATGCTTGGTTTATTTGGTTCACAAGTTATTCCTTCCGTTATTCGTTTAAGTGCTTTAAACTACTTTAACTACGCAAGTATTATCACTCTCTTCGATGTAACATCAATCATTAGTGGAGATTTAGTCTATATTTATAAATTCCTAGTTCTTCTTGGAATTGGGTTGGTTGGTTATATTATTGGTAGTTTGCGTTTCATCAAAAAAGATTTACCACTATAAATATAAAAAGAAGGGACATATGTTCCTTCTTTTTAATTATTCGTTACTGTTTGATTCTTTTTTGTTTGGATTAATAGTAAGAAGATCATCCCAACTAATTCGATTGCAAAGATCACATAATAAAAGACACTATAAGAAGTATTCATATATAAATATGGGCTAAGGAAATTGCCTAAAGCAATGAATAAGGAATTGATTCCATTACTATAAAGAAGGACCCTTGTTAAAGATTTTTCTCCAAACACTTCTTCGATATAATAAACAAGCGAATAGATATGAAAAGCACTACATAACCCCGTGGAAATCATTACAAGAATAGCCATTAAATAAATATTTGTTACAAGAGCCATTGTTATAATGGTAAAAATTCGACAAAATACCGCAATCATAAGAAGTACTTTATAATTCTTAAATTTCTTACAAATGAACTTTAAGGAAAAAAGCATGACTGTTTCAATTACTACTGTTAATCCTTGGAAAAGGGCAAACTCATTATCTTTTAAACCTAGTGCGTTTAAGTATAATGGATAAGTAGTTTGACCAATTTGTAAAATCCCAACGGATAGCAAAATATATCCTAAATAAAAATAAAAGTTCTTATTTTTAAATAAATTATGACCTAATTTTTCTTCGCTATTATTAATACTTGCTTCACTTTGATTTTCAGAAAGCGGCTCGATATAATAGTCATTTTTATCAAATAAGAATAAAAATAAGAAAGCAAAGAAGAAAGCTCCACCACTAATCATAAAGAGAATTGTGTAGTTAATATAATCAAAAATAAATGAAGCAAATAATAAGCCAACTAAATAACCAATTGAGCCAAAAATTCTTACATTTGAATATATTGTTTTGTATTTTTTAATTGTTTTGGCCATCGTTCCATCTTCAATATTAAAATAACTACTATTATTGAAGCTATATAAGAAAGTCACAACTGCTAATAGATAGAAGTTGGTAATATATCCAATAAAGAAACAAGATACAAATTCCACAAAAGCCAAAACTTTCATGATAATTAGATTTCTTTTATAACTAGTAGAAAAACGACCAAAGAAGAAGTTACCAAGGAAAGCAGCCACAGGAATGATCGCAAGAATGATTCCTTTTTGATAGTTATCAACACCTAAATGAACAAGATACAAGGCAATAAAACTCGTAAAAATTGAATCTGCAAAATATATAAATGTGTAGAGAATTCTAAATTTCCCAACATTAGTAAGCTTTTTCATAGCCCATAAATTATATTTTTATTCTTTTAATATATCTAGTAGAAAAGCATCAAAATGTATTTCAAGGATTCTTTAAGGTATAATACATAAAATACTTGTATAAGAGGTAATTTTATGAAAAGCAAAAAATTAATAGTTATTTCGTTATTAGCATCTTCGATGTTACTTTTTTCATCATGTGGTTCAAATAAAGATTCCTCAAATGACACTACTATTGGTGGAACTGAAACCAGTGCAATTTTGCAAGATAACAATAATAACAACACTAAAAGCACCGATTAAGGTTTATATAATTATTTAAATATAGTTAAAAAATAGGCTTTGAGCCTATTTTTTTGTACTCTTACTTGTTTCTTTAATATAGTATAGACGACTACCAAAATCACCAAGGAAACGGATTGTATTATCAAAACCTGTTCCGCACCATTCTTGAGTTAATTTAATTGCACCATTATTTAACATTGCCCCATCAACAATATAATCTTCTTTTTCAGCTTCCATTGTTTTGTGTTTAGAAACTTCATTCATGATGAAACCATTTGGATCCATATGGATTGGTAGTACAAAATTAATCATACTTCCAAATTCTTTAAGATTATGTTCTTGAGGTCGAAGTTTAAAACTATATAGACTATTTTCTTTAAAACTTGAGAGATGCACACAAGTAGTTTTTGGGTTCATAACTTGTAAACCATTATAATAACCATAAATTGCTTCACTATGATCGCTATTCATAACCATCCATTCAGAGTGATTAGATTTTTCCATAAAACTAAATTGATAAAGAGTACCATATTGTAATAATTCACGATGTTCTTTATAGAACTTAACTTGGTTTTTAACCGCTTTAATTTCAACACTAGTTAATTCATTAAGATTCAATTCATATCCAAGTAAACCAAAAGCTGCAACATTAAATCTTGTATCAATAGAGGTGTTTCTTAGGGCACTTTGCGAAGGGGAAACACTAACATGAGCGCCAATACAAGACTGTGGATATCCTAAAAATAAGCCACTTTGTATATAGTTTCTTTCTAAACCATCGGTATTATCACTAGCCCAATTTTGATGAAAATAACTTAAAACTCCTAAATCAAAACGATTCCCGCCTGAGGCACATCCTTCAAAAAGAACTTTTGGAGCACCTTCAGTTACTCTTCTTAAAATATTATAAAAACCAATCATGTATCGATAAAAGAATTCTCCACTATTGTCTTTATAATAGAAATCGGAAATTGGTCGGTTATAATCCCATTTAACATATTTTATGTTAGCACTATTTATCGTTGCTAAAACATTATCAACGATATAATCTTGAACTTCCTTCATGGTTAAATTTAAGCAATATTGATTTCTTCCTTCACTTAATGAGAAACCCGGGTGAGATATAGCGTATTCAGGATGCTTTATAAATAAATCACTATCTTTTGAAACCATTTCAGGTTCAAACCATAAACCGAAATCTAGACCAAGATTATTTAATTTTTTAGCTAGTCCATTTAATCCACTAGGTAGTTTTTTGGTATTAACTTCATAATTACCTAAACCACCTTTATCATCATTACGATTTTTAAACCATCCGTCATCAAGCACAAAAAGTTCTATTCCACACTCTTTTGCTTTCTTAGCAATTGATAATAATTTTGCTTGAGTAAATTTAAAATAAGTTGCTTCCCAATTATTGATCAATATTGGTCGTGCTTTGTTAGCATAATTTGAAGGAATAATAGAATTATTAACAAATTTATGCATGTTTTGACTAGCGCCATTGAGTCCAGAAGCGGAATAAGTTAATACGGCATAAGGTGTTTCAAAATTTTCATTTTCTTTTAAAACATAATCAAAACAAAATGGAGAAATTCCTCCCATAATTCTAACTTGAGATAAGTTGCTTTTCTCAATTGATTCATAGTGATTTCCACTATAGATCAAATTAAAGGCATAGACGTCGCCATTATTAAAAGTAGCTTCTTTATTTTTAAGCATAAAGAAAGGATTGTGGCGATTACTACTACTACCAGTTTTGCTATCATTAACTAAAAGACCGTGTTTTATATCAGTAAATTCCTTTTTGGTTTCTCCAGACCATCCACCATAAAGATTAATAACTTCAAAGTCGTTATCGTTAATTGCTAATTCATAAGACATTGCTTTCAAAATATGAACATCTTTTTTGGCATGATTTTGAATTACAATATTACGAGCAATAATATTAGAATCGCTGAAAACAAGATAATGTAAATCAATCGAGATATCACTAGCCTTATCAACTAAAGTAATAATTAATTCTTCATCAATTTTATGTGGAGTAGGAAAATTATTTAATGTAGAAATAGTTTTATTTTTATTAATAACATATTTTTCAAAAAGAAAATTGAAAACATATCCATCATCATTATTTAAAATAATAGAAGGCGAATTATAATCGCCTTTGCCAGTTGTTGAAGCTTCAAGAGTAAGAATATCTAAATTCGTAATCTTTGATAGTTCTTTATCAACAATTACCGAACAACCAGGACCACAAGTCCATTTGTTATATAAAGCTTCATAGTTTTCTAAAAGAGAGATTCTCTGACCATAGTATTCAAGAACCAAATGCTTTGTATCTTCTACTCGCATGATATAACTAGTATCTTTAGTTTGAAGATGAAAAATATTGTTTTTAACGAAAATCATGTTATTACCTCATTTATAATATATTATAATACCAATGAGGGTAAATATTGTTTATGAAAATAAAAATTTCAAATAATTGGCTATTTATTGATAACTATAAACCTAGTTATCTAAAGGAATTTCCAAAAGATTGTGCAAAAATTGATCTACCACACACTGTAAAAGAAGTTCCTTATAATTACTTTAGTGAACTCGATTATCAATTTCTTTCAACCTATAAAAAAGAAATCGAAATAGATGAGGTAAATAAAGAAGAGCGATATTTTCTAAAATTTGATGGGGTTATGCTTAAGGCCCATATCTATTTTAATAATCATGATTTTGGTGTTTTTATTAGTGGATATTTGCCTTTTCAAATAGAGATAACTGATTACATTAAAAAAGGACAAAATAAACTTTTGGTTATTTGTGATTCACGTGAAGACAAAACAATTCCTCCATTTGGATTTGTTGTAGATTATCTCACTTTTGGTGGAATATATCGTGACGTCTTTTTAATCACCGAACCAAAGAAATTCATTAGTAATCTTTATGCTTCAGGCGATCAATATGGTGATTTAAAAATTCTTTATGATTTAAGTGAAAACGTTTCTAAAAATTATAGACTCAGCTATGAATTATATTTTGAAGATGAGTTAGTCGAGAAGTTTAATAACAATCAAATTAAAATTTCAAATCCAAAATTATGGGATACTAAAACCCCTAATCTTTATGTTTTAAAAGCAATTCTTGAGGATGAAAATGTAGTTGATGAAGAGACAGTTCGCTTTGGTTTTAGAACTGCTGAGTTCACCGCTAAAGGATTTTATCTTAATGGAAAAGCCTTAAAATTAATTGGCCTTAATCGTCATCAAGCCTTTCCCTATGTTGGTTATGCAATGCCAAAGACTGCCCAAGAAGATGATGCTTATCTTCTTAAAAAAGAAATTGGCGTTAATTTAGTTAGATGTTCTCATTATCCTCCAAGTGATTATTTTTTAAATAAATGCGATGAATTAGGTCTTTTAGTTTTTGATGAAATTCCAGGATGGCAATATGTTGGTCATGACGAAGAATGGCGAAATAATTTTTATGATTTTACCTCCCGAATGATTTATAAAGATCGTCGCTTTACTAGTGTTATTGCTTATGGTGTAAGAATTGATGAATCAAAAGATGATCACGAATTATATAGTAAAGCGAATGAGATTGCTCATTCTTTAGATCCTTATCGACAAACTACTGGGGTTAGAAACTTTAAAACAAGTGAATTATTAGAAGATATTTATGCTTATAATGATTTTAGTTGTAATCGAAATGACCATGGTCTTGATAATCCAAAGAGTGTTAAAACAAAAGGAAAACCTTATATTGTTACTGAATGCATGGGACATATGCACCCAATTAAGCCTTTTGATACTTATTTATGGCGTTTAGAAACGACTTTAAGATATGCCAAAATTATTGATGATACATTTAAATATAATAGTATTTTAGGAGTGATTGGTTGGTGTGCGTTTGATTATAATACACATAAAGATTTTGGAAGTGGCGACCGTATTTGCTACCATGGCGTATATGATATTTTTAGAAATGAAAAAATGCCTAGTAGTATCTTTAAATCACAACAAGAAGATTATGATTATCTAGAGATTTTAAATCCTTTAACTCAAGGAGATGTTCCAGCAGCCGAAACTGGTTATCTTTACGTAGCAACTAACGCTGATTATGTTGATTTATATCGTGGAAAAGATTTTATTAATCATTTCTATCCAGATTTTAAAGACTATCCAAATACCCCTCATCCATTAATAAAAATTGATGATTTTATTGGTGAACGTTTCAAAGAAAACGTTAGTAAAAAGGATGCAATAAAATTAAAACGCGCTTTGAATTATGCAGCTACTGAAGGTTATCAAAACTTATCCTTAAAGATTAAACTAAGTATTCTTTCAGTTGTCTTGCATGAAAAATTAAAATTTGATGACCTATATAATTTATATACAAAATATGTTCAAGCTTGGGGAGAATCTCTTTCTAACTATACTGTGGTAGCATTTAAAGATGGCAAAGAAGTTAATCGTAAAACAATTGGACCTGCTACTTCATGGCATTTAGAGGCTAGTTCAAGAACACCTATTATCTATTTAGATGAAGGCTATGAAGTTACCCGCGTCTCAATTAAATTATTAGATCAATTCAACAATCAAGCTCTTTATAGTTTTGCTAAAATTAATCTTAAAGTTACAGGACCTTTATCAGTAATTGGACCAAGTAATTTATCATTAATTGGAGGAGATATTTCTATTTATATTAAAGCTTCTAAGGTAGGAAAAGGAAACTTAGAAATTAGCAGTGATTATGGAAATATTGTTATCCCTCTTATTGTTAAAAACGCAAAATAACACATATATAATCCCCTCTTTTATTTATTTAGTTAAAAAAGACCTAGCATAAGCTAGGTCCAAAAAGGAGGGTTTTTATAATCATTTCTTTAAAATCAATTTATTAATAGCGTAAGCAACGCCATCATCTTTAACATCTAAAGTAATAAACTTCGCCACATCCTTACATTCTTTTAAAGCGTTCCCTAAGGCGATACCATAATAGTCTTTAATCATCATTAAGTCGTTATTGTTATCACCAAAAGTATAAACATTTTTTGCATCAAGTTTTAGATATTTAATTAAATCTTTTATACGTTCAAGCTTACCAGAATCGATAGTTAAAACTTCATAGTAATTTACAGTGCTTCTTGAAGCAGAAAATCTTTTTTTATCCTCTTCAGTTAAAGAAAAATTTTTACTATATTTTTCCTCATCAGCAATCATCACTTTATAAATTTTAATTGCGCTTTGAGAATAATCATTTTCGTTAAAATTATAAACTTTATCAAAATGATTTACTTTTAATTCCAATTTGGTCCATTTATCTTCATTAAAAATTATTAGTCCACTATCGTCATCATAAGCATAAATTGAAGTATGGGTACTTTTGTATTTGTTATAAAGATAATAAACATCTCGTGGATGAAGATATTTTTCAACAATTAGTTTTTGATTATTGGTATATAAAGCTGCCCCATTTGACACAATAGCAAATTTTAATCCCTCAGAAAAAGCATCAAGATATTGTTTGATTCCTGGAAAAGGACGTCCACTTGCTAAACATATAGCATCACCATTTTTAAGACAACTATTAATCGCCTCAATTACTGGCTTATGAATAATTGTCTCACCACGAGGAAGGATAGTATCATCAATATCTAATACTAATAGATTCATATTATTTTAATGAACCGGTTGAAACTAATTTGCCACTCTTGCGATCATAAAGTAGAATTGCATCACCTGCGAAATCAATATTAACTTCTTGATCAAGTTTATAAATGACTCCACCAAACATAACTCCCGTTAACAAGAATCCATCAACACTAACACGGATTGTGGTTTCCATACCTGTTGGCATTGAGGAATAAACATAGGAATTATATTTATAATCTTTACCAAAACGGATAAATTCAGGTCGGACCGCCAAAACATAATCATCATTAGTTAAAGTAACTTCATCGACTATTTCACTCTCATCAACTTTAGCAATATGATACTTAAAAGTGACATCTTTATTATGTTTTTCAACATAACCTTTTTCAACTTTTAAAGCTTCTAATTTTTGATTTTCTTCAGCAATTGCACAGTTTAAATCACTATGCCATTTATTGAAATCAATCTTTTCGTTTGGAACGAATGTTGCATCAAAATCATTAAATAATTTAATTTTAAGATTTCCATCTTTATCTTGCTTGCCTTTAACTTCAATAAAGTTAATTGAAGGATTACCAACAAAGTCAGCAACAAAGAGATTTTTTGGCTCTTTATAAACTTCAAGAGGATTATCATATTGTTGTAAAACACCATTATTAATTAAACAAATTTTAGTAGCTAAGGTCATTGCTTCTAATTGATCGTGGGTAACATAAACGAATGTTGCTCCCATTCTAGCATGTAAACGTTGTAATTCACCCCGCATCTCAAGACGTAATTTAGCATCGAGATTACTTAATGGTTCATCCATAAATAAAACATGTGGGTTTGGAGCTAGTGTTCTAGCAATAGCAACACGTTGTTGTTGGCCACCACTCAATTCACTTGGATATCGATCCATGAATTCGCCAATCTTAACGATACGGCTAACTCGACGGACGCTTAAATCAATTTCTTCTAGATTTAACTTTCGAGTTTTAAGAACAACTTTATCTTTTTTTATTAATTGATATTCTTTATCAATAGTTAAACCTTTAGCTAGAAGTTTTGCTTTTTCTTTATTAATTTTTTCGTTTTCAATACTAATTAAAGAGTTGCATTTAGCTTTTAGATCATCACCTTTAAGTGTATGTAATTTGAAACCATAAAGTTTCTTTGCAGTATAAATTGAAACTTCAAATGTATCAATTATTCTAATTAAAGCTCTTACTTCATCAATTTCACCTTTTTTATTATCAACACAATCATTAATTCCACTAACTAAATCTTTTGGATTCTTTAAAATTTTGATGATTGTATCACTTATTTTTAAGTCAAAATCATAAACAGGCATTTCTTCTTTAATATTACTTAAACCAAAGGAGATGTTCTTATAAACTGTCATGTTTGGCCATAAAGCATAATTTTGAAACAAGAATCCGACATGTCTTTTACTAACTGGAATATTGATTGCTTGATCGCTATCAAAAACAACTTGATCACCAATAGTAATTTTTCCACTTGTTGGAGTTTCAAGACCAGCAATCATTCTTAAAGTGGTTGTTTTTCCGCAACCAGAAGGTCCTAATAAAGTTATAAAAGAATTGTCTTCCATTACTAAGTTTAAATCATCAACACCATAATAATTACCCCATCTTTTAGTAACATGTTCTAATGTAATTCTTGGCATATTATTTTCCTCCGATACCTTTATCTAATGAAGCGCCTGTAAGTTTATTAATAATGAAGTTTACAAGCAAGATGAACACAATAAGAATTAAGTTAATCGCACTTGAGAAGGCATATAGTCCCATTTCATCAAAATAATCTAATAAAGTTGTAATAATTTTTCCAGTACCACATAACATCATGAAGAGTGTTAATTCTCTCATTGCCGTAATGAATGGTAAGAGATATCCACTTAATATTGAGGTTTTTTGAATTGGCACAATGATCCTTGTCATTCTCTTCCACCATGGAACATTTTGAATAATTGCTGATTCTTCAATTTCTCCACTAATTTGCATCATAGCACTTAGAGAACTTCTTGAAGCAAACGGAATATATTTTATAGTACCAACAAGAATTAAGAGGAAAAAAGAATTAAAAATACCTAGTTGACTACCAAAGACAAAGTAAGCTGCTCCAACCGAAAGTGATGGCAATAAATATGGCAAGAAAGCAATGCCATTCACATAGTTAGCATATTTACTTTTTCGATTTTTAGAAACACAATAACCAACTAATAATCCTACCGTACCAGCACAAATTGCGCACATGACAGCAACAAAAATGGTACCACCAAAGGCATTCCATATTGAGTTGTTATAAAAAATTCCAAGTTGGCCATACATACCATTTTCTTCACCAATAGCATTATTGACCCACCATTTAGTAGTAAATCCACTATAATCGCCTGGATTTGCTAGGAATGTTTCAACTGTAAAAGAAATAATTGGGAAAATTGAAGTAAAGAAAGTACAAATTGCAAGAATTCCTGCTGCTATATATTTACCAACTTTACCAATATTAACGTAACTAGCTTGACCACTCTTGCCAGTAACTGTTGTATAAGACTTTCTACCAGAGGTAGAAACCATATTCATACCTAAAATCATCAAACCGATTACCATCATTATTATTGAAATAATACTGCTAGTACCAGGTCTATTTACATCAAGACTAATATACTTAGTTGATAATGTATCAAATTGAATAGTTAATCCGTGTCCTAGATAATGTGGAACTGGATAACTACCCATCGCGCTTGAAAAGACAAGTAAAACTGTTGATAAAATGGCTGGTTTTACCATTGGAAGAGTTACACGAGTAAACGTTTTCCATTTTGGAGTATTCAAAATTGTGGCTGCTTCTTCAAGATTCGCATCCATATTTCTAAAAACACCACCGATCAAAATATAAGCAAAAGGAGCATAGTGAATTCCAAGAACTAAAGCACATGGAAATAGTCCACAAACAAACCATTCTGGCATTGTTACCCCAGTAAAATATGTTAAGAAACCATTAAAAGTACCCATATTTGCGGTACTACTAAAAATATTTTTCCAAACAACTGCTAAAGTCCATTGAGGCATAATGTATGGGAAAATAAAAATTGAACTAATATATTTTTTCCATTTCATATTAGTTCTTGTAACAAGATAAGCAACGATGCCACCAAAAACAACCGCAAAAAAGCAACTTAATATAGACATTTCAAGCGTATTTAGTAAAGGCGTCCAAAGATTCTTTTGACTTAATCGACCAGTAAAAGCATCAATCCAGTTACTAATACTAAAAGATCCTGCGAGCAATCCACTTATTAATTCTTCTTGCGTACCAGCATGGATTGTAAAACTATCCATGACTAAATTAAACATTGGGACAATCGTTAAGAACGTTAATATTACACCAAGTACAAGCAAAATGAAATTTTGTGGTTTAGCAAAATAATTACAAAACCTATTCCATCCACGCTTGATTGAATTGGCTGTTATAGCTTGTTCCATAAAGCACCCTTCCTTATTAAGGGATAAGAGGGCCGTTAAGCCCTCTTATCAAAATTATTTTTGTTAGATTATAAACTATCAATCCAATCGCCTAAGTCACCACTTACAGAAGCAGCATAAGTGCTATCTTCAATAACTAATCGACCATGACCTTTGGTATTGTTTGTCCACCAATCATAACCTTTATCATTCTTAACAGGATAATCGGCTCCACCATCATTTGAGTGATCAAAAGTAGCTTGAACAGCTGGAGATGAACTATAGCCACCCATATCTTTACCCCATGGGTAGAATCCATCATGTTCAGTGGTCATAAAGTTAATTAAGGCACAACTGGTCCATGGATATGGAGAAGTCTTTAGAATTTGTAAATAGTGTTTATACATATAACCACCAAATCCAACATAATCATCTTGGTAAGCGGCTACAGTAACAAATTTATTAGATGTTTCAGCAGTTTCAGAAGTTGATCTAAATTTTGAATAAACAAGTAAACCGGATTGATCAGTGCTTGATTTCTTGGTTAAGTTGGTTGCAATTGGTCCATCATCTTCGACCTCATTGAAACTCTTTTGCCATAGATAAATCCAAGCAAGCGCATATTTAGCATTACTTGAGGTTAAACTAAATTCTTTATCTAAACCATCAACAGTTTTTAATGCTTCATCAAAATATGTTTTGTCTCCAGTATATGCATCATAAGCTTCTTTAACAGAAGCGGCATATTTGTCTTGAGTTAACATATATAAGAAGTTCTTACCAACTGGTTCACTATTTGGTGCCATGAATTGAGTATTTTGTCCTTTAGCAACAAAATCCCAGCAGTTAGTAAATTTCTTTGTTCCTTGATTGTTATAAACAAAGACTTTATTTAATGATTGAAGAGCTAATGGTTCGCCATTAACTGCTTTATCACCATCCCACTCTTTTGGAATGTAGTTTAATAAGTAACCAGTATCTGTCATCTTATTTTTAATTTGGTTACCATCTTGAATAAGAGTCATTGAAAGAGTATGTGAACTACTAGTAACATCGGCTTTAATTTGAGTAAAAATACGATTGTTCTTTGGTTGAGTAGAAACAAACTTGAAATTGAAAGCTGAATCATAATTAGTTTGGCAATATTTCATCCAAGCCGGAGCAGCATCGGCCATACGTGAAGAGTTGGCAACGACTGTGAAAGTATTACCATTAATTTCGGCCATTGCCTTTTTATAAAGGTCAGCCTTATCTAATGTTTGAGCTTCATCGATAACTTTTTGAACTTCACTTCTAGTATCAACAGGATTATCTGAAGTTGTAGAACCACCACAAGAAACCACACCAACAGCAATAAGCATAGCTACACTTAAAAAGCCAAATTTTGCAACATGTTTCATAAATATTATTTTCCTCCGTACATGTTAAACGCATAAAGAAAAGAAGTTTGTACTCAAACGAATTACAAAGAATAAATTTCTTTAAATGCTAGTTAAATAATACTATGTAAGGGCTTACATTTCAATAGTTAATTTTACTTTTTATTTACGATTCATTTAATGGTTTAACAAAAATAGTTAAATTGTTTCGATTTAATCAATTATTATTATATTTTAAAATTTTTACGAAATTTTCGTAAAATATCAATATTTGTCTATCTAAAAGTAATAATAAAATTACTTCCTTCATTAATTTTACTTTCAACTTTTATTTTTAAATTATAGTAATTACAGATATTGCGTACGATTGATAATCCAATTCCACTTGAGTCGGTTTCACGATTGCGTCCTTTGCTTACCATATAGAAACGATCAAAAATACGATCAACTTCTACTTGATCAATTCCAATACCACTATCTTTTATAGATAGTGTTTTATTTTCTGCATTAATTGTAATAATAATTTCACCATTATCTTTATTATATTTAATCGCATTAGTAATAATATTACGGATTAATTTATCAAGATCATCATGATTCATTTTGGTAACCAAATCTTCTAAATGAAGAATTATTTTGATATGTTTCTCCTTGATTTCAAAAGCTAAACTATCCAAAATATTTAAAACATATTTTTTAATATTATGTTCGCTTACAGTAATAATATCGATATTGCGACTATTTTCAAGCATGTACTTAACAATACCTTTCATTCTTTGAGCTTCTTTTAAAGTTCTTTCGTTAGCATCTTTAAGTTCGTCACTTGAAGAAATAATTCCTTCTTTGATTAATTCTTGATAACCAAGAATTGAAGTTAATGGAGATTTAAGTTCGTGTGAGGCATTAGCAAAAAATTCTCTTTGCATTTCATCTGCATTTTTTTGGCTAGTAATATCGTGCATAAAGAGAAGACAGCCGTGTTTGTTCTTGCCTTTAGCCCATTGATAATCAATCGAACTAATTTCAAACATATATGTTCTTCCACTAATATTTTGCTCAAAATGAGTAAAGTTCTCATTCTTAATTACGTTATTAATATTCTTTGATATCTCACTATTTGCATCAATGTAATTAATAAAACTATCATTAAGTGCCTTATTTTTATCAATTGAAAGTAAACTTGCGGCACTATCATTAATCATAATAATATTAAAGTTCGCATCAAAAACAATGATACCTTGTGAGAGTGAGTTGATAATGAAATCAAGTTTTTGTCTTGATTCATCGGTCTCTTGAAGTTGTTTTTTAAATTCTTGTCCTACTTCATCAATTGAATCAGAAAGAACTTTTAAATCATCTTTCCCTGGTGCTTTTATATCACGATTGTCTTTTCCAACGATGGCTTGAATACGAGCAGTAGCTAATTTTAAAGGAACAATAGATTTTTTAAAATTGAGAAAAGAATAAAGAATGAAAACAATATCAAGAATAAAGAATCCCGAGAGACCAAAATAAAGCATATATGATGAGAATTTTTGACTGTCACTTCTTGGAAAACCAACACGTACATAAAGATTGCTGTCGGTATCAAAAGAAGCGTAATAAATCATATCAGTCTCTAAAGTATCACTATATTGATAATAAACTTCTCCTAGATTTGATTTTATTACTGAAAAACCACCCTCTTCTTTTGGAAATGCTCTAGTATCAGCAAAAGGAATATCTTGATCTTTTTCATAGATTGAAACTCGAAAATTATCAATTAAAGAGAAAGTAGTAATCACATCTCCCGCATTAGATTTACTTACTAATTCACTATTTACTTGTTGTGAATAGGAAATAAGACTTTTGGTAGATTCATTATTAGAAATATTAAAAATTGCTAGAAAACTAGCAAAATATATAATTGCACTGACAATTAAGAAAATTAAATTTTGAATGATAATTCTTTTTTTATTCATTAATTAAGTTTATAGCCAACACCATATATAGATTCAATAATCTTTTGTTTATCATCACCTAATTTTTGTCGAATTGTTTTAATATGCATATCTAAAGCTCGGCTATTTGGATTGGATTCCCCAAGAGACTTTCGAGAAACAATTTTTCCTTCGTTACGAGCTAAAGTTTCTAATATTTCTAATTCTTTGTTTGTTAAATCAATCTCTTCATTTCCTTGATAGACAACGTGTGTATCTAAATCAATTTTTAAAAACTTAGTCTCGATCAAAGTTTTTTTGCTATAACGACGGTATTTAGTGTTAACTCTAGAAAGTAATTCCATTACATCAAATGGTTTTTCAATATAATCGTCAGCTCCTAAATCAAGGCCATCAACCTTGTCAATTGTTAATCTGTTGGCACTGATAATAATGATTTCAATATCATCATAATGAGGGTTTTTGCGAATCTCAGTCAAAATGTCTTTGCCCTGAATTCCAGGCAACATCATATCTAACAAAACCATTTGAGGTTTATTATCTTTAAAGTATTCTAAAAAACTCTCTCCATCATAAAAAGTTTTAACCTCATAACCTTGCTTCGTTAAAGACAAGTTTATGATATGAGCAATGTCTTTATCATCTTCAATTGAACATATTAAATAATCTTTCATAAGAGAATTATATAATTAATATCTCAAAAAGTAAGTATTTTTTACTATTTAATGAATAATAATAGTTACTTTGTAATTATTTGTAGACTACATTTTGAAATAATCTTAGAATAAACATAATGAAAAAGAAAATAAAATGGTTGTTAATTATCCCCTTTGAGTGTCTTTTACTTACACTTGTTGGATGTGGTGATAACTCCACTGCTAATGTCGAAGCAATTATTAAACAAGCCGAAACCATGTCTAGAGTTGACCTTTTTAAAAAAGCTATGGAAGAGTTAGATGGCAAAACAATGTATGCCTTAGGCAATTCCAGTCGTACAAGCACCGCTAAAGAATATTTTTTAAATTATCTACGAGGGAGAAAATACGATACCTCAACCAAAGCTTTTGTAGATGATTCATCAATACAAGAAGAATTTCCATACTACAATCCTAATTTTAAAGGTGACATAACTTACACCCAACCAGTTAATAATCGTATTTTTAGTTTTATTAGTAGTGATATTAGAAGTACTACACATACTTTGAGTATGACCCTTATTCAAGATGGAAACCAGATCCAATCAAAGATGCTTAATACTGGATATTTATTAAATTATATTCCTAAAGAATGGAATGGTGATAAAGAGCATAATGGTGAGCCTTTGGCCCTTCAATCACTCAACAAAGTTTTTGCCTTTAATAATCTAGGTAGTAAAACTTTTTCTAATTGTTGGGATTTTGTTGCCGATGGTTTTTCTACTCAATTTATGCCATTAAATAGTGAACCAGTTGGCAAGAATTTTCTATTTATGTTAACTAATCCGACATATGCTGCTGTCGTAAAAGAAGCTTATGAAAAGTATAGCGGTGATAAAACTCAAATTGATTTAACAATTAAAAAGTGTTCATCATTAACTAGTGAATTCGCCCTCGCCGATGATGCGAAATATTCTTTAGCATGGATTAAACTCTTCGTTAAACAATTTCAAATTGAAGATGATGATGGTCCAATCGCCGCGAACATTGCAAGCGCTTATAATGCCGATCAAGCAGGTCTTATTGTTTATTCAAAATTTAGAACAATTTCTGAGACCTCATATCAATCAAATAAAAACGTTAGTATTGCTGCCTATCAAGATAATTATGTTGGATTTGGTGGTTATATGTATAAACACTATCTTCAAATTTTGAAAACTTCTCCCTTCCCATGGACTAGTTGTGCATTCATTAATTTTATGGTAACGACTGAGTATGGCTTTTCTCCTTGGGGAAAAGATATTGGCGGATATTGTTCAAATCCTTCAAGTAATCAAGATCACTCTAATGAAGGCGGGACCGAATATCCAATCAAAAATGATCGTGGGTATGATTGGTGGGTTGATAACAAGGATGGAAAAGGACGTTTGGTCATTGAGGATCCAGAATATTGTGCAAAAATGAATTATTCAATTGGAAAATGGATTGATTCGTTATAAAAGAATTAACCAAGTACTTTTGTTTCGCGTAAATATTTAATAACAGTATCAGTTGAAAGTGGTTTTGAGAAATAATAGCCTTGAATAAAGTCAACTCCCGAGTTCTTTAAAAAAGAAAATTGATCTTCGGTTTCTACTCCTTCAATACAAACCTCGAAATCAAGACCCTTGCAGAATTTAAGCAAATCATTAAATGAATCGTTCTTAAAAATAGTATCGGTGATTGATTTATCAAATTTAACATACTTAAAATCGTGGCTAATCAACATGTTAATTGAAGAAAATCCACAACCAAAATCATCAAGAGACATATCAATATGATTTTTTTGAAGATATTTAATGAAAATTTCTAATTGTTGGCTATCAGCAAACATTCTACTTTCAGTAAATTCAAAAATAATACTTCGTGGATTGACATTATATAATTTTAGACCTTCAGAAATAGTTGAAATTAGATTTGGATCTGATAATTGAATGCCCGATAAATTAATTGATACACGAACATTTTCAAACCCAAGATTTTCTAACCTGTTAATAAATTGAAAGCTTTGAGTAATGGCAATTTTCCCAAGTTCAATAATACTTCCGGTTTTTTCAGCAACTGGAATAAATTCCGCTGGTCCATATTCAAAATTTTTAAAACGCATTAAAGCTTCAAATCCGCGATGTTCTTTATTAAATAAAGAAACCATTGGCTGAAAATACATCTCAATATCACCATTTTTAATTGCTTTAGAAATTGAGGCACTAATCAAACTTTCTTCCATTACACTAGACATTAATTTTTTATCAAACATTACTGGTTTGCGTGAATTATTACGTTCAATATAAGAGATAGCTATTTCAGAATTTGAAATGATATCTTGTAAATTATCGCCATCTTCTGGACAAGATAAAATTGAGCATAAAACATTTATTACAAAGTTCTTTTCGATATCATCGTTATTGAAATAAATATTCGCAAATTTTTGTACACAGTTTTTGAATTTGCCAAAGTCATCTCCATTATAAATAAGATAAAATTTATCTTCGCAAGTATGATAAATTTCAGTTTTTGGAGGTATTTTATCACGCATATATTTAACTAAATTAATTAATATCTCATTTGAATTATAGTAACCCAAAACATTTTTAATTGTTGAATATTCGTTAATCGCCAAAGCAGCAACATAAAACTTCTCTTTTGCTTTTGTAAGATCATTGATATCGTTTCCAAATTTATAAAAATTATTTGTATTAGTTATAAGGTCGGTCTCACTAATCTTAATGAGGTCGTTGTGAGATTTTCTAAGTTTTTTATAAGATTTCCTAACTTTTAGTAAAAGATATGTTGTAACAGAGATAACAATAATCAAAGCGCAACCTAAAACAATCCCGATTATAAACGATGTTTCGTTCGCTTCGAAGAATTCACTAAATCGATTAAAAATATTCATCTTAGATTACTTGTTGAAAACTATTTTCAGGGTATTACAACGAATTGTAAAGAAAGTAAAGATGCGTGAAATAATAGTTTAGGGCTCGTTTCTCCTCGACTTATTTTATATCAAAAGGGTCAATATTTGTATCACAAATTGATATTTTTTTATCGAATAAAATTAGATTTATAAAAAAAATAATGATTTGGCCACAAATAACTTACAATTCAGATTAGATAAAAAAGACACTCTTCAAAGTGTCTTTTTTAATTACTCTTTACTTTTCTTCAACTTTATTCGTTCAAGGCATAAAGCTTTTAAATCGTGAATATTATGTAATTCTAATTGTTCTTTAAAGTCTCGATCTAGAAAAGTTGAATACTTCTTAAGATCAATACCTTTAAGAGCAAGTTTTAATTCGCGGTCACTAATATCTTCTTTAGAAACAAACCATTTATTCATCTCATCAAAATCGCCTTTAAATTTGAGATAAGAATAAATAATTCGATTACGCAAATAATGTTTAATTATATATATTCTTCGAATTCTAAAGAAAACAGCAAAAAGTAAAATTGCTCCAAGAACACAGGCAAATATTATAAAAAACAAACCGTAATCAAAATTATTCATTAATTAACTCCTCTTATTTATTTTATATCATCTAATAAGTTTTGCAAAAAAAATACTAACTTCGTTTATCACCAATAAATGTTACTAATAAAGTTCCTGGACCACAATGACTACCCATCGTCGTTCCAATGCTAAAAATTCGCATTTTGTCTTTAACATTAGGATACCTCTCGCTTAAGGTATTTTTTAAACTTTCAACTTCTAAATCAATATTGCTATGACCAATAAAAAGATAATCATTATAGTTCGTTCCATCTTTTATGGTGTTAGCAAGGAGCTCAAGTAACCCATTTAAAGCATGTTTTTTACCAATAGTCTTTTTCTTTAAGACCATTTTACCATTTATATTGGCTTCTATAACTGGACAAAAATGGAGAATATTAGTAATAAATCCGACTGCTTTAGGAATTCTTCCGCCACTAAAGAAATAACTTAAATTGGGGGTGAAAAGAAGATGTTGAATAGTAAATCTTAAATTTTCAACTTCATTTTTTACTTCATCAATATCTTTTCCAGCATCTCTTAAATCAGCTAACTTAAGCATCAATAAACCATATCCTGTTGATCCAGATAAACTATCAACAACATAAATCTTTCTCTCTGGATATTTTTCACTTAAAAGATCTCGCGCAGTTGTTGCACTATTAATAACTCCCGAGATTCCTCCAGAAAGGGTTACATGTAATATATCGAGACCTTCTTTTAAAAATTTTTCAAAATATTCAACAAATTCACCAACGCTAACTTGGCTGGTACGTGTTTTAGCACCATTTTTCATTTGTGTATAAAAATCATTAGCACTAAGACTTGTAAAATTATCATCTAAATATTCTTTATCATTCACATAATAATGAAAGGCGATATGCTCAATATTACGCTCTTTATAATCATTCAAGGTTAAATCACTAGTCGAACAGCAGCTTAAAATAAATTTTTTGTTCATTAATTTTCTACCAGTTCTCTTTTAGTTTACTCTTTCTTTTCCAAAAAAGAATAAAGCGACAGTACCTGGTCCAGTATGACTACCAATGGTAGTACCTACATCGTAGATTTCTACCTTCCCATTTAATTTTGGAAATTTAGTTTCTACTAGATCAGCAACACGACGAGCATCATCATAACAAGCCGAATTACTAATATAGCATTTTCCACTATAATTTAAGCCATCATCAGCATTTTCAACCATTTCTTGAACAATCTCTTCAATAACACGACGTTTCCCAATAATTTTCTTTCGAGGAATTAATCTGCCTAAATTGTCCATATTTAATAAAGGACATAAGTGTAAAATATTACCTATAAACCCCGCCGTTTTAGAAATTCTTCCTCCACGCACATAATATTTTAAATCAGTTGAAAAGAACCAATGATGTAGTCTTAAACGATTTGCCAAAGCAAAATCATTTAATTCATCAATACTCTTGCCTTCATCACGAACATCAGCCAGTTTATCCATCAATAAGCCATAACCACTACTTGCACCTAGACTATCAACAATATAAATTTTACGTTCTGGATATTTTTCATTCAAAATACTTTTTGCGCCATTTGCACTGTTTATAACCCCGGTAATTCCACTAGATAAACAAACGTGAATAATATCTAAGCCTTTTTTTAGAAAAGGTTCAAAATATTCAATAAATTCACCAACGCTGACTTGAGCAGTTTTAGTCATTACTCCCTTAGCCATTTCTTGGTAAAATTCATTAAAAGGAACCGATTGTCCAAAATTGTCTAGATACTCTTTCTCACCCAAAAAGAAATGAAAACATATATAATGTATATCTCTTTTTATATAGTGTTCTACGTTCAAATCACTAGTTGAACAACAACTCAAAATATAATTAGCCATCATAATTTCCTCCTTATAAACGCTAATCTTTATACAAGTAACCCACTTTATTTCACATCAATTTTCTACATCACTACCCACTAACAATTTCTTAATACTTAAAGTAGATTTTTTTATCATTTGTAAAGCAAAGGATATCTTTACTATTCGTATTATATTCTTTTGAGATAATTAATAAACATTATTTGCTTAGAAAAAAATCTATTCTTTCAGTAATTTTTTCTTTAAAAAATATAGATGTTAAAAAAGTGCGGTTTAATCGCCTATAATTTCGTTTATTAATAATTTAGCCATAGAGAGAAAATGACTTTCCAGGTAAAAAAGGAGATTATTAATAGTATTTTATTTGCTAAAGATTTAAAAATAACTATTGAAAACTAAAAGAAAACAAAAGAATTAGTTATCTTCTATTGAAACATTATCACCTTTATTTTTCTTTAATGAATTACAATATGATTCGATTAATTTATATACTTTTTCTTTTGTAGTATCTTCTAAATTACTATGGCCATCAATGAAAAAATCGACATTATATTCTTCAATTCGCTTTTTTAATTCGTAAGTAAGAGATCGATTAATTGTATAAGAATCGGCTGTAATTTTTCCACAAAGAGCATCACCAATTAACATTATTTTATCTTGATTAAGGTATACTAAAAGGCTTCCTTTTGCATGACTATTTGGTAGATTATCAATTGTTACTAGATAGTTACCTAAATCAATGGTTGTTTTTTCAATAAATAATTGAGATGTAAATTTCACATATTTAGCTGTTTGTTTGCTAACGATTATTTCTTTGTCTTTAAATAGATTGATATTGTGTAAATGATCATCATGAAAATGTGTTATCACAACATATTTAATACCAGGTAATTTATTATCTTCTATTCCCTTATTCAAGGAATCAATTTGTTCTACTTTATTACCAACATCAATAAGCATTGAACTTTTATTTCCAACTACCAGGCATATTTTAGGAGTTGGTTCGTTTTTAAGCCCTTCAACATAATAGAGATGTTCATTAACTTTAATAAAATTAAACATTTTTTATAATTTAATGGAATTACCATTAATTAAAATGGTACTTTCATAAAATACCTTAACTAATCTAAACATATAATCTGGATCAATAGCTCCTGCCACTTCATAATTTGAATGCATTGCTAATTGAGCAAGTCCAATATCAAGCGAGGTTATTGAAAGATGAGTTGCACTAATGGCTCCTAGAGTTGATCCACCTCGAACATCGCTTTTATTATAAAAATATTGATAAGGAATATTATTCTTTTCGCAAAGCATTTTAATTGGGCTAACACTAAAAGAATCACTAGTGTAATTCATATTACTGTTAAATTTGATTACAATTCCTTTATTTAAATAAACTAGATTATTTGGATCACTAACTTCTGGATGATTTGGATGAACGGCATGAGCATTATCAATTGAAAGAATAAACGATTTTGCTAATGCTTTAAAATAATCATCTTCTTTAAATTTGAGGGAGTTATTAATACGTTTTAATGTTGATTCTAAAAAATTACTATCCGCTCCACTTGGAGTCGAAGAACCAACTTCTTCATTATCAAATAGACAATAAACACTTATATGATTCTCACTATTAGCATTAATAAAACCAAGAAGAGAAAGATAGGCCGATTCGAGGTTGTCAATTTTTGGTGACATAATGAATTCATCATTTAATCCACCAATCGTAGCTTTATCACGATTATATAAATATAAGTCATAACTGATTATATCTTTTTCGCTGATTTTTAATTCTTTAATAAGTGCGGTTTTCACTGAATTTTTAAGTTCAACATTATTGCTGATAATTGGCATCAAATCGGTTTGAGGGTTATATTCACTACCTTTATTTATGTCACGATTAAAGTGAATACATAAATTTGGTATTATCATTAAATTCTTATCAATATCAATAATTTTAGATTGAAGACTATTTTCATCTTTAATGACTACTCTTCCTGCTAAAGATAAAGGTTTATCTAAATAGGAACTATAAATTAAACCACCATAAACTTCCACCGCTACTTTATGATAATTATTTGAAACAACATCATCACACATCTTTATTTTAAGAGAAGGAGAATCACTGTGGCTAGCAGAAATAAGATAGTGATAATCATTAAGCTTATTAGCTATCTTAAAAGCAATGACACTATTATCGTTTCTAATTAAAAAATAGTTGTTACCAAGTTTTAAATTAAAATCTTCGCTTTCGTGTAACTCAATAAAACCTTCATTTAAAAGTATCGTTTTAATATTATTAGTAGCATTATATTCGGAATGACTTTTATTTAAAAAATCAATTAATCCTTTGGTTATATTTTCCATACATTCTCGCTCCTTTTTAAATATTTTTTTAATAAATTGGTGTTGGAACACTAAAATAGAAACTTAGTAATTCACCAAGATGGTGTTTATTTTTGAATACTTCATATTTTTGCTTATAGTAAGTTGCTTCATATCCAGCATTATCTCCCCAAGTAGAATCAACACAATACCAAGTATCACCAAGGTTAATATAATTCCAAGCGTGACCAGAATTTTCTTTTGCCGTAGTAGAACTAATATCGACACATCCAATCCCAAAAAGACACTGGATACTATTATATCTACACAATAAAGCATACATCAATGCGTAACCTTCACAAACTACTTTTCCATTTGTAACAACCCCAGCTGCATTATGAGCCCAAAAAGCAGTCTCAGCTTCAGTTGTACTACCACTCGTATAAGCATATGAAACATCATTAATAATTTTTAAATAAAGTTGATAGGCCTTAGCATCCTCGGTTGAATAAGAACTCACTAAAGTTTTCGAAGCGATTAAATATGAATCGATTTTAGTATAAATGGCACTTCTTTTGCTGCTTGAATTATATCCATCGTAGACAATTGGATATATTTCAGTAGTTGAGTAGAATAGATTAGCATCTAACCAATACATATAAGGATTATCTCCCCTAAACAATTCAAGTATTGACGTTATATCATCAGTATCGTTTGAAGAAATATTTGAATAATAATAACTTAAATCGATTGCATCCATTAAGTAGTATCTTGTTCCACTATAATCATAATAATCCAACGTTCCACTAGAATTCATTAAATCTACACACCCTTCCCAAATTGAACAATAGACGTATTGATACTTATTTTTTAAGGTCGTAGATAAACTGCCTAAATATTCAAAACCATAATCATCACTATAAGCTAAAGGAAGGTAAGTAAAATCGCTTTTTGTTTCCTTTTTTGTTACATTATCAATGGTCAATGTGTAGCCCATTTTGGTACTTGTAGGACTAACAATCGTTGTTTCGGTGCCACTTGATATGGCGGTTTTAGTATATTGAGCGATAAAATCAGTATTAGCGTTAATTATTATTGTAGTTGGATCTTTGTCCCAACCACTAAAAGTATAATTATAATTAGTGTCGCTACTTCTTGTTGGGGTTGTACCAATGTAGGATACATAGTTACCACTTAAGACCATAGAAGTTTGTAGAATGGAATCGTCGTAATTTAAAAATCTAACAGTATATTCTTCAGTAATATCAATTGCGGTTTTGCTATATTGCGCAACGAAATCGGTATTAGTGTTAATTATTGTTGTAGCTGGATCTTTATCCCAACCACTAAAAGTATAGGTATAAGTATCATCATTTTCTCGAACAGGTGTTTCTCCAACATAAGAAGCATATTCTCCTTCTTTAACGGTTGTTGAATAGAGTAAAGTTGAATTATAGTTTAAAAAATTTACTGTGTAAGTGTTTTCAATTGGGCTAAGGAGGGTCTTTGTGTACTCAGCCGTAAAATCAGTATCTTGAGTAGCATAGCCTAGCACCTTATCCCAGCCACTAAAAGTATAGCTATAAGCATCATCATTTTCTCTAGTTGGGGTCGTTCCATTATAAGTTACTAATTCGCCTGCATGAAAATTCTCACTATATAAAAATGTGTTGTCATAATTATAAAAAGTTATTTTAAAAAGAACTAAATCATTTAGTAAATTGCAAGAACTAAGTACTCCACAAAGTAGAGCAAGAAACATGATTGAAAGTAAAAGATGCTTTTTCATTGTTACTCCTTTGAGTTTTTAATTTAGTTGTTAATTCTAGAATATCATAAATTATAATACTATCGATAAATATAGTATAAAAGGCGAACCACCATAAAACAAATCGTTAAATTATACAATAAAAATCTAATCTATTTATCATCGATTTTAACATCGATAATATTATCATCTTTTTTAATTTTTCTAGCTTGATAACTTACATAGATTAAATTAATAAGTATCCCAATTCCATTAGCTAACATAATTAAACCAATAATGAGCAAAATAAAACTAGAAACGTCAACCGCTTCACTGTAACGAAGAGCAATTAAAGCAACACCTCCGCTTGAACAAAGTAATCCGATAATAAAAGATAATATATTACGCACACCATTAAGAGGTGTCATAAAAACAATGATTGATTTAATTATAAGTATAGCGCCACCTCCAATTAAACAAACGCCAACTATTAAAGGTAAAGAAGTGATGATTGTGGTTGGATATACATATAACCAAATAGCAATCGTTAATAAAATTAATCCAATCCAAAAATCTGCGTCAAGTAAAGAAAAATTAAAAGCAAAAGCAGCAACAATTAGGATTATAGCGTTAACTAGAATATAACTGGCTACAATATAGCCAATTGTTACATGTAAATTTGGATTTGCGTTAAAACAAATTATTATAATTCCTAAAACAATAAGCAAGGCGGCTTCGACATATTCTAGCCATTTCCATTTTTTAAATAATCTCTTCATAATGTCTCCTTTTAATCATTTTAAAGATAATTATTAAAAAAGTTAACAGGAATTGTTACAAAAAGAAAATTCTGTAATTAAGATAGAATGTTTTAATGTTAGATAGTCTTTTTATGATTAAGTTTTTGAGCTTTAATATTCTTTGCTAATCGTTGGAAAGCCTTCCATATTTCATCACAAATTATCATTATTAAAGGACAAACCAAAAGTAAAAGTAAATCCTTCCATTCAAGTGGAACTGTTTGGAAAATTCCATTAAGGAATGGTAAATAAATAATTGAAAATATAATTGCTAATTCCGCTAAAATGCCCACTAAGATAAATGGATTCTTTTTCTTAATTGTTGTAAAGAAAGAAGTTGTATCACTTCGACAAGCAAAGAGGTTACCAATTTGTGAAAAAACAATTGCAGCAAGAGACAAAGTTGTTGAGTAGTAATATACATGTAAATCGGTAGCCGAAAGACTAATAAGTCCACTAGACGCAATGTTATCAGCAATTGTCTTCATCTCTGCAAGTGTATAACCGTATTTCATGAGCCACACATAGAAGAAAGCACACATAGTAACAATACCTTCAATAACACCTAAATAAGCATAAGATCGTATAAGAAGTTTTCTATCTATCAAGTGATCTGATGAATTTTTTGGTCTATCAGTTAAAACTGATTGTTCTGGTTCTTCAGTTCCTAAAGCTAACGCAGGAATTAAATCGGTTCCAAGATCTATTGAAAGAATTTGTAACACCGTTAAAGCTGGTGGTACATCCATGCAAACAACGAAAATTGTTGGAAACAATTCTGGAACGTTAGAAGCTAAAATATAAGTAATAAAGCGTTTAATATTTGAATAAACGCCTCTTCCTTCTCTAACCGCTTCGACAATAGTAGAAAAATTATCATCTAAAAGAATCATATCAGCAGCGCTTCTTGCTACATCTGTTCCATTTTTACCCATCGCAATTCCCATATTAGCAGAACGTAAGGCCAAAACATCGTTAACTCCATCACCCGTAACCGCAACAACTTCGCCTAATCTTTTATACGCTTCAACAATACGTAATTTATTTTGTGGAGTTGTACGACTGAAGATAACTGGATTTTTTGTATTTAAGACTTCATCAAGTTGAAAATCGTCCATGGCATTTACTTCGGCGCCTTTTACAATACGATAATTATCATCATCGATAATTCCAACTTGTTTACCAATAGCGGCTGCTGTTAAACCATAATCACCTGTAATAATCGTAACTTTAAGTCCAGCTTCTTTGAGTTTCTCTATTGCTGGTTTTACTTCAATTCTTGGAGGATCATAAGTAACAGCCAAACCAAGAAATACCATATCGTTTTCTTCAAAAGTGTCCGTTTCAATTTTTTTGTAAGCAAAAGCAAGTACACGGAAACCATCATTAGCAAATTTATCGTTTTGAGCTAAGATATCGTCTTGTTCTGCTTTTGAAAGAGCTACAACATGGCTTCCTTTATATTGGACACCACATTTTGGAATCAAAACGCTAGGAGCCCCTTTTACAAATAAATAACGTTCGCCTTCATCAAAGAAAGTATTTCCTTCATCCTCAACTAAAACACTCATTTCTTTTTTTTCACTATTAAAAGGGAATTTTTTTAATACCTTGAATTCTTTACGAAGTTCATCAATATCAAAACCAAATTTTTTAGTGGCAATTAATAAACACCCTTCGGTTGGACTACCATTTATTGCATATTCTTTCTTATCTTCTTTATAAAAGATTGATGAATCGTTACAAATTGTAGCGGTAACAAGTAATTTAGTAACACCTTTTTTGGTGCTTTCATTTTGAATCTTAATACTTCCCTCAGGTTTAAATCCTTCGCCTGTAATCTCAACAAGATTATCTGGAGTCCAAATCTTTCTAACCATTAATTGATTTTGCGTTAAAGTGCCAGTTTTATCTGTACAAATGACTGTGGCAGAAGAAAGAGTTTCAACAGAAGGTAGACCCCTAATTAAAGCATTATGTTTAGCCATTCTTTGTGCACCCATTGCTAGACACAAATTTACAATTGGTAATAACCCTTCAGGAATATTCGCAGTTATAATTGCTAACGAGAATAAGAAGGAAGTAATCCAATCAAAACCAATAACGGTAAGCGAAAGGAAAAAGACAGTAATACCCATCAAAAAAGCAATTATAGTAATAACTAAAACGACTTTATTAATTTGCTTACCTAAGGTTCCTCCACCTACTTCAATTTTGTTAGCTAACGTACTTACTTGACCAATTTCAGTATCTTGACCAATTGCATAAACAATTCCTTTACCAGATCCAGTTGAAATAGTTGACCCAGCAAAAACAAGATTGTTAATTTCACTACTTGATAAACCACTACTATCAATAGGATTAGGCAATCTATTAAGAGGAATAGGTTCTCCTGACAAAATAGAAACATCAACAAATAGTTCGTTTGTTTCCACAAGTCTTGCATCAGCACTAACAATATCACCTTGTGAAACAATCATTAAATCACCAATTGTAAGTTCTGAGGCAGGGATTGTAATTTCAACCCCATTTCGAATTACCCTAGCATTCCTAGGAATCATTTTCCCTAATAAAGAAAGTGCTTTATCAGTACGCCATTCTTGAATAAAAGAAAAAACACCATTAATAACAACAACAATCCACACAGCAATAGCAAGTTCAGGCATTTTAGCGATAAATGCTAAAATTCCCGCAATCCAAAGAAGAATTGCCATTGGCGAGATAAATTGTTTAATTAATGAACGAAAAGGATGAAAGGTTTTCTTCTCAGTAACTTTATTTAAACCATACGTTCCTTGACGCTTTTTAATTTCTTCTTCATTTAAACCAGATGGATTCGTTTTTAAATTATTAAAAACCTCTTTAGTCTCCATCTTAGACATTTCAATCTCAGTAAATTTCTTTTCCATATTTAATACCACCGTGAATAATAAAACTAAATCCAAATGTAAACATTGGATAGAATCTTTCGTTTATTAGCAAGAAAATATTAATAGCCAGGAGGTACAGCAAAACCAAAAATAGCTTTTTGGCCAAAAACAGAAATATTCGTTTTTTTACCAAAAAGATAAATGATAGTAAATGTAATATCATTTAAAAGATTAATAACATCAATAAGTAATCTAGAATTTTGATTTTTAATCATTCAATTATTATACATCTTTACAAGCGAAAAATAAAGATAGCGGAGCATTCTCAGCTCTCAACAAGAATAAAAAAGTCCTTGTTTTGTTAAAAATATCTAATTTTTCTATGGTTTAATTTCGAGAGTGCAAATGGTTTCTACATGATAAGTCATTGGGAACATATCAACCGGTTGCACATCTTTAATATCGTATTTTTTTGTTAAAGTAATTAAGTCTCTTGAAAGAGTTGAAGGATCGCAAGAAATATAAATGATTTTTCTAGGTTTTAAGGTTAAAACACTATTTAGAAAATTCAAATCACTTCCATTACGTGGAGGATCCATAATCACCACATCAATCTTCTCCTTATTCGCTACAATTTTACGAATATATTCACTTGCGTCATCGCAAATAAATTCTACATTATTAATAGAGTTTACTTTTGCGTTCCTTATTCCATCTCTAATAGCTTCTTTTACAATTTCAACACTCAATACTTTCTTTACAGATTTGGCAGCAATTAAACCAATTGTTCCGATCCCACTATAAGCATCAAGAACTACATCTTCTTTATTCAAAGAGGCTAATTCAAGGGCTTTACTATATAGTATTTCACATTGAATAGGATTTATTTGATAGAAAGATTTACTAGAAATCTTAAAAGTTAAACCACATAAAATATCTTCAATAAAACCTTTTCCATATAAAGTTTCTTCTTTTTCACCCAATACAACATTGGTATGTCTTTCATTGACATTATTAATGATAGTGGTAATTTCTGGACAACGTCTTACTAGTTCTTTTACAAAATTATTTCGTCCTGTGAAAGTATCTTTACTAGTTACTAATACAACCATAATCTCTTTTTTATAATGGCTGGTTCTAATTAAAATATGTCTTAATAGACCAAATCCACTATCTTCATCATAAGGAGGCATCTTAAATGATGGCATTAATTGTTTTATAGTTTTAATAATTTTAGGAGCACGCAAATCCTCAATATAGCATTTGTCAATTGGGATTATTTCATGACTTTTTTCACGATAAAAGCCACTTATTATTTGTTTTTTGTAGTTGTATCCAAGTGGAACTTGAATCTTATTTCGATAGTTATATGGGTTTTCCATTCCAATTGTTTCTTTAACAATAGGTTTTTCAAGATGAGCAATTCTAACTAAATCATTTAATACTTTATTTTGTTTATATTTTAGTTGTGCCTTGTAGTTAAGTTGTTGAAATTGACATCCCCCACAGGCTGTACAAACCATACATTTAGGTTGTATTCGATCTTTTGAGGGATTATAGAGTTTTTTAATTTTCCCATAAGCCGCTCCTGCCCGATAATATTCGATTTCAATATCAGCTTTTTCGTGAAGAAAAAGACCATCAACAAAAACTATCAATCCATCATAAAAAGTAACGCCTTTCCCTTCGCTAGATAAATCGATACATTCAGCAGTAAAAATTTCTTTGTTCCTTTGTCTCATTAATAAATCTAATATCCATTAATAATATTATGATATAATATTATGGTATTTTATGTTAGTTAAATTAATAAATTCTCTGTTAACTAGTATTGTTTTATTTGCAAGCACTTTAGGTTTCTTTTTAAATTCAAATAGCAAAAACGTAGATAATTCCGATACTTTAAAAACCACTTATACGGTGGGGTTATTTGAACGAGAAGGCTTCTTTTCTGATGAGGTGAATACTTTTGGAGTGACCGAATATTATGGATATGCTGCTGATTTATTGTATAGTATAGAAGAAACTTCTGGATTAACTTTTAAGCCTGTTACTGGCAGCCATTCTGAACTATTAGAGAAATTAAGAACCGGTGAAATCGATATTCTTCCTGGTTTGTTAAACATAGAAGACCGAAATGATGAGTTTGATTTTTCTCAAGTTATTGGAACTTTATTTCCTGTTCTTCTAACTTCTCCTGAAAGAAATGATTTATTTGCTGATGATTTTGAAAATTTTGATGGTTTAAAAATAGGTTTTATCGATGGAGCTAAATCAAACGATCTTTTTTATGATCTTGCCAAAGAGTATAATTTTTCTTTTTCAGCCTATGAATACGAAAGTATTGCGGATGGAAAAACCGCTTTATTTGACAATGACATTGATTGCCTTTTCACCACCACTTTAATACGTCTAGATGGTTTTAAGGTACTTTCTATTTTAGATGGTTTAAATTATTATTTTGGGTTTACTAAAGGTTCAAATGCTTTGAAAGAGGCTTTTGATAACTCTATTAAAACCATACTAAAAACTGCTCCAGATTATTTTAGCGAACTATATAATAAATATTATTCAACAATCAATTTTGAAACCATTTTTGCTTTCACTAGGTCCGAAGAAGAATATATCCAATCACAAAAAAATAGTGTAATTAAATACTATTATCGAAGTAATTTTGCTCCTTATGAATATGAAGATGAAAGCGGAGAAATGAGGGGTCTCTCTCGTGATATTTTAGATAAAACTGCTGCTTATAGTGGTTTAGAGTTTGAATTCATTCCTGTTGATAATACTAGTCAATTAGGACCGGATGATTCATATGAGTATGATTGTTTTGGTAACTATTGCAACTCATTAACAACGATTGGTAATAGCAAATTTAAATCATCACCAACTGTTTTTTCTGATCCGCTAGTTGAACTTTTTGCTGAAAATAATAGCAAAAACGATAAAGTCGCAATATTGTCTTTTTTAAAGAATGATTCATTTAATTACATACGTCAAAACTATGATGTTGTAGAATATGATACAGTGCTTGATTGTTATAAAGCTGTTAAAAATAAAGAAGTTGGTTCACTCATCGTAACAAATTTAATAGCTAATTACTGGTCAAACAATATTATATATAAGAATTTTAATCGAATTGAAATTGATGCCTCGCTTGTTACAGGTTACAATGTTGGTATTAGTAATAGTGCCTCACCATATCTCTATTCGATTTTAACAAAAGTTGGAAAAAGGTTTTCAAGTGCAACGATTAATAACTTTGTGGAATCTTATAATACTCCTGATTTTATCTACACTCTTGTCGAAAAGATTTTTTATGACACCACCTTCCAATTTCAAACAATAATTACCTTGATAACAATTGAAGTAATTTTTGGTGTTATTATCGCTTATTCAATTCATAAACATAATTTTATTACAAATTCCTTTGTTGAAGGAACAAAAGTCTATAATCGAACATATTTCTTTTCTGAAACATCAAAGATGCTTAATAAATCAAAAAAGAATTTTGTTTTCGCTCTCCTTCAAATTGATCGATATCAAGTTCTTCATGCGACTTTCGGCGAAGAGGAAATTAAAAAATATATGTTTTCTATTATGGATTATGTTCAAGAACACTACATACATCGAAGCAATTTAAGATTTGGCTTAACCGATAACGATACTTTTGGATTCTGTTTTGAATATACTCCTGATAATATGGATTATTTTGCTCTCGCAAATAAGGAAATTAGCAAAATAATTTCCAACAATCTAGGATTTTTTCATGTTGGTTTTTATATTATTAAAGATAATACTCAAAAAACGTCATTTTATTATGATTACGCTAAATTAGCATTAGAAAAAGCCCAGATTAATAACACACAAAATGTTAATTTTGCTTTTTACGACGAATCATTTATTCAACAAATTCAAATCAGTAATTATTATGTTAAAGAGTTGCCTCGTGCTTTAAAAGAACATGAATTTCAAATATATTTGCAACCTAAAGTTAGAATTAAAGATGGAAAAATTATTGGTGCTGAAGCACTAGTTAGATGGAACCACCCTGTTGAAGGTTTAATTTCTCCTGGAAAATTCGTTCCAATCTTCGAGAAGAACGGCATGATAGTAAATATTGATAAATTAATATGGGAGATTACCTGCGATTTTATTAATAAAAATCATAACAAATTCAAATGGAAGGTTCCAATTAGTGTTAATCTTTCTCGTAGTGATGTTTATTCGTTTAGAATTTTTACTTATATCTTAGATTTAGTTAAAAAATATAATATTTCGCCCGATGAATTGAGTTTTGAAATTACTGAATCTTTATATTCAGAAAATCCTCAATTAATTAATAATTTAATCAATAAATTACATTCTGCAAATTTCAAAGTCAGTATGGATGATTTTGGAAGTGCATATTCGTCTTTGAATATTTTAAAAGATTTGCCGGTTGATGGTTTAAAGATTGATTTAGCCTTTTTAAGAGGAACTGAATGGAATTTATTTGATAAAAATACCAAAATTAAACGAGCTGAATATATTATTAGTGCGGTAGTTAAGATGGCTCACTCACTTGATATGGCTTGTATTTGTGAAGGTGTAGAAACTAACGAACAACTCGAACTTATAAAACGAGCTAACTGCGAAAATGCTCAAGGATATTTATATAGTAGGCCAGTGCCAGTAAATGTTTTCTTATCAATGTTAGAAAAGGGGTATCTATATGGAAAAGAATAATAAATTTATTAGTGTCTTAAAATGTCTTTTCTTTGGAGACAAAGATATACATTTCATTATTAAAAACGATAAATATTGTTCGAAAATCAATTATCAATCCTTATTAATTGTATCTCTGGTTTCAGCTTTATTAACTTTATCCCTCTTTATTGTTGGTTTTTTTAATACTTATTATCATGATCAATTAATTCTTAATGGGGTTTATTTCTTAATTTGTGCTTTAATTTTCTTTTTTTGTCTCTTCTTTTTGAAAAAGAATTTAAAGTATGTCTTGGTAACTTTTTTCGGGTTTGCCTTAGTTGCTTACGCTTACGCTTTAATCTCTTCTTTAGTTTACAATGAAAATGAGGCTGCTTTGGCTATCTATCTCTTATTGGTTATCATTCCATTTTTGGTTTTTACTATATCACTACTTAACTACATAGCTACTGGGGTTGTTTCAGTAATTTATATTATCTCTGTTTTTTATTTAAAAAGTACACCTATTGCTATAAGAGAATCTATCATTACTGTTTTGGTTTTCTTTCTTAGCAACATTATTTCCTCAATTACTATTTACCAAAAAGTGACTAGTTTGAAAATTAATTTAAAAGTTACACAAGAAAGCGATACCGATTCGCTTACTGGACTTCCAAATAAACGAAGCATTACTTTAAAACTGGCTGAATATTCAAAGGCAGATGCAAAAGAATATTTATCTGGTGTAATCATGTTAGATCTTGATTACTTTAAAGCATATAACGATCATTATGGTCATCTAAAAGGTGACCAAGCTCTTTGTCTTGTTGGCAATTCACTCGAAGAAATAAGTAAAAAATATCAAATTTTTATTGGCCGATATGGTGGCGAAGAGTTTGTTTGCTTTGTTAATTTTATCAATCTTAATAACATTAAACATATCGCTGAAGAAATTAAATGTAGCATTAAAAAACTTGAAATTGAATTCGCTAATTCTCCTGATGAAAATACTAAATATTTAACGATTTCCTATGGAATTGCTATAAGAGATTTAGAAGATGATCCTCTCGATGTTTTAAGTAATGCTGATATTGAATTATATAAGGCGAAACAAAAAAATAAGATCGGTTTTTATTCCTATTCTAATTATGATTAGTCATTAGATTTTGAACGTATTTAACTTCTAAAACTGTATCTAATCTTGGGAAAAGATTCTCGCCTTTATTAACATGCTTATTATCTAACATTTTAGTGTTTAAAATATTGTTATAATCAGTGTCTACTTCTGATAGGCCAAGTTGTTTATAGATTTCTTTTGATTTATTAACAAGGACTGGCTCAAGTAATTTGCCACAAACAAATAAAATATAGGCTAAATGTGCCATGGTTGATTTTAGTTCTTGTGTTTTTGTTTCATCTTTTGCTAGTACCCATGGTGCACTATCATCAATATATTTATTTGTGTCGCTTAATAACTGCATTACTTCAGCAAAAGCTTCACTAATATGTAAATCATCTAGATAATTTTCATAGTTTTTTACACAAGAAATAATTTTTTGATCAAGAGTGCTATCTCTTTCGGTAGAGCTTGAAAATTCGGGTACGATTCCATTAAAGTATTTAACTATCATCGCAACACTTCGTGAAAGGAGATTGCCAAGGTTGTTTACTAAATCAACATTTATACGATCAATAAATTGTTCGGGGGTAAACGTTCCGTCTTGCCCAAAAATAATATCTCTTACAAGATAATATCGTAAAGCATCCACACCATATCTTTCTATTAATGGGAAAGGAGAAACTACGTTTCCTCTAGACTTGGACATTTTGCCATCTTTCATCATTATTAAGCCATGAACAAAGACTTTATCTGGTAATCTTACACCAAGCGATAAAAGAAATTCAGGCCAGTATATAGTGTGAAATCGAGTAATATCAGCTCCAATTACATGAATAATTTCTGAATCTTCGCTAGCCCAAAATTTTTGGTATAAAGAATCATTTTTGGTGCCATAACCCAAGGCACTTAAATAGTTAAATAAAGCGTCTAACCAAACATAAGCCACGTGTCTTTTATCTTCTTTAATTGGTACGCCCCAACTAAAAGAAGTTCTGGAAACACAAAGATCGGTTAAACCAGGTTTAATAAAAGTGTTTAACATCTCTAATTTTCGATTTTCAGGATAAATAATATCTGGTTTATCATAATACTTCATGAGGTCAGGAAGATATTTTTGAGTTTTAAAGAAATAAGCTTCTTCAGTAGCTCTTTCAACAGGACGATGACATTCTGGACATAAATGATCTTCACCAACTTGAGTGTTTGTCCAAAAAGATTCTTCCTCAAAACAATACCAACCTTCATATTTTGATAAATATACATCATCATTTTTTAACATATGTGTAAAAGCGTTTTGGACACATTCAATATGTCTTTCATCAGTTGTTCTAATAAAATCATTGTTAGAAATGTCCATAGCTTTCCAAAGTTCTCTAAATTTCTCAACCATTCCATCGACATAAGCTTTTGGTTCAAGCCCGGCAGCTTTCGCTTTTTTCTCAATTTTTATTCCATGTTCGTCAGTTCCAGTCAAAAAATAGCATTCAAAATGTCGCATCCTTTTATATCGAGCAAACACATCACATAAGGTCGTGCAATATGCATGCCCGATATGAGCGTTACCAGAAGGATAGTAAATTGGAGTAGTAATATAAAATCTTTTCTTTGCCATATATGAGTCTCCCAAAAATATTTAACGTTTCTTATTATATCAAATTTAATGCTTATTACCTATTAGATAAAGATAATCAAATTAGTAACTTTCTTGTTTTTTACAATTATTTATCTGTTTTTTGTTAAGACACCTTGACTAAATGACCTATAATATAATCAACCATTTAGGTTCCCTTTATAACGGAAAACGAATCAGCCCATCTGATTCGTTTTTCTATTTTAGACAAATAAAAAACATAATCAATGAAGATTATGTTTTAAATTTTCTTAAAAACGATTACTTCTTTTCGTTCTTGTCTTCTAAATGATACTTCTTATTGAACTTGTCGACACGGCCATCTGCTTGGGTAAATCTTTGTTTACCAGTATAGAATGGATGGCAATTTGAGCAAGTATCAACACGAATTTCATCAAGAGTTGATTCAGTTTCAAATGTATTACCGCAAGAAATGCAGGTAACCTTACATTTGTGATACTTTGGATGAATGTTTTCTTTCATTTTGATTACTCCTTCCGCCTTGATCTACTATAATTCGATCAAAGAAAGCACGTGCAATTATTATATTAGTTAAGTTTTCAATAATCAAGAATAAGTTGTCGCTAGAAATCCTATATGTTTTGAATATTTAGGTATGTTAATGAAATAAATGTAAAACATACTTTACATAAAACTAAGAAAATTGCTTTTAAATTATTGTTTTTAGTATAAAATCACCAATATGGAGGTTAAAAATGATTAACAAAAATTTAGCAAAAGATATTCTAAATCTCGCTTTATCTACTGGTGGTGATTTTGCGGAAATATTTTTTGAAATAAAACATTCATCTTTAATTCAACTTGAAGGTGAAAAAGTAGATAATGTTGGAGAAATTGAAATCACAGGCGTTGGCATCCGAATTCTTAAAGATTTAAGAAGTGTTTATGGACATACCAACGATTTATCTAAAAAGAACTTACTTGATCTTGCAAGCAAGTTATCGAAATCTTTTGATTCAAAACAAGTTGTTGTAGTTGATAATTTATCTAATGTTCATGTAAAAAAGAATAATAAACCTATTGAATCGTATAAGGATTTAAAGAAAGAAACCGTTATTGCTTTGCTCAAAAAAGTCAGTAATGTCGTTTCTTCTTTCGATAAACATATTGTGCGTGTTGTAACGATGTTCATGGCAAATTATCAAGATATCGTAATCTATAATTCAAAAGGACAAATTTTCAAGGACCATCGAGAACATGGTCGTATGATGATACAAAGTATTGCTAGTGAAAATGGCAAAATTGAAACAAGATTTGATGGACCTGGAACGCAAAAGGGATGGGAGTATTTTGCATCTGAACTTAATGTTTTGGCTTTAGCAAAAGCAAATGCTCAAAAAGTCATCATGATGCTTGGCGCTAAAGAATGTCCAGCTGGAAAATTCCCAGTAATTATCGGAAATGGTTGGGGTGGAGTTATTTTCCATGAAGCTTGTGGACATCAACTTGAAGCTACAGCTGTTGCTAAAAATTTATCCGTATTTTCAGGAAAAATGGGTGAAAGTATCGCAAACCCAATAGTCAGTGCTTATGATGATGGAACCATTCCAAATGAATGGGGTTCAAATAATATTGATGATGAAGGCGGACAATGTAAGAAAAATTTACTTATTGAAAACGGAATTTTGAAAGGTTACTTAGTCGATCCGTTTGGCGCTCGTAGAATGAAAGGCTTTGAATCGAATGGCTGTTCAAGAAGAGAATCTTATAAGTATGAACCTACTAGTCGTATGAGTAATACGTATATTGCGCCAGGAAAATCTACTCCTGAGGAAATCATTAAAGCTACTAAACTTGCTATTTATGCTGTTTCATTTAATGGAGGATCAGTGGATCCTTCAACAGGTGAATTTAATTTTGGTTGCAGTGAAGCTTATTTAGTTAAAGATGGAAAGATTGTTATGCCTCTTAGAGGAGCTACTCTAATTGGAAAGGCTTCCGACATCTTAAAACATATTGATATGGTTGGAAATGATCTTGCTTTAGGACAAGGTAATTGTGGCTCAGCAAGTGGTTCGGTTCCAGTAAATGTTGGTCAACCAACTATTAGAATTGATGAAATTATTGTTGGTGGAGCAGGAGGAGACATAAATGAACTCTAAAAATTTCTTTGAAAAAGCAAAATTAGTTGGAATAACTGATGCAGAATTGTCGTTTAATGATACATCTGAATTGAATATTTCTTTATTCCATAAAGAGATTGATAGTTATTCTATTAGCAATCAATCGGTTATTCTTGCAAGAGGTATCTATAAAGATAAGCTTGGATTTGCAACGACAGAAGATGTTACAAAAAACAATATTGATTTCTTAATTGATGGTATTAAATCCACCGCTTTTTTAATTGAGAAAGTTGAAAAACCTATCATTTTTAAAGGCAGCGAAAAATATCACAAAAAGAATTTATTTAATAAAGAACTTGCATCTTGTAGTGTTGATGAAAAATTAGCAAAACTTCATGAACTTGAAGATATTGCTTATTCTTTAGACAAAAGGATTACAGAAGTTCAAGTAAGTTATAGCGAATCTACTAATGCTAGTGAGTTAGCTAATAGTAATGGCTTAAAATTAAAACAAAAAAATAATTACTATTATTATTTCCTTAGTGTTGTTGCTAAAAATGGAGAAGAAACAAAATCAAATTACGATTTATTTCTTGATGCAGATTTTACAAAATTTAATCCAAGAGAACTTGCAACAAAGGTTGTAGAAGAAGTCTTAACTAAATTTAATGGTACATCAATAAAACCAAAAGCCTATAAAGCTGTTCTTAATCAACATACTGTTGCTGATTTAATGACGGCTTTAATTAATACACATACTAATGCAGAAAACGTTCAAAAGAAAACCTCATTATTTATGGGGAAACTGAATCAACAAGTTTTATCCAAAAAGATCACTATTGAAGAGAGACCACTAGATAAGAATTGTTTCTTCTCTTATTTTGATGATGAAGGCGTTGCAAAAGAAAATCTTAAAATCATTAATAAAGGGGTTTTAAGTACTTATCTTTACAATTTAGAAACCGCTCAAAAAGATCATGTCGAATCTAACGGAAATGCTACTAGAACAAATACCAAAATTGGCATATCCGCTTCTTCTCTCGTTTTAAAACCAGGAAGAATGAGTGAAGACGAATTAATTAAAAAAGTAGGAAATGGAGTTTATATATCTTCTATTACTGGCTTACATGCTGGTCTCAATCCTTCTTCTGGTGATTTTTCTCTTGAGGCAGAAGGTTATCACATTGTTGATGGAAAAAAAGCCGGAGCTCTTTCGTTAATTACCGTAAGTGGAAACCTTATAAAAGTTTTTAACGATGTAATTGGAGTTGCAAATAACTCGCTACTATTAACCTCTTCAACTACTACTCCTTCTATCGCAATCAAAAATTTAAAGGTTAGTTCATAATCTAAATTTAAAATTTAAAGCACTCCATTCTTAGTATCATACTTGGAATGAGTGCTTTTTATTTTCTAAGAAAATACTTATGTTTCTTAACCTCTGTTCAATGTTTTAAAAAATTGTTTGTGATATTATATTATCATGCAGAAACAAAAGATTTATTGGTTTGTTCAACAGCTCCATAACATTGGTGGTACGGAGATGGTAACAATTCAAATTATTAACATGCTTAGTAAAGATTACGACATTCATTTAATGGTGTTATCAGAAAAAGCTGGTGAGCCTTTATATAAGACAAATCCCGAAGTAGAAATAACTTATCTTGGTGTACCAAAAGAATGTTGTCAATTTGATAAGAATTTTTATTCTTTAGCTGGTGATGGTCATATTTTCAAGGCTATCGGATTATTTTTTAGAACAATCCATATCTTTACATTTGGTAGTAGAAAATATAAAAAAATAATTGATAAAATGACATCTAAAGAAGACATCCTTATAATGTCATCCGAAGAATTATTTTTGTTTGCACCAAAAGATCGTTTTGTTTATAAACACTTTCACTATAATTCAAAATTATATAAGCTTCCAATGTCTAGATTTATTCGTTTCTTTGCACGCAAACCAAATTTTACTATCTATCTTTCAAATTCAACAATGAAAGCTTTAAACCCAAAGAACAAAAATTGTACTTATATCTATAATCCAACAAGATTTTCTCGTGTTTTAAATGAAGACTATCACAATAATAATTTAATTTTTGTTGGTCGCTTTGAATTACAAAAAGATCCAATGTTTTTATTAAAAGCGATGAAGGAAGCTGATGAATTGAAACTCGATTATAAATTAACAATTTATGGTAACGGATCTTTACGAAAAGAAATGGACAAATATATTAAAGATAATCATCTAAGTAAAATTACAATTATTGATAATTGTTTTGATTTAAAGCCTCATTATCTTGAAAGTGATTTATTATTATCAACCTCTGTTTATGAAGGGTTTCCTTTAGTTACAATTGAAGCAAATTCCTTATCTTGTCCTGCCTTATGGCTTGATATTAAAGATCCAACTGAAGATATGATTATTCCTGGTCTTAATGGTTATGTAGTATATAAACGTTCACCAAAAGTATATGCCCAAAAATTGAAGGAAATTTTAGACGATAAAGAACATTTAATATCGATGAAAAAAGCTTCTTATGATTTTTCCGAAAAATATTTAGAATCAAAAGTGTATGGAAAATGGCGAACCTTGTTTGATTCACACAAAGAGAGGATTAAGAAATGAAAGTTTTATTACCAAAATCAAAATCAATAAGTAATAGTGGAATTGGAAGAGCAATTTCTCAACAAGAAACTAATTTAAAACTGAATAATATAGAGATTACAAAAAATCTAAATGATGCAGATATTGTTCATATAAATTACTATTTTAATCATTGTTATAGAATTTTTAAGAAAGCAAAAAGAAAGGGTATTCCTGTTGTTATTCATGGGCACTCCACTATTGAAGATACTAGAATGTCTTTTAGATTTTGGCACCTTCTTCTCCCTTTTATTACTCATAATTTTTTGAGATTTTATAGAAGAGCAGATTTAATTATTACTCCAACCGAATACAGCAAGAACCTTATTAAAGGATATAAGGGGGTAACTCAAAATGTTATTGCTATAAGTAATGGAATAAACCTAGATAACTATAAAAAAGAAAACGCTGATATTGAAGGATTTAAAAAAATTACTGGTGTTACCGATAGTGATATCGTGATTATGTCTATTGGCTTTCCTTTTGAACGTAAAGGTATTATTGATTTTATTGAAATTGCTAAAAGTTTCCCTGAATATAAATTTGTTTGGTGTGGAGATTTGAATTTTCTATTACGAACACATAATGTTAATCATGCAATTGCAAGACGTCCAAAAAACGTTATTCTTCCAGGTTTTGTTAATTCAAGTGTAATTAAAGGTGGTTTGTATTTATCTAAACTATTCTTTTTCCCTTCGCTAGAAGAGACCGAAGGAATCGTTGTTCTCGAAGCCTTAGCTACGCATACTCCACTATTGATTAGAGATATTGGAGTATATAAAGATTGGCTTCAAGATGGCGTAAACTGTTATAAAGGTAAAAATAATGAAGAGTTTATTAGCAAAATAAAATATATTTTAGCTCATGATAATCAATTAATAACAAAAAACGGTTATCAAGTAGCTCTTCAAAGAAGTTCAAAAGACACAACAAAAGAGATCATTGAGATCTATAATTCATTATTAAATAACAAAAAATAACAATAACTATACTAGTTATATTACTTTTTAATATCGTTTAAGATATACAAAATTCCAATCGTTTTTGGTCCGCAATGTGAACAAACTGTACAACCAGCTTCAGTAATATGGATGTTTTTTGGGTCCATGTATTTTGAAATTCTATCGTAAATATATTTATCCATTCCCTCAATTCTTCCACTATGAGTAATAAATAAACAAGATGTATCAATAAAAGGAAGATCTTCCAAAAATTCATTAATTTGCTCATCAACCGCTTTTTCATAACTACCACGTGGTTTTTTATAAACAACTAATTTACCATCAATCATTTTGGCAATTGGATGAATGTGTAGAGCATGAGCAACCAACATTGTCATTCCACTACATCTTCCTCCACGATATAAGTAAGTTAATGTTTCAATGCAGAATTTTGTACTAACAAAAGGAACAAGAGCATTCACTTTGTCATATATTTCTTTAACATTTAAGCCTTGATCACGATACATACACATTTTTAAAACTAATAATCCAGTTCCTGAAGAAAGGTTTCCACTATCTAAAACCATTATGCGACCAGCAGGAAATTCTTTACTCGCTATAACGGCATTTTGATATGTCGAAGATAATTTACTTCCAATTCCAGTAAAAATAATGTCGTATCCTTTATCAATAAATTGTTTAAAAGCAATAACAAATTCAGCGACATTAACTCCTCCAGTTTTTGGGGTCACACCGCCACTTTCTTCAACTTTATTATATAGTGTCTCAGAGTCAATATTGACTCCATCAAAATAATCAAAAGGGTCATCCTTAAAAGCAACATGTAAAGGGATTATTGAAATACCATTACTTTTTATCAAATCTTCTGATAAATCGATAGTGCTATCTGCAAAAACTTTAACTTTATTCATATACATAATCTCCAAAGAATATTATACATAAAAATTACGGAATTTTATCTTTTATTTACTCTCTTAATAGTTTAGTTAAAAAGGTATATATATCGCCCTGCTTTTAACCTAATTTACCTTTTATTCTATTAAAAAGCTATTGCTTTATTAACAATATAATATAAATTTGCTAAAATATTAGTACAAAAGAGGAAGTAATATGAAACTTCAAAATGGAACGAAGAAGACTCGCCAGATTTGGACCGATTTTAAGAAGTTTATCTCACGTGGTAGTGTCGTTGATATGGCAATAGGCGTTATTATGGGCTCGGCTTTTGGAGCTATTGTCACCGCTGTTGTTAACATTTTACTTAGTTTATGTACTTGGGGCGTTCCTGGTGGAATTAATGGCTTAATTACTGTGTTGCCTGCTATTAATGATGCTCAAGCTGGTGTTGCTGGTATTGGCCAAACTTTTGCTGATACTGATCTTGCATCAATGGCGGAAATTTATGCTAAAAATAATAATTTAACTATTGATACATCAAGTGCAACCGATTTAATTAATGTCGAAAATACTTTAAAAGGCCTCTATACCTTACATGGTACGACCTATTTTTATAATCAATCGGCTTTAATTAATTGGGGTTCTTTAATTACTGCGGCTATTGATTTTTTGATTATTGCTCTTGTTCTTTTTACTATTTTAAAGATTTTTAGTTATCTTAAGAATCGAAAAGCACAATTTGAAGCTAAAGAATTAGAAAAATATTATCGTGCTAATCCAAGCGAAAGACCAGCTCCAGTTGTTCCAGGAAAACCTGCTGTTACTGAAATTGATTTATTAACTGAAATTCGTGATCAATTAAAAACACAAAACGAAACCAAGAAACCTAAAAAAGAATAGTTTTGTTATTTAATAAACTTAAAAAGCTTTCTGTGTTAGAAAGCTTTTTTATTTCTTTTCTCGCTTGATAAAGACTAGGTTAGGTTCTTGTATTGTGACTTTTACATAATCAGGAATCGATTTAGTTAAAAAGACATTTGAACCAATAATGACATGATTGCCGATAATTGCTTCTCCCCCAAGAATTGAAGCACCACTATAAATTGTAACGTGATTTCCTATTGTTGGATGACGTTTTACTCCATGCAACTTATGACCACCCGATAAAGAAAGGGCACCGAGAGTAACACCCTGATATATTTTGCAAAAATCACCAATTGTTGTGGTTTCGCCTATTACAATTCCTGTTCCGTGATCAATCATGAAATGACGGCCAATTGTTGCTCCTGGATGAATATCGATACCAGTTAGATAGTGAGATTCTTCACTAATTAATCGCGCAGCTGTTTGGAAATTTTGTACGTATAAAATATGAGCAATTCGATGATAAAATGTTGCTTTAAATCCTGGATAAACGGATATAATCTCCTCGATTGAATCGGCAGCTGGATCGCCATCAAAAATCGCTTTCGCATCATCATCAAGAATATCTTTCAAAGATTTAAATTTGTCTAGAAACTCTAAGGCTTTGGTTTTGTCATCAAAAATATATCTAGTATATAGATCAACAATTTTATCATCAACTAAAGTAGTTTTATTACATTCCCCATAGATACCAGGATACATATATCTTTTTAATGTATCTACTAGTTCAAGAATTCCTTCTTTATTTGGGAAATTTTTACAATTTAGTTCCATGAATATCTTTCTCCGGTATCTGGTAAAATAACAACGATTTTTTTCTTATGAAGTTTATCATTCTTAATGGTATTAATTGCACCGCAAAGTGATGCTCCACTTGAAATTCCTACTAGTAAACCCTCTAGTTTTGTAATACATTTAGCCCAATAGATTGCATCATCATCTTTTACCGTAATCACTTTATCAACAAATTCGCTTTTAAAATTCTCTGGTATAAAATTTGCTCCTATACCTTGTATTTTATGTTTACCAGCATGTCCTTCAGTAATTAATGGTGATGAAGCTGGTTCAATACCAATAATTTTAGTAGAAAGTTTGTGTTCTTTATAAAACTTACCAATTCCACTTATTGTTCCGCCAGTTCCAATTCCAGCAAAAATATAATCTAGATCATTAATATCTTGGTGAATCTCTGGAGCTGTATGTAAATAATGAGCCATTAAATTTGCACTATTACTAAATTGTCCGGCAATAAGAGAGTTTGTCATGTTTTTATGCATTTCTTCAGCTTTTTCAACGCACTCTTTCATTCCTCCATCAACGAGAATCAATGTTGCATTATAATCTTTCATCAATTCTTTTCTTTGTTCGCTCATGGTAGAAGGCATTATAATTATGACTTTGTTGCCATAATAATTTCCTAGGGCACTCAAAGCAATACCCGTATTTCCACTAGTTGGTTCAATAATAACAGTATCTTTATTAAATAAACCTTGTGAAATATAAGTTTGAATCATATTTAAAGCTGCACGATCTTTAATCGAGCCAGCAGGATTTTGCTTTTCTAATTTGCCATAAATTTCACAATCTGTATGTATAGCATCTTCTACTTTATGGAAACGAACAAGGGGCGTATGCCCAATCAATTCAATTATTGAATCATAAATCATTTTAGTATGTAACCTCTAAATCCTTATTTTTCTCTTTTACAAAAGCTACGGTTTTCTTTAATAATTTCTCTTCATAATCCTTGCTAGAAACCATCTCTTTGTCTAAAGCTTTTTTAACTTTGTGTAATTGATTTTCACATTCACTATTACTTTTTTCGGCTAAACCATAATAGAGAATTGCTGTTCTAATAGTCAACATTGTGTACTCACTCTTTAAATAAAATAAGTCTTTTTCATTAAAAGAATCATAAACTTTCTTAGCTTCATCAACACTAATATATAAAATAGTCATGTTAAGTTTATAAACTTTTGCGATGACTCTGGTTTCGAAAGAAACCTTACTTTCAGTATTAACTATTTGATCGACTAACTTCATGGCTTCTTGATAGTTATCAGTTTTTAAATAATTTCTAACACTAGCTAGATTGACTCTAGCAGTAAAATCAGTAATTTCATTAAATGTTTTATAAGAAGTTACTTCTTTTTTCATAAATTCATCAGATTGAATTTTTAATAAAACATTATAAGCTTCAACGTTTATTTTTTTATTAAGAAGAACTAAACGATATCCATCAGTCATTGTATCTAGTTTCGCTGGCGTATAGTCATAAATGAAAAGCATTCCACCAATAGTTACCAAGATAAGCTGAAAATATTTAAGAAAATCTAATGGGTTTTGACCGGTTTTTGGCTTAGTAATAAAAACATAAGCAACAACCAAAATTGCTACTTCAATAGCAAATAAAATTAGTGGAGATAAAACAAAAGGAATTGGGTTGCTTTTTTCGCTCTCTGGAGAAATTAAGGTTTCACCAGTTAAACCATCAAAATTCTTAGGGAATTTGAATTTGAAAACGTTTTTCTTTTTTTCGGCAGAATAAACTTTATAAAAACAAAAACCAACAACATTTACAGATAGGATTGTATATTTTCCAATTTTAGCGCCAATTACGTGGGCTACTTCAAAAAGTATAACCTCTAAAATAATCGAAATTAATAGACAAACTAATAAATATACTGCTACGTTCCATCCATTTATGCTTGTAACAGAACGAAAGGCAGGGTTAATAATTGCAAAACCAACTATTGCGGCCACCGCAATCATGAGTATATAAACGATAAAGCTAATCGCATCTTCTTTTAACATATAAATCTCTCCTTACTCAGAATCATCTGACGTGTATAGTGAATAAGAAATTTACTAATTAATATTATCACAAAATCAATATAGAGACTACTTTTATGCAATAATATTTTGATATTTTCTAATCACTGTTTTTAAAATATCATCATTAAATAATAACGAAATCTTTTCAACTCCTTCTTGAACACTATATTCGCCCAAGGAAAAATAATATAAGCATTGTTCACAAATTGCTCGGCTATAGAAACGAGCAATCTCTTTCTTATCATTAATTTTTAAATTGTAACGATCAAGGATTTTAACTAAAGCAAAATTAACATAATTACTTAAAAAATCTTTTAGTACTTCGTTAGCATTGCTTTTTGCTATTGTAGTGTTAAATAATTGATCTTTATAAAGAAAAACAAAAACAGCATTAACAATAGAATTAATATTGTTGTCGTAAAAATCACTTACTTTTTTATAGCAATAAATTGAATAGATTACATCGTAGATATTTTTAAAATGATAATAGAATGTTTGTCTTTTTATATTAAGCGTACTACAAATAGTATTAACATCTATTTCATCAAATTCATAACGATCAAGTAATTTGATGAAGGTATCTTGAATCTGTTTTTCGGTATTAATCATTTTTTAGCCCCTTTCTTTTTTTAATGTATCTAATAAGTGCTGGCAATTGATAGTAGATTAAAGAAACTACTATAAATATTGCTAGTGTTATACAAATCTGGTAAGCAATATCAGTAAAATGAAGTTTTAAATCAATTCCTAATATATTAAATCCCGAAATATAAGTGAAAACAAACATCGCACCGGTAGCAATTATCGATCCAACAAATACTATCCAACGATACCAATCGAGAGGAAAACACACTTCAAAAAGCGAAACAAAGCTTGTAATAGCCATGAAATAAACAGCAACCGTAACATTTTCGCGTTCACTATAGCCATTTTGGTGTCCGTATAAAGATAGTAAAACCACACAAATAGCAATTAATACACCATTAAACATGGCGGCTCTAAAAATGTTTCGTAAAAATCCACCCTTAACAATTTCGTTGTTATTCTTTTCAAGAGCCAAGAAGAAGCCAGCAATACCAATACAAACGACGTCCCAACCATAAAAGTGTTGAGGTAAGAATGGAAAGGTTGCTCCTATTGTCATACTAGTAATCAAGAAATAAACATTAATTAAAATAGCAAAAACTGTTTTAATTAAAAATAAGGAACATATACGTTGAAGATTATTAATGATTCGTCTACCTTGAGAAATTACGTTTGGAATTGAGGCAAAATCATTTGTATAAAGAATAATATTGGCTATATCTTTTGCTGCTTTCGAAGCGGCACCAATTGTAATTCCAACGTTACTAGCTTTTAAGGCGAGTAAATCATTAATTCCATCACCAAACATACTAACGACATGATCATTATATTTAAGTGTTTCAACTATCAGCTCTTTTTGTTCTGGAGAAACACGCCCAAAAATATTATATTCAAGTGCGGCTTTTTTAACTTCTTCATCACTTAGACCAGCAAGAGAGATATATTTATCGGTATTTTTAACACCAACAAGCGATGCAATTTCTTTCACTGTAAGTTCGTTATCACCACTAATTATCTTTATATCAACATTGTTTTTGATAAACCATTCAATAATATTTTTAGCGTTTTCTCTAATACAATCTTGTAAAAGAATAAGACCAACAGCAGTAAGGTCGTTTGGTGATTTTCTCTCCTTAATAGTGTCTTTTGAAAAACCAACCACTAAAACTCGATACCCTCTACTACTATATTCATCAACCGCTTGTTTTATTTCTTCATTATTCTTTAAAGGTACAAAACCATAAGCACCAACGGTGATGGTTCCAATTTCTGATAAAGTTGCTGAAGAATATTTATTATGAGAATTAAATGGTATAGAAAGAACCTTTGCAAATATTTCCTTTTTATTAAAATAGCGCTCCAATCCAAGAGCTGTATAATTTGTTTCATTAATTGCAAAATTAAAACTCGACATAATAGCATCAAATTTGGCTTTTGAAAAAGGTGAAGAATCAAAAAGAATCGTATCATAAACCGACATAGTTCCGTCAGTAATAGTTCCAGTTTTATCAATACAAAGCGTGTCAACACGGGCCAAAGTTTCAATTGAATACATATCTTGAACTAAAACTTTTTTACTGCTTAAATCAATGACACCAACCGTAAGAGTAGTAGAAATTAATAGATACATACCAGAAGGAATCATTGAAATTAAAGAACCAGCAATTGGTGCAAAGTTTCTTAAGAATAATTCCCAACTACTAAAAGCTTCGTCTCTAAAACCTTTAGAAATGGCTGTTGCGGCACCAAGAGATAAAACTATTAAAGTAATAATTTTAAATAACCTATTGAGTTGCAAATACATCGAAGATCGTGGTGTTTTATAATCTTTAGTTTTTGCTTGGATTTTATAGGCATAATTATTTTTGCCGACAGCATTTACTTTTACAAAAACTTCACCACTTAATATATAACTTCCGCTAAGCAATTTTTTCCCAGCAATTTTGTTTAATGGCAAAGATTCACCAGTTAAATTAGCTTCATCAACTTCTACTTCGCCACTTAAAATATCAGCATCGCAAGGAACTTGATCACCGCTTTTTAGATGCAATATATCATCAAGGACGATAGAATCAACACTGATTTTTATTGTTTCCCCGTTTCTAACGGTTTCAATTTTGCTTTCGTTGATTAAAGAAAGTTGATCTAGTTTTATTTTCGCCCTTAAATCTTGAACTAGTCCAATAACAGTGTTTGCAATAACTACAATTAAAAAGAAACAATTCAAAAACTCATTAGCAGCTAAAAGAAATCCGCCTATCGCAAAAAGTAAAACGTTATAGAATGTGAAAACGTTTCTCACAACAATATCGAAATATTGTTTCTTGGTTTGATCTTTTACCTTGTTTACCAGCCCTTCTTCTTTTCTTTTATTAACTTGAGAAAAAGTCAATCCGGTTTGATAATTTGGGTAAAATCTTTCAATTTCTTTGATTTCTTTTTTTCTTTTCATACTTATTCAGTTCTTAAAGCTGTAACTGGATCTTTCTTGCTGGCAATTCTTGATGGAATTAAACCGCTTATTAACGTTAACACAATTGAAATTCCTACTAACAATAATACATGAAAGAGACTAAGGTCGGCAATATTTCCTAAATTATAATCAGGATACCTATGATTAAGAATTTGATTGATAGGGATAGTTATTAAATAACTAACTGCACATCCAATAATTCCACTAACTCCACCAATAATAGTTGATTCGGCTTCAAATAATCTTCCAACATCTTTTTTACGAGCGCCAACTGCTCTTAAAATACCAATTTCTTTGGTACGTTCTAATACTGATGTATAGGTAATTATTCCTGTCATAACACAACTGACTGCTAGTGAAATACTAGCAAAGATTATTAATACGATCGATATGACGGTAATCATTTGTCCAATTCCGCTTGTTAAATCACTAACAAAATCAACATAGTTAATTTGTTCGCTTTCACTATGAGCATGGTATTTATCTGTGAGATCGGTTGAGATTACATTAAATTCATCAAGAGCTTTTTTAAGTTCGCTTTTGGTTTTTAAATCTTTTGGAAAAATAACAACATTATTAATTAAAGTGTATGAGTTTGCATAAGCAAATATTGCTACTAAATCATTAACAGCTTTGGTAATATCTCCATTATTATATTCTGATAAAATGTCTTTAATATATTGGGTGATAAATTCACTATTTGTTAGTCCATTTTCCCTTAAACTTTGTGGAATAATATCGGCTCCAAATTTTTGTGCGGCTGTCAAATAGGAATAAACACTAGTATATGGCTCGGAAATGTTTTCTAAGCCTATAAATGATAAATATTTTAGTAAAGTATTATTGAGGTTTGTCATTAGCAAGGTAGTTGAGGTTGCGTTTGTAATATCTTTAAGCGCTTCATTAAGAAGCATTGCAAAGTTTCCTTTACCTAAACCATTCGTGTTTTTAATAATTATTCCATTGATATAATCATCATCAATTGTATTCTTCTCATTTTCAGCAACAATTTCAGTTTGTAGAGATTTCAAATAACATAAACCTAAAGTCATTAAAGGAACTGTTGTTGTTTTCTTTGGACGTAAAATCCCCACAATTTTTAATTCTTTACCACTTGATGCATTGTTATATAAATTAGTTACGTCATTAATAGCATATTCTTTTAATGTTCTGGCGTTATTATCACCATCGGTCATCGAATATGTTCCTTCAAGATTATAGAGTTCTTGATTTGAAAACACTTTAAATTTCTTGTTTTTAATATCTTTATCAAATGACAATGGTTTAACTTTAGTATCTAAAGAAGAATCTTGAACTTCACTAGAGTCATCGTTAACATTATAAAAACCTAATTTTTGCAAAACATTGAAGTTTATACAGTTGTTTGCATCAACAACTAACACTAATTGACTGTCGTTGGCTGGATATTCTCCATCAATTAAATCATAAGATTCGTTAATATACTCTTCTTCGCCATAAAGCGGATGAAATAAACTAGTAGGTAACCCGGTATATTGTGATAGCATTGAATTATAAACGTTATTAGAAAGATAATTAACTTTTCTTACTTCGCTTGAATAAGTTCCATCAAGGGATTGAGGAAATTCGGTTATAAGATTTAAAGAATAATAGTCCACATAATTAATTAAATACTCATTAATAAGTCCATTATTTTCCTTTAAATAGTCTAAATATTCAAAATAATTTTCATTAAAATTATTATATTTTAGAACTGTTGTACTAGATGGATTAATATATGGATAAATATCTGAGGTATCAGGATATTCCTTGCTTTGATTTATTGAATCGGCATTTTCAGATTTAGTTGTTGTTGTATAAGATGGCAAATTAAGTGGCGCCTGACTGGCGGTTTCGGCTTCTACTCGTCCAACATAATTGGAAAAACCATTTGATAGTGCTAATACTAATGCCACGCCAATAATTCCAAAAGAAGCGGCAATACTTGTTAAAATTGTTCTCCCTTTTTTAGTAAATAAATTTTTTAAAGACATGCTTAAGGCGGTTAAAAAAGACATAGAAGTCTTCTTCTTTTCCTCTTTGATGGTCTCTTTTTCCTCTTTCTCACAAGAAGGATTCGAATCACTTAAAATAACTCCATCTTTCATTTTAATAGTTCGTGTTGCATATTTATTAACTAGGTCTTCATTATGAGTGACCATAATTACTAGGTGATCTTTACTAATTTCTTTAATAAGATCCATGACTTGAATACTTGTCACGCTATCAAGAGCACCGGTTGGTTCATCAGCTAAAATGATATCTGGAGAATTAACTAAAGCTCTAGCAATAGCTACTCTTTGCATTTGCCCACCAGATAATTGATTTGGTTTTTTAGTGGTAATTCCTTCAAGACCTACTTTTTTAAGAGCTTCTTCGGCTTTTTCTTTTCTTACTGATCTTTTTTCGCCATTAAGGGTTAAAGATAATTCAACGTTTGCTAAGATTGAAAGATGAGGAATTAAATTGTAACTTTGAAAAATAAAGCCGATACGCTTATTACGATAATTATCCCAATCTTTTTCTTTAAAAGTCTTTGTGGATTTTCCATTAATGACAATGTCACCGTTTGTATAGTGATCAAGGCCACCAATCATATTTAAAAGGGTTGTTTTTCCACAACCAGAAGGTCCTAAAATACAAACAAATTCATTTTCTCTAAAACTTAATGTAATATCTTTAAGAGCTGGAAAAGGTTTTTTATCAATCAAATAATCTTTGTATATATTTTTAAGTTCTAGCATAATTATCACCTCACTCAAATATTATAATAGATAATATTATTTTTACACTGTAAAAAACACAAAAGCACAAAAAAACCACCGCACATTATTAGCGATCTTAAGGCTGCTACATTCCTGTCCTGACCTGGTTCGAAAGCAATAATTGCGATGGCTCTATTATTATAACAAGATATTTAAAAGATACTACTTTTTAATTGGTTTTAAAACTTTTAATCCGCCCATGAAAGGTTGAAGGACTTCTGGAATTAAAACACTACCATCTTCTTGTTGAAATTGTTCAAGAATAGCAGGAAATACTCTCGAAGTAGCTAAACCACTACCGTTAAGAGTGTGACAGAAATGAATTTTTCCATTTTCGTCTTTGTATCTTTCGTGTCCTCTTCGTGCTTGATAGTCTCTTGCGTTACTGACACTACTAACTTCTTTATAAATACCCATACTTGGAATCCAAACTTCAATATCATAAGTGCGAGCCATTGAATGCGAACAATCACCAGCTGCAAGTTTTGAAAGTTGGAAATGAAGACCTAATAATTCAACAAGTTTTTCAGCTTTATTAACTAACTCTTCAAAAGCACGGTTACTATCATCATCTTTAGTGTATTCAACCATTTCTACTTTATCAAATTGATATCCACGAATCATTCCGCGTTCTTCAGTACGATAACTACCGGCTTCTTTACGATAACATGGGGTAAAAGCAAAATATTTCTTTGGTAATTCATTATCTTTTAAGATCTCATCGCGATGTAAATTTACTAAAGCTGTTTCGGCAGTTGGAAGAAGAAAACGATAAGGCTCAAAATCTTTCATAACAAAAACGTCTTGTTCAAATTTTGGAAATTGTCCAGCGGTAAAACCACTATCATAATTTAGTAAGTGTGGAGGTAAAATAAAGGTAAATCCATCTTTAAGATGTTGACTGATGAAAAAGTTAATAAGAGCCCACTCTAATTGAGCACCTAACCCAGTATATATCCAAGCACCATGGCCGGCAATTTTGGCAGCTCTTTCATAATCTATTAGACCAAGTGACTCAGCAAGTTCAACATGATCTTTTGGTTTGAAATTAAATTCTGGTTTTTTTCCAAAAACAAAAATAGGTTTATTGTTTTCTTTACCTCCAGGTAATAAGTCTTTATCTGGGAGATTAGGTAAAGCAAACCAAATCTTGTTTATACTATCTTCAACGATCTTTAATTTGTCTTCGTTTTCTTTATTTTGACTGGCAAGTTCTTTTACCTTAGCAAATAAGGCATTAACATCCCCGCCATTTTTCTTTACTTCTGGAACTGATTTAGAAAGTCTATTTTGTTCGGCCTTATTACTTTCAGTTACTTTTTGAAGTTCTTTTCTTTCGTTAACAAATTTAATTAAATCATCAAGATTAACATCATATAATTTGGCTTTATAAAGTTTTTCAACTTCATCCTTGTGTTCAATAATATAATTTAAATCGTTCATATGTTTCTCCTTAAATATTATTATAAATTCTGATCAGTTTTTCACCAGCGCTCTTTAATGAATTCTTAATCGCAATTTCTTTTGCGTTTTGTGTAAGAGGTGGTAGTTTTCCATCAATAAATTCCATAATTCCTGCTTTTAATGATGTAAAATCATTATAAACATACCCATTTTCTTTATCAATTATAATATCAGTAAAAACAGCGTTCTTTAGGGCAATTATTTGTGTATTATAAGCCATTGCTTCATAATTTTCAATAACACATCCCTTATTTGATCCAATAAAGAGGTATACTTTTGCGTTATAAACCAAAGATAAATAGATATCATCTTCAAGTGGAAAAGTATATATCAAATTTGTTGGAGCTTTTTTAATACATTTTTTGATGATTGGAGAAATAAAATCATGTTGATAAATAGCTATAAACTTGATTTTTGGAAAGGAGATAGCCAGGTTATTCAATAATTTAAAGGCCTCTTCGTCTCGTGCATTTATTACTGTTACAACAAAATCCATCTCATCTGGACACTTAAGATAACGATAAGCAATGTTTTTTATATAAGTGTTTTCGAGTGCGAATTTATTAATGTTAACTCCATGGTTAACCGCAAAGACTCTTGTTTTTATACCATTTAAAAGGAGTAATCTCTTTGCTTCTTCGCAAGGAACAAAAATTGCATCAAATTCATTATAAAGTTCAATGTCCCCTTTTTTTATCATACAACTCTCGTTGTGTTTCTTTTCAAAAACATTATTATCTTTATCTTCTTCACAATAAAATAGACTGATAACTTTCTTCGTGTTTTCTTTTAATTCACCACGATAATGCTTATAGTCTTCTAGATCTAAAAAGTGCACCAAACTATAACTTTCGTCATAAACTGAAACGCAATAAGGAACATTATTCAATTCAAGTGCTCCTTTTAAATTTCTACTTAATCCGTTTTTTTCAAAATCGTCATATTTATTATTGTTTGTTGAAAAAATAAGGGGTTTCATAGTGGTTATTCGTTCTCTTTATCATCATCATCAGTAGAAACAGGAGTCTCAATAACATCTTCTGAAGTCTCAAGATTACCATCGTTTATGGGCTTATTTTTATCAAGATTAATCTCTTCCTCTTCTTTTTTAGCAATGGTAAAGCTGCTAACAGTTTCTTTATCTTTTAAGGTGATAATTTTTACTCCTTGAGAATTTCTGCCAATTACTCTTACTTGTTCTAAAGTGGTACGGATAACTTGACCATTATTAGTGATAACTATAATGTCTTCGTCACCATTAACAACTTTAAGACCAACTAATTTACCAGTTCTTGGAGTTACTTTTAAAGTAATAACGCCTCCACATCCTCTGTTTGTCATTCGATAATCATTTAATGAGCTTAGTTTACCTAATCCGTTTTCACTTAAAACAAGAGCGTTTTCACCTTCAAGCGATGTTGCTAAAGCGACAATTTTGCCACCATTTGTTTTCATGCCGCGGACACCAGCGGCCGTTCTACCCATTACACGAACATCTTTTTCTTCAAAGAAACAAGCTTTGCCTTTATCGCTAGCTAAAATAATTTTAGCCTCTCCGTTTGTAACTTTTACATCTAGAAGTTGATCGTTTTCTTTTAATGTAATTGCATATTTCCCATTAACATTAATACGTTCAAAATCCTCTAATTTAGTTCGTTTTACAACACCTTTTTCAGTCGCAAAGAATAAATAGTTATCTTTATATTTATCAACCGAAACCATCGCTAAAACATTTTCTTTTTCACCTAAATTGAGTAAATTTAATACTGGAATTCCTTTTGATTGGCGTCCAGCTTCATTAATTTCGTGTCCTCGTTTACGATAAACACGACCAAAATTAGTAAAGAAAAGAATATCGGTGTGTGTTTTACTCGTGACCATGGTATTAACTTCATCATCACTATAAACAGTCATGCCTTTTACACCATTACCACCTCTATTTTGTGTTCTAAATTCACTTAAAGACATACGTTTAATGTAGCCTTTGGTAGTAAGAGTAATAACAATGTCATCTTCTGGAATCAAGTCTTCATCTTCAACACTCATAATTGTTTTAGAGATTTCCGTTTTTCTTGCATCGCCAAATTTTTCTTTAATTTGCAATAATTCTTTAATAACTACCGCGGTTTCGTTCTCTTTTGATTCTAAGATGAACTTGTCTTCACTGATTGAACCTTCTACATCTTTCTTTTCATCAAGTAATTTTGTAGTTTCAATAGCGTTTAAACGACCAAGAGTCATAGCAACAATTGCTTTTGCTTGATCTTCGGTAAAATCAAATCGTTTCTCTAACCATTCCATAAATTCTTGTTGATTAGAACTCTTTTTAGCAACTTCTACAACTTCATTGATGTTGTCATGGACAACAAGTAAAGCTTCAACAATTTTTAAACGATCCTCGGCTTTTTTAAGTAAAAAGCGTGTACGACGATCAATAACTGTAATCTGGAAATTTAGATAATCTAATAATAAGGCTCTTAAAGAAAGAACTTTTGGCTCTCCATTAACAATACAAAGATTATTAATTCCATAAGACACTTCAAGTTGGGTATTTTTATATATTTGATTGAGGATAACTTGTGGAACAGTATCTCGTCTACAATCTACTTCAATACAAACATTTTCTTTACTTAAATCACGAATACCAGTTATACCATCAATTACTTTATTTCTAACAAGTTCGCCTATTTTCTCAACAAGTGAGGCTTTATTTACTTGATAAGGAATTTCGGTAATTAAGATCTTGCTCTTTTCGTTTTCTTTTTCTTCGATAGTTGCCTTACCACGTAATCTAAAGGTACCTCTACCAGTATCATAAGCTTGTTTAATTCCGCCAAGTCCATAAATTATTCCGCCAGTAGGAAAATCTGGTCCTTTAATAATTTGCATTAATTCTTCAGTTGAAATTTCTTGATTCTTACTAACAGCAATAACTCCATCAATAACTTCACAAATGTTGTGAGGAGGCATTTTGGTTGCCATACCAACAGCAATACCATCACTACCATTACAAAGTAAATTTGGAAATCTTGAAGGCAAACAAACTGGTTCTTGTAAAGTACCATCGTAGTTAGGTTGAAAATCAACAGTGTCTTCATCCATTCCGCGTGTCATTTCGAGAGCTAAACGAGAAAGTTTACATTCGGTATAACGCATAGCTGCGGCTTCATCACCATCCATCGAACCAAAATTACCATGACCACTAACTAAAGTGTAACGCATGGAAAATGGTTGGGCTAAACGAACAAGTGTTGAGTAGATTGCGGCATCACCATGAGGGTGATAACTTCCCATAACATCACCAACAACTTTTGCGGATTTAACGAATGGTTTATCTGGAGTATAACCATTTTCAGCCATTCCAAAAATTACACGTCGGTGAACTGGTTTAAATCCATCACGGACATCAGGCAAAGCACGCGAGACAATAACGCTCATTGCATATTCTAGAAAACTATTTTGTACTTCAGTAACAATTTCCGTATCTTTTAAAGCAGGAACAATTCCATCATCAACAGTTTCACTACTATCAAGAGTTTTATCTCCTTCTATAGTAGTTTCTTTTTTAATATCATTTTCACTCATAATGTTCCTCCTTATACATCGAGATTCTTAACAAATTTGGCATTTGATTCAATATATTCAGTACGAGGTGTAACTTCTTCACCCATTAAATTATTGAATACTTGATCAGCAGCAATTGCATCATCAACAGTAACTTTTAACATTTTACGTTTCTTTGGATCCATAGTAGTTTCTTCAAGTTGAGAAGGATCCATTTCACCAAGACCTTTATAACGTTGAATTGGATAAGTCGATTTAATTCCTAAATTATTACGAATTAAATCAAGTTGCTCGTCTTTATAAGCATAATAATCTTTATTTTTATAGCTTAATTTGTAAAGAGGAGGTTGGGCAATATAAACGTAACCATTATCAATTAATGGTTTCATAAAACGATGGAAGAAAGTTAATAGTAATATACGAATGTGACTACCATCAACATCAGCATCGGTCATTATGACAACTTTATGGTAACGAATTTTACTAACATCAAATTCGGCGCCAAATCCTCCGCCAATTGCATTAATCATATTTCCAATTTCATTATTATCAAAAATACGATGTTCTTGAGCTTTTTGCACGTTTAAAATCTTACCTCTTAAAGGTAAAATTGCTTGGAAATGTGAATCTCTTCCGAGTTTAGCACTACCACCTGCAGAATTACCCTCAACAATAAATAATTCACACTCTTCAGGATTATTACTTGAACAATCACTTAATTTTCCAGGAAGCGTTGAAATCTCTAAACTATTCTTTCGTCGAGTGTTTTCTCGCGCAGCTCTTGCGGCTAAACGACCATCATAAGCTCCTTTGACCTTTTTTAAGATTTCAAGAGCAGTATTTTTATTCTCGAGTAGATATCTTTCAAATTGTTCGCCAACAACATTAGAAACAAGTTTTTTAACTTCAAGATTTCCAAGTTTCCCTTTGGTTTGTCCTTCATATTGTGGGTTTGGGTGTTTAACACTAATAATTGCTGTTAAACCTTCAGAGCAATCATCAAAATTGAATTTTTCTTTATCTTGATCTTTTAAAATTTTGGCATTACGGGCATAGTTATTTAAAACACGTACGAGTGCAAGGGCAAAGCCTTCTTCGTGCATTCCACCATCACCAGTAGCTACGTTGTTACAATATGAATAGATTTTATGGTTATAGGAAGTTGTATATTGCATGGCAACTTCGACCCAAATCAATTCTTCGACACCAGAATCATTAAATTTTTCAGCACCGCTACAATCAATAATGTCTTTAGTTAATGGGTTTGCATCTTTATTCAAAAAGGTAACATACTCTTTAATTCCGCCATCATACTTATAATGTGCTTCCTTAACTGGAGTTTCTCGTTTATCAAAAAGATTAATTTTTAAACCTTTATTTAAAAAGGCCATTTGACGAATACGATTATTAATTGTTTCGTAATTAAAGACAGTTGTTTCTTTAAAAATTGTAGGATCTGGTTTAAAAGTAACTTCAGTTCCGTGATTAGTAGTATTTCCAATTCGTTTTAAAGGAGCTGCAGGATGACCACCATTTTCAAAACGAATGGTATAAATACCACCATCTTTAAAAACCTTTACATCAACATATTCTGATAAGGCATTAACAACTGAGGCTCCAACACCATGTAAACCTCCAGATACCTTATAACCGCCACCTTCACCAAATTTTCCGCCTGCGTGAAGAATGGTATAGACGGTTTCGACGCCTGATTTTTTCGTTTTTTGTACTATATCAACAGGAATTCCACGTCCATTATCAGTAACGGTGATAGTATCACCTAAATTAATACTTACATCAATTTCAGAGCAATAACCGGCTAAGGCTTCATCGATACTATTATCAACAATTTCCCATACCAAATGATGAAGACCGGTAGAACTAGTTGATCCAATATACATTCCAGGTCGTTTTCTAACGGCCTCAAGACCTTCGAGAACCGAAAGGTTGCTTGCATCGTATTTGGCATCGGCTTTTTCTAATTCAGTTTCATTAATGTTTTCAATGATTTCATCATTTAAACCCTTAGTTACGCCCTCTTCAAGCTTTGTTTCTTCAGGGCTTTCCTCTCCTAAGGTTTCTAACTTCTTTTCTTGTTTTTCTTCTTCCATATTATTCCTCTTTTCTGATGCTAGAATTACTAACGATGTAATAATTCGCATTCGTAATATCTATCTTGCTCGTAGAAGTAATAAATACTTGAACGATTTTCTTTAAATATTCAATTAAGTTTTTTTGATGATTCTCATCTAATTCGCTTAGTACGTCATCAAGAATAACAACTGGTTTATCTTTGTATTCCTTAACTAAGTCATAAAGCGATAATTTAAGCGCTAAAACAACTAATCTATTCTCGCCTTGACTTCCAAACACACCTACATTCTTATTTTGCAACAAGACATAGAAATCTTCTTTGTGAACACCTTTTGTTGTTTGCTTCTTCTTTAAATCAATTTCTAGAGTGTTTTTATATTCTAGTCGTGCAAGTTCTTCATAATTTTTAGCGTTTTTAATGAAGGGGAGATAAATAATCTTTGCTTCATCTTTTGAGTTAGTAAGCGCTTGATATGTTTTTAATAAAGAAACATTCAATTCGTTAATATATTCATAACGATACAAATATATCTCTTTGGAAACCATAATCATTTGTTCGGTGATCACCTGAAGTAAATCAAGATTTGGTTTTACTTCTTTTAATAAATTGTTGCGGTTTCTGAGAAGTTTTTCATAATCAGAAACTAAACTTAGATATTTTTTACTTACTTTTGAAATAGCTAAATCTAGGAACAATCGGCGATTACGAGGTAACTCTTTAAGTAAAATTACATCTCGAGGAACAAAACAAATAGCGTTAAACACATCCGACAACTCACTCAACTTATGAATTTGTTTTTTGTTTACGGCGATCTTTTTGCCTTCTTCAGTTAAATACACGTCCACAACTTTATTTGTCTTGCCAACAATGATAGAAGCGTAAATTGAGGCAAAACTCGAAAGGTGGCTAATTAAGTTTTTGTCTTCGCTCGTTCTAAACGAACGGGCAAGGGACAAATAATATATCGATTCAACAAGCGATGTTTTTCCGCTTGCGTTGTCGCCATAGATGTAATTAATGCCCTTCTCAAAGACCACTTGTAGTTTTTGATAATTACGAAAATTGATTAATTTCAACTCTTGGATAATCATTTAACAATCTCAAAAAACATACTGTTATCTATCACAACCTTACAGCCAGGATATAATTTCTTTCCTCTTTGTTTGTTATCTTCTCCGTTTACAAGAATATTGTGCGTTAAAATATAGCTTTTTTCAGCTCCACCAACACTAGTAATATTTTCATATTTTAATAATTGGCCAAGAGTAATATACTCGGTTATGATTTTAACTTCTTTAATTTCGGTATTTTCCATACAATAATAACTCCTTTAATATTATATATTAAAGGACACTATTTTTAAAGCAAAATAAAAGGGGGGGTGTATCCCCCTAAATGATTTAAAAATTTTTTGTTCTAATATGTTCTAACTGGTGTAATTATTTGAATTATACTTTGATCTGCTTTATTAGTAACTGTGAATGGTTTCATCTCGCCAATAAATGAAATTAAAACATCTTCCGATTTTACTGCTCTAATTGCGCTTGCGACATAAACGCTATTAAAACTAATTTCTAATCTTTCCCCTTGGAATTTAAAAAGATTAATCGATTCAACTGCGCTACCATATTGTTGAGATTTACTTGAAATTTCAACTTTATTATCACTAACAGAAATTTTAATAACATTTTCACGATCAACACTTAATAACGAAACACGATCCATCGCATTTAACAATTCGTTTGCGTTAACTTCTAAAAAATAAAAGAATGCTTTTGGAATGATGTTTCTAGTATTTGGATATTCTCCGCCGATTAATCGCGATACAATGAGAGAATCCTTAAGAACAAATAATACTTTTTTATCTGAAATAAATAGATTGATAGTATCTTCATCAGTAATTGATTTAAGAACCTCAGCTAAGGCTTTGCTTGGAATATTTATTGCGAATCTTTCTTGAATATCAACATTTAATTTTTTAGTAGCTAAACGTGCTCCATCTGTAGCTGTTAATGTTAAAATACCAGCTTCGCCATTAAAATTAATGCTTGTTAAAATTGCAGGGTTTTCTTTTACTGAGGCAGCAAAAATAACTTGATTAATAGAGTCGACAAAATCGTTCTTTTTAATTTTAATTTCAGTTCCGTTTTCGGAAAAATCTATATCTTGATATTCTTCTGAACGAATAGAATTTAGTTTAAATGTTGTACGATTATTTGCAATTTTGACGACCGATTCATCCAATAATTCAAATGTAACTTCGTTTCCATCAATTTTTCGAACAATATCACAAATAATTTTTGCATTTACAAGAATAGAACCTTGTCGTACATCACGAATAATTTCTTTATCGTTTCTAAATAAAGGAATAATTTCTGAAATTGATAAATCTCCATTCGAAGATGTTAATGATAAACCATTATTATCCAAAACTAATTTAACGTTTTGAAGAATTGGATTCACACTCTTAGGTTGAATTATTTTACAAACATTCAATAATCCTTTGGCAAATTCATCTTTGTTAATTGTAAATTTCATATATTTTTTATTTATTCCTTTCTTTTAGTATTAATAATAATAAGCAATGTAGAAAATGTGGATAACTAATTTTGATACTTAATTCTACCATGTTTAATATCGCAATACTATGCACTTATTCGTTTTTTTAATTCCTCAATTACAACCTTGGTTTGCTTATCAGTTTTTAACATTTCTTCCACCTTTTCTATACTGTGCATTATTGTTGTATGATCACGACCTGAGAAGAGATCACCAATTTGCTTTAAAGAAACATCTAATAAATTCCTAATAAGATAGATGGCAACATGTCTTGCGTTTACAATTTGTCCAGTCTTTATTTTACCAGTAATTTGTGAAACGCTTAAGTTATAATAATTAGATACAACATTCAGAATCTTTTGTTCACTAACTTTACTCTTTGAATCTCCAACATCAATTAAAGATTGGAGAGCACTAATAGCGATATCCATATTTATATGATCACGATGATTCATGTTTGCATAGAATAATAATCTATTTAAAGCACCTTCAAGATCACGAATGGAGTTTTTAAATTTATCAGCTAGCAAAAATAAAACATCTTCATCAAATATTGAAATTTGTAGACCACTACCTTCTATTTTCTTTTTTAAGATATCTTCACACATCTCAGTAGTTGGTTTTAAAATTGAAATCTGTAAGCCGCTAGCAAAGCGTGTTTGTAAACGTGGATCAAGCTCTTTTAATTCGCTTGGAGAACGATCACTAGTTAACACAAGTTGTTTGTTAATTGACTTAATATGTTCGAAAATATTAAAGAAGAATTCTTCGGTTGATTTCTTGTTTTGAAAAAACTGTATATCATCAACAAGCAAAACATCAAAAGATTTAATATATTCTTTAAAATTATCGCTATCTTTTTGATTATGAATTGATTGTTGATATTCTTCGAAAAAAGTTTGGCTAGAACAATACAAAACTTTTAGGGTAGGATTTGTTTCTTTTATATAATTACCAATTGCATTTAATAAGTGGGTTTTTCCAAGACCAGATTGACCATATATAAATAAAGGATTATATAGTTTGCCGGGTGTTGAAGCAACAATCAAACTTGCTTGACTAGCTTCTTTGTTTGAAGGACCAACAACAAAGTTATCAAAAGTATAGTTAGGTGAAATCTCACAATTTTGAAAGAATTTTGGTTTAGATTCGGTTAATATTGTTGAAGGATCTTGATTTTTTAAATCGTTATTATTAACAAAGGTGACTTCAAAATTTGTGCCAGTTAAATCATCCACTGTTTGTGTGACTAAATCTTCGTATTTATCGTGTAAAATTGTTTTTACTAAACTTGAATCACAAGCAACAATCATTTCTTTCCCTTTTATAGAATAAATATAAGTATCTTTAAAGAAGACATCAAAAATTCGATTATCATTGATTTGTTTTGATAATTCATCCAGCACTCGATTCCATAAAGAAGCTATTTCGCTTAACGTACTTGAATTCATAATTTGGCCCTAAAATTTATTAATATCATATCATATCCATAGCTTTTAATTAGACATTTTTACACAAATTTTATTTTTTCCACATTTTGCATACAAAAAGAATAGGAAAAAAGGCTTTTCCACCGCTTCCACAAAATGAATATGTGCAAAACTATGTGTATAACTTTTACACATGTTAATTTTGTTAACTTTGTTCTAATCTTTCCACTTTTGAAATTGTATCCACACAACAAAAATTTGAAGTTAATCGAACGAATATTATCTTTTCAACCATTTTGAAACGAGGACTCCACACGAATGTTCATAGTCGTTTTTTAGTAGTTTTAATTAAAAAAAATATTCCTTTTTATATTTTTAAAGACCTTTTGACATATATATGTAAAACATATATAATTTACAAGCAACTTGTTAAGAAAAGGAGAACATATTATGAGCAGTTTTAAAACTTACCAACCAAGCAAATTACACAAAATGAGAACCCACGGGTTCAGAAGTAGAATGGCAACCAACACCGGAAGAAAGGTTTTGGCAGCAAGACGTAGAAAAGGAAGAAAAGAATTAACAGTTTCTTTGTAGTTTTTAATGAAAAAGATCAATCGTGTCAAAAAGTATCGAGAATTCCGAGAGATATTAAATAATCGAAGCAATTGTGAGAGAGGTGACTTATTCACCATTTGTTACAAAAAAAACGATTTTGGTTTTGAACGATATGGATTACTAGTTACAAAAAAGAACGGAATTGCTGTAATTAGAAACAAAATTAAACGACAAGTAAGAATGATGGTCGATAAAGTTAGCGACTACACAATACCTATTGACGTAATCGTTGTTGTAAAGCAAAGATATGATATTAATCAATACGAAGAAAACGAAAAACAACTGACTTTACTTCTATCAAAAATTAGGAGCAAAAATGAAAAATAGAACCAAGAAAATAATCGGTGCTGCTGCTGTTATCTTTACCTTAGGGTTATTGACGGCATGCAATTCTTTTTGTGGCGACCAAGATTCTAGTAGTTATCGATATGGTTATGATTCGATAAATACTAGTTTTTTTGATTCACGAATTGACGCGTTAACTTATGCAAATACTTTTGTACCATCTGGTTACGAAAAAATGAGCCTTAACACAACGACTCGTGATAAGGATGGCAACGAAATCAATGTTATTAGTAGTGAAACTTTTGATGGAACTAATCTTTATTATATCCATCCAAGCACTATTACTTTACAAGCTTTAACTGCAAGTAGCGATGGTACTTACGCAACAACCAGCATTGTTTTAGGGAAAAATAGTTTTATACAATCTCTTGAAACAACCGCTAAATCGAGTTACATCAATTTACCATATAATGCTTTTTATGAAGATCTTGATGGTTATACCCTTGATCGTATTATTAAAGTAGCTAAAGAAAATGATGATGAGGTTTATGGTAATGTTGATAAAGCAAAATTAACCTTTGAAGACATTTATGGATACACCTTTGAGGACTTAATGACGTATAAAGGTGATACTTCCAATAATGATTTATTACAAAAAATACTAAAAGGTGATGATAATGGCTATGTAGGAAGAAACAATTCTTTATTTGTCCGTTATGGTTACTCAAAATTTTATGATAGTGATAGTCCAGCAAAACAATATAGTTATATTGAGAAATGGAACGACGAAATCACTAAATCCAATGGTGCTAATTATGCAATGAATAGTGATTTTCTTAAAATTTATGAAAGTACCTTAACTTCTAAAATTAGTGCTTTGAAAACTTGTATTTCTATTACAGATAATGGTTTATATGGTCATATATCAAGTGATCCACTTAATGAAACAGTACCAATTACCAACAAAGCTGTTGGTGGTTTCTTTGCAGGTTGGGGAAATGCTTTCTCTCAACACGGATTCCTTGAAGGACTACTTGTTTACCCAATCGCCTATGGAGTTGAATCATTATCACACTCTTTTGGTATGAATGGTTGGGGTCAAATTTGGGCAGTTTTGTTAATTACAATTATAATTCGTGCAATATTTATGTTAATTACAATGCCTTCGACAATGTCTCAACAAAAAATGACTTATTTACAACCTGAAATTGCTAAACTTCAACAGAAGTATCCAAACTCAACAACAAATCAATATGAGAAGCAACGATTTGCTCAAGCACAAATGGCTTTATATAAAAAGAATAAAGTTCATCCATTTATGTCGATGCTTATTATTGTATTCCAATTCCCATTATTTATTTGTGTTTGGAACGCTTTAACCGGAAGCGCGTCGCTTTCAAGTGATAGTGTTTTAGGCTTATATTTAAGTGATACTATTTGGAATGTTTTAAGTAATGTTAGTGGCTGGCCAAATCTTGCTGGCTGGTGGACAGCTTTAGTGTTAATTATTTTGATGTCAGCCGCACAAATTGTTTCAATGTTATTACCACAAATGCTTAATAAACGAAGAATGAAAGATGTAAAAAAGACAACTGCCAGTGCTGCTGCTGATCAAAGTCAAAAACAAATGAAGATGATGAGCTGGATTATGACCGCCTTTGTTATTTTCATGGGCTTCACACTTCCATCAGCAATGGGTGTTTATTGGTTTGCTGGAGCTCTTTTCCAAATCATTCAAACTTTCATTACTCAAGCAATTATGAATAAAACTATGAAGAAGAAAGAAGGTAATTAAAATGAAACTTTATACAGCAAAGACTTTAGAATTGGCTCTTGATGAAGCCAGCAAAGAACTTAATGTTCCTGTTGAAAACCTTATCTATAATGTTGTCGAAGAAAAGAAAACTTTATTTACAAAGAAAGTTACTATAGGTGTAAGTGAAACAGCGGATATTATTGAATATGCCGAATCTTATCTTCGAGATGTGATTCATGCTCTTGGACTCGAAATCAGTATTAAATCTATTTATCGTGATGACATCATTAAAATTCTTATTGAAACTAATCATAACTCTTTATTGATTGGTCATAATGGTGAAACATTACAATCTTTAAATGAATTAGCCAAATTGGCTGTTAGTGCAAAATATAAACGTAAATTTAGAATTCTTCTTGATATTGGCGACTATAAAGATAAAAAGTATTCAAGAGTTGTTTATCTTGCTAAAAAAACAGCTCACGACGTTCAAAGAACACACATTGATACTAAGCTTGAACCAATGACTCCTGATGAGAGAAAGAAAGTTCATAATGCCTTAGCAACTTATACTAATATTAAAACCGAATCTATTGGCGATGGAAAAGACCGAGCAATTGTTGTTAAATATGTAGTTGGAAGTAAACCAGTTGATCAAACTAGTAAAACTGACGAAGATCCTTCTACAGCAAAAGAAAGCGACACCACCACTTCTGAAGATACTAAAGAATAAACTTGTTGTTCATATTAGTGTAGAATGTATTTATGTTTGAAACTATTGTTGCTTTAGCAACTCCACCAATGCGTAGTGCGTTGGCAATTGTAAGATTATCTGGAGAAGACTGTTTTAAAGTTGTATCAAATTTTTTCTCTAAAGATCTAAACCATGTTGAATCTAATGCGATTCATCATGGTTTTATTTTGGAAAATAAGGAAATTGTTGATGAAGTTATTTTACTAACATATAAAGCACCACATTCCTTCACTGGAGAAGATTCTGTAGAAATTATTTCTCATGGATCACCACTTATTACTAACAAAATTATTGAGCTTGCTATCAAATATGGATCTAGACTTGCCGAAAGAGGAGAATATACTTCCAGGGCATATATGCATGGGAAAATGGACCTTTTGCAGGCCGAATCAATTAACGATTTGATTAATGCAGAGACCGAAGAAAGTAAAAAAATATCTTTAATGTCTTTAGAAGGTAAAACTAGCGAATTAGTTGCACCTTTGAAAAAATCATTAGGAGATCTTTTGAGTTTGATTGAAGTAAATATCAATTATCCAGAATATACAGACATCGAAATAGCTAATAAGGAACAAATTATCAAAACATGTAATGACAACATTAAATATATAAACAACCTCGTCCTTAATGGAAAAAAAGGAAAAATAATCAAAGATGGTATTAATATTGCTATTGTAGGCAAACCAAATGTAGGAAAATCAAGCATTCTTAATGCTTTATTAGGTGAAGAAAAGGCAATTGTAACTAACATCAAAGGTACAACAAGAGATGTTGTTGAAGGAAAGTTTGTTTTGAACGGTGTTTTAATAAATTTATATGATACTGCGGGTATTCGTGAAAGCAACGACACTATAGAGAAAAAAGGGATTATTAAAAGCGAAGAAACACTTAAAAAAGCCGATATTGTACTCGCTGTTTTCGATTCAACATCTTTTGACAAAGAAGATCAAAAGATAATGGAACTAATAAAGAATAAAGATACAATCATTGTATATAATAAAAAAGACTTAATAAGTAAAACAGATGAACAAAAGAATAATTTATATATTAGTGCTCTAAACAAAGATATTGATCCATTAAAAAAGAAGATTATTGAAATTCTTGGCTTATCTAAAGACAATTATATAAACCCTTCTATATGTAATGTTCGAGATATCGGAATACTAAACAATATTAAAATAAGTTTACAAAAAGCACTTAAAGATGCAAATAACGGCGTTCCAATCGACCTAATCAACGTTTATATTCAAGATGCATATATAAAGACTCTTTCATTAATTGGAGAAGATCACGATTTTGATATTGCAAATGAAATTTTCTCAAGATTTTGCCTAGGTAAATAATATGATTTTTGACACACACATACATTTAAACGACGAGAAATTATTGCGAAACCTAGATTCTTACCTAAAAGAGGCAAGAGAAATTGGTGTTAATTATTTTTTATGCGTTGGATGGGATATAGAAAGCAGCAAAAAAGCTATTGAATTATCCGAAAAATACGAAGGTATATATGTAGCAATAGGAATAATGCCTACTGAATGGAAACAATATAACAATAATTCAATTGAACAATTACGCAAGTTAGCGAACCACCCTAAAGTTGTGGCAATCGGTGAGATTGGACTTGATTATTATTGGGAAAAAACAGAAGAAATAAAAACGATTCAGAAGAAGATGCTTATTGAAGAAATTGAACTGGCAAACGAACTCAATTTACCTGTCACAATTCATTGTCGAGAGGCATATCAAGACTGTTTGAATATTTTTAAAAGTTTTCACGTGAAAAATAAAAGTGTTATGCATTGTTACTCTGGTTCTTATGAATTATCAAAAGAATTTATTAAAGAAAACTTTGTGCTAGCCTTTGGGGGCACACTTACCTATAAGAACAGTATTAATACTCAAAATGTTTTTGATAAAACCGATATTCAAAACATCGTTTTTGAAACGGATGCTCCTTACCTCCCACCACAAAGACATAGAGGCGAAACTAACTTACCAAAATACATTTACGATACGATTTTATATGCTTCCAATCGTAAAAAAATTGATATTAATACATTAGAAGAAATTACTTTTAAAACAAGTGAAAATATTTTTCACGTGAAAAAACAATATGAAAATTAAAGAATTGATTGTTGTTGAAGGGAAGTCGGATATTGACTTTCTTTCTTCTTTTCTAGAAGCAGATTTTTATCAGGTACATGGTAGTGCAGTTAATAGTGAAGATATATCTTTTCTTAAGAAGGCTAACAAAACTAGAGGAATAATTATTTTAACTGATCCAGATTTTCCTGGCATGAAAATTAGAAACATTCTTACTCATGAAATTCCAGATGCCAAACAAGCATTTGTAAATAAAGAACTCTCTATCAAACATCATAAAGTTGGCGTTGCTGAATCTACAAAAGATGAAGTAAATCGTGCGCTTAATAGTTTATTCACTTATTGTAATAATAACGAAAACGTTTTTAAGAAAAGTGATTTATTCACACTTGGCTTAACCGGCAACACTGATTCTTTTAATAAAAGACAAGAGTTATGTGACAAATTACAAATTGGTTATTCTAATACACGCGATTTATTGTTAAAATTAAATTCGTTGAATTATACTTACGAACAAATTAAGGAAATTTTAAATGTTAAATAGAGACGAAATAAAAGAATATTTTAGATTGGAAAATTCCCATGCCAAAAAAGAGCTTGGTCAAAATTTTCTTGTTAATCAAAAGACAGTTAACGAGATTATTTCCTTACTTGATCTTAAGAAAAATGATGTTTTGCTCGAGATTGGACCAGGACTAGGTGCTTTAACAAACGATCTAATTGGAAAAAGTGCTAAGTATACTGTTGTCGAATACGACGCAAAATTCGTAGATTATCTAAATCGTGCGTATGGATCAAGCGATAATATCAGGATTGTTAAAAACAATATTTTAAAATTCAAAGAATTTGATGCCAACAAAATTGTTGGTAATCTACCATATTATATTACGAGCGATATCTTATTATATGTCGCAATGAATTTTTCTAATCTTGAAAAAGCGATATTCATGATGCAAAGAGAAGCTTTTAAAAGAATTACCGCTAAAATGGGAACCAAAGACTATAACGTATTGAATATAGTTCTCGATTATTGCTTTTCAATTAAAACAAACATGATTGTTGTTAAAACCAGTTTTTTCCCAATACCAAATGTTGATTCCGTTGTTTTGACATTTACAAAAAAGAAAGACGCAGATTCTTCTTTTATCAAACCATTATTGACTTGCACGCGAGCCATGTTTGTTAATCGAAGGAAAACAATCTATAACAATCTAAATTCACTCGTTAAAAACAAAGAAAAAACCATGGAGATAATTACTAATTTGAATTTCAAGCCTAACCAAAGGGCTGAAGAGTTAAGTCTTAAAAACTTTATTGACTTAACCAATGTACTATTGAAACTCAACATTATTAAATTATAATAATAATTATGATAGAAAAAGCTTATGCAAAAATGAACTTAGCATTAAATATCGTTGATAAAAGAATTGATGGTTATCACGATATTGAAACTATAATGCTTCCTTTAGAATTACATGATTCTATTGAGGTTTCAATTACAACTCATTCTTTAGATGATTTTGTAACATGTGATAATTACAATGTTGGAATATCTAAATATAATCTTTGTCATAAAGCAATTGCGGTTGCTCGAGAAAAATGGGGTTTTGATAAATATTTCGACGTTTTCATTCATAAAAATATTTTCTTACAATCAGGACTAGGTGGTGGTAGTGGAGACGCAGCCGCCGTTCTTCGTTGTATTGTTAGGATGCTCAATTTAAAAGTTTCAGAAGCCGAAATAATGGAAACAGCAAAAAATGTTGGTTCTGATGTTCCTTTTATGGTGATGGACAAACCAGCAATTGTTGGTGGAATTGGCGAAAAGGTTAACTATTTTGATTTCAATTCTAAATATCGAAATTACTATATTTTGTTGGTTAAACCTCAACAAGGAATTTCTACAACTGAAGTCTATAACAAGTATGAAGAGTGTGAGAAGGTTCATTTTGATATTCAAAAAGTTCAAAAAGCTTTAATAGATGGAGATCCTAATTTGCCACAATATATAGGAAACAGTCTTGAAATTCCTGCATTTGCAATACTTCCTGAACTTGTAGAACTTAAAAAATCCCTAGTTGATCATGGTTTTGAAATGGTCTTTATGACTGGTGGTGGTAGTTGTATGGTTGCAATGACGGACAATAAACGCTTAGCTAAAAAAACTCTCAAAGAATACTATTTAGATAAACGTTACGAAACCGAATTAACCACTTTTAAGAAAGATTTTTAACATGTTGGTTTTAGATAGTTTTGGCAAAGACATCTATATAGGTACCGAGGTTGTTGGGTATATAGATAGATATGGAAACATGTTTGTTAATGGACGCAAGTTGGCCACTATGAGTGAAGACGGAAAGATAATGATTGAAGAACATTATCTTGCTGGTTTTGTTGATGAATGTGGTGATATTTATTTTAAAGATAAAAAAGTAGGCCATATAATGGCCAATAACGACCTATATTTTTCACCTAAAGCACTTTGATTATTTGGTTTAAATATTAAAAAACATTTGTATAAATTTTTGTTCGTAATTAAAGACATAATGACAGCGAAATTGTTTCTTTATGGTTAATGCACAAATTCATTAATTAATTTGCACATGGTTTTGGTGTTAAACAATCTACAATTTCACATTAAAAATTGTAATCAAACCCATTTTCTTGATGGTATTAGAATTTGGGCAAAACAAATTAAGTTATTGATGAAAATAATATTTTAATAACTATAATAGTTATTGCTTGCTTAAGCGAGGTTAGATATGATTAAAAAATTGTTAAGTAGTTTACGTGAATATAAAGCGCCTTCGCTTTTATCCATATTATTCATTACTTTAGAGGTTGTATGTGATATAGCCCTTCCTTTTATAATTCAATATTTAATAGATAATCTTACTACTGGTAATTATCAAAAACTATATCTTTATGGTGGATTGCTCGTAGCGGTTTCTTTAATCTCACTATTATTTGGTTTTCTTGCAGCAAAATTTGCTAGTAAAGCATCTACTGGTTTTGCAAAGAATTTACGCCATGATTTATTTAATAAAGTCCAAGACTTTAGTTTTTCAAACATTGATAATTTTTCGAGTTCAAGTTTGGTAACGAGAATGACTACCGATATTCAATGGGTTCAAATGTCCTATGGAATGATTATTCGAGGTGCAGTAAGAGGGCCTTTAATGCTTATTTTTTCTATAGTTGCAGCTTTTTGCATTAATACTAAAATAGCTTTAGTTTTCGTTATCATGACTCCAATAATTGGAGGTATCTTTGCTATTATGGCCCGAACAGCATATCCTGTTTTCGATAAAGTTTTTACAAAATATGATGCTATGAATGCTAGTGTTGAAGAAAATATCCGTGGTATCCGTACCGTTAAAACATATGTTCGTGAAGATTATGAAAAAGCAAAATTTGGCAAAGCTAGTGATGAAATTACACATTATTTTATTAAAGCAAATAAAATTCTTGCTTGGCAAACTCCAACAATGAATTTTGCTATGCATGTTACTATTTCACTTATCAGCCTTTTTGGTGCTTATTTAATTGTTACGACTTATAAAGGCTATGACCCATCAACTGGGATTATTAGTTTTGGTGAATTATCAACTGGACAAATTTCAAGTTTAATTACTTATGCTGTTCAATCATTTACTGCTTTAATGTTCATTACAATGATTGCAGTAACGGTAGTTATTTCTTTCACTTCAATGAAACGTATTGTTCAAGTTCTTGATGAAGTACCAGATATTGTTAATAGCAAAACACCAGTAATGGTTCTAAATCATGGTAGTATAGATTTTAACGAAGTTGATTTTAAATATAAAAAAGATGCAGAAAAATATGCTTTAAAAAATATTAATTTGCATATTAATAGTGGTGATTTTATTGGAATTATTGGTGGGACTGGTGTCAGCAAAACGACACTTGTTAGTTTAATTTCTCGTCTTTACGATACAACAAATGGTAATGTAAAAATTGATGGAATTGATGTCAAAGATTACGATATTAAAACCTTAAGAGATAATGTTTCAGTAGTTTTACAAAAGAATTTGCTTTTTAGTGGAACGATTAAGGAAAATTTAAGATGGGGTAATGAGAAAGCAACTGACAGCGAGTTAATTCGCGCCTGTAAATTAGCTCAAGCCGATGAATTTATTCGTGGATTCCCTGATGGATATGATACTAGAATTGAACAAAACGGAAACAATGTTAGTGGTGGTCAAAAACAACGTTTATGTATAGCAAGAGCTCTATTAAAGAATCCAAAAATTCTTATTTTAGATGATTCTACTAGTGCCGTTGATACTAAAACTGACGCCTTAATTCGTAAGGCCTTTAAGGAAGAAATTCCTCATTGCACCCGTATAGTAATTGCACAAAGAATCGACTCAATAAAAGATGCAAATAAAATTATCGTTATGGATAATGGAACTATAGTAGCTCAAGGCACTCATGATGAATTGCTCAAAACAAGCGATATTTATCGTGAGACTTATGAGATTCAAAATAGGGTATAGGGAGGAGGAATTTTATTATGGATAAAAACAAAAAGAAACTTAATCCAAGTGCTTTAAAAAGACTAATCAAGTATATTCTTTCTCGACACAAGTTTGCAATTACTGTAGTTGTGATATCGGTTCTTTTTTCTAGTGTTTTAAATATGTCATCTTCTATTTTTCTAGAGAAAATTATCGATCAAGTTATCATGCCCGCAATTACTGAAGGTTTAGGTTTTGAAGGTGTAAAAGATAAATTAATTATTCTCACAATTACAATGACATCGGTTTATGCCGCTGGTATCGTTTTTTCAATAATCTACACGCAAATTATGGCTCGTTTAAGCGAACGTATAAATAATGAATTACGTAAGGATGTTTTCAATAACATGGAAAGTTTGCCAATTAAGTTTTTTGATACCCATGCCTATGGAGACATCATGTCTGTTTATACAAACGATATTGATACTTTAGCTAATTTTGTAGCCGGCACAATGATCCAATTAATATCTACATTCTTTACTCTTATTTATGTCATTGGAATTATGCTCTATTATTCTATTTGGATGATGTTTGTAGTTTTTCTTGGTTCGATTTTAATGTTACTTGCAAGTAAGAAATTTGCTTCTCAAAGCATCGTTTTCTTTAAACAACAACAACAAAATACTGGTATAGTCGAAGGATACATTGAAGAAATCATGAATGGAGAAAAGGTTGTAAAAGTTTTTACTCATGAAGACGCTGTAAAGAAAGAATTTGATGAAAAAAATAATGAATTATTTAACGTTAGCGAAAAAGCAAATTTCAATAGTAATGTTCTTGGACCAGTTTTAATGAATATCAGCAATTTGGTCTATGTTTTAGTTGCTATTATTGGTAGTATTCTTGTTTTCACAGGATGCTTTAATATTAGCGTGAGAGGTTATGAACAAACAATTAGTGTTGGTATTATCGTTTCTTTTTTAACTTTGACAAGACAATTCTCTCAATCTATAAATACAATAAGTCAACAAGTTGGAACAATTGCTCAATGCAGTGCTGGAGCCGGTCGTATTTTTGCTTTAATTGATGAAAAGCCAGAGGTAGACGATGGCTATGTTTCGCTTGTTAATGTAAAATTTGGTCTTAATAACGAGATAATAGAGACAAATGAAAGAACGAATATTTGGGCTTGGAAACATCCTCACCATGAAGGCGGAACCACATTTACTTTACTTAAAGGAGAAGTTATTTTAAATCATGTCGATTTTGGATATGTGCCAAATAAAATCGTTCTTCATGATATAACAATAGATGCAAAATCTGGCGAAAGAATTGCTTTTGTTGGAGCAACTGGCGCTGGTAAAACAACAATAACTAATTTGCTTAACAGATTTTATGATATTCAAGATGGAAGAATTAGATATGATGGAATTAATATTAATAAGATTAAAAAAAGCGATTTAAGAAGATCTTTAGGAATGGTTCTTCAAGATACTAGTTTATTTACAGGAACAGTTATGGAAAATATTCGCTATGGTAGATTAGATGCAACAGATGATGAGGTGTTTGAAGCTGCCAAAATTGCCAATGCTTATGATTTTATTACTAGACTTCCTGAAGGATTTAATACCATGCTGATTAGTGATGGATCAAATTTATCACAAGGACAACGACAACTTTTATCTATCGCTCGTTGTGCGGTGGCCAATGCTCCAGCAATGATTCTTGATGAAGCTACTTCTTCAATTGATACTCGTACTGAACAATTGGTTCAAGAAGGAACAAATAAACTTATGAAGGGGAGAACGGTTTTTATAATTGCACACCGTTTATCTACTGTTCAAAATAGTGATGATATAATCGTTTTAGATCACGGAAAGATAATTGAAGAAGGTAGCCATCAAGAACTATTAGATGAAAAAGGAATTTACTATCAACTATATACCGGTGCCTTTGAATTAGAATAAAAAAATGACGAGCATTACACTCGTCATTTTATATTATAAGGAGGTCATTAGTTTCCTTTATAATCATTTGAAATATTTAAGAGTAGCTTCGAGCGCCTCTTTCATATATAGTTCGTTATAAGTAAAATTCTCATCAAAGAAACAATGATTTGCTCCTTGAATTTTCACTAATTCACAATTTTTATAAACTTTTTGAGCTTCTTCACTTACACTTAATGGAATTACTGTATCATTAGTTCCATGAACTATAAGAACCTTATAGTTAATATTATTCATGTCTTTATATGGATAATAATCTTTAACACCTAAATAGTAAACTTTGCCTAATAACATCCCCATTAAAGTAATAGTTTCAGGGATTTTTTCGGGATTATTTGCGGCTGGAAGTAGCATATTTCTGACCATATCAGGAATTGAAAAAGCAGGATACCAAAGAACAATACCTTTTATATCGCTTCGAGAATTAGCAATCATATTAGTGACTACACCACCTTGTGATTCACCAAGCAAATAAATATTATTAGTATCAACAAAATCCCATTTTTTTGCTGCATCAATTACTAGATTTAATTCATCTTTTTCGGTAAATAAAGACATCTCAGTTGTTTTACCACTTGATTTAGAAGTATTAGAACCGCCACAAAAATTTAATCGGTAAATAACATAGCCTTTAGGAGATAGAGCATTGACCAAACTTTCAAAAATCTCTTCGTTGCCATTATAACCATGTGAACATATAACTAAAGGATTTTTCTCTTTTCCATTTAGAGGTTTGGTAACTAAGCCATAAATGTCTTTTTCGCTAGTTTTGACATGTAATTCACTTGTTGTGGTTTTATAATTTACCGTGTTACAACCAACTACTGAAGCACATGAAGAAAATACAAAAGTACCAAATAGAAATTTCTTGATGTTAAACATATATATTCCTCTTTATTTATTATATATCATGCAAAGAAATCTAAGAGCAATTTATTAAATATTACTAAGCAAAATGTTAATATTTTTAATATCAAAGAAATATTATGTATAATTAATAAGTTAAAACGATTTGGTCTAGGAAACTAATAGAGGAGAAGATATGTACATTGAAGAAATTAATAATCCAACAGATTTAAAAAAATTAAACATTGAGGAACTTAAAGTTTTAAATAAAGAAGTTCGTGAAATTCTATTAAAAAGACTAAGTAAAAAGGGTGGTCATATAGGCTCTAATTTAGGTTTTGTAGAAGCCACAATTGCCTTACATTATGTTTTTGATTCACCTAATGATAAGTTTATTTTCGATGTCTCTCACCAAACATATGTTCATAAAATGTTAACCGGTAGGAAGAATGCTTTTATAGATGAAAAAGATTTTGATCAAGTTTCTGGTTTTTCTTCTTCAAGCGAGAGCGTTCACGATCTTTTTAATATTGGCCATACCTCAACATCTATTAGTTTAGCTACTGGTGTTGCTAAGAGTCGTGATTTAAAACACGAAAACTATAACGTCATTGCGGTAATTGGAGACGGCTCTCTTGGAGGTGGCGAAGCTTTTGAGGGATTAAATTATGGATCTGAATTAAAGAGTAATTTTATTGTTGTTGTAAACGATAATGAAATGTCAATTGAAGAAAACCACGGGGGTTTATATGGTAATTTAGCTGAATTAAGAGAAACTAATGGTCAAGCAAAAAATAATTTCTTTGTTGCTTTAGGTTATAAATATTTTTATTTGGAAGAAGGCAATGATTTAGAAAAATTAGTTGCTACTTTTAAAAAAGTTAAAGATTCTAAGATACCTGTAGTTTTGCATATTCATACTACTAAAGGTTATGGATTTGCTCCAGCAATAAAAGATAAAGAAGCATATCATGCTGGAGGAGCTTTTGATATTTTTTCAGGAAAATTTTTAAATAATAATTCCCAAATTACTTATCAAACTAAGACAAGAGATTATCTAATAAATAAAATGGAAGAAGATCCAAAATTTTGTGTACTTACAAGTGGAACGGCAGGCATCCTTGGGTTTACGCCTGAAATTAGAGAAAAATTCCCTGCTCAATTCATAGATGTTGGTATTGCTGAAGAAGATGCTGTAGCAATGAGTAGTGGTATTGCAAAAAATGGCTGCACTCCAGTTTATTTTGTTAATGCTTCTTTTATACAAAGAGCCTTTGATCAATTACTACAAGATTTAAGTATGAATCAAAGTCCAGCGACTATTATTGTTTTAGGTGCCTCAATTAATTGGATGAGAGCAAAAACACACATGGGTTTATATGATATTCCAATGATTTCACATATTCCAGGTCTTACCTATCTAGCTCCAACTTCGGGAGATGAATTATTTAAAATCCTTGATTGGTCGACGAAGCAAAAAGTTTCTCCAGTTATTATTAGATTTCCAGTAAAAGAATATAGTGAAAATGTAATCTACGATAAAACAGATTATACAAAAACAAACATTAATAAAGTTCTTAACTTTGGAAAAGATATCGCTCTTTTCGGAGTTGGAGATTTCTTTTATATTGCTGAAGAAGTTTATAAAGAGCTCAAACAAGAAGGATATAATCCAACTCTAATTAATCCTCTTTTCTTAACTGGACTCGATACTTCTTTACTTGATAAACTATGTTTAAATCATAAAGTTGTTGTCACTATTGAAGATGGAATTAAAGAGGGTGGTTATGGGCAAACAATCGCTTCTTATCTAGGAAAAACCATGGTAAAAGTTTTAAATTATGGCTTTAAAAAGGATTTTTATGATTATTTTAAAGTTGAAGATGTTTTAAAATATAATAGAATTAATAAAGAGGATATTATCATAGATATTAAAAAACTTTTATGAAAAAAATATTTATTGTTAGTAGCAGTTTAAGAGTGGGAAGTAACAGTGAAATTTTGGCAAGCGAATTTGCCCGAGGTGCAAAAGACGCTGGTAATGATGTTTATTTTTATTCCTTAAAAGATAAAAAAATTAATTTTTGTCATGGTTGTTTAGGCTGCAATAATAACTTTAAGTGTATTCAAAAAGATGATATTACATTTGAATTACTTGAACGATTTAGAACAAGCGATGTAATTTGTTTTGCGACACCAGTTTATTATTATGAAATGTCTGGTCAATTGAAAACTTTTATAGATCGTTTAAATCCACTTTATGGAAGAGAGCACAATTTTAAATATATTTATATAATTACGAATTGTGGTGAAGATGATGAGAATGCTGCAAAAAGAACTCACGATGGTATAAAAGGATGGATGGATTGTTTTGATGGCCTAACAGAAGTGAATTGGTTTAATTCTTATGGAGTTAATGCTTCAAAAGAAATTTTAACAAATAAAATTCTTTTAAAAGAAGTCTACGAAGCTGGCAAAAAGATAAAATAGGACACTTACTATATAGAAAACAAAAAAAGACTAGATTTTTCAATCTAGTCTTTTTGGTTTGTTTTATTTGGCTTTTTTGTTTTCTCTATCAACTAAGATTTGAGATTGAGCAGCAGCTAAACGAGCAATTGGAACACGGAATGGTGAACAAGAAACATAATCTAAACCAACTCTATTATAGAAATCAATACTAGTTGGATCTCCACCAGTTTCACCACAAACACCAATAACAAGTTTCTTGTTAGCAGCTCGGCCACGATCGGTTGCGATCTTTACAAGTTCGCCGACACCTTCTTTATCGATGGTTTGGAATGGATCGAATTCATAAATCTTCTTCTCTTGATAAATTGGTAAGAATTGGCCACTATCATCACGAGAGAAACCAAGAGTTAATTGAGTTAAATCGTTGGTACCAAAACTAAAGAATTCAGCTTCTTTGGCAAGATTACCAGCTTGTAAACAGCCACGTGGGATTTCAATCATAGTTCCAACATGATAGTGGAGTTTATGATTTTCTTTAGTCATTTCAGTTTCGACAGCTTCGATGACAACATTTTTAGCAAACTTAAATTCTTTTAATTCGCCAGCAAGTGGAATCATAATTTCTGGTTCGATATCATGATGTAATTCTTTGCTTGCTTTTAAGGCTGCTTGAATAATTGCAGTAGCTTGCATTCGATAGATTTCTGGATAGGCGACACAAAGTCGGACACCACGGAAGCCCATCATTGGGTTAGCTTGATGTAATTGATTAATTCTATCTTTTACTTTTTCTTCACTAACATTTAATTTTTCAGCAATATCTTTGATGTTTTGTTCATCATGGATATCTGGTAAGAATTCATGTAGTGGTGGATCAAGTAAACGAATACAAACGTTATCTTTTGGACAACTCATATACATTTCATAGAAATCTTCAACTTGATATGGTCTTAATCTTTCAAGAGCGGCAACACGTTGTTCGGTTGTATCACTTAAAATCATACTACGCATATTAAGAATTCTATCAACACCGAAGAACATACGTTCTGTACGGCATAAGCCAATACCTTCACTACCAAATTTGGCAGCATTATTTGCATCTAATGGAGAGTTGCAGTTTGCACGAATAGCAAGTCTTCTATGTTTATCAGCCCAAGCCATTAAACGACCAAAGTCGCCACTTAAACTGGCTGGAACCATCTTAATTTCACCTACGTAGACATCACCAGTGGAACCATTAACACTTAAAATATCTTTTTCAGTATAAACCTTACCACCAATAGTTAATGTTTTCTTTTCTTCATTAACAATGGCATCGGTTGCACCAGCAACACAGCATTTACCCATTGAACGAGCAACGACAGCGGCGTGACTAGTCATACCACCACGTGCAGTTAAAATAGCTTCTGCATTGACCATACCAATAATATCTTCTGGTGAAGTCTCTGCACGAACAAGAACAATTGGACGACCAGCATCTTTTTCAGCTTTAGCTTCTTCAGCAGTGAAAACGATGTGACCAATACCAGCACCTGGAGAGGCTGGTAAACCATGTAAAATTGGAGTGTGTTTCTTTAAATCTACAACATCAAATGTTGGGTGTAATAAATCATTTAATTGTTTTGGTTCAACACGTAAGCAAGCTTCTTCTTCAGTGATTAAACCTTCATCAACTAAATCACAAGCAATTTTTAAAGCACTAGCGGCAGTTCTCTTTCCATTACGAGTTTGTAAGAAATAGAGTTTACCATTTTCAATTGTATATTCCATATCTTGCATATCATGGAAGTAATTTTCCATCTTCATAATGGTTTCCATGAATTGCTTATAGACATCTGGCATACGATTCTTTAATTCATCAATGTGAAGTGGAGTACGAACACCAGCAACAACATCTTCGCCTTGAGCGTTTGGTAAAAATTCAGCATAAACTTTCTTTTCACCAGTTCCTGGGTCACGAGAGAAAGCAACACCAGTTCCTGAAGTATCACCTAAATTACCGAAAACCATTGTTTGAACAGTAACGGCAGTACCCCATTCATATGGAATTCCATTCATTGCTCGGTAAACGTTGGCACGTGGATTATCCCAAGATCTAAAAACAGCGGTAACGGCTTCATGTAATTGAACAAGTGGATCAGTTGGGAAATCTTCTCCAAAATGTTCCTTATAATATACTTTATATTTTTTAACAAGATCTTTAAGTTGTTCAGCTGTAACTTCAGTATCAAGTTTATAGCCATGATCTTCCTTAATTTTATCAAGCATCTTATCCATTTCAGTTCTTGGATAACCTTTAGCAATGTTGGTAAACATTAAGATAAATCGACGATATGAATCGTAAGCGAATCTTTCGTTATTAGAAACTTTAGCAAGCATTTCGACGGTCTTATCATTTAAACCTAAGTTTAAAATGGTATCCATCATACCAGGCATAGAGACACGAGCACCACTACGTACAGAGACGAGTAATGGGTTTCCGTTAGCTCCGCCAAAAGTCTTTCCTATCTTCTTTTCAATTCCTTTAATACCAGCATCAACTTGGTCAAATAACCATTGTGGCATCTTCTTATTATTTTCATAATAAAGAGTGCAAGCTTCAGTTGTAACTGTGAATCCTGGTGGAATTGGAACACCAGCGTGGGTCATTTCAGCAAGACCAAAACCTTTTCCACCGAGAAGCTCTTTTTTCAAACCAGCTTTATTAGCTTCTTCGAAAGAAAATACATATTGTTTTTCTTTTGCCATTTATTTTTCCTCCTCAAAAGGCATCGTTTATTAAAAACGCACTAGAATTATAACAAAAAAATAAATGTATTAATATAGAAACGCACCAAAAAAATATTATGTTTAATATTTATATTAAAAAAGCGTTATTTGGTTTATTACATACCAAATACATGAAAAATATTGCCAATTAACTCAAAAATACCAAAATAAATCAAAATACTTGTCACATCTACGATTGAAGTAATAAGTGGTCCGCTCATCAAAGCTGGATCTTTTTTAATAGATTTTGCAACAAGAGGTAAAATACAACCAAATAATTTTGAAATTAATATAGTAAAGAAAAGAGTGATAGCTACTAAACCTGCTATTCCTGAACGTTCAGCAAATATTGTTCCAGCACTAAGGTCTGCTATATTTGTTGGATATACTACTAGATTTAAATACATCTCCGCAAGGAACCATAAGAAAGCAAAGAAAGATGTAATGATTGCTACGATTGAACTAATTCTTAATTCTTTCCATAAAATTTTAAAGAAATCTTTAGGACCAAATTCGTTTAGAGCAATTGAGCGGACCATAACAGAACTTGTTTGACTTCCTGCATTTCCTCCAGTATCCATGATAGTTGGAATAAAAGCCGCTAATACCGCCATTGTGGCTAATTGGTTTTGGAATCCTGATAAGGCGATACTTGAAAAAACATCAAGCACCAATAAAAAACAAAGCCAAGGAATACACTTAAAAGCCATTTTAAAAACACCAGTGTCTTTATAGCTATTTTCAAGTGGAACGATACCAGCTTGAAGAGAAAGATCTTCGTTAGCTTCTTTTTGAATGACATCAATAATATCATCAACGGTAATTATTCCAATCAATCTTTTATCATCATTAAGAACTGCTATAGCATTTAAGTCATAACGTCTAACAAGTTCAGCAACCGCTTCTTGGTCAGTATTTACATCAACAGTCACAAAATCTTTATTCATGATATCATCGAGTTTTTCATCAGGTTTTGCAAAAATTAAATCATCAAGATCGACCGTACCAAGAAAATTACGTTTACTATCTTTCACAAAGATAGTGTAGATTGTTTCAGCATTTTTTCCTAATTCGCGAATTTTTTCTATTGAATCATGAATACTAGTAGTATTCAAGAATTCAAGGTATTCAGTTGTCATAATACTGCCAGCCGAATCTTCTTTATAATTAAGTAATTTGTTAATAATTGTTCGATCTTCTTTAGAAGTATTCTTTAAAACTTTATTGACCAAATTTGCTGGCATATCAACGATAAAATCAGTTATATCATCATTACTACTAGCAGCAATTAATTCAGCAACATCTTTATCACTCATTAATTTAATTAAAGCTTCTTGGTGTTCTTTATCTAATTCGCTAAAGAAAATACTTGTATGTTCACTTTTTACAACCCTAAAAATGCTAATGATTTTTTTAGCATCATCAACTTGAGTTCTATTGACTATTTCTGCAATATCAATTTCCGGATATAATTCAAAAAGCTCTTTTATTTCTTTATAGTTTTGAGCTTCTAGCAACTCTTCAAAATATGTTGTCGTTAATTTTTTCATATTTTCGTCTCACTATCTCTTATAATTATAAACCCACAAAATAGTAAAAACATTGAAAATAGGACACTATATATAATTAATTTTAATATTTCCCAAAGATTGAACCCATTTTGGACGATCTTCAAAATATTTTGGTAAGGTTTTTGTTTTCCGAAAATTAATTTCTATATTATTTTTGTTTGAATATAGAAAAGTATCGTTTTTAATTTCCTTATTGCTTCCGATAGCCGTTTCAAAATCTCCACAAAGATAAGCTTTTTCATCAATATAAACATTATTGTTATTCTTTAAATAGACAACATTTGGAGACGAAGAATCAAGAACTTTCGTCATAATATTAAAAGTGAATACAAAAAAATCATCCGACGAAATCTGAACAGTATTAAATAAATGTGTACCAAAATCACCATATACCTCTTTTAAACTTTTTGGGAAAATTAGTGCGTTCATTGTTAAATGTGAGAAATTATTGGCATTAAGCGTTGTTAAGCCTTCGCTAAAAAGAACTTCTTCAAGACGTTCACAATTTGTAAAATAATTTCCCTCAATAGTTGCCATTGTTGTTGGAAGACTTAATTTATTGATTGTTAAATCTATATCTTTGACATAATTATCCGGAAGATAGGTTGTTTGATTATTAAATTCTAGAGTAAACGATGTGGAACTATTAATTCCATATTCTTCATAATTAAGTAAATTACCACTTTCTTTTGAAGTAACATTACCTGTCATAACAAAATTTAAATTGGTGTCGCCATAAAAAATATCTTTTCCGACCACCGTATCTACATTGGCCTTTTCTAAAATGACTTTTTGAAGGTGAGAAGAATATGCAAATGCATAATCATCAATATTTTTTAATATTGCTGAAATCTCTAACTCTTCGATATACTGATTATCTTTTAAAACATTTGTTGAAATCGAATTTACTGTATGATCATTAATTTCTTTAGGAATTTTAAAATATCTAGAATTAATATTAATCTTGGTAATACTTATTGAAGAGTCATCGCTATTTACCGTATATTCAACCTCATTATGATAATAATTTGCATTAGAGAGGTTTGGTTCGTAATTCATCCATTTAAAAAGTGAAAGGCTGACTGAAAATAGCAAAACAAGACACAATGGTAGAATGTATGGTAAAAAAGGAACAATAGTAACTTTTTCGATATTCTTTTTTTGCGTAATTCCAAAATATAAGTCTTCATAATGCACTTTATAAAATTTTGCGATTCGTATGAATTCACTTAGCGTTGGAAGTGATTTAGCGTTTTCCCATCTAGAGAGTTTATTAATGTCGATTCCAAATTTTTCACAAAAAGTAACTTGTGAATAAGAATGTTTCTCACGATGAAACTTTAGTGTATTAGCAAACTTAGCAATTTCAAAAGAGTATTTTTCACAATAATCATTTGATTTCCTATTTTCTTGATTAATAAAACTTGTAAGATCAAGTTCGTAGATTTTACAGATGGAACCCAAAATAGACAAGTCGATTTGAGATTTATTATTCTCGCATTTAGAAACGGCTTGAGTAGTGTAATGTAATTTGTTTGCTACTTCTCCTTGAGATATTCCTAAAATAATTCTTCGTTCTTTTAGGAAAAGCCCATAATTTTCCCCAAAATTACTTTTTTTCATTACAATGATTATAACATAAATTATTGAATTTTTACGTAAAAAATATACCATAATTAACGTTTTTATTATCTTAGTTGATATTTATAAGTGGCTTTAAGAAATATTTTAATTTTTTTTTTATAAAATATATGTAGGAGAAACATATGAAAAAAGAAACATTTGTTTTGGAAATTTTCAATTTTTTAATTAAAAGAGAACATTTTACAATTGAGTCACTTAGCGAAATGTTTTTAGTAAGTAGACGAACAGTAATAAGATATATCAAGATAGTAAAAGAGTTTGTTAAAGAACACTATGACCATTATGTAGTATATTTTGACAAAACTGAAAAGACATATAAATTAAGGCAAATGTAGTTTTTATTTATTATTTTATTTTTAGCGATTATAATCTTTATATGAGCGAAGATAATAAATATGTAGTCACTATTGACTATGGAACCCAATCAGTTCGTGTAAGCATAATTGATGAAAAGGGTGTTTTTTTAGGTTTTGAACAAGAGCGCTATGCTCCAGCTTACTTTTCGGTTAAACCAGGTTATGCCGAACAAAATCCAGATTACTATTTTGAATGCATGTGTAAAGCCGCAAGAAGATTATCAGATCGTTTTAGCGATTTATTAGCAAAATGTGAAAGTATTTCTTCTACATGTTTTAGGGATTCTGCTGTTTTTCTTGATGAGAATTATAAATCGGTTCGTCCAGCTATTATTTGGTTAGATCAAAGACAAGCTAAATTAGAAAGAAAGATTCCAAAAATATATAGTTTTGCCTTTTGGCTAGTTGGTATGCGCGATACGATAACTCTAAATAGAAAAAGAACACCAGCTTTATGGGTTCAAGAGAACGAACCTAAGGTCTGGGCAAAATGTCGATATTATGTTCCAATGAATCTATATCTAAATTATAGATTAATTGGAGTTTTAAAAGATTCTGCAAGCAATATGATTGGCCACTTCCCAGTTAATTTTAAAACTGGCAAAAATTATGGTCCAAATGCTCCTAAAGGGTGTATCTATGGCGTTGACCCAATAATGGTTCCAAGTTCTTGTGATGTTGGTGAAAATATTGGTGCGATTACTGAAGAGGCTCATAAACTTACGGGGTTACCTGTTGGTTTAAAATATTTAACTACCGGATTTGATAAGAGTTGTGAAGCTTTAGGTTGTGGTGCTATTTCCAAAAATATTGCCCATATTAGTTATGGTACTAGTAGTACGATTGCAGTTGTAAGTAAACGCTATTTTGAACCAGAACCATTTTTACCTTCTTATCGAACATGTTATCCAGGTTTTTATAGTGGTGAAGTTCAAATATATAGAGGTTATTGGATGCTTCGTTGGTTCTCTAATGAATTTGCTGAAAAACAATCGATTGAAGCAGAGATTGAAAATTTAACTGTCGAAGATATTTTAAATAAGAAGTTATTGAGTATCAAACCAGGTTGTGATGGTCTATTATTGCAACCATACTGGGGTCCAGGTTTAAGAAGACCATTAGCAAAAGGAGCCATCATTGGTTTCTATGATGTTCATACTAAATATCATGTTTATCGTGCAATTATAGAAGGCATTGCCTTTGCTCTTAAAGAAGGTTTAGAGAGCATTAGAAAAAAGACACATTCTCCTATCGAATATATCACCGTAAGTGGTGGAGGCAGTCGTAGTGATGCAATCTGTCAAATTACTTCAGATATTTTTAATATTAAAGTACTTAAGAGTGAAACATATGAGTCTTCTTCATTAGGTGTTGCGATGGCTCAATTTATTTCTCTTGGTGTTTATAAAGACGCTGAAGAAGCAAAAGCGAAGATGGTGCGTTATGTTAAAACTTTTTATCCAAACAAAGAGAACGCTCAAGAATACATTAGGTTATATAAAAAAGCTTATAAGAAAATCTATCCAAGTTTGCAAAAAGTTTATAAGGAATTGCACGATCTACAAAGTAATTCTTAACAATAAAAGGGACGCTTCCACGTCCCTTTATTTTGTAAATTTTTATAATTAACTATCTTCTTTTTCTGAAGTTTTCTCCATTGGATTACTTCCACTAAATTGTGAATTATAAAGTTCAGCATAGAAACCATTGAGTTTTAATAATTCGGCATGGTTACCAGTTTCAACAATATGACCTTTTTTCATAACGATGATTGTTTTAGCATTTTTAATTGTTGATAAACGGTGAGCAATAACAAAAGATGTTCTATTCTTCATAATATTATTAAGTGCATCTTGAATTTGTTGTTCGGTACGTGTATCGACACTAGAAGTAGCTTCATCAAGAATCATGATTTTTGGTTTACTTAAAATTGCACGTGCAATCGTTAGTAATTGACGTTGACCTTGCGAAATATTATTTCCATCTTCATTAAGTTGATAATCAAATCCACCTGGAAGAGTATCAATAAAGTGAGCAATATGAGCTTGTTCACAAGCAGCTCTTAATTCTTCATCAGTAGAGTTTGGATCTCCATAAAGAAGGTTTTCCTTAATACTTCCTCTAAATAACCAAGTCTCTTGAAGAACCATACCTACAGCTCCTCTTAAAGCAGATCTTGTATAATCTTTGGTAGATATTCCATCAAGACTTATTGAACCATTATTAAGTCGATTAACCATTGTATTAACAAGTAAATTAACTTGATCTTGTTTTTCTTTATGATTCTTTAAATCAATTTTGGTTTTCTTTAAAGCTTCGACACAATATTTTCCTGCATCAAGTAAAGCTTTATTGGTTGCCTTTTCAATTGATAAAGAATCATCATAAGAAATTGAATCTTCTTTAACCTCTGGCAATTCAAGAATCTTATTGAGTTCGTTTTCAATTTCAAGTTGCGTTTTAATAATTTCCTCTTTCGTACGGACACTATTAATTTCGTAGAATCTCATAATTAAATTAACAATAGTAGTTTTTCCTGCACCTGTTGGTCCAACAATAGCAATCGTATCACCAGCATTTACATTTAAACTAAAGTTCTCAATTAATGGTTTATCACTTGAATATTCAAAGAACATATTATTGAAAGTAAATTGTCCTTTAATATTGTCTTCAGTATTTTTGGCATCTGGAGCATCTTTAACTTCTTCTTCTTGATCAAGTAAATCATAAATTCTTTCGCCACTTGCAAGAACGCTTTGGAAAACGTTAGCAATTTGTCCAAGTTGTTGGAAAGGTTGGCTAAAGAGTTTCAAAAAGAGGAAGAAGACAATCATCGTTGCAGCATCACTAATGATTCCGGCTAAAACAGCGATTGCAACATAACATAGGTTATTAATGAAAATTGTTGTAGGCCAAATAATTGCACTTAAGAATTGTGACTTAACATCCGACACAGCCATTTTCTTATTAGAAACATCAAAATCTTTTTCAACATCTTCTTGCTTGTTAAATAATTTAATAATCATATAACCAGCATAATTTTCTTCTACTTTACCATTTAAAATTCCAAGTTCGTTACGGTAGTTAACAAATTGTTTGCCACTAAATTTTGAAACAAGGAAAACAACAATTAAGGTAAGTGGTAAAGAAACTAAAGCGACTAAAGCAAGGCGCCAATCAACAGAAAGCATTGCAATCAAAGATCCAAGGAATAAAGTAACACCCGCAAAAGTTTGGGTGATAATAGTATTTAAATTTCTTGAAATATTATCTACATCATTTGTTCCGACCGATAAAGTATCTCCATAAGAGGTGCGATCAAAATAAGAGAGAGGAAGCAAATCTAACTTGCTTTGGACTTTCTGTCTCATTTCATAAGCATACTTTGAGCTGATTGAGACACTAACAAATTCAGCAGCCCACGCTAAGAAAGCACTGATTACATATAAACCCATCAAAAGACCAAACTTTGAATAAAAAATATCCCAGTTAATGTAAATGTTATAAGTTTCATCAACTCCAAACATCAATTTTAAATTGTCGCTTGAAAGAATATCTTTTAGAATAAGAGGCGAAACAATCGACAAAACAGCGCTTGCGATTGAAAGAAGGATAACTAGGATGATTAAAGGAAGTTCTTTTTTGAACTCTAAAATCATTCTTTTTCCAGTTAATTTAACATTTTTTGGTTTATCAATAGTATGAGTTCTTGGTCCTGGCATAACTATTTACCTCCCTCTAAAACAGCGCTTTGAGCCATTTTAATTGTTTTTTCAACTTCATCTTCATCAAGTTGTGATTTAACAATATCTTGATAAACCTTACAGGATTTCAGTAATTCGTTATGAATACCTTGTCCGACACATTTACCATCATTTAAAACGATTATATTCTCAGCATTAATGATTGAAGAAATACGTTGAGCAACGACAATCATTGAAGAATTCTTTGCATAATCTTGTAAAGCAACTCTAAGTTTAGCATCAGTCTTAAAATCTAATGCGCTAAATGAATCATCAAAAACATATATTTCTGGTTTTCTTGCAAGGGCTCTAGCAATGCAAAGACGTTGTTTTTGACCACCAGAGAAATTCTTACCTCCTTGAGCAACAAAACTATTAAGACCATCTGGTAATTTACTAATGAAATGTTCAGTTTGAGCAACCTTCAAAGCTTCATTAATATCATCATCGGTTGCATTTGCGTTACCAAATTTTATATTTTCTCGAATAGTTCCTTTAAAAAGAACAGCAGTTTGAGGAACGAAACCTAATTTATCTCTAACAACTTTTATAGGCATATCTTTGATGTTAATTCCATCAATTTCAATCGAACCAATCGTTGTATCATAAAATCTTGGAATTAGATTAATGATTGATGATTTTCCAGATCCGGTGCTACCAATAATTGCGGTAACAGTACCTGGTTTTGTTTTAAAACTAATGTTCTCAATACATGGAGATTCGGCATCAGGATAAGTAAAACTAACATCTTTAAATTCAATAATTCCTTTTTCTTTAGTATTATTAATCTTCTCAAGTAATTCAGGAGTTTCAGGAACATCTTTAATAGTGTCCTTAATATTTAAAACTTCATTAATACGTTTTGAAGAAGCTGAAGATTGAGGAATCATTACGAATAACATTGCAAACATTAAGAAAGACATCATTATTAGCATTGAATATTGGCTAGTGACAGCTATATTTGTAATTGTTTCTGCAATAGCATTTGCGTTGCCCTTAATACTCATGCCTTCAAGTAAATAGAAACCAAAAGCATAGATGCCAACAAAACAAAGGTTAAATATAATATTAATAGCAGGATTTGCTACTGACATTGTTCTTCCAACTTTGGTAATAATCCCCTTCATATCTTTATTAGCTACATCAAATTTATCAGCTTCAGTTTTTTGTTGATTGTAAGCTCTAATAACACGAATTCCAGTAAGGTTTTCTCTTAAAATTACTGTAACATTATCCGTCTTTTGTTGAATTTGTTTAAAGAGTGGAGTTGCAATAATTAATAAGACAACCATAACGGCTAAAATAAGAGGAATACAAATAGCCAAAACAATAGTCATTCGACTATCGTTATTCATGATTTTAATTAAGGCAATAATCATATAAGTTGGCGACATGACTAACGTTCTTATAGTCATAAAAACTAAACTTTTTACTTGTTCAATATCGTTAGTAGTTCTAGTAATTAAAGTGGCGGTACCAAATTTATTATAGTTAGTTAATGAAAGTCTATTAACTTTATGGAAAACCTCTTCACGCATTTTTTTACCAACACATGCACCAACATAACTTGATAGATATCCTTGAGTAATTGCGCAAACAAGTACTCCAAGAGAAATAAGAACCATATATCCACCATAAGTTAATATAGTTTGCATAGCAGCATCTTTAGCAGCTTGATCAGTTGATGAAGTGATGGCATTTTGAATATAGCCCATGTATTCAGGTAACATTAGTTGTAAGTAACATTGACAAAATAGGCAAATGGCAGCAAAAAGTACTATATACCATTTATCTTTTACAATTTTTAACACAGTTTTCATTTTGTGTCTTCCTTTCGAGTAAACATATTTAATATGGAATCATCATGAGGTACAAATTGATTGTCCTGATGTTTCATATTTAGAACGGCAATTCCAAGCAATAAGGATGTATGTAAAGAGAATATTTCGTAAGGGTCACCAGGAATGATTTTCCGTTCATCTTGACCCTTCTTTATTTCCTTTAATATCCGGTTCATCAACTTAGGCAGCTTTTTCTTTTTCTTTTCAAAATAATTATCCATGAAGAAATAATAATTATAATAACAGGCCATCCGGTCACCCTTAAGTGTTTCAAGCATCAAGGAATTGATTTCCTTTACATATTCATAACCAGTTGCGGTACTAAATTCCGAATATTTACGAATTTTCTCGTTTTTCGAACGTCCGTTTTGAATAATTGTGTTCTGAAGATCTTCTTTATTTAAAAAATAGTGATAAAAGAGACCATGAGAAATTTTTAATTTGTTACAAATATCATCAATTGTGACGGTAGCGTAACCACGAGAACAAAATAATTTTAGCGAAGCATCAATAATTGAGTTTCGTCTTCTATCTTTAATTTCTTCTAATTGCTTACTAGTTTTTGGCATAATGATTCTCGATATATGTAGTCTAGTATTCATTGACATTCTAGTCAATGGAAAAAGAGACTTAATTTAACTATTATTTGGCGTCTATTTATATGTATATATAAAAGGATAATGAATTTTAAAAGTATCATCCTTTATTATTGAGCAAATTAATTGTAATATATATCATATGAAATTAATTGTAGGTTTAGGAAATCCTGGTAAAGAGTATGAAAAAACCCGCCATAACATGGGTTTTGAAACGATAGATAAATTTGCTGATTTTATTGGAGTTGATATTGATAAAAAAGGTTTTAAAGGATTATATACTTCAATAAAGTATTTTGATAACGATCTTATTCTATTAAAACCTCTTACCTATATGAATTTAAGTGGCGAATCGGTTCTTTCTGTTGCTCAATATTTCAAGATTCAAACTCAAGACATTTTTATCATTTATGATGAGATGGATTTTGCACCTGGGCAAATGAAAATTAAGCTTGATGGAAGCAGTGCCGGACATAATGGAATTAAATCATGTATTTCATGTCTTGGTAGTGATGAATTCGTTCATGTACGTATTGGGACTGGAAAGCCAACTTATGATGCGGTCGATTATGTGCTTGGTAAGCCTTCAAAAGAAGAGCGCAAACTTATTAATGAAGCCCAAGATAGAGCGGTAGAAGCAATTAAATTAGCTCTAAAAGAGAGTATTAATAAAGCGATGTCGCTTTATAATAAATAAGGAAGTATTTATATTGATTGATTTATGTAGTTTAGCTGTTAGCAAGTTTGTTACCCCCCCTACTAAAAATAAAGTAGGGTATTTTGTCGTTGATCCATCAATTGGAACTACCTTTCTAGCAACAAAATTATTTAAAGAAACAAACGACAATATCCTCATTTATTGTTCTAACAACTATGAAGTAAATGAGATTTATAACTCTCTTGTTAACCTTCTTGATGAGGAAAATATTATAACCTTACCAAGTGAAGAATTACTTCGAGTGGAATATTTAAGTGAATCAAAAGATTTATTGGCTCAACAAATTTTTGGCCTCTATAGAATTATTAACGCAAAACATAAAGTAATTATTCTATCACCTGCCTCTTTATATAAATTTTATCCAAGCAAGGAATTATTTCTAAGTAGTTCACTAAAAATTAAAAAAGGTGAACACTACAATTTTGAAGAGATTAAACAAAAATTAACCAAAGCTTGTTATACGAAAGTTTCAAAAATTGATCAATCTTTAGAATTTGCTATTCGAGGAGATATTATTGATGTTTTTTCTTTAAATTACGAAAATCCAATTCGTATTGAGTTTTTTGATGATGAGGTAGAAAGCATCAGAGAGTTTAATATTTCAACGCAAACTTCTTTTAAAGAACTTAGTGAAATAGACATTTTACCTGCCGGACTTATTCTTTTTACTGATAAAGAAAGAAATGAGGCCAAAGAGAAAATTCTAAATAAAATGAATGAAGATACAAAATTTTTATTAGAAAGTGCTAAGAATACCCTTCTCGAAGAAAGCAATAAAGATATCGACGATATATTAAATAATAATTTATCTTCAAAGTTATATAAATATTATGGTTTTTTACAAAACGAACACACTGATTTATTGAGTTTTATTGATAATTATCAAATTATTGTTGATAACGAGGACGATTTCTTTCATGCACGAGATAATTTGTTTAATGAAGCGAATGCTTTTCTTTTCGATCTAAATAAAAACGGCAAATGTATTTCTAATCTTTCGTATTTTAATAAAACGAATAGTATTTTTAGAAGTAATTTTTATACTTATTTTTTAAATAACTTTTACCTCCACGAGGGAAGTGTGTCAGTTGATTTATCAACAAATTCTTTATATAGCACAAGGGATGTTGATCTATCTAGATTACTCGAAATTTATAAAAACAACGGGTATAGTATGCTTTTATTGGTTGATAATAAAGAACAAGTTGAGAAACTCATTAATACAATTTCTATTCTTAATCTCCCATATTGCCTATCATCTTCTTTTCAAATGGACGAGACAAAAAAAGTTTCAATCTCTATTAATAATTTCTTTCATGGTTTTGAATTTAAGAATGAAAAATATGTTGTTTTAACCAGCAAAGAACTTTTCGGATTTAGACGAAACAGTTCAACTTATAGTTCAAAATTTAAAGAAGGGGTAATTTTAGAGAGTTATCAAGATTTAACCCCTGGCGATTTTGTAGTTCATGAAAAAAGTGGAATTGGCCGTTTTGTTAAAATATCGACTTTAGAAATAGATGGAAAACATGAGGACTATATACAAATACAATATGATGGGGGCGACGTTCTTTATGTTCCTCTTTATCAATTTAATTTAGTAAGAAAATATGTTGGAAAAGAAGGATATGCTCCTAAACTTAATCGACTTTATACTACTCGTTGGGAGACTACTAAAAAGAAAATTAAAGAACGTATAAATGATTTAGCTGAACGATTAATGGTTCTTTATAGTGATCGAGCAAAGGCGGTTGGTTTTAGTTTCAAACCAGAACCAGATTTTGAGATACCATTTGCAAACGACTTTAAATATGACTTAACAAAAGACCAAGAGAAATCTTTAAAAGAAATTTATGGCGACATGGAAGCTCCTCGACCAATGGATAGGCTATTATGTGGCGATGTTGGCTTTGGTAAAACAGAGGTCGCTTTTAGGGCAGCTTTTCGATGTATTCTAAATGATAAAATGGTAATTTTATTATGTCCAACAACTTTATTGGCTAGACAACATTATGAAGTTGCAACTAAACGTTTTGAAAAATTCGATATACATATCGCCCTATATTCAAGAATGCAAACCGCCGAAGAAGCAAAGTTAATTGAAGAAAAAGTAAAAGAAGGAGAAATCCATTTGCTTATTGGAACTCATAAAGCGTTAAGTAAAAAACTAGATTTATCTAAACTTGGCTTACTCATTATTGATGAGGAACAAAGGTTTGGAGTGGAGCAAAAAGAGAAAATAAAAGAGGCCGCAAAAGGAATTGATGTCTTAACCCTTAGTGCTACCCCAATTCCTCGAACGCTTCAATCATCACTTGTTGGTTTAAAACAAGTTTCTACAATTGAAACGGCCCCTAAAGCTCGTGTGGCAATTCAAACTTATGTTATTCCTTATGATCGCAATGTCGTTCGAGAATTAATTAAACGAGAATTATCAAGACACGGACAAGTATTTTATGTTCATAACGAAATAGCCACGATTTATTCGACTTATGAAAAACTTCAGAATTTAGTCCCTGAATGTAAAATTGGTATTGTTCATGGAAAAATGGATAAAGAAGAGACAAATGTCGTAATGCAAGATTTTTATGATGGGAAAATTGACTTACTTTTAGCAACATCAATTATTGAAAATGGAATTGATGTAGAGAATGCGAACTTGATGCTTATTGAAAATGCTAACGCTTTTGGTCTTGCTCAACTTTATCAGATTAAAGGAAGAGTAGGTAGAGGAGACCGAATGGCTTTTGCTTATTTAATGGTTGATGATAAAAAGCAAATTAATGAAACTGGGCAAAAAAGACTAGAATCAATTCAAGATTTAACGGCTTTAGGTAGTGGATTTAAAATTGCACAAAGAGATTTATTGATTAGAGGAGCTGGCGATATTTTAGGTCCAGAACAAGCTGGTTTTATTGATGCAGTTGGAATTGATATGTATATAAAATTACTTAATGAAACAATAGAAGAAAAAAAGAGTGGTAAAGTTAGAGTTGAAGCAATAAAAATCCATAAAGAACTTGGAATTGATGCTTATATTCCAAGCATCTATATTGCAAATGAAGAAAAAGTCGAAGTATATCAAAAAATATTGAATACTAAAAATTTTGTTGAACTAGATGAAGCAATTAAATCGATACGTGATATTTATGGGCCAATTCCAAGCAATACGGATTTGTTATTTAAGAAACGAAAAATGGATCTATATTTAGAAAAAGAAGATTTTAAAGATTTAGTTGAATATGATGATCATCTAAACCTTATTCTATCTGAGAAGTTTAGCAGTTTAGAAGGAATTGGTACTAGCTTATTTACGGCCTTAATTCCTTATCTTAAAAAAATTAAGATGTCTTTTATTAAAAAAGAGGTCAATATAATAATAAATAAAGATGAAGGCTGGGTTGAATTACTATTAAAGGTAAGTGAAATCGTTGATAATCTATATTGGGAAACTTTGAAAGTGACGAAATTAAATGCGAATTGATAAATATCTTAAATTAACAAGACTTATTAAAAGAAGAACGATTGCTAAAGAGCTTTTAGATCGCGGTATTTTTACAATCAATGGAAAAATTGCTAAACCAAGTTCGGAAGTAAAAGTTAATGATATTATCATCTTGCCTCTTGGAAAGCATAAATTAACAATTGAGGTGTTAAATTGTCTCGATTATTGTAAAAAGATAGATGCTACTGAACTATATAAAATTATTAAGGATGAAATAATTTTTCCTAATGAAAATAACGCTAAACAAGAATGAGAAATATATTCTAGCTTGCTCTTTTGGACCAGATTCAATGTGTCTTTTTGCTTTGCTCTTAAAAGGCCATTATGATTTTATGGTGGCACATGTTAACTATCATTTAAGAGTGGAAGAACCAAAAGAAGTTTTAATTTTAAAAGAAATTTGTGAGAAAAATAAAATTCCTCTCGATATTATAGATGTATATATGCCAGAAAAAGTTAATGAAGAAGGATGGGCCAGAAATGTTCGTTATGATTATTTTGCTTCAGTGAGCAAGAAATATCATATCGATAATGTTTTAATTGCTCATAATGAAGATGACCTTATTGAAACTTATCTTCTTCAAAAGAAAAGACATAATGTTGTGGCATATTATGGCCTTCGTAAGGAATCTATCTATAAAGGGGCGAAAATTTTGCGACCATTATTGAAAAACACCAAAAAAGAGTTGCTTCAATATTGCGATGAAAACTCCATTCCTTATGGTTTTGATCTTTCAAATTTTGATGTAGCATATGCCCGCAACAAAATAAGAAAAGAAGTTGTTAAAGAGATGCCTAGAGAAAAAAGAGATGCTTTACTATGTGAAATTGAAAAAAAGAATAGCGATAATGAAGAATTAATTCTTAATGTTTCAAAATTTATAGTTAACCGCGAGATCAATGCGAAAGAGGTAAAATCACTAAATAATAAAGAAACGCAGATGTTATTAATTCAATATTTTGAAAGCGAAAATTATTACCAACCAATCTCGTTTAAGTTTGCTAGTGAATTTAAAAATATTATTAATAAAAAAACTACTTGGCATCATAAATTTGATGACTTAACTTATCTAGCGCTTGACTATGGAACAATCAAACTTTATCGTCTTATCAATAATAAATTTTCTGATGATGAATTAAATAAGATTTTCTTTATAAATAAGAAGGCAAATTTCTTTAAAAATATTAGTGATAAAAATCTAAGTATCAAGATTAATTTAAAGAGCAACGAAATATATTTATTGAATGGTATTAGTAAAAGAGTTGGCCGTTGTTTTATTGATTGGAAAGTTCCCTATGTTTTACGTTTATTATGGCCAGGAATCTATAATGAAGAAGGCAAATTAATCTATATTCCTCGCTATAAAAAAGACTTTATTATAACTGAAGATTCGGTCCTAATTTTTGATATTTCGAAGTTTTTAAAATAATTTGCAAAATACTTTATAAAATAAAGTACTTATTATAGAATATATTTACTTGTAAGAAGGAGAAATGCGATGGAGAAAAAAAGATCTGGTTGGTTTACGTTCCTAATGTATCTTGTAATTGCAGTTTTTGGCTCAATTATTATTTATAGTATTGTTTCAAATTTTACTAGCAAATATACTCAAGTTACTAGCGGAAGTTTAATCCAACTTGCCTATGATGATACTGATAAATATTCAGTTACTGATGCGACTATTATTCAAAACGGAGATGAAACTACCGTTAATCTTGGAGTTAAAAATTCTGAAAGCGGAGAACAACTTTATTATACTTGCACTTGTGATACATCGCTTGTTTATACTGTTCATAGCTTTGATGGTTTGAATACTTCAAATATTTCTATTTATGATGCTTTATTTAATCAAGTGAAAGCTAACAACACTAACTATACCGCTCATTGGAATAGTTATATGTATACTGAAAATGTTTTCTTGAGTTGGTTACCAACGATTATTTCAACTCTTGTTATTATTGGTATAGCAATCTTCTTCTTTAAATTCTTAATGGCTTCGGCTGGTGGAAATAAACAAGCAATGGATTTCAATAAATCCAAAGCTCGTAGAGTTGATAATTCTCCAGTTAGATTTAAAGATGTTGCTGGATGTGATGAAGAAAAAGCCGAGATGATTGAAATTGTTGATTATCTAAAAGATCCAAAGAAATATACAAGATGTGGTGCTAAATTACCAAAAGGAATTTTGCTTGTTGGATATCCAGGAACGGGTAAAACTTTACTTGCTAAAGCTGTTGCTGGTGAAGCTGGAGTTCCATTCTATTCAATTAGTGGTAGTGATTTTGTTGAAATGTTTGTTGGTGTTGGTGCCGGACGTGTTCGTGATTTATTTAAAACTGCCAAACAAAATGCCCCATGTTTAATTTTTATTGATGAAATCGATGCTGTTGGTCGTCAAAGAGGCGCTGGTATGGGTGGTGGAAACGATGAACGAGAACAAACCCTTAACCAATTACTTGTTGAACTTGATGGTTTCGAAGAAAACAGTGGAATTATTGTTATTGCGGCAACTAACCGTGATGATGTATTAGATCCAGCCTTACTTCGTGCCGGACGTTTTGATAGAAAGATTACTGTTAATTTACCTGATCGTGAAGGCCGTGAAGCAATCTTTAAAGTACATGCAAGAAATAAAAAGATTGATCCAAGTATTGATTTTGCCGCTTTAGCAAAAAGAACTGTTGGCTTTAGTGGCGCGGATATTGCAAATATTTTAAACGAAGCAGCAATTCTTGCTGTTCGTGGCAAACGTGATGAGATTACCATGGCTGATATTGATGAAGCAATTGATCGTCGTATTGCGGGACCTGCAAAATCTAGCAAAGGAATGAACGAATTTGAAAGAAAAGAAGTTGCTTATCATGAAGCGGGACATGTCATTATTGGTTTAAATCTCCCTAATAGTGAGAAAGTTAGAAAAATTACAATTATTCCTCGTGGAGAAACTGGCGGACATGTTTTGATGACTCCTGAAGACGATCGATTCTTATTAAGTAAGAACGAATTAATTGCAGAAATTACTGGTTTACTTGGTGGACGCACCAGTGAAGAAGTTTTCTTTAAAGATGTAACAACCGGTGCTAGTAATGATATTGAAAGAGCTACTCAAATTGCTCGTTCAATGGTTGTTGAATACGGTATGTCTAGTTTAGGACCTATTCAATATGAAAAGAATAGTGGCAGTGTTTTCTTAGGTCGTGATTACAATAGTGCAGCAAGAAATTTCTCAACCGCTGTTGCAGAAGAAATCGATAAAGAAATTAGAAAAATTATTGATGAAGCTCACATGAAGGCGACCGAAATTATTACTGCGCACAAAGATGATGTAACATTAATAGCCGAAACTCTTCTTGTTAACGAAACAATCAACGAAGAGGAAATCGATTATCTTTTAAAGAATCGTAAAATGCCAGATGAAAAAGTTAGTCAAAAAGATGCTGCTCATAATGACATCATAGATGAGCAAGCAAAGAAAGAAGCTTCTGAAGCGGCTGCTAAAACCAAAACAGAAACCGAAAAACGTAAAAACGATCCATTTAGTGAAGAAAACGACGATTCAAAAAAGGAATAGATTCTGATTTTATGTCTTTTATGATTGGCGATGTTGAAATTAAAGGAAAAGTTATTCTCGCTCCAATGGCGGGAATAACTTCTTTTAGTTATAGAAAGTTTATGCAACCTTTTGGTTGCGCTTTAACTTATAGCGAAATGATTAGCGATTGTGCTTTGATACAAGGCAATCACGAAACTAAGAAATTATTCGCAAGCGACGGAAAAAGTGATCGTCCCCTTGCTCTTCAAATATTTGGCGGGAACGAAGAAACACTTTTAGAAGCGCTTGATATTCTAAATAAATATACAAGCAATTATGATATATTGGACTTAAATCTTGCTTGTCCGGTACCTAAAGTTACAAAAAATAATGGTGGGTCATCATGGCTTAAAGATCAAAATAAGCTTTTTGATATGGTAAGTAAAATAGTTAAGGCAAGTAGCAAACCAGTTAGTTGCAAAATTCGACTTGGTTTTGATGATATAAATGTTGAAGACACGGTAAAAACTTTAGAGCGAGCCGGAGTAAAGTTTATTGCAATTCATGCTAGAACAAAAAAACAATTATATAGTGGTGAACCAAATTTTAAAGCTTTAGAAAATATTCATAACATAATTAGTATTCCATGGTGTGTCAGCGGAAATATTTTTACTGTTAAGGATGCATTAGAAGCCCTAAAAATAACTAAATGTGACGCAATAATGGTTGCTAGAGGGGCAGAAGGTAATCCCGAGCTAATTTCTAACATTAATCATGCATTAAATAATGAACCTTACGATGAAAAAAAGGATTTTTTAAAACAATGTAATTATTTAGAAACTTACATTACTTACATGTTCCAAGAATTTGAAGAAATCACATGTGTTAGAATCTTAAGAGGTATTCTGCCTCATTTTTTTGATGGTACCACCGGAACAAAACAATTAAAAAATGAATTATGTTCGAACACAAATTCAAAACAAGATATTTTTAACATCATTAACAAATATAAAGTTTTGTATTTTAATCGAGATGATAATCATTCCTAATTTTATTTACAAAACCATTAATGATTGATTTTAAATCAGCATCTTTACGATAAATAATATAGGTTGATCGTTTAATTTTGAAATTCTTTACATCAAGAATTTTGATTTTTCCTTCATCAGCTTCTTTTTTGCAAACGACATAAGGTAAAACACTAATTCCATAATCTATCATAACTAAATCTTTGATTACTGGGATACTTTCTATTTCTAAGACCATATTATAGTTATTAATGTTATCTCCCCTTAAAGTTAGATAACTTGTTAAAAGGTTTCTAGTTGAAAATTTTGTATGTCTTAAAATTAATGGTGCTTCTCTCAAATCTTCAAGATTAAGATCTGTCATTGAAGCCAATTTACTATTAGGACTTGCGATAAAAACTAACTGATCATCTTGAATCTTGCTATTAACATAGTCTTTAGTATCACCAAGAAGCTCATCACCAATTAAGAAATCAAATTCGTAAGTATCAAGCCTTTCATATAATTCTTTTATTGGGTGGATATGAATACTAATTGTTGTTTTCTGGTCTTCATTAATTTTTTTAAGAATCTCTGGAACCAAATATTCACTTACGGTTGGAGTTAAACCAATATCAAGATGTACAAGGTTTTTCTTCATATCTTCCATTGCAATATGCATAGTAGTATTTAGACTTTGTAAACGCAGGCAATATTTTAATAACAATTCTCCCTCTTTTGTAATGATTAAGCTTCTTCCGTTCTTATTAAATAATTTGATATTGAATTCATTTTCAATCGATTGAATATGTTGTGTAACTGCAGGTTGTGTTAAAGATAATAATTCTGCGGTACGAGAATAATTTAATTCTTTTGACAAAATGACGAAAGTATTAATTCTTTGATCTATCATATATAAATTTTCCTTATATATCTATTATAATTAATAATTTTACATTATTAAACATATATATAATAATAAATTAAAAGAGAAGGGAAACACAGGTTTTATGCATATTTTTAATGTTGCAAATTTTTCAGATATAGCTTGGATTTTATTAATGCTAGGGACAATGTTGTTGCTTGGCTTTTTGGCAACTAGACTAACTAAACTTCTCCATCTACCAAATGTAACGGCCTATATTGTGATGGGAGTTATTTTGGGACCAAGTCTTTTAAATTTATTTCCTGCCACTCTTTTATCACAAATGGATTTTATAACGGATCTAGCTTTGTCTTTCATAGCTTTTAGTGTCGGTAGATATTTTAAATTTGATGCCTTAAAAAGAAACGGAAAAAAAGTAATTATAATTACAATTTTTGAAGCTCTTTTTGCGGCAATACTTGTAACATGCGTAATGTATTTTATCTTTAATTTTTCGCTCACCTTTTCATTAATTTTGGGGGCTATTGCTTCTTCAACAGCTCCAGCAAGCACAATTATGACTATCAAGCAAACTCAGTCTAAAGGTGTATTTGTTGAAACTCTTCTACAAGTTGTCGCTTTAGATGATGTGGTTGCTTTATTAGCTTATTCAGTAGCAATCGCAGTAAGTAACGCAACAACTTCAGCGACTTTTGATGTAATGAGTGTGCTCTTACCCCTTTTATATAATTTCTTATGTTTGATTTTGGGTTTTGTCTTTGGATTAATTTTACATTTTGTTTATAAAACTCATATAGATGCTACCGAAAATTGATTATTTTATTAGGTACCATTCTCCTTAATGGGTTCATTTGTAATATTTTGGATGTATCCCCTTTACTATCTTGTATGGTTTTTGGCATGACATATGTCAACTTAGCAAAAGACGATACGATATTTGATAGTATTAGTAATTTTATTGATCCAATAATGGTTATTTTCTTTATCTATTCTGGGACTAAACTTTCATTGGTCAGTTTATTAACTCTAGGAATTCCAGGACTTGTTTATTTCTTCATTAGAATTGTTGGTAAATATGCTGGCGCTACTCTAGGGTCCTTAATAACAAAATCAGATAAATCTATTACAAAATATTTAGGTTTGGCTCTTATTCCACAAGCTGGAGTATCAATTGGTTTAGCGGCTATGGGAGCACGCTTATTACCGGCAGATTTAGGAAACATGCTTACGACCATAATTTTATTAAGTAGCCTTTTATATGAATTAATTGGGCCAGCATGTGCTAAACTTGCTCTAAGTTTATCTAAATCTTATGATGTAGAGCAATTTAATTCAAAGAAAAATATCATAGCCATCGTAAAGATGATGAATTACTAGAATGCAATTATAAGGATGAAACCAAAATGATAGAACCAGAATGTAAGCAAAATTCAGTTCAATTCAAGATTTATCATAAAAATAATAAGGATCAGTAACATTTTTTTAAAAAAACAAGAAATTATATTAATTATTATCTATAATATTTAAGCGAGGTTTTATTATGGAAGAAAAATTAAATGATCAAGAAGTTATTAGACGTCAGAAACTAGATAATCTAAAAGAAATGGGTGTGAATCCATGGGGAGAAAGATTTATTAGAACTGATTCATCTAAAACTGCTAAGGATAAAATCGTTGGTAAAACTAGCGAGGAACTTGAGGCAAACCATGTTGTCGTTACGGTTGCAGGAAGAATTATGCAATTACGTAAAATGGGTAAAGCAAGTTTTTTGAATATTCAAGATCGTGAAGGAAAGTTACAAGCTTATATTTCAATTGATACTGTTGGTCAAGAAAACTATGAAATTTTTAAAACTAACGATATTGGAGATATTGTTGGTTTATCTGGAAGAATGATGTTAACGAGAACTGGAGAACCTACTTTAAGAGTTGATAAATATACCTTTTTAACTAAATCTTTAAAAGTTTTGCCAGAAAAATTTCATGGTCTTCAAGATATTGAAGAAAGATCCCGACATCGATATATTGATTTGATTATGAACGAAGAAAGCAAAAATGTTTTTATTGCTCGTAGTAAAATAGTTCGTTCAATACAACATTATCTTGATAACATGGGTTATATTGAAGTTGAAACTTCAGTTTTAAATCCGGTTCTTGGTGGAGCTAGCGCTCGTCCATTTGTTACTCATCATAATGCTCTTGATAAAGATTTTTATCTCCGTATTGCAACCGAATTGAATTTAAAGAAATTAATTGTTGGTGGACTAGAAAAAGTTTATGAAATTGGTCGTATTTTCCGTAATGAAGGAATGGATGCCAAACATAATCCAGAATTCACTACAATTGAACTCTATGAAGCTTTTGGTAATTTACAAACCATGCGTGAACTTTGGGAAGGCTTAATTAGAAATTGTGCCATGGAAGTTTGTGGAAACACAAAAATTAAATATGGCGATATTGATTTAGATTTTGGGCCTGAATTTAAATGGGTTTCAATGGTTGATTTAGTTAAAGAGAAAACAGGAATTGATTTTACACAAGAATTGAGCCTTGATTATCTCGTTAATTATTGTAAAGAAAAAGGAATTAAAATTGAAAAGCATTGGAATTCTCAAGGATATTTCTTAAATGCCTTATTTGATGAATTCTGCGAAGCAAGTTTAATTCAACCTACTTTTGTTTATGGCCATCCAATTGAAACTTCACCATTAACTAAAAAAAGTAAGGATCCTCGATTCACCGAAAGATTTGAACTTTATGTTGATGGAGTGGAATTAGCTAACGCATATACAGAATTAAATGATCCTATTGATCAAAAAGAACGTTTTGAAGCCCAACTTGCTGCTAAGGCTCGTGGTGATGATGAAGCCAACGAAATGGATCTCGATTTCCTAGAAGCTCTCGAATTTGGTATGCCTCCAGCCGGTGGTATTGGAATGGGAATTGATCGACTTGTAATGTTCTTAACAAATCAAGAAAATATTCGTGAAGTAATTCTCTTCCCAACAATGAAACCAGAAGATGACTAATAAGAATAACCTCTAGCAATAGAGGTTTTTTAAATTCTATTAACATAATACTAAAGAATAAATATCATATTTATGGAAACCGTTTTATGAAAAAGAGTTTTCATAATGAATAATCCTAAAGTAAAAGAAAAAATAATTGAAGCTTGTATTCGCGAATTTAACGAATTTGGGTGGAAGATGACAATGAATCATCTTGCTTCCGTTTTAGGAATGTCTAAAAAAACAATTTATACATATTTCGACTCCAAAGAAGCGATGTTTGAGTATATTTTACTTGAATGCAAAAACGAAGTTAATACTAAGCACTTTGAAATATATCATGATGAGCATCTTGATTCCTTAACAAAACTTAAAAAGATTTTAATGATTCATCCAAAATATGAAGTGAAGATAGATACAACAAAAATATATGAATTTGAGCAACATATGCCTCGTGTTTATCTTGATTTGCTTGACTCATTTCAAAATAATTGGGTTTATCCAATAAAGTTAATTGAGGAATGCAAAAGTAAAGGACTAATTAAGAATATTGAAACTAGTCTTATCATTGATATATTAAAGAATTCTTATCAAGGTTTTTATCGCGGAGACGCTTTGAAAAAAGACAATATTTCATATAAAGATGCCATTGATAAATTAGCAGAAATAGTTTTAGAAGGAATCATTAAATAATATGAACTATTTTTTGATTTTTTTATATTGTCTTGTTGGTTTATTAGCAATTTTTTTATTAGTTTCCATAGTTTTCTCTATCTATTTATATAGGTATGTTTTTTATCCAAAGAAATATAGTACTCAAAAAACAATCGAAGTTGAATCTGAAAAAGGGTTTTTAGGGGATTATATAGGCTTAAATGAAACTTATGATACGCTTAAAAAAGAAGAATTAGATTTTACCATGAAAAATGGATATATAATTCATGGTACTTTTATCGAAAAAAATAACAAAAAAATTGTAATTATTACACATGGATACACTTATACTCGTTATGGTTCCGTTAAGTATATGTGGCTATTTAGAAAATTAGGATACAGTGTTTATCTTTATGATATTCGTGATCATGGCGAGAATAAAAACACTATTTGTACAATGGGATATAAAGAGACTAATGATTTAGATGAAATAATTAAACAAATATATCTAAAGTTTGGTAATGATATCGAGGTAGGAATACATGGAGAATCACTAGGAAGTGCCATATCTTCATTAAGTTTGAAAAATAATCAAAGTCTATCTTTTGCTGTTATCGATTGTGGTTTTGCAAATCTTTATACCTACTTTGTTGAATTTGCTAAATGGCGAAAAATACCTATATACCTGCTTAGAATTGCTAATTTGTACTGTTTAATGTTTAATAGTTTTCAATTAAAAGATGTTTCTCCACTAGATGTTTTTAAAGAAAATAAAGTACCAATTCTATTCATGAGTGGAGATGCTGATAAATATATTCCAAAACATAATAGTGAAGATATGTATAAAGTCGATAAAGGTTATAAAGAGATTCATTTTTTTGCTCATTCTGGACACGCACATTCTTTAGAAGAACATAAAGAAGAATACTTTAAAATATTGGATTCATTTTTGAATAACATAGAAGGAGAAAAATATGGAAAATGATACTACCAAAACAGTTGAAGTTCATCACGAAAAGCCTATTAAGACTAGTAGTGCCGTTTGGTTGTCTAGTGCAAATTGCATGTCTTCGATTTTATGCATGGCTGAAGGAGGAGTGTTAAATTACTTTTATTTAACCTATCTTCATCTAGATGCTGTTTGGGTTAGTTTAGCTTGGATTCTTTTTGGAATTTGGAACGCCATTAATGATCCTATTTATGGATTTATTAGTGATCACACGAAAACAAAAATTGGTAGAAGAAAACCTTATATAAGATATGGAGGTCCGATTCTTGCTTTGTTATTTATTTTGATGTGGGTTGTTGTCCCTTGGGAAGGTAATCAAGTTGCGATGTTTGTCCAAATGATGGTTACTTTATTCTTATTTGATACTGTCTGGACTGCAGTAGCTAGTGCGATCTATGTTATGCCTTATGAAATGAAAGTTACTAATCGTGCACGACAACCATATTTTATTTGGAATATTGTTTTTTCAATTTTTAGTTTTGGTATTCCAATGTTATTATCAACTCAACTTGAAAATATATTAAGTGGAAGCGGTTACAATGCTTTCTTTTGGATTATGGTGGGGATTGGTTTAATTGCTGGGGCGGTTATTTTTGTATCGACTTTCTTTTATAAAGAAAATCAATATGTTAAAGATGAAAAACAACCATCAATTTGGAAAGCAATTGTGAACTGTATAAAGAATCCAGCATTTTTGTTATTCGAAGTTATTTCTATTACAGTTATTTTTGCCCAAAATTCAATGATTACCGGCCTCTCATATTATTTTGGTTGTTTTGGTGATGTGCTAGGAAGTTATGGCTTATATCTTACAATTGGTTCAATGGTATTAGGCTGTATTGCTGCCGTATTCTTTTATGTTTTTATGGTTAATAAAATTGGTGCAAGAAATTGTACTTTAATAATGTGCATTCTCATGGCTATTGGTTGTTTATTACTGACTTTCTTAGGTAACAGTATTTGGTTTGCAATACCAGGTTTCTTCTGTGTAGGAATTGGCCTTGCTGGTGGCTTATATTTAATACCAATGATCAATGGCGATGTAATTGATTATGATGAAATTAAAAATGGTGGTCGTCGAGAAGGAATGTATGCTGGAGTTAATAGTTTAATTACTAAACCTTTCCAATCACTAGGAATTGCTAGTTTTAACTATATTTTTGTTGCTTTTGGTTATGATTCAAATATTGAATTAATAAAACAAAGTGCTTCAGCAAAATCGGGCATGTTAATCGCTTGGACCCTTATTCCTGCCTTATTACTTATTTTAAGTTTTGTTGCAATGATTTTCTTCCCGTTAAGAGGTAAGAAATGGGACGATGAAAAGGCTCAATTAGCAAAGAGACACGAAGAAAAAGAAGCTATTTACGAACAAGAAATATTAAAAAAAGAAGAACAAAAATAAAGAATAAAAGATAAGTATCAAAATTGTGAGCTCTAAAAGTTTCTGATTTTTATTTAACTAAATTTTAGGGTTTCACAAGAAAAACTTATCTTTTTTTATTAAATAAATAATAATTCCCTACGATATAAATAGTGAAGGCGAAAGAAAAATTTAATTTCTTTACATTCAGTACTATTTTTTATACAATATTTACACGCTTATAAATAAGCGTTTCTTCTCTGCTACTATATTGATAGTAGCCAGATAGTCCAAAGGGAGGGTTTAAAAATGAAAAAGTACGAATTATTGTACATTCTCAAGGGAGAGCTCGATGATGCTGCTAAAAAAGCAGAAGTCGAAAAGCTCAACAAGCTTCTTACTGATTTAGGTGCTAAAATCACTAAATCCGATGAGACCACGCTTGGTTTAAGAGAACTCGCATATCCAATTAAAGGTGAGAAAAAAGGATATTATGTAATCTTAAAACTTGAACTTAATGATTTAAAAGCAATTAATGAATTTGATCGTCTTTCTAAAATCAATAGTAATGTAATTAGATACTTGTTTACTGTTGATAAACAATAGGGAGGGTACATATGATTAACAGCGTAGTTTTAGTAGGTCGATTGACAAAAGATATTGAAATTCGTAAGACACAAAACAATTTGAGTGTCACTAGTTTCTCGCTTGCTGTTGATAATCGAACAAAAGACGCCGAAGGCAACAAGTCTACTAGTTTTATAAACTGTAGCGCTTGGAGACAAAGTGCTGATTATCTTAGTAGTTATACACACAAAGGAAGCTTAATTGGTATTGAAGGATATCTTCAACAACGAAGCTTTACTCGTAAAGATGGTACTAAGGCAAGCACCACAGAAGTCGTTGTTAACCGAGTAACTTTACTTGAAAGTCGTGGTTCGAGTGCAAATAATGCAAGCAATAATGCTCCTGCATCTAGTTCTGCAATCGATGAACCAGACACATCAGAAGAGAAGACTGATGTAACAAGTGGTGGCTTAACTGATGATGACTTACCATTTTAAAGAATAGAGGAAAATTTTATGGCATACATGAAAAAAAGAATGAAGAAAAAGGTTTGCTATTTCACTAAAAACAACATTACTTATATTGATTATAAAGATGTTGAATTATTAAAGAAATTTGTTAGTCCTAGCGGAAGAATTTCACCACGTAGATTAACTGGTACATGTGCAAAATCACAACGTGAATTAGCTCGTGCAATCAAAAACGCTCGTTATATGGCCTTACTTCCATATTTAGGAGAATAATTACATTAATAAAAGCTCTCCATCTAGAGAGCTTTTTTTGTGGTATTATAAATCGTGAAGATGATTATGTGAGAGCAAGAGATAAACCGATGAATTTGTATATTTCTTGTTAATTTCTGCTCTTATTGATTCAAATGATTCTTAAATCTCTTTACTATTCATCTCTTGTTTTGGATAAAGAGTTAAATATATGTTATGCATATAGCCCGAATAAGAATAAAAAAGATCCACAAATTCAAATTGTGGGTAAAGAGTTTCCATTTTTGAAATAAGTTTCTTCTCTTTTTCATTATGGCTTCTAGTGCCAGTTAGGATTCGAATTTGTCCAACAAGTTCTTTAATTGGCGAATAAATATAGAATATTGATAAAATGATGACTGTAATAGAATCTCCGATTGGAGCAATAAAATGAAGTGCTTCGATATTTGAAAAAATTAATAAAGAAGAGATAGCAAAGAGGGTTACAAGTCCATCATAAATACTTGATTTAATTTCTAAACTAATGATTGATGATTTTTCTTTTCGATTGAAATAAGCATAGGAAAGGGTAATAAGAAGACAAAAAACTACCATTAAGATGCAATATAAAATTAAATATAAATTGTTAATATTCACTTCACCGATTGTATTACCAATGGCAAACTGAATAATGGTATTAAATCCATCGATAATAGTAAATAAGATAGTTCCTAGCATCATAATTGATCTAAATAGTAAAAACATATTTTCAATTGCATATCTACCTAAAGGATATTTTTTATTATTCTTTTTAGTTACAGCGTTAGAAACAAAAATAGAAGCAATAGTTGAACCACACAAAATTCCTGAAATTAAGACATCGAGCAAAATTGACATCGATCCAGTTAATAGGAAAAAAGTAAAACCAATTGTTACTGAGAAGAAGTTAATTATTATTCCACAAATTAGAGCACGGAACTCATATTTTCTTTTATCATTATTTAAGTTAGTTTTTTCATTCATAATATTTCTCCTTTTCATATCGATATAGTGATATTAAGCAGTAATATTAAATACAAAATTCACTTATTTATACTTTGGTATTATAACTAATTTTGCCTTAAAAAAAATAATTATGGCAAAAACCAACAAAGTATAAATATTGATTAAATAGATTATTTTAAATATTTGCAAAATTGTATTTTAGCTTAATTAGAGACTTTTAATAAATATTAGTTTTATAGATTTTTCTATTGTATAATAGAAAAGGTAATTTTATGCAAAATAAGAAATTTAAATTAAATTTAACTATCGTCATTTGTGCTTCAGTTATTGAATTAGCTGTAGCTGTTTTTGTATTGTTGTATGTTTTTAATACTTTTGATCTACAATCAAATTTGCTACCTGAAGTGCTTGGTTATATTACTTTAGGGGTTACTTTTTTTGAAACAATTCTTTGTATTGTTCTCGTTTTTGTCTTAAATTACGTTCGTGAAAAAAGTGATATTTCAATGAGCGATGTTGTTGGTGCGGATATTAAGGAAGCTTATAACTTTGGAAAGATTGGCTTAGTTGTTGTTAATGAAGATGGCACCGTTTTATGGGAAAATGATTTGCTTCAAGAGAGACAAATTAATATTATTTCTCGCAATATTTTTGAGTGGTATCCAAAACTAAAAGGTTTCAATGAACAAGATGTTGGCGACCAAATTTCTATTACAGAAAACAACTATACTTATCAAGTTAAATATCTTAAAGCAGCTGGTCTATTTATTTTTAAAGATACGAGCGAATATGAATATCTCTATAAATATACCAAAGAACAAGCTACTTGCGTTGGAATAATTATGATTGATAATTATGCGGATATTGTTGGAAATACCGATGTTGTCAGTGATGTCATTAGTAGTGTGCGAACTATTATTGGCGATTATGCCAAAAAATATAATTGTTTATTAAGACCATATCGTAATGATGCTTATTTTGCTATTTGTAATTATCAATCTTTGTGCGATATGAAAAAAGATGGCTTTTCTTTAATTGATAATGTGCGAAATTTAAAAGCAAAGGAAACTATTCAACCAACCTTATCGATTGGTTTTGCTCATGATTTCCCAGATATTAATAAATTAAACGAAATGGCAAGCAACGCAATTGATATTGCTATGTCACGTGGCGGAGACCAAGTTGTTGTCTCTAAATATGGAAGTGAACTTGAATTCTTTGGTGGTAAAAGTGAAGCAGTTGAAGTTGGAAACAAAGTTAAAATTCGTGTTTTCAGTGATTCACTAATTTCTTTAATTAAACGTTCTAGTAATGTTGTTATTATGGGCCATCAAGACCTTGATATGGACTCCTTAGGTGCTTGTTTAGGTGTAAAGGCTATTTGTGATTATTGCAAAAAAGAAGCTTATATCGTTTATGATTCTAAATTAACTGAATTAAAGACTCGAACTGCTTTTTCATCTCTTTTCACTAGAGATCAAGTGGTCAAGATTGCTGTTTCTCCTCGAGACGCTATTGATTTAGTCAAACAGGAATCAGTTGTAATTGTGTGTGATATTTCTAGACCATCTTTAACGATGTGTCCTAAAATTTTAGATCAAACCGATAAAGTAGTAGTTATTGATCACCATCGTCGTGCAACTGAATTTATTAATAATCCAGTATTATCTATCATTGAACCTGGTAGTAGTAGTGCGAGTGAATTGATTGCCGAAATGATTAAATATAATAGCTCAGCCGAACCTATCACTTTAGATTCAACTTTTGCGACAGTTATGCTTAGTGGTATTTTCCTTGATACTTCTTTCTATAAAGCAAAGACGACTGGTCTTGGTACTTTTGAAGCTAGTATGATTTTAAAAGAAAATGGAGCGGATAATTCTATTGCTGACGATTTATTAAAAGATGAGTATGAAGAATATGCTCTTGTGAATAAGATTGTTTCTACATTAAAGACTCCATATTATGGCATATGTTATTGTGTATCCGATGAAAACGAAATTATTGAACGCTCTACTCTTGCTAAAGCGGGTAATGCATGTATTCAATTAAAGGGAATAAATGCTTGTTTTGTGATTGGTAAGACAAGTGAAAATGAAGTACGTATTAGTGCTCGTAGTGATGGAACAGTTAATGTACAAATTTTAATGGAAAAAATGGGTGGAGGCGGCCACTATTCTGGAGCAGCCACTTTAATTAAAGATTCTACGATTAAAAAGACAGAAGAAACTTTATTAGATGTTTTACAAAATTATCTTGGTGAAGCAAGAAGTAAAAAAGAAGATATGAAAGGGAATTAATATGGAAATTATATTATTAGAAGATGTTAAGGGTGTTGGTAAAAAAGGCGAGACAAAAACAGTTGCAGATGGATATGCAATTAATTTCTTGATTAATAAAAATTTGGCTGTTAGAAAAACTAATGAGTCAATTAATGCTTTAAGAAGAGCCCAAGTTAAGGAAGATGAAAAACAAGCCGAACTTAAACGTATTGCTGAAGAAAATAAGGCAAAACTTGAATCTCTTACTTTAGAATTTACTGCTAAAAGCGCAAAGAAAAGCATTATGATTGGCGAGATTTCAACAAAAGAAGTTGCTAAAGTTTTAAGTGACAAATATGGCATTACTATTGATAAAAGAAAGTTTATTGATAAGGTTAAGGTTAATGCTTTTGGTATCACCGTCTTACAAAATGAATTATATAAAGGTGTAATTGCAAAGATTAAAGTTCATGTTACTGAGGAAAAATAATGGCTAACAATATTAACCTTCCACATAATGATGATTGTGAGCAAACGGTTTTAGGTATTATGCTAATGGATCCAAAAGCTTGTTTGGATTCTTTAAGTGAGCTTACAATGGACGATTTTTATATGGAAAACGCCAATCATCGTGCGGTTTTTCGTGCAATGAAAGATCTTTCGCTTCAAAATATTCCAATTGATATTCATACAGTAGCTGACTATTTAAATAAAGCTAAATTACTTGATGGAATTGGTGGTATTGACTATTTAATAAATCTAACTGAAAAGGTTACAGGTTTTAAAAATTTAGATTATTACACCAATTTACTAAAAGACTATGAATTAATGCGTCGTTTAATTTCAACAACTAACGAAATTACGGAAGATGCAAATAAACAAAAAGTTGAAGATTTTAGTGCATTTGTTGGTGAGGCAGAAGCTAAAATTACCCGTATCACAGCCGAACGCCGTATTACTGGTTTTGAAAGTAGCAAAAAAATTGCTGGTGAATTAGGTCAAGAAATCGAATCCATGAATAGTTCTGGTAATGTTTTTAGTGGAATAACTACCGGATATAGAGGCCTAGACAATACTTTAAATGGTTTGCAAAAAGGAAGTTTGATAGTTCTAGCAGCTCGTCCAGGATGTGGTAAAACTGCTCTTGGTTTAAATATTGCTTATAATGCAGCCATGAAAACAAATCGTCCTGTGGCGATTTTCTCTTTGGAAATGTCTAATACGGAAATCATGAAGAGATTATTTGCTAATCGTGGTACCGTTTTGATGGATCGAATTAATAAAGGTTATCTTACTAAAGATGACCGTTTAAAATTAAAAGAAGCCGAAACAGAGATTAGTAAAGTTCCTTTATATATTGATGATACTGGTGGTATTAATATTGATGATTTAGTTAGTAAAGCTAAAAAATTAAAGAACGATTTAGGCGATCTTGCTTTGATTGTTGTTGATTATATTGGACTTGTAAATGTTAAGATGACCACAGATAACATGGTTTTACAAATTTCTCGTGTCACCTCTTCATTAAAACAACTCGCAAAGAATCTTGATTTACCAGTCTTAGCTTTGGCGCAAGTAAATCGTCGTGTTGAAGATCGTGATAGTGCCATTCCTGAACTATCTAACTTAAAAGATAGCGGTTCAATCGAACAAGATGCCGACCAAGTCATGTTTATTTATAATCCAAATCAAGCGACAGTTAATGCTCGTAAAAAAGATAAATATAGTAAAAATAGTCAAAATAAGGATGATGAGGATATTCCAGATAACGTTGAAAACGTTAAAAAAGAAGCTGATGATAATCCAAATAATGGTGAACTTGTTTCTATTATGGTTAAGAAAAATCGTAATGGTAAACTAGATAATAATATTTATCTTTTATTCTTTAAGGCTTATCAAAGATTCGATACACCAAGTGATGAAGCAATTAAAGAGTTTAGAAAATACTCCGATAGTGAAAAATAAATATGAAAATGCATGTTATTGCTAGTGGTTCTAAAGGAAATGCTAGTGTTATTTATAATGATACAACCGTTATTTTAGTTGATATGGGAATAACCAAGATCCGTCTTGAAGAAGGACTTTTAGAGATTAATAAAACAATTGATGATATTGATTATGTTCTTTTTACTCACGAACACATAGATCATATTAAAGGTGCAGATTTTTTTCCTAAAAAGAAAGAATATTGTCGAGTTGGAACATTAGATGTACCACTTAAAAATTTATTAGAAATCTACCGTGAATATCGTTTTAAAGATATTAAAGTCACTGTTTTATTAACGAGCCATGATGCAATCTCTCCATGTGGATTTTTCTTTGAAGATAAAACTAATAACCTAGTTTATTTAACGGATACTGGGTATATTCCTGATTACACACTAAAATTAATTACTAATAAAAATTACTATTTTATTGAAGCCAATCATGATGTGGAAATGCTTCTTAAAAGTAATCGTCCAGAAATACTTAAATCCCGAATTCTATCAGATGTTGGACATCTCTCTGACGAGCAAAGCGCAAAATATATGCTATTATGTGTTGGCGATAAAACTAAAGGGATTATGCTTGCTCACTTAAGCGAAGAATGTAATTCTCCTGAAATTGCACTTAAAACTTATAAAGATGTTTTTGCTGAAGAAGGAATTTCTCTTAAGAAAATTTCCCTTACATGCGCGAAACAATATGAAAGTAGAAACTTTATTTTATGATTAAAATTAATCTCTACGTTGTAGGAAATCTTAAAGAAAAATATTTGAAAGATGCTGAAAATGAATATTTAAAAAGGTTATCACGATATTGTAAGATAAGTGTCATTGAAGTCAAAGAAGCAAAAATAATTAGTTTTGATAATCAACTTTTAATCAAGAAAGTTCTTGATGAAGAGGCCGAAAATATTCTATCTAGAATCAATGAAAATGAATATTTAGTTCTTCTAGATCTTCATGGCAAAGAAGAAACAAGCGAAGAATTAGCTAAAGATTTTTCAAATTTGTTATCACAAGGAGTTTCAAGTTTTGCACTCGTAATTGGAGGGACGCTTGGATTAGGCGAAGCTTTAAGAGATAAAAGCAAAAGTCGAATTTCTTTATCCAAAATGACTTTTCCTCATCAATTAACGCGAATTATTTTACTTGAACAACTTTATCGAATTTTTAAGATTAATAACAACGAATCTTATCATCACTAGGAGAGAATAAATGGAACAAATTGAATTCAAAAATTACACTCATTTCAATGAAACTAACTTAATTGGAGTGGAAGGATACAAAATTGATAGTGAACATATTTTTTATGTTGAATCAAATTTTTATTCACAATTACAATATTTAAAAGCTAAATTTCCTAATAAATACGATCTCATTATTAATGAAATGATTAATTCAGTCTTAAAAAATAAATATGTAATTTTTACTGGTGATTATGAAGCGCCGGTTGTTCATAAAGATCATTATGTCTATCAAGAAATTGAAGATATCACAAACAAACTAAAAATCTTTAATGGATTTAAAAGTCGTGGCAGTGATTATGGTGATTAAAAAACCTTATTCGATTTGAATAAGGTTTTTGTTTTATTGATATAAATTATTTTGATGATGGGCCAGGAGTAAGAGTCTTCATACTGAGCCACATAATACGGAAACCATAAATTACGACATAAAGCATAATTTCGTATCCAGAGAAGAAGAAACCTAAGATAAGTGCTAAAAGACCTGGAGTCAAAGCGCACCAATAAGCCACATTGAAACATTGTTGGAATTTAATGACACGATTTGGATTATTCTTTCCACGAGTCATTAAGAATAAGACAAGACCCATTAATAAAGTTATAGCAGTATTGACCGCAGTAATTACACCAACTTGTAACCAAGTATAAGTAATGCGGTTATTTGTATAGCCTTCATTAATAAAGGTTTTATATAAAGCTAAAGAAGCGGCGGTATTTAAGATTCTTGTTGATTGATCAGTAACATAAAAATCTTTAATAGAAGAATAAGTATCATCTAAATTATGATAATCACCAGATACTCCACCAACTGAACTATAACTACCATATTTATATAAAACAGTTGAGAAAACTTTAGTACCAAAAATAACATAAGAAGCATCACGACCACTTAAGGAATTAACATTAAGGGCACTGATTGTTGAAGCGACAGTGGAAAAATTCACATCTTCTGGAATAAAAAATACTTGGAAATCAATATAACTTGTTGCATGTTGATCATTAGCTTCATATTTATGTTGATAAATTAAATAATTATTACTTGATGTAGCGGTTTTGCCTTCAAGCTTTGCACTTCCATTTTCTCGATCAAAAGTAATGGAATAATTATTAGTATTTGCATCTTCAAGAAAACTATAAAAACCTTCATCAAAGTTATAAATATAGGTTGAACTTAAAAAGGAGCTTCCATTAGAGGTTGCACTATGAACAGCTAGTGGAATAACTGAAAAAATGACACTAAATAAAGCGATAATAACAGCGACATACCATTTCTTATTTAGGCCTTTATCTAAACAAGCAGCGTTGCTCCAAAGGCAACGGACATAATCTAATATCTTAGAGAAATCAAATTTTTTCTTTGGTTTTACGTATTTATAGTTTTGACTCATATTTTATCCTTCATAATTAATTGCTTTAATAGTATAAACTATTAAGTAATTTAACGCAAAGATTATTAAAATTTGGCTTTTAATGGAAAATTTAAATTTATTGATTAAAACACTAAATAGTATAATATATATATCACTGGGGATGTCTTGGTTTCGACATATGTCTGCAGGGCATAGAGTGCAAGTCGTTTGATAGCGTTATATATCAAAACAAATTAATTGCCAATAATCGACAATTCGCATTCGCTGCCTAGTTGCAGCCGACTTAGTTTCGCCCTCATATAAAAGGGGTTGCGCGGAGTTTATAAGTTTCGCTTCTCACTTGTAATTCTCTGTCATAACAAGAAGATAAGTAGTAACTATGATTATGTGTTACTAACGAAAAAATTATAATCTAGCATGTGAAAATTTGTGTCGTTTGCTAGCATGCAAAACAAAAAACGTACACTAAACTTGTAGAGTTTATGTGTGGCGACATATGGACCGGAGTTCAACTCTCCGCATCTCCACCAGTTAATATGAAACTCCCCCCAAAATTTTGTCCAGATTAGGGTAAAATGAAGGGGGGATTTTTTTATGAAAAATTTGAAATATACCCGAGTAGAAAAGCTCAAGATTGCTAAGGAACACTTGATTGATGGTTTTTCCTTTAATGTTCTTTCAAAAATATAATTATTCGACATCAATTATTAAGTACCAAGTCCAGTTAAATCTTAAACATGGGGATATCGTTTTTTCTGATTCTTTAAGTAAAATTTATACAAGAGAAGAAATTAAGGAATTAAGCATCATTCAATCTATGTCTAGAAAAGGTAACTGCTTAGATAATTTTCCTATTGAAAACTTTTTTGGAAGAATTAAAGAAGAAATGTTCTATGGAAAAGAAAGCCAATTTAAAAACGTGATGGAATTAGTTACAGCAATCGTTCAATATATTGAATATTATAATAATGCACTAATTGTAGCTCGATTACATATGACCCTATTCAATATCGAAAACTAAATTATGGATTAATATAAAATTATATGATTAAATACTGGTAAGGATTAATCTTATTTGGCATAATTTTTGGGGAAATATCAAATAAATATGCCTTAATCAGTTTCAATTACTGGTTAGGGCTTTTTTATTAGGCGATTTTTAGTATATTTAAAAACAAAAAACAAATAATTTTTAAAATCAGTAAATTAATATTGATTTATAAATGAATTATTATATAATAAAAGAGTAAAAAAATACTGAATGGAGGATTTTATGGAACCTATTAGAGCAGTGACGATAAAACAATTAGCACGGTATCCTATATATTTAAGATATTTAAAACAATGTCTTGAAAATGGTGAAACACAAACTAGTGCTCCATCAATTGCAAAATATTTAGGACTTAGTGAAGAGCAAGTTAGAAAAGATTTACAAGTTGTGGCTTCACAAGAAGGAAAACCAAAATCTGGAAGAATAATTTGTGATTTGATAAAAGATATTGAAACTTTCTTAGGTTATAACGATGTAAGTGATGCAGTAATCGTTGGCGTTGGTCATCTTGGTCAAGCATTATTAAATTTTAATGGCTTTGATGATTTAGGTTTAGATATTCTTGTTGGTTTCGATAACGACAATAACATTATTGGAAGAACCATTAATAAAAAAATGGTTTACTCAATTGATAAAATGGAAAATCTAATCCCTAGATTAAATGTTCAAATTGCAATTTTGACAGTACCAATCAATGTCGCTCAAGATATTGTCGATATTCTTATAAAAAGTGGTATTAAGGCGATTTGGAATTTTTGTCCAATTCATCTAGATGTACCTGAAGATGTGGTTGTTGAGAACGTTAATCTTGCTTCTAGTTTGGCGATTTTATCACACAAACTAAAAGATAAAGAAAATAAATAAAAAGGGAAATAAAGGAGAATTTTATGGAAGAGAATAAAGTAATTACCCCAACAGAAGAAGTTAATGAATTAGTTAAAAAAGCCCAAGTCGCGTTAAATGAATATTTAGCTCTTGATCAAGAAAAGATTGATTATATTGTAGCTAAATGTAGTGTAGCTGGTCTTGATAATCACGGCGTTTTAGCTGAACTTGCTATTAACGAAACTAAGCGTGGTGTTTTTGAAGATAAAGCTACTAAGAATTTATTTGCATGTGAATATGTTGTTAATAATATGCGTCATTTAAAAACCGTTGGAGTTATTAGTAATAACCCTGTAACCGGAATTACAGAGATTGCTGATCCAGTTGGTGTAATTTGTGGAATCACTCCAGTTACAAATCCTACTAGTACAGTAATTTTTAAATCATTAATTTGTTTGAAGACTCGTAATCCAATTATTTTTGGTTTCCATCCAAATGCGCAAAATTGTAGTAAAGATGCCGCAATTGTTATGCGAGATGCAGCTGTTGCTGCTGGAGCACCAAAAGATTGCATTCAATGGATTGAGCATCCATCTCTTGAAGCAACAAATTTATTAATGAATCATCCAGGCGTAGCTACTATTTTAGCAACTGGCGGTAATTCAATGGTGAAGGCAGCTTATAGTTGTGGTAAACCAGCGATGGGCGTTGGTGCAGGAAATGTTCCTTGCTATATCAATAAATCAGCAAACATTGAACAAGCTGTTAACGATGTAGTAATTTCTAAATCCTTTGATAACGGAATGATTTGTGCTAGTGAATCAGCTGTTTTTATTGATAAAGAAGTCTATGAAGAAGCTTCAAAACTATTTAAGAGATTCAAAGTTTATTTTGCTAACGATGAAGAGAAAGCCAAACTTGAAAAATATATGTTTGGTTATACAAGTAAAGATGTTGGTCATGAACAAGCAAAATTAAATCCAATTGTTGCTGGTATGTCGGCCTATAATATTGCTAAAAATGCTGGCTTTGAAATTCCAAGTGATAATGTAATTATTGCTGTTAAATGTAAGAGTGTTGGTGTTGATGAAATTATGTCACGAGAAAAACTTTCTCCTGTTTTAGCCTATTATAAAGTTGAAGATGAAAAAGAAGGCTTTAAGAAATCAGAAGAGATGCTTGAATTTTTTGGTCTTGGCCATTCAGCTGCTATTCATTGCAAAGAACAAGAAATGGCAGATGCATTTGGTGAGAATTGTAAAGCCTTACGTATTATTTGGAACAGTCCTTCAACCTTTGGTGGAATAGGTAATGTTTATAACTCCTTCTTACCATCATTAACGTTAGGTTGTGGATCTTATGGTCATAACTCTATAGGTGGTAATGTTAGTGCAATAAATCTATTAAATATTAAAAAAGTTGGTAAAAGGAGAAATAACATGCAATGGTTTAAAGTCCCTCAAAAGATTTATTTTGAACGTAATTCAATTGAATATTTACAAAGTTGTAAGAGTGTTGGTAAAGTTTTCGTTGTTACCGATCGATCAATGGTTGAACTTGGTTTCTTAAATAAAATTACTGAACAATTAAATTTACGAAGAGAACCTGTAAAGATTCAATTATTTGCTGAAGTAGAACCAGATCCAGATATTACAACAGTCAGAAAAGGTATTGAATTAATGAATAATTTTCAACCTGATACAATTATTGCCTTAGGTGGAGGAAGTTGTATGGATGCTGCAAAAGGTATGTGGTTATTCTATGAGCATCCAGATGTGAATTTTGATGATATTAAACAAAAATTTATGGATATTCGTAAAAGAGCTTTCAAATATCCTGAACTTGGTCGTAAATCAAGATTAATTTGCATTCCAACTACTAGTGGTACTGGAAGTGAAGTCTCTCCATTTGCGGTTATTAGCGATAAAGCAAATAACAAAAAGTATCCTTTAACTGATTATAGTCTAACTCCATCGATTGCGATTATTGATCCAGAATTTACTACTAATATTCCTGCTAAATCAACCGCTATGACTGGAATGGATGTTTTAACTCATGCTATTGAAGCCTATGTTTCATGTCTTGCTAGTGATTTTACTGATGGTTTAGCTTTGCAAGCAATTAAAATGGTTTTTGAGTATCTTCCTCGTGCTGTTAAAAATGGCAGTCATGATTTAGAAGCTCGTGAAAAGATGCATAATGCAGCGACAATTGCTGGTATGGCTTTTGCTAATGCTTTTTTAGGAATGACCCACTCACTTGCTCATAAAGTAGGGGCTGATTTCCATACTGTCCATGGATATACATGTAGTGTCTTATTACCTTATGTAATTAGATATAATGGAGAAGTTCCAACCAAATTAAGTGTTTGGCCAAAATATAATGAATATTGTGCTGATCGTAAATATCAAGATATTGCTAAATTACTTGGATTAAAGGCCACAACTGCCGCTGAAGGCGTTGAGTCATTAGCTACTGCTTGCACTGATTTAGCAAAAGAGATTGGTTTAGGTACCAGTTTTAAAGAGATGAATATTGATAAAAAAGATTGGGATGCCAAGATTCATGAAGTTGCTGTTTTAGCCTATGAAGATCAATGTTCTCCTGCTAACCCAAGAGTTCCAATTGTAAAAGATATGGAAGTCATCTTAGCTAAAGCCTATGAAGGAGTAAAATAAATGAATATTTTAGTTTGTGTTGGTAGTTCCTGTCACCTTAATGGCAGTCATGCTATAATTGAACTAATAAAAGAAGCTATTAAAACCAACCATCTAGAAGATAAAGTTACTCTCAAAGCTACATTTTGCCTTGGTAAATGTGGTAATGCTGGAGTAAATGTTAAATTTGATAGCGAAGTTGTTACTGGTATTAATGAAAATAATTTTAAACAAGTCTTTAAGACTTACGTACTTGATAAGATAAAGTAAGGGAGATATGTATGGAATATTGCTTGATTAGTGAAAAAAACAATTGTAAAAGTTGCTATAAATGTATTAGAAATTGTCCAACAAAATCAATTTCGTTTAGTAATAATCAAGCATCCATTATTCATGATGAATGCATTCTTTGCGGAAGATGCTATTTAGCTTGTCCGCAAGGAATAAAGGTTATTCGTGATGATATTTCGCGAGCTAAGGAATTAATTCGCGAAAAGAAGAAGGTGATTGTTTCTTTAGCGCCTTCCTTTTTGGCTAACTATGAGAACGTTTCTTTTGCTTCGCTCAAGGAAGCGCTAAAGAAACTTGGTTTTTATGATGTTGAAGAGACTGCAATTGGAGCTACAATAGTTAAAAAATCTTATGATGAAATTCTTGAAAATAATAATCGAGACATCATTATTACTTCTTGTTGTCATTCGATTAATTTGCTAATTGAAAAACACTATCCAGAATTATTACCATTCCTGGCTGACACAATGTCCCCAATGGTTGCTCATGGTAAAGATATCAAAGAGCGAAATAAAGATGCTTATGTAGTTTTTATTGGACCTTGTATTGCTAAAAAAGATGAAGCTGATAAATATAATAAATATATTGATGTTGCTTTAACTTTTCTTGAACTAGCCAAATGGTTCAAAGAAGAAGGGATTGTTTTAACACAAGAAAAAACTTCGATCAAAATTGATAAATCTAAAGCAAGACTTTTTCCAACAACTGGCGGTATTTTAAATTCAATGGATTGTAATTCAAAAGAATATAATTATCTCGCAATTGATGGAATGGAGAATGTTCTTGCGGCGCTTAAAAATATTAAAGATGGCAAAATACATAAATGTTTTATTGAAATGTCTTCTTGTAATGGAAGTTGTATTAACGGACCAGCAATAAGTCCAGAGAAGAGAGCAATTCTTAGTGGATATCTTTTTGTTCATAAAGCAGCTGGTAAAGAAGATTTTGATGTAACAAATTATAAATATAAAGATATAATGCAAAATTATATTTCACTTGATTCCCATGTCGCAATTCCTAGCGAAGAAGATATTAAAGAATGTTTAAAAGAGATGGGTAAAACAAGCAAGAATAAAGAATTAAATTGTGGATGTTGTGGATATGATACTTGTCGTGAGAAGGCTATTGCAATTATTAATGGCAAAGCTGTTAAAGAAATGTGTTTACCATACCTAATGGAGAAGGCGTTATCTTTTAGTGATAATATCGTAAACAATACTCCAAACGGAATCATGGTTCTTAATGAAAATTTGGATGTACAATTAATGAATAAAGCTTTTTGTAAAATTATCGGTGTTAATGATAGTTCGATTGTTGTTGGTAAAAATGTTACGACAATTCTTGAACCTGATCTATATTCAAAAACCCTATGTGGTTTATCAACTATCAGAGGCAATAAGGAATTTTTACCAGAATATAATAAATATGTTGAAGAAACAATTGTTTATGATGAAAAATTTCACATAGTTATTTCAATTATGCGTGATATAACCGATAAAGAACTTGAAGCTCAAAGAAAAGAAGAGTTGATGCAAAAATCAATGGATATTGCTAACAAAGTTATCGATAAAAATATGCGTAGTGTCCAAGAGATTGCCTCTTTACTTGGAGAAACTGCTGCCGAAACAAAAGTCGCTCTAACAAGTTTAAAGGATACTTTTAAAGATGATAAATAATCTCACAACTGAAATAGGTTATTTAAGTATTAACCATGTTGGAGAAGAACTATGTGGCGATCATTGTGAAACAGTCACTAATCAAGATGGAACTTCTTATATTACCGTTCTTGCGGATGGACTTGGTAGTGGAGTTAAAGCCAATATTTTATCAACCTTAACTAGTAAGTTAATTTCAACAATGATGGCGAATAATATTCCTATTGATGAATGCGTGAAAACTATCGTGGAAACTTTACCTGTTTGTAAAGTTAGAGGTGTCGCCTATTCAACTTTTACCATTTTAAAGATTACGAATAATTGTGAAGCAGAAATATATAATTATGATAACCCAGAACCTATTATGCTTAGAGATGGTAAAAACTATAAATTAACAACCACCGAAATGATAATTTCTAACAAAAAAATATATCATTCAAGTATTAGTTGTTTACCTTATGATACCTTTATTTTATTGAGTGATGGAACAATTCATGCTGGTATTGGCCAATCAATGAATTTTGGATGGGAACGACCACAAATAATTGAATATATGGAAGCTTTATATAATAAAAGTTATAGTAGCAAAGCTTTAGCTACGGAATTAGTGGATCATTGTGATTTACTTTATGGAAGAAAACCCGGAGATGATACTACGGCCTTGGTTGCTAGAATACGAAAAAGAAGTATGGTTAATTTAGTCATTGGTCCAGCCAGCAATAAAGATGATGATACTAAAATGCTTGGTTTATTTTTTGCAAAAGAAGGAAGACATATTGTGTGTGGAGGTACCACTAGTAATATTGTTGCTAAGTATCTAAATAAACCTTTATTAATGTCAACTGATTATATTGATAAAGAAATTCCTCCTACAAGTGAAATTGAGGGTGTAGACTTAGTTACAGAGGGTATTATTACTATTAATAAGGTTTTAGTTTATGCTAAAAATTCTCTTTTAAGAAATGACGAATATTTCAATTGGTGTTATAAACAAGATGGTGCTTCGATGATTGCTAGATTACTTTTTGAAGAAGCTACTGATATAAATTTCTATGTCGGTTGTGCGGTGAATCCTGCACATCAAAAAGAAGGTCTAGGAATTAATTACAAAATAAAAATGCAATTAATTGATGAATTAAGTCGCGTACTTAAAGATATGGGTAAAAAAATAAAAGTAAGTTATTTTTAGGAGATAAGATATGACAAAATTTGATACAAACGTGCAAGAGTTAAAATATAAAGTTCTAAAAGAAATTGCTAGAGCCACTTTTAATGATTCTTTAATGACTGATTTTTATGATATTCCAAGCAAAGTAGTTCCCGGACCAAAACCAACTATGCGCTGTTGTATCTATAAAGAGAGAGCTATTGTTTTAGAAAGAATGAAGTTAGCTACTAAAGGTTATAAAGACAATAAAAATGTAGTTCAAGTTCTTAAAATTGCTTGTGATGAATGTCCTCTCGGTGGTTATAAAGTTACAGAAAATTGTCGTGGTTGTATCGCACATCGTTGCGAGAAAGCTTGTCTAAAAAAAGCAATTAGTTTTGATTTAGTTACGCACCAAGCACACATTAATAAGGAACTTTGTATTAACTGTGGAATGTGTGCACGAGCTTGCCAATACGGGGCGATTTTAGATTTTAAACGTCCTTGCGAGACAGCTTGTAAGGTAAAAGCTATTTCAATGGGTGAAGATTATGCGGCTAAAATAAACGATGAAAAATGTATTCAATGTGGCGCTTGTGTTTATCAATGTCCATGGGGAGCAATAATGGACGCTTCTTCAATTGTGGAAGTTATCAAAATGCTTAAAGATAGTGACTATAGTAAAAAATATAATGTTTATGCAATTGTAGCTCCTTCGATTTCGAGTCAATTTAAATATGCTACTCTTGGTCAAATTATTACAGCGATTAAAAAAATAGGATTTCACTCAGTAGTTGAAGCAGCTTTAGGAGCTGATTTAACAGCTTATGATGAAGCGAAAGAATTAAGTGAAAAAGGATTTTTACTTTCTTCTTGTTGCCCAACATTTGTAAGTTATGTTAAGAAAAATTATCCAAACCTTGAAAAATATATTTCCCATAATCTTTCACCAATGGCTCGAATTGCTAAATATATTAAACAAAGTGATCCAAATTCTAAAATTATATTTATTGGCCCATGCATCTCAAAAAAGAGTGAAACTCAATTAGATTCTGTTTCTCCTTTTGTGGATAGTGTTTTAACCTTTGAAGAGTTACAAGCTTTGATTGATAGCAGGGATATAGATGCTTCTACTTTAAGTGAATCTAAACTAAATAATGCTTCTTATTTTGGAAGAATATTTGCTAGATGCGGTGGTTTAAGCGATGCTGTTAGTGAATCATTAAAAGAACAAAATATAAATTTTGTTGTTAAAGGTGTCCAAGCTGATGGGTTAGCAAATTGCAAAACAATGCTTGATAAAGTTAATAATGGAACTAATGATTTTAATTTTGTTGAAGGGATGGGTTGTATCAATGGATGTATTGGTGGACCATGCTGTTTAACGCATGAGTTTAGAGACAAATCGGAAGTCGATAAATATGGCAAAGAAGCCTTAGAAAAATCAATCACCTCAGCTATCAAACCTTTAATAGACTAGATTTTTATCAATTTTTAGATGTAGAATTGAAATATGAAGACGAAAAAACTAATTACTAATATACAAGCAGCTAGATTTCCTCTTTATCTTCATTATCTCAAGTATTTTAAAAATAATGGCGAAAAAGACTACCATTGAACATATTTCAGCTGGTTTAGGAATATCTTTTGAGATAGTTGCAACGATCTATATATTGTTTTTAGTGAAATGGTTTCATCTCAATTCACAATTAATATTGAAGAAGCAATTAATTCTATAAATACCTTTTTAGGTTATAACGAGAAAAAGAATATCATTTTGATTGGAGTTGGCAAACTTGGTCAAGCATTATTAAGTTATAAAGAACTAGATAATCTTGGCTTTTATATAGTCGCTGGTTTTGATATCAATCCCGAATTAATTGGTTCAGAAATTGATAAACGACCTATCTATTCGCTTGATGAATTAGAAAAAATTGTTCCGACGCTTAATGTTAATATCGCAATACTAGCAACGATTGAAGAACACACTCAAGAAATTGTTGATCGATTAGCAAAACTAGGTATCGAGGGTATTTGGAATTTTACTCCAACACACTTAAAAATACCCTCTGGTTTAACAATTAAAAACGAGTATCTTGCTTCGCCTCTTGCTGCCTTAAATTATGAAATTAACTCCAAAGGTTAGTCTATTGGAGAGTATTCTTTTCAAATAAAATATATTCTTTTTTAGTTTTATTATAAGTAACCTGGTGTTTTACATCTAATAATGATAAGAGAAAAATTAATTCTTTTATATAACGATAAAAAGTAAGTGAACGGATTCCTAATTGATTAATAACGATATCTCTTTTCAAGATTTTATCACGGAACAGCAAATCGTACATAAATAAAAGACATTCAGCTTTTGTATAATTCATATACCTATATATCGTTAGCTACTTTCTCTTGCTACTAACTTTTTTAAATATAGCAATGAGGTTTATCTAAAAATGATATTGAAGTATGTAAAATGTGTTCATTTTGATTATTACTGACAAAAACTATAATTTCTATAATAAAATTATGTTCTTTGTTGTTTTTATAAATAATTTGATATAATAGACAGGCTAAATACTAGTAATTAAAGGTTGATATGTTTAAATAAGGAAGATTTATGATAAAAGCAGTAATATTTGATTTAGATGGAGTTCTAGCGAAAACTGATAGTTTACATTATTTGTCATGGAAGAAAATATGTGACAATCATCATTTTCAATTTGATAAAGACTTAAATAACGAACTTCGAGGAATTTCTAGGGAAGAATGTTTAAGAACCATTCTTGCTTACAATAAATTAAAAGTAAGTGATGAGGATTTCAAAAAAATTTGTGATGAAGAAAGCAACAACTATAATAATCTTATTAGTAATTTAACGAGCAATGATTTGATGTCTGGTGCAATAGACGTTTTAAAATCACTCGTGAATCGTAACATTAAACTTGCTATTGGTACCGGCTCAAAACATGCTTCAAGAGTTATTGATAAGCTTGAAATACGTAAATATTTTGATGTTATCGTTGATGGAAACATGACTATCAAAGCTAAACCTGATCCAGAATGTTTTTTAACTTGTGCAAAATTACTGGCAATTGATCCAAGCGAAATATTAGTTATTGAAGATGCTGACAGTGGAATTATGGCAGCAAATGCTGGCGGATTTATTTCGGTTTCTACTAAAAGCAATAAAGAAGACATTATTGCTCAACACTATATAGATACTTTAGAAGAAGTACTTTTACTTTTAAAATAAATTGATTAACATTTTGGGCCATTTATTGACAAATTGGCTTATAAATTATATAAATTATGTGTACATTGAACTTTCAAAATGTATTTTTTCGACTAGATAATCGATATATAAAAGAGATTAAATGAAAAAAATTGTCATGGGATTACTTGCAACTTTAGTGTTAGTTAGTGGCTTAACTGCTAGTGTTTTTGCAATGCTAGGCGATAGTGACGCTAATGCTTCAGCAACAACCTCCGCTGGTGATTTTATTTTTGTTGCTGATGATGTTAAAGTAGCGGATGGTGACGCAGCAAAGATTGCTCCAGGAGAAACTATTGGATGCGGTGTTTTTGGAGTATTGAATTATACAGGTTCATCTGTTTCTCAATATGATATTAATGTCAATTTTGCTTTTTCTCTTTCTTCTGATTCAACTACTTTTGCTCAACGTCTTAATTTTACTATATATAATGTATCAACCGCCGATGTTTATTATGAAAGCGGCTATAAACTTAATGAGAGTGGTGAATATGTTTATTACACTCTTAAGAATCAATTGTTGTTACCTGCCCTTGTTAAAACTAAGCAAAATCTTGGTGTAAAGTGTTTGTGGGTTGATGATGAAGATTCTGATTCACAAGTTGGAAATATTGGAAAAAGTCTTACCTGGAAAATTACTCTTTTTGCTACTACCTCTAATTAATTAACTATATATTTTTATAAATAAGATCTTAAAAATTTAACATTTATTTGGTTAATTTTTAGTGACTTAAAAATTGTGATCTGAACAAAAATTTGTAAATATTGCCAGTTTAATGTATAATAAGTAAATAAATGCAGTAAAATTATTGGCGAAAATCATATAATTTAAAATCCACTTGACAAGCTATTCGTAGAGTAATAACATGTTAATGGGCAAAATATCCGTAAGGGTATGACGCAAAACTATAGGGTCTTAGATAATTAAGATAGCCAGCTGCATTAAAAAAATTAATGGGCTGGCTTTTTGTTTCCAGCCAAAAGGAGAAATTAATTTATGAAAAAAGGTTTATTGATTGCTGGGGCTAGTGTTTTATTACTTGGTGGTTTAGTTGCAGGGGTATTTGCACGTTATCAAAGCACTGTTGATGTTGCTGGTGGAACTATTGTAGCTAAAGATTTCGTTTTTACTGGTGAAAAAAATTATGCTGATAGTTATGTTGCAAAGTTAGCACCTGGTGAAAATGTTGATATTGGTAAAATTACTGTTATGAATTATACTTCAACTATTACTTCCGAAGTTGATATTAAAGTCGTTATGACTTATACCTTCAGTGGTGATTTATATGATGGTTGCGCTGCTATCGGCGATCAATTAAAATTCACTGTTAAAGATGGTGCTACAGAAGTTGCTAGTGGTGCTGAAATTGTTACTTTAGCAAAAGGCGTTCAATCTTCTAAAGATTTAACTGTTTCTTGTGAATGGATTGATAGTATTGGTACATCTCAAGATAATTCTGCTCAAAATGCTTTAATTGGCAAGACCGCCACATTCTCATTCCAGTTTGTTGGTACACAAGCCTAGTTGTTGATTTCGTAAAAATTTCAAAATGTTATATAATGGGAATGGGTGAAAGCCCATTCCCTTTTTTAATGGTTAGGATCAATTAATGAAAGTAAAAAAAGAGAAAAAAAAGGAAAATCTTTCAACTGATAAAGTTGAAGAGTCTTCCATCTCAGTTACTACAGAAGGAGATGCTACTCCAGAAATTACTCAAAATTACCCACAAGGAGAAATTGGAGTACTTTATCGAGAATGTGACGAATATAATTCTTCTAATGCAGTAAAGAAACGAAAAAGAACTAAATTCTGGAAAGTTTTTGGTGATATTATTTTTGGTATTGTCTTAGTTGTTCTTTGTTATGGTATTGTCGTGGTCAATTTAACTAAACAAAATGGCAATGTGCCTTTTATTGCTGGTTATAGTTTAGAATACATTCAAACTGGTTCTATGGAACCAACACTTCCTACAGGTTCAGTAATTTTATGTAAAGAGAAAACTGATTCGACGATTGTTTCAGTAGGAGATATTATTACTTTTAAAGAAGGATATGATCGTGAAGGTGATGTTCCAACTACTCGAGCAAGTGTAACGCACCGAGTATATGGTATTTCAAATGATGATACGGGCCTTATTTGGTATACAACTAAAGGTGATAACAATAATGCTCCTGATCAATATAAAATACTTTTTGAAGATATTGTTGCCACTTTTGTTAGGAGATTAACTTAGTATGAAAAAGAATAATAAAGAGACCACTAATTTAAAGATTAGTGAGGTCAATTCCAATTCTTCTTCGGTTAAAGATCCTAAAGAAACTATAAGTCAGGATTTGGATAAACAAGCTGAATCTAATAAAGTAATTAAAGAAGAAGATATTGATGATAAAACAAAGATTGATGAAGTCAATTTTACCTCAGATAGTTATGCACCTGATGAAATAAATAGTTATGATAATGCATCAATGGTGATTAATAATCTTATTAGCTGCGAACATTATCCAAAGACTCCTGAAGATAAAGAAAATTTAATTCCTTTTTTGAACAAGATTTCTTTTGCTATTAAAAGAAACGAGATATATGGAATTAGTGCAGATAATAAATTTGCTTTAAATATCCTTATTGAAATTCTTGGTAATATGCGTTCATATTATAAAGGTTTCGTTAAACTTACCAATTTAGGTACTAGCACCATTAAACGCGCAATCAACGAAAAGATATTTTATGTTGATAGCCATAAGATGGTTTATGAAGACATGACCTTAATTGAACAATTAATGCTCATTGCTGTCATGCAAAATAAAGATAAAAACGTTAATTATGCTGACTTAGAACGTTCAATACTAGACATGATTATGAAGTGTAGTATGGAAGATTTAGTCGCTATTAAAATTAAACATTTATCTAATTCAACCAAAATGGTTATTGCTATTTTAGTTGCTTGCATGTCATATAGTGAAAAGATAATTATTAATGCAATAGATTATGAATTTGCTCAAGCCGATTGTGAAAGGTTGTCACATATTTTTGATTATTTTCATATTAAAAAAACAATTGTTTTTGCTAGTATGCAATCAAAATTAATTGGAATGTGTGCAAATCACGTTATATTTATCAATCATGGAGTAATTAAAGCTGATTGTTCAATTAATGAGCTCTATTTAAAGTGGGATCATATTAGTTGTTCCATTAAGTGCGATGATAACGAAAAATTTTCTAAGATACTTGTTAGTAATTATAAAGGCGTTACAACTTCAATCATTGATAATGTTATCTATGTAAAAAATTATGGTGATCAAACAGTAGCCTATAAAGACATTTATGATCTTGGTCTTAGAAATAAAATTAGGATTAATTTTATCCGCTTTAATGGTGGACGAGTCGAAAATGCCTTTAACGAGATAAAGGAGACCTTCAATGATATTTACTAAAGATTATGCCGATCAAGAGAGCTCTAAGGCGCTTCTTAGTGATGGTGGAAATAGATGGCGAATCTATGTTTATGGAATTATTTGTGTTCTAGTTGCCTTTGTTTTTGCCCTTTTATTATCTTCACTCGAATCAACTGTTGTTAGTGAAGCTTTACCAACTTTTAGTGGCGCAAATGCTCGAAGTAGTTTTGCCGTAATGACTTTTTTGACTCCAATAATGATAATTTTTACTATTTCATATCTTTTTGCTAATTATTTCACAATGACTTTTGCTGAACTTCATACAAATCGTATTTATATGCTAATTAAAAATGGCGTGAAGATGAAACAAATTATTCTTTTGAGATTATATAGTGCTATTGCAATGCCTATTTTTCTTTACGCAGTAAGTTTTATTATTTCGTTATTCACTTGTATGATTTTTAATTTTTCATTAAACATTACAGCAATACCTGGTTTGTTTCTTGGTGGTTTAATTTTGATTATTTTAACAAGTCTTTCTATTTTAGTGGTTTCTCTTTTTGTTTATAACATTAAATATGCTCTAACTATTTTCTTATTTGGTGTTGTAGCAATGATCGTTTTTGCGATTCTTTCGAATTATACAAACGTCATTCAGGCTTCAATTAACGTGGCAAATCTTAGTGTAATATTTGGTGCAAAGACGACTTATTTTTTGTTTATTTGTATAGGTTTAATTGCTATTTGTGGTCTTGTTTGTATTCTTAAAAGTAATCAATTAATCAAATATTACTCAACAAATCGTGCAGACGTTCAAGGTATTATGGTCATGGATTATAATACGAATGTCGCTAAAAAAGTTAAAAAAGATAATTCGCTTAGAAAAGAAAAAGTTTTTAATGGAGTTGTTTATGGTGTTTTTGGATTATTCTTGACTATTTCCTTTTTAACTAATCTCTTCCTTATTTATATGGGAACCAACAATCTAACCACCCAAACTTTATATAATAATTATATTCCAGTCATTTTTGGTAGTGAGACCATGACTCAAGGAGATAGCGAAATAGATTCAACTCTTGAATACCCTCAATTTATCGAAAAGAACGATTTAGCGGTCTTTGAAAGCGCCGTCGATACAAATGTTAATATTGGTGTTGGTAACATTGTTTATTATATTAATTCTGATACTAGTGAAGCTGTTATTGTTAAAGTTAAATCTATTAATGATGCCGGGTATCAAGTGGATATTACTTATTATCCAAATAGTGATCTAGAAGGAACATTAGCAACCACTTTAACAAGAAACCAAATAAAAGGTGTTTGTGTTTACGTTAATCGTGAAGTCGGAGCTTGGGTTACTTTGAATGATTCAACAATTGGAAAGATTGTTTTCCTTGTGCTTCCTTTGATCATTATTATTTTCTACGATAAGATTAAACGTCTTGGATTAGCTTATAAGCAAATCGAAGAAAGTAATGAAATTCAACGAAAAAAATAGAAGTTTTTCGTTATTTAATTTAATATAATAGCAATATGAAAAAACAATTTAAACAAAAATCCTTGTTAATTCCCATTCTATTTGTGATAATAATTATTTGTTTATTAGTCACAGCTTTTTGTTTTTGTAGTTATTTTTTAAATTATAAAATTGATAATGCTTTATATTATTTAATCGCTGGAAGTATTGCAATAGTCATTGCTATTTCACTCGTTATTTTACTTGTTTTCGAATTTAGAAAACAAGATGTTAGAAACGAAGAAGTTTATGCTCCAATTGGTGATGCCATCTCTAATTATGTTTTTAATTATTCTTTAAAAACAAAAAAAATTACTCTAGCGATTGAGTTAGCTAAATTTATTGGTTCTAAGCGAAATGTCTTAAGTATAGATGAAATTAGCAAACTTTTTGCTAATCTAGAGACAACTAAAATTGATTACGATGATTTAGTAAATGCTGGCAGTATTTCGATGAAATTAAAAACAAATAATGGCAAATATATTGCTATATCCTTTTTTCCTAGTCGTAGTAAAAGAGAAAAATTTATTGTTGGCTATGTGAACGATTTTACTTTGCAACATATTGAAGAACAGACCTTACTCAAACAAGCTCATATTGATACACTAACCGAAACTTATCGTCGTTCATATTTTGTTAAAAATGTGAAGGAACGTATGTTAGTTGAAGGCGAAAAAGGCGCTTTAGTCTTTTTTGATGTAGATAATTTTAAAGGAATTAATGATAAATATGGTCACTCAAGTGGTGATTTGGTTTTAATGAAACTAGGCAATGCACTACGAAATTATTGTCAAAATAAAAATGCCTATATTGCAAGATCTGGTGGCGATGAATTTTTAATCTATTTCTATTCATTAGATGATTATAAGAAAGTATATGAATATCTAAAAGATTTAGTATACGTAATTAAGACCATTTCGGCGACTGAAATTGGTATTCGTCAAATTTATGTTTCAATGGGTGTTGCGTTATTTCCTCTTCATAGTAATAATTATGAAACTTTACTTAAATATGCCGATGATTCACTTTATAGAGCAAAAAACATCCCAGGAACTGCCTTCTCAGTTTATGATTTTGATAAAGTTAGCAATGAGTTGAATATGGAAGATAGTGATGACAATAATATTGCTAAAGATACTGAAGAAGACATTTTTACTGGCCTCAATCTTTCTCAGATAGGAAAAATTCTTCGTGAAGGAATGCGTAATCACGAATTTAAAGTCTATATTCAACCAGAAGTTTCTCTTGATGGTAAGAAAGTATATGGCGAATGCTTATGCCGTTGGGTTAAAAGCGACTCCACAATTTATTATCCAAGTAATTTTGTCTCTTATTTTGAAAGAACCGGATTAGTTACTGATTTTGATTTATATATATTTGAAGAATGTTTAAAGATTTCTCAAGAAAGAATAAAAGCTGGCGACAATGTTAAATTAGCCTTTAATCAATCAATCAAATCAATAATCGATCCTGAATATAGTGATAAGATTACCGAGATTTATAAGAAATATAACATTGTTAAAGGTTCATTAGCCGTAGAAATTACTGAAAAAGCGATGTTCAATGGTTTAAGACATATTACTAAAGTAATTGATTTCTACCATAAACTTGGTTTTCAAGTTTTAATTGATGATTTTGGCAATGGTTTTACCTCAATTTCGATTATTAAAGATTTAGATATTGATGTGATAAAAATTGATCGTTCATTTTTGAGCAATCCAGAAAAAGACTACAAAAAATGTGAAGCAATTATTAGAGGATTATGTTATCTTGCAAATTCTTTAAATATTGTTACGGTAGTGGAGGGCGTTGAAGAAAAGGAACAATTAGAGATGCTTAAAAATGTTGGGGCTAATTTTGTTCAAGGTTTCTATATCTCACAAGCAATCAAACCAAAAGACTTCTTTGATGAAAAGAAGAAAGCAGAGTTTGCTGGAAAGTTATTAAGTAAATAAAAAAGCGAAATCCCAAGATTTCGCTTTTTATATTTGAATTGTAATTTTGTAATAAGTATTTTCTTTAAAATCAAGTAACACTCGATAATGATATTTATCACAAATTTCTTTTAAGATAGCAAGACCAAGTCCAGAACCTTGTTTACTTTCGCCATCTCGACTGACTTCATCGCGATAAAAACGATTGAATATCTTGTCTTTTTCTGAATCCTTTAAACTACATCCTGAATTATAAACGGAAAAATAAATTATTTGTTTTTCTTTAACTAAACTTACCTGAATAAGACCTTTACTATCGACATATTTAATAGCATTATCGATCAGTATTTTTGTTAGTTTTTCAAAATCTTTCTTATTTCCTTTAACTATCAGTTTTTCTTGAATATTAGTGATATATTCAATACCATTTTCAAAACAAACAGCATCAAAAGCTAAAGCAATATTATTAATAGTTGAAGATAAATCTAGTTCTTCAATTGGTGATTCTTGTTCTTCAACACTAGCAAGACTAATCATATCAATAATTAAGCTATTCATATTCTTAGTTTCGTTAAGAATGTTATTTACCCATTTGTTATCTTCATTACTATTTTTTAAAATAGAGGCATTTGCATCAATAATTGTTAAAGGAGTTTTTAATTCGTGTGATGCATTGCTAATAAATTCTTTTTGAGTTTGTTGTGATTTTTGAATTGGCTTCAAAATCATTTTACTTAGTAAGAACGAAAGGAAGAAAACAATTAAGTCGCCAGCTAAAAAAGCTAAACTAGAAAAAGCAATCGTTTGTTTAATACTATTTATTTCAATAGTTTGGTCAGTTCCAGCGACAATAGTAACATCAGTATTAGTGCTCTTACTCTTATAAAAAACATTATCAATATTTCCTGAAACGTTTGAAAGCAAGGTATCAATATTATTGCTGACAAAAGAGGAGTAGACTTCTTGACCTTGAAGGAAGGTATAGTTTTTTTGTGAATCAACGCTAATGATAAAAGCCCTTTGTTGATCGCGTTGCATCTCTCCATTTTGATTGCCATCAACTGGATTATCTGAAGGTGTGCCAGTACCACTTGTAATCTGCGTAGAACCTTTATTAAGTGATTGATCAAGAATGTTCGCGATATTTAGATTTTCATGAATTATTTGGTAACTTGAATAAGCAGTTTCTAAAACACCAAATAAAATAACCACGATAAGTGTAGTCATCGTGATAATTTTCTTCCTGGTTTTTTGGATGAGTTTTTGATCTTTACTTATTGTTTTCATATTCTAATTTATATCCAAGGCCTCTTATTGAAACAATTTCTACTTTGCTATGTAAAGCTTTAAGTTTTCTTCTTAAAAAAGAAACATAAACTTCCACACTATTATATAGTGTATCACTATCATAACCCCAAATTTTAACAGTTAAAAATTCTTTATTAACCTGATTAGGATTCTTTTCAATTAACATATCAAGAATTTCAAATTCTTTACTACCTAAAACAATTCTTTCTTCTTTAGAAGTTAATTCATGAGTATCACGATTTAAAACGATATCTCCAAAAGAGCCAGAATTAAGTTTGATTTCACTTTTACGACGAGACAAAGCTTTAACTCGCGCATCAAGTTCACGCATAGCAAAAGGTTTTGCCAGATAATCATCAGCTCCTAAATTAAGGCCTTTAACCTTATCATCAATTTCACTTAAAGCACTTAACATAAGGACTGGTGTATTAATATCTTTCTTTCGTAAATCAGCCAAAATAGACCAACATCTTTTTTAGGAAGCATGATATCTAAAATTATGACGTCATATGTAGCACTTAAAGCTTCAAGGTAACCTTTTTCTCCATCATTACAAATAGTAATGGATACTTTTTGATTTTTAAAATATTCCGCTACCGCATCAGTTAAGGAGACCTTGTCTTCAATCATTAATAATTTCATGCCTCTATTATAAGGTAATAAAAAACGAATTTGGAAAATTTCTCTTTTTTTCAAGGTTCTTTTAAGTATTCCTCACTATAGTATAGGTAAATAAGGAGAACTATTTATGTAAAACTTATGAATAAAAAAACAATTGGTTTAGGCGCTTTACTTACTTTATCTCTTACTTTTTTACTCGCTGCTTGTGGATCAACAACCTCCTCAAGCGATGATAATTCAGATAATGTAAACAATAACACAAATGAAAGTCAAACAATTCCTGATGAAGTAGATACTTCGACAGATTCAACAACTATTAGTGAATCTACTAGTAAGACAAATACTACTGAAGAAGAAACTACTTCCATTCCTACTACGGCAACAGAAATCGTTTTAGTTCAAGACGGAACAGTTGCCAAGACTGGAGTCACTGTTAGCAAGAATGTAGTCACTATTTCAAGTGATGGAAGTTACGTTCTTAGTGGAACCTTGACTGATGGCTATATTGTTATTAAGAAAAATACCTTTGTACATTTATACCTTAATGGTGTGACTATTTCTACTTCAACAGGATCGCCTTTTGTCTTCAAAAAAGATGATTCGCATACAGATCCTTCGGTAGTTACTTTGGTTAAGGGTTCAGTTAATACAATTACGGATGCCAATCTTGAAACTTATACAAGTGGCGATGAAGATGATGATGGAACTTTTGCTAATAACGCTGCTTTTTATGCTAAACGTGCAGTTACTTTTAATGGTGAAGGTAGTTTAACAGTCAAATCATATTATCATGCCGGAATAAGAACAAAAGGGAATCTCTCTATTCTTGATGGCACCTTTACAATCAATGCCTATGATAACGGAATTAAAGGTGATACGAATTTATTCTTATTAGGTGGTGATCTCAATGTTACAAGTCTTGCTGGTGATGGAATAAAAACCGATGAACCAGATGCTACCGATACTTATAGCGCGACGTTATATAATGCAAAATTCAAGGATGTTAATTTAACGATTGATGCAAAGTATGATGCAATCCAAGTTTATAATATGGTCTTCTTTGATGGAGGAACTTATAACCTTACAAATTATGGTGGAGTAGCAAATCGTAGTACTTACGAAAAAGATTATGATCTTGATGAAAACGGAAATAAACAATACGACGATAATGGTGATGTCGAACTCGTTAGTTCTAAAACAATTAAAACCGGTCTTGATTGGGCCAGTGATATGAGTGACGGCTCTTCAAGTATCTATATTAAGAGTGGCGATTTTACAATTGATTCGGTCGATGATGCTTTTAACGCCAATAATGGGCTATTTGTTGAAGGCGGAACATTTACAATCAAAGCCGGAGATGATGGAATGCATGCTGATAGTGTTTTTGAAATTAGCGGTGGAACAGTAAATATCTCAACATGTTATGAAGGTATGGAAGCCGCAAAGATGATCTTCGCTGGTGGAGATGTTTCAATTAATTCTACTGATGATGGAATTAATGCCGCTAACAAACATGGGACTGTTGCTGATGGTCAATATGATTCAGCTTGCCAAATGTACTTTAATGGTACAAATATCTATGTAAGTGCTGCTGGTGATGGAATTGATAGTAATGGCTGTGCACAATTTAATGACGGAACGATTTTAGTTGAAGGACCATCTGATAGTGGTAATTCTGCAATAGATACAAATGGTGGATATGTAATTAATGGTGGAACTATTATTGCGGTTGGATCAACCGGAATGCTTGAACTTCCAAAGAGTAATGGTACGCAATATAGTGCAACTTTATCAGCTACAATTACTAAAGGTACAGTTATTAAGTTCACTGATGAAAGTGGAAATACTCTCTATACATATACCGTAACTAAAACTGGTGGAAGGGTAACTTATTCTTCTAGTAAACTTGCTTTAAATGGTACCTATAAACTTTATATTAATGGATCTTTAAGTAAGAGTTGGACACAAAGTGTCATGTCCTTCAGTGATGTAACTACTAGTAATGGTAGTAATGAAGGTGTCCCAGGTGGTAGTGGTCAACCTGGTGGCGGAAATAATAAAGGACCAGGAAAATAAACTCTAGATACGACCTCCGTATTGAAGATAGAAAAGAAGTTAATCTTTGATTAGCTTCTTTTTCTTTTGATATTAATATTTAACTAACTTATACTAATATAAACGAGGAATGTATATGGAAAGAAGTAAAATAAGCAAAATCGATTTAAAAACCAAATGTCAGTTTTTAAGTGGAAAAGATAATTGGTGTACTAAAGAATTAAAAGATGTTCATCTTAAACCAATAATGATGACAGATGGTCCTAATGGTGTTAGAAAATGTCTTACTGATTCAATGGTTATCGAAAGTGCTACTGTAGAAGCTACTTGTTTTCCTTGCAATGTTTTATTAGCATCTACTTGGAATAAGAAAATTGCTTATGAATATGGAAAAGCTTTAGGTGAAGAAGCAAAAGAAAATGATGTTTCTATTTTGCTTGGACCGGGGGTAAATATTAAAAGGACGCCACTATGTGGTAGAAATTTTGAATATTTAAGTGAAGATCCATACGTTGCTGGTTATATTGCATCTGAATATATTAAAGGCTTACAAAGTAATGGAGTTGCTTGTTCACTTAAGCATTTTGCTGGTAATAACCAAGAGACTTATCGTAACCAAATAAGTGATGTAGTCGACGAAAGAACCTTACGAGAAATTTATCTCAAACCATTTGAGATTTGCGTAAAAGATGCAAAACCAAAAACAATCATGACTAGTTACAATAAAATAAATGGTGTTTATAGTAGTGATAATAAATGGTTACTTGATGATGTTTGCCGAAAAGAGTGGGGATATGATGGTGTTTTCATTTCTGATTGGCGAGGATTGGGTCATATTACCCTTGCTACTGAAGCGGGTTTAAATCTTGAAATGCCTTATTCAGGAGAGCGAAGTAGTATCCTTCTATATAACGCGGTTAAAGAGAACAAAATCAGTGAAAAAATTGTTGATGATAGAGTTTTTGAACTAGCGAATTTTATTGAAAATCTTTCTAATAATGAAAAAGAAGTAGTTAAAGTTGATTACGAAAAACATCATAAACTAGCAAAAGAAATTGCAAGTGATGGAATAGTTTTATTACGTAATGAGGAAAAAATTCTTCCATTAAAAGAGGAAGATAAAGTCTTGATTTGTGGGGATTTCTTAACTTTTGATAAATTCGAAGGTGGTGGATCAAGTCATGTTAATGCTAAGAACATCACGCCATTAAAAAAGGCTTTTGAAGGACATAAAAACGTTACTTTTGCTCGTGGCTATAATATTAATAACGATAAATCATTAGATCGTACTTTGCTTGATGAAGCTTTAACAAAAGCTAAAGAAGCAAATAAAGTCATTATCTTTATAGGTTATAAAGAAAATGTAGAGAGTGAAGGCTATGATCGTGATGATATGAAACTACCAAAGAGCCAATTAAAATTCATTAATGAAATCTTAAAACAAAATAAGAATGTAGTAGTAGTTTTAATTACTGGTTCCCCAGTAGAATTGCCTTTTAGAAATGATATTAAAGGTTTATTAGAAACCTATTTCGCCGGAGAAGCCTATAGTGAAGCCCTTAATGATATTCTTTTTGGTCTTGTTTCTCCAAGTGGTAGACTTGCCGAAACTTTTCCAATTAAATACAAGGATATTCCTTGTTATAAATTCTATCCAGGTGGAAGTGCCACTTGTGAATATCGTGAATCAATCTTTGTTGGATATCGTTATTATGAGACATTCTTTAAACCGGTGGCCTATCCATTTGGTTTTGGTTTAAGTTATGCAAGTTTTGCTTACCGCAATCTTTCTTTGAGACTCAATAAAGATAGTTTATCAATCTCTTTTAAAGTTAAAAATACTAGTAATATTAAAGCTAAAGAAGTTGTCGAGATTTATGTTGGAGCGCCTACCTGTGGAGTTTTTAAACCCCACAAGGAGTTAAAAGATTTTGATAAAATTGAGTTAGAATCTAATGAAGAAAGAGTGTTACATTATGATATTCCTTTCTCAAATTTAAAATATTTTAATGCCAAAACACATAAATGGGTTTTGAATCCAGGAGAATATCGAGTTTATGTTGGTGGTGATTCATTTGTTGAGGTTTTAAGTGCTGGAATTGTTATTAAGAGTGATGATAAGACTACTTCTCCATATAACAAAAAAGAACTTGCTGAATATTATAATGGTCACTTAAAAGATATTGACCAAGAAGAATTTAGTCTCTTAATGGGAAGTAAATTGCCAAAGAAGAATTTAAAATTATTTGGACCAATCAACGAAGATTATTCGATTGAAACCATTAAACATTCTTTTGTTGGTTTAATTCTCTATCTTGTGGTTAAAAATAATAAATATCTTAAAAAACAAGAACCAATGTACTATCGTAGTGCCTTAAGTATGCCATTTAGACAAATATTAATGATGGCAATGGATAACATTTCAGAAGAAGAAAGAGTCGTCTTCTATAAAGTCTTAAATGGCCATCTAACGCCAAAGAATTTAAAGGTTATTAAAACCTTAATTAAGAAGATTCAACTTTAAAAAAATCCACCAACTAATTTAATTATCTTAGTTGGTGGATTTTTATTTACCATTTATTTAAAACACGTTCAGCAAATCCTAAGGCATTATCGAATTTTATAGTCTTCTTTTTGCATTTTATTTCGCCACTAAATCTTCCAAAAACTTGATGTTGCATTGAAGCTAATACAAATAGATTTGTATCATCATGGCGATCTAATAAAGGAGTAAAAGTGAGATTTATATCTTTAGAATCACTAAGCATTTTCCATGGTTCAAGGAATTTATAATTACCCTTTTCATCTCGCGGAATTAGAAATTGAACATCGTTTAGTTTATAGGCTTCTTTGTTAAAGAAGGCCATATTTTCACTAGCAGCGCTCGTATCGCCAAAACCATAACCAAGATTAAATCCTTTATATCCATCTTTATCTTTAATTGATAAACTTGACCAGTACCAAGTATTTTTATAGGTCCAAACACCTCTTCCCCAATCTAGTCCACCAACCATATCCTTCATAACATACTTCTTTTCTCCGATTGAAAAGTAGCCATTACCAACTAAACAATTAATCTTTTGATTGTAGTAAAAATGACGATCTTTTTTAAATGGAGTAGCAATTACCATTGATTTTGGGTTGGTTTGATTGACGACAATATCACAATTAAAATCACTATATTTAGTAAATCCTTTATACCAACAAATTAAGTGTCTTTCAGTACCATTATTTAAGAATTTAAAAGAAAAATCGTTGCTTGAATAAATAATATCCCCTTTTGAGCTACTACTTGGTAAATTGACTTTTCCAAAGGTGAAAGCCTCAATTTTAGATTTAGTAATATATTTTTTAAGTTTAAAATCCAAAAAGGAGACACTTACTAGGGACATATACGAATTATCATCAACTGTTAAGGCAACGCCATATTCATCGTTTAGAAAATAATAATAGTCCCATTCTTTGATTCTGGTTTTTAATCCACGAATATCTTTTCGGTTATAATCTTTTACTAAATCATAACTGAAACCACATTCTTTTAGATTTCCATACTTATCGAGTAACTTCCCTTTATTTAATTCTTTATCCATAGTTATTCCTCCAAGGATTTATAGATTTTTTTAAAATCGGCAATATTAAATAAGATTGGACATGGGTAGAGAGGAACAGCTTCCTTATAAGAGGTTTTTGCTAAAACATCAATATCACAATCAAGTAGTCCTTTAATTTTTGTAGGAATACCAAATGTATTATTTAATTCCTTAATATAATTAATCAAAATTTCGGAATTTTCTAAAGCGGTCTTGTTAGGATCTCCTATACCCATATAAATAGCTAATTTAGACATTTTTCTTTTGGCTTTATGTTTATAAATCTCTAATATATGAGGCAAAATTATTGCATTAAGATAACCATGAGGAAGATTATATTTACCTCCAACAGCATGCGCAATTGCATGAACATTACCAACCATACTTCTAGTGAAAGCTTTACCAGCTAAGAAAGAAGCATATAGCATATTAGATTTAGCTTTTAAATCATCCTTGTTATTAAATCCTTGAACAATATTATCCTTAATAATTTTACAAGCTTCTAAAGAATATCTTTTTGTTTTTTTAGTCGTATCAATATTAAGATATGACTCAATAGCATGGGTTAAGGCATCCATTCCAGTAGTGGAATAGACATTTGGAGGAAGATTTAATAAAAGTCGTGGTTCGAGAAAAGCAAATTTAGGTACGCATCTAAATGATTCGATTGGGAATTTTTGTCCAGTGCTTTCGTTTCTGACAACTGCGGCAACCGTTGTTTCACTTCCCGTTCCGCAAGTTGTTGGGAAGGCCACCATAGTAGGCATATTGTGTTTCACTTTAAAAAGACCCTTATATTTTTCAATTGGACCTTTGTTATTAATTAAAACTCCAATGACTTTTGCGCAATCCATAACACTTCCGCCACCAATTGCGATAATTCCTTTGCAATTATTCTTTAAATAAACATCTTTCCCATCATAAATATTTTTAAAAGTAGGATTAGGTGTGACATCTAAAAATAAAGTATAAGCAATATGATTACGATTTAATTCATCTTCAACATATTTTGTTAACCCAAAACGATAAACGTTAGCATCACTAACAAGTAAGACCTTGTCAATTTCTCTTAAAGTAAAAGCATCACACATTTCTTCATAACTTGAAAGAATTCGTGGTTCACGCCATTTAAGAAAAAATTCAGCAAATGCTAATAGGTAATTAAAAATTCTTACTCTAATTTTCTCTAGTTTTCTCATCGATTTTTTCTCCTAACTCATTAATATATTTAATGCTATTAATTTGACCATTAACTTTAGTAAATTCCTGTATATAACCCACTCGATATTTATTTTTATCCTTAGTTTCAATTAAAATATTTCCAGTATTACTCATGAAAACGGACAGGAATCCAATAGCTATTTGACTATTTTCAATGTTTTTAAAATCAATGAGGATTTCTTTGTTATTTTTACGATAAATTTTAAGATCTTTTTTACTAATTTCGATTAAATTCTTAGGAGTCATTAAATAGTTAATTAACCAATAGATATCTAAGATAATTAATAAGCCTAAAACGATAACGGTAATTACATATAAGGCAGTTACTCCAATTGTGAACAAAGGAATTAAAGTAATTGATTCAAGAATAACTAAAAGAACTAAAGAGATTATATACATCCATAAATAGCTTTTAGATTTCGTTGCAAGTATTTGATATTCACCCATTTTATTAACCCTCGTCTTTCTTAAATCATTTATTTAATACCAATATTTTATACTAATACTTAAGATAAGACATTAATATTAAACGCATATTGTAGTAACCAGAAGTAGAAAACTCCAAGTAAAAAACTTAAAGCATTACTACTGATTGTTAAAGGAATTATTTCAAGATGATGCTTTTCAATTGATAAAAAAATAGTTGTTTCAATAACTATTACAAGAATTTCAAAAATAATTAAATAAGTAATGTAATTAGGATTATCTTTAAAACCAAAATAAAGAATGAGGTTTATTCCAATATTTGTAAGTAAATTAAGAATTATTAAAGTGATGATAAATTTTTTCGTGCGGAATTTAAAAAGATAGAAAAATAATGTTTCACTTATGATAGTGATTATAGTTCCGATTCCATACCATAATAGATTCATTTTTTCTTTTTCTTTATAGCAATAATAATTACTGCGACAACGATTCCAATAGTTAAAAGAATAATTGCTCCAATAATAAGAAATGGAGCTATGATACCAACAGGGGCAACATCATAGATCATTTTGTTTTTTCTCCTTTTTATACGCAAGCAAGGCTATTAGTAAGAATATAACATTAATAATAACTAAAATAAAGTTAATCAAAATCATGTATGGAAAATTAGTTTTTAGATACATTGCAAGAAAAGAACCAATTGTTAGAAAAGCGGCTAACAAACCAAAACCAAAGGCTCGATATCGAGGCATAACTTTTCTTACTAAATCAAGGGTAAAAGCCATTAATAAATTGGTTCCTAAGATTCCAAGTAGTGCTAGATAAATGTTGTTCATAAAAATGAAGCCACTAATAGAAAGGACTAGGGAAATAACAAGTAGTGGTATTGCTTTAAATTTATCTAAAATAAATCCACCTAAAAATTTACCTAGGAAAACGAATATAGAGATTATTAATACGCTATATTTAACATCGTTTGTCCAAGAATAATTGGTGTAAAATCCAAAAAAACCTCTAAATAATACGCTTAAAACAATTAATATTAGTGGTAATAGATTAGTTTTTTTCATTACGTTATTCTTCTCAAAATCATAGGTTATTTTTTCATAAGGCATCGTTTGATTTACTAAAAGCATAATAATGAAAATAAATAATAGTATATTAAATAAATAAAAATCACTAAAGGTTGAAGCAAGTCCGACTCCTAAAGCGCCAAAACTAATAAAAACGCCAAGTGGAGATGAAGCTTCTGCTTTATCTAATAGTAACTTTCCGGCACTGACATGGAATAAAGCGTTTCCGCTTCCAACAATAATGATAGCAGTATATTTTTCAGGTATGAAAAGGGCAATTATAATCAATATCGCGCTAATATCGATTAAAAGTTTTAGATGTTTAATTCTTTCAAATATAGCTCCTAAAAGTGGTTGTAATAAAAAAGCAATTGAGTCATATAAAAAAGCTAAAATTGCTGCATTTTCTAAATCAAGATTAAAACTAAGTAATACATAAATTGAAAAGAAATCCACTAAAAAGTGCAAAATGCTCGGAATAAAGAATTTGAAATTCATTCTTTATATTCTAACAAATGAAAAATATTTAGCAATTTTTGTAGTTAAACTATATACGCTCATAGTTTTAATTTGATATAATATTTCCGTTAGTTTATTAACTAAAATTAAAGGAGAATCTTATGTCAGAAATTGTTGATGTTTATGCTCGTCAAGTACTTGACTCCCGTGGTAATCCAACTATCGAAGTAGAAGTTTATCTTGATAGTGGTATTATGGGTCGTGCCATTGTTCCAAGTGGTGCTTCTACTGGTGTTCGTGAAGCCCTTGAATTAAGAGATGGCGATAAAACAAAATTTGGTGGAAAAGGCGTATTAAAAGCTGTTAGTAATGTTAATGATATTATTGCTCCAGCCATTATCGGAATGTATGCTGAAGATCAAGTTGGTATCGATAATACCATGATTGCTCTTGATGGAACTCCATTCAAAAAGAAATTAGGTGCCAATGCAATGCTTGGCGTTTCTTTAGCAGTTGCTCATGCTGAAGCCGAAGAACTTGGAATGCCTCTTTATAAATATATTGGTGGTATTAATGCGAAAATTTTACCATGTCCAATGATGAACGTTATTAATGGCGGTGCTCATGCTGAATCAACCGTTGATTTCCAAGAATTCTTCATTATTCCAGCTGGATTTGCAACTTTCCACGAAGCTTTAGAAGCCGGTGTTGAAGTTTTCCATGCTTTAAAGAAAATTTTAAAAGATAAAGGTTATGCAACAACTGTTGGTGATGAAGGAGGTTATGCTCCAAATTGTACTAAAGGTAATACTGAACCATTAGACTTAATTATGGAAGGCATCAAAGCCGCTGGATATGTTCCTGGAAAAGATATTTATCTTGGAATGGATACTGCAAGTAGTGAATTCTATGATGAAGAAACACATAAATATGTTTTAAAGAGAAGTGGTCAAGGTAGCAAGACTAGTGAAGAAATGATTAATTGGTTTGCTGAAATGGTTGAAAAATATCCAATAATTACCCTTGAAGATGGTTTAGCAGAAGGTGATTGGGATGGTTGGAAGAAATTAACTGATAAGTTAGGCAATAAAATTCAAATCGTTGGTGATGATTTATTCGTTACTAACCCAGCAATTCTTAAAGAAGGCATTGAAAAAGGAATTGCTAATAGTGTTTTAATCAAACTTAATCAAATTGGTACTTTAACCGAAACTATGGATTGCATTCGTTTAGCTCAAACAAACAACTACACTTGCATGGTTAGCCATCGATCAGGTGAATCAGAAGATACAACAATTGCCGATTTAAGTGTCGCAATTAATGCTGGTCAAATTAAGACCGGAAGTGCTTCCCGTACTGATCGTATTTGCAAATACAACCAATTATTAAGAATTGAAGATGAATTAGGTGATGAGGCTCAATTCCTTGGTTTAAAAGCTTTTAAAGCTTATCAATTCAAGAAATAAACTTTAACTTTCAATTAAAAGAGATGTGCACTTTTGCACATCTCTTTTCTGTTTTTAATAGTATAAAATAGTAATTTATTTTATAATTAAAAAGTATTATAAATCATATTTAAAAAATAGTTTTTTGACTAACTGATATTTTAAGACAAAAATAAATTAGAATACGATCAATAGAAGATTCGAAAGGAGAAATTACTATCAGCATTTTGCTAACATAAGCTGATATTAAAAATTAAACTATGAGAATGAGATTAAGAATAAATCAAGATGGATTAGCAAGGATTGGAGCCATTCTTTGTGGCACTTTTGCCTTATTTCAATTGTTTAGCTTTTGCATAAGTGTTTTTGTTTATAAAGATACTTCTTTTAACAATATTCTTTCGAGTGCAATCGATGTTATCTTCTATATTTATATTTGCAGTTATTTTATGAAAGCAAAGAGTAATTTTTATTATTCCTATATTGCTATTCTTTGTCTTTTAATTTCAACCTATGTATTGCCTTTGATTTTTTCAATCATTCAATTACTTGCTTCAACGATAGTTACGGGGGGACTTAATTTCATTATTCCTTCTATTAGTTTGATTGCTGGCGTTCTCTATTTCATTTTAATGGTTATGGAGCGCAAAAAGAATAATCCAAAATATATTACCGCTTTGATTGTTGTTGGTTCAATTTTACTTGTTTTAGGAGTGATTAGTGCTGTATTTGTTTTTTATAGTGGCATTATAACAATAATTCAAAACGCTTCACTTTATAGTGAAATTTTCGATTTAATTATGATAGATTTGATAGCAATAATTTCGATGATATCTGCGATTGTTTCAATTGGTTTTGCTCTTATTTACTTTATGTATCCAATTATTTTAAGGAAAATTTATTAATAATAATTTATGTATAAAGTAATAATTGCGGACGATGAAGGTAGTGTAAGAGAACGTTTATTGAGTCTTCTTGCCAAACAGAAAAATGATTTCCAAGTAATTGAAAGTTATGAGAATGGTTATGATGCTTTAACAACTGGCGTTTCTCTTGAACCTGACTTAATAATTACCGACATTAAAATGCCATATATTTCTGGTATTGAATTAATTAGAGAAGCAAAACAACAATTACCTCTTGTTCAATCAATTATTATTAGTGGTTATGATTCTTTTGATTTTGCTAAACAAGCAATTGATTTAGGAGTTATTAGTTATGTCTCAAAACCAATCACTTATAGTGATCTTGAAGAAGCTTTAAATAAAGCAAAAATTGAACTCGACAAAAAATTAGATATTGATAAAAATATAGATCATTTACAAAAACAAGTGGAATCCTCACTTAAAATCCTTCAAGGAAACGATTTAATGCGTTTAATAACGATGAAGGAAATTTCATCAGGTTTTAGAGAAAAACTTAAAGAAGAAGGAATCAAAATTGATAATAAATATCAACTTATTGCTATTTTTGATGCTGATGAAGAAGTTGAATCTTTAACAAGTGAGAAGTTTGAATTGATGCGTTTTTATCTAGGTCGTTATTTAACAAACGAATTTGTTGATTATCTTGACTCGTATTATTTTGAAAATGTCGAAGAATTTGTAGTCTTGCTAACTGGAAACAATTTAATTAATAAAAACGAATTAATTGAAAAATTTAATGAAGTGGTTGCTAAAATAAAGAAAACATGTGATGTCAGTATTTCGGCAGGAATTAGCGAAGTTACTGCGGTGGTTGATAGTTATCGCAAACTATATCGACATGCTAAACGTTGCTTAGAATACCGCACAGTTGTTGGCAGTAATATTGTTTTATTTTTCGATGATTTAGAAGCCCATACTGAAAATAAAGGTATTACCAAAGTTGATGAAAATGAATATAAATCAATTTCCTATGATATTTTATATGGTAAGGAAAGTGATGCGCAAAATCGTATTCATAAGATCGTTAATACTATTTCAACTCCTAATTTTACTGAATCGTATTATTTTATTTTGAATAATATTTTAGATACAATCCTTAAATCTTGTATTAACTTATCAAAATTATATTCAGATTATTTACCACACCTTGATATTGGACAAAAACTATATTCACTTAAAACAAACGAACAGGTTATTGCTTATTTTGATGAAATTCTTTCTAATGTAAATCTTGTTAATAAATCCTCTAGATTAAGTGGAGTAGAATCTTCATTTATTCAAATTAAGCAATTTATTGATAGTAATTATACTAAATCGACTTTATCTCTTGATGATGTGGCACAAGGACTCTCTTATAGTGTTTCCTATATTAGTGCTATTTTGAAGAAAAACAATACCTCTTTTACTAAATATTTAACTGATGTAAGAATGGATAAAGCCAAAGTGTTATTAGCTGATTCAAATAATAAATTAATAGCAATTGCTGCGGAAGTTGGATACGAGGATCCATATTATTTTTCACATTGTTTTAAAAAGTATTTTGGAGTAAGCCCAATTGAATATCGAAAAAAATAAAAAACAACACTCTATTCGTTTTAAATTGACCATTCCAACATCAATATTTTTTGTCATTTTTGTACTTGCGATTTCTTTAGCTGCTTTTTTTACTTATTCAAATAGCATAACTTCGATGACAATGAATCAAATAAACACGATGTCTCAACAAGTTTTATCAAACTATGATACTTATTTTTCAAGTGCTATTGTTGTTAGTGATAACGTGCAAGTTTACGTTGATAACCTTGATTTTAAAGATAAAAATAATCAAACTTCAACCAGGAATTATTTTGGCAATTGTAGTGTGTATTGTTGTATGTGTGCTTTTCTCAGCCATTGCAGGATTTTTCTCGGCGAAGTTTAAAATGCATCCATTCATCACTACATTATCAACTCAATTATTAATTTTCGGTATTATGATGGTCATTTTTAGTAATATTCCATCCTTCAATATGATTCTTGATGTTAAAAAGAGTATTACTGGTGATAATAATATTAATCTTATTATCTATGCTGTTATTGCAACGTTTATTATGTGGTTTATTTGGAATAAAACAAAGTTTGGTAAAAATATGTATGCGGTCGGTGGAAATGCTGAAGCTGCGAGTGTCTCTGGAATTTCAGTATTCTGGATTACTATGGGAATCTTCATTATGGCTGGTGTCTTCTATGGTCTTGGTGGTTTCCTCGAAGGTGCACGTGTTGGTGCAGCAAATCCTTCTACTGCTTTCGGTACGGAACTTGATGCTATTGCTGCTTGTGTTGTTGGTGGTATTTCATTCTCGGGCGGCGTTGGTAAAGTTCGTGGAGCCGTTATTGGTACTATCATTTTCACTGGTATGACTTATTGTTTAACTAATCTTGGTTTTGATGTTAATATTCAATATATCTTTAAGGGTATTATCATTATGGCCGCTGTTTGTTTAGATAGTTTAAAATATTTAAAGAAGAAATAAAAAATAGGAGCTTATATAAGCTCCTTTTAAAATTATGCCATTATATTTATTAATTGTTTTAATTGTTATAGGAATGTTGACTAATTATTTCATGCTCCTTGGTCATCTTAAAAAGATTCGTAATACAGGAGAAGGACTTAAGCATTATGAAATAATTCTCTCGTCAATCTTTTTTGGTGGACCATTAATAATTCTTTTCTATATTTTTAGTGATTTTAGAGATGATGATACACCAAAACATACCATGCTTTGGTTCGGTATTGCCTGCACAATTATTGAATCAATTATTATTGCTTTATTAATTTATTATAAAATAATCTATCTTACTTAGTTAAGTGATCAAATATCTTTAATAAAGAATCAATAGTGCTATCTTGTTCGCAAAATAGCACTTTTTTATTTAAACCAACAAGATATGTACCTAAATTTCGAGTTTTGGTATCCATTATTCGATTAATTTGCGAAGTTGCATTTCTTGTTAAATAATTACCAAACTGGAGTAAGGTTGATCCTTTAATGTAATCTAAATAAATTTTTTCTTGTAAAACCAAAGTTGATTTAAAAGTAGACAAAAACAATTCTATATACTCTGCTTGAGAGATAATAAAAGTTGAATCATCAGAAAAAACTTCCTCAGGTAAAATTAAACCTTTGTAATCTTTATCTTCTTCAATAAGTTTCTTTCCAATCTCGCAAAAATCATTATTATCTTTATTATTGATTAAAATTTTATAAGAAAATTTATTAATGCTTTTATCTTCAAGAGCAAGAAAATCCTTGGTTTTACTAATCATACTAAAGATATCTGGTTTTTTATTTGCACTAATTTTATTTGCGTTCACTAGATAAATGCTTTTACCTGGTTTTGTTGTGTTGAATTTTGTAATAGTGAAGAAATTAATTTTTTCTTCAATATGAAGTCTTTCTATGAAGGAATTGATATTAATAAAAGAAATGAGACAATCAGATTTTTCTAATAATGTAACATCTTTGTCGTTGAAGCTAATTATTTCGACTTTTTCTTCGTTATCGATTGTAGCTAATTGCTTTTTAGGGGCTGAAATAACAAAATTAACATTATCTTTCTTTTTTAAAAAGATTTTTACTGCTTGAATAACATTTTCACTATTTTTAGTTTTACTATCAAATTCGATTCCAATTTTCATATTTTTAACCTGTTTTTAATATTATATCATGTTAAATTACCTAAAAATCATATTATTTATCGCTAAAAAAAGATTGTAATCGCTTTCATTGAGTTTATTACTTGACATCATGATTTTCCATGTTATTATATTCGAACGCTTAGATATTTATGCTTAATCTAGGCAAAGAAATGAGGGAGGAATTATTATGGCAAAGATTGTCAAAAAGATTAGTAAAGCCATTGGATTCTCCAAAAATGTTAAAAGTAGTAAGAAAAACGGTTTAATGTCTTTTGTTGAGTCCTTTGTCGAATCATGTGATCCAAAAATGTTTACAACTTTAGATTAGTTGTAAACGAATTACATCAAAAAATTGAAGTACCGAAAGGTACTTTTTATTTTACCTATTTAATAGGATAAAAAGTTCATTTCTTGAAAAAAACTCCCATTTGGTCTATATTATATGAAAAGGGGACTATAAAAATGAAACTAGCTGCATTTGTGTTGTGCTTATTATCTACTATTGCAATGGGCGTTTTTCTTATTCCACTATGTTGGTGTATTCCAATGACTATCTCTGTTTACAAAGCTTACAAAGGTGAGAAAGTTTTAACTGTCGGATTCAATGTTTGTGTTTTGATTTTTGTTAGTTTTATTGCTGGTATATTATTACTTTGTGATAATGACCAAAAGTAATTAGGCAAGAATTATTTAATTTTATAGATTAAACGCATCTATCTAGATGCGTTTTCTTATTTCTAAGCATGAAACTTAAACTTATAAATATTTAGGGTATAATAATAAAATATGAAATTATTAGTATTCGATGTTGATGGAACTATTGTGGATGGCTTTGGCGATATTAAAGATATTGTAATTGAGGCAATCAACGAGCGATTAAGGCTTGGAGATGCAATTGCTATCGCTAGTGGTAGACCATATGTTGGTATCAAACAATTTTTAGATAAATTTATTGATGGGAAAAAATTTGTTATTGCTGCAAATGGTGCAGCAACTTATACCTATGAAGGCAAACTACTTGATATAAAGGCGCTTACATACGAGGACTATATTGATTATTATAAAAAATATAGTTACTTAATAGATACACAAGATGCTTCGATTTATTGCTATACATTAAATGAAGTAGGATATTTTAGAATGACAGAAAATACTAAAGATGAATCTCTTTATAATTTTAATATCCCTTTAAGAGATTTTAATTTAAATCCCTGCAAAAAAAGTGATCCAATTTTAAAGATTATGTTAGCGTGTGAAAAAGAACGCATTAGCGATGTTGATTTTACGGAAGTTGATAAGAAGTTCCATCAAGTCGATAGTTCTTCTTATTATCATGAATATATAAATAAATTGGCTGATAAGGCAGGTGGCGTTGAAGTAATTCGAAAACTATTAAATTTAGAAATTATGGATTGCTATACCTTTGGCGATGAGATGAACGATTTATTGATGATCAAAAATTATAATGGAATTGCCATGGGAAACGCGATAAAAAAAGTGAAAGATGTTGCTCACTATGTAACTCTTGATGTTAAGGATAATGGAGCAAGTTACGCCATTAAAAATTATATAAAATGAAAGACCCCATATTAGATTTTAAAAAGTATGATTTAGCTGAAATTCAGTTATTTTTGCCCTATTTTAAAAATGAAGAAGTTCATAGTTGTGATTATAGTCTCGGGGCAAAATATATGTGGAAGAAGTATTATCGAAGTGAATATGTCATTTATAATGACACCTTAACTTTTAAAGAAACTTATGGTGACAATCGTTATTCTTTCTTTTATCCAATGGGTAAAGATAAAGAAGGACTTTTTAAAGAATTGAAAAAGTATTCTATTGCTAACTTAAATCAGTGTTTGGAATTTTGTTGTGTTGATGAAACTAAGCTTTCTGATTTAAAAAAGAGATTTCCTCATTATGAAACTAATTTTGATAGAGGATGGAGTGATTATTTATACCTCAATCAAAAATTTCAAGATTTTAGTGGTGGAGAATATTCAAACAAAAGGCATCATGTTAAACAATTTAATAAACTATATCCTGAAGCTTTATTTAAAGTAGCTAACGTTAATGATAAAGAGAGATTAGTTAATTTCATTAAAGAATATAGTAAAACGATTGGTGAGTTAACAAGTGAAGAAGAGTATGAACTATGTGAATCAATAAAAACGATTGAAAACTTTGATCTTCTTTCTTTAGATGTTTTTTATGTTGAATATAAAGGAGAAATTATTGCTCTTTCTGTTTGTGAAGTGATAAATGATTGTGTATATGATCATATCGAAAAGGGTCTTAGACAATACCAATCAATTTATCCATTTTTAGTTAATAAAATCGCAAATTATTATAAGGATATTACCTATTTTAATCGTGAAGAAGATATTAACGACCCCGGTTTACGCTTCTCAAAGGAAGATTACCACCCGTATAAAATGGTCACTAAAAATATGTTTTATGTTAGAAATAATCTAGATTTAATTTGTAAAATTCCTACTATCAAAGTAAATGAAGAAATATCCCTTTCAGAGCTTTCAAGTGATGATAAAGATGATTTTCTTAAACTAAATCTTGATGAAGAACTAAATAAATTATGGGGTTATGACTATCATAAAGATTTAAATAATAAAGTTGCTGATGGAGATTATTTTTATAACGTTAATAAAGATGATTTTAAGAAAAAAACTTGTTTGACTTTCATAATTAAGCGAAATAATAAACTTATTGGCGATATTACTCTGGAAAATCTCGATAACAATAATTCCGCTGAAATCGGTTTTCGTTTAATAAAATCCGAACAAGGGAAAGGAATTGCTTATAATTCTCTTTCAAAATTATTAGAATACTTAAAAAACGAAATTAAATTAAGAAGCTTAAGAGCTAAAGCCTATAAAAATAACCTAAGTTCTATTCATTTAATTGAAAAACTCAATTTTAAGGCTATTAAAGATGATGATAATTTTAATTATTATGAATTGGTTTTAAATAAGACGATTATTTAATTATTTTAGAAACAGTTACGGCAAGACTTCCGGGGCCGATATGGACCCCAATTGATAGTGAAAGTGGATTCATCACTAAGTTAGTTGGATGAAATTCATTAATAAATTCACTTTTAAAAGTATTGGCGTCTTCTAAATTATGAGTATAGGCGATTGCAAATTCAAGATCTTCGAAAGGGATATCCTTATATTTGGTATTCAATAAATCCCTAATTAATTGAAGCATTATTTTTTTGCCATTTTTAGTTCCAATAGCTTTACTTTTGGCATCCAATTTTTCTCCATCAATAGTTAAAATTGGTTTTAAATGTAAAGTATTTCCAATTAAAGCGGCCGCTGGAGTAATTCTTCCACCTTTTTTAAGATAAGTTAAGGTATCAACCATAATGAAAATATTTGAATCGGCTTTTGTCTCTTCTAGAATGTTTTTTATTTCAAGAGGACTTTTTCCTAATTTAATTAAATTAATGGCATCGTAAATCGAACGTTTTAAGGTAACAGAAATTCGATGATTATCAACCACAAAAACCTTATCTTTATAATCTTCAGCAAGAATTTTTGCACTGTTTGTTGAGCAAGATAAGCCACTAGACATTGGAATATGTAAAATTGCATCATAGTCTTTTAAAATTTTATCCCAAAGAGCTAGAACTTCTCCTGGAGCAGGTTGTGAAGTAGAAACATTATTAGCTTTATTCAATTTATTATAAAATTCGTTTTCAGTAAGATTATCGTTTTCAAAATAACATACACCATCAATCAAAATTGGCATACGAACAGTGAAGATTGGAAGTCCTTTTAATTCATCTTTAGTAAAATAAGCGTTATCGTCTGTTACAATAGCAATCTTCATTTATTTTCCTCTGCCAATAATAATAATACTTAAAAATATAAAATAAAACCTCGTATAAAAAACTAGGTTTGATATCTTTTTTGTCATTGTCTAAAAATGAGCCCTTTTGTCCTATTATTCAATATTTAAACAGTGTATATTTAAGTCCTATGGTTAATATATTCAAGCAAAAAACAGAAATCAATCTTGTTGACGGAGGGACTAAAGAGCTTATTAAAAAGATGATTCTTTTCACCTTGCCAATAATCTTAATTGGTATCCTTCAACTCTTATATAGCGCTTTTGATTTAATTGTTGTTCAATCACATGATGGAAATATTGCAGCTGCGGCAGTTGGAGCAAATAATAGTTTAATTTCTTTAATAACTGGTGGCTTTTTAGGTCTTGCAAACGGCGTTAATGTAGTTGTAGCAAGGGCTTATGGCAAGAATGATAAAGATGGCTGCTCAAAAGCTTTACATACAGCTATTTTAGTCTCCTTAATTGGAGGAATTTTTATTGGAATTTTTGGTGCCCTTTTATCAAGATATTTTTTAATTTGGATGAAAGTAGATTCTAGTTATCTTGAGTTTGCTAATACATATTTGACTATTTATTTTATTGGACTTCCTTTTTTAAGCGTTTATAACTTTGGCACCGCGGTTTTAAGAGGTGTTGGAAACAGTATTACTCCATTATTTTTCTTGATTATTTGCGGATGTCTTAATGTTGGCTTGAATTATTTATTTGTCTATGGTTTTAATTTATCGGTGGCTGGTGTTGCTTGGACGACCGTAATTAGTGAATTTTTAAGTGCGGTCTTAGTAGTAGTTTATCTACTTTTTAATAAAGGATTTACTAAATTAGATTTTCATAAGTTTAGAATTGATCAAGAAAAGTTAAAAGAAATTCTTCGTATAGGCATTCCAAGTGGTATTCAAGGAGTTATTTTTTCAATTAGTAACGTTATTCTTCAAACCTCAGTAAATCAATGGGGACCAGATATTGTTGCGGCAAATAGTGATGCTTCTTCTATTGAAGGTTTTACTTATATCTCTATTTTTGCAATGGATAGTACGGCTAGTGCCTTTGTTAGTGCAAATTATGGTCGTGGATTTAAGAAAAATATCCGTAAGATTCATCTTATAGTATCTATCATGGTTGTTGTTATTGGTGCTGTTGTTGGTGGAGTTTCTTTGATATTAAGAGATCAATTATTAGCAATATATATGGGCGAAAATGTTGATCCAGAGGTAGCAAAATATGCCAGTGAACGGTTATTTGTGATTTTATCAACATACTCTCTTTGTGGATTGATGGATTCAGAATGTGGCGTTCTTAGAGGATTAGGTTATAGTATTTTCCCATCCTTTATAACATTATTCTTCTGTTGTATTTTTAGAATATTCTGGGATTTTTGCGTTTATTCAAGTGATCCAAGTAGCAGTATGCATAGTTTAGGAATACTCTATGCTTGTTACCCAATAAGTTGGACGGGTGCATATTTATCAGAGTTAATTCTTTATCATGCTTTACGTAAAAAATATGAACCTCGAATTGATAAAAATCTTGAAATTTATAATGCAAATCAACTTTTAGTCGGTAATAAGACTAGTAATAATTAGTTATTGAATAACATATTCTATTTTTTTATAATATTAGACGGAGAAAATATATGCCATTTTTTGTTGAAAAAGGTGATCTTGTATCAATGAATGTTGATGTCATTGTTAATGCTAGCAATGTTAATTTAAGTATGGTTGAAGGAGTGGGTCGCGCAATTTATCATAAAGCCGGCGATTCCGAACTTGCTAAAGCTTGCAAAACAATTGGACATTGTGATGTTGGCGACGCCGTTATGACGCCTTCTTTTGGATTAACAAATACTAAAGCCATCATTCATGCTGTTGGTCCTATATATATTAATGGAAAGCATGATGAAGAGAAAAATCTTATTAAAGTTTATAATAAATGTCTAAAACTTGCTTCCGATAACGGCTATTCATCCATTGCTTTTCCTCTTTTAAGTGGTGAATTTAACTATCCTTTGAAAGAATGTTATGCCTTAGCTCTTAATACTATTACCAGTTTTTTAAAAACTCATCCAAATATGAATATCTATTTGATTATGTATAAAAATTTCCCTGAAATGATTAATGAAGATAATCAAATAGCCTTAACAAAGTATATTATTGATCAAAAAGCACAAAATTTTGCAAGCGAAAAAGATGTTCCTGATTTTGATGATTTATATAAGAAATTCAGCAAACGAAGCGAATTAAGCGATGATGAAATTGCTTATCGTGGAAATATTCGAGTAAGTTATTTAGAAAGTATCTTTTCTGATCGTAAAGTAAAGGATTCAATTAATAAAAATACCATTATTTCATTAGGTATCGCCCTATCTTTATCTAAAGAAGAACTTAATAAGTTTTTGATTTCAAGAGGATTTATTATCGAAACTTCAGTGGTTTCTGATTTAATTGTTTGTTATTTCTTAGATCGAAATAATTTTAATATATACGAGATAAATAACACACTATTTCAATATGGTTTTAAACCATTAGGATGCGATTTATAGTAGTAATTATATGTTTAATAGTTCGAACAAAAAAACGCCTTGCGAAGCTCAACCAACAAGTGTCTCAATTCATAATTTTAACGAAGTAAATAGTACATATAGTGAAAAAGAAGCGGTTATAGAGGCTTCTCGTTGTTTAAATTGTAAAGATGCTCCTTGTATTAAAGCTTGTCCTTTACATAATAATATCCCTTTATTTATTAAATATATTAGTGAGCAAAAATTTTTAGATGCCTATAACGTTGATGCTTTAACTAATCCAATGGGAAATATTTGTGGAAGAGTGTGCGGTGAAACTTTTTGTGAAGCAAAATGTATTCGTGGTATTAACCCTTTAAGTGAGAGCGTTGCGATTTCAAGATTAGAGCGTTTTCTTGGTGATAAATTTGCTGATAAAAATAGTAATATCATAATCAATAAAAACGATAAAAGTGTTGGTATAGTCGGTAGTGGTCCTTCTGGTCTTGCTTGTGCTGAGAGTTTAATTAAAAAAGGCTATCAAGTTACGGTTTTCGAAAAAGAAAGAAATCTTGGTGGATTATTAGTTTCTGGAATACCAAATTTTTGTTTACCACGTTCAATAGTTGATAATAAAATAAATTATCTTAAAAAATTGGGAGTTACTTTTATATCTCACCATCCAGTTGGTGTTAAAGAAAAATTAACAAGCTTTTTAGTGAAAGAAAAATTCGATGCACTCTTTATTGCAACAGGTTGCAATCAACCAAAAACAATCGGAATGAAAAACGAATCAGCAAGAGGAGTTTATGATGCTAAAAAATATTTAGAGATTATTAATCTTCCTCATTTTCTTAATAAATTCAATTATGCGGATATTTTCAAAGCAAAAAATGTTATCGTGGTTGGTGGAGGCAATGTAGCAATTGATGTAGATCGATGTGCTATTCGTCTTGGAGCTAAAACCGTTCATAATTTATATCGAAGATCTGAGGCTCAAATGCCTGCAAGAAAAGAAGACTATAAACATGCTATCGAAGAAGGAGTTATTTTTGATTTTTTGACCAATCCTTCAAAAATTGTTGTGGGTAATGAAGATCGTGTATATGAAGTTAATGCAATAAAAATGACTCTTGGCGAAATCGATGCTAGTGGGCGTCAAAGTGCCATTCCAGTCCCTAATAGTGAGTTCACTTTGCCTTGTGATTTATTGGTTTTTGCTTTAGGTTCAATTGCTGAAGATGAGATTACTAAAAGCAATCCTGAACTCCGTATTAATTGTAATGGTTTCATATATGTTGATCCAATTACACAAGAAAGTAATCTTCCTAATATATATTGTGGAGGAGATAATGTTATTGGTCCTAGTTTCGTTGTTCAAGCTATAAATAGTGGGCTTATAGCCGCAAAAAACATTGATGAAAAGTTATCAAAAAAATAAAACTCTTTAAATTAAATTAAAGAGTTTTTTATTTATTTTTGTAGGCTATTAATGGCTTTTTTATCTTTATTAAGTAACTTATCAAGTTCTTCGATTTCTTTTTTATCTGGTACATAGACATAATCAACATTACGTAAGAGTTCGTGGTAATCAAAACCATAACCACAAAGGAATTTGTTTTCATTTAAAACAACACCAACATAATCAACATTAAAATCAACTTTACGAAGTGGTTTTTTATCAATTAAACAAACAACGGTAATTGAACGTGGTTTATATTTAATTTGAATATATTGTTTAATGTAAGAAAGAGTAAGCCCAGTATCAACAACATCTTCGACAATCACAAGATCACGATTAGTAATATTTTCACTAAAATCTTTCTTTAAATTAATAACGCCTGTCGAAGAAGTTCCATTATAACTTGTAACTTGAATGAAATCTAAAATCATTTGACAATGAGTTTGTTGAATAAGATCCATGAAAAATAAGTTAGCCCCTTTTAAAACGCCAACAAAGACTGGAATTGAATCTGAATTCTTAAATTTTTCTTCTAATTGTTTGCCAATTCTTTTACAACAATCAATAATTTCTTCATGATTTAATACAATTTCTCTCATAATAATTCCTCGAGCATGTTTAGATTATACTTATTTAAGATAAGAGATTAAATATGAATAAATAATTAGAGAAAAAATTAATCTAATTTTAATAAGATTAAAGTTAGTAATAGTAAATGAGAATTAAATAATAAAAAATTGAATAATTAATCATAAAAAAATATATTTTTTCATTTAAAAAGTGTTATATTATAATAAATTCTTTTGAAAGGGGATTTATATGTGGTTTGATAAACAAAGTTTAGTTGTCCGTGTTCTTCTTTTAATTCCATTTTGGGGTTGGCTCACTAGTGGTTTATACCGTATTATAAAAGGTACTGCTAATGGAAAGACTAATGTTACGACTATTGTTGTTGGTGTTCTTTGCATAGTCCCATTTATTGGTTTTGTTGTCTCGATCATTGATTTAGTCACTGAACTTACTTCAGGCAAGATTACTGTTTTAGCCTAATCATCAGTAATTAATCTTGATTTGAAAGAGTGTTTCGACACTCTTTTTTTATTATAAAATCTCTCTTCTTATGATAAAATTAAAGCATGAGCAAAGAAATTACTAACCTTAACAAATATTTCAAAAATCTTGAAAATTTTAAACTACCTAATTACGAAGAATTTCCACCTATTGAATTATACATGGAGCAAGTTGTTGGTTATATTAGTAATGGGTTAAAAGATTTTTATGGAAATAACGAAAATATAATTACTCCTTTCATGGTTAATAATTATGTTAAAGCAAAAATTATTAATCCTCCAAATGACAAAAAATATAATAGAGAGCATATCGCTTATTTGGTGGCAATTTCTTTATTAAAGAGTGTTGTTCCAATGAGAGATATTGCGACCTTTATTGATTTAGATAAAAATTTAACTAATAATGTTTCAAGTAATCGTAATTTATATGATTTTTTTAAGGAAATTCAAGAAGAAACTCTTCATCAAGAATTACACAAATCAAAGATTCGTTTAGACGTTTTAAGCAAGACAAATCACAAGAAAACTGATAAGCAACATTCGGAAGAAGAAATTGAAAAACTTAATCTTAGTTATATTGCGTTAAGATTATATATTCAATCCGAAACAACTAAGCAAATTGCTGATGCAATTATGAAAGAAGTATCGAGTAGTACTTTACCAAAAGATCTGCTTGAAGAAACGCGTAGAGAAGTTGCTTTGACTAATCGTAAAGTGCTTAAAGAAGCTAAAAAAGTTGGAAACCGTAAATAAGGAGGATATTTATGAAAGTATTAGTTACTGGTGGCTTAGGTTATATTGGTTCAATTACCTGTGTTAGTTTAATTGAAAATAAGATGGAAGTAGTTATTGCCGATAATCTTTATAATGCAAAACTTGAAGTGTTGGATCGCATTCAAGAAATTACTGGGATTAAACCAACTTTCTATAATATAGATGTGGCCAATAAAGTTGAACTTGAAAAAGTTTTTAAGGCCGAACATTTAGATGCAATTATTCATTTTGCTGGTTATAAAGCGGTTGGGGAATCAACCTATAAACCTTTAGAGTATTATGAAAATAATTTAGATACTACCTTTGCTCTTTTATCTTGCATGGCTAAATATAAAGTTAACAATTTTGTCTTTTCTTCTTCAGCAACCGTTTATGGTTTGCCAATTCATGTTCCTGCTTTAGAAACAGATCCCGTTCAAAGTGCAACATCTCCATATGGAGAAAGTAAAGTTATGAACGAAAGAATTTTAACGGATATTTCAAAGGTTCATAAAGAATATAATATTGCTTTATTACGATATTTTAATCCAATTGGTGCTCACCAGAGTGGTCTCCTTGGTGATAATCCAAACGGAATTCCAAATAATCTTCTTCCTTATGTTTCACAAGTAGCGACTGGAGTACTTCCAGAATTAAAAGTTTATGGAAACGATTATCCAACTCCTGATGGAACATGTGTCCGCGATTATATTCATGTTTGCGATTTAGCATATGGTCATGTTTTAGCTCTTAAAAAATTATCTTCTAATCCAGGTTTGGTTATTTATAATCTTGGAACTGGCAAGGGAAGTAGTGTTTTTGATATTATTCACGCTTATGAAAAAGCAACCGGAATTAAAATTAAATATTCAATAGGGCCAAGAAGACCTGGTGATGTTCCAGAGAATTATGCTAATTGTGATAAAGCCAAAAAGGAATTAGGTTTTTTCCCAAAATATAGTGTAGAAGATGCTTGTCGAGATGCAATTCGTTTTCAAGAAAAAGAAAATAAACGAAAGAAATAGACTTAATGAAAATTGTTTATGTTTTAACAGGAATACCAGGATGTGGTAAAACTACTTGGGCGAATAATTTTAAAAAAAATCATCCTCGTACTTTTGTTATTTCTAGTGATGATATTCGTTATGAAATTGGTGGTGCTTATCAGTATTTTAAAGAAGAAGAACGTGTTTGGAATATTTTTTTTACTAGAGCTAATAAAATAGCTTTAACTGAAGCTGATTTTAACTTAGTCCTTGATTCTACTTGTTTAACTAATTTTAAGAGAAAGAATTTCCTTTTAAGACTTACTGGTTTTGATAAAAAAATCTTAGTTTACTTTGATATACCAAAAGAAGTATGTATCGAAAGAAATAAAGAGCATGTTCTTGGTAAAGTTGTCCTTGATGAAGTGATTGAAAAGATGTCGCATACTTTTGAAACTCCTAATAGAGAAGTTACTAGTTTATTTGATGAAATTGTTGTCGTTAATTAATTATTGGGGCGTAGACAAGTGGTAAAGTCGAAGGTCTCTGAAACCTTTATACATTGGTCCGAATCCAATCGCCCCAGCCAATTAAAAATGAGGAAAAGAAAATGGCAAAATTTATCGTAGAAAAATCATTTTGGGATTTATTTCCAAAAGCGGAAATTGGGATTATTATTTTAGATAATCTTGATAACCATAGTCATATTTATGATGAACATCCTTGGATTAAAGTTGATTTAAAGAATGCTAATGAAGTGGCTAAAAAATACATAACAACTTCTCCATTAAGTGAATGTCCAGTAATTAAAGTATGGCGTGAAGCTTATACATTATTTAAAAAGGAAAAAGATAATCGTTCCTCGATTGAAGCACTTTTAAAACGAATCGAGAAAAATAAGGGAGTTGGATCTATTAATCCTCTTGTGGATATTTATAATACTACTTCTTTGCTTTATGGTTTGCCTTGCGGAGGCGAAGATATTGCTTCTTTTGTTGGTGATATGCGTTTAAAAATAACCCTTAATGGCGGTGATGAATTTTTTGCTTTAGGTGATGAAGAAAATGATCCAACTTTACCAGGCGAATTATGCTATCTTGATGATAAAGGAGCCGTTTGTCGTTGTTGGAATTGGCGAGATGGACAGCGCACAATGTTACGAGAAAGCACGACTAAAGCTTTTATGATAATTGAATCGGTAGATCCATCAAGACATCAAGATTTAGAGGATGCTATGAATTATCTTTCAAAAAAGACCATTGAATATCTAAATGCTAAAATTTTAAGAAAAACTATTATTAATATACATAATGTAGAGATTGAATTATAAAATGGATTATAAATTAAGAAGAATTAAACAGAAGCTTAATAAAAAGGATTGTCTTAAAATTTTAAATGACAATCAATATGGAGTTTTGGCTTTAATAAATATTGATAATACCCCATATAGTATACCTTTAAATTATTTTTATTTTGAAAATAAGATCTATTTTCATGGAGCAAAAAACGGGCAAAAAATTGATGCAATGAACTATAAAAAAGATGCTTCTTTTTGTATTGTAGATCAAAGTGATTTTGATGGGAAAAACTTTACTTGCTTATATCGCAGTCTAATTATTGATGGCGAAATTGAATTCATTTGTGAAGAAAAAGAGAAATACGAGATTTTAATGAAGATTGCTACAAAATGTAATAGTGATACTAATGTTTCAAAAACCTATGTTGAAAAACATCTTAATTCTTGTTCACTATTTTGTCTTATTCCAAAGAAGATTAGTGGTAAAGTTGCTTCGGAACTAATTAAATAAAATTTATTTATCTATCATTATTCATTATTAATATCTTTTTAAGTGTTTAATCTTGAGCAGTTATGATATAGTAAAGAACAAGTTATTAGGGAATTTTTGGTTGAGGAGATATATATGAAAAATATATTACTAGTTAATGACGATGGATATTATGCTGAGGGTTTGCAAAGATTAAAAGGCAAACTTTATCAATTCGGTAACATATATACTGTTGCCCCAATGCGAGCAATGTCAGCCAAAGGTGTTTCTATTACAATTGGTCACGAACCTAGTTATGAAAAGATTGATGATTATAATTATGTTGTTGATGGAACTCCTGCTGATTGCGTAGATTTTGCGGTTAAAAATTTAGGGGTAACTTTTGATTTTGTCGTTAGTGGTTGTAATAAAGGTCTTAATATTTCGGTTCTTTCTATTTGGAGTGGAACTATCGGAGCCTGTGTTGAAAGTGCCTATCATTTTTTACCATCTATTGCGATAAGTGCTTGCCAAAATAATCTTGATACAATTGATATCTATGCCGAAATAGTTTTAGATTATATCATTGACAATCAATTATTAGGAGCTGATCACATTATTAGTGTTAATTTACCATATTCTAAAATAGCTAAAGGAATTCGTTTGTCGCGTCTATCTTTTAATAATGGTCAACTGGCTTTTAATAAAGAAGATGGAAATTTATATACCAATAAGAATTGGGATATAAATTTTAAAGATACGGATAGTGATCTTTATCATACTTCCCATGGTTATATTTCCATTACTCCTTTATCTGTTTCCCTCTTTAATAATGCAACCTATAACGCTGTAGCTAAAAAAGCTAAAGATGAAGATTTTTAGAGAAAATTATGAATATTCTACTTGTAAATGATGATGGTTATGAGGCTCAAGGAATTCTTTTATTAAAAAAGGAACTCCTTTCTTTTGGAACTGTCTATACAATTGCCCCAAGAAAAGCCATGAGTGGAAAAGCTTGTTCTATTAATATGTTTGAGGATGCCAAAGATGCAACTTATAAGAAAATTGATGAATATAATTATATTCTAGAAGGAACCCCTGCTGATTGTGTTCTTTTTGGTTTGAAAATATTAAAACTTGAAATTGATTTTGTTGTTAGTGGCTGTAATCATGGACTCAATTATTCATATTATACTTTATATAGTGGGACTCTTGGGGCTTGCATGCAATCCTTGCGTTTTAGAGTTCCAGCGATTGCTTTTAGTGTAACTTGTCATCATTTTGACCATATTAGTAAGTACACAAAAGAGGTTATGAATTATATTTTAGATAATAATTTAATTTCTAAAGACTATATAATATCGGTTAATTTTCCTTATACTGATGAAGCGAAAGGTATTAAAGTTTCGCGTCTTGATTTCAATGATTTTGATTATCATTACGACTACAAAGATGGTTGTTTATATGCTGATGATGATCGATCAGTAGATTTTAAAAATAAAGATGGGGATTTATATCACACTAGTAATGGATATATTTCTCTTGTTCCATTATCTTTTTCTCTATTTAATAATGAAACATATGATAAATTTCTTGCTAATTTATATGGAACAAAAACCTTAGAGACTAATCGTTTAATTCTTAGAAAATTTACTCTTGAGGATGTTGATGAATGTTACCTTAATTGGTTTACAAGCCAAAACGTTACTAAATTTATGACCTGGTATCCACATCAAAATAAAGAAGTTTCTAGAGAAATTATTAATTCCTGGATTGAAGAATATTCTTCAAATAATTCTTTCAATTGGGTAATTGTTAATAAAACAAATACTGATCCAATTGGTAGTATTTCTTTTGTGCTTCATAAAGATGGCTCTTATGAAATGGGTTATTGTTTAACTGAAAGATTTTGGCATCAAGGAATTATGAGTGAAGCTGTTAAAAGATGTTTTGAGTATTTATTTGAAGAAGTAAAAATTAATAAAATAGTTGCAAAACATGATATCCATAATCCCCATAGTGGTATGGTAATGAAAAAATGTGGAATGCATTTTACTAATCGTCAAAAGTTAATTATTAAAGAGAAAATCGTAACTTTAAATTGCTATGAATTGAATAGGAGTGAATATGAAAATAATTTCAAAACAAAATAATAGTCGAATGTGTGTTGTTTGTGGTTTAGAGAATGATTTTGGCATTAAAGCCCCTTTCTATAATATGGAAGATGGCAGTGTAATGACCATTTTTAAATATAAAGATATTCATCAATCCTATCCAAATAGAGTTCATGGAGGATTAATTGCCGCCATGATTGATGAACTAATTGGTCGCACTTTATGGGTAAAAGAGCCCGATATGTATGGTGTTACGATGTCTTTGAATATCAAATATCGCAAAGTAGTTCCTTATGATGTGACTTTAAAAGGAGTGGGTGTGATGTTAAAAGAGAGTGATGAATTTTTCGAAGGCGAAGCAAAAATATATGACTATAAAACCGGTGTCTTATTAGCTGAAGGATCAGCCCATTATCATAAAATGCCTTTAAAAAGCATTGGCGATATTGATACAAAAGATGTAAATATTTTAGTCGATGATGATTTGAAAGAAATCAATTAGGGGTAATTTATTTCTTCTTATAAATATCTAATAATTCTTTTTCGCCACCAATTAATGGTGCGAGATAATTAATAAATGAATTATTAATTGAACAATTATCTTTGCCAATATACTCTTTTGGAAGATATTTTTCGCTATTCGCAATTTGATTAATTGAGGCGAGTTTAAAGTTATATCTATATGGTGAGTCATTTAAGCGATTAATTATGGCACATTGATTACTTGCACCTTTTAGAGCACACTTTAAGGCATATTGGGAAAGTTTTTTAGCAATGTTTTTTTCTATTTTATTTTCAGAAACTGAATCAGCTCTTTGTAACAAAGATAATTCAAAAGAGCGGGTTTTATACCCTAATTTTTGTGAAATAATTGAAGCGAGGACACTTGCAACTCCTCCTAATTGATTATGACCAAAACCATCATCCTTTTTAATTGTTTCAAAGATAAAGTGATTATTTTCATCATGAATGCCTTCGCTTACTACCACAATAGCGCGATGTTTACTTTCATAGATTTTTTTAATTCTTAATAAAAAATCATCAAGGTTGAAATTAGTTTCTGGAACATAAATTAAATCTGGTTCTAAACCTTTTAAACAAGCTAATTTAGTGCTTGCAGCTAGCCAACCAACATTACGTCCCATAGTTTCTATTATATTGACACGACCTACATCATAACTTAAATCATCTAAACTAATTTCTATTACGGTGTTAATGATGAATTTTGCGGCGCTAATATAGCCAAGACTAAAATCTGTAACTGGTAAATCATTATCGATAGTTTTTATAATCCCAATTGTTCGACATTCATAGTTAACTTTAAGAAAATATTCATCAATTTTTCGAATAGTATCCATTGAATCATTTCCGCCATTATAAAAGAAATAACGAATATTATATTTCTTAAATGTATTCAATATTTTAATATAGTCTTTCTCATTTAGTGAAAAATCATCGAGTTTATAACGACTACTACCATAATAAGCTCCAGGAGTATTTTTTAGTTTATCTAATCCAAGATCATTTTTAATTAGAATCAAATCATCATTAATTATGCCTTTAATACCATAATGAGCAGCATAAATTTCTTGAATTTCTTCATGCTTAAAAGCTTCTTTAAATAGTTCATAAGCACTTGTATTTAAAATGCTTGTAGGTCCGCCACCTTGTCCATAAAGAAGATTCCCTTTAAGTATTTCACTCATAATTAATAAACTACTATCTTTAAAACATTTATTCAAGGATTTGTATTACCAATCAAAAAATGGATTTAATTTTCATCTATTTATTTTATAATGAAGAAAAGAGGAATTTTATATGATGAAAGAAACTTCATTTAAGAATAGTTTTGGTGATATTCTTTATGGTAATAATTGGCTTATTGAAAAACCAAAAGCAGTAATCGTTATTGTAACTGGAATGGCTGAACATAGTGAAAGATATGATGACTTTGCATCTTTTCTAAATAAGCATTACATGAATGTTGTTTGTATTGATCATTATGGTCAAGGTAAAAATGGTAATTTAGGACATGGTGCCCCTAATTTTTTTGCTAAGTATACTAAAACGGTTGATGATTTAATTTTAAAATTAAAAGATGAATATAATCTTCCGGTTTATATTTTCTCTCATTCTATGGGAAGTTTTATTGCTCAAAATTACATCGAAAACTATCATCATGCTGATAAGGTAGTGATTTGTGGTAGTAATTACATGGGTATCATGGCGAAATTAGGATATTTAATCGCCAAGATGGTAGTTACGAAAAAGAATCGTGAAAATCCTGCTGGAATATTAAATAGTCTCTCAATTGGTGCTTATGAAAAGAGTGCTAAAGGAGAAGATAGTAAAAATGCTTGGATTTCTTTTAATAAAGATAATTATCATGCCTATGATAAAGATCCATTAAGTGGTTATCATTGTTCTAATGGTTTCTATTATGAATTTATGAAAGGCTTATCAACTTTAAATAAGAAGGAAAATTTGAAGACAATCGATAAAAAGCTTCCAATTTTAATTATTGCTGGTGATTCAGATCCAGTTGGAAAGAATTCTAAAGGTCCAACAAAGCTTAATGAAATTTACCATAAATACGGCTTAAACTCTTCCTTAATTATTTATAAACATATGCGTCATGAAGTATTAAATGAAGTCAACCACATGGATGTCTATAAAGACGTTGTGAATTTCTATAAAAATTAATTAAAAGATCATTTTTAATATAATAGTATTTTAGTGATTAATGAAATCACGAAATTTTTGTATGAATAGACAATTCGTGTTATTGGAATTCTATGTTTTCTTGAAAATATTCTTTAAATAGTGGTGTAAGTAGTAATTTGAGGGTTATTATCCTTTTGTCACTAGGAGAAAATCAAAGTAATTAAAAAAGAGCAACAAAAGCCGAAATCGTGTTTTTTTCTTGTTTATTATCAATTTATTTCTTGTTATAATTTATTCGACTAGGAAGTCGGAGGTCTAAATGTGATAAAAGATATTTTAGTTTTCTCATTATCTTCTAACGTCGAACTTACTAACAAAGTCTGCGCTCTTCTTGGTATCGAAAGAAGCCAAGCCGAGATTCATCACTTTGCTGATGGAGAGGTCATTGCGACAAGCAAGGCCGATGTTCGTGGTAAAAAGATTTATATTATTCAATCTACCTGTGCACCAGTGAATGATCGAATAATGGAAACGCTTATTTTTATAGATGGTATTAAACGTGCTAATTGTAAGGAAATAACGCTCATTGCTCCTTACTTTGGCTATGCTAGACAAGATAGAATTGCTCATATTAATGAACCAATTTCTGCACGTATGGTTGCTGATTTATTTTGCAATGCTGGAGTAACTCGTGTATTAACAATTGAATTACATACTTCACAAATTCAAGGTTTCTTCTCCGTTGCAACTGATAATTTATCACCTGCGGCAATTTATTCTCAATATTTAACTGATAAATTTGCTGGACGAAAAGATGCTAAAGGAAATATTGCTATTGTTGCCCCAGATCATGGAGCAATTTATCGTGCAAGAGATTTAGCTAATTTCATTCCTGATACTTCGCTTGTTGTTATTGATAAACGTCGACCAAAACCAAATGTAGCCGAAATCACTAATATTGTTGGCGATATTGAAGGTAAAATTTGCATTATGATTGATGATATCATTGATACTGGAGGAACAATTTGTGCTGGTGCCCACATCCTTAAAGAAAAAGGCGCTAAAGAAGTATATATTTGTGTAGCGCATGCTTTATTTAATAATAATGCTCTAGATCGTTTTGAAAATAACCCAGATATTAATGAAGTTGTTACCACTGATACAATTAGTCATCCAGAATTTGCTAATAGTAAAAAGATTAAAGTACTTTCAATTGCTGAAATGATTAGTGATGTGATTAAATCTCACGAATCTCACGAAGCCATTAAAGATAAATATTCAAGATTCCATTAATAATTGAAACGCCATGATGATATAAATCATGGCGTTTTTAATAAATTTATTCATAGTTTCATTTTCTTTTTAGTTTTAAAAGAAGGCATTTATTCAGTATTCAAAATAGAATATAATGTTTAAAGAACGTAATTATCCTTTGAGGGAATTTTATGCAAGAAAAAACACTGAATAAAGTTGGCAGTCGTAATTGGCTTATTTTTATCATTATTGGATTTGCTGGACAATTAGCTTGGTCGTTAGAAAACATGTATCTTAATAGTTTTCTATTTGATTTAGGGTATGCAAATTATCAAGAAATGATAACTTGGGCCGAAGCTTTAAGTGCAATTACCGCTTGTATAACAACAATTATAATGGGTGGGCTCTCTGATAAAGTTGGTAAAAGAAAAATCTTTATTACCTTTGGTTATCTATTATGGGGAGTTTCAACAGCCTTATTTGGTCTAATTAATTCAGGAAATGTAAAATCATTATTTCCTGCAGTTGCTAGTGCACAAATAGCTTCCATTTTTGTCATTGCAATCGATTGCTTAATGACTTTCTTTGGCAGTACTGCAAACGATGCTTCTTTTAATGCTTATGTTACCCGTAATGTAACAGATAAAAACCGAGGTAAAGTTGAAGGTGTTTTAAGTATTCTTCCGTTAATGTCGATGTTAGCCATTACTGTTATTTTCACATTTACTGCTGAAGCTAATGGAGAGTGGGATATTTTCTTCTTTATTATTGGAGCTTTTGTATTTTTAGTTGGTATTTTATCTTTCTTTTTAATTCCAAAAGAAAAGACTGATCCAAAAGAAGAGAAATACATTCGCTTAGTTTTTGAAGGCTTTAAACCACATGTTATTAAAGAAAATCCAATGCTTTATATCATTCTTATTGCCGATTTTATTTATTGCATGGCTAGTCAAATTGTTTTCCCATATATGATTATTTATTTTAATAAAACTTTAGGTTTTGAAGGTACAGATTATTTATTACTATTAGGACTTGTTTTAATAATTGGTAGTATCTTATCAGTTGTTGCTGGTTTCTTACTTGATAAAGTAGATAAAATTAAAATGCTTATACCATGGTCGTTAATTTATATTGCTGGGCTTATTATTTTATTCTTTGTGAATAAAGGACAATTAATTTTTGCGATCATTGCTGGAACGATAATGATGTTTGGTTATATCATTGTTTCAACAGTAATTAATGCTTTAATTAGACAAAATACCCCTAAAGATAAAGAAGGAGTGTTCCAAGGAATCCGTATGATATTTCAAGTAGCTCTTCCTATGTTAACTGGACCATATATTGCCCAATTAATTATTAATAATTTAGCTGATGAAACCTTTGTTAATGATTTTGGCACCATTCAAAATCTTCCACCAAAATGGATTTGGCTTTTTGGCGCTGGATTTTTTGCTTTGATTTTTATTCCAATCATTATTCTTTTAGTGAAGAATCGTAAGAATCATAAATTAGATAATAAGGGTTTACTTTATGACCAAGATAAATAAAGTTGTTATTGATTATAATAAGATTCCACTTGATGATTATCCTCGACCACAATTAAAAAGAGGCAGTTATATATGCCTTAATGGGGCTTGGAACTATACGATTATCAAAGACAAAGATAAAAATAAACCTTTTAGTTTTGATAAAAAAATTATCGTTCCATATAGCGTTGAAACTCCTTTAAGTGGCGTTAATCATCTAATGAGACCAGATGAAATTCTTATTTATAATAAGCGCGTAATGATGCCTGAAGGTTTTAAAAAAGATTTACTTATTCTTCATTTTGATGGTGTAGATCAGATTTGTGATATTTATATAGATAATAAAAAAGTTGCCTCACATGTTGGTGGCTATACTCGTTTTGAAATTGAAATCTCTAAATATGTTATTTTGAATTCCTTTGTTGTTACCGTGGTCGTAATAGATCCGACTGATAAAGGTAATTTATCGCGTGGAAAACAATGCTTAAATCGCGGAGGAATTTTTTATACTTCAACTAGTGGAATCTATAAATCTGTTTGGCTTGAATCGGTTAAAAAAGAATACATTAAGGAAATTCGTTACACGACTTTATATAAAGAAAAACTACTTAGAATGTTTATAAAAACTAATTTTGATGGAGTTTGTAAGGTAAAAATAAATAATCAAGAAATCATTATGAATTCTAATCAAGAAACTTTGATTAAACTTGAGAATTTTCATCCTTGGAGTCCAAATGATCCATATCTTTATGATGTTAATATTACTTTCTTTGATGATGTTGTGAAATCTTATTTTGGTTTACGAGAAATAAAGATTGCTAGAGCTCTAGATGGCTTTCCACGTTTATACTTAAATAATAAGTTAATTTTTATTAAAGGTATTTTAGATCAAGGTTATTATTTTTTAGGAAATTTAACTCCTGAAAGTAATGCTGATTATTTAAGCGATATTAAAAATTTAAAGGAGTTAGGTTTTAATACCATCCGTAAACACATAAAAACTGAATCCGATATCTTCTATTACTATTGTGATGTGCAAGGGATGCTAGTCATTCAAGATTTTATTAATGGGGGAAATAAATACTCGAAAAAAGCCTCTTTCTGGCCTGGTGTTTTTAATGCTAAGTATAAAAAAGATGACGATAAATATAAGATTTATGGACGAAATAATGCCGAAGCGCAAACTCAATGGATTAATGAATCAAAAACAATTCAAAGAGAGCTTTACTCTCATCCTTCCGTAATTATGTATACTATTTTTAATGAAGGATGGGGTCAATTTGATTCGAAGTTTAATTATGAACGTTTTAAAGAAAATGATATAAGTAGACTTTACGATACGACTAGTGGTTGGTGTGATTTTGGTTATAGTGATTTTAATTCTATTCATAACTATTTTTTCAAACATAAAATATATAAAGATAAATATTCAAAAATTAGACCATATATTATTTCTGAATATGGTGGATATAGTTTATTTCTTAAAGACCATTTTTATGGATTACATAAGTTTGGTTATAAGAAATTTAAAAATATCGAAGACTTAACGGCTAATTACGCAGCTTTAAATGCGACAATTATTCCATTAATTAGAGATGGACTAGCAGGGACTATTTATACACAAGTTTCTGATGTTGAAGATGAAGTTAATGGTCTTTATACTTTTGATCGAAAAGTCTTAAAGATTAAAAAAGAAGTAATTCAAGATATCAATAAAAAAATTGATGTCGAGAATTATAAAATTGCTTCAATAGATCATTTACAATAATAAAGGAGATCTTATGTTAAAAGAGAAAAAAGTATTCTATGGTCTTTATGCATTCGCTTTAGTTATTTTTTTAGCGGGGCTTATTGTTGGTTCTTTTAAAGATCTTGATATTTCAAAAGCACTTTATGATAGCAACAGTGTTTTTGGATTAATTTTTGCTAGTTTTGGTGAATTGCCATGCTGGTTATTAATTAATATTGCTGGAGTTAGTTTAATAAGAATTTTTTCAAAAGAAAAAAAGAGTGTCAAAAAAATTGCTTTCATCATTATTGGTGCTCTTCTTATTTGTGCCGCAACTTACTTTAATTACAATTCGATGGGTAGCAAATGGAACGGATTAAGTAACTATTTAGCTTGGTATTATATCTTAATTTTATCTTTGGTTATTGAGGGTTTAATGGTTCTTTTTGCTTTTAAATTTGTTAATAATGATGATAAAGAAACAGTTCTAAAAGTTATAGCAATATTTGCTATTGCTTGTGCACTAGAATTAATTATTATTTATATCTTAAAATTCATTTTCTTAAGACCAAGATATCGCTTAATTTATGATGGTTATCCTGGTTATAATGTAGATGTCTTATTTAGAAATTGGTATGAAGTAGGGGCAGGATTTGCTAAAACTTTATTTACTGATGCTCCGATTGAACAATTTAGATCATTCCCAAGTGGACATACCGGAGATGCTACGACCGCCTTATTACTTTTCTATTTACCTCTTTTAAATAAGAAAACAAAAGACAAAGAATATCTAAAATATATTTTCTTTGGCTTTGGTCTTTTATGGGCGATGACTGTTGCTCTATCGCGAATAGTTTATGGTGCGCACTATCTTAGTGATGTATCATTTGGTGGTTTAATGACCATTATTAGTGCTTTCTTTACTATTTCAGTTATTACAAGAAAAAAGAATAAAGAAAAACAAGTTAAATAAGTTAGTTTTATTTTAAGTTATTAATGACGCATTTTATAAAGGTAGAAAATAATTTGTCTTACTAAATAAAGATAATGAAATAATTTTAATAATTAGGTATAATTTTTCATTGTGGGGAGTAGCGAATAGTATGTTGCGACATCACGGTTAAAAATTTAACCCGCATTTACTACAGAAATGAGCAAGACCATATATTAAAGGAGAACTTTTTATATGAAAGAGGCCATAGATAATAATAATATCGCGAGCAAAGAAGAAAGAAAAATCGCTTTTGAATCTTTAACTGTGGAGAAAACTACTAAGGTATTAGATTGTAATACTGAGCATGGTTTGAGTGACGAAGAAGTTTTAAAACGTCAAGCAACCTATGGAAAAAACAAACTTAAAGAGAAAAAGAAGAAATCTTGGTTTAGAATTTTTATTGAACAATTAAATAACCCAATGATTTTTGTTCTTTTTGCCGCTATTGCCGTCACTATTGGTTTATCGATTTATGATACAGTAACCGTAATTGCTGCTGGAAATCAATTCGATTTCTTTACAACTGGTGATTGGACAGATGTCATAATTATTCTTGCTGTTATTCTCATGAATTCAATTATTGGAACCGTGCAAGAAGTGAAAGCCCAAACTTCCCTAGAAGCTTTAAAGAGAATGTCTTCACCTGAATCCACGGTTTTAAGAAATGGTAAAAGATATAAAGTAAAAGCTGAAGAATTAGTGCCTGGAGATATTGTTATTCTTGAAGAAGGCGATACTGTTGGAGCTGATTTAAGACTTTTTGAAGCTGTAAATTTAAAAACTAACGAATCTAGTTTGACTGGTGAGTCTGTTCCAGTTGAAAAAGATTGTCATTTAACCTTTTCTAAAGAAGTTGGTATTGGTGATCGTATTAATTTAGCCTATAGTGCAACGATTGTTACTTATGGTCGTGGAATGGGTATTGTAATTAATACTGGCATGAATACCGAGATTGGTAAGATTGCAAAAGCTCTTGATAATGAAGAAGATACGGATACTCCTTTACAAATTAAGTTAGCTCAATTAAGCAAAACGCTTGGTATCTTAACTTTGATTATTGTAGTACTTGTTTTAATTGTCGATATTATTTGGATTTTTGTCCAAGGCAATATGTTAGAAGTTAATAGTTATGTTGAAGCAGTTTTATCTTCAATTGCTTTAGCCGTTGCAGCTATTCCTGAAGGATTACCTGCGGTTGTAACAATTGTTTTAGCTATTGGTGTTCAAAGAATGGTTAAAGCAAATACGATTGTTCGTAAACTTCCATCAGTTGAAACTTTAGGAGCTGTTTCAGTTGTTTGTAGTGATAAAACCGGTACTTTGACACAAAATAAAATGACTGTCTTAGAATGTTATGTTGACGATAAATACTATACAAGTAAAGATTTTAATGAAAAAGCTAACGATTCAATGAAACTTTTAGCTAGTGGTTTATCTTTATGTAGTAATGCCACTGTTGATGAAGGGCTATTTGGTGATCCTACTGAAATTGCTCTCGTTGTTTTTAGTAATCAACTTGGAATGCATAAGTGTGATCTTGAAAAAACGACACCTCGAATTAACGAGTTACCTTTTGATAGTGTTCGTAAAATGATGTCTACTCAACACCAAACAAAAAAAGAAAAGATTATCTATACTAAAGGCGCTCTTGATAGTATCCTTGCTCATACTAATCGTATCAAGATTAATGGAGAAATTCGTGCTATTACCCAAAAAGATATTGATGATATTTATAAAGCTAATAAATACTTTAGTGATAAAGCCTTGAGAGTATTAGCTTTAGCGGTTTCTACTAAAGAAGAGATTAAAGAAGATGAGTTAATTTTTGTTGGTTTAGTTGCCATGATTGATCCTGCTCGACCAGAAGCTAAACCTGCGGTCGCCAAATTTAAAGAAGCCGGAATTATTACTGTCATGATTACTGGAGACCATAAAGATACCGCTTTTGCGATTGCTAAAGAATTAGGTATTGCAACTAGTATCGATCAATGTATGATGGGTGGCGATATTGATAAATTAAGTTTTGAAGAACTCAAAAAAGTTTGTAATAATGTTAGAGTTTTTGCTCGTGTCTCACCTGAAAATAAAGTTAATATTGTTAAAGCTTTCGAGGCAAATGGAAATGTTTGTGCAATGACCGGAGATGGCGTTAATGATGCTCCAAGTCTTAAAGCCGCCGATATTGGTATTGCAATGGGTATTACCGGAACCGATGTTGCTAAAGGAGCAGCTGATATGGTTTTAACCGATGATAATTTTGCTTCAATCGAAAAAGCCGTGGAAGAAGGACGAGGAATATATGCAAATATTCGTAAAACAGTTCTTTTCCTTTTAAGTAGTAATATTGCTGAAGTTTTAGCAATGTTTATTCTGATTTGTGTTGGTTTTCCAGCTCCTTTAATTGCTATTCATTTATTATGGGTTAATTTAGTCACTGATAGTCTTCCTGCAGTTGCTCTAGGAATGGATCCTAAAAATCCAGATATCATGAATGATAAACCAAGATCAACAAATGAAAGTTTATTCTCCCATGGTGGATATGCGATTACTTTAGGTTATGGTGCTGTAATTACAATTGCTACTTTAATTGCTTTCTTAAGTCGTGCTTGGTTAAGTGGATTTTATTCATATAGTGAGATTTTGAATTTCTTTGAAACAAATCCAACCTATTTATTACATGCTCAAACGATGGCTTTTACAACTTTAGCTTGTTGTGAATTATTCCATATGCTTGGTATGTCTGATCCTCATCATAGTTTTATTAATGTCTTTAAAAAGAAGAACTATATGATGGCTATTGCCTTCTTTGCAGGTATTGCTCTTCAATTATTCGTTGTTGAAGTGCCAGGGGTTCAATTACTTTTCTCCACTCACGATTTTGATTTACCAGAATGGATAATTACGATTTGTCTTAGTGTTTCGCCTTTACTTGTTCATGAAATAGTGGTCTTTGTTAGATATATAGTTTTAAAAATTAAGAAAAGAGCATAGTTATGGAACCATACAAGAAATTTAGAAAAAATTATATTGCAACAAAGGATATTCTTAAACAAAAAGAAGAAGAATATTTTGTGCTTTTTTATTGGACTACTTGTCCTCATTGTATGGCCATTATTAGTGATATAACGCGTTATTTAGAAAATAAAGATCATCGTTTAAACTTGTACTTACTTGATTTTACTTCTGAACGTGATAATTATCTTTTAAAAGATACCATTATGAACGAGAATGAAGCAAAATTAGATTTTATTAATCGTTATTCAAAAGATTCTATTGGGGCAAAAGACCTTAAAGATGTTAATTACTACTTTGTTCCAATGCTTCTACATATTAAAGATGGTAGTGTATTTAATTGTGTTGTTTTAGAGGACCATATTAGTGAATATATTAAAAATTATGAATAGAAGAAACAAAGCAATTTTATGTATTTTACCAATCATCATTTTAAGTAGTTGCGCTGGAAAAAATAGTATTGAAGATACGAGAAATTATAGTGATTATGATAGTCACGTGATTTCTCTTGATGATTTTTATAAGCAAGATGGGTATTATGCCGTCTATATTTATCGTGAAACCTGTGGTGATTGTGCCCCAATTAAAGGCGAAGTTTTAGATTATCTTGATGCTTTTGATGCGGGTAATAAGAAAACTTTTGCTTCTTTTAATTTAGTTGCCTTGAGTACATATGGCACTCCAACCGGAACAATCGAAAGAGCTAAATTTAAAGATAAAGGTGATTCTTTTGATAGTGATGATAAAGCTCAAGTTAAACTTTTAATTGCTGAAATGGATAGAAATATGCCTTCTTCTTTAAGCGAAACTTATTTTTTTGGAACGCCATCATTATATATTATCAAAGATAATCGTTATCAAAGCTTACTTTTAGGTGCTGATGAGATTCCAAACTATCTTTCTACCCATTAAATAAAAGCATGAAGTATTAAAAAAGTTATTGTATTATTAATAAGATGATCGAAGAGAAGAAAAAAGTTTATATTTATCCAGCAAAAAGAATCAGAAGATTTGGTGTTTTTTTTGCGGATCTTTTTATTACTTTAATTCTTGGAGTTTTGATTTTAGAAGGTTTAGTGCTTCAAATTGCTAGACCAATAATTTCTTACTCATCTTTAGTTGATGAAATGTCGAATATTTCTCAAAAAGAACTCGATTTGTATTATGAAAATGAAATTTTATATTATGAAGAAGATAGTAAATATTCATTTAGCACCAATTTAGAAACAACTAGTGATAACTATATTAATTACTTATGTAATGGTAATAATCTTGAATACACTGATGTCATTAACACTTATTATGTAAAAATTAGAAGTTATTCTCTTATAGATTTAAATAAGTTAATTAAAGAGAACGACACTAGTCTTTATTTTGATGATACCAGCTATAATTCTAACGGAACTTATCATCTAAAAAGAGAATTTGTAAATCTATTTAAACCTAATTTCATTATTGGAGATGAAATGAGCGAAAACGCCAAAACCCAATATGAAAATTTTGTTAATAGCTACTTTTTAAAGATGTATTCTTTGATTGTTAGCGATATTAAAATTAATAATTTATATAATGCTGATAAAACAACTTCCTTTTTTACTTATGAAAATAGAATGAATTCTATTAATTCAACAATTGATAATATGTTTACGATTTCTTCAATTATTGCTTTTATTTTGAGCACCTTTATCTTATTTTTTTCAATTCCTTTTATAGATAAGAAAGGAAGAACAATTGGAGAAATAGTCTTAAAGACTGAACATATCAAACTTGATGGATATGATTATCTTGATAAAAAAAGAGTCTTTTCTTCATATTTACTATCATTAATTTCAAATTCGGTTATTTTAATGTTTTTGCCAGTTTTAAGTATTAATTTTTCTTCACTATTTTCTTTTTCAATCTTAGTGGTTACTTCGGTTATATCACTTTTATACTTATTAATTGATCTAGGTTTTCTTCTTTTTAATCAACTTAATCGAAGTATTAAAGAATTTATTACTCATTCGCTCGTGGTGGATAAAGCGACTATGGATGAATACTATAAGGAAATGAATTATGGATCAGAACAATAACGAACCTACAAGAATAGAATATGAATATCCACATTTTTCTTATGTGGCTTTTAGTAATCTATTAGATTTCTTACTTTGTACTTTATTATGTTTAATGATTTTTATTGGGACCAAAACGATTGCCGAAAATACTAATTCATACACCAAAACTAATGAAGACTTTGATACTTTAAAAGTCGAATCTAATCTATATTTGCTTAGTGAAGACAAATCACGCATTCAAGATATTGTAACTTTTTATAATGCTTCTAGTAATTATTCGCAAAGCGAAATGGAAAGTGACCTCTCTTCACGTATTGATGGATTTATATTATTTATGGAGAGCAATGCTAGTCAAAGCGATTATTTAGTAATTAAAGCTACATATGATGATTTTCGTGTTTCAGATTCTTTGACTTATAATGGCCTTTCATATTTTGTTATTAATGATGGGGTAATTAGTAAAAATAGTGCTGCCGAAATACCTAGTAAAGAATATGTAGAAAATGTCTATAAATATTATATTGATAACTATGCTTTAGGACAATTTGTAAGCAAGTGCGAAGAAGCTTTAAACTATCAAAAGTACTTCTCTAATTGTCTCTTTTTTATTGAGATTCCAATTGCTTTTATAAGTTCGATTATAATCTATTTTTATATAATTCCTTTATGCCTATCAAGAGGTAAAAAAACTATCGGAAAATTAGTGTTTCATATTGCCACTTTGAACTCAAAATTTTTAAGCCCAAAATTTTGGCAATTTACCTTGAATTTTGTAATTTTCTTTTTGTTAGAATGTTGCCTTTCAGTTGTTTCATTTCTTATCCCATTTATTATCTCTTTTTCAATGGCTGCTTTTGGAAAAAAGAAGCAAAACTTCCATAACTACCTTACGAATTTTTATCTTGTAGACTGCAGTACCTTAAAAATATATAAAAGCAAAGATGAGATTGTAAAAGATGATTTAATTGTGCATACTCCGATTGATTTTACCCTTAATAAACGTGAGTAAAATCATTCTCTTGAAATGCCTTATATCTATAGATATAATATATCTATGAAAAACTTTACAAAGTGGTTTTCTTTTGTGGCACTAATAATCGGTGCCCTTTCTTTAAGTTCTTGTGCTAATTTTGAAACAGTTAATAGTACTGTAGTAGATTCTCAAACCAGTCAACAAAAGAACAATGACAACATTAAAAACTATGGTGAAGAAACTAGTAATCTTGTCTTTACAATTTCAACTATTAGTAAGACATCGACATCATTATCAGTTTCCGTTTCGGTTAAAGCTTCCGATAATATTGTCGATGGCTATAATAATTTTTATGTAGGTTATTATGAAGAGGCAAATTATCAATATCCTGCCAAATTAATTTATGACCTAACTTATTCAAATGGTGAAAAGGTTACTCAAAGTACTAATATCATCAAGAAAAACACTAATGGAAATTATGATGGAATTGGTGATTATCTTGGAACAACCTCTTTAAGTACTTTTTGTGATATTTCTTGTCCTAGTGGTACAACAATTGATACAAGCACAATTAAACTAGTTAATGTTTTTGCTGCTGATATTCAAAAAGATACTAATGGTACAATAATTTCTCGTTTACCAATTTATGATCATCCTTACTATGTTTCAGCTACCTTATCATCTACTTTTAAGAATTATGATTTTGATGATTTTATGAGTTTAAGATATGCTGGTAAAACATCCTTTTCTGGTTTTACTTCATTAAAATTCAACACTACTTGTGATGGTGTTGAGATGTATAAACAATTAAAGCCATCAGCTTATTCTAAATATCAAACGCAAATAGAAAGCGGTGCATATTATGTTCGTACGAGATTATCATTCTCTGGCGATTCAAAATATCTTTTCACAACAAACGAAGATACAATACTTACCCAAAGTACTATTTCTTCAAATATTGATTTAAGTGCTCAAAGCGATGCATGCTATTTCTTAATCAAAGATATTGATTTTAAGAACGTTAAGAATTTTGAATTTTATAACGTATATTTGAATTTAGGAATTTATAATCGTTCTGCATATAAAGAAGTCTCTGGTAGCAATATTGCATTGGCTATTAGATTCAACACACTAGATCTTGGTTTTGTTGATGTTTTTGATGGATCTGGAAATATTGCTGTTGCTAAATCAACCGGTATGTATGATGTTGATGCCAACCTCATTTTGATTTTTACTGCTTTAATTTTTGCACTTGTTTTCATTGGCATTGATCTTGGAATGTATTTTTATTTAAAGAATAAATATAAAAATGATGAATTCAAGCATATGAAAACCGGTCAATATTTTAAAACATCTTTAATTGCGTTTATTTGTATCGGTTCATTTATCTTTGCAACTTTAACGATTATTTTTAGAGGAAATTTCTTAAATAATGCTTTTGCTGTATATAATCCTCTTGATGTATATGTAATTATTTTCTCTGTCGTGGCTGCTATATTATTTGGTTATTTTGTTCGTTATTTTTGGATTAACTTTAAAGCTAGCCAAGAAAAACGAAATAATGAAAAATTAAAACTTAATCAAAGCGTAATTGATGATGGAACGTTGCTAACTGAAAAGGAATAGAGGAAAAATCTATGGAAATTAAACTTAAAAATCTGACGAAAGTCTTCCCAGGAAATCCAAAGAAGCACATAAGGGATACTGTTGCTGTTAATAATTTAAATATTGACATCCCTGATGGTAAATTAGTAGGTTTACTTGGACCATCTGGTTGTGGAAAATCAACTACTCTTTATATGTTGAGTGGCTTACAACTTCCTACGAGTGGTGAAGTTTGGTTTGGTGATGAAGAAGTTACTAATTTATCGCCTGAAAAAAGAGGAATTGGTCTAGTTTTCCAAAACTATGCTCTTTATCCTCACATGACTATTTATAAAAATGTTGAATTTCCTCTCACCAATTTAAAGGTTGAAGTTCCTCTTGTTACTTTTTATGACTACGATATTAAATATTCTTATACAATGAAAGATGATGATAATGTAGAAGGTATCAGACGATCAATTTTGACTTTACTATCAAAGATTGGTTTCGATAAGAAAAGTTATAAGGTTGAAACGGAATTAGTTGATAAAACATTAAATATTCAAATTAATCTCTTATCTTCAAACGAAAAGAATTGTGCTCTTTTTGAAAAGAATTTTTCAAGAATCATCGTTCCAACTACAAAAGATATTAAAAAGACTCAAGCAAGCGATGCTTTATTTGATATTACTTTTAATGGCATTTTTAAAAAATCTATTCTTAACGATCAAATTAAAGAAACTGAGAAAAATTTTAAGAGTGTTTTAGCTCAATTCAAAAAGAATATAACTGAAATAAAAGTTTTTAATGAACTTGATAGCGTTACACACTTCTTAATTATTTGTGCTAAAGTTAGCGATAAACAAATTGAAACAATTAAAGTTTTATTAACAAAGAGTTTATCTTTAGACATTAAAAAAGAAGAAAAGACTGTTGCTCTTTCTTTTAGAAAACTAAATAAAGTAGAAAGAAGTGATATTGTTCACGATACTGCTAGACTTGTTCAAATTGAAGAATATCTAGAACGTAAACCTTCACAATTATCTGGTGGTCAACAACAACGTGTGGCTATTGCTCGTGCACTTGTTAAAAAACCAAAAGTTCTTTTACTTGATGAACCACTTAGTAACCTTGATGCTCGTTTAAGACTTCAAACTCGTGAAGAAATTCGTCGTATTCAAAGAAATACTGGAATTACTACGGTATTTGTTACTCACGATCAAGAAGAAGCTATGTCAATTTGTGATAGTATTGTTGTCATGAAAAATGGTATCCAACAACAAATGGATGCTCCTCAAAAAGTCTATAACGATCCAAAAAATTTATTTGTTGCTCAATTCTTAGGAAATCCACCAATTAATGTTTTTAAAGGTCATATTAAAGATAAAGGTGTCTATATTGGCAAAGAGTGCATTTATAAGACTACCAGTGCTGTTAAGGATCAAGAAGTTTTCGTAACTATTAGACCTGAAGGTTTTATTTTAAATCATGATGAAAAAGCTAAATTTTCATTAAGTGGAGAAACCGAATCTATTCAAATTCTTGGTAGAGATCTTTCCATAATTGTTAATAATAGTGAATGTTTAAAGCCAAATTTTAAAGTCATTATCAATAATGAAAATGATGCTATTAAAGGTAAGGTTAGTTTATTAGTTAAACCAAACAAGATGTTTGTGTTTGATAAAGAAACTGAAGAAAGAATTTACCTTAAGTAGGAGTACATAATGTTTAATAAAAACAAAACTGATAATATTAATACAAGAAAAGACGCTAGTGAACTATCTTTCTTTAGCGAGCGTTATGGAGACCTCAAATTAGGTCATAATTCGAAAAGCAATGTTGATGTTGAGGTTGTTTCTCGCAAGAAGATTGATACCAATTATAAGGTTGGTGGTGTTTTAGACCAAGAACAACGTAATAATTGGAAAGCTTGGTTATATTTAGCTCCAGTTCTTATTTTAATGGCAGTATTTTTAATTTATCCTTTGATTGATACTATCTTAATTTCTTTTATGAAGAATTATAATTATATCAAAGGTACTTTTGATGGTTTTACTTTCGATAATTTTGGTGCTGTTTTAGGCTTAACGACTATTAATGGGGCGACGGAAACTCGTGTTATACAATACGCCCTTCCAAATACGTTTATTTTGGTTTTTATTACCGTTCCAATTTCAATTTTTATTGCTCTTTTGATTAGTGTTTTATTAAATTCAATAAAATGGTTTCAAAAGATTTTTCAAGTCATATTTTTCTTACCATATGTTACTAATACAATAGCTATCGGTATGGTTTTCTCAGTTATCTTTGATTCAAATGGTTTAATTAACTTTATTTTTGGTCTTGGAGACTTTAAGTGGATTTATGGTGCTGATCGTTGGATTGCAATGATTCCACTTTGTATTTATATCATTTGGAGTGCTTTGCCATTTAAGATTTTAATTCTTTTAAGTGGTTTACAAGGTATTGATAAGCAATATTATGATGCTGCTAAAATTGATTCGACTCCAAAATGGAAAGTTTTAACAAAAATTACAATTCCTGCCTTATCTCCTCAAATTCTTTATTTGATGGTAACGTCATTTATTGGAGCATTCAAGGAGTATGCCTCAATTGTAGGTTTATTTGGTCAAGCTGGTACTACTCAAGGTAGTTATGAATTATATACAATCGTTTATTATATTTATGATAATTTAAATTCAAATACTAGTTTTGCCGCCGCGGCTGCAGTTATTCTTTTCGCTATTATCTTAGTCTTTACATTTATACAACTTAAACTCTCTAAGAGCAGAGTGTATTATTAGAAAGGGAGGAATAACAATGAAAGATAGTATTGCTACTAAAAAATATATCGACTTTGGTGAAGAAAATACTTTAGAAAATAACATTATTCTCTCCATCAAAGAAGGTAATAAATCAGTGGATGTTATCCGTAAATCAGATAAAATTCGCAAGATTGTTTCGATGGTTATTGTCTATATTTTATTAACTTTTATGGCTTTACTTGTGGTTTTTCCATTTTATTGGATGTTAATAACGGCCTTAAAAAATAATAACGAAATTCTATCATCGACACAAACTTTCTTCCCATCAATTGTTATGTGGAGTAATTTTGTTTATGTTTTCCAAGTCTTTGATTTCTTAACTTATATGACAAACACCATTGTTGTCGCAGTTTTTTCAACTATTGGTACACTTATTACAACAATTTTTGCTTCTTTTGCTTTTGCTCGTTTAAATTTTAAAGGCCGTGAAGCTTTATTTGCAGTCTTTTTAATGACAATGATGATTCCTGGAGAAATGATGGTCATTAGTAATTATATTACGGTTGCCTCATTTGGTTGGGTTGGTGAAAATGCTACTCGTTTAGATGCTTACCTTGCAATGATTATTCCTTTCTGGGTGAGTGTTTTCTATATTTATTTATTAAGACAAAATTTCAAACAAATTCCAAACGAATTATATCTAGCTAGTAAAGTAGATGGTAAAAGCGATTGGAATTTCTTGTGGAAGGTTATGGTCCCTCTAGCTGCTCCTACTTTAATTTCAATTACGATTTTAAAGTTTATGGGCACTTGGAATTCATATGTGTGGCCAAACCTTGTTACTACCAAAAACGAGTTTAGATTAATTTCTAACGGTTTAAGAGGTAGTAGTTTCGTGGATGCCGAGTCTGGTCGTATTGAATACGGATATCAAATGGCGGCAACAGTTATAGTTACCGTTCCATTGTTCTTATTATTTATTTTCTTTAGAAAGTATATTATGAGAGGCGTTGGCCGCGCTGGTATTAAAGGCTAATTTTAGGAGGAAAAATTTCCATGAAGAAGAAAACGATGTGTTTACTTGCACTTGCTGGATTGAGTTTAACTCTCGCCTCTTGCGGAGAGAAAACATCAGGAACTAGTAATGATACTACTGGTATTATGAAAAATGCCACAACCATTACTCTTTGGTCTACTACTGGTCAAAACAATAGACCACAACTTGAAAGTTATATTGAAGCTTTTAAGAAAGTCGAACCAAATATTACTGTCAATAACGTTTACCAATCAGGATCGTATAACGATCTTGAAAGTATGATTTCTAAAGGATTCTTAAGCGATAATTATCCTGATATCGTTCAAGGTTATCCAGATAACGTGGCTAACTATATCGATTATGGTAAGGCTGTTAAATTAGATAGTTATATTAATAATGCTGAATATGGTTGGAATGATTTTGATAAGAGCGATATTATTGAAGCTTTCCAAGATGAAGGTAGAGAATATACCGTTGAAGGCACTTATAGTGTTCCATATTCAAAATCAACGGAAGAAATGTTTTATAATGCTGATGTTTTAATTGGTCTTGATTTATCCAAATATGATTCAACAATTAATAGTGGTGCACCATTAAATGCTGCATATTTCGATAAACTTACCTGGACAGAATTATTTGATAAATTATGCCCAGCAATCACAAAATATAATGATGCGCTTCCAACCGATCAAAAGATTTTAAAGACCGATCAAGCCTATCATGGTATTTTTGCTTATGATAGTGATGATAACTTATTTATTACTTTAGCTAAACAATATGGCTATGGTTATACTTCAGTTAAAAATGGTTTTGGTAGTGTTGATTTCAATAATGATGGTATGAAGTCAGTTTTAAAGACTTTTAAGAAAGCTTATGATAATGGTTATTTCTTAACTAAAGGAAGTGCTGGTGGTAATTACACTAATACATACTTCACTTTACAAAATACTTTATTCTCAGTTGGTTCTACTGGTGGTGTTAAGTATCAATTTGATGCTGCACATCCAATGAATGTTGGTGTTGCTCGTATTCCACAAGCAGACATTAATAATCCATGGACTATTAACCAAGGACCATCATTAACCGTTTTAGATCACAATAGTGAAGATCGTAAATTAGCAAGCTGGTTATTCTACAAATATATGACCAATACTACAAATTCACTTGATTGGGCTATTAACTCTGGTTACATGGGTATTAGAAATAGTAACTATGAAAGTGATGAATATAAGGAAGCTACAAGTGTTGAAGATAAGCAAGAGAAGACTCTTGATATTTTAATGGCCAAATCAGCTAGTTATTTATCAAAGATTACTCCAAATATGTTTGTCTCTCCAGCTTTCAAAGGCAGTTCACAATGCCGTACACAAGTTGGCGGTCTTATGACTAGCGTTTTAACAAGTAATGGAACAGATGCAACTATTGATGATTTATTTGCAAAAGCTGAATCCACTGCAAAATTATACTTATAATTAAAAAAAGAAGTACTGTATGAAAAAGAGATTTAAGAGAACTTCAAATTTGATTATTGGGTTAACTGCTATTTTTTCTGCAGCACTTATTTCGAGTTGTGGAACTTCCTCTAGTAGTGATGAAATTACAATTCATTTTTGGCACACTTTTGGTCAAGACATACAACAATCAGTAACATCAAAAATCAATGCTTTTGAAGATTTGATTTATAAAAATGAAGGTGTGAAAGTTAGTATATCTCTTGACTACCAAGGTGGCTATGATGATATCAAAACTAAAGTTTTAAGAGGATTTTCAAGTGGTGATACTCCAACAATTGCAGTTGCTTATCCTGACCACGTTGCTGAATATTTAAGTAACGAAAGTTATGATGAAGAATACGTTGTTAATTTAGATAATTTAATTAATGATAGTGAAGTTGGCTTTTCGAGCGAATCATATTTGAATCCAGATGGTTATGGGATTGATGATTTTGTACCTTCTTTTTTAGAAGAAGGACAGAGTTATTTAAAAAGTGGAACATACTCTTTACCATTGATGAAATCAACGGAAGTAATGTTCTATGATGTAGATAACGTGAATAAATTAATAGGTGCTTATGATCCAACAATTTATAACAAAGCAGAGTTTATGCAAACTTTGACTTGGGATAAGTTTATGGATTTATTAAAATTTGCTAAAACAAACCTTACTAATTATGGTTCTAATCTTCAAGTTCCTTTAATTTATGATAGTGACTCGAACTTATTTATCACTGATTCTTATCAAAATAATTATGATTATTTATCAGTAAAAAACGATAAGAGTAGTTGTGATTTTAATAATAGCAATTCTAAAGCAATGGTCCAAAAGCTTAAAGAGTATTACGATCAAGGCTTATTTATTACCAAAGGAACAAATAATAACGAATACGGTTCAAATAAATTTGTTGCCAGTGAATGTTTGTTCTCAATTGGATCAAGTGGTGGTGCCGGTTACAATGACCCAGGTTCTGCTTCTTTCAATGTAGGAATTTGTAAGGTTCCTTCATTCAATAAAGATAATTCTTACTATGTTTCTCAAGGTCCAACTTTAACTCTTCTTAATAGTCATGGCGTAAATACCGAGACTAATGCTTTAAGAGTAAAATATGCTTGGAAATTTCTGAAATATCTTACAAACACTGATAGTAGTGCTTCAATTTGTCTCGATAGTAATGGCTATATCCCTGTTCGAGAATCTTCATTTAAAACTGAAGAATATCAAGCCTACTTAAAAGAAGATGATTTTTTACCTCGTTGCGCAAATGTTGTTTATAATGACATTAATGGTAAATATCTAAATTATCCAGTTTTTAAAGGCAGCGCAACAGTTCGTGATGAAGTTGGGGGAATTATTACTCAAGTTTTCCTTGGTAAAAAGACCCTTGAGAAAGCGTTCACGGATGCTTATAACAATAGTCTTATTGCAATGAATTAGAGGAAATTATGAATAAATTTTTAAAACTGATTATCAAAGTTTCTCTTCTATCATCATTTATTGCTATTTTGGTTGGTTGTGGTTCTAATACCGAAAAAGCAATAGATTATGTTAATGATGGAGATGTTAAACTTTCGCTTGATTATGAAAATCATGATTTCTTTAAAGATGGAATTGGACAAGTAAATCTTAAAACTTGTATCGATGGTGATACAGCTCATTTTACTGCGGTTTCATCTTCAAGTAGCGAATATATAAAGTCAAGATTTTATGGTATTGATACGCCTGAATCAACGGGCAAAGTCGAACCATATGGTAAAGCTGCAAGTAATTTTACGAAAGAGAAATTAGAAAATGCTGCTACAAACGGCACAATTGTTGTTTCTTCTCCTAGTGATGTTTATGAAGCCCCACAACTTGACTCAACCGGTAGTCGTTATCTTTCACTTATTTGGGTGAACGAAACAACTAAGAATGCCTCATATGACTCACTTGTGCTTTTAAATCTTTGGATTGTACAAGAAGGTTTTAGTTATGTAAAGAATGTGGAAAGCATTCCTAAATATGCTGATACTTTTTATAATGCAGAGGCCCAAGCAAAATCGTTAAAACTTAATTTATTTAGTGGCGCTGATGATCCGCTTTATAACTATGGTGAATATAACGATGTGAGTTTATTAGATTTAAAAAAAGAAGTAGTCGCTTCTTTAAGTGACTCAACGCACGAAAATTCTTACAATAACGCTAAAGTTAGAGTAAGAGGGACTGTTGCGGGATTTACTAATCGTATTCTTTATTTACAAGCTTCATTTTTAGATGAAGATACTGGTAATACAGAATATGCTGGAATTAATGTTTTTGTCGGAATGGGATCAATACTTTCAAAATTTACTACTGTTAATACTTATATCCAATTATGTGGAACTTGCGAAGATAGCGAGAACTTTGGATTTCAAATTACTGGCGTATATTCTTGGAGATACACCCCAAAAGATGAAAACGATACTGTAGTTCTTTATTCTGCAAGTGAAATTCCTGAAGAATATAAAGTTCATGATTTTGATTTAGATAGTAAAGATATTATTGCTTCGAATTACGATTATTTATTCTCACCAATTAATGTAAAAGATGATATTACAGTGACTGGCGGATATGCTAGTGATGGAGATGTTTGTTTGTATGTTAAAAATGCAAGCAAGAATCTTCCTTTCTCAGTATATTTAAGTTTCACCTACAAACCAGATTCAACAAAACCAAACTTAATCTGGAGTGATAGTGAACTCTTTATCGGTCATAAATTTACCTTAAAAGGCATTTATTCTTTCCACAAAAATTCAAGTGGGACGATTTCGTATCAAATTAATCCTCGAAGTGGTGAAGATTTTATTTGTCTAGATTTATAGAAAGGAGCATCTATGTTTTGTACACATTGTGCTAAGGAAATCAATCCTAAAGATCTTAATGAACAAAGTGCTGATAAGGGTGGATCTAAAAAGGTCTATGTTTGTCCACGCTGTGGTCATTTAATTGAGGATCATCTTTCTATTAATGAATTAAAAGATTTATCAGCTGCTGCTCACTCAGAAGTTCATAAAGCAAGTAATGATTTAAATAGAGGGAAAAGTGCTTCTGTTATTGGCCTCATTCTTATTATTATTTCATTTTTATTCTTGTTAATGTCTTTTAAAGCGACAGCCGGAGGTGCTTTAGTTCCAAATTGTCTTGAGTTTTATGTCTTCATTTTCTTACTCATTGTAGGAGTTGGTATAGAGACTTATGGTATTGTCTATGTTGTTCTTGGCACAAAACGAAAAAAAACTTATCTTACTCTTCTAAAAGATATTCAAAACAATTCGTTTGTGCAATAAAGGTTTTAACACATTTAGTGTAAAATATAATGAAACTATAAATATAACGGAGGAATCATTATTATGAAAAAAAGATTAGTCGTAACGATGTTGTGTGCATTAACATTAGGCTCAATTAGTGCTTCATTAGTTTCTTGTGGCGAACAAGCAGAAACACCAGTCGTTTTAACCGGCGTTGCAATTTCAAACAAAGAAGCGCTTCAAGAAAAATGGAAAGTCGGAGAAGACAATAGAAAAATTTCTTTTGCTGCTACTCCAGACGGAGCCAATGTTGTCGATGCAATTAATGCTGGAACAGTTACTATTGTTTCAAGCGATACTGCTGTTCTTGAAGTTCTTAGTCAATATCTTCTTCCTGTAGCTCCTGGTACTGCTACAGTTACTATCTCTTTAAAGACAACTGCCGCTGATGGATCAGTTGAAACTAAAGTTTGTGATACAGTTGAAATCACAATTCTTCCTGCTGAAGCAATTGATTTAAATGTTTTAAGTGTTAGTGCAGTTATGGAAAAGACTAACACCAAAAAGTATAGTTACATTGTCAAAGGAAAAGTTTCTAAATGGAAAGATACTAATACTGATGGCACAAAGTATGGTAATTTCTACTTACAAGATCTTAAGGATACAAGTAAAGAAATTTTAGTTTATGGTGCTACTGCTTCATCTTCAGCTTATGGCTATGATGAAGAAAATGAAATTTATACTTTTAATAATCCTAAAGACTATTTAACTAATCCAGTTACTAGTTCAATTGCAATTGGCGATACAATTTATATGCAAGTTTTCCGTTGCGATTATAATGGAACTCTTGAACTTAATGGTGTCGTTTGCGATAGTATCGCAAATATACTTTCTTACGAAAATACTAAAGCTAATGTTTATAATATTGTGGGAAAATTGAATAAATGGAAGGACACAGCTACTGATGGTGGTTCTTACGGTAATTTCTATTTACAAGATCTTGAAGATCCAAGTAAAGAAATTTTAGTTTATGGTGCTACCGCTACAGCTAGTGCTTTAACTTATGTAGATGGTGCCTATAAATTTACAAATCCTAAGGATTGGTTAACTAATAGTTGGACAAGTGCTGTTAAAGTTGGTGATATTGTTGCTCTTAAAGCCTTTAGATGTGATTATAAGGGTACCGTTGAAATTAATGGTCTCTATTTAGGAAGTGGCGAATAGTTTTTAAAAACAAGGGAACCCTTTTTGGGTTCCCTATTTTTTTGACAAATTTTTATAATAATTGTGTTTGTATATTAGAGTTATTTAATTTATAATATTTAACGCTGGTCCTCTAGCTCAGTTGGTAGAGCAACTGACTCTTAATCAGTGGGTCCGGAGTTCGAGTCTCCGGAGGATCACCAAAAAGCAACTAAAAGAGATTTTTTATCTCTTTTTTTATTACAAATAATTGTGGGAAAATAATTTCGAATATTGATATAATAATTTAAAGGTAATTTATGGGAAAAGTTATTAAATTTATTGCTAAAATCTCTCTTATTGTTTCTTCCTTTTTTATGGTAGGATGCGCTAATGACTCATCAAATAATAATGAGACTATTGATACTAAAAAAGAAATAAACATCTATGCTCTTAATGATTTTCATGGAGCTTTTTTAAGTTCCTCTTCTTACACTGGTTTAAGCAAAATTGGCGAATATTTAATTAATGAAAAAACAAACAATCCAGATGGAACTATTATTTTAAGTAGTGGCGACATGTTTCAAGGAACCGTTGAAAGTAATTTAAATAAAGGTGCATTGATGACTGATGCAATGAATCTAATTGGTTTTGATTCAATGACTGTTGGTAATCACGAGTTTGATTGGGGAGAAGAAATTTTAAAAACTAACGCTCAAAACATGAATTTTCCTCTTTTGGCTTGCAATATCTTTTATAAAGGAACGAAGAAGCGACCAGATTACTTAAAGCCATATACTATACTTTCTAAAGGTGAATATAAAATTGGAATTATTGGTGCAGTACAAGAAAATATCGGTTCTTCGATTTTAAGAAGTATCAGTAATAATTTTGATTATTTATATCCAGTTGATTACGTAAAAGAATATAGCGATATTTTGTTTAATGATGAAAAATGTGATGCCGTGATACTTTCAACTCATGATGGTGGTGAAGTAACTTATTCCGGGCTTTCAAGCATTTCTTCAAAAAGCAAAAAAGAATATGTTAATGGAATCTTTCTAGGTCATGATCACAATGTTAAAAATGGTGATTATGATGGTGTTCCTTATGTGGAAGGCGGATCAAGTGGGTCATATATTTCTAAGATTACTTTAAAAATGTCAAATAAGAATAACGTGAAGACATGTTATGAAGCAAGTGGCTTCTTAATAAAAACAAGTACTCAATGTCAGACAGAATCTACCGCAATTAATGCTTTATATGATTCGAAGTATAAAGAATCGATTGAGAGCATAAAAAATGAAGTAATAGGATATGCTCCTAAAGCCTTAAGTAAGAACGAAATTGGTTCTTTAGTAAGTGAAGCAATGGTTAAATATGTTAATCTCTATCAAGACGAATTTAATCATAGTGTTAATTTTGGATGTGTTAATGGTAGTGGCGGAATTAGAAAAACATTACCAAAAGGAAATATTACTTATGGTGATTTAGTTAACTCAATTCCTTTTGATAACTTTATAACGGTTGCTAAATTAAACGAAGATCAATTCTTTACATATAAAACATACTATAAGGACACATCTTATTGTACTACTGGTACGATTGATGAAGTAAAACCTTATAGTGATGGTTTTTATTATGCTGCTACAATTAATTATGTTAGCGAGCAAAGAGATAATACTTCAGTTTTTGCCTCAAATGTTATATATCGCGATGCAACTGTTTCGATGATCAAGGAAGGATTAATTGAAGCTATTAATAAAATTTAAAAATACTTCTAAAAGTTTTAAAATATATTCTATAATAAACCTATGATAACAATTTATACCTCACCTAGTTGTGCATCTTGCAAAAAAGTCAAACAATGGTTTGATGAAAACAAAATTCCTTACAAAGAGAAAAATATTTTTACCTCGGTTTTAAATCCTGATGAACTTAAAGATATTATTAAAAAAACAGAAAACGGAACCGATGATATTATTTCTACTCGTAGCAACATTATTAAAGATGGTAATGTTGATATTAAAGACATGAAGATTAGTGAATTAATTCAATTTATTATTAAGAATCCATCTGTTTTAAAACGACCAATTATGGTTGACGAAAATCGCATTCAGGTTGGTTACAACAAATACGAGATTTCAAGTTTTGTACCTGCTGCCCGTCGAGTAGCATACAACGCTTGTCCACGACACCAGGAATGTTGTGATGATTGCACAGATAATAAAAATTTTATTGAACAAATTAAAAAGTAGAGACCTTGTCTCTACTTTTTAATTGTTTCAAGAGCTCTTGATTGTTTGCTCTTTAAATTATCTTCATATGGAACTTTAGCTTCTTCACAAATAGCCTTCAAATTAAGTTTAGCTTGTTCAAGACTGTTTCCTTCAAGTTCTAACTCATAATCAACAATTCCATTATAACTATTACGGTCAATAGAGAATAATCCTCTATTTTCAAATTCAGGAATCTCAATTCGTTCGGTAGTTAATCTAGTTTGAATCTTTAAATCGCGTGGATCAATTCCAAGCATTTTAATGAAATCTTCAATGGAAGATGGTGGAAAGACTCCATTATCTCTAAAATCTTCATAATCTTTCCAAGATATTTGTTCATTCTTTTCGAGTAATCCTTCAGCCATTGGAGCCTTTAAAGTAATTACGAAGTCTTCTTTTTCACGAATTCGTAAACCAATCCCTAATTTCTTTAAGGTTAAATTATTGGTATCAATATAATAATTTGTTTGTTTTCCTTTATTATATTTATCCGCTTTAAAAGTCTTAATGACTTTTTCATAATTCTCTTTGCTTAATAAACATTTTGCTTCGATTTCAATATTAGTAGCCATAGTTATTTCCCTCTTTAATATGATACAATAACTATAGTATTTTTAAAAGAAAAGGAATACGAAAAAAGTTTATGAAGACATTAATTTTAACTAATTTTATTGAGACATATTGGTGGATATTTCTGATAGTAGGAGTATCTATTTTAGCGATAGTTTTTCTCTTTAGTTATTTTGCACGAAAGAAAAAATCTTCACCAGCAAAAACGACTATTAGTTTTGATAATGAAGAAGTATATTTAGCATTTGGTGGAAAAGATAATATTAAGAGTCATTCTCTGAATGGCAGCCGCTTGAGTATTGTTCTAAAGGATTTTTCAAAGCTTAATCGTGAAAAAATTAAAGATTTTGGTGTTGAAAGAGTTCTTTCAATGGATGATAAATATATTTTAGTTGGTAAAGATCTTCAAAAACTAAATAGTAAACTAGATTAATTTGAGTTTTTTTAATTCTTTTTCTATTTCATCAAGAGGGAACCCCATGACATTGGTAGTGCTACCCTCTACTTTTTTGATTAAATGAAAATTATCGTCATCTTGAAAACTATAAGAACCAGCCTTATCAAAAACATTAATTGAGTCTATATAGTGTTGAATTTCTTTGTCAGTAAAACTATTAAAAGTTACTTTAGTAAAAACTTCGTTAGTGATAATGCTATTTTTATAGATAATAGTATATCCGCTAATAACCTCATGGGTGTGATTGGCTAGTTCTTTTAACATTTTAAAGGCATCATTTTTATCACTTGGTTTACCATAAATTTTATTATTAAAATAAACAATAGTATCAACCGTAATTAAACAATCATCTTTATCTATTTTATCTATAATTGATAAAGCTTTATGTTTAGCTTCTTCTAAAGCATAGTGGTTATTATCACAAACTAGTGTTCTTTCATCAAACAAAGGAGCGACTATTTTAAAGTCGCTCACAATTCTTTTTAATAATTCATTTCTACGTGGAGAAGTTGAACCTAATACAATCATAATTAATAATTTCTATTCATAATCAAAGGAATAATCATTGGATTACGTTGTGTTTTTCTAAAATAATATTTAGAAACTACACTACGAATAGTGTTTTTAATATCACCAAATGTAACGCGATTAGTTGAAAGTAATTCATTAAGAGCATCTTTAACTTGCATTTGGGCATGTCGAACAAGATGGTCTTCGTTCTTTCCATAACTAACAAAACCAACTGTTTGAACTTTTGGATCGCATAATAAACTATTACTTTTACTATCTAGGCAAATCATTACACTCACCATTCCATCATCTTGTAAAATCTTACGATCACGAATAACGGCAGTGGAAACCCCATTAATATCGTTTCCATCAATATAGACATCTTCAGCCGAGAATCTTTCACCATCTCGACAAACATGATTTTCTAAGACAACCGTATCCCCATTAGCACAAACAAAAATATTATCTTTTGGAATACCAAGTGATAAAGCAATATCACCATTAAGTTTTAACATGTGGTATTCACCATGAATTGGCATATAGTATTTTGGATTAAATAATTTGATATTTAAGCGCATTTCTTGACGAGAAGCATGTCCTGAAGAGTGAATATCACTGAAAATTGAATTCGTAATGACATCAGCTCCATAACGAGTAAGATTATTAACTACTTTTTGAATAGAAACACCATTTCCAGGAATTGGTGAGGATGAAAAGACTACGGTATCACCAGGTTGAATATGTAAATCTTTTAATTGACCATTGGTGATTCGCGATAAGGCAGCCATTGGTTCACCTTGCGAACCAGTACAAAGAATTACTAACTCATTATCTTTAACGGAATGTGTTTGTGATACTTCAAGAATCATTTCATTTGGAATTTTAATGTAACCAAATTTTCTAGCACAATCTACAGTATTTTGCATTGAACGACCAAGAATTACCAATTTACGTTTATGTTTGATCGTGGCATCTACAATTTGTTGAATACGTGAAATATTGCTGGAAAAGGTTGATATAAATAATCTTCCAGGAGCTTCATCAAAAATTTCATTAATTGATTGAATGACATTTCTTTCGCTAGGTGTCCAACCTTCTTTTTCAGCATTAGTTGATTCACCAAGTAATAAATCTACTCCTTCAACACCCATTCTCGACATTTTTGCGAGTTCAATATCTGGTCCGACTGGAGTCAAATCAATTTTGTAATCGCCAGTTGTGACAATTCGACCTTCACTTGTATCAATACAAATACCAAAAGAATCTGGTATTGAGTGAGTCACTCTAAAGAAAGAAAGCTTAAATTCACCGGCTTTAATAATAGAATTTTGATCATATTCGACAATTTTAATATTAGTTTTAATTTTCTTATCTTCAAGTTTTTGACGAATAAGAGCGGCTGCCAGTTTAGGAGCATAGATAACTGGAATATTAATAGTTTTTATAATGAAAGGAATAGCTCCGATATGATCTTCGTGACCGTGAGTTATAAATAGACCTCTAATCTTGTTATTATTATCTTTTAAATGTGAATAATCAGGAATAACATAATCTACCCCAACCAAATCATCTTCTGGAAATTTAACACCTGCATCAATAATGATTAAATCATTTTGACTTTCCACACAATAAGTATTCTTGCCAACTTCTCCTAAGCCACCAAGAGCATAAATTTTAATAGGATTTTTAATTATACTCATAAAATAAAATTTTCCTTCTTTATTCGCCTTTTATGAACGACTTTTATTAGTATCATTATAGTAAATTTAAATGTAAATGCAAATATTAATATATGAATACGCTTACATCTTAATGAAATGATTTTTCTTAAATGAAATTTGCATGTTTAGATTGAGCAAGATTTTTATTTTTAAACAAAGTAGTATGTTCATAAAAAGAAGGCTTTATATATAGTGGCAATTGATAGATTCCGTAATTCATTTTATTAAGTTAACATTAAAAATTCAGATAAATTGCTATAAATTGCGTATTTCTCTCCAAAAAAGCATTTTATTTATTAAAAAATTCAAAATTTTCTTTAAACCTAAGTTCATTTTTAGTAAACTATTAATGTAATTAAAATTACTAGGTATAATTTGTATAAAAATGGTTACAAACTTTCTAGCCTTAAGCCAAAAATTAAGGACTATCTAGTTGTCATGTAAAATTTGTTTATAATTTACAAAAAAACAACTAGAGACATACCTACTTTTTCTTTATAGGAGGAAATTAAAGTTTATGAAGAAAAGAAATTTATTATTGAGTTTAGGTGCGACTGTCTTAGCGACTGCAAGTTTGGTTGGTTGTGGTGGAAAAAAAGCCAATACCGATATGAAGGTCGCAATGATTACCGATTATGGTGATATTACTGATGAGTCTTTTAACCAAGCTACTTATGAAGGTGCAAAATCATGGTGTGGAGATAATGGCATTACTTTTACCTATTATAAACCAGCCGATAACACTGATAGCGAACGTGTAAAATCAATCGAATTAGCCGTTGATAAAGGTTATAACGTAATTGTTATGCCAGGTTATGCATTTGCTCCAGCAATTGAACAAACTGCAACTCTCTATAGTGACGTTAAATTTATTGCCCTTGATGTTGCTAAAGGCGATTTACTTGCTGCTCACTTCCCAAATTATGATTATAATGAAAACAATACTGCATGGGCAAGTTATGTCTTACCATCCAACCTCTATTGTGCCGTTTATCAAGAAGAGATTGCTGGTTATATGGCAGGTTATGCTGCTGTTAAAGAAGGTTATACAAAACTTGGTTTCTTAGGTGGTATGGCTGTTCCAGCTGTTGTTCGTTATGGCTATGGCTATGTTCAAGGTTGTAATGATGCCGCTGCTGGTAGTAATGTTGAAATAAAATATGTTTATGGTGGTCAATTCTTTGGTGATAACGATATTACTCAATATGTCAATGAATGGTATCGTACTGGAACTGAAGTAATCTTTGCTTGTGGTGGTGGTATTTATACTTCTGCTGGTCAAGCTGCTAAAGATAATGGTGGAAAGAAAGTAATTGGTGTTGATGTTGATCAATCTGTCACTATTAATACTGCTTATGGTGCTGGTATGTGTATTACTTCTGCAATGAAGGGTTTAGCCGCAACTGTTAAAACTAAATTAAATGATTTAATTGTTGATGGAGTTTGGACTTCTGAAATTCAAAATTTAGGTTTAGTTTCTGCTACTGATATGGACTTAAATTATGTTCAATTACCAACAAGCACTTGGACTATGACTAAATTTACTGTTGATGATTATAAAGCATTAGTTGGAAAAATTTTCAATAAGACAATTAAAGTTTCTAATTCAATTGCTGATAAACCAACCGTTGCTTTAACAACTAAAGTTACTTATTACGATAATATTAAATAATTAAAATCCTTAGGAAGGCAGTTTCTTAAACTGCCTTCTTTTTAGAATAAAAAGGAATTTTCCTTTGGAGATGTCTATGGAAAAAAACGATAAAAAATTAGCAAAAAAAGAAGAATATGCCGTTGAGATGTTGCATATTACAAAGGAGTTTCCTGGAATTATTGCTAATGATGACATTACCCTTCAAGTTAAACATGGCGAAATTCATGCTCTATTAGGAGAAAATGGTGCTGGAAAATCTACTCTTATGAGTGTGCTTTTTGGTCTCTATAAAGCTGAAAAGGGTGAAATTAAAATTAATGGCCAAGTAGTTACAATAAATGATCCAAATGACGCGACTAGATTACATATAGGAATGGTCCATCAACATTTTAAGTTGGTTGATAAATTTACTGTTTTAGATAATATAATTTTAGGTGTTGAACCACTTTTACAAAACGAGTGGGGACAAAATAAAACTGAAAACAACCTTTCGAAATTTAAACTTGTTTTTAAAAAAATTAAATTATTTTTTGGAAAAATTTTAAATTTTGAAAATAAAAAAATAAATAAGATTTTAGATCGAAAAGTTGCTGCAAAAAAGGTTTTGGATTTATCGAATAAGTACGGTCTAAATATTGATATTAATGCGAAAAGCGAGAACATAACTGTTGGAATGCAACAAAGAGTTGAAATTTTGAAAATGTTATATCGTGAGAACGATATTTTAATTTTTGATGAACCAACTGCTGTGTTAACTCCTCAAGAAATTAAAGAATTGATGCAAATTATGCGTAATTTAGTAAAAGAAGGAAAATCCATCCTTTTTATTACGCACAAATTAAATGAAATCAAAGAAGTAGCCGATCGTTGTACAGTTTTAAGAAAAGGAAAATATGTTGGAACTGTAAACGTAAAGAATACAACAAAAGAAGAGCTTTCAGAAATGATGGTAGGACGAAAGGTCCAACTTCAAGTTGATAAAACTAAAGCTAAACCAACAAAAGAAGTCTTACGAGTTGAAAACTTAGTGATTATTAATAAAGAACACCATAAAAAGGTTGTAAATAATGTTTCCTTCAATGTTAGAGAAGGTGAAATTGTTTGTATTGCAGGTATTGATGGCAATGGTCAAACTGAACTTATTCATGGTTTGACTGGTCTTGAACACCTTAATGATGGGAAAATTTATTTATTTAATCAAGATATTACAAATAAATCAATAAGACAAAAGAATAAATTAGGTTTTTCACATATTCCTGAAGATCGTCACAAACATGGATTAATTCTTGATTTTAGTCTTGAACAAAATCTTGTTTTAGAGCGATATTATGAACCAGATTTTGAAAAAGGTGGTTTCGTTCGTTTTAAAGAAGTTCGCAAATTTGCTAATCAATTAATTGAAAAATATGATATCCGTAGTAGTCAAGGCCCAAAAACAATAGTCAGAAGTATGTCGGGAGGCAATCAACAAAAAGCGATTGTTGCTCGTGAACTAAATCGAGATTCTTGTTTATTAATAGCGGTTCAACCAACTAGAGGATTAGATGTTGGCGCAATAGAATATATTCATTCGCAAATTGTAAAACAAAGAGATGAGAATAAAGGTATTTTACTTGTCTCATTAGAACTTGATGAGGTTATGTCACTAGCCGATCGTATTCTCGTGATGTATGAAGGCGAAATAGTTGGTCAATTTAATTGTGGTGAAGTCTCTATGAATGATCTTGGGTTATATATGTCAGGTGCTAAACGTGACAATGTTAATGCTATTAAGAAGGCAGGAGAATAATTATTATGAATGATAAATCTTTATCCTTTGGAAGCCGTTGCAAAGAAGTATTAAAGAAAGATTGGGTTCAAACAATCATTACATCTCTTCTTTGTGCAATTGTTGGTATTTTTGTTGGCTTCATGCTCTTACTCATTATTAATCCTGCAAATGCTTTTGAAGGTATTTTAAATACTATCGGCAATTTCTTTACTTTCTCTTTACCAAAACTACAATTAAAGTATTTTGGTCAAACACTTGCTAAAACAGCACCATTAATTTTAACTGGTCTTTCAATCTTGTTTGCTTACAAGACTGGATTATTTAATATTGGTGCTTCTGGACAATATACTATTGGTGTTTTAGTTACATCTTATTGTGCGCTTCAATGGAATTTACCATGGTGGTTATGCTTAATTATTGTGGCTTTTGCTGGTGCTTTTTGGGGTGGTTTAGCCGGTTTACTCAAAGCTTTCTTTAATGTTAATGAAGTAATTTCGGGTATCATGCTTAACTGGATCGCTCTTTATTTGACTAATGGAGTCTTGCAACTTAGTAGTAAAGTATGGGATTCGGTTTTATCAAAAACATATATTGTTAAATCTAGTAGTGCTTCATTTTTACCAACTTTAGGTTTAGAAAATCTTTTTGGTGGTAACACTGTTGTTGGAGTTGGTATGATTTTGGTTTTAATCATTGCTGCTATAATTTATATTCTTTTAAATAAAACAGTTTTTGGTTATGAAATTAGAGCAACTGGATTAAATAAAAATGCTGCAGAATACGCAGGTATGAAAGTAAAGAAAAATATAATAATAACTATGATGATTTCAGGTGCTTTAGCTGGTTTGGCTGCACCTTTAATGTTACTTAATGGATATACACAATGGGAATTATCGGCCGCGGTTCCAACTATGGGATTTAATGGTATTTCAGCTGCTTTCCTTGGTGGATTAAGTCCAATTGGAGTGATTTTTTCTGCTTACTTCATTATGCATATTACTGATGGAGGTTCGACTTTAACTGATCTTGGTTATTCTCCACAAACTGCTCAAGTAATTACCTCATTTATTATTTACTTATGTGCATTTGTTGCTTTTGCTAAAGGTTATATATCTCACAAACTTAATTATCGAGAGATTGTAAATGGTGAAGTCGTTGGTAAACGTGAAACAACAAAAGAAAAGAAGAAGGGTAATAACTCTTCGAAGGAGGACAAATAATATGTTAGCTATTCAAATGTTGGCGGTCATATTAGTTTATGCCTCAATCCTTACACTTGTTGGCTTTGGTGGAATGTTTTCTGAAAGAAGCGGTGTTATCAACCTTGGTCTTGAAGGTTGTATGACAATTGGCGCTTTTGCTGCTGCTTTAGTTATTATGTTTTTACCAAGCGATATTAATGCATTTTTGGCTTGTCTTATTGTTATAGTTGTTGCCATAGCAGCAGGATTCCTTTATTCGATGATGCTCGCTTTTGCAGCAATCAATTTTGGTGCTGATCAAACAATTACTGGTACCGCTTTAAATATTTTTGCTCCAGCGATTGCAGTCGTTATTATTAAGGCTTTGACAGTTTCAGATTCGAGTCCTGCTGGTACCTCTCGATTAAAATATTCAGATTTTTATGATCGTTTTACGTTCTCTTTTCCAGGAGCAGAGAGTATTAAATTCAATTGGTTTATTATTATAGTTTTAATTTTAGTTCCACTTGTTTGGTTCTTACTATATCGAACCAGATTTGGGTTACGATTAATGGCATGTGGTGAACATCCTCAAGCAGCTGCTTCTGCTGGTATTAATGTTATTCGTACAAGATATGCAGGTGTTGCAATTTCCGGAGCCTTAGCAGGACTTGGTGGCTTAGCCTTAATTATGACAGGTAGTGAATGGGAGTTTGCTGCTGGGGCGAACGGATTTGGTTTCTTAGCTCTTGCAGTTATGATTTTTGGTCAATGGAAACCAATTACAATATTCCTTGGTTCATTATTATTTGGTCTCTTTAAAACTATTAGTATCCTTTATGCGAGTATTCCATTATTATCAGGACTCAATTTACCTTCATATTTCTACTTAGCCTTACCTTATGTTGTTTGTCTTATTGTTCTTATATTTACAAGTAAGAAATCTAGTGCTCCAAAAGCGGAAGGAATTCCTTACGACAAGAGTACAAGATAGCTTTTAATTTTTATTCTTAAGAGTGCTTCAAAGCACTCTTTTTCATTTTTTAAATCTCGACCGTAAAATCAAAAAATTCTTGTTTTAACAATTACTATTTACATAAAATTAACTAGTAATTTTATTAATAATATGGTAATTTTTGTCGACTGAAACAGCGATTTAGGTATATAATTCTTTTGTAAAGAAACTTTTCGAGAAATTAGTTTTACTGAAAATTTTTCTTTTTTTGGGGAAGATACATGCGAGGTGTACATTTATGTATTGTCCAAAGTGTGGTAAAGAGATTCCTGAAAGCGCTAGATATTGTCCAAATTGCGGATTTGATGTTAGACTTCTAAATAAGAAAGATAATGAGAAAACTAAAAGCTATAATATTTTTTCAGTTATTGGTTTTGTTTTTTCTTTTTTCCCTATTTTTAATCTATTTGGAATTATTTTGTTATTTGTTGGGCTACATCAAATAAGTAAAGATAAAATTGAAAAAGGAAAAGCCTTAACAATTATTGGAATCATTATTTCTTTTCTTAATATTGCTGTTGCAGGTCTTCTTTGTTATTATTTTTTGAATGAGGCTTAAATATAATGAAAGTTGAAATGGCAAAAAACGAAGACTTAAATACTGTACTCTCTATTTTTGCATCTGCTAAAAAATATATGTCGGGAGAAAATAATTTTCAATGGGGTGACAATTATCCAAATCTAGCTATTTTAAATGATGATCTTAAAAATAATAATTTATATATAATTAAAGATTCCCATGAAATTGTTGCGGTTTTTGCTTTTATTTTAGGTCCTGAACACACATATAAAAAAATAGATGGAGAATGGTTGAATTCAAAACCATATGGCACAATTCATCGCCTAGCAAAAATTTCTTCTGCAAAAGGTATTTTTAAACTCGTAATAAATTTTTGCTTTACTAAAATAGATAACATTCGTATTGATACAAAATCAACTAATTTATCAATGCTTAATAAATTAGAACAATTTAATTTTCATAGATGTGGTATTATTTTGCTAGATAACAAAGAAGAGCGCGTGGCTTTTCAAAAAGAGAGGGATGAGAATGTTTTGCCCTAATTGTGGTAAAGAAATTAAAGATGATGCAAAGTTTTGCCCTTTTTGTGGTTGCGAAATTAAAAAAAGTGATCACGAAACTATTAATGGAGTAGTAGTTGATGATAATGTTCATCCATATGTAAATGATGGATCAAGCAATGCAAAAGAAAATACTACAACTTCTTCTGACAAATATAATACATCAGCTATTATTGGCTTTATACTTTCTTTTATTTTCCCGATTGGTGGAATAATCTTATGTGTTTTGGCTTTAGTCCAAATATATAACACAAATCAAAAAGGACGTGGATTAGCTACTGCTGGATTAATTATTGGGATGATAACTTCTTTTATTTTCTTTTGTTTATGAAACATTTGGTAAACTACTTTTATAAAAAAAGGTAATTTGAATTACCTTTTTTTATAATTTAATATCCTTATTTTCAATTTGGGTTTCGTAAGTTTTAATTTGTGAATCAACATCTAATTCTTTAAATTGATTCATATATAATTCATGATAATAACCTTTTTTATTCATTAAACTTACATGGTTACCATCTTCAATAACTTTACCATCTTTCATTACAAGAATTCTTGAACAATCAACAATCGTTGAAAGTCGGTGAGCAATAATAATTGAAGTTCTTCCAACAAGCATTTTATTTACGGATTTTTGAATTACAGCTTCTGTTTCGGTATCGATAGAAGAAGTAGCCTCATCAAGAATGAGAATACGTGGGTTGCGGATAAGAGCTCTTGCAAAAGAGATTAATTGTTTTTGACCTTGAGATAATTCATCGCCTGCATCTTCTAAAACTGTTTCATAGCCATTTTTGAGAGTCATAATAAAGTCATGAACATCTAATTTTTTGCAAACATCAATTATTTCCGCATCGGTGACATTGTGTTTACCATATTTAATATTATCTTTAACACTACCTTTAAAAATAAATGGACTTTGTTGAACATAACCAATATTACTTCTAATCCAACCAACTGAACGATCTTTATAATCCACGTTATCGATGAAGATTTGACCTTTAGTTGGTTCATAGAAACGACATAAAAGGTTAACAGTAGTGGATTTGCCACTTCCAGTTTCACCAACAATCGCACAGGAGGTTCCTTCGACAATATGTAAATCTAAATCATGAAGAACTTCGGTATCAGGTTTATATGAAAAAGACACATGTTTAAAATAAATATCACCTTTTAGAGGTTCGAAATTTTCTGTTTTATTGTTAAAAATATCACCATATTTTTCAATAACTTCTTTTGAATCAACAAGACTTGGTTTGGTATTAATCAAACTAAAGAGTTTTTCGACTGAAGCTTGAGTTGCCATTAAATCACTAATAATATCACTTAATTCTTGGATTGGATTATAGATACTACCAACGAAACCAAGAAAGAGAATTAAAGTCGCAATCGTATAAGTATCTTTATCTTGAACGCCAAGAATTGGAAAAAAGATGATGATTGCACAAGTAGTTAAAGTACTTACTAAAGTAATTAAAGGATAATATGGAGCACTAACACATCCTGCTTTAAAACGTTTAGAACGGACATTTTCAGTTGTATCAGTGCACTCTTTATAGATTGTCTCTTCGATGGCCATGGTTTTGATGGTTTTGTTTCCATTAATACATTCGGCGAGCCATCTTACAAAATCACTATAAGCATTACGTGCTAAACGGTGATATTTCAAAATGGTTTTTTCAAAGAAAAGAGTTAATAATCCAACAAAAGGAGTGGTGGCTAAAATTATTAAAGATAGTCTCCAATCGGTTGAAAACATTGTAATTAAAGTGAACAAAGTATCCATGAAAATCCAAAAGATTCTTAAAACATCCCATGTCATAACATCACCAATACTAGCTGCATCATTTTGTAAACGAGCAATTAACCAGCCAGAAGGAGTTTTATCATAATATGAAAAAGATAATTCTTGGATTCGTTTAAATCCATCACGTCTTAAACCAGTCATAATAACCATATTAAAATAATTCATCGTGTAAAAAGTAACAAAAACACTTCCACTACGAATAAGGATCATGACAATATAGGTAATTATGTATTGTTCAAAAGTTAATGTGATAACATTGCCTAAGATTTTAACATTAATAATAACATCAAAAACATTTTTATATCCTTCTAATTGACCAGCGCCAATTAAACCAGCATTCATTGAAGGAGTAAATGAAGAATCATAAAAAGAAGTAATGGCCATGGAAAAGAAGATTAGAAGGATTAACTTCCAGTGTGGTAATAAGTATCGGAATGCATTCTTCCAAACTCCGAGATTTAATTTCTCTATTGTTTCTTCTTCTTTATATAATTCTGCCATAATTTCTATACCATTTTAGTTTGAATATTACAAATACGCTTATATAAACCCTCTTGGTTTATCAAATCATTATGTTTTCCAATCTGCGAAATCTTCCCATCTTCTAAGACAATAATTAAATCGGCATCTTTCGCCGTGGCCACACGGTGAGTAATAATTAAAGTGGTTGCTCGATCAGTATTTTCTTGTAATGATTTACGAATTTCATAATCGGTTTCGGTATCGACAGCACTTAAACTATCATCAAAAATAATAACAGGTGCTTGAGTAATAAGTGTTCTAGCTATTGCTACACGTTGTTTTTGACCACCAGACAAAGTAGTGCCTCTTTCACCAACGGGAGTTTGATAACCAGATTTAAAAGAAACGATATTATCGTGTATATGGCTAATTCTACTAGCTTTTTGAACATCATCAGCTGTGGCATCTGGTTTAGCAATCTTGATATTTTCTTCAATCGTTTTACTAAATAAAAATGGATCTTGTAAAACAGTAGAAATCTTTGTTCTTAAATAATGCTTTTGAATATTACAAATATTAATTCCATCAAGTAATATTTCACCGCTTGAACAATCATAAAGACGAGTTAAAAGATATGCTAAGGTTGTTTTTCCACAACCAGTTTTACCCATAATAGCAACAGTTTGACCAGCTTTTATTTTAAAAGAAATATTTTTGAGCATTGGTTCTTTTGAGTCACAAAACATGAAAGAAACATTTTTAAATTCTATATCCCCTTTGATTGTTGGGGTTTCCCCACTATAGATATCTTCTAAAGGTTCATTTAAAATCATATTAATACGATCAAGAGAAGCGCTAGCTCTAGCTAGATTAGATAAGATAGTTGCTAAATCTCTGATAGGCCAAACCATCATGTTAACAAAAGTAAAAGAAACATAAAAAGTTCCAAGACTAATTCCATTTGGATCTCCATTGACTCCTAGATAGTATAAATAGAAACCAAAAGCAGTCGTTAAAGCAATTTGACTAAAAACGAAAATATCGCTGCTTGAAAAGAAGAAAGCACTTAATTTACGCCAGTATATATACTTCTTTTCATAATCTTTAATGTTTTTTTCAAATTCATTAATTTCAAATTTTTCATTATTAAAGGCTTTTACTAGACGAATTGAAGAAAGATTTTCTTCAATTTTTCCAGACATCTCTGATTCACTATCATCAGTTAATTTATATCTTCTTCTAACTTCTTTTATTAAGAAAAAACTATAAATAAACATCACTGGCATTACGGCTAAAGAGATTAAAGCAATAGTTGTATTTGTAATCATTAAAAGGACGAAAGCAAAAGTAACAATATAAACAGTGTACATAATGCTATGCATATCACGTGAGATAAATTGTCTAAATACTTCTTCATCACGAGTGGATGCTTGCAAGATATCACCCGGTTTCATCTGTTTTAATTTAGCGTAAGGGAAACGCTCAATATGGAAAAATAGTTCGGATTGCATGTTACTACCCATTTTGCTAGAGAAAAAGCTACGCATTACAAGACGAGTGATTAAAAGAACCATATTTATAAGAGTCAAAGAAATTAAAATAACGGCAAACATATATAAATTAGTCGATAAAAAAGTAATTCCACCAAATGAATTAACAAATAATATTTCAAGAATATTATTATCAATATCTTGCATAGTTATAGCCGAGTTATAAGATAGTCCAAGACTATTTTGGGCATTCAAAATATCAATAAGAACTTTTGAAGCATAAGTGGATATTAAAGAGATGAAAATTGTGAAAAGGAGGATGACAAAATAAACAAAGTAGCATGCTTTGCATCCCTTAAGATAGATTTTCATCGCTTTATGAAAATTACTCATAAGTAATATTTTAACAAAGTTAAATTAAAAGTAAATATCAATAAAAATTAAATTATGATATTATAAGCATATGTCAAACGAAGACGAAAAAAACAAGCTCGAAACACCAAGTTCTATAGATTTAAAGAACCAAAATGTCAGTCCATCACCTTCAAATGAAAAAAGCCCAAAGGATAAGAAAAAAAGTTTAATTAAATATATTTTATATTTACTTATTATCCTTGTTACAACAATACTCGTTTTATGGTTTTCTTTATACGAAAATTTCGATGAAACAATTGAGTTATTTACCCAAATGAATTGGACTTATTTTGCGGTTTTTGTTGGAATGATTCTTTTATATTATCTAGTTAGTTCGATTATTCTTTTCGCTTTCGTAAAATTATATTATAAGCATTATAAGTTTCATCAAGCTGTAGCAAATTCCATGATTGGAAACTTTTATAATGGCGCAACACCTGGAGCTAGTGGCGGACAAGTGGCTCAAATTTATACTTTTAGTAAACAAGGTGTCAGTATTAGTAGTGCCGCAAGTGTAATGGTAATGTCCTATATTGTTTATCAAATTTGTTTAATTATCATGGGAATTATCTCGGTTTGCACTCATATTCAAGACGTTTTATCAATTCAGACTATTGATCTTACCATTAATGGAGTTAATGTACCAATTCCAATTGTCATTTTTGTAGTTTTTGGTTTTTTGCTAAATTTACTTGTAATTGTCATTTTATTTTTTATGTCTTATTCAACTAAATTCCATACTTTTATTTGCGTAAGTTTAATAAATTTTCTCGCTAAGATTCATTTATGTAAACATCCTGATGAGACAAGAGAAAAAGTTCGTGTTCAAGTTGAAAATTTCCGTGTTGAGTTTAGGCGTCTTCAATCTAATATTCCCTTTTTTATTCTTGTTTTCTTTTTGACTTTTCTTACTTTAATTATTAGCGAAACATATCCATTTTTATGCGGATTAGCTCTAAATGGTTTTGATAAATTTACTAGTTTTAATGATGTTTTTAATAAAATTGTTCTTTCAATTGTTTATACAAACTTCCATCAAATGATTACTGGTTTAATTCCAATTCCTGGTTCTTCTGGTGTTAGTGAATTTGTTTATATTCGACTATTTAGTATTTATTATGATACACCTGGTTTTTCAGCTAAAGGTGGTATCAATGCAGCTATGCTTTTATGGCGTTTTATGTCATTCCATATTCCATTTCTTATTAGTGGAATTGTTGCTGGTACCTATAAATCTCGTGGAATTCCTCGTGGAGATCGATTTATTGAATCTGATAAAAAGACTTTTTACACTATTCAATTGCAAACCTACGAAGAGCGTCGTGCAACTAGTGATTTAGCTTATGAAACACACACTTTTGAACGAAAAGATCTTCTCGATAAAACAGATAAAAAAGAAAATTCTTTAAAAAATAAAAAAGATGATAACGATACTAATATTGAAGGTAAAAAATAAAAATGAATATTGGTTTATTTAGTGATACATTTGTACCTGAAGTAAATGGTGTTGCTACTTCAGTTTATTCTCTTTTTACTTTGCTTAAAAAGTATGGTCACAATTGTTATGTGATAACTACTGGAGATGAAAAAGAAGTTACCTATAAAGATAATGTTATTAGAATACCTGGACTTGAATTAAAGGGGCTTTATGGCTATCGAGCTTCCTTTGTTTTTAATGCTGATGCTTTTAAAATTATTGAAGGTTTAAAACTAGATGTTATACATATTAATACGGAATTTGGTATTGGCCAATTTGGTTTTTTAGTTGCTTCAAGACTTGAGATTCCTCGCGTTTATACATATCACACAATGTATGAAGACTATACTTACTATGCAACAAAAGGTTATTTTGATCGTTTTTCCAAATGGGCTATTCGAGAATACGCAAGAATGGATATTGATCGAGCTACTGAATTGATTGCTCCTTCTCAAAAAACATTAAATTATCTTCGAAGCATTGGAGTTAAAAAATATATTAATATAGTTCCAACTGGATTTGATTTTTCACGTTTTACTAATTTGAAAGATGATGATTCAAAGATTCTTGATATTAAAAAACGTTACCAATTAGATGGTAAAAAAGTTCTTCTTTGTTTAGGGCGTATTGCAAAAGAAAAGAGTTTTGATGTTATCCTTAAGAATTATTCTTTGTATCTTAAAAAATATAAAGATGATAATTCAATGATTCTCTTTGTTGGCGGTGGTCCACAATTAGAAGAATTAAAAGAATTGGCAAAAACTTTGAAAATCGATGATAAGGTTGCATTTACTGATAAAGTTCCTGTTGATCAAACTCAATATTATTATCGATGTAGCGATTTATTTTTGAGTGCTTCTGTTAGTGAAACTCAAGGATTAACTTTCATGGAAGCAATGGCTTCCTATGTTCCTATTCTCTGTCGATTTGATAATAACTTAATGGGAATTATCGAAAATAATAAGTCAGGATTTTTCTTTATGGAAAATGATGAATTTATCGAAAAACTTCATTTAATTTTATCTTTATCCAAAGAAAAAATGGATAATATTAAAATCGAAGCCTATAAATCAATTGATAAATTTAGTGAAAAGAATTTCTACGATAATATAATGATAGTATATGAAAGAGCAATTAGAAGAAATTGGTAGTGAAAACACCCTTATTGATTTTAAAATGAAGGACAATTTTGTTGTTCTTTATTTCAATACTTTTAAGTTGAAAATTTTGCTTGATACATATGAAGAATTTAAGTTTAAGATTGGTGAAACATATAAAAAAGAGTTTATTGAACAACTAATTTTTATTAATAATAAATTTATTATAGAAAATTATCTTATCAGCAAAACATCTAAGCATATTTATAGCGAATATGATATTAGAATTTTATCTTTAAAAAAGTTCCCTAATATTAGTAGTGATGATATCGATGCAGCAATTGCTGATCTTAAAAAAAGTGATTTGATTAATGATAGTAAATACGTAGAACAATATGTTGAATATTTTAATAATAGTTATTATGGAAAATATTATATGACTAATTTTTTCCACGCTAAAAGAATCGATAACAAAATTATCAGTAAAATTGTTTTTAACGATGAAAAAGAAGCTCTTAAAGCGAAGAATTATATGGATTTGATTAAAAACAAATATGTTTCCAATAACATTGCTAAACAAAAGAAGAAGCTTTATGATGCTCTTTTAAAAAGAGGTTTTAATAATGATATTGTAATTGAATTATTAGATTCTCTAGAAGTCGATCCACAAAAAGAACATGATAAACTACTTAAAGCTTATAGCAAAGCGAAGAAGAAGTATGTTGATAACGATGGAAAATTGATGGAAAATAAACTGATTAGTTATCTAGTTTATAAAGGATATAATTATCAAGATGTTGAAGAAGTTATTAATGAAGATACGAATGGAGAAATAAAAGATGATTAATGATTTAAAAGATGGCGATGTAATGAATGGATTTTATTTAGTGAAATCTGTTTCTAAATCTTTATCGAATACTGGTATCAGTTATTTAAACATTGTTTTGCAAGACAAAACTGGTACAATCGATTCAAAAAAGTGGGATAGTGATGAAGAAGATCTTGTTACTTTTACTGCTGGTAATATCGTGAAAATTGAAGGAAGTGTTTTAGACTATAAAGGACATCTTCAAGGAAAGATTTTTAGTGCAGTTCGAGTCGATCAAAGTAAAGCTAATTTAGAAAGTTTGTTAATTGAATCTCCAATCCCAGTTGCAGATTTGATTAAAGAATATAAATTCTATTTAGACAGTGTAGGGAATGCTGATTGTAAGAAAATTTTAAATGCAGTTTTTGCTAAATATTATCAAAAATTTATCGATTATCCAGCTGCTGTAAGTAACCATCATGACTTTTATCATGGTCTATTATTCCATACCGTTTCAATGTGTGCTTTAGCTGCACAAATTTCTAAACTTTATTTAGATATTGATTACGATATTCTTATTACTGGTTGTTTATTACATGATATAGGAAAAGTAGTTGAGTTTAATGGGCCAGTTGCCACTCGTTACACGGATGAAGGTAATTTACTTGGTCATATTTCAATTGGTATGTCGATTGTAAAAGAAATTTGTTCGGAACAAAATATTACTGGTGAGGTTCCTTTACTTATTGAGCACATGATTCTTTCACATCATGGTAAACAAGAATTTGGTTCCCCTGTACTTCCAGAAACTCGTGAAGCATTATTATTATCAATGATTGATGAAATGGATAGTAAGATGGCCACCCTTGATAAAGCTTATAAAAATGTTGGGGAAGGCGAATATACTGACCGTATCTTTGCTTTTGATAATCGAGCATTCTATAAACCTCATAAACATAGTTAAAAAATTCTGCCTAAGCAGAATTTTTTTATAGATAAAAATAACGAAAGAATTATTTTAAAGCTTCACAAATTTTTTCTCTTAAGGTTGGAAGATTAACATCTCCATATTTATTCATTTCGAGTTTTAAACCATCTGGAGCATCATAACGAGGAATAACATGGACATGAAAATGTTTGACGCTTTGTCCAGCTGCTTCATAGCAATTAGTAATGATATTAATTCCTTTAGCCCCAAGCGATCTCATTTCTACTTGACCAATTCTTTGGGCAACATCCATTACTTTATTCATGATATATTTTGGTGTTGATAAAAAAGAGTCATAATGTTCTTTTGAAATTACTAAACAATGCCCATAACTAACTGGATTAGTATCAAGAAAAACTAATACATCATTATCTTCATATAGAATACTTGCGGGAATTTGTTTATCGGCAATTCGACAAAAAATACATTTGGAATCAAATTTCATAATATATAACCTCTTATTTATATTTTAGTCCAATTTAAAAGCCACACAAGGTGGCTTTTATAATTTGGTTTAGTTCTTGAACAAATCTGGATAAGTAGTTTTGAAGTAATCATAGACTGATTGATCATTATAATTAATTTCACAATCTTCTAAGTAGTGAGTAAAGGCGGTAGTTTTATAAGTTGTACCACTAGCAATATCATATCCAAGTGTACGAGAAATCTCTTCTTGTTTTAATCCGCTCGTAGCAGTGTTGTCATAGGCATTTTCACCACCAATTGTTAACTTGGCTTGAGAAGGTGCTTCTAAGAGTTCAACAATATAGAAGGTTGAACTATCTTTAATGACAATTGAATCACTTAATTGATCGGTTTGAGAGACATTTCGTTTAAGGAAGTAGTGACCATTAATTGCTTTTAAGTAGCTATTATCATCAATATTAGCAGGAGCATTAAAATCAGTCATTACGGTATAATCAAACAATCTTGTTTTAACATCACTTGGAAGTGAAGAAAAACCATTATCTTTTGTTCCCCAAGCATAAGTTGTTAAATCAGTAATAGTGATATCATTTGTTTTAATATCTAAGCCGGTTTCGATTGAATAACTACCAGAATTAGTGAATGTTGATTCAACAGTACTATCAGTAGTCTTTGGATTTAAAGTAATTTTGGCGAAATCTTCAATTAAATCACCATATTTAGTATTCTTAAAGTATGGATGTTCACTTGGTAACTTGCCATCAGCAAACATTTGAATTGAGGTGCCATCTTTACTTGGAGTGCCAATAGTAAAGCCACTATTTTGTAATAATTTAGCACTGTCATTAGCGACACCATTAGTAAATAAATTATCGTAAACACCTTTCCAGGCATTGGCTAAAATATCATAATCGATTTCTTTATTAGCAGTACTATTGCCAATATAAGTATCAACAAAAGTATTAATTAATCGACGAGCATCACTAACGTTTTTGTTTTCAGTTGAAATAGAAATATAACGAAGTTTACGAGATTGTGTACGGCTAATTGCTGTATATTGATTATCGTATACGTATTGTTCAACAAGGAGATTTTCCATGATATCTGGAAGAATATTATTGTTAATATAATCACTATATAAAGCAAGATGTAAAATAGGTTTTCCAAGAGAATTATCGGTTCCAATAATTGAATCGATATTTTCAGTTGAAACAGATTCATCAAGTAATACTTTATTAGTAAAAATACTACTGTCTTCTTTATCATACTTCTCATCATAAATATCAGTAACACCAGTAATCTTATAAAGGTCTTTACTAATATTACGAGCAAATTTTACTTCATAGAAATAACTTCGCTTTTTAAAAGAATCACTATTAGCTTTATTAAATAAAGTAATAACGACTTGTTTTTTAACGATTGATTTAAATAAATCTACACGAGCTTTAATGCTATCAGTTAAGGCAGTTGGTTCTTTATATTCATATTTTGTTGAACCTTCTTTTGCACCTTGATCCCAATAAGTTTTATGGAGTTTGATGAAGTTTAATTTTTCGCTGTCGGTTACATCATCATAACCAGTAATCTTTACTTCCCCAGTTTCTGAGAAAGAAAAATCACCAAACAAACCATTTTCTAAAACTTTGAACATGGCATCACGAACCTTTTCAGGGGTAGTGGAAGTATCATGTAAAGTATCATATAACCATTCAACTGTATTATGATCAACATTTGAATTGTTAATCAAAGTTTGATCTTTTACATCATCAGTTGGACGCGAGTAGATTGTCTCATTACAACTTGCGAGTAAAACAGTGCTTGCAAGAGCAAGGATAGTAAAAACTTTACGTTTATTATTTTTCATAGTAGCATGCCTCCTTGACTGTTGAATCGGCATTGTCTTTGAAACCTTCTTTAAAATGTAAAGCACAAGTCTCAGGAATTAATTTAGTCTTTCTTTGCGATTGTTGAACTTCGAGTTGTTCAATGAAACTTTCCCAAGTATCAATATTTGCAACACGAGTATCGTTTTTGGTCGAATTACGTTTTTCATCAATGTAAGCAGCAATACGATCACCGATATTAACACCACTAATTGTATTAAAAGTAACACCAAGTTTATCTTCTAACCATGTATAAATTCTCATTTCATAATTAGCATCAAAACTCTTAACAGTAGTCTTAATTGTGCTAACTCTTTCACTATATTTATCATAACTCATTGAATAACTATTAACATAAGTTAATTTTTGATTTCCAGCAGTAGTAGTTGGGAAATCGGTATTTTTAGCTCCGCCGTTAGTTAATGGGTTTTCACTTGCATAGTATTCATTAAGTGGAACATTATAAGTTTCACCATTTGAGGTAACATTTTTATTTTCTTCAAGCGCACTTCGTTGAACAACAATGAAGTGAATTCCTTGATAACTAGAAGTTCCGGCTCGGACAACTAAAATTGGATTGCCACTGTCATCACAAAGAATCTTTCTAGTAACAATTCCAGTATAATTTCCGCTAGCATCATAATTCTTTAATTGAACATCTTTAAATCCAGACATTGAACTATAATCGCTATTTTCAGTTCCGTTTGACCATTTTCCCTCACTATTTAAATCACTATAGTGGGCATTTAAAGAGTCACCAGAATTTTCTTTTGTTGGATTTGAAGCACTTAAATTATCAGGAGTAATAAAAGCTAAATTGTGATTATTAAAATATTTATTAAATAAAACATTACGTGGATAATAAGTTGTATCATTATCATTCACAACCTTACCTGAACTATCTAAAGTAACATCCTTTAATTCATTCATTTTAGTAATTGCACCATAAGGAATGGAAGCAATACCTAACGATTCAATATAATTTTTAGAATCAGTAGGAATGTTAAATGGATTATCTTTAGTAGCTAAACTTGATTGAACTTCCGAATTGGTATTAAAATAGGTATCATAAGCATAAATACCTAATTTGAATTCGTTAACATAACTTGTTGAAGTATCCATAATTCCAAGATCACCAAAGGTTGCAGCACTTCCTGAATCATCAGATAAATCTTCAGCAATTTGCCCAAAACTCGTTCCACTAGCAAGTTCACTCATAGCAAGATATAAGTTTTCAACGTTTGCAGAAGAAATTGTTCCGTTATAGTAGGCATCACTTGATGCATCAACGTTAATTAAAATATGTTTAACGTGATATGGTAATTTTTCTTTGAGATAACCAGTCTTGCCCCAAAAAAGATTATTAGTCTCTTCATCAACAGTTGAGGTAGTGGAATCTTTTTTCCAAGTTTTAAATTCGTTATAATACTCATCTTCGAGTTTGGTTTTGTATTCAGATAATTGATATTTAAGTAATAATTCAGCTTCACTTCTTTTTGATTCAGCAATATCACTTAATTCAGTATTAAGAATCTTTTCCCATTCAGTATCATAACTTGTACCGTTGTTATCAGCATTAGTAGAAGCTTGAGTCTTTTGTGAGTCGAGTTTGATTTGTGCGGCTTTGTCGCATTCTTTTTTCAAACTTTCATTTTCAGAAAGTGTAAACCATTGTCTAACCATGACATTATAAATTGCATTATAATAATCAGCGGTACTTTCTTGACTCGATTCGGTGTATTTTTCAAATAATTCATCAGCGGTATAGTTCGTATACTTTCCATTGGAATCCTTAAAAGAGACAATAACATTTCCATTGGCAGTTACTTCATTACAACCAGCTAAAGAAAGCAAACCTACAGTTGTAGCTGCAAGAATTAGAAACTTTTTGCTTTTCTTCATGAGTAGTCCTCCATATTTTCACTATAAAAATAGCAATTTACATTTTATACTTATAAACGATTAAAGACAACTAAAAATATACATTATCTTTTACCCTCTTATACTTTCGTATAAATATAATTTATCGTTTTATTTGTAGTAGAGAATATTTTAGAGTAAAATTAACACGCTTAGGAGTCAAATGAATATGGAATTGGTAATCAAAAATCTACATGTAAGTGTTGAAAATAAAGAAATTCTTAAGGGTTTAAATCTAACCATTCATGATGGAGATTTTTTGGCTCTTTTAGGACCAAATGGTCATGGAAAATCTACTTTATTAGCCGCTATTATGGGAAATCCACACTATAAAATCACTGAGGGATCTATTTTTTTAGATGATAAAGATTTACTTAAAATGAGTGTAGATGAAAGAAGTAAAAATGGTCTTTTTTTAGGCTTCCAAAATCCTTACGAAATTCCCGGAGTTGTGAGTGCAGATTTTTATAAATCAATGATTAATGCTAGAAATAATGAACATGTTTCTTTATATAAATTCTACAAAACTTTAGATGAAACCACTAAAGAAGTTAAAATTCCTATGGAGATGGTTAATCGAAGTTTAAATGATGGTTTTTCTGGTGGCGAGAAAAAACGTAACGAAATTTTACAAATGCTTTTAATAAATCCAAAACTTGCGATGCTTGATGAGATTGATAGTGGCCTTGATGTGGATGCAATTAACATTGTTAGTGATTGCATTAATAAACAAAGAGCTAAAGGAACAAGTTTTATTGTAATATCACACTATGCTCGTCTATTTGATTTAATAAAACCAAACAGAACAGCAGTGATTGTTAATGGTAGAATCGTGGTCGAAGGTGGTTCTGAAATTTTTAAGCGAATTGATCAAGAAGGCTATGAGTGGATTAAAAAAGAATATGGTGTTTCGCTTGAAAAAGATGATCAACCAATGAATAAAGTTTCAATTGGGGTTTGTGCAACGAAGGAACTTGCAAAAAATGGAAGCAAATAATTTAACGATAAGTAATACAAACAACTTTATTACTATTGATAAAAAAGTTTCTTTGGATTTGTCTTTAAAAGATATCAAAGAAGAGCTTGTTTTTGTCGTTTTAGATGATCAGGAATTATCTTTAAATATTGAAGACTTCAATTCTTCAAATACCATTAATTTTTTTGCAAATAAAAACGCAAAAATTATTCTAAAAATCATTAACGATTCTTCTGATAAAAACATTATTCTTCGAGGTCAATTGAATAGTAATGCAGAAATTGATATTTACTTAGCTGATTTTAGTAATAAGAATTTAAAAATAGAAAGTAATTTCATTCTTTTTGGCGATAATAGTCGTGGAAACTTTAAATTTTCTTCTATTGCAAGCGAAAATTGCAAGAAAGAATTTAATGTTGGTTTTAATCAAATAGGATTAAAAACAAATAGTCTTTTTGAAGGCTATGGAGTAGCTTTAAAAAATGGTGAAATAAATGCAAAAGGTATTTCACATATTGAAAAAGATAGTGTCAAATCTATTGCAAATCAAAAGATTAAGGTTATTTTATTTGATGAAGATAGCAAGGCAAAAGCCAGCCCAACATTAAAAATTGATTGTGACGATATTAGTGCAAACCATGCTTGTGCAATTGGTTCCGTTAATGAAGATCATATTTTCTATCTTAAAACTCGTGGTTTATCCGAAATTGAAGCAAGAAAATTGATTACTATGGGTTATTTATTACCTATTGAAGAATATTTTGCTGAAGCGCAAAAAAAGCGACTCGATTCATATATAAAGGAGAATTTCTAATATGTTTGATATTAAAAAAATCCGTGATGATTTCCCAATGTTTAAAAATAACAAAGAAATGCAAGGTCATCGTTTTTGTTATCTTGATAATGCAGCAACTAGTTTTAAGCCATCATGTGTAATTGAAGCAGAAAACCGTTATTATGAGAAGGAAACTGCTAACGCTCATCGAGGTGATTATGATTTAGCATACGAAGTTGATTGTGTCGTTGATAATGTTAGAGAAAAAGTTGCTAAATTCATTAATGCTAATAAAGAAGAGATAGTTTTTACTAGTGGTGCATCAATGTCGTTAAATCTATTAGCTTATGGTTATGGATTAAAAAATCTTGGACCTGATGATGAGATTTTACTCACTGAAGCTGAACATGCTAGTAATGTTTTACCTTGGTTTAAAGTTCAAGAATTGACACATTGTAAAATAGATTTTATTCCTCTAAATGAAGAAGGTAGATTACTTCCTGAAGCTTTAGAAAAAGTTATTAATAAACATACTAAAATCGTCTCTGTAGCTCAAGTTACTAATGTTTTAGGCTACTTAATTGATATCAAAACTATTGCGAAAATTTGCCATAAAAATGGTACGGTTTTAGTTGTCGATGGAGCTCAATCAGTTCCTCATATGAAGGTTGATGTAAAAGATCTTGATTGCGATTTCCTTATTTTTAGTGGCCATAAAATGTGTGGACCTACCGGTACTGGCGTTCTTTATGGAAAATTTGATTTATTAAGAAAAATGGATGCTTTAATGGTTGGAGGAGGTAACAATGCTCGTTTTGATATGTGCGGAAATGTTGCCTTACTTGAACCTCCAGCAAAATTTGAAGCTGGTACGCAAAATTTAGCTGGAATCTATGGTTTAGGAGCCGCTATTGATTATTTATCAAATATTGGCATGGAAAATATTGAAAATTATGAACATGATTTGAGAGCTTATGCGATCGAGAAATTATCTAAGTTTGATAATATCATTATTTACAATAAGACAGCTGAGGCGGGAATTATTACTTTAAATGTTAAAGGAGTTTTTTCTCAAGATGAAGCCACCTATTTAAATAGTAAAGGTATTTGTGTTAGAAGTGGCCAACATTGTGCTAAAATGCTTGTTGATTTTTTGCACACTGTCGGAACCGTTCGTGTTTCAATATATTTTTATAACGATAAAGAAGATATTGATCAATTAGTTGATGCTTTAAAGACAGGAGGAAATATCTTAGATGCCTACTTTTAGTAAAGAAATGATGCGAGAAATTATTATGGATCACTATAATAATCCTCTTCATAAAAAAACTCCTAGTGATTTAAAAACTTATTATTCAATTAATATGAATTCTACTTCTTGTATTGACGATATTACTATTTTCCTTAAAGTAGAAAATGGCAAAATTATTGATGCGCTTTTTGATGGTATTGCGTGTACGATTTCGACCGCTTCAACGGACATAATGTGTGATTTAGTTATTGGAAAAACTCTTGATGAAGCTTTATATATTTTTAAGCAATATACTAATATGATTTATGAAAAAGAGTTTGATGAAAAAGTATTAGATGAAGCGTTAGTTTTTATCAATACAAGTAAACAAGCCGCTAGAATAAAATGTGCCACAATTGGTTGGAATGGACTTGAAAAAATAATTGAGGATGATTGCCAACATGAGAAAAAATAAAGTCAAAATTAATGATGAATATAAATACGGCTTTAAAGATAAAGATACGGCCATTTTTAATAGTGGTTTTGGTTTAAACGAAGCTAAAATTAGACTCATTTCGCAAATGAAAAATGAACCAGAATGGATGCTAAATTTTAGACTTGATGCATATCAAAAATTTATTAAAATGCCTCTTCCATCTTTTGGCCCTGATTTATCATCTTTAGATTTTGATAGTTATACTTATTTTACTCGATATGGTAGTGAAGAAAATTCTTGGGACAAAGTTCCTGATACAATCAAAAATACTTTTGAAAAGCTAGGTATTCCTGAAGCCGAAAGAAAATATTTGGCGGGGGCTGCTACTCAATATGAATCAGAAATGATTTACCATAATATGTTAAAAGAGGTTGAAGATAAAGGCGTCATTTTCTTATCAACAGATATGGCTTTAAAACAATATCCAGATTTATTTAAAAAATATTTTGCAAGTGTTGTCCCAACAGCCGATAACAAATTTACCGCTTTAAATAGTGCAGTTTGGAGTGGAGGCAGTTTTATTTATGTTCCAAAAGGAGTCAAACTTGAAAAACCTCTCCAATCATATTTTAGAATTAATAATGAAAAGACCGGTCAATTTGAACGTACTCTAATAATTGTAGATGAAGGAGCAGATGTCCATTATGTGGAAGGTTGTACGGCTCCAATTTATTCAAAAGATAGTTTACATGCAGCAGTGGTTGAAATTGTTGTTTTAAAAGGAGCTAAATGTCGTTATTCTACAATACAAAATTGGAGCAATAACATCATTAATTTAGTTACTAAACGAGCAGTGTGTTATGAAAACGCCACTATGGAATGGATTGATGGAAATATTGGTTCGCAAACAAATATGAAATATCCTGCTTGTATTTTAAAAGGTGAAGGTGCAAAAGGACTTTGTATTTCCATTGCGGTTGCTGGAAAAGGTCAATATCAAGATGCTGGCGCAAGAATGATCCATGAAGCGAAAAATACGACGAGCGAAATCATTTCTAAATCTATTGTTAGAAATGGGGGAACAAGTAATTATCGTGGAACTTGTCGAATTAAAAAAAGTGCAACTAATTCTAAAGCCCATGTTGAATGTGATACCTTAATTTTAGATTCTATTTCTAAAAGTGATACCATTCCAACGAATGAATGCTTAAATAATACCTCGTATCTTGAACATGAAGCGACCGTCAGTAAAATTGATGAAGATAAATTGTTTTATCTTATGAGTCGTGGAATTAGTGAAAAAGATGCTACTCAAATGATGATTATGGGTTTTATTGAACCATTTTCAAAAGAATTACTAATGGAATATGCTGTTGAACTTAATCAATTAATTAAGATGGATATGGATGGAAGTGTTGGATAAATATGAAAGAGATTTATGATGCAATAGTTGTTGGCGGCGGACACGCTGGTGTTGAAGCTTCTTTAGCTTTAGCAAATAGAGGTTTCTCAACTCTTTTAATTTGCTTAAATTTTAAAATGGTTGGGAATATGCCATGTAATCCTTCAATTGGTGGTAGTGCCAAAGGAATTATAGTTCGTGAAATTGATTCACTTGGCGGTTATATGGGAATTGCTGCCGATCATGAATATTTACAAATGAAAATGTTGAATACTGCTAAAGGTCCGGGAGTTCAATGTTTAAGAGCCCAAGCCGATAAAAAACGTTATCCTCATTGCATTCAAGAACATCTTGCTAAAACTGCGAATTTAGAAATTTTAGAAGGAATGGTAACTGATATTATTCATGATGAAAATAAAGTAAGTGGTGTAATGATTAATGAGCGAAAACTATATAGTAAAGCCGTTATTTTGGCAACTGGCACCTATATGGATAGTGATATTTTAAGAGGACACACCAAGTTTATGGGTGGACCAGATGGTGAAAAACCATCTATTGGTTTATCTGATTCTCTAAGAAAAATGAATATTAATCTTATTAGACTAAAGACTGGTACCCCTCAACGTATTGCTAAAGAGTCAATTGATTTTTCTAAAGCCGAAATTCAATTAGGAAATGTTGAAGATCAAGGCTTAAGTTATGAAACTACTGAATTTATTCCAATTAAAGATCAGGTTCCTTGTTGGTTAATTTATACCACCCCAGAAACCCATCAAATAATTCGTGATAATTTACTTGAGAGTGCAATGTATGGAGGTATGGTCCATGGTGTTGGACCACGTTATTGTCCATCAATCGAAGATAAAATTGTTCGTTTTAGTGATAAACCAAGACATCAATTATTTTTAGAGCCTGAAAGTTATGATACTAATAGTATTTATCTTCAAGGTTTTTCAACGAGTATGCCAGAAAATATTCAAGATTTGATGGTTCATAGTTTACCCGGTCTTGAGCATGCAAAAATTTTAAAATATGCCTATGCCATTGAGTATGATGCTCTGGATCCAACTCAATTTGATAATAGTTTAATGGTTAAGAAATGGCCTGGATTATTTATTGCTGGACAAATTTGTGGGACTAGTGGATATGAAGAAGCTGCTGGTTTAGGAATCATGGCTGGAATTAATTGTGGCAATTATTTAAAAGGTCTTGAACCATTTGTTTTAAAGCGCGATGAAGCATATATTGGCGTTATGATTGATGATTTGATTACAAAAGGAACCAAAGAACCTTATCGTTTATTATCAAGTAGAGCGGAGTATCGTTTACTAATGCGTAGTGATAATGCCGATTTAAGACTTACTGAATATGGACATAAATATGGTTTAATAAATGAAGAAAGATACGAGAAATTCCTTCATAAAAAAGAAACCATTGAAAAACTAAGAACTTTATTAACTAAAACGCATTTTGGTAAGAATAGTAAAGTTAATGAATATTTAGTGGAACTTGGTTATGGTGCTCTTGATAATGGTGTTAGCGCCTCAGAAGTTCTTAAAAGAAATGGGGTTGAATATCATCGATTAAAAGATTATTTAGATTTACCAAGCGATCTAGAATTATCTTCTAGTGGAGAAGAAGAACTAGAAATAACTGTTAAATATGAAGGTTATATTAAAGATCAACGTCGAGAAGCAGATAAACTTAGAAAACTTGAAGAAGTTAAATTAAAAGCAGACATTGATTATAAACATATGGATGGTTTAGCTCTTGAAGCAAGACAAAAATTAGCGGCTATTCAACCAAAAACTATTGGTCAAGCATCACGAATTAGCGGAGTTAACCCTAGCGACATTTCAGTTTTAATTTTATACTTAAAGCGTGATAAAGAATTATGAACAAAATAAATTATGATTTTTTTAGTGAAGATATTAAAAACAAACTCCATAAATATATGGAACTTGTTTTAAAAGAAAACGAAACAATAAACTTAACGGCCATTATTGACGAAAACAGTTTTATTGAAAAACATTTCTATGATTCTTTATTACCAACCGAAACAATTAATTTTAATAATAAAAAAATTGTTGATATAGGTAGTGGGGCTGGTTTTCCAGGCATTCCTCTTGCAATTGTTTATCCTAATTCTAAAATTACTCTTGTTGAACCAATGATGAAACGTTCGCTTTTTTTAGAGAAAACAATTGATGAACTTAATCTAAAGAATGTTAAAGTATATTGCAAAAGAGCCGAAGATATAGATTCAAATTTACGAGAAACTTATGATATTGCTCTTGCTAGAGCGGTTACTAGTTTACCAATTCTTTTAGAATTATGTTTACCTTACTTGAAAAATCATGGTTACTTTGTTGCGTATAAAGGAACTAAGTATGATGAAGAAATAAAAAACAGTAAAAATGCCCTCTTTTTACTAAATTCTAAAGTTTATGATATCCAAGAAAGAAAATTACCTATTTCAAAAGAAGATAGATTTAATATAATAATAGTTAAGGAGAAAACTATCGATAAAAAATTTCCACGAGAGTTTTCACAGATAAAGAGTAAGCCATTATAATGACACATATTATTGCGATTGCTAATCAAAAGGGTGGTGTTGGTAAAACAACAACTTCCATTAATTTAAGTGCTGGTCTTGCAAGTAAAGACCGCAAAGTTTTATTGATCGATCTTGACCCTCAAGGGAATAGTAGTCGTGGTTTAGGTGTTGATATTACTTTAATCAGTAAGAATGTTTTCGATGCTTTAATTTTAGATACTGATGCGAATAAAATAATTCGAAAAACGATGATGAAGAATCTTGATTTAATTCCTGCTAATTTAAAATTAAGTAATCTTGAAAGCGAAATTAATCAAAAAAGTCTGAAACCTTTTTTTGTTTTAAAAAACATGATTAAAACAATCACAAAAGTTTATGACTATATCATTATTGATTGTCCGCCATCTCTTGGTATTTTGTGTTTAAATGCTTTAACAGCTGCAAATAGTGTACTAGTTCCCGTGCAATGCGAATATTTTGCAATGGAAGGTTTAGCCCAAATTTTAGCAACCATCACTAATGTTCAATCTCAATATAATAAAGAATTATTGATTGAAGGATTTTTGTTGACGATGTATGAGCCACATGCAAAAATTGGCGAAGAAGTTGTTAGTCAGGTGCGAAATCTATTTAGAGAAAATACGTTTAGTGTTCAAATTCCAAGAAATATTTCCTTAAGTGAAGCAAGTGCTAGAGGAATGCCTGCAATTTTATATAGACCAACTAGTGCTGGAAGTTTAGCATACTTACAATTAACACGTGAGGTTATTGATCATGAAAGAAAATAAAAAAATTATTAAATCTAATCTAAAAACCTTACTAAAAAGATACAGTCAAAGTGATGCGATTACTAATCTTGAAAGAAATTACACTCAAGATTCTATTCATAAAATCAATCCAAATATCATTCAAACTCCCCGTTTTCTTAAAAAATTAGAATTCAGCAAGGAAGAGATTGATACGTTTGCTAATGATGTTAGCAAAGGAATTTATCAACCTATTATTGTAAGAATTGTTGATAAAAATACTTATGAGGTTGTGGTTGGCTTACGACAATTACTCGGAGCAAGGGAATTAGAATTTACCGCTGTTAATTGTTTAATCAATTCTTTTAGTGATGAAGAAACACTTCTTGTTATCGCCTCTTTTTTGCGAGAACAAAAAGCTAGCGATATCGTTGAAGAAGCTTATATTTGTTCATCTTTAAAAAACGATTTTAAATATAAAAATAAAGATTTAGAAATTCTTTTCAGACAATCTCCTTCGCAAATTTCAAATATTTTACAACTTTTAAATTTAGATCAACGAATTTTACATCTATTAATGATTCACAAGATTACTTATGGTCATGCCAAGGCTTTTTCAAGATTAAGCAAAGAAAATGTTGATATCGTAGTAGATGAAATTCTTAATAAGAATTTGAGTGTTCGTGAAACCGAACGTTTAGTTAAATCAATTGCCAATAATAAAGAAATTAATAATAATTTGCTTGTTACTAAAAATAAGATAACTCTAGTTTTTGCTAATCAAAAAAATCTTGATGATGCTTTAAGTAGAATTAATAAGTTAATCAAAAGAAGAAAGATAAAATTATAGTATGGATGAGATGAAAAAGAGTAAAAAAATTATAAATATTATTACAAGAGTTTCGATTTTTGGAGCACTTGCAATCATTTTGTATATGGTTCCGGGTTTGCAATTTAATATTCCCTTTGCTCCAGCTTTCTTAAAAATCCATTTAGATGAAATACCAGTTCTCTTAGCTGGTTTAGCTTATGGAAGTCCAACCGCTTTTTTAATTATTGTTTTAAAAAGTGTTTTTAAATTAATTCAAGACATTTCAGAGACAATGGGGATTGGAGTTTTAAGCGATTTCATATACGGATGTGCCCTCGTTTTACCAATTACCTTAATTTATAATCGTAAAAGATCATTCGTTGGAATAATTATTGGAATGCTTGTTGGCCTTCTTAGTAATCTTTTAGCATCATGTTTTATTGGTTTATATGCTATATTCCCTTTATATGGTTTAATTTATGAAGAAGCGACAATTGTAAATATGTTTAAGGTATTTGATCCTTCAATCAATTCGCTTATGGACTTCAAAATCATTTATGAATTCTTGTTACCTTTTAATATTTTAAAAGATTCCATAGTAATAGCGGCAGTTTTTCTTGTCTATAAACCAATGCGTATCATCATTAAAAGAATAAAAAAATGAAGTTCTTGCGAACTTCATTTTTTGTTTATTCATTACTTTGTAATTGCTCCAGCTGGGCAATTTGCGATAGCATCATCAGCATTAGCATCATCAATATCTCCATGAACTCGAGCTTTTCCGTTATCATCGAATTCAAATGTGTCTGGGAAACTTCCTACACAAAGTCCACAACCAACACAAACATCAGAATCAACTTTTACTTTTACAGGCATAAATTATCCTCCGTGTAATACTATAGCATTTTTTTACTTTTTATCAATATTAGCGATTTAATTTTTTACATGAAAATGTTAAACTAATTAACATGAAACAAGAAAACAACGCCACAACGAGAGTTAAAAAATATGAAGACCTTCGCCAGGAAATAAAAAAGATGGATGATGGCGTAGTTAATTCAAAAACTAAACCTTCTAAAAAAGAAGATGTTAGCAAAACAAGAACTATTCCAATAAACAATAATGAAGGAATCAATACGGAAGCTATTGAAAAAACTGCTCCTATTGATAAAAATACTAAAACAGTTGATAATCCGATTTTTAAAACTTATCGAAAAAGAAAAATCATTACAACGTCTCTATATATTTTAGCTGCTTTAGTTGTCTTAGCTATTGTTATTTTAATTATTATTTTTGTGGGTCAAAATTTATGAAAAATATAAGTATTGCAATTGATGGACCAAGCGCTAGTGGCAAATCAACAATTGCCAAGATTTTAGCGACTAAATTAGGTTATATTTATATTGATAGTGGTGCTATGTATCGTGCTTATACCCTGGCTGTTTTAAGGAAAGGTATTGATCCTAAAGATGAAAAAGCTTGTGAATCTTTAATTGGTAAAATAAGAATTAGTTTTAATAGTGAAAATCATATTACTCTAGATGGACGTGATGTCAGTGAAGCTATAAGAAAAAATGATGTAGCCGATAATGTTAGTTATATTTCAACTTATAAAGAAATTAGAGCTCATCTTGTGGAAATCCAACAAGATTTTGTTAACAAAAACAATGTTATAATGGATGGAAGAGATATTGGCACTAAAGTTATTCCAAATGCCACCCTTAAAATCTATCAGATTGCGGATGTTAATGAACGCGCCAAACGACGATATATGGAAAATCTTGAAAAAGGTATTCCTTCTACCGAAGCAGAATGCTTAGCTAATCTTCAAAAAAGAGATTATATTGATTCTCATCGTGAAGTTGATCCTCTACGACCAGCTGATGATGCAATCATTGTTGACACAACACATTTAGCAATTGCTGATGTGGTCGATAAATATTTAGCTATTATAAAAGAAAAAGGTATTAATTAATATGTCATTAGGATTGGTAGCAATTGTTGGTTCTCCAAGTGTTGGTAAATCCACAATTTTTAATCGTATAATCGGTGAGAAGAAGTCTATTATTGAAGAACAAAGAGGTGTTACTCGAGATCGAATTTATGCTCGAGCTACTTGGTTAACTAAATCTTTCATGTGTGTTGATACTGGTGGAGTTGAATTAGAAAATAAACCATTTCAAGAGCAAATTCGTATGCAAGCCCAAATTGCTATCGATGAAGCCGATGTTATTTTATTTGTATGTGATGGCAAAGTCGGAGTGACTGATGATGATAAATTGGTTGCTGGAATGCTCCATCAATCTAAAAAACCAGTTATTCTTATAGTAAATAAAATTGATAGTAACGATAAAATTAACAATATTTACGAGTTTTATAATTTAGGAATTGGCGAACCAATTGCAGTAAGTGGTGTTCATGGTATTGGTATTGGCGATGTCCTAGATAGCATTATTAAAAAACTCCCTGAAGAACAAGGGGAAGTTAATGAAGAAGCAATCAAGTTTTGTATTATTGGCCGTCCAAATGTTGGTAAATCAAGTCTTTCAAATGCAATGCTTAATGAAACACGTACTATTGTTTCAAGCATTGAAGGAACAACACGTGATGCCATTGATACTCCATTTGTTAGAAACGGAAGACACTATATTGCTACAGATACTGCCGGCTTAAAAAAGCGTGGAAAAATCTATGAAGCAATCGATAAATATGCAGCTTTAAGAGCGTTACGAGCAATTGATAATAGCGATATTGCTATTCTAGTTATTGATGCCGAAAAAGGAATTATTGATCAAGATCGTCATGTTGTTGGTTATGCTGTTGATAGTAAAAAAGGTATTATCCTTGTTATTAATAAATGGGATTTGATTAAAAACAAAGAAGAACAAGCAAAAGAATTTTTAAATAAAATCCAAGAGCAATTTAAATTTCTAGATTATGCTCCAGTAGTTTTTACTTCAGCTTTAAACAAAACTAATTTAGAGAGATTATTTAGTTTAATTGATCAAGTCTATGAATCTTATAATTTTGAGATTAAGACTTCAACTTTAAATGATATTATTCAAGATGCACAAACAATGAACGAAACTCCTGATTTTAATGGTGGTCGTTTAAAAATATATTATGCACAACAAGTTTCAACTAAACCTATGACAATCGCTCTCTTTGTAAATGAACCAAAATGGATGCATTTTTCTTATCTTAGATATATTGAAAATAAAATCCGCGAATCCTTTGATTTAATCGGAAGTCCTATCAATATTGTTTTACGAAAAAGAAGATAGTTAAAGTTCGCTTTTTATCTATCGTTTTCTGAAAATTGTCTAAAAATGACATTTTTTATCGAAAAGTCGCATTTATTTCGATAAAATCGAATGAAAATCGCTTGATTTGTTTAAATCTTTATGTTATTTTTAAATCATAAGAGGAGGCTATATTTATGAATAAAGCCGAACTAGTCGTTGTTGTTAGTGAAAAAGTTAATTTAAGTAAAAAGGCTGCTGAAAAGGCTGTTGACGTTTTATTTGAACAAATTCAAAAGAGTTTAGAAAAGGGTGATAGTGTTAAAGTTTCAAATTTTGGTGTTTTCACAATTAAGAATCGAAAACAAAGAGTTGGCACTTCTCCAGTCAATGGTAAGAAAATTACTATTCCAGCAACTAAAACTGTTGGATTCAAACCTTCTAAGAATTTAAAAGAAGCCGTTAAATAATTAAACTTTCAACTAAAAAAGCTACTTCGGTAGCTTTTTGGCTCTTGAAAATCTGAGGGGGATGAAGGGGGATAAGCCCTAAATCTACTCGGAAAATCTAGAAAATCTGAGGGGGATGAAAATCCCCCTCTTTTTTAGTGGAGGAAATGTATAATAATCGTTTTCTAAATAGCAAGAAATCTTTAATTCCATAACTAATACTGATTAATTTACTGACTAAATTATTTATTGACTCAGCTGTTGCATTAGAAAGTTTATATTTATTCTTAGAAAGATAATAATTCAGAATTTCATTATAAAAATTTAATAACGTTGCTCCTATTCGTTGAATTTCTGTATTTGTGGAATTTAGTGCTTTATTAATGATAAATTCTAACGATTCGTTCAAGTATTTATCATCAAAACCATAATTTAAATATTCACAATAGTCACTATAAAGATTGTATATTTCTAACAAGTAGTTACTTTTTCTTAAAGATCTTTTCATCAATTCTTTAATATCAACAATTTCTCCTGTATTAAAATCTGTTCTAAGTGATAAGCCAATATTTTTCTTTAGATATGGATTATATAAAAACAATCTCCAATTTTTCTTAATAAATTTATATTCTATATCATCTTTTTCAAGTGTATACATATATTGTTTTCTCATCTTTTGCAAAACGTCAGTGAACAGTTTTGTTACATGAAAATGGTCAATTATGTGGATAGCATCAGGGAAAAATTTACGCTTAATTGTTCGATATCCTTCAAACATATCGCTTACAAAATATTTAACGTTTTTTCTTTCTGAAGGACTAATTTTTGAAAAATAGTCAAATAGATAAGGGTTTGTTCTTGAATTAATAACATCAACGATTGTGCCATTAAAGGGATTTGAAATGATACAGATATATTTACCATAATTTGTAGAAAAACGTTTTTCATCAATACATAATGCTGTTGGTAAAGCTGATCTTCCGATTTTTACCATTTCATTAAAAATTGTTCTTACAGTTGGTTCACTGATTGATAGAAACTTTGTTATTGATTTAAATGAAATAATTTCTTTGCATTTTTCATGAATTGTCCAACATGTTTCGTTCGAAATAGTATGTTTTTGTCGAACTAATTCAGTTTTTTGCATATATGTCTTATGACATTTTTTGCAAAAATATTTACGTTTTGTCAAAAGAATGAATATCGGTTTTGATTGATGTTTTAAAACAGAATAACTGATTCTAATTTCTCTTGTTTCCTTGATTACAACATTAGAAGAATGACAATATGGACATCTTCTTGGATTATCATCATTTAGTGTAATAAAGATATCTATCTCGCTTTCGGTCTCTGAAATTATTGGTTCAACAGAATAACTATCAGCATCCAAACCAAATAATGTTAACATAGTTTTAGGATTCATATAAATTCTCCTTTTATATAGAAATATAATTGTTTATATTATGAATGCTATTTACCTAAAACTGCAAAATCAAAGGGGGATAGCATATTTTACCATCCCCCTTACATTTTCAAGACCCAGCTTTTTTTAATGGAAATAATTTTAATAAAAGCAAAAAAACTTTATAATAAAAGCACTTATGAACAAAATATTTGATGAACTAAAGAAACTATTTAAGATTAACGGATATCACCTCTATATGATTGGTGGAACCAGTCGTGATTACTTATTAAAGCGCGAAATTAGCGATTACGATTTTGTAACTGATGCAACTCCTGAAGATATTTTGAAATTTCTTAAAGTAGATATGACTTTTGCTCGTTTTGGAACTGTTAAATACTATTTAGAAGAGGAGAAAATCGACATTACGACAATGAGAGTTGAAAGTGATTATCTCGATAAACGTCATCCCCAAAGTGTTCACTTTGTTAAAGATATCGAAGAAGATTATAAAAGACGTGATTTTACAATAAATGCTATTTATATCGATGAAGATTATAAAATTATTGATCCAACTAAATTTGGAGTTGATGATTTAATGAATAAAAGATTACGTTTTATTGGCAATCCTCTTGAACGAATTAAAGAAGATCCTTTAAGAATTTTACGTGGAGAGCGATTTGCCTATGAATATGGACTAAAGATGGATTTAGAAACGGAAAAAGCTTTTGAAGAAAATAAAGGATTGCTTAGAACAATTAATCAAGATAAGATTATTGAAGAAAATAGAAAATTAGCAAAGGTTAAAAAGGCTTAATAATGAAATATCAGAATTTTAATGCAATCAGCTTTCCTTATTTGCTATTAGATTTTTATAAAGATTTAAATGTTAGTGAAAACGAATTAGCAGTTATTTTAATGATTGATCATCTTTTGAGTCAAGGTAATAATTTTATTACTAATGAATTATTGTCTTTGAAAATGAATTTGAATTCAAAAACAATCGATGCTTGTATGACAAATCTTTATAAAAAGAATTATATTGAGTTCATTATGGATGGGGAAGGTAAAGATACTCGAACCTCGATTGAACCTTTAAAACATATTCTTTATAAGAAATTTGAAGAATCTTTATTTAGTGAAGAAGAAATTAACGAAAATAAAGAACTTAACGAAAAAAGAGATTATATCTTTAAACTTTTTACTCAAGGTTTTGGTCGCGAATTGTCGCCAATTGAATTATCACATATTAATCAATGGATCAAAGAAGGTATCAATACCGATATCATTATGAATTCACTTAAAGATGCTATTAGTAGAAAGAAAGTAACTATATCTTATATTGACTCCTTAATTATCGAAAAAAATCATCATGAATAAAGCTAAAATTGTTAAGGATTATTTCGATATTGTTTGTCATGATGCAAAAGCTACTCTTGAATATACTACTGATTATTCATTGCTTATTGCCATAATGCTTTCTGCACAATGCACTGATAAAAAAGTTAATTTAGTAACGAAAAAATTGTTTAGTGACTATAAAACTTTGGTTGAATTAGATAATGCTTCAGTTGAAGACATTAGAGAACATCTTAAAACCTTAGGTCTTTATAAAAATAAAACTAAATATCTAAAAGAAATTACCCATGAGTTATTAACAAAATATAATGGTAAGGTTCCTTCAAATAAAAAAGAATTAATGAGTTTGCCAGGAATTGGAAACAAGACCGCAAATGTAATGCTTATTGAATGGTTTAAAATTCCTGAATTTCCAGTTGATACACATGTAAATCGAGTCGCAAAAAGAATAGGTTTTGCAAATAAAGATGACAGTGTGATTAAAGTTGAAGAAAAATTAAAGAAAGCATTCGATAAGCATGATTATATTGATTTACATCACAAATTTATTTATTTTGGTCGGAATATTTGTACAGCACAAAAACCTGATTGCGAAAAGTGTAATCTAAAGAATATTTGTGAATATTTTAAAGAAAAGCATCAATAATTTTTAAAAAATCAAGTGGTGGGGCGATTTTAATTTTTATTTCATATCCAGAAGTAGAAACAAAAGATAGAGGAAGAGATTTCTTTTTGGTTTTTTCGATAAAATCAAATATTTCGTTTACCATTAGAAGGTAGAATTTACTAAGCTTTGTAAATTGTATGATGACAAAAGCTAAACCCTGTTGTTCAATGACTTTTTTAAAATGCGCGATTTGACATGTTTGAAAATTACTCATTGGAAATGAAGTCGTTTTGTTGGTCGATTTTGCTTCAAAATCAAGATATTTTCCTTTATATACCCCAACATAATCAGTTGTTGAATGTTGACTAAAAATGGCTTTCGTTATTTTTGATTCACCATTTGTCGAGATGATTTTTATTGGTGTAGCCTTTTTATAAATTAGTGCTAGCTTATTAAATGAATAGTAGTCATTTGTTTTGTTTATTAAACTTTCAAGAGACATTCCACGATTTTTATGATTAATTGTCCTTTGTTTTTGATTGATGCCAAGAGGATAATTTATCACTATAAATCTTCCTCAATATATTTTTTTAAATCTGAAAGGGTTGCGGTACCATTTTTTTCTAAATCTTTGATTATTTTAGTGATAGGAGCAGGATAAACATGATTATTTAATAAAACTTTTTCATATTCCGCTTCAAGAATCCCCTTATTTTTAATTAATGCTTTATAAAGGAACATTAAATTTTTAGCATCAAAAAGTGGATCATGAGCTGCGCCTTCAGGAGTAATTTGAAAAATAGATAAAGCATCAGCTAACGAAAGTTGAGTACCTTGTGGACTACGAACATAATGAGAAAGAATAGTTGAAAAATCTATATAATTCTTATAAATATTTTTGATAAATTCTTCTTCATTTATTTTAGCTTGAACAGCACTTTGATGAAGAAGACGCATATCAAAATTGCCATAGGTAATAAATTTAATATCATGATGATGACCAATATATTTTTCAAAGAGTTTCATGGCTTTTTTAAAATCTAAGCCCTCATTTTGAAGTTTTTCATCAGTAATTCCGGTAAGTTTATTAACAATCTTACCAACACTTCCGGTTGCTTTTACATAGAACTTAAAGCCAGGATAAGTTTTCTTAATCTGATTTTTGTTATCTAAAACAGCCTTGATAGCTCCAATAGCAATGATTTCTTGGGTATATTGTGTTCCTTCAAAATCTAAGAAGACCACAACCTTACTATCATTAAGGTGTTTATTAAGTTCTCGCATGAAAGCATTATAATTTTTTACCATAGATATTTCAATCTTTCTGTAATTGAAGAATTAAATGTTTTCTTCTATAATTAATATCGTCAGGAATTTGAGAAAAATATGAAACTTTTGTTGACAAGTAAAGATGTTCTAAATAAACAGTTCACCAAAAACATTAAGGGATACGATCCTTTAGAGGTTGATAGTTTTCTTGATAACGTTTTAAAAGATTATAAGATTATTGATGATGTTGTGTTAAATCTTAATGATCAAATTAGTGCTTTAAAGAAAGCAAATAGTGAATTAATTGCTCAAATTGAATTAATCAATCAAGCAAATGTTAAAAAACAAAAGCAAACGTTTGTTGTTAATGATTATTCTCGTCTTGATAATCTCGAATTACTCAAGAAAATTAGTCTTTATGAAAATAAACTCTATGAATTGGGTATTGATCCGAGTAAAATTAAATAACTTTCAGTCTATGCAACCGCTAGGTTTCTAGAGGAAAGTCCATGCTTGCACTCTCTGTGATGAGAGTAGTGTTTATGCTAGCTTAATTAATAAGGCTAGGTATCGGGGAGCCGATAACGACGTCCAATAATCTAATGTTTCGACCATGATTAGAGGACATAAAGTGCCACAGTGACGAATCTATTAGAAATAATAGAGTGAAACGTTGGTAAACTCCATAAGCAAGAAACCCAAATTAATTGGTAGGGGAAACTAAAGTTGCTAATTGAAGCAACGATAGTAAGAGTAATCTTAGATTAATGGTTGCACTCGACAGAACATGGCTTATTGACTGATACTCATTTTAAAAATTATGAAAAAAATTAACACTCCAACAAAAATTACTATTGCACGAATCATCTTAAGTATTTTACTCATTATTGCTTTGGTTGTCGTTTATTTACTTGATGAGTTTAAGTTATTTTTGGTTTCAGATTTTGATATTAATCTTTATGGTGTGAAGATTAATTGGCTAATGATTATTTTTATGGTTATCTTCTTGATAGCAAGTTTAACAGATTTTTTAGATGGCTATCTAGCTCGCAAAAATCACCAAGTAACCGATCTTGGAAAATTTTTAGATCCACTTGCTGATAAAATGCTCATTAATTCAATGATGGTTTTTCTTTGTTTCAATTTTGTTAGTATAAATTCTGAATTAAAGTTCCCATGGTTTTGTGTTGTATTGATGATTGTTCGCGATTTAGTTGTTGATGGTTTACGTTTTATGTGCGCGAGCAAAAATATAGTCATTGCTGCTAATTACTGGGGAAAAGCGAAAACAGTTTTGGAAATGGTTTCTATTACTCTTGTAATGTTAAATGGTTTCCCATTTAGTTATTTTGATAGTAATTGGCTTCCATATTTACATATAACTGATATTATTTGTTATTTAACTACCATAACTTCTTTAATTGGTGGTTTCATTTATTTAAAAGATAATAAAAAAGTTTTTGAAAAATAATAATTTTTTCTTAATTCCTCTCGATATATAAGTGGAGGGCTTAAAATGAACGAAAAAGAAAAAAAGACTTATGATGAGACGTTGAAAACTGTTCTAGGTGATATAGAACATAGTTTTGGTCGTGGAAGTGTGATGGTTTTAGGTGATCGACCAAATGTTTCGGTCGATGCTTTATCTAGTGGATCAATTCTACTTGATGAGTGCTTAGGAGTTGGAGGATATCCAAAAGGACGAATTGTTGAAATCTATGGTCCGGAGAGTAGTGGTAAAACAACTTTAGCCTTAACCGCTATTGCTGAAACACAAAAAAATGGCGGAAAATGTGCTTTTATTGATGCAGAACAATCAATTGATCCAACATATGCGAAAAATTTAGGTGTTAATATTGATGAATTAATTCTTAGTCAACCAGATAGTGGAGAACAAGCATTGCAAATTGTTGAGATGCTTGCAAAATCTGGTATTTTCTCTTTAATTGTGGTTGATAGTGTTGCGGCACTTGTACCACAAGCGGAAGTTGATGGTTTAATGGAAGATTCATCGATTGGTCTATTAGCGAGATTAATGTCAAAAGCTTTAAGAAAGATTGCCGCTGTTTTAAATAAAGGTAATTGTACAGTAATTTTTATTAACCAACTAAGAGAAAAAGTTGGTGTTATTTATGGAAATCCTGAAATTACGACCGGTGGAAGAGCTTTAAAATTCTATGCTTCGGTTCGATTAGATATTCGAAGAATTGATGCGATTAAAGAAGGCGTGAATGTTGTTGGCAATACTGTGAATGTTAAAATCGTAAAAAACAAAGTTGCACCACCATTTAAGTCTTGTAAATTAGATATTATATATGGGCAAGGTGTCTCCAAAGAAGGGGAAGTACTTGATCTTGGTCTTCAAATGGGCATTATTAAAAAAGCTGGTTCATGGTATGAGATTGATGGTGAGCGAATGGGCCAAGGGAGAGATACTGCCAAGATGTATCTTCACGAAAATAAAGATCTTTTCGAAAAAGTAAAAAAAGAGATCTTAAATGGCGAGAAAACTAACCGTAAAATCAATAACAATGAAAAAATAGATGAAAATGGTGTAATTAGCCCCAATAAGGATTAATAAATAATAGTAAATATTTAGTATTTAACCTAGATATAAATCTTCTTTCTTGCTATAATAAAAACGTATCGTAGGATACTTTATATATATTTTTAAATTAGTAAAGTCGCTTTTGTATATAAATTTAATTAATTTTCAAATTTTAAAGTAGAAAAATTTTTCTATGGTACTTTTAAGAAAAGGAGAATTTTAATATGGAATGGTATTTCGTATTAACGATTGCTCTTCTTAGTATTATTATTGGTATTGCCGTTGGAGCTGGTTTTGTTATTTTTTCACCTAAAATGAAAGAAAAAAGAGCACAACATAATGCAGATAAGATTCTAAATGATGCACAAATTAAAGCTGAACACTTATTAAAAAATGCTGAATTAGATGCTAAACAATCTGCTTTTGAAATGAAGCAAGAAGCCGATAAGGATATTAAAGAGAGAAAACAAGAAGTTGTTGGTCAAGAAACTAAATTGTTACAACGTGAACAATCAATTGATCAACGAGACGCCGCTTTAATTCAAAAAGAAAATAACCTCGAAGAAAAATCAAAGGTTATTGATAAAGAAATTGAAGAGAATAAGCGTAAAGGTGTTGCGCTTCAAGAAAAGATTGATGGTATTTTAGTTGAATTAGAAAAGGTTGCTAATATGTCTACTGATGAAGCCAAGACCGAAATCTTTAAACGTGTTGAGGAAAAGTATCAACGTGAACTTACTCAATATATGAAGACTAGAGAAGAAGAAGCTGAGTCTGAAGCTGATGAAAAGTCTAAGAACATCCTTGCAAATGCAATGTTTAGAAATGCACAAGAAGTTACTGTTGAACGAACAGTAAACGTCATTTCATTACCAAATGATGAAATGAAAGGAAGAATTATTGGACGAGAAGGACGTAATATTAAATCATTAGAGCAAATGTTAGGTGTTGATATTATTATTGATGATACTCCTGAAGCTATTACTGTAAGTTGTTTTAATCCAATTCGTCGTGAAGTGGCAAGTAGAGCTCTTGATACATTAGTTAAAGATGGCAGAATTCAACCTGGTCGAATTGAAGAAGTGGTTGCAAAATGCCAAAAAGATGTCGATGAAGTTGTCCGTAAAGCTGGCCAAGAAGCAGTCTTTAAGCTTGGGCTTGGTAAAATGGACAAAGATTTAATGAATTATGTAGGTAAGCTTAAATATCGTACAAGTTATGGACAAAATCAATTAGAACATTCAATTGAAACGGCTGAACTTTGTGGAATTATGGCTGCTGAACTTGGTCTTGATCAAACAATGGCAAAGCGATGCGGATTATTACATGATATTGGTAAAGCAGCTGATTTTGAAGTTGATGGAAGCCATGTTGAAATTGGTGCTCGACTTGCAAAGAAATATGGAGAAGGCGATGTTGTAATTAACTCAATCGAATCACATCATGGTGATGTTGCTCCAAAATATATTACAAGCATTTTAGTGGCTGCGGCTGATACTCTTAGTGCCGCTCGACCTGGTGCAAGAAGTGAAACACTTGAAACTTATATAAAACGTATTGATCAACTCGAAACAATTTGCAAAGGATTTGATGGCGTTCAACAATGCTATGCTATGCAATCTGGGCGAGAAGTTCGTGTCATGGTTATTCCAGACAAAGTTGATGATCTTCAAGCGTTTAAAATGGCGCACGACATAAAAGAAAAGATTGAAAACGAAATGACATTCCCAGGTCAAATAAAGGTCAATGTTATTAGAGAATATCGCGCGGTAGAAACAGCTAAATAATGAATATTTTATTTGTTGGTGATGTAGTTGGTAAAGTTGGAAGAAAGGCTCTTGAAAAGAGTCTCTCTTTCGTTAAAGACACTTATAATATTGATTTTACAATTGTTAATGGCGAAAATATCACAAATGGTAGAGGGATTAATCAAAATCACTACCATTTTTTATGCTCATTACCAATTGATTGCATTACTTTAGGTAATCACTATAAAGATAAAGAAGAAGTTATTTATATTTTAGATAACGATAATATCATTAGACCATTAAATCTTCTTAATGACTTTCCTGGTGCTGGTAGTCGAGTATATAAAGCGAAAAATAAAACTATTCGAGTTACTAATTTACTTGGAACTGCTTTTATGAAGGAAGAGGTTAAAGATCCTTATATTGAGATGATGAAAGTTCTTGGAAATGATAAATCAGATATTAATATTATTGATTTTCATGCTGAAGCAACGGGGGAGAAAAAAGCTTTTACCTATAGTCTAGAAGGAAAAGTTTGTGCAGTATTTGGTACACATACTCATGTTCAAACTGCTGACAATCAAATTTTAAATACCGGAACCGCTTATATTAGTGATGTTGGGATGTGTGGAAGTTATAATAGTGTACTTGGAGATGAAATTAAATCGGTTGTTGGTCGAATTATTTTGCATGATCCACATTCAAGATTTAAACTTCTAGAAGATGATGATTTGCTCTTTAACGCGGTTATTTTGAATGTTGATGATAAAACAAATAAAGCAATTAGCTTAAAAAGGATTAATTTACTTAATGGAAAAGAAAATGGATAAGGATATTTTATATTTAGAAACTCCCGATTTAAATAAAGCTCGTGAAAGAATTGCTCGTGTAGAAACTTTTCACTACGATTATGTTCCAAGTAATATTTTAAAAGAGTTTTTAAGTGCAAAAAAATTCTATATTCGTACTTATGGTTGCCAAGCTAATTATCGCGATGAAGAAAATCTTGTTGGTTTATTATCATCATTAAATATGTCGCGAGTTGACGAAATTAAAGATAGCGATTTAGTTATTTTAAATACTTGTGCAGTAAGAGAAAATGCTGAAGATAAGGTCTATGGCGAAGTTGGTGACATTAAAAAATTAAAAGAAACGAAAAAGGATTTAATTCTTGTTTTAGCTGGATGTATGATTGAGCAGCCTGAAATCATAAATCGTTTAATAAATACCTTTAAATGTATTGATATATTTATGGGTACACATAATATTAAAGATTTCTTGATGTTGCTTGAAAAAAATATTGTTACAAAGAAACGAATTGTATGTGTTTCTAGTAAAGAAGGCGAAGTAATTGAAGATTTACCATCGTGCCGAACAGATAAATTCAAAGCCTTTGTAAATATTAGTTTTGGATGTGATAAATTTTGTACTTATTGTATTGTTCCTTATACTAGAGGCAAAGAAAGAAGCCGTTATATAGGGGATATTCTTCTTGAATGCCAAGAATTAGTTGATGCTGGCTATCAAGAAATTACTCTTCTTGGTCAAAACGTTGATGCCTATGGAAAAGACCTTAATGATGGCAGCACTTTTGCTAAACTTCTTGATGAAGTAGCAAATTTAGGTATCCCCCGATTAAGATTTTTGACTTCATATCCTAGCGATTTTAAAGATGAAGTTATTGATGTTATGGCTCGTCATGATAACATCATGAAATATATTCATCTCCCAGTTCAATCTGGTAGTAACGCAGTCTTAAAAAGAATGGCAAGAAGATATACACGTGAAGAATATCTCGCTTTAGTTAAGCGAATTAGAGCCAAAATTCCTAACATTGCCTTATCAACTGATATTATTGTTGGTTTTCCAAACGAAACTTATGAAGAGTTTTTGGAAACGGTATCGCTTTGTAAAGAAGTTAATTATTTAAGTGCCTTTACTTTTATTTATAGTGCACGTAAGGGAACTCCTGCTGCAAAAATTATTGATAAATCTCCATACTTAGAAAAATCAGCTCATTTTATTGAACTTAAAAAATCTCTTGAAGAAGGCTTTTACGAATTAGCTCAAGAAATGGTTGGTAAAACATATAAAGTCCTTGTTGATTCCCAATCCAAGAAGGATAGTGATGTTTTAACTGGTTATACTGAAACAAATAAAGTAGTAAATTTTGTAGGAGATATTTCTTTAATTGGAAAAATTGTTAATGTAAAAATTTTAGAAAACCATTTATATTTTTTAACTGGAGAACTTGTTAATGGATAAGAAAATTATTAATGAATTAGAGACTTTAAAGGGGGATATTTTTAGCGATCCTTTAATTATTCATTATTTAGAACTTAAAAAAATAATTAGTAGCTCTAAAGAACTTCTTATGCTTGAAGAAAAAATGAAGTCTCTAAAAAAATGCAAGATGACCAAAGAAGAAAAAAATGAATATCAAAATACATTAAATATTTATAATACGAATCCTTTGATTGCTGAATTTAAAACGTTTTCTGACGACGTTTATAGTTATCTAATCGAAATAAAAAGTGATTTAGAGTTATAAAAGTGTTAAAATAAAAAAATGAGGAGTGTTATATTTTATGTATAGCGACAGAAAAAAACTTTCGAAGTTAATTTTGATTTTTAGTGTAATTTTGTATGGTGTTTCTTATATTGTTACTTTCGTCGATGCAATCCTTGAAGGTGGAAATGGTGCTAGTCAAATTATTGCTGCCATGTTCAATTTTTGCCCAGCATATTGGGTTTTACTCGATATTCTCTTATTTATTTGTACGCTTGTTGTAATATATGGAAAGAATGAAAAGACAGATCGTATAGTTTTAAAGGCCGAAATAATTTTATTTGTTTGTATACTTCTTGCTCTTTTTGGTAGTATTTTCGGATTTCTTTCTAGTGCGGTTTCAATGTTCAACATTAATCAAACTTCGATTGGCACGATTCTAATAATTGGTTTCATAGCTTATTTAATTTTAGAAATTTTAGGAATCGTTTTGTTAGGGACATTTGGTTTCAAAAAATTATTTAATTACATTTTTGATCGTGAAACTGCTGCCGAACCAAAAAAGCTTGATGACAAACCAGTAGAAAAATAATTTATCTACTAAATATATAAAGCATGGATTCAAGTTGAATCTATGCTTTTTTTGTTTATAAGAGCAAATATTTATATATAATTATTATTATGATTATTGCAATTATTGGTCCAACTTGTAGTGGAAAATCAATCTTAGCTGATTATGTAGCGAACACTATTAATGGTTTAGTGGTCAATTTTGATGCTTTTCAAGTTTATAAAGAAATGAATATTGGAACAGCTAAACCTACTAGTGATGAAATAAAAGCAAAGAATTATTCTCTTTATAATATTGTTAATGTCGACGATAATTTTGATGTCTCAAAATATCAAAAAGTCTGTCGTGAATTCTTAGCCTTACATCAAAAAGACAACATTGTTTTAGTTGGTGGCACAGGTCTATATTTAAAGGCTTCTTTGTTCGATTATCATTTCGAAGAAGAAGATCCAATGCCTAAGAATTATCTAGAAAATATTGAAAATAACGAGTTATATAGTAGGTTATTTAATATAGATGAAGAAGATGCTAGAAAAATTGGTCCTAATAATCGCAAGAGATTATTAAGAGCTTTATTCATTTATGAAACGCACAATAAAACGAAATCAGAAATAAATAATAATGGAAAAAATACCTTACTTTATCCTGGAGTTATTTTTCTTGGACTTGATATCCCTCGAGAAACTCTTTATGAAAACATCAATAAACGAGTCGAGAACATGTTTGCTAATGGTCTTGAAGAAGAAGTTAATTATTTATTTAAAAAATATGGCAAAGATAATCGTAGTTTACAAGCCATTGGTTATAAAGAGTTTAATAATGATTTAAGTAACCTAGACCGAAAAGAATTAATTAAAAAGAACACTCGCAACTATGCTAAAAGACAGATGACATTCTTTAAGCATCAGTTTAATGGGGTTAAATGGTTTTCTTCTATAGAGGAGGCTAAGAACTATGTCAAAGATAATCTCAAATGATTTTGATTGCCGTACTAAACTACTTTTAGGCGAATATTTTGATAAAATGAAAGACTTTAATATTGCTGTTTGTGGAATTGGTGGTGTTGGATCAATTATTCCTCTTTCTTTAGTTCGTTCAGGAATTAAAAATATTACTATCGTGGATTTTGATTCAGTCGATATTACAAATCTTAATCGACAATTAGCTTATGATTTAAATGATGTTGGCAAATTTAAAGTTGATGCTATGGAAACAAAACTTTTAGCTTTAAGAAAAGATTTAACTATTAAAAAGATTCAAACAAAAATAGATGCAAATTTTGATTTTTTCATATTTAATAAATGTAACTTTATCTTCGATTGTATCGATGACATTAGTGCTAAAGTAATTTTAATTAAATATTGTATAGATAATAATCTCAATTTTATTTCAAGTTTAGGAATGGGAAATCGCCTAGATTCAACTAAAGTTACAATAACTACGTTAAATAAAACATTTGAAGATCCTTTAGCTAAAAAATTAAGATACCTTTTAAAACAAGAGAATATTGATTTAAAGAAAGTTTATGTTGCTTTTTCAAATGAAAAACCTCTTAATCGTGGTAGAATAGTTTCATCAATGATTTTTGTTCCTAATAGTAGTGGTTTAGCAATGGCTTCTTTCGCCTTAACTAGTTTATTAGGAATAAAAAAATAATGGGAGAACAAAATAATGGCATTACAAAAAATAGGAAAAATCGCTAAAAAAGTTGGCATTAAAGAAGAAGATTTAGAGCTATATGGAGACTATAAAGCCAAGATTAAACCAGAAGTTTATGAGCAAGTTAAAAATAACAAAGATGGCAAACTAGTTTTAGTTACGGCAATTACTCCCACCAAAGCAGGTGAAGGAAAAACAACAACAAGCATTGCTTTACTTGATGGCTTAGCAAAATTAAAACAAAAGGCTTTACTATGTCTTCGTGAACCATCTATGGGTCCAGTCTTTGGACTTAAAGGTGGAGCGACTGGTGGAGGAAAAGTTACTGTTGAACCAAGTGAAGACATAAATTTACATTTTACGGGAGATATGCATTGTTTAACCTCTTCAATTAATTTAATTTCAGCCATTATTGATAATCATATTTATCAAGGAAATGAATTAGGAATTGATAAAGATCGAATTCTTTGGAAACGAGCCATTGATACAAATGATCGTGAATTACGAGATATTGAAATTGGTTTTGGCGACAAAAACGGCATTCAAAGAAAAGATCATTTTGAAATTACTGTAGCTAGTGAATTAATGGCTATCTTATGTATTTGTAAAGATGAGAAAGATTTCATTCGTAGACTTAACAATATTTTGATTGCTTATAATTTAAAAGGAGAGCCTGTTTACTTAGCTGATCTTCATATTACAAATGCGATTATGAAGATTATGAAATATGCCCTCTTACCAAATATTGTTCAAACAGCAGAAAATAATCCATGTTTTATTCATGGTGGCCCTTTTGCCAATATTGCTCATGGATGTTCTAGTTTAATTTCTACAAAATTAGCCCTAAAATTAGCTCCAATTGTAATTACTGAAGCGGGTTTCGCTGCTGATTTAGGTGCTGAAAAATTTTATGATATAAAATGTCGTATTGGTGAAATAAAACCATCAATGTGTGTGCTTGTAGCAACTATTAGAGCACTGAAGATGCATGGTGGAGAAGCATTTGAAAATCTAGATAAAGAGAATCTAGATGCTTTAAGTATTGGTGTAGAAAATCTTAAACAACATTATGAAAATTTAAAGAAATTTGGTGTGCCAATTATCGTTGCAATTAATCATTTTAATAAAGATACTGATAAGGAAATTTCCTTCTTGTCTTCATGGTGTGAAAAGCAAAATTATGTCTACTCTTTCTTAGATGGTTTTCTTAAAGGCGGAGATGGAGCAATTGATTTAGCTAATAAAGTGCTTGAATGCCTTTCAACAAAAGAAAACCACTATAAACCTTTATATGATTTAAATGATTCAATTGAAAATAAAATTAATAAAATTGCTAAAGAGATTTATCGTGCTGATGGTGTAGATTTTACACAAAAAGCTTTAGATGATATAGCCGAGATTAAAAAACTTGGTAAAGAGCACTATGTAATTTGTATGGCGAAGACCCAATCAAGTTTTAGTGATAATCCAAAACTTCTTAATTGTCCAAAAGGTTTTAGAGTTACAGTTAAAGAAGTAAAATTGAGCAATGGTGCAGAATTTATTGTAGCTCTTCTAGGGAACATTTTGACAATGCCTGGTTTACCAAAAGTACCTCAAGCAACATTAATGTAAAAACTAAAAATGAATTCCCATTCCTTACGATATATAAGTGAATGGGAATTTTATTTAAGATCAACAATCTTTCAAAATCTTTTAAAGTTAATGATGAAAAAACTTTATCAATTCTAAACGATATTAGTTTTGAGCTTACTGATAAAGGTCTTTTTTGTATTTATGGAAAATCTGGTTGTGGTAAATCAACTCTGTTAAATATTTTGCAAGGTTTGATGAAACCATCAAAAGGGGAGGTTATATACCAAGGAAATGACATTTCTCAATTTAAGGAAGAAGAATTAAATAATTATTTATGTAATGAAATAGGAGTAGTATTTCAATCCTATAATCTAATCAATAATTTCACACTTTTTGATAATATAAAACTTGCGACGAAAATAAAAGGAATTGATGTTGATAATGAAATAAACAATCTTCTATTAAGATTTAATCTCACCCATTTAAAAAATAAGAAAGTTTCAAAATTAAGTGGAGGAGAAAAACAACGTGTAGCAATTATAAGAGCAATAATTACTCACCCAAAAGTAATTTTTGCTGATGAACCAACTGGGAATCTTGATAATGCTAATGCCATTATTATCATGGATATTTTTAAGGAATTATCTAAAGAATGTTTAATTGTTCTTGTTTCGCACAATAAAGAATTAGTGAATAAATATAAAGATGGATTTTTAGATCTTACAAATGGAACGAAATTCAATTATTCTCCAATTGAAGTAAAAAGTGATGACATAATCAATAAAGATAAGAAAAAACGAAAGAAAAATAATTTCTTATCTTTTATGCTTTTTAGATCTTTAAAAGAGAATTTCATTAAAAACTTCTTTTCTTTTTTGGCGCTTTCTTTTTCTTTCTTGGTAATTTTATTTTCAATAGCTTTTAATGAAGGAATTCTTAAGAATGCTCAATCGTTAGTTTATAATTTTCAAAACTATAATAGTTTCAAAATTTCAAAAATCACTAATCAAATGATTGGTGATTCAATCCTCTCTCTAGAAGAGGTAGAAAGACCGAGCAAAGAAGACATTAATGTTATTAAAAAGGATTTTAAAAATAGTGAAATTGCTTATTCATTAGATTATTTTTTTGGTACAACAAAAAATGTCAAAATTAATAATCAAATAATAGAAAATGTCACGCTCATTCCAGTTAACAATATTCCTAAAGGGAACGTTGTTTACGTAAACAACAGTTTTAAAGATGCATATAGTAAGTTGGTTGTGGGATCCTGCTTAAATCGATTCGCTAGAGTTGATTTAGGATTATCATATTTCTATAACGATTTTACGAGTATTGAAGATAATATTATTGAAGAAAAATTTATCGCCTCATTAAATTTTGATATTGAGAAAATAAAATATGAATTTTGCTACTTAAATAGCCCAAAAATGTATTTTTCATATGAATATTTCATAGAATTTTTACAGAAATATCCTTGTCCGAAGATTAGTAAATTACTTAAAACAGAATTAACATTCTTTGATTTACTAGAAAGAGCTAAAACCTCAGAAGAAATAAGTGGATATTCCTATATCTTATTTTTAGATAATCGTGAAGATTGCGAGTTATTAAATTCAAAACTAACCGAATATAAGGGATTCAAAATTATTAATGATCCTTCAATTGTTGTGACTTCATTTATTAATTTATCAAATGCACTTTTTAAAGGAATCATTCTTTTTATAATCATTTCCATTATTTGTTCAATTTCAATTGTTGGTTTTCTTACATTTTCATCATTTATTAGTAATCGAAAAAGGTCAGCAATTTTCACAATTCTAGGAGCCAAAAATGAAAGCATATATTATTTATATATCGTTGAAGAACTTTTAATGGCTTTACTTGCCTTTATTTTTTCATTCTTCATTTTTGTTCCACTTGAAAATCGCTTGAATATTGTCGTTTTTAATAATATTTATTTCGATAATTTATTTAACTATCCAATACGTAATAATTTTATGAATATTTCAATATTAATTGTGATAATCGTCTTTGTTTTTATGGTCTCATATATTCCATTAGTTTTTTCAAAGAAAAAAGAAATCTATCGGGAGCTAAAAGAAGAATGAAAATTCATATTGAGCGATTAAATAAAACCTTTGGCGAAAGAAAAATTATTGATAATCTTTCTTATACTTTTGAAGATAATAGATTCTATGGTATTTGTGGGGAATCAGGATGTGGAAAGACAACTTTATTAAATGTTTTAATTCTTATTTTAGAAGCGGATAAAGGAAGTTTAGTTTTTTATGATGGAGTAAATTATTTAGAAAAAAATGATGCTGAAAAACGAAATTTTCGTTTAGAAAATATCGGCTACGTTTTCCAATCCTTTAATTTATTTAATGATGATACTGTTTACAATAATGTTTCATTAGTGCTTGATTCAATTTCAAACTTCTCAAAAGATATGCGAAAAAGAAAAGTCTTTGAAACTTTGAAAATGTTAGGAGTTGATAATCTAGCATATAAATTTATTCGTGATCTGAGTGGTGGTGAAAAGCAACGTGTAGCGATAGCTCGAGCACTCGTAAATAATCCAGATGTAATTTTTGCAGATGAACCTACTGGCTCGGTAGATACAGTTAATAGCGAACTTATTTTTGATTCTTTAAATAAAATAAGTGCAAACTGTATGGTAATTTGTGTTACTCACGATGTAGATTTAGCAATGAAATATTGTGATGATGTTTTAATTCTAAAAGATAGTGTTTTAAATAAAGCCAAAACGAATGTGAATTTAAAAACTCGCAAAAATAAAATAATGATAGATCGAAAGAAAAAAGAAAAGGGCGAGATTCATGAAAATTTTATTTTTAGACATTTTATTAATTCTATAAAAACTAAGAAAATCCGTTTTGCTATTTCAAGTATTCTCCTTTCAATTTCATTATTCTCTTTAGGTTTGTCTTTATTTTTAAATGAGGCGATTACCACTTCTTTAAAAGATAGTTTTTCTAGTATTATGAGCGAAAACTCGATTGTGTTAAAAAAGAAAAATGAATCCAGCGAAATAATAGATTATCAATCTGCGCCATTAAATGAAATTAATAATATTTATGGGGAATATAAGTCGGATATTGAAAGAATTGGTTCAACATATTTAGTTGATTTTGAAAATTTCTTTATCGATCAAAACTACGTGTTAAATATTTCTAAAGCAAACAGTAATGTTTTAGAAGGTTTTAATGCTAGAAGTTTTAATGAATTTACATATTTTAAAAATTTTACTGAATTGAAAGAAATCTATCCTTCAAATGTAAATAATTTAGCAGATGATGAAGTTATTATTTCCATGAATTATTCTGTTATGAAAAAGCAATGCCAATATTTGGAAATTGTTCGGACTTTTGAAGCGCTAGGCGAGTATATATTAGAAAATAATTTTAATATTAATCTCTCTTTAGCCAACAAAGATTGGGGATATAGAGATAATATTAGCTTCCGTGTTAAAGGAGTAATACCTTCAACTGAATCTAGAATTTATCATAATAACAAATTTTTTAATGAAGAAGTTTTCGAGAAGAAATTGATGTTTCCAAGTTCTCTTAATCCTAAAAAGACCGAGGAATATCCATGGATAATGAAAAAAGTTTATTATATGAAAACTAAAGACTTTCAAACTTCTTTATTAAATAAGATATTCCTTAATACGAACTATAATAATTATATTTTCGATTCCGATAGTTATTTATATTCGCCAAAAACTTGTAGAATAGATACCTTAAATTACACGAATAAAGTATTTGTTTATAAAGTTTATAAAAATTCATTAGATTATTCTTTACCTTTAAAATTACAAAAATATAGTAAGAAACTAGATAAGTATTATTATTCAACAAATTCTGGTTACATTAACATGGGTTCTCAACTTTTTAGTGGATTTGTTAGACCTACATATTTTTCAATTGATCTAAAAAATAATAATGATGTGATTGATGCCGCCACTTCTTTAAGAGCAAATGAACTTGCCAAATTAAAATTGCCGAATAATACTTTTGAAGGTTCAGCTACAAAATTTTCTGAGGATATAGTGAGATTTTCAACTAAAATTCCTAAATTAAATAGTGGTAGATTAGCTGAAAACACAACCGAAATTTTAATATCAAAAGAATTTGAAAATAAATTAGGTGGAGAATGTCTTGGAAAAGAGCTTTATGTTTCATCGTTATTTAAAAGTGATGAGTCGGAATATTCTTATCGAAATTATTTTCGAACAACCAAATTAAAAATTGTGGGAATAGTTGATTCGAGCAAATTACTAATTTTTCAAGAACCATACTTTTCACTATCTCTTTTTAGGGACATTTTTCAGATTTCCTCTTTTGATCTTTCAATAAATTCAATTGTTTTTGAGCTTGATGAAAAAATGACTGATGAAAGTATCAATAAAATAAATAGTAGTTTAGTTGATGTGAAATTTATTAATCCTTTAGATGGATTTGAAAACGGAATTAGCGAAACTTTAAATTATCTTGAATATATTTTAATTGCCATCACGATAGTAACTTTGTTTGCTTCTATTTCTTTAATCTTGATTATTAATTTTATTACACTTGTTGAAACAAAAAGAGATTATGCAATATTAATTGCTCTTGGTTATTCGAATAATGAATTATTTAAGATGCAATTTATTAATACATTTATTTCTTCTTTGATTAGTTTTGTTTATAGTGCGGTTTTAATTTTTTTAACTTCCAAGTTAATGGGAAATATATTTACATCGCAATTAGGAATAATGACGACTGTGTCAGTTAAATATGAAACTTACCTTATTATGTTCATATCGATAATTATTATCTCTTTTATTAATGTAATTATTTCGATGAGGCCGATTAAAAAGATTGATATTGTAAAAGAATTACATTAAAAGCATATTAAAACTTTAGAAAATGAAAAAAAATGTGTATTTATTAATTTATTTATCTTATAATAAAAAAGTCGTAAGACGGAAAGTGAATATCGCACAATATGGCAAAAAATGTTGGTAAAGTCAAAAAGTTCAACAAGGAAAAAGGCTATGGATTTATCACTGGTGAAGATCAAAAGGATTATTTCTTTTATTACACTTCATTAAATATGTCTGGCTTTAAGACTGTTGATGTTGATGCTAAAGTCGAATTCGAAGCCCAAGAAACCGAAAGAGGTTTAAGAGCAGTTGATATCGACGTCATCAAAGATGACACTAAAGTTGAACCTGCTAAATAATTATACATCGTCAAGATTATTCTTATTAGATTAGTTCAAAGAGCCACTAATATGTGGCTTTTTTCTAACTTTATTAGTGCGTTTATTAATGTTATTTTTTATTATTTATAATATAATGATAACGGATTTTGGGAGATTAATTTATGGGTTTAAAAGCTGGTATTGTTGGACTTCCTAACGTTGGCAAATCAACACTATTTAATGCTATTACTAATAGTCATGTTGAAGCTGCAAACTATCCATTTGCAACGATTAATCCAAATGTTGGAAGTGTTTTAGTTCCTGATGAAAGAGTTGAACATTTATCGAAATTATTTAATCCCAAACGAACGATATTTACATCTTTTGAATTCTATGATATTGCTGGATTAGTTAAAGGCGCTTCTAAAGGTGAAGGACTTGGTAACCAATTTCTTGCTCATATTAGAGATGTTGATGCAATTGTAGAAGTTGTTCGTTGTTTTACAAATAAAGATATAATTCATGTTGAAAATAGTGTTGATCCTATTCGTGATATCGAAATTATTAATGTTGAATTATGTATGGCAGATTTAGATACCGTTAATAATCGCATTGGTAAAGTTCAATCAAAAGCACAAATAAACAAAGATAAAGATTCGATTACCGAACTTAATTGTCTAACAAAAATAAAAAAATCATTAGATGATGGAAAGCCTGCAAGAATTTTGTCATATAGTGATGAAGAAAAGAAAATTCTTCGCAATTTCAATTTATTAACAATGAAACCTGTTTTATATGTGGCGAATGTTGGTGATGAAGATTTAGCCAATATTGATTCATGCGAAAATTATTTAAAAGTTAAAGAATATTCTTCTAAAGAACACGCCGAAATTGTTCCGGTTTGTTGTGAAATGGAAGCCGAACTCTCTGGTTATACTAAAGAAGAAAAAGTGGAATTCTTAGAGAGTATTGGTGCCAAAGAAAGTGGTTTATCAACTTTAATTAAAAAAAGTTATTCATTACTTAATCTATCAACTTTCTTTACGGTTGGTGCAGATGAAGTAAGAGCGTGGACTTTTAAAAATGGTATGACTGCTCCTGAATGTGCCGGAATAATTCATACTGATTTTCAAAAAGGTTTTATTCGCGCAGAAGTATACACATATGACGATATTATGAAATATGGTACCGAACAAGCACTTAAAGATGCTGGAAAGATAAGAGTCGAAGGCAAGGATTATATTGCTCAGGATAGTGATATTTTCTTCTTTAGATTTAATGTTTAATATGATGCGAATTGGTTATGGTAGAGATATCCATGAAATGGTTGTTGGAAAGCCTCTAGTTTTAGGCACCGTAACAATTCCATATTTAATGGGTCTTTCAAGCTATAGTGATGGGGATGTAGTAGTTCATTCGCTTGTTGATGCTATTTTAGGAGCTCTCGCTAAAGGTGATATTGGTGCGATGTTTCCAAATAGTGATATTAAAAATAAAGGGAGACATAGTGTCGAATTTCTTAAAGAAATTAAACCATTAATTAAAGAATGTGGTTACGAAATAAGTAATATTGATGTCATGATTACTTGTGAAAAACCAAAACTAGCTGGTTATATACTTAGTATGCGTGGTTCAATTGCGATTATTCTTGGAATTGATATTGATAAAGTTAGTATTAAAGCAGGAACTAATGAAGGCTTTGGCTATATTGGCGAAGGTAAAGCCATTTTAGCTGAAAGCGTAGTTCTTCTAGAAGGAGAAAAAAATGTTTAAACGAGTACGTGTGAGATATGCGCCATCTCCAACTGGATATTTACATATTGGCGGAGCTAGAAGTGCTTTATTTAACTATTTATTTGCAAAAAAATATAATGGTGATTTTGTTTTTAGAATTGAAGATACTGATATTGAAAGAAATATTCCTGGTGCCGAGTATAGTCAATTACATGATTTGATTTGGTTAGGAATTATTCCAGATGAATCAATTGAAGAACCAAATCCTAAATATGGTCCATATCGTCAAACAGAAAAAGTCGATTTATATCGCAAATATGCTGAAGAATTAATTAAAAAAGGTTACGCTTATTATTCTTATGAATCTCAAGATGAAATCGAAGAAATGAAAGAAGAACAATTAGCTAATGGAGTTAAGGCTTTTAAATATGATCGTCGTGCTCTTGAATATACAAGCGAGCAAATAGAGGAATTTAAAAAGCAAGGAATCAAACCATCGATTAGATTAAAGATGGAAACAAATGTTGATTTCACTTTTCATGACCTAGTAAGAGGAGATGTGGCTTTTAATAGTAATGATTTTGGTGACTTTGTTATTATTAAATCTAATGGACTACCTACCTATAATTTTGCAGTTGTAATCGATGATCATTTAATGGAAATTTCTCATGTTTTTCGTGGAGAAGAACATTTAAGTAATACTCCAAAACAATTACAAGTTTATAAATATTTTGGCTGGGAACCTCCAGAGTTTGGTCATATGACGATAATTATTAATCCAAATGGAAAGAAATTATCAAAAAGAGACCATAATATTCTTCAATTCATGAGCGAATATCGAAGTCTTGGTTATCTTCCAAATGCTATTTTTAATTTTCTTTATTTATTAGGTTTCAATCCTGATATTAAACTTGATGGAACTGATAAAGAAAAAGAAATTTTTACAAAAGAAGAAGCAATTAAATATTTTGATCCAAGTAAACTTTCTAGTTCACCATCAATGTTCGATAATAAGCGATTATTATGGACCAATTCACAATATATTAAAATGCTTAATGATGAGGAATACTTTGAGTTTATTAAACCTTTCATTAAAAATGTTAAATTTAATATCGTTATTTCAGATGAAAAATTGAAAACTATTGCCTTAATGTTTAAGGGAGAAATTTCTTATGGCAAGGAAATAGAAATTTTGTTGAATAATATTTTGACACCTACATATGAATTTAATAATGAAGACAAAGAACTTTTAGCTTTAGAATCAAGCAAGATTGTTTTAAATTTATTTAAAAACAAGATTACCAATCTAGAAGAATTCAGCCAAGAATCAGTTAAAAATCTCTTTAAATCCATTCAAAATGAAACAGGAATAAAAGGGAAAAATCTATACATGCCAGTTCGTTTAATTTTGACCGGATCAGAACATGGTTTAGAGATGTACAACATTATCGATATTTTAGGAAAAGAAGTTGTTCTCTCTCGAATAAAATAAAGTAGTATTTTAATGGCTAGTAAAGTATAATAATTTTGCTAAAAAGGAGAATGTTATGTTAGAGAATTTTAAAAATGAATCAATGATCGATGTTGCTTATGGTGTTTTAAAAAGTAAAACAACTCCAATTTCTTTCAATGATATGTACAAAGAAGTGGCTCAAAAATTAGGATTTACTCCTGAAATGGCCAGTAAAAAAGTAACCTTTTTCTACACAGATTTATCTCTTGATGGTCGTTTTGTTGACTTAAAAGATAATACATGGGATTTAAGAGAAAGACAAACCTATGATAAAGTTCATATCGATATGAATGATGTCTATTCTGATATTGATGAAGAAACCGCTCTTAATACGGATGTAGAAGAACTTGATGATAGTGAAAAAGAAGAGATGGGTGTTCAAGATGATGATGATGCTCCAGAAGATGAATCTGATGGTGAAAGTGATGATTCTTCCACTAAAGAAGATATGTAGTAATCATAATAGATAAAGATAAAGGAGGATTTATTATGGCATTAGTTAATATGGTAGAGATGTTGAAGAAGGCTCACGAAGGTCATTATGCTGTCGGACAATTCAATATTAATAATCTTGAATGGGTTTCAGCAATTCTTGATGAGTGCCAAGAACTTAAATGTCCTGTGATTCTTGGTGTTAGCGAAGGCGCAATGAAATACATGGGTGGTTTTGATACTATTACTGGTTTAGTTACCGGTTATATTAAAGACAACAATATTACTATTCCTGTTGCTCTTCATGTTGATCACGGTTCAAGTTTTGCAGTTTGTAAAGCAGCTATTGATGCTGGTTTTACAAGCGTTATGATTGATGCTAGTAAACATCCACTCGATGAAAATATTAAAATTGTTAAAGAAGTTACTGATTATGCCCATAGTCATAAACCATATGTTTCAGTTGAAGCTGAACTTGGTCATGTTGGTGGACAAGAAGATAATGTTATAAGTCAAGGCGTTCTATATGCTGATAAAAATGAATGCAAGAAACTTGTCGATGCCACTAAAATCGATTGTTTAGCTCCTGCTTTAGGTTCAGTTCATGGACCATATCATGGAGAACCAAAACTTGGTTTCAATGAAATGGATGAAATTAATCATCTCGTTAAGATTCCACTTGTTTTACATGGTGGAAGCGGAATTGATGATGAAAAGTTAAGAAAAGCTATTGATCGTGGAACTTGTAAAATTAATGTTAACACTGAGTGTCAACAAGAATTTGCTAAGATAGTTCGTCAAGTATGTGCTACAACTAATCCAGCAGAGGTCTATGATCCTCGAAAAATTCTTGGACCAGCTAAACAAGGCATTAAGGATGTTGTTAAAGCCCATTGTGCAGTCTTTGGTTGCATAAATAAAGCTTAAAAATTATTAACCCACTTTCTTAAGTGGGTTTATTTGTTAATTGGGGGAATAAAAATGTATAAAGATGAGTTAAAAGAAGCTTTGGAAGCTGCAAAAATAGCATCTAAGAAAATTCTTGAAATCTACCACACTAATTTTGATGTAGAGATTAAAAGCGATGATTCACCTGTTACTGAAGCGGATAAAAAAGCCGATGTCTTAATTAGAAAACACCTTGGAAAAGCTTTTCCAAAATATGCCTTCTTAACTGAAGAAAGTATTGATGACGGGAAAAGATTATTAAATGATTATGTATGGATTATTGATCCCCTTGATGGAACAAGTGATTTTGTGAATAAAGATGGAGAATTTACTGTTAATATCGCTTTATGTTATAAACATGAAATAGTTGTTGGAGTAGTGGCGATTCCTTGTAGTGGAGATATTTATTATGCTAGTAAAGGCGATGGTGCTTTTGTTATTCGTAATGGGATTTCCACAAAAATTTGTGTTAATAAAAAATTAGATGATTTAACTTTTTTGGTCAGTCATTTTCATAATACCGAAAAAGTCATGGATGTAGCAAAAAGACACCAAGACAAAATCAAACACATTGAAAAAATTGGTAGCAGCATCAAAGCGTGTTTGATTGCTGAAGGAAAAGCAGAAATTTATCTTAAGTTTGATGACAACACAAAAGAATGGGATACGGCTGCTTTTCAATTAATTGTTGAAGAAGCCGGTGGTGTTATGCAAAAACACAATGGCGAAAAGATTATATATAATCGCGAAGATGTTTATAATCGCAATGGTTTTATCATTGCTAACCGAAAAGAAAATTTATTTGAGTAATAAAAAAAGGATTTAATTATCCTTTTTTTCTTTAGCTAATTCTTTTTCGTGTTCTTCTTTGGCTTTTTTAATTGCTTCTTTAATATAAGCTTTATCACTGGCAAGGCGAACAGCGTTAACGCCCGGTACCTCTTCCATTAAAATGACTTCAATCCCTTGATCTAAATCTTCAGAGATTAATGAACATCCTTCACAAGCTCCTTGAAAGTTTACATAAACAATTCCATCTTCGAAAGAATCGAAGATTACATTACCGCCATCACGCTCTAAAAAAGGGCGGACTTTATCTAGTGTTTCTTCAATCTTTTTAATAGTTTCTTCTTGAGTTAAATTTGTTTCATTTTCCATAGCAATAGTATTTTATATTATTTATTTAAAGTTGCAAGTTAGATGCAAATAAAAACTTCCAAATTAATGGAAGTTATTTATTAATGGTGCCCGGGACCGGAATCGAACCGGTATGGCATCAACTGCCACAGGATTTTAAGTCCTGCGCGTCTACCTATTCCGCCACCTGGGCATCGACAGTAGTAAATTGGTGATCCACTGGAGACTCGAACTCCAGACCCCTTGATTAAAAGTCAAGTGCTCTACCGACTGAGCTAGTGGATCATCTAGGTAATAAAATAGCACGATAGTCTAAACAAAATGGCTGGGGTGACTGGGATCGAACCAGTGAAATGACAGAGTCAAAGTCTGTTGCCTTACCACTTGGCTACACCCCAACATAAGGAAGTAGACTTTTGGTGGAGGGGGGCGGATTCGAACCGCCGAACCCGAAGGAATAGATTTACAGTCTACCGCATTTAGCCTCTTTGCTACCCCTCCAGACATATATCTTTATTGGTGGATGCTGCGGGGCTCGAACCCACGACCTCCGCCGTGTAAAGGCGATGCTCTCCCAACTGAGCTAAACATCCGTATCCTTCACGATATACGCGTGCTTAAATACTATATCAAACCTTGTTTTTTTAGTCAATAAAAAGAATACTAAACTCTTGTAATAGAAGTTATTAAGATATTAAGATGAAAGCGCTTTCAATTATTTTTTCAAAAAAATTATTTACAAAAATCAATCTTGCTTTATCCTTGTTATATGTTTAATTTTTAGACATTTAAGCATAGGAATGGAGAAATATGCGTAAAAAGATGTTGGTTTATATCGTTAAGAGATTATTAATGTGTATTGTTACAATTATCATTGTAATTACGGCAACATTCTTTTTAATGAATGCTGTTCCAGGTGGACCTTTTTTAAGTGAAAAGGCAGTTTCACAAACCGTTCTTGATAATTTGTATGCCAAATATGGTCTTGATCAACCTTTATATGTTCAATACTGGAATTATCTTAAAGGAGCATTAGTATTTGATTTTGGTCCTTCTTTAAAACAAAAGGGACAAGAAGTAATTCAAATAATAATGGATGGATTTAAAACCTCATTGCCAATTGGATTAATAGCCGGAATTATGGCGTTAGGATTTGGAACATTTCTCGGTTCTCTAGCCGCAGTTAAGCATAATAAAGTACCGGATCGTATCATTATGGTCTTCTCAACAGCCAGTGTGGCCTTTCCATCATTTATTATCGCAAGTGTATTATTGTATGTCTTCTGTACTGCATTAAATTGGTTACCAGCAAATGGAATTACAACAGATGGAGATTATCGTGGATATATATTGCCAATCATAACTTTGTCTTTATATCCGACTGCCTACATAACGCGTTTAACTAGATCATCAACGCTTGATGTATTAAATAGTGATTATATTCGAACGGCAAAAGCAAAAGGTGTTTCAAAATCAAAAATTTTGTTTAAACATGCTTTACGTAATAGTTTAACCCCAGTCATTACTTATGCTGGTCCAATGTTTGCTTCAATTATTACTGGATCTCTTGTTGTTGAACAAATCTATTCAATTCCAGGTCTTGGTAGAACATTTATTAAAGCGATAACTGGTCGTGATTATCCATTAATTATGGGTTCAACGATATTCTTAACCGTTTTAGTAATATTAATGATTCTGATTAGTGATATTTTGTATAAAGTAGCTAATCCAAGAATCGAATTAGAATAGGAAGGAGAAAATTATGTCATTTAAAATTGGTGATCATAATCCTCTCGGCTTCCAAGTTGATTATGATAAATATTTTACAAAAACTTCTAAAAAAGAAAGAGAATCGCAAGTTAAGATGCGACCTTCAACAACTTTTCTCAAAGATGGTGTGAAAGCTTTTGTAAAAAACCCTGTAGCGATAGTTTCATTTATAGTTATTTGTTTAATTGTTATCGGTATTATATTTATTCCACTCTTCTATCCATATAGTTATGAAGAGATGCTTGGATTTGCCACTAGTGATGGCAGTTATAATAATATTGCTCCATTCCAATATGGAACGACAGAATTAGAACGCATCGCAAATGGTGAGTTTATATGGCCTCATATCTTTGGGACCGATAGTGCCGGAAGAGATTATTTCATTCGAGTAGTTTATGGATCACGTGTTAGTTTATCAGTTGGTTTCTTTGCCGCTATCATTGTCTTAATTATTGGTAGTTTATATGGATCAATAAGTGGGTTAATTGGTGGTAAGGTTGATATGATCATGATGCGAATTGTTGATATTATTTATTCGCTTCCAGACATGCTTATTATTATTTTATTATCAGTTGTTCTTCGTACAACACTTGGTGATAGTTTAGATAATACGCCTCTTGCAAATATAGGTGTTGGAATGATTTCAATCTTCATCGTATTTGCTCTTCTATATTGGGTTTCAATGGCTCGATTAGTTAGAGGTCAAGTCTTATCAATCAAACAAGAAGACTACATTCTTGCAAGTAGAGCGATTGGAGCAAAAAACAGTTTCTTAATTCGCAAACATTTATTACCAAACTGCATGAGCGTTATTATTATTAGCGCTGCCTTACAAATTCCAAGCGCAATCTTCACTGAATCCTTCTTAAGTTTCATTGGTCTTGGTGTTTCATCACCAATGCCAAGTCTAGGAAGCCTTGCAAGTGATGCATTAAGTTCTCTAAATATTTATCCTTGGAGATTATTTGTTCCAGCCGTAAGTATTTGCTTAATTGTTCTTTGTTTAAATTTAATTGGGGATGGATTACGTGATGCATTTGATCCTGCCTTAAAGAGTTAGGAGGTAAAAATATGACTAAAAAATATGAACACCTCTTAGTTGTTAAAGATTTACATACTTCGTTCTTTATTCCTGCAGGCGAAGTTAAATCAGTAAATGGTGTAAGTTTTACACTTGATGAAGGAAAAATCTTAGGAATTGTTGGTGAATCTGGTAGTGGAAAGAGTGTTACAGCTTATTCGATTATGCAAATTCTCTCATTTCCGGGAAGAATCGTTTCTGGTTCTATTAAATATAAAGGTGAAGAATTAGTTAATACAAGTGATAAAAGAATGAGTGAAATTCGTGGAAATAAAATTTCAATTATCTTCCAAGATCCAATGACTTCTTTAAATCCTACTTATACAATTGGTAACCAATTAATTGAAGCGATTCGTTTACATACCTTCACTAAAGTTGCAAAAAAAGACTTTAGAGGTAATATTGAAAAAGATGATAAAGGTAAGACTTTATATAAAGACGAAAGAATTAGTAAAGCTGATGCTAAAGAGAAAGCTAAACATATGCTTGAACTCGTTGGTATTAACGAAGTTGATAAACGTCTCAAACAATATCCATTTGAATTTTCAGGTGGTATGCTTCAAAGAATTATGATTGCAATGGCTCTTGTCTGTGAACCCGATATCTTGATTGCTGATGAACCAACGACAGCCCTTGATGTTACTATTCAAGCGCAAATTCTCGATTTATTACGAGATATTCAAAAGCAATTAGGAATGGCAATCATTGTTATTACTCATGATCTAGGCGTTATTGCTCAAATATGTGATGAAGTAGATGTTATGTATGCTGGTAAGATTATTGAAAGAGGAACTGTGGATGAGATTTTCTATAATCCACAACATGAATATACCAAAGGGTTACTTAAATCAATTCCTCGAAGTGCTGATAAACGAGGTGACAAGTTAATTCCTATTGAAGGGAATCCAGTTGATGTATTTGCTCTTCCTAAAGGATGTGCATTTGCTCCTCGATGTGAAGAATGCATGAAGATTTGTTTGATGAAGTATCCAGACAATCTTGATGTTGATAGCCGTCATGAAGTATGCTGCTTTAACTTTCTAAAATCCCAATATCTAGCTCACAAAATCAGCGATGAAAAGATGCGTGAATATACTAAAGTTGATGTTAATAGCGATGAAGGAATTCCATTAGATAAGGTTCATCTAAAAGATACCGCCTTAATTCCTATTCAAGAAGCAACTGACGTTAAAGAATCTGGGGAGGTTGGAAAATAATGGCAAAAAAAGAAATAAAAAAATTATCTTCTGACTTAATTGGAAAATTAACAAAAGCTAAAAGGAAGAAATTAGAGCATTTTAAAGAATTAGATGCTGTCAATCATGATGAAAAAGATAAAGATAACATTTTAGTAGTTAAACATTTAAAACAATACTTTCCTATCTCTGATGGATTCTTTACTTCAAAAGATTTAAAAGCCGTTGATGATGTTACGTTTACGATTAAACGTGGTGAAACATTAGGACTTGTTGGTGAATCAGGTTGTGGAAAAACGACTCTTGGGAGAAGTGTTCTAGAACTATATAAACCAACAGATGGATTGATTTACTTCAATGGAAAATTAATTAATGGTAAAGAATCATTGATTGAATACCGCAAGAAAGCTCAAGTGGTTTTCCAAGATCCATATTCCTCTCTTGATCCACGAATGACAGTTGAAGATATTATTGCAGAACCTCTCGATGTCTATAAAATCTATAAAAATAAAGATGATCGACGTAAAAGAGTTCTTGAATTAATGAAGACTGTTGGACTCACTCCTGAACATTTGACGCGTTATGCTCATGAATTCAGTGGTGGTCAAAGACAAAGAATTGGTATTGCTAGAGCACTTGCTCTCAATCCAGAATTCATTGTCTGTGATGAGCCGGTTAGTGCGCTTGATGTTTCGATTCAAGCACAAGTAATCAATACTTTCGAAAAACTAAAGAAAGAACTAGAGCTCACTTATTTATTTGTTGCTCACAACCTCTTGGTTGTTAAGCATATATCTGATCGAATTGCAGTTATGTATCTTGGACACATTGTCGAATTAGCTAAATCTGAGGAGCTATTCGAAAAACCAATGCATCCATATACAGAAAGCCTATTATCTGCTATTCCAATACCAGATCCAAAAGTCACTCGCGAGAACCAACGTATAGTTCTAGCCGGTGATATTCCAAGTCCACTTAATGCTCCAAGTGGTTGCCCATTTAGGACAAGATGCACAAAGGCTACGGAGAAATGTGCAACTTCACTTCCTGAATTAAAAGCAATTACTCCAGGTCATTTCGTGGCATGTCATCTATATGATGACAAGACGTCGCTATGAAGAAAAGATAGTTAATATACTATCTTGAAAGGAAATATATTTATGAAGAAGAATTTTTCGATGTTGACTTTACTCTCAGTTTTTGGCTTAGTAGCGTGTGGTACTAGTGCAAAAGTTGATACTAGTTATACTGCAAATGATAACAAAACATATGCTGGCTACCAAGCAGATGTTAATGCCGATGGAACAATTAGCAGTGATGAAAAAGGTTTGACATGGGCTCAATCTTATGATGTTATGATTGCTAATGTTAAGAAAAGTAGTGATTCTACCACAAGATTTAAGCTTATGCATAAAGCGGAAGATTTACTTATGTCTACTGGGGCAATTTGTCCTTTATATAATTATACAGATGTTTATATGAAGAGCACAAAGATGACTGGTTATTATGGTTCACCATTAGGATATAAATATTTTCAGGATTGTCTTGTTGATGGCAGTGGTAGTTTTACTGTTTGCCTTGCAAGCGAACCTGCAACCATTGATCCAGCACTTAACTCTGCGGTAGATGGTGCTTCTCTTTGTTCACATGCTTTCTCTGGTGTTATGAAATTTGCTAGTGATGGCAAAGAAGGAACCACTCTCGTTCCAGATGTTGCGGCTGATAGTTTTGATTATACAAAAGATTACGTCACTAATAGTGATGGTACTGTAACATATACAATTCCTCTTAAGAAAAATTTAAAGTGGAGTGATGGCACAAGTTATGATGCTCGTGCGTTTGTCTTTGCTTGGAATAGAGCAGCCGGCGGAAAACTTGCATCAGATTACGGTTATATGTTTGATGTTGTTAAAGGTTACGATAAAGTTAGCGCCGATGTTACGGGCACTGAAAAATTAGCTATTGAAGCTGTTGCTGATACTGATGGCACATATAATACTTTAAAGGTGACTTTAAATAACTATGTTCCATATTTTGGTGAATTATTGGCCTTCCCAGCCTACTATCCAGTTAAAGATACTGTTGATGATACTGGTGTTTGGGCTACAAGTATTGATACTTATGTTGGCAATGGTCCAATGAAACTTACTAGATGGGATCACAATAGTGCTATGGTCTATGAACCAAACACTAATTACCATGGAACCGCTCCAAAAGCATCAAAAATTACTTTTGCTTTAAGCGATGATGATACTGCTATGTTAACCAACTTCAAAAATGGTAGTTGGGCTTTCATTGATAGCGTACCAAATGATCAAATTGATACTTTAAAGAAAGATTATCCAAATGAATTTAAAGTCGTTGGACAACTCGGTACTTACTATTGTTCTTTCAACATTAAAGATGGAACATTCAATGCTGTTGCCGATACCGAAGAAAAGCGTGAAGATGTTCGTACTGCTCTTTCATTATTAATTGATCGTAACTATATTGTTAACGAAATTGGTAAAGCCGGACAAACTCCTGCTGATGGTTTCGTCGCAACTGGTTTAACTGATCCAGCCGGTAGTGAATACGTTGATCATAACGGTTATGATGGCGATGGAAAAGGATATTATAGTGTTGCTGCCGCTGACCTTGCTAGTAATCGTGCTAAAGCTGTTGAATTAATTAAAGGTGTTGGTTATACATATAATGAATCTACTGGTAAATTTACCAATGTTCCAAAAGTTAATTACATTACTAATAATTCTAGTGGTCATATTGCTATTGCTGAATACTTGCAAACTACTTTTGCTGCTTATGGTATTTCATTAGATATCCAAAAACAAGAGTGGGCAGACTTCTTAACTACTCGTAAAGCGGGTCAATATTCTATGGCTCGTAATGGTTGGTTAGGTGATTACAACGATCCAATTTCATTCCTTGATATGTGGATTTCAACTTCAGGTAATAACGATTGCCAATTTGGTAAATAGTTATTAATAGATACAAATCAATTGTATCAAAAAAGTCATCCCTACATTATCTCCGGGGGATGACGTTTTTTAATGAATTAAAATATTGTTATATATAATGCCCTCTATTTAACAGTTGAATGATTGTTCAACTGTATAAAAAAAGGAAGTTATTCTGAGTATAACTTCCCTACACTATCCTGAAAGGAAATATATAAATCAAGAAGTGCAAAATTATAATATCAAATTTGATTTAATATTTAAAGTCTAGTAACCTTTTTTGCCTAAAAGGTGGAACATATTCTTCTTATAAATTTCAACACCAGGTTGATTAAATGGATTAACACCTAACATATAGGCACTCATTGCACATGAAATCATATAGAAATACATAAAATGACCAAGAGCTTTTACATCCATTTTATCAAGAGTAATGGTAATATTTGGAACATCGCCTTGCTCACTATGTGCTTTAAGTGTTCCTTCATAAGCTTTTTTATTAATGAAACTTAAATTCTTACCAGATAGATAATTCAATCCATCTAGATCATCTTTATCGCTTTCAATAATGATGTCATGAGGAGCATTTTCCACATACATTACAGTTTCAAATAAAACTTTACTACCATCTTGTATGAATTGACCCATCGAGTGTAAATCAGTAGTAAAAATTGCACTAGCAGCTAATAATGCTTTGCTAGTTTTTCCTTCTGATTCATCAAATAATTGTTTCCACCATTCGATGAGCATTTTATTTTGTAATTCATAGCTAACTAACATTTCAGTAGAATAGCCATGAGTATATAAATAGTTTCGTTGGCAAGCATATTTATAAGCTTCATTAGTAAAAACATCTGGATTATTATATTCTTTTGAAGCTTCAGCAAAGCCTTTTAAAAATTGTTTAATGTCAATGCCAGCACAAGCGATTGGAAATAATCCAACTGGAGTCATTACACTAAATCTTCCACCAATATCATCTGGAAGAACATATGTTTCGTATCCTTCAGCGACTGATAAAGTTTTTAAAGCACCTTTTTCTTTATCGGTTACAGCAACAATACGTTTTCGAGCTTCGATAACGCCATATTTTTTCTCAAGTAAATTTTTAAGTAATCTAAATCCAATTGCTGTTTCAGTAGTGGTACCTGATTTTGAAATAACGCATACAGCGAAATTTCTCTTTTCAAGATATGTCATGGTTTGGGTAATATAATTAGGATCAAGTGTATTTCCTAAATAAATTATTTCCATTTTATCTAATGAATGGAGACCGTTGATTGCTTCAATTGCTGCACGAGCTCCAAGATAACTTCCACCAATACCACAAACTACTAAAGTATCGTAATTTTTACGATATTCATTAGCTTTAATTATTATTCGATCTATTTCTTTTTTATCATAATTTAAAGGATAATCTATCCAGCCAAGAAAATCACTTCCAAGACCAGTTTTTTCATGAATCATTTTGTGAATTTCATTTACACGATCTTTATAATCATCTAAATTTGCTACAAGTCCCTTCTTTATATAATCAAACCCCACCGAAATCATTTAAGTTCGCTCCTTTTCCCTTTGTAACTCTACTTCAACCATTTTAGGCAACGCTTTATCTAATTTGGTGAAATCGATATCCTTTATATATCCAACCACCTTTTTACTTTTATCCTTATTAAAATAAGGATTAAGTTCATCTGGTAAAGCTTTAATTGAAACCCCTAAATATTTGGAGTCTAAATCAATTGTTTTCACAACGACCTTTATTGTATCGCCAATCTCGAAGTAATTAAAGATATTTGCAATATATTTTGTGCTAATTTCGCTAATATGAAGTAAACCTACATAACCATATTCAAAAGATAAAAAAACACCATATTTTTTTATGGAGGTTACGATTCCTTCAATTATTTCACCATTTTTAAATTCTTGCATTTTATCCCTCAATCAATTTCCTTAAAAGAGTTAAATCATCAAAAGTAGTTATCTTAAAATTATAGCTATCTCCTAGAACCATTTTTACTGGCTTTTTAAGACGCATAACTAAAGACGAATCATCTGTTATATCTTTATTATCTTCATTTAAAGCTTCATGATGAGCTTTATAAATCAAATCAAATTTAAAAGCTTGTGGAGTTTGAATTACGAATGTAGTTTTCCTAGATAGATAGCTATCAACAAATTTATTATCGACACTATCTATTATAGTATCAGCTATAGGAAAATAAGTGGTTATTGCATCGTTATTAGTTAGTTCATCAATGACGCGATTTAAGACTTCACTTGTTAAAAGTGGACGAGCAGAATCATGAATTATTACATTAATATTTGCAGTTTCTTTTTCATGTTCTTTAATATAATTTAATGCTAAAAAAGAAGAATCTTGTCGAGTAATTCCTCCTTTAATAACAACAATCTCTTTATTTGTTTTGTAAGTTAAAGTTTTTAGTTTAACAAAATCAACGTAGTCAGCGTTAGAAACTAATAGAATTTTATCAATCTTTTTATTATTTAGAAATCTTTCAAATGAATATAAAAAAACTTCTTTATCACCAATAATAATATATTGTTTTGGTAAAGAAGTTGATGTGCGTAAACTATCTCCACCTAATAAAATTATTCCATAATTCATACATTGGTTTTTGCTTTCTTTTCTGAGTTTTCAAGAAGCTTTGATTGTATTGAAATACTATCAATTATTAATTTAATAATTTTTTCTAGTTCTCTATTTTCACTATAATCGGCACGACAAATGAAATTAACTCTTCCATCCCTTAGAAGACTTGAAACCTTTTCTTCGTTGCCTTCTTTATAAACAGCAATAGAAGTGCCGCCATTATTTTTAACAAGAATCATAATTGGAACATCAGTCATTCCATCACCAAAATAAATCATATTACGATATGGAATTCTTCGATTTGGAGTTTTTTCATTTACCTTTTCATCTTCATGATTCATATAAACGCCTTTGCTTATTTTGAAAAAGTATTGAGTTTTCTGCGTGTAATTGACCATATTGATTGGCCAAATTGGTTCATGAGTAATATCATCAAAAGCATATTCACAACCAAAAATTTGCGCAAATTCTTTAGCGATAGAGGTACCTTCAACAATTTCTTTATTTCCACTAGTGATTAAGTAATGTTCACATCTTAATCCTTTACTTTGAGCATAAGCATTAATTCGCTTAAACCATGAAACAACTCCGCGATAAAATTCTACATTTTTGCCTTGTTCTTTAAGAAATTTTCTAGTCATTTTAAGATGATGTTTTTTTGCTTCTTCAATCATCACATACATATAACCTAAGATTTTATCTGTATCATATTTATGGCAAAAAGCATCAGTCTCTTTCCAAAACTCTGCAGGAGTCATTCCAAGACTTGGGATGAAACCGAAATTCTGCATATCTTGAGTGGCAAGTGTACGATCAAAATCGTACATTAAGGCGATAATTGGTTTTTTCATAGTACATCTATAATATCAAATTGGTTTTATATAGTCAAAAGACTATATATTTTTAAATAACTTGTTATAATTATTCTCATGAGCCAAGAATTAATTAGAACAATCATTTTAGCTGCTATAATTACAACTATTTTTCTAGTATATGCAGGATATGTAATTACTAGTTTTTTCTTCATGAATCGTTTTGGTAAAAAGATTAAAGTTTCTTCAGAATCGATTAGCGTGATTATGTTTCAAAAATATGAAAATCTAGATACTATAGCCACTATATTAATAAAATCTGGACAAGATAATCCTAAATTAATTCTCTTTGAACAAAATGATTTATATAAGAAATATACTAATGTTCAAATTAAAGATCTTGAAACGGTCTTTAATAAAAGTGAAGAAATATATTCTTTCATTAAATCAATTTGTGCTAACCTTAAAGAGGCTGATAAGATTAGTGGATTAGCTACTTATTTAATAGCAATTGATAGTTTAAATAGTAAATACTATGAAACTATTCAACTCTATAATACATATGTTGTCGGTTACAATTATTGGCGTAATTTATTTTTTACTAAATGGATTAAAGTCCTTTTTAGAAAAGATACAATTGACACAATTAAGTAATAAATTTAACGGAGGAAATTATGAGATTTGATGAGTTAAAGGCCACAAAGCCAAATGTAGAAAAAATTCAGGCTTCAATGAATGAATTAACAAAAGAGTTAACCGAAGCCAAAACTGCTAAAGAAGCGATTGCGATAATCAACAAATCTTTTAAATTATCAGATAAGATTGAAACGAATTTTACTGTTATTAGTATTCGACATTCAATTGATATGAATAATAAAAAGATTTCGAAATTAAGCGATATTTGTGATGAAGTAGGACCACAATTATCGGAATGTTCGATTAATTTTGATAAAGCAATTTATAACAGTAAATTTAAAGATGAATTAGTTAAAAAGTATGGTCAAACAATGTTTGATCGAATTGAAAATCAATTCAAGATTTTTAAACCTGAAATTGTTGCTGATAAGATTAAAGAAAACCAATTAATTAATAAATATCAACAAGTTATTGCTGGAGCAAAAATTGAATTTAGAGGTAATACTTACAATTTATCAAGTATTGGTAAATTTATGTCTGATAAAGACCGTGATACTCGTATAGAAGCCGCTCATGCTTATTATGGATATCTTAAAAAAAATGACACTATCCTTGGTCAAATTTATAGTGATCTTGTTGAAGTTAGAACAAAAATTGCCAAGACTTTAGGTTTCAAAAACGCTGTTGAATATGAATATCGTGTGATGGGTCGTTTAGATTATGGTGCTAAAGATGTTGCCACCTATCGTGAACAAATCTATCAAGAAGTGGTTCCTGTTGTCTCAAAAATTAGACATCAACAAGCGAAACGTATTGGTATAAAAAATCCAATATTTGTTGATTATAATCTTGAATTTACAAATGGTAATGCTAAACCATGTGGAGATAGTGCATATTTAGTTAAATGTGCTAGTAAAATGTACCATGAAATGTCTCCTTTAACTGGTGATTTTTTCGATAAAATGTCTAACGATAATCTTTTAGACCTTGATGCTAAACCTGGAAAAATGACTGGTGGTTATATGACTTATATTCCAAAACTAAAAATGCCTTTCATTTTCTCAAATAGCAATGGAACAAGTTCGGATGTTGATACCTTAACTCATGAATTTGGTCATAGTTTTCAAGGATATCTTGGCAGTAAAATTAAAGTTCCATCTTATCGAATGCCAACTATGGAAGCTTGTGAAATTGATAGTATGTCAATGGAATTCTTTGCTTGGCCTTGGATGAATTTATTCTTTGATAAACAAGCTGATAAATATCGATTCTCACACCTTTGTAGTGCAATAAATTTCTTACCATATGGTTGTGAAGTTGATGAATTCCAACATTGGGTTTATGAAAATCCAAGTGTTACTCACGAAGAACGTTGCAAAAAGTGGGCTGAAATTGATCATAAGTATCGTCCAGATTTTGATTATACTGGTTTTGAATACGCTCAAGGTCACTTATGGATGAGACAAGCTCATATTTATCAATCGCCATTCTATTATATTGATTATTGTCTAGCCCAAGTTTTAGCGCTTGAATTCAAGTGTGAAATGGATAAGAATCGCGATAAAGCATGGAACAAGTATGTTAAATTATTAAAGATGGGTGGCAAATATCCATTCTTAACTTTAATTGAAAAAGCTCACCTTAGAAATCCATTTATTGAAGGTAATGTCGCTAAAGTTATTAGACCACAAATAAAAGTTCTTAAAGGTTTTGATGATTCTAAAATGTAATTGTCTATCAAAATAAAGAAGTTTAAAAAAGTCTCTTGTCAATAATTTTTGCCGTTGTATGATTATTGCATAGGTAAGGAGAACAAGAATTATGTTATTAAATTTAAAACACAACGTTAATTTAAGTGCTGCTTACTATTATTACTATTATTGTTAGTGTAGTTTTTCATTTGCAATGATAGTTTTTGTAGGTGAAGAACGAGTTATTCGTTTAACACCTAAGAATTATAGTATATAAAATCTCAGGTGTTATGCCTGAGATTTTTTCGATTCATCAATTAAGGAGAAAGAATATGAAAATCAGAAAATCATTAAATTTATGTTTAGTTGTTACAAGTTTTGCTCTTGCACTCACGTCTTGTGGTACAAGCTCAAACACAAGTTTAAAAAAGATTGGTATCTTAAATTTTGTTGAAGATACTCCTTTAATGCTTGCTCAAAATGGATTTATTAGTGGTCTTAAAGAAAAAGGATTTGAAGATCAAAAAAACGTTAGTATTACTATTCAAAATCCTAATGCTGATAGTGCGAAGAATTCCTCAATGGCTTCTAATTTAGTACTAGGTAACGACCTGGTTTTTGGAATAGCGACCCCTTCAGCGGTTGCTTTAAAATCAGCTGTTGATAAAAACGGATTAGATATTCCAGTATTATTTACCGCGGTTACTAATCCGGTAGGAGCTAATTTAGTTAGTTCAATGACGGGACATAGTGAAAATGTTACTGGGATGAGTGATATGACTGATGTTAGTTTAATCGTAGATGTACTCACAAAATTTTCAAATATTGATACAGTTGGAATTCTCTACAATGTTGGTGAATCAAATTCACAGTATCAAGTTGATTTAATGAAAACCAAACTGACTTCCGCTGGTTTAAAATTTGAAGATAAGGGAGTAAGTGATGATAATTTGATTACTTCAAGCATTAATTCTCTTAGTGATGCTTGTGATGCCATCTATATTCCTACTGATAACCATATTGCTGATGCAATTTCTCAAGTAAGAAAAGTCGCTTCTTCTAAAGGACTTTTAACAATTTGTGCGGATGCATCACTTGTTGAAGAAGGAGCAATGATTGGGATTGGAGTTGATTATGCCGAACTTGGAAAATCAGTTGGTCTAATGGCCGCTGAAATCTTAAATGGTAAAGGTGCAAAAGATATTGATTGCGCTTGGCAAGAAGATCCAATAACTTATGTTAATTTAGACATTGCTAAAGAAGCAGGAATTACTATTCCAGATTCAGTAATTAAGAGCGCAGACAAGGTTTTTGGAAAGTAGATTATGAATCAATTTACAAATTTTTTAACAGAACCATTGTTGCTAGGACTAATTTGGGGAATACTAGCCCTGGGTGTTTTTATTGCTTATCGTGTACTAGATATTGCTGATTTAAGTGTCGAAGGTGTTCTACCTTTAAGTGCTGTTTTAACCTTATTTTTAATTAATTCTGGAGTGAATCCTTTAGTGTCTCTTCTAATTTCGGTAGTTTGCGGGGCAATATGTGGAGCGCTTGTCGCCATGATGCATATCTACTTGAAAATACCAAGTTTATTAAGTGGCATTATTATGATGACTGGTCTTTTTTCAGTAGTTGTTGTTATCTCAAAAGGGCACATATCCCTCACGGATTCAACAAATACTATTTTTAATCCATTCGTAAATTTCTTTAGAAATTTCAATAGTGAGCGAGAATTTATTGTTTGGGCAAACTTCTTAGGATCAATGTTACTTGCTATGATTTTTATGGCTTTTGTAGCCTTTATGATGTATTGGTTTTTTGGTACTCAACTTGGACTTGCAATTCGTTCAACTGGCAAGAACAAAATGATGAGCCGTGCTCAAGGTGTCAATACGAATAAAATGGAGATTATTGGTTTAAGTATTTCAAGTGCTCTTATTGCTTTAAGTGGGTCTTTACTCGCTCAATATCAAGGATATGCTTCATCAACAACTGGCAAAGGAACGATCGTTATTGGCCTTGCTATTATCTTTTTAGGTGAAGCAATATTTGGTAGAAAGAGTTTTAAATTACAATTAATATCTATTATCGTTGGTGGTTTCTTATACTGGTATATTATCGATGCAATTTTATTAATCCCAGGATTTAATAGTAATCTCTTATATTTATTACAAGCTATTTTAATAGTTTTAATTTTAGTAATCCCAATGTTTACTAAAAAGATACGCGAAAGAAATAATATTAAGACTTTAAGGAGGGAACACGATGCTAAAGATAACTAAATTACATAAAACCTTTACCAGCGAAAATGGTTTAGAAAATAATCATGTATTAAAAGGAATTAATTTAACTTTAGATGATGGTGATTTTTTAACTGTAATTGGTGGCAATGGTAGTGGTAAAACTACTCTTCTTAATTGTATTTGTGGCGTTCAAAAAGTTGATAGTGGCAAAATAATGATTGATAACAAAGATATAACTAAACTTAAAGAATATCAAAGAGCGAATTATATAGGCCGAGTTTTCCAAGATCCGATGGTAGGAACAATTCCTGAAATGACTATTATTGAAAATTTATCTTTAGCTTTAAATCGCGGAAAGAAAAGTACTCTTGCATGGAGTATGACAAAAAATAAACGTGATTTTTTTAAAGAACAAGTTAAGACTTTTGATTTAGGTCTTGAAAACCGTTTAGATGATCGAATGAAGTCATTAAGTGGCGGCCAAAGACAATCTTTGACTTTATTAATGGCAACTTTTAATAATCCTAAATTATTACTTCTTGATGAACATACCGCTGCTCTTGATCCAAAAACAGCTAAAAAAGTAATGGAAAAAACTAACGAAATTGTTAGTAAAACACGTATTCCTACAATTATGATTACCCATAATATGAAAGATGCAATTCAATATGGAAATCGCTTAATTATGATGAAAGATGGTAAAATTATTTTTGAATGTAAAGGTAAGGAAAAAACAGATTTAACGGTCGATAAATTAATAAAGAAATTTAATAATCAAATTAGTGAATTACCAGATTCAATGGTCCTATAGAATTAACTACCACCCTTAGGGGTGGTTTTCCATATTCATATTTATTAATTGACAAAATACGCTATAATGAATAGGTAAGCTGTTACATAGGAGCAAAAAAATGGAAACCAAGTACAAAGACCTATTTACCCCTTGGAAAATAGGCAAAGTCGAGATTAAAAACCGTATTGTTATGACGTCAATGGGTGGTACTTCAATTTTTGGTTGGATGAAACCATGTGGATTTAGTGAAGAAGCTGCTCATTTCTTACTTGAAAGAGCTAAGAATAATGTTGGATTAATTCTTCCAGGAATTGCTCCTGTTAGAGATCCAATTGGTGGAAAATGGCTCTATCAAAATAAGGGAATGTTTAGAAAACTCAAGAAATTTATGGTGGAATACCATAAGACTGGAGCAAAATTATTTATTCAATTAACAGCTGGTTTTGGTCGTGCGATGGCCGTTAATGAAATGATGGAAAAAATTAATAATAATAAGGTTTTGAATGTTTTAGCAAAACCATTATTAAATGTTGATTTCTTATGTGCAAGCTGTTCACCAACTCCAAATAGATGGAGTGATAAGATTAAAACTAAAGAATTAACACAAAAGCAAATTCATAAGTTTGTTGAAGCTTTTGCAAAGATTTCTAAACTTTGTAAAGAAGCCGGTGTGGATGGTGTTGAAGTACACGCAGTTCATGAAGGTTATTTACTTGATCAATTTACTTTAAAATATTGTAACCAACGTACTGATGAGTATGGTGGAAGTTTTGAAAATCGTTATCGATTCCCAGTTGAAATTGTTAAAGCAATTAAGGCCGAATGTGGTAAAGATTTCCCAGTTTCATTACGTTATTCAGTAGTTAGTAAAACTAAAGGCTTTAGAGAAGGTGCACTTCCTGGAGAAGAATTCACTGAAGTTGGCCGTGATATGAAAGAATCAGAAAAAGCTGCTCGTTATTTAGAGGATGCTGGATACGATATGCTCAACTGTGATAATGGAACTTATGATGCTTGGTATTGGGCACATCCACCAATGTATATGCCTACCAATTGCAATCTTGAAGATGTTGCTCATATCAAGAAGTTTGTTGATATTCCAGTAGTTTGCGCTGGTAGAATGGATGCTCAAACCGCTAATAAAGCAATACAAAACAAAGAAATAGATGCAATGGGTGTAGCTAGACAATTTCTTTGTGACCCAGAATGGGTAACTAAATTATTAAATAATGATCAAATTGATATTCGTCCATGTATTTGTTGTCATAATGCTTGCTTTGATATGGCTCACTATAATGGTGTAGCAAATGACCAACCAATGGATGATACCATGCATATGTCTCGTTGTGCTCTAAATCCAGAGACAATGCAAATGAAGAAATACTATATTGAAAAAACCAAAGCACCAAAGAATATAGCTGTTATTGGTGGCGGAATTGGTGGCATGGAAGTTGCACGTGTTGCGGCTTTACGTGGTCATAAAGTTACTATTTATGAAAAGAGTGCAATTCTTGGAGGAATCTTTGTTCCTGCAAGTAATATGAACTTTAAAGAAACCGATCGTCGTTTAATTCAATGGTATAAGAAGCAAATTAATGATTTAAATGTTACGATTAAATTCAATACGGAAATTAAGAATCTTTCACAAATTAAAGCTGATGAAATTGTGGTTGCAACTGGTGCTTTAGCACGTAAACTTAAAGTTAAAGGTGCTGAAAATGCGATTGAAGTTTGTGATTATTTAAAAGATAAGACTCTTGTTAAAGAAGAACCTATCATTATTGGTGGTGGTTTAACTGGATGTGAGGCGGCTTATCAGATGTGTCTTGATGGTAAAAAGCCAACTATCGTTGAAATGAAGAGTGATTTAATTGCTCAAGCTGGTGTTTGTTTAGCAAATAGTAGTTATTTACGAGAATACTTTGCTTTACATAAGATTCCAGTTTATCTAGAAACTAGTGTTAAAGAAATTGGTAAAAACAAGGTTATTTGCACTACTAAAGATGGTAAAGAAATTACGATTAAAGGAGACTCAGTTGTTACTTCTGTTGGTTATATTTCTCATCCATTATTCAAAGAAGATAAACATGTTCATATCGTTGGAGATGCCTATAAAGTTGGCAACCTTCGTAATGTCATTTGGCGAGCTTGGGATGTTGCAATGAAGTTCTAGATTAAATTAATAAAATTTTAAAAGCACTACCATTTAAATTGGTAGTGCTTTTTAAATATGCACTTTACATAAACTTTACAAACATAAGTTAGTCAATTAAATCAATATTTTTTAATCTCAAAAGAAGATTTTAGAACTAGTGTCATCGTTTCATCTAGCCTATAATAAAAGAATGAAATTTCAAAAGGGTTTTGTTAAAAATAAAGACTATAAAACTTATTATGAGGTATATGGTGAGTTAAATGAAAATACCATTCCTTTAATCATTTTACATGGAGGTCCCGGAGGCACTTTTTCTTCCTATGAAGTGTTTACTAAATTGGTAGATAAGGGGTTTACTATAGTGTTTTACAACCAACATGGTAGTGGTAGTTCAAAAATTATTAATCATAATAATGATATATATTTCTTTGAAACTTACTATGCAGAATTTGAGTCTTTAATTGAGGAATTAAAGATTAATAAATATTCTATACTAGGTCATTCGTGGGGCGGAATGTTAGCTTTAAAATATATTATTGATAGAGATCCAACTAAACTTGTTTCGTTAATTCTTTATTCCTCCCTTCCATCTTCCAAATTATGGAACGAAGAAAGTTTAAGGTTAATTAATTATTATCCTCACGAGTATAAATTAGCTTTATTGAATAACTTGAATCATCTTAAATATAATAAAAAAATCTATAAGAAAGCCGTTAAGTTATATACTTTAGATCACCATCATGATAATGCTTATAAGGTTTATAAACCTCTTCATAAGCGAAAAATGAAGTTTAACAAAGAGGTTTATGAGGCTTTATGGGGTGATAGCGAATTATTTTGCACTGGAAGTTTATTAAATTACGATGTTATTAATGATTTAGATAAAGTGAAAATTCCAACATTAATTATCAATGGGGCTAATGATGAATCCACGCCATATATTAATAAGGTAATGCATGATGGAATTAAAAATTCGAAATGGTTTATTATTCAAGACGCTCGACACGTTTCTTATAATGAGCATCCAGAAGAAGTTATCAATATATTAAATGATTGGCTTAGATGCTATACTAATTAAAGGAGATAAAAATTATGGAATTAAAACCTGAAATTAAATATGATGATTTTGAAAAATTAGATATTCGTGTTGGTACAATTACAAAATGTGAAAAACAAGAAAATGCGGAAAGATTACTTATTTTCCAAGTAGATTTTGGTGAATTTACTCGTCAAATTGTTAGTAGTATTGCAATGTATTACAAACCTGAAGAACTTGTTGGAAAACAAGTTTGTGCTATTGTTAATTTCAAACCACGTTTAATTCGTGGGATCGAATCTAATGGAATGCTTTTATGTGCAGAAAACGAAGAGGATACAATGTTATCGCTTGTGACTACTATGGCTAAAATTAAAGATGGTTTATTTGTTGGTTAATTAAGAAAAATAAAACAAAAAAAGAACTCAAGAAATTGAGTTCTTTTAATTTTAATCTTGGTGGGAGAAGAGGAAATCGAATCCTCACGGGTTACCCCATACGCCCCTCAAACGTACGCGTCTACCAGTTCCGCCATTCTCCCAGCGCTTATTAATCATATTAGAGTTTTAAAGATTTTTCAAGAAAAGATAACAATTTTTATTCTTTTTATTCTTCATTTAGCCATTCTTTAATGGTCTTTAGAGGAAAATGAATAAGAAAAGCAATTTCTTCAGGCGTTTTTTTATCGTGAGATAATCTAATGGCAATTGATTTCATTGATTCACCAATTTCAATAATATGGTAATCAGGATCAAAAATTCTAACAATTTTTTGATTCCAAGGCGTTAGTAAAGGTTTATTAACGTAAATTACCTCATTAAAGTCACTTAGTTTATTAATAAAACTTTCAAAATCATCGACTTCATAGTAAAGTTCGTGATCATAACTACGATATTTAATTTCTTTCTTTTGCTTACTTAATAATTTATGAAAATTTTCTTGAAGAACGATTCCTGATTTTAAAATAATGGAGCCATCTAAATCCTTTTCGATTTCTTCACCAAAAATTTTTGTATAAAATTCTAATGATTTCTTTAAATCTCTAGTAGAAAGAAGAATATTCTTAAATTTTAAATCCATATTAATTATTATAACTTAAAAACGAGAAGTATTACTGTTTTTCTATAAATAGCAAAAACAAGTAAATTGTTTAATTAATATATTAATTAGTGCTAGAATATTAAAGTCAAAGGAAGATTATTTATGAAAAAAATATTAGTTGAAACAAGTGCTCGACACATTCATTTAACAGAAGAGGCTTTTGAAGCTTTATGTGGCAAAGGAGCTAAACTAGAAGTTAAAAAAATGCTTAGTCAACCTGGTCAATTTGCTAGTAATACTAAATTAGATATAGTTGGACCAAAACATACTATTGCTGGTGTATCTATTCTTGGACCATTAAGAGATCATAATCAAGTTGAAGTTAGTGCAACTGATGCTCGTACCTTAGGTGCTGATGCGCCAATTAGAGAATCAGGAGATATTAAAGGAAGTGCACCAATTATTATTGTTAATCCACTAAATGGAAATAAACTTGAATTAAAAGAAGGTTTAATTGTTGCCAAACGACATGTTCATATGACTCCAGAAGATGCCAAAGAATTTGGTGTTAGTAATGGTCAAATTGTTTCGGTCAAAGTTGATAGTTTAAAAGGCCGTTCAATTGTTTTTGGAGATACCGTAATTCGTGTTTCACCAAAGTATAGTTTAGCAATGCATATTGATACTGATGAATCTAATGCCGGATGTTGTTTCGGCGATGTTTATGGAGAAATTATTAAATAATGATTAAAACATATACCCATATTTGTAAAGGCACGTGTTCAAAATCAATTACTATTGAATATGATTCAGATACCAATAAAATTATTGATATTGAAGTAGTTGGTGGTTGTAATGGAAATCTTAAAGGCATTAGAGAATTAGTTAAAGGAATGGATTTAGACGAAGTTCATGATAAATTAATTGATGTTCGTTGTGGTCCACGACCAACTAGTTGTCCTAATCAATTAGCGCTCGCAATTGAAGAAATCGAAAAGAGCAAATAATCCTTTAATTTTTAAATCGTTTGTTATATATTATTAATACTTATCTAGAACTAAGTATTTGAGTGAAAAAACTTAGTAGCAACTCTAAAGCAAAATTAGTAAGTGCTCCTCAAAAGCGAAGTTACCACACTTCGAGCGATAAGTAGGCCAAGAAATTTACCTTCCACATAAAAGTGGAAGGTTTTTTATAACTAAAGGAGATTTTATGGAAGAAAAAGTACTTTTTACTAGTGAATCAGTTAGTGAAGGGCATCCTGATAAAGTTTGTGATCAAATTGCTGATGCTATTTTGGATGCGGTTTTAAAAGAAGATAGTAATAGTTTTGTGGCTTGCGAATGTTTTGCCACTAAAGATTTTCTTTTAATTGGTGGAGAAATAACCACTAAAGCTCATGTCAACTATGAAGAAGTTGCTCGTCGAGTTATTAAAGATATTGGCTATGATAAAGATGAATATGGTTTCAATTATAAAACTTTAAAAATATTGAACTTAATTAAAGAACAATCGCCTGATATTCGTCAAGGTATTGAAAAAGGAAATCTATTATTACAAGGTGCCGGTGATCAAGGAATTATGTTTGGGTATGCAAGCAATGAAAGTGAAGGCTATATGCCTTTACCAATTACTATTGCTCATAAACTTGTGCGAGTGGCCAGTGCTTTAAGAAAAGATGGAACTTTCAAATATAGTCGACCAGATATGAAAAGTAGTGTTACTATTGAATATAATAATTATAATAAACCTCGTATCGATACTATTTTGATGTCTTGTCAACATGATCCAGATTTTAAGGAAGTTGAATTCAAAGAATTTATTAAAAATAATATTATGATTCCGGTCGCTAAATCTTTTGGTTTAAATACTGATTTTAAAGTATTAATTAATCCAACTGGCCGTTTTGTGGTTGGTGGACCAATGGGAGATACTGGCCTTACTGGACGAAAAATTATTGTTGATACTTATGGTGGTAGCAGCCGTCATGGTGGAGGAAGTTTTAGTGGAAAAGATCCATCTAAAGTTGATCGTAGTGCTGCTTATATGTGTCGATATGTTGCAAAAAATTTGGTAGCTGCCGGTGTAGCTGATCGTTTAGAAATTCAAGTAGCTTATGCTATTGGAAAAGCCGAACCTTTAAGCATTAATCTATCTACTTTTAAAACCGCTCATTATAAAGATGATGATATATATGAGATTATTAATAAAGTATTCGATTTTAGACCAGGCGTTATTATTCAGACTCTTGATTTAAAAGAACACAAAACTTTTAATTATGAAGATTTAGCTCATTATGGACATTTTGGTCGCCCAGATCTTGATTTACCATGGGAAAAACTTGATAAAGTTGATGAAATTAAAAAATTATTAAAAAACTGCAAAAAATATAGAAAAGCTTCTAAATAATTTCCAAATTTTTTGGCGAAAAATAATTATTTTACTATACACAAAAACTAAAACTACTTTATAATATAAGTATAGATGTTGACTGACATAGGAGGAATAATTATGAAGTATCAAATTGTCGGTAAAAATGTGACGATTACTGAAGCGATTTCGAATGTAGTCAAGAAGAAATTAAGTCGTATGGATAAGTACTTTGATCCAAAAGATGAAATTATCTGTCGAGCCGTAGTTACAACCTATCGTGCTGGTGCTAAAATTGAAATTACTATTTATACAAAAGAAATGACTTTTAGAGCAGAAGTTAAAAACGATGATTTATATGCCGCAGTCGATTTAGCTATTGATAAACTCGAAGGCGAGATGCGTAAACTAAAAACCAAATTACAAAAACGTTATGGTCATGAAAGTTTAGGCAAATCGATTCTTTATGAAAATATTAAAGATGAAGAAGAAATTGAAGAAAATGCTCAAATTGTTCGTACAAAATCATATGATCTTGAACCAATGGAATTGGAGGAAGCAATTACTAGAATGGAAGCTTTGGGACATAATTTCTTCCTTTATTTAGATAGTGAAGATGAAAAAATTAGTGTTCTTTATAAACGTGATGATGGTGGATATGGGATTATTGAAGCTGAAAATAAAGTTGCTTTAAAGTAATTTAGATTATAAAATTGACTTACATATGGGGGACATATGTAAGTCTTTTATTTATGATTAAATATATTGCAACCGACCTAGATGGCACTTTATTTTATCCAACAGATCGCAAAAATATGATTGATAAAGCGAATTTATTTTATGTGCAATCTTTTATTGATGGTGGTGGAAAACTAATTATCATTAGTGGAAGATCAATTCGTTTTGGCGAAAATGTCATGAAAAGAATTGGCCGTAAAGGAGTTATTGTTGGCTATAATGGTGCAGTTATTAGCGTTGATGGCCAAATTGTTAAAAGTTATGCAATTCCTAAAGACGAACTGAGTCAAATAATTACTGAGTTTACTTCTGCGTACAAAATAATGGGCTTAATGTTATTTTGTAACGATGCAATTTATTTCCATGCTAAAAAACATAAACGATTATATAATTATGCGGCCAAAATTTATTGCAATCATCAAGGAAATAATTGCGAGAACATTGTTTGTGACGACAATTTATTTAAAGATGCTTTAGAAAACAAAAATGTCTATAAATTAATGTTTTTTATTGGGATTACTTTAAGAAAACAACGACAAGCAATGGAACTAAATAAAATATTACGTAATGCTTATACAAATCTCGAATCTAGTTGGTCAAATCAAGTTATTGAAGTCACCTCTAAAGGTTGTTCAAAAGGCGAAGCTCTCAAAGAATATGCTCAATATGCCAACATTAAAGATGATGAAATCGCTGTTGTCGGTGATAGTGGAAATGACATTTCAATGTTTAAAGAATACCCAGATAATAGTTTTTGTATGGAACATGCACCAAAATCAATTCAGAAGTATGCTAAATACACAATTTCTAAATTTGAAGATTTAAGTAGATATCTTACAAAAAAATAGTAGAATATTATAGTAAGTCTAAAATTAGGAAGGATTTGATGAATTATGCAAACAATTAGTAGAGTTATTGTATCTTTGGTTTATTACAATTCACTTGTAAGAGATACTTTGGAGTACACCTTACCAAGAGATAAGTATGAAGTCTCTTTTTATGATTACAAACGTAATGGAATCATTAACGAAATAAAGGTTCAATCTCCTCTTAAGGTCTTTATTGATCAAAATCAAGAAAAAGGACAAGCTCTTTTAAAAGAACTTGAGAAATTTGGAAAAGATTTTTATAGCGATGAATCAACAGCTATTAAAAAGACAAATGATGGAAATATTCGTGTTGATCATGCACAAAATGTTAAGATTTTTGAAGAGACTATTCCTCTACACGAATCATTAAACAATGTTATTCGTATTCACGAACAATTTGCTGAACAACATGGTCAAAAAGAAGATAAAATCGTTAAGCTTCTTGAAGCCGATGAAAGATTCTATCGTGCTGTTGCTTTAATGACTTTAATTACTGAAATTAAAAAGCAATTCGAAGAATTTAATAAAGTAATGCGAGATTCTAAAGGTGAAAAGACTCCACAAAGTAATTTTATTGAACAAGATTTAAATAAATTAACTAGTTTAATTGGTCTTGTGAGACAACAAGCTACTTGCCATGATGAGATTTATACAAATGCTCTTGATGAAATTTTTAAATATCTTGAAATGATGACTGGTAAAAGAGATTTACCGAAAGGTAAAAATTTCAATGATGTTTTCAACGAGATTGGTATCGAATTAAGTGTTTTTGTTGAAGATGCCGAAAAAGGTTGGAGAACCAACTACGAACCATGTTTACAAGATTTAGTTGCTGATAATAAACGTATTCAAGAAGAAGCTGCTAAAAATGGTGGCAAGATTACCGAAGATGTTAAACCTGTCGAACAAAATACTGTTAAAGACGAGATTAAGAAATAATAGGGATTAAGATGGCTGAAACCTTAGTTAAAAATAAAAAGAAAAGTATTGTTAAGAATTTTTTTAAAACATTTTCTACCAAGAATTTGATTTGGTTTTTTATTGGATCAATTTTAAATCTTGGTGGGTTTGCTTTTATTGTTACAAGCGTTGTTGGCGATTGTTTAAATGTTGCTCCAAGTAAGAATCCAATTTTATTAGCGAATGCCGCTTTAAAAAGTTTCACGCATACTCCTCTAGGTTTTAATGCGTGGGGAATTATTCTTTTACTACTTGGAGCGGTTATTGTGGCAATTGTTTTGAGTGTTGCTAGTCAAAATGAAGACCGTGAGCGTGAAAGACAAGCTCGTCGTGATCAACGTCTTAAACAAATGGCTGATATCGAAAAAGAAGATGCGGTTATTCAAACATCTACTATTATTAACTCGGCTGATACAAATTCAAGTTTTACAAAAAAATAAAGAAAAAAGGTGCATTATCATGCACCTTTTTATAAATTAAGATTTGGCGGAGAAAGAGGGATTTGAACCCTCGCGTCCTGTTACAGACCTACGAGCTTTCCAAGCCCGCCCCTTCAGCCGCTTGGGTATTTCTCCATCGATAATCTTAACGCCTTGTTATTATAACAAAGAAAAATTATAAAATCATTAAAAAATTATGAAAATTATTGAAGTAAGTAAAGAATTAGAAAACCAACGTATAGACAAGTTTGTTCGCAAATACTTAAATCTTGCCCCATTGTCTTTTATCTATAAAATTTTTAGAAAAAAAGATGTAAAAGTTAATGGTCATTGGGTTAAAGAAAATTATATCCTTAAAAAAGATGATGTAATTAATATTTATGTGACTGATGCACAAATTAATGAATTTAATAAACCTAAAGATATTACAAAGATTAATGATGTTGATCTTGATATTGTTTATGAAGATAAAAATATTCTTTTCATTAATAAACCTAAAGGAATTTTAGTTACTAGTGATGAAAATGAATCTTCAATGACACTTACTAATTTAGTGCAAGCTTATCTTTATAATGCTGGCGAATTCAAAAATAATGGCTTAGATTATAAACCTTCTCCAGTACATCGATTAGATCGAAATACTTCTGGTTTATGTCTATTTGCTAAAACTTTAATAGCTTCGCAAGAATTACTAGAATTATTCAAAAATCATGAAGAAATCGATAAATATTATTTGGCTTTAGTTAAAGGCGTTCCTGCTAATAAAAAAGGAACGATTACCGCTCCATTATTAAAAAATGAACTAACAAAAGAAGTGAAAATTGCTTCGATAAAAGAAGGCGCTAAAGAAGCAATTACTGAATACGAAGTAGTAGCTAGTTGCCAAGATTATTCTCTTTTAAAAGTTCATTTATTAACAGGGAGAACCCACCAAATTAGAGTTCATCTTAGTTATATTGATTGTCCAGTGGTGGGTGATGCAAAATATGGAGATTTTGCCTTAAATAAAGAGTTCTTTAAAAGATTTGCTTACAAAAATCAATTCTTACATAGTTATCGCTTTGTTTTTGGTTCTTTAAGTGGAGATTTAGCTTATTTAAGTAATAAAGAATTTAAAGCTGATTTTTCTAAAAATGAAAGAGAAATTTTGAGTGCGTTGAACTTAAATTATTCTTTAAATCAGTTATAATAATAAAAAGAGGATATTTTAATGGAAAAGATAACTTTAGAAAATTTTAATCGTTGGATTAATAGTCCTGTTGTTTCGGATGAAGATAAAAAAATTCTTAGTGAAATGGATGACAAGACCAAAGATGAAGCCTTTTTTAAAAATATTGAATTTGGAACTGGTGGTTTAAGAGGAATTCTTGGCCCGGGAACAAATAGAATGAATTACTTTACTGTCAAGAAAACGACAGTTGGGCTTGGAATTTATTTACATACATTCCATCAACACGCAAATCAAAAGGGTGTGGCTATTTCTCATGATAATCGACATTTTTCAAGAGAATTTGCGCTTGAAGCAAGTTTAATCTTAAATGAAATGGGTATTAAAACATATATTTTCGATTCTTTAAGACCTACCCCAGAATTATCTTATGCTGTTAGATATATGCATTGTGATGGTGGCATTATGATTACCGCTTCTCATAATCCTAAAGAATATAACGGCTATAAAATTTATGATGAGTCAGGCTGTCAATTAGTTCCTGCCAAAATTGATCCATTAATTAAAATAATTAATAATTTACCAAATGAATTAGAGATTGAAGTCGAAAAAGCCAAAATTAAAGGGGAACAAGTTTTACTTGGTAAAGATGTAGATGATACTTATGTAAAACTATGTGAAAGTGTTCAAGAGAATCCAAACTTAGATAAAAAAGGTTTTAAGATTGTTTATACACCAAATCACGGAACAAGTTATGTCGATGCAATGCGTGTTTTTAAAGATTGTGGATATGAAGTTTATCCAGTAGAAAAACAATGCACCCCAGATCCTGATTTTAGTGGAACTCTCTCACCAAATCCTGAAGATGCCCGAAGTTTTATTGAACCAATTAAGCTTGCGACCAAGATTGATGCAGATTTAATTTGCATGACTGATCCTGATGGTGATCGTGTTGGTCTTGCTTGTAAAGTAGCTAAAGGACAATATACTTGTTTAACTGGTAATGAGTCTGGAGCAATTTTGATTGATTATTTATTTAGTGAACGAAAGAAAAAAGGCACCCTTAGTAAAGATGGTGTCATGTTTAATACAGTTGTTACTAGCGAACTTGGAAAACAAGTAAGTGCTGATTATGGAATTAAAACTGAACAATTTTTAACTGGTTTTAAATATATTGGCGATCGTGTTAATTATTACGAGAGACATGGTGGTCCAACTTATGAATTCGGTTATGAAGAGTCATATGGTTGTTTACCAAAACCATTTGTCAGAGATAAAGATGGCATTCAAGCGATATTATTATATTGTGAAATGGCCTTATTCTACCATCTAAAAGGTTTAAATTTAGTCGAAGTTTACAATAACTTAGGCAAACGTTTTGGCTATCATAAAGACAAAGTTTATAACATTGCTCTTGAAGGTAGTAAAGGTGCTAAGAAGATGGAAGAAATCATGAATCATGTGATTAAAACTCCATTCACTGAAATTAATGGTGTTAAAGTTACTAAATTTGAAGATTATTTTAATCTTAAAAGACATTATGTTGTTAGTAATCAAGAAGAAGATATTACCGGTTTACCAGTAGGTGATTTAGTTAAATATTATTTCTCAGACGGAACAAATATTTGCATTAGACCTAGTGGAACCGAACCAAAAATCAAATTCTATATTGAAGTTGTGACTAAGGATCCAACAATTGCTGAAAAGAAGTGCGATGAATACTATCATATTCTTTTAAAAGAGTTGAACGTTAATTAATAAAAAAGGCACTATATACTAAACCTAGAATTACTTTATGTTTAGTCTATATGTGCCTTTTAAATTATTAAAAATTTTTTTATTTTTCTGAATTAATAATCTCTTTAATAGTGGAGACAACTCCATTATGATTATTGTCTTTTTTTGTTAATTGATTTACTAAACTAGCAATTCTTGGATTACAATTTTTCATTGCATAACCATGCTTGAATTCATTAATCATGGCTAAATCATTAACTGAATCGCCAAACGTAATAACATCATCATCTTTAATCGCATATTTTTCTTTAATTTCACGAATAGAATTGGCTTTATTAATGTTCTTAACGTGGAGGTCACCATATTCACCATTTCCCCATACTTCTATATCAAGATAAGGATATTTATTTCGGACATAAGCGATAACTTCATCACTATTTTCTTTACTAGTTTTATTAAAATGCATTACGAATAGTATTGGATCAACATTAAGGTTTTGCGATATCGAACCTTTTTTAAGTGTCATTTTATCTGTATCGAGAGGTATTTCATTAATAGTAAATAAAAAGTATCTTTCTTCATCAACAAAAATCGTATCTAAAGTTTCGGAAAGAACCGAATCAAAATTTTTCCCAATGAATTTATCATAAATATCTATAGCAGCTTCTTTTTTAATTGTATACAAACTAGATTTAAAATTCGCATCATTTGGATTAAAAATATAGGCACCGTTATAAGTTATAATTGGGCCATGTAATTTAAGTTGATTATAATAGCAAAGAGAACTTCTAGGAGGTCTTCCAGTGGAAATAAGTACTATATTCCCTTTTCTTTCTAGTTTTTTAAGATATAAAACGGAAGAAAATTTTATCTTTTTATTATCAGTTAATAAAGTTCCATCAAGGTCTATTGCAATGAGCTTTTTGTTATTCATGTGTATATAACCCAACAGCTTTTTTCGCTCTTAATAAGGTAGCATTAGCAATTAAACTTGCTCTTTTTGCTCCATCATCAAGAATTCGATTAATTTCGCCGCTTTCAATAACCTCTTTATATTTACTCTGAAATGGTTCCATAACACTAACAACTAAATCGGCGACACTTTTTTTGAAATCACCATAACGATGACAATCTTTAAATTCTTCTTCAACTTGTGGAATAGTAATTCCTTTTAAAGAAGCATATATTTGCATTAAATTTGAGATACCAGGTTTATTTGTAACATCATAATGGATATTGTTATCCATATCGGTAACCGCTGACATAATCTTTTTGCGCATTACTTTTAAATCATCTTTTAAGAAAATATCTCCATTTGGATCGGATTTAGACATTTTTTTAGAAGGATCAGAGAGAGACATAATTCGTGCACCAATTGTAGCAACTTGGGCATGTGGCATTTTAAAAACTTCACTTTTATATCTTTCATTAAAACGATGTACTAAATCACGGGTCAATTCAACATGTTGAACTTGATCTTCACCAACTGGAACGATATCAGCATCATAGAGGATAATATCAGCTGCCATCAAAACAGGATAGGCGAAAAGACCTAAACCAATGGCGGAATCATTCATTTTTTGACTTTTTTCTTTAAATTGAGTCATACGTGATAATTCGCCCATATATAAATAGTTTTGAATAATGGCGTTAAGTTCAGCATGAGCTGAAACATCACTTTGAAGGAAAATTGTTGTTTTCTTTGGATCAAGACCAGCGGCAACATAAAAAGCCACTATATCCCTTGTATTTTCATAAAGAAACTTAGGGTCAATTGGCATTGTTAAAGCATGCAAATCGGCAACAAACATATAACTTTCATATTGATCTTGAAAGTCTTTGAAGTGCATTAAAGCCCCTATATAGTTGCCTAATGTTAAATTTCCTGTTGGCTTGATGCCACTTAATACTCTTTTCATCTTATTCTCCTTAAGTTCTTCTAAAAATTATAAATCTATCTAAATATTAATCAAACTATAAGAAGAATATTATTTTACGATTTGCGAAATTAGGTTGTAGTGGAGCATCGCTTTTGCAAATCCATCTTCATCAATAGTATCGGTAATATAATCGGCAACATCTTTAACTTGTTTTTGAGCGTTACCCATGGCGATACCAACACCGGCTTTTTCAATCATTTCAATATCGTTATTATCATCACCAATACATAAAGCTTCTTTCATTGGATAGCCATAGTGCTTCATAACTGCTTCAGCTCCTTTAGCTTTATCACAATCAACCGGCATTATGTAAACAGCATATTCATCCCATCGAGCCGTTTTACAATCAGTTAAGTGAGGTAAAAATAGTGATTCATCAAAGGAATCACAATAAGCGATTGCTTGATAAATTACTTTATCATAATGATCTGGAAAAGTTCGTGGTTGAGGAAAACGGGTACCATATTTTTCATGAGCGGAGATAACTCGCTCATCAATCATGTTTATATGGCCTTCTTTTTCTTCAATTAAAGTTAAACCAAATTTTAAACGTTTAGCAAATTTAATTAAAGCATCAACAACTTCGCTACTAATTGGGTGTAAGAAAATTGAATCTTTTCCAACAATTGCTTGAGCACCATTCATTGTTACAATGCCATCTGGATTACAATAATCATAAATTCCAGATTTACGAATTAAATAACTATTACGGCCAGAACAAAGGAAAAATTTAATTCCGTTGGCTTGCATTTCTTTTATGGCATTAACCGCGCTTAAGGGAACACTTTTCGTATTATGTGAATATAATGTTTGATCAATATCTGCGAAGACGACTTTTATTTTCTTTTCGGTCATTTCTTTATTCTCCTACAAAATTAATTTTGGGTATTTTATATTTTTAAGAGCTTCAAAACAAGTAGATTATATTAAGAATAACAAATAATAATTACAAAATGAACAACTATTCAAGATAATTTGTTTTATTAATATTTAAAAGTAATTGCCATTATGATATATTATTTACCTATGGAAATAAAATTTTATAACACTCTATCGAATAAGGTAGAAGAATTTAAACCAATCAAAGAGGGCGAAGTTTCTATCTATTGTTGTGGACCAACGGTCTATAATGATCCTCATATTGGAAATATGCGACCACCAGTTATTTTTGATACTTTATGTCGTTTTTTTAATTATATTGGATACAAAGTCAGGTATGTTTCAAATTATACGGATGTTGACGACAAAATTATTACTAAAGCTTTAAACGAAGGGGTTAGCGAAGAAGATATTGCTAATCGATATATTGCTTCTTATCGTCAAAGTCTTAATGAATTAAATTGTTTAAAGGCTTATAAAAATCCCCGTGTTACCGAATATATGAATGATATTATCAAATATATCGATAATCTAGTTAATGTTGGAGCGGCCTATGTTGTGGATGGAGAAGTTTTCTTTGATGTTAATAGTGTGCCAAATTATGGTTGTTTATCTAATATAAAACTTGATGAATTAGATGCCGGAAATCGTGTTGCTACTAATGATAAGAAACATAGTCCTTATGATTTTTTACTTTGGAAAAGAACTGCCGATAAAGGAATTAAATGGCCTACAAAATGGGGCGATGGTCGTCCTGGATGGCATACAGAATGTTGTGTGATGATTGATTCAATTTTTGGTGGATATATTGACATTCATGGTGGTGGACATGATTTAATTTTCCCTCATCACGAAAACGAAATTGCCCAAGCCGAAGCTACTCATCATAATACAATTGCAAATTATTGGATTCATAATGGAATGATGAATATCAATAATGAAAAAATGTCTAAATCTTTAGGAAATATTATTTCAGCTAAAGATGGAATTGCAAATTATGGGGCGGATACTATTAGATTATTGCTTTTAAATTGCCAATATCGTTCGGTTTTAAATTTTACTGACGAAACAGTTAATGATACCAAAGCGACGCTTGAGAAATTAAGTAATATTTGGAAACAACTTAATCTTAAAATTGCTCAAAATAATGGAAAATTATTTGGTAAATCTACCATGATGAATAAGTTTCTTGAAGCCATGGCAGATGATATTAATCTACCAAATGCAATTACTGAGTTACTTGAGACGATTAAAAATGCTAATATTGAAATTAGAAAAAAAGATGTGTCACTTGATGTCTTAGAAAATTATTTTTATACCCTTCAAGACATGGTTTATATTCTAGGTCTTCATAATGTAGTTAATGAATATAGCCTAGACGATATGAATTTGTATAATGAATATATTGAAGCGAAAAAGAATAAAGATTTTGCTAAGAGTGATTTGCTTAGAGCTAAATTAGCTGCGAAAGGAATTATTTAATTATGATTAATGCCCAGATTCTTGATGAGGTCTTGTCTTACAATTCTGTTGATAGAATGGTTGTTGATTTCTTTAATGGTTTAGGAGCCTGGGGAAATTTTGCTTTAGTTTCTATTTCCTTATTAATTTCCGTTATTCTTGGTGGAGTTTTGGGCTATCAACGTGAAATTAATGGTCACTCAGCTGGTCTTAGAACTCATATATTAATTAGTTTAGGTAGCTGTTTACTAATGATTTTAAGTAATTACGGTTTAAATTCCTATACTGGCACTCATGATCCAATGCGTCTTGCAGCTGCTGCTGTAACTGGTATTGGCTTTTTAGGAGCTGGTAGCATTGTCCAAAATGGTGTTTCGATTAAAGGTTTAACAACTGCAGCAACTATTTGGTTAGCAATGGCTATTGGAATGGCTTGTGGAGTAGGTTGGTGGTCAATTGCTTTAATTACTACCTTACTTGCCATGTTAGTTTTAACTTTCTTAGTAAAACTTGAAAAAAGAGCAACGAGAACTAATACTAACGTGATGTTAATTGTTGATCGTGAAAATAATGCAATTCCAGTTTTACTTGAAATTGCTGAACAAAAAGATATTGCTTTAAAAGACATTAATACTACTCTTGTCCACTATGGTGATTCACTTGTTTTACGTATTACATTTAAAATTGCCTGCCGTGATGCTAAGAAAATTCAAGGATTTTTAGATTATGCTCGTGTCAATATTGAGCCTATTCAAATGCAAATAATACAATAAAAAGATACTTACAATCGATATTTTTTAGGTAATCTATTACATAATGAATATATTGTTGTTTGTAAAATCAGAGTTAAAATGAATAGAATATTTGGTATAAATGCAGTTTATGAATCGCTTAAAAGCAATCGAGTAAAAAAACTTTTACTTGATGAAACTTTTAGTAACGCTAGAATCCTAGGTTTAGCCAAAGAGCAAAAAGTAAATACTGTATTTTTAAAACATAATGATTTTATAAGAGATTATCGTGGTAATACTCAAGGATGTGTTGCAGAAACAATTCCATTTAAAACCTATCCTCTAGAAGAAATTATCAAAGAATCAAACGAAAGAAAAAACCCAATCGTTGTAATTCTTGATGAATTAAATGACCCACATAATCTTGGAGCTATTTTAAGAAGTAGTGATGTTTTTAATGTTGAAGCGGTTATTTACAAAAACCATAACGAAGTACAACTTAATGAAACGGTAGCAAAAGTTTCGGCGGGAGCTATTAATTATGTTAAATGCTGTGAAGTCACAAACTTAAATCAAACAATTGATAAACTAAAACAAAATAAGTTTTGGATTATTGGTTTAGCAGGTGAAGCTACAAGTGATCTAAAAAGCATTCCAACTGATTGCCCATTAGCGATAGTTGTTGGAAGTGAAGGATACGGAATTTCAAGATTGGTGAGAGAAAATTGTGATGTAATGGTAAAGATTCCTATGCAAGGCCATGTTAATTGTCTTAATGCATCTGTTTCTTGTGCCATTGTTTTATATGAATTAAGTACTCGTTAGTTTTTAGATAGGAACGTGTATTTATGTATGCTAATAATTATGTGAATGTTTTTGACAACGAAAAATGTTATCAATATTTAACCCTGGCAAGAAGTGGTGATCGAATGCATCAAAAAATTCTTTATGAAGCATTAGAAGCAGCAACAAATCCAATTCGATTATGTTTCTACAATCGAGCAATGGCTTGCGGAATTAATTATGAAGAATTAGATAATCTCTGTTCGCGGGCCTTTTTAATAATTTATAATCGTTATAATGTCAATCTCGGATCGGTATTCGTGTATTATAAATTCATTTATACCAATTTAATTAGAGATGAAATACGTCGAAATTTACAAGCAACAGCTAGACAAAATTTTATTGCGCTTGGTTATAAAGAAGATGCTTTTGATGTTGATCAAGAACCAATAAACGCATCAAAAGAATCCGATATTAAAAAGAGCCTCGAATCAACTGAACTTGTGCATTATATTCTAGATAATGGCAATGTCTCTTTAGATGAAAAAGAGAGTTTATTACTCAAATTTTATATCGAAGATTATTCTTATAAAGAAATTTCCGACAATACTAATTTAGAATATGCTAAAGTTATTAAAATTATTAAAACAGCTTTAAGAAAAGTTCGCAATTTTATTAAAGTGAATATTCCTGATATTGAAATCACAAAAAAATAAATATTATTGTATTGACATTTCCATGTAAATTAACTATATTTTTATTACGTTAAAAGGATATAATAATTACATATGAGGAAGAAAATTATTTTGATTTGCTCTGAATGCTTAAATAGAAACTATACTACCACCCGTAAGAGTGAAAGTACGGAGCGTCTTGAGTTGAATAAATTTTGCCCTCATTGTAAAAAATATACCTTACACAAAGAAAGCAAGTAGGAAGTTATTATGGGAAGAATTATTCGATATTTTAAGGGCGTTGGCAAAGAAGCCAAAAGAATTCGTTGGCCTAAGAAAGATGTTTTTTTACCAGCAATAATTACAGTCGTTGTTATTACCGCTTTTGCAGCCATTTTTCTTCTCGTCGAAGATTTAGCCGCTGGAACCCTAATTCAACAATTACGTGATGCTTTCTCATCTATTAGAGGGTAGGTAAAATTATGATAGAAGATAAAGTTTTAGCTGATAAGCAATGGTATATTGCAACCACTTATTCTTCACACGAAGATAAAGTTGCTGATAATATTCGACACCGTATTGAATCCATGGGAATGGGCGATAGAGTTTTTAGAGTTGTAGTCGCTAACGAAGAAATTCCTGAACTTAATAAAGATGGTTCACCAAAAATGGTCGATGTTAATGGAGTTATGACTCCAAAAGTAAAAATTAAAAATTCTTATCCAGGATATATTTTTGTTGAAATGATTATGACTGATGATAGTTGGTTCATGGTTCGTAATACTCAAGGTGTTACTGGTATTGCTGGATCTAGTGGTGGTGGTCAAAAACCTACTCCAGTTAGCGCACGTGAAATGGAAACCGTTTTAAAGAGAATTGGCGTTGTTGATAAAACAATGTATGAACAATATCATATTGGTGATCTTGTTAAAATCATTCATGGTACTTTTGCTAATGTTGAAGGAAAAATTGTTTCAATCGATAAAGAGAGTGGCAATGTCAGAGTTGATACAATCTTCTTTGGTCGACACACTCCTGTTGATGTTGAGTTTAGCGAAATTGTTAAACTATAATCGATATAATTATTAAGCTCACTTCCGGTGAGCTTTTTAAATTGCTAAGTTGTTATACTAGCAATAAAAAACCTTGATATTTTTGCCGAATTATGATATTTTTATAAAGCATATTGAAAAGTGCGAGTTATATTATATATAACTGGGTGGGAGAAGTTACGAAACTTCAAAAAACCACTAATTCACTATAGGAGGAATCGAAAGTGAGTAAAAAAATCGCCAAAGTCGTTAAGATGGAATTACCTGGCGGCGAAGCTAAACCAGGCCCAAAACTTGCTAGTGCTGGTGTTGTCATGCCAAAGTTTTGTACAGATTTTAACGCAAAAACTGCTGACCGAAAGGGTCAAATTGTTCCTGTAATTATCACGGCATATGAAGATAAAACATATTCCATGGAAATTAAGACAAGTCCTGCTGCTCAATTATTAATGAAGGCCGCTGGATTAACTGCTGGTAGTCCAAACCCAAAAACTACTAAAGTTGGAAAAGTTACTAAAGCTCAAATTAGGGAAATTGCTGAATATAAAATGCCAGATCTAAACGCCAATGATATTGATGCAGCCATGAAGACTATTGAAGGTTGTGCTCGTAATATGGGTTTAGAGATTGTAGATAAGTAGAGGTTAATTTATGAGAAAATATGGTAAAAAATATCAAGCTGCTCTTAAGTTAATTGATACTAAGAAAGCTTACGACATTAAAGATGCTTGCGAATTAGTTAAGAAAACAAGTGTAACTAAATTCGAAAGTGGTGTAAGTGTCTCATTAAGATTAAATATTGATACAAAGCAAGCTGATCAACAAATTCGTGGAACTGTTGTTCTTCCTCATGGTACAGGTAAAACTGTTCGAGTTTGTGCAATCACAAGTAAAGTAGAGGAAGCTAAAGCTGCTGGTGCTGATTATGCTGGTGGTAAAGAATTACTCGAAAAGATTCTTGGTGGTTGGTTTGATTTTGATGTTATGTGTGCCACTCCTGAAATGATGGGTGAAATTGGTAAAGCTGGCCGTGTTTTAGGTCCAAAAGGCTTAATGCCAAACCCAAAAATTGGAACTGTTGGTCCAGATATCAAAAAGATGATTGTTGAATTAAAAGCCGGTAAGGTTGAATATCGTGCTGATAAGGATGGAAACATTAATTTACTTATTGCAAAAGTTTCCTTTGATTCTGATAAAATCGTCGAGAACTTTAATACTCTTGTTGGTCAAATCATTAAGGTTAGACCAGCAGCTGTTAAAGGTGTTTATATCTTAGGTTGTAATATTCATACAACAATGGGACCAGCTGTTAAAGTCCTTGTTTCTGAATAGTTGAGTTGTGTCGTTATAAATTTTGTTTAGTTGGCTTAAATATACCATAGACCGTAACGACTCAATTGAGTTTAATTATGTTACCGAGGTAGTTGATATATCCTCAAATCGTATATTAGCCCCTAAAATAAATGGGAGGTAAAGAATGAACAAAGAAGTTTTAAAAGCAAAAACCGCAGTTGTTCAAGAGGTTGTTGATGGAGTGAAAAACTCTGATGGTTTTGTTATTTGTGAATACAAAAAACTAACTGTCAAAGAAATTAGCAATCTTCGTAAATCTTTACGTGCTAAAGAAGCTAAGGCTATTGTCTACAAGAATACTCTTGTCAGTCGTGCAATTGCTGCCGATTACAAAGATCTTGAAGGCTTACTTAGTGGATCAAATATGTACTTCTTCTTAAAGGAAAGTACTAATGGAAGTTTAGCTTTAATTGCTAAATTTGCTAGAGCACATGAAGGTTTTACAATCAAAGGCGGAATTCTTGGTGGAAAAATTGCCGATGCCAGTTATCTTACTGAAGTCGCTGCATTACCATCAAAAGAAGGACTTGTATCAATGTTATTAAGCGTTTTACAAGCTCCAATGAGAAATCTTGCATATTCTCTTAGCGAAGTCGCTACAAAGCACCCAAGTGCTACTGCAAGTGTTGAAGTTGCAAAATAGTTAATTACATTATCTAAAATGGAGGAAAAATTAAAATGGCAAAATTAACCAAAGAAGAGATTATCTCTGCTGTCAAAGAAATGACTGTTGTTGAATTAAATGAATTAGTTAAGGCAATTGAAGATGAGTTCGGCGTTAGCGCTGCTGCTCCAGTTGCTGCTGCTCCAGTTGCTGATGAAGCTGCTGTCAAAGCCCCAAGCGAAGTTAGCTTAATTTTAAAAGCTGCTGGTGATAAGAAAGTTGCAGTTATCAAAGCTGTCCAAGCTATCACTGGTTTAGGCTTAATGGATGCAAAGAAACTTGTTGATGCTGCTCCAAGTCCAATTAAAGAACACATTTCACCTGTCGAAGCCGAAGAACACAAGAAAGCTCTTGTCGAAGCCGGTGCTGAAGTCGAAATTAAGTAGTTCGTCTTTATTTAAACCTGCCTTATCCTAGGGATAGTGGCAGGTTTTTGCCTATTAAAGGGGAGGAATAATGAGTCATTATTTTTTACACGATGAAAAACTGAAAAGTAATGAATATGTCGTAAGATATTCATTTAATGGTGTTGAATTTCATCTTGTGAGTGATAATGGCGTTTTTAGTAAAAAGAGGCTTGATGAAGGTAGTTATATTCTTATCAAAACGCTTCTTTCTTTTTCTTTGCTAGGCAGTTTTTTAGATTTAGGTTGCGGTTATGGTCCAATTGGTATTACATTAAAATATTTTAATAAAGATATCAATTTATCTATGAGTGATACAAACTCCGAGTGCCTCGATTTGTGTAATAAAAATTTAATTAATTATCAAATGAAGGCAAATGTTGTTTTATCCGATGGGTTCCATAATCTTCAGGATGCCTATGATTATATTGCTTTTAATCCACCAATTCGTATTGGCAAAGAAGCAATATTTAATATATATAAGGATGTAAGTTTACATCTTAATCATAACGGCCATTTCTTAATCGTAATTCGTAAAGATAAAGGGGCTCTCTCACACAAAACTTATCTAGAAACTTTATTTAAAGAAGTAAAGTTAGTTGCCAGAGATCGCGGTTATTTTGTTTACGAAATGATTAAGTAGAAATATAAAGGAGCAGATTAAATGAAATCTTATAAAGATTACCCAAAAATTAATAACGATCGTATTAATTTTTCCAAGATTAGCGGTAAATTACCTTTACCATATCTCGTTGAGATTCAAACTGAATCGTATAAGAGTTTTTTAAGCAATGGTATTGAAGAAGTTTTTAAGGATATTTTTCCAATTAAAAACTATAACAATAATCTTTCAATAGAATACAAATCCTATCGTTTAGAAGATCCAAAATATGCCTATGATGAATGCAAAAAGAGAGATTTGACATACAGCGCTCCATTAAAAGTGACCCTTCAACTTCATGACCAACAAACGGGTGAAGTTAAAGAATCAGAAGTCTTTATGGGTGATATACCTATCATGACTGAGAGTGGTACTTTTATTGTAAATGGTGCTGAACGTGTCATTGTTTCACAAATTGTTCGTAGTCCAGGTGCTTATTTAAGCAAGACTATGGATTTAAAATCAGGCAAAATGATTTATGAAGCCGATTTAATTCCAACTCGTGGAACTTGGTTACAATTTGAAAGTGATGCTAAAGGTTTACTTTGGGTTCGTATTGATCGTCAAAGAAAAATGCCAGCAAGTACTGTTTTAAAAGCTTTAGGTTTTGAAAGTGATAAAACGCTTGTTCAATTATTTGATGACCGTGAAAGTTTTAAAAACACTTTAGTTAAAGACGTTGATATTAATAATAGTTTACGTGCCTTAAAAGAAATTTTTAGAAAATTAAAACCAGGTGAACCAATCACTGATGATGGTGTTAAATCTTTCTTAGTCCAAAAATTCTTTGATGGTAAACGTTATGATTTAGGCCGAGCTGGTCGATTTAAATATGCTATGAAACTTGGTATTTATAATCGTCTTCCAGGTCGTACTATCGCTGAAGATCTTATTGATTCTAATGGTGAAGTTAAATATAAAAAAGGAACCTTCCTTTCAAAAGAAATGGTTGATGAATTAAAGAATGAAGAATTTTTTGAAAAGGGTGCCCACACTTTAGAACTTAAAATAAATAAAGATCTTGATAATAATGGCAAAGTTAATTTATTGAAAGTTTATGCTGATGATAAACATCAAATCGTTTCAAATGTTATTGGAACCGATCTTAATTTAACTATTCCAAGAGTCACAATTAGTGATATTGTGGCTATTTTCTCATATTTCATGAATTTGATGGATGGTTTTGGTGATATTGATGATATTGATCACTTAAGCAATCGTCGTATTCGTTGTGTTGGTGAATTAATTCAAACTCAGTTTAGAATTGGTTTAACAAAGATGGTTAAAAACGTTCAACAAAGAATGTCCATTACCGCTGGAATGGAAGTTAAGGAATTAACTCCACAAAATTTGGTTAATGTTCGTCCTGTAAATACTGCTATTCGTGAATTCTTTGCTTCTTCACAATTATCACAATTTATGGATCAAACCAATCCACTTGCTGAATTAAGTAATAAACGTCGTATTTCTTCCTTAGGGCCTGGCGGATTAACTCGTGATCGAGCTAGTATGGCTGTGCGTGATGTTCACTTTTCACATTATGGAAGAATTTGCCCAATTGAAACTCCAGAAGGTCAAAATATCGGCTTAATTAATAACTTATCAACTTATGCGAAAGTCGATAAATATGGTTTTATTGAAACTCCATATCGTCGTGTTGATCGTAATACTGGTAAGATTTTAGAAGAAGTCGATTATTTAAGTGCTGATGAAGAAAATAACCATGTAATTGCTCAAGCTACTAAAGAGAATATCGAAGGTGATATGCTCCGAGGTGATAAAATTGTTGCCCGTTATAATGGTGAAAATATTTTAGCTGATCGTAAAGATGTTGATTATATTGATGAATCTTCAATTCAAATTGTTTCCGTTGCAAGTGCTTGTATTCCATTCCTTGAAAACGATGATAATCACCGTGCTTTGATGGGTGCGAACATGCAACGTCAAGCTTTACCTCTTTTAAAACCACATGCCCCATATGTTGGCACTGGTCTTGAGCATACAATTGCTCACGATTGTGGCTTAGCAGTTATTGCGGCCGCTGATGGTGTTTGTACTTATATGGATAGCAAACAAATTCGTATTAAGGAAAAAGATGGCGAAAGAACTTATGTTTTAACCAAGTTTGAAGGTAGTAACCAAGAAACTTGTATTAATCAAACTCCAATTGTTCATAAAGGCGATAAAATTAAAAAAGGCCAAATCATTGCTGATGGTCCTGCTATGCAAAATGGCGACTTAGCTCTTGGTCAAAATATTACTGTTGCTTTCATGACTTGGGAAGGATACAACTACGAAGATGCTGTTATTATGAGTGATCGTCTTGTTAAAGATGATGTTTATACAACTATTCATATTGAGACTTATGAAATTGAATGTCGCAATACTAAGAATGGTGAAGAAATGATTACTCCTGATGTTCCAAATATTGGTCTTGAAGCTAAACAACATCTTGATTCTCAAGGAATTGTTTTTGCTGGTGTTGATGTTAAAGAAGGCGATATTTTAGTTGGAAAAGTTACTCCTCGAGGAGCCACTGAACCATCTCCAGATCAAAAATTACTTGATGCTATCTTTGGTGATAAATCCAAAGATGGTAAAGATACTAGTTTACGTGTTCCACACGGTGGAGCCGGAACGGTTCTTGATATAAAAATCTTTACTCGTGATAAAGGCGACGAACTCGCTCCTGATGTTTTAATGAAGGTCAGAGTTTACGTTGTTCAAAAACGAAAGATTAGTGAAGGTGATAAGATGTCTGGTCGTCATGGTAATAAGGGTGTTATCTCTAGAATTTTACCATCTTACGATATGCCATTCCTTCCAGATGGAACTCCAGTTGACATTATGCTCAACCCACAAGGTGTCCCATCCCGTATGAATATTGGTCAATTACTTGAAGTCCACTTAGGTATGGCTCTTGAAAAACTTGGTGGCTTAAAGATTGCTACTCCAGTTTTTGATGGTATTAGTAATGAAGAAATTGATGAAATGATGAAAGAAGCCAAGATGCCAAATGATGGTAAATATACCTTAATTGATGGTAGAACTGGCGAAAGATTTGATAGTCGTATTAACGTTGGTGTGATGTATATGATTAAACTTGTGCACATGGTCGATGATAAATTACATGCTCGTGCAACTGGACCATATGCCATGGTTACCCAACAACCACTAGGCGGAAAAGCCCAAAATGGTGGTCAAAGATTTGGTGAAATGGAAGTCTGGGCTCTTGAAGCTTATGGCGCCGCTTATACTCTCCAAGAAATGATGACTATTAAGAGTGATGATCGTGTTGGAAGACGAAGAAGTTATGAAGCAATTATTAAAGCTCAACCTTTACCTCGTCCATCAATGCCTGAGTCATTTAAAGTTTTTACAAAAGAATTAATGGGTTTAGGCATGAATGTCGAACTTCGTGATAAAGATGGCAAGATTATCGATATGGATGATTTAGCTCGTCAAACTCAAAAAGAAGAACAACGTTCAATGCGTTCAATTCGTAATTTAACAGGTAATACTCCAAGTAGTGATGAAGCAAATATTGCTGCTGAAACTAGTGATGAGTATTCCGAAAACGAAGCCCCAACTTCTACTGAACAAGTAGCAGTTGATGAGATGCTTAAATAGGAGGATAAAGATATGTTTGATATTAATAACTTAGCTAGTATTAAAGTTGGTCTTGCCTCCCCTGAAAAAATACGTGAATGGTCTCATGGTGAGGTTACCAAACCTGAGACAATTAACTATCGTAGTCAAAAACCTGAGATGGATGGATTATTTTGCGAAAAAATATTCGGACCTAGTAAAGACTATGAATGTCATTGTGGTAAATATAAGAAAATCCGCTATGCAGGGGTTGTTTGTGAAAAATGTGGTGTTGAAGTTATTTCAAAAGAAGTTCGTCGTGAAAGAATGGGTCATATTGAACTTGCGACTCCATGTTCACATATTTGGTATTTAAAAGGAATTCCATCTAGAATGGGTTTAGTCCTTGATATTTCGCCAAAAGCTCTCGAAGAAGTTGTTTATTTTACTGCTCACTTATGTATGAATCCTGGCACCACCAAGACTCTCTATTATAAAGAGTTTCTTGATGATAAATTTGGTCGCCAAACTTTTATCACAACAATTAAAGAGATTCTAGCTGGATTAAGTACTGATACCAGCGACTATGCTCGTGGTCAAGTAATTCTTGAAAGATTAACGAATATTAGTGAACCATTTGATTTCTTTGGTACTTCCGACTATATTAACGAACATACTGGAGCCACTTTTGGTGAAGGAGCGGAGTGTGTTAAAAAATTACTTCAAGAAGTTGATCTTCAAAAAGAATTTGATAAAGTTAGTAACGATTTAAAAGGTGCTAGTGGTCAAAGATTGACCAAACTTACCAAACGTTTAGAGGTTTTAGATGCTTTTATTAAATCAGGAAATAAACCAGAATGGATGATTTTAGATGCCATTCCAGTGATACCTCCAGATTTACGTCCAATGCTTCAACTCGATGGTGGTCGTTTTGCTGCTAGTGATTTAAACGATTTATATCGTCGTGTTATTTCACGTAATAATCGTTTAAGAAAATTAATTGATATGAATGCTCCTTACGTTATTTTGATGAACGAAAAACGTATGGTTCAAGAAGCTGTTGATGCCTTAATTGATAATGGTCGACGTAATGGTAAACCAGTTACTGGTCCTGCTGGACGTCCACTAAAATCACTTAGTGGTGGATTAAAAGGTAAACAAGGTCGTTTCCGACAAAATTTACTTGGTAAACGTGTAGATTATTCTGGTCGTAGTGTTATTGCTATTGGTCCATCATTAAAGATGTATCAATGTGGTATTCCACGTGAAATGGCAATTAATTTACTCCGTCCATTTATTGCGGCAATTTTAATTAAAGAAGGCAAGTGTACTTTACATCGTCAAGCTGATAAGAAGATTGATGCCAAAGATGAAGATGTTTATGATGTAGTCGAAAAGATTATTTCTCAACACCCAGTCTTACTTAATCGTGCACCAACACTTCACCGTTTAGGTATTCAAGCTTTCCAACCAATTCTTGTTGATGGCCGTGCAATTCGTTTACATCCACTTGTTTGTACCGGATTTAATGCCGATTTTGATGGCGATCAAATGGCTGTTCACGTGCCAATTAGCAAAGCTGCTCAAGAAGAAGCTTTACATTTAATGCTTGCCAGTAATAACATTCTTGCTCCAAAAGATGGTCGTCCAATTGTTACTCCATCGCAAGATATATTAATTGGTAACTACTATTTAACTATTGAAGAAACCGCTAAAGATTTCCTTAATACCGCTAAAAAGTATAAAGATATTGGTGATGATGAGATGTATGATCAATACGTTGCCTATAGTAAGATGGAAGGCAAAGTATTTAAAGATATTAATGAAGTTTATAAAGCTTATGATTTGAAAAAGATTCATTTACATACCCGTATTGCTATTCCTGGTAGTCAAGTTAAAAAATCAGATTTCTCAAGCGAGATGATGAATGGCTATTTAATTACTACTGTTGGTAAAGTAATCTTCAATCTTATTTTCCCAGCTGATTTCCCATATTTGAACTCAACTAGCGTTGATAATCTTAAGGAAGATCAAGCACGTTTCTTTGTTCCAAAAGGAACGAATCTTGAAGAGTATATTAAGAGTCAACCTCTTAATCAACCAACGAAAAAGAAAGATATTACCAATATTATTGATGAAGTCTTCCATCGTTATGGTACTCAAAAGACCAGTGCGATTCTTGATAAGTTAAAGGATAATGGTTTTAGATTCTCAACTATTTCTGGCTTAACAATTGCAATCAGTGATATTGATGTGCTTGATGAAAAGAAAGCTGAAGTTGTTGAAAGCGATAAAGAAGTTGATAAAGTTGAAGCACTTTATAAACGTGGATACTTAACTAGTGATGAACGACATAAACACATTGTCTCTATTTGGAAACAATGCAATGATAAAGTCGAAAACATGGTGGCAACTTCCTTAAATAAAGATAAACAAAATCCATTATTTATTATGAGTGATAGTGGTGCTCGTGGTAGTAAATCTAACTTCGCTCAATTAATGGGTATGCGTGGACTCATGGGATCAACATCAGGTGAAACTATTGAAATTCCTGTTAAGTCTTGTTTCCGTGAAGGTCTTAACGTTGCTGAATTCTTTACTGGTACTCACGGTGCTCGTAAGGGTGGTGCAGATACCGCTTTAAAGACTGCCGACTCTGGTTATCTTACTCGTCGTTTAGTTGATGTCTCTCAAGATGTTATTATTCGTGAAGATGATTGCCATACCGACCATGGTTCATTTGTTGAAGATATTTATGATATGCAAGGTAAAGTTATTGTCGCTCTTTATGATCGTTTAATTGGGCGTTTTGCTTGCCATGATATTGTTAATCCATCAACGGGCGAAATTATTGTCGCTGGTGATACACTTATTGAAGATAAAGATGCTCGAGCAATTGTTGCTGCTGGGTTAAAGCGTGTTGAAATTAGATCGTTATTTGGTTGCCAAACTCGTGATGGCGTTTGTGTCCATTGTTATGGTAAAAACTTAGCAAATGGTAAAGTTGTTGAAATTGGCCAAGCAGTTGGTACAATGGCTGCTCAATCAATTGGTGAACCAGGTACTCAATTAACCCTTCGTACTTTCCACTCTGGTGGTGTTGCGGGTGGCGATATTACTCAAGGTCTTCCACGTGTTCAAGAATTGTTTGAAGCTCGTCCTCCAAAAGGCGAATCAACGATTAGTGAAATTAGTGGTGTTGTTTCAAAAATTGTTGAAAAGAATGGTATTTTTGATGTTTCAATCAAGAATAAACTCGAAGAAAAAACTTATACTACAAACTTTGGTAGCCGACTTTCAGTAAAAGAAGGCGACAATGTAACTAATGGTAGTAAATTGACTGAAGGTTCAATCAACTTAAAGCAATTACTCGAAGTTAGTGATATTGCAGCTGTAAGAGAATATATTATTCGTGAAGTTAATAAGGTCTACCACGTCGAAGGTATTTCCATTAGTGATAAGCATATTGAGGTTATTATTCATCAAATGCTTAGCAAGATTGTTGTTATTGATCATGGTGATACTGATTTAATTACTGGTACTCGTATTTCAATTAACACGTTAAATGATGCCAATGCTAAAGCTTTTGCTGAAGGAAAACGTCCAGCAGTTGCTAAACCATTAATTTTAGGTATCACTAAAGCGGCTCTTGAAACGGATAGCTTCTTAAGTGCAGCTTCCTTCCAAGAAACTACTCGTGTTCTAACTGATGCAGCTATTAAAGGTAAGACTGATCCTTTACACGGTCTTAAAGAAAATGTTATTGCTGGTAAATTAATTCCAGCTGGTAATGGACTTAAGACTCCTGAAGAGGAACGTAATATCTTAAATCACTTTGATGTTTTAGATACTATGAAGGAAGTCAAAAAACAATATATTGGCGTCCATGATAGTGAACATAGTTTAGATGATGATAATGCCGAATATCGTAATGAAGAAAGTTTGATGACCGAAGATGGAAGCGAATATCGAAATGATCGTCGTCCAAATCGTGGTCCAGCAAATAATTATTCAGCAAATATGGGCAATAATCGTCAAGATATGGATTCACAAAGTATCGTAAACGATATCATTCAAGATTCAAAGACTAATGAATAATTTAAATAGTCCAGGTCAATCGACTTGGACTATTTTTTATGATAACTATTTAAATAGGACATTTGATTAATTATCTCATTAATAAATTTATAATAAATTATTTCTTTTTGTGGAATAATTTCTAAGATAATTGAACGGTAAACAGTGCAAGTCTTTTTAATATAATGACTAGATAAGTTTCTATGAGGCTTTTCTCCTAAAAGGAAATCATCAACAAAATCTGATAATTGTTCTTTATTATCTAAGGTTTTTATTTTCATAATGATTCTTTTCATCAAGAGTGGATAATTTTTTAAATCATTATAAAAGATTAATAATATGTAAGATAAACGTTCTCTAAAATCATGTTTTAAAAACTCTCCATATTCACCTATGCGATTATAAAAATAACTATAAATAAATTCTTTTTCAATCTCGCTAATTGAATTGTATTCGTTATATAAAGATAAACGAGCAAAACCAAAAGAAGTCGCTAGATTATCGCCAGTAAGAGTTTCTTCATTATTAAACGCAAAATAATAAAGCATTTTTTTGTTTATAGATTGTCTATTCATCATCAACTCCTATTTTGATTTTAGTAATTTTCCAAGTCTATTCCCAGGTTATAGGCCGAGCAAAATATCATTTTTAGATAAAAATCACTTTAAAGCGTCACTATGCGTCACCATAAAATAAAAATAAGGATTTAATTACTGAAAGAATAATAAAAAAAACTCTCTAAATTAAATAGCACTTGACTATCGAATTGGCTTTTTGTAAAATCTTAATGTTGCTAAAGAGCAATTTTTTTAAATAGGTATCTTGGTACACCAGGAATCGTGTGTTATAGATACTAAAAAAGGGAGAATATTAAATGCCAACTATTAATCAATTAGTTCGTGAAGGCAGAAAAGATCCTGTCTTCAAAAGTAAGGCACCTGCACTTTTAAAACGTTTCAATTCATTAAACAAAACTGAAACCAATCAAAACAGTGCACAAAAAAGAGGAGTTTGTACCCGTGTTGGTACCATGACTCCTAAAAAACCTAACTCCGCACTTCGTAAATACGCACGTGTAAAGTTAAGTAATGGTTATGAAGTTACCGCTTATATCGGTGGTGAAGGTCATAATTTACAAGAACACAGTACGGTAATGATCCGTGGCGGCCGTGTCAAGGATTTACCAGGCGTTCGTTATCATATCATTAGAGGTTGTCTTGATTGTGCGGGTATTGAAGCTCGTAGACAAGGTCGATCTTTATATGGTACAAAACGACCAAAGAAGGAGGAATAGTTTATGCCAAGAAAAGGTAGTGTAGCTAAAAGAGATGTTTTACCAGATCCAATTTATAATTCCAAATTAGTCACTCGTTTGATTAATAAGATTATGGTTGATGGTAAGCGAGGTACCGCACAAGAAATCTTATACGGAGCCTTTAAAGAGATTGAAGATAAGACTAAAAAACCTGCCATGGATGTTTTTGCTACAGCAATTAATAACATCATGCCAGAAGTTGAATTAAAAGTTAGACGTATTGGTGCTGCAAACTATCAAGTTCCTACTGAAGTTTCTCCAGAAAGAAAAGTTACATTAGGTCTTCGATGGTTAGTTGCTTATTCTAGATTAAGAAAAGAAAAATCAATGAAGGAAAAATTAGCAAACGAGATTATTGATGCTGCTAATAATACCGGTGCCAGTGTTAAGAAGAGAGAAGATACAATTAAAATGGCAGAAGCTAATAAAGCTTATGCGCATTATAAATGGTAAATTAAAGGAGGAGATATATGGCCGAGAGAGAATATGATTTAGAGCATACTCGTAATATCGGTATCATGGCTCATATTGATGCAGGTAAAACTACAACAACTGAGAGAATCCTTTATTTCACTGGTAAAATTCATAAAATAGGAGAAGTTCATGATGGCGCAGCCACCATGGATTACATGGTACAAGAGCAAGAAAGAGGTATCACTATTACTAGTGCTGCTACAACTTGTTTCTGGAAAGGAAATCGTGTCAACATTATCGATACTCCAGGGCACGTCGACTTCACTGTTGAAGTTGAACGTTCACTTCGTGTACTTGATGGTGCTGTTACAGTCCTTGATGGAAAAAATGGCGTTGAACCACAAACTGAAACTGTTTGGAGACAAGGCAGTAAGTATGGTGTTCCACGTATCGTTTTTGTTAATAAGCTTGATGCTATTGGCGCAGATTTTGATATGTCTGTTGCTTCACTTAAAGAAAAGCTTGGGGCTAACGCCAAAGCTGTTCAATATCCAATAGGTATTAGTGATTCCTTAAGTGGAATTATTGATTTAATCAAGATGGAAGCTTGGGATTATAGTCAAGTTAAAGAACATGAAGATCCAATTAAAATTGAAATTCCTGCTCAATATCTTGAAAAATGCAAAGCTTTAAGACAAGAATTATTAGAAGATATTTCACAATTTGATGATGATTTAATGATGGATGTTCTTGATGGTAAAGAACCAGAAGTTGCCAAAATTAAAGAAGTCATTCGTAAAGCAGTTTTAGCCGAAGCATTCTATCCAGTTTTCTGTGGAAGTGCTTATAAAAATAAAGGTGTTCAATTACTTCTTGATGGAGTTATTGATTATCTTCCTTCTCCAGTTGAAATTCCTGAAGCAAAAGGAACTGATGAGAAGACTGGTAAAGATTATTTCTGTAAACCTGATGATAAAGCACCATTTGTCGGACTTGCTTTCAAGATTGCAACCGACCCATTTGTAGGTCGTTTAGCCTTCGTTCGTGTTTATAGTGGTGTTTTAAAGAGCGGCAGTTATGTTACAAATTCCAATAAAGGAAGTCAAGAACGTATTGCTCGTTTAGTCTTAATGCATGCTAACCATCGTCAAGAAGTTGAAGAACTTCATGCTGGTGATATTGGTGCCGTTATTGGCTTAAAGAATACTACAACTGGTGAAACCCTTTGCGATCCTAATATTGATGTAATATTAGAGAAAATGGAATTCCCAGAGCCTGTTATTGAAGAGGCTGTTGAACCAAAAACTAAAGCAGATCAAGAGAAGATGGGTATTGCTTTAATGAAACTTTCCGAAGAAGATCCAACTTTCAAAGTTCATACTGACCCTGATAGTGCTCAAACCATTATTGCTGGTGTTGGTGAACTTCACCTTGATATTATTGTTGATCGTATGAGACGTGAATTTGGTGTTCAAGTTAACGTTGGTAAACCACAAGTTGGTTATCGTGAAACAATTAAAGCTACTGCCGAATGTGAAGGACGTTATATCAAACAATCTGGTGGTCGTGGTCAATATGGTCACGTTTGGATTCGCTTCGAACCAAACCCAGGTAAAGGATTTGAATTCGTTAATGGTATAGTTGGTGGAAGTGTTCCTCGTGAATATATTAAACCAACACAAGATGGTTTAGTTGATGCGATGACTAGAGGTCTTATTGCTGGTTACCCTGCAATTGATATCAAAGCAACCTTATTTGATGGTAGTTATCACGAAGTTGATAGTAGTGAAGCCGCTTATAAAATTGCTGCAAGTTTAGCCCTCAAAGAAGCTGCTAGAAAATGTTCTCCAGTGGTACTTGAACCAATTATGAAGGTTGAAGTTACTGTTCCAGAACAATATTATGGCGATGTTATCGGTGATATTTCTCGACGTAGAGGAACTATGACTGGTGAGTCACAAAGAGGTAACGCGAAAATCGTTGAAGCAGAAGTCCCATTATCACAAATGTTTGGATATGTCACCGATCTTCGTAGTTTCACTCAAGGACGTGGAATGTATACGATGGAATTCTCACGATTTGGTGAAACTCCACGTAGCGTTCAAGATGAGATTGTTAAAAAATCTGGAATGAAAAATTCCAGCGAAGCTTAGTTATTTTAAATTTTTGAAAGTCATAATAAACATGGTTGTTCGTTATTGATTAGTAAAATAATTTAATATAAAATATTATCATGCTAAATGCATATATAAAGGAGAAAAATTATGTCAAAACCAAAATTTGATAGAAGTAAGGTCCATATGAATATTGGTACCATCGGTCACGTTGACCATGGCAAAACTACCTTAACTGCTGCTATTACTCACGTTTTACAAAAAGCTGGTGATATTGATGCCAGTGAAGTTCGTAACTATGATCAAATCGATGCTGCTCCAGAAGAGAAAGCACGTGGTATTACAATTAATACCGCCCACATTGAATATAGTACAAAAAAGAGACACTACGCTCACGTAGATTGCCCAGGGCACGCCGATTATGTCAAGAACATGATTACTGGTGCTGCACAAATGGATGCTGCAATACTTGTTGTTGCTGCTACTGATGGTGTTATGCCACAAACTCGTGAACACATTTTACTTGCTAAACAAGTCGGTGTTCCATATGTTGTCGTTTTCTTAAATAAATGCGATATGGTCGATGACCCAGAATTAATTGATTTAGTTGAAATGGATGTCCGTGATTTATTAAATAAATATGGCTTCCCAGGTGATACTACTCCAATTATTCGTGGTAGCGCCCTTAAAGCTCTTGAAGGCGATCCAAAGTATGAGAAGTCCGTTTTAGATTTAATGGATGCTGTTGATACCTATGTTCCAGATCCAGTTCGTGATAAGGATAAACCATTCTTATTACCAATCGAAGATGTCGAAACCATTACTGGTCGTGGCACCGTCGTTACTGGTCGTGTTGAAAGAGGTATTGTTAAACCAAACGATGAATGTGAAATCGTTGGTATTCGTCCAACTATCAAGACTGTTGTTACTTCTCTTGAAATGTTCCGTAAGACTCTTGATTACGCAGAAGCTGGTGATAATATCGGTGCCTTATTAAGAGGTATTGATCGTTCACAAGTCGAAAGAGGTCAAGTCCTTGCAAAACCTGGATCCATTACTCCACATAGTAAATTTACTGCTACCGTTTACGTTTTAAAGAAAGAAGAAGGTGGAAGACATACTGCATTCTTAAGTAACTATCGTCCACAATTCTATTTCCATACTACTGATATTACTGGTACTATTACTCTTCCAGCCGGAACTGAAATGGTCATGCCAGGCGATAACGTAACCTTTACTGTTGAATTAATTCACCCAGTTGCAATTGAAAAAGGTACTAAATTCTCCATCCGTGAAGGTGGAAGAACTGTTGGTGCTGGTACAGTTGCTGAAATTATTAAATAGTAATTCTATTATGATTATTAAGAGCTTAGCAATAAGCTCTTTTTTAGTGGGGAATTGGACTACTAAAGCCTTAAAAGTGATTTATTTAAAAAAATGTTTAAATAGTGAAAGTAACATGCGATAATTAGTAATATGAAAAAAATTATGTGCCCAAAATGTGGCGAAATTATGGAGGTTGATGCGGAGAAGAATTTTATTAAAGAAAATGGGGCTACATGTGATAAATGTGGCACAATCTTTAGTGTTTATGAAGGTGAAAAAAAGGTCCTACAAGAATATAGTTCTAATGCAAAAGGTGCCTATAAAGATCTATATCGCTTAAAGAATTTTGATCAAGCCTATGAAGAATATAAATTATGTTTAATGTTAAGAGATAATGATTTAAGTGCCATTTCTGGAATGATTATGGCCAAAATTTATGGGGCTAGTTTAGATGAACCAAATTTTGATAAAATAATTCCACTTATTGACGAACACGATGTTGTATTAAACAATGAAAATTCTTTTATCTTTTTAAATCTTGTCCGTGATTTAATTTATGCTTTTGAAGAATTTTTAATCGTTTCAGCTTCTTCTCTTAGTAAGGATAATGTTTTCTATAGTGAAGATCTTTTTAATTACTATGTTAAGGGAGTTAAAGAAATTAAAAGTGTAATGGACTACTTTGAAAAATCTTTTGAATTAATCGAAGCTGAAGAATTTAAAGATTTTAAAGAAGAAAATCATGATTTTGAACAAAATATAAAGACCATGGAAAATGGGGCTAATACTCGTCTTAATAGCAAATACAATGTTAATGGTTTAGGAGTTGTTAGTTTAAAAGATGGTGAAATTATTGATAAAGATGGAACTCAATTCAATATCACTGTTCCTGAAAACATTGATTTATCTTTATACCCAGTCAATAAAGAATTACAAAAATATAAAACCATGACTATTATTACTTTTGCGGTTTTAATTGCAATTATTATCGCTTTATTAGTCGTTTTCTTTGTCACTCAAAATGCCTTATTTGCTTATCTAATTTTTGTTCCATTAGCTTTAGGAGTTGGCGCTTATTATTTATTCACTTATTTAGCGAAGAAGAATCTTAAATAAATTTATTTTCTTTTAAATAATTAAGAAGTTTAATTGAGGCAAGATATCGATGAGAAATCTTGTCTTTTTCTTTTTTAGTTAATTCGGCATAGGTTTTATTAAGACTATCAACCTTAAAAATTGGATCATAACCAAAATCATCTTTGTTCACAATTTTAGCTATTGTTCCATTAACTTCTCCAACAAATTCTAGTGGAGTAGGCAATAAATTATAAAGCACAATTGAACAATGAAATAAGGCTTTACTACCTAAATATTTTTTAACCAACATTTCGTTGGTCTGCATTTGGCCACCATTTTCTTCCATATAGCGGTGGGAATAAATTCCTGGATAGTGATTACCTAAAGCGGGTATTTCAATGCCACTATCATCAGCAATAATTGGAAGTTTAGTAAACTTGGCAAATGCTTTTGCCTTAATTAAGGCATTTTCATAGTACGTTTTACCATTTTCGACTGGATCAAACGTTATGCCTAAATCTTTTAAAGAACATATTTTAACATTATAGTCACTAAAAATATCGCGATATTCATTAACCTTGTGTTCGTTATTTGTTGCTACAAGAAATTCAAACATTAGATTTTTTCTCTCATATCTTTATAAGCATCACTGCGAGGAAGGGCATCTAAAAAGTTTTTAATTTCTAAATCCCAAAAACTCCATTCGTGTTCATATCCAGGAACAATTTTCTGATAATTATTCACTTTAAGAGTTTTCATTTTTTTCATAAAAACTTTGTTCTCTTTTAGTAAAAAATCTTTATCACCAATTGCGAGATAAATAAAAGGCAAATCAATGTCATTTTGTACATCTTTTTCGAGTATATCGTTTAAATTAATTGGATTTCTTTTTCGATTATCCGCAATTATTGCTGGAGAAAAAGCTCCAACCATCATATATTTATTAGGATATTTTAAAGCATGATATAGGGCACCAAAACCGCCCATTGAAAGTCCAGCGATATATGTATCTTCTCTTCGATTACTAAGCGGAAAATTACCTAACAAATAATCTGGTAATTCCTCTTCTAAAAAATCCTCAAATTTTTCATCTTTAGAATTTAAATAATATTTATTTTCAGCGGAGAACGTGCAAACTGCAATATTTCTTTCTTCGGCATATCTTTCAATTGAAGTGTAAGCAAGCAAAGAATGATGATCATTAAATGAGCCATGTAAAAGATAGAGTAGAGGAAAAGGCGATTGACCTTGATATCTAAAGGTACCATCATTATATTTACCTAATTCAGGAGTAGTAAGTGATGGAACAATTAAATCAATATCAATTGCGCGACCAAGTTTTGCACTAATAAAATTAATAGATAAATGAGCCATATGAAAACCTCTTTTTAATTATATCGCAATTAGAATTTATTTTATAAAAAAAACTTATAGAAGATTCTATAAGTTTATCGCAATTTGGAGCAGGTGACGGGAATCGGACCCGCATAACCAGCTTGGAAGGCTGGAATTCTACCACTGAACTACACCTGCATGCCTAATTATTCTATTATAATGGCGGGTTTTTTTCAATAAAAAAATATGGCGATTAAGTAATCGCCATAAATTTATTTTAAATTAGAGTCAATAAAGTTTTTTAAAGTTGTTTCATCCATATAACCAGCGGTTATTTTTTTAATTACTGCATCTTTAATTAAAACAATAGTAGGGACTGCACGAACATTAAATCTAGCGGCTAATTCTGGATTCTCATCAACATCAATTCCAATAAATTTGTAAGCAGTTAATTCGTTACTAACGGCCTCAAAATTTGGATGTAACATTCGACAAGGACCACACCAAGTGGCACTAAAATCAAGGACACTAACACCAGTTTTAGTTAATTCTTCTAAACTTTCACCTTTTTTAAATTCTTTAATCATAAATTTCTCCTTAATAATGATAAATCAACCAAAATACGAAGATGATAATCACGATGTGTAATGGATAATAAATATAAAATCCATATTGAGTGATCTTTGTTTTAAATCCACGCTTTCCACTATAGAATAAAATAAAGAGACAAGCGAGAATCATATAAGTTAATAGAGCAAAATCAATCACACCTGATATGCTACCTTCATAATTAGGAAGATATGTAACAAGATAACAAATAAGTGAAAAGATTACAATTATTATGCTTGCTAATATATTTTTGCTTCTTTGATAATCTTTTGTGGATTTAAATTCTTCAATTAATTTTTCATCTCCAGCTAATGTTTTAGCAATCTTTTTGTCATAAATTTTATAAGCAAGTAAGGTAGTAAAAAATAATAGTGGAGCTAATAAAGTATATTGGCAATATAGACCATTAAGATATATGAAAAAGGAAAATTCTTGAGGAATATAGTATTTCATAAAGAAAGGCATCATTAGACCATAAGACAATAAGAAATAAGCTATAGGAATGATAACCATCCATTGATGTTTACTTTTAAAAAGAAAATAATAGGAAAGCGATAGTAAAAATAAAGTAATGAAAATGTTTCCTTCAAAATTTAAACTAGTATCGAAAAAGGCCTGAACCAAGATAAAACCAAAATAAATAACGATACAAGAGATTCCAAGTCGCAAGAGATAAGCTTTGATATTTTTAGTTTTAGAAAGACCTTCAATAAGAATAAAAATTATTAGTGGAAGAGCAATACGACCAACAATTCGGAAAGCATAGGCTACATATCTTGTATTAATATCAGGGTAAAGATTCGTCATTACATAACCAATATGATCAAGAGTCATCGAGATTATAGCGATTATTTTAAGAATATTAGTTGAAAAAGATATAGAAAACTTTTTCTTTGTTTCTGTGCTATCCGTTTGCTTTAGTGGTTTAGTTTCACTCATTATAAATAACTCCCAATAATTGTCATAATAATTGCAAAAATATTATTAAAAGCGTGCGTAATTATTGAAGTTTCCACGCCTTCTTTATCGTAAACGTAGCAAAGTATCAAACCACTAAGCATATAGGATGGTAGATTTAATAATTCAATTGTAATATTTCCACTGGTGAAATCAAAATGAATTAAACCAAAAACAGTTAAAGTAATAACGTAAGCAAGAAGATGATTCTTCCTTCTTATTAATGAAAAAAGACCAACACGATAGGCCATTTCTTCACAGAAAGGTCCAATAAATCCAAATACAATTAATGAGAGTATTGGATAAATTAAAATTATTGATTCAATAGTTACTTCATTATTATTTTGTGTATATTCTGGAAATAAAACAGAGACGATTAAGGAATAGAGACCAGAGACTAAAATCATTAAAAACCCATAGGAAAGCCCGTATAAATAGGTTCGTATCTTTTTAAAGCGTGTAAAAAGTAATCTAAAATCATCATTAATAATAAATAAAGCAAAACCAAAAATAATGAAATAAATTGAAAAATTTAGGATACCATTACCATATCTTGTCGATAATAAATAAGGATTATAAATTCCTAAAATAAGAGTTATAGCAAGAGCAATAATTTGCATTCCAACAAAAACTAATAAGAAAAGACCTAATTCTTTTTTTAAGGAAACATCATGGCGGTCATCAAATTTCAGAAAAGTTCTATAAGGAACTTTAGCCATTTTAGGTTCTTCAACTGGTTCGATTGGCTTTTCCTCAACTGAATTTTGATTAGAAACTTTGTTTTTTTCAAGGTCGCTTATCATATATCCACAATAAGGACATTTTTCCATATCTTGATCTATTAAAAGCCCACAATTAGGACATTTCTTTTTCTCGTTCATTTATTTTTCCTTAAAATTAATTATAATATAAATGAAAAGAATTAGACATAAAAAATGGAATTTGAAATCAGTAATAAATATGAAACAAAAATGGAGGTTGATAAATCCATTTTTGTTAGTTATTTATTACCAGTTTTTACTAAACAAGGATTTATCGATATTTTAAAAAATATAAAGCAAGATAATCCGAAAGCAAAACATTTTTGTTATGCCTATAAAATTAATAATGAAATTAAGTTTTCAGATGATGGAGAACCACAAGGAAGTGCTGGAAAACCCTTATTAAGTCTATTAGAAAATAAAAAGTTAAATAATACTGCTTTAGTAGTCGTAAGATTTTTTGGTGGAATTTTGCTTGGTAGTGGTCGTTTGTTGCGAACTTATGTTGAAAGCGGAAATCGAGTTATTAATCTTGCAAAATTAGAAGAAATTGTTGAAGAAAAGGAATATTTAGTCGAGGTAAATATTGAATCTTTTGAACTTTTTAAAAATTATTTACTAAAAGAGCATTTCTATATCAAAAGTATTAACTTTAATGATAAAATAGAAATGGTTTTTTATGCACCATTAACTTATGCTAATGATATAGAATCCTTGTTCTATAATAAAATAAAAATTGAAGCAATTAAAATAGTAAAGCATAAAAAGGGAGTTTAGATATGGCTGAAGAAAAGAAAAATGATTCAAATTGTACACATGATTGCGATACATGTGGTGTCGAAAATTGCGGAAGTAGATCAGCAGCAATCGAAAAAATTGCAACTAATCCACAAAGCCATTTTAAGCATACAATCGGTGTTATTAGTGGTAAGGGTGGAGTTGGCAAATCATTTGTTTGCTCAATGCTAGCAGTAAAGTTAAATCAAAAAGGTTATAAGGTTGGCATTTTAGATGGAGATATTACTGGTCCTTCAATTCCAAAAGCTTTTAATATTCATGAAGAAGCAACTGGAGATGGAGAAAGCTTTATTTTTCCAGCTAAAAGCAAAAAAGGTATCAAAATTATCTCAAGCAATATGCTTTTGCAAAATGAAACTGACCCTATTATTTGGCGAGGGACATTAATTTCTAGTTTATTAAAACAATTTTATACCGATGTTCTTTGGGAAGAACTAGACTATTTATTAATTGATATGCCTCCAGGAACCAGTGATGTTACTTTGACAGCTTTTCAATCTATTCCAATGGATGGAGTTATCATTGTAACTTCCCCACAAGATTTAGTTAGTGTTATAGTTAAGAAGGCAGTTAATATGGCCAAAGAGATGAATATCAAAATTTTTGGTTTAATTGAAAACATGTCTTATGTTGTTTGCCCAAAATGTAATGAAAAAATTGAAATTTATGGTCATTCACATGCGGAAGAGATTGCTAAAGAAGAAAATATTCCTTTTCTCGCAAGAATTCCTATTAAAGTCGGTGTTAGTGAATTAATTGATAAGGGACTTATTGAAAACGTTGAGATGAATGAATTTGACGAGGTAATTAATAAAATAAAGTGAGGTATCTTTTATGATTAATTTAAAAGAATTCAAAGATCGAAGAGCAAAACTTTATAATTTAATGGAAGATAATTCAGTCCTTATTCTTTATGCAGGAATGAGTAGAAAATGGAGTGCTGATGATAATTATCCTTTCATGGCTAATCGAAATTTCTTCTATTTAACTAATATTGAACAAGAAGGTTCGATCTTCCTCGTAACTAAGTCAGATAATATTCTTACTGAATATCTTTTTATTAGTGAATATGATGCCATCAAAGAAAAATGGACTGGAATCCGCCTATCTAGTGAAGAAGCTTGCAAGGTTAGTGGTATTAATAATGTTCTATATTTAAACACTTTTGATGCTCAACTTGGAATGGTTCTTAATCGCAAAGATCATGTTTATGGTTTCTTTGATACACTTTATCTTGATTTAGAACCCGAACTTAAAGTTGGAGATTCTACTTCGACCTTAGAAATTAGAGAACGACTTACCGCTAATTATACTTATCTAGAATGTAAAGATATTAACTCAACAATTTGTGGATTACGAGCAATTAAAACTGCTCAAGAAGTTGAAGAACTTAAAGAAGCTGCAAGCAAGACTAATTTTGGTTTAAATAGTATTTTAAAGAAATTAAAACCAGGTCTTTTTGAATATCAATTATCAAGTTTATTTAATTACACCGTTCAAGATTTAGATTTTTCTTCGCTTTCTTTTCAAACTATCTGTGCAAGTGGAATTAATGCTTGTATTCTTCATTATCCAAATCCAATTAACAAGATTAAAGATGGTGATTTAGTTTTATTTGATCTTGGATGCAAAAATAATGGTTATTGTGCCGATATTTCGAGAACTTATCCAGCAAATGGTAAATTCACCCTTCAACAAAAACTTATTTATAATATTGTTTTAGATTGCAATAAAATGATTATTAAAACGGTTAAACCGGGTCTTACTTTAAAAGATTTACAAAATAAAGCAGTAGAGTTTTTATCTCGAAGATGTTTAGAAGCTAATTTAATTAAGTCTCTTGATGAAATATATAAAGTTTATTACCATAGTGTTTCCCATCAAATTGGTCTTGATTGTCATGATCCTGTTGACCGTAATGAACCATTACAAAGTGGCAATATTATTAGTGATGAACCAGGTCTTTATTTTAAAGAATTTGGAATTGGTGTTCGTATTGAAGACGATTTACTAGTTACTGATGATGGTTGCTATTGTTTAAGTGGCAATATCATAAAAGAAGTTAATGATATAGAGAAAGCAATGCTTTTAGGTAAGAATTATGAAGTATAAATGCCAAGTTTGTGGTCAAATTATTGATAATAATGAAATGTGTCCTTTTTGCGGTAGTGACTCAAGTCAAATCGTTGCTTTAGATACAAGCGGAGCCAAAGGACGTTATCGATGTTTAGTTTGTGGTCGTGAAAGCGATAATGGAACCTATTGTCCATATTGTGGCAGTCAACGATTATTTAATTTAGATTTAAAAAAAGAAGTGGATACACAATCAATTGAAATAAAAAGTGATGAAGATCAAGTAAGTCCAAGTAGTAATGAAAGCGTTGCTACTCCTGATTCTAAAGTCGATGAACTTAATGACCAAGAGATTAATAAAGAAGAATCGGCCTCTCTTGAAGATATTATTCCTCAACCAATAATGAACGAAGAAAGTTTACAAAATAAATATTTTCGTTTATTTGGCGAACTCCTTCCTCTAGAATCGATTAAAAATCCTGATCCTCAAAAAATAGATGCCTTATATCGAATGGGTATTAATCGTGGAGAAAAAATTTCTCCAATCGAAATTGCGGAGATTTTTGCTGAACCTCTTGAAGAAGTAAAAGCTGATAATATAAATAAAACTATTGATGTAGAAAAAGATAAGACGATTGAATCAGCTATTTTTAAAGCTCAACCATTAGATGTTACTCCTTTAGAGCAAACAAAAAATAATGTAGATTCAACTAAAGAAGAAGCATCCAGCAGCAATGAAAATAGAATTGTGGCTGATTTATTAGTTAGTGTTATTAAAAGCGAACTAGATACTAAAGATCCGATTCTTAAAAGTGTGTTAGACGAATTAAAATTGCGTTTACTTTCTGCTAATTTTGAAACTATCGATTTAGTAAAAGGTCTAGAGACTCTTGTTGAGCAAGATAAGAAAACTGATGATAAGAATCTTGAAAACGACAAAAAGATTCTTGATTTACTCAAAATACTTCTAAAACTATGATAAAAAATATTGTTTTTGACTTTAATGGAACTCTTTTGAGTGACACCAATCTTTGTTTTGAAATCTTAAAAGAATTAATGACTTCACATGATTTAAAACCATTAACCTATGAAGAATTCCGAGATAAATTCTATTTTCCAGCCTCAAAATTCTATCATGATGTTGGTTTTTCTAACGAAGAATATGTTTCTTTAGCGGATTATTTTAATATGCAATATAATTTACGCTGGCGAAAAGAGACTAAATTATTTAATGGTGTTAAAGAATCTTTAGAGTCTTTAAGAAGTGCTAATTATCGATTATTTTGTTTATCAGCTTCCGAAGAAAAATTCTTAATTGAGCAAATGAAATTTCTTGGTATATATGATCATTTTATTAAAGTATGTGGTGGATCAAATAGTTATGCACATGGAAAAATTGAATATGGAAAGATTTTTGCTAAAGAAAATGATATTAAACCAAGTGAAACAATCATGATTGGCGATACCGAACACGATTATGAAGTAGCAACCGCTCTTGGTTTTAAATGTATTCTTTTTGATCAAGGACAATGTTCGCGAAAGAAATTGTTACAATTAAACATTCCTCTTGCCGGCAACTATGATGAAATTGTTCATTTAATAAAACATACAATATAATGTTATTTAGTAATTTATTGCTATAATAATATTATTATGAAAAAGCGTGGTGGTTTTCAATTAAGATTTTGGATTATTATTATTTCTTTTCTTTTAGAAGTTGCTACTGTAGTTGGTTTTATTGTGCTTGTTGTTTTAACATCTTTTGATGATAGAATTCTTTGGATTCCTTTAACTTTAATGGCTCTTTTTGATTTTTCTCTTGGTTTATTTATTGCTAATTCTAAAGTGGAAGCTTCTTACAAAATAAGTTGGTTAGCAGTCGTTATTTGTTTACCTTTTATTGGCGGAATATTTTATCTTTTATTTGCAAACAAAATTACCACCAAGAAGAAAAGACAACAGCGATATAATGTTGTTGATGAATTCATGTTAAAAAATCGACCAGATTCTACTTCGGTAATTAAAGAAATTTCTTCACAAAATAACGATGCTGGCAATATTGCTCAATACATTTATAATAATGCGTTTAATGGAGTTTATAAGAATAGCTCCCTTGAGTACTATAAGATTGGTGATTTAAGTAAAAAACCTATTGTTGATGAATTAAAGAAAGCGAAACGTTTCATTTTTATCGAATATTTTATTATGCAATCAGGTGATTTCTTTGATGCTATCTTCGATGTTTTAAAAGAAAAAGCTTCACAAGGAATCGATGTAAGAATGATTTATGATGATTTTGGTTGCTCAAGTAAAATGTCTTCATTTTTCTATGTGGAAGTTAGAAAAGCGGGCATCAAATGTTACCCATTTAATATTTTGCGTCCAACAATGGATATGCGACAAAATAATCGTGATCACCGAAAAATAATTATCATTGATGGAGTTACTGCTTTTACTGGAGGGATTAATCTTGCCGATGAATATATTAATATTTCTAGTAAATTTGGTTTATGGAAAGATAATTGCATTATGATTAAAGGCGAAGCAGCCAATGGTTTAACTAATATTTTCCTCAGCAATTGGGGTGTTGTCGCCAAAGATAAAAAGAAAAGTAGCAATGGTTTAGTGAGTAGTATAGGCTTTTCTTATCTAGAAAATAAAGATTTAGATATACGAGATAATAAATTTCCAAGTGGGTATATGGCTCCCTTTGGCGAAGAACCTTTTGATGGAGAAGAAACTGCTAGAAATGTTTTCTTAATGTTAATTAGTCGTGCAACAAAGTATGTTTATATTTCAACACCTTATCTTATTCCTGATGAAGAATTAATTACGGCTTTAGGTTTAGCGGCAAAATCCGGAGTTGATGTCCGAATTATTACTCCTGGAATTCCAGATAAAAAAATAATTTACCAATGTACTAGAAGTTACTATTATCTTTTACATATGAATAAAGTAAAAATATTCGAATTTATTCCTGGCTTCAATCACGAAAAACTTATTGTAGTTGATGGAATAATGTCGGTTACTGGAACAATTAATTTTGATTTTAGAAGCATGTATCTCCATTACGAAGATGGGGTTTTCTTCTATGGAGATAATGTTGTAAAAGAGATGGATCAAGATATCAAAGATATGCTTAATGTGTCTAAAGAAGTTAATTATAAAAAATACTATCATGCTTCTTGGATAAGAAGATTATGGTGGTCTATCTTACGTGTTTTAGCGCCATTATTTTAAAATAAAAGCCTACATACCTCTGTATGTAGGCTATTTTTATTTAGTTTCTTCGTTGCTTTCTTTATCCATTTTAACATGAGCATCATGTTTTTTACGTTCGGAAGTATTAAGAATCTTCTTTCGCATTCTGAAGGTCGTTGGAGTAATTTCAACTAATTCATCAGAATTGATATAGTCAAGACATGTTTCTAAAGTCATTTTGCGTGGAACTTTTAAAACAACGGTAAAGTCTTTATTACTACTACGTTGATTGGTTAAATTTTTCGTAGCGCAAACATTAACTGCTAAATCAATATCGTATTTATTTTCTCCAACAATCATTCCTTCATAGACATCGATTCCTGGATTAATAAACATTACTCCACGCTCTTCAACGTGTTGAATAGCATAAGGAGTGGCGGGACCTCGTTCAGTTGAAACAAGAACACCAATTTGTCTTTCACCAAGGTCTTTACTCTCAACAGGTCGATAATCTTTATAGGTATGAGAAATGATTCCATAGCCTTTTGTTAAAGTTAAGAAATTAGAGACAAAACCTAATAAACCACGAGAAGGAATAATATAATCAATTTTGGTATTAACATCGTTTGCATCCATATTAACTAAGGTTGCATCACGATTACCAAGAACAGTCATGATATCTCCAACAAATTCATTAGGAACTTCGATATCTAAATCTTCAAAAGGTTCGCATTTCACTCCATTAATTTCTTTTATAATAACTTGAGGACGAGAAACTTCGAGTTCAAATCCTTCACGGCGCATATTTTCAATTAAGATTCCAAGATGTAATTCACCTCGACCGGAAACAACCCAAGATTCACTATTTTCTACTCTTTGAACACGAAGAGAAACATCTTTTTGGACTTCCTTATTTAAACGTTCTTGTATTTGACGAGCGGTTAATAATTTACCATCATTTCCAGCAAATGGTGAACTATTAGTACCAAAGGTCATAGTCATAGTTGGTTCATCGATATGAATTGGTGGAAGTGGTTCGATTGCTGAATTATCACAAATAGTTTCACCAACGTTGATATCTGGTAAACCAGCAATAGCTACAATATCTCCAGCTTCAGCCGATTCAATTTCTTGTTTTTTAAGACCAAAATAGCCAATGACTTTTTGAATCTTAAATTGTTTTGTTGAACCATCACGTCTTGCGCAGGTTACCATGGAATTATTAAGAATTTTTCCACGTTGAATACGACCAATACCCATACGACCAACATAGTCATTATAATCAAGTAAGGCGACTTGTAATTGAACTGGACCATCAAGAGTTACTCGTGGTTCAGGAATTTCACTTAAAATTAAATCAAAAATTGGATCCATTCCTTCTTTTTGCGAAGAGGCTGCTGGATCAAGCGAAGAAGTGCCATTTAAAGCACTAGTATAAGCTACTTTGAAATCTAAAAAATTATCTGGAGCACCAAGTTCCATAAAAAGTTGAAGAACTTCATCAACAGCTTTTTTAGGATTAGCATTTGGTCTATCGACTTTATTAATAACGACGATTGGTTTTACGTGAGCTTGAATAGCTTTTTTTAAGACAAATCGAGTTTGAGGCATGGTTCCTTCAAAAGCATCAACAAGTAATAAACAACCATCTACCATGTGCATGATACGTTCGACTTCTCCACCAAAATCAGCATGCCCTGGAGTATCGAGAATATTAATTTTTGTATCTTTATAGAGAATGGAAGTTGTTTTGGCGAGAATGGTGATTCCTCTTTCTCTTTCGATTGGGTCACTATCCATAACACGATCAGCAATTTTTTCATTTTCTCTAAATGTATTCGAAGATTTTAAAAGTTGATTAACTAGAGTTGTCTTACCATGATCAACGTGGGCAATAATTGCTACATTTCTAAGTTTCATAGTTTAATCCTCCTTTAAAAGATAACGCTTTATAAAATACCACAAATGCGGGTATATTTTCAACATAAATATATTTAATATATTTAACAAATTGATTACTTTTTTAAACGAAAATTTCAAATAAAGAGGAATTATTCCTAAGCTGAACTCTTTAAGTGATGAAAATATTTATTCATTTTCATTCCATTTTGCTACCTTTTTACCTGCTATTTTATTATAATGTTTAGATATGAGAACAAACGGAATATTAATGGCTATTTCTTCTTTACCTGGTAATCATGGGATTGGAGACTTTGGAGACGTCGCTTATAAATTTATAGATTTACTAAAAGAAGCCAAAATTAAAATTTGGCAAGTTTTACCTTTAAATCCAGTCGGTTATGGTAATTCACCATACCAATCTGAATGTGGGGAAGCGCTTGATCCAATATACATTTCTTTAGATTTACTTGCTAAAGAAGGCTATTTTGATAAAGTTCCATCTTTCAATAAAGATGAAGTGAGAGTTGATTATACAACAGTTCGTGAGTATAAAGAGAAATATTTGCGTCTAGCTTTTAAAAAAGAAAAAGATACCAAAAGCAAAGCATTTAATGATTTTGTTCTTGCTAATAAATGGCTAGAAAATTACGCAAAATTTCATATTATCTTTTTGAAAAATAACTATCTTGAATGGAATTTGTGGGATCAAACTGAGCGATATGATTGTTATAAACATGAAGTAAATTACACAAAATATAAAGGGGAAATTCTTTATCTTGAATGGTGTCAATTTATTGCTTTCAAACAATTTAATTTATTACGTTTATACGCCAATAAAAATGGAATTTTGATTATGGGTGATATTCCTTTTTATGTTGGAGGAATGTCAAGCGATGTGTGGAGTAATCAAGATCAATTCTTACTTGATGAAAATGATAAATTTACTTATATTGCCGGTGTACCACCAGATTATTTTAGTGCTACTGGTCAAAGATGGGGCAATCCAATTTATGATTGGGTAGAACTCAAAAAAGAAGACTATGGTTTTTGGCTTGATCGATTAAAAGAAGCCAACAAGCTATATGATATTTTGCGAATTGATCATTTTAGAGCGTTTGATACTTATTGGAAGATTCCAATAACTTGTCCAACAGCAATTGAAGGTTCGTGGCAAAAAGGTCCAAGTTATGACTTTTTTGATACACTTGCCAAATCAAAGATTGATCTAAAAATTATTGCTGAAGATTTAGGGGATTTATTTCCATCGGTCTTAGCTCTTCGAGATCATTATAACTTAACTGGAATGTATGTTTTAGAATTCAATTTCTTAAACCCAAATTGTACTATAACTCAAAATCAAATTGTCTACACTGGAACGCACGATAATGATACTTTAATTGGTTGGTATAACTCTTTAACAATCGAACAAAAAAATCAAATCAAACTTAAGTTTAACGTTTTGAAAATTAAGGGTAGAGATATCCAAGAGAAATTTTTGAACTACGCTTATAATTCTGTTGCTGATTATGTAATTATTCCAATGCAAGATTTCTTGAAGCAAGATGAATTTTCAAGAATGAATGTTCCAGGAACATGCTGTCCACCAAACTGGGAATACAAATTAAAAGATTATTCTAATTTCGAAAAAGTAATTCCTACCATTCTTAAACTAAATGAAAGTAGTAAACGTATCTAATATGTATAATATTGGTCTTGTTTCTCTTGGCTGTAATAAAAACACTGTAGATAGTGAAGCTATTTTAGGTATGCTTAAGCAAAATGAATTCAATATTGTCACTGACTTAAATATTTGCGATTTAATTATTGTTAATACCTGTGGCTTTATTCTTGATGCTAAAGTGGAAGCCATTAATGTTATTTTGAAAGTTTTAGAATATAAGAAAAAAACTATTGTCACTGGTTGTTTAGTTGAAAGATACGAAAAAGAATTGAAGGAAGAATTTAAAGAAGTTGATGCTTTTGTTAGTTTAAAAGAATACCAAAAATTACCTGAAATCATAAATAAAGTTATGAAAGATGATGTTATTAATAAAGATTTTGATTTATTTAATCGTGTTTTATCAACACCAAGTTATACGGCTTTTTTGAAAATTAGTGAAGGTTGCGATAATTTTTGTGCTTTTTGTTCGATTCCTTTTATTCGTGGAAGATTTCATAGTTTTCCTCTTGATGAGTTAATTTCTTATACTAAAGAACTTGTTAAAAAAGGTGTCAAAGAATTAGTAGTGATTTCACAAGATACCGTAAGTTATGGAAAGGATTTCCATGATAATACTAACCTCTATCTTTTGCTTAAAAAGTTAGATGAAATTGATGGATTAGAATTCATCAGAGTTTTATATACTTATCCTGAAGGAATTAGTGATGATCTTTTACATTTAATTGCTTCTAGTCGACACATAACTCACTATTTTGATATTCCATTGCAACATTGTACAACAAGAATTTTAAAATCAATGAATCGTCACGATACCAAAGAATCAATTTTAAATCTCTATCAAAGAATTAAAAGTATTGTTCCAGATGCAATTTTAAGAACTACTTTAATCGCTGGTTTTCCTGGAGAAAATGATAATGACGCAAAGGAACTTTTAGATTTTATTAAAGAAGTAAAATTTAACCATCTTGGCGTTTTTACTTTTTCTAAAGAAGAAGGAACAAAGGCGGCTCTTTTAAAAGATCAAGTTGATGACAAAGTGAAGCAAGAAAGAAAAGATGCTTTGATGAACGAACAAAAACGTATTTCATATGAATTAAACAAAGCCTTGATTGGTAAAGAATTCAAAGCAATTGTAACTAAATTATTAAATAACCATGAAGCCGAAGTTCGTTGTGCTTTTAATTCTCCAGATGATATAGATGGATCAGTTATTTTGCAAAATGTTTCTGCTCATAAAGAAGGCGATATTATTCAAATTAAAATTACTGCTGCCTTCGTCTACGATTTGCTAGCTGAAGAAGTAAAATAAAGTGATTGAAATTAACTAAAAAGTTATATAGAATATAAAAGCGTTGTATTGCCCCCTTAGTTAAGTGGTATAACGGATCCATGGTAAGGATCTATTCGTAGTCCGATTCTGCGAGGGGGCACCATTAAGCAAATAACACCGATTGTATCGGTGTTTTTATTTTTTTGTACCTTTTTTTGTACCCAAATTAAAAATCATTACCAATTTAATCTCTTGAAATTTAAAAATAAATAATGTATTTAAAATCATTCAAAAAATATTAAAATCTGAAAAATATTCCATTTAAAAATTCTATTGTTAGTAAATGTATTGAATGAAAATTGTCTAGTTAACCTGGTTTTATTTTCGTAATAGTGAGATTTTTTTGTTTTTTTTCAAAAAGACAAGTTATATACTATTTATAATACATATGAACAAAGCAATATTTTTCGATTTAGATGGCACTTTATGGGATGCCATTTCGGTTATTAAAGATAGCTATAATAAGGCTATGAAAGATTGCAAAGAAAAATATACTTTCGATTATGAAATGGTTAAAAGTTACATGGGTTTAACCCCACTTGAAACCGTTAAATTAGCTTTTAAAGATCTTGATGAAAAAGATGGTTTAAGATTATTTAACATTTGTTTTAAAGAAGAAATAAGTTATTTATCTCTTCACCCAGGAACACTTTATCCTGATGAAGAAAAAGTATTAAGTGAATTAAGTAAAAAATATTCATTATATATTGTTTCAAATAGTGATAAAGGTTATGTTGAAAATTATCTTAACGCTTATAATTTTAATAAATATTTTGTTGGACATGTTTGTGCAGGGGATACAGGACTTAGCAAAGCAGAAAATATTCTTTATTTGAAGAAGAAAGAAAATCTTGATGAAGTAGTTTATGTTGGAGATACTTTAAAAGATTTTGTGGAAAGTGAAAAAGCTAGTGTCGTATTTATTCATGCTTCTTATGGTTTTGGGAAAATAATTAATACTAAATATTGTATTAAATCCTTAAAAGAGTTGCCTTGTTTATTAGATGAGATTTTAATTTAGAGATCTTAAATTGGTTTATATATCCGTTTTGGGTATTAAATATAGAATTAAGAGAGGAAATTTATGACTAAATCTAATTCAGCAGAAACACCATTAAAGCTAAATTACAAAAGAACGATTATAATTGGTTTCGCCTTCTTTGGTATTTTACTTTTATGGCAAGTCTATGACTCTTGGTGCCCAACTTTTTTATCTGAACTTTTCAAAGAAGCTCTTGGTGCAGAAAGCACTGAGGAAGTTCAATATCTTGTTGGTATTATGATGGCACTTGATAATTTAGCAGCTTTGATAATGTTACCAATATTTGGACATTTATCCGATAAAACACATAGTAAAATTGGAAAACGTATGCCATATATTTTAGTTGGTACATTTGTTTGTGCAGTTGCCTTTCCTTTTGTTCCTGTGTTCTTTCACTATCATAATTTAGGTGGAACAATTGCGATGATGGCAATTGTTGTTTTCTTTGCAATGATGTATCGTAATCCAGCAGTTGCTTTAATGCCAGATATTACTCCAAAACCACTTCGAAGTAAGGCTAATGGTATCATTAACATTATGGGTTATGTAGGTGGGGCTTTTGCGACAGTTGTTGGAATTATTTTTGTTCTTTCTAGTTATCTTGGTGGTGCCGATGCTACTAATTGGAAAGGTGGAACTGCAAATATTTGGTTAATTGAAGCTCCTTTCTTAGTTGCTTCAGTTCTTATGGTAATTAGTGCGTTAGTTCTTTTCTTTAAAATTAATGAAAATAAAGTTGAAAAAGAAGTTGCTCCTGAGATGGAAATTGGTGAAAAGGAAGCAGCAGTTGTTGATAGTGTAGCTAATGATGAAAACCAAAAAATGAGTAAAGCAAACAAGATCATGTTATTTTTGATTCTTGGTGCGGAATTCTTCTGGTTTATGGCAGATAATGGCATTGGAACTTTTATGGGTAATTACACCCTTTATTATTTACATTGCCAAACAAGTAGTAACATGATTAACACAATTGTTGGCGGCGTTGGTAGTGTACTTGGCTTTATTGTTGGTGGAATTTTAGCATCAAAAATTGGTCGTAAATGGACGATTGCTTCAGGTCTATCTCTAACTGTTTTTTCTCTTGGAGTTTGGCTTGTTTTGTCTTATGCAATTCCAGTTCCAGTACCAGCAGCTGGTGAATATAATGCCTTCCCATTCTATTTATATATAATTTGGGCTTGTAAAGGATTTGGTATGTCTTTAGTTCATGTTAATAGCTTCCCAATGGTTGTTGAACTTTGTAGTAGTAAGAAAATAGGTCGCTTTACTGGATATTATTATGCTTCCTCAATGGCAGCTCAAACAATTACTCCATGTTTACTTGGCTTATTACTTTTATCTCCAAGTTTTGGTTTCCAACAACTTCCTATTTATGCGATTATATGTTCAATAATTTCTTTAGTTATCTTTATCTTTATTAAAAATGTTAAAACTAAAAAAACGAAGATTAAAAAAGGACTTGAAGCATTAGATCAAGATGATTAAAAATGAATAAAAAAGTAGTTATATCTAAAATTAATCCACTATTTTTAAACGGTATCGCTCATCGTGGTTATCATAATGCGACCGATACTGAAAATGGCCTAAGAGCGTTTCAAAACGCTCTTGACCATAATCTTGCAATTGAGTTTGATGTACATTTAACTAAAGACAATAAATTACTAGTTTGTCATGATAGTGATCTTTTACGTACAACAGGCAAAAAAGGGATTATTGAAGAATTAACTTTAAAGGAAATTAAGGAACATTATTGTCTTCTTGATGGAGAAGAAGTACCAACCTTTAAAGAATTACTAGAACTTATTAATGAACAAGTTCCGATGGTTGTGGAACTTAAGGCATATAAAAAAAACTATTTTAAATTAGCAAAAAGACTTAAAAAAGAATTAGCTAATATTCATGATAAAAAGAATTTTATTTTAATTTCTTTTGAGCCAAGATGTCTTATTCCATTTGCCAATAAAGGTTTTATTCGTGAATTATTAGTTTGTAAAGAAAAGAAATGGGTCTTCAAATTGCGCTTTCTTTTTGAATCAGTTGATTTAGATAAAGCCATTCTTAAAGATGCAGATGTTATGAAATATCACAAGAAACATTTCATCAATTCTTGGACGATTGAAACCGAAGATGATTTAAATTACGTTAAACCACTTTGCGATACAGTTACTTTTCAATTATTAGATTATCGAAAAGTAATTCGTAAGATGAGTGAAAAATAGAAAAAAAGATATTTCGAAATTAAACGCGAAATGTCTTTTTTTATTTATTTGCTTCGTTGTAATATATATCTTTTTATAATAAAATAATTGAATGAAGGGGATTTTTTTATGGACAAAATAAGAATAATTGAATTAAAAGAAAGCGTGTTTGCTGATAATGATAAAAAAGCGCAAGATTTGCGTAATTCACTGAAAGAAAAAGGTATCTTCTTAATCAATGTGATGTCAAGTCCTGGTAGTGGAAAAACAACTACTTTAACAAGAGTCATTAATTTACTTAAAGATAAATATCGAATAGGTGTGATGGAGGCTGATATTGATGGCGATATTGACACCTCAGATATTATTAAAAATACTGGAGTTAAAGCCATTCAATTACATACTGGTGGAATGTGCCATTTAGACGCTGGTATGACAAGTACTGGTCTTGATGGAATTGATTATAAAGATTTCGATTTAATCTTCCTAGAAAATGTTGGAAACTTAGTTTGCCCAGCTGAATTCGATACCGGAGCTAGTAAAAACTTAGTTATCCTCTCAGTTCCAGAAGGTGATGATAAGGCGATTAAATATCCGCTTATGTTTGAAAAAGCAAATGTGGTGGTGATTAATAAAATTGATGTCCTACCATACTTTGACTTTGATTATAAATTTTGTGAAAAGAATATTCGTTTAAGAAATAAAGCTTGTGAGATTATTAAAGTTTCAGCTAAAACTGGTGAAAATATCGAAACATTAGCTAAATGGATCGATAACGAAATAAAAAAATGGAGAAAATAATATGGAACAAAACACAAAGTATGTCTCGAACTATCAAGGCGAAAAAAATCCTGATAAAGAGTTTTTAAAACTTGGTCGAAAAATTACCGATGTTGCTCTACATAAGATTAAAGGCATTACTAGTAGTGATCCAGAATATTGGGGATTACGAGAAGTTTTGACTCATGAAATGGCTGTTATTCTTAACAAGATGAAATTAAGAAAATTCTATACTTTTGAAGATCTTCTTAGATTAAATCCAGAATATGAGCCACTTGAATTGCAAAAATTATATGATGAAATGAGTGATATTGGTATTATTGAATATGATTATGGTGATAACTATGATCATACTCATGAATTAAAAGATAAACCACGTATTAAACGTTATAAAATTTCATATTACGTTCCTGGTTCAGCTGAATTATTTAATTCAACTACTGATCAAATTGATAAAAATCCACTTGTTGCTACTTTCTTTGAAAGAATGACTTTCATACCACTTGCAGGAATTACTGAAATGGTTCCTCCAGGAGGAGACGGAATTGGTATGCATGTTATACCAGTTGAAAAGGCAGTTAATTTTGAAAATAAAGCAATTGATTTAGAGCGTATTTCTTATTGGCTTAAAAAGTATGATGGCCATATTAGTGCTGGTTTATGTTCTTGTCGTTATTCAAGAGCAAAATTAGGTGATGGTTGTATTGATGATCCACATGATTGGTGTATTCAACTTGGTGATATGGCTGATTATGCTGTTGAAACTAAGCGATCACATTATATTACTACTGAAAGAGCGCTTGAAATTATAGAAGCTTCTGAAAAGAATGGTTTCGTTCACCAAATTACTAATATTGATGGTGAAAATAAGATTTTTGATATTTGCAACTGTGATGTTAAGATTTGTAATGCTTTAAGAACTAGTATGCTTTTTAATACACCAAATCTTTCACGTAGTTCTTTTACTGCTAAAGTTGATCCAAAAAATTGTGTTGCTTGTGGACTTTGTGTTGAAAATTGTCCAGCAGGTGCGGTTAAACTTGGTCAAAAATTATGTTTGAAGAATGGTAGTGAAGTTAAGTATCCGCAAGCTCCTCTTCCAGATAATATTACCTGGGGTAAATATGCTTGGGATGAAAATTATCGTGATACTCATCGTCTCCATGATACCTATAAAACTGGTACTTCTCCTTGTAAAGCATCGTGCCCAGCTCACCTTCCAGTTCAAGCTTACTTAAAGAAAGCTCACGAAGGAAAGTATGCTGAAGCCTTAGCTTTAATTAAATTACAAAACCCATTCCCAGCAGTTTGTGGTCGTATTTGTAACAAACGTTGTGAAGAAGCTTGCACGAGAGGAACCGTTGATAAAGCTGTTTCTATTGATGCAGTCAAAAAATTTGTTTCTGATCTTGAAATTAAACAAGAACATCGATATATTCCTGAAAAAGTAGTAGCTAATTTACTTGGTGATTTCCAAGAAAAAATTGCTATTATTGGCGCTGGTCCAGCTGGTTTAAGTGCTGCTTATTATTTAGCACTTAAAGGCTTTAAACCAACTGTCTTTGAAAAGAATTCTCGACCTGGAGGAATGATGATGTATGGTATTCCTTCATATAAACTTGAAAAGGATGTTCTTGATGCAGAAATTGATGTTATTAAACAACTTGGTGTTGAAATTAAATGCAACGTTGAAGTTGGTAAAGATATCACAATTGAAGGACTTAAAAAAGAGGGTTATAAAGCATTCTATGTAGCAATTGGTTGCCAAGGTGGCAAACGACCAGGAGTTCCTCATGATGATGCAAATAACACTCATATCGCCGTTGATTATTTAAAACATGCTTTTGATCATCAAGATGAAAAGTTTGAAGGTAAAGTAGTTGTAATCGGTGGAGGTAATGTCTCTATTGATTGTGCTCGTACCGCTAAACGATTAGGAGCAAAAGCCGTTAGTATTATTTGTCTTGAAAGTCCAAATGAAATGCTTGCTAGTCAAGATGAAATTTTTGAAGCTAAAGAAGAAGGAATTGAAATTATCAATTCGCTTGGTCCAAAAGAAGTTAAAGTCGATGCAAATAATAATGTTACTAGTATCCTTCTTAAAAAATGTACCCAAACTATCGATCCAACAACTAAGAAATTTGCTCCTCTTTATGATGAGAAAGTTACTTGTGAAGTTAAGTGTGATGAAATTATCTTCGCAATTGGTCAAACGATTGAATGGGGTAAATTATTAGAAGGAACTGGTGTTACTTATTGGCATGGTAATTATCCAATTGCTGATAAATTAACGTATCAAACCGCCGATCCAGATATTTATGTTGGTGGTGATGTCTTTACTGGTCCAAAATTTGTCATTGATGCGATTGCTCAAGGTCACTATGTTGCTGATTCACTTGCTAGACATGTTCGTGAATATGCCTCACCTACAATCGCTCTTGATCACCATGATTTTGTACCATTAAATAAATTTGATATTACCTTACCTGAATACGATACTTGTGGTCGTCAAGAAGCTGCTTTAGATCCAAAAATTGACCATAAGAATTCCTTTAGAGATGCCAATTTAGATTTAACTGAAGAGCAAGTTAAAAAAGAAACTGCTCGTTGTTTGAGTTGTGGAGCTTCCATTGTTGATCCACATAAATGTATTGGTTGTGGTATTTGTACAACTCATTGTCAATTTGATGCTATTCATTTGTTTAGAGATCATCCAGAGATGACTAATATGCGAATGGGAGAAGATAAAATTAAGGGTCTTGGTGCTTATGCTCTTAAACGTCAATTCAAGATTATTGCTCATTCTCAAAGCGCTGAAGCTAAGTCTATGCGAAAGCAAAGAAAAGCCTATAAGAAAGCTAATAAAGAATTTGCTAAAGAAAATCCATATACGGGAAATGGATATAAAGAATAATGCATGAATTAGGGATTGTGATGTATGTAATTGATGCGGTTGAGAAGTTAGCTAAAGAGCAAAATGTGAAGAAAGTTTGTGCATTAACATTAGAAGTTGGTGAAGTTTCAACGGTCGTCCCAAGTTATTTTGAAGAATGCTATAAGTGGGCGATTAAAAAAACAACCTATATGCAAGAATGCAAATTAAATCTTGTTATCCTCGAAGGTTTATCATATTGTCGAGATTGTAAAAAGAGTTATAAAACAACCGAATATGGAAAGGCTTGTCCTTTCTGTGGGGGATATGATACTTATCTAATAAGTGGCGATGACGTAAAGATTCGAAACATTGAAGTAATCTAAAAAAAACGGAACCTTACTTAGGTTCCTTTTTTTATTCATCTTTATATTCGAGAATATCTCCTGGTTGACAATTGAGCTCTTTACAAATGGCGTTTAGAGTAGAAAATCTAATTGCAGAAATTTTACCTGTTTTAATATTTGATAAATTGACATTAGAGATACCAACTTTTGTTGCTAGATCATTTAAAGCAATTTTTCGATCAGCCATTATTCGATCAAGTCTTAAAATTATCATATTATTTACCTATAAAGTAGTATCACTTTCTTTTTGTAATTGAACACCATACTTAAAAATTAGCGATAAGGCAAAGAGTATAAGTCCAACAATCACAAAAGAGACGTTTAAACCAAAGGAATTGAAGTTTCCAACATGAGGAACAATGTTTGTAAATATCGATAAAAAGATTGGGACTGCAATGGCACTAACTAATGGAAGAATTCCAATTAGATTAAGAAACTTTACAACATTATCAGTGAAAGGTGTTTCATTTATTTTAATATCATTGAATAAGCGATAAACATAATATAGTAAAAACATTGAGGAAGCACTTGTTAAAGTGGTGCTCATAAAGATAATTTCGGCATTACCAACATTAATATACTTTATAAACTCCTGATTTTCATTTGGAGCATATTCATTCATAAAATCGATAATGCTATTTTGTAATTGGGTGTAAGGAATAAATATACCAGCGATGACGAAGATAATTCCTAATGCACATCCGATTAGACAAATTATTGCTAATACTTTAAAAACAATGCTAAGAGTCTTACTTAAACTGACTATTCTTTTTTTCGTTAAATCATTTTGTTCCATATAGTTCTCCTTTGAACTGAATTAATCTTAATTTCATATTTGTGATTTGTCAATAATAAATTAATGATAAACGATAAATAATTTATGATATAGATATATTTCTTTGCTAGAAACAATATCTAATTTTAATATAAAAGAATAGACTTTATTGGATAAACGAACTATAATTAAGTTAATAAAAAATAGGGGGAATTTTTTATAATATTATAATATGGAATTAATGTATTATTCGATTAATGCTTATTGTTTAATTACAGCATTATTCATTTTTCTTAGCATTATTAGGGAACACAAACGTAGCTCTCCTTTTATCTATGCAGAAATTGCTTTGATTGGTGTAATACTTGTTTTTGTAGGAGATTGCTTATCATATTTTTCGAACGGAAAAACTGATAATGAAATTTATTTTCTTTTAAATAAAATTGGTAATTTTTCCTATTTCTTTTTTGGTTTTGTAGGCATAATCTTATCAATTGTTTTTCTTTTCAAATATTTCAAATTCAAAGTTACATGGTATAAATTAATATTAGTTTTTGCTCCGGGTGTATTGTTATTTTCTTTATTAGTTGCTTCTCAATTCATTCCAAATATGATTTATTATTTTGATGCTGATAATAATTATGTTAGACAATCTTTATTCCTCGTTCAATTTTTTGGAACAATATATTATTATTCGTCTTTAGTAGTTATGTCACTAATCAAGATGATAAAAACGAAAAATGCTTATCATCGTCGAACTTATTTATATATCTTTTTAGCGATGTTTATGCCTTTTGCTGGTGTTATTTTACAATTTTATTTTATCTGGAATCCATTTACCTGGCCTTTCGTTGTATTAGGATTTACTAGTGTATATGTTATTTTAAGGTCCCAAAATAATAAAACTGATTTTTTGACTGGAGTCTATATAAAAGGAATCTTCGTAAACTTGGTTACAGAAAAGAAATTAAAGAAAGGTCATCAAGCGTTTGTGGTATTTGATCTTGATCACTTTAAAAATGTGAATGATACTTATGGGCATTTTGTTGGTGATATTGTTTTAAAATTGACTGGAGATAATTTAAATAATTATTTTAATACTCATGCCGTTGTTGGAAGAATTGGTGGTGATGAATTTGGCCTTTTTGTAGATCATATTGAAAACGAAGATGATTTTTTAAATAAAATTAAAATTTTTCTTGATCTAGAAAAACAATCACTAAATCACATAGTAAATATTTCTATTTCTTGTAGTGCAGGAATTTGTTTTAATGATAAAGGTGAAATCCGTTCCTTTTCGGAATTCTTTATGAAAGCAGATACAGCTTTATATTATGTAAAGAAATATCGTAAATCCAATTATTCGGCTTATATTAATGTTAAAACAAATTCAACGATTAAATTTAAACCATATCTTATTGTTTTTGGCGAAAATGCAGATAATAATGAAATTATTTTGAGCTTATTAATAACAGATTATATTGTTTTATTGACACACAAAATAAAGGAAGTTGAACATTATTTAAATATTTATCCTCAGAGTATTGGTATATTGATTTTTGATATTAACTCACCAAGTGATATTGAAAGATATGCCTACTTCCTTAATTTAATAAAGGAAAAGAATAATCTTAAACTGATTGCTTTTTCGAAAGAAGAGTTTAATGACAATCTTAAAAATTTAAAAGCAGATGCTGTTTATAATAAACCTTTTGATGTGAATAAACTTAATTGTGATTTAGATAAATAATTCTAATAACTGTCATTTGCATTGAAAATATTGAATTGATCAATTGTCATTTTGTTATTATCATCAATAATTAATCTTGTTACACAAATATTTGGCATGTGTTCTTTAAGGGAAAACATTTTTGGAGAGATACTTTTTAAGAAACATTTTATAGCGTGAGAGTGTGATACGAGTAAAATTACTTTATCATTATATTGATGACATAATTTATCAATTCCATTTTTAAAACGCTTTGCTACTTCTTTATCGGTTTCATAATTTTTTACATTAGAAAAATCATTAGTTTCACAAATGTTCCTTACATAGTCAACATTTTTACCTTCAAGGCTACCAAAATCTCGTTCAATAAAATCTTCCATAATAATGATTGGTTGATAATCATTTATGACTTTTTGAATAGTCGATATAGTTTCATAAGACCTTGAAAGAGTAGTAGCAACATATAGATCAAAATGAATGTTATTACTTTTAAAATTGTTTGCTAATTGGATAGTTTCATTGTAACCATTTGAATTAAGATGGTTATCGATTCTTCCTTGGCAAATAGATTTTTTATTGTCTTCAGTTTCACCATGTCTTGTTAAATAAATAGTTAGCATGAAGAAATTATAAATCATCTAGCCAGCTATATAAAGTAAACTATTTTTTAATATTTGAATTTAAGAATTCTTGAGTACGAGGCTCTTTTGGATGATTAAATAATTGATCAGAACTACCTTGCTCAACAATATAACCTTTTTCGATAAAAATTGCTTTATTGCAGACGTTGCGAGCAAAATTCATTTCGTGAGTTACTACAATCATGGTCATTCCTTCTTTAGCTAATTTTTGCATTACATCTAAAACATCATTAACCATTTCTGGATCTAGAGCACTAGTTGGTTCATCAAAAAGAATTACATCAGGATCCATTGATAAAGCTCGAGCTATCGCCACACGTTGTTTTTGGCCACCCGATAATTCTCGTGCTTTGCTATGAATTTTATCAATCATACCGACTTTAGTGAGATTTTTAATTGCAATATCTTCGGCTTCTTGTTTTGAACGTTTTAAAACATCTCGTTGAGCAATAGTGCAATTCTTTAAGACATCCATATTGTTAAATAGATTAAAAGATTGAAAGACCATTCCGATTTTAGCTCGAACCATATTAATATTTACATTACTCGTATCTTTTATGATTTGGGCTTTAAGTTCGTTATGTTTATTTTCTTCAGCAACAGCTTGTGCACTATCTTCACACTTATGTAAAGCTTCTTTATTTCTTTTTCTTTCTCTTTCAATTAACTTAGATTTACTATTATCGATACGTCTTCCCTTAAAGAAGATTGCACCATCAGATGGATGTTCCATACGATTTATACAACGAATTAAAGTTGATTTACCGCTTCCTGAAGGACCAATAATACAAATAACATCACCTTTATTTACATTAAAATTAATATCTTTTAAGACTTCTAAATCACCAAAATGTTTTGCAACATGTTTTACTTCGATAATTGGTATCATTGTATTATCCATTAGAATTTACCTCGGTTCTTATTTATAAATAAACTAGCAGCTCTTCTGAAGAAATTAAATTGATGTTTCTTTCCATCTAATTTAAAGGTAATTTCTTTAAAGATCCAAGTAGCAACAAGGGTTAATAATAAGTAAATACAAGCAATGATTATGTATCCTTGAATAATGAAGTAATTTTGACTTGTAGCAATAGAGACACTTAAGAAAAGTTCAGTAACACTAATAACATTTAAAACCGAGCTATCCTTAATATTAATAATGTATTCGTTTGCAAGGGTAGGTAAAGTATTCCTTAATGCTTGTGGTAAAACAACTTTTACCAAAGCTTCAAACTTTGACATTCCTAAAGATAAAGCCGCTTCTTTTTGACCAACATCTAAACCATTAAGTCCAGTACGAATATCTTCTCCCATATAGGCGCCAGTATTTAAGGTAATAACAATTAAACCAGCAACCAACCATCCATCGAAGATTCTAACTCCGGTTAAGAAACTTCCAAAATTAATGCCCATGGCTTGACAGCCAAATTTAAAGATCAAGGCTTGAACCATCATTGGTGTTCCTCTTAATACAACTGAATAGATAGTACAAAGAGCTTTTACTAATCCTTTGCCTGATTTTTTAACTATATTATCATCTTTACTAATTTTCATACTCTTACCTAGAGCAATGAAAATACCAATAATTAAACCAACTATCGTACCAACAATGGCTAAAATTAAAGTGGATATTAATCCATCTAAGAAGGTTTGATAATAATGGGTTAATAAATAAGTAATTTTATCTAAGTTTGTGACTTGTTCTTCTTGAGAACCTTGAAAGACAGCCGTTTCCATTAAGGTATTTCGTGTATCTTGATCAATAGAAGATAAGGCTGAATTTAAAGCCTCTTTTAATACCATATCACCTTTTTTAATTCCTATTGAAACACCTAATTCAGCAGCTTTTTCTCCAAGAATACTTTGATCGATATGGACGATTCCAAGATTTGAATTAGAAGCGCAAATTGATTTAGCAACCGGTAATTCAGCGGTCATTGCAAAGACAATTCCAGAACTTACATCACTAGCGGCACTTGGAAAACTATCAACTGGCTTACTATGAATTGCGCCATAATCAGCCGCAAAAATATCAATAACATCATCGGTAACGGTTGATACTTGCGATTCAACACTTTTACCATTTAAATAAACTTTTAAATCTTCACTTGTTAATACGACATCAGTGTAATTTACTTTTTTAACAATTAAGACAAGTTCTGATCGATAATATTCGTTTGAAAAGTCAATTGACATTTCACGTTCAGGAGTGTCGGTCATACCGGCAATAATTGCATTAATTTCTCCGCCTTCGAGTGAAGGAATTAATGAATCCCAATCTAACTTTTTAATTACTAAATCATAATCGAGATATTCACATATTTTTTTAGATATTTGAATATCATAACCATCAGCATACTGATTTGTTTTCCCATCTATGGGTACATTGGTATCGTTTGCGACAGTTTCGGTCCAATTGAATGGTGCATAGTTACATTCAAGACCAACCGTAAGCGTACCTTTTGATTCACCTTGCGAACCATTAGTTCCGCAACCCACCAAAATAAGACTTGCAAGTAGTACAAGTCCCATCGTCAATGATTTTTTAAAGAAATTCATTTTTTCTCCTTAAGTTAAAAGGGATTGCGCAATTAATGCACAATCCCTTATATCTCAAAAGAACGAACATTAATAGCTCCTCTAACTTTTTTGTTAAGTTAGGAGTCTATTGGGGTTTTACCCCATAGCCCAATCTATATAGATACCTCTATATAGTCTCGGCCACCTTGCCTTTCCTTAATGTCATCAGATGTCTCTTCGATTAAGTACTATTCTTGGAAGCGCCTCTATCCTTACAAACTTTATTTTAAATTAATGAGAAAAAATTACAAGAATTATTTTTGGTGGAGAAATAATTTCTCATAATAATAGAGTGATTTAAAAATGAAATAGATAGCATAATTAACGAATAATATTTATGATGTATTTATTATGAAAATAAATTTATTAATGTGTGGTAACTATAAGGTTTTTGATGGGATGATTATTGAATTACTAAGTTTAGTAAAACACAATAAACACCAATTCACTTTATATTTAATGACAATGGATCTTGTAGAATATGACAAGAATTTTGTTTCGGTTGATGAAAAAATGTGTAATTATCTTGAAGAAATTTTAAAGACTGGCAATAAAGATAGCAAGATTGTTCGTCTTGATATGCGCGATGCTTTCATAAATGAAATGAAAGATTCACCAAATATGAAAACATTCTATACACCATATACTATGCTAAGATTATTTGCAGATTATCTTCCAATAAACTTAGAAAAAATCCTCTATCTCGATTGCGATTTAGGTTTTTTAGGCGATATCTCTCCGCTCTATAATCTTGATTTAACTGGTTATGAATATGGTGCAGCTTATGATGTTCTTGGTCGTTATTTTATTGGTAACTATTATCAAAATGCTGGAGTTATCCTTTTTAATCTTAATGAATGTCGCAAGAGTAAACTTTTTGAAAATTGCCGTTATCTATGTTTACATGAAAAGATGGCTTTTCTTGATCAAGATGCCTTGAATAGAACGGTCAAAAATAAATACTATATTCCATATATTTATAACGTCCAAAGAAATATGAAAAAAGGGACTGTTATCAAACATTTCTGTAAGACAATCCGTTGGATTCCTTTCTATCATACAAGTAATATCAAGCCTTGGAATGTTGAAGGCGTTCATAAGGTTCTTAAAATTAATGTTTTCGATGATATTTTAGAAGAATACCAAAAACGAATAAAAGAATATAAAAAATAGAGTTAAGCTTTAGCGCTTAACTCTTTTTAATTGACTCCATAATATGGTGATAATTGTCGCCGGGATTCCTAAGAAGAAAATAACCCATAAGAAACTATAACCTTCTAAGACAGCTTGAACATAGATAGCAGCTAACAGAACCCATATTAATAAGGTAATCAAGGCGAAATTTCGTTTTGATTTGCCCCAGACACTATTAAAAACAATTAAATCCACAATTGATAGTGGAAGAGCCCAAACAAAGACAATCCAATAATAACTTTTTAGTAAAATAATAAAAGTCACATAAATAATAGTGGCTAGTGCCCAAACAATTATAAAAGAAAGGGCAGTAATAACTATTTTATTTTTAGTGTTTTGTGCATCATCATCTACAACTTTTAAATTACTAATATTATCTGAAGTTAATTGATCTAAAGTAATACTATAAAACTTACAAATAGTTATTAAATTCTCAATCGAAGGCATTGCATCTCCATGTTCCCATTTTGAAATAGCCTTATCTGAATAATTTAATTTTTCGGCAAGTTCGGCTTGTGTGAGACCTTTTTTCTTTCTTAATTCAGAAAGATTGTGGCCAATTGTTTTTCTTAATTCTTCCATATTTAATATTGTAAATGTTCTAAATATTCTTGTAAACAAATTAGTAAATAATATAAAAGTAAAAGAGAATCGAAAATTCCATCTTTTATTGAATTTTGAAATAATAACGATTAATACGTAAGTATTTTAATTTCTTTATTTTTTTACTTGTGTGGAATTGCTACTCCACCAAGAGTAGAATTGCATTCTATATACATTATCATAGATTCCTTACCGATTAGGTTTATTAAGTTAACCAACTCGCGTAAGTTATAATTGTGGAATAATTTATGGAGCAAAAAGTATTTTATTACAGTGATGAACTAAATGATGAATTTAGTGGTATTAAACGAAAGAAACCAAATCTTGGTGAAAATTTTACCTATATTCACAAAGATATTATTTGGTTATTTTTTAAATTTATTGTTTATCGAGTCTTTGTAACACCTTTTGCTTATTTTTATTTAAAATTAAAATTCCATTATAAAGCCGTAAATAAAAAAGTTCTTAGAGGATATCGTCGAAGTGGATATTTCATGTATGGAAATCATACAAATGTACCAGCCGATGCTTTTATTCCTAATATGTTAACTTTCCCACAAAATAGTTATGTTGTGGTTAATAGTGAAAATCTAGCGGTCAAAGGAACACGTAATTTGATGATGATGCTTGGAGCTCTTCCAATTCCAGATAGTTTTAATGGGATGAAAAATTTTCTAGATGCCTTAGAAAAAATTAGTGTAAAGAAAAACGCCATTATTATATTTCCTGAAGCGCATATTTGGCCTTATTACACTAAAATTAGACCATTTAAATCAACATCATTTAGATATCCAGTTCAATTTGATGATCCTGTATTTTGCTTTACGACTACTTATCAAAAGCGTAAACATAGTAAAAAACCTAAAATGGTTGTTTATGTTGATGGGCCTTTCTTTGTTAATTACGAATTAGCAGAAAGCAAACGCAAAGAAGATTTACGAGATCGAGTTTATCAAAAAATGTGTGAGCGTAGTGAAAATAGTAATCTTGAGATTATTAAATATGTAAAAAAGGAGGAGAAATAGTATGACATACGAAACAATTTTTAAAGGAATAATGTACGTTCTTTATATTTATTTAGGATTTATTGCTCTATGTCTAATTCTCTATTTACCTCGTTTAATTGGTTGGTTTGCTCCTTTAAGAAAACAAAAGCATTTAGAGAAAATGGATCATTTCCGTATAGCGGTTTTAGTTCCTGCTCGAAACGAATCAAGTGTTGTTGGTGGCTTGCTTGATGATTTAGATGAGCAAACCTATCCAAAAGAATTCTTTGATGTTCATGTGATTGTTAAAGATCCAAATGATAAGACCTTAGCAATCGCTAAAGGACATAATGCTATTACGCATATTGTTGAAGATCAAAAAAGGAAGAGTGATGCTTTAAATAGTTGCATCCAAGATATTTTTAAGAAAAATGGCAAGGACTATTATGATGCCTATTTAATTATGGATGCTGATTGTTGGATGGATAAGAAGTGTCTTGAAGAAATCAATAATGGTTTTGCAAGTGGACGACATGTCGTTCAATGCAAAAAGATTGTAAAAAATTATTATATGGACAATAAAGAAGTCCCATTAGAAGCTTCTTGTAATGGAATTATTTGGACTTTAATTGATGAAATGGGTAATCGTTTCAAATCAGATCATAATATTGCAAGTATGACAATTGGTACTGGAATTTGTTTTAGAAAAGATGTTATCAAACAAATTGGTGGCTGGCCTTACAATAAAACTCTTACTGAAGATATTGAATTTATGTATGATGCAATTTTACGCGGATTTGATTCATATTATTCGAGTTATGCCAAGATTTATATGGAAGAAGCCGATACGCTAGAAATGACTAACAAACGTCGTCAAAGATGGATGAGTGGCGTTTGCGATAGTAAAAAATACTATAATACTCGTCTTAGTGATGAATGTATTACTCCTAAAGAGAAGATAAATCGTTATTATAGTAAAGCTCTTTGGATTGTTTATTGGATGATTGGTATTTCTGCTCTTCATATGGTGCTTAATTTTATTCTTGGAACAGTTTTATTAGTATTCATGTCAAATCTATCACTTTGGGCTTATTTAAGTTCATTCATTGGTTTCAGTGTTATCTATTTTAGTTTCTTCTTTATGACTCTTTGTGCAATAATCATTGACCATAAATATATTAAGATGAGTTTCTTTGGCAAAATTAAATTACTTTTAGTTCATCCATTTTTCTATATGGGTTACATTAAAATTGTCTTTAAAGCTTTATTTGTTAAAAATGAAGCCTCTGAATGGGATGCAATCGCTCGTGTAGAGGATGCAAGTGGAAAGAAATAAATATGAATAATCGCAAAGCAGTTGTAGAGAAAATGAAAGAATTAGAAGCAAAGGGTATTTTTGACGAGCATGTTGATCCAGTCAATTATGACATTTGTATTCCAGTTACTGAGAAATTTCCTTATTTAAAGAAAACCCTGAAGTTAAGAATCAAGTACTGGTGGCTTGAGCATTTTATTGTGCGACCTTTTGCTTTTCAACAAAATCATAAAGTAATGAAGACTAAAGTCTATGGTCGTGAAAATTTAAAAGGAATTAAAACAGCAATTTGCACCTGCAACCATGTCTATATGTTTGATTGTTTATGCGTTAAACACGCTTTAAAAGGACATAAATTATTAATAACCGCTGCTTGGTTTAATAATATGAATTCGAAACTTGGCGAATATATGCGAGCTGATGGAATGATGCCAATTCCTGATGATTTTAATGTTTTACGAAAATTTAATGAGGCGATGAGTTATCATATGCATCATAATCATTATGTTTTATTTTATCCTGAACAAGCTGAATGGTGGATGTATGAAAAACCACGTCCATATAAAAATGGGGCATTTCACTATGCTGCTCAACATAATGTACCAGTTATTCCAATGCAAATTTGTTTTAAAGATACTGGTAAAAAAGATGATGAAGGTTTTCCAATTAAGCAATTTAATATTTATATTTTAAAACCTGTATTTCCAAACGAGAAATTTTCTACTAAAGAAAATATGGAATATATGCGTGATGAAGCTCATAAAGAAGCCGTTGAACAATACGAAAAGTTTTATGGAAAGAAACTAGAATTTGCTATTGATAATAAAAATAGTTAATTTTAGAGTATTTTGTAAGCACTTTCATCTAAAAACACTATAAGTAAAAATATATTGATTACATCTATTATTCTTGAAATGGATATCTTTTGTAAGCGCTTTTATTTCGATTGAGTCGAGTTTTTTTAGTTGATTATTAATATAGATACTCCATAATTAAGATGCTTAAGAAGACAAAATTCTTAAGCCAGATTAATTAAGAGGGAACCTAATTAGTCTTGAGATAGTAAAGCAATGAATAGGAGAATTTTATGAAAAAGTACATCTTAAAAAAAGATCTCAAGAAACAAGCCGAAATTTTAGCAAAACAAAAAGAGAATGAAGTATTTGATGAAAATAAAAGTAATCGTTATTTCTTTAATACCGATTTCCGTAATTTTTTAAATAGATAGTTTGTTATTGTGATCTAAAAGAGCCAGCTGAAAAGTTGGCTTTTTTGTTCGATTTTACTTTACAAGGGTATTGTTCATATATATAATAATTATCAATAAGTAATTATTATCATTATGGAAAGACAAACTATTCAACGCAAAATTATTGTAACGACAATTCACGCACTAGGTCATATAAAAACTAGTGACCTTATTTCGGTGCTAAAAAAGGAATTTTCTTCGATGAGTCCTGCAACTATTTATCGTAATTTGGCAGTTTTGAGTAATGATGGTTTGATTAGAAAAATCTCATCAAATTTAGACGAAGATATTTATGAAGATACCTCAAAAAACAATCACGATCATTTTATTTGTGAAGAATGTGGTACAATTATAGATATAGAAAATAAAGAGGATTCAACTTCTTATTATGATAATGATGGTAATCTTATTATTGGTAAGTCAATTACGTATTATGGTGTTTGTAAAGACTGTTTAAATAGGAAAAAAAGTTAATACTTGTTATTAATTTTTTATATATTAAAAGGAGAAATTTATTATGAAAAAGTACAGATGTTTGCTTTGTGGATTTGAATTCGAAAGTGATGATCCAAATCCTATTTGTCCAATTTGTGGTGCAAGTGGAGATGATATTCAAGAAATTAAAGAGGAGAAAAAGAAATAATGAAAACTATATATTCTGGTACACAAACCGAAAAGAATTTAATGACTGCTTTTTCTGGAGAATCACAAGCAAGAAATAAATATACTTATTTTGCTTCTGTTGCTAAAAAAGAAGGATTCGAACAAATTCGTGCAATTTTTGAAGAAACTGCCGGAAATGAAAAAGAACATGCTGAATTATGGTTCAAGGAACTCGGATTAATTGGCGATACTAAAGCAAATTTAAAGGCTGCTGCTGAAGGTGAAAATTATGAATGGACTACCATGTATAAAGAATTCGCTGATACCGCTGAAAAAGAAGGCTTCAAAGAATTAGCTTTAAAGTTTAGAAAAGCTGCTGAAGTTGAAAAATCTCATCAAGAAAGATATGAAAAACTTCTTGAGAATGTTGAAACTTTAAAAGTATTCAAACGAGATGCGGATGTTACTATTTGGAAATGCCGTAATTGTGGATATATCTTTATTGGAAAAGAAGCTCCAAAGACTTGTCCATTATGTGGTCATCCACAAGCTTACTTTGAATTATTTGGAATTAACTATTAAAAAAATCAGGCAGAAAAGCGAAGCGAATCAATTGGTTCGCTCCGAAAATTCTGCTTTTTTTGTGCAAAAATTTCTTGTAATAGAATACTTATTATTCTATGTTTTAAAATCTTAAAATATTATTGCTTTTTAGTTTCGTAATATTGAAGTGATGTTGAAAAAGAGAATGACATATATATGGTATTAGAACTTATTACTCCTAAGATCAATGATTTATTATGTGCTAAAGGCGTATTAACTAAAGGGCCAATATATGCAATTGAAAGAAATAAAGCTCTTGAAAAAAATTGGCTTTAAAAAGTCTAATAATTTAATAATTGGGAAAACTGGATATGCCTATAATGGATATTGGACTATAAAATAGAATTTCTTGAAAATCTAACGAGGGAAGAGAAACGCTAAAGTCTATGCTAAATTAAAAAACTGAAAAATTTGAGGGGGATGAAAAGCGTGTAAGTTATAACATTTTGCTAACACATTTTGCTTAAAAAGTCGCTTTATCTCCACTATTTTGCGACAACCATTGCACTTTTCGCTTTTATTACAATAATTTAAGTATTAAAATATGTTAGATAGATTATGGCAATTAAAGTAACAAAGAAGTACTTAAAGAAAAGCAACAATGCTTCTATTTTAGCAAGTGTTCTTTATAGTGGAAAATATGCCGTTACGACATATCAAATCCCTAAAAATGGTATTTTAACAGTAGTTCCAAATTTTAATGATGAAGAAATTCGCCATACTTGTTATGTTGTTCTTGAAGGAAAAATTCATTTTGAATCAAGTAAAGATACTTTTGATATTTCTAAAGGGGATGCTCTTGAAATCGATTCAGATACATCCTATTTTTTAGTTGAAGCACTTGAAGTAGCTACATTACTTTGTATTGAAAGTGGTACTTCAACTTTCGTCCAAGACATTTCTAAACAAATTAAAGAAAAAATTGAAGAGATTGATAAAAAAGGCAGTGCAAGAAGTATTGAAGTTATGGAAGTTGCGAACCATATTGCTAAATATGTTTCTTGGAATATTGATATTGAGAAACTTAGTAAAGCTGCTCTTATCTATGATATTGGTAAGCTAGAAATTGATCATTCTATTTTAGATAAACCAGGAAAATTGACGGAAGCAGAATTTGCTATTATTAAACAACACCCAGAGAAATCATTAAAATATTTATCAGGAACTTTTGATGATCCAATTATTCGTGATGCTATTATTGAACACCATGAACGTTTAGATGGTAGTGGATATCCATGTGGATTAAAAGATAGTGATATTTCAAAAGAAGCTAAAATTTTAATGGTTGCTGATATGTATTGTGCTTTAACTAATAGTCGTAGTTATCGAAAAAATAGTTTCTCAAGTGAAGAAGCCTATGAAATTATTAAAAATGATTGCAATAAAAATAAACTTGATAAAGATGTTGTTTCCGCTTTAAGAAAATCACTTGATGACGATCGTTTTAATAAAGAATAAGTTTTATTAAAGCAAATTTATGTCTTGCTCTTTGCAAGACTTTTTTATTTCATCGCTCCATACAGATGATTGCACTTCGCCAATATGAATTTTATTTAAGAGTAATAAACAAAGTCTTGATTGACCAATTCCTCCGCCAATTGAAAGAGGTAATTGATTATTTAATAACATCATATGGAAAGGTAAAGATATACGATCTAAATTATTAGTAATTTTTAATTGAGACAATAAAGATTCACGATTAACGCGAATACCCATTGAAGATAATTCAACCGCTTGTTCAAGTGGAGGATAGTATACTAGTAAATCACCATTAAGTTTCCAATCATCATAGTCAGGAGCTCTTAAATCATGTGGTTTACCATTTTTTAATTTTCCACCAATCCCAATTATAAAAATAGTTCCATATTTTTTTGCAAAGGCCGTTTCGCGATCTTTACTTGATAATTCTGGATACATCTTAAGTAAATTTTTGGCTGTAATAAAAGTAACTTCTTTAGTAAAAACAGGCTCAAGAAGTGGATAGTTCTTTAAGATGGTATTTTGGGTTTTAATAACAGCACGATTTATTTTTCTAACGACTTTTTTAAGATAAGAAATTTTTCTTTCGTTTTCGTTAATACATTTTTCCCAATCCCATTGATCAACATAAATTGAATGAAGATTATCCATGATTTCGTTTTTTCTCACCGCATTCATATCGGTATAAAGACCTTTATCTTCTTCAATTCCATAGGTTTTTAATGCTAATCTTTTCCATTTTGCTAAGGAATGCACGATTTCAATTTCATCGTTAGAACCATTAATTCTAAAAGAAACTGGAACTTCAACACCATTTAAATTATCGTTTAAACCACTTCCATGAGTTACAAATAAAGGAGCACTAACTCGAAGTAAATCTAGTTCTTTGGCTAAATTTCTTTCAAAAGTATCTTTAACTAATTTAATTCCTTTTTCAGTTTCTAATAAGTTTAATTTTGATTTATACATAATGAAAATTATAAATCATGGATAATTTTATAAAAGGATAATTTGCTAAAATTTTGATAATATTTTAAAATTATAATGAAAAAAGGAAACACATATGTGTTTTTTCAAAAAGAAAGCTAAAGTTGAGCATCCTGAAACCAATAAAGATTCTAGTAAAGTTTCTAAAGATGAAAAGAAGATTGAGGATAAAAATGTTTCTGCTGCTTCTAAGACGCCAGTATTAAGCACTGATAAAAGTATTACTGCAGCAAATTCTAATAAATCATCTTCAACGAAAAAAGTTTCACCAAAAGTAAAACAATATATTGTTCAAAAATCACCTACTAATAAGAAGAAATGGGAAGTAGTAGTTAAAGGTGGTACTAAAGCCTTAAAACTCTTTGATACGGAACCTGAAGCTAGTGAATACGCTAGGGTTACAGCTAAAAACCAAAAAGGATCCACTTTAAAAAGAGCCTCCAAAGGGGTAAAAAAAGGAAAATTTGTTAGCAGTAAAAAATAATTCAAAGTTAAGGAACAATCCTTAACTTTTTTGATATAATAGATGCGAGGTAAAAAATATGTTAATCGATACATTAAAAAAAGAAAACATGTTAGCTCTTAAAGATAAAGATACTAATAAAAGAGCAGTTCTATCTGTTGTTATTAATAAATATATGATTGCTGGATATGAAGCCAAAGCTCAAGGAAAAGAAATTGGTGATGTTGAATTAGTTCAAATCATTAATAAAACCTTAAAAGAACTTGAAGAAGAAAAAGAAGGCTATATTAGTGCATCAAGAATGGAAGAAGTTAAAAATATTGATAATCAAATTAAAGTTTTAAATATCTATCTTCCAAAAATGATGAGTGAAGAAGAAATTAAAAAGATTATTAATACTTTAGATGATAAGTCCATTCCAAATGTTATGAAACATTTTAAAATTAATTATGCTGGAAAAGTTGATATGAGTTTAGTCTCTAAAGTTTTACGTTCCCTTAATTCGTAATTTATATTGTTTAGAAAACTAAAAATAGGTATAATTAAACTCGCTAAACTAATTAGCGAGTCTTTTATGGGGGTATAGTCTAGTGGTAGGGCAATGGTCTCCAAAACCACTGATGAGGGTTCGATTCCTTCTACCCCCGCCAAATTAAATGAAACTCCCCCCAAAATTTTGTCCAGAATAGGGTAGAATGAAAGGGGGATTTTTTTATGAAAAATTTGAAAATTAAAGTCTTACGAAGAGTGTATTCGAATGCGCATTTTGTAATAAAAAATCCAGATCATTATAATCGTTGATTACTCAAATTGTGATTAAGAAAACTAGAACAATAAACATCCATTTTCATAGTAGTTATACATAGATTTAAACTCGAAGAAGGAACTATGAAAACTAAGAATATCGTAGGTAATAATAGGATAATGGAAAATGATTCTAGAACAGTTTTAATATAAGTGAAAATATAAGATTGCAAATTGTTTATAGTTTGCATAATTTATTAGATATAATATGCAAACTATCCACATGCCAATTTCAAAAAAACTATTTCCTCTTTGCTTCATGATTTTTCAATAAATGCAATCGAGAAAGTTTTATCGAGGATGCTTAAGGAAAATAAGATTGCAAAGATTGGTTCAACTAATATGGCAATCTGTTTAATGAAATCATCTTAGTAACTGAATGGTTTTTAAAAAGAAGACTTGATGTTAATGAATAAAATACTTAAATGAATCTTAAAAAGAATGGTAGATTTAAAAGTCCAAGTTCTTGATTAATAGCAGAAATGATAGATTTGAAATTAAGCCCCAAACTTGTATTTGTAATAATAGATTTAATATAAAGAGCTTTATAAATTATTATTGAATGCAGTTTTAGTAAGAACTTATAAACAAATTTATCTTATGATAAAATAGTAAAAATATAAATTTTAAAGGAGATTATATGAACGACAAGAATCCTTTTACTTATGCAACTAAGAAACTATCACAAGATGCTTTTATTTGTTCGATGTTAGCAAATTACAATACAATAGAGTTAGAAGACGACGCCTATCGTCTTCTAAATTTATTGATGGGTATAGAGAATTCAAATGATAAATTTAAGGTAGGTGATATTAAGGAACTTGATACAAAGAGGCAACTAAATTATATTGATATTGTAGTTGATTTTTGGATCACAACTTTAAAGGATCCTCAAAGTCACTATATTATTGCTATAGAGGATAAGACTTCTTCATCACTCCACAATTAACAATTGATAGAATATAATAAACATATTGATAAATGGAACACAAAAGAACCTGGATATGATAAAAGAACTAGAAAACTGTTATTTAAAACAGATGAGCTTTCAGAAATAGACAATGAAGAATTAAATAGAACAAATGAAAATAAAATTGATTCAATGAAATGGATAGAGCTAGATGTAGAAAAAATCTATAATAGTTTTATTAAAGACGCAAAAAAGAATAAGTCGATAATTCTAGACATGTATATTGAACATTATACAAAGCTTTATAATGACATTAAATTTATATCAAAAGATTCTCCAAAAGAATGGAATAAAAGAAATTGGAAAACCTTCTTTGAAGATTTTTATGATAGGAAGTATAAAGGCAAATATGGTTCTAGACATTACGTATGTGTAGTTTTTATAATAAGTATATGTCTCTATGTATCTATTACCCAATAATTAAAAACGAAGAATTTCTTATTATGCTTAGTATAAATGCACATGGTTGTTTAAGAAGCTCTCTTCGTCCAGTATTTAAATATAAAAATGGTAAAGAAAATTGGTCTCTCAAGGAGATTACTAATAATGAGCCATTTAAAAAAGTAAGTGAAGAAAGATTATTGTCTTTTCGAAAATTTGTTAGCGAAAATGGGAAAGGCTTATTTATATATGACAACAATAAGTCACTACCTCATGTGAAAATTGATAAGTCAATTAAATCAATAAAATTAAATAATGAAACAAAAGAACAAATGGAAGTTGAACTGATAAAATTGGTCGATGCTTTCTTTGACTTAATGATTGAATATAAAAAAACAATTCCTGATGATTTAAAGGCTTAGTTTAAAATACAGCATACTTTAAACAACAATTAATAATTGACTAATTAGCAAATACTATTTGCATTGTATAGATGATTAACTTTTGCGTATCGTGTTAAGTGACAAGGTTATCGCAACACAAATTGATTATTTCGATGTTTAGCAATAAATAAATAGATATCGTTGCGTTTAACTTGTCAAAGTTTGCTTTTTTTCAAATAATTTCATACAATTTAAGCATGCCGAAAACACTGTTGCAATAACTTTGACTACTTTATCGCAACAG